>Ga0070679_100000001_pt1 | contig 764811 bp, 748 predicted proteins | sample KBSC63BmetaG_FD_65652 | JGI IMG/M metagenome (GOLD analysis project Ga0070679, IMG submission 65652) | Corn rhizosphere microbial communities from Kellogg Biological Station, Michigan, USA - KBS C6-3B metaG | ecosystem: Host-associated > Plants > Roots > Rhizosphere | place: USA: Michigan... | reverse complement strand
GTAGGGGTCGCTAAGCTCGACCTGCATCTTCTCCGGGTTGGTGATGAAGTAGGGCGAGAGGTAGCCGCGGTCGAACTGCATGCCTTCGACGACGTCGAGCTCGAACTCGAGGCCCTTGGCCTCCTCGACGGTGATCACGCCTTCCTTGCCGACCTTCTCCATCGCCTCGGCGATCTTCTCGCCGACGACGGTGTCGCCGTTGGCGGAGATGATTCCGACCTGGGCGATCTCGTTGGAGCCGGCGACCGGCTTGGAACGGGCCTTGAGGTCCTCGACGACCTTGGTGACGGCGAGGTCGATGCCGCGCTTCAGGTCCATCGGGTTCATTCCGGCCGCGACCGACTTCATGCCCTCGCGGACGATCGACTGGGCGAGGACGGTGGCGGTGGTGGTGCCGTCGCCGGCGAGGTCGTTGGTCTTCGACGCCACCTCGCGCAGCATCTGCGCGCCCATGTTCTCGAACTTGTCCTTGAGCTCGATCTCCTTGGCGACGGTGACGCCGTCCTTGGTGATGCGGGGCGCGCCGAAGCTCTTGTCGAGCACGACGTTGCGGCCCTTGGGACCGAGGGTGACCTTCACCGCATCGGCGAGAATGTCGACGCCGCGGAGGATCCGCTCCCGGGCGTCACGCGAAAAGCGTACGTCTTTCGCTGCCATTTTATCTGCTCCTTATCTGGAATTTCTGTCGTCACCCCAGCGAAGGCTGGGGTCTCGGCGGGTGAAGGGCGCGGAGCTCTTCACCCCCTGGGGTCCCAGCCTGCGCTGGGACGACGTAAAATCACCCAACGATGCCGAGGATGTCGCTTTCCTTCATGATCAGCAGGTCCTCGCCGTTGACCCGGACCTCGGTGCCCGACCACTTGCCGAACAGGATGCGGTCGCCGGCCTTGACCTCGAGCGGGTGGACTTCGCCCGACTCATTGCGCGCGCCGGTTCCGGCGGCGATGACTTCGCCCTCCTGCGGCTTTTCCTTGGCGGTGTCCGGGATGATGATTCCGCCGGCCGTCTTTTCCTCGGCCTCGATGCGGCGGACGAGCACCCGGTCGTGAAGCGGTCGAAAATTCATGCGGGTCACCTCTTCGTGCATCATGCGGCAGCGTTCCCAACGAAGGTGCGCCGGCCGCGGTTTTGAAACTTGTTAGCACTCACCCCACGTGAGTGCCAGCAGGGCTCATCTAGGCGCTGTTCATCGGCGGTCAAGGCCGGACGCCAAATTTTCACCTCTCCCGACGTTCCATTTACTTGGCTTGGGGCGTGGGTTAGCCCCCTCGCGGTGCGCGAAGAGAGCGGGGACTCGGTCATGCGGTTCGTCGGCAAGGTGTGGAAGCTGCTCGTGGGGATCAAGGACGGCCTCGTCCTCCTATTCATGCTGCTCTTCTTCGTCTTTCTTTATGCGGCCATGTCGTCCCGCCCGACGGTCGGTGCCGGAGCGAAGGGCGCGCTGCTCCTCGACATCAAGGGGCCGATCGTCGAGCAGGCCAGGGAGGCGTCCGCCTCGGAAGCGCTCGGAGCACGGTCCCACGTCACGGAGTACCGGCTTCGCGACATCGTCGCCGGCCTTCGCGCCGCCGCGACGGACTCGCGGGTTCAGACGGTCGCTCTCGATCTCGACATCTTTTCGGGCGGCGGCCAGACCACGCTCGCCGACGTCGGAGCGGCGCTCGACCAGGTGAAGAAGGCCGGAAAGCCGGTCATCGCCTACGCCACCGCCTATGACGACGATTCCTACCAGCTCGCCGCCCATGCCAGCGAAATCTGGATGAGCCCCTTGGGCGGCGTGATGATCGCCGGGCCGGGCGGCAACAACCTCTATTTCAAAGGCCTGCTCGACAAGCTCGGGGTGACCGCCAACGTCTACCGGGTCGGAACCTACAAGGCGGCGGTCGAGCCGCTGATCCGAAGCGGCATGTCGCCGGAGGCGCGGCAGGCGGCCCAGGCGCTTGCCGGCTCGCTGTGGGAGGACTGGCAGCAGCAGGTCACGCGCGCCCGGCCCAAAGCGCAGGTCGCGGCCTATGCCGCCGACACGCCGGGCCGGCTCACCGCGGCCGGAGGCGACATGGCCAAGGCCGCTCTGGCCGCAGGCCTGGTCGACCATATCGGCGACCGCGAGGCGTTCGGCCGGCGGATCGCGCAGATCACCGGGGCCCGGTACGCCAACGTCCCCGGAAGCTTCCGGTCGATCGATTACAAGGGCTGGATCGCCGACAATCCCGCCGGCGACGACGACGGCCAGATCGGCATCGTGACGGTGGCGGGCGACATCGTCGACGGCGAGGCCGGGCCCGGAACGGCGGGCGCGGAGACAATCGTGAGGGCGCTGGAACGCGGCGTCCGCGAGCGCGACCTCAAGGCGCTGGTCCTCCGGGTCGATTCTCCGGGCGGCTCGGCCCTCGCCTCGGAGCGGATCCGCAAGGCGGTTCTCGCCGTCAAGGCGCGGGGGCTCCCGGTCGTCGTGTCGATGGGGAGCGTCGCCGCGTCCGGCGGTTATTGGGTCTCCACCGCGGGCGACAGGATCTTCGCCGAGCCGTCGACGATCACCGGGTCGATCGGCGTTTTCGGGATCGTCCCGAGCTTCCAGGGCACGCTCGCCAAGCTCGGCGTAGGCGCCGACGGGGTGAAGACCACTCCGCTCTCGGGCGAGCCCGACGTCCTGCGCGGCCCCTCGCCCCAGGCCGGCCAGCTCCTCCAGCTCGGAGTCGAGAGCATCTACCGCCGCTTCCTCGCGCTCGTCTCCGACTCGCGCAAGATTCCCGTCCAGCGCGTCGACCAGATCGCCCAGGGCCGGGTGTGGGACGGCGGAACCGCCCGGCAACTCGGCCTCGTCGACGCGTTCGGCGGGCTCGACGACGCGATCGCGGAAGCCGCCCGCCGGGCGCATCTCGACCCGGGCAAGGCCCAGGCGGTGTGGCTGGAAAAGGCGCCGAGCTTCGCCGACCGGCTGCTCATGGCGTTCGCGGACGGCGGCGACGACGATGACGACGCAGCGGTTCGCGCCGGGGACAGCTTCACCCGGATCGGCGGCAAGCCGCGCCTCCTGCTGATGAGCGCGGTCGCGGAAGCCGACAGGCTCCTGTCGGGCGCTGCGATCCAGGCCCGCTGCCTCGAATGCGAGACCGTCGGCGGGCCTGTGCCCGCGCCGGCCAAAAGCGGCATCGCCGCCTGGCTGACGAGCCTGCTGGGATGATCCTTCGGGCCGAGACGCCCGGAGACGCCGCCTCGCTGTCCGACATCTACGCGCCCTATGTCCGCGAAAGCGCCATCTCGTTCGAGATCGAGCCGCCCGACGCTGCGGAGATGCGCCGGCGGTTCGAGAGCGGCGGCGATTCATATCCCTGGCTCGTCGCCGAAGCGGAAGGGGCGGTCCTCGGCTATGCCTATGCCGGCGCCTTCCGCGCCCGTGCCGCCTACCGGTTCGCGGTCGAGACGACGGTCTACGCCAGCGTGGAGGCGCAGGGACGCGGTGTGGGAACCCGCCTTTACGAGGCGCTGCTCGCAGTCCTTTCCGCCCAAGGCTTCGCCCAGGCGATCGGCGCGATCACCCTTCCCAACCGGGCGAGCGTCGCGCTTCACGAGAAGCTCGGCTTCGGCCACTGCGGCACCTACGCGCAGGTCGGGTGGAAGCTCGGCCGATGGCACGATGTCGGCCTTTGGCAACGCGCCCTCGGCGCCTGCGGGGAGGCGCCGGCGGAGCCGCTCCGCCTCGCCGCCGCAGGCTGGCCCCAGCGCTTCCTCGACTAACCCGCGGCGCCGCCGGAGGCGGCGTCGAGCTCCTTCTTCATGCGGGCGCGTATCTGCCCGCGCTGGCCGGGCGCGAAGCTGTTGGGGCTGGATTTGTAGAACGACTTCAAGAACGCGATGTCCCAGGCGGTGAGGGAGATCGGGACCTCCGCCCCCATCGGAGTCTCGAGCACGGTGAGGATCGTCGAGACCTTGCCTTCGGGCAGCCGCTGGGGATCCGCGCCGGTGAAGGCGCGCATCGCCGCATAATCGGCCAATTGGGTCGTCGTCAGCCCGTCGAGCGCCGCCGACTCCACCACCAGGATCGACCCCGCGAAGGCATAGTGCGCGAGGTCGCGGAGCCGGGAGGCGCCCTCGGTGCTGCGCCGGTCGAGATAATCGACCGAACCCGCGGCAAAGCGCGCCCGGCCATCGCTTCGGTACATATCCTTGCGGTGCCAGAGCGCGCTCGGGCCGTCGCCCTTCACCAAAGCGGATATCTCGCGCTTCGACATATCGCTGAAATAAGAGGGATATTGCTTCGCCAGCTGAGCGATCAGCCGCTTCTTGTCGGGAGTGACGATCACCAGCACGTTGGTCAGGCACTTGGCGCCCGCCACCGGCACTCCGCCGGCCGCGGCGACGGCTCGGATCCGCTGCGCTGCAATCATGCGCTGATGCGGTGGAACGCCGAGCAGGGCCGGGCATGCCCCTTCCTCGAACCGGCTATAGTGGCCGCTGGAAAGGGTGGGCGGAAGCGCCTCGATGAACTCGCGGATCTGAGCGTCGCGATCGCGCTGCCCCTCGACGACGATCGGCGCGGAAGCGGCCCCTGCCGGCGGCTCCTGCGCCGCGGCGACCCCGGCGGTGGCGAACGCGGCGACGGCCAGCAGAAGTCCGGCGGGATTCTTCATCACGTCCTCCTCATGAACCGGCTCGGGAAATACACCCGCCGCCGGACCGCGCCAAGCCGTCAGCGGGAATAAGCGGGGAGCGACCAGCCGCGCGCGATCGCCGCCCCGCGGAGCGCCAGGCCCGCCAGGGTCGCGACGATCCCCGCAGGCGCGGCCGGAACGCCCGCGAGCAGGAGCGCGACCATCAGCGCGGCGGACAGGGCCGCGGCGGTGACGTACAGCTCCGGCCGCATCAGGGTCGAGGGCTCGTCCGCAAGGACGTCGCGGACGATCCCGCCGAGGCATGCGGTCAGCACCCCCATGCCGATGGCGGGTAGCGGCGCCACCCCATAGGCCATGCCCTTCGCGGCGCCATAGGTGGAATAAGCGGCAAGCCCGGCGGCATCGAGCCAAAGAAGCATCCGGCCCCTCCAGATCCGCTCCGGCAGCCACCAGACGACCAAGGCGGCCGCGAAGCAGATGAGCAAGGTCGCGTTCTGGTGGATCCAGAAGACCGGCGCGCCGATCAGCAGGTCGCGCGCCGTGCCGCCGCCGACTCCGGTGATCACGCCGAAGAAGACGAAAGTGACCAGGGTCTGGCGCTTCACCGCGGCGACCACGGCTCCGGAGAGCGCGAAGACGGCGACCCCGGCCCAATCGAGATATTCGAGCGCGGAGCCGATCGCGGCCTCTGGCGTGATCATGGCGAGCGCCTTTTGCGAACGGTCATCGGCAGAAGCGCCAGCGCGAGGACGAGCGTGAGCAGCGAAACCGCGGCCAGCCCGACGATGAAGGGATTGTGGCTGTTCTCCCGCCCGGCCGGGTCGAGGATGTGAAGTCCCCACATGGCATCGTAGATGCGCCAATAGCGGGTGCGCGTCGCAAGCACCTCGCCGGTCGCCGAGTCCAGATAGAAGCGGGTTCCGTCGGTCATCGTCACGCGCCAGGCGGCGACGGGCTTGCGAAGGTCCGTGGGCGGCGAATCCGCCGATGTCCGGTCCACCGAGGCGACGGCGGCGCCTCCGGCGTAGCGGCTTCGGACGATGGCGGCTGCTTCGGCAGCGGACGGCGGGGGCAGGAGCCGGCCCGTCGCGGCTTCGGCCCGCCTCGCGCCGCCGTCGGCGTAGCGGACGATCCACTGCGCCCCGGTGCCGGTGCGCTGGAGGCTGAGCATCGAGACCGGCCTGGGCCCGATCGGCGGGAGGGCGGCGGAAGCCCCCGGGTCAAGCGGCGCGGTGGGCGAGAGCAGTCCCCGGCCGCGGACCTCGTCGATCGGACGTGCCGCCATGAACAGGCCGGTGAGAGTCCACATCAGCAGCGGAACACCCACGATCCAGCCGAGCCAGATATGATATCGCCTGAGGCGCTGCCGAGCCTTCACCCGCAACGTCTAACCCAAGACGGCTCCCGATCCTAGGAAGCGCTTGGGCCGAAGCGCTTCACGCATTGCTCCATCACCGCCACCGGAGGTCCGAGGCGGGCCGCTTCGGCAAGGGCCTTGCGGCGGAGCCGCTGCTGAGCGCCGAGATCCGCTCCGGCGCGGGAAGCCAGCCCCGCCGCCATCGCGTCGTTGGTCTCGCGCCGCATCCGGTTCCACGCCGCCAGCGCGTTGCCGTAATTCACCTCCTGATTGGCGAGCCTCTTGGTCAGGAAATCGGCAAGCTCGACGCAGCCGACCTGTGCCTCGAAGCGGCCGGAGGGCAGCTCCACCGTCTTCGTCCGGGTCTCAGGATAAGCGGAGGCGCAGGCCGGGCCGAGCGCCTGCCATTTTCCTTTGGTCACCTGCTCCTGGATCTCGCTCATCCGGCGGCTGACATTGCCCGCCGACTCTGCGTCGAACTCGCCCCCGCTGGACGCCTCGAGCAGCGCGTAGTGGAGGATCCGCCCCTGGACCTCGATCGGCAGGGGTGCCTTGACGTCGATCTTCAAGCGCGCCTCCGCGGCCGCGACGACGCCGCATGTCGCCGCCCGGTCCGGGCCCTGCTGGGGAAGCTCGAGCGGCTTCGGCGCTCCGCAGGAGGAGAGCAAAAGCGCCGCCGAGAGAGCCGCAGATCGTATCGCAGCCAAAATGATCCGCCTCCGTGTTTGTTACACGCCTTTAACGAAAGCGCGATCGGGTTCGTTCCTGGGCCCGCCTCGGGGGACGTGCGTCGCGGCTCGGACTAGATGTGGATCGGAAGCCCCGTCACCGCCATCGCCGCCTCCTTGATCGCCTCGCTGTGGGTCGGGTGGGCGTGGCAGGTGTAGGCGATGTCCTCCGAGGTCGCTCCGAACTCCATCGCCTGGGCGGCCTGCGCGATCATCGTTCCCGCGAGGGAGGCGATGATGTGGACCCCGAGCACCCGGTCGGAGCGCGCGTCGGCGACGATCTTGACGAAGCCTTCGGGCTCGCGGTTGGTCTTGGCGCGGCTGTTGGCGAGCATCGGGAACTTGCCGACCTTGACCTCGCCCTTGGCCCGCGCCTCCTCTTCGGTAAGGCCGACGGCGGCGATCTCGGGATAGGTGTAGACGACGCCTGGGATGACGTCGTGGTTCACGATCCCGACCTGCCCGGCGAGGATCTCGGCGACGGCGATGCCTTCGTCCTCCGCCTTGTGGGCGAGCATCGGCCCGGGCGTGACGTCGCCGATCGCGTAGATACCCGGGACTCCGGTCTTGAAGTCGTGGTCGACCTCGATCTGGCCGCGCTTGTTCGGCTGCACCCCGGCGACGTCGAGGCCGAGATTGTCGGTGTTGGGCCGGCGGCCGATCGAGACCAGCACGACGTCGGCTTCGATCGTCTGAGCCTCGCCGCCGGCGGCGGGCTCGACGGTGAGGGTCACCCCCTCCCCGCTCTTCTGCGCTCCGGTGACCTTGGTCGAAAGGCGGAACTCGAAGCCCTGCTTCTTGAAGATCTTGTTCGCTTCCTTGCGGACCTCGGCGTCCATGCCGGGCAGGATCTGGTCGAGATATTCGACCACCGTGACCTTGGCGCCGAGCCGCTTCCAGACCGAGCCCAGCTCGAGCCCGATCACGCCGCCGCCGATGACGACGAGGTGCCCGGGCACCTTCGCAAGCTCCAGCGCTCCGGTGGAATCGACGATCCGATCCTGGTCGATCTCGACCCCCGGCAGAGGCGTGACCGAGGAGCCGGTGGCGATGACGAAATTCTTGGCGCGATATTCGGTGCCGCCGACGTCGAGCCGGTCCGCCGCGGTGAATCGGCCGTGGCCCTTCAGCCAGGTGACCTTGTTCTTGCGGAACAGGAATTCGATCCCTCCGGTCAGTCCCTTCACCGCCTCGCGGCGGCCGGCGTGCATGACGTCGAGATCGAGCTCGACCTGGCCGACCTTGACGCCCCATTTGGCGAGCGTGCCGTGATTGGCTTCCTCGAACAGCTCGGAGGCGTGGAGGAGCGCCTTGGACGGAATGCAGCCGACGTTGAGGCAGGTCCCGCCCAAAGTCTCGCGGCTCTCGACGCACGCCGTCTTCAGCCCCAGCTGCGCCGCCCGGATCGCGGCGACGTAGCCGCCGGGCCCGGAGCCGATCACGATCAGGTCGAATTCAGTCTCTGCCATTCTAAGCTCCACTGGGAAACGGCTTGCTGCGTTCGCCATCCCTGGCGAGGGTGACGAGTTGACCTTCGAAGCCGCCGCGGTCGAGCACCGCAATCAGGCGATCGGCGATGCCGTGAGGATCGAGTCGATTCAGTCGCTGATATAGGACGGCGCGCGGTGGTGGGTAGCCGCGATGGAATATTAAATCTCCGAAATCCCTGTCGCCGGTGAGGAACACCAATGCGGCAATGTCCTCACGGGCCAGGATCTGAGGGTCCTTCATTCCCCGGCCGGTCTCCCGCACATATTCAACCTCGAAGCCGGCCTCGCGCAGGCGCGCCACGACACCGGGGTGGGTATTCTCGTCGGCGAGGAGGCGCACCCGGTCAGGCGGCCTTTCGGCTCGCGGACTCCTCCGCGTCGACGAGCACGTCGCGGGCGAAGGCGATCGCCGCCCGCACGTCCTCGGCGGTGAGATAGTCGTAGGCGGCGAGGATGTCGTGAACGGTGCCACCGTCCTCTAAATATTCGAGGATCAACTCAACCGTGATGCGCGTGCCGCGGACCACGGGCTTGCCGCCCATGATGTCGGGATCGGAGTGGATATGTTCGCGCCAGTCCATGCCTATAAGTCTATCAGCAGCCGAGTCGGGTCTTCCAGAGCTTCCTTCATTCGGACGAGGAAGGTGACCGCCTCGCGGCCGTCGACCAGGCGGTGGTCGTAGCTTAGCGCGAGGTACATCATCGGCCGGGCGACGATCTGGCCGCCGCGCACCACCGGCCGCTCCTCGATGCGGTGCATACCCAACACCGCCGACTGCGGCGGGTTGATGATCGGGGTCGAAAGCAGCGAGCCGAACACCCCGCCGTTGGAGATGGTGAAGGTGCCGCCCTGCATGTCCGCCATGGTCAGGCTGCCGTCCTTGGCGCGCCGGCCGAAATCGGCGATGGTCTTCTCGATCTCGGCGAAGCTTAGCTTGTGGGCGTTGCGGATGACCGGGACGACGAGGCCGTTCGGCGCCGAGACGGCGACCGAGACGTCGACATAATCGTGATAAACGATCTCCTCGCCCTCGATATAGGCGTTGACCGAGGGCACGTCGCGGGCGGCGAGGACGGCCGCCTTCACGAAGAAGCTCATGAAGCCGAGCCGGATTCCGTGCTTCTTGTCGAACAGGTCCTTGTAGCGGTTCCTCGCCTCCATCACCGCGCCCATGTCGACGTCGTTGAAGGTGGTGAGCATCGCGGCGGTGTTCTGCGCTTCCTTCAGGCGCCGTGCGACGGTCTGGCGAAGCCGGGTCATCCGCACCCGCTCCTCGCGGCGCTCGCCGCCGGCGGCGGGGGCCGGAGCGGCGGCGGCGGGGGCGGACGGCGGCGAAGCCTCGACCGGAGCCGGAGCGCTCTTCGGCTCGCTTTCGCGGCCGCGCGCGGCGGCGAGAACGTCGTCCTTGGTGAGGCGGCCGTCCTTGCCGGTGCCGCGGATCTTCGACGGATCCAGGCCGTGCTCGAGAACCAGGCGGCGGACCGACGGCGACAGGGTGAGGGGCGAGCCCTCGCCTTCCTCCGTCGCCTCTTCGTCGCGAACCTCGACATTCTCGCCCGGCCCGATCGGATTGACCGGAGTGTCGGCTGAAGGGGCAGGGGCAAGGGCCGGCTCGGCCGGGGCCGCCGCGGCGGGACCGCTCTCGATCCGGGCGATGAGCGCGCCGACCTCGACCGTTGCGCCTTCCGCCACCACCTGCTCGCCCATCGTCCCGGCGACCGGCGAAGGCACCTCGACCGCCACTTTGTCGGTTTCGAGGCTGGCAATCGGCTCGTCGGCCTTCACCGCTTCGCCCGGCTTCTTCAGCCACTGGCCGAGAGTGGCCTCGGTGATCGACTCGCCGAGCGTTGGAACTTTGACTTCGGTCGCCATCTCAATCCTTCATCCGGCCTGGCGCCGAGGCGCCGACTCGCTGCTGCCCGTGGTCAGCGGCGTCGAACTATGGCCCAGCGCCTCGGCTATCAAGGCCGCCTGCTCGGCCGCGTGGCGCTTGGCGAGCCCGGTCGCCGGGGACGCGGTCGAGACCCGTCCGGCATAGACCGGCCGTTTCGGAGCGACTCCGCTCTGCGCCAGGCATCCCTCCAGATAATCCTCGACGAAGCGCCAATAGCCCTGGTTCTTCGGCTCCTCCTGCGCCCAGACGACCTCTTCCAGCGCGGTCATCCGGCGCAGGCGCTGGACCAGCGGCTCCGACGGGAAGGGGTAGAGCTGCTCGATCCGAACCACCGCCGTGTCGCGATCGCCCGCTTTGTCGCGCGCTTCCATCAGCTCGTAGGCGACCTTGCCGGTGCAAAGCACCAGCCGCCGCACCTCGCCGTCCGCCGGAGCGCCGGGGTCGGAGAGGATCCGCTTGAAGTGGCTCTCGCCGGTGAAATCCTCCGCCCGCGACACCGCCAGCTTGTGGCGGAGCAGCGACTTGGGGGTCATGATGATCAGCGGCTTCCTGAAGTCGCGGTGCATCTGGCGGCGCAGGATGTGGAAATAATTGGCCGGCGTGGTGCAGTTGGCGACCTGCATATTGTCCTCGGCGCAAAGCTGCAGGTAGCGCTCGGGACGCGCCGAGCTATGCTCCGGCCCCTGCCCTTCGTAGCCGTGCGGAAGGAGCATGACGAGGCCGTTGGCGCGAAGCCACTTCGATTCGCCCGACGAGATGAACTGGTCGATGATTACCTGGGCGCCGTTGGCGAAGTCGCCGAACTGCGCCTCCCACAGCACCAAAGTGTGCGGATCGGAGAGCGCATAGCCATATTCGAAGCCGAGCACGCCGAATTCGGAAAGCGGGCTGTCGCGGACCTCGAAGCGGCCGCCGGGCACCTGGCAGAGCGGGATATATTTGTGCCCGTCATTCTGGTCGACCCAGACCGAGTGGCGCTGGCTGAAGGTGCCGCGGCCGCTGTCCTGGCCGGACAAGCGGACCTGGGACCCCTCATGGACAAGCGTTCCGAAGGCGAGCGCCTCGGCGGTGGCCCAGTCGAAGCCTTCGCCGCTCTCGACCATCGCCCGGCGCGCGTCGACGATCCGCTGCAGAGTCTTGTGGACGGTCAGTCCTTCGGGAACGGTGGTCAGGATTCGTCCCACCTCGCGATAGGCCGCTTCGTCGATCCCGGTCGGGACGTTGCGGCGCCCGGTCTCCGGCGTGTCCGGCCGGCCAAGCCCCGCCCAGCGGCCCTCGAACCAGTCGGCCTTGTTGGGGAGGTAGGTCTTGGCGGCTTCGAACTCCTCCTCGAGGGTGGCGGTGAAGCGGGCGACCTGCCCATCGGCCCAGGACGCGTCGACGACGCCCTGCTCGACGAGGCGGGCGCCGTACAGCTCCGAAACCGGCGGGTGCTGCCGGATCGCGGCGTACATCAGCGGCTGGGTGAAGCTCGGCTCGTCGCCCTCGTTGTGGCCGAAGCGGCGGTAGCACCACATGTCGATGACGATGTCGCGCTTGAAGGTCTGGCGGAACTCGATGGCGAGCTTGCAGCAGAAGGTCACCGCTTCGGGATCATCGCCGTTGACGTGGAGGATCGGCGCCTGGACCGACTTGGCGATGTCGGACGGGTAAGGCGAGGAGCGGCCGAATTGCGGCGAGGTGGTGAACCCGACCTGGTTGTTGATGACGAAATGCACCGTCCCGCCGGTTCCGTATCCCGGAAGCCCGGAGAAGCTGAAGCATTCGGCAATGATGCCCTGGCCGGCGAAGGCGGCGTCGCCGTGGAGGAGCACGGGAAGGACCCGGGCGCCGGCCGAATCGCCGCGCGCGGTCTGCTCGGCCCGCGCCTTGCCAAGGACCACCGGGTTCACCGCCTCGAGGTGGCTCGGGTTGGGGAGAAGCGAGAGGTGGACCCTGATCCCCTCGAACTCGCGGTCGGAGGAGGTTCCGAGATGATATTTGACGTCGCCCGAGCCGCCGACGTCGGCCGGATTGGTCGCGCCTCCGGCGAACTCGCTGAAGATCGCGCGATAGGGCTTGCCCATGACGTTGGCGAGGACGTTCAACCGGCCGCGATGGGCCATTCCGAAGATGATGTCCTCGACCCCGTACTGGCCGCCATATTTGATCACCGCCTCGAGCGCCGGGATCATCGATTCGCCGCCGTCGAGACCGAACCGCTTGGTGCCGACATATTTGCGGGCGAGGAACTTCTCCCACTGCTCGCCCTCGATCACCTTGGCGAGGATCGACTGCTTGCCCTCGGGCGTGAAGCGGATCTCGGCGTCGCGGCCCTCCATCCGGTCCTGGAGGAAGCGGCGCTCGTCCAGGTCGTTGATGTGCATATATTCGAGGCCGACCTTGCCGCAGTAATTGCGCTGCAGGACGGGCACGATCTCGTTCACGCTCGCCCATTCGAAGCCGAGCGTTCCCTCCAGATAGATCGGCCGGTCCAGCTCGTCGGCGGCGAAGCCGTGGAATTCGGGCGTCAGGTCGGCCGGAAGCTTGCGATGGGTGAGGCCGAGCGGGTCCAGATCGGCGGCGAGATGTCCGCGCACGCGATAGGTGCGGATCAGCATCATCGCGCGGATCGAATCCTTCGCCGCCTGCTCGACTTCGGCTTCCGACTTACCGGCGGCGACGGCGGCCTTCTTCGCTTTCTCGACGAGGGGGGCGAGCGACTGGAGCGTGGGATCGAGGCCCTGATTGACCTCGTCGAGCTGGACGAGCGGCCAATTGTCCCGTGCCCAGCTGGGTCCCTGCTCGCGTTCCGTGCTGCCGTTAACGTCCACTTCAAACGCCTTTTCGATCGATCCGCAGGTCAACGCGCCGGGACGCGCGCTTATCCCTTGAGCAGCGCCGTCAAGGTGCTGCCCAGCTCAGATGGGCTCGGCGAGACCCGAATTCCAGCCGCCTCCATGGCGGCGATCTTGTCCTCGGCGCCGCCCTTGCCGCCCGAGACGATCGCGCCGGCATGGCCCATCCGCCGCCCCGGGGGCGCCGTGCGCCCGGCGATGAAGCCGACCGTGGGCTTGCCCCGCCCGGCGCGCGCCTCGTCGCGGAGGAACTGCGCGGCGTCCTCTTCGGCCGAGCCGCCGATCTCGCCGATCATGATGATCGACCGGGTCTCCGGATCGGCGAGGTACAATTCGAGCACGTCGATGAAGTTCGTGCCGTTGACAGGGTCCCCGCCGATTCCGACGGCGGTGGTCTGCCCCAGGCCTTCGTTGGAGGTCTGGAACACCGCCTCGTACGTAAGCGTGCCCGAGCGGCTGACGACGCCCACCGAGCCTTTCTTGAAGATGTTGCCGGGCATGATCCCGATCTTGCATTCGCCCGGGGTCAGAACGCCCGGGCAGTTCGGCCCGATGAGCCGCGACTTCGAGCCCGAGAGCGCCCGCTTCACCCGGACCATGTCGAGCACCGGAATTCCCTCGGTGATGCAGACGATCAGCGGCACCTGCGCATCGATCGCCTCGAGGATCGCGTCGGCGGCGCCGGCCGGCGGGACGTAGATGACCGAGGCGTCGCAGTCGGTCGCGTCGCGCGCCTCCTGGACCGTGTCGAAGACGGGGAGGCCGAGATGGCTCGTCCCGCCCTTGCCGGGCGATGTGCCGCCGACGACCTTCGTCCCGTAGGCGATTGCCTGCTCGGTATGGAAGGTCCCCTGCTTGCCGGTGAAGCCCTGGGTTATGACCTTGGTTTGCGAATTGACGAGGATCGACACGGTTCAGTTTCCGATCGGGTTCGGCCGGAAGGAGGCGTGCCTCCACTCGCGGGCAAGAATGAGGAGGGGGACGAGTTGCGGCATCAGTGCCCGGCGCGGCCGGCGGAAAGGCCGAGCTTCTTCGCCACCAGCGCGGCCCCGGCCTCGTCATAGCCGGTCACCGCCATCTGGGTTCGGGTGACGAGTATCGCGACCCGTTCAGCCGGAAGGAAAGCGTTGTACGATTCCCCGTTGAACGAGTGGATCGGCTTCATCCCGCTCACCGCCGTGTGGACCAGCTTGACCGCCGCCTTGAGCTCGAGCCGGGAGTCGATCATGCACAGCGAGGTCTGCCCACCGCCGGGGGGAGGATCATATTGGGCGATGACCAGCATGGCCTGCTCCGGCTGCAGGATCTTGAAGTAGCGCGCCGACTTGCTTCCCTTCGCATCGTCGGCGTCGAGCCTGGAGAGCTGGTCGCGGCGCAGCTCCTTGGCCTGACCGGGCGCAAGCTTCAGCGTGCCGTCGAGGCAGGCCGATATGAAGATCTGCGCAAGGCCCTCCGTCGGAGTGCCCGGCCGGGCGGCCGGCGCGGGGGCGGCAGCCTGGAGCGCCGCGGCGAGGAGTAACGTAAGGGGCATGCGGTACCTCTAGCGTAAGGAGGGGTCGATGTTCTTGCAGGCCTCCAGCAGCTCCTTCACCGCGTCCACCGACACCTGGAAGTTCCCCTTCGCGCTCTCGTCGAGCTCGATCTCGACGATCCGCTCGACTCCGCCGGCGCCGATCACCACCGGAACGCCGACATAGAGGTCGTTCACGCCATACTGGCCGGTCAGATAGGCCGCCGCGGGAAGCAGGCGCTTCTTGTCCTTGAGGAAGCTCTCCGCCATGGCCAGGGCGCTGGTCGCCGGAGCGTAATAAGCCGATCCGCTCTTCAGCAAGGCGACGATCTCGCCGCCGCCGGAGCGGGTGCGCTGGACGATGGCGTCGATCTTCTCCTGGGTCGACCAGCCCATCTTGATGAGGTCCGGAACCGGGATTCCGGCAACCGCCGAATAAGCCGGGACCGGCACCATCGTGTCGCCGTGGCCGCCGAGCACGAAGGCGGTGACGTCCTCGACCGAGACCTTGAACTCCTCGGCGAGGAAGTGGCGGAAGCGGGCGCTGTCCAGGACTCCGGCCATCCCGACCACCCGCTCGTGCGGAAGGCCGGAAAATTCGCGAAGCGCCCAGACCATGGCGTCCAGGGGATTGGTGACGCAGATGACGAAGCTGTCCGGCGCGTGCGCCTTGATGCCTTCGCCGACCGCCTTCATCACCTTGAGGTTGATGCCGAGCAGGTCGTCGCGGCTCATGCCCGGCTTGCGGGCGACTCCGGCGGTGACGATGCAGACGTCCGCGCCGGCAATGTCGGCATAATCCTGGGTGCCGGTGAGCGTGGCGTCGAAGCCCTCGACCGGCCCCGCCTGGGCGAGGTCCAGCGCCTTGCCCTGCGGAATGCCCTCGGCGACGTCGACCAGGACGATGTCGCCGATCTCCCGGATCGCGGCGAGATGGGCCAGCGTGCCGCCGATCATTCCGGCACCGATGAGGGCGATTTTCTTCCGAGCCATGGAGCTCCCGATCCTTGTTCATGGGGTCGGCCGCGAGCGCGGCCGCGAGGCGTGGCGCCCCCCTAAACCCGGATGGGGGAGCGGGCAATGGGTTCATCGCGAGGGTAAAGGATCGGGAGCTGCCGTCGCCCCAGCGAAGGTGGGGCCCCAGCGGGTGCAGACCTCGGTGCTTATCACCCCCTGGGGTCCCAGCCTTCGCTGGGACGACGGATTGAGGCTACTTCCCCGCCAGCGCCGTCACGAGGTCCACCCAATGGTCGATGTCGTCGTAGAGAGCCTGGACCGGTAGCCGTTCGTCGCGGCCGTGGGCGCGCAGGTCGTCGGGGACGACGCCCCACGATCCGTCGACTCCGTAGACGGGGATCCCCGCCACTCGGAACGGCCGGGCATCGCTTGCGCCGGTGCTCATCTCGGGCATGATCGGCGCGTCCTTGTGGCGGCGGTGGACGGCGCGGGTGTAGGCGGCGAGGACGTCGGGGCGGAGCGGGGAGGCGAGCGACATCTTCTGGTCGTCGGTGCGCTCCACGACCACCCCCGGATCGGCGGCGACCCGCTCCAGCTCGTCCCTCACCGCCGCCGGCTCGGTGCCCGGCATGATCCGGCAGTTGATCGTCGCCCGGGCGAGCTGCGGCAGGGCGTTGTCGGCATGGCCGCCCTCCAGCCGGGTCGCGACGCAGCGGGTCCGGGTGAGGCCGACCTCGCCCGGATCGGCCTCGATGAGGTCGGCGGCGGCGCCGTCGTTCGGATCGGCCAGCCAGCGCCGCATCGCGTCGCCGAGCGGCCCCTTCTCGCTCTTCTCGCGAACCGCGAAATAGGCCCGGGTGGTCTCGTTAAGCTGCGGCGTGAAGCGGTATTTCTCGAGCCGCTCGAGCGCGTGGGCGAGCTGGTAGATGGCGTTGTCGGGCCTCGGCTTCGAGCTGTGGCCGCCCGGGTTGCGGACGGTGAAGGTGTACATCGAGAAGGTCTTCTCGGCGGTCTGGAGGGTGAAGCCGAGCCAGCGCCCGTCCTTGGCCACGCCGCCCCCGCCGCCGTCCGAATTGAGCGCATATTCGGCGTCGGTCCACTTGCGCCATTCGGTCGCGCCCAGCCTCGCGCCCTTGCCGCTCGTCTCCTCGTCGCCGGTGAAAAGGACGACGATGTCGCGGCTCGGCTCGAAGCCCTGCGCGCGAAGCCTGAGCAGGGCGGTGGTGACCGCCGCCACCCCCTGCTTGATGTCGCTCGTCCCGCGCCCGTAGAAATAGCCGTCCTTCTCGACGAACGTGAAGGGGTCCATCGACCAGTCCGCCGCTTTGGCCTCGACCACGTCCATATGCGCCATGAGCAGGATCGGCTTCTTTCCCGAAGGCTTTGCGGCCGGCCAGCGCACCACCAGAGCCGCCGTCTTGTTGCCGGGATTGCCCTCGTAGGGGAGGACGTGGATGTCGCCCTCCGCCCAGCCGGCCGCCTTATATTGATCGGCGAGATATTGGGCGAGCTCCGGCACCCGCCCGCGCCCCTCGACCGTCGGCATCTCGATGGCGTGCGCGTAGATCTCCCGGCCCTTCGCCAGCCAGCGATCGGCGGGCGGATCGGCGGCGAGGGCGGAGGTGGAGAAAAGGGTGAGGCAAAGGCCGAGGGCGAACCGCATGATCGAAGCTCCCGCTAGAGACGGAGCGGACGCTGGACCGACCCCGGCCTCAGCGTCAACCTCCCAGGCCGGGACGTGACGGGAAAGCGCTCAGGGCACCGTTCAAGCGGAATTCCGCCTTCGGAAGATGCTCGACCGCGATCGCCATGAACCGAGCGGCTCCGCCTTATGTCATGCTGAACTTGTTTCAGCATCCAGGGCGGATGCCGCACAGCGGGTGGAGAACTGGACCCTGAAACAAGTTCAGGGTGACGGGTGTGCTGTGACGGCCTTCGCAATTCAACTCAACGCGATTAGGCTCTAGAAGACAGCCTGCATGTTTCTTGGCGCGGCGCGATCAACCGGTTTAGAGACGAAGCACAGGCCGCTCTGGGGGGATAGCTGTGTCGGAAGATTTGGGGTTGATCCTTTTCATCCTCGCTGTCGGCGGAATTCTGGGCGGCATGGCCGCCTTTTTGTCCCGGCCGACATTCGAAGGGAAGTCAGTCCGAGGATCGCTGAACACGGACCGCTTGGCGCCATTGTCCAGCTACCTGCTGCTCGGGCTGGCAGCGGCCGGCTGCGTTCCGCTGTTCCTAAGCCTGCTGAAGAGTGGCCTCGTCAATCAGATCCTAAGTAACGGCCACGACAACCTGGCCCGGGAGAATTGCCTGATTCTGCTCGGGCTCGCGGTGATCTTCGGCTATTCCTCACGCCAGTTCCTAAGAAGCATTTCCGATCAGCTGCTGAGACGGATCGAGCAGACCCAGCGGACGGCGGAGGAAGCGACCGAACGCGCCGCGGATGCCAAGGTCATCGCCACCGAAGTCGCCCTGGAGATCGAAGGTGCCGACGAGGAGAGGACGACTCGATCCGGCCGGGTGGACTTGCGGACGGCGGCGCCGGCCCCTCTGCCCGACTTGGAGCCGTCGCACGAACCGGACGCCGGGGACGGCGAGAGGCATGGGGGGCCGAAGCTGGATCCGCTGGAGCGTAAGGTGCTGAAGAGCCTGACGTTGATGTCGAGGCGGACGGCGACCGGCATCGCCGAGGATTCGGGAATTTCCCGGATGAGGATCGGCGAGCTGCTGGACAGCCTCGCGGACAAGGGACTGGTCGTTCCCACCGTCTCTCCCAAGACGGGAGGCGCGCGCTGGCAGATCACGCCCGCCGGCGCGGCTCGGCTCGCCGCGTCGGTCGGCTAACCTTCCTCGCCGTGGCCCGCCGCGAGGTACGCTTCCGACTGCATCTCCATCAGCCGGGAGACGGTGCGCTGGAATTCGAACGCTCCGTCGCCGGCGGAGTAGAGGTGCGCCGGCTCGGCGTCGGCGGCGGCGAGGAGCTTGACCTTGTGCTCGTAAAGCTCATCGACGAGGGTGACGAAGCGCGCCGCCTCGTTGCGCTTTTCGGGACTCATGACGGGGATGCCGACGAGGATCACGCTGTGAAAGCGGCGGGCGACGGCGAGATAGTCGGCCGCGCCCCGCGCTTCTCCGCACAGGCGCTTGAACGAGAAGACGGCGACGCCCTTGAGGCTTTTGGGAACGTGAAGGGTCCGCCCGCCCGGAACGGCGATGTCCTCCGCCGGCACGTTCGCCCGGTCCTCCGGAGGATAATCGGTGAGGCGGAAGAAGGCGGCGCTCAGCGCCTTCGTCGCTTCCGGGCCGTTGGGCACGTACCATGTGGGAAAGCCGCCGAGCCGCTCCAGCCGGTAGTCGACCGGGCCGTTGAGCGGAACGACGTCCATCTCCCGCTCAAGCAGGGCGATGAAGGGGAGGAACAGCTCGCGGTTGAGCCCGCCCAGGTACAGGTCGCCCGGAGGCCGGTTCGACGTGGCGATGACGGTCACCCCTTCCTCCAGAAGATGGGAGAAGAGCCGCGACAGGATCATCGCGTCAGCGCTGTTGTTGATGACCATCTCGTCGAAGGCGAGTAGGCGCGCCTCCGCCGCGATCGCCCGGGCGACCGGCGGGATGGGATCGCCGGCTTCCTTCAGCCGCTCGACCCGGAGGCGCTCGTGCACCTCCAGCATGAACTCATGGAAGTGGACCCGGCGTTTCTTCTCGGCCTCGATCGCCGTGCAGGCGAGGTCCATCAGCATCGATTTGCCGCGCCCCACGCCGCCCCACATATAGACTCCGCGCACCGGCTCGGGAGCCTTGTGGAGGAGGCGGGCGAAGAGCCCCGCCTTCGGCGCCTCCCGGAGCCGCTCGTCGAGCCGGTCGAGTATCGCGACCGCCTTTTCCTGGTCCGGGTCCGGCTTCAGCTCCCCGGCGGCGAGCAGCGCCCGATAGCGCGCGTCAACCGCCGCCACGGCCGCCGAGCTTGCGCAGGGTTCCGGACCAGGCGGCGACGGTCTCTCCGTCCTGCTCGACGAGGCCGCGCATCACCGCCAGGCGCTTGCTCTCGCGAAGCAGCTCGACGCTGGCGTCGAGCGGCGTTCCGAGCTTGGCGGCCGAGAGGAATTGCGCCGACAGGTCGAGGGTGACGGAAGGCCCCAGGTCTGCGCCCGCGCCGTAGCCGCCGGCGAACATCGCCATGTCGATGAAGGTCAGGATCGCCCCGCCGTGGACGATGTTGCCGAGGTTGGATTGCGCCGTCTCGGGAAACATCCGGCACCGCGCCCGCCCTTCGCCCTCCGGCCTGACCAGGAGCTTTCCGATCGTGGCGTTGAAGCGGTCGCCGTCGGGAAGCTCCCAGGTCCACCAGCCCGGATGGTCCGCGTCCGGGACATGGCGGATCAGGGGGTGGATACGGCGCTCGGTCATTGCGTCAGGGGGTTTTGGGCCGAAGCCATACCCGTCGCCCCAGCGGAGGCTGAGGCCCCAGGGGGTGAAGAACACCGGCGCCTTTCACCCGCTGGGGTCCCAGCCTTGGGTCCCATCAAAGTACTACTTTGATGGGGTCCCTTCGCTGGGACGACGGGGAGCCTCAAACCGCCCGCTCCGCGAGCAGCTTCTTGGTTTCGGCGATCGCCTTGGCGGGATTGAGGCCCTTGGGGCAGACGTTGGCGCAGTTCATGATCGTGTGGCAGCGATAGAGGCGGAACGGATCCTCGAGCTCGTCGAGCCGCTCGCCGGCCATTTCGTCGCGGCTGTCGGCAAGCCAGCGATAGGCCTGGAGGAGGATCGCCGGCCCGAGGAACCGGTCGGAATTCCACCAATAGCTCGGGCAGGAGGAGGAGCAGCAGGCGCACAATATGCATTCGTAGAGGCCGTCGAGCTTCGCCCGGTCCTCCGGCGACTGGAGGCGCTCCTTGCCCGAAGGATTGGGCGTTTTCGTCTTCAGCCACGGCTCGATGGCGGCGTATTGGGCGAAGAAGTGGGTGAAGTCCGGCACCAGGTCCTTGACCACGTCCATGTGCGGCAGCGGAGTGATCCGGATCTCGCCTTTATAATCCTCGATGGCGGTGGTGCAGGCGAGGCCGTTGCGCCCGTTCATGTTCATCGAGCAGGAGCCGCAAATGCCTTCGCGGCAGGAGCGGCGGAAGGTCAGCGTCGGGTCGACCTCGTTCTTGATCTTCAAGAGGGCGTCGAGGACCATCGGGCCCGTCTCGTCGAGGTCGAGCTCGAACGTGTCGTAGCGCGGATTCTCGCCGGCGTCGGGATCGTAGCGGTAGATTTTGAAGCTCCGGATCCGCCCGCGCTTGCCCTCCGCGCGATAAGTCTTCCCGCGCTTGCTGATCACGCTGTTCTTCGGGAGGGTGAACTCGGCCATTCGTCTTTCCTTTGCTCGCCAGCGCGATAGCGGCTGAAAGCGAGCGGCTCAACCACCTGGGCGCGCAAGCACCTTTCCTGAAAAGCTGTGAGGGAGCCAAGGCTGTTTATTTCACGCAGAGCCCGCAGAGGCGCAGAGAGGCTGTGCGGGGCACGGCAGCCGCGAAGAAATGGAAGCGCTGCTGCCTGTCGCAGCCTCTCTGCGTCTCTGCGTACTCTGCGTGAAACTGAGGCGGCTGGGTTAAAGGCTTCGTCTTAGAACTCAGCCGAGCAGGCCGTGGCGGCGCAGGCCCTCGGCGAGGATGGTTTCGATGAGCTGCTCCTGGGTGAGGCCGGCGAGCTTGGCGGAGCGGCCGTAGACCTTTTCGGACCAGAGATTGGCGTTCAAGTTGACCTCGAGGAACTGGACCTTGCCGCCTTCGCGGTCGAGCCGGAATTCGTAGCGGCCATAGTCGAACGGGCGGAATTCCTCCGCCATGCGCCGGGTATAATCGGCGATCACCGGCATCCATTGCGCATCGTCGAACTCGACCAGCTGATATTTCTGGGCACGGTCGACCAGGTCGCGCTTCTCGTAATAGGTGCGCAAGTGCGACGGGTCGGCTTGCTCGAACAGCATCATCGGCATAATCACCGGCTCGCCGTTGATGGTGATCACCGGCACTTCGACGTCCGAGCCGTTGAGGAAAGGCTCGACGATCGCGTCGTGGCCCTGGGAGTGGATGTCCTCGACGGCGGCGCGCACGCCCTCCCAGTCGTGAGCGTCCTGGACTCCCCAGCTGGCCGAAGACGCGTTCGGCTTGATCACCATGCGGTCGCCTGCCGGGCAGCGATCGCGCTCCACCGGAGCACCCCGACGGTAGATCGTCCAGGGCGCCGTCGGGATCCCGCGAGAGGCGGCGGCGAGCTTGGTGAAATGCTTGTCGTCGGAAATGCCGCGAAGGATCGGCGAGGCGCCGAGGAAGGGCAGGCCGAGCCGGGTGCAGAGCAGCGGAAGCATCATCTCCGAATTGAGGAAGCCGCCGCGGTTGAGAAGCGGAAAGACGAAGTCGACGTCCGGCTTGTCGAACAGCGCATCGTAGCTGTCGGCAAGCTCCAGCCGGAGGCCGAGGCCCCTCAATATCTCCCGCACTTCGACATGATAGAGGGCGTGGTTGCCGTCTTCGGGGTGGAGCCCCCCCTCCCAAAGCGCATGCTTGGCGATGAACAGGATCCGCAGGCGCTCCTTGGCGTCCGCGGGAATAGTGAGGGGTCTGATCGCGGTCACGCTGCGGCCTTGCTTGAGGAACGGGCGCGGCGGACATAATGCCGCCGCAACGTTAGGGGAAGGGCGAGGCCATATGAACGGCACGGGCGGAGCGTTTGGCGAGGGCGGCGAGGCGACCCGGCTGATGACCGAGGGCGGCGATGCCCGCCTTTGGCTGAAGCCCGAGACGGGGCTCAACCGCTACTTCTCCGCGCCGCGCCCGAGCGAGGTCCTGGCCTACGCCTCCTCCACCGCCAACGATATCTCTCCGGCGGCCTTCGCCCAGGTGGAGCGGCTGCTCGCCGAGCTCGGTCCCGCCCCGTCGGCGTCCGTATATGGCGACCGGCTCGACCGGCTGCGCGGCCGGATCCGCGCCGCTTATGCGGTGCCGGACGAGGTGGACGTGGTCTTCGCTCCCTCCGGCACCGATCTCGAATATGTCTCCCTCGCCTGCGTCGCCGGCCGCGGCGCCGAGGGCACCCACAACATCCTGCTCGGCGCGGACGAGGTCGGAAGCGGCTGCGTCCACTCCGCCTACGGCCGCTATTTCGCCGAGGAGACGGCGCTCCGCGTGCCGACCCGACTCGGGGCGCCGGTTCCGGGCGTGGGCGAGACGCATGTCGAGATGATCGACATTCCCGTGCGCGACGACGGCGGACGCCCTCGCCCCTCGGCCGACATTGCCGACCGGATGGACGAGGCGATCGCGAGCGCGGCGGCGGCGGGGCGCCATGTCCTCGTCCACGTCGTCCACGGCTCGAAGACCGGCCTCATCCTTCCCTCGCTGGACGACATCGACGCCCTTCGAGTCCGGCACGGCGGATCGGCGAGCTTCGTCGTCGACGCCTGCCAGGCGCGGATCACCTCGCCGGCCATCGCCGATTACCTAGCGCGCGAGGCGATCGTCTTCGTCACCGGATCCAAGTTCATGGGCGGCCCGCCGTTCAGCGGCTTCGCGCTGGTCCCGCCGGGCTTCCGAAGCCGGGCGGAGCCGCTGGCGGACGGGCTCGCGACGATCTTCCGCCGCTCCGAATGGCCGGAAGGCTGGCCCGGGGCGGAGCGGCTGGAGGATAGCGCCAATCCCGGCCTGCTCCTGCGCCTCGAAGCCTCGATCTTCGAGCTTGAGCGGTTCCAGCGGCTAAGCCTCGACCAGGTCACCCGCGTCATCCTCGCCTTCCACCAGGCGATCCGCGACGAGATCGTGGACCCGACCCCCGCCCGCCGGGTCGCCCCCTACCCGCCCGGCGAGAAGGAGACGGCCGACACCCACCCGATCGAGATGCGCACCTTGTCGACCCTTGATCTCTCCGGCTTCGCGGGCGGAAACGCGACGTTCGAGGATTCCACCCGCTGGCACCGCGACCTCCTCGCCGAGGGCGTTCGCCTCGGCCAGCCGGTCAAGTGCGTGAAGCTTCCCGGCGGCGGCTGGGGCGCGACCCTGCGGATCGGCCTTTCCATGCCGCAGGTGACGGAGCGGGCGGAGCTTGCCGACGACGCCCTCGCCGCCTCCTTCGCCGCCGACATGGCGAAGATCAGGGATGCGCTGAAGGCCGTGGCGGGCTGACCATCCGGGCCGGAGTGAACGGCTGCAGTCTGATCACGTGTACTTCTCCGTCATGCTGAACTTGTTTCAGCATCCAGGCCGGAGGCGGCAGAGCGGGCGGAGGACTGGACCCTGAAACAAGTTCAGGGTGACGCCAATGGCGCGACCTCCGCCTGCGGTTCGACCCGCCGATCCCGCTCTCTATGCCGCAGGAGTCGCCGCGATGGCTTCCCCGTCCTCGCGCCCGCCCCAGTTCAGGTTGCGGGTGAGGTACATCACCGCCGCCAGCGCCGCGAAAAGCATCAGCGATCCGATCAGCAGCGAATAGGCTTCGAGGCTGAGCAGGATGTAGAGCACGGCATAAAGGGCCGAGAGGAGGCCGAAAATGAGGGCCGCCCGCCCCCAGCTGCCGAGCACCGCCGCCGAATAAGCCGTCTCCAGCCCGACGATCGCCGCGCTGGCGACGAGATAGGCCGGAGTGAAGCCGATCACCTCCGCAAAGGCGAGCAGGAGCACGAAGAAGAGGACGAGCGCCGCCCCGACCAGCAGATATTCGACCGCGGAGACGGCGACTCCGCCGATCAGGTCGAACAGCAGGAAGGCGAGGAAGGTGAAGCCGATGAACAGGAAGCCGTATTTCGCCGCCCGGTTCACCTGCGAATAGAGATCGACCGGCTGGATCAGGCTTACCGCCGCCTGCCGCGGCCCCGCTCCCGGCGAAACTTCGACCGAACCGGGCTGCCGGTCCCCTGCTCCGACCGCCGGGCCGGTTGCGACCAGCGACTGGCCGAGCGCGAGATTGCCGATTCGCCAGGCGGCCTGGAAACCGCCCGCGCCGATCGTCCGCCGCTCGGGAAGGAAGCCGCCCTGGAAGGAGGGGTGCGGCCAGGGAGAGCGCATCCGCCAGAGAGTCTCCCCCGCCTGCGGCGCGAGCGAGAGGCTGCCGTTTCCGCGCACCTCGTAAGCGAATTGGACGTCGAGCGGGGCGGCGGCGAGTCCGGCGGCATCGAGCCAGGCGAAGAAGCCTCCATACCCGGTCGCGGCCGGGCCGCCGCCGGGCTGAAGCCGAAGCGCCTTGCCGCCGGCGGCGACCTGGGGATGCGCCGAGAGGCCGCGCGGGTCGCTGATCCCGAAGCGCAGCTCGGCGCGTTCCGGGGCGAGGTCGGCGGGGGCCACCCCGAACCGGGCGAGGTCGGCGGGCATCGCGAAACGGGCCTTGCCGCGGACCGCGGCACCGTAGACCACCACTTCGTAGATCGAGCGCCTGCGCCGCTCCGGCCTCACCTCGGTGGAAAGATCGACGGTCTCGGGGGAGAGGGTCAGCTCCTGCCACACCTGATGGCTTTGGGTGACCGGCTTGCCGCCCTCGGTGACGTTCTCGGTGACGGTCGCGCGATAGGGAATGACGAGAAGCGGCCCGGCGATGGTCTGGGGACCGCCCCAGCCTTCGGAGATGCCCGCCTTCGCCTCGACCGATTCCTGCTCGCGGTCGTAGACCATCAGCCAGACCGAGAAGAGCGGGATGGTGAGCAGCAGGCCGACGAGGATCGCGAAGCCGAGCTTCATCGCGGGCGAACGGGGGTTGCGGGTGAAGCTCATCTGATCCTCCTAGCCTCCTTGTTTCGGCCACCTGGGGCGGTCGGGAGGCTGCGGGTCAAGAGGCGCTCGGGATCGTTACGGGCGTCCCCCAGAGAGGTGCACGGGACGACCTTGCGGCCTCCACGGCGCCTGCATCCTCCCGAACCCGGTCCTGTCGCCTTGGGCGGCGGCGCGACCTGCGAGTGCGCTTAGCCGCCTTCGGGGACGATGATGCCGGCGAGCAGGTCCTTCACGCTGTAATAGACGATCTTCCCGCGGCCCTCCGGCTTCGCCGCCTCGCCGGGACCGACCATCTGGGCCAGGATCCGGCAGCTCACCGCCACGGGGATCGAGCCGTTCATCATCAGCGTGCCGCAATCGCTGATCTTGGTGATGCCGACCCGGCCGTACCCCTTGGCGTCCGCCAACTCCGCGACCTTGGTCAAGGCGGCGCGATAAGCCTCGGCGGGGCTGTGGTCGCGGCGCAGGCTCGCATAGACCCGGATGACGTTGCCCTTGCGATACTTGCCCTGGACCGGGTCCAGCTTGGGCATCAGCAATCCGGCAAGCTGGAAGGCTCCGGCAGGCGCCGCCGCACCCGCCATAAGCGCCGCCGACAGTGCCAGCAGAACGATCCGACGCATGCCGACTCCCCTCTTGTCGCGAAGGCGAAGAATGGACCGCCCTGCAGCCGTCAGTAAACCCTCGCCTTGGGCTTGATGTACTGGATGTCGTCCGAAAGCGTATATTCGTGGACCGGCCGGTAGTCGATGCGGACTCCGCCGCCCTCGCCGCCCCAGCCTTCGAACCAGACGGCGGTGTGCTTCATCCAATTGGCGTCGTCGCGATCGGGATAATCCTCATGCTTGTGGGCGCCTCGGCTTTCCTTGCGGTTGGAAGCGGAGTGCATCGTCACCACCGCCTGGGCGAGGAGGTTGTCGAGCTCGAGGGTCTCGACCAGATCGGTGTTCCAGATCAGGCTCCGGTCGGTGACCGCGACGTCGGCCATCTGTCGGTAGACCTCGTCGATCCGCCCCTTGCCTTCCTCCAGCGTCGCCTCGGCCCGGAAGACGGCGCAATCGGCCTGCATGGTGCGCTGCATCCGGTTGCGGATCGCCGCGGTCGGGCTTCCGCCCTTGGCGAAGCGGAACCGGTCGAGACGCGCCAGAGCCATGTCGTCCCCGCCCTTCGGCATGGCGGGCAGCGCGGAGCCGGACTTGATCAGCTCGCCGACCCGGTGGCCGACCGCCCGGCCGAAGACGACCAGGTCGATCAGGCTGTTCGAGCCGAGCCGGTTGGCGCCGTGCACCGACACGCAGGCCGCCTCGCCGACCGCGAACAGCCCCGGCACCACCGAATCCGGATTGCCGTCCTTAAGAGTCACCACCTCGCCGTGATAATTGGTCGGGATCCCGCCCATATTGTAGTGGACGGTCGGCACCACCGGGAGCGGCTGGCGGGTCAGGTCGACGCCCGCGAACACCTTCCCCGTCTCGGTGATCCCGGGGAGGCGCTCGGCCAGGATCTTGGGGTCGATATGGTCGAGGTGGAGGTAGATATGGTCCTTGTCCTTGCCCACGCCGCGGCCCTCGCGGATCTCCATCGCCATCGAGCGTGAGACGACGTCGCGGCTGGCGAGGTCCTTGGCCGAAGGGGCGTAGCGCTCCATGAAGCGCTCCCCTTCCGAATTGGTGAGGTAGCCCCCCTCGCCCCGGGCGCCCTCGGTGATCAGAACCCCCGCCCCGTAGATGCCGGTCGGGTGGAACTGGACGAACTCCATGTCCTGCAAGGGGAGCCCGGCGCGAAGCACCATCGCATTGCCGTCGCCGGTGCAGGTATGCGCCGAGGTGGCGGTGAAATAGACCCGCCCGTAGCCCCCCGTCGCAAGCACCGTGGCGTGGCTCCTGAAGCGGTGGATCGTCCCGTCCTCGAGGCAGAGCGCGATCACCCCCCGGCACTCGCCGCCGTCCATGATCAGGTCGAGCGCGAAATATTCGATGTAGAAGTCGGCGTCATATTTCAGCGACTGCTGGTAGAGCGAGTGGAGCATGGCATGCCCGGTCCGGTCGGCGGCCGCGCAGGTCCGCTGCGCCGGCGGCCCCTCGCCCATATTCTGCATCATGCCCCCGAAGGCGCGCTGGTAGATCTTGCCCTCGTTGGTCCGCGAGAAGGGCACCCCGGCATGCTCCAGCTCGTAGACCGCCGCCGGCGCCTCGCGAACCAGATATTCGATCGCGTCCTGGTCGCCGAGCCAGTCCGAGCCCTTGACCGTGTCGTACATGTGCCAAGTCCAATGGTCCGGCCCCATATTGCCGAGGCTAGCCGCGATCCCCCCCTGCGCCGCGACGGTGTGCGAGCGGGTCGGGAACACCTTGGTGATGCACGCCGTCTTCAGCCCCTGCTCCGCCGAGCCCATTGTCGCCCGAAGCCCCGACCCGCCGGCGCCGACGACGACGACGTCGTAGCTATGGTCGATGATCTTGTAGGCGGAAGGGGTGGTGGCCATGGAATATCCCCACAAAGTGGTACTTTGCGGGGGCCCCGGAGGGAGCGCCCCGCGTTAAGGGCAGGTGATGGCGGCGCTTCTAGTCCCCAAGCGGGGGGATGCAAGGGTGGGGGGTGGCTTGATGGGGTGCGAGGCGGTTCACGCGGAGGGACGGAGGGGCGGGGGAGAGGCGCGGAGCACTTGTGATTTTCTTGGGCTAAGGCCCCGGCTTCGTGGCCTGCTTCGGACAGGCAGCTTTTGGGCGGCTAGTGTCGGGTAGAGGACACTCGCTCAGTCGCTGCCTAAGGGGAGGGCTCCTCCTGTTCAAGGCGCCGCATTCCGGAACGTGAAGTTTCTTGACTTCACCATGGCCCGGCTCGCAGACATTCTTGAGGGAGGGCTACCCGACGGATCACAGATGACGCTCGACATTCGCGGAAGCTTGAAGAACACCAAAATTAGTTCGAACCGCTATGTGGTTCTTGAGGAATTGATCTCTAACTCGATCGACTCCTTCCTGATCCGGCAGCATGACGATCCCGCCAGACGGAGTCTTGGGGTCAGGCTTGTCGCAGAGATTCGGTCGTCGGGGCTGCTCGGCGACGATCAGGACTTTTCCATCTCCTGCACCGACAATGGTTGCGGCCTCGGCGACGACCAGACCGAAGCATTTCTCACCAAGGATACATCCTACAAGGACGACCTCGCGATCGCCGGGATCGGCAAGTGTAAGGGCGCGGGCCGTATCCAATTCTTCCATCATTTCGAGTGCGTCGGCATTCGAAGCACCTATCGACGCGACGGCGAGGTACTGACGCGAACCCTCCCGCTCGTCGCGGCGCGCAAGAAAATCGATCTGGCTGACTTCGTCGTGAGCGACGGCAAAGCTGAGGAGATCGGCACGACCATCACGTTGGATGGCCTGAAACCCGCCACGCGCGAGCGCCTCTACAAGACGGACACGCTGGGCGAGGTTTTTTCCGCTGCCAATATGCGGCGCTACATGCTGATCGCGTTCCTCCAGCGCCTCGTCAGCCTGAAGTCTGAGCTTGGCGACTTCAGCATCTCCTTCGAGACGCGATATCCCAAGGATCGGGTCGAAACGACAAGTCTCAGCGCTGCGGACCTGCCGCCGGTGACGGAGGTCAGAGTGGCGGAGGTGGAGGAACGGGACCCACGGTCGGGCAGCCCGCTCGACAAGTCGACCAAATTCACCCTGTCGCACTACAAGCTCGACGCGAGCGTCTTCGACCTACCACGAAATGCGATCTCGCTATGCGCCAAATCGTCGCCGGTCCAAGATATCACGCGGCGTTATCTGCGGACAGTCAGCGAGCAAAACCGCGCAGTGGAAGGATTTCATCATATCGTGCTTATCGAAGGCGAGCTTCTCGACCGGCGCGTGAACGAGCAGCGAGATGGTTTTGATGGGATCCCTGACGAGATTCCAGTCGGCGACCTCTTTGCCGACGAGTCCGTATCTTATGCAGGGATCTTCGAGCAGATCGATCCAATCATCGAAGAGATGGTGTCGCCATCCGGCTGGAGCAGGGACCAGGTCATGGCGGCCGTGACCGAGAAGTTCGGCGTCAACGCGGGCATGCTCGCTGACACCGAGACGAGGGTCGTTTATGGCGATACCCCGAAGAGTGTCGCGGAGCGCGTGCTAAGAAAATATCAGGAGCGCATCATCGCCGAGACGGCGGAGATCTTCGACCTTAGGCAAGATATCGAAAAAGCCGAGCCGCACACCGAGGACTTTCGGCAAAAGATCCACGAGCTTTCGTGGAAATACACCGCCTCGCTCAAGACGATCGACATGGCTAACCTCTCTCAGCTGGTCGTACGCAGGGCAGCAATCGTCGAGATTCTCGCGCTCGCCTGCGATCGCCAGTTGGCGGTGCAGGCGGTAAAGGACGGCGAACGACGGCAGGACGAGCGTATCATCCACAGCATCTTTTTCCCGATGAAGAAGGATAGCAAAGAGACGACTGATCACGACATCTGGCTGCTGAGCGAAGAGTATCAATATTACGACTATATCGCCTCTGATAAACCGCTCGCCCAGATCGAATGGGCCGAGGGCGAGAAGCTGTTCGATGCGAGCATAGATGACGAGTTGGCCGAGACGTTGCGGCGACGCGCCGATGAGAATGCGGCGATGCGACCCGACATCGCGATCTTCGGAAAAGAAGGTTCGGCGATCATCATCGAGTTCAAGGCGCCCGGGGTCAGCATGGACGACCATATCGGCGACCTCTCAGAATATGCGCACTTGCTGGCTGCGCGGTCGAATGGCCGGCTGAGGAAGTTCTACGGCTATTTGATCGGCGACACGATCGCGCCGCTCCGGATGGCGGGCTGGACCCGATTTGCGGCGGGCAAAGGCTATTTCCGCTCAACACCGCTCGAGGATCCCGAAAGCGGCCGGAGTCTCGGCGAACTATATGCAGAGACCCTCTTCTTCGAAGATATTCTGAAGCGGGCCAACCAGCGGATCGGGGTTTATCGCGAGAAGCTTCAGATCGATCTATCCAAGAAATAGGGACGCGGCTTGAGTGGCCTGGCGGAGACATTGCAGCGGTTCGCCGGATCGGTGCCCTGATCGACCTCGTCCGCGACCTCGGCGCGGCCGTCTGGCTGGCGGACCATGTCGGCCCGATGACAGCCACTGGCTGCTTCGCCTCCACGACTTCCACTGGAGCCGCCACCTGCGCGTTAGGGCTGTACCCTCACATGCGGCGGTTTTGGAGCCGATGACGGCGCTCGGTCAGCAGCCAAGGCCAGCCTGGGGGCAGCGGGATGCAAGGGCGGCGTGCCTAGGTGGTGTGCGAGGTGCGGTTCACGCGACGCGCGGAGCGTTCTGGAGCTTTCCCCTAGCGGCCTCGCCTTGTGCTCTGAGAACATCAGCGATTTTCGAAGCGCTAGCTGTTCTTGGCCTCTAGGGTGTCGAGACCCGTTTGGCCAGGCCCGGCGGGGAGTACCCACTCCTTACCTGTCTTCTTGTTGAGCCAGGCGACTACCCTTTGCATACGGTCGGCGTAGAGGTCGTCCAAAAAGTCCACCATTTCCGCCCATTCGGGGGCTCCGCCTATTTGAACACGAATTTCCTGGCTCAAGTGGAGTTCAAAGCGGTCGTTTTTGAACCCGATCTCCATTGCATCCTGTACGGTGTGGTGGCCGTCGTTGTGGGCGAAGCGCTGGTTCCGCAGTTCAATGATCTCGTCATGAAAGCGCCTGAACTGTCGGGGCAGTTCGTTCCGATCAAAACCGCTATACGCGCCCCCCTGTGACAACCGCGTGTAGGTCACGACGAAAGCGGTTACCAACATCTCTAATTCGAGAATGGCGTCCATGGTAGGCTGGAAGCGATAGGTTTGCAGACGGTCGCGAACATATTTGAGCGTGACCAGGTTCATGGACGACGCCGACAGCTTAATCAGCCGCGTGATCTCCTTGTCCACGGACCTGAGCACCGCACGGTTGCCCTTGAGGGTAGCCTGCAACTCGCCGCGCCACTCCTCGGGCAAATATTGGATCGCCTCCTCAGGAATGACATAATACTCGTCCTCTTCTTCGGATGCTACCTCTCGATCATCGGTCACCCTTATCTCCAGCAAAATGGAGCCTGTTCTTACGAGAAGGTAGTCGGCAAGCTCACCGGCGGCCAGGCCTAGGCTGAGATTCGGCCATTCTTCGCTGCAATGTCCGCCTATCGACTCCGAGGAGGCGAGTGATGGCTGCTGGCCGTCATAATGTGTCGCGGCGCGCGGTGCTAGGCGCGGCGGTTGCGCTTTCGCTCGCTGGGGCTCGGGGGCCCCTCCACCAGCCTTCGGCTGGTCCCCCTCCCCGTTATGGGGAGGATTGGGTGCGGACGCTTGCGGTATTTCGCGCCGCCGAAGCGGGCGCGCGGGCCTGGGAGGGGCGGACGGAGGGGCTCCTCGGGAGGCGTGGCGGGCGATCGAGGGGGCTTATGGGGATCGGCTCGACGCTATGTATGCCGCGCTTCGGCGGGTGATGCGGGTTCGGGCGCCGGGCCTGGGGGCGCTGGCGGTGAAGGTGGCGCTTGTCGTCGATCATGAGGTGGCGACGCTGGCCGGCGGGGAGGCTTGCATGGCGGCGCTTAAGCGGGATGCGCTTCGGCTGGCGGCGGGGGGCTGATCTTCTGCGCGCGAAGGCGCGAAGATCGGGGCGCAATGGGCCGGGCTCGGGCTCACCTAGGCGGCTCCGCACGCCGCGAGAATAGGGCTTTTCCTTCACTTTTGAGGGGTCCTGTTCTACTCACGTTCTCCTCGAGGGCGTGCGGACAGGGAGCGGCATGGGGGTGCAGGCGCGGACTCGATCGTGTGGACGGGGGCCCCGGGAGGCCGCTCGGCTTCGATCCGGCGACGCTGCGCCGCCACGCGGGGCCGATAGGCGCAGTCGCGCCGTGAAGATCGGCAGAACACCGTGAACTTCGTGAAGTTCACCTCGGTCGGCGGGCCCGAAAGGCGGCCTGAAGGCGCCGCTTCCAACCGCCCGCTCCGGCAGTCGTTAAGAAACGTTAAGACCAGAGTCGCCGAAATGGAGGTAGTTAGGCTCCGTTCTGCTTGGCTTTTCGCCGCCTCGTCCAGTAACGTCGCAGTCGAGGCGGAAAGTGATCCGAAACGCGCAATCGGATCGTCCGAGAGAAAACACGGTTCGGCGCAACATGGACGCAAAACTGCCATAATCGCGCGCGGCCCCCGTAAGTCCCTGCTTGCATTCGCGAAATCCTCTGTCAGCATCCCGCCTCCGGTCGTTCTGACCGCAAGAAGGGGATGCAAAATTATGCGACTGAGGAAGTGGGGCCTCGCTGCCCTGACGCTCGTCTGCGGCGCCGCTATCGGCACCGGCGCGAGCGCCCAGGGTCCGGTTGAGAGAAGCGGAAACACCTATCACCACGCCGTCTGCGGCCACGGCAACCCGGCCGGCACCGCGCGCTGCTACGCGCACGTCGTCACCAATTCCAAGGGCGAGGAGCTCGCCGGAGGCGTGACTCCGAACGCCGTTCCCTCGGGCTACGGCCCCGCGGACCTGCGCTCGGCCTACAACATCACCGCCAGCGGATCGTCGGCGACGACGATCGCGATCGTCGACGCCTATGGCTACACCAACGCCGAGGCCGATCTCGCCGTCTATCGTTCGCAATACGGCCTGCCGGCCTGCACGACCGCCAACGGCTGCTTCAAGAAGGTCAACCAGAGCGGCTCGACGACCAGCCTCCCGAAGGACGACACCGGCTGGGCGCAGGAGCAGGCGCTCGATCTCGACATGGCGAGCGCGATGTGCCCGAACTGCAAGATCCTGCTCGTCCAGGCGACCAGCGCGACCCTTGCGAACCTCGCCGCCGCGGTGAACACCGCCGCCGCGACTCCCGGCGTCACCGTCATCTCGAACAGCTACGGCGGCAGCGAGACCGGCTCGACCACCTACGAATCGGCCTATAACCACCCGGGCAAGGCAATCACCGTCTCGAGCGGCGACTCGGGCTACGGAGTCGAGTTCCCGGCCTCCTCGCCGAACGTCATTGCGGTCGGCGGCACCCGTCTGGTCCGTTCGTCCAACGCGCGCGGCTGGGACGAGACGGCCTGGACCTCGGGCGGCAGCGGCTGCTCCACGGTCTATGCCAAGCCCAGCTTCCAGACCGACACGGGTTGCTCGAAGCGGATGGAAGCGGACGTGTCCGCGGTCGGCGATCCCAACACCGGGGTCGCGGTCTACGGCCCGACCACCCGCCGGGCCTCCGGCTGGATGGTGTTCGGCGGGACCAGCGTCTCGGCGCCGCTGATCGGCGGGATCTACGGCACCACCGGCCACACGCCGACCGGCGCCGCCAGCATCTACGCCAATAAGAGCCTGCTCAACGACGTGACGAGCGGCTCCAACGGCAGCTGCGGCGGAACCTACCTCTGCACGGCCGGCGCCAATTACGACGGCCCGACCGGCAACGGAACGCCGAACGGCCCCGGCCCCTTCTAAAGGGATCCGGTTCTGAAAAGGACGGGCCGCGGGAAACCGCGGCCCGTCTTTTTTGCGCGCGCTCGGCGGGGCCGCCGGGAGGGAGCAGCCTGCGGCGCTCGCTCGCAAGATGCGCCGGCCGTCCGGCGTCTCAAGCTAGCCTGCCTTCAGCCGGTATCCGACGGCGGGTTCGTTGACGATCAGCCGCGGGTCCGACGGGTCGTCCTCGAGCTTTCGGCGAAGGCCGCGTACGGCGACCCGAAGATAATCGATCTGCTTTTCCTGCGCCGGTCCCCAGGCGTTGCGGAGCAGATGAGCGTGGGTCAGAACCCGCCCCCGATGCTTCGCGAGCTCGGCGAGAATGGCATATTCCTTCGGGGTCAGGTGGACCTCCCTACCGTCACGCAAGACCGTCCGTCGAAAGAGATCGATGGTGATTCCGTCCAGTTCGAGCGGCCGCCGATCGGATTCCGGGTCGAGTTCGGTCAGATCGCCGAGATAACGGTCGAGCCGGGCCGTCTCGGATCCGATCACCGACAGCGCGTCCTTCTCGCCCGGGCCGCCGCGTCGCAGCTCGGCCCCGGCCCGGGCGATCGCCTCGAGGCGCGGCCTTAAATCCTGTCCGATGGTGGAAAGGAGGGTGGCGCGCACCTTGTCGCGCTCGCGAACGCGATCGAATTCGTGCGCCTCGCTCTCGAGCCGTCCCCGCTCCAGCGCCAGGGCCACCTGATCGAGCATATTTTCGAGCAGGGGCAGTTGATGATCGACGATGGCGGCAGCCCCGTCGTCCCGCGCCAAGCCTGCCGCCGCGAGGATAGCCTGGCCGGATCTCAACGGATGGAACTGCCATTCCGTGGGGATCGTCCGATCGACGCCCTTCCCGGCGCGCTCGCCCGTTTCGAGCACCAGCGCGGCGACGGCGCGATCCGCCGGAGTCAGCTGGATCGTCCCGGGCGCGCCCGAGAGCAGGCTCGGCTCGGGGCCCGCTCCGACCAGGGCGACATTGCAGGCGAAGATCCGGGAGAGCTCGCCGGCGGCTATATCGGCGACCTCCTGCTCCGACGTGCAGCCGAGCAAGTGGCGGGCGAAGCCGGCGATGGTCGCGTTGCGGACAGCATGCGCCTCCGCCAGCCGCGCCTGCTCGCGGGCCGAGCCGGCGAGCCGGCTGACGACGAGGGCGACGAGGAACAGCACCACCACGCTGACGACGTCGGCGGGACTGCGGATGAGGAGCGTGTGATAGGGTTCGGTGAAGCAATAATTGTAAATGAGCGGCGAGACGATCGTCGTGGCCAGCGCGGGCCAGAAGCCGAACCAGACGGCAGCGGCGAGCACCGGGGCGATATAGAGCAGCGCCACCGGGGTGGTGCCCCAGCGCGGAGCGATCAGCAGGCCGGTTCCGGTCGTGGCCGCCATCATCGCCGCCAACGCCGCCGCGCAAGCCGGAATGTCCCACGCGCCGCCGAGCTGGCGGTCGATCCTGCTGAAACCCGTCTTCACGTCCTAAAGGATCGCTCCGGGACGCCTTCGCGTCGAGAGGGAATAAGCCGGCGGCGCCGTCTGCGACGGCGAACCACATGGAATCTTTATGGCGGCGGGGCGCAGTCGCCCGGTCATGTCAAACCCCGCCCCCTCGTCCGATCCGGCCGCCGCAGGCGCAACCCGCCAAGCGCACGGCCGACCCGCAACTCTGGCTTTAGGAGCGCTGGGAGTCGTCTTCGGCGACATCGGCACCAGCCCGCTCTACGCCCTGCAGGCTACGCTGGACCCTCGCTATCACCTGGGGTCGAACGCGACGGACCTGTACGGGCTGGTGAGCCTGATCTTCTGGTCGCTCGTCTTCATAGTGACGATCAAATATGTCTTCATCGTCATGCGCTGCGACAATCGCGGGGAGGGCGGCAGCCTCGCCCTCTACGCGCTGATCCAGCGACGGCTGGGCGCGGCGGCGCCGAGGCGCTGGCTGCTGACCGCCGCCTTGTTCGCGACGGCCCTGTTCTTCGCCGACGCGATGCTGACCCCCGCAATCTCCGTGATTTCGGCGGTCGAGGGGCTCGGTGTCGTCAGCGGCGCCTTCGAGCCCTACATCGTGTGGATCGCGCTGGCGATCCTCACCGGGCTTTTCGCGATCCAGCGGCACGGGACGGACCGGGTCGGCAGACTGTTCGGACCGGTGATGCTGCTCTATTTCGTGACGATCGCCGCGATGGGGGCAGCCCACATCGCCGCCCGTCCCGACGTGCTTCGAGCGCTCAGCCCCGTCTACATCGGCGGTTTCTTCGCCGCCCACCCGCTGCATTCCTTCCTGTCGCTCGGCGCGGTCGTATACGCTTTCACCGGCACGGAGGCGCTTTACGCGGACATGGGTCACCTGGGGCGTAAGCCGATCGCCCGGGCGTGGCTGTGGATCGTCTTTCCGGCGCTGATCGTGAACTATCTCGGCCAGGCGGCGATGCTTCTGCGTCACCCCGAATTCTCCACCAATCCCTTCTTCCTCATGGTGCCGCCGTCGCTCACGGTCCCGTTGCTCGTGATCGCGACGCTGGCGACGATCATCGCCAGCCAGGCGGTGATCTCGGGCGCCTTTTCGGTGTCGCAGCAGGCGATCCAGCTTGGGTTCCTGCCGCGGATGCGGATCGCGCACACCTCGTCCAGAGCGCAGGGGCAAATCTACGTGCCGGCCGTCAACTGGGGGCTGGCGGCGATGGTCGCGTTGCTGGTCCTCGCGTTCCGACACTCCGCAGCGATGCTTCCGGCCTATGGCCTGGCCGTGGTCGGAACGATGCTGATCACCACGCTGATGCAATATGTCGTGGTGTTCCGGATCTGGAAGCGGCCGCTGTGGCAGGGCGCAATCGGCTTCGCGGGATTTGTGACCGTGGACCTCATTTTCGCCGCGTCGGGACTGACGAAGCTGTTCGAAGGCGCGTGGTTTCCGATCCTGGTCGGGCTCGTCGTCTTCACTCTGCTGACGACCTGGGCAAGCGGACGGCGGCTGATGCGCGAGCGGCTCGAAGCGGAGGCGCTTCCGCTGGACGTCTTCGTCAAGTCGGCGGCCTTTGTGCATCGCATCGACGGGACGGCCGTCTTCCTGTCGGCTTCGCCGGACTCGGTCCCCTCGGCGCTGCTCCACAATCTCAAGCACAACCAGGTGCTGCACGAGCGGGTCCTGATCCTGACGGTGAAGGTCGAGGACGTGCCGCATATCCCGCCGGAGCAGCGTCTCGAAGTGCACGGCGCCGCGCAGGGCTTCTACCGGGTCGTCCTTCACTACGGCTTCATCGACGAGGTGGATGTGCCGGCGGACCTCGCCCGTGTCGGCACCTGCGGCAGCCGCTTCAACATGATGCGAACCAGTTTTTTCCTCGGCCGCCAGAAGCTGATCGCAAGCGGGGATCGGCCCGGCATGGCGCTATGGCGCGAGCGGCTGTTCGCATGGATGCTGAAGAATTCCGAAAGCGCGATGGAATATTTCAAGCTCCCGACCAACCGGGTCATCGAACTTGGAAGCCAGTTCAGGATATGAGGCGCATGGCTGCCCTTGGGCTCGCGATTCTAGCCGCGGGGACGGCGCAGGCGGAGGAACCTGGCATCTGCGCCGACCGACCCGCAAAGGCGAATGCTGCGTGCACCGTGCCGGCCGGCAGGGTCCAGCTCGAGATCGCCGCCGTCGACTGGAGCCTTACCTCGTCCGGCGGAAGCCGCCAGGAGCTCGTCTCGGTCGGCGGGTCCTATGTAAAGCTTGGATTGACCGACGGCTCCGACCTAGAGATCGGCCTCTCGCCCCGAACAACGCTGACTTCCCGAGGCGTCGCGGGAAGGCGAGCCTCGGGAATCGGTGACACGGTCATCCGGTATAAGCGAAGGCTAGGCGGGGAAGCGCGGGTCCAGGTGGCGTTGGTGCCGTTCCTGAAGCTACCCACCGCGTCTCGAGGCCTTGGAAATGGCGCCGTCGAAGGCGGGTTGGTCCTCCCGGTGAGCTTCACGCCGGCCGGAAGTGTGACGATCACGCTCGACCCCGAAATCGACATCCTGGCCGATTCGGCGGGCGAGAGACGTCATCTCGCGCTGGCCAACGTGGTCAACGTCTCGGCACCGGTGGCCCGGCGCGTAACCTTCTCCGCCGAATTGTGGAGCAACCTCAATCTCGAGCCGGGCGGAACGATCGAGCAGGCATCGGCGGATGCCGCTTTGGCGGTCTCGGTTTCGAACGACGTGCAATTGGACGTGGGCGCGAATGTCGGCCTCACTTCGGCAACGGCCGACTTCGAGGCCTATGCCGGAGTCTCCCTGCGCTTCTGAAGGCAGCCTATGCAGCCCCGAGAAGCGCCGGCCCGCGGCCGGCGGTCAAGCCGGCCCGGCCCCTGCGCCCACCGCCGTGAAAGCACAGCGTAGGATGGAGAAGGCCGCGAGGGTGCCGCCGGCGATGGCGGAGAAGTTCAAGAGGAGGAGGACGAAGAAGCGGCTGCCTTCATCGTGGACGTAATCTTCGATCGCCACCTTGAGGCCGTCGCGCAGGTGAAGGAAGGTGGTGTAGACGAGGAGCAGCATCGGAACCGCCGCCCAGGGATCGGCGAGCCATTCGCGCACCGTCGCATAGTCCAGCGTCCCGAGCCGGAGCAGGGAGGCGCCGAGCCAGACGAAGAGGAGGAAGAGGGCGATGGAGGTCATTCGCTCCATCCACCAATGATGGCCGCCCTCGCGCGCCGAGCCGAGGCCGCGGACGCGCGCGATTTCGCTCTCCATTCGAGTCGTCATGCCTTCCCCCACAGGATGAGCGCCCAAAGGCCGGCGGTGAGGACGGCCGAGCCGAGGAGCGTCATGTTCGCCCAGAATTTGTTGGTATTGAGCTCGAAACCCGCGCCCATGTCGAGGACGAGGTGGCGAAGGCCGGAGAGCAGGTGCTGGAAGAAGGCCCAGGTCAGGCCGACCGCGATGACGATCCCGATCCACGACGTCGCCCAGCCGCTGAAGGTCTGATAGGCCTCCGGGCCCGAGGCGGCGGCGGCGAGCCACCAGACCAAAGCCGCGGCGCCGGCCGTGGCGAGGGCTCCGCCGGTCACCCGGTGGAGGATCGAGACCAGCATGTGCGGGCCCCATTTGTAGACGCTTAGGTGCGGCGAGAGCGGGCGGTCTGGATTGCGCGACATGGACGGCCTTTCGTTGGCCGCGCTTTTACGGGCAATGCGGGGGGATGCAAGGGCGGGGACAGTCGCTGTGATTGCCCCGTCGCGGGGTGGGTGGGGACAGTCACGAGTGACCGTCCCCGATGACTTCACGGCCGGGTGGTGTCGGTCCGGTTGGTGTCGCGGCGGGCGTCGACGTGGATGTCGTTGTCCTTACGCTTCAGGCCGGCAAGCCCGGCGAGGCCGAGCAGGCCGAGCAGGCCCCACGGGAAATCGTGATCTTCCTTGTGGGTGGTCGTGGTGGTCATCTCGGTGCCGGTCTGCGCGTTATAGTCGGTGTTGGTCGAGTTCTGCGCCGGAGCCGCGGCGGGCGCGAAGGCGAAGGCGGCGGCAAGGGCGAAAGCGGCGTGCTTGATCGAAAGGGTCTTCATAATATCCTCCTGTTGCAGTGAGAGCCGGCGGCGGCGTTGCGCGCGCCGGGTGGGATATGAGGCGGCGGGGACGGCGCTTCGCCGCCCCCGCCGCAGGATCAGGTCAGCGGTTGCCGCCCTCGCCGCCGGAGCCGAAGCCGCCGAAGGCCGACCGGTCCTCGCTCGAGCGGGTTTCGGTGGAACCGGTGCCCATCGAGCGGTCGGCGCCCTCCTGGACGTCCACCTCGGTGCGGCGGACGGTGTCGCTGATCTGCTCGGTGCGCTCCTCGGCGGTTTTGGTGAGGACGACTTCCTCGCGGACCTGGGCGACCTTCTGGACGACGGCCTCCTCGGCCTTCTCGACCATCTCGACGGTGCGCTCCTGCAGCATGTCGCCGGTCGAGACATTGCCGGCGCCGGCGGTCATTCCGGACGCAGCGGCGCTTCCCGCCTCGACCGGACGGCGCTCGACCTGGACGTGCTCCTCGCGAAGGGTCACCTGCTCCTGCACCGGAACCTCGCGGACGTAGGTGCGCACCCGGGCGCCGCCGCGTTCCACCTCGCGCTTGCCGACTCGAAGCTCCTCCTCGACGATCGGGATGCGCTCTTCCTCGACCGTATCGGAGCGGGTCTGGGACGTTTCGGAGCCGGACTGCGAGGCCGACTGAAAGGCCGAGCGCGAGCCATCCATCGCCGACTGGCCGCAGGTTCCGTCGCCGTCGGCGACGCTGGCGCCGCTCTCGCCGGAATAAGGCGCCCAGCCTTCCTGGCGCCAGGGTTCCTGGCGCTGGTCGAGATCGACGCTGGACGTCTCCTCGAGCAGCCTGACGATCTTGTCGGAATCCTCGTCGCCGTCGACTTCGGCGCAGAGCAGGGCGCCGCCGCGGCGAAGGCCCTCGCCGTAAGCGTGACGATCTTCACTCGACACATGATAGTCGCCCAGGCCGTTGGAGCCTTGGTCCTGCTGGTCGATCACCTTCGCGCTCTTCACGTCGACGGCTGAGGTGAGGCGCTGGCGGGCGGCCTCGGCTTCGGCTTTGGTGTCGTACAAGGCGGTTACGGTCCGGGACATACTCTACTCTCCTTCACAGATTTCCCCGCTTCCATTCGTGGGAGGGCGCGCGGGCGCCCGTCCGATCTCTAAGGTGGGTCAGTGCCGGGTGGAGGCGGCGGGAGGCTCCAGCGCCTCCACGTCGGCCTCGGTTCGGCGCAATGTGTCGTCGATCCGCTCGGTCCGCCGTTCGACCGACTTGCGGACGACGAGCTCCTCGCGCACGGCGGTGCCTTTCGAAACGACCGGCTCCTGATGCATGGCGTTCACCTCGACCACGCGGCCGATCAGAAGGCCATGGGCGGTCAATTCGGAATCGCCGACCGCCGCGCTCATAGGGGCGGGCGGAGCGGCGGACCGGGCCTCGGCTTCGGCGGCGATGCGGACGCTTGCGCCGCCCCGTCGGGTGAGCGCCTCGCCGACCCGAAGGCCGTTCTTCGCGCCCTCGGAGCCGTCGCCCGCCGGTTCGTTCACAACGGCCGCCAGCGGGCGTGGTTCATCGGCACTTCCGGCGCGTCGAGGCCGTCGCGCTCGATCTCGGCGGTCTCGGATCGGACCGTAACCGGAATCTCCTCCATGACCCGCTCGGTGCGGCGGACGACATGGATTTCCTCGACCAGGATCAGCCGCTTCTCGACGACGATCTCTTCCTCGACCACCGGAATGATGGTGGTGTCGCCTTCCAGGCGGACTCCGGGCAACTCGGTCACCGGCTCGTTCCGGGGAACCCGGCGGATCTCGACGTCGTCGCGAGACAGCTCGGTGCGGATCCGCTCCTCGCGCTCCTCGACTCCGATGCGGACCCGGACGCGGCCGGTCTCGACCTCCTTGGTCGACACTTCGAGCCGCTCCTCGACGAGCGGGATCGACGCGACTTCCTCCTGCTCGGCCATAGGCCTGCTCGCCTCCGCTCATCTTCGGGACCCCGTCTGTCCGGGACGCGCACCAAACCTTCCGCCCGGCGAAGCGTTCCGGCGATTAAGCGTTTTGCGCCAAGCTGTTCCGTGCGTCCCGCCGTTCGAATCGGGTGGCGGCGCGACCTGATGGCTAACGCGATCTTAACCCTTCCGGGGCCACAACCGTCGCCAAAGCAGTGGGCGAGGAATCCAGCATATGCCGAACAGCATCCAGGCGGTGAGGATCGAGGAGCGGATCGGCCGCTTCGACGGCGACGGGCGGCTAGCCGCGGACTGCCGCGAAATCGCCTCGCTGCTGGTCAATGACGGGGTCCGCGTGGCGAAGCGCTTCTGGCTGCATTTCGGCGCCGCGCCCGAGGTCGACACTCGGTTCGAGGGCAAGGTGCTCGACGAGCTGGTGTTGAAGATCCTCCCCTACATGGCGGCCAAGTGGAACGACATGGCGGGCCAGAAGTGGGTCGACATGGTCGGCGGCTTCGTCGACGAAGCGACGGCCGCCGGCGTGAGCCTCACCACCCTCATCGCCTCGATCGGCGCCGCCGCCGAGGAAGCCCATGAGATATTGCGCGAGAAGCTCGGGCCGGAGCCGGGCCGGCTCGCCTGCCTCGCCGCCTGCATGACCCGCGCGACCCTGCTCGAAGCCGACGTCTTCGCCGCCCATTTCGACCTTCTGCGCAGCTCCGCCGAGCGGCAGCGCCGGTCCTCGCGGGGCGAGCAGTTCAACGAGGAGATCGTCACAGCCGCCGAACGCACCGCTTCGGACAGCCGGATGCTGCGCGCGCAGGCGTCCGACGCTTCGGCGGCGGCGCGGGGCATGCTCGGCAAGACCTCCGAGGTCGCCGCGGCGGCCGAGCAGTCGGCGCTTGCGATGCGCGAGGCGGCGCAGACCGCCGCCGGCCTCATCCGGGCGATCGAGGAAGCGCGCGGCGAGGTCGAGACGGCCGCGGGAGTCGCGATCCGCGCCGGCGACCAGGCGTCGAAGGCGGTCGAGGTCAGCCAGGCCCTCTCCGCGCACGTCCAGGCGATCGAATCGATCCTCGGCCTCATCCGCGACATTGCCGGCCAGACCAACCTCCTCGCCCTGAACGCGACGATCGAGGCGGCGCGGGCCGGAGACGCGGGGCGCGGCTTCGCGGTCGTCGCCCAGGAAGTGAAGTCGCTCGCCAGCCAGACGGCGCGGGCGACCGACGACATCACCGCCAAGATCACCGCCATCCAGCAGGCGACCAAGCAGACCGTCGACGCCAATGGCTCGATCCTCCGCACCGTGGAGGAGGTTCAGACCAGCGCAGACCGGATCCGCGAGGCGATGGAGACCCAGGCCCAGACGGTGACGATGATCACCGCCGCCGTCGACGAGACCGCGCTCGCCGCCGATTCCATGTCCTCGACCATCGCCGCGATCCGCCAGGATACGGAGAGCGTCGCCTCGGAGATTGACGGCTTGACCCGCAATTTCGGCCTGGTCGACGAGCAGATGACCCGCTTCAAGCAGACCGCCGGCGAGTTCGTGAAGACCTTCGCGGCGTAAGGGCGGAGCGGGATCTCATGCCCCCTCTCCCCTTGGGGGAGAGGGCCGGGGTGAGGGGGTTCTGACTCCGAGCTCTAGGCCCGACGCCGAGCCCCCTCACCCTACCCTCTCCCCGCCGGGGAGAGGGTGAATTCACCCCACGTCCGCAAGGTAATCCGCAAGCCGGTCGGCCCCCGCCTGGGTCAGCGCCAGCCCCGCCCGTGCGCCGTCGTTGCGGGTGCGGCGCTGGACGAGGCCGGAGGCCTCCAGGCGGCGGACGAGCGGCGGGCCTTCGCCGGCCGGAACGCGGGCCGCCTCGAACGACTCCGCAAGGCTTAGGTCGCGGCCATCCTCATGCGCCATGAACAAAGCGAGGAGCAGGTCCCAGGCCGGCTCTCCGAATAGGCCCGGCGGGAAATGCCCGTCGCGCCGGCGGCGCTCCATGTAGAGCCGCTCAGCCACGGCGCGAAGGCCGATCTCTTCGGCGGCATATTGATCGGTGAGCGCGCTCAACCGCGCCGACGCCTGGCGGACGATCGCCAGGGCGGCTTCGAGCCTGTTGGTTTCCACGTCCTCGACCACGAATCTCTGGACCACGTTTATTTCCCCGCGGCCATTCTATCCATTTCGGATGTAAATGACAGAGGGTTCTTTTCGGCTCCGTCATTTTCCCCATCCGGGGCTCTGGATCAGGCCCAAAGCGCGGAAGCTGGTCCAGCCGGAGCGCGCGACGATGACATGGTCGTGGATGTAGATGTCGAGCGCCGAGGCGGCGGTGGCGACCCGCCGCGTGGCGTCCATGTCGCCGCGGCTCGGGCGCGGATCGCCCGACGGGTGGTTGTGGACGAGGATGAGGGCGGTGGCGCCCACTTCCAGCGCGCGGCGCAGTATCTCGCGCGGATAGAGCGGGGTCTCGCTGACCGATCCTTCGGCGACGACCTCGTCGGCGAGCAGGCGGTTGCCCGAGTTGAGGAAGAGGATGCGGAGCCGCTCGGTGGGGAGGTGCGCCATGTCGAGCGAGAGATAGTCGAACAAACTGTCCGAATCGGTCAGCACCGGGCCGCCGAGCGCGCGCGAGCGCAGCGCATGGAGCATCGCCTCGCGGACGATGCCGAGATAGCGCACCGCCGCCCCGTCGCCGACCACCCGCGCCTGAGCGGCGGGCGCGGCGGCTAAAGCGGCGGCGAGCGATCCGAATTCGGTGACCAGGCGGTCGGCCCATCCGGCGGCCGCCGGTCCCAGCGGTCCGAGGAGCTCGACCAGGATCTGTCGGCACCGAACCGTGCTACCCGCCGCTGGTGGTTCCAAGTGCCCAAGACCAGCAGGAGCAACATCGGATAGCTCCAGAACGCCAGGACAAAGGCGTACGCCCATGGGATCACCGTCGAGTCCACCAGCTTCACTGCGTGTCCGCCTGTCGCTATGACGTGAAGAGCCGTCGCCCAGATCGGCCACAGCCTCGCTGCCGTTAGTGCCAGCGCCAGCAACGCAATCAGCATCGTAGCATCGACAATCAGTATGCCCACTTCCATCGAGCTGAACGGGCGCGCGACTGCCGAGGCTGCGACATGCGTCAGCAGCACAGCGATCACGTAGATCGCTGCTCCTACTCGCTCCGGTGCGCCGCCAAGCCACAATGCGTACCCGCAACAGAGTGCAAGAAGGATATCGAAGAGGATGTAGATGTGCATGGCTCGACCGGATCACGGTCAAACAAAAGGGTCAAGCGATGCGCCATCCCGCTATGCCACCGCCTGGAGGTGGTGGGGTTCACGCACGGATGCCGACGGCGGCTTAGGAACCGAATCGCCGAAGGAAACAGCCCGCATACCCATCTGCACCTTCGTCTCGCTGAGGCGCTTGTGGGCTTCGACGATGTCGCAGCGGGCGCGGGCGAGGGAGGCGAAGGCGGAGGCGGCGACTTCGAAGGCGTCGTGGCCCATCAAAGCGGAGACCTCGGCCTCGGCGCGGGCCATCATCAAGGTGCTGTTGAGCTCGGCGGCGCGCGCGAGGGCGACGTCGATCGCGTCTTCGGCCGCGTAGAGGCTCTCGACCACCTTGATGGCGGCCGACCGGCGTTTGTTGAGCATAAGTTCTCCCGATCCGCGGCACGCAACGCGCCGCGGCTTGTGTTTCGCTTCGGTTGTAGAACCTAGCCCCTCGTGAGCCTGACCAGCGCTTCCACCCCGGAGACCAGAGCGCCGAATGCCAGCGCCACTCCGATGGCTATTCCCACGATCCACGCCAGCCTGGCGATCCAGTTGAGGTCGCTTGGCCTTGTTGTACCGATCGGGAGCGGCAGCGTGGGAGCCCCTGCCGTGGAGGTGATCCGGAAGGACATCTGTTCCTCCCGCATCGCCTCGCCCGGCCACCCTGAAACTCGCTGTGGCCCGCTCTCGATCGGTGGCCCCAATGTGGCCGGATCGAGCGGCGGCGCAATGTCCAGCGGTTGGTATACCAGCCTTTGGGTGTCTCCCGACGCCTCATGCTCGGCGAGCATTCGGGCGGCGGAGCGGCGGTCCGGGACGTCGAGGACCTTCATCGCCGCCTTGATGTGCTGGTCAACCGAGCCCGGCTCGATGCCCATCAGCGGAGCGATCTGCTTGGAAGTCAGGTGCGCGTAGACGTAGCGCAAAGAGGTGCGCTGTTGCTCCGTGAGCTTGGCGATGCGACTCCGGTCCATCTGCACCCGGTTTATCCCGAGGACAGGTCGAGGCACAATCCTTTTGCCTGACGCTACGGAAACGGGGTGGGACTCGCGAGACACCTCCCCCGCTTTCATGCTGGAACCGGGACTCAGGCCCTTCCCCTGCCCTGCCGCGCCGCCTATTCGCGCGGCCATGGAAAAGCTCAACATTCTCGTGACCGGCACCAGCCGGGGAATCGGCAAGGCGATCGTCGAGGCGCTCGGAGCGCACAATGTGGCGGGTCATTCGTCGGCGGGCGGCGAGGGGCGAATCGCGGCGGATCTGGCGCAGCCCGGAGCCGCGCAGGCGCTTTGGGACGAGGCGCTGGAGCGGCTCGGCGGGCGAATCGACGGGCTGGTCAACAATGCCGGCGTTTTCGCCGCCAATCCCGTCGACGGCCCGGGCGAGGCCTGGGTCGACGAGTGGGAGCGGACGATGCGGATCAACCTCACCGCCTCGGCCGAGCTGTGCCGGCTCGCCGTGCTCCACTTCAAGGAAAAGGGCGGCGGGCGGATCATCAACATCGCCAGCCGGGCAGCGTACCGGGGCGATTCGCCGCAACATTGGCATTATGCCGCGTCCAAGGCGGGGATGGTCGGAATGACCAAGTCGATCGCGCGGGGCTATGCGGCCGACGGGATCCTCGCCTTCGCGGTCTGCCCGGGCTTCACCGCCTCGGAGATGATCGAGGATTATATGGCAAGCCGCGGCGGCCGGCAGATCGTCGCCGACATCCCGCTGGGACGGGTGGCGAGCGCCGACGAGGTGGCGGAGACGGTGCGCTGGCTGGCGACCGACGCGCCGCCCTCGGCCACGGGAGCGGTGATCGACGTCAACGGAGCGAGCTTTGTCCGTTAAGGCGGCCGCGGCCCTCGCTTTCGTCCTGGCCGGATGCACCGCCGTCGGCGCTCCGGCCCCCAGGACGGCGGCGGCTCCCGTCGACCTGACCGCCGCCTGCGCGGGGCGGGACGGGTGGAGCGATCCGGCGCCGCCGGCGCGGATCTTCGCCGACGTCTATTATGTCGGGACCTGCGGGATCGCGGCTTTGCTGGTCACCTCCCCCAAGGGCCACATCCTGATCGACGGGGCGACCGCCAAGGCGGCGCCGCAGATCGCCGACAATATCCGGCGACTCGGCTTCGATCCCGGCGCGGTCCGGATCATCCTCAGCAGCCATGAGCATGTCGACCATGCCGGCGGCCTCGCCGCCTTGAAGCGGCTGACCGGCGCACGGATGATCGCGCGGTCGGAGGCGCGGCCGGTGCTGGAGAGCGGGACCGTCGACCCGGCCGACCCGCAGGCCGGGGACATTTCCGGTTTCGCCGGAGTGGCGGTCGACCGGACGGTCGTCGATGGCGAGACGGTGCGGCTCGGGCCGCTGGCGCTGACCGCCCACGCCACTCCGGGCCATACGGCGGGGAGCACGAGCTGGACCTGGCGGGCGTGCGAAGGGCGGACCTGCCGGACGATCGTCTATGCCGACAGCCTGACCGCGGTCGGACCCGACCGCTATCGATTCGCCGACCATCCGGCGCTGGTGGCGCGTTTCCGGGCGACCTTCGATCGGGTGGCGGCCTTCAAGTGCGACATCCTCGTCACCCCGCATCCGGGCGCGAGCAATCTGTTCGAGCGGCTGGCGGGGCGGGCGCCGCTCGGCGATCCCAAGGCGTGCTCCGATTATGCCGCCGGGGCGCGGCGCCGGCTGGACGAACGGCTTGCGCGAGAGGCGGCACGATGACCTGGAAGCTCACCCTCCCCTGCACCAAGGCGGAGGCCGAGGCTCTGACCGACGACATCACGCCGCTCGCCGAGCTCGACTCGCCGCCGGTGCTGATGACCAGCGAGCCCGATCCCGCCCGCCCCGACGAATGGCGAATGGACGCCTATTTCGAGGACGAGCCGACGGCCGACATGCTGGCGACGCTCATTTCCCTGGTTCCGAGCGCCGCGGGAGCGGAGCCTCGCGTCGAGCGGATCGAGGAGGAGGATTGGGTCACTTTGAGCCAGCAGGGGCTCGAGCCGATCCAGGCCGGCCGATTCTTCGTCCATACGCCGGCGCATCGCCGCTCGGCGCCGGCCGACTCGATCGCGCTCGAGATCGACGCCGGCCGGGCGTTCGGAACCGGGCAGCATGAGACGACCAGCGGCTGCCTCGTCGCCTTGAGCCGGCTCAAGGCGCAGGGGCTACGCTTCGAGGATGTCCTCGACCTCGGGACGGGCACCGGCCTGCTCGCTTTCGCCGCCCTCAAGCTTTGGCCCGCCGCTCGGGCCGCCGCTTCGGACATCGATCCCGTGTCGATCGAGGTGGCGGCGGAGAATGCCGCGGTGAACGACGTCCGTCTCGGGCGTGGCCGCGGACAGGTGGAGCTGGCGGTGGCGCCGGGCATGGAGCATCCCCGGCTCAAGGCGCGCGGTCCCTACGACCTGCTGATCGCCAACATCCTCGCCGGGCCGCTGATCGAACTCGCACCGTCCGTGGCGGCGGCGCTTGCGCCGGGCGGACGGCTGCTGCTCGCCGGACTGCTCGAGTCGCAGGCCGAGGCCGTCGCCTCCGCCTACCGGCGCCGCGGCCTGATGCTCGCGGCGCGGCTCGACCGGGGCGAGTGGCCGACCCTGGTGATGCGCAAGCGCAAGGCGCTCGGCTGGCGCTAATCCCTCCCCTCCGGGCATGAGGCTTACATGCAACCTTATGGTTGCGCTTCCAGCTTGACGCTTCTAGACGACCTGCAACCAGGAGGTTGCATATGACGGACCGGATCGAGAAGAGCATCGTGGTGGCCGCGCCGGTCGAGCGGGTGTGGCGGGCGCTGACCGACCGCGAGGAATTCGGCGCTTGGTTCCGAGTCGAGCTGGACGGCGGCTTCGAGCCCGGCAAGTCGACCCGCGGCCGGATGACCTATGCGGGCTACGAACATCTGCGCTGGGAGGCGCAGGTCGAGAGGATGGACGCGCCCCGGCTCTTCTCCTTCCGCTGGCATCCTTATGCGATCGATCCCGAAGTTGATTATTCGTCCGAGCCCATGACCCTGGTCGAATTCAGGCTCGAGGCCGAGGGGCGCGGAACCCGGATCACCGTCACCGAATCGGGCTTCGACGCTTTGCCCCCGCATCGGCGGACCGAAGTTCTGCCGATGAACGACGCCGGCTGGGCGCACCAGATGCGCAACATCGCCGAACATGTCGGCGGCTGAGCCGGCAGCGCTGTTCGGAGCGCTGGGCGATTCGACCCGGCTTGCGCTGGTCAGCCGACTAAGCGGCGGCGCCGCTCGCTCGATCGCCAGCCTTTCGGCGGACGCGCGGGTGAGCCGCCAGGCGGTGACCAAGCATCTTAGGGTGCTCGAGCAAGCGGGGCTGGTTCGAAGCGCGCGGACCGGGCGCGAGACCCGCTTCGCGCTCCGCCCGGAAGCGATGGCGCCCGCGCGTGATTATCTCGATTCGGTAGCGGCGCAGTGGGAGGCCGCGCTCGGGCGGCTGAAGGACCTGGTGGAGGGCGCGGACTGAACACCTCTCCCGCGGGCGGGAGCGGGCGAAAGTCATTGCGCCTCCGCGACCAAAGCGTTCCACGCAGCCTCGTCGATCACCTCGACCCCGAGATCGGCGGCTTTCTTGAGCTTCGAGCCGGCGCCGGGGCCGGCGACGACGAGGTCGGTCTTGGCCGAGACCGAGCCCGACACCTTGGCGCCGAGCTTCTCGGCCTGCGCCTTGGCTTCGTCGCGCGAGAGGGTTTCGAGGCTTCCGGTGAAGACGAGCGTCTTTCCGGAGACGGGGGACTGCTTCGTCTCCCAGACGAGGTCCGCCGGCTCCACCCCGGCCTGGCCCAGGGCTGCGAGCACCTCCTGATTATGCTCTTCCTCGAAAAAGTCGCACAGGGCGCCGGCCACCTCGCCGCCTATCCCGGGAGTTTCTATGAGAGCGGCGGCGGAGTCGTTGCGGCGCTTGCGGAATTTCTCGTCGGTCTCTCCGAGCGCCTGGACGGTGGCCGCGCGCGCCGCGATCGCCGCTTCGATCGTCGAGCGCAGCGCCGCCCAGCTCCGGTAGCGGCGGGCAAGGTCGCGGGCGGTGACCTCACCGACGTGACGTATCCCCAAGGCGAAGAGGAATCGGTCGAGCGACGGCCGGCGCTTGGCGTCGATCGCCGCGATGAGGTTGGCCGCCGAGACGTCCGCCCATCGCTCGCGGGCGAGCAGGGTCTCCTTGGTCAGCCGGAAGATGTCGGCCGGGGACTGGAGCAGGCCGTCGCGGAAGAAGCTTTCGATATGGACGATGCCGAGCCCTTCGATGTCGAGGGCGTGGCGGCTGACGAAATGGCGCAGCCGCTCGACCCGCTGGGCGGGGCAGACCAGGCCGCCGGTGCAGCGGACGTCGACCTCGCCTTCCTCGCGCACCGCCTCGGAATCGCATTCGGGGCAGCGGGCGGGGAAGACGTAGGGCGGACGGTCGGCGTCGGGAGTGAGATTCTCCAGCACCTGCGGGATGACGTCGCCGGCGCGCTGGACGAGCACTCGGTCGCCGGGACGGACCCCCAGGCGCGCGATCTCGTCGGCATTGTGAAGCGTCGCGTTGGTGACCGTGACTCCGCCGACGCCGACCGGAGTCAGGCGCGCGACCGGGGTAAGCTTGCCGGTGCGCCCGACCTGGATGTCGATCGCCTCCAGAGTCGTCTCGGCCCGCTCGGCGGGGAATTTGTGGGCGAGCGCCCAGCGCGGTGCCCGGGCGACCTGGCCGAGGCGGCGCTGCCAGTCGAGCCGGTCGACCTTGTAGACGACGCCGTCGATGTCGAAGCCGAGGTCGGCGCGTTTCGCCTCGATGCCACGATAAAAGGCGAGCAGGGGTTCGAGGGTTATGAAGCGGTCGAGGTCCTGCGCGAGCGGCACACCCCAGGCTTGGATCGCCCGCATCACGCCGAGCTGGGTATCGGCGGGCAGCTCGGAAGCCTCGCCCCAGCCGTGGGCGTAGAAGCGCAAGGGTCGGGCGGCGGTGATCGCCGGATCCTTCTGGCGAAGCGATCCGGCGGCGGCGTTGCGGGGGTTGGCGAAGATCTTGCCGCCGGCTTCGGCCTGGCGGGCGTTCAGGGCGGCAAAATCCGCCTTCGACATGTACACCTCGCCGCGAATTTCGAACACGTCCGGAGCCTTGCCGGGCAGTCGCGCAGGAATGTCGTCCTCTATGGTCCGGACATTGGGAGTGACGTCCTCCCCGACCGCGCCGTCGCCGCGCGTCGCGGCGAGGACGAGGACCCCCTTCTCGTAGCGGAGGGAACAGGACAGGCCGTCGATCTTCGGCTCCGCGGTGAGCGCGACCTCGTCGTCCGCGCCGAGCTTCAGGAAGCGCCGGACCCGGCCGACGAACTCCGCCACCTCCTCATCGGAAAAAGCGTTGTCGAGGCTGAGCATCGGAAGCGCGTGGGCAACCTTGGCGAGCGGCCCCTCCGGCACCGCGCCAACGATGCGCGACGGGCTGTCGTCGCGAACGAGGTGGGGGAATTGCCGCTCCAGCTCCGCGTTCCGGCGGACGAGCGCGTCATATTGCGCGTCGGAAATCTCCGGCGCGTCGTCGGAATGATAGAGCCGGTTGTGGTGCGCAATCTCGCCCGCGAGGCGTTCGAGCTCGGCGGCGACGTCGGTTTCGGTGGGGTTCCCTGCCATGGCCGGCTCCGTAACAAGAAGAAGACCCTCATCCCAGCCTTCTCCCGCAGGCGGGAGAAGGGGCTAGGGGAAGCGCGGACCTGCCCCCTCTCCCGCCCGCGGGAGAGGGTTGGGGCGAGGGTCTTCTGCCTTAGGGTCGCCGAGACAATCCAGGATCACGGTCAGGACGCCGTCCATGTTGCTTAGGACGTCGTTGTTCCAAAAGCGGACTATCCGGAAACCCTGGGCGCGGAGGTAAACGGTCCGGGCTCGGTCCTCTTCGGGGCTGTGCTGACTCCCGTCTGCCTCCACGATCAACCCGCGCTCCACGCAGCAGAAGTCGGCGATGAAGGGGCCGATCGTCCATTGGCGGCGGAATTTGTGGCCGCCAAGACCGCGGGCTCGGAGCTCGCGCCATAAGGCTTGTTCGGCGTCGGTGGCGGTGCGCCGCAGCGGCGCCGCGTGCCGGCTGATGGTTCGGCGGACAAGGCCCATCGGCGGAATTTAACGGAAACAGATGAGTCGGAGAAGCTTCAACAACAAAAAACAAGAAGACCCTCACCCTGCCCTCTCCCGCGAGCGGGAGAGGGGAAGAGGGGGAAGCGCCGCGGCGCCCCCTCTCCCGCTTGCGGGAGAGGGTTGGGGTGAGGGTCTTCTTCCTTCTTCTCGATCCTAAGCGGCCTCCAGCAGCCTTCCCGCCTGAGCCCTCGCCTCCTCGGTCACTTCGGCGCCCGAAAGCATCCGGGCGATCTCCTCCCGCCGGCGGGCGGAGTCGAGCGCCTGTACGCTGGTTCGGGTGACCAGGCCGTCATGGCTCTTCTCGATGAGGAGGTGGCGCTGGCCGCGGGCGGCGACCTGCGGGCTGTGGGTGACGACGAGGAGCTGGGCGCTCGCGGCGAGGCGATGAAGCCGCTCGCCGACCGCGCTCGCCACCGCTCCGCCGACTCCGCGGTCGATCTCGTCGAAGATCATCGTCCCGGCGCCGACCCGCTCGGCCAAAGCGACCTTGAGCGCGAGAATGAAGCGGGAAAGCTCGCCGCCGCTGGCGATGCGGGTGAGCGCCGCGAACGGCGCTCCGGGATTGGTCGAGACCTGGAACTCCACCCGGTCGCGGCCCCGGGCGTTCCACTGCGCCTCGGCCAGCGGCTCGAGGACGGTACGGAACTTGGCCGAATCGAGCTTCAGTGGGACAAGCTCGACCGCGACGGCGCCATCGAGCCGCTCGGCGGCGGCGGTGCGAAGGCCGGTCAGGCGAATCGCCTCGGCCTCATAGGCGCCCTTGGCGTCGGCGACGGCGGCCTCGAGCCCGCCGAGACCCCGCTCGCCCGCCTCCAGGGCGGAAAGACGGGCCGAGAGCGTGTCGGCGAGCGCCGGAAGGGCGTCGGGCTCGACCCGGTGCTTGCGGGCGACGGCGCGGATCTCGAACAGCCGCGCCTCCGACTCCTCGAGCCGCCGCGGATCGAAGGAAAGCGCGTCGGCGGCGGCGGCGAGGCGGTCCTCGGCTTCCGAGGCTTCGTTGACGGCGCGGTCGAGCGCTTCGAGCGCCTCGGCCAGCCGCTCATGCTCGCCGCCGATCCGCTCCAGCCTCCGCGCCGCCTGGCGAAGAAGCGAGATCCCGCCGTCCGAGCCGTCGAGCAGCTGCCCGACCGCGGCGATATCGTCGGCGAGCCGCGCGCCTTTCTGCATCGACGCCCGGAGCTCGGCCAGCGCCGCCTCCTCCCCCGCCTCGGGCGCAAGCTTCGAAAGCTCCCCGGCGGCATGTTCGAGCCACTCGCGGTCGCGGGCCGCCGCTTCGATCTCGTCGCGGGCGCGGGCGAGCGCCGCTTCGGCCTCGGCCCAGGCGCGGAACAGCCGCTCGCACGGGCCGGTGTCGATGCCTCCGAACGAATCGAGCAAAGCGCGGTGGCCGCGGGGGTTGAGAAGACCGCGATCGTCGTGCTGGCCGTGGATCTCGACGAGCAGCGCGCCGAGGTCGCGCACCAGGGCCACGGACGCGGACTGGTCGTTGACGAAGGCGCGGCTGCCGCCGTCGGCCTTTACGATCCGGCGGATGACGAGCGGCTCGCCCGGCTCACCTTCGAGGCCGTTTTCGGCGAGCAGATCGAGCGCGGGATGGCCGGTGGGAAGTTCGAAGCCGACGGTGACGACCGCCTGGCCCTGGCCCTGGCGAACGAGGCCGCTGTCGGCGCGCACTCCGAGCGCCAGGCCGAGCGCGTCGAGAAGGATCGACTTGCCGGCGCCGGTCTCCCCGGTGAGGACTCCGAGCCCCGGTCCGAACTCGAGATCGAGGCTCTCGATCAGCACCACGTCGCGGATGGAGAGGCTGGTCAGCATCCTTCGCCGGGGTGACGGGAGGCCGTCACGCCGCGGGCGCGGGCGCCGCCGCGGCCGCCGGAGCCGCCGTTCCGCCGTGGCGCTGGACGAGCGCATAGGCGCGCTCGTACCATTTGGTGTTCGGGTAATTGGCGCCGAGGACCGCGGCCGCCTTGCGCGCCTCCTCCGGTACGCCGAGCGCGAGATAGCTTTCGGTGAGCCGCATCAGCGCCTCGGGCGCGTGGCTGGTGGTCTGGTATTCGTCGATCACCATCCGGAAGCGGCTGACCGCGGCAAGCCACTGGCCGCGCCGCTCGTAGAACCGGCCGACCTCCATCTCCTTGCCGGCGAGGTGATCGCGCACCAGATCGACCTTCAAGCGCGCGTCGGACGCGTAGCGGGTCGAAGGGTAGCGGCGGACCAGCTCGCCCAGCGAATCCAGCGCCTGACGGGTCGTGGTCTGGTCGCGGGTCACGTCCTCGATCTGTTCGTAATAGCTAAGCGCGATCAGATAATAAGCGTAAGGCGCGTCCTTGTTGCCCGGGTGGATCGAGAGGAAGCGCCGCGCGCTGTCGATCGACTTGGTATAATCGCGCGCCGCATAATAGCTGAACGCGCTCATCAGCTGGGCGCGGCGCGCCCAGACGGAATAAGGATGCTGGCGCTCGACCTCGTCGAAGACCGCCGCCGCGGTGGCATAGTCGCGGTGGTCGAGCCGGTCCTTGGCAAGGCGGTAGAGGGTGTTGACGTCGCGCGCGACATACTGGGTGTCGGCCTTGGTCTTCTTCCCGCCGGTGGCGCAGGCGGCGAGGGGCAGGACCATCGCGACCATCAGGGCGGCGGCGAGCGGGCGGGCTTTTTGAAAGAGCATGGGCGGCTTCTTAGCGAAGGGTGAAGGCAAGGCCAAGCGTATAGGGGCCCCGCGCGCGGGAGAGGGCGAGAGGGCCAGTAACCGCGCCGGCGATGAACGGCGGTTTAATGCTTGGCGCGCTAAGGAAGTCGGCGATGCTAAGGGTCGCCACCCTCTCGACTCTGTTCCCGGACGGCACGCGGCCGAATTTCGGCGCGTTCGTCGAACGGCAGACCCGCGCCCTAGCGGGCGAGCCTGGCGTGGCTGTCGAGGTCGTGTCGGGCCGCGGCCTCCCGCCCTGGCCGCTGACCCTCCATTCCCGCTGGGGGACGCTCGCAGCGCTTCCCGAGCACGAGGAACGGAACGGCCTTTCCGTTCATCGGCCCCGCTTCCGCGCCACGCCCTTTGCCCATGCGGGACGGGCGCGGCGCCTCGCGGCGGCGGCGCTGCCGCTCCTCCAGTCGCTCGACTGCGCCGTCATCGACGCCGAATTCTTCTGGCCGGACGGAGTCGCGGCGATGCACCTGTCGCGCGCGCTCCGCATCCCCTTCTCCGTGAAGGCGCGTGGAAGCGACATTGCGCTGTGGGGCAGGAACCCGGCGATCCGCGCCCAGATGCTGGAGGCGGCGCGGGCGGCCGGCGGGCTGCTCGCGGTCAGCGCGGCGCTGAAGCGGGAGATGGCGGTGCTTGGAATGCCGGCGGAGAAGATCCAGGTTCATTACACGGGGGTGGACCTCGACCGCTTCCGGCCGCGGGAACGCGCGCCGGGTCGGACGATCCTGGCGGTCGGCAACCTCGTTCTCGAAAAGGGTCACCGTCTTTTGATCGAAGCTGCGGCGCGGATTCCCAACGTCCGGCTTCTGATCGCCGGCGACGGGCCGGAGCGCAAGGCGCTCCAAGCGCTGGCGCGAGCCGACGTAACCTTCCTCGGTGCAGTCCCGCACGCCGACATGCCTGCTCTGGTGGCAGAGACGGACGTGATGGCGCTCGCCTCGGAGCGGGAGGGGTTGGCCAATGCGTGGGTCGAGGCGCTGGCCTGCGGCACGCCCGTGGTGATCCCCGACGTCGGCGGCGCCCGCGAGGTGATCGACCGCCCGGAGGCGGGGCGGGTCGTCGGCCGGACATCGGAGGCCTTTGCCGGAGCGATCGCCGAGTTGCTGGACTCGCCGCCGGATCGAAACGCGGTGCGCGCCGCGGCCGAGCGGTTCAGCTGGGAGCGCAACGGCGCCGAGCTCGCAGAGCATCTGCGCCGGGTGGCGGGGGGCGCCTAGGCCAATGTTCTCCTCTCCTCCCCTCGGTTTCGAGGGGAGGGGGACCGCGCGAAGCGCGGTGGAGGGGCTTCTTTTCGAAGAGGCCCCTCCACCAGGCTTCGCCTGGTCCCCCTCCCCTGCAAATGCAGGGGAGGAGAAAAAGCGGATAGTTTAAAGCGGCATGAGCGCGGCGGCGATCCAGCGTCCCTCGCCGCGCAGCAGGCCCCAGGTGCGGGCGGCGGCGCGGCTGTCCATCGCCTCGATCCCGATCCCGCGAGCCTCCACCGCCCGGACCACCGAGCGGGGCGGAAGAGCCAGGCGGGGCCCGGTGCCGAGGATGAGGAATTCGGGCGCCGGCTCGAGCGCGAGCGCCGGCTCGAGGCTGGCGACGTCGAGCAGTGCGGGATCCGGGCAATCCCACTCCCGAGCGCTTTGAGGCGTCAGAAGGAGCGCGCGGTAGACATTGTCGTCGACCACGAAGCCGCCGTGCGCGAAACGCTGGACGACCGGGCCGTCCGGGTTCGGCTCGCGGTCCAGCCGGGCCATCAGCCTTCGTTGCGGCTCGTCACCCGCTCGGCTCCGGACGGCGACGAATGCTTGGGAAGGAAGCTGTCGGAGCTGACCCGGAGCCAGACCAGGATCGGCGCCGAGATGTAGATGGACGAATAGGTGCCGACGAAGATTCCGAGAAGGATGGCGATGGTCAGGCCGAAGATCACCTCGGGCCCGATGAGCAGCAGCCCGAGCAGGGCAAGCATGATCGACAGCGAGGTGACCATGGTGCGCGACAGGGTCTCGTTGAGCGACAGGTTGAGGAGCGGCACGATCTCCATCTTGCGGTATTTGCGCAGATTCTCTCGAATCCGGTCGTAGACGACGACGGAATCGTTGAGGCTGTAGCCGACGATGGTGAGGATCGCCGCGACGACGTTGAGGTCGAACTCGAGCTGGGTGAGGGCGAAGAAGCCCAACGTCACCGCGACGTCGTGGGCGAGCGTGGTGAGGGCTCCGACCCCGAACTGCCATTCGAATCGGAACCAGATGAAGATGGCGATCCCCAGCATCGCGAGAGCGATCGAGATGGCGCCGGCCCGATAGAGCTCGTTCGAGACCTTGCCGGACACCGCGTCGACCGCGAATTTCGCATCGGGATGCCGGGCGGCGATCGCGTTCCTGACCGTCGACGCCGCTTTGTTGGCCGCGTCCTCGCCGCCCTTGGGCAGGCCCATGCGGATCGCGAGGGTCCGGTCGTTGCCCGATTCCTGGATCGAGAAGCCGCCCATGTTGAGGTCGCCGACCGTCTTGCGGATCTCCTCGATCGGCGCCGTCTGAGCGAAGGTGACCCGGATCATCTGCCCGCCGACGAAGTCGACTCCGAGGTTAAGGCCGCGGATCGCGACCAGCGCGACCGAAGCCAAGGTGATCGCGATCGAAATGCCGAGCGCGACGTTGCGCCAGCGCATGAAATCGAGGTTGGTGTTGTCGGGGATCAGCTTCAGCAGGCGCATGGCCGTTCCTTAGATATGCAATTCTTTGGGCCGCGTCTTGCGGGCCCAGAGCGCGACCATCATCCGGGTCACGTTGACGGCGCTGAACACCGAGGTGACGATTCCGATCATCAGCACCACCGCGAAGCCGCGGATCGGGCCGGAACCGAAATAATACATGATGACGGCGGCGATGACGTTGGTGATGTTCGCGTCGAAGATCGCGGTGCTCGCCTCGCGGTAGCCGGCCTCGATCGCCTCGAGCACGCGCCGGCCGCGCCTCTGCTCCTCTCGGATACGCTCGTTGATGAGGACGTTGGCGTCGACCGCGGCGCCGATCGTCAGGACGAAGCCGGCGATCCCCGGCAGGGTGAGCGAGGCGCCGAACAGAGCCAGGATGCCCAGGATCGACAAAGCGTTGAGGATCAGGCCGATCGTCGCATAGACGCCGAAGCGGCCGTAGGTGACGAGCATGAACAGGATCACCGCGAGCGTCGAAACGACGCTGGCGATGGTGCCCCAGTAGATCGAATCGCGGCCGAGCTCGGGGCCGACGGTGCGCTCCTCGATCACCTTCAGGGTCACCGGCAGGCTGCCGGAGCGGAGCTGGACGGCGAGATCGTTGGCGCTCTGGACGGTGAAATTGCCCATGATGATGGCGCCGCCGCCCAAGATCGGCTCGTTGATGTTGGGAGCGGAGAGGACGACGTCGTCGAGGATGATGGCGAAAGGCTTGCCGACATTTTCCTGGGTGACCTTGGCGAAGGCGCGGCCGCCCTTGGAGTCGAAGGTGATCGACACCGCCGGGCGGTTGTTCTGGTCGAACGCCTGCTTGGCGTCGATCAGCTGGTCGCCGCCGACGATCGCCCGGCGCTTGACCGCCATCCGGCCGCCTTCCTGCATGGGAAGGACCTGGCTTCCCGGAGCCGCCCGGCCGCTCTGCAGCTGTTGCGGGGTAGCCTGGAGATCGACCAGCTTGAAATCGAGCCGGGCTGTCTTGCCGATCAGCGCCTTCAGCCCCTCGGGATTTTGAAGGCCCGGAACCTGGACGAGGATCCGCCGCTCGCCCTGGCGGATGACGGTGACTTCCTTGGTGCCGTCGGGGTCGACGCGGTTGTAGACGACCTCGCGGGTGGTGGCCATCGCACTGTCGAGCGCATTGTCGAGCCCGGCCTGGGTCGGGACCATGACGATCCGGTTGCCGTCGACGACGCTGACGTTCCAGTCGCGGGGGCCGAGTCCGACCGGCTGGGTCTGGGCGCGGGCGAACTCGACCGCGGCGTCCAGCCGGGCGGGGTCGCGGACCATGAAGGTCAGCCGCCCTTCGGCGATCGAGGTCTCGCCGATCTCGATCGGCGGCGACATCCGCCGCATCCCGACCCGGATCGCCTCCTCCATCGTCTCCAGGCGATGCTTGGCGACGTCGCCGGTATCGGCCTCGAGCAGAAGCTGGCTTCCGCCGGCGAGATCGAGGCCGAGATTGATCCGGGCGCTCGGGATGAAGGACGGCCAATGGGCGACCTGCGACGGCGGGACCAGGCTCGGCACCGCGAGCAGCACCGCGATCAGCGAGATCAGGGTGATGCCCCAGACCTTCCAGCGAGGAAAATCGAGCATGGTGTCAGTCGTTCGCGGGCTTGGTGCCGTGCGGGCGGACGTCGCTCAGCATCGACTTCAAGGCGCGGATGCGCACGCCCGACGCGATTTCCAGCTCGACCTCCGACTCCTCGACCTTGATGACCTTGCCGACCACGCCGCCGCCGGTGACGGCGATGTCGTTGCGCTTCACCGCGTCGATCATCGCCCGGTGCTGCTTCACCCGCGTCTGCTGCGGCCGGATGAGAAGAAAATAGAAAATGACGAAGATGAGCAGCAACGGCGCGAACTGGCCGAGGGCGCCGAGCGCTCCTGCGGAACTGGCGCCGGCCGAGGCTTGGGCTGGTGAGGAAAACATGAGCTGTAGCTAATACCTGTAAGGGCCGGCGAGAAGGGCCGCGGCCGAAAAGCGTGAGGGCGGTTATCACGCCCGCCCCGCCTTGCCAAGGCGGCGCGGCGGCCGTGCCTTCAACCGGACGGCGGCGTAACGACTATTTGCAGAGCGGCCGATCCCCGTTATTCGTGCCGAGTCGGCAGGAAACACCCAGGGGGGAAATGGCGATGAAGAAGATTTCGATGCTTTTGGCCGCGGCCGCGCTGCTCGGCCTGACGGGCGCCGCGGGCGCGGCTCCGGACGGCAAGAACCGCAAGGTCGTCGTCCAGAACCTTAGCAATTCGGTCGTTCGCGAGCTTTACGCCTCGCCGATCACGGCGAAGACCTGGGAAGAGGATCTTCTCGGCCAAAAGACCCTGGCGTCGGGGGACAGCATTTCGGCCAACATCGATAACGGCACGACCGAATGCTATTACGACCTCAAGGCGGTGCTGGCTTCCGGCAAGTCCTGGGAGCACCGCAAGGTCAACGTCTGCGCGGCGAACAAATGGGTGATCGCCGACGCCGGCGAGGTGCTTCAATAGGTCCGGCGGCGGCGGGCGTCAGCCCGCCGGCTTCAGGATGATCAGGGTCGAGGTGCCGTGGGCGAGGATCTTGCCGTCGGCGGAAAGCAGCCGTGCCTCGGCCGTGGCGATCTGGCGGCCTCGGGTCACCACCCGCCCCTCGCAGCGCACCGTCCGGCCGTCCGGAGCGATCGGACGGGTGAAGTTCACCTTCGTCTCGATCGTGGTGTAGCCGGTGCCCGCCGGAAGCTCGGTGTGCACCGCGCAGCCCGCCGCGCTGTCGATCAGGGTCAGGGCGACTCCGCCGTGAACGGTCCCAAGCGGGTTGAGCAGATGGGGCCCGGGCTCGCACTCGAACACCGCGCGCCCGGGCTCCACCTCGACCAGGCGGAAGCCCATCGTCCGACCGATGGCCGGCGCCGGACCGCGGCCCGCGATGATCGCCCGGAGCAGCTCGATGCCGCTAAGCCGCTCGAGATCCTCCTGCGACGCGAGGCCGAAGCCGTCTTCCTGCGAAGCCATGGTCCACCTCAGGTAAGTTTCTAATCGAAACTAACCATGTGGCCCTTACCGGTCAAGCGGCTTGCCTTCGCGGGCGGCGCGGCCTAAATCGCGCGCCTGCTTCCGGCCTGCCGGGAGCGCCGGTCGGGGCGTAGCGCAGCCTGGTAGCGCATCACACTGGGGGTGTGGGGGTCGCTGGTTCGAATCCAGTCGCCCCGACCATTTTCTTCAAGAGGCATTGGCGGGCGGGCGTTCCCGCTCCGCCGTTCCTCCCGCCTCCGCGTCGAGCACCTTGGTGTAGAGCTTGCCGATCCCGATCAAGGCGAGGCCGAGGACGAGGAAGGAGAGGATCCGCAGCACGCCCTCCAGAGCCCCCGCGTCGACCCAGAACACTTTGACCGTCGTCGCCGTAAGCAGCGCCAGGCCGGCGACTCGGATCGCCTTGTCCCGGCCGCGAATGCCGCCGAGCAGAAGGGCGATCGAGAGCAGCAGGCCGGCGAGGGAATAGCCGTACGACTCGGTGGAGGACATTGCGCTCCGGTCGAGCAGCGGCCCCTGGAAGCCCTGCCTAACCATCAGCATCACTCCCTGGATGAGGGAGGCGAGGGAGAGGACCAGCCAGAGGCCGGAGCGAAGCTCGTGTCCCGCCCCGCGACGCGCCGCGTACAGCCAAAGGGCGCTCATCAGGTAGGCCGGAGCGATCAGGTTCAAAAGCGGAAGCGCGCCGACGTTCTGCGCGGTCGCCACCGGATTGTGCAGCAGCATGTCGAACCAGACGAGCCGCGCCGCCGCGAGCGCGGTCAGCACCATGCCGGCCCGCCACCGCCCCTCGCGATCGAGCCCGGGGACGGGAAGCCGGCCGCGGCAGACCAGCCAACCCAGGAGGAAAAGCGCCTGGTTGAGGATCGTCCGCTCGGCGAGGCCGCGGGCGACGAAATCCTCCCGGCTGGAAAGGCCGAAGCCGTGCTTGAAGACGACATAGGCGGCGGCGACCGCGAACAGGCCGGCGAGCGCGAGCGGAAGCGCGCGGGCACGCGGAAGCGGCTCGGGCAGAAGCCGCCACGCCATCGCGAGCAAAGCCGCCGGCAGGAGCAGCGCCTCGAGCGCAAGGCCGATGCCGGGAAGGGTTCGGGCCAAAGCGGGCGTGCCGGCGACGGAGCCGAGCAAGGTCTCCCACAGCGCCGGAACGGCCGCGGCCGCGACGAGCGCCGCGACGGCGAGGCCGGCGAGCGCGAGGATCGCGACGACGCGGTCGCCGAGCCTTCGCGCCGCCAGCGCCAATGCGAGGGCGATGGCCAGCCAGGCGGCGCCGAGCAGCGTCGGCGGGACGAGGTCCCGAAGGCCGATCGCCGCAAGCAGCGCCGCGGCTCCGGAAGCCAAAGCGAGCGGCCCGCGAGGCGCATCTTCCGACGCATCGCCGCGCCGCCTCCAGGCAAGCCAGGCGGGGCCGGCCGCGAGCAGGAGGAAGAGCAGGCCCCAGGCCGGCCGGTCGAGCAGCGCCGCCCGTTCGACGCGCAGGATCGAGGCGGGGGCGAGGAAGGCGAGGCAGAAGGTCGCCGCCGGCAGCCGGTGCGCCTGCTTGCGCATCAGCGCCGGAAAGCTCCCCGCCGCGAAGAGCAGGGTGATCCCCGCCGCCACCGCCGGGAGATTGGCCGCCGGCGTCTCCGCCTTGAGGGCGAGGAGGAGGAGGGCGAGCAGGAGGGCGATCAGCGGCAGGGGCCGGAACTCCGGCTTTCGGCGCTCCAGGAGGAAGCAGGCGAGCGAGAGCGCGCCGAACAGGCCCCAGGCGGGTAGGCCGACATCCTCGCGCGCAACGAGGAAGGCGAGCTCGACGAGCGCGATCGCCGCCGGGCGGATGAAGTCGAGCTGCCATCCTTTCCCGGCGCGCAGGAGCGAGGCGCCGATGCCGACGGCGAGGATGAAGGCGCCGGCCGACAGGGCGTCGAGCGGCGGCCAGAACAGGATGGCGGCGCCCCAGGCGAAGCTGATCAGCGCGGCCCCGGTGGCCAGCCAGGTCCAGCCGCGCCGCCCGGCGAGGGAGAACAGGGCGACGTCGAGCAGCGAGAGGTAGGCGAGGAGCGGGATTGCGGACTGGCTCCGCTCGCCGACCAGGAGCGGGGTTGCGAAGCCCCCGACCAGCCCCATCACCGCTGCGGGCGAACCGTGACGGATCGACAAGGCGAGCGCCGCGGCGGTGACCGCAACCATCAGCGCGAAAGCGGTTCCGCCGCCGATCAGATGATGGACGACGAGCGAGCCGTAGGCGGTCGCGTAGAGAACGAGGATCCCGGCCCCCACCAGCGCCTGGGCGACTCGGGCGTCGACCGACCAGGCCGGGCGGCTTCGGGCGGCCTCGCCGAGGCCGATGAGGATCAGGCCGAACAGCGCGGCGATCGCCATCTGTACGCCGGGCGTGATCAGCCCGATCTGGATCGAGTAGCGCACCAGGAGCACGCCCGAGACGGCGAGCGCGATCCCGCCCACCCAGATCATCAGCCGGCCGCCGACCCAGCGCTCGAAGAAGCCGCCGACGCTTTCGCCGCGTCCCGCCGCTGACGGCGTCGGCGTCGGCGCGGTCGCGGTCGCGGTCGCGGCTTGCGCCGGACTGTCGTCGCCGATCCACTCGCGCGGCGGCGGCGCAGCCTCGACGGTGCCGTGCGGGGCCGACCGGCCCGGCTCCGCAGCAGGCGCCGACTGGGAGCGGATAATCGTCGCGGGCCTCGGTTTTTCGGCCGCCGGCCGGGGGGCGCTCCCCCATGAAAGCGTCTCAAGCTCGCGTTCCAGCGCCGAGACGCGCCCGGTCAACCGGACGAGGGCGATGCCCAGGCCGACCAACGCGAGGAGGAGCAATATCTCCATCCTTCTCCTGCTAGAGGTCCGGAGGCGGCCTGTCAGCCTTCCGTTGCACCGCCCGCCGCCGCCTCCCATATCGCGCGCCGAAAGCGGGAGCGAAGATGGAAAGCTGGCACGGAACGACGATCCTCGGAGTGAGGAAGAACGGCAAGGCGGTAATCGCCGGCGACGGGCAGGTGACTTTGGGTCAGACGGTGATCAAGCCGAACGCGCGCAAGGTAAGGCGGCTCGGCGACGGCTCGGTGATCGGCGGCTTCGCCGGAGCGACGGCCGACGCCTTCACCCTGTTCGAGCGGCTGGAGAAGAAGCTGGAGCAGCATCACGGCCAGCTGATGCGCGCGGCGGTCGAGCTCGCCAAGGACTGGCGGACGGACAAATATCTGCGCAACCTGGAGGCGATGATGATCGTCGCCGATAAGGACATCACCCTCGTCCTCACCGGCAACGGCGACGTGCTCGAGCCCGGCTCGGGCGTGGCGGCGATCGGCTCCGGCGGCAATTATGCCCTGGCCGCAGCGACCGCGCTCTACGATTACGAGGAAGAGGCCGAGGCGATCGCCCGCAAGGCCATGGCCATCGCCGCCGACATCTGCGTCTACACCAACGGCAATCTGACCGTGGAGACGGTGTAGAGCCTGATCGCTGCCCGATCCGTCATCGCGAGGAGCGAAGGGACGCGCCAATCCAGCAGGCGTCCGACGCGGCACTGGATTGCTTCGCTACGCTCGCAATGACGGACGCGATCCAAGTTCAATCGGTCGTGGTTCAACGTCAGATCTGCGCGACGTAGATCACGTAGCCGTCCGGGTCCTCGAGCCGGAACTCGCCGCCGGGATTGTAGAAGGGCCGGGCGATTGGGCCGACCTCCAGCCCGACCTCGGCCCAGGCGGCATGGCTGGCCTCGACGTCGTCGCAATAGGTGTAGAAGAGCACCGCCTGCTGGTCGGCGATCACCGGGTGCGATGCCCGCGACAGCATCATCTCCGCGCGGTCGGCGCGCAGCAGCATCCAGTTCGGAACGTCCTCGCCGTCGGGAGTGACCTGATTCGCCACCGAGAAGCCGAGCTTCGCGTAAAAGGCGGCCGACGCGCTCATGTCGGCGACGAAGGCCATCGGCACCAGCGATCTGACGCCGGTCATTCCACCCTCCCCGCCATCGCGGCGGCGAGGACCTCGCGCGCCTCGGCCTTCCCGAACGGACGCGGATTTCCGCCCGCCGAAGGGTCCGCCTCGGCCATTGTCGCGATCCTCTCCAGCTGCGAGGGATCCACTCCCAGCTCCGGCAGGCTGTGGGGGATGGCCAGGCGCCGGCGCAGGTCGACGATCCAGGCGAGGAAGGCCTCGAAGCTCGGCTCGAGCCCGATGAAGCCCGCCAAGCGCGCCACTTTCTCCTCGATCGCGGGCCGGTTGAAGGCGAGCATGTAGGGCATCAGGACCGCATTGGTGAGGCCGTGATGGCTCGCCGCGATCGCCCCGATCGGGTGCGCCAGAGCGTGCATCCCGCCCAGCCCCTTCTGGAAGGCCGTCGCGCCCATCGTCGCGGCGGCGAGCATGTTGCCGCGCGCCTCGAGGTTCGATCCGTCCTCCACCGCCCGGACCAACCAGTCGGCGATAAGCTTCGTCCCCTCGGCCGCGATCCCGTCAGCCATCGGATGGAAGCCCGGAGCGCACCAGGCTTCGAGGCAGTGGGAGAGCGCGTCCATTCCCGTCGCGGCGGTGACGTGGGGCGGAAGTCCGACGGTCAGCTCGGGATCCAGGATCACGATGCCGGGGAGCATCCTGGGATGGAAGATGATCTTCTTCACCCCTTCATCCTCGTCGAGGATCACTCCGGCGCGGCCGACCTCGGAGCCGGTCCCGGCGGTCGTCGGAACGGCGACGATGGGGGCGATCGCCGCCGCATCGGCGCGAGTCCACCAGTCCTCGCGGTCCTCGAACTCCCACAGCGGCCGCGCTTGGCCGGCATGGAAGGCGACGGTCTTGCCGACGTCGAGCGCGCTTCCGCCGCCGAACGCGATCACCCCGTCATGACCCCCTGCGCGAAAGGCGGCGACTCCGGCCTCCACGTCGGCGCCGACCGGATTGGCGTGGACTGCGGAGAACATTTCCGCCCCGACGGACGCCGCGGCGTCCCGGGTCATGCCCAGCGCCGCCAGCGCCGGATCGGTGACGAGCAACGGCCGCTCCATGCCGAGCGTCCGGCATGCCTCGGGCAGCTCGGCGATCCGGCCGGCGCCGAAGCGGATCGCGGTGGGATAGTTCCAGTTGGCGTGAGGCAGGTCCATCAGGCGCTCCCGAGGTAAAGAGATTTGGGCCGGGTGACGGCCTCGAACCCGTAGCCGCCGAGCGAGGCGCCGCGGCCGCTCTGCTTGATTCCGGTCCAGGCGAGCTGGGGATCGAGATAGTCGCAGCGATTGACCAGCACCGTCCCCGCCTCGACCCGCGCCGCGAGCGCTTGGGCCGCCGCGGTGTCGCGGGTCCAGATCGAGGCGGTGAGGCCGAAGTCGCTGTCGTTCATCAGCGCCAGCGCCTCCTCGTCCGACGAGACCGGCATGATTCCGATGGCCGGACCGAACGTCTCCTCGCGCATCAGCGCCATCTTGTGGTCCACCCCGGTCAGCACCTGCGGCATCACATACGGCCCCTCGCCCGTGTCGGCCGGGAAGAGCTGGGTCGGAACGTGAGTGCGGGCCCCGGCCGCGACCGCCGCCGCCACCTGGCGTCGCACCTCGGCCGCGCCCCTGGCGCTCGCCATCGGGCCGAGGCTGGTTTCCGGGTCCAGCGGATCGCCGAGCCGGTAGGCCCGCGCGCCCTCGACGAATCCCTCCAGGAAGGGCGTCCACACCGCCTCGTGAACGTAGATGCGCTCCACCCCGCAGCAGGATTGGCCGGCGTTGAAGAAGCTTCCGTCGACCAGCCCCTCGACGGCGGCGCCGAGATCGGCGTCGGATCGGACATAGGCCGGGTCCTTGCCGCCGAGCTCCAGCGTAAGGGTCGTGAACGACCCCGCCGCCGCCCGTTCGACCGCCCGGCCGCCCTCGACCGAGCCGGTGAAGGTGGCATGATCGACGAGTCCGCCCCCGAGCAGGCGGCCGGTCTGTTCGTGGGAGAGGAACAGGTTGGCGAACAGGCCGTCCGGCAATCCCGCCGCCGCGAAGGCCTCGGCGAAGCGCTCTCCGGCGAGCAGGGTCTGGACGCTATGCTTGAGGATCACCGCATTGCCGGCGAGCAGCGCGGGAACGATCGTATTGGCGGCGGTGAGGAAGGGATAGTTCCACGGGGCGATGACGAGGACCAGCCCGGCCGGTACCCGCGCCACCCGACCGTTCGCCCGGAAGTCGTCGGCGAGCGCCTCGGGCGCCAGCGCCAGCATCGCCTCGACCCGCTCCTTCAGCGAACGAAGCTCGCCGCCATAGCGCACCGGCCGGCCCATCTGCCACGCCAGCTCCGGGACGATGTCGGCGTTCAACGCCTCCATCGCCGCCATGAAGCGGCGGAGGGCGGCTGAGCGATCCGCCAGCGCAACCTGCCGCCACGCCCGCTGAGCGGACCGCGCCCGCTCCAGCACCCGCTCCACCTCGACCGCGGGGGTGAGCGTCCGCCGCGCATATTCGCGGCCGTCGACGGGCGAGATGCAGACGAGATCCTCGCTCATATGATCTCGAAATAGCGGGCGAGCTGCCAGTCGGTGATCGCCTTGCGGGCCTCGCGCTCCTCCCACTCGCGGGTGGCGGCGTAATGCTCGACGAAGGCGTCGCCGAACAGGTCGCGCGCCGCCGCCGAGCCCTTCAGCCTCTGCGCCGCCTCCCACAGCGTCGCGGGAAGCACCCGCTCCGGCGGCATCTCGACGTCGTAGGCGGTCCCTTCGACCGGCGGGTCCGGCTCGATCCGGTTCTCGATCCCCCACAGCCCCGAGCCGATCGCCGCGGCGAGCGCGATATAGGGGTTAATGTCCGCCGCGCCGATCCGGTACTCGACCCGCTGCGTCTTCTCCGATCCGCCGATGACCCGGAGCGCGCAGGTGCGGTTCTCATAGCCCCAGGTGGCCGAGGTCGGCGCCCAGAAGCCGGGGATCATCCGCGTGTAGCTGTTCACCGTCGGCGAGATCATCGCCAGAAGCTCCGGAAGCAGCGCCTGCTGCCCGCCCACGAACCAGCGCATCTTGTCGGACATGTGGAGCGGCTTGCCCTCGTCGAAGAACAGCCCCTGCCCCGTCTCGGAATCGAGCAGCGACATGTGGAGGTGGCCTGACTGGCCGGGCCAGTCCTTCGACCATTTCGCCATGAACGTCGCCATCCAGCCGCGCTTCTGGGCGAGGATCTTGGCCACCGTCTTGAACAAAGCCGCCTTGTCGGCCGCCTCCAAAGCGTCGTCGACCTTGATCGCCGCCTCCATCACGCCGGGGCCGGTCTCGGTATGAAGTCCCTCGATCTCGATCCGCATCGCATCGCAGGTCGCCCACAGCTCATGGTAGAAATCGGCGTGGACGCTGGAGCGGAGCATCGAATAGCCGAAATTGCCGGGAGTGATCGGCTTCAGGTCGCGATATCCCTTGTCTCGCACCGATTGCGGCGTTTCCTCGAAGACGAAGAACTCGAACTCCGCCGCCGCCTTGAGCGCGAAGCCCGACGCGTCGGCGCGCGCAAGCACCCGGCGCAGAAGGCTTCGCGGGCAGACCGCCTCGGCCCGCCCGACGAACTCGCCGAGGATGAGCGGCATCCCGCCCTCGAACGGCATCGCCCGCTCGGTCTCCGGAAGAAGCCGCGCCTCCGCGTCGGGATAGGCCGTGTGCCACCCGGTGAAGCTTAGATTGTCGACCAGCTGGTCGCCCGAATCCCAGCCGAGGACGACGTCGCAAAAGCCGAAGCCGCCGGCGAGCGCCGAAGCCAGCTTGTCGGGGTGGAGGTATTTGCCCCGGAAGATGCCGTCTATGTCGAACACCCCCACCTTGGCGCAGGCGGGCGTGCGGTCGCGGACTCGGCTCACCAGATCGTCGCTCATCGATGTCACCCTCGCTCGTCGTTCGGCCCCTAACGAACGAACCCTCCCGGAGGAAGCAAACCCCTCGCGTCGTCCCAGCGAAGGGCCCCCATCAAAGTACTACTTTGATGGGAACCCGAAGGCTGGGACCCCAGGGGGTGAAGAACATGGCGACTTTCACCCCTGGGGCCCCAGCCTTCGCTGGGGCGACGGGATGCTGCGCACGGTTGATCCCCCGCACCCGCCTTCCAATATTCGGGCTTCATCCATGGGGAGCCCTCCCGCTCCTCGATCCCGGGAAGACTATGAACGACAATCTTACCCCTAAGGCGGTGGTCGCCGCCCTCGATTCGCACATCGTCGGCCAGAACGAGGCGAAGCGGGCCGTCGCCGTCGCGCTTCGCAACCGCTGGCGGCGGCAGCGCCTGTCCGACGCGCTTCGCGATGAGGTCACGCCGAAGAACATCCTGATGATCGGGCCGACCGGCTGCGGCAAGACCGAGATCAGCCGGCGGCTGGCGAAGCTCGCCGACGCTCCGTTCGTGAAGGTCGAGGCGACCAAGTTCACCGAGGTCGGATATGTCGGCCGCGACGTCGAGCAGATCGCCCGCGACCTCGTCGAGGAGGCGGTCCGGCTGGAGAAGGAGCGGCGCCGGCTGGCGGTGAAGGACGCCGCCGAGGAAGCGGCGATGGAGCGGCTTCTCGAGGCCCTGACCGGCAAGGGCGCAAGCGAGGCGACCCGCGAGAGCTTCCGCCAGCGCTTCCGCGACGGCCATCTCGGCGACTCCGAGGTGGAGATCGACGTCGTCGAAACGCCGTCGACCCCGTTCGAGATACCGGGGATGGGCGGGCAGGTCGGGATGATCAACCTGTCCGACATGATGTCGAAGGCGATGGGCCAGCAGCCGAGGAAGAAGCGCCGCCTGAAGGTCGGCGAGGCGTGGACCCGGCTGGTCGAGGAGGAAGCGGACCGCCGGCTCGACCAGGACGACGTCAACCGCGTCGCCCTCGCCGACGCCGAGGCCAACGGGATCGTCTTTTTGGACGAGATCGACAAGATCGCAGTTTCCGACGTGCGCGGCGGCTCGGTCAGCCGCGAGGGCGTCCAGCGCGACCTCCTGCCGCTGATCGAGGGTACGACGGTCGCCACCAAATACGGGCCGATGAAGACCGACCATATCCTCTTCATCGCATCAGGCGCCTTCCACGTCGCCAAGCCTTCCGATCTCCTCCCGGAGCTTCAGGGCCGCCTTCCGATCCGGGTCGAATTGAAGGCGCTGACGGAGGAGGATTTCGTCCGCATCCTGTCCGCCACCCAGGCCAGCCTCACCGAACAGTACAGCGCCCTGATCGCGACCGAGGGCGTCGAGGTGCGCTTCACCGAGGACGGGATCCGGGCGATCGCCCGGATCGCCGCGGAGGTGAACGGCCAGGTCGAGAATATCGGCGCCCGCCGGCTCCAGACGGTTATGGAGAAGCTTCTGGAAGATGTCAGCTTCGACGCCGAGGAGCGGCAGGGGCAGACCGTCACGGTGGACGGCGCCTACGTCGAGGCGCAGCTTTCGGAGATCGCCCGGAACACCGACCTGTCCAAATACGTGCTTTAGGAGTTTTCGCGGCCCGGGGACCGGGCTTGCCGCCCTCCCGGGGGGGCTGGCGCGGCGGGGCCGGAATGCTACCAAACGGCATGAAGCCGTTTCCGCTGGTCCTTAGCGCTCTCCTCCTCGGAGCCTTGCCCGCCGCTGCCCAGGAGGCGGCCTCGCCGCGGGACTGGCATGCGCTCGCCCGCTCCGATGTGCTCGCCGCCTACCAGATCTTCGCCGCCAACCATGCCGGCATGAAGGACCCGACCAATCCCGGCTTCGCCGCCCGTCTCGCCGCCGCACGCGATTCCGCGCTGAAGGTCGCCGACTCCGCGCGCGACCGGGCCGGCTATTCGGACTCGCTCGGTGCCTTCACCGCTGCTCTGTCGGACGGGCACGCCCAGGTGTTCGCCAACGACGTGCCAAAGCCGGGGGCCGCCGCCTCGGGCGGCCCGGACTGGCCGGGCTTCGTCGCGGCCTGGCGGGGCAAGCGCGCGTTCGTCCACCAGGCGAGCGCCGCATCGCCCGCGCCGGCCGGATCGACCATCCTGTCGTGCGACGGACGTCCGGTGGCGGAATTGATCCGCTCCCGGCTCCTTTATGCGAGATTCCGGCCGGCCGAGGCCGGCCATTGGTGGGCTCGCACCCCGCAGGCCTTCGCCGCAACCGCCGATACGCCACGCGACCGGCCGCGCCGCTGCACCTTCAAGCTTCCCGACGGGCGCAAGCGCGAGTCGGCGCTCGCCTGGGGCAGTGCGCCCGCCGACCTCGGCTCCCGCCTGCGCCGGGCCAGCGACGGCGAACGGACCGCCATCGGGCTTACCGAACCGAAGCCGGGCGTGTTCCTGGTCGGGCTTCCCGATTTCGACCCGGGAGCGGAAGGGGTGAAAGCCTATCGAGCCCTCTACGCGGACTTGGAGAGCCGGCGCGCCGAGCTGCTCCGGGCGCGCGCCGTGCTGCTCGACCTGCGCTACAACAATGGCGGCTCCTCAAGCTGGAGCCGCGAGGTCGCCGGGCGGCTGTGGGGGGAGCAGGCGGTGAAGGCGCGGATGGAAAATCTCTTCCGGCGCGTGCGGATCTGGTGGCGGGCGAGCCCGGGCAACGCCGCCTACATGGCCGAGATGGAAGCCAAGTTGCGCGGCAACGGTCAGACGGATTTGGCCGATTCGATCCATTCCGTCGGCGAGGGATTGAAGGCTTCGCTCGCCGCCGGCCGCGATCATTTCGTCGAGGATTCCGACAAGCCGGCGGATCCGCCGGCGGCGCCCGTGCCGCCCACCGATTTCGCGGCGCCGGTCTACGTCATCACGCCCGGCCGCTGCGCGAGCGCCTGCCTCGACGCAATCGACACGTTCAGGCAGTTCCGCAACGTTCGGCTGATCGGGGCGCCGACCTCGGCCGACTCGACCTACATGGAGGTGCGGGTTCAACCGCTTCCGTCCGGCGAGGGCAAGGTGGTGATCCCCGTCAAGCTGTGGATGCACCGGCCGCGCGGCTCGGGCGCGATCTACCGCCCCGACATCGAGGTCGACGATCTCGACTGGTCGACCGCCACCTTCCTCGCGCGGATCGAGAAGGAGCTGGCGCGCCGGTGACGTCCGCGCGCCCAGACGGGCTTGCCACCCCCCTCCCGCCAGTCGCCGGATGAGCCCGTTCTCCTACTGAATCCTGCGGCGGTCCGAGCCAATCGCGCGTTGCGCCGAGATCGTTGTGCTACGTTAATGAAACCGTCGCGCTCCGGGAGTCGTTGAGGGGGGTGAAGTTCAGCAAGCGAAGGACTGTTTTATGCGTAAGCTCATTCTCGCCGTCACCGCCGTGACCATGGCGATGCCCGTCATCCCGATGTCGGCCGCGTCCGCCCAGAGCGGCTATTATAACGGCCGCGTGTGGCGCGACTCCAACGGCCGCATGCGCTGCCGCCGCGGCAACGGGACGACCGGACTGATCATCGGCGGCGCCGGTGGCGCGCTGATCGGTCGCTCGATCGACGGCGGCCGCAACCACACGCTCGGCACCGTCGCCGGTGCCGCGGCCGGCGCGCTGCTCGGACGCGAAGTCCAGAGGAGCAGCCGCAGCAACCGCTATCGCTGCCGCTAAGTCTCTGCAGCCATTGTCAAAGAGCGGGGCGTCTTCGGGCGCCCCGTTTTTTTATGCGCGGCGGAGCGTGGCGCGGCGAACGGCGTTCGCCTCTCCAGCAAGGAGAGAAAGATGCGCGTTCATCACCTCAATTGCGGCACCGACTGCCCGTTCGGCGGAGCTCTGTTCGACGGCCGAAGCACGGGTCTGACCGGGCGTCTGGTCTGCCACTGCCTGCTGATCGAGACCGATCAGGGCCTCGTCCTCGTCGACACCGGCTACGGGCTTCGCGACGTCGACCATCCCCACCGGCATCCCGAGCCGCGCATCACCCGGGCGATGCGCGCCATGCTCAACATCAAGCTTCGCGAGGAGGAAACGGCGATCCGCCAGATCGAGCGGCTCGGCTTCTCGCCGGCCGACGTCCGTCACATCGTCCTAACCCACCTCGACTTCGATCATGCCGGCGGACTCGAAGACTTTCCCGGCGCCACCGTCCACCTGATGGATGCGGAATATAGCGCCGCCACCGGTCCGCGCACCGGCTTTGTGCCGCGCAACCGCTACCGTCCCTCGCAGTTCGACGAGGTGTCGTCCTGGCGGCGTTATTCCGGCCAGGGCGAGACGTGGTTCGGCTTCCCCGCCGTTCGCGGGCTCGAGGGGCTTCCGCCCGAGATCCTGCTCGTTCCGCTTCCCGGCCACACCTGGGGCCATGCCGGAGTGGCGGTGGACACCGGCTCGGGCTGGCTGCTCCACGCCGGCGACGCCTATTTCTATCGCAAGGAGATGCGCCGCGCGAAGCGGGAGTGCACGCCGGGCCTTCGCGCCTACCAGACGATGATGGAGGTCGACCGGGCGGCGCGCCACGCCAATCAGGAGCGGCTCCGGCGCCTCTCGGTCGAGCAGGCCGCCCAGGTGAAGATTCTGTGCGCCCACGACCCGGTGGAGTTCGAGCGCGCCGCGGCGGGGCGGCTGCTCTGAATTGCCTCCCCACGCCAAGCGTGGGGGGGGGAGGACCACCCGGAGGGTGGTGGAGGGGTAGCTGGCATCAGCCTGCGCGCGCTACCCCTCCACCACCTTCGGTGGTCCCCCTCCCCATCTTCAACGGGGAGGCAATTCAGGAACCCGAGCCGCCTTCGCCCGCGGAGCCGCCCGAGCTTCCGCTCGAGGCCGAGGCGCCCGCTCCGCCGCTCTTGGCGCGGCCGCGGCCGCCGCCCGATGCGCTGCCGCCGGAGCCGCCGGACTTCTTGCCGCGGCCTCCGCCCGACGCGGCGCCGGCGCCCGAGCTTCCGGTCGATCCGCTCGCTCCGGAACGGCCCTTGCCGCCCGAGCTCTTGCCCGCGCTTTCGGAGCCGGAGCCCGAGGCGCCCGCCTTGCTCCGCGAGGCGCCGCCGGACGATGCGCCCGAAGACTTGCCCCGCGCGCCGGTGCCGGATGACGCCGCCTTGGCGGCCGAGCCGCCGCCGGACGCGGAGGATTTGCCGCGCGACCCGCCGCTCGTCGATCTGGCGGCGCCGGAGGCCGAGCCGCTCTTGGCGCGGCTGCCGCCGGAGCTGCTCTTGGCGCGCGCCGTTGCGCCGGATGCCTTCCGGCCGCCGCCGGACGTGGTTCCACCGCCGCGAGCGCCGGACGTTTCGCCTTCGGCGCCAAGCATGCGCTTCACGGCGTCGGTCGCGGCGGTGACGATCGCCTCGCCGATCTTGGCGGCGCTGTCGGCCGCGGCCTCGGCGGTGTCGAGGGCGTCGCGGCTCGCGTCGCGGACCGTCTTCCTGACCCGGGCGTTCGCGGTCAGCGCGGCGGCCGCACTCACCAAGCCGGCAGCGAGCAGCGAACGGGCCATCGGGTTGCGCGCCAACTCGGCGGCGCGCTCGCCGGCTTCCTTCAAAGCGTCGGGAAAGGCGCTTCCGGCGCTGCCGCTCTTACCCTTGGAGCCGCCCGTGGAGCCGCCCTCATTGCCGCCCTCTTTGTCCTTGGCCATCTCACGTCTCCAACTTGTAACTGACGCGAAACAAGACTCGCGGCGCGGCCAAGGGTTCCCTCGGACGCGCTGGCGGCGGGGGCGAAAGAAGGGCGAAGGATGAAGAAAGGGGCTCGTCGCTTCAGCGAAGGCTGGGGCCCCGGCGGGTGAAGAACGCCGGTGCCTTTCGCCCGCTGGGACCCCAGCCTTCGCTGGGGTGAGGGAAAGAGCGCGAGGGTCTTTCCCTCCCTCTTCTTCTATTCGCTCTCGGCGTTGAACTCCGCATCGGCCTGGCCGCGCTCCTGGTGGTCGCGCTGGTCCTCGGCGAACTCGAGCTCGTCCGAAGACGGCGAGACCTCGTCGGAGCCGCGGCCACCGCCCTGTTCTTCGTCGTAACGTTCGCCGCGCGACTGGCCGCCGGAGCTTGCGCTCCCCTGCGGGTCGCCGCCGGCGAGGCCGGGCTGGGCGCCGCCGTTGGGCTGCCCTTCCTGCTGGTTGACGACGTCCTGCGAGCTTCCATAGCCCCCGCCGCCGCTGCTTCCGCCGGCGTTGGACATGTCGGCCGAGTCGGCGCCGCCGCCCTGCTGGCCAGACTGCTGGACCTGGTTTCGGTTGCCGCCGAACTCGCCGCTTTCGCCGCCGGACTGCGATTGCTGGAGCTCGCTGCCCGAGCGGCCGTCCTGGTTGTCGTTCGCCATCGTCATTTCTCCTCTTCTATTTCTTCGCCCCGGCCGTTGTCGTCGTAGCGGTAGCGCTCGCCGTCCGGCGCGGTCGCCTCCTTCCCGGGCTGGACGACCGGCTTGGCGTCGTCGCCTTGCCCCTTCTCGGCCTCGATGCCCTCGGGAATCTCGTGGTGCCGCGCCTCGTCGCTGGCGGGCAGCGGATGGCCCTTGCCGTCGTCCACGGTCAGACCCCCTCGTCCGGGTCGATCGGGCGCTTGGCCGCCTCGCCCGCCGGGCGCGGCCGGCCGAAATCGTCCTTGCCCGACCCGGACATCGGATCCTGGTCGTAATCCTCCTGTCGATTGCCGCCGCCGCCCGAGCCCGAGCCGCTGCCATGCACTTCGCCGCTCTCCGGATCGAAGCTTGCGGGCTTGCCGCGTTCGCTGCCGTCCATGCCGGATTCTCCTTCGCTTAGATGAACGTCCCGCCGCGCCGGCCCGTTCCCGACGCGCTTCGTCGCTTCGCCTCGCACCCTTCGCGGCGGCGGAGCGTTCCAGACCCGAATTCAACCCAGCCAGGAGACGGCCATGCTCAACCAGAGCCACGACATCAGCGTCCTCAACAGCCTCATCGAGACGACCATCGACAGCATCGACGGCTACCAGCACTCGGCGAGCGAGGCGACGAACAGCCGCTTCGCCCAGGCCTTTCGCGACCGCGCGTCGGAGCGCGAGCAGATCGTCCAGAAGCTGCGCGACCGGGTCCGTTCGCTCGGCGGCACGCCGGAGAGCGACGGCGGAATCCTGGCCGCGATGCACCGCCAGTTCGTGTCGCTTCGCGACGCCGTCACCGGCAAGGACGACAACTCGATCGTCGCCGAGGTCGACCGCGGCGAGAGCTATCTCGACGGCAAGTGGCAGACCGCTCTCAAGGACAACGACCTGTCCGACGAGACGCAGCAGCTTATCCGCACCTGCTACGAAAGCGTGCAGGAAGGCCATCGCCAGTGGGAAGCCGTCAACAACGGCATGAGCGCGGCGAGCTAAGCCAGACCGCCGAAAATGGAAGCGGGCGCGTCCAGCCGGGCGCGCCCGCTTCGCATAGGGAGCCGGACATGACGCGCGACACCGAGAAACGGCTGCTCCAGATCGTGGTGGCCGTCGCCTGCCTGGTCCCCCTGCTTGCCGGCGGTTCCGGCGTGCTTCGCGGCGCACAGATGATGCACGGAGTGGGCGCCCAGCCGCCGATCGATCTCGACAGCCACTTCCGCTACCTCTCGGGCCTGCTCCTCGCGATGGGCCTCGCCTTCGTCTGGTGCATCCCGGCGATCGAGCGGCGGACCCTTCTGTTCCGTACGCTCGGCTTCCTGGCGATCGTCGGCGGCTTCTCCCGCCTGCTCGGCCTCGTTCTGGGCGGCGTGCCGGGCCCCGGCCATGTCTTTGGCCTCTTCATGGAGCTTGGCACCGTGCCGCTCCTCGTCCTTTGGCAGAGCCGGGTGGCGCGGCGGTTCGAATCCTAGAGCTTGTCCTCGTTGAGGCTGAAACCCTCCACTTCTCGTCATGCTGAACTTGTTTCAGCATCCAGGGTGGATGCGCCTCGCGGGTGGAGGCCTGGACCCTGGGACGAATTCAGGGCGACGGCGGAAGAAGATCAGCGCTCGACGAGACGGATCCTAGCGCTCCCAGACCGGCCTTAGCATCGCCGCCAGCGCCCGCCCGCGGACGAACAGCCAGTCGACCACGTGCGGCCCTTCCTCCGCGCCCATCGTCTCCTTGTAGCCCGGATCGCCCGAGCCCCAATCGAGCAGGTTCACCCCCCGCGCTTCGAGATGCTCGAAGCTTCGATAGGCGAGGACCCGGCCCGGGCTGTGGCGGGCGAAGCGCGGATCGTAGCTGTTCGCGATGCAATAGCGGGTCGCGCCGCAGTCGAGATCGAAGCCGAACGCGGCCGGAACCCCGCCGACGGTCAGGATCGATCCCCACATCATCGCCGCAAGCGCCGGATCGGCCGCCGCCTTTTCCCACAGACTGCGGTGGCGAGGAGCGAGGAACTTGGCGGCGCTCCCGTTGGTGCGGGTGCCGACCCAGGCGCGCCGCTCGATTTCGGCGAGCGTGTCGAAAACCTGCGCCGTCCAGTCCGAGCCGGTCACGAAACGGAACTCCAGCTCCCCCTCCGCGGCGAGATGCTTTTCGAAGAACCGGTTCTTGCGCAGGGTAGAGCCGCGCGGCCAGGCGCCGAGCGCCCGAATCTTCGCCACGTCGAGCAGCCAGGTGCGCCCGAGCGTCCGGCGAAGCGGGAACCAGCCGGCCTCAGCCGCCAGCCGGGCGAGGCGGACGCCGGTCGGATCGTCGTCGCGTTGCGGGCCCATCCGCCACACCGGGCCAAGGCTTCGGACGAGCGGGTGGACGAGGAAAGCGATCAGCTCGTCGTCGCTCGCGTCCGCGGCGATCGGGAAACTGCGCCACGGCCAATAGCCGCCGGGAACGGCGCGCACGCCGGGCTTGGACGCCATCGTCGGGAGCGCCGCGATCGTCCGCCCGTCCGGACGCCGGGCCACAAGGGTGGTCGCGGCGGCCTCGCCGGCGGCGAACCAGGCGGCGCGAAGAAAGGCGTTGCGGCCCTCGGCAAAAGCCGCTGCGTCGTCGATGGCCGGCGGGCAGCCCGCTTCCAGCGAGACTTCGACCGCGGCGCCGGCGGCTTCCAGGCGGGCTTCGAACATCGCCCCGGCCTAGCGGTCAAAAATGACCATCGGGTAAGCCGGGCGCGGGAAGCGGGAGCCAGACGGACCGGAGGGCCGCCGGGCGCTAGCCCGACGACCCTCCTACATGGTCAGCGGCCGGATGCTCCAGCCCGGAAGACCTTGAAAGGCTTAGCCTTTCATCCCCCGAACGAGCGGAACCGACCTCACTGCTGAACCATGAGACATCGGATCACCTCCTTTCGCTTGTTGATGGCAAGGGGGAGGATGAATCATCGCGAATCGCCGTGCAAGCCTTGTATTGATTTTTTTCGCCGCTAGGATTCTCGGCTTCGCGCCGAAGGTGCGGACTTTCGAAAGGAGAGGCGCGTCGCCCCAGCGAAGGCTGGGGCCCCAGGGGGTGAAGACCTCGGTGCTTTTCACCCGCTGGGACCCCAGCCTCCGCTGGGGTGACGGTAAGGACATTGCCGATCCCGCGGCTCCTACCCCCGGCAATCCTCCACCACCCGTGCCGGCTCGGCCCAGGCTGGGACGACGAGCCGGGGGGCTCCGGCGGCTTCGACGCCGAAGCGCCCGCGGCTGAACGCGATCTGGTCGAGACGCGGATCGGAAGCGGCGAGCGGTCCGGCGAACGAGGTCCGGCCGTAGGTCGTTTCAACAGTCAGCGGCCCCGTCGCGCCCTCAAGGATCAGGGCCACCTCGCGCCGTCCCGGATCGCAGCGGATCACCAGCGCCGAGCCTCCGAACACCGCGGCGCTTCCGGAGTCCTCGACCTTGTAGGTCCAGTCGCCGGTCGACAGCGGAGCGTCCAGCCAGGTCGCCGGTGCGGCCGGCGGCGCGGGCGGGAGAGGCGCCGGCCTCGGCGCAGGCATATGGACCCGCGGGGCGGGCGCGGGAGGAGCGTCCCTGTCGGCGGCGGCACAGCCCGCGAGCAAGGCGAGGAGCCCCGCCCCGATGCCGAGCCGGGCCTGAGCCGCTGCGATCCTGCCGTTCACGCTCATGCTCACCCGGGCCCCACAGCACGGCCGCCCGCGCGATCCAAGCGAAAAGCCGCCGCCCGTGCTTTTTAGACGGGCGCTTGCCGGCCCCCGCGCCGGGCCCGATCCGCCCTGCCGGGCGCTGAACATCGCATTCATGGGCTATTCAATGCATTGGGCTATACCGGCGCTCCGATCGACAAGAGTGTATGTGATGACGCGTATCCTTCTACTCCTTGCCGCACTGTGTGGAGCGGCCGCAACGGCTCCGGCCGGAGCCCGGCCGCCGCACGAGCGCGAGCAGGACGAGGTGTTCAAGGGCACCCGCCAGGGCCGTTTCCTTCCGCTTCGTGCGATCGAGGACCGCATCGTTCCCAGGATGCGCGGCTTCTCCTATCTCGGGCCTGAGCTCGATCCGTCGACCGGCCGCTACCGCCTGAAGTTCATGCGCGGGCCGCAGGTGGTGTGGATCGACGTCGACGCACGCACCGGCGAGATTCTCGGGCGCAGCGGCTTTTGACGGCGTCCTCTGACGGAAGGGGCTTCGTTCCTGCCATGAAACCATTGGCATTGGCGCTGGTTGGTCGCCTAAAGCGACGCCACAGCAGCGACACCATAGCAGCGACAGGGGAAGATCATGCGGGTTCTGATCGTCGAGGACGAGCCTAATCTCGGGCGCCAGCTGCGCGCCACCCTGGAGGGCGCCGGCTATGCGATCGATCTCGCAACCGATGGCGAGGACGGCCATTATCTCGGCTCCACCGAGACCTACGACGCCATCGTTCTCGACCTCGGCCTTCCCGAGATAGACGGGCTCACCGTCCTCGATCGCTGGCGCAAGGAAGGCAAGACGATGCCCGTGCTCGTCCTCACCGCCCGCGACAGCTGGTCCGACAAGGTCGCGGGCCTCGACGCTGGCGCCGACGACTATCTCGCCAAGCCGTTCCAGACCGAGGAGTTGATCGCCCGGCTTCGCGCCCTGATCCGCAGGGCCTCGGGCAACGCTTCGTCGGAACTCACCGCCGGCGACGTGCGGCTCGACACCCGCTCGGGCAAGGTCACCCTCGACGGCGAGCCGGTCAAGCTCACCGCCCAGGAGTATAAGCTCCTCTCCTACCTGATGCACCACAAGGGCAAGGTGGTCAGCCGGACCGAACTGATCGAGCATATCTACGACCAGGATTTCGACCGCGATTCAAACACGATCGAAGTTTTCGTCACGCGGATCCGCAAGAAGCTCGGCCCGGACGTCATCACCACCATCCGCGGCCTCGGCTACTCGCTGGAAGAACCGCGGGGTTGAGAGGAGGGGGAGCGCGCATGGCCTCCCCGTCATCCCGGCGAAGGCCGGGACCCACGAACACGGACTTTGGAGAATATTCGCCGACGCCTATGTTCCTGGGTCCCGGCGTTCGCCGGGATGACGCCTAGATGACGGCCCGATGAAGCTCCCGTCCCTCCGCCTCCCGCTCCTGCGCCGGCTCGCCCGGACCCGGCCCGGCGCCGGCTCGCTGACCCGGCGTATGATCGGCATTTCGGCGCTTTGGATCCTCGTCCTCCTCGGGGTCGGCGGCTACGCGCTCGACCGGGTGCTCACCTCGGCGCTCACCCGCAATTTCGACGGCTATATCGAATATGTCCTGACCGCGCTCATCGCGACGGCCGAGATCGGCCCGGACGGAGAGGCCTTCCTCAACCGGGCGCCCGCCGACCAGCGCTTCCTGGAACCCTATTCCGGGCTTTATTTCCAGATCACCGCAGTCGGCAAAGCCAAGTCCGCCAGCGGCGACGATCTCGACCTGCCCAGCCGCTCGCTGTGGGACCGGCGGCTCAAGGTGTCGACCCGCCACAACGACTTCGAAAACCACGTCTACGAAAGCCGAGAGTTCAGCGGCGAGAAGCTGCGCGTGATGGAGCGCGACATCCGCCTCCCGGGCTCGCCGCTGCGCTGGCGGTTCCAGGTCGCCCAGAGCAGCGACACGCTCGACGACCAGATCTCGGTCCTTCGCAAGACCATGATCCGCTCCTTCGCCATCCTCGGCCTTGGGCTCGTCATCCTCGCCACCTTACAGGCCTTTTACGGCCTCTGGCCGCTTCGCCGGGTCCGCCAGGCGATCGCCGCCATACGCTCCGGCCGGACGTCGCGGATCGAGGAGCGCTTCCCGGCCGAGATCGAGCCGCTGACGGAGGAGCTGAACGCGCTTCTCGAGCATAACGAAAAGCAGGCGGAGGAGGCGCGCCGCCACGCCGGCAATCTCGCCCATGCCTTGAAGACCCCGCTCACCGTCATCACCAACGCGGCGACGGCGAAGGACCCCGACCTCGCCGACACCGTCTGCCGCGAGGCGACGACGATGCGGCGTCAGGTCGACCACCACCTCGCCCGCGCCCGGGCCATCGGCCGCCGCTCCTCCGCCCAGGCCCGATCGCCGGTCTGGCCGTCGCTCGAGGCGGTGGAGCGAGCCGTCTCGCGGCTCTACGAGAAGGTCACCGTCGACCTGGCCGGCGACAAGTCGGCCTCGGTCCGGGTGGAACGCCAGGATCTGGACGAGATGCTCGGCAACCTCATCGAGAATGCGGCCAAATATGGCGGCGGGCGGGTCTTCGTGACGGTCCGAACGACGCCCGAATGCGTCGAGGTGGAGGTCGAGGACGACGGCGGCGGGATTCCGGAGGCGGAGCGCTCCACCATCTTCGACCGCGGCGCCCGGCTCGATACCGGAAAGCCCGGAACCGGCCTCGGCCTCGCCATCGTCCGCGACGTCGCCCAGATCTACGGCGGCTCGATCGCCCTCGAGGAGAGCGAGGATTTGGGCGGGCTGATGGCGCGGCTTAAGCTGCCCTTGTGCCGCTGAGGGGGATTGCCGTCGCCCCAGCGAAGGCTGGGGCCCCAGGGGGTGAAAGGCGCCGAGTTCTTCACCCCCTGGGGTCCCAGCCTTCGCTGGGACGACGAGAATTCTCCACCCCTTGCCTTTCGCCCTGACCCGGCGCACATCCCCGCCCGATATGAGCGCTACCCTGCACACGCTCGGACCGGCCGGGGCGCCTTCGCTCGATCCGATGATCCAGCTCGTCTCCGCCGACTTGAACCATGTCAACGCGGTCATCCTCGAGCGCATGCAGAGTCCGGTGGCTTTGATCCCGGAGCTTGCCGGGCACCTCATCGCCGGCGGCGGCAAGCGGATGCGGCCGATGCTGACCCTCGCCTGCGCGCGACTGCTCGATTATCCCGGCTCGCGTCACCATCGCCTCGCCGCGGCGGTCGAGTTCATCCACACCGCGACCCTGCTCCACGACGATGTCGTCGACGGCTCGGGCCTTCGCCGCGGCCGGCGCACCGCCAACATCATCTGGGGCAATCCGGCCAGCGTCCTGGTCGGCGACTTCCTCTTCTCGCGAAGCTTCGAGCTGATGGTCGAGGACGGCTCGCTTCGGGCGCTCCGGATCCTCTCCCAGGCTTCGGCGATCATCGCCGCGGGCGAGGTCGACCAGCTCACCGCCCAGCGCCGCATCGACACCGGGGAGGACCATTATCTCCAGATCATCGGCGCCAAGACCGCGGCGCTCTTTTCCGCCGCCTGCCGGATCGCCGCCGTCGTCGCCGAGCGCGACGAGCGGGTCGAGGAGGCGCTCGACTGCTATGGCCGCAACCTCGGGATCGCCTTCCAGCTGACTGACGACGCGATCGACTATTCCTCGGACGAGGAGACGATGGGCAAGGATGCCGGCGACGACTTCCGCGACGGCAAGGTCACCCTTCCGGTCATCCTGGCCTATGCGCGCGGATCGGATTCGGAGCGGCGTTTCTGGCGCGAGGCGATCGAGGAGGGGCGAAGCGACGACGCGGCGCTCGCCCGCGCCGCCGCCTTGCTGAAGTCGAGCGGCGCTCTCGACGACACCCTCGCCCGGGCCCGCACCTACAGCCAGCGCGCCATCGACGCGCTCGGCCCCTTCCCCGGCGGCAAGGCCAAGTCGGCGCTCACCGAAGCGGTCGAGTTCGCCGTCTCGCGCGCTTACTAGGCTCCGTCAGGGCAGCCGCCCGTCAGGCCCGCTGCTTCGGTGCAAGCACGTAGCCGCTCTGATAATAATAAGCCTCGTCGGTGATCGAGAGGATGTCGAACGACGGCGCCGCGCGCCGGGCGAACCAGCCGCGATCGTAGAAGACCTGGGAATCGCTGTCCCGGCCGATCGTGAACATCGCGAAGCCGGTCTTCGCCGCCTGATAGGTAGGGCTCGCCCGGAGCCCCTGCGCCATTTCCGACCGCGCATACTGGCCGGACTCCAGCAGCTCGACGGTTCGCTCGTCGTGAAGGGTCAGATAGAGCCGGCCGTCGGGTGCCAGGATCCGCCTCAGCTCCAGCAGCCACGCGTCGGCCAGGTCGTCGATGTGGGTGAAGAGCGAGCCGCAATAGACGAACCGGAAGCTGCCGTCGGCGAACGGCAGGTGCGGCACCTTGGTCGTCGTCGCGAAGTGGAAGGGCGGGCTGAGGTGGCGCTGGCACCACAGGATCGATTTCGCGTCGATATCGACGCCCCAAATCTCGCAACGCTCCGCCAGCGGCTCGAGGTGACGGATCATCCGCCCGGGGCCGCAGCCCAAATCGAGGATCCGGTCGCCGTCGCGAAAGGCGAGGCCGGACGCTTCGACGAGGGCGAGCATCGCCGCCACCTGTTGGTCGCCATGGGCGGAGTAGCGCGCGTCGGTCCACAAGGCTTCCGGGGGAATGGCGAAGCCGCCGTCCGCCTCGCGAGGGGGCCGCTCCGGCTGCGGCGGAAGGATGTAGTCCTCGCCCGGCCGATAGGGGAGGTAAGCGAGCCGGCCGAACGCCACGGCGCGGGACCAAATCTCGCGCGGCCGCCGGAAGCCGAGGCGACGCGCCGTCCGGCCGGCGAGGCGGCGCAGACTCTTCTGGCGCGAGCCGCCCGCGCCGGCCCGGACCTGGCCGGGCCGGCTCAGCTCGGCCCGCCGCGCCGTCCACGCGCCGTCTCGCCGGCAACAGTCGAGCCGCCAGACGTGGGTCTCGTTCGCGGATACCCCTTCGATCCGACCGGCCACCCGATTTTCGATGGTCACCGCCGCCCGATCGCCGTCGCGCTCGACCGTCATCCGAACCAGGTCGATCGCGGTCGCGCGAAAATCGGGGTTGCCCAGGTACGCCAGTTCCTGCTCGGCCGTCAGCTCTCCGTCGTCCGGCGCGACAAAAGTGTAGCCCTCGCCCCTCAGCGCCACCGCGGCGCTCCGATCGGCCTCGACGAGGCTACGATTCCATTCGTGGACGAAGCGTTCGATCTCGGGGTCGGTCATCCCGGCAGGCGCTAGCACAGGAAGCCCCGGAAGCAATGGCTCGACAGCCGTGCGCTCGCGCGGCACGACGGCCGGCCATGGCGCTACCGATCCACGAGGTCCTTCCCAACCTGATCGCGGCGCTACGCGCCGGGTCCGCCGCCGTGCTGGTCGCCCCGCCGGGCGCCGGCAAGACGACGGCGGTCGCGCCCGCGCTGCTCACCGAACCGTGGTGCGAGGGCGAGATCCTCCTCCTCTCGCCGCGGCGGCTCGCGGCCCGGGCCGCCGCCGAGCGGATGGCGGAATTGGCCGGGGAGCGTGTCGGCGAGACGATCGGCTACGCCACCCGCCTCGACACCCGGCGCTCGGCACGGACGCGAATACTCGTCTTGACCGAAGGAATCTTTCGAAGCCGGATCCAGGCCGATCCGGAGCTTGCCGGCGTCTCCGCCGTGCTCTTCGACGAGGTGCACGAGCGAAGCCTCGACAGCGATTTCGGCCTGGCTTTGGCGCTCGACGCGCAGGCGGCGCTTCGCCCCGATCTGCGGCTCCTCGCCATGTCCGCGACCCTCGACGGGGAACGGTTCGCGGCGCTGATGGGCGGAGCGCCCGCCATCGCCAGCGAAGGCCGTGCCCATCCGGTCGATCTCGTCCATCTCGGCCGGGCGGCGGAGCGGCGGATCGAGGATCAGATGGCGTCCGCCATTCGCCAGGCCTTGGGCGAAGCGCAGGGGAGCCTTCTCGCCTTTCTTCCCGGAGTCGCCGAGATCGAGCGCACCGCCGAGCGGCTCGACGGGCTTCCCGCGGGTACCGACCTCCACCGCCTCCACGGCAGCCTCGATCCCGCCGCGCAGCGCGCCGCCATCGCCGCCGCGCCGGCCGGCCGCCGCAAGGTGGTCCTCGCCACCTCGATCGCCGAGACCAGCCTGACGCTCGACGGAGTGCGGATCGTCGTCGACAGCGGCCTCGCCCGCCGGCCGCGCTACGACCGCGCCGCCGGGATCACTCGCCTCGTCACCGAGCGGGCGAGCCAGGCGGCGGTGACCCAGCGCGCCGGCCGCGCCGGGCGTCAGGCGCCGGGGACCGTCTACCGCCTGTGGGAGGAGGCGGCGACGGCGGCCCTGCCGCGCTTCGACCCTCCGGAAATATTGGAGGCGGACCTTTCGGCGCTCCTGCTCGACTGCGCGCTGTGGGGAGTCGCCGATCCGCGCACGCTCAAATGGCTCGATCCGCCGTCGGCCGCCGCGGTCGACGAGGCACGCCGCCGGCTGCTGGCGCTGGGCGCGCTCGCACCGGACGGACGGCCGACGGCGCACGGCAAGGCGATCGCCGCCCTCCCCCTCCCGCCGCGCCTCGCCCACATGCTGGTCGAGGCGGCGGAGCGGGGCTGGAGCCGAACCGCCGCCGAGGTCGCCGTGCTGCTTTCGGAACGGGGTCTGGGCGGCCAGGACACCGACCTGGAGCTGCGCCTGCGCCGCTGGCGAACGGAGCGAGGCCAGCGCGCCGAGGCCGCGCGGGGTCTGGCGAAGCGGTGGGAGCAATTCACCCGTTCGTCCCGAGCGAAGTCGACGGACCCCATCGAGCGAAGCCGAGATCAGGGTGCGGTGGAAACCCTCGGCTTTGCTCCCACAGGCCCCTGCGTCGCCCTCGCTTACCCGGACCGCCTCGCTCGCCGCCGCGACTCCTCGGGCGAGAATTGGATCAGCGTCGGCGGGCGCGGCTTTCGGCTCGACCCCGCCTCTCCGCTTGCCAGGGCGGAATGGTTGGCGGTGGCGGAAGTCTCGGGCAGCGCCGCCGGCGCACGGATCCTCTCGGCCGCTGCGATCGAGGAGGCGGCGGTGCTGGAGCTGTTCGGCGACCGCATCGACACCGCCGCCCGGGTCGCGTTCGACCCGGCGACCGGCACCGTCCGGGCCCGCCGCGGCCGCCGCCTCGGCGCCATCACCTTGTCCGAAGGGCGCGATTCCTCCGCCTCGCCAGAGGAGGTTGCGGCGGCCCTGCTCGAAGGGGTTCGCGCCCACGGACTTGCGCTCCTGCCGTGGAGCGACGCCGCCCGCGCGCTTCGCCGCCGCGCCGCCTTCGCGCGGCGCCACGACCCCGCCCTTCCCGACCTTTCCGACACCGCGCTGCTCGCTGCGCTCGACGAGTGGCTGCCCCTCCTCGTCGCAGGCCGCCGAAGCCTTCGCGAGGTCGATCCGGGAGCGCTTTCTGGAATGCTCGACTCGAGGCTCGGCTGGGAAGGCCGCAAGGCGGTGGACCGGCTCGCCCCCGAGGCGTTCGAGACTCCGGCGGGAAGCCGGCACGCGATCGACTATGAGGCGGAAGCCGGGCCGACCGTCACCGCCCGGGTCCAGGCGCTGTTCGGACTTGCCGAGCATCCCAGCGTCGCGGGCGGCCGCGAGCCGCTCGTGCTCAGCCTCACCTCCCCCGCCGGGCGGCCGATCCAGACGACTCGCGACCTTCCCGGCTTCTGGCGCGGCAGCTGGGCGGCGGTGGCGAAGGAGATGCGCGGCCGCTACCCGAGGCACCCCTGGCCCGACGACCCGGCCGCCGCCGACCCCACTTTGCGGACCAAGAATGCCGATGCCCGTCGGCGGGGGAGTTGATTATCGCCCCGATGTTGGGCAACCGGCGCCCGAGGATAAGGAGCGAGAACGGATGGCGGCGCGCATCTTCCAGCGGTCAAAGAACGCGATGCAGTCGGGCCAGGCGACGGCCGGGCAGTGGCTGCTCCAGTTCGAATCGCACCGCCCGCACAGCCCGGATCCGCTGACCGGCTGGTCCGGCGGCGGCGACACCCAGGCGCAGGTGACGCTGAGCTTCCCGACCGCGGACGCCGCCAAGGCCTATGCCGAGAAGAACGGCATCGCCTATCACTTCGTCCCGCCGGCCGAGCGCAAGCTCAAGCTCCAGTCCTACGCCGACAATTTCAAATAGAGCGCGAGACCGTCGCCCCAGCGAAGGCTGGGGCCCCAGCGGGTGAAAAACTCGGCGCTTTCACCCCGATCCCCACCGTCGCCCCAGCGAAGGCTGGGGCCCCAGCGGGTGAAGATCTCGGCGCCTTTTACCCCCCGGGGTCCCAGCCTTCGCTGGGACGACGTGATCTAAAGCAGCGCCCCGGCCAGAAGCAGGAGCAGCTTCACGTCGACCGCGCAGCCCTGCGCCCGCTTCGCCTCGACGAAGGCCGGCACCGCCTCCAGCGCCACCCGGTGGACCTCGATGCTCTCGCCCGCCACGCCTCCGCCTTCGCCGACCCGGGTCAGGCCCTCGGCGCGCAGCAGGGTGAAGGCCTCCGACGACATCCCCGCCGACGAATGGTAGCGGCCGAGGTCGACCATGTGCTCGGCCCGCCAGCCGGTCTCCTCCTCGAGCTCTCGGATCGCCGCAGCCTCGATCGCCTCGCCTTCCGTCTCGTCGCCGACCAGGCCCGCCGGAAGCTCGACGCAGCGGGCGCCGACCGGAACCCGATATTGCTCGACGAGGATGACATGGCCCTCGTCGATCGCGACGATCACGGCCGCGCCGATGCCTCGCACCCGGGAGACGAATTCCCACGTCCCCTGCTGCCTCACCTTGAGATAGCGGCCTTCCCAGACCGTCTTCGCCGTCCCGCCGTCGCTCATAGCTCGATAAGTCGGTCCGGCAGTTCGTTCGGGTTCTCGCGCTGCGCGGGAAGGCATTTCTCGAGCACGTCGCCGATCTTCTCGACGGCCTGCGCCATCCCTTCGCCCGGACGCCCGGCCTTCACCTCGGCGATGAGGGCCGCCATCGCCTCGCCCCAGACATCGGGCTGGACCTGCGAATGGATCGCTTCGTCGGCGACGATCTCCGCGCGCCGCTCGAGCAGCGACAAATAGAGCAGCACTCCGGTACGGCCCTTCGTCCGCTGCTCCGCCGCCACCCTGAACAGCTCCACCGCCCGCCGCCGCACCCGGCGGTTCTTGGTGCCCTTGGGCGTCAGCGCCATGCGCAGCGGCATCCACGCCAGGAGCAGCCGGACGAGAAGGAAGGCCGCGACCAGCTTGACGAACAGGTAGGTCATGACGAGCGGCCGGGTCAGCTCGGCATTCCAACCCAGGAATGTGCCCACTGCCCAGTCGATCCAGGCCTGTGGAACTACCGCAAGGCCGATCGGCACGAACAGCATCAGAAGCACCGCATAATGCAGCCCGACGTCGTGATAGGCGTCGGAGCGCGGCGCGAGGATCGTCACGATCTCGCCGTCGCTTCGCGCTTCGGCCGCGGCGACTGCGGCGCCGACCCGCTCATGATCGGCTTCGCTTAGGTGCATCACCATCCCCCCGAGGCTCCGCCGCCGCCGAACGAGCCGCCGCCGCCGCCGAAGCCGCCACCGCCGCCGCCGCCCCAGCCGCCGCCGCCGCCCCACGAGCTTCCGCCGCCGCTGCCCCAGCCGCCGCCGAAGCCGGGGCCCCAGAGCACCACCGGTCCGCGGCCGAAGCGGCGCCCGCGGCGCCGGCCGCGAAGCATCGGCATGATGACGAAGAACAGGATGATTCCCCAGAATATGAGCGGGACGAAGGAACCGCTCTCGCCGCGGCCCCGCTGCTTCTGCCGCTCCGCGGCCTGGACCGCCTGCCGCTCCGCCTCGTCGGGCGGCGCCTGGAGCTGGCCGATCAGGGCGTCGACTCCGGCGTTGATGCCGCCCGGAAAGTCTCCCGCCTTGAAGGCGGGGGTGATCTTGTCCGCGATAACCGATCCCGAAAAGGCGTCGGTGATCACCGGCTCCAGGCCGTAGCCGACCTCGACCCGGATCTTGCGGTCGTTCTTCGAGACGAGCAGGATCACGCCGTTGTTCGTGCCCTTCTGCCCGATCCCCCAGGCGCGGCCGAGCTGGTAGCCGTAATCCTCGATCGGATAGCCCTGAAGGTCAGGAACCGTCGCCACCACCAGCTGGCGGCTCGACGCCTTCTCGAGCGCCTCGAGCTTCTGGGTCAAAGCCGCCTCGTCCTCGGGCGGAAGCATGTCGGCCGTGTCGACGACCCGCCCGGTCAGCTTCGGAAAAGTCTGCGCCGCCGCGGGCGACACCAGCGCGAACAGCAGTAGCAGGACGGTCAGCAGCCGCTTCACGTCACGACCCCATCGAGGGCGCGGATCTGCGCGTCGCTTGCCTTGGAGCGGAGCCGATCGACGACGGCGTCGCTTCCCGCGACGATACCCTCCGCCAGATGTCCCTTCTGGAATGCCGGAACCATCCGCTCGCGGATGACCTTGGCGGCGAACGGGTCGGTCACCCTCTTCTCCAGGCCGTATCCCACTTCGATCCGCACCTTTCGCTCGCGCGGCGCGACGATCAGAATCACGCCGTCATCAACGCCCTTCCTGCCTATGCCCCAGTGGCGCCCCAGCCGCACGGCGTAATCCTCGATCTTATAGCCATCGAGCGAGGCGAGGGTGACGACGACGAACTGGTGTCCGGTCTCCCGCTCTACCGCCGCGGAGGCCTGGGTCAGCTTCGCCTCGTCGCCCGGTGCGAGCAGGTCCGCCCGGTCGACCACCCGCCCGGTCAGCACCGGAAAGGACGGCTCGGCGGCGGCCGCCGCGGCCGGCTGGCCGCGCCCGCACCCCCCCGCTGCGAGCAGCAGCAGAGCGGCGGCAAGGAAGCGGGCGGCGGCCACGCGCTCGCGCCGGTCAGCGGCTGGTGTTCGTATCGAAACTGACCGTCGGCGCCACTTCGGCGTTCGGAGTCGTCGCCTGGTAGGGCGCCATCGGCTTGGCGCCGTAGAACACCTTGGCGCCGATCACCGCCGGGAAGGTGCGGATCGTCGTGTTGTAGCTCTGCACCGCCTGGTTGTAGTCGCGGATGCCGATGTTGATCCGGTTCTCGGTGCCTTCGAGCTGGTCCATCAGGGTCTTGAAATTGCCCTGGCTCTGGAGCTGCGGATAGGCTTCCTGGAGACGCTGGAGCGACAGGGTCACCTGGTTCTGGGCGGCGGCGAAGCGGGCCATGGCGGCGGGATCGCCGATCTGGTCGCCGGAAAGGGTGACCCGGGTCGCGTTCGCCCGCGCCTCGGTCACTCCGACCAGGATGTTCTGCTCGGACGTCGCCGCCCCCTTCACCGTCGCGACGAGATTGGGGATGAGGTTCGCCCGGCGCTGGTAGGCGGCCTGGACGTCGGCCCACTTCGCCTTGGCATTCTCCTCCGCGGTCGGGATCGAGTTCACGCCGCAGCCCGAAAGCGAGGCGGCGGCCACGGGGACCAGCATCAGGGTGGCGAAGCGCGTGCGGTTCATCGGTGGAATCCCTCCTCGGTTCGCGGTGAGAAATAGGGTCTCCGCTTCGCCCCCGCAACGGCCGGGGCCGCGCAGCCCTTCTTTTCCCCGCAAACGAGGCTAGGCTCGAGCCGATGGACGAGCTTCGCCCGCCTCTCGAGCCCTGCCCCGGCTGCGGCCTTCTCTATCCGCCGGTGGAGGGCCCCACCCACGCCTATGTCGGCGCGTCCCCGGCCTGCTGGGCCCGCTACGGCGAGTTGCTCGCGCTCGAATATTCGAACCCGCCGCTGATGCGCTGGCACCGGCTAACGGTCGATTCCTACACCGCCCAGCATCCCGGCGTTCCGGGCCGGCAGAGCGCGCAGTCGGTCCACGTCCACCTCGCCGGGCTCCACCTCGTTCTCGAGCGCGGCCTCGATATGCCCGCCGTGGCCCGGGCGATGCAGCGGCTCGCCGACGGTCGTCCCCACGCCTGGCTGGAGCCGCCGCCGCTCGCCACCGCGATCGGCCTCCCGCAGGCGATCGCCGCCGCCGGAACTTCGGCATACGCTGGGGTCGTCCGCTCCTGGGCCGAGGCAGTGTGGAGCGCCTGGTCGGACCATCACCCGGCGATCCGAGCCGAGGCCGAGGCCGCTCTCACTTCACATTGAGCGCGGCGGCGCCTATATGGGCCTCGCAGGCTTCGGCCCGCTATGGCGATAAATTGTTGCGTTCAATAGATGCAGCGGACCCGGGGGCAGTACCCGGCGGCTCCACCAGGTGGGCCGAGCTACACGGGCGACACGCGTGAAGCGTGCCGCCCCTGCGGCTCAGCTGATGGGGCCGAACCAGGATCGACGTGTGTTGAAACGCGCAGCTTTCGCTCGGAATGGGACCACCGCGACGGCCCATCACACAAGTGCCAACGATAACGAGGCTCTTGCGATTGCCGCGTAACCCGGACCTCACGGTTTAGGTTATAAGGACAAAAGCGCGGTTCGGGCTGCACCGGGCAACAGAAGCAGACACCGGCGGCCGCCGGGGGGGCCGAGCAACAGAATCCCCCCGGACCTTCCTTCGCCCACTTCCCTTTCCACCCCACCGGCTTATCCTGTGGGGATGCGCCCGCTCCTCCCAGCCGCCGTCCTCGCCCTGTCGGTCCTCGCCGCCTGCAGCGATCCGGAGCCGGAGAACGTGCAGGCCCGGGCGGCCAACGCCTCGATCGACCTCGAGCAGCGCTACAACCGGATTCAGGCGGAGGCGGAGAATGACGTCGACGCCCAGGCGGCGCCGGTCGACAACGAGGCGGACGCGCTTCTCAACCAACTGAACATCGTCGTCGCCGATCCCGATTCGGCGCTCGCCAACCAGGGGCAACCGGCCGCCGCCGGGAAGAAGTAGCGGGGCCGTCCGGCCGCGCCGCTATTTCTTGCGCGACTTGCGGGCGGCGTAGCGGGCGTCGCGGGCGGCCTTGAGCTCGGCTTCTGACTTGGGCGCCGACGCGGCCGCCTCTTCCGCCGCCGCCGCGTCCGCAGCCGCCTTGGCCGCCTTGGCCTGCTCGGCGGCCTGCGCCTTTTCCTCGCGCTTGCGCTGGGCCGCGGCCTCGCGCTCCGCCTGCGCCGCCTGGCGAGCGGCGAGCACCGCCTCGTCGACCGGGGGCTTGGCGCGCAACTTGTCGAGCGCCTTGCGCTTGGCTTCGGCGGCCGATCCGATCCGGTCCTGAAAAGTGGGGCTTTTGTAGCTCATCGCGCCGCCATGTCAGCGCCCGCCGCCGGGCGCAAGAGCCATCGCTAGCCGCTTCGTCGCGAGGGCTGGAGGAAAGGATCGCGCCGCGCACGCGCCGCACACACGCGCCGGAGACTCGCCGAACTGCGCCGGGCAAGCGAATGCCGCGCTCCGGCCGCGTTGCGGCGCGGTCGAAGCGCGGCTCGAATGCGGCGGCGCGGGGCCGGAAGGCCGCGGCGATCGCCCGCCTGGGGCAGGCGCCGCCGGCGGCCCGCCGTTCCTACTTGCCTTCGGCCTTCTTCTCGTCGGCCGACTTCACGTCCACGGTCGGGACCTGGATGGTCTTGTTCTCGGTGCCGACGTTCACATCCGGGGTGGTGACGTTATATTCGGGAAGCTGGCCGCCGCTGACGTTGACGTCGACGTCCGGCATCGCGCCGTTCTTCGTCTTGTCGACGTCGCAGGCGGCAAGTCCGGCGAGGCAGCTTGCCCCGGCGAGGGCGGCGATGATCTTCTTCATGGTGACTCCTGTCCGTCCACCCGCCGGCGACATGACGCCCCGGAAACGGTCCGGGGCGCCCGCCGGCAAAGGGAGTGGCTGCCAATGCCGCTGCGTTCGCGGCAGGGGACTAACATGGATCAGAGGGCCGGGTTCCACAACCGGAATTGTAAAGCCGCCGCCTTGAGCCGCCTCAAAGACGCTGCTCGGTCCAGTCCCACACCGGCTGGGGCATCCATCCGCAATAGGAGCCCTCGCTCACCTGCGCGACGATGATCTTGTCGTCGGGCTCGAGTCCCTGGTGGAGATCGAGGTTGATCTCCCCGGCCCGCAGCGGCGTCGAGATGAAGTAGACCCGCTCGAAATCCTCGTCGTGGATATACTCATAAGCCTCGATCCGCCCGACCAGCTTGGCCTCGAGCGCCTCCTGCTCGGCCTTCTCCCGCTCCAGCTCCACGCTAAGCTTCCACGTCACCAGATAAACGCCCATCCCTGCCCCTTCCAGAGTTCGACCCCACGGTCCGAAGCGGCTGAACAGCACAGGTCACGCTAGCGTGTCGAGTCCGTCGCCGAGCACCGCCGCCGCCAGGAATCGCCGCATCCCGGCGCAGACGGCCCCTTGCGCCCGATCAAGTGCGCGTCGCCCTTGATAACATCCAAACCGGCCATGTCCGTCGACGCCGATCTCCATCTCCACGTCGGCGCGAAGATCCTCCGGCTCCTTGCGCTCTTCCAGCGCTTGCGAACCGCCTCGGCGGCCAGGGCGATACGCGCCGCCTTGCAGAGCTTGGCCCGTTCGAGCTCCCCTCCAGCCGCGCAAACGGCTGCAGCAGCGGCGTCCGCCGATTTGCCGCCCCCGGTCCTGCCATCCCCTTTCGGGCCAAGTCTGCGCCCCGACGTGGCTGCAGGGGCAGTCCAGCTACTCTGCCCGGCCTTCCGAGCCGCCCGACGGCTCCGATTTCGACGCATCCCGGCGGGGCCTCTCCGTCGGCGCGTCGCCCACCGCATGCATGCTGGCGTCGATGACGTGCCATGCCTCGCGATATTCGAAATGCTTTGAATTCTCGTTATCCGGCCGAAGCGTGACGTTCGACGCGCCGCGCAGCTTCGCCTCCGGAATGAGGTACCAGCATGAAGCGAGCGGCAGGAAGATTGCGATGATGTCGACGCTCTTCTCATACTCATGCAAGCGCGCCTGGCCCTTCTTCGAGCCTTCCGATCCGCCGATCCCCTGCGATCCGCGCAGCTCGACGACATATCCTCCGGAGCGTTCCTGGGCGGATTGCTTTACCTCGACCCGGACAAGCCGGTGCGGATGCTCCGCGTCGATGAGAATATGGTCCATCGACAAGTTCCATTCTGGGGTCGAAGGCACGTATCCTCTCGCCGCGGCCTCGGCGCGGAACAGCAGCTGGGACGCATAGCCCCGGCGGGAGCGGTCTTCGATCGAAGCGATCGCGTCGTAGATACTCACTTGAACCTCGTCTTCCCCGCCCCTCGACTGATCTTTTCAGCGCTTCGCGAGTACTCAACTCACTTGGGTCGTTGCATCAGTCAAGGTTCCGCTCAACTCTGTAAGAGCTTCCCAGTTCCTGTCCTCCAACGCCTCCCGGGCCAAAATGGCGGCTTCGATGGCCGCCGAATGACGCCCGAGGATGTCCGGCTGCTCAGGGATCGGCACGAGGAGGTTGCGAATGTGCTCCGGCTCGAGATGTTGCTGGACGGCTCCGTATTCGTTTCGGAGCATCTGATCCTGCGCGAACTTCGTCTGCAGAAATCCAAAAACATAATGTCGCAAAGCCGGCGTAGCTATTCGCACCCGGATCAGATCGTCGCTGACGATCGCGCCGTCGTACCTCGCCGTTATGAAGCTGACTCGGCCGATCGTGCCCGAGCGACTGATGACGATGTCGCCGCGCCTGACGCGGATCGCAGCGATCGTCCGGAGCTGTGCAGCCGTTGCTCGCGATACGTCGAGGATTTTCGCGCTTTCGCTCCTCTCCTGGAGCAGCGCCGACGGCGTATAGTAGAGTTCGGTCGCCGGGCTGGCCGTCTCGACGATAAGATTTTCGCTCTTGAACCGTGGTCCTTTGAAGATTCTCACCCCCGGCTCCAGCTCCCCTAAGGTCGACACTGCCCACCCTTCTCGTCCGTCGAGGGCGGCGACGCTTTCCAGCGTCTCATTGAGGTGCGGAAGAAACATCTGCGGATTGATGCGATGATGATCGTCGATCTCGGTTCGCAAGATGGAGAAGTGGTATCCCGACTTCTCCATCTTACCTGCTTTGAAATCTCGGAACGCGTTTAGGATCTCGTCGAGGTCATGATCGAGCTCCTCGGTCGCAGCACCGGACGCATCGCGCCTAACGATCGGAACGCCCTCGCTGTCCTGGCCGACCTTGCGCGAGATCGCCATGAAGATTTCGTAATTCTTCAAAGGTTTACGACCGGCATTCTTCCTGACGACGATCAGACAGGTGCGAACGCCAGTATGGGGTTGGAATGTGTTCTTGTGGCAGTTGATCACCGCAAGAAGCTGGCACTCCCGGAACAGAAGCTCTCTCCCGGGCCGGTAGGTGGCAGTGTCCAAAAAGCTTTTGGGGAGAACGATGCCCAGAAGGCCGCCCGGCGCGAGCCAGTCGACGCATCGCTCGAAGAACAGCAGCTCGGGAGGAACGCCTTCGGCCGCCAGCTCGGCGGTGGGGGCGAAGGTCCCGTCCTGCTCGCTCCAGCGCTTGCCGCATTCGAACCTGCGAAGAATGTCGGCATGCGTGATTCGCCCTTCGCCGACCCCCGCGAACGGCGGATTGGCTAGAATGACCCGCGGCACGCCGCGCCCGGCACGCGCAACGATCGTTTTGTCGAAGTCGCTATAATCGCCGAGGCTGTTGCCGGCCGTCATCCCGGCATGGCCATCGCCGTTCAGGATCATGGCGGTCTTCGCGACCTTCACGAGCCGCTTGTGCGCCTCGATCATGAAGAGGCTGCTCCGGTGCCGGTCGAGTTGGCGCTGCACGGCAATGTGAGTGCCGCCGCCGGCGGCGACCTTGCGGCGGACGTAGCGCATGGTTCCGGTCAGGAAGCCGCCGGACCCCCCGGCCGGGTCGAGGACGATGTCGTCATAGGCCGGGTCGATCATCGCGACGAGCAGGTTCACGATCAGGCGGTTTGTGAAGAACTGACCGGCTTGGCGCTTCAGGTATACGGATGTGTACTGCTCATAGGCCTGCCCCATGATGTCCCAATCGTCCGCCGCGTCGAACGGCGTAAGAAGTTGGTAATCCTGAAGCTCGACTACGACATCGGCTACGGCTTCTGCACCGACGGTAATCCGCTCATGCTCCGAAAATACACCTGGATTATTCCGCTTGATGTGCGAGAATAGTTGATTGATCCGCTTTGCGACGGCTTCTCTTCCGGAAGCTTGCTCATACTCCTCCGGCGTGCAGTAAAACTCCGGAAGGTCAGTCCCGGCCTCTTCGTCCTGCGCCTTTGCAAGTATGATCCTCACCATGTCCATGGTGAGGTCCTCTTCCTCGCCATCGTTGCCGCGCCCGTGAAGCCGGTTGTGGCAGCGACGCAGCAACCCTTTTATATCGCGGGCCCGCAACAGCTCGGATTTGCGGCGCCGGCCTAGGCTGTCCCAGCTTTCCTGGAACCGCGGTATATTGATCCAACGGCGCAGTTCGTTGTGCGGTGTCTGGAATCGCCGGAAGTACGAGACCTCGTCGTCCAGGCCGGACCCGTTGAACCAGACACATCCTTCCGCGCTCGTGTTGAAGGTGTAGGAAACCAGTTGATTATATCCGTCCGTCTCGGTCGGAGCCTTGCATTCGACCAAGATCCGGATCCGTCCCTGATCCTTGTTCGCACATGCGGAGGCGTTCTGGTAAACCGCTATGTCCGCGCGGACCGGAGTGCCGGCCTGATCGTGCATCTCTCGCGAGCCGCGCGTTATCGGCAGCTCTCGCCGCATCACGTTCTTGGGATAGCGATATTCGTAATGAAGTATCCGCAGGTAGCGCTGTCGGACGATTTCTTCGGGTGTCGGCTCCAGCGCCTCGCCGGTAAGGAAACACTCCAGCTTGCCCTCGTTGGTGAGAGCGACTTCGAATTCATCGTTCATATTGCCCCGTTGCGGGTAGGCGGAGGCAACGCCGTCGGCTGCCGGGCCGAGCTTGTAGCCAATGCGGCCGTGCGGCGTCGAGGGCCTTGCGCGCCCGCATCAAGCCTTGTGGACGCGGGTCCCAATTCTGAGCGTGGGGAGCGGCCTTCCGCGACCGCTGGGCCCCTCGTAGGTTCGCACTTTCGACGTCTCGGGGGAGAAGGGGCCACCCCTCCACCGCCCTTCGGGCGGTCCCCTCCCCACTCGGCAATGGGGGGGCAGAGCCTAGCGCGTGACGGCTACGTAAGGTCGGAACCGCAATGCGGGCCGGTCACGGCTTCTTAAGCGGCGCCTGCCATGGCAGGCGGATGGGCAAATACGAGATTTGGGGCGCCGACGATACGGGCAAGAGGACGGTCTTGGCGTTCGTCACCGGCTCCACGCCGGAGGCCGGCGACACCGTCCTGGTGCGGGGCCAGGTGCGTGCCGTCGAGCGGGTGTGGCGCCACCATGTCGGGCCGCAGGCGACCCAGCGGATCGCGGTCGGCGCGCCACTCGACGATCCGGCCTAGGCGGCTCCTCCCGAACCTGGCGGCGGCGACGAGGCGCCTTCGCGGCCTCGGCGCCGCAATGCCTCCCGCTCGTCGGCGCCGGTCAGGAGGTGCGCGGGACACCGAGGCCGGCGCCGCCGCGACAGCCGGGCGAACGAGCACGAAGGGGTCCTCCGGGCTGTATTGGCAGACGTCCTGTTGCATGTCCCAGACGCAGATCTGCAAGTGCGCCGTAGGTCGGGCGCCGAACAGCTCGTCGACCGGGATATCGTAGCGGATCGTGGCCCGCGTTCGGGCGGTCAGCTGGCCGAGGCGCACGCTTCCGCGGGAGGGAAAGCCGTCGCAGTCCGAACTGGCATAAACGAGGGCCGGGTGATTCACCTGGGAGCTCCAGACATAGGCCGAACAGAACACGCTGCCGCGCGAATCCTGTCCGTAGTCATGGTCGGGGCTGGTGGCGGGGGGCGGGTCCGAATTGCCCGGCCCGACCCCCCACTTTCCATCCTGGTTGCCGTCTACGACGATGGTGAACGACCATCCGGCGGGAAGCTCGGCGGAGAATTGCACCGCGCCGACTTCGAACCGGTAGCGCACCTCCACGTCGCGGGCTTTGTCGACGATGAGGGTTCCTTCGGCCGGCGCCGAACCCGAGGCCGAGACCACCGGGGGCGGAGGCGCGGCAGGCGCCGGAGGCGCGGCGGCGGCGGCGGCGGCGGCGAGCGAGAGCGCAAGCAGAATGGGTGTCATCCGCGGAGCATGACGCACCCATCCGCGCGTGGCAACGGACGCCGGCGCTGCGCGAACCGGTGCCTGCTCCCTGACCGCGCCCTCTTCTCCGCTCCGCATTCGCTCCTCCGCGTCCCGCGCGTGCACCAAAAAAAGCCCCGCCATTTCTGGCGGGGCCTCTTCTGCTTCCGTCATTGCGAGGAGCGTAGCGACGAAGCAATCCAAGCCCGCCCCGAAGGCCGTTCCGGATTGCTCGCTACGTTCGCGATGACGGCTTAATCGTCGTCGCGGGTCAGGAAGGCCGGCGCGAACTCCGGCGCGGGGCCGTCGTCGCGGTCGCTGCGCTCGCGGCGCGGGCCACGATCGCCTCCACGGTCGCCGCCGCCTTCGCCACGAGGGCCGCGGTCTCCGCCGCCCTCGCCGCGAGGACCACGGTCGCCGCCGCCTTCGCCGCGAGGACCACGGTCTCCGCCGCCACGGCCGCCGCGGTCTCCGCCGCCGCCGCCGCCGCCGCCGTCACGCCGGGGTCCACGGTCGCGTCCGCCGCGATCGCCGCCGCGTTCGCCGTCGCGACGCGGGCCTCGGTCGCCGCCGCCGCCCCGAGGACCGCGGTCACGGTCGCCGCCTTCGCGGGGAGGACGGGTGTCCTCGAGCTCGGCACCGGTCTCCTGATCGACGACGCGCATCGACAGGCGAACCTTGCCGCGCGGATCGATCTCGAGGACCTTGACCTTCACTTCCTGGCCTTCCGAGACGACGTCGCCCGGGCGTTCGACCCGCTCGTTCTTCATCTCGGAGACGTGGACGAGACCGTCCTTGCCGCCCATGAAGTTCACGAACGCGCCGAAATCGACGATGTTGACGACCTTGCCGTTGTAGATCTTGCCGACCTCGGCTTCCTCGACGATGCCCTGGATCCACTGGCGCGCGGCCTCGATCTGGGCGACGTCGGAGGAGCTGATCTTGATCACGCCCTCGTCGTCTATGTCGACCTTGGCGCCGGTCTGGGCGACGATCTCGCGGATGATCTTGCCGCCGGTGCCGATGACGTCGCGGATCTTCGACTTGTCGATCTGCATCGTCTCGATCCGCGGGGCGTGAGCCGACAGCTCGCCGCGGACCTCGCCCATCGCCTTGGCCATTTCGCGAAGGATGTGGGCGCGGCCCTCATTCGCCTGGTCGAGCGCGACTCGCATGATCTCCTCGGTGATCCCGGCGATCTTGATGTCCATCTGCAGCGAGGTGATACCGTTCTCGGTACCGGCCACCTTGAAGTCCATGTCGCCGAGATGATCCTCGTCGCCGAGGATGTCGGAGATGACGGCGAAGTCCTTGCCTTCCAGGATCAGGCCCATGGCGATACCGGAGACCGGGCGCTTGATCGGGACTCCGGCGTCCATCAGCGCGAGGCAGCCGCCGCACACCGTCGCCATCGACGAGGAGCCGTTGGACTCGGTGATGTCGGAGAGGACCCGGATCGTGTACGGGAATTCCTCGTGGGTCGGGAGGACCGGGTGGAGCGCGCGCCAGGCGAGCTTGCCGTGGCCGACCTCGCGCCGCCCCGGAGCGCCGAAGCGCCCGACTTCGCCGACGCTGTACGGCGGGAAGTTATAGTGGAGCATGAAGCGCTGGTAGGAGAGGCCCTCCAGGCCGTCGATCATCTGCTCCGCTTCCTTGGTGCCCAAGGTGGTGGTGCAGATCGCCTGGGTCTCGCCGCGGGTGAACAGCGCCGAGCCGTGGGTGCGCGGAAGGAAGCCGACCATCGCCTCGATCGGGCGGACGGTCTTGGTGTCGCGGCCGTCGATGCGGCGGCCTTCCTTCAGGATGGCGCCGCGGACGATCTCCGCCTCGAGCTTCTTGACCAGCTTCAGCGCGCCGAGATAGCCGGCGGGATCGCTGGCCTCCAGGTCGGCCAGGCCTTCGCGGGCCTTGCCGCGCGCGTCGTTGATCGCGGTCTGGCGCTGCTGCTTGTCGACCAGCTTGTAGGCGGCGGCGAGGTCGGCTCCGATCAGGTCGCGAAGGCGCTGCTTGACGGACGACGTGTCGGCGGCCTCGGCCAGCTCCCACGGATCCTTGGCGGCTTTTTCGGCGAGGCTGATGATGCCGTTCAGGACCGGCTGGATCGAGCGGTGGGCGAACATGACCGCGCCGAGCATGACGTCCTCGGAAAGCTCCTTGGCCTCCGATTCGACCATCATCACGGCGTCGTGGGTGCCGGCGACGACGAGGTCGAGCTCGCCTTCCTTGATCTGGTCCTGGGTGGGGTTGAGGATATATTCCCCGCCCTGGTAGCCGACGCGGGCGGCGGCGATCGGGCCCATGAAGGGGATGCCCGAAACGGTGAGGGCGGCGGAAGCGGCGATCATCGCCACCACGTCCGGCTCGTTCTCGCCGTCATAGGACATGACGTGGGCGATCACGAGGACCTCGTTGTAGAAGCCCTCCGGGAAGAGCGGCCGGATCGGCCGGTCGATGAGGCGGCTGGTCAGCGTCTCCTTCTCGGTGGCGCCGCGCTCGCGCTTGAAGAAGCCGCCCGGGATGCGCCCGGCGGCCGAGAATTTTTCCTGATAGTGAACGGTCAGCGGGAAGAAATCCTGCCCCGGCTTGACGTTCTTGGCGGCGGTCACCGCGCACAGGACGACGGTTTCGCCGAGGGTCGCGAGAACCGCGCCGTCGGCCTGGCGGGCGACTCGGCCCGTCTCGAGAGTGAGGGTCTTTCCGCCCCACTCGATTTCCACTTTCTTCATGTCGAACATTGGGTTTCCTTCAACGCCCGCGGCCATATGCCGAGGGGGCCTGCAACGGAGGGCGTTCCTCCGACGATGGGTCCATATGACCCTACCGGACCCGCCGCCGAATTGCGGGAGCCCGATATGCGAAGCGGCCCCGCAGGGCCGCTCCGACTGTTACTTGCGAAGCCCGAGCTTCGCGATGAGGGCGGTGTAGCGCTCGGCGTCTTCCTTGCGGATGTAATCCAGAAGGGAGCGGCGCTTGTTGACCATCATCAAGAGCCCGCGGCGGCTATGATTGTCCTTCGCGTGGGTCTTGAAATGCTCGGTAAGGTTCTGGATGCGCTCGGTGAGGATCGCGACCTGGACCTCGGGGGATCCGGTGTCGCCCTTGTTCCGGGCATTGTCTTCGATGATTTCCTGCTTGCGCTCGGCGGTAACCGACATCGTCAAACTCCTTCTTCGTTCAGGTTGAAACCGCGCACCACCCGGATCTCCGGCCGAAGCTCACCTTCGGAAAGCTCCACGAGCGCAACCGGAACAGACCCTTCGGTTGCAAGATGGAGCCCTGGCTTTGCGGCGATCCCGGCCAATCGGCGCCCCTGGCGGAGCGCCCTTGCCTGGTCGGGGGTGACGGGAAGAGCCGGGATGTCGTCCAGCCCCGCCGTCAGCGGCAAGAGTGCCTGTTCAAGCTCCCGCGCCATAGCGAGCTCGCCCAATTTGTCCAGTGAAATCGCCTGTCCGAGGGTGAACGGACCGGCCTTGAGGCGGCGCAACAGGGTGACGTGACCGACGGTGCCCAGCGCGTGCGCGATGTCGCGGGCGAGGGAGCGGATGTAGGTACCCTTGGAGACGTGGGCGCGCAGGGTGATGTCGTCGACCGCGGAGGAGGAGGATCCGTTCGCCCCGAGGGAAGTCGAGGGGGCCTGCCGATCGAAGCCGAGGCTCGAGTTCTCGACTTCGCTCGAAGGGGTGTCTCGACTTCGCTCGACACAAACGGAAAGCGAGAAGATCCGGACTTTCCGGCTTACCAGCGAAACCTCTGCCCCCGCCCGAGCCAGATCGTACGCCCGCTTCCCCTCCACCTTCAGCGCCGAATAGACCGGCGGAACCTGCTCGATCTCGCCGGTGAACCGGGGCAGCACCGCCTCCACCACGTCTCGCGCCGGCCGAACCTCGGACCGCGCCACCACCGCCCCCTCGGCATCGAGCGTGGCGGTCTCCTCGCCGAAGCGGATGGTGAATTCATAAACCTTGTCGGAATCCAGCATTCGCCCGGCGAGCTTCGTCGCCTCGCCGAGCGCCACCGGCAGGACTCCGCTCGCAAGCGGATCAAGGGTCCCGCCATGGCCGACCTTCGCCTTCGGATAGCCGCCCTCCCGAAGCGCCCGCTTCACCGCCGAGACGATCTGCGTCGATCCCGGGCCTACCGGCTTGTCGATCACCAGCCAGCCGTGCATCAGCGCTCGCCGGGGCCCCAGTCCTGGAGGCCCAGCGCCGACTGGCGCGCCTCCGCCTCCTTCAGCCGCTGCATGAAATGGCGCCGGCAAAGCGCGATGTAGCGGTCGTTGCCGCCGATCTCGGTCTGCTGCCCCGCCCTCACGGCATGGCCTTGGGTGTCGACGCGCAGGTTCATCGTCGCCTTGCGCCCGCACTCGCAGATCGCCTTCAGCTCGACCAGCTTGTCGGCCAGCGCGAGCAGGGTCGCGCTGCCTTCGAAGAGGTTGCCCTGGAAGTCGGTGCGGAGCCCGTAGCAAAGCACCGGAACGTCCAGCTCGTCGCAGACGGAGGCGAGCTGGAGCACCTGCCCGCGGCTGAGGAACTGGCTCTCGTCGACGAAGACGCAGTGGAGCGGGCGCTCCGCTATCTCCGCCTCGATCTCGCCGCGCAGGTCGGTCCCGGCATCGAAGGTGTTGGCCATGGCGGTGATTCCGATCCGGCTGTCGACGATCCCGAATCCCGACCTGTCGTGAATGCCCGCGGTGTAAAGCATCGTGCCCATGCCGCGCTCGCGATAATTGAAATCGGTCTGCAGAAGCACGGTCGATTTGCCGGCGTTCATCGACGCATAGTAGAAATAGAGCTTGGCCATGGTGCCCCTTTGTAGCGAGGCGGCGGCGCCGCGCTAGCGCAGGCCCGCGAGCGACGTGAGCGCGCCAAGGATCAGCTGAACCGGAGGCAGCACCACGCGATCGATGATCCGCGCGTTCGGAAAGAGCGTCGGCACGACCAGCAGAAGGACGATGAGCAGCGCGAAGCCGAACCGCCTAAGCTTCCCATAATGGACCGCAAGCGCGCGCGGAAGCAGCCCCTCGACGACGTGGCCCCCGTCGAATGGCGGGATCGGCAAGAGGTTGAACACCGCCAGGAAGACGTTGATCATCAGGAAGTTGACCAGGTTCGCCAGAACGAACGCTCCGGCCAGGGAGCTCGGCTCGGCGGTGCCGAAAGCGGCGAGCGCGAGGGCGGCGATCAGCGCGAGCAACAGGTTCATGCCGGGGCCGGCGAGCGCGACCAGAACCATTTGGAAGCGCGGATTGCGCAGCCGCTCCGCCACCACCGGCACCGGCTTCGCCCATCCGAACACCGGCGCCCCCGTCACCGCGAGGATCAGCGGCAGGACCACCGTCCCGATCGGATCGACGTGCCGGATCGGGTTCGGGCTCAGCCGGCCCTGCTCGCGCGCGGTGGGATCGCCGAAGGCGTTGGCCACCCAGCCGTGCGAGATCTCGTGAAAGACGATCGCGAAGACGAGCGGGATGAGCCAGGTCGCAACTTGAAAGACGATAGTGTCAGGACCCACTTGAGCTCCATTCCGCAGCGAGGATGGAGAACAAGATGGTGTCGCGCACGTGCCCCGTCCAGGTGACGCGGTCGGCGCGAAGGCAGCCCTCCCGGACCGCTCCCAACTTCGCCATCGCCGCCTGGCTGCGCCCGTTGCGCGCGTCGACCCGGAATTCGATCCGGCGGAAGCCGCATTCGATGGCGCGACGGAGCATCAGGTCCTTCACCCGGCGGTTGAAGCCGGTGCCCCTCAATCGGGGCACGTAATAGGTGTTGCCGATCTCCAGCACCCCCCGATCCGGATCGATGCCGAGAAAGGCGCTCATTCCGACGACCTCGCGGTCCATCAGGATCGCGAACGCCGCTCCGTTCGGCCGCGACACGAGCTTGTCGAAGCTCGAGTCGAAATGCTCCGGATCGTAGGAGACGGAGTAGATCGGCCAGATCTCCGGATCCTCGGCGCACGCGGCCTTCAAATCGGCGCGATGAAGCTCTTCGAGCGGTTCGATCCGCAGGTCGCCCGCGCACAGGGGTGCGGCGAGGGCCGGGTCCGGGGGGATCAACTGACCCATGTGTCGGCGACTCCGACGACTTTCCAGCCGGACCTCGTGCGCCTGAGCGCGTACAGCACGCCGTTGCCGCACAGGCCTCCGCACCCGTAACCGGCCGCGACGAAGCCGAGATCGCGCTGCACGGCCGGCGCGGAGAAGAAGAAGTTCGGGCGGGGCGGACCGTTCTCCGGGCAGAATTGGAGCCGCGGCGGCAGCCAGTCCTTCACTATCACGCCGATCAGCGGCGGCTGCCGCGGCGCGCGGGTAATCTCGTCCGCCGCCTTCGAAAGTAGTTTCGCCGCCTTCGGATCAAGTGCGTCCTTCGGCCATTCGCCGGGCGCCTTCGCGGGTGCCTTCCAGGCGAAGTAAAGCGGCGGAGGCGAGGCCGACGAAGCGTTCCCCCGGCCCGTACGCTTCCGGTCGTCATCGAAGGTCACCTCGGTCAGCCGGCGCTGGACGCACGAAGCCGGCGCCTCGAGGTGACCGGCCGAAAGCTGGGCGCGCACGACCTGAGCCATGACCAAGGCGGCGTCCATCCGCGGATCCGCGGCCCTGGAAGCGCAGGACGACAGGATGAGGAGAAAGGGGATCGCGCGCTTCACCGGTCCAGCGTGCCACGTCGGAGCGGCGCTTTCTACTCCCCCGATCCTTCGAGGTCCCGGGCCACCTTCGGGTCGCGGAGCAGGGCGTCGATATGGCTGCCCTCGTCGAAGCTCTCGTCCGCCAAGAATTTCAGCTTGGCGGCGTATTTCGTGTTCACCCGGGTCGCCACCGAGCGCTGAAGATAGGCGGTGTTGGTGCGGAGCGCCTTGAGCACGACCGCCTCGTCCTGCCCCAGCAGCGGCTTCACGAACACCGTCGCGTGGCGAAGGTCTGGCGACATGCGCACCTCCGTCACCGAGACCGGATGAGTCGCGAGCACCTCGTCGTGCACGTCGCCGCGCATCAGGATTTCCGATAAGGCATGACGCACCTGCTCCCCCACTCGGAGCAGGCGAACCGATTTGCCTTCATTATTGTCGTTACGCTTCATCTTCCCCCCGTCGCCCCGGCGAAGACCGAGGCCTCAGGTCCACCCGCTCCGTCGCGGCTCCACGAGATGCGGATGGCTAGAGGGTCCTCTCGCGCTGCTCCACTTCGAAGACTTCGAGATGGTCGCCCGCCTTGATGTCGTTGGTGTCGGCCAGCAGAACGCCGCATTCGAGGCCGGCGCGGACCTCGGCGACGTCGTCCTTGAACCGGCGAAGCGACGAGATGGTCGTTTTCGAGACGATGACGTCCTCGCGGGTAAGGCGCGCGTGGAGCCCCTTGCGGATGACGCCCTCGAGCACGAGCAGGCCGGCCGCCTTGTCCTTCTTGCCGGCCGGGAAGACCTCCTGCACCCGGGCGCGGCCGAGCACGTTCTCGATCATCAGCGGCCCGAGCTCGCCCGCCATCGCCGAGCGCACCGCGTCGGTGAGGTGGTAGATGACGTCGTAATATTGGAACTCGACCCGGGTCCGAGCCGCGACTTCCCGCGCCTTGGCGTTGGGGCGGACGTTGAAGCCGATGATCGGCGCGCCCGAGGCCGAAGCCAGGATCACGTCGCTCTCGGTGATCGCGCCCACGCCCGAGTGGAGGATGCGGACCTTGATGTCCTCGTTCGAGATCCGGTTGAGAGCGGTGACGATCGCCTCCGCCGAGCCCTGGACGTCGGCTTTGACCACCAGCGGATATTCCACCGTGGTGCTCGCCTTCGACGCGAACATGTTTTCGAGATTGACCGGGGCGCTGGTCGTCCGCTTGCGGTCGGCGAGGCCCTGGCGGTAGGCGGCGACCTCACGGGCGCGCGCCTCGTTCTCGACCACCGTCAGGGTGTCGCCCGCGGACGGAACCCCGGACAGGCCGAGCACCTCGACCGGAACGGACGGGCCGGCTTCCTTCACCTGCTTGCCCTTGTCGTCGATCATCGCCCGGACCTTGCCCGGGACGGCGCCGACGACGAACACGTCGCCCACCTTGAGCGTGCCGCGCTGGACGAGCACGGTGGCGAGCGGCCCCCGCCCCTTGTCGAGCTTGGCCTCGACCACCGCGCCCTCGGCCGGCCGGTCGGGATTGGCCTTGAGCTCGAGCAGCTCGGCCTGAAGGTGGATGGCGTCGAGGAGACCGTCGAGATTGGTCTTCTTCAGCGCCGAAACCTCGACGTCCTGGACGTCGCCGCCGAGATCCTCGACGACGATCTCATGCTGGAGCAGCTCCTCGCGGACCCGCTGCGCGCGAGCGCCGTCCTTGTCGATCTTGTTGATCGCGACGATCATCGGCACGCCGGCCGCCTTGGTGTGGTTGATCGCTTCGACCGTCTGCGGCTTCAGCCCGTCGTCGGCCGCGACGACCAGGACGACGATATCCGTGACGTTGGCGCCGCGCGCGCGCATCTCGGTGAACGCCTCGTGGCCCGGAGTGTCGAGGAAGGTGACCTTCGACTTGTCGGGGAGGCTGACCTGATAGGCGCCGATATGCTGGGTGATCCCGCCCGCCTCGCCCGAGACGACGTTGGCGCCGCGGATCGCGTCGAGCAGCGACGTCTTGCCGTGGTCGACATGGCCCATGATGGTCACGACCGGAGGCCGCGGCTGAAGGGTCTCGGCGGCGTCGATGTCGTCGTCGGCCTGGATGTCGGCATCGCTCTCGCTGACGCGCCTGATGTTGTGGCCGAACTCGGTGACGAGCAGCTCGGCCGTGTCCTGATCGATCGTCTGGTTGACGGTCACGACCATGCCCATCTTGAAGAGCGCCTTGACGAGGTCGGCGGCGCGCTCGGCCATCCGGTTGGCAAGCTCCTGGACGGTGATCGCGTCCGGCACGATGACGTCGCGGACCTGCTTGGCCGAGGGGCCGGACTGCTGGTGGTGGCGCTTCTCCTTCTCGCGCGCGCGGCGGAGCGCGGCAAGGCTTCGGGCGCGATTGTCGTCGTCGCCGGAAAGGGCGCGGGTGACGGTGAGCTTGCCGGCATGGCGGCGGTCGTCGCGGCCGCGCACCGGGCGCGCGGGCTCGGGACGCTTGGCGGCAGGTGCGCCGTGCTTGGGACGGGCGTGGCCGGGGCGCCGCTCATCCTCTTCCTCGCCGGCCGCAGGGGCTGCGGGAGCGGCGTCGGCCGGAGCGGCGGGCTCGGCCGCGCGGCGGGCGGCCTCGGCCTGCTCTTCCTCGGCGCGGCGCTTGGCCTCTTCCTCGGCGCGGCGATTTTCCTCGGCGCGGCGGCGCTCCTCCTCGGTCGCCTGGGCGGCCTGGCGGTCTTCGCGGCGACGCGCCTCTTCGAGCTGGGCGAGACGGGCTTCGTCAGCTTCGCGAAGCAGCCGCTCCTGAAGCTCGCGGCGGGACGCCTGATCGCTCGCCGGCCGCTGGATCGGGGCGGCGGGGCGCGGCTGGGGCTCCGGGGCGCGCGCGACGGGGGGCGCGGGCTGGGGCGCTTCCGGCACGGGGGCCGGCGCAGGCGCGGGCGCGGCTTCGGCCGCCGCTCCGCCGGGCCCGGGGCCGAGGATGCGGCGCTTCTTCACTTCGACGACGACCGTGTTCGAACGGCCATGGCTGAAGCTCTGCTTCACCTTGCCCGTCTCGACGGTGCGCTTGAGGCCGAGCGGCGCCCGCGCTCCAAGCTTCGGCTTGTCAGTCGTATCGGTCATTATTATCCTTCGTTCCCATCCACAGCCGACGCGTCGGCCACGGCCGCCGAAGCGGCACCTAGCCCAGAGTCAGGTCCGATAAAAGCGCGCCACCGGTCGAGCGCATGGCGCACGCGGGCGGCAGCCCCACGATCGATCAGCGCGATATGTACCACATTTTGCCGTCCGAGCGCCAATGACAATATGGCCCTTTCGGCTGGAATAACCAGACCTTGACCTGCCCCGTCCCCGGCGCCCCCGCCGACCCGCCAGGCCTGATCCAGCTTGCGGTTGCCGTCTTCGCTCGCGTCGGCGGCGTGGAGGAGGAGGCGCACCTCTCCCTTGCGGCAGGCGACGTCGATCTTTTCGGAGCCGGTGAGCAAGGTCCCGGCCCGCGCCTCCAGCCCGAGCCGGTCGAGCGCCGCCTGGCGGAGCGCCGTCTCGATCCGCTCGCCGAGGTCGTGAGGGACCCGCGCCGGCGCGCCCTTGAAGGCGCGGGCGAGGGCTCCGCGAAGCCGGCCCTTGGCCTGCGCTTCCTCGAGGGTCGAGCGATCCACCCCGATCCAGGCGCCCCGGCCGGGCGCCTTGGCGCGCACGTCGGGGAGCAGCTCGCCGTCGGGCGAGAGGGCGAGGCGGATGAGCGCGTCGCGAGGCGCGACCCGGCGGCTCAGGATGCAGCTGCGCTCGGCTCCCCCGCCTCGTTCGTCCCGAGCGAAGTCGAGGGGCGCCGGCACGGACTCATCACGCACGCCCCTCGACTTCGCTCGGGACGAACGGGTTTGGGAGCCTTGCTCCGACTCTCTTACCGCCTTTGCAGGGCGGGTCTCATTGGGAGGTTTCCGCAACCGCGTCCTCCCCTTCGTCTTCGAACCAGTGGGCGCGGGCGGCCATGATGATCTCGTTGCCCTGCTCGTCGGAGAGGCCGTAATCGGCGAGGATCCCACCCTTGTCCTCGGGCCGGTTGCTCTCGCGCTGACGGCGCTGCTCGGGCCGCTTCTTCTGGACCAGCTCGTCGGTGGCAAGGTCGGCAAGGTCGTCGAGGGTCTTGATGTTCGCCTTGCCCAGGGTCACCAGCATCGCCTCGGTGAGATAGGGCATCCCGGCCAGCGCATCGTCGACCCCGAGCGCGCGCCGCTCCTCGCGCGATGCTTCCTCGCGCCGCTCCAACGCTTCCTGGGCGCGATTCTGAAGCTCCGTCGCCAGCTCGTCGTCGAAGCCTTCGATGCTCGCCAGCTCGGCGAGCTCGACATAGGCCACTTCCTCCAGGGCTCCGAAGCCCTCGGCGACGAGCAGCTGGGCCAGCGTTTCGTCGACGTCGAGTTCGTTCTGGAACATCTCGGAGCGCTCGATGAACTCGCGCTGGCGCTTCTCGCTCGCGTCGGCCTCGGTCATGATGTCGATCGCCGAGCCGGTCAGCTGGCTGGCCAGCCGGACGTTCTGGCCGCGCCGGCCGATAGCGAGCGAAAGCTGGTCGTCGGGCACGACGACCTCGATCCGGCTCTCCTCCTCGTCGATGACGACGCGGCTCACCGTCGCCGGCTGAAGCGCGTTGACGACGAAGGTGGCGAGATCCTCGGACCAGGGGATGATGTCGATCTTCTCGCCCTGGAGCTCCTGCACGACCGCCTGGACCCGCGAGCCCTTCATTCCGACGCAGGCACCGACCGGATCGATCGAGCTGTCGTAGCTGATCACGCCGATCTTGGCGCGGCTGCCCGGATCGCGCGCCGCCGCCTTGATCTCGATGATGCCGTCGTAAATCTCCGGCACTTCCTGAGCGAACAGCTTCTTCATGAAGTCGGGATGGGCGCGCGACAGGAAGATCTGCGGGCCCCGGTTCTCGCGGGCGACGCGAAGGATCAGCGAACGCACCCGGTCTCCGACCCGGACGACCTCGCGCGGGATCTGCTGGTCGCGACGGACGACGCCCTCGGCCCGGCCGAGGTCGACGACGACGTGGCCGAACTCGACGCGCTTGACCACTCCGGTGATGATCTCGCCGGTGCGGTCCTTGAACTCCTCATATTGCCGCTCGCGCTCGGCGTCGCGAACCTTCTGGAAGATGACCTGCTTGGCCGCCTGGGCCGCGATCCGGCCGAACTCGATCGGCGGAAGCGGGTCGACGATATAGTCGCCCACCACAGAGCCCTTCTGGAGCTTCTGGGCGTCGTCCAGGCTGACCTGCTTGAAATAGTCGTCGACTTCCTCGACCACTTCGACGACCCGCCACAGACGCAGATCGCCGCTGGTCGGGTCGAGCTTGGCGCGGATGTCGTTTTCGGCGCCGTAGCGAGCCCGGGCGGCGCGCTGGATCGCGTCCTCCATCGCCTCGATGACGATAGCGCGGTCGATCAGCTTCTCGCGCGCGACCGCGTCGGCGATGGCGATGAGCTCCGCCTTGTTCGCGGAGGCGACGGGAGCGGTGGTGGCCATGGTCAGTCTTCCTCTGTGTCTTCTATCGGTTCGATTTCATCCGCGCCTTCGGCGCTTAGCGGAGCAGTCGCCGCGATCAGTGCGTCGGTCATGACGAGCTTGGCGGAATGGATGTCGGCGAAGGGCAGAGCGACGGCGCCCTGCACGGGCACCTCGATCCGCACCGCGTCGCCCTCGGTGCCGAGGATCGGCCCGGTGAACACCTTGCGCCCGTCGCGCTTCTCGGCGAGCGCGATGCGGGCCTCGTGCCCCTTCCAGTCGTCGAAATCCTTGAGCCGGGTCAGCGGCCGGTCGATCCCGGGGGAGCTGACCTCGAGCCTGTAGGCGTGCTCGATCGGGTCCGCCTCGTCGAGCAGGTCGGAAAGCCGCCGCGACAGCCGGGCGCAATCCTCGAGCGTCAGCTGCCGGGTCGCCGGATCCTCGGCCATCACCTGCAGAGTCGGGTCGGAAGTCCCGCCGATCATCTTGACGCGCACGAGCTCGAGCCCCTCGGCCTTCGCCGCCGGCTCGATCAGTTCCGCCAAGGAGGCGAGGTCCGACACTTACGTCCTTTCAAAGCAAGACCCTCTGGCGCCGGCCCCGTCCCCGGGACCAGCCTCAACGTCTAACGATGTCGAGGAGGTAGGCGGCATATAGGCTCTGGCCGGTTGCGGAGCAAGGCGGGAAATCGAAAGCCTGCAGCTCTTTAGAATGCCTCAACAAATCGTCGTCTAGCTTGGCCCGGTATCCAGGGGGATTTTTCTATGACGAATTTGCTTCGTTGGGGGCCGACGATCGCCGTCAACACCCAGACCGCCGGCGACCAGCTGAAGCCGAGCACCATCGGCCTTGCCGACGGCAGCTTCCTGATCGTCTGGCAGACGAGCAGCACGACCGACGACGGCAGCGGGGGCGCCGTCAAGGGACAGCGCTTCAGCGCCGCGGGGGCGGCGATCGGAAGCGAATTCCTGGTCAACAGCGCGGCCGCGGGGAACCAGACCTACGTCCGAGGCGCAAGCCTTCCATCGGGCGGATTCGTTCTGACGTGGGAAACCGCCGACACGCTGCAGGACGGCAGCGGGACCGCGGTGAAGGCCCAGCTTTACGACTCCGGCGGAGCCAAGGTCGGGGCCGAGTTCCGGGTCAACACCCTTGCCACGCTCGACCAGCAGCAGCCCACCGTCGCCAGCCTGGCGGGCGGCGGCTTCGTCGTCGCCTGGCACACCACCGATACCACCCAGGACGGGGCCGGATGGGCGGTCAAGGCGCAGCGCTTCGACGCCTCGGGCGTCAAGGTCGGGAGCGAGTTCCTCGTCGATACCGTCGCGTTCGGAAGCCAGTACAATATCGACGTCGCCGGTCTTTCGGGCGGCGGTTTCGTCCTCACCTGGCAAACCGGCAACGACGCCAATACCGAGGTCTATGCCCGCGCCTACAGGGCCGACGGAACGCCCTTCGGCGCGCAATGGCAGGTGAGCACCGACATCGGCTCCCAGCAAGGCGGCCGGGTCGCCGCTCTGACCGGCGGCGGCTTCGCCATCGCCTGGTCGACGTCGGGCGGCGCTTTCAACGGCATCCGCACCGCCCTCTATGACGCCAACGGCACCAAGATCGGCTCGGAGTTCGCCGCCAACACCGCTTCGGGCGGCGGGCGGCCCGACATCGTCGCGCTCGCCGACGGCGGCTTCGTCGTCGATTGGGACACGACCGGCACGTCGACGGGGATGCGGGTCCAGCGCTTCGACTCGGCCGGCCAGCGCATCGGGACGGAGACGATCGTCGCCGAGCAGTCGGCCTCGAACGCGGTCCTTAGCGACGGCTCCATCACCGCGCTCGGCGGCGGCGGCTTCGTCGTGGCCTGGAACCAGATGCTGTTCACCGGCAGCAACGGCTTCGACATCGTCGCCCAGCGCTTCCTTCCCGACACCACGCCGAACGCGGCTCCCGAACTCGGCGCTCCGACGCTCGCTTTTTCGCGTCCCGAGAATGCGACCGCCGTCGCGACCCTGGTCGCGACCGACGACAACGGTCCGGCGGCCCTCACTTATTCGATCTGGGCAGGCGCGGACTCGTCGCTCTTTTCCATCGACTCCGTCACCGGCGCCCTAAGCTTCATCAAGGCGCCGAACTTCGAGGCGCCCACCGACCTCGATCGCAACAATGTCTACGAGGTGGTGGTGCGCGCCTACGACGGCGCCCTGGCCGACACACAGGCGCTGTCCATCGCCGTCACCAACGTCAACGAAGCCCCGGTGATCACCTCCAACGGCGGGGGCGCGTCGGCGTCGGTCGGCGTCTCGGAGAATCTGATCGGCGTGACGGCCGTCCGGGCCACGGACCCCGAGAACAGCCCGGTGACCTATTCGATTTCCGGGGGCAGCGACGCGGCCCGCTTCGCGATCAACGCGACCACGGGCGCTCTGACGTTCGTCGCGGCGCCCGATTACGAGGCGCCCGCCGATTCGGACCATAACAACCAGTATCTCGTCAACGTGCGCGCCAGCGACGGCTCGCTGACCACGGCCCAGTCGCTCGTCGTCACCGTCTTCAACGTCAACGAGGCGCCGGTCATCACGTCCGACGGGGGCGGCGCGACGGCGGCCATCTCGCTCGTCGAGAACGGCCTCTCCGTCACCACGGTGCACGCTACGGACCCCGAGAATGCCGCCCTCGTCTACTCGATCTCGGCGGGGGCCGACGCCGCCCGCTTCGCGATCGATTCGTCGACCGGCTGGCTGCACTTCATCGCTTCGCCGAATTACGAGGCGCCGACCGACTCCGACTCGAACAACGTCTACCTCGTTACGGTTCAGGCGAGCGACGGCTCCCAGGTCGACACCCAGGCGCTCAGCATCACCGTCATCAACCTCGACGAGGCGCCGGTCATCACGTCGAACGGCGCGGGCGCGACGGCGCCGATTTCGCTGCCGGAGAACGGCACGACGGTGACGACGGTGGCCGCCGTCGATCAGGAGCATGGCGCGATCACCTATGGGATCTCCGGCGGCGCCGACTCGGCGCTGTTCGCGATCAACGCCTCGACGGGAGTCCTGACCTTCCTCGCGGCGCCGAACTACGAGGCGCCGGCCGACGCCAATGCGGACAACGTCTACCTCGTCACGGTGAAGGCGAGCGACGGCTTCCAGATCGACACCCAGGCGCTCAGCGTCACCGTCGCCAACCTCGACGAGGCGCCGGTCATCGGCTCGAACGGCGGCGGCGATTCGGCGGCGCTGACCTTTGCCGAAAACGGCACTGCAGTGACGACGGTGGCCGCCGTCGATCCGGAGCACGGCGCGATCGCCTATTCGATCGCCGGCGGCGCCGATGCCGCGCTGTTCGGCATCGACGGCTCCACGGGCGCCCTCACCTTCCTCGCCGCGCCGAATTACGAGTCGCCGGCCGACTCCAATGCGGACAACGTCTACCAGGTGAATGTCCAGGCGAGCGACGGCACCTTCGTCGACACGCAGGCGCTGTCGGTGACCATCTCCAACGTCGTCGAGAATATTGCGATCACCTCCGGCGGCGGCGGCGATACCGCCATCGCCGGGATCGACGAGAACAACACGGCCGTGACCACGGTGACGGCGCTGAACGGCGAGAACGGTGCGGCGAGCTATGCCATCGCCGGCGGCGCCGACTGGGCCCTGTTCTCGATCGATCCGGCCAGCGGTATGCTGAGCTTCCTCGCCGCTCCGGACTTCGAGGCGCCGGCCGACGCCGGCCTGGACAATGTCTACGACGTGATCGTCTCCGCCGGCAACGGCACCTTCACCGACACTCAGGCGCTCGCCGTGACGGTGTTCGACGTCGCCGACACCGACACCGACCTGATGGTCGAGAAGCCCGGCGGCTGGTTCACCGATCCCCGCGTGGGGCCGGTCTATCACGTCGAGCTGGAGCCGCCCGCGGACCTCGGCACATTCCACATCGTCTGAGGCGCCCGCGCCCGGTCTCGAACGAAAGCCCGCGAAAGCCGCCGCCGCGGCGGGTCCGCGGGCCAACGTGCGCGCCTGCCCAAGCGACAATCGCGCGCCCTCGCGACTCGGGAAAGTCGATGAGCTGAAAAAGGGAAGTCAGCTCTACGGATATCTGAGAACAGCCCCTGAGCACGCCGAGTCTAATCTCCTGATTCTAAATCGAATCCAAGTCCCATTACGAAGCCTTCCGACATGTTTGCTAAAGTTGCTCCGATCCATTAAAATATAAACATAATATTGGAGGATTGTAGCAAGCTGTAGGGGGAGCGGGAGCATGGTCGACGTCCTTTCGAATGCGCAGGTAGTCCTGGATTCAAGCCAGACGCGACCGGTCCAGATCAGAGGGTCGTTCGATCTACCGAATGCCAAGTCCATTCAGGACGGAGTCGCCCAGTTTCTGGTGCAGCATGGCAACGAACTTGCCGTCCCCTTCGGCCCGCAAGGTCTCAAGCTGGTCAAGACGGACGAGTCCGCCGGCCGCAAAGTGCTTCGCTACGACCATGTCATCGACGGCGTGCGGGTGTTCGGTGCCCAGACCATCGCCACGGTCGACGAGTCGGACCGACTGCGCCATCTCGACCTCTATGCCGGGCCGACGCGGATCATCCAGACCGCCGGCGATTCCGGGCTCAAGCCGGCCGCCGCCGCGAAGATCGCTCAGGACTCGGCGGGGCCCGCCGAGCCGCGGCTCAAGAGCCCTCCCCCCGAGCTGGTCTGGTACCCCACTCCGGCGGGCGTCGTCCGGGCCTATGTCGTCCTGCTGGCGACTCGAAATCCGCCCCACGACTGGCAGATCGTCGTCGACGCGGCATCGGGGCAGATCCTCGACAAGCGCGACCTCATCAAGCACATGCCCGACGGAACGGGGATGGTCTTCGACCCGAACCCCGTCGTCACCGCGAACGACAACACCTTCCGGGTCACCGGCGCGACGGTGGGCTCCTGCGGCTTCGCCGGCACGGTGGTCGCCACGCTCGACGCCCAACGAGTCTCGCGAACCCTGCGCGACCTCACCATGTCGGGTCCCAATTTCACGCTGAGCGGGCCGTGGTGCGAGATCCACGAGTTCGGAGCGCCTGCAACGACGATCCCCACCTCGACGACGGGCACCTTCAACTTCACCTGCACCGATCCGCGGTTCAACGCGGTGATGATCTACTACCATATCGACAGCTTCCAGCGGTACCTGCAGTCGATCGGGATCACCAACGCGCACGCCAGCCCGATCCAGTGCGACCCGCTCGACACCGACGGCGGCGGCTGGTTCTCGACGCTCGACGGAGGCCTTCATTTCGGCGGCTCCGGCGCCTGCCGGCCGGACCGGGCGACCGATGCGGACTGCATGATCCACGAATATCAGCACGCCATCCAGGAGAGCATCGTCCCCGGCTGGGCTGGCAGCAACAATCCGGTGACCGGCCGCGACGAAGCCGGAGCGATGGGCGAAGGCGCGGGGGACTTCGTCGCCTGCGCCTATTTTTCGGATCGCGGCGGAGCTTTCCAGCGCGAGGTGTTCGAAGATTGGGTCTATGGCGACCAGGGCGGGCTTCGCCGGGTCGACGGCGTGAAGATCTATCCGACGAGCTGGAACAACGAGGTCCACGACGACGGCGAGATCTGGGCCGCCGCTTTGTGGAACATCTATCGCGCAATCGGCGGCGACGGCACCGCCGCCCAACACGAGGCGGCGCGCCAGGCGATGTTCCGAAGCCTGTTCGGGAGCTATCCCCTGCTCGCGACCAACGCTTCCATGCCCGACGGGGCCGAGGCGCTGATGCGGACCAATGCCGCGCTCGACCAATATCGCGGCGCGCACCTGCGCGAGATGCTTCAAAGCTTCCACGACCGCGGGATCCTGAAGGTCGCCGCGGGCGCCGACATCTATATACGCGACGACACGGCGGACCCGGGCACCACGGCCTATCATTCGCCGACCTTCTGGGATTCGCCCGACGTCTGGATCCGCAACAACGACGACAATGGAACGACCCACGAGCAGCCCATCGCCGGCCACGACAACTGGTTCTACGCTCGGGTCCGCAACCGCGGCGGAGCGGCGGCGCGCGCTCTGGTGGTGACCTTCAACGTGAAGCTTTGGCTGGGCACCGAGTTCGTCTTCCCCGGCGACTTCGTGCCCTACATCAGCGCCGCTCCCGGCTTCAACCTGGCCGCCGGCGGAAGCCTGGTGGTGAAGGCGAAGTGGCCGGCGGCGCTGGTCCCCGCCGCCGGGGCCCATGGCTGCATCCTGGCGAGCGCTTTCTCTCCGCTCGAGCCGATCCCGAGCGGCGTGCACGTCTGGGATCATCCCAACCTCGCGCAGAAGAACACCGTCGTGAAGGTGGCCGACGCCGGCGACACGGTCACGATGACCCTGCGCGTCGGCAATCTGGCGCGCCAGAAGGCCGAGCTGGCGAGCCTCGAGGTACGCAATCCCTCGAGCTTCGCGCTGAGCCTGCAGGCCAATCCGACGATGCTCTCGGGGATGCTTCAGGGGTTCGCCGCGGCCGCCGCTCCGGCAGGCGCGAGCGGACGGGTCGCTCAACCGGTTCGGATCATCGACCCCGCCCGGATCGCGCTCAGCCACGGCGACACGCCGGTGGTCGTGCACCTCGCCGCAGGCTCCGCGATCGAGCTGGACTCGCGGGGCGCATTCGCCGCCGCCTCCGCCGCCGCGGGCGCAGCGGTCCAGCCGAGCAAGCTCGATCCCGTGCGCGGCGCCGGCGGCGCCCTCACCGCCATCGGCCTCGGCACCCAGTCGGCGGCTCGCCTGCCCCTCCCGCTCGCCGCGCGGGCCGACGGCGAGGTGAGCGTGCAGGCAAAGGTTCCGGCCGGCGCGAAGCACGGAAGCGTCCACATCGTGGATGTCGTCCAGCGTAATTCGGGCGGTGTCGTGGTCGGCGGAGTGCGGATGGAGATCCGGATCCGCTAGGCGGAAGCCGCTCGGCCTCACGAGGCCGGCGAAGCTTCGATATCGTGGGAATCAGTGGGAATCAGTGGGGAGCGCCGGGCGCCGGCGACCGGGCCGGCGCATCGGCGCCACTTCGCAACCGTCCAGCTTCAGCGGCCGACGACGGCCTCGCCGGCATAGACCAAGGCGTCGCGGGTGGCGGCGCCGGTGCGGCGCAGAGTCATGGCGACGAGCGCCGCCGCGCCCCACAGGGCGACGAACAGGGTCCACGGCACCATCGCCAGGGCGCAGAGCAAGGTGACCGCCAGGCCGACGATCAGCTTGAGCGCCATCGGCTTCTTCGCCGGCGCCGCCTTGCGGTTCAGCGGGCGGGCGGAGCGGGTTTCGATCTTCTGGTGGAACATGGCTTGTCTCCCTTTGAGGAGAAGCTGCCGGAACAAGGTTAACGAAAGCCTAAGGGCCTAGGCCGCCTCGAAAACCCAGTAGCGGTTGAGCATGAAGCTTGCGAGCGGGGTCAGGAACACCATCGCGGGTATCGGGGCGAGTGGCGGAAGGTGGAGGTAGCTCGTCGCCAGCCACACCCAGAAGCTGTTGAGCCCGAGGGCGAAGACGTAGACCAGAAGGAAGCGGACGGCCGTCGGGCCTTCGGCGGCTTCCTTCTGGCTGGCGAAGCTCCAGCGGCTGTGGACCGCATAGCCCGCGCCGACCCCGCACACCCAGCTAAGGCCGTTGGCGATCAGCGGCGGGACGTGGAACAGGGTGACGGCGCTCGAGTAGATCGTGACCGAGAAGGCGGTGAGGCAGAGCCCCGCCACCGCGAACCGGACGAGCTGCCAGAAGGCTTCGCTGGCGAAGACGGGGTGGATCGACTCCACCGTGGAGCGGGCGCGGCGGATCGCTTCCATGGCTTAGGCCGCGGCGCGGTCGAAGCGGGACTCGATCGCCGCGGCAAGCTCGCGAACCGGGATTGCGGGAGCGAGGCGGGAATCGCCGGCCGGCTCGAACAGCGCCTTGCTCTTCAGCCCCCAGCGGCACAGCCGGTATTCCAGCGAGGTCTTGAGGACGCCGAGCCCGTAGATGCAGGAGCGGCGGAAGTTGATGCTCGACGCCTCGGCGAAATATTTCGTCGGGCAGGAGATCTCGCCCATCCGGAAGCCGTGCCAAGCGGCCTGGGCGATCATCTGGTTGTCGAACACGAAGTCGTCGCTGCAGGCCAGAAGGGGCAGCTTTTCCAGCACCTTGCGGTCCCAGGCGCGGTAGCCGGTGTGATATTCGGACAATTTTTGCCCCATTACCAGGTTCTGGAACGCGGTGAGAAGCCGGTTGGCGACATATTTGTAGCGCGGCATGCCGCCGTCCAGCGCACCCTTGCCGAGGATTCGCGAGGCGAAGACCGCGTCGTAATGGCCCGACGCGATCATCCCCGCCATCGCCGTCACCAGCTTGGGCGAATATTGATAGTCCGGGTGGAGCATGATGACGATGTCGGCGCCGCGGGCGAGCGCGGCCGAATAGCAGGACTTCTGGTTGCCGCCATAGCCGCGATTCTTGTCGTGGACGATGGTGTGGAGGCCGAGCTCGCGCGCCACGCCGATCGTGTCGTCGACGCTGCAATCGTCCGTCAGGATGATGTCGTCGACCACGTCCTTCGGGATTTCCGCGCAGGTCTGCCTCAGCGTCTTGGCCGCGTTATAGGCCGGCAGAACCACCGCAACTTTGCGCCCCTCGATCATCCGTCATCCTCCCGCCTCGGCCCGCCCTCTCGACGGCGCCGGAGCCCAAGAGGTACGCAGCGGTGGTTAATAACCTCCTAAAGCGACGAGAAATTCCTAACGACACGGCAACCATGTCCGCGCTAGGGTCCGTACTCGATGCCGGCAACGGTCGTGACGGAGCCGTTTTCGGGCCGGGGCGAGGAGCGAGGAGGGAGCGATGCTGTCGCATCGTGACCGACGAGGGACGAAGCCCCGGCCCGAAAACGGCCCGCCGCTTCGCGGTCGCCCGCAGAAGGCCGCCGGCTACGTTGGACAGCTTGTCCGGGCAACCAGCCCGGCCTGCGCCGCCCTCCTTGCCGGCGGCCTTCTGCGGGCGATCCCGACCATTGCCGGCATCGAGTACGGACCCTAGGAAAGCGCGAGGGAGTTCGGGGGGAAGCGTTGGACGGCATGGCTGGGGAAGCAAATCCGCGCGATCTGCGCGTGCGCGCGCTGTTGTTCGCCGCCTGGCTGGCGGTCACCCTGCTGCTGCTCGCCCAGCACGTCTTCTGGCGGGACGAGGTCCGCGCCTTTTCCTTCGCGCTCCAGGGCGACACCGTCGTCGACATGCTCCGCATGCTCCACGGCGAGGGACACCCCGCGCTCTGGTACCTGCTTTTGCGCGGCGCCCATGCGATCGTCCCGGCGCGCGAGGTGCTTCCCGCCGTCGGCTACCTGGTCGGCCTCGCCGCCGCTTCTTTGTTCGCCTTCAAGGCGCCTTTCCGCCCGCAGACGATCGCGCTCGTCCTGTTCTCCAGCTTCGCGCTCACCGAATATCCGATCGTCGCGCGCAATTACGGCATCAGCATGCTGCTGCTCTTCGTCCTGGCGCACCTCTATCCGCGCTGGCGCGACCGCGGCCCGGCCATCGGCCTGTTGCTCCTGCTCCTGTGCAACACCAACGTCCCCTCCTGCCTGCTCGCCGCCGCCTTCCTCTTGTTCTGGCTGGTCGAGCTGCTCGGCGAGGAAGGCCTTCGCTGGCACCGCAAATATGCGATCTTCATCCTCAACGCCGCCATCGCGGCTGCGGGCGCCGCGATCTGCTTCGTCACCGTCTATCCGACGATGCACGACGCAGCGCCCGTCGCCTTCCAGGGCGGCGGGATCCCCTGGAAAGCGATCGCCGCGACCCTGTTCGTCCCGGCTTATTCCTGGTGGGGCCTCACCCCTCCGGCGCTCCCCTCTAACACGCTGACCGGCTGCCTGTTCGCGGGGATCGTCTTCGGCGGCCTGTTCGGCCTGATCCGCGCGCCCGGCGCCTTTTTGTCGTCGCTGGCCGTGGCGATCGGCTTCCAGCTGCTCTTCCAGCTCGTCTACCCCGGCTTCTACCGGCACCAGGCGCTGTTCCTGGTCTACGTGATCGCCATGTACTGGCTGGTCGAGCGCGGCCGCGGCGGCCGCTGGGAGGGCCGCGGCCGGCTTGCCGCGCGGCTTTCGACGCTCAAGGCGGCGGGGCGCCCGGTCTTCCTCATCATGCTTGCGCTTCAGGTCCTGAACAGCGCCGGGACGATCGGCTCTCTGGCCCACGCCCCCTTCAGCCACTCCCGCGACCTCGCGGACCTGCTGAAGCGCGAGCGGCTCGAAAGCGCCGTGCTGATCGCCGACCCGGACATGATGCTCGAGCCGATGCCGTACTACACGCACAACCCGATCTACCTGATGCGCGAGCAGCGCTGGGGCGATTGGGTGCGCTTCACCAAGAAGGTGCGCCAGGACCTGACCCCCGACGATTTCCTGCGCGACGCCCGGATCCTTCGGGCGCGGACCGGCCGGCCGGTCGTGATCGTGTTCGAGCACCGGCTCGATCCGAACCAGCGCTTCTACCGGAAGACCAACGTCCATGTCTGGCGGTTCACGGCCGATCCTGGGCAGGTCAGGCGCTTTCTTGCCGGAACACGCAAGCTCGCCTCTTTCGGCCCGGCGATCACCGACGAACGCTACGACGTCTACGCGCTTCGTTAGGCCGGCTGAAACTCCCGCGTCCCGGGCGGGTTCTGATCTCGATCCAACGGGAGCCCGCCATGCCTAATCGTCTTGCCGCCGCCGCGCCGGCCCTTCTTCTGCTCGCCTGCACCGCGTCGAACCCGGCAAGCGCCCGCGACGGGGCGGACGCCCTTCCCTTCCAGGTGCAGGAGCTCGCCCGCTTCGACGAGCCCTGGGCGATGGTCTTCCTGCCGGATGGACGGGCGCTGATCACCGAGAAGAAGGGGCGGCTCCTCATCTGGAAGGCCGGCGCTGCCGCGGTCCCGGTCGCGGGGGTGCCCAAGGTCGATTATGGCGGCCAGCTCGGCCTCGGCGACGTCGTTCTCCATCCCGGCTTCGCCCGCAACCGCCTGGTCTACCTAAGCTGGTCGGAGCCGGGACCCGGCGGAACACGCGGACCGGTGGTCGGCCGCGCCCGGCTGGTCCAGGACGGCGCTCCCCGGCTCGAAGGGCTGCAGGTGATCTGGCGCGCGGAGAAGGTCGACGGCCGTTTTCACCACAGCCACCGGATCGCCTTCGGCCCCGACGGCAAGCTCTTCATCACCAGCGGCGAGCGGATGAAGTTCACTCCAGCCCAGGATCTCAATTCCAGCCTCGGCAAGGTCGTCCGGCTGAACGACGACGGCTCGGTGCCGAACGACAATCCCTTCGCTTCGCGCGGCGGCGTTGCAGCGACGATCTGGTCCTACGGACACCGCAACCTCCTCGGCCTCGCTTTCGACGGCCAGGGACGGCTCTGGGAGAATGAGATGGGGCCGAAGGGCGGGGACGAGGTCAACCTCATCCAGCGCGGCCGCAATTACGGCTGGCCGGTCGTCTCCAACGGCGACAATTACGACGGGAGCTCGATCCCGGACCATCCCACCCGCCCCGAGTTCGAAGCGCCGAAGGTCTGGTGGAACCCCTCGATCTCGCCGTCGAGCATGATCGTCTATTCCGGCCGGCTGTTCCCGCAGTGGCGCGGGAGCGCCTTCATCGGCGCACTGTCGGGGCAGGCGCTGATCCGGGTGGCGCTGAACGGCACCGAGGCGCGCAAGGCGGACCAGTGGGACATGGGCGAGCGCATCCGCGAGGTCGAGCAAGGCCCCGACGGGGCGATCTACCTGCTTCAGGACAAGCCCGGCGGCCGCCTGCTCCGGCTGACGCCGAAGCGGTGAAGCTCGCTTCATCCGCCCGCCCTTCCCGTCACGCTGAACTTGTTTCAGCATCCAGGCCGGAGGCGGCAGTGCGGGCGGAGGACTGGACCCTGAAACGAGTTCAGGGTGACGGCTTGGGCTGTCTCCGGCCCCCCGACTAGAACCTACCGGCGCCAGACGCAGGTCAGGTACTTGTTGCAGAAGCCGTCGATCACCGTCGAATAGGCGCGGGTCAGGGCCGCCTTGGGGTGCCGCGCATAATAGCCGACGAGGTTCTGGCGCATGTCGCTCAGCCGGCTCTCCTTGCCCGCCAGCATCTTGAGCGGCTGGTAGGGCTGGCGCTGGAGCAGCGAATCGACCTCGGTCAGCCCGCGGCGGCCGAACATCCGGCGGAACGACGAAGGCGTGAAGTCGTGCAGGTGGAACGGGTTCACGTCGACCGACGGAGTCACCGGCACCGAGGCGATCAGAAGCCCGCCCGGCTTCAGCAGCCGTACAAAATTCTCCACCAGCCGCTCGGGATCGGGGACGTGCTCGATCGTCTCGAATGAGACGATCGCGTCGAACGGCTCCGCATCGAACGCGGTCCCGTCGGCGCAGACATAGTTCAGTCTGGGATCGACGAAGCTCGCGCGCGCATAGGCGACGGCGGATTCGTCGATGTCGACTCCCGTCACTCGCTGGCTTCCGTCGCCGCCGCCGAGCAGGCGGTGGCTTCCGTAGCCGACCCCGCAGGCGCAATCGAGCACCCGGCCGCCGCCGATGAAGCGGCTGGCGAAATCGTAGCGCTCGACGTGCAGCCGGTAGGTCTCAAGGCCGGTGATGTCGTTGGGATCGAGTGCGGCCGGGACCAGCCGCTCGAGCGTCGATGCACTTGCCAGGGATTGGGTCACGTTCTGCTCGCCTCCACGTCGCTTCACGGCGAGGTCTAGGCGGCACCCGTTAAAAACATCTTAACCATTCCAGTGCCAATTGCCCCTCGAAAGGGGAGCCCATGCGGCACGAACGAATAGAAGTGCCGGCAAGCGAGACTGGCCTCGAGCCGGTCTGGATCGTCATCCCCGGCTATAACGAGCGGGGCATGATCGCGCGCACCGTCCGCAGCGTCGCGCCCTGGCTCCCCAACGTGGTCGTCGTCGACGACGGATCGAGCGACGATACCGGACGCGAGGCCGAGCGCGCCGGAGCCCATGTCGTGCGCCACTGCGTCAATCTCGGTCAGGGCGCCGCCCTCGCGACGGGCATTCGCTATGCCCTTCTGAACGGCGCCGAGCAGATCGTCACCTTCGATGCCGACGGGCAGCACCGGCCGGAGGATATCGGCGTGATGCTTCGGCGGCGCGAGGAGGCCGGCGCCGACGTGGTGCTCGGAAGCCGCTTCCTCGGAACCACCGAGAACATGCCTGCCAGCCGGCGCTGGCTGCTCCGCGCGGCGACCCTCTACACCCGCCTCACCACGGGGCTGGACCTTACCGACGCCCATAACGGCCTCCGGCTCCTGACGCGCCAGGCGGCGGAGCGCCTGCGGATCCGGCAGAACCGGATGGCGCACGCCTCCGAGCTTCTCGGCTGGCTCGCCGAGTCAGGCCTCAAGGTCACTGAGGCGCCGGTGAAGATCGTCTATACCGATTACACGCTCGCCAAGGGGCAGAACGCCCTCTCCTCGGTGAGCATCCTCTGGGACCTCTGGTCGAGCAGGCTTCATCGATGATCAAGATACCGCTGATCCTCGCCCTCGCCTTCTTCGCCTTCTACGGCTGGCGGCAGCGCCGGGTGTCGCCGGCGATCGGCTTCGCCATGCCCCTGGTCAGCCTCCTCGGCATGGCGCTGGTGCTCCGCCCGCAATGGGCTCAGCTCGCCGCCCACCTGCTCGGCATCGGCCGCGGCGCCGACCTCGTCCTCTATTTGTGGACGGTGGTCAGCCTGCTCCTGCTCGCCAACCTCCATTTCCGGATGCGCGCTCAATCGGCGACGATGACCACCCTCACCCGCGAGCTCGCCATCCTCGAGGCGCGGCAGCAACGGCGGCGGTGACGCGGATGCGGGCGATTATCGCAAGCGCGCGGCTGCCACACCGGCTGTTCCTTTGCCTCGCGCCGTTTCTCTATGCCGCCTATGCTCTGATCACTCCGCCGTTCCAGGCGTTCGACGAGAACCAGCATCTCTACCGCGCGTGGCAACTCGCCTCGTTCCAGCTGATCGGCGAGAAGCGCGGCGCACAGGCAGGCGGCGAACTTCCCCCGGGCCTCGCCCGCGCGACTCAGTCGGAGATCGGCTCCCTCGTGCCCCTCGGGCCTCGGATCGCGGTCGTTCGTCCGGCATCCGCCATGTTCGCCCGCAAGACTCCGATCGGGCTTCACGAGCAGCCCGGATTTCTCAATTTTTCCGGCGCTGTCCTCTACTCGCCGGTCGGCTACGGGCCTCAGATCGTCGCCGTCTGGCTCGGTCGAGGGCTGGACTTGCCGGTCGAGTGGATCATCCGTCTGGGCCGGTTGCTCAACGCGGCGCTGGCCATCGCCTTGATCGCCCTCGCGTTGCGGATCCTCCCGGTCGGGAAGAAGGTCATGCTGACGACGGCACTGCTGCCGCCCGCCGCGGCGGGGGCCGCGGCCTTCGGTCAGGACGGCCTGGTCATCGGCTGCGCCTTCCTGCTGACGGCGGTCGGGACGAAGGTCGCGATCGAGCGACGCTGGCGGTCGAAGGACCTGGCGATCGCCGCCGCCGCGGGGATCGCGATCACGGTCGCCAAGCTCGTCTATCTGCCGCTGCTGGCCGTGGCCGCCTTTCCACTTCCCGGGCGGGCGGCGCCGCATCGATGGCTCGCGCCGCCGCTGCTTCTCGGCCTGGCGGCGGCTCTGTCGGCCCTGATGTGGGTGCACATGACTCAGGGCCTGACGGTGAAATTCATTTCCAATCTCCCGGATCTGGGGAGTCAGCTCGCGTGGCTGGGCGCCCATCCGGGGCGCTTCCTCGGCATGGTGCTGCGCACCTACTGCCGTCCCGATCTCTCCTTCGCTACCGGCCTCTTCAGCTTCGGCGACTCCACCGTCCCCTATGTCATCAGCGCCGCGCCTTTCGGGATGGGGGCGCTTCTTCTCTCCATGGCCTTCGGGGAAAAGGAAGCCGGCGCTCTCACCCTGGCTGGCCGCGCGTGGATGTTGATCCTCGTGATGGCCGTCGGCCTGCTGATCGCCACCATTCTGTTCCTAAGCTACTCCTGGCCGGACTCGCTGTTCATCCAGGGCATCCAGTCGCGCTATTTCGTGCCGGTCCTGCCTCTCGCCCTCATCGCCCTCATTCGGCCCCACCCGGAGCCGGCTCCTCGCCTGCTGCCGATCCTCATCCTGCTTGCGACGGCATCGAACGCCGCGGCGCTGCACGGGATCTTCGGGACGTTCTACCGCCTCTAAGGGAGAATGCCGGACGGGTCAGACCCGCCGGTAGCGGAAGTACCAGACTTCGTGGCCCTTGCGCCGCGCCTTGGCCTCGTAGCGCGTTTCGGGCCAGCCGCCGGGGCGGGTGAGGAAGTCCTTCGCGCTTTCGGCCAGCCACTCGAAGTCGCTCCGGCGGTTCATCACCATCATCGACCAGCGGCAATAGGTCGGGTCGTCGGTCCCGAGCCGGAACTCGCCGCCGGGCTTGAGCTTCGCGGCGATGAGGTCGAGCGGCCCGTGATTGACCATCCGGCGCTTTGCGTGCCGCGCCTTGGGCCAGGGATCCGGGTGGAGCAGGTAGACCATCGTCAAGCCGCCGTCGGGCACCCGCTCGAGGACGTCGAGCGCGTCGCCCATGTGGAGGCGGACATTGGCCAGGCTTGCGTCGCGAACGTGCGCCAGTGCGCCGACCACGCCGTTGAGGAACGGCTCGGCGCCGATGAAGCCGTGATCCGGAAGCAGATCGGCGCGGTAGGCGAGATGCTCGCCCGATCCGAAGCCGATCTCGAAATGAAGCGGGCGGTCATGCCCGAACAGGCGCTCCGCGGTGACCGGACCGCCGGCGGGCACCTCTATCGCCGGAAGCAGCCGCTCGAGCAGCGCCTCCTGCCCCTGGCGAAGCTTGTGATTGGAGCGGCGCCCGTAGAGCCGGCGGATCGTGGTCGGGTCGTTCATCGCGTGCGGCCTAACGTCGGCGGCGAGCGCGGCCAAGTACTCCGTCGCCCTAGCGAAGGCTGGGGCCCCAGGGGGTGAAGGTCTCGGTGTTCTTCACCCCCTGGGGTCCCAGCCTTCGCTGGGACGACGTAAATGCTCAGGCCGCCTGACGAAGGAAGGCGAAGCCGAGCTGCGGGCCGGTCCGCTCGGGGAGCGGATCGACGGTCCAGGCGGCGAACAGCTTCGCCGGGGGAAGCGGCTCGTCGAGCTCGTGGAGCAGCAGTCGGCTGGCGACGCTTGGGACTTGGGCGGCCGGCACCCAGGTAGTCGTGTAGACCAGCGGGGGCTCCTCGCGGTCCGGCTGGGTGAACAAGGCGCCCAGGACTCGGGACCAACTTTCGCGAAGCGTCGACACCAGGGCGACGGCGCCGGCCGCGAGGACCAGCAGGAAGAAGAAAGCGAAGCCGCCTTGTGCCATGGAACGACCCTCCAGACCGCCTTAACGGACGGCGGATTCGGGCGGTTCCGGACTGCTGTGCCATTGCGGGACCGCTGTTGCCGTGAGGCAACAGCGGCGCGCGGCTCAGGCGGCGAGGGCCGCCTTGAGCTTGTCGGCCAGGTCGGTCTTCTCCCAGGGGAAGAAGTCCCCGTCCGTCTTGCGGCCGAAATGGCCGTAGGCGGCGGTGCGCTGGTAGATCGGCTTGTTGAGGCCGAGATGGGTGCGGATGGCGCGCGGGGTGAGGCCGCCCAGCTCCTGCATCCCCATGATCGCCTGCTCGATCGCCGAATCGCCCACCGTTCCGGTGCCGTGCGTGTCGACGTAGAGCGACAGCGGCTCGGGAACGCCGATCGCGTAGGCGAGCTGGATCGTGCAGCGCCGGGCGAGCCCGGCCGCGACGATGTTCTTGGCGAGATAGCGGCTAATATAGGCCGCCGAGCGATCGACCTTGGTCGGGTCCTTGCCCGAAAAGGCGCCTCCGCCGTGCGGCGCCGCGCCGCCATAGGTGTCGACGATGATCTTTCGGCCGGTAAGGCCGGCGTCGCCGTCCGGCCCGCCGATCTCGAAGCTACCGGTCGGGTTGATGTGGTAGACTGTCTCGTCGGAGAGCAGATCGGCGGGAAGGACCTCGGCGACGACCTTGCGGACATAGGCCTTGAGCTCGGCCTCCTTCTCGCCCTCGTCATAGCCCTTGCCGTGCTGGGTGGAGACGACGATCGCGGTCGCCGCGGCGGGACTTCCGTTCTCGAAGCGAAGGGTGACCTGGCTCTTGGCGTCCGGCTCGAGGAAGGGGGCGGCGCCGGAATGGCGATCCTGCGCCATCCGCTCGAGGATCTTGTGGCTGTAGTAGAGCGTCGCGGGCATCAGGTCCGGAGTCTCGTCGACGGCGAAGCCGAACATGATGCCCTGATCGCCCGCGCCCTCGTCCTTGTTGCCGCTGGCGTCGACGCCCTGGGCGATATGGGCCGATTGCGGGTGGAGGTTGTTCGAGAAATCCAGGGTCTCCCAGTGGAAGCCCTCCTGCTCGTAGCCGATCTTGCGGACGGTGGAGCGGACGACCTGCTCGATCTCCTCGCGAACGCCCGGCGCCCACTGGCCGTCCTCGTCCATGATGCCCTTGCCGCGTATCTCGCCGGCGAGGACGACCTTCTGGGTCGTGGTCAGGGTCTCGCAGGCGACCCGCGCCTCCGGATCCTTGGACAGGAACAGGTCGACGACGGCGTCGGAAATCTGGTCGGCGACCTTGTCGGGATGACCTTCGGACACGGATTCGGACGTGAAGAGATAATTGTTGCGCATCTGGGAACAGGGCCTTCCTGAAGAGCGACGGGGGAAATGCGGATATAAAGATATCCTTATATGCGCGCGCTCCTAGCGCCTCTTTCGTCCCACTGCAATCGCTGCGGCGGCGAGCAGAAGCGCGAAAAGGAGAGGCAACACATTGCCGAAGCGGGCGAATAAGGTGGGTGGCTTCGGCGCCGGAAGCCTGGCGTCGAGATAGGCTTCGCGATGGGCCGGGATCGTCGCGACGAGCCGCCCGTCCGCATCGACCACGGCGGTGATGCCGGTGGGCGTCGCGCGAAGCACGGGGAGGCCCTCCTCCAGCGCCCGAAGCCGCGCCTGGGCGAGATGCTGCGGCGGTCCCCAGGCGCCGAACCAGGCGTCGTTGGACGGATTGAACAGGAAGTTCGGGCGGTTCGACCGGTCGACGACCTCGCCCGAGAAGATGATCTCGTAGCAGAGCTGAAAGCCGACCTTGCCGACGATCGGCAGGTCGAAGGTGCGCGGCCCCGGCCCCGGGTCGGTGTCGAGATCCCCCGGGGCGAGCCGCGACAGACCGATTGCCGAGAGCAGGGGCCGCATCGGCAGATACTCGCCGTAGGGGACGAGATGCGCCTTGTCGTAGCGCCCGAGGATCGGACCGCTCCCGCCGGGAATGGCGAAGACGCTGTTGGTGGCCGCCGAAGCGTGGACGCCGTCGCGAGTCTCGACCGACAGGCCGCCGGTCAGGAGCAGGTCGCGCGGCCCCAGCATCGAGCGCACCCGCTCGAGCCTTGCGTCGGTATCCTCCCGATAGCCCGGGTCGCGACGCGAGTCCTGGAGCGGCTCGGTGACGGCGACTTCGGGCCAGAGGAGGAGCCTCGGCTCGTTCGCCCCGGCGTTGGAAAGCCGTCCGAGACGGCGCAGGACCTCCTCGTCGAAGCCGGGCCGCCATTTGTCGGTCTGGCTGATGTTCGGCTGGACGAGACGGATGGCGGTGCGCAGCGCCGGCGGATCCTGCGCCTTCATCGGCCAGAGGAGGAAAGCGGCCGCGACCACCGGCAGCCCGGTCGCTGCGGCGCTCCTGAAGCGCCTGCGGGCGAGGAGGAAGATCGTCCCCGCCGCGATCATCGTCACGCCCGAGAGTCCGTAGGTGCCGACCGCCTTGGCGACTCCGGCGAGGCCCCCGGCATCGAGCAGGGCGACCCCCGCGGGGTTCCACGCGAAGCCGGTGAACATCGTGGCGCGAAGCCATTCGGTGGCGATCCAGGCGGCGGCGAGCCACAGGACCAGCGCAAGCGGATGGCGCCGCCCGTATCGCCAGGCGATGCCGGCGGCCATTGCGGGATAGACGGCGAGGTAAAGGGAGAGGAGGACGACCGCCACCCAGCCCAGCCAGGCGGGCATCGCCGCCTGGTAGGTGAAGGCTGTGGCGATCCAGTTCAGGCCGAGGACGAAATATCCCAGCGCGAACCACCAGCCCCGAGCGAGCGCGGAGCCGAGGCGAGGGGCCTCCTCCACCAGGTGGAGCAGGACGGCGAGCGCGAGCGGCATCAGCGGCCAAAGGCCGAGCGGCTGGAACGCGCAGGCGGCGGCGAGGCCGGCGAGGAAGGCGTAGAGATGGGGCTTCATGACGCTTCCGCCTTGGGAGGAGCGGCGCTCCGAAGCAATCCGCTTCTGCGTCTGTCGCCGACAGTCGCTAGTGACTGTCACCCTCCGCAGTGGCAGAGGCGAGGCCATGACCGAGCGCCCCCCTTTCCACCTCGCCTTTCCAGTCCACGATCTCGAGGCGGCCCGCGCCTTCTATGGCGGCGTGCTCGGCTGCCCGGAGGGGCGAAGCGCCGCGGAGTGGATCGACTTCGACTTCCAGGGGCACCAGATCGTCGCCCACCTCGATCCGAACATGGCGCCCCGGCCCCACCACAATCCGGTCGACGGGCACGACGTCCCGGTCCCGCACTTCGGGGCCGTGCTCGACATGGCGGGCTGGGAGGCGATGGCGGCGCGGCTCAAGGCGGCGGGCACGGCCTTCGTCATCGAACCGACGGTCCGCTTCCGCGGCGAGCCAGGCGAGCAGGCGACGATGTTCTTCCTCGACCCGTCCGGCAACGCGATCGAGATGAAGGCGATGGCCAACCCGGCCAATTTGTTCGCGAAATAGCGCCTCGGCCTATTCGGCCGCGACTCCGACTTCCAGCCGGTTTTCCGCGGCTTTCGCGGGCGCCGTCCATCCACCCTCGGCGGCGAACCATTCGACCGTCGCCTCGAGGCCCTGCTCGAGCGCGACCCTCGGCTGCCAGCCGAGCAGGCTCTTGGCGCGGCTGATGTCCGGGCGGCGACGGCGGGGATCGTCGATCGGAAGCGGGCGGTGGACGAGCCGCGACCTGGTGCCGGTCATCCGCATGACCCGTTCGGCGAGGTCGCTGACGGTGAGCTCGACCGGGTTGCCGAGATTGACCGGACCGTCCGCGACGTCGCTGTCCATCAGCCGCATCAGGCCGTCGACCAAATCGGAGGCGTAGCAGAAGCTGCGGGTCTGGCTGCCGTCGCCGTAGAGGGTGACGTCCTCGCCGGCGAGCGCCTGGCAGATGACGTTCGAGACGACCCGGCCGTCGTCCGGCCGCATCCGCGGGCCGTAGGTGTTGAAGATGCGGGCGACCCGGACCTCGGCCCGGCCGGCGCGCTGGAAATCGAACGTCAGCGTCTCAGCGGCGCGCTTGCCCTCGTCGTAGCAGGCGCGGGGCCCGGTGCAGCTCACCCAGCCGCGATAGCTTTCCGTCTGCGGATGCTGCTCGGGATCGCCGTAGACCTCGCTCGTCGAGGAGAGGAGGAAGCGGGCGCCCTGCTCCTCGCACAGGCGAAGCAGGTTTCGGGTGCCGAGCACGTTGGTCAGCATCGTGTGCTCGGGATCGGCCTGGTAGTGCGGCGGCGAGGCGGCGCAGGCGAGATTGTAGACGTGGGTGAAGCGGGTCCGCGCCACCGCGGCGGGAAGCGCGTCGACGACGTCGGCCTCGACGAGTTCGAACCGGCTGTCGCGCGCCAGGTGGCGGAGATTCTCGGAGCGGCCGGTGAGGAGGGAATCGAGGCAGACCACGCGCGCCCCTTCGGCAAGAAGCGCGTCGATCAGGTGCGACCCGATGAACCCGGCGCCGCCCGCAACCAGCGCGATCTTGGTATCAGCATTCTTCACAGCAGCTCCTTAGCTCATCAGCGACAGTTGAGACACCGGCCTTTCGACTCCGGCCGCCTCCGTTACGGGACGGCCGCCGGCGAGGAGGTAAGCCTCGAGCTCGGCAGCGCGGTGAGCGGCGGTGTGCCCGGCAAGCACCCGCGCACGGGCGGCAAGCCCGACCGAGCGGGCGAAGCCGTCGTCGCCGCCTTCCAGCAGGTCGACCACCGCTTCGCTCCCGTCGGGAAGAAGTATCTCCCGGCCCGGGGAGAAGAATTCGTCGAGCCCGTCCCACCGGTCCGACACGACCGGAACCGCGCAGGCCGCCGCCTCGAACAGGCGGACGGAAGGCGACCAGCCGGCGGCGATCATGTCGGCGCGGGTGACGTTGAGGGTGAATCGCGACTGCGAATAGAAAGCCGGGTGGCCGCTCGGCGGCAAATGCTCGATTCGCTCGACGTTGGAAGGCCAGTCGATGTCGCCCGGATATTGCGGCCCGGCGACGACGAAGCGCCGGCCGGGCAGCCGCCGGGCAGGTTCGATCAGAAGCCGCTCCAGGGTCGGCTGGCGATCGGCGCTGTAGGTGCCGAGGTAGGACAGGTCCCAAGTCTTGGGCAGGTCGAGCGGCGGATAGGCGGCGGGATCGACCGAGCAATAGAGGGCGCGTGCGGCGGGCGATCCCCACACCCGCTCGATCCGGCCCAAGGTCGGGCCGCCGGTGAAGGACAGATAGAGGTCGAAGCCCGGGATCCCCTCGGGGGAGACATATTCGAAGTCGCCGCGCTCCAGCTTGGCAAGGGTTACCGGCGTGTCGATGTCGTAAAAGGCGGTGACCCCGCGCGCATGCTCCTGGACGAAACGTCCGACGGCGACGCCCTCGGGAACGTAGGAGCCGACGACGACGGCGTCGGCCGCGGCGATCTCGCTTGTCCACGCCTGGAGGCCGGCGAGGTCCGAATAATATTCGAGCCGGCAATAAGCGGGATCGGTTTCGTCGCGATTGTCGCGGTACCAGGGGACGTCCCGCTCGAGAAAGAGGATGTCGTGACCGCGCTCGGCAAAGGCCTTGAGAAGCGCCCGGAAGGTGGTGGCGTGGCCGTTGCCCCAGCTGGACGACAAAGAGAGGCCGAGGACGACGAGCCTCATGCCGCGCTCCGCTCCGGCTGCCGCGCCTCCCGCAGGAGCGCGTCGACCTGCTCGCCGCGGTGGGCGTAGGTGTTCTGTGCGAGGGTCCGCTGAAGCGCCGCCTGACCGATCGCGCGGGCGCGCTCCGCGGTGAGGGCGGCGACATGGTCGGCGACATCCTGGCCGTCGCGTGCGACGAGCACCTCCTCGTCCGGCTTGAGGAACAGCTCGATCCCCTCCCACGCGTCGGTGATCAGACAGGCCGCCGCCCCGGCCGCCTCGAAAACCCGGGTCGCCGGCGAGAAGCCGATATTCGCCATCGAATCGCGGGCGACGTTGAGCACCGCCAGCGGAGTGCAATTGAAGGCGTTGTGCTGGTGCGTGTAGACGTGGCCGAGATGGCGGACATTGGCCGGCATCGCCTTGGTCTCCCAGCCGTTGCCGCCGATCAGGAAGCCGCGCTCCGGCTGCAGGGCGGCGGCTCGAAGGAAGAAGTCCTCGACCCGCGATTCGCGGTCCGGAAGCCGGTTGCCGAGGAAGGCGAGGTCGGCGGCGAAGGCGGGATCGGGCGGCACCGGATGATGGGTCGTCGGATCGAGCGCGTTGTAGACGGGGACGCAGCGGCGGGCGCCGAACCCTTCATAGGCCCCGATCACCGGCGGCCCGCCTCCGTAGGTGAGGACCATGTCTAGGCTCGGGAGCATTCGGCGCACGACGTGGCTTTCCTCGCCGCGCATCTCGTCGAGGGTGGCTGCGGCGTCGACGTCCCAGAAGATGCGCAGCGCGTCGTCGCGGCTGTGCTCGACGATGCCCTCCAGAAGCTCGGTGTCGAACACGCCTACTCCGCTCGCCTTGACGACGATGTCGGCGGCGCGGGCTTCCCCGAGCACCCGGCGCAGCGCCTCGGGTGTCGCGTCATAGACGACGGAGCGGGCCCAGTCGGGCGCCTCCATATCCTTGTGGCTCTGCCGGTCGAAGGCGTCCGGCTCGTAGAAGGTGATCTCGTAGCCGCGCGAGGCGAGGTCGCGCAGAAGGCCGCGATAATAGGTGGCGGCGCCGTTCCAGTAGGAGGAAAGAAGGCTGGAGCCGTAGAAAGCGATCTTCATGCGGTGGTCTCGCTCAAACCCCTCTCCCTCGAGGGGAGAGGGAGGGGCCCGGCCGAAGGCTGGGAGGGTGAGGGAATAAAGGTCGAGGACGTGCCCTCACCCGCCTCGCTGCGCTCGGCACCCTCTCCCCTGGAGGGAGAGGGGTTGAGGCGGGCGACGATGCGGAGCAGCTCCTCGGCGCGGTGGGCGCAGGTGTGGCGGGCCCGGATCGTCTCGAGGCCGGAAGCGACGAGGGACCGGCGAAGCTCCGGATCCTCCCGAAGGTTACGCAGAACCTCGGTCATCGCCTCCCCGTCGGGGGCGATCAGATAGTCGGCGCCGGGGCGGAACAGGTGCTCGCTGTCCTCCCAGGGCGCGCAGACGAGGGGGATTCCGCAGGCCAGCGCTTCGAACACCCGGATCGTCGGAATGCCGGGCAACAACCGCGTATAGTACCTTCGGGGCACATGAACGGTCGCGAGGTGGCGGGCGAAGACCTCCGGAGCCTGGGCGTTGGCAAGCCAGCCATGATAGCGGCCGCCATAGCGGCGCACCGTCGCCTTGGCGGTCTCGTGGTAGCGGACTCCGTAGACGTCGAGGCCGAGCCCGGCGGCGCGGGCGGGCCGGAAGAGGAATTCCTTGAGCTCCTTGGTGCGCTCGCCTTCCCCCCAATTGCCGATCCAGACGAGGCCGGAGCGTTCCCCCTCCTCAGCCGGCGGGTGGAAGTGGCGGATGTCGGCGGCCTCGTGCCAGACGAAGACCCGATCTCCCCAGCCCCAGCCGCGATAGACCTCGGCCAGGGTCTCGCCGAAAGCGAGCACCCCGTCATAGGCGGAAAGGTCGTAGGCCTGCATCGCCTTGGGCTCGCTGACCGCGCGGTGGTGGGTGTCGTGGAACAGCAGGGTGAAGGTGCCGCCGCGGGCGCGAATGCGGCCGAGCCCGGCGACCAGATCGGGCGCGTTCCACTCGTGGGCGATGACGAGGTCGGCGTCGCCCACCATCGCTTCGAGATCGGGCTTTCCGCCGAAGGTGCGGGAGGCGAGCTCGGGATAAGCGGAGCGATAGGGATCGAGCCCCTCCTCGCCATGGTCCTTGAGCAGATTCTCGAGGCTCCACGACCCTTCCGGCTCCCACGCCTGGACCTCGTGGCCGAGCGCGATCAGCTCGCGCAGAACGCCGCGCAGGAAGTGGGCGTTGCCGTGGTTCCAGCAGCTTGCGAGGCTGTGGGTGAAATAGACGATCCTCACGCCGCCGCCCTCGCCGCGAGCACCGGCCCGCGTACGGCCGGAAGAAGGCCGCGGTAGAGCGAGGCCATTTGCGCGGCCATCGCGTCGGGCGTGAAGCGGGCGGCGCGGTCGGCTGCGGCCTTGCCGAGCACGGCGCGTTCGAAATCGTCGCCGACGAGAGCGGAGATGGCGGTGGTGAAACCGCGCTCGTCGCGGGGCGGGACGAAGATTGCGACTCCGTCCCAAAGCTCGCGGAAGGTCGGGATGTCGGCGAGGATCAGCGGGCAGCCGGCCGAGGCCGCTTCGAGGACGGCGAGGCCGAACGGCTCGTAGAGCGCCGCCGAGACGAAGACCGGCCGGGCGGACAGCCAGCGGGCGAGCTCCTCCTCGCCGATCTGGCCGAGGCAGTGGAGATTGTCGAACACGACTTCCGCGCCGTTGGGACCCTTGAGCGGCCCCGCGGCGCGGACCGGAACGGCGACTCCCGAGGCCGCGGCGTCGACCGTAGCAAGATTCTTGCCTTCGTCCCAAAGGCGCCCGGCGGTGAAGACGAAATCGTGCGGAGCGCCGCTCCGAACGGTGAGCGGCGTCCGGCCGTTATGGACGGTTCGGGGCGCCTTCGGGAGGTCGTAACGGCGCCTGACGACTTCGCCGAAGGCGCCGGTCGGAGTCACGACCGCATCGGCCTTGTGGAGCCCGGCCCGAACCAAGGCGGTGCGCCAGGCGAAATCGGCGGGCAGATCGGTGCCGTGGACCGCCTCCCACCAGGTCGCGACGCAGCTGTGATTGACGGCGACGACGGGGACCGGGAAGGCCGCCTCGGCGGCGAGCGCCGGGGTGTTGAGCTGGACGAGGTCCACTCCGCTCTCGCGGGCGAGGGCCGCGATCGCCTCCCCGGCGTCGCGAAGGGCGCTTCCGTCTTCGGCGAGCCAGTCCAGCGCAAGGCCGGTGTCGACGAGGAGGAGGCCGGGAACCGAATCGGCCGACTCCCTCTGCTCGGCGGCGGGCGAGGGACCCATGACGGCGAGGACGGTGGAGATTCCGAGCCGCGCAAGACCGCGGGCGAGATCGAGGCTGTACTGCCAGACCCCTCCGACGGCGTCCGCCGTGATCAGGACCCGCATCGTTATGCCTCCCTCCCTGCAAGGGAGGGGCTGGGGGTGGGTTGCGACCGGTCCGGCTCGACGCCGGAGCGGGCGCCCGTTGCCGCCGCTTCAGGGCTCGCTTCGCTCGCTACCCGCCCCCGGCCCCGCCCTTCCGGGGAGGGGAGAGAAGGCAGATTGCGGCTTTCGCGGAGCCATTCGGCGAGGCGGGCGACGCCTTGCTTCCAGGGCACGGCCGGGGAGAGGCCGAGCGCCTGGCCGATGGCGCGCGTGTCGGCGACGAAATAGCGCTGGTCGCCGGCGCGCCAGTCGGCGAAGCGGACGTCCAGCTCGCGGCCCAGCAGGCCGGCGATATGGGCGAGCAGCTCGCGAAGGGAAACGGCGTTGGCCGGGCCGCCGCCGAGGTTGAAGGCGCGGCCCTTCACCGCATCGATCCGCTCCCACGCCTTGAGATAGGCCTCGACCGCGTTCGAGACGTCGAGGATGTCGCGGACCTGGTGGCCGTCGCCGTAGAGCGTGATCGGCTGGCCCTCGAGCGCCCGGATCAGGAAGTGGGCGACCCAGCCCTGGTCCTCGGTCCCCATCTGGCGAAGGCCGTAGATGCAGCTCATCCGGACGACCGCAGCGCGAAGGCCGAAGCTTCGGGCGTAGTCGAGGACATATTGGTCGGCCGCGCCCTTGGAGCAGCCATAGGGCGTGTGGAAGTCGAGCGGGCGGGACTCGCCGATGCCCGAGGCGGCGACTTCGGGATCGACCGCGACATATTTGTCGCCGTCGAGGCGGAATTCGAGATCGGCAAGGTCGCCATAGACCTTGTTGGTCGAGGCGAAGACAAGCGGCGTTCCGTCGCCCTTGAGCCGGAGCGCGTCGAGCAGGTGGAGCGTTCCGCGCACGTTGATGTCGAAATCCTCGCGCGGGTCGGTGAGGCTGGTCGTCACCGCCACCTGCGCGGCCATGTGGAACACCGCCTTCGCCTCGCGGGCGGCGCGGGCGAGCATGTCCTCGTCGCGAATGTCGGCGACGATCGAGGAGATGCGCTCGCCGTGCCGTTCCTTCAGCCAGGCGAGGTTGCGCTCCACTCCGGGGCGCGAGAGGGCGTCGTAGACGAGCACCTCATGGCCTCGCCCGGCAAGGGCGTCCGCGATGTTGCAGCCGATGAATCCGGCGCCTCCGGTGACGAGGACGGGACGGGAATCGGGGGTCATATCTGTCCTCCCGGGGCGCGGCCGGCAACTTTCGTCGCCCCAGCGCAGGCTGGGGCCCCGGCGGGTGAAGGACACCGGCGCTTTTCACCCCCTGGGGCCCCAGCCTTCGCTGGGGCGACGGAAATGCGCCCCCTCATGCCACCAGCCCCCGGGCTTCGAGCTCGGCCCGGGCCTGGTCGACCCGGTCGTCGGCGGTCTGGACGGCGACCCATTCGGCAAGCTCGGCAAGGCCCTCCTGAAAGTCCTTCTCGGCCCGGAAGCCGAGCCTTTCCGCCGTCTTCGACGTGTCGCAGAAGCAGTGGCGGATGTCGCCGACGCGGCTCTTTCCGACGATCTGCGGAGCGATGTCGTTGCGGCCCATCGCCCTTGCGAGCTCGCTCGCAACCTCGGTCACCGAGCGGTCGTCGCCCGAGCCGACGTTGAACACCTCGCCCACCGCCTGGGGCAGCTCGAGCGCGTCGGCGAAGGCGCGGGCGACGTCGCCGACATAGACGAAATCGCGCCGCTGCCCGCCGTCCTCGAAGATCATCGGCCGCTGGCCGTTCAGGAGCCGCGAGGCGAAGATGGCAAGGACCCCGGTATAGGGGTTGGAGAGAGCCTGACCCGGCCCGTAGACGTTGAACAGGCGAAGGCAGACGCCCTCCATCCCATAAGCCTCGGACATGATGAAGGTGGTCCGCTCCTGAACGTATTTGCCGAGCGCGTAGATCGAAGCGAGGTCGGGGCGCTTCCATTCCGGAGTGGCGACCGGGACCAAGGGCCGGCCCTTGGCATCGACCGGATCCCAGGCCTGCGAATCGCTGGTGCGCGGCTCGCGCTTCGCTTCCTGGACCGGGTTGCCGTCGGCATCCCGATAAAGGCCCTCGCCGTAGATGCTCATCGACGAGGCGGTGACGATCCGGCGGACGGGATTGTCGATCAGCTTCTCGAAGAGGACGGCGGTACCGACGTCGTTGACCGAGGTGTAGCGTTCGACCGCGTACATGGACTGGCCGACGCCCACTTCGGCGGCGAGATGGACGACGCTGTCGACGCCCTTCAGCGCCTTGGCGACGGCATCGCCGTTGCGGACGTCGGCGCGGATCAGCTCGACGTCCGGGTCGAGCCCCTCGGGCCGCTCGCGGTCGCCGTGGACCTGCTCGATCATCGAGTCGAGGATCTTGACCTCGTGGCCGCGGCGGCGAAGTTCGCGGGTAACGGCACGTCCGATGAATCCGGCCCCGCCGGTGATGAGAATATGCTCCGGCAATTAGACCCCCGTTTTAATCTATGTTATTAATCTACGTAAATCAGTGACTTAGAAGCTTCTTCTTCAACCGTCTGCCCAACCCGATTTGCACAGGTTTGTTCCGTTGGCGCACCAGTCGGCCTCGTTCCTCGACTGCGGAACCGGGGGGCAGGCGGACGGTTAGGCGGCCGTACGACCGATCGTTTCAGGAGAGAATCGAACCGCCCGTGACGGCCACCATCCTCCTCATCCGCCACGCCGCCCATGTCGAGCTCGGCCGAACCCTGTCCGGGCGGCGCCGCGACGTCGCGCTCAGCGGCGAAGGGCTCGAGCAGGCCGAGATCGTCGCCGATCTCCTGGCGGTGGAGCCGCTCGCCGCCGTCTATTCGAGCCCGCGCGAGCGGGCCTGGTATACCGCCCGGACGATCGCCGAGCCGCACGAGCTCGACGTCGCGATCTCCGACGACCTCGACGAGGTGGATTTCGGCGATTGGACGGGCCTGGATTTCAACGATCTCGAGGGGGACCCGGCCTGGAACGCCTGGAACGAGGCGCGCGGCGCCGCCCGGCCGCCGAACGGCGAGAGCATGGCCGAGGCCGTGTCCCGCGCGGCCGCGGCGCTCGAGGCGATCGCCGCCGGCCATCCCGGCGCCGCCGTCGCCTGCGTCAGCCATTGCGACGTCATCCGCGGCGTGCTCGCGCATTATCTCGGGCTGCCGCTGGACAACCTGCTCCGCTTCGATATCGACCCGGCTTCCGTTTCCCGGCTCGCGCTGGGCAATTGGGGCGCCCGAATCATGACCGTCAACGAGAGGCTCTACCAATGACCGTCGCCGCCGCCCGAAGCGCCGCCCGCGAGGATCGCGACCTTAGCGCGAAGATCGAGGCGCTGGGACCCTGGTTCCACAACATCGATCTCGGCGGGGTGTGGACCGCCCCCGACCATTTCCTCGGCGACTATCCCAACATGAAGTTCCGCCGCTTCGAGGCCCATCTCCCCGCCGACCTCACCGGCAAGAGCGTCCTCGACATCGGCTGCAACGCCGGCTTCTACTCGATGGAGATGAAGCGGCGGGGCGCGGAGCGAGTCGTCGGGATCGACAGCGACGATCGCTATTTGGCCCAGGCCCGCTTTGCCGCCGACACTCTCGGCTATTCGGGCATCGAGTTCCGCAACCTCTCTGTCTACGACGTCGGCGCGCTCGGCGAGAAGTTCGACCTCGTCATCTTCATGGGCGTGCTCTACCATCTGCGCCATCCCCTGCTCGCCCTCGACCTCATCCACCAGCACGTCGCCGGCGACATGCTGCTCTTCCAGTCGATGCAGCGCGGGTCGATGCAGGTGCTCCCCCTCGAGGAGGATTATCCGTTCGAGGAGACGGAGATGTTCTGGGATTCGGGCTATCCCAAGCTCCACTTCATCGAGCGCGAATATGCCCATGACTGGACAAATTGGTGGGTTCCCAACCGCGCCTGCGCCGAGGCGATGCTGCGATCGTCCGGCTTCTCGATCGAGACCCGGGCGGAGGACGAGGTGTACATTTGCCGCCGCGCCGAAATGCCTTATGGGGCGTGGGGCACGGGCGCGGTCTATCCGCGGGAGGGGTGAGAATTGTCCATCGAAGCGGCGATGATCTGGAACGAGCCCAACAACAAGTCGCACTGGGACCCGGACATCGACCCCGAATGGACGACATTCGGGACCACCGTGATCGAGGCCGCCAAGGCGATCCGCTCGGTCAATCCGGCGGTGAAGCGGGTGCTCGGCGGAATCTCGCCGATCGACCCCTTCTTCGTCGAGCGTCTCAAGGGATACGGAGTCCTCGACCATCTGGACGTGATCGCGGTCCACGGCTTTCCGCTCGACTGGAACCTGTGGCCGATCGACGACTGGCCCAAGAAGATCGCCGAGATCGAGGCGGTTGCTCCCGACCACGAGATCTGGGCGACCGAGGTCGGCGTCGGAAGCTTCGGCGCCGAGGAGGTCCAGGTGTTCGGGGTCGACCGGACCGCCGAGCTCCTGCTCGGCCGGGTCGGACGGCTCTTCTGGTACTCGCTGTTCGACCTTCCCCAGCACTGGGGCGCGACGACGCGGCACAAGGAAGCCGAGGGCTCCAGCTATTATCGCCACTTTTACATGGGTTTGATCCGAGAGGACGGAACTCCAAAGCTTGCCTTGGATCACTTTCGGGCGCACACCCCCGCGATGGGAATCATGCAGTGGTTCCACTTCGAGGATCCGCGGCTGGACGAGGCGGTCGAGTGGATGCGGCGCCTCGGAGTGACCCATCTGCGCACCGGCCTTAGCTGGGCGGACAGCTACCGCCCCGGGTGGGAAGCGTGGTTCGACCGCCAGATGGCGGCGCTGGAAGAGTTTGAAACGACCGTGACTTTCTGCTTCACGCCCGAACATGAGGGGGTCGCGCCCCACCACACGAGCCCACCGAAGGATCCGATGTACTTTGCCGATTTCTGCGCCCGCATGATCGAGCGCTACGCCCCGCACCAGGCCACGCAACACGCTCTTGGCCAGCAGCAGAAGGCCGTCGCCTGATGAGCCTGCACGATCCCAAGGGCATCAACATTGCCATCATCGGCGTGGGCAACTGCGCCTCGAGCCTCGTCCAGGGACTCGCTCATTACCAGAACGGGGGGGCGAACGAACAGATCGGCCTCATGCACTGGGACCTGGGCGGCTATCGTCCGCACGACATCAAGGTCGTCGCGGCCTGGGACGTCGACCGCCGCAAGGTCGGCAAGGACGTGGGGGCGGCGATCTTCGAGAAGCCCAATTGCACCGCGATCTTCTGCGACCACGTGCCGGACAGCGGCACGATCGTCGAGATGGGGCGGATTCTGGACGGCTATGCCGACCATATGGGCTCCTATCCGGACGACCGCACCTTCCTCCTCTCCGATTCGGCCGAGCCGACCAAGGAGGATGTCGTCCGTCGCCTGAAGGAGACGCAGACGGACGTGCTGCTCAACTATCTTCCGGTGGGAAGCCAGGAGGCGACCGAATTCTACGCCGAATGCGCGCTCGAGGCCGGAGTCGCCTTCGTCAACAACATCCCGGTGTTCATCGCCTCGAACGAGGCGTGGGCGAAGCGCTTCGTGGACGCCGGAGTGCCGATCATCGGCGACGACATCAAGGCGCAGCTCGGGGCGACGATCGTCCACCGCGTGCTGACCGACCTGTTCCACAAGCGCGGAGTGAAGCTGGAGCGCACCTACCAGCTCAACACCGGCGGCAATACCGACTTCCTCAACATGTCGAACAAGTCGCGGCTCGCATCCAAGAAGGTGTCGAAGACGGAGGCCGTGCAGTCGGTCGCCGAGCACCGGCTCGACGACGAGAACATCCATGTCGGCCCGTCCGATTATGTGGCGTGGCAGAACGACAACAAGGTGTGCTTCCTGCGCATGGAAGGGTCGATGTTCGGCGGCGTGCCGATGAACATCGAGCTTCGCCTTTCGGTCGAGGACAGCCCCAATTCGGCCGGCGTTGCGATCGACATGATCCGCTGCGCCAAGGTGGCGAAGGAGCGGGGAATGTCCGGCCCGATCTATCCGGCCGCCGCTTATTTCTGCAAGCACCCGCCGCGGCAGATCACCGACGACGAAGCCTATGAGCAGCTCGAGGCGTTCATCCGGGGGTGACCCTGAAGCCCCTCCCCTTCAGGGGCGGGGCTGGTGAAAATCGGGACAGTTTGGATTTTTTCCCGGATCTGAGGGGGGCAAGCGCCCTCGCCGGAAAATCTAAACTGTCCCCATTTTCCGCCGTCGCCGGAAAATCTAAACTGTCCCCATTTTTCTAGAACGGCAGCCAGCGATTCTTTTCCGAGAAGCGCATGTAGCCGGCGTTTACCCCGAGCCGCGCCCCGACCCCGAGGCGCACCGGAATGAGGACGACGTCGCCGCGGCGCAGGTAGCTGGCGGTGAAGCCGCCCACCACATAAGCGTTGCCCTCGGCGGCCGGAAAGCGGCGGTAGAGGCGCTGGCTGTCGTGGAGGTTGTAGACCAGCACGAACACCTTGCTGGCGTCGGCGCCGGCGTCGAAGCCCACCGAGGGGCCGGTCCAGAAAATCGGGCGGTCGCCTTCGACCTGGTGGTGGAGCGTGCCCGAGCCGTAGCGAACGCCGACGACGAACGCCCCGCCCGCCTCCCGGCCGCTGATATAGGCGGTTGGCTCGCCCTGGTCGCGGAGCAGCTTCTCGATGACGTCGCCGAGACCCTCGGCGCCCTTCCCGAACACGCCCTCGGCAGCGCTGAACACGTCCTTGCGCGGAACCGTGTCGCCGCGGATCGAGGCGCTTGCCCGCTCGGAGGCGGAGGGTGCGCCCGGCGGCCCCGGCGTGAAGCCCGGCTGGGGCGCGGGAACCGGATCCGGCGGGCCTTGCGGGCCCTGGTCGACCGGCTGGTAGTCGTCCTGCTCCCAGGTGCCGGCGGGCTTGGCGGCGGCCGGGGCCGGGGCCGGCGAGGCGGCGGCGGGCGGCGCGGCGGAGGCGGGCGGCGGGGCGTTGGGATCGACGGTCCCGACCTGGGCGCCGGCCGGACCGGCCGCCGCGAGGGCGCTCGCACAGGCAAGCTCGACGAGAAAACGGACACGCATGGCTTCACTCCCCCCAAAGCTTGGGAGGGGAAGCTAATCCCCTCAAGGCTTTCGCTGCAATGAACGGGCGACGAGCCGAGTCGTTCTCGCGCCGGAACGGCCGCTTTCCGGCGGTTGAACCGGCGCGAGGGCGCCGCTATAGCCGCCCTTCGCCGCAGCCGGAGACGTGGGTGAGTGGCTGAAACCAGCGGTTTGCTAAACCGCCGTAGGGGGATTACTCCTACCGAGGGTTCGAATCCCTCCGTCTCCGCCAGGCGCGCCCCGCCCCCAATCAGCGGGTTGCCGGGCGGCCCGAACAAGCGTCCTTCTCCTTTTTGCCTCCTGTGTCCGCAGCCGGTCAGAGCGTTCCGTCGGCGAGCAGTTCGCGGGTGCGCTTGAGGGTGGAGAGGAGGGCGGCGCGGTAGCCGTTCTCGCCGTCGAACTGCGCCTGCTCCGCCGTCTCCTCGGGGCCGCCCGGCGTCTTGCCGCGAAGGCCGAGGTAGCAGTAGAAGCGGAGCTGGAGGGCGCCGGACCCGTCCTCGATCAGCTCGTTGACGATCGCGCCCTCGCGCGGACCCGCCGCCTGGAAGAAGGTAACCTTGGACCGGGGCTCGAGAAGGACGATCTCGCGCAGGTCCTGGCCCGCGATCGTCACGTCGCGGACGAAGTGGGTCGCGCTCTCCTCGGTGACGTCGCAGCGGGTGCAAAGGCCCGGCGGAAGGAAGAGGCGGGCATCGCGCGCCTTGCGCTCCAGGCCCTTCCAGACCTGATCGTGGGTCAGCGGGATTGCGCCGGCGAGGTTCACCGGGACGGTGGCGGTCGAGTAGATCATGACGATGGTCCTTGTGGAGAGGGCGGAGCGGTCAGCACGCGATCTGCGCGATGAAGTCGCGGTAGGTGCGCGGCGGCCGGCCCAGCAAAGCGGTGAGACGCTCGACGTCGCCGGCTTCGGGGATCATCCCGTCAGTCTGGAAGCGCTCGGCCATCTGGCGCATGTCGAAGGCCATCCAGCTCGGCATGAACCGGCGAAGGTTCTGCTCGAACGCCGCGATATCGTTGCCCGGGAAAGCGACGGCGCGGCCCAGCACGTCGGACCAGATCGCGGCGGCATCGGCTCCCGTCAGGGTATCGGGGCCGACCAGGTTGATCCGGAGCGTCGGAAGCGGATTGGCGGAGCGCTCGCGTCGGAGGAGCTCGATCGCGGCGACCTCGGCGACGTCGCGCGAGTCGACCATCGCCAGGCCCTTGTCGCCGATCGGCATCGGGTAGAGGCCGTGGCCGGTCACCACGTCCCTGACGGTGACCTCGTTGTCCATGAAATAGGCGGGGCGAAGGATCGTGGCGGGAAGGCCCATCGCGTCGATCATCCGCTCGACCCCGAACTTCCCAGCGAAGTGAGGCACGTTCACGTAGACGTCGGCGTGGATCACCGAGAGGTAGACGATCCGCTCGATGCCGGCCGCGCGGGCCACGTTGAGCGCGATCACGGCCTGGGTGAACTCGTCCGCGACGACCCCGTTGAGGAGGAAGAGCGTCGAGACTCCGGACATGGCAGCACGCAGCGAGTCGACGTCGAGCAGATCCCCCTGGGCCACCTCCACGGCCGCCGGAAAGTCGGCCTTGGCCGGATCGCGGACGAGGGCGCGCACCTGCGCGCCCCGCCCGACAAGCTGTTCGACGACGTTTCGGCCGACGTTTCCGGTCGCTCCGGTGACGAGAATGGTCATGAGATTCACTCCTAAGGTTGGGCGGTGGGCACAGCCCGGAAAATAGCGATCCAAATTCGTTCCAATAGACGCTATGTCTGGACCCTCCGTCTCACTGGTGGAACGAATGGACCTCCTCGCCCTCGCCGACTTCACGCTCGTCGCCCGCCACGGCGGCTTCGGCCGCGCTTCGCGCGCGGCCGGGCGCCCCAAGGCGACCCTGTCCCGGCGGGTGGGCGAGCTTGAGGCGAGCCTGGGCCTGCGGCTGTTCGAACGGGGCGCGCGCGACCTCAAGCTGACGCAGGAGGGGCGGGCGCTGTTCGAGCGCGCCGCGCGCCTTCTCACCGACCTGGAGGAGACGGCGGCGGCGATCGCGTCGGGAGGCGAGAAGCCGCGGGGACGGCTGCGGCTAAGCGCGCCCCTGCTCTTCTCGCAGACCGCGATGGGGAAGCTGGCGGCGACGTTCGCGCTCGAATATCCGGACGTGAGGCTCGAGGTCACGACCGAAGACCGTTCAGTCGACATGATCGAGGAGGGGTTCGACCTCGTCATCCGGGTCAATCCCGATCCCGACGAGAGCCTCGTCGGCCGCGCCTTCCTTCGTGACCGGCTGGTCGTGGTCGCGTGCCCCGGTCTCGCCCGTCCGTCCGACGGCGCGCGCGTTCCGGCGGTGGTTCGCTCGACGGAGGACCGGGCGAGCTGGCAGGTGAGGAATGGGCAGCGCCGCGAGACGATCGCGGTCGATCCCGTGCTCGGCCTGTCGTCGCTGGTGATGATCCGGGATGCGGTGAGGGTCGGAGTCGGCGCCGCCCGCCTGCCGCTCTCCCTCGTCATGCACGACCTCGCCGACGGCAGGCTCGTCCACTGGGGCGACGTGGACGGGCCGGAGATCGCGCTGTGGACTCTCTATCCCTCGCGGCGACTGCTAAGCGCGCGCGTTTCGGCGTTCCTGGACCATCTGAAGCAAGCCTTCCCGAGGGGCGTACCGGAGGAGCTGGCGAGCTTCATGGATGGGTAGTCCGATGGGGCCAGCGAGGGGCGCTTGCCCCTCTACACCGCTTGCCCCGCCGCCCAGCCGCTGGCCCAGGCCCATTGGAAATTGTAGCCGCCGAGCCAGCCGGTGACGTCCACCGCCTCGCCGATGGCATAGAGGCCGGGAACGGCGGTCGATTCCATCGTGCGCGAGGAGAGGCCGGCGGTGGCGATTCCGCCGGCGGTGACTTCGGCCTTGGCGAAGCCTTCGGTGCCGTTGGGCGTGAAGCGCCAGTCGCGCAGGCTTCGTTCCGCCTCGGCGAGCCTGCGGTCGGGAAGGTTGCCGAGATCGCCGTCCAGCCCGATCCGCTCGGCCAGCGTCTCCGCCAGCCGGGCCGGGAGGAGGCTCACAAGGAGCCCGCCGAACCGCGCCCGCGGCCGCGCGCGCTTAGCGGCGACGAGCGCACCGTCCTGCACCCCGGCAAGGAAGTCGATCGCCACCGCTTCGCCGCTCCGCCAGTAGGAGGAGATTTGGAGGATTGCGGGGCCGGAGAGGCCCTTGTGGGTGAACAAGGCGGCCTCGCGGAAGGCAGCCGGGCCGCAGCGTGCGACGACGTCGGCCGCAACTCCGGACAGCGTCCGGAACAACGTCTCCTCGCCGCCCAGGGTGAGCGGGACGAGGGCCGGCCGCGGCTCGACGATCTTGAGGCCGAAGCGCCGGGCGAGATCGTAGGCGAAGCCGGTCGCCCCGAGCTTGGGAATGGACGGGCCGCCCGTCGCGACGACCAGAGCCGGGGCTTCGACCTCGCTCTCGCCCAGGCCGACCCGGAACAGCCCGTCGGAATGGTCGACCGAGCGGACCGGGCGGCCGAGCCGGAGGGTCACGCCCCCCTGCTCGCACTCGTCGAGCAGCATCGCGACGATCTGCCGGGCCGGGCCGTCGCAGAAGAGCTGGCCGAGCTTCTTCTCGTGCCAGGCGATCCCGTGCCGCTCGACCAGCGCGAGGAAGTCGGCCGGCGTGTAGCGTTTCAGCGCCGAGGTGGCGAAATGCGGGTTTGCGGACAGGTAATTGTCCGGCCCGGCGCCGGTGTTGGTGAAGTTGCACCGACCCCCGCCGGAGATCAGGATCTTCTTTCCGGGCGAGTCGGCATGGTCGACGAGGAGGATATTCCGGCCACGCCGACCCGCCACCGCGGCGCACATCAGCCCGGCGCCTCCGGCGCCGAGCACGATCGCGTCATAGCCTGCCCGCGCCTTGTCCTTTGAAATCCCCGCTCTCCCGATAGCCGCCGCACCCGGCGATCAGCGCGGGGCCGCTTCCAGCTCGTAGACGACGAGACGGCTCCCGCCACGGCCTGGAAGGACGAGGCGGTAGCGGAAGTCCCCGATCCGTTCGAGCGTTCCGACGGCATTTGCGGCCGGTATGTCGCCATAAGCCGGCAGGGTTCGGCGCGGCGGGACGGCAGCGCCCAGGAAGACGAGCCGGGCGCTGCTCTTTTCCTCCCACAAATATCCGCCGAGACGCTCCTGCCCGCCCTCGACGGTGAGGCTGAGCCGATCGCCCTCCACTCCGACATAGCAGAAGAAGCCGCTGCTTTCGCGCCACGGCCGGGACTGGGACGGGGCTCCGCCGAGGCGGATCAGGCGGCAGGCATAGGGACCCGGCGCCGGGGCGGCACGGGGTAGCCCGGCGGCCGGATCGAGCAGCGGGCCCTCGGCCTCGGCGCGCCGCGCGAGGCGCGCCGCGCGCAGCGAGTCGCGAGCGGCGGCCCAGTCGCCGGGAAGGGCGTCGATGGCGGCGGCGTCGGAGACGGCCGCGACCGAGCGCCAGGCTTCCGGCTCCTCGATCGTCACGGTGGCCCCGGTCTCGACGGCGGGAGGCGGAGCAAGGTTCTGGCAACCGGCCAGGGCCGCCGCCGCGGCGAGGATCAACGGCAGGAAGGGGCGCGGCGCGACCAAGGGAGCCTCCAAAGCCCCTTGTCGCGACGAAACTGGTTAAGAATGTCTTAACGCGCCGCCGAAGCGCACCCCCGCGGCGGCGAGGGGAAAGACTTCCGGCGCAAGGCGGCGCTCGCCGCATCCGAGGCCGGCGCAGCGCCCGTCTTTGACAGCGCCGCCATTCTCCTCTTTTAGAAGCGGCATGCTGAACCTTGCCTTCATCCGCGAACATCCCGACTCCGTCCGAAAGGCCTGCGAGGAGAAGAACGTCGCGCTGGACGTCGACCGTCTGCTCGCGCTCGACGGAGAGACGCGCGGCCTCAAGTCGCAGATCGACGAGCTTCGCCGGCAGAGGAACGAGATCAGCGCCAGCTTCAAGACCGCCGATCCGGCGGAGCGGCCGTCGCTCGGCGCCCAAGCGAAGGCGATGGGGGCTCAAGCGTCCGAGGCCGAGTCGACGCTGGCGGAGAAACAGGCGGAGCTCGACGGGCTGATGCTTCGGGTGCCGAACATCCCCTGGGACGGGGCTCCGATCGGGCCCGACGAGAGCTTCAACACCGTGATCCGGGCCGAAGGGCAGCCGCCCCGCTTCGATTTCGAGCCGCGCGACCATGTCGCCCTGGTCGAGATGAACGACTGGGCGGAGCTCGGGCGGATCACGCAGGTGTCGGGCTCGCGCCAATATTGCCTGAAGGGCCGGCTCGCTTTGCTCGAGCAGGCGCTGATGTTCCACGCCCAGCAGAAGCTGGCCGCGGACGGCTTCACCTTGATGACGGTGCCGGCGCTTGCCAAGCCGCAGGCCTTCGTCGCCACCGGCCACTTCCCGGGCCACGAGGAGGAGGCGTATGAGATCGAGAAGGACGGCCTGTATCTCGCCGGCACCGGCGAGATCGCCCTCACCTCGCTCCATTCGGGCGAGATACTCGAGGCCGACAGGCTTCCGATCCTCTACGCCGGCTATTCGCCCTGCTTCCGCCGCGAGGCGGGGAGCGCCGGACGGGACGTTCGCGGGCTTCTCCGGGTCCACCAATTCTACAAGCTCGAGCAATATGTCATCTGCGAGGACGACGACGAGGAGTCGGCCCGCTGGCATGCCCGGCTGCTCGGCAATGCCGAAGCGCTTCTGAAGGACCTTGAAATCCCCTACCAGGTGGTCGAGACCTCGACCGGCGACATGGGCCTCGGCAAGTTCAGGATGAACGACATCGAGAGCTGGGTGCCGAGCCTCGGCAAATATCGCGAAACCCACAGCTGCTCGACGCTCCACGACTGGCAGGCGCGGCGCGCCAATCTTCGCTGGCGCGACCAGGAGCGCAAGGTGCGCTTCGTCCACACGCTCAACAATACGGCGCTGGCAAGCCCTAGGATCCTCGTCCCGCTGCTCGAGAACCACCAGACCGAGGACGGCCGCGTTCGGCTCCCGGCCGCGCTGCAGGGCCTGATGGGGGGCGAGTATCTGTAGCGAGCGCCGATATTTGGGCCGGGGCCCGGGGAAATCCCCTCTCCCCGGCGGGGAGAGGGCAGGGAGAGGGGGTTCGGCGCCGGAGGACCATCTCGGAGGCAGAACCCCCTCACCCCAACCCTCTCCCCCTTGGGGAGAGGGAGCTCGAGGCTGATGCCGATCCCCACGTCCCCCTCCTCCTCCCCCTCCGACTATCGCCGGCCGCCCAAGTGGATGCTGGTGCGCGAGTGGGGAGCTTTCACGAGCCGCCTCTACCGGAGCATCGGACGGACCGGGGTCCGCGGGCCGGAGGACGGGGCGCCTTTGATGGTGCTTCCCGGCTTCCTCGCGAACGATCATACCACGCTGGGGCTTCAGAAGGCGTTCGCCGCGGCCGGCTACCGGGTGACGGGCTGGGGACTCGGCCTCAACCGCGGCGTTACGCGCGACATACTCGACCGCATCGTGGAGCGGATCGAGGCGTTCGGCGGCGGGCGCAAGGTGATCCTGGTCGGCTGGAGCCTCGGCGGAGTCTTCGCACGCGAGGCCGCCAAGGTCCGGCCCGACCTGGTCGAGAAGGTGGTGACGCTCGGCTCGCCTTTCTCCGGTGACCGGCGCGCCAACAATGTCTGGCGGCTCTACGAATGGGTCTCCGGCCATCCCGTCGACCGGCCGCCGATCGCCTCCGACCCGGCGGTGAAGCCCCCCGTCCCGACCCTGGCCATCTGGTCCCGCCGCGACGGGATCGTCGCCGTCTCCGCCGCCCGCGGCGAGCCCGGCGAGCGCGACGCCGAGCTCGAGCTCGACTGCACCCACATGGGCTTCGGGGTCAGCGGCCGGGCCTATCCGAAGATCGTCGAGGCGGTGCGGAGCTTCTGATCCTCTCCTGCCTTTGCAGGGGAGGACTTAGCAAAGAAACGGCGCCGCCACCTCCGCCGGCACGCGAAGCGGGCGGCCCGTCGCACGGTCGAGGATCGCCCAGGTGGTGCGCGCCCGCACCCGCGGCTTCCCGTCGGCGCCGGTGAACTCCACGATCCGGTCGAAGCGCGCGCCCTTCGGCACGCCGTCCACCCAGGTGCGCCCGGTCACCGTCTCGCCGGGCAGGACGGCGCGCAGATAGTCGATCTCGTGGCGGGTCACGACCCAGACATAGGCTTCCACGTGCTTCGCCGCGGCGACCGCCTGCCAGTGCGAGGTCGCCATGTCCTGGATCCAGCGCACCCACACTGCATTGTTGACGTGGCCGAGCTCGTCCGTGTCCGCCTCGGTGGCGGTGACGGAGCGCTCGAAGGGCGTCACGCCTCCTCCGCCCGGCCGCCCATCTGCGCGATCACGAAGGCATAGGCCTCGGCGATTTCGTGGAGCCGTTCCCAGCGGCCGGACTTGCCGCCGTGGCCGGCGCCCATGTTGATCTTGAGGAGGAGGAGATTGTCGTCGGTCTTGGTGGCGCGAAGCCGCGCCGCCCATTTCGCCGGCTCCCAATAGGTCACCCTGGGATCGTGAAGCCCGCCGGTGATCAGCATCGGCGGATAGGCCTGGGCGCGGACGTTGTCGTAGGGGCTGTAGCTTCGGATCAGCTCGAACGCCGCCTTGTCCTCGATCGGATTGCCCCACTCGCCCCATTCGCCGGGGGTCAGCGGAAGGGTGTCGTCGAGCATGGTGGCAAGCACGTCGACGAACGGCACGTCGGCGACGACGGCGCCCCACAGCTGCGGGTCGGTGTTGACGACGACCCCCATCAGCTCGCCTCCGGCCGACCCGCCCTGGATCGCGATCCCGCCGGGCGAGGCGAATCCCTCCGCGACGAGGCCGTTGGCGGCATCGACGAAATCGTTGAAGGTGTTGGTGCGCTTGTCCAGCTTGCCGTCGAGGAACCAGCCATAGCCCATGTCGTCGCCGCCCCGGATATGGGCGATGGCGTAGGCGAAGCCGCGGTCGAGCAGGCTGACCCGGCTTGCCGAGAAGGCGGGCGCGATGGCGATCCCATAGGCGCCGTAGGCATAGAGGAAGAGGCGCCCGGAGCCGTCGCGCGGGAAGCCCTTCGGGTAGACGACCGAGACGGGGATCGACTTGCCGTCGCGCGCCGGGACCAGCAACCGCTCGCTTGCGTAGCGCGACGGGTCGTAGCCCGAGGGTATTTCCTGGACCTTGAGCACCTCCAGGCGCCCGTCGGCGGGGTGGAACTGGTAGACCGTCGCCGGAGTGACCATCGAGGAATAATGGATCCGGTAGGCCTCGGGCGCGAATTCGAGGTCGCCGCCGAAATTGGCCGAATAGGCCGCTTCCGGGAACGGGATGGTCCGCTCGTCGCCCGAATAGGTGCGAAGGATCAGCTGGTCGAGCCCGTCGATCCGCGCCGAGACGGCGAGGTGGTCGCGATAGGCGGCGACCCCTGTCAGGTAGACCCGGTCCGACCCGGCGATGACCGTCTGCCACGCGTCCGGACGCGCCGGATCGGCCTCGGCGAGGCGGAAGTTGACGTGCTCGTCATTGGCGAGGATCCACAGCTTCCCGTGGGCGGCGTCGACCCGATATTGCCGCTTCGGGCTCCGCCGCGAGACGAGCACCGGCTCCGCCTCGGGATCGGAGGCCGGAACGAAGCGCACCTCGTTCGAGGCATTGTCGCCGGTCGTGATCAGGATCAGGCTGCGGTCCTGCGACTGGCCGACGCTGACCGTGAAGCCGAGCTCCTCGGTCTCTTCATAAAGGGTCACCGCCTCCTGCGGCGGACGGCCGAGCCAGTGGAGCCGGGCCCGGTAGCTTCGCCATTGCTCGTTGACCTCGGTGAAGACGATGCCGCGCCCGTCGCTCGTCCAGACCGTGCGTCCGATGCCGACTTCGGTCACCGTCTCGACATCCGCGCCGGCCGCGATGTCGCGGATCCGCAGCTTGAACCGTTCCGAGCCGTCGTCGTCGACCAGGGTGGCGGCGAGCCGCCCGTCCGGGCTGATCGTGATCGCGCCCAGACGATAATAGTCCTTGCCCTCGGCCTCGGCGGCTTCGTCGAGCACAAGCTCGTCCGCGCCGCCCTCGACGCGCCTGCGGTACCACGCCTTATACTGCGCGCCGGGCACATAGGCCCACCAATAGAGCCAGTCGCCGTCGCGCAGCGGAACCGAGCGGTCGTCCTCCTTGGTGCGGCCCTTCATCTCCTCGAACAGGGAGTCGATCAGGCCCTGGTGAGGCGCCATCGCCGCTTCGAAATAGGCGTTTTCGGCCTCCAGATATCCGAGCACGTCGCGGTCGGTGACCTCGGGATAGCCCGGGTCGCGAAGCCAGTGCCACGGATCCTCGACGACCTCTCCGTGTCGTTCGTAGCGGTAGGGGCGTTGCTCGGCGCGCGGCGGCTCGTTCAAGGTCATGCGCTCTTTCTTGGCTTGGGCGGCTGGTCTATTCCGGGCCGCCATTAACGACGAGGATTTTGCCATGTCCACCTACGAAGCGCGCCTCGCCGCGTTGCGCGAGCAGCTCAAGGCCGACCGGCTGGACGGCTTCGTGGTGCCGCTGACCGACGAGCATATGTCCGAATATGTCGGAAGCTATGCCCAGCGGCTCGCCTGGCTGACCGGGTTCCAGGGCTCGGCGGGGGCCGCGGCGGTGCTTCCCGAGGAAGCGGCGATCTTCGTCGACGGGCGCTACACGCTCCAGGTCCGCGACCAGGTCGACGGCCGCCACTGGTCCTACCAGTCGGTGCCGGAGACCAGCATCGCCGACTGGCTGAAGACCCACGCGCCGGACGGCGGCCGGATCGGCTACGATCCCTGGCTCCACACCAGGGACTGGGTGGCCCGGGCGAAGGAGGCGCTGGCCGAGAAGGGGGCCGAGCTGGTCGCCGTCCGCCGCAACCCGATCGACGCCGTCTGGGCCGACAAGCCCGAGCCCTCCAAGGCCCGCTTGGTCGTCCAGCCCGACTCCCTCGCCGGCAAGTCCGCGGCGGCCAAGCGACAGGAGATGGCCGACTGGCTTCGCGAGCAGAGGGCCGACGCCGCCGTCCTCTCCGCGCTCGATTCGATCGCCTGGACGTTCAACGTTCGCGGCGAGGACGTCGAGCACACCCCGGTCGCCCTCTCCTTCGCCCTGGTCAACGAGGACGGCACCGCCGAATTGTTCGTCGCCCCCGAGAAGATCGGCGACGAGGTCCGCCAGCATCTCGGCAACGGCGTGCGCGTCCACGACCGCGACGCCTTCGCGCCCTACCTCGCCTCGCTGGCCGGAAAGACCGTGGTCGCCGACCCGGAGCGTGCGGTCGCGGCCATTTTCGAGGCGCTCGAGGGCGCCGGAGCGAAGGTGATCCAGAAGCGCGATCCGGCGGTCCTTCCCAAGGCGATCAAGAACGGCGCCGAGATCGGCGGCCACCGCGCCGCCCAGGCGCGGGACGGCGCCGCCCTCACCCGCTTCCTCCACTGGATCTCGGTCGAAGCGCCCAAGGGGAGCGTCGACGAGTTGACGGCGGTGGCCCGGCTCCAGGCGTTCCGTCAGGCGTGCGGCGACCTTCGCGACACCAGCTTCGACACCATCTCGGGCGCCGGGCCAAACGGGGCGATCGTCCACTATCGGGTGACCGAGGAGACCAACCGGCCGCTGGAAATGAATTCGCTCTATCTGGTCGATTCCGGCGGCCAATATTCGGACGGAACCACCGACGTCACCCGCACCGTCGCGATCGGCGCGCCGACGGCGGAGATGTGCGACCGCTTCACCCGAGTGTTGAAGGGCCATATCGCCGTCGCCCGGGCGGTCTTCCCGGACGGCACCCGCGGAAGCCAGCTCGACACGCTCGCCCGGCAATATCTCTGGCAGGCCGGGCTCGATTACGCCCACGGCACCGGCCACGGGGTCGGCGCCTATCTCGCCGTCCACGAGGGGCCGCAGCGAATCTCCCCGGCCGGATCGAGCCAGGCCGGCGGCGACGAGCCGCTGCGGGCCGGAATGTTCCTCTCCAACGAGCCCGGTTACTACAAGACCGGCGAATACGGCATCCGGGTGGAAAATCTCGTCCTGGTCGAGGAGCGGCAGGTCGAAGGCGCCGAGAAGAAGGTGCTCGGCTTCGAGACCCTGACCTTCGCTCCGATCGATCCAAAGCTGGTCGTCGCCGAGATGCTCTCCCCGGAGGAGCGGGAGTGGCTCAACGCCTATCATTCGCGGGTGCTGGAGGTCGTCGGCCCGCAGCTCGAGGGCGAGGTGAAGGCCTGGCTCGAGGAGCAGTGCCGGCCGCTGTGAACGTCATGCCGGCGGAGGCCGGGACCCATGAACACGGCCTGCGTCAGGTCTCCTCGGACGGTGTTCCTGGGTCCCGGCCTTCGCCGGGATGACGGGGAGCTTCCCGCGCCTGCGCTTTTCTTCGCCGCAGATTCTCGCGCAGCGCCTCGGCCAGCCTTTTTTCCCGTTCCTCGCCCTGTCTCGTCATGCTCGCCCGACTCCCCGCCTTGACATTGGTCCCGCCCCCCGGCCATAGCGCCGCCTCCCGCGTGGGCACCCCCCAAAAAGTGGTGCCCCTTGGCGATGCTGCCGTAGCTCAGTGGTAGAGCGCATCCTTGGTAAGGCTGAGGTCGTGAGTTCAATCCTCACCGGCAGCACCATCTTTCGATGACCCGACGATGGGGTCATCCCTGGCCGGAGCGGGATCAGCGTATCGCCAGCCCCCCGTCCGACAGCAGCTGGGCGCTTGAAGCCGCCATGTCGCCGCCGACCGGCTGCGACGTCCCGCCGAGACAACGAGACAGGAAAAGCTCGGTGATCGCGTTGAAGGAGAGCCGGTTCGCCGCCTGCTGAAAACCGTGGCCTTCGTCGGGATACAGGACGTAGGTGACGGGCAGCCCCCTTCGGGTGAGGGAACGCGCGATCTGGTCGGATTCGCTCCTGGCGACGCGCGGATCGTTCGCGCCCTGGCCGATGAGCAGGGGCGCCGATATCGCCGACGCATAGGTGAGCGGCGACCGCTCGCGCAGCATCGCCTCGCCGGCGGGCGTCGCGGGGTCGCCCACCCGCTGAACGAACTGCCGGTAGAACGCGCCCCAATAAGGCGGGATCGTCTTCATCAGAGTGATCAGGTTCGACGGGCCGACAATGTCCACTCCGCAGCGATAGCGGCCCGGCTCCCGCGCCAGGCCCATCAGCGTGGCATAGCCGCCATAGGAGGTGCCCATGATCGCTACCCGGTCCGGCGTCGTGATGCGCCTTGCAACGGCGTAGTCCATGGCATCCGAAAGATCGGCTTGCATGCGCGCGCCCCACTGGCGGTTCCCCGCCGCGAGAAACGCCTTTCCCAGGCCAGTCGAGCCGCGGAAGTTGACCGCGAGCACCGCATAGCCCCGGTTGGCGAGCCACTGATGCGTGCCCGAATAGCCGTAGACGTCGCGCGACCACGGCCCGCCGTGGACCGACAGGACCAGCGGGACCGGGAAATCCGGAACCCCATCCTCGTCGCGATCGGACTCCACTGGAAGAGTCAAATAGGCTGTCAAAGCGAGGCCGTCGCGCGCCTTGATCACCAGCGCGTGCATCGGCGCGAGCGGCATCCCGCTCAAGGCGGGACGGACGTCGAAGAGCTTCGACAGAAGCCGAAACCTTCGATCATAGAGATAGAAGGCGGGCGCCTGCCTGACACGGTCCACCCACACCGTCCAGATCTCGCCATTCCCGGACTGGCTGTCGACCGTCCACTTGGCGCCCGCGATCCGGGAAATCGCGGCGATGTCGCGCCCGGTCCGGGCATCCAGCGCCGTCCATTTCGGCTTCCTATATTCGGCGGAAAAGGCCTCCGGACGACCGTCGGGAGCCTGGATGACGGCGCGGACGTCGGCATCGGCGGCGCTTCCGAGCGTGGTCAGGCGGCCGGTTACGAAGTCGACGCTGCTTAGGACGCTCTTGTCCCGGCCGACGCTGTTCAGGAAGTAGCCGTGCCCGCGGTCGTCGACGCCCACGATAGAGGTCGCGGCATCGTCGAGGCCGAACCTGAGCAGGGTCGTCGCCGAGCCGTCGGCATTTATCCGGTCGATCTGGCCGCCGCCGTCGTCCAGCGACTTCTGAGCGAGAACCGGGCGAAGCGCGCCGTCGGCGGCGAATTGTTCATACCCGCCCGGATTGCGCCAGACCTCGATTAACTCGCCGGATTCGAGGTTCAGCCGGTAGAGGTCGTGGACCGACCGGTCGCGGCGGTTCAGGGCGATGAGAACCGCCCCGGGCACGCGCGCGCTCACCCGGACCACGGCAGCCTGGGTCTTTTCGAACGGCGTGTAATCCCTTGCCGGCCCGCCCGAGAGAGGCACTCCGTACAAACGGAAATTCTCGTCTCCGCCCCGATCCCTCAAGTAAAGCATCCGGCGCGAGTCGGGCGCCCAGAAGAACTGGCCGATCGGCTTGGCCTCGTTCGTCAGAGCCCGGGCCTCGCCCATCGCTCCGACGGGTGCGACCCAGATGTTCAGGACCCCGTTGCGTGGAGCGAGGAACGCCACTGTCCGCCCATCGGGACTGATCGTCGCCGCCGTTCGCTCCGGGTTGCCGAACAGGGCGGACCGGGGGATCTGAACGGCCGCCGGCCGGGCGGAGGCCGACAGCGGCGCAAGCTTCGCGCCGGTTGCGGCGCAGATCAGCGGCAGGCATGCGAGCCCGACGAGCGGCAGACGCTTCATGTTCGATCTCCAGGACAGAAGTTGGCGGTTGGACCCGGCCGAGGGTCAGCCGGTGAGCGGCCCGAGTTCCGCCTCATGGCCGGCAAGCGGAGCGAGAGGCCGAAGCGGCGCCGGCGCCGTCGCGGTCGAGCCGGCATTAAGGGGAGCGAGGGGAGCGAATGCGCCGAGCGCGCGATAGGCCGGTTCGCCCCGCCTGGCGCGTCGCCGGTCGAGGCGCGGGCCCGGCCGCACCGCCCGAGGCACCGCGGCGCCGAGCGCTTCGACTCCCCGCGCAGGAGAGGGCGAGAGCGAGAACGAGGGCGAGACCGCTTGCCGAACTCCGACAGGGGCGTCGGCCACGACGGCCGCGACTCCGTCCGGCTGGATCGAGAAGACGGGCAGGCCGGCGCAGGCTAGCGCCGCCAGCGCGCCGCCAGCGGCGGTCGCGAACGCGCCGGTCCGAGGCATGGCCGAGGCCTCTCCGCGAACCAGCCGTTCGACGCGGCGAAGCGACTCTCCCGGACCCGCCATTGTCGAGACCAGGCGCGGGCTGGAGGAACGGGTGGAGGCGCAGACCAGCAAAGCTTCCGCCAGGTGCTGCCCCCCGCCGCCTTTCTCGGCCGCCCATCCGTCGCAATCGTCCTCCGCGATCGCTGCGAGGCGCCGCAATGCGAGCGGGCCCACCGGAAGCAGGAGGAGCGCCGACGACCACGCGGCGACGGCGGTCCAAAGCGGATCGCGGCGGCGCAGGTGCCAGACCTCATGGGCAAGCACGGCCCTCCGCTGGCTTGCGGGGATCGTGACCGCCCATTCAGGAAGGACGATCGTGCCCACCCCCGCCGCAAACGGGCCCGAATGCGTGTCCGAACGCACGATTGGGAGCCGCAGGGCCGCCGCCGCCGCCAGCCGCCGGACGTCCTCGATCACGGCGGGAGAGTCGAGCAGAGGCATGCTTCGCAAGTGGACGATGACCCGGACGTGGTGAACGAGGGTCCGGACGCTGTAGCCCAGCGCGAACGCCAACCAGACCCAGCCGACGAAGGCGACGCCGGTGAAGGCTGTGGGGCCGACTATGTTCGCGCCGACCCCGGCCCCATTCGCCCAATAACCTGTCGGCGGCGTTTCCGACGGCCCGGCCGAAAGCAGCGAGAACAAACTCGGGCGGAGCCAGGAAAATACGGCCGCGCCCGGCGGCACGAGCAGCACGCCGCGCCAAAGCCACTGCCTGGTCGCCGGGGACGCCCCGAACCGCTCGACCGCCAGCGCGCCGAGGGCGAGCAGCAGCGCCTGGAGCCAAGCGCCCGTCAAAAGCGCGACGATGCCGGCTCCACGCTCGGTCACTTCTTGCGACCGGCTTCGACGATCCTCGTCATCTCGGCAAGATCCTCTTCCCGAACGTCATGCTCCTCCAGGAGATGCGCGACGAGCGCGGCGGGATCCCCGCCGAACATACGATCGATGAAGGACCTGACGAGGGCCCGGCGAGTCTCCGGCTTTCCGACTCGGGCCGAGTAGACCAGTTGCCGGCCGGAGCGGTCGCAATGCACCAAGCCGCGCTTCTCCAGCCGGGTCAGGACGGTCGAGACGGTGGTGTGGGCGAGCGTGCGAGTGTCCGCCAGCGTCCTCACCACCTCGGCCACGGTGACCGCGCCTCCGCTCCAGACCGCCCGCATGATCGCGAGCTGCGGTCCGGTCAGCCGCAGGTCGTCGAGGTCGGATGCGCCTTGCGGCTCGGCCAAGTTCCGCTCCTTCTACGTGTGTAGTTCTACTTCTGTAGTAGAAGCGCTAAGCCGAGTCAATGCGTGCATTGCAGGGATGCTCCGGCCCGGCTGGGGACGGCTGAACCAAGGTCGTTTAGGGGCATGGTCGCGATGCGCCGGCGGGCGGAAAGCTGGCTAGCCTCGGTGGTCGAGGCGGACCTCGATCAGGGCCGCGCCACCATGTCGAGCACCGCCGGGTGGAGCGGGCGCATGAACTCGCAGCCCATCAGGTGGCCGCGCATCCAGACGACCCGGGCGTGAAGGCTCTCCAGGCCGGGAAGCTTGATCCACACGTCGGCGCCGGGGATCATGTTGAGATGGGTGGCGGCTCGAAAGCCGGTGGTCGACAGGTCGACGATCTGCACCGTCACGGCATGCGCGCCGCGCTGGCGAAGGCCGGCTCCGAGCACGACCTCGCGCCGCGCCGTGCGCCGGCCCTCCTCGTCCGACTGGGTGCTAAGCTCCGCCGTCAGCGCCATGGCTGCCCGCGCCTCCGACTAGACGGCCGGAACGTCGATGCCGACCGACTTGGCCCACAAGCGCGCCAGGTTCTTCTCCTGGTCGCTCATGTCCTCGCCGAACAGGCGCGGCCGGCGGAAACGCGGCTGGTTCTGGTCGGTGGTGGTTCGCTTCAGCTGCACGAGCACTTCGTTCTCGTCGATCATGAAGGCGAATTCGAGGCCGACCCGGTCGCTTCCCGCCCAGGCGACGCGCGCCGGGACGCTGGTCGCGCCGCGGTTGAAGACCACCTCGGTTCCGACCGGCGGAACGATCGCGCATTCGACAAGGGCGCCCTTGCGCGAGAGGTCGCGAAGCCGGCAGTCGATCTCTCCCGCCGGAGTGCCCAGCTTCGCGGCGAGCAGGACCCTTGCCCGCTTGGCCTTGCGATTGCCGGACACCGCTGCATCCATGAAGGTCTCGACTCCCATCTGCCACTATCCCTATTCGCCGTTGCGCACACGCTACGCGCGAGGGCCTAAATTGTGGTAAAGACGCCGTGCGGTTTTGCAGCCTGGCGCCGGCCCCTTCCCGTGTTTCGCCGGGCGAGGCGGAGAGGGGCCGTTGCCGACCGGGGAGCGATTCCCTAAGGCCGCCCGATGCGATTTTTCTCCGACAATGCCGCCCCGGCCTGCGCCGAGGTGCTCGACTCCCTGCAGGCGGCGAACCGGCTCGACACCGCCTATGACGGCGATTCCTTCAGCGCCCGCCTGGACTCGGCTTTTTCCGAGCTGTTCGAAACTCTCGTCGCGGCCCTTTGGGTGGCGACGGGCACCGCCGCCAACAGCCTTGCCCTGGCGGCGCTGTGCCCGCCGCACGGAAGCATCGTCTGCCACCGCGACGCCCATATCCAGAACGACGAGTGCGGCGCCCCGGAATTCTACACCCACGGCGCCAAGCTCCTCCTCTCCGAGGGCGAGGGCGCCAAGCTCACGCCCCAGGGGGTGACGGCCCTCCTCGCCGGCGTGCGGGGCGACGTCCACCAGACCCAGCCCGCCGCCCTGTCGATCACCAACGCGACCGAATACGGCCTCGTCTACTCGGCCGAGGAGGTCGCAGCGCTTGGCGCGCTGTGCCGGGAGCGCGGCCTCGGCTTCCACATGGACGGCGCCCGGTTCGCCAACGCCGTGGTCAGCACCGGCGCCTCACCCGCCGAACTCACCTGGAAGGCGGGCGTGGACGCGCTGAGCTTCGGCTTCGTCAAGAATGGCGGGCTCTGCGCGGAAGCGCTGATTTTCTTCCGGCCCGAGCTGAAAGCGGCGACCTTGTACCGGCGCAAGCGCGCCGGCCACCTCCTCTCCAAGGGCCGCTACATGGCCGCCCAGATCCTCGCCATGCTCGAGGGCGGAGTGTGGCTTCGCAACGGCAAGGCCGCGAACGACGCCGCCGCCCGGCTCGCCGCGGCGGCCGGAGATTCGCGGCTCGTCCTTCCGGTCGAAGCCAACGAGCTGTTCGTCCGCGCGACCCCCGACGAGGCGCAGCGCCTTCGCGACCAGGGCTTCGACTTCTACGACTGGGGGCCCGGCGAGATCCGGCTGGTGACGAGCTGGGACAGCGACCCCGCCACCGTCGACGCCCTCGCCGCCGCCATTCGGGCGCTGTGAACGATCCGTCGTCCCGGCGAGGGCCGGGACCTCATGGAGAGCCGGCGCCGAGCGCATCGCCCCGTGAGGCCGCGGCCTCCGCCGGGGGCACGGGAAGCTTCCTCCAGCTCCGGGTCCTCCTCCCCTTCCTCATCGTCACCCTGATCTGGGGGTCGACGTGGATCGTCATCCGCGACCAGATCGGGACCGTGCCGCCGACCTGGTCGGTCACCTATCGGTTCGCCATCGCCGCAGCCTCGATGTTCGCTTATTCGGCGGCGACGGGGGCGAGCCTGCGGATCGGGCGGGAAGGGCACGTCCTCGCCTTGCTGTTTGGGATTCCGCAATTCGTCCTGAACTTCAATTTCGTCTACGCGGCGGAGCATTACGTCACCTCGGGGCTGGTTTCGGTCGTCTTCGCCCTGCTGCTCGTGCCGAACTCGGCGCTCGCCCGCATCTTCCTCAAGCATCCGCTGAGCGGCCGGTTCGTCCTCGGCTCGGCCATCGCCATCGCCGGGGTCGCTTTGCTCTTCGTCCAGGAGCTGAGGGCGAGCGCGGAACATCCGGGCGCCGTGCTGCTCGGAATCGGCCTGACGATCCTGGGCGTCCTCTCCGCCTCGATCTCCAACATCATCCACGCCAGCGAGAGGCTAAGGCGGCGGCCGCTTCCGGCGATGCTGGCCTGGGGAATGACCTATGGAGTGGCCGCCAACGCGGCGGTCGCCTTGCTCCTTTACGGGCCGCCGGTCGCCGAGGCCCGGCTCGGCTACTGGCTGGGAGTGGCCTATCTCGGTATCCTCGCCTCCGCCTTCGCCTTCACCGCCTATTTCAGCATCATCCGCCGGATCGGCCCCGCCCGAGCCGCTTATTCGAGCGTCCTGGTGCCGATCATCGCCATGGGCTTCTCGACCGCCTTCGAGGATTACCGCTGGTCGATGTCGGCGGTGGCGGGCGGGATGCTCGCCCTCGCCGGCCTGATCATCGCGCTCCGCTCGCGGCGGGAACCGGCGCAGGCGTGACCATCGCCCTCTGCACGGGCGGAAGCTCCGCGAGGTGGCGCGCCTTCCACTCCATCGCCCGGTGCACCCGGTTGTAGCCGGAAGGATGGTCGAAGAAGAATAACTCCTCCAGCCGCCCCGGCTCGATCTTGCGATATTCGGAAAGCTTCATCGCCGTCGAGGCGAAGCCGTCCGGCTCGCGCGCCGCCTCCAGCCCGAAGGCGTCCGCCTGCTCCTCCTGGGTCCTCACGATCGTATTGAAAATGGGAGTCGCGGCGAGCGCGAACAGGGTGAAGATCAAAGCGAGGAGCGGAACGACGGTCGGATCGGCGACGCTCTCGATCCCCCAGCGGGCGCCGTGGCGGGCGAGGATCCGCGGGGTGAGCCACCAGAGAAGAAGCATTCCGACGAGGATCACCGCCGAGAAGCCGAAGATCAGAAACCAGACGTGGCCGAGGACGTAATGGCCCATCTCGTGACCCATCACCGCCTTCACCTCGGCCGGAGTGGAGCGGTTGAGGAGGTTGTCGTTGAGCGAGATGCGGATGGTGGGCCCGAGGCCGGAGACGTTGGCGGAGATCCGCTTCGACTGCTTCGAGGCGTCGAAGACGTAGACGTTGTCGGCGGGGATGTGGTGCGCCTGCGCCATACCGAGGATTTCGCTTCGCAGCGGCCCCGCCTGCATCGGCGTGTAGGTGTTGAACATCGGCGCCACGAAGACCGGCTCGACCGCGGCCGCGAAGCCGATCACGCAGGCCAGCGCCGCCGTCCCCCACAGCCACCAGGTCCTCGGGGCGCGCCGGATCACGGCGAAGATCAGCATCAGGATCAGCGCCGTGGCGACCACGGAGATGGCGAGGGCTTTTCCCTGCTCGCCGAGCCAGCCGCCGAGCGACAGGTTCATCAGCCCATATTGCCGCTCCCGGAAGAAGCCGGTGTAGAGCGACCAGGGAAGGACGATCAGCGCGCTGAAGACGACATAAGGCAAAGCGTAGAGCGCCGGCTGAAGCCAGCGACGCCTCGTCACCCGCTCCGCCCAGCGCCGCCAGGCGGCCGACCAGCCGAGGCGGAGAATCAGCCAGTTCGAGGCGACCCCGAAGACCGCGCCCCACAGGAGCAGCCAGTACCCGCCCTCGAAATAGGAATCGGACTTCGCCCGCGCCGCGCCCTGCAAGGTCGCGAGATAAGCCCGGGTGGCCGCCTCTACGTCGAACCCTCCCGCCGCCGCGCCGGCGTCCGCCATCGTCTGTACCAGCATTGGAGACCCTCCCCTTCCGGCAAGCTTAGGCGTGGCGCGTGGCGTGCGGCAAGGCGCGTTGCGCGGCTCCGGCGGGGAGCCTAAGCGCGGGATCATGCTCGATGCCCAGAACGCTCCCGCCGCCCCGACCACGATCCGCCGCGAAGATTATCGGCCTCCCGACTGGCTGGTGCCCGAAATTTCGCTGGAGTTTGACCTAGGCGCCGAGCGGACGCGCGTGCGCTCGACCCTTCAAGTGGAGCGAAGCGAGACTGCGAAGGATTTCTGGCTGAGGTTGAACTCGGACGGCCGCGAGCCTGAACAGGTGCATGTCCCCGGCCAAGGCGAGCCCGAGTGGCGGATGGACGGCGACGACCTGCTTATCCGGCTCAGCCTCGACAGCCACACGATCGAAATTTATTCAGAGATTTCGCCGCGCTCCAACACCCAGTTGATGGGCCTCTACGAATCGGGCGGGATCCTCTGCACCCAATGCGAAGCCGAGGGCTTCCGGCGGATCACGCCCTTCCCGGATCGGCCGGACGTGCTCAGCCGCTACCGGGTGAAGCTGATCGCCGACGAGGCGCTCTACCCGGTGCTGCTCGCCAACGGCGACCCGGTTGCTTCGGGCAAGCTCGACGGCGGACGCCATTGGGCCGAGTGGCACGATCCCTTCCCGAAGCCCTGCTATCTGTTCGCGCTGGTCGCCGGCGACCTCGTCGCCAACCGCGACAGCTTCACCACCCGCTCCGGGCGCAAGGTCGACCTCGGCATCTGGGTGCGCGAGGCGGACCTCCCCAAGACCGCCCACGCCATGGCGGCGCTCAAGACGGCGATGAAATGGGACGAGGACGCCTATGGCCGCGAATACGACCTCGACGTGTTCAACATCGTCGCCGTCTCCGATTTCAACTTCGGCGCGATGGAGAATAAGGGCCTCAACATCTTCAACTCGCGCTACATCCTCGCCGACGCCGATACGGCGACCGACGCCGATTTCGACGCCATCGCCGGGGTCGTCGCCCACGAATATTTCCACAATTGGTCCGGCAACCGGGTCACCTGCCGCGACTGGTTCCAGCTCTCGCTGAAGGAGGGGTTCACCGTCTTTCGCGACCAGCAATTCTCCGCCGACCAGGGCTCGGAGGCGGTCAAGCGGATCGAGGACGTGCGGATGCTCCGCGCCGCCCAGTTCCCGGAGGACGGCGGCCCCCTCGCCCACCCGGTCCGGCCGGAAAGCTACCAGGAGATCTCCAACTTCTACACCGCGACGATCTACAACAAGGGCGCCGAGCTGATCCGGATGCTCCACACCCTGCTCGGCGCCGAGCGCTTCCGGGCGGGTACCGACCTCTATTTCGAGCGGCACGACGGGGAAGCGGCGACCTGCGAGGATTTCGTCCGGGCGATGGAGGACTCCTCGGGCGAGGATCTGTCGCGTTTCCGGCTCTGGTACAGCCAGGCCGGCACTCCGCGGGTTCGGGCGGAGATCGGCGCGGGGACTCTCAAGCTTCGCCAGGAGGTGCCGCCGACGCCCGGCCAGCCGGCCAAGCGGCCGATGCCGATCCCGCTCGTCCTTGCGCTGTTCGGCGCGGAGAGCGGGCGAAAGCTCGACGAGCGGCTCGTCCTGCTCGACGAGCTGGAGCGTGAGATCGAGCTCGGCGCGCTTGCGGAGCGCCCGGTCCTGTCGATCAATCGCGGCTTCTCGGCGCCGGTCATCGTCGAAACGGACCGCCCCGCGGCCGATCTCGCCTTCCTCTCCGCGCACGACGACGATCCGTTCGCGCGCTACGAGGCGATCCAGCAATTGATGCTGGACACGCTGCTCGGCGCCATTGCCGGACGGCAGGCCGACGACGGGGCGGTCGTCGAGGCGGTTCGCCTCACCCTCGCCGACGAGACGCTGGACCCGGCGCTGGTCGCGGAGGCCGTGCTCCTGCCCAGCGAGTCGTTCGTCGGCGACCATATGGAGACGGTCGATCCGGAGGCCGTGTTCGCCGCCCGCCAGGCGCTTCGGGCAAGGCTCGGGCGGGATCTCGAGAAAGCGTGGCGGGACGCCTATGCCGCCAATACCGCCAACCGCTACGAATATTCGCCCGCCGCCAAGGGTGCCCGGCGGTTGAAGGCGGTTGCGCTCGGCTATCTGCTCGCCGCCGAAGCGCCCGACGCTCCGGCGCTGGCGGAGCGCCAGTTCGGCTCCGCCGACAACATGACCGACCGGCTGAGCGCCCTTGGAGCGCTCGCCAGCTCCGACGCGGCTGAGCGGCACAGGGCTCTCGCCGCCTTTTACGAGCGTTACCGGGACGACCCTCTGGTGCTCGACAAATGGTTCACCGTTCAGGCCGTCTCGACCCGCGAGGATACGCCGCGGGCGGTGGAAGAGCTTGCCCGGCACCCCGACTTCACCTTGTCCAACCCGAACCGGCTGCGCGCCCTGGTCGGCGCCTTCGCCGCCAACCCGCGCGCCTTCCACGCCGAGGGCGGCCGAGGCTATCGCTTCCTTGCCGACATGGTCATCGCCGTCGACCGACTGAACCCGCAGACCGCCGCCCGTTTGGTCCCGCCGCTCGGCCGCTGGCGCCGCTTCGGCGAAGGGCGGGCGGCGCTGATGAAGGCGGAGCTGGAGCGGATCGTGGGGACCGAGGGCGTGTCGAAAGAAGTGTACGAGCAGGCAAGCAAGAGTTTGGGTTGATCAGTCATCCCGGCGAAGGGGCACCCCGCAAAGTACTACTTTGCGGGGACCCCGAAGGGGCACCCCGAAGGCCGGACCCATGAACACCGGAGCACGAGAAATCCAACGGCCGTGTTCCTGGGTTCCGGCCTTCGCCGGAATGACGAGGAGCTACGTCAACCGCGCCCGCCTTACCCCACCCACTCGGCGACCTGGGTCGCGACCTGGTTGGCGGCCTGGTTGAGGGCGGCGGCGACCGTGGCGCCGTCGGCGGCGGCGGCGGGCACCCGGGCTTCGAAGCGGTTGGTGGTGACCGCATTTTCGGGGCGGGCGAGGCTCGCCTCGAACAGCACGACGGCTTCGCCGCGGGCGGGATCGTAGCCGAACTGGAGCAGCTGCCCGCCGAGCACGACGCCCTGGACCTGGGTGTAGACGGACGGATCGACGACCACCCAGCCCGAACGGCCGGCGAGAGTCTCGGAGAGGAGCAGGCGGAACAGCTCGCCGGGCTTGTCCGACCAGACCCCGTCCTTGAGATACTGGATGGTGGTCGGCCCCGCATAGACCGCGACCCGGTTGTTGGCGAGCGCGTGCGGCGCGACCGGCACGGTGACGGTGATGACGTTGCCCTGGCCGGCGGTGCGCGGCTGCGCGATCGCCTGCCGGGACGCGGCGGTGAGGGTGAGGAGCTCGGGCGGCGCCTTGCCGCCCAGCGAACAGCCGGCGAGCGGAAGCATAAGAACGGCGGCGCCGGCGGCGGTGAGGAAGGCTCGGTTCATCGTATCAGCGCCTCTTCTGCGGCCGGTAGTCGGGAAGCTTCTCGCCGCCCAGGACCCCGCCGATGCCCTGCTGGTCGAGCCGGTCGGTGATGCCCTTGAGCGATTGGGTGGTGGTGCGCAGGTCGCGGACGAGCTGGCCGACTTCCGGAAGGGTTCGGGTCGAGAAGGTCTGCACCCCCGGCTTCGCCTCGCCGAGCAGGGCGTCGAGATTCTTCATGCTCTGGTCGGCCGAGCGGACGGTCCGGCGAAGGTCAGCGATTAGCGGCCGGCCCTCGCGGTCGAGAACGTCGTTGGTGGTGTCGGCCAGCCGCCCGAACTTCTCGGCCGAATCCCCGGCCTGGCGAATGGCGATCCGCGCCTCCGCCATCGTCGCGGCGATCTCGTCGGAGCGCAAGGCGAGGTTCTTGCTGATCGTCTGGGTGTTGGCGAGGATCGCGGCGATCGAGGCCTGGTTCCGGTCGCCGAGCAGCTCGGTGAGCCGGGCGGTGAGATGGGTCACGTTCTCGATCAGCTCCGGAGCGCTGTTCAGCAGCGCCGCGATTCCGCCTGGCTTGGTGGGAATGATCGGCACGCCGTAGGGGCAGACCCGCTCCGGGCTGTTCGGCGGGCAGACGATCTCGCGCGTCTCGCGCCGCTGACCCGGTTTGCGGTCCGGCGGATCGAGCTGGATGGCGGAGACGCCGGTGAAGCCGACGCCCTTGATCGTCGCGTTCGTCCCGACCAGGATCGGAGTGGTCTTGGTCACCGAGATCCGCACCCGGACGAGATCCGGGGTGTTGGGCTGGAGGTTGATCGACTTGACCTGCCCGACGGGAACGCCGGAGAAGGTCACCGCCGAACCCTTGGCGAGCCCGTCGACGGCCTGGCTGAACAGGACGTCATATTCCTTGTCGGTGTCTCCGGACGCCTGGCTTAGCCAGATGATGAAGGCGACGATCGCGACCAGCATCGCCATGACGACGCTTCCGACGAGGATCTGGTTCGAACGATTCTCCATCAGCCTTTAGAATCCCCCTCGGCGGCTTCGGCCCGCGCTTCGGCTTCCTCGACCGCTTCCTCGGCGGCCCGGCCGCGCGGCCCGCGGAAATATTCCTGTATCCATTCGTGATCCAATGCCAGCAATTCCGGGATGGTGCCAACGGCGATCACCTTTCGGTCGGCCAGGACGGCGACCCGGTCGCAGATCGTCCAGAGCGTATCGAGATCGTGGGTGATCAGGAAGACGGTGAGCCCGAGCCGGTCGCGAAGATCGATGGTAAGCTGGTCGAACGCCGCCGCGCCGATCGGATCGAGGCCGGCGGTCGGCTCGTCGAGGAACAGCAATTCGGGATCGAGGGCGAGCGCACGCGCGATCCCGGCGCGCTTCTTCATGCCGCCCGAAAGCTCGGCCGGGAATTTGGGGCCGGCATCGGGCGGAAGGCCGACCATGACGATCTTGTAGGCGGCGATCTCGTCGAGCAGCTTTTCCGACAGGCGCGGATAGAATTCGCGGAGCGGCACCTGGACGTTCTCGGCCAAGGTGAGGGTCGAGAACAGAGCTGCGCCCTGGAAGAGGATGCCCCAGCGCTTGCGGACGCCCTGCTGGGCGGCCTCGCCGGCGGTCAGCATCGGCACGTCGAACACCTCGACCTCGCCCGCGTCGGGGCGCTGGAGTCCGATGATCGAGCGCATCAGGACCGACTTGCCGGTGCCCGAGCCGCCGACCACGCCCAATATCTCGCCGCGGCGGACCTCGAGGTCGAGATCCTCGTGGATCAGCTGCTCTCCGAAACAGTTGCGGAGGCCCTTCACCGAGATGACGATGTCTTCGTCGCCGTCCTTGCCGGCCGCTTCGCCGCCGGCCCTCACAGCCAGCCCACCGAGGTGAAGAAGACGGCGAAGAAGGCGTCGAGGACGATGACCAGGAAGATGCCCTGGACGACCGCGGTGGTGGTGCGAAGCCCGACCTCCTCGGCATTGGCTTCGACCTGCATGCCCTGGAAGCAGCCGGCCATGGCGATGATGAAGCCGAAGACCGGCGCCTTGACCAGCATCTGCCAAAGATCGGTCATCGGAATGACCTCCCGGGTGCGCTGGACGAAGGTGATCGGCGGAATGTCGAGGCCGATCCAGCAGAAGATGCCGCCGCCGATGATCGAGACGATCGCGGCGTAGAAGGCGAGCAGGGGCATCATCATCACGGTCGCGAACACCCGGGGGAGGACGAGCGCCTCCATCGGCGAGACTCCGATCGTGCGCATCGCGTCGACTTCCTCGGCGAGCTTCATCGATCCCAATTGGGCGGCGAAGGACGAGCCGGAGCGGCCGGCGACCATGATCGCCGTCATCAGCACGCCCAGCTCCTTGAGGGAGGAGCGGCCGATCAGGTTCACCGTGAACACCTCGGCACCGAACTGACGAAGCTGCACCGCGCCCTGCTGCGCGATGACGATGCCGACGAGGAAGCTCATCAGCCCGATGATCCCGAAGGCATGGACTCCGACCACTTCGAAGCGCTGGACCACCGCATTGACGCGGAAACGCCGCGGGTGGCGGATGACCTGGGCGGTCGAGACCAGCAGCGCTCCGAAGAAGGCGAGAAGGCCGAGCATCGTCTGCCCGGCCAGCATCGTGGCGGTGCCGACCTGGCCGAGCACCCGGCTGAAGGCGGGCGGCGGGTCCGGGCGGACCTTGACCGGCTGGTCGGCCGCCTCGACCTGGCGAAGCAGGGTCGCGACGCCGTCGCTGGCGCCGACGATCTCGCCGTCGCGCTGGCGCGCGGTGCGGTGGACGAGCCAGGCGCCGATCGTGTCCATCCGGTTCACCCCGGACAAATCGAGGACGAAGCCGCGGCCCTTCAGCCGATCGAGCCGGTTGGGCAGCACGCCGAGCTTGGGAAGGACGAGATCGCCCTGGAATTGCAGCACGCGTCGCCCTTCCCGGGCGCTCTCTGTGAACCTCGCGACGCTGCTCATCGCGCCGACATGCTTGAATTCCGGGGCGCGGGCAAGCTGGACAGAGGACCATGTTGATGCTTGACGCCATCCGATGAAGGCGCAGCTCGCGATTTACGACATGGATCGCACGGTCACGCGGCGCGCAACCTACACCCCGTTCCTGATCCATGCCGCCTCGCGCCTCGCGCCCTGGCGGCTGGCCCTGCTTCCGCTCGCCGGGCTGCTGACCCTCGCCTGGGCGGCGCGGCTGGTCGGCCGGGAGCGATTGAAGGAATGGAATTACCGGCTCCTGATCGGCCGGGGAGTCCCTCCCGAGCGGCTCGAGCCGGTGGTGGAAAGCTTCGCCGAGCACACGCTTCGAACCAACGTCCTGCCCGGCGCCCGGACCCGGATCGCCGCCGACCGCGAGGCGGGCCGCCGCCTCGTCCTCGCCACCGCGTCCTACGAGCTCTACGCCGCGGCGATCGGCCGCAGGCTCGGCTTCGACGACGTCATCGCCACCCGCACGAGGCGCGACTCGCAGGGGCGGATCGTCGCCCGCATCGACGGCGCCAATTGCTACGGCCTCGCCAAGCGCGACATGGTCGAAGCCTGGCTCCAGCGCGAGGGGATCGCCCGGCACGCGGTCCACGTCCGCTTCTATTCCGACCACATCTCCGACGCCCCGATGCACGCCTGGAGCGACGAGGCGGTGGCGGCCAACGCCGACGCACGGCTCACCCGCCTGGCGAAGGCGAAAGGCTGGGAAGTGGTAAGCTGGCGGGAGCGGTGAACGCTAATCCTCCCCTCAGAGGGGAGTGGCAGCCCGGAGGGCTGACGGAGGGGTATCAGCGTCGGATCATAGACTCAGCCGCTGACACCCCTCCACCGGCCTTCGGCCGGTCCCCCTCCCCTCGCAGGGGAGGATTTTCTTCTCCTAAACCGCCGCCAGCGCCTGCTCGAAATCGGCGATGAGGTCGTCGGGGTCTTCGACTCCGATCGAGATGCGCACCAGATTGTCGGTGATGCCGAGCGCCTGCTTGCGGGCGTCCGGGACCGAGAGGTGGGTCATCGCGGCGGGCGCGCTCGCCAGGGTCTCGGTTCCTCCGAGGCTGACGGCGAGGTGGGCGATCTTCAGGGAATCGAGGAAGGCGAAGGCCTCGCGCTCGCCGCCCTTCAGGTAGAGCGAGAAGGTCGAGCCGGCGCCGGTGCAGTGGCGGCGGTAGATGTCGGCCTGGCGGGCGTCTCCGCCGTCCTCGAGGAAGCCGAGATAGCCGACGCTCTCCACCTTGGGATGATCGCGAAGGAAGGCGCAGACCTTGGCGGCATTCTGGCCCGCTTTCTCCATCCGAAGCTCGAGCGTCTCGAGGCTTCGAAGCAGCATCCAGGCGGTGTTGGGATCGGTGATCGTTCCGATCGTGTTGCGCATCATCCTTATGGGGTCGATCAGCGCCTTGGCGCCGACCACGCCGCCCGCCACCAGGTCCGAATGCCCGCCGGCATATTTGGTCAGCGAGTAGATGGAGAGGTCGGCGCCCTGTTCGAGCGGCTTGGCCCAGAGCGGCCCCAGGAAGGTGTTGTCGATCGCGATCGGCGGCCGATGGTCCTCGGTGAACACCGCGTCGCGCGCCGCGGCGACCGCCTCGACATCGACCAGGGCGTTGGTCGGGTTGGCCGGGCTTTCGAGGTAGATGAGCGGAACGCGGCCCTTGCGGTGGGCCTCGGCGAGGACCGACTCGATCTCGGAGCGCTCGGCGCCGGCCGGGAAGTCGAGCCAGGTCACCCCGAAGCGGCCGAGGATCCGCGCGATCAGCGTCTCGGTGGCGGCGTAGAGCGGGCCCGAATGGACGATGACGTCGCCCGGCTGGACGAAGGTGAGGAGGAGGGTGGCGATCGCCGACATGCCCGACGAGAAGGTCAGCGAATCCTCCGCATCCTCCCAGATCGCAAGCCGATCCTCGAGTATCTCCTGGTTGGGGCCGTTGAAGCGCGAATAGACGAGGCCTTCGGCGCCGCCCGGGCGCTTTCCGGTAACCCCCTCGAAGTGGCGTTTCCCGGCCGCCGCATTCTCGAAGACGAAGGTCGAGGTGAGGAAGATCGGCGGCTTCAGCGAGCCCTCCGACAACGCCGGATCGAAGCCGTGCCCCATCATCAAGGTGGCGGGCTTGAGCCGGCGGCCGCCGACTTCGAGCACCGAGGATTTGGGGCGGCGGCGCGGCGTCGCGCCGGTCAGGTCGGATTCGTCTTCGTTCGCCATCGTAAAAGTCTCCTGTCAGCGTGGCATATCTGCGTGGAGACCGAGCCGGCGTTAGCCAGGCTCACCGGCCGTCCGCGGACGGCCTGGAGGGGTGAGGTCCGTTGCCCGCGGGCGCTCTAGCCCAATCGGAGCGGCGGGGGCTAGGGTGTAATTCCCTCTCCCCAGGGGGGAGAGGGTAGGGTGAGGGGGCTCGGCGGCAGAGAGCACCCGCGGACTCAGAACCCCCTCGCCCCTACCCCTCTCCCCCCTGGGGAGAGGGAATTAAGCCTCCAGTTCGATGTCCCAGTAGAGATAGTCGCGCCAACTTTCGTGGAGGTAGCCGGGCGGGAAGCTTCTGCCGTTCTCCTGGAGCTGCCAGCTGGTCGGGCGGTACGGCCGGCGGTTGAGGTTCATGTGCGCCTCGGCCGGGGTCCGCCCGCCCTTGCGCAGGTTGCACGGCGCGCAGGCGGTGGCGACATTCTCCCAGGTCGTCCGGCCGCCCTGGGCGCGGGGCACGACATGGTCGAAGGTGAGCTCGGACGGGCTGGTGCAATATTGGCACTCGAACCGGTCGCGCAGGAACAGGTTGAACCGGGTGAAGGCGGGATGCTCCGACGGCTTCACATATTGGCGAAGGGCGATCACCGAAGGGAGCTGGAAGGTGCGCGTCGGGCTGTGCACCTCGCGGACATATTGCGCGACGATGTCGACCCGCTCGAGGAACACCGCCTTGACCGCCGTCTGCCAGGGCCACAGGGACAAGGGATAATAGCTAAGCGGCGTGTAGTCGGCGTTCAGCACGAGTGCGGGGCAGGCGTCGGGATGCCGTATGAGATCGGGATGGTACATACGCTCGCGACAGCCCTCCGAGTCCCCGAAGGGACACCCCGAACGGCCCGGCCTGTCGCACTCAGGACGGGGAGGAGCGTCCCAGTCCAGCGCCTTCTCGGTGGAGAAGGTGACGGCGTCATGACAGCATGGGCGGCGACTCCCGGTCAAGCGGGAAGTGACGGCTTGCGTCATCCCGACAAAAGCCGGGATCGCGTGGAGACCCGCCGTGACTTCTCGGCCGGAGGTCCCGGCCTTTGGCGGGACGACGGCGGCGGGCGAGGTTCCAGCCCTTGGGACCGCGCACCGTGACCGTCACCCGCTTCGCGCCCAGCCCGACCGGGCGGCTCCACCTCGGCCACGCTTATTCCGCGATCCTCGCCCATGATTATGCCCGCGAGCGCGGCGGCGCCTTTCTGCTTCGTATCGAGGACATCGATCCGGGGCGGAGCCGCGAGGCGTTCGTCCGGGGTATCGAGGAGGATCTCGCCTGGCTCGGCCTCGCCTGGGACGGCGAGGCCGTCCACCAGTCGCGGCGCCTGCCCCTCTATGCCGAAGCGCTCGATCGGCTGAAGGCGCGCGGCCTCGCCTATCCCTGCTTCTGCACCCGTTCGGCGATCGCCGCCGAGATCGCCGCAAGCGCCGCCGCGCCGCACCCCGGAGCGCGGGCCGTGGCAGGCGGGCCGGACGGGCCGCTCTACCCCGGCACCTGCCGGCGACTCTCGCTTTCGGAGCGCGAGTCGCGGGCGAACGAACCGCATGCCTGGCGCCTCGATACGGCCGCCGCCTCGGCGCTCGCCGGCCCGCTCTACTGGCGCGACGGCGACACGGAGGTCGAGGCCGAGCCGGAGGCGTTCGGCGACGTCGTCCTCGCCCGCAAGGACGCTCCGGTCAGCTATCACCTCGCCGTCACGGTGGACGACGCCGCGCAGGGCGTCACCGACGTGGTGCGCGGACGCGACCTCTATTCCGCAACGGACGTCCACCGCCTGCTCCAGGCTCTGCTCGGCCTCCCGACTCCGCACTACCACCACCATCCGCTCCTCGCGGGTCCCGACGGCCGCCGCCTCGCCAAGCGCAACGGCGCGCCCGCCCTCGCCGACCTTCGCGCCGCCGGGGCGGACGGGCGGGCGCTCGCACAGGATTTGAGGGCGGGGCTGTGCGGCCCCCTCTCCCTTGCGGGGAGAGGGTTGGGGTGAGGGGGTTCTGAGTACGAGGTTGCTCCCCTGACGCCGAACCCCCTCACCCTGCCCTCTCCCCGCAGGGGAGAGGGTGTTGGCGACCGACATCCACCGCCTGCTCCAGGCCCTGCTCCGCCTTCCGACTCCGCATTACCACCACCACCCGCTGCTCACCGGCCCCGACGGCCGCCGCCTCGCCAAGCGCGATGGGGCTCCCGCGCTCGCCGATCTTCGCGCCGCCGGGGCCGACGGCCGGGCCCTCGCGCAGCAGCTCCGCGCCGGCGCGATCCCGACCGTCATCCCGGCGGAGGCCGGGACCCAGGAACACCGCCGCCGCCAATCCTGAAATCGCGGTGTTCATGGGTCCCGGCCTCCGCCGGGATGACGGAGAGGATGACACGGCGCCTACCGCCCAAATGCCGGGTGGATATTCGTCGCCGAACACCTAGATAGGCGCCATGACGGTCCTCCTCGGAATCCTCCTCGCCCTCGCCGCCGGCGCCGTCCTGTTCGTGCTGGCCAAGGGCGTCATCAACATGGCCCAGCAGAAGGACCTGACCGGCGAGCGCTCGCAGCAGCTGATGCGCCAGCGGGTCATGCTCCAGGCGGTGGCGATCATCATCGCCGTCCTGCTCCTGCTGATGGCCAGCGGAAGGCATTAGAGCTGGTCAGGCTCAACAAGATCTACACCCGGACCGGGGACGACGGCGACACCGGCCTGGTCGACGGCTCGCGAATCGCGAAGAACCATCCTCGCGCGCAGGCGATGGGCGATGTCGACGAGGCGAACAGCGCGCTCGGGATCGCCCTCCTCCACCTTTCCGGCGAAGCGCATCGCCGGCGCGTGAGCGCCATCCAGAACGAGCTGTTCGACCTCGGCGCCGACCTCGCCACGCCCGGTGAGGATTTCGCACCGTCCGAAATGACGCTGCGCATCGTCCAGCCGCAGATCGACCGGCTCGAGCGCGAGATCGATGCGATGAACGAGGGGCTGGAGCCGCTGCGTAGCTTCATCCTTCCCGGCGGGTCGGCCGGCGCGGCCCACCTCCATCTCGCCCGGGCGATCGTCCGGCGGGCGGAGCGCTCCGCGGTCGCCGCGGCCCGGGAGGCGGCGCTCAACCCGCTCGCCCTCATCTACCTCAACCGACTGTCGGACCACCTGTTCGTCATGGCGAGGGCGGTCGCGGCGGCGGAGGGCGGCGACCTGCTTTGGGAACCCGGCGCCACCCGGGGCGCTGACTAACTTGCGTTAGAGGATTAAGGGAGCGCAATGGCAAGCCAAGCGGAATTCCCGAGGAGCGACCTCCTCGCCGAACGCTTTTCCGCCGTCCGGGCGCTCAGCTTGGGCCTCGCGGCGCGGTTGTCCGACGCCGACGCGACGATCCAGCCGAGCCCGGACGCGTCTCCTGCCAAATGGCACCTCGCCCACACCAGCTGGTTCTTCGAAACCTTCGTGCTTCGCGACCACGTCCCGGGCTACGCCCTCTACGACGAGAGCTGGGCCTATCTGTTCAACTCCTATTACGAGGGCGAGGGCGAGCGCCATGCCCGAGCCAAGCGCGGCCTGCTCAGCCGGCCTAGCCTCGATCAGATCCGGGCCTGGCGCGGGCATGTCGACGAAGCGGTCGGCCGCGCCCTGCCGGGACTTCCGCCCGCCGCGCTTCGCATTCTGGAGATCGGCCTTCACCACGAGCAGCAGCACCAGGAACTGATGCTCACCGACATGCTCGCCACGTTCGCCGAGAACCCGCTTCGGCCCGCAATATGGCCTCGCTCGCCCTCGGCGCCCGCAGCGGCGCCCGCAGCGCTCGGCGGAGTCCAGCGCCCGGGCGGAATCTACGAGATCGGCGCTCCCGACGGCGGCTTCGCCTTCGACTGCGAGCGGCCGCGCCACCAGGTCCTGCTTACCGCGCACGAGCTCGCCGACCGCCCCGTCACCAACGGGGAGTGGATCCGTTTCATCGAGGAAGGGGGCTATTCGGCGCCTTCGCTGTGGCTTGCGGACGGCTGGGACTGGGTGAAGTCGAACGCGATTTCGGCGCCGCTCTATTGGGAGCAGGGCGACGGCGCCTGGCTTCGCTTCGGCCTCGACGGCCTCCATCCGGTGGAGCTTGCCGACCCGGTCTGCCACGTCAGCTATTACGAGGCCGACGCCTTTGCGCGCTGGGCCGGGGCGCGGCTCCCGACCGAGGCGGAATGGGAGGCCGCCGCCGCCGGCGCCGATCCCGACTCCGGCAACCAGCTCGATTCGCCCGGAGCCGTCCGGCCGCGTCCCGGGCCGCCCGGCCGGGGCCTTCGCCAGCTTTACGGAGACGTCTGGGAATGGTGCCAGAGCGCCTATCTTCCCTATCCGGGCTTCATCCCCGAGGAGGGCACGGTGGGCGAGTATAACGGCAAGTTCATGGTCAGCCAGATGGTGCTTCGCGGCGGCTCCTGCGCCACTCCGCGCGGCCACATGCGCGCTTCCTATCGAAACTTCTTCTATCCCGGGCAGCGCTGGCAGTTTTGCGGGCTCCGGCTGGCGCGCGACAGCTGATGGACGCGCCCCGCCGCCCGGTTGCCGACAAGGACGCCGACGCCGACTTCCGCCATGACGTGCTCGCCGGCCTTCGCCAGCGGCCGCGCGCCATTCCCGCCCGCTGGTTCTACGACCGTCGCGGCTCCGAGCTGTTCGAGGCGATCACCCGTCTTCCCGAATATTACCTCACCCGGACCGAGACGGCCTTGCTCGAGGCGCACAGCCCGGAAATCGCCGAGCGGGTGGGATCGGGCCATGCAGTCGTCGAGTTCGGCTCGGGCGCTTCGGTCAAGACGCGGATCCTGCTGCGCTGCGCAAGGCCTTCCACCTACGTCCCGATCGACATCAGCGGCGATTTCCTGCGCGAGGCCGCGGCCGCGCTCGATGCCGATTTCCCGGGGCTTCGAGTGCTTCCGGTCGAAGCCGACTTCATGGGCCCGATGAAGCTCCCCGCGGAGGTGGGCGATGCGCCGAGGCTCGGCTTCTTCCCGGGTTCGACGATCGGAAACCTCGTCGCCGGAAGCGCCGTCGACCTTCTCCGCCGGATGAAGGACACGCTCGGGGTCGATTCCTGGCTGGTGATCGGAATGGACCGCCTCAAGGATCCGGCCGAGCTGGTCCGCGCCTATGACGACGAGGCCGGAGTGACCGCGCAGTTCAACCTCAACCTCCTCGCGCGGATCAACCGCGAGCTTGGCGGCGACGTGCCGGTCGACGCGTTCCGGCACAAGATCGTCTGGAACGAGACCCGGAGCCGGATCGAGATGCACCTGGAAGCGGTTCGCGACGTGCGCTTCTTAGTCGAGGGCGAAGCGTTCGAAATGGCGGCGGGCGAGACCATCCACACCGAGAACAGCCACAAATACAGCGCCCGCGACTCCCGCTTCATGCTGCTCGCCGGAGGCTGGGAGCCGGTCGGGGAATGGACGGATCCGGAAGAGCGCTTCTCCCTCGTCCTCGCCCGCGCCGAACCGCCGCGCTCCGCGCCCTGACCTTATCCTCCCCCGGATTTTCGGGGGAGCGGGACCGCGCGAAGCATGGCCCCCCTCCCCTGCAAAAGCAGGGGAGGATAAACGCCTCCGAACCTACCGCACCGCCGCCCGCCAGGTGGTGATATAGTCCATCGAGCCGCGGCACTCGCTCATCTCGGTCTGCTCGACGAGGCGGAAGGCGGCGCCGTCCCACGCATAGACCTGGGTCACGCCGCAATCGCCGATCCCGCGTCCCTTCGAATAGGTGCCGAGCCGGCGCGCCTTCGGGTCCCAGTCGGCGTTCCAGAGGCCGTCGATATCCTTGTCGAGGTCAAGCTTCACCGCTTTGCCCGCTTCGTCGAGGAGCAGAGGCACGCTTAGCATATTGTAGGCGCCGCTTCCGCAATGGGCCGGGACGAGGGCGAGGCTGTGGCGGGCGTCGAGCCGCCAGCTTTCCGCCGGCTGCTCGTCGGACGCCTTTTCGCAGGCATTCTCCCCGCGGGCCGTCTTTATCTGGGCGGCGGTCGGGCGGCGCGGAGGCTTGGACGAGGGCGGGGCGGAGGCGATCACCGGCAATGCGGGGACCGGCGGAACGGCCGAGGCCGGGGCGGGTCCCTTCCTGACCAGGGCGGTGACGGTGCCGAGCCGCCCCTGCTTCTCGTCCATGTAGAGCAGGGCCGCCGCGACTCCCGCCGTCGAAAGCGTGCCGAGCGGCTTGCCGGCCCTGTCCATGACCACCGCCTTCTTGCCCGCCGTCAGGGCGGCCAGGAAGCCGGCCGGGTCGCTGGCCCGTAAGCCGGCGTCGGGGCCGGGGCGAAGCGAGAAGCGGCGGCCGTCGACCAGAATAGCGGCGGGGATACCCTCCACCACGTTGATCCACACGTCTGCGGGAGCGTTCGCCTCGGCGCCGCGCGCGACCCCGGCCGTCGCCGCTTCGTAATCGTCCTCCGGCATCAGCCCGGCGGCGGCGCAGGCGCGGCCGTTGTCGCAGCCGACCACCCAGTCGCGGAAGGTCTTGAGATCCGAAGGGTAAGGCGCCGCGGCCCCGGCGGCCGCGAGGAGGGGGAGCAAAAGCATCCCGCTTCCTACCGCCCACCGGGCGCATGCGCCAGCTTCCCCGCTAAGCGGCGAAAACCGCGCGGAAATTTCCAGAGCCCTAATCCAATTTAAAGCTGGCCGTCGGCCGGTCGCTACAAGGACGGGCACGCGCCGGCGCCCGGCGCAAGGGGGACTGACTTGAAACGCCTCATCGAGAGGATTTCCGAACCGTGTCCGCAATCCTGAGCGGACGGCCGCTGGCGCCGCTGGTCGAACGGCTGTCGCGCCTCTCGCCCCTCTCCACCGCCGAGCGCGAATCCCTCTTGTCGCTGCCGCACGCGATCCGCAGCCTCGCCGCGTCCGGCCATATCGCGCGCGACGGCGACCGGGTGGAAAGCTGCACCCTCCTGCTCTCGGGCTTCGCCTATCGCTACAAGATCACCGGCGAGGGCGCCCGGCAGATCATCTCGGTCCACATCGCCGGCGAGCTGCTCGACCTGCAGCACAGCTTCCTCGCCGTCGCCGACCACGGCATCCAGCTGCTCACCGACGCGACCGTCGCGGTCATTCCCCGCCTGGCGATCCGCGACCTCGTCCTCGGCGAGCCGGGAATCGCCCGCGCCTTCTGGGTCGACTCGCTGATCGACGCCTCGATCTTCCGCGAATGGGTGGTGAATGTCGGCCGGCGCAACAGCCGCGCCCGGGTCGCCCATATATTGTGCGAGATCTTCCTTCGCCTCCAGGCCGCCGGGCTGGTCCGCGGCCAGCGCTACCTGCTGCCGATGACCCAGGAGCAGCTCGCCGACGCGGTCGGGCTCACCTCGGTCCACGTCAACCGCGTGCTCAAGCAGCTGGCAGAGGAGGGGCTGATCAGCCGCGACCGCCGGACCATCGCCATCGAGGACTGGCGGCGGCTGAAGCGGATGGGGGATTTCAACGAGCGTTATCTCCATCACGACGCCGGCGAGGGCCTCGCGGCGGCGACCTGATCCACTTGGTTGCGAAATGCGACGGGATCGCGCACTATCCTCGTCCGCCCCGTAGCGTCCCACCTCCCGATTCGGGGATTTTCAAATGTCCAGGCGCGACCGTATCCAGCATCACACGGACCGTGCGTTCGAGGAACTCGACCGCGCCCGAGCGGCGGTTTCGACCGAAGCCGCAATCGCCCATCTCGATCTTTCCGAGCTTCATCTCGAGCGGATGAAGGCCCTGTCGGACGAGCAGGCCCCCGCCTTGCGCCTGGTGCCCTCGGAAGACTGACCGCTGCGGCGTCCCGGCGAAGACCGGGACCCAAGGGGTGAAGAGCCCCCTACCCGTCGTCCCAGCGAAGGCTGGGACCCCAGCGGGTGAAGAGCGCGGACGGCCGAGCCGCTCGGGCGCATCTCCGCTCGATCCCGGCCGCGTTTTTCGCCCCCTGGGGCCCCAGCCTTCGCTGGGACGACGTTACAGCAGGAAGTCGCTGGCGATGATGGCGTGCCCGGCGACGGGATCGACCTGGATGATCAGGTCGGCATTGCCGTCGCCGTTCACGTCGCCCTCGACGAACCAGCTTGCCCCCGACTGATAGGCGCGAAGCTCTCCCGCCGTGTGGCTGAAGGCGTCCGAGCCGATGAAGGTGAAGGCCTGGTCGCCCCCCGTGCCGGTATTGGCGTCGATCCGGGTGAGGTCGATGTGATCCGACACATATTCGAAGTCGAGGATGTGATCGGTTTTCGCCGCCGTGGACTCGGCCGCCGATTGATAGACGTACAGGTCGTTGCCGAGCCCGCCGCGCATCGTGTCGGCGCCGAGGCCGCCCTCGAGCCAGTCGCTGCCGCCGAGGCCGTACATGGTGTCGTCGCCCGCGCCGCCGACGAAGGCGTCGTTGGCGGGGCCGCCCGCGAAAGTGTCGTTGCCGGCGCCGCCGTAGACGCTGAGCGCCCCGTCGGTCTCGGCATAGCCGTTGAAGAACAGGCTTTCGTCCGCGAGCAGCCCGCCGCCGTAGACGGTCAGGCGCCCTCCCGCTGGCACGTTCGCGTCGACGGTGGTGATCGAGTAGGTGACATGCTCGATTCCGCCCGCCGCCGTGCCGCTCAGCAGGCTGAGATTCTCCACCCCCGAAAGCGAGTTGGCCCCCAGCGTGAGGGTGTAGTTGCCGAGCAGGCCGACCGTGTCGGTCCCAGCCCCGCCGACGACCGTGTCCGCGGCGGTGAACGCCGCTCCGAAATAGAAGTAATCGTTGCCGCCGCCGCCGTTCGCCGTGTCGTTGCCGCCGGAGGAGAGGTCGAGGACGTCGTTGCCCGCGCCCATCGTCATGACGTTGTCGAGGCCGTTCCCGGTCACGAGCTGCCCCGCGCTGGATGTGCCGACGAGAGTCTCGACATTCGCCGCCAGCGTGTAGGAGGCAAGGCCGGTGCGGACCTCGTCGATCCCTTCGCCGGCCTGCTCGACGATCGAATATCCGGCCGAGTCGATGACATAGACGTCGTTGCCGGCGCCGCCGAACACCGCGCCCGCCACCGAGCTTCCCGCAACGCCCGTGAAGCTGTCGTCGCCGGCACCCAGCAGCACGTCGCCGCCGAAGCGCCCCGAATTGACCAGGATGTCGTTGCCGCCGCCCAGGTTCGCGCCGCCGGTGACGGTGCCGCGATTCTCCAGGTCCTGCGCAAGCGGAGCGGTGACCGACGGATCCACCAGGCTGCGGTCGTCGATCCGGCCGACGACGCTGTCCGCCGCGACGATCGTCCGGGTCGCGCCCGCGCCCACCGTCAGCGACGGGGTGGCGAGGCCGGCGAGGGTCACGGTCGAGCTTATCTTGTCGGCCTGGAGGAGCAGAAGCTCGGCGTCAGCGCCGATGCCGGTCACGGCATAGGCCGAGCCGGTCGTGCTCGAGGCGGCGCTATGGACGATCTTCTCGAAGCCGGTCAGCGCCGACAGGTTGAGGGTCGCCCCGATCTGGCCGACCGTCGCATCGTCATAGCCGGTCCCGCCGTCGACATGCCCCGGCATCGCGTTCCGAGTGCCGAGCGTGAAGCTGTCGTCTCCGCCGCCGAGCGCGATGTTGCCGACCGCCACCGTGGTCGTCAGCGAGGTCGGCAGGAGGATCACCTTCTCCGCCGCGTCGCTGCCGAGGATGGCGGCGAAAGCGGCGTTCAGGCCGGTAGTGAAATTGCCGCCCTCGAGATGGACGGTGCCGAAGGCCGGCAGGTTGTACGGAGTCCCTGTCGACGAGTTCACCGCGGCGACGGTGAACGTCAGCCCCGGCGACAGGTAGACGTCGTCGACGGCGGGCTTGACCGTGAAGCTGGCGGTCGCGCCGGGTGCCGCGCCGTTCAGCCGAAGCTCCTCTATGCCGCTGGTATTGTACCAGTCGAACGTGCTTCCGGCAGCGATGTTCTGGAAGACGACCTTGTCGTGGCCCGCTCCGCCGGTCAGGTATCCGTAGCTGAAGCGCTTCGAGCCGTTCATGTCGAACTCGGCGGAATCGTCGCCGTCGCCGAAGTCGATCGGGAGGGGATTGTTGCCGTTCGTCTCGCCCGTGATCGCGGCGAAATAGCGATCGTTGCCGGCACCCAAGCGGATCGTCCCGAGTATCTGGCCCCGGTTGATCACGCTATCGTCGAAGTCGGAGCCGATGATCGCCGGCGCGTCGTAGGGCACGGCGTAGCCGGTGATCGCCAGCTCGCCCGAGATCTTCGCCCCGCTCTCGTTGACGATGGTCACCCCCGCGCCGTCGATCTTGATCGCTGCCCCCACCGATCCCGGAACGGCCGGGTGGGCCGCCTCGAGGACCGCTCCGGAAGCATTGGTGAAGGTGATGTGGTCGGCCAGGATTTGCGCCGCCGGCATTCCGAAGACGGTCAGATGGTTGACGAAGTCCCCCGAACCCGCCGCGACGACGATCGTCTGCGGCAGGATGGAGCCGAGATTCTCGGCGGTGAAGTCGCTTGCCGACCGGTCCTTGAAGCGGAACAGGGTCTGGTAGTCGTAGCTCGTCGAGTAGGAATATTGCAGCAGGGTGTCCGAACCCGACTGGATCAGCCGCAGCAGGCCGGTCTTGTAGTCGTTCGCCGTGTGCCAGCCGATCCCGTAGGCGGCGGCCTCGTTGATGTCGATCCGGTCGCCGCCGGCGCCCGTGGCGAAATCGGTGACGACGATCTCCTTGACCCGGGTCTGGTTGGTGTAGGGGCCGAAATAGCCGGGATCGAGCCGGATCGAGTCCTGCCCTTCGCCGAGCGTCACCGTCGCCGAGCCCTTGAGCGCGAAGAAGGTGACAAGGTCGTCGCCCGAGCCGCCGTCGAGGGTGAGCGCGGAACCGTTGGAAGCGGCGACGTCGAAGCGATCGTCGCCGTCGCCGCCGCTCGCCTGCAGCGCCGAAGCGGCTGCCGTCGCCAGGCGGGAGAGGATGAAGCCGTCGCTGCCGGAGCCGCCGAACAGCTGGTCGGCGCCGCCGACGCTCTCGTCGATCAGGTCGTCGCCGGAGCCGCCGTAGACGATGTCGTCGCCGCCGCCGCCGGCGAGGCGGTCCTGGCCGTCGCCGCCGTCGATCGCGTCCGCGCCGTTGCCGCCGGAGATCACATCGTCGCCGCCCAGCCCGCTTAGGCTGTCGCCGCCGACTCCCCCGCTGAGCGTGTCGTCGCCCGCGCCGCCCGCCGCGACCGTGCCCGCCGGGGCGGAACCGTCGGGCGCATAGCCGCCGAGGTTCCACGCGGTCAGATTGCCCGAGGGCAGGCCGGTGAACGTGACCAGCGGCACGAAGCTGTCGCCGCCGCCGTTGGAATCCACCATCAACCTGACGCCGCCCGAATCCGCCGCGAGAACGAGGTAGCCGGCGGCGAACGGGTTGGTCTGCTGGTCCCAGCCGGAGAGATTGGCGGCGAGGTAATCGGCCAGGTCGAGCCGGTCGCCGCCCTCTCCGGCGCTGAAATGAGTCACCACCGTCTCGGCGAGCCGGCCGCCGGGGTCGAAGCGCAGCACGTCCGAAACGCTGTCGTCGCCGAGATCGACGCTGACCGCACCGCGGCGGTCCCACAGCACCACCGTGTCGGCACCCGTTCCGGCCGAGACGGAGACCGCGCCGCCATTGCGGTCGAAGGACGATTCATACTGTCCCGGGATCCAGTCGTACCAGATGAGGTCGTCGCCGGCGCCGCCGTCGATCGACACGGTTCGCGCCACCATGTTGAGGGTCCGCGAGACCGAGATGAAGTCGTCGCCGTCCCCGCCGTTCAACGTGTCGCCGCCGCCGGCATGATCCTCGAGCGTGTCGTTGCCGGTTCCGCCCTGAAGGATGTCGTCGCCGGTTTGGCCGTTCAGGTAATCGTCGCCCCCACCGCCCATCAGAAGGTCGCTGCCGAAGCCGCCTTCGATCCGGTCGTCGCCGCCGAGGCCGGAGATCGTGTCGCTGCCCGCTCCGCCGTACAATTTGTCGGCGCTTTCCGTTCCGTCGAACACCCGGTTCTGCGGGACCGCCGAGAAGCTCGCGAGGAAGCCGCCGAGATTATATTCGGTGAAGGTAAGGGCGCGTCCGTTGATCTGGATCGCCTCTTCCCAATAGCCCTTCGTGTTGAGGCTGATGACGCTGTAGCCCTGGTAGACGTCGAGCCGGGCGCGCCCGCTGGTGAACGGGTTCGTCGCCTGGTCCCAGTTGGAGAAGATCCGCCCGAACAGGGTGTGGAGATCGAGCCGGTCGGCGCCGAACTCCGGCGCGCCGACCTTGAAGTCCGAAACGACGGAGGGAGCGTTCGCTCCACCCGGAGACCCGTCGAAGGCCAGAGTGTCGTTGCCGAGGCCGAGGGTGACATAGGCGTGGCCGGCAGCGGCGATGCGCACCCGGTCGTCGCCGGCGCCCGCATCGATCGTCGCGTTGACCGCCCCGTCGAAATAGAGCGAGTCGTTGCCGTTGCCGCCAAGCAGGGTCGCGCCGGTGCCGCGCTGCCAGCCGTAATGGACGACGCTGATCTGGTCGTCGCCCTCGCCGCCGTCGAGCAGGTCGTCGCCGCCGCCGCGATCCTCCACCCGGTCGTTGCCGTCGCCGCCGTACAATTTGTCGTTGCCGAGCCCGCCTTCGATCCGGTCGTCGCCGCCGAGGCCCGAGACGATGTTGTCGAGTGCGTTTCCGGTCAGGACCTGCCCCGCCTCAGTGCCGGTGAGGTTCTCGACGTTGCCGGCGAGCGCGTAGCGGGCGAGGCCGGTGACCACCGTGTCGATCCCGCCGTTCGCCTGCTCGATCGTCGAGTCGCCGCTGGCCTCGACGACGTAGGTATCGTCGCCCGCTCCGCCGGTCATCCGGTCGACGCCGGCGCCGCCGTCGAGCCGGTCGTTGCCGTTGCCGCCGGTCAGTCTGTCGTCGCCGCCCATGCCGAGGAGGATGTCGTCGCCCGCGCCGCCGGTCGCGTCGTCGGCAAAGGCACCGAGGGTGAGCTGGAACCGCTCGACACCGCTGAACTCGAGAACATGGCCGTCCGCCGTACCCGCCCAGCCTTGAGCCGCGGCGAAGGTCACGGCTCCGCCCGCCGCGCTGAAGCTCGCCTCGAGAAGGTCGTTGCCGGCGCCGCCGTCCGCGCGGTCGATTCCCGCCGTCTCGCCCGAAGCGACGACCAGCCGATCGTCGCCGTCGCCGCCGTCCAGCGAATCGGCGCCGGTGCCGGAGTCGAGCATGTCGTTGCCGCCGAGGCCGGAGAGGCTGTCGTCCCCGCCGAAACCGAACAGGTCGTCGTCGCCGGCGGTGCCGACGACCGTGTCGGCGCCGTCGCCGGCGGTCGAGGCGGCGTAGTGGCGGAACTTGATCGCGCTGCCGCTTCCGTCGGCGCTCGAATCGTAGTCGGTCCACGCCAGCGTGAAGCCGTCCGCCGAAGCGGCGATCGCGCCGAGATACTGGTGCCCCGGCTCGCTGCCGTTGACCGCGATCTCGCCGTCGATCCGGGCTCCGGCCGAATCGAAGGCCTGCGCGCGCACGTTGTAGCCGGAGCCGTCGAGTCCGGTTTCCTCGCGCCAGGCGATGACGAAGCCGCCGTCGGCCGTGACCGTGACCTTGGGGTATAGCTGGGAGCCGGCGGTCGTGCTGTTGACCAGGAATTCGTCTCCGGACGGAGCGCCGGACGAATCGAACAGGCGCGCCTTGACCGCCGACAGGGTCGGATCGCCGCCGACATGGCTGTCGTCGCGCCACGCGACGACGAAGCCGCCGCCGGGAAGCATTCCGATGGAGGGGTCGCGCTGCAGCCCGGCGAGCGTCTGGTTGACGACGAACTCGCCGCCGGCCCGGCTTCCGTCGGCCGCGAAGCGCTGGCCGACGATCCCGTCGGCGGCGCCGGTGTCGGCCCAGACCGAGATCCAGCCGCCGTCCGCGAGGGCTCCGGCGACGGGCAGGAACTGGGCGCCCGGGGTCGCCGTGTTGAGGAAGATCTCGCCGCCCAGCTTCGCTCCGGCGGAATCGAACAGCTGCGCCCGCGCCGCGGTCTTGGAGGCGGTGAAGGCGGTCGAATCGGGATCGCCCGAATAGTCGATCCAGCTGATCAGGAAGCCTCCGCCGGCAAGGGCGGTCCCGTCATAGCCGACCTGCTGGCCGACCCTCTGGCTGTTGACCGCGAACTCGGCGCCGATCGGCCAGCCGGCGGCCGAATAGCGCCGGGCGAACACGTCGCAGTCCGTGAAGGTCGAATCGTACAGGCTCCAGACCGTGACGAAGCTCCCGTCGGCGAGGGTGAAGAGCGCCTTCAGCTCCTGGTTCGAGGCCTGCTGCAGCGAAGCGAGGGCGATTTCGGGGCCGGATTTGCTTCCGTCGGCATTGTAGATCTGGCCGCGCACCAACTCGTTCGACGTCGAAGCATCGGTCCAGCCGACGACGAACCGGCCGTCCGACAGGTAGGTGAGAAGCGGCGAGAACTGGTTTCCCGACGTGATGCTGTTGGCGAGCTGCTCCGCGCCGCGGCGCTCGTAATGAGTCGGCATTTCGATCCCCACCCCGGGCGGCGCTCCGCCCACCTCGTCCGCGGCGCTCCGTCCGGACTCCGCTCCGGCGGCCGGCGAGCCCCCTCGAACGGGCTTCGCACTGGCTTGAAAGTACAAAATTGTCAACGACTTGCAGCGGCGGCGGGAGCGCCCTTGCCGGGCGGGGCGACTTGCGCCATTCCGGTCGCCTCATCTGGGGGATCCGCCGAATGCGCCGTGCCGCCGCCTTACTCGCCGCCGCCTGCCTGTCCGCCTGTGCCGCGGCGCCCGCCGCCCGGCCCGCGAACGAGCCGAGCGCGCGCTACACATTCTGGCGCCCGGCGCCCGTCCTCGACGCTCCCGAGCCTTCCAAGGTCGTCGCCGCCGCGCCGGCCGAGGCCTGGCGGCCGATCGATCCGGAGAACCTCCTAGTCCTCGACCTGAAGGACGGCGGCCGGGTGCTGATCGAACTGGCGCCGGACTTCGCGCCGGTCCACGTCGCCAACATCCGCGCCTTCGCCCGCGGCGGCTGGTGGAACAACGCCTCGATCTACCGGGTCCAGGACAATTACGTCGTCCAGTGGGGCAATGGCGATGCCAAGGTGCCGCTTCCGGCCGGCGTGGTGAAGCTCCCGCCGGCCGAATATGACCGGCCGCTCGCCGGCCTCGCAATCCGCCCTCTGGGCTTTCCCGACAGCTACGCACCGATGGTCGGCCATTCGGGCGGCTGGCCGGTCGCCTACGATCCCGAGAGCGGCCGGGCTTGGCTGACCCATTGCTACGGCTATGTCGGAGTGGGCCGCGACCTCGCCCCCGACACCGGCACCGGCGGCGAGCTCTACGCCGTGATCGGCCACGCGCCGCGTCCGCTCGACCTCAACATCGCGCTCGCCGGGCGGGTGATCGACGGAATGGCCGCGCTTTCCGCTCGTCCGCGCGGCACCGGCAATCTCGGCTTCTACGAGGACCCGAAGCAGGCCATCCCGATCCTGAGGGTCCGGCTCGCCGCCGACCTCCCGCCCGCCGAGCGCCCCCGCTTCGAGGTGATGCGGACCGACACGCAGAGCTTCAGCGACTATGTCACCGGCCGGGCCAATCGCGGCGGCGAATTCTTCCGCCGGCCGGCGGGCGGGGTGGACCTGTGCAACGTGCCGGTGCCGGTGAGAAAGGCGCCGTAGGCAAGCGTTCGGTCTCCTGGCGAAGCGTCTTCTCCCCCGCACACACGTCATCCTGAACTTGTTTCAGGATCCAGGCCTCCACTCGCCCTGCCGCCTCCATCCTGGATGCTGAATCAAGTTCAGCATGACGGGGGCAGAGCCGAACGCGCCCCCGACACGAGAAACGCCGGCCCTACCTGTTGAAAGGGCCGGCGTCCGGGGGCGCCAAGGGGGGAGCGCCGCTTGAGTTCGAAAAAGTTTAGGCCGCGTAGGCCTGCTCGCCGAAAACGGGCCGGCGGATCGTGCGCACGATCGCTCCGCCGGCGATCATCGGCGCGTTCTCGAGCGGGAGGGCGGTGGTGCAGAAGGCGCATTCCGCCATGGACCGGCCGATATACCAGTGGGTGCGGCCGCAGCCGGGGCAATAGTTCGGCTCGTTCTCGCGATAGACGATATGATAACCGCGCTGGTCCGCCTGGGGGATGATGCAGCCGCCGCGCGCCTCAAGGATACTCGTCGCCATACTTGGCTCCTTTTCCACTCTACTTGACCGCCCAACGCGCGCCGACTCCGAGTGGTTTCATGGCTTTGGGATGAACCGAAAGCCCGCCGGCGCTCCTCCCCCCTCGCCCGGCCGCGCAAAAATGGCGGAAAACCGCCGCGACGAGCCGTTCCGCAGAGCGGGTGAGCCGTTCTGGACACAGTCGAAAAATTTTGATTCAGGCGCAATCCGGGACAATTCGCGGCTTCGCAAAGTCACATTTTGCCGGCAACGCGTCCCCGGCCGCGCCTATTCGTCGCCGGTCAGCCGGATCTTGTCGTTGCGCCGGGTGCCCATCTTGCGGTTGCGGCGCCGCTCGCGCCGGCCGTGCACGGCCACCACTACGATCGGGAAACTAAGCGCCGCAGCGACCCCTACCGCCAAGGCTACGATTTCATCCACGGGCACCTCTCCTCGGCTCATTCCCTAACGTCAATCAAACCGCCCGTCACCCCCGCCCGGGGTGGGGCGGGAGCGGGACCGTGGTCTCCTGCCCCCGCAATCGGACGAGCGCCCGCGCGCTTCGAAGCTCCGCCAAGGGTTAGCGGGAGATTCGACCTATAACGGCAAGTCCGCCCCGTCTACTCCCCGGAAAGCGCTGCCCCCGCCGGCCCTACCCTTCGCGGCAACGGCAACGGCAAGGGCCGAGGCGCGGCGCACTCAGGTCCGGATCGAAGCCCCGCCTCGATCCGCCCGGCAGAGCCTCTCCGCATCCGCCCTGAGCAAAGCCATCCCCGCCTCCCCCGCCTCGAGCTCCCACGCCTGCCCGTCCACCGCCACCCCCAGCTTGAAGGCCAGCGCTTCCCAATCCGGCGCCGCCGCCAGCAACACCCGCTCCACCGCCCGATTCTGCGCACAGACCAAGTCGGAGAAAGCCTCGTCCAGCGCCCACTGAACCGCAAACGAAACCCCCTTAGGCTCCACCCGCTTGAACGCCGCAATCTCCTCTTCGGCCCGCCGAAGCGCCGCGACGGCCGCCTCCCACTCCCGCTCCACCCCCTCTCCCTCCAGGGGAGAGGGACAGCCGTCCAAACGACGGCAGGGTGAGGGCACGGCCGCCACGCCAGCCACACCGGCTAGAACTTCCCGACGCGTGCAGCTATGCTCCCTGGAAGCCACGACCAAGGCTCTCCCGCTGATGGGGTGGGGATAATCTCTACGGCACTATTAGTGCCACACGCCGGGAGCGGGCGCAAGTGCTTTTTGCATCGCGAGTGCCAAGTTGAACGTGGTGCAATGCCGCATGGCTAGGGCTGCGCTTGGCTGGACCCTCGACGATCTCGCCGCCGCTTCGGGCGTGAGCCGTCGTACTGTTGCAAGGTTTGAGGCAGGAGATGTCGTTCTGCCGCCACGCCTAAAAAAGGTGAAGGAGGCATTCGAGAGTCAGGGACTCCTGTTCATCGATGAAGGACGTCTTGCCGGAGCTGTCGTCCCGCCCGGTGGCGAGTTCGCCGCCCACACGCCTGCCGAAGGGCCTGGAGCCGTCGAATGATCGCGCTATGCGGTTTCGTTTTACGAAGCTGCGAGGCCCTTGTCGCTGGCGGAGCCGTTAGTGCCTGGAGCAAACTCATGATGACGCAGCAGAAGAGGTACGCAAATTTGCGAACTGCGCTTGAGATTTATGAGTAAGCAAGTGTATAATTCGTCCATGATCAGCGCTACCCCAGTTGTGCCGGACCGCTTCGAGAATCTAGAGCGCAAAGCTCCCGATGAATTGGGGACCATAGTGGTTCCCGTCGCAGAAGGGTTGTCATTAGTCGATAATCTTTATGCCAGAATGAGGGCTGTGGGGCGAGGTGCATTTCTGGTTTTGCGTGGAGAATCCGGTGCTGGAAAGTCTACGTTCCTGCACACTTTGTCTTTTTTTAGAGACAAGGTGCGGACCGTCTCCGTGGCTGGGGACCAAGATGTTCGGGGATACTTTAGGGCGGCCCCCGCTCAGGGTGATGGATTGATCGTTCATGTACTTGAAGAGCGCGAGGCCCTGAAGAGCTATACGGACCGTGAGCTTGAAGAGTGGCTGCATGCAATCAACGGATACATCCGCTCCAGCCGCGGCGAGAACGCGCTGGTCGTCTGGCCTTGCAACACAGATGATCTACGAGATAGAATTATTGATCTAGCGCAGCGGATTGGCGCGGAAACACTTTTGGGCACCGGTGACGCGGCCGTGATGTTCACCGGTCCGAGTAAGGATCAGTACATCGGCATCGCCGAACGAACGCTTAGCACCCTGAATCAGGGATCAAGTCTGTCAGATATGGGTCTCACCCATGACGATGCGTCGGCGTGCGCAGAAGCTTCGACCACGATCGGCGGCTTCATGACCCGCCTTAGCGAAATCGTGCTTGATCGAAGCCAGCAAGTTCAGAAGCTCGTTGAGAAGGAGCAGTGCCGCCTTTGGATCGTTGTAGCAGCCGGCAATGATCCTGTGGGTGATGTCAACGGACTCACGAGGGGACAATTCGCTGCGATTGACACTGAGCGACTGATGACTTCAACGGGGGCGAACATCGTTGCCGACTTAAAGAAGTATCCTGACAAAATCGGCCTTCTAGGTAACGTTTTGGACGCTCGAATCTTGCATTTGCCTGTGCTCGCGGCATCCGAGATCATGCGGGCGTTCGGTAGCGATTCTTTAAGAATACGCATGAAAAATTCCGGTCTTCAAGTAGCAGGCAAGAAAGCTGACGCTATTGCAAGGCTTCAATCAACGGAACTCGCTTCTATTTTCCGCGCCGGTGGGCTAGGCACTCTTACTAGAGGCAAGAAACTTGGATCTTCTAGCGTTGAAGCATTTACAAAATTAGCTGAGATTGCTAGCACCAACGATGTGCTCCTCAATCGAGCCCTTGGTGAAGCGTTAGTTGCCGCCGGGTTGATTAAGTCCTACGAAGTTGAGAAGGACTTTGGCTCGGGCTTGACCCGCACCACCGATATACTTGCGCAGACGGAGACAACTCCCATCCGCATCGAGGTAATGTGGCGCCGCAAATCAGGTCGTGCGGATATTGCGAACTATACGCTGACAAAGCTCGCCAACTATGGCAAGGCGATTGGCTACCTCGACTGACTCGACCTCAGGCACATGCATCGACGGTATGTTGCGTCGTGTCGGCGGACCACTTGTGAGGACAAGGCATGGCTATCGTCTGCGAAGTCGGCTCACGTTCCGCAGCGGACGTTTTGGTCAATGTTGTGGGATCACGGTCTGCGGCCGACTTGCTGGTTTGCAAGGTGGATTCCCGCAGTTACGTGCTGAAGCGTTTTCAAAAAGTCAAAGGCAGTCGGCTCTGGCAAGACCGGTGTGGGCGGCGTCGCCGGCGCCCCCCGGATACGAGCCGGGAAGGTCCACCTCCCGCGACAGGGCTCCAAAGGTGATTTGTTCGCGACGGCACGTCGCGGCGAAGCGTCTCTCCGGCCTCGGAGTGGATCAGGGTCTCTTCGATGTGTCAGGCTTGGGGCGGCTCAGTTCAGCTGCTCTGCGGCAGATCAGAATAAAATTCATCGGAAAACGATGCGCCACCCTTGACAACTTTCCTCCTCCGGAGGAGTTTACGTCCCGAGGAGTCGCCCCATGAATGCGCCCGACAAGCCGCTGAAGCCCGAGACGCCGGAGAAGCTGATCGCCCGCCCGACCGGCGAGGCGCCGGACGCAGGCGAGATGGTTGGTTACGTGATGAAGCGCTACCCGAAGATCATGGCACGCCTTGCGGAGTGAGCCAGTCTGGCTGTCGGCTCAGCTGGTGACGGAGTTCAACTCGCGGACAGTAAATGAGACCGGCGAGCCGTTCGTCGTCCGCGACGCCGGACTGCTGGAAAGCGCGCTGGCACGGCCGATCAACCACTGGAGTTACGGCGAAGACGACCTCGCCCTCTTGGCGGTGTCCCTCTTGCTCGGGATCGCGAGAAACCATCCGTTCGGCCAAGGCAACAAGCGCGCCGCCTTCGCCGCGGCGGCCTACTTCCTGAAGCTCAACGGCTACCGGCTTGACGTACCCGACGGAGCGGACTTCGCCGACAAGGTGGTGGACCTCATCACCGGCGCGCTGGACGAAGCCGCCTTTACGCAACTCTTCCGTAGCTACGCCGTCCCGATCGACCTTCCCCCCGAACCTTGAGCTTGTTTCAGGGTCCAGTTGTCCGCCCGCCGAGTGGCTCGTCGCTGGATGCTGAAACAAGTTCAGCATGACGACTTCGGGTGGACGAGGCTCCGTTCCTTCTTCCGCGCCTCTGCGTCCTCTGCGGGCTCCGCGTGAACCCCATCCTCCCTTCCTGCCCCGCCTCCGCCGCCGAAAGGAAGGTGGACGAGGAGGTGTGAACCTTCACACCTCCTCTGCACGTTGCTAGAGCGCCGCCAACATTCCACACGTGTGGATATTCTCCGGATGTGGAGGATCCCGCGCTGCCCGAAAGGCCCGTTATGACCGCCGTCGGAAACGACTCCCTCGCCACCCGCTCCACCCTCAGCGTCGGCGACAAGAGCTACGCCTATTACAGCCTGGAAAAGGCCGCCGCCCAGCTCGGCTCCGTCTCGCGCCTGCCCTTCTCGATGAAGGTGCTGCTCGAGAACCTCCTTCGCTTCGAGGACGGCAAGACGGTCACCCGCGAGGATATCCAGGCTCTCATCGCCTGGCAGGACAACCCCGCCGGCGCCGCCCGCGAGATACAGTATCGGCCCGCGCGGGTGCTGATGCAGGACTTCACCGGAGTGCCCGCCGTCGTCGATCTCGCCGCGATGCGCGATGCGATGGCCAAGCTCGGCGGGCAGGCGGAGCGGATCAATCCGCTGGTTCCGGTCCACCTCGTCATCGATCATAGCGTGATGGTCGACGAGTTCGGCACGCCCAAGGCGTTCGAGAAGAATGTCGAGCTCGAATATCACCGCAACATGGAGCGCTACGAGTTCCTCAAATGGGGATCCAAGGCGTTCAACAATTTCGAGGTGGTGCCGCCGGGCACCGGCATCTGCCACCAGGTGAACCTGGAATATATCTCGCGGGGCGTGTGGTCGTCGAAGCAGACGGGCTCGGCGTCCGGCTCCGACAACGCCGAGGAGGTCGCCTATCCCGACACGCTGGTCGGAACCGACAGCCACACGACGATGGTTAACGGCCTCGGCGTGCTCGGCTGGGGCGTGGGCGGGATCGAGGCGGAGGCGGCGATGCTCGGCCAGCCGGTCTCGATGCTGATCCCCGAAGTGGTCGGATTCCACCTTACCGGGGCGCTCAAGGAGGGGATCACCGCCACCGACCTCGTCCTCACCGTCACCCAGATGCTCCGCCAGAAGGGCGTCGTCGGCCGCTTCGTCGAATTTTACGGCGAGGGCGTCTCGGCGCTTTCGGTCGCCGACCGGGCGACGATCGCCAACATGGCGCCCGAATATGGCGCGACCTGCGGCTTCTTCCCCATCGACGCGAAGACGATCGAATATCTGCGCCTCACCGGCCGGCCGGAGGCGCAGGTCGCGCTGACCGAGGCTTATGCCAAGGCGCAGGGCCTGTGGCTGGAGCCCGGCCACATGCACGAGCCGGTCTTCACCGACACGCTCGCCCTCGACATGGCGACGGTCGAGCCGTCGCTGGCCGGGCCGAAGCGGCCGCAGGACAAGGTGCCGCTGTCGCGCGTCGACGAGGAGTTCGTCGCCAATTTCACCAAGGAATATGGCCATGCCCTGGCCGAGCTCGAGCAGCGCTTCCCGGTCGCCGCCGCGGCCAAGGGGACCGAGCCGGACGGGCCGACGGACGCCGTCCAGCCCTCCGACCTCGGACATGGCGACGTCGTCATCGCCGCCATCACCTCGTGCACCAACACGTCCAACCCGGCCGTGCTGATCGCCGCCGGCCTGGTCGCCCGCAAGGCGCGGGAGAAGGGGCTGAACCGCAAGCCCTGGGTCAAGACCTCGCTTGCGCCGGGCTCGAAGGTGGTGACCGACTATCTGGTCAAGTCGGGGCTTCAGGCGGATCTCGACGCGCTCGGCTTCAACCTCGCCGGCTATGGCTGCACGACCTGCATCGGCAATTCGGGGCCGCTCCCGGCGCCCGTATCCGAGGCGATCAACAAGAACGACCTCGTCGCCGCCTCCGTCCTCTCGGGCAACCGCAATTTCGAGGGGCGGGTGTCGCCGGACGTTCGCGCCAACTACCTCGCCTCGCCGCCGCTCGTCGTCGCCTATGCGGTGAAGGGCACGGTGACGGAGGACATGATCGAGGAGCCGATCGGCACCGGCTCGGACGGCGCTCCGGTCTATCTGAAGGACATCTGGCCCTCCAACGAGGAGGTTCGGACCCTGATCGACACCTACGTCCACGGCGATATGTTCCGCGAGCGCTACGCCGACGTCTACAAAGGCGACGACAAGTGGCGCGGGATCCCCGTCGCGGGGGGCGAGACCTACGCCTGGCCGGCCGAATCGACCTACATCGCCAATCCCCCCTATTTCGAAGGCATGTCGATGACTCCGAGCCCGCCGACCGACGTCGTCGCGGCCCGCCCGCTGGCGATCTTCGGCGATTCGATTACCACCGACCACATCTCGCCCGCCGGAGCGATCAAGGCCGACAGTCCGGCCGGCCACTATCTCTCGGAGCACCAGGTCGTCCGCGGCGACTTCAACTCCTACGGGGCGCGGCGCGGCAATCACGAGGTGATGATGCGGGGGACCTTCGCCAACATCCGGATCAAGAACCGGATGACGCCGGGGATCGAGGGCGGAGTCACCCGCTACGTGCCGACCGGCGAGGTCATGCCGATCTACGACGCGGCGATGCTCTACAAGGCCTCCTCCACGCCGCTCGTCGTCATCGCCGGCAAGGAATATGGCACCGGCTCGTCGCGCGACTGGGCGGCGAAGGGCACCAACCTGCTCGGCGTGCGCGCCGTGATCGCCGAGACCTACGAGCGCATCCACCGCTCCAACCTTGTCGGCATGGGGGTCCTCCCGCTCCAGTTCCTGGGAGAGCCGCCGCAGTTCGACGGAAGCGAGAGCTTCACCATCCAGGGGATCGGAGCGCTCTCGCCGCGCCAGGAAACGGAGGTCCACGTCACCCGCGCCGACGGCTCGACGTTCGAATTCCCGGTGCGGGTGAGGATCGATACGCTGAACGAGCTGGAATATTTCCGCCACGGCGGGATCCTCCACTACGTCCTTCGGAACCTCGCCGCCTGAGCGGGGTCGCGCTGCTCGTCGAGGGAGTCGGCTGGGCGGGCGCCGGCCTGATCCTCGGCGCCTACCTACTGCTGTCGCTGGGCAGGCTCACCGGCCAGTCGGCGCTCTACCAGGGCATGAACGTCATCGGCGCGGCGGGGTTCGTGGTGAACGGCTGGTGGCACGGCGCCCTTCCGTCCACCGCCTTGAACGTGGTCTGGGCCTTGATCGGAGTGTTCACCTTATGGCGGATCGGGAAACGCGGCTCGTCGACCTAAGCCACGCCGTCGAAGACGGCATGACCACCTACAAGGGGCTGCCGAGGCCCAGCATCTGCGACTATTGGTCGCGCGAGGATAGTTCGGGCCTCTACGACGACGGCTCGACCTTCCAGATCGGCCGGATCGACATGGTGGCCAATACCGGCACCTATCTCGACTCGCCGTTCCACCGCTTCGAGGACGGCGACGACCTGTCGAAGCTGGCGCTGGAGCGGCTGGCGGGGCTTGAGGGGCTGGTCGTGCGGAACGAAGGGCCGGCGGTGGACGCGGTCGCCTTCGAGGCCCTCGACGTGGCAGGCAAGGCGGTGCTCGTCCACACCGGCTGGGACCGACACTGGCGCACGGCCGCCTACCAGGAGGGCCACCCCTTCCTCACCGAAGCCGCCGCCCGGCTGCTGGCGGAGCGGGGGGCGAGGCTGGTTGGGATCGACAGCCACAATATAGACGACACCGCCCGCCGCGCCCGGCCGGTCCACACGCTCCTGCTCGGCGCCGGGATCCTCATCTGCGAGCATATGACCAACCTGTCGGCGCTTCCGGACTCGGGCTTCCGCTTCTACGCGGTGCCGCCGAAGGTGGTGGGGATGGGCACCTTCCCGGTGCGGGCGTTCGCGCAGATCAGCTAAGCGCCGCCGCCAGCCAATCCGGAAGCAGCGCGCCGCCCAGATCCTCCACCCGCCGATGCTCCACGGCGAGGCCGAGGTCGGGATAGTGGATCCGGGTGCGTTCGCCCGGCGCTTCGGCGGGCACCACCACCAGCCGGCGGTTGACCTTCGAGCGGTAGTGCATCCGCGCGGTATTTTCCTGGCCGACATAGCAGCCCTTGGTGAAGCTGACCCCGTTCAGCTCGGCGGCGTTGCATTCCAGCCAGAGCGTCCGGTCGGAGCCGAGTTCGGCCTGCCCCTCGGTCACGCCGAGGCGGAGCCGGTGCTCGAGCCAGCCCTCGGCCGCCGCTCCGGCAGGGGCGAGCCAGCGGCGGCCGAGCTCGGCCAGGCGCGGATCGGGGACGCCCGCTACTCCCTCGGAGGACCAATGGACGGCGAGGCCCTCGTCGCGGGCGACGGCGATCTTGCGGCGCAGCCGGTAGAGGGTCAGCCGCTTCGCCAGCGCCTCTGCCGACTCGGCTTCGCAGTCGATCAGAACGTCCTCGCCCTCCGCCCACAGGATGAAGTCGAACAGCGCCTTGCCCTGCGGCGTGAGAAGCGCCGCCCAGAGCGGCCGTTCCGGGGCGAGGGTGGCGAGGTCGTGCGTGACGAGCCCCTGGAGGAAGGGACGCACCTCCTCGCCGGACAGGCGGAGAACGGCGCGGTCGGCAAGGGTGGTGGCGGACATGAAGTGCAGGTAGGAGCGGGGGCGGGGATTTCCAAATCCGTTCGTGCCCAGCGAAGTCGAGGCGCGCTGCACGAACGCCTTGAAACGCCCCTCGACTTCGCTCGGGACGAACGGACTTCGGGAACGTGCTCCAGACCCTCACCCTTCGCCGTCCGGACGACTGGCACGTCCATCTGCGCGACGGCGAGATGCTTCGCGCCGTGGCGCCGTTCACCGCGCGGCAGTTCGCCCGCGCCATCGTCATGCCGAACCTCGCGCCGCCGGTGACGCGCGTCGCCTCGGCCGAAGCCTATCGCGAGAGGATCGCCGCCGCCGCGGGGCCCGGCTTCATCCCTCTGATGACCTGCTATCTCACCGACGAGGCCGACTCCGGCGAGCTGGCACGGGGGTTCGAGGCGGGCGCCTGGGTGGCGGCCAAGCTCTATCCCGCCAACGCGACGACCAACTCCGCCCACGGCGTCACCGATGTCCGAAGGATCTACCCGGCGCTCGCGACGATGGAGCGGATCGGGATGCCGCTCCTCGTCCACGGCGAGGTGACCGACCCGGAGGTCGACGTCTTCGACCGGGAGGCGGTGTTCATCGAGCGCATGTTCGAGCCGCTGCTGCGCGACTTCGCCGGCCTGAAGGCGGTGTTCGAGCATATCACCACCGCCGAGGCGGCGGCCTTCGTCGAGGCGGGCGGGCCGAACCTCGCCGCCACGGTCACTCCGCAGCACCTCCACATCAACCGCAACGCCTTGTTCGCCGGAGGATTGCGGCCCCACGCTTACTGCCTTCCCGTCGCCAAGCGCGAGGCGCACCGGCTTGCGGTGCGCAAGGCGGCCACGTCCGGCTCGCGCAAATTCTTCCTCGGCACCGACAGCGCGCCGCATGCCGTGGAGCGCAAGGAGGCGGATTGCGGCTGCGCCGGGATCTTCAACGCGCCCTACGCCCTTGAGAGCTATGCGCAGGCCTTCGAGGAGGACGGCGCGATCGATCGGCTCGAAGCGTTCGCGAGCGAGAACGGCCCGCTCTTCTACGGGCTGCCGCTCAACGAAGGGACGGTGACGCTCGAGCGCGAAGTCGTCGAGGTGCCGGCATCGATCCCGGCGGTGGGCTCGGCCCTCATCCCCTTCCACGCCGGCGAAACGCTGCTCTGGCGGCTGGCGGAACGGCCATTCTCCCTCTCCCCATCGGGGAGAGGGTTGGGGTGAGGGGTTCGGCGGCCGGGATTAATCACCCGCCTCCGAGCCCCCTTACCCTGCCCTCTCCCCGCCGGGGAGAGGGAAGACGGCGCGACCGCTCAGCGCGAGAGCAGCTCCTCCGCCACCCGGTGCGTGCGCTCGTTGTCGACGTCGATGGCGAGGCGGCCGTCGCTTGCGACGAGGGCGCGGAGGCGAATCCCGAAGCGGCGGGAGAAGTGGGCGAACATCCCTTCCAGGGTCAGCAGCCGGGAGACGTAGAGGAGCAGGGTGGTGAGCCCGAGCGCCTTCACCGCGCGGCGCTTATGCTTGGCGAACTGACCGCCGAGGCGGAAGCTCTCGGTCGCCTTCAGCGCCTTTTCGCTCCCCAGCCAGAACAGGTTGCAATTGGAGTAGGCGCCGCCGCGAAAGGCGTAGAAGCGGCGCTGTCCGTCGGGATGGGCGGCGAGGATATCCTCCTTCTCGGCCATCATCGCGATCGCGTCGGCGCCGCTGCGCTCGCCCTCGTCGTGGATCGAGCGGATCCCTTCCGCGGTCATCAGCACGTTGTCGGCGGTGGTGATGAGCAGGGGGAAGCCGGTGGTCCGGCTTGCGGCGATCACGCTCTCGACGATGTTCGGCCGCGCCTCGATTGGAACGAGCTTCCCCGCGGCGCTCAGCCGGGCCACCGTCGGCTCGGCGGCGATCGAGGAAAAGTCGTCGACCGACACGTAGAGCGGCGCTTGCGGATAGGCGGCTTCGGCGATCCGAAGCACGCGCCCGACCATCGCCTCCCCCTTCACCGGCACCATCGCCTTGTGGCTGACCCCGGCGGCGAGCGCGAGCGGATCGGTCGTGGACGAGCGGCGCCCGGCGAGGACGAGGATCTTCGGCGTGTCGGTCATCATTTCCCCGCTTGATCTGTGTCAGACGCCTAGAGCGCGCCCGCCGCCCGTGCAATGCAGGGCGCCATCGACCCAGAAGCCCGGCGGCGCAGCCCGCAGCGCACAGGAGCGAGGGTGATGGACCTTCAACTTTGGATGTGGCTTGCGACCGCGGCGGCCATCTTCTGTGTCGTTCGCGGCGTCGCGGACCTGCGCGCGCGCCGCTATCTCTGGGGAAGCCTCGGCGTGCTTGCCGGGCTCGCCTTGCTGCTGATTCCGGTCCAGACGCACGCCGTGAAGATCGACCTGCCCCGCGAGATGAGTCGCTAGGCCGCCCGCGCACCGAGCGCCTTCTGGCGGCGGCGCTGGACGGAGGAGCCGAGGCCGATCGCCTCGCGATATTTGGCGACGGTGCGCCGGGCGATGTCGAAGCCCTTGGCGCGCAGCAGCTCGACGAGCTGGTCGTCGGAGAGGATCGCGTCGGTGCGCTCGGCGGCGATCAGCCCCTTGATGTGGCTCTTCACCGCTTCGGCCGACACCGCGTCCCCGCCGTCCGACGACTGGATGCCGCTGGTGAAGAAATATTTGAGCTCATAGAGGCCGCGGTCGCACGACAGATATTTGTTCGAGGTGACCCGGCTCACCGTCGATTCGTGCATCCCGATCTCCTCGGCGACCTGGCGCAGGGTCAGCGGGCGCAGGTGAGCGACGCCGTGGCGGAAGAAGCCGTCCTGCTGCTTGACGATCTCGGTCGCGACCTTGACGATCGTCCGAGCGCGCTGGTCGAGCGCCTTGACCAGCCAGTTGGCGCTGGCGAGGCAGTCGGACAGCCACGCCTTGGACTTGCGGTCCTGAGAGCCGCCGGAAAGCTCGGTATAATAGCTCCGGTTGACGAGCAGTCGCGGCAAGGTCGCGCCGTTGAGCTCGATCGCCCAGCCCCCCGCCCGGCGACCGACGAAGACGTCGGGAACCACCGCCTCGATCCGTTCGCCCTGGGCGAACCGGCAGCCGGGCTTCGGGTCGTAGGCGCGAAGCTCGCGGATCATGTCGCCCAGATCCTCGTCGTCGACTCCGCAAATCCGACGGAGCGCAGCGAGATTGCCCTTGGCGAGATAGTCGAGATTCGCGATGAGCCGCGCCATCGCCGGATCGTAGCGGTCGGCGTCCTTCGCCTGGAGCGCAAGGCATTCCGCCAGCGACCGGGCGGCGACGCCGGCGGGATCGAAGCCCTGAAGGATCGTGAGGACCCGCTCCACTTCCGCGAGCGGGACACCGAGCCGGGCCGCGACATCGAGGCAGGAGCCGGTGAAATAGCCCGTCTCCTCGATCTGCTCGATCAGTGCCGCGGCCACGATCAGGTCGGTGCCGGCCAGACGTTCGCCCGCCTGGGCGAGGAGATGTTCATGGAGCGAGACGGAGTCGCAGGCGAAGCTGTCGAAGTCCGGGCCCTCGCCTTCCGAGCCGCCGCCGCCGATCCCGTCCAGTCCGAGGCCGCCGTCGAGCCCCCGGTCGGAGGCCGAATCCTGGTGCAGGTTCTCGTCGTTCAAATCGAGGTCTAGCGGCGCGTCGGCCGTTCCGCCGCCGTCCAGGACGAGCGAGTCGGCGCTCGCCGGCTCGGCCTCTGCGAGCCCTTCCGGCTCCGCCGCCGGCGACTCGTCCGCCGGCTCGCCGGCGCCGGCCTCGAGGAGCGGGTTCTTCTCGATCTCCTCGGCGATGAAGCTCTCGATCTCCAGGTTCGACAGGGCCAGCAGCCGGATCGCCTGCTGGAGCTGCGGAGTCATCACCAGCGACTGGCTCTGGCGCAGGTCGAGGCGCGGGCCGAGGTTCATGTCACAGCTCGAAGCTTTCGCCGAGGTAGAGGCGGCGGACGTTCGGATCGGCGACCAGTCCCTCCGGGCTTCCGGCGAACAGGACCTGGCCATCGTAGATGATCGCCGCGCGGTCGACGATCTCGAGCGTCTCGCGGACGTTGTGATCGGTGATCAGCACCCCGATGTCGCGCTTCTTGAGCTCCTTCACTAGGTCGCGGATGTCGGAGATGGAGATCGGGTCGATCCCGGCGAACGGCTCGTCGAGCAGCATGATCGACGGATCGGCGGCGAGCGCCCGGGCGATCTCGCAGCGCCGTCGCTCGCCGCCGGACAGGGCCATTGCGGGGGAATCGCGCAGATGCTCGATGTGGAACTCGCCGAGCAGCTGCTCGAGCCGCTCGCGGCGAAGCCGCTTGTCCGGCTGGGCGACCTCGAGCACCGCCATGATGTTCTGGGCGACGCTCAAGCCCCGGAAGATGGACGTTTCCTGGGGAAGATAGCCGAGGCCGAGGATCGCCCGGCGGTACATGGGAAGCCCGGTGATGTCGGCGCCGTCGAGCAGGATCCGGCCGCTGTCCGGCCTCACCAGGCCCATGATCGAATAGAAGCAGGTCGTCTTGCCCGCCCCGTTCGGACCGAGCAGGCCGACCACCTCGCCGCGCCCGACGCGAAGCGAGACGTCCTTGAGCACCGCCTTGCGGTCGTACGACTTGGCGATGGAGACGACCGAAAGGCCGTCGCCGAACGCCGCCGCCGCCTCGTCAGTCCGCTCAATCGCGCTGGCTTCGTTCACCTCACGCTCCCTTCCCCCCGCGACACTTACGCGGGTGAGCGCCGCGCCTCAACTGGCAGGGTTCGTGCATGGACCAAAAAAGCGGGCGGTCCGCCGTTCCCGCCATCACGTGCGGACCCTAGGCGCCCGGCTTTTGCGGCGCGGCGCTTTGAGGAACGGTGAACGTGCCGGTGACCCGCCCGCCCGATTTCGCGCTGCCCGGCGAATCCATCACCGCCCGGCCGGTGTCGAGATCGATGACCAGCCGGCCGCCGTTCACGCGATTGCCCTCGCGCACCAGGGTCACTCCGCCGATCAAGGTGATGATCTTGCGGCTGACGTCGTAAATCCCGAAGTCGCCCACCGCCCGCTCGGACGGGCTGGTGACGGTCACTCCGCCGCTCGCGTCGATCCGTCGGATTTTCGCGTTGCCGCCGCCCGAATAGGCGACGGTCAGCCGGGCGGCGGTCAGGGTCAGCTCCGCCTGCTTGACCACCACGTTGCCGGAGAAGACGGCGCGATCGGCGCGGTCCTCGACCTCGACCCGGTCGGCGCCGATGTCGACGGGAGCGTTGCCGTTATGCCCCTTGAGCGACGACACCTGCCCCGCGGCCGGAGCGAGCGCGAGCAGGAGGGCGGCAAGGGCCGAGCCACCGACGATCGAGGCGGGAAGAAGCCGGTTCATTTCGCCTTTCCCTTGAGGCCGCCCTGAACGATATGCAAGTGGGCTCGGCCGCCGAGCATCACCCGCCGCCCCGGCAGGTCGGCCGACAGGGTTCCGGCGGTGAAGGTGCCGAGCGGCATCTTCCCCTCGACTCCGTTGCTTCCGGTCAGCTGGTGCTTGTTCAGGTCGACATTCACGTCGCGGGTCTCGAGCCTATAGCCGTCGCCGGTGGTGACGACGATCGGCCCGACGACATCCACCTTCTGCTGGTCCATGTGATAGCGGGCGCGGTCGGCCTGCATCAGGCCGGGGCCGTCCTTCAGCTGTATGCGGGCCGCCATGCCTTGGATATCGACGATCGGCACGCGCGACGTCGCCTGCACCGCCTTCGCCGCGTCGACGCTGAACGGGCGGCCCTGATTGTCGAGGCCGCGATACTGCGCGGCCTCCATCTTCATCCGCTCGTGAGCCGCATCGACCTTGTTCTTGTCGAGCAGGAAGCTCCCCTCCTTGTCCTTGCCCAGCGGCGACAGGAGGAGATAGGCGAGAAGCCCGCCGACCGCGATCGGAAGGAGGATCTTGAGCAGCCGGACGAAGACGTCGTGAAAGCCGCCGGGGCGGGCCCAGGAGCGCTTGACGATCCGGTCCCGCCGGGCGGAATCGGCCTCAGCCATCGGAATCACGCATGGGCGAAGATGTCGACCTCCGCCCATCCGGCAAGGTCGAGCAGCGCCCGGTGGGGGAGGAAATCGAAGCAGGCCCGGGCCAGCTCCATCCGCCCCTCTCGCTCGAGCCGCTCGTCGAGCTTCTCCTTGAGCTGGTGGAGGAAGCGGACGTCCGAGGCCGCATAGTCCTTCTGCGCGTCGGAAAGCTCCGGTGCCCCCCAGTCGGACGATTGCTGCTGCTTCGAGATGTCGATCTGGAGCAGCTCCTTGACCAGCTCTTTGAGGCCGTGCCGGTCGGTATAGGTGCGGATCAGCCGCGATGCGGTCTTGGTGCAGTAAACGGGCTGCGCCATCACGCCGAGATAGGCGCGCATGATGGCAAGGTCGAAGCGGCCGAAATGGTAGAGCTTCAATCGCTCCGGATCGGCGAGCACCGCCTTGAGGTTGGGCGCGTCGTAGCGGCTTCCGGGCGCGAAGCGGACGAGATGCTCGTCGCCGCCGCCGTCGGAGATCTGGACGAGGCAGAGGCGGTCGCGCCCCGCTATCAGGCCCATCGCCTCGGTGTCGACGGCGACGGGGCCGGGGGCGAGAACGCCCTCGGGCAGGTCCTCTTCGTGGAAATAGACGGTCATGGAGCGCAGATAGGGACTTGCGGCGGGACAGTCACCCCTTCGCCTGCACCGCCGCCTGAACCGGGACAGTCACTAGTGACCGTCCCCTTCCTTCCCTTCCTTCCCGTCCTTGCGCGCCTTGCGGCGCCGGGCGAGCATGTTGAGGCTCTCCACTCCGGCCGAAAAGGCCATGGCGGCATAGATATAGCCCTTGGGCACATGCACTCCGAAGCCGTCGGCGATCAGCACCGCGCCGATCATCAGAAGGAATCCGAGCGCCAGCATCACCACCGTCGGGTTGCGATTGATGAAGTTGGCCACCGCATCGGCGGCGAACAGCATGACCGCGACCGCGATCACCACCGCGGCGATCATGATGGGAAGGCTTTCGGTCATCCCGACGGCGGTGAGGATCGAATCGATCGAGAAGACGATGTCGAGGAGCAGGATCTGGACGATCGCCGAGCCGAAGCCGAGCACGGCCTTCGACGTGTCGAAGACGTCGTCCTCTTCGCCCGGCTGGACGTTGTGATGGATCTCCTTGGTCGCCTTCCAGACCAGGAACAGGCCGCCGGCGATCAGGATCAGGTCGCGCCACGAAAACTGCGTCTCGAAACCGGGCTCGCCGTGCGGGCCGACGGCGCCCTGCAGGCCGAGATCGAAGACCGGCGCCTTGAGGCCGACGATCCAGGCGATGGTCGAGAGCAGGACCAGGCGCATGACGAGGGCGAGGCCGATTCCGATGCGGCGCGCCTTCTGCCGCTGCGCCTCCGGAAGCTTGTTCGACAGGATCGACACGAAGATGAGGTTGTCGATGCCGAGCACCACCTCCATGACGATCAAGGTCGCAAGCGCGGCCCAGGCGGCCGGCTGCGCGAAAAGGCCCAATATGTCGGCCATGTCTTCCCCAAAGCTGATTGCCGGAAGTGCCCGCCTTTGCACGGCGAGGCGGGTTCGGACCACCCCCTTAGGTCCCTCTTGACGCCGCCGAACGAAAGCGCTCGCCCGATTGCGCTTTTTGGGCTATGCGATTCGGGCGTGCGCCAAGTTTCACGGCGCATGAACCGTTTGCGCGATCAGCCCGGCGCGGTGGTTCTAAGGGAGACAGGGGCGCTGGAAAGTAACTAAGGACCATGGGTTTCGACAGAGGGCGCCGCGGAGAGCGCGGCGGGCGCGGCAGAGATAAGCGCGACGGTTTTGGCGGCGACGACTTTTACGGTGGCGGCGGCGGCGGGTTCGAGGACCGCGGCGGCTTCGGCGGCGGGCGCGGCGGCGGCGGCGGCTACGGCGGCGGTGACCGCGGCGGCTTCGGCGGCGGCGGCGGCGACCGGGGCGGCTTCGGCGGCGGCGGTGGCGGCTATGGCGGCGGCGGCGGCGGCGGGTTCCGCGGCGGCGGCGGTGGCGGCTTCGGCGGCGGACGCGGCGGCGGCGGCGGCGGAATGCCCCCCCAGGTCGTCGGCGAAGGCACGGGCGTCGTCAAATTCTTCAACGGCCAGAAGGGCTTCGGCTTCATCGTCCGCGACGATGGCGGGGAGGATGTGTTCGTCCACATCTCGGCCGTCGAGCAGGCGGGCCTGACCGGACTTGCCGAGGGGCAGCCGCTCGGCTTCACCCTCGTCGACCGCGGCGGCCGGATCTCGGCGACCGACCTCAAGATCGAGGGCGATCCGCTCCCGGTCACCGATCGGGCTCCGCCGCGCGAGCCGCGGGCCGGAGGCGGCTTCGGCGCCGCTGCCGGCGGCGGCGGCGGACCGCAGCGCCAGCTGACCGGTGAGAAGGCTCAGGGAACCGTCAAGTTCTTCAACGCCATGAAGGGCTTCGGCTTCATCAGCCGCGACGACGGCCAGCCCGACGCCTTCGTCCACATCTCCGCGGTGGAGCGGGCCGGAATGGCCAGCCTCAACGAGGGCGACCGAGTCGAGTTCGAGCTCGAGGTGGACCGGCGCGGCAAGACCGCCGCGGTGAACCTGGTTCCGATCCAGTAAGGCGCCGAACCCGGCAATAGACAGGCCCCGGCCGCTCCCCGCGAGCGGCCGGGGCTTTTCTTTTGGCAATGAGCTTCCGGCGATCGGCCGCAGGCCGCCACGAGGTGGATTGCCAACGTAAGACACCTGTGGCTATCTACCGGCAAAACGACGCAAAAGCGGGGACGCGGCGATGATCGAAACTTTGGAGCGGGTAGGCTCGCCGGAGGCCAAGGCCGTCGCCCGGCGAATCGAGGTGCTGGGGCCGGAGGCGCCGCCTTCGCCGGTGCTCGAGCGCCTGCACGCCCTCGTCCGCAAGGGCTATCGCCCGGAGCTCGGCAAAGGCGAGGGGACCGACCTCATCGTGCTCCGCCACTCCGGCAAGTCGCCGGACCTCGTCCTCCGCGGAGACGGCACGGTCGAAGGCTATGACGGCCGCCGCCCCCGCTACAAGGCGTCGATCGACGCTCCGCCGGCCTTCCTGCCCGGCGACGTCGCCGAGGATCTGCGCTTCATGAAGTTCATCGACGCAGTCCGCCGCGCAAGCCTGTGGGACCGCACCCGGCGCTGGCGGCAGAAATACATCTATCTGCCGGTCGTTTTCGGAGTCCTGGTGGCGCTTCACCTCGCCTTTTCGGCGATGATCTACGACAGCTGAGCGGGCGTCCACGCTTCAAAGAAGAAGAGGAAGAAGACCCTCACCCTGCCCTCTCCCGCGAGCGGGAGAAGGGAAGGAGCACGCGCGGGCCTTCCCCTTCTCCCGCTCGCGGGAGAAGGTCGGGATGAGGGTCTTCTTCCTGCTTAAATCTGCACCCACAGGCCCGGCTTGATCCGCCGCTCGCCCCAGCGCAGCCCGTCGCCGCCGCCCCACTGGCCGTCGGCGACGATCCGGATCGCGACGAGACTGCCATAGCCGCCCGCCTGGCGCGGATTGATCCAGCTTCCGGCGCTGGCGTCCCAGATCTTCACCTCGTCCTCGCCGACCTGAAGCGCGGTTACCTCGTGATAGATATGCTCGCCGTCCAGCCAGTGGCAGGAGACGTCCTCCTCGGCCCATTTGCCGCGCCACTGCTCGGTCGAATCTTCGCTATATTTCTGGACGAGCTGCGCCGGAAAGGCGGTGAGGCCGCGGGCCGTGAACGCCTCGAGCGCCAGGGCCGCGTGGGCTCCGCAGTCGATCGTCTTGCGCTTGACCGCCTCGCACCAGTGAATCGGCCAGGGCGAAGGACCCCATTTATATTTCTCGCGAAGCCAGCGGGGGCCGCTGGTGAGGTCGCCGCCGTTCAGCTGTGCGAAGTCCATCCCCACCACCCACTCGCGGGCGATATCGCAGCAGGCCTTGCCGTGGTGCGACAGCCGGCTGGGCGGGAAGCTTTCCCACCGGTCGCTCGGCCTCGGCGCAGGGGCCGTCTGGGTTCCGCCGCGCTCGGCGACCGCTCCGTCAGCCTCTACCAAATACATAGGACATGCTCCTGTCGTAACCGCCGGCGTCGCAGAAGATGAGGACGTCGCCCGCCCGTGTGCCTTCCGGCAGGGAGACGTTCGAGGCGACGATGTCATGCTCCATGCAGAGCCGGCCCATGAGGTGGGTCTTGCCGCGCCCGAGCGGCTGGAGTGCGCCGGTCTCGCCGCATTGGCGAAGGATCCGGTGGGGCTGGAAGGCGTACATGGGAAGCTCGGCGATCGAGGCGTCTACGACCGCCTCGACATGGTCTTCCTCATGCTCCTGTATCTCGAGTATCCGCATGGCGAGCGCCATCGACGGCTGGGCCATCGCCTTGCCGGGCTCGGAGACGATCTGGCGGACCCCCGGAAGCATCGCCTTCACCGTCTCGACGGCCTTGGCGAACTTCGACTCGTCGTCGGAATGCCAGTCGTCGGGGAACCAGCCGCCGCCCATGTCGAGTATCTGGATCGTCCGGCCGGTCAGCTTCTCGATCGAGCGGCACCATTTCATCATCGATTCGAACAAATGCCACCAGCCGGCGACGCCGATGGTGGAGCTCGCCATGTGGAAGTGGACTCCGAAGGCTGTGTCCGAGGGGAGCCTTCCCACGGCGTCGATCAGCTTGGCGAAGGTGTCGGGGCTGTCGAGCGGAATGCCGAAACGCGAGACGACGTTGGGGGTGCGGATCCTGATCCCGACATGCTTGGACGACATGTCTCCGCGCTCCATCGCGGCGACGCAGCGCTCCAGGTCGGCGACGCTGTCGCAGAAGACGGCGTGCATCCGCTCCTTCGGCATCATGCCTTCCGGCCACCATTTGGCGGGGCCGTTCAGGATGATCTGGTCCGGCCGGAAGCCGACCTCCAGCGCCTTGTGCACTTCGAGCAGGCTGATGCACTCGCCGTAAAAGCCGTTGTCGAGCGCGAGCCGGATCAGCCGCTCGTCCGGATTGGTCTTGATCGAATAGCCGGAAACGACCTCGACTTCGTTCGTGCCGAGGCGATGCGCCCGGTCGGCTGCGCGCTTGAACAAGCCGGCCGCCGTCGTCTCGAAATAAAGGAACTGCGGAGTTTCGACGCTGGCGAGATCGTAGGAGGCGATATCGGCGAGAAAGCTCTCCGGCACCTCCGCCTTGCCGTCCGCCGCGGGGCCGTCGTCGGCGACGATCTCGAGCAGCTCCGGATTGGACTTGTGGAGCCGCTTGGCCAGCGAGGTGAGGCCCGACGGGTGCTTCATCGAATGGCCGACCGCGCCTGCGAAGGGCTCGGGCAGCGGCGGAAGCGGATAATCGTCGCGGACCGGCACCTCCAGGACGACCCGGGTGAACTCGCTCGCCTGGACCTCGGTCTTGCGGGCAGGAACGCCGGTGGCGCCCTCGACGAGGGTGGCGGGCAGATTGTGGCCGCCGATCGTCGCTCCGTGCACCCAGGCCGGAAAGCGCGGGTTCATCTCCAGAAGCCACAATTGGTCGGAAGGGTCGCGGACCATCTCCAGCTCGCCCCCGCCGGTCCAGTTCAGCGCCTTGACCATCTGGCGCAAAGTCGCCTCGAAGGCGGGATCGACCGCGCTGATGTCGCCCGCCCAGGTCTTGCCCTCGGCGGTGACGTCGCGTTTGCGCATCGACACGCATGAGAGCAGCTCGCCCTGATAGGCGGCGAGCATCACCGACTCCTCATAGCCGCTGACATGCGCCTGGAGGAACAGGCGCTCGGTCGACCAGACCTTGGTCAAAGCGGCGCGGGCCGCCACGAAGACATCCCAGCTCGGGGTGCGGGCGGCGTCGTAATAAGGGCCCTTCAGCCAAACGCGCCAATTATGGGCCCGGCAGAAGGCGTGAAGCTCCCAGTCGGGAAGGTCGGTGGAGACGTAGGTTGGGATCTTGACCGGCAAGCCGCGGTGCGCCTCGACGGCGGGCTTGGCGATCCGCTTCATCGCGCCCGCCGGCGGAGCGAGCAGGTTCGGATGGCCGCCGGGGAAGACGCTCGCCAGCCACATCGCCTCCAGGTCGCTTCCGGAGATCCACAGGCCGCCTTCGTCCAACGCCGAGCGCACCTTGTCGGCATAGGCTTCGAGGTTGATCTCGTCCCATGGCCGCTGCACCCACAAATCGTCCAGCTCGTTCCAGTGGATGCCGGAGACGCGATTGTTATATTCGACTCCGATCAGGGTGGCGTCCGGATATCCCTGCCTCAAGGATCGGACGATGCCGACGCCGGGCTGGGGATTGCCTCCCGAATAGAGGCCGCTGACATATATCTTCATATCGCTCCAGGCAGCAGAAACGAGCCGCGCGAACCGCGTCTCAAAAGGGGGGTGGAACTTCTATCGGTGGGGCAAGGTTCAGCGGCTTAGGATCGCCGCCCCTGCTGCTCGATGGTCAAGAGTTTGATTTAGGTTGGAAATGCGGACATTTAATTTTAAAAGAACCCCGCACCGGGGCTGCGGTTCCATGGGCCCCCGGCGGCCGTGACGGGCGGCGCGCTCTACCCCTCCTACAAGGACCTCGATACCTTCATCGACGTCGACCGGTTGAAGGCCTTGGACGGCTATGTTCGCGAGCGGCTGGAGCGGCGGATCGCGGCCGAGCGGGACCTCGCTTTCTATACCGGACCGTTCGTCCTGGACGCCGGAGCGCCGACCCTGCCCGGGACCCGCCTGGTCTACCTCTCCCGTTCCGAAGCGCCGGACGACTATTACGATCTCGACCGGACCGACCTTTGGCGGCGCTCCGCGGAAGCCGAGGAATTCGCCGAGCTGATGGACTTCCTCGCCACCTTGCCCTTCGAGGCGACCGGGCGGATGCTGATCCTCTACGACGAACGCGGCCGGGCGGTAACGGCGCACCGCGACCATGACAGCCCGGACCTCTGCCACGAATTCATCTGGCTTCGAACCAATCTCGAAAAGCCCTTCTTTCTGCTCGACCCGGTCACCGGGGAGAAAAGCTATGTCGAGGGACATTCCGCCTGGTTCGACACGGTCAACCAGTATCACGGCGCCGATTATAGCGGTGCGCTTAGCTGGAGCCTACGGGTCGACGGCCGCTTCTCGGAAACGCTGCGCCGGCGGATCCCGTTTCCGCCGCGAGACCGCTCGGCGGCGGCGGCGCTTTGGGCAAATAGCTAGAGCGCTTGGAAAAACTGCAACAAAAGGCCTGACCGGCGGTTCTGCGCTTCACGGGAAGGGACCGAAAGGAGCCCAGCATGTTCCGGCGTATGATGGTTGCGTTTCTGATCGCCGCTCCTTCCGGCGCAGCGGTCGCTCAGGCTCCGGTCGCCAAGGCTCCGGCGGCTCCGGCTCAGGCGACGCAGGCGCAAGCCTCCGGCGACTGGGCGCTCGCCACCATGCCGAACGGCTGCATGGTCCAGGCGACCTCGCCCAAGGGAACGATGATCTCCGTCTGGGGATTCGCCGGCCAGGACAAGATCGCCTTCCTTCTCCAGAATCGCGGCTGGACCGTGCGCGACGGGAAAGACCTCAAGCTCAACCTCGATTTCCTCGGGGTAGAGACTCTTCCGGTAAGCGCCACCGCTCGCGAGCATATCGACGGCGACGGCCCGGGCTTCCTCTTCACCGTCAAGCCCGGCGCGCAAGGAGCGTCCGGCTTCCTTTCCGCCTTCACCAGCGCAAGCGGGATGCGGATCACCCAGGGCCGGGAGAGCTTCGACACCCTTCCCCTCGCCGGAAGCCGGGTCGCGATGGCCTCGCTTGCCAAGTGCCTCGCGGACCAATGGGGTCAGGCCGTCCAGGCCGCGGCCGAGGACGAGCCGGAAGCGTCGGGCGACCCGGTCACGACCATTTAACTCCGGCTGCGCCCGCCTGCCGCCGCCAGCCAGATGAGGTGACGGGCGCCCTTTCTTCCGCCGGGCCCGCTTCTGACGACCTTCTCCTCGACCGTGAAGCCGGCGCGGCGAAGCCGGGCGACGAAGCCGGGGTCGGGGTGGGCCGACCAGACCGCCAGGACGCCGCCCGGGCGAAGCGCGTCGCGGGCGGCGGCGAGGCCGCCGGCGGCGTAAAGGCCGTCATTGGCCTCGATCGTCAGCCCCTCCGGGCCGTTGTCGACGTCGAGGAGGATGGCGTCCCAGGCGCGCCGGGCGCCGCCGATCGTCCGGGCCACATCCTCGACCCGGATCGTCACCCGCCGGTCGTCGAGACTGCCGCCGTGCAGATAAGCCATGGGCCCCCGCGCCCATTCGACGATCCCGGGAACCAGCTCCGCCACCACCACTTCCGAATCGCCGGGAAGCTGGGCGAGGGCGGCGCGAAGGGTGAAGCCCATTCCGAGGCCGCCGATCAGCATCCGCGGCCGCGGCCGTCCGGCCAGGCGCGCGCAGGCGAGCTCGGCGAGCGCCACTTCGGAACCGCTGCGGCGGCTGCTCATCAGCGAATTGGCGCCGAGCAGGATCAGATATTCGTCGTCCCGCCGAACCAGCCGAAGCTCGCCGCCTCCCGGTATCTGCGTTGTGTCCAGGGTTTCGGGCGGGATCATGGCTTCTCCGTAGGGTCCTGCGCCCGGCTTTGTTCGAACGCCACTCCCGACAAATCCGGAGCCCACTTCCTATCTGGAGCACCGCGAAGGTGGCGGGGGAACATGCCGGTCGGAAGCGGTCTTGGGCTAAACCGGTTGCGCGTCCGGAAATCAAGGCTGGCAGGCCCGCTAAACGGTCTCGCGGCGCCAGGGCGCCGCGTCCGATGGCGCACCAGCCAAGGGCAAGTACCAGTTCCTCCTAAGGCAAGCGGCGACCGGAGTAGAGCCGATCGCACTCCGGCCGGGAATTAGCGCGCGGCCAAGTGGATCTCGCCGGCCCGAGGATCGCGGCACGGCTCTTGGGCGAAATCGTGGAGCGGCGTCTCGAGCTCCGAGAACGCGCTGACCAGATGGTAGAGCGTCGAGCCCGGGCAGGGCTGTTCCACCCACGCGCCCGCGGCATCCACCCGATCCCTCCACATGCCGTCGGGAACTCCGGCGCAATAGGCGCGAACCGCGGCAAAGCTCTCGCGCGCGGCTGCGGCGGCGCCGCTCGGGAAGGCGTCCGGGCAGGCGATGCTTGTACGAAGTCGCTCCAATTGGCTCCAGAACCGTGCGTCGGAGTCGCATAGCCGGCCTGTGCGATCGACGCACATCACGACCCTGCCGTCGAGCACGCCATGCCGCTCGGCGAAGCCAACCAGCCCCGTCAGGACTTGTCGGCAGTCGGCCTCTCCGAGCAGTTCGTTCGCGCGGTGGAGGAGGAAGGCCCATTCATATTGATGGCCGGGCATGCAGTCGCCTCGCCCCTCGTTCAGCGCAAGCCAGTCGCGGTCGTATCGCTCTCCGATGATCCCGGTGGCGGGGTCGACCAGACGGTCGAGCGCCAGGTCTCGAATTGCCCGCGCGCGCCGAGCGAACGCTCCGCCGCCGCCGGCTTCGACCCAGGCGAGCAGCGCCTCGAGCAAATGCATGTGAGGATTGGACCTTAGCGGCAGCGGCTCGGGAGACGCTTCGAAATAGCCCGCGATCGGATGGCCGAGATGCTCGTCCATCGCATCCAGAAGCGCCTCGGCGCGGATTTTCCAGAAATCCGACGCGGTCGATCGGTAGGCGCTTGCGAAAGCCAGCAAGGCGAAAGCCTGATCGTAGAGATCCACTTCGTCGGCCGAATCCCCATCGACCGCCGTGCGCATCAGCCCGTCGGCGCGAAAGTAGCGCTCGAGAAGGAACCCCAATCCATGCAGCATAGCTTCGCGCCAGGGCCCGTCCCATCCGAGACGACCCGCTTGCGCGTAAACGAATACCTGCCGGGCCTGAAGTCGCAGCCGCTTCACGCTTCCTTGCGGGCGCAAGTCGAAGCTTAGTGCCTCATGGTATCCGCCTCGCAAATGGTCAGCGCCTTTTCGCCACCAAAGCGGAAGCGCGTGCTGCCAGAGCAAAGCGCGCATCCATGAGCCGCGATGCTCCGGTTCGGGCCATTGCACGTTCATTGTGCAAGCAACGGAAGCATGAGCGCCGAATCGAGTAGTTGCACTGTGCTGACCCCCACTTAGCCCGCCCGAGTCCGCAAGATACATCATAAGCATTTCGCCACAAGCCGAGCTGCAATCGTTCACCCATTCCACCGATCGGGGCACGCCCGGCGCACGCAAGGCGCCCGCACTGCTCTTGCGCACGCCGACCGGAACGACGATAGCGAGCCCACTTCCACGGGGAGCCATGGAAGTTTGCGGGGTCCCTCGAGAGGTCGCTGAGGATGGATGAAGTAGCTAGGGCCAGCCGGGTCCGCGGCCTGGCGATAGCGCTGGTCGTCGTCGCTCTCGATCAGCTTGGCAAGTGGATCGCGGTCGACGTCCTCGACCTGCAGACCGTCGGATCGATTCGGCTCCTGCCGATCTTCAACTTTACCTGGGTGCAGAATAACGGGATTTCGCTGAACTTCCTGGCTGCCGATACGCACTTGCGGCGCTGGGTGCTGGTCGGGTTCACCGGCGCCATCGCCCTGACCGTGCTGATCTGGCTGTGGCGCGAGCGGAACGGAAAAGACGTCACGGCGCTTGCGTTGGTGCTGGGCGGAGCGATCGGCAATATCGTCGACAGGGCCCGCCTTGGTTACGTCGTCGATTTCCTCGATCTTCACTTCGGCGACTGGCATCCCTTCCTGGTCTTCAACGTCGCGGACACGTGCATCACGGTCGGCGTCCTGATGCTGGTGGCACGAGCGCTATTCACCCGTCGTCGAACGACCGCCGCCTAGGAGGTTGCCGCGACCCATCGCCGATTTGCGCCCGGACCGGGCGGCGGCGTTTGTCGGCGGCGCAACCAGCGGGACCTCACGGGTCGTCCTGCAGGTCCCGTCGAGACAAAGCGGCCTGGATGCGCCGATGCTCCGCCCGGTCGATACGATAGCGCCTGAGCCATATCAGCGACGACGCGAAGAGCAGCGCCGCCAGCGGCCCCTGGATGAGACCCAGTCCATCGATCTGCGTCGTCGACAAAGCGTCCGCGGCCAGAAGACCGGGATCGTGCGGAAATCCGATCGCATCGAGCATCAGCCCGCCTGAAATCGCCCCCAACCCGCCGCCGACCTTCGCGGACAGCGTCATCCCGGAAAAGAACAACCCCTCCCGACGCGTGCCGAACAGGAGCTCATGCTGGTCCACGGCGTCACCCACCATCGACCCGAAGAACACCGAGATGCACGCCGAAGCCATACCGTAGAGGGCCGACGCAGCCATCAGGATGCCGTAGAGCAGAGGCCCGTTGACGGGCAGCAACCCGGCGATCCGCAAAGGCGCGAGGGAAACGCCGAGCGCGAAGATGACGAGCAGCGCACCGATCACGACCCGGCGTTTTTCGAAGTTCGATACCGCGGCCGAGACCGGGATCGAGAGCAAGGCCCCCACCGGCATGGCGATCGAGGTTGCCTGTATAGCCCAGTTGGGAAGACGCCAGAAGAAGCGGTTGGCGTGGAGTGCGAGAGCGAAGACGATCCCGCCTGCGATGAACCAGATCATGGCCGTGAAGAAGATCGTTCGGAAGGCAGGATTGGAGAAGACCTCCGCCGCCACGACCCGCAGGCGCCATCGCTCGGAAGCGCTCGCCGCCGTCGGTCCCCGCATTCTCAAGCGCATCGGCAGCGTCGTCAGCCAGCAAAGCGTGCCTCCGGAAGCGAGAAGCAGCCCGATGGTCCAGCCGAACGGGACGTAGTCGGCACGGTTCAGCACGGCTTCGCCGGTCGGCATGAAGACGAGCATCCCCAGCGAAATGCACGTAACGGTCGCCAGAGTGACGAACACGCCGGTTACGATCCGAAGCGTCGTCCGCTCCCGATAATCGCCCGAAATTTCGAAGCCCATTGCCGTGTGGGGCAGGATGAACGCCGACAATCCGAGGCGGTAGATGAGCGAGACGCAGGTGAAGTAGACGAATATCGCATATTGACCCATGCCGCGGGGCAGCGAGTAGGTGAGGCCCAGCGCCAGACCGGAAAGCGGGATGCCGAGCAGCATCAGCGGATGCCGCCGGCCCAAGCGCGAATGAAGATTGTCGGAGACCGATCCGATGAAGGGGTCGGCCAAGGCGTCGACGATCAGGGACACAGCGATCGAGAGGCTGGTCAGCGTACCCGATAGTCCGCAGACCGCCGTCATATAGAAGAACTGGAACATCTGAAGCGCGCCGTAGCCGGCGCCCTCGACCACGCCGCCGACCCCGAAGGCCGCAAGCTGGCCCGCGCTCAACCGCCCGGCGCGTCCGCTCCCACCGCCCTCGCCGCCCGGACCGCCGCTCATCCGCGCCGCTATCCCGTCGGGCTCGGGAGCGACGCCGACGGCCGCGAGAGGCCCGAACGCGCCGTCGCCCGCCGCGAGGGCGCCGGCTGTTAGGCTCGCGCGGGAATCCTCAGGAGGGATTCGGGTCAATCCGCTTGCCCCCGGCCGTTCTCGTCCGTGGCGGCGACAAGGACAGCAGAATGAAGATCGAAGCGGCGCCGCCCGCGATCAACGTGGCGCCGTGCCATGGGCCGAGATAGCCGGCGGGAACGAGCGCGGCCAGCCACCACATCATCTCGCCTCTGACGGCTCTCGGATCGCACTCCAGGAAGGCGCCGACGATCCACATCTTGGCGACGATGAGCAGGGCGGCGGCGAGCGTCATCGCGACGGGCCAGGTGGGCAGGCAGGTGAAGATATAGGCGGTGATCGCGAGGGTCACGGCGAACTGCCCGACGAGATAGGCCTGGATGCCGGCGTCCGGTCGGACGTCGTACTTCACGAACCGGTCGGGGCTGGGCAGTGCCTGCGACTTGCCGCCGCCGGCGATCGATCCCGGGCTCCGCAGCCAAAGGAGGATCGCGGCCCGCCAGTTCGGCGCATGACGGCTTTGCGCCCAAAGCTCGCCGAATTGATGCGTCGTGGCCGCCACGGGGTTCCACCGCGACAAGCCTCCTCTAGTCCCGAAGACGATCGGCTCTCGCGGCTTCTCGTCCGAGAAGCTGCGGAAGATATGATCCCATATCATGAAAACGCCGCCGTAATTGCGGTCGATGCAATATTCGTTCTGCCCGTGATGAACTCTATGGTTCGAAGGCGACCCGAAAAAGCGGTCGAACCATCCCAGCGATCCGACCTCGGTCGTGTGCACCCAAAACGAATATATCAGGTTCAGGCTTCCCATGGCGAGGTAGACCGGCAACGGGACTCCGAATATCGCCAGCGGAAAGTAGAACAGCCAGTTGAACAGGAAGCCGGCCGGTCCCACCCGCAACGTCGTCGTAAGATTGAGATCCTCACCCGAATGATGGACTATGTGAGTAGCCCAAAAGAAGTTGATCCGGTGGTTGCACCGGTGCAGCCAGTAATAACAGAAATCGTAGGCGACGAACGCGAATATCCACAGCCATGGACCCGGCAGCTGAACGAGCCGCCAATGATTATATATCCAGACATAGATCCCGACATCGATCAGGATGAAGAAGTATCCCATGACGAGAGCAAGCATGGCGATGCAAAGATTGCTCAACGTGCTGTTCAAGCGATACTCATGACCGCGGAGCCGAACGACGAGGAATTCGATCCCGGCGAAGAGGCAGAATATGATCAACGCGTAACGGGAGAAGTCGTCCGTCATGACCCGTCGCGAAAGCCGCTGGTGCCCGGCGAGGCGTTGGACTCCTCGCCCTCGCGCGCATAGTTCATCCAATTGGGCGTGTAGCCGCAATGCCAGAACAGGACGGGGCGCGCCGCGGTGACCGAGGCCTCCCGCTCTTCCATGACCGACCAGGACTTGCCGCCGTAAATGGGATCGATCGCAAGGCCGAAAGCCTGCTCGACCCTGGCGCAGACCGCGACATGAGCGTCGTCGAACCGGCCGTAGGGCAGGTTCCTCGGTTCGGCGATCACCTTGAAGTTCGTGCTGACCGGCCCCTCGATCTTGAGATGACGGCGCGCCCTGAAGACGAACCAGTTGAGCCACAGACGGATCGGTTCCGGCACGACCTGGACCGCCACGATCTCCACCGCCGGCGCACCGGCCGCCCGCATCAAGGCCTCGCCGAGCCCGAAGCCGGCCGCGGTGCTGCCCGCGGCCGAGGCGATGTAGACGCTCCTCGGGAAGCAACCGAATTGCTGCCAGGATTGGGAGACCGCTTCGATATAGCCCCGTGCCGCTCCGACGATGGCGGAAGGATGCGCCGGGCTAGGCGCCGTGATGAGCGCGCGCCTGCCCCTTATCAGGTCGGCCGAATGGGCGGTCACGAGGCGCACGAAGGCCGATACGTGGCTTGCGTCCATCAGGCGAACGCTGTCGGCGAACGGCCCGAATATCTCTTCGCGTTTCGCCTTGGGAATGCGCGGCCGGTTGACGATCAGTATCTCGACGTCGATGCCGAGCTGCCGGGCGTGGTGGATCAGCGGGGCGCCGAGATTGGTGATATTCCCCAACGGGATGGAAACCTTGCCGATCCCGCGCTCGAGCATGAAGCCGAACAGGCCCTCGAGCTTGCGGGCCTTGACGCCGCTTCTCGCCAGCCCTCCGAAGCCCACGACGTCGTCGCGCTTGACGAGGATCGGGCCGAGCGTCGGGTGATCGATCCGGTCGAGCGGGCTGGGCCAGTCGGCCAAAGCGGCGCGCGGCGCGTTCAAAACCTTCGCGACGGCGGCACTGGTCGGGAGGCCGACCGCCTCCTCCTTCAGATTTGATCGCTGCACCCTGTCCCCCACGCCGCACCGCATGTCCGCGACGCACCTGTTCCCGATCGGCGGCCTTACTCCCTTCGTTGCGCAGTCCGGGATGCAAAGACCAATCCTGAAAGCATTTCAGGAGCGTCCCTCACCATAGGATCTTTGTCAACGCACTTCGGATCGCTCGAAAGTCTTCGTTTTTCCTTTGTCAGACAGCGTTCAGGACGGTCTAAGATGGGCAAGGGTCGCTGGAGGCGGAGGCGACGCTGGCCGCAAGCCTCCGCAACCTCGACGATCGGGGGAAGCAAGCCTTCGGATCCGGGGAAGTATTGATGATGTGGCGTCGCCGTCCATGCTGATATCGATCGTCGCGTTCGGCTCCCGCGGTGACGTCCAGCCGTGCGTCGCACTCGCCTGCGAACTTATAGAACGTGGCCATCAAGTTCGCCTCATCGGACCGGCGGAACTGGTGGAGGCGGCGGCCGGGACGGCGATCGACTACAGGTCGGTGGACCTCAACCAGAAGGCGCAGATCGAAGCGTTCATCAATTCGGGAGGCGGATTTATCAGGACCTTTCGAATGCAGCGCCGTAACCTTCGGGATCACAGCGTCCGCGCCATGAGAGCGGCGGAACGCGAAGCGGCGGGATCGGATCTCCTCGTTTCCGCGACGCTCACCTTGTCGCTCGCCGCCGATCTCGGCGAGCGCTGGCGCATCCCCGTGGTTCACTCCCTGCTGTTCCCGTCCTTCCCCACAGCCGCGTTCCCGACGCCGTTGATCCTCCCTTTGGCGAGCGCATGGCCCGGCTGGCTGAACCGGCTGAGCCACTATTTCACCTGGACCGCAATCTGGGCGCTCATCGCCGGACCGGTCAACGTCGCGCGCCGGTCCGTACTCGGCCTCGGTCCCCGGCGCTTCCGAGGCTTCATGACTTTGCTGAAAGACCCGGCATCGCCGCTGCTCATGGCCTATTCCCCGGCGATGGTGCCGGAAGCCCGCGACTGGCCGCCGCATGTCGTGACCACGGGCTTCTGGCATCGGCCGTTGCCGCCCGGCTGGCAGCCTCCCGATGCGCTCGTCGCGTTCATCGCCGCGGGTCCGCCGCCCATCTATATCGGGTTCGGCAGCATGACCTTCGCCAATCCCCAAGCCGTTGCGGACGTGGTGATGCGCGCGGTCGCCGAGACGGGCCGCCGGGTGATCATGTCGTCCGGCTGGGCCGGGCTGCGCCCGAGCCTCGTTCCCGAAGACGCGTTCCTGGTCGACGACGTCCCGCATGAATGGCTGTTCCCCCAGATGGCGCTGGTCGTCCATCATGGCGGCTCCGGGACGGTGGCCGCCGCCCTCCGTGCGGGGGTGCCTTCGGTGGTGATCCCATTCGCGGCCGATCAGGCCTTCTGGGCCTGGCGCCTGAACAGGCTCGGCGTTGCGCCGCGGCCGATCCCCGTCGCGAAGTTGACCAGGTCGAAGCTGGCGCGGGCCATCGCGGTCGCCCTTTCGAGTCCCGCCATCCGCCAGCGCGCCGCGGAGCTCGGCGCGACCATCGGAGCCGAACGGGGAGTCGCCAATGCCGTCGCGGCGATCGAGGCCTGCGCCGTCGCGCCGGCGCGCGCGGCGGCGGGCGAGACGCTCTAGCCGGACTGAACGGGGCTGCGGCGGCCGGGACGAATCCCGGCCGCCGCCGCACCTTCGCCGATCAGGCCGTCATTCCGCGTTGGCGAGGTTGAGAAGCATCTGGACGACCGGGGCATATTCCGGCTTCACCGTCTGGCGGACGACCCGCCCCTTCCAAACGGGACCGCCGAGCTCGTTCAGGAGCGCCTCGACCAAGCCGACGATCGGCCCGATATCGCCGTGCATCACCGCGGCGATCGCGGCGTGCAGCTCGGCGATCCGCGCCGCGCCGGGAAGATCCTCATGCTTGGCGAGATGCTTGGGCCGATGGTTCCAGAAGTTGTTCGAAAGCGTGATCGCGGACATCATGACGTGATAGCCGGTCAACGCCACCGCCCGGACGACCTCCGGCGCATGGCTCTTGCGGAATTCGAGGAGCATCGTGAACAGTTGCTCGCGGACCCGAGCGACGGCCTCGGACTGGTCGACGTCGAAGAACGCCTCGCGCATGAAGCGCAGCTGATCCTGGAACGCCTGCGCGCCGCCGTCCTTGTCGACGACGATCTCGCCGTCCGCGGCGACCAGGCCGAGCGGAAGGCGGATGTAGAAGGACAGCATCGTCATCAGATGGATGGCGTTGATGGTGAAGCTCGTAAACTCCACCAGAAAGCCTTCGACGAGCTCCTTGCGAATCTCCCAATGCTCACCCTCGGGAACGAAGACGATCACGTCGAGATCGGAATAAGGCTTGTAGGCGCCGGTCAGCGCCGAGCCGTGCCCGAAGGCATAGGAACAATCCGGATAATAGCGCTCGACGGCGACCCGCATGATCTCGATCGCGCGTTCGCGGCTGAGCTGCCCGTTACGCACCTCCGGCGCCAGCTCGGGCAAGGTCCGGGCGATGACGGCGTCCAGGCCGTGCGGATCGGACTCTAGGTGCGGCTCATAGGTATTCGTTGCGATCAGCACGAAGCAATCTCCCCTCAAAGCGCCGCACCCGCCGAAAAAGTCGACGCAGGCGAAGCAAAATCCCAGGGGCCAAGGCGGACTCGACGTCCAAAGCCTTGAATCCCCCCCTCCGCAGACGATGGTAAAGTTCTATTTCGAGTTGAACAAGTGTGCATCGCGCCCGCGGCTGCTTCGGCGGCAAGGTCCGGCCGCAAAGGCGGCAGGTCGTGTTCGCCTCCGAACATCGTTACAACCGGGATCTCCATAGTGGCGCAAGCGCGCCGAAGCCGGTTGGAGAGCGGGAAGTAATCAGGATTTAGTCTCAAGTTTAGGGGTGTACCTCACCGTCAATCTGGCTAGTTCTTGTCCGGGGGCAGGCTTTCCGGCGGAAGCCTTGTCGGGCGAAAAGGGGGAAGAGCTTGGACAGCGCGGATCGCGGCTCGGCCCTGCCGCTGGGAATGCCGCCGGTTTCCGGGCCTTCCGGATTTCCAAAGGCCCTTCGGTCCGGCATCGGCATAGGGATCTTTCTCGGCGCTCTGGACGGGGCGGTCATCGCCATCCTGCTGCCCTCGATCGCAAGGGACCTCGGCGGCGCTCAGTACCTGACCTGGCTTGCCGGCGGCTATGCGCTCGGGACCGCCATCGGCGCGCCGGCCTGGGGCGTGTTCGGCGACTCGCGCGGACATCATATGACCGTTTCGATCGGGCTGTGGCTGCTCTTCGCGACCACGCTCCTGTGCGCCCTGACCGGAGTCTGGAAGGATGCGCCGGCGCTGCCCCCGGCGGCGCTGCAACTGGCGCTGTTCCGCTTCGCCCAGGGCGTTGCGAGCTCGGCGATATTCACCGGCGGAATCGCGCTCTACGCCGACATGTCGTCGATCCGCGACCGCGCCCGGACGGCCGGCGGCTTCAGCCTCATGTTCGCCGTCGCCACCGCATTCGCTCCGGCGGTGGGCGGACTCGTCGGCGGCCGGATGGGCATCGACGCGCTGGGCGTCACGATCGCCGGATGGCAGATGGTGTTCTTCCTCCAGCTTCCGCTCATCCTGCTGGCGCTCTGGCGGGTCGGCCCGCCACGCCGGCACCTTCCCGCCCGTATCGAACGCTTCGACTTCGGTGGCCTGCTGCTGATCGCGTCGGCGGTCCTCGCCTCGACGGTGCTCATCTACGCGCTCCGGAACGGCTGGCTGGCCGGCCAGGTATGCGCGGTCGCCGCCTTGGTCTCGGCCCTGCTGGCGCTTTGGACCCTCGAACACCGCGTGGCCCGCCCGATCCTGTCGCCGCAACTGCTGGCTATCGGAGAGGTCCGGCGATCCTGCGCGCTGGGCGCGACGACTTCCGCGGCCTTGCTCGCCTTCGGAATATCGATCCCCATCCATCTTCAGATCACGCTCGGCCTTACCCCGGAGGCGGCCGGCACGATGATGGTGGCATTCTCCGCCGGGATCGCCGGCGGCGCGTTCGCCGGCGGCCGGATCATCGGGATGACCGGGCGGCTCCGCGACACGACCCTCGCCGCGATCGGCTTCACTCTTCTCAACCTGCTGCTGCTGGCGGCGATCCCGGGGGCCAGCCGTTTCTGGCTCCCGGTCGCCATCTTCGCGATCGGCCTCGGCTTCGGGCCGCTTCAGATACTGAACGGCCTGTTCGCGCAACATATCGCTCCCGCGGGCCGCCAAGGCGCCATCTCCGGCACGCTCCAGTTCTTCCGCCGGCTGGGAGGAACGGTCGGAGCCGCCTCGAGCGGCCTCCTCTTCGCGCATAGCGGCGGGGGACTCGTCACCGCCCCGGCGGCGGGCGGCGGCCTGCGATCGGGCACGATCCTCGCTCACCTGCCCAATGCGGCGCCGGCCGCGCTGTGCGCGATATTCCTGGTCGCGAGCCTCCTGGTCGCGCGCGGGCTGCCGCGCGAGCGGCTGGCCTAGGCCGGAGACCTGTCCGTGCCGACCAACCGAAGCCGCTGCACGACGGGGCCATGGCGCGGGGCGCTGCCGGCGAGGCCGCCCGGGACGGTGCGATGACGCTCGCCGTGGGCATCCTCACCGACCTGCTGATCGGCCTGTTCGTGCTCGCCCAGTTTCGCTTCGCGCTGCTGATCCTGGCGGTGCGGCGGGTCCGGGCGGCTCCGGTTCCGCCGAGTGCCGACTTACCGATGGTCGCCATCCAGGTCGCGACCTACCGCGAAGCGAGGATCCTGCCCTCGCTGCTCAAGTCGATCCATGCGCTCGAATGGCCCCTCGACCGGTTGGTCGTTCAAATCCTCGACGACAGCAGCGGGGCCGATGCCGAGGCGACGCAGGCCGCCATCGCCGGAAACTCGAAGCCGGGCCTGGCAATCGAATATCTCAACCGCGGCCACCGCTCGGGATACAAAGCGGGCGCGCTGAACCACGGCATCGCCGCGGCGCGCGGCGTGGACTTCATCGCCTATTTCGACGCCGACTGCCGGCCGCGTCCGCAATTCCTGCTTCGGACGACGGGCGCTCTCGCACAGCCCGACGTCGCGGCGGTGCAGGCGCGCTGGGAATTCCCCAACGCCCTCGCCTCGCCGTTGACGGCGCTTCAGGCGGCCGCGTTCGAATATCTGTTCCGTTACGAATATGAGACCCGCTCGCAGCTGGGGCTTCCCGCTTATTATCTCGGCAGCGCCGCGGTCTGGAAGCGCCAGGTGATCGAAGATCTCGGCGGCTGGAAAGAGGAGCCGCTGACCGCCGAGGACGTGGACATCGGCTATCGGGCGGCCGCCGCGGGCTGGCGCATCGTCTGGGAGCCGGACGCGCTCGCCGACGACGACGCGCTGGAGGATCTTCTCGCCTTCCGTGCCCAGCAGCGGCGCTGGACGCGAGCCGTCCTACAAGCCTCGTTCGATGCCGTGCCCGGAGTCCGCGGGCGAAAGCGGACGCCCTGGGCGAGCCTCATGGAATGGACGACGATCGTCCCCCATTCGACCATTCTTCTCACTCTGCTCCTCGGCTTGGCGATGTCCATCGGTCGGGCCGGGACCGACCGGCGCTCGCATTACGCCGAGTGGCTGCTGACCGGCCTGTTCATCGCGCCGCCCGCCGTGATCGCGCTCATCCTCGCGGTGAGAGGTTATCATCCCGGCGATTGGCGACGACGCGTGAAATTGCTCGCCCTTGCCGGTCCCTACGCCGCCGCGACGATGACGAGTTTCCTGTTCGGGATCTGGGATTTCTTGAGCCGCCGCAAGGTCGAGTTCGTCGCCACGCCCAAGGCGGGGCAGGTGGCGGTGTTGAAAGGAAGCCCCAAATCCTGGCTGAAGGCACAGCTGCCGCCCTTGGCGTTCGATTGGGCCTCGTCCGCGCTGCTGGTAGCGGCGACCGTCTCCTCGTGCCTGTCGGGGGACTGGAGCAGGGTCGTCCCCACCTTCATCCTCGCGCTCGCTTATGGTCCGAACGCAGTGCTCACGGCCTGGAACGTGCGCGCGCGCTGGGCGGCGATGTCGCGCGCCGCAGCCCCGTCGGAGCCGGGGAGTTGACCGCCGGACCCGCCCCACGGGATTTTGCGCTTGAACGGGCACGGCGCTTGTCTAGCTTTCGTGAATGCGCATGACAGCCTCCGTACCGCCCGACCCCGCCTCGACGATTGCGATCGTGATCACCACGATCAACAACGGCAGCTTCGTTTCGGGGCTCCTGCCGCTTCTCGCGGCGGGCGACGGGCGCGTCTGCATGATCATCGTCGGCGACGAGAATACGCCGGACGAATGCGGCTCCGCGCTGCGCCGTGCCGCCGCCGAGGGGCATGACATCGTCTGGATGGACGTGGCCGCGCAGAAGGAATGGCTTGCGCAGGTTCCGGGCCTCGCCGGGCACATTCCCTGGCGCTCGGACAACCGGCGCAACCTCGGGATGCTGGAAGCCTATCGCCGGGGCGTCGACGTGGTCGTTCTGCTGGACGACGACAATGTGCCGGTCGACCCGGCGGACTTCATCGGCAGATATGGCCGGGTCGGAGGCGCGTTGGAGGCTTTCGAGCTCGAGACGCCGGGACCCTGGCTCAATCCGTGCGAGCTGCTGGTTTGCGGCTCCGCCTACGGCGATCCGTCCCAGCCGGTCCATATCTTCCCGCGCGGACATCCCGTTTCCCGGCGCGGCGCCGAGCGCGCGCGCCGCTCCGCGGCGCCGGTGCGGGCGAGTGCGCCGCTGCATCTCGGACTGTGGCTCGGCGAGCCCGACGTCGACGCGGCGACCCGCGCCGCGCTGGCCCCGGTCGTGCACCGTGCGTCCGCCCAAGCGCCTTTGTTCGTAGCGCCCGGCGGTCTGCTCGCGATGAGCAGCCAGAACGTCGCGGCCGCCCGGCGCGTCGTGCCGGCCTGGTGGTACGTGCGAATGGGCGAGATCGTGCCGAATGTGAGAATGGACCGGTTCGGCGACATCCTGCAGGGCTGCTTCGCCGCCCGCGCCGTCGCGGCCCTCGGCGAGCGGATCCTCGTCGGTCCGCCTTTGGTCGAGCACCGGCGCAATCCCCATGCGCTGCTTCGGGACATGGCTTTCGAGCTGCCCGGAATGGTCCTTCAGGAAGCGCTGCTGGACATGCTGGAAGCTCCGGTTCGCCCGGCCGGCTCTTATGGCGAGGCCTATCTGCGCATCGCCGACGATCTTACCGACCTGGCACGGGTCGCCCACCCCCTCTTGTGGGGCGACGCCCTCGTCCGCTGGGCCGATTCCACGGCGGAGACCATGGCGGCCTGGGTCGAAGCGTGCCGGATATTGTCGCCCGACGCGGCGGACGCGGGGACACGTTAGGGAGAAACTTGGGCGATCCACCGGGCGAGGTCCCGGATCGTCGTGAGATCGGCGACCTCGGGCGCGGAAAGGTCGAACGGCGGGTAGCGTTCTTCGATATCCAGAAGGAAATCGACCTGGTCGATCGAGCTTAGTCCCAGATCCTGGATGATCCTCCCGTCGACCCGGACCTGTGCCGGATCCACTCTTAGGCGTTCGGCGACCAGGGCCCGGAGTTCATCGCCGATTCGTTCTTCTCGGGTCATCGTAAAAACCATTCTCCACGGGCGCTTATGCCGCTTGCGAGGCTTGGCAGGGGCTCGCATCGCGTGACGTAGGCCCCGGCCGCAGCCCGAGCCCGAGGGCTGCCTCCAACAGGATTCGTGCCTTGCTTCCATTGGCCTCGCCCTGGAGGCTGGCGAGGTGGGCGAGGTCGGGACGAGCGGCGAGCACGATCCCTTCCGCGAAGCATCCGTAGAGCAGGTCGGAACGGCCGAGATTCGTGTAGGCTTCGAGCCCCATGTCGTGCGGCAGCCGTGCAAGGCCGGCGTCGAACGCCGTCACGTCGGGCCGCTCGCTGGCCCGGACGATCGTCTTGGGAAATCCGACGTCGGCGACGACCGCGCCTGGGCGCAGCTTGGCCAGCGCGATCAGCGGTTCGGTCGAACTCGTCGCGGCGATGATGACACGGGTCCCGGAGACGGCCTCGTCTAGGGAGACGATCTCGGCCGCGCCCCCCAAAGCCGAGCGAAGCGCCTCAAGCCGGACAGGGTCGCGCGCCACCAGGCGCAGCCTGGTTCCCGATTCGGCCAGAAGGTGGGCGCAGGTTCGTCCGATGTCTCCGGTCGCGCCGAGGATCGCCACCGGCTCCGAAATCGCATTCGCGGTGCCCAAGGCATCGTGGAGCTGAGCGACCGCCAGGGCGGCGGTCAGTGCGTTTCCGGACGTGATGGTCAGGCCGAGGTCCGAAGACAGGCGGCTTGCGCGCGGACCGGCGAGAATCGAGGTGAAGCCTCCGAGCGCGATCACCGGGGCACCCAGCTCCGCCGCCAGCCGACAGGCCTGACTCACTTTTTCATAAGCCCGTTTCAGCTGCTGCGGCGTCGTCAGCTGCTGCGGAAGGATCGGGCAGATCAGCAGCCTTCCCTCCATCTCGTGGGCAGGCGTCCGAAGAACCGGCCGGTAGGAGGTGGCGTAGGGCGGCATCCAGTCGATGAAGCTGGAAAAGGCGGCTTCATGCCTGCGGATGCGGTCGGCGACTCCGGCGCCGTCGCGATTTTCGATCAGCTGAACGAAATGCGGATAATCGGCCGGGTGGCCGAGCAGCGCGAAACAGGGCGTCCCTTCGCGGGCCGTCATGCGCCGCGCACGCGGGTCTCGATATTCTCGAGCATGGCTTCGAGATTCTCGGTGAGTCGGACCTTGAGGATCGGTCCGATGATCTCCTGGATTTCGGGCACTCCCAGATCATATTCGATCAACAGATCGACCCGAGAGCCGGCGCCCTCCGCGCTGACCTGCCAATGTCCGTCGAAGCGGTCGAAGACGCCGGTAAGGGCGCGAAAGGAGGTGCGCAGAGCGGCGTGCGAGTAGGTGATCTCCTCAGTCCATTCCAGCGGAGCGCCGTCTATCTCCATTTCCCAGGCAACCACCCGCCGCTCGGGGGTCGATTCCAGCACCGTGGCAGCGCTGATATTGGGCATGAAGTCGGGGAACCGCTCCACGTCGTAGACGACCTGGAAAGCGCGCTCGGGGCTGGCGCTTAGCTGGCGGAATATCTGCAGGCGCGTCGCATCGAGCATCGTCAACGGTCTTTCAGCATGCTTATCAGCGCGCGGGTCGTCTCCGGTCCGGGGGTCGGATCGGGCAGTCCCATGCCCTTGGTGATCAGGACGCTTCGCGGACGGAGCGCGGGAATCACGTCCGGGTCGAAGCGTATGTCGATCAGGCTCGACCGGGGCGCTCGACAGGCTTCGGCGAGCGCCGCCCGAAGCTCGCCCGGCTCGCTGACCCGGCGTCCCTCCAGTCCCATCGCCTGCGCGAACGCGACGAGGTCCGGATTGGCGAAGGTCGTCGCCGCAAGCCGGCCGTTGAACAGCGTCTTCTGGAGATCGTAGATGATCCCGAGCCGCTCGTCGTTCATCACCAGCCAGACGACGTTGATCTCGTGGTTCACCGCCGCCGAGAGTTCCATGGCCGACATCAGGAACGCCCCGTCGCCGCTAAGGCAGACGACCGGGCGGTCGGGATGGGCCACCTTGACCCCGAGGGCGCCGGCAACGGCCCATCCCATCGGCTCGTAATCATGCGCCGAAACCATCTGCCCGCGCCGGGCCTGGAAGAACCGGCCGATCCAGCGCGACCATTTCGACGAGTCGGAAAGCAGGATCGCATCGTCGGGCAGGCCCGCCTGCAGCTCCTCGACGACGCTTGGCGGGGGCATCGGCGATCTGACCTTGCCGCTCCCGGCTTCGAAAGGCGGATTGCGCTTCAGGGTCTGCGCGATCAACGAGCGCCGTGTGTCGGCCGCCGCTTCCGGCAAAGTCGGCAGATGCGAGGCGATCCGTTCGAGCAAAGCGGGCAGGCAGCCGGCGCTGCCGTCCGAGATGGGGAAGACCTTGCCGATCTCGTCCTCGAGAAAGTCGAGCTGGATGAGGCTGCGATTCTCCGCGAAGGCCGGGTCCCATCCCAGCGTCGAAATCTCGTCGAAGGTCTGGCCCACCGAGACGATCAGGTCGGCGCTCTGCTTGACGAACTGCTCGGCCGCGCGATGGCCGAGCACCCCCAGGCAACCCAAATAATGCGGGTGGCGCTCGTCGACGACGGACTTGCAGGACAGATCCGCGGCGAGGGGCATCAGGGCCTGGCTCGACAGCGCTTCGGCGGCCGCGCCGCAGGAGGGCCGCGCCGATCGCGCGCCGAGCAGCAGAACCGGCGCTCGGGCCGACGCGATACGGGCGGCGATCCGGGCCGCCGCGGCCTCGTCGACGGCGGCCGAGGCCGTCAGCCGGTACTGGGCGGGGCTGAGCGGTGCGTAGGCGACCTTCTCGTGGAACAGGCCCGAAGGTATCATCAGGTGCACCGGCCCCGGCCGACCCGAATGGGCGAGCCGAATGGCGTGCCGCGCGAAGTGCGGCAGCCGGTTCGAATCGACGCACAGATAGGATTTCTTGCAGACCGCGTCGAACATCGCGTTCTGGTTGGGGGTGCCGAACCAGCCGCTGCTTTCCTGATGCGCGCCGTGACCGATGCCGTCGAGCTGAACCTCGCCGGTGATGGCGAGGACCGGCGTGCCTTCGACGGCGGCGACCGGAAGGCCGGCGAGAAGGTTGGTGGCTCCGGGTCCGAGAGTGGCGATGCAGACCCCGAGACGCCCTGTGCTCTGCGCGAAGGCGAAAGCCGCATAGGCCGCGCCCTGCTCGTGCTTGGTAAGGACGAGCTGCAGGCGGGGATGCCGCTGTATGGCGTCGCACAACCCGAGGATCGGCCCGCCGGGCACGCCGAACACGTGAGTGACCCCCTCGCGGTCGAGGATGTCCACCAACGCGTCGGCGGCGCTGAGCTTACGCGCCATGCGCCTGCTCCCGGACGAGGTCCGCCCGGTGCGCCGAGCGGGGGATCTTTCCGTTCGCGGTCCGCCGCACCGACTTTACGGGGACGAAGCTGATGGTCGCGACGGGCAGCGACCGCTGCGCCAAGGCCTGTCGGATACCCATCGAGATGGCGTCGTGAAGGGTTGCATCGGCCGCGGTCTCGATCAGCAGGCGAACCGTATTCGTGCCGAGATTGCGATCGGGCAAGGCCACGGCGATGGCGCCGCGAACGTCCGATCCCCCCGCCGCAATCGCGACGTCCTCGAACTCTTCCGGCGCATATTTCTCGCCGGCGACGGCAATCACCTCGTCCATCCGGCCGAGGACGAAGAGCTCGCCATCCTCCAGGAAGCCCTCGTCGCCGGTAAGCAACCACTCACCGGCACGCTTCAGCGGCGAGACGCCGCCTTGGGTGCGGTAGCAATCCGCCACACTGGGGCTGCGGATGGCGATCTGGCCCAATTCTCCGTCGCCCGCGGGAGTGTCGTCGGCGCTTAGGATCTTCACCTCGGTTCCCGGGATGGGCCGCCCGCAACTCACCACCTCGTGAGCGGCACGGGGATGGGCGGTCAGCTGCGGCCGGCAGCGAACCTCCGGCTCTCGCCCCACCGGGCTCAAAGTGGCGGCCACGCCGACTTCGGCAAGTCCGTAGGCCGGCAGGAACGATGCCGGGGAGAGGCCGGCCCGCTTCAGGCCGGCCAGGCTGGAGCGCAGCCGGTCCGCGGGGATCGGCTCGGCGCCCACCAAGGCCACCCGAACCCGCCGAAGGTCGAGATTGGCACCGCCGCGCGATTGGGCGAGGCGTGCCGCAATCGCATAAGCCGAGGGCGGCCCGGCGGTGATCGTGCCGCCGACGCGAGACAGCGTGTCGAACCACACCAGCGGCCGGCTGGCGAAGGTCTCGGTCTTGATCAGCACCGTCGGCACCCCCGCCGCCAACGGCGCCAGCAGGAAACCGAACAGGCCCATGTCGTGGAACAGCGGCAACCAGCTTACCGCCAGATCGCCAGCCGGATCGGCGCGAAGGGCGGTCGCAAGCGCTTCGGCCTGGTAGAGCAGCGCCTCGGAACTAAGCTGCACCGCCTTGGCGACGCCGCTGGTTCCGGAGGTGAATTGAAGCAGGCCGGGCGCCGTCCTGGCGACGACCGGGAGAAACGGCGTATCGTCGGCAGGCAGATCCGCTTCGCCGACCGCTTCGAGCCCGTGCAGACCCCCGGCCTCGGCGTCTTGCCCGAGCGCAACGATCCGCGCCCGGATCGTTTGAGCGCGCCGCTGGAGGAAGCCGTCGAAGGTCGCCTGGTCCAGCCCGCGGCGGGGCGGGCTGGGCGCCGGTACGAGGCCGGCGGCCGCGGCGCCGAAGAAAGCGCCGACGAAATTCCGGTCGTTGCTCATCGGTATGAGCACCGGATCGCCGGGCCGGCCGCCGCTTTGCGTGAACAGCCGCGCCCATCGTGCCGCCAGCCGCCAGCCTTGCTCGTAGGTCAGGGCTTGGTCCTCGGCTCGCGCGAAGCTGACGAAGGGCCGATCCGGGTGGGCTTGCGCGCGCTCGTAGAGCAGGGTTCCCAGGCAGCGATGCTCAACCACGGCCCACGGCCCGCTGGAGCGCTTGCGGGGACTCCTCCTCGACTTCGTCCCCGCTCCAGCCGGCCGCCCGGGCCGCCGCCCGTCGGCGGTAGACATGGAAGCCGCCGTAGATGGACGAGCGGTCGGCGCGGAGGAGCCGCTCGCTCTCCCCCTGCTGGTATTCCCAGCTATCGGAAATGGCCGACGGCAGTGCGTCGACCGGCGAGCGGTTGCCGGCGGTCCGGAAGATGACTCGCGAATCCGACGCATTCGCCGTTCGGTTGATCTCCGCCCAGAGCGCCTCGATCTGCGGGGGCGCCATCCAGTCCTGAGCATCGAGCAACACGAAGCGATGGACCGACCCGGCCGCCTGCGTCGCCAGCAGGTCGGTCAGGCTTTTGTGGTGGAGGTGGATCCGCCCCGCCCGGGCGCGGAGCGCCGGATGCCGCTCCGGCTCGAGGTAGAACGGAACGGCTTGGCGCTTGGCAAGATCGTAGCCGCCCGCGAAAACCAGCCATGCGAAATAGTTGGTCTGCATCGGGAAGTCGCAGGCAAGCCTTCGAATTCGATCCTTGAGGAGGGACAGGATGTCGCCCTCCGACGCATCCACCATCCCACGGTATTGGTTGGGTGGTATGCCGAGAGCGAACAGAGAAATGGGGGATCGGGCAATGCTTCGCACGAACCGGTAGTCGAACAGCGGGGCGATCAGCTTGTCGAAAAGCTCACGCTGTGTGTCCAGATCTTGCGCTTTGGTGATCTGCGAAATGTCGCGCCCTGTCTTGCGGGCGAGGTTCTGGACGAGAGCGATGAAGCGCCCGAGGACACCGTGACGGTAAAACCCCTTGGCGAAGATGTTGATCCGACGCCCATGACGGACCGAGAAGCCGTCCCAGTAAGCGCGAGCACTCGGACTCAGATCGTCCCGCACGTAACGCTCGTAATTCCGCACGTTCGCCGGATCGTTACCGCTCCCGAAGAACCTGAAAAAATCTTCGTAATCAGGCAAATTCTTCAGCGCGGTGACTTTTAGTTCGGCCAAAGATACATGGGCGTAGTTCATATCCGCCGCATTGATCTCAGCCACATCCTGAGACAAGTACGAAATTATATTACACGCCGCCGATGATATACTTACGAGACGGTGATGCGGCTTAAGGTCAAGCGCAGCTAGATCAACGAGTGGGTCCTCCCACACGTTGTTATATACTAGATTATCGAAGGTGCGATGGAATAGCCAATCAAGGGCTTTACTGCCACGCAGCTCTACTGCTCGCTCACCAGGCTGCATATACCCCCTCAACCCAAGGTCATGCAACAGACCTGGCCCACAGTGTACAATGCAAATCTTTTCCCCTAAGGCAAGGGCTCTATTTGAAATTCTCGTTTGTGACTTAGGTGGGCGGGGCGAGTCGATGGATGTCCGATATGCTCCCGTCTGGAGCTACTGCGGGCGGCTGGCGCTTTGGACGATTTTCAATCGGCCCAAGGGCGCACGGCTGAGGCACCTGACGACGGTGAACACTTGCTTCGAGCATTCGGGGCTGTTCGGGGTTTCCAAGCTCGAAATCGCTCGGCTCCTGGACAAAAACGGCGTTCCCCAGCCGCCCTATATCATCCGCGGCCCGGTGGCAGGGGCCGACGATGTCGCCGCGGCGCGCGGGCTTCTCGCGATCGGATCGCCGGTGTTCGCGAAGCCGGAATATGGCGGCCGGTCGCGCGGGATCCTGCTCTTCTGGGACGAGGAGGCGCTCGACCGGTTCGTGACTCAGCCGACGGCGGTGAGCTATGTCCTTCAGGCGAGCGTGAAGGGCCGCGAATATTCGGCCGCCCTCGAACGGGACGAGGGCGGCGTTCTTCGAGCCGCCTCCGTCGTCGAACGGCAGAGACTCAGCGTCGTCGGCGACGGCGTGTCGACGCTCGCCGCGCTGGCGACGCCCATCCTCGAGCCGCGACAGGCCGCCCGTGCCGCCGGAATCCACGGGCCTTCGTGGCTCGAGGTCGTGCCCGCGGGCGAGCGCCGGCTGGTCACCCTTCTTGGGATTCACAGTCTCGGCGCCAGGTTCGTGCCGGCCGACCCGGCCGACCATGCCTTCGCCGACCTTGCCCGCCGCCTCGACGGCGTCCGCGGGCTCAATTATTGCCGCGTCGATCTGATCGTGTCGGAAGACGGGCAGGATTATTGGGTGCTCGAGATCAACGGCGCCAACGCCGAACCGCTCGAAGCCTATGAGGAACCGATCGACGAGGAGCGCTTCTACGGCGCGTTTCGCACGGCGATCCTTCGGCGCCTGGAAATGGGTGCCGTCAACGGGGGCGGCCGGGTGCCGAGCCGGATCGCCGTGACCGGCGCCGCGATCCGCGGCCTCCGCCGCTACCTCAGCAGCTAAGACGGAGGAAGGCGCGTTGACCCGAGCTTATCGACCGACCGCCCCTGGCGGCCCCAACAGGAGCCCCGCCGGCGCCGCCGCGGCTGTCGTTGGGATCGTTCGGCGGGCTGCGCGCGCCCTCCCGCTCTTCTCCGCGCGATGAGCCTTTTCACGACCGCGGCGGCGATCGCCCTATGGATCGCTCTCCTCGCGATGCTGGAGGCCAAGTGGCCGGTGGTTCCGGGCATTCCCCTTCGCAACTACGTCGTCAACGGCCTGTGCATGCTCGTTCTGGCCGTGGTCACGGTGCCGCTCTCCATCGCCACCGGCGCCGCGGCGGTGTGGGCGGCGGCGGCGATGCCGGTGCAATTTCATGCGTTCAAGCTGGAGGAGGTCGGGATCGGCTCGTCTTGGCTCGACCCGATTCTCCGGATCGCCCTTCTGACGCTCCTGCCCCTGGCGCTGAGCGACCTGTGGATGTCGGCGACCCACCGCCTGGAACACCGGGTGGCGTTCATGTGGCAGTTCCACAAGGTTCATCACAGCGAGCACCAGCTGAACGTCATGTCGACCTTTCGCGACCATCCGTTGCAGCACCTGTGGCGAAGCTTCGTGCCGATGTTCGCGACGAGCTTGATCCTGCACCTCAACCCCGGCAACGGCATCCAGACCGCGAGCTACTCGGTCGTCTTCCTATACTTTCTCTCGACCCTCGCCCATTCGAACCTGCGGCTCGAACTACCCTGGCTCGACCGGATTCTGGTCACTCCGCAGGTCCACCGGATCCATCATTCCGTGTCGCCGGAGCATATCGACCGCAACTACGTCGACGTGTTCCCGATATTCGACATGATGTTCGGCAGCTACGTCGCTCCCCGCCGCGGCGAGTTTCCGGATACCGGCCTCGTGTCGCAAGAGCGGATCGAGACGTTCTGGGCGACCCAGGCCTCGCCCTTCCTCGGCTTCTGGAAACGGCGCTCCGCCGCCCGGCCGGCCGCGCACGCCGGATCGGGGGACCAAGATGAAAATCATTAGGCGAATACGGTCTCGCCTTGTGATTCAACGACTAATGCTACGACAGGCTTTACAGACGCGCTGATTGCAGAAATAAACCAGCGGGGGGGAGTAAGCACATGAAGCGTAGGCGTGGTTACGGCGAAGCGGTTGCTTATGGATTCGCTCGCCCGTGAATATCCTGGGCTACGCCTCGCTCAATCATGATCCCGGCGTGGCGCTCCTTCGCGACGGGCGAACGATCGCCGCGATCGAAAGTGAAAAGATCACGCGCGCCAAGCACGAGGTCAATCTATTTCCAGAAGCCGCGCTGGAAACCGTTTTGCGCTGGGGAAAGCTGACCTTCGACGACATCGATGCGATCGCCGTCAACTACGACGCAGGTCCGCTCGCAAACGGATTCTACCTGCCCTATCTTTTTAAAGTTCTGCGCTCCGGAAGGATGGACCTTAGCGGCGTGGCCAACTGCCTGGCGATCGCGGGGGTCCATCATCCGAGGATGTTCGCACGGCTCACCGAGGGCCCGCTGCCGAACGTCGTCGCGGTCAGGCACCATCGCGCGCATCTGGCCGGCACCTTCCTCGCCTCCCCATGGGAAGACGCCGCCGTCGCCATCATCGACGCGGCCGGCGAAATCGAATGCAGCTCGCTTTGGGATTGCGAGGGCCGGTCGGTCCGCAAGCTCCACTCGATGGATCTGCCGTCCGACAGCCTCGGCAGTGTCTACATGCTGGCCACACGGCACCTCGGGTTCAAGATGCTCGGCGACGAATACAAGGTGATGGGGCTGGCGCCCTACGGATCGCCCAACGCCGCTTTTCGCGGTTTCTTCGAGGATCTGATCAAGCTCGAGCCGGACGGCCGGTATCGGGTGGATTCCCGGCTGCTCGGGACCGTGGCCGGCGACGGGTTCCGGTTTCCCGCCCGGACCCAGGCCCGCCTCGGGCCCCCGCGCACGCCCGGCGAGCCCTTTACCGACAGCCATGCCGATTTCGCCTTCGAGTTGCAGCGGCGGCTGGAATCGGCCGTCCTCCACATGACCCGCTATCTGCGCCGGGTCACCGGCCGCCGGCGGCTCTGCCTCGGCGGCGGAGTCGCCCTGAACTGCGTCGCCAACGGCGCCGTCGCCCGGGATTCGGGATTCGACGAAGTGTTCGTCCCGCCGGCGCCGCACGACGCGGGCACGGCGCTGGGCGCGGCGCTCCACCACCATTTCTACACGCTGGAACAGGCTCGCCCCGAGCCCATGTCGACGCCTTACCTGGGGGCGGCATACGGCGAGGACGAGATCGCCCGCGACCTCGCCCGCGCCGGCCAGGTGTTCGACCGCCTCAGCGATCCCTCGGCCGCGGCCGCCTCGGCGCTCGCCGCCGGCCTCGTCGTCGGCTGGTTCCAGGGTGGGACCGAATTCGGTCCGCGGGCACTGGGCAATCGAAGCATTCTGGCCGACGCTCGCCGACCCGAGATGAAGGCCCGGGTGAACGAGCTCGTCAAGGAACGGGAGGGCTTTCGTCCGTTCGCGCCCGCGATCCTCGAATCCCGGGCGCCGGAATGGTTCGAAACCCTCGTCCGCTCGCCCTGGATGCTGTTCGTGGACCGGGTCCGTGCCGAGCGGCGGGAGCAGATCCCGGCAGTGGTCCACGTCGACGGCACCGCCCGGCCGCAGACGGTCACCGCCGCCGACAATCCGGCGTTCCACGCGCTGATTTCGGCTTTCGAGGCGCTCACCGGCGTTCCCGTGGTGCTGAACACCTCGTTCAACGTGGCCGGCGAACCGATCGTCAACACACCCAATGAGGCGCTTCGATGCTTCCAGGGCTCCGGCCTGGACGCGCTGTTCATCGGGCCGTTCCTTCTTCGCAAGGCCAACGTCCGGTGGGCGCCTCCCGCGACCATGCGCCAGACGATCGAGGTGGCGGCATGAGGATCCTGGTATTCGGCGGCTCCGGCTTCCTGGGCGGTCGCCTGGTCCCGTATCTGCGCGGCCGCGGCCATGAGGTGCTTGCGCCGCGAAGCGCCGAGATGGATCTGACCGAACGGCACGCGCCGCGTCCGGAGCATCGCGGGATCGACGTCGCCATCCACGCTGCTGCGCTGTACGGGGGGATGCCGTTCGACATCGCCAATGCGCATCGGATCCTGACCACCAACATGCGCATGAACACCAACGTGTTCGAATATTGCGACGCCATTTCCGCGCGGCACCTGATCACCATCGGAAGCGCCTGCGCCTACCCCGGCTACGTCGACAAGGACTTCACCGAGGACGACCTGTTCACGGGGCCTCTGCACGAAACGGTGGCCTGCCACGGCTTCACCAAGCTGGCGATGGTGATCGCCCACCGCGTCTTCTGGGACAGTCGCAAGCTGCCCGGCACCCATTTGCTGCCCGCCAACCTCTACGGGCCGGGCGACGTTTACACGATCGAGCGCTCGCACGTGGTGGCGGCGTTGATCCGCAAATATACCGACGCGATGGCGCAAGGCGGCGACGTCCATCTGATGGGCGACGGATCGCCGATCCGTGAGTTCCTCTACATCGACGACCTGGTGGACGTCGTCGCACTGGCGGCCGAGCGCGAGCCGGACGGCGTTCAGCTGCTCAACGTGGGGACCGGCGTCGGCCATACGATCCGCGAGCTGGCGGAGGTGATCGCCGCCCGGCTCGGCTTCCAGGGTCGGACGCATTGGGATCCCGCCACTCCGAACGGGACGCAGCGCAAGGTGATGGTCACCGAGCGGCTTCGCGAGACGCTCCATCCGGCGACGCCGCTCTCCCTGGAGGAGGGAATTGCCGAGACCTTGGACTGGTACATGGCCGACAAAGCCGCGGCGGACTCGCGCAGATGATGGAGAAGCCGGACGTCTTCGATTATTCGAGCCACCTGCTCCATCGGCTGGCGCGGGCGCACGACCCCGCGGCGCCGCTTCAGATCGAACTGCATCCGGGGCTCCATTGCGATCTCTACCGTTGCCCGCATTGCTACGGGCTCGGCCAAGCCGTCCTCGCCGGTCGCCCGGTGACGGCCGCGGAGATCGACTCCGCCCTCGCCGACATCGCCGCCTTTCGTCCCACCGTGATCGTTTCGGGGATCACCACCGAACCGCTCACCAATCCCGATGCGGCCGGGATCATCCGCGCCATCAAGCGGCGCAATCTGACCTTGGGGGTCTACACCAAGGGCCGCCGGCTCGATCAGGAGATGTGCGACGCGCTCGTCGCGCCCGGCGGGCACACCTTCGTCACCCTGTCGCTGGATGGAGTGACCCGCGAGGAATATATCAGCCGTCACGGGCTTCCCGAAGACCGCCGGGATGGCCTGGGCGGAGTCGGCGGCGGCGACTATTTCCATGTCGTCCTCGACGGCCTCGCGCGCCTTCGCGCCGCCCGCGACGCGGCGGGTTCGCAGACGGAAATCCGGGGCGCCTTCCTCCTGTTCGGCGACAATGCGCACGAGGCGACGATCGAGGCCGCGCTCGAACTGTACGGATCGCAGGTGGATCTGCTTCGCTTCGCCCTGCCGCAGCAGCGCAACGACGGAGCGGCGCCGGGCGCCCTGCCGGAGGATCCGCAGGCGTGCCTGGAGCGCCTCGAAGCGCGCTTCCGGTCCGAGCCCAAGGTGCGCATCCTGTCCCAGACCTCGGAATCGACCCGCGATCCCTTCTTCAACCGGTGCTGGGCGCAGCGCTTCCAGGTCGTCATCGACAAGACCGGCAACGTCTTCCCGTGCCCGCAGGTCGCGGTCGCGCCGCATCGCGGCCTTAGTTACGGGAACATCCGAACGACCCGGTTGAGCGACCTGCTGACGGCCCAAAAGCGATCCGACATGTTCGGCTTCGACGTCGACACGCAGATGAAATGCCGGATTTGCGACCGCAAGGACGAAGCCCTCAACACCACCCTCTCGCGCCTGGCGATGGCCTTCGGCGCCTCCACCTAGGACCGTCGCCGTAGCTTGCGCGGACGCCCCGGACGAGCAAGGTCGATCGATCCCCTTCATCCTCCGGGCCCGGCCACCCCTGCTCGCCGCGCCGGCCTGCGCCGCCGCCTTCTCCACGCTTCGGATCCAGGACTCGCGATGAAACGACTCTATCCCGCCTTTGCAGCCGCGGCTCTGGCCGCTTTGACCCCCGGCTGCAGCGGGGATCCAGGCTCGGGCTCGGCACAATATGGCAGCGATCCGCGGCTGCCCCAGCCGCATCGCGGGCTTCTTACCGCCGTGGAGATTGCAAAGCCCGCGGCGTGGGGCGAGGCGCGGCCGACGGTCCCGCAAGGCTATGCGATCACCGCCATCGCGACCGGCTTCGGCGCCTGCCGCCAAACCCTCGTGCTTCCGAACGGCGACATCCTCGTCGCCGAAGGCCGCGGCGGCAGCGATACGGTGCTAAGGCCGAAGGACATCCTCGCGCAGATGGATAGGATGAGGGGCACGGGCCGGACGAAGAGCGGCAACCGGCTGACCCTGCTGCGCGATTCCGATGGCGACGGCGTCTACGAGACGCGCACAATTTTCGCAGACGGGCTCAACGCGCCCTACGGCCTCGCCCAGGTCGGCGGGCAGCTCTACGTCGCCGATCAGGATGCGCTGGTGCGCTTCGCCTACACGCCGGGCCAGGCCAGGGCCGCCGGCCCGGCGGTCACCGTCACCGACCTGCCCGCCCATATCAACCACCATTGGACCAAGTCGCTGGCCGCGAGCCCCGACGGCCGCTTCCTCTACGTCGGCATCGGATCCAACAGCAATATCACCGAAAGGGGCATGGCGGCCGAGATCGACCGGGCGATGATCTGGCAGGTCGAGGCCGCGACCGGCGCCCACCGGCCTTTCGCGACCGGCCTGCGCAACCCCACCGCGCTGGCCGTCCAGCCGGGCACCGGGCGGCTGTGGGCCGTGGTCAACGAGCGCGACGAGCTCGGCCCGAATCTGGTTCCCGATTATCTAACCTCGGTCCGCGAAGGCGCCTTCTACGGCTGGCCGTACAGCTATTGGGGCCAGAATGTCGACGAACGCGCGCAGCCGCAGGACCCGCGCAAGGTCGCCTCGGCGATCCGCCCGGACTACGCCCTCGGCTCGCATGTCGCCGCGCTCGGAGTCGCCTTCTCCACGCCGGCGATGGGCCCGCGCTTCGCCGAGGGCGTGTTCGTCGGCGAGCACGGAAGCTGGAACCGGAGCCCGCCGTCCGGCTACAAGGTCGTGTTCGTCCCGTTCCGTGGCGGCCGACCCGCCGGCCCTCCGGTGGACGTCGTCACCGGCTTCCGCGGCGCCGACGGCAAGACCCGCGGCCGCCCTGTCGGAGTGACCGTGGACCCGCACGGCGCCCTCATCGTCGCAGACGACCTGTCCAACACCCTCTGGCGCGTCGTTCCGGAGCGGCGGACATCCCCCGCCGGGACGCCGGACGCGGTCACTCGTGGCGAAGCGCGTCTATCGGGTTCAGCGAGGCGGCGCGGCGCGCCGGCAGGAATCCGAACAGCACGCCTATCGCCGCCGAAAACAGGAACGCCAGGAGGTTGATCTCGGGGTTGAACAGGAACGGTATCCCGATCGACCGCGCGATGAGGGCGGAGGCGACGAGCGCGAGCGCGAGGCCCAGCACGCCTCCCACACAGGAGAGAGTCACCGCTTCAACCAGAAACTGGAGCATGACTTCGCGTCCCAGCGCGCCGATGGCGAGGCGGGTTCCGATCTCGCGCGTCCGCTCGGTCACCGAGACGAGCATGATGTTCATGATCCCGATCCCGCCGACGAGAAGGCTCACGGCCGCGACGGCGGCCATGACAAGCGTCAAAATCCGGGTGGTGCCCGAGAGCGTCTCGAGAACTTGTCGCGTATCGATGATGTTGAAGTCGTCCAGTTCCCCCGGAGCGATCCCGCGGCGCTCCCGAAGGACGCGGGCGATCCCGGCTTGGACGTCGTCGAGATCGTAGCCCGCATCGACCGCGGCCAGGATGATCCGTATTCCCCGATTCCCGGTAAGCCTTCGCTGAACGGTCTTGATCGGCATCACGATCACGTCGTCCTGGTCCTGGTAGCCCGCCTCGCCTCGCTCCGTGAGGCTGCCGATGACGTCGCAGGAGATGTCGCGGATGCGGAGCTGCTGGCCGATGGGGTCCTCCCCCGCGAACAGCTTGCGCCGGACGGTAGCGCCAACCAGGCACACGGCCTTTCCCGCGCTTTCCTCTTCCGGCGTGAACAGGCGCCCGGAATCCAGCTCCCAAGGCTGCGTCGTGAAGAAATCCAAAGTGGTCCCGTTGACGTTGGTCTGCCAGTTCGACGCGTTGCGGATCGCCGTCGCCGACACCTGCGCTTGAGGCGCGAGCGACCGCACGCCTTCGACCTGGCTTCTTATCGCTTCGACGTCGGCATCCTGGAACAGGTTTGCCTGTGAGCCGGCCCGGCCGGAGGCCTGGCCCGGCCGGACCAGCAGGATCTGCGAGCCGAGCTTCGAAATCTGCTCCCGAACCGCGGCGGTGGCGCCGTCGCCGAGCGTCACCATCGTCACAACGGCGGCGACGCCGATGATGACTCCCAGGGTCGTCAGGAAGGAACGAAGCAACTGGCGCCTTATCTCGCGCAGCGCGATGACGACGGTCGTGGCGAGGAAGCCGCTCATCCCGCCACTTCCGCGCGGGCAGGGGCGCTCTCGGATCGCTCGATGAGCCCGTCGCGGACATGGACGGTCGTCCGGGCATAGCGCGCCATTTCGGCTTCGTGCGTGACGAGCAGGATGGTGATTCCGGCGTCCCGGTTGAGGGATTCGAGCAGCTCCATCGTCTCGCGAGCACGGTCGCTGTCGAGATTGCCGGTCGGTTCGTCCGCCAGCAACAGCAGGGGATTGGAGACGATCGCGCGCGCGATCGCGACACGCTGCTGCTGTCCCCCCGAAAGTTGGTTGGGACGGTGATCCCACCATTTGTCGAGGCCGACCTGACGAAGCGCCGCGAAGGCCGCCTCGCGCCGGCGGCGGCGGCTCTCCCCTCGGTAAAGCAAAGGCAGCTCGACATTTTCGAGCGCGTTCGCGCGCGCGAGCAGATTGAAGCCCTGGAAGATGAAGCCGAGATAGCGGCGCCTTAGCAGCGCGCGCTGCGAGAGATCGAGACGGTCGACGCGCACGTTGCGGAACGAGAAGGCGCCGCTCGTCGGTTCGTCGAGGCAGCCGAGGATGTTCATCATCGTCGACTTGCCCGATCCGGACGGTCCCATGATCGCGACGAAATCCCGCTCCTCTATGTCGAGGTCGATGCCGCGAAGCGCATGGAATGCAGCGCTTCCCACCCCGAAGCTCCGGGTGATTGCGCGAAGACGTATGAGCGGCTCCTTAGCCATCGACGACGGGGGCGGCGGCGACGAGAACCTCCTCGCCTTCCTTCAGGTCTCCCCCCAGGATTTCGGCCGCTGCGGCGCTCCTCGTTCCTACGAGCACCCGCCGTTCCACCGGCGTCCCGTCGGCGCCCCTGACGTAAACGATCTGGTGGCTTCCGCGCCCGACGTTGACGACGCCGCGGTCCGGCGCACTGCGACGCCTGCCGACGAGGATGCTCGGCAGCCCCGATCCCGATTTGCGGTCGGCAGAGAACCGGTTGGGTCCGAAGCGGAAGGCCGAGAGGGGAACAAGGAGGACATTGCGTCTCTGCTCCGTCACGATCGTCGCCGTCGCGGTCATTCCCGGTCGCAGGAGCAGATCGCGATTGTCGACGTCGAGAATGGCGGCGTAGGAGATGATGTTGCCGGTCGAACCGGTTCGGCCCGCCGGCGACGAGTCCGTCGAACTCGCGCCGAGGTCCACCCTCGCGATCCGCGCGTCGAACTGGCGGTTCGGGAACGCGTCGACCGTGAAGGTCGCCATCTGCCCTTCCTTCACGCCGCCGACATCGGCCTCGTCGACGGCGACCTGAAGCTGCATCCGGCTAAGGTCGTTGGCTATTCGAAACAGCACGGGCGCCTGGAAGGACGCCGCGACCGTCTGTCCGGGGCGCACGTCGGTCGACAGCACCACACCGGTAACGGGGGAACGGATGGTCGCCTTGGCAAGGTTGGTCCGGGCTTCCGAAAGCTGCGCCTGCGCCTGCGCCACCTGGGCGCGCCTGGAGCGGACGTCCGCGCGCGCCCGCGCATCGTCGGCGCGACGCGCCTCCAGGTCGATCTTGGACGGAACGTTCCCATGCGAGAGGCGGAAGACCTGCTCATAGCGGTCGAGGTTCGCCCCGGCCTGCGCCGCCGTCGCCGCCGTCACCGCCTCGCCGGCCTGCGCCGCGGCGAGAGCCGCCTCCGCCTGGCGAAGCGCATCCTCCAGGCGCGCCGTGTCAAGGCGCGCGAGTGGCTGTCCTCGCGCGACGCGATCGTTGTTTCGCACGAGCACCTGGGCGATCAGGCCGGAGAGTTCAGAACCCACCTGCACCTCGTCCGTCGGCGCGAGGTTGCCCGTCGCCGCGACGCTGACGGAAAGGTTTCCGCGCCCCACTTTCTGCCACCCGAAACGCTCGCTTCGCGTGGGTCCTGCGAGCAGCGTCCAGACAAGCAAGCCGATTGCGAGGCCGGCGATGGCGCAGGCCGCGATCCACCGCCATCGGCGCGGCCGCTCCGAGATATCGAGAAAGGCGTCTAGGTCGGGTTCACCCGATTCAGCGTCGCTCGACGTCGCCTCTAAGGACCTGACTACCAGGGTCACGCCCGCCCGCCCTGCCCGAGAGGCACCGTGCGCATCGTCAGGATCGGATCGCGAGGTAGACGGGCCTCAATCCGGCTCCGGCGGTCACCTCAAGGCCGCGCGGGCGATGAGTCGACGAACCGCCGGCAAGACGAAAGCCACCGGACCGGCGCCTGTTATTCTGCCCATGCACGGCTTTCCCCTCAATTTCCCATTCCCAGTGCTTGGCTAGCCCCTTCCCGATTGTAGGTGCAACCCACTACGGCGGAACCAACTGAAAGCGCGGTCTACAAGCCGCTGCCGCTACGGCGTCTGTGGAAGCGGAAGCTTCCACGAAGCTTATGGCGGGAAGTCTGTCGCCTGACTCTACAATTCTTTCGCGAAGCGGCGACCTATTGGGCGCGGTCGAGCGCCACCAGGGATGAAGGCGCCAGGACGTGGAGCCGCCCCGATCCCGCTAGGCGCCCCAGGCCGATGAGAGGATCGACTTGGGCCGATCTTAGAGCAATCGAGCCCGCCTGCTTCGGCGCGATCGTCGCTGCTTCGCGCCTGGCACGCGGCATGTCTGCGCACCGGCCGGAAAAGTCAGCGGCGAGCGGTGAATACTGGCATTTTGACGACGCGGGGACGAAGATTCCTCTCCGGCCGGACTCAGCGAGCCTGGACCGCAATTAGCAACGCAACTGAAGGTCCGGGCCACGCGATCCCCGGGTCCCGCAGCGACGTTCTAGACGTCGAGGTTGGCGACGTTGAGCGCATTCTCTTGAATGAAGTCGCGCCTTGGCTCGACGACGTCGCCCATCAGTCGGGTGAAGATCTCGTCGGCGATATCGGCCTGCGCGACCTCTACCTGAAGCAGAGAGCGGTTGCCGGGATCGAGCGTGGTCTCCCAAAGCTGCTCCGCGTTCATCTCGCCGAGACCCTTGTAGCGCTGGATCGACAGGCCCTTGCGGCCGGCGGCGAGGATCGCGTCGAGCAGCTCGGACGGGCGGCGGACCAGTACGCCGCGCGGATCGGCGGCGCGCTCGGCCGCCCGCTCAGAACCCGGGTCGAGCGCGGCGCCGGGCGTGTTCTCCTCCTGCTCCGGCTCTTCCGCGGCGGCGGCCGCGGCGGCCGCGCCTTTCAAAGAGACGAGGCGAGACTGGCTCGCGTAGGTTGCGGACTGCTCCGCCGACAAAGTGTGGAGCTTGCGCGCCTCGGCGGAGGCGACGAATTTATGGTCGACGACATGGTGGTCGGTCACGCCGCGCCACAGCCGGCGAAGCACATAATCGCCGTCGGCGCCGATCTCGCCAGTCCAGGTCGAGGATTCGTCGCCGGCCTGGAGCCAGGCGGCGGCGCGGGCAATGGCGGCGGCGCGCGCGGCGGGATCCAGATCGGGCGCATAGGCTCCGCCGAGGCCGAGCGCCTCGATGATCGCCGGATCGTAGCGGCGCGGCACGTAGCCCATCAGCGAGCGCATCCGCCGCGCATGGTCGGCGAGCGCGCGCAGGTCGCCGCCCGAGCGCGGCCCCTCGGCCGTCTCGAGCACCATCGCGCCGATCCCCGCCTCGACCAGATAATCGTCGAGCCGGGCGTCGTCCTTCAGATAGACCTCCGATCGCCCCTTGGCGACTTTGTAGAGCGGCGGCTGGGCGATGTAGAGGTGCCCGCGCTCGATGATCTCCGGCATCTGCCGGTAGAAGAAGGTCAGGAGCAGCGTGCGGATGTGGGCGCCGTCGACGTCGGCGTCGGTCATGATGACGATCTTGTGGTAGCGCAATTTCTCGATGTTGAAGTCGTCGCGGCCGATCCCGGTGCCCATCGCCTGGATGAGGGTGCCGACTTCCTTGGACGACAGCATCCGGTCGAAGCGAGCGCGCTCGACGTTCAGGATCTTGCCCTTCAGGGGAAGGATCGCCTGGACCTCGCGGTTTCGGCCCTGCTTGGCCGAGCCTCCGGCCGAATCGCCCTCCACCAGGAACAATTCGCACTTGGAGGGGTCGCGCTCCTGGCAGTCGGCGAGCTTGCCGGGCAGCGAGGCGATGTCCATCGCGCCCTTCCTGCGGGTCAGCTCGCGGGCCTTGCGAGCCGCCTCGCGTGCCGCGGCGGCGTCGATGATCTTCTGGATGATGGTGCGCGCGTGGCCGGGATTCTCCTCCAGCCACTCGGCCATCTTGTCGGCCATCAGGCTCTCGAGCGGCTGGCGAACCTCGGAAGAGACCAGCTTGTCCTTGGTCTGCGAGCCGAACTTGGGGTCGGGCAGCTTGACCGAGACGATCGCCGTCAGGCCTTCGCGCATGTCGTCGCCGGTGAGGCTGACCTTCTCCTTCTTCAGCGCCCCCGATTTGTCGGCATAGCCGTTCAGGGTGCGGGTCAGAGCCGCGCGGAAGGCGGCGAGATGGGTTCCGCCGTCGCGCTGAGGGATGTTGTTGGTGAAGCAGAGGACCTGCTCGTAATAGCTGTCGTTCCACTCCAGAGCGACCTCGATGCCGATGTCGTCGCGCTGGCCGGTGACCGAGATCGGGTCCGGGATGAGCGCGGTCTTGGCGCGGTCGAGGTAGCGGACGAAGGCCGAAATGCCGCCTTCGTAATAGAGCTCGACCTCGCGCTCCTCCTCGTGCCGGGCGTCGGTGAGGATCAGCCGGACGCCGGAGTTGAGGAAGGCGAGCTCGCGGAAGCGGTGCTCGAGCTTGTCGAAGTCGAACTCGACGATCTTGAACGTCTCGGGGCTCGGTAGGAAGGTGACCTTGGTCCCCTTCCGGTCGCCGGCCGGCCCCACCTTCTTGAGCGGAGCGACGGCGTCGCCGAAAGCGAAGCGCATGTAATGCTCCTCGCCGTCGCGCCAGATGGTGAGGTCAAGCCATTCCGAAAGCGCGTTGACGACCGAAACTCCGACGCCGTGAAGGCCGCCGGACACCTTGTAGGCATTGTCGTCGGACGTGTTCTCGAACTTACCCCCGGCGTGGAGCTGGGTCATGATGACCTCGGCCGCCGAAACGCCTTCCTCGGCGTGGATCCCGGTCGGGATTCCGCGGCCATTGTCCTCGACCGAGACCGAGCCGTCGGGGTTCAAGGTGATGCGGATGAGGTCGCAATGACCGGCGAGCGCCTCGTCGATCGCATTGTCGGAGACCTCGAACACCATGTGGTGGAGGCCGGAGCCGTCGTCGGTGTCGCCGATATACATTCCGGGGCGCTTGCGGACCGCGTCGAGGCCCTTCAGCACCTTGATGGAATCGGCGCCGTAGCTGTTTTCGCTGGGGTGTGTTGCCATGTTCAGCATATAGCGGGCGAAGCTCGGAAACCCAAGGAAATTGGCCGGTTTCGGCACCTTTTTTCTGCGTTGCAGCACCCATCGGGGAACAGGAGGATTCGGGAATGTCGAGGCTTTGGATCGCGGCTCTGCTCGCCACCGCAACGGCGGCCGCCGCCCACGTCCCGCCCGCCGAGATCAACCCGGCCATCTACACCGATCCGCCGCACGACAAGGCGCACCCGCCGGGCATGGAGGTGCTCCACATCCCCTCCGGCGGGGTGGCGATCAACGGCGTCGCCTACACCGCGGCAGGGCCGGGGCCCCACCCGGTGCTGGTGCTGATGCACGGCCTTCCCGGCAACGAGAAGAATCTCGATCTCGCCCAGGCGGTTCGGAGGGCCGGCTGGACCGTCGTGACCTTCAACTATCGCGGCTCCTGGGGAAGCCCCGGCCGGTTCAGCTTCGCCGGCAATCTGGAGGACGGGCGCGCCGTCCTCGCCTACCTTCGCCAGCCCGCCAACGCCGCGAAACTCGGGATCGACACGGGGAGGATCGTCGTCGCCGGCCATTCGATGGGCGGCTGGGTGGCGGCGATGACGGCCGAGCGCGATCCCGCGCTCGCCGGATCGATCCTCATCTCGGCTGCCAACATGGGCAAGCTGCCCACCTCCCGGAAGGAGGTGATCGCCTTGATGGCCGACAATCGCGAGACGCTCGCCGGAGCGACCCCGCAAAGCATGGCGGACGAGGTCATCGCCCGGAGGAAGGCGTTCGACTGGACCCCCGGCGCGGCGGGGCTGGCGCGGCGGCCGCTCCTCGTCCTCACCTCCGAAGACGGGCTGGCGGCCGAAGCGGATGCCCTTGCCGCCAACGTCAAAGCCGTGCCGGGCGCGCGCGTTACCGAGCTGCACTCCGGGACCGACCATGGCTGGTCCGGCGCTCGCATCCGCCTCGAGGATTCGGTGATCGACTGGCTTCAGGCGCTGCCCTGAAGCCGGTCGCGCTCAGCGGCCCATGATGAAGGGAATCTGCCCGTCCCCCGCCAGATAGCCGGGGAGCTGCCCGTTCCACTTCTCAATCGCGCGCTGGCGAAGGATCTCCGGATTGGCGCGAAGGGCGCCGCCCTCGACCGTCGAGGCTTCGGCCTTGCCCCTTGCCTCGGCGATCGCCGCCTCGGCATTGGCCTTGACGGTGGCGACGTTGGCCTGGGCGGCGAGGGCGGCCTGCTCGTTGGCGATCTTGGTGTTGATCTGGGCCAGCACCTGGTCCGGAACGCGGATGTTGGACGCCCAGTAAAGCTGCTCGACGTGGAGCCCGTAGGGTTCGAAATAATGCGAGACGTCGCGCCAGGCGGCAGCGATCAGCTCGCCCTTCTTCGGCCCGTATATCTCCTCCACGCCGAGCTTCGCGGCTTCCTCGACCAGCGCGCTTCGAACCGCATTGCGCAACGGCCCGGCGACGATCCCCGCCATCTCGGTGCGATATTTCTGGAACAGGATCGGCGCCTTCACCGGATCGACCCGATAGGCGACCGAGACGTCGGCGGAGAGGTTGAGGCCGTTGCGGTCCTGGAAGTTGAACCCTTCGTCGAGGTCGCTCTGCTCCGCCCGGTTCGCCGTCCACGCATAGGTCGAGGTGTAGACCGGATATTCGTAGATGTTGGTTCCGACCGGGGTGAAATACCAGCCGACGCCCAGCGCGTTGCCGGAAACTCCGGCCGAGCTTCCGAAATTGTTGACCTTGATCCCGACATGGCCGGGGTCGACCCGGCTGCAGGAGGTGAGCGGGACGATCGCGATGAGGGGAATGAGCGCCAGCGGGGCGAAACGAAGAAGCTTAGTCATGGTCGCTGCTCCGAAGGAGGCTTGAGAACTCGCGGCTCAGCATCAGGCCGGAGAGGAACCCCCCGACCAGAGCGACGAGCGCGAGCACGGCCGCGCCGGCGTCGGCGAGGTCGGTGTGAAGATTGAACAGGGTCGGCACGACGAACAGGAAGCAGGCGATCTCCCCGACGAGGAGCGCGCCGCATCGCAGCCCGAAGCCGACGAGCCACAAGTCCAACGATTTCATGACAGTTAGTCCCTAGACTCCCAAAGGCGGGGAGCCGCAGCGCATCGGATGGTGCGCCGCAACATTAAATATACCTGTCGTTATTCGCTTGCAACGGGAAATGGCAAAGAAGTCGACGGACCGGAGGTAAGTAGCTGCTGCTGCTCCTGCTGCAGATCAAAGGCACAGACACTTGAATATCCGAGACTTAGAAAGACATGCATCGCGTTACTTCAAGCTGACTAGGCCGGAGTGAGGCATCCATTGCCCACATGCCAGCGATCCGCGCGGGCCTCGACGAACAAGGACGGCTCCGTCCCCGTCATCCAAACCTGACCGCCGGCCGACTCCAGTCGCTCGAACAGGGCCGCGCGGCGGCGCGGATCGAGATGCGCGGCGACCTCGTCGAGGAGGAGGATCGGGCGCCGCCCGGCCCGCTCCGCCACGAGGTCCGCGTGGGCGAGGATGATCGAGAGGAGCAACGCCTTCTGCTCGCCGGTCGAGCAGAGCCCGGCGGGCCGCCCCTTGCCGAGATGCGTCACCGCAATATCGGTGCGATGCGGACCGGCAAGGGTCCGCCCGGCTGCGCGATCCCGCGCCCGGTCCCGCTTCAGCACGGTGGAGAGGTCCTCCTCTCCTCCCTCCAGGCCAAGTCCCGCGCGGGCGAACGGCCCCTCCTCCGCCGCCGCCAGTCGCACGCCGAGCGCCGAGACGGCGGACCGGCGGGCTTCGACCAGGGCGGCGCCATGCTCGGCCATTCGGGCCTCGAGCGCGCCGAGCCAAGCCTCGTCCGGCGGGCCCTCCTCGGCGAGGAGCTTGTTGCGGGCCCGCATCGCCGCCTCGTAGCGGGCGGCGTGGACGGCGTGGGAGGGGTGAAGCGCGAGCACCAGCCGGTCGAGGAAACGCCGCCGCCCGCTCGCGCCTTCCTGGAACAGCCGGTCCATCGCCGGGGTCAGCCACAGCACCGAAAGCCATTCCGAAAGCGAGGTCGCCGAAGCCGCCGCCCCGTTCACCCTCACCTGCCGACGTTCGGGCGCGGAGACGAGTGTGCCGGTTCCGATGTCCACCAGCCCCTCCCCTTCAGGCGAGGCGCTCAGCCGGGCTGCCACGGCGAAGCCGCCGGGGCCGCCGATCCGCGCCATGTTGGCAAGGCTCGCCCCGCGCAGGCCGCGGCCCGGCGAGAGCAGTGAGACCGCCTCCAGGATATTGGTCTTGCCGGCGCCGTTCTCGCCGGTGAGGACGACGAGCCCCGGCCCCGGCGCGAGAACGGCGTCGGCGTAGGAGCGGAAGTCGGTCAGCGCCAGGCGCGTCAGCATGAGCACTCGCTAGCGGCGTTGGACGGCGATGGGAATTGGTTGGCACGGTCGCACGGACACGTCATTGTCCAGCGATGAACGAGACCCCGCCCAAGCCGCAGCTCGCGCCTTACCCGCCGGCCGAGCAGGCCGATGCGATCCGGGTTCGCCAGCGCTATCTCACCGTTTTCATCCTCCTGCTGGCGGCGTGGGTCTCGCGCTCCTTCCTCACCCCGCTCGCCTGGGCGGCGGTGCTCGCCGTGTCGCTGTGGCCGCTCTACAGACGAATGCTGGAGCGCGGGCCGAGTCATCCGACCTCGGCTGCCTTGGTTCTCACGCTTGGAACCGGCCTGGTCGTGATGCTTCCGCTGGCGCTTGCGATCGGGGCCGCGGCGCAGGAGAGCCAGACCGCCCTCCAGTGGCTCGGCCAGGCACAGAGGACGGGCCTTCCGCCGCCGCCCTGGCTCGCCTCGCTGCCGCTGGTCGGCGCCCGCGCCAATACGGCGTGGCAGCAGCATGTCGGAAGCCCGCAGGCGGCGAACAACCTCATCCAGGGCCTGAACGCGGGGGCGGTATTCGGCTGGACCCGGACGATCGGCGGCGAGGTGGCGCGCGGCTCGATGCTCTTCCTGATCACCCTGCTCGCTTTGTTCGGGATGCTCCGCCAGGGCGATCGGCTCGGGGCACAGGCCGAGGCGGTGGCGACCCGGGTGCTCGGCACCTTCGGCGGAAAATTCCTCGAGCGGCTGGCCGCGGCGGTTCGCGGCACGGTCTCGGGCACCGTTCTCGTCTCGGTCGCGGAAGGCTCGCTGATCGGCCTCGGCTACTGGATCGCCGGAGTGCCCCGGCCGCTCCTCTTCGCCATCCTCACCATCGCCTTCGCCATGGTTCCGTTCGGCGCCTGGATCGCCTTCGGGGTCGCGACGGCCATCCTGCTCGTCCAGGGCCATGTCGTCGCGGGGGCCCTGCTGTTCGCGTTCGGCGTGGCGGTGATGACGGTCGGCGACAACGTGGTTCAGCCCAGGGTGATCGGAAGCGCGGTGCGCCTGCCCTTCCTGCTGGCCCTGGTCGGCACGTTCGGCGGCCTCGAGACGTTCGGGCTGGTCGGACTGTTCCTCGGCCCGGTGATCATGGCCGCGCTGATGCTCGCCTGGCAGCAATGGCTGGGCGCGGCGGAAGCGCCCGGCGCGGTGCCGGAAGCGTCAGGACCGTCCGACGGTCGCACCGCGAAATCCCTCTCCCCTGGGGGGAGAGATTAGGGTGAGGGGGCTCGGCCTCAGAAGAAATTCGCGGAGGCAGAACCCCCTCACCCCAACCCTCTCCCCACAGGGGAGAGGGCGTTCAAAGCAGAACCTCGCCCTTCCTCACACCCGCATCGGCATCAGCACGTAGAGCGCCGGGGCCTTGTCGTTCTCGCGAAGCAGGGTCGGGGCGGCGGCGTCGGCGAGGTGGACCTCGACCGTGTCGCCTTCGATCTGGCCCAATATGTCGAGCAGGTAGCGGGCGTTGAAGCCGATCTCGAGCCCGTCGGCATTGTAGTCGCCGGGCACCTCCTCGGCGGCGGTGCCGTTCTCGGGGCTGGTCACCGAAAGGGTCACCCGGTCGCGGTCGAGCGCCATCTTGACCGCCCGGGTCTTCTCCGAAGCGATGGTGGAGACCCGGTCGACCCCCTCCTCGAAGCTGCGCGGATCGATCCGGAGCAGCTTGTCGTTGCCCGTCGGAATGACCCGGCTGTAGTCCGGGAAGGTGCCGTCGATCAGCTTGGAGGTGAGGATCGCGGCGCCGAGGCCGAAGCGGACCTTGGTCTCGGACAGCGAGACCTGAACGGTCCCATCGACCTCGTCGAGCAGCTTGCGAAGCTCCGCGACGCATTTGCGCGGGATGATCACGTCCGGCATCCCCTCCGCTCCGGCGGGCCGGGGAACGGTGACCCGGGCGAGCCGGTGGCCGTCGGTGGCGGCGGCCTTGAGCACCGGCTGAGCCTCGTCCGAGACGTGGAGGAAGATCCCGTTCAGATAATAGCGGGTCTCCTCCGTGGAGATGGCGAAACGGGTCTTGTCGATCACCTGGCGGAGCGTCGCCGCGGGAAGCTCGAAGCGGGTGGGCAGATCGCCCTCCGCGATGACCGGGAAATCGTCGCGCGGCAGGGTCGCGAGGTTGAAGCGGGCGCGGCCGGCATTAACCTGCATCTTCCCCTCGGACGCGTTGATCTCCACCTGGCTGCCCTCGGGGAGCTTGCGGGCGATGTCGAACAGGGTGTGGGCGGAGACGGTGGTGGCGCCGGCCTGGCTGACGTTGGCGTCGACCGTCTCGTTGATCTGGAGGTCGAGGTCGGTCGCCATCAGGCGCAGGCCGCCGCCCTCTGTGGCCTCGATCAGGACGTTCGAGAGGATCGGGATGGTGTTCCTGCGCTCCACCACGGACTGGACGTGGCCGAGGCTCCTCAGCAGCGTGGCCCGTTCGATCGTCGCCTTCATGGGGTCCCCCGAAATTCCAGTTTGGCAGGGAGTCTTAGGGTCTGGCGCGCGCCCCCGCTAGGGGGTTGTCGAAGGGGACGAAAAAAGGGCCGGAGCGAGTGCGCCCCGGCCCTTCCTTTTCGCCCGGACCGGACAGGCCGGCGGGGCCGCTTTCGTTAGAAGCGGACGCCGAACCCGACGACGGCCTGGTGCTTCTCCAGATCCGACTCGTAGTTGGTGTAGCGATATTCCGCCTTCACGTAGGCGTTGGCGCCGATCTTCTGCTCGAGTCCGGCGCCGACGCGGATGCCGTCGTAATTCTCGCGGGTCGTGAAGTCGCCGACGTTGCCGGCGACGCCGGTGTCATAGCCGATCCGGACCCGGGCATTCGAATAGCCCGCCTTGGCGTAGAGGAGGGTCGAAGGCGCCACCGCGGCGCCGATCCGGCCGCCGACATAAAGGTCGCGGCCCGACTTGGCGCAGAGCGTGTCGGTGCTGATGATGGCTCCGCTCTCGCACTTGTCGGACGTCGAGTCGGCGGCTTCGCCCTCAATTCCGACGACCATGTTGCCGGCCTGGAAATCGTAGCCGAGGCCTACTCCGTAGGCGACTCCGTCGGTGCGGTCGCCGGGGATCTGGATACGGTCCCAGCCGACGATGCCTTCGACGCGCGGGCCGGTGAACGGGGCGGCGTCCTGCGCGTAGGCGGGAGCGGCGACGGCGCCGGCGGCAAGAGCGGCGAGGATGAGAATACGCATTGGTAACTCCGTTGGTTGTTGTCGTTCGTGTCCCCCAAGCGTGTTGCACTGCAACAAGTTTCATGAACGTGAGACAACGAGATTGGCTGTTGCCAAACGGCAACAAACGGCGGATTCCTGCCATCCATGTTCCTTCGCCGACTGCTCCTCATCCTGGTCGCCGCCTCGGCGGCGCCGGTCGGCGCTGCAGCGCAGCAAGAGTCGCTGGGCGTGTTCGGCACCTGGGGCGCCTTCCGTGAGCCGGGCCGCTGCTATGCCATCGCCGCCCCCGAAGGCGCCGGGCGGAGCGGCGGAGCGGCCTTCGCCGCCGTCTCCTGGTGGCCGCGACGGGGCATAAGAGGGCAGCTGCATTTCCGGCTTGAGCGCCGCAAGCGCCCCGGCTCCGCGGTTCTGCTTCGGGTGGACGAGCGGACCTTCCAGCTGATCGGCGGCGGCGCCGACGCCTGGGCGCCGGACGCCCGCTCCGACGCCGACATCGTCACCGCCATGCGCACCGGCCTTGCCATGGCGATCGAGACCCGAGCCGAGGGCGGCGGGCTTCTGCGCAGCGTCTATCCGCTTCGCGGCGCCGCCTCGGCCGTCGATGCCGCCGCGATCGGCTGCGTGGGCCGGTGAGCCGCTTCTTCATCGCCCGCCACGGCGAGACCGTGTTCAACGCCGCCGGGCGGATGCAGGACGATCATGGACACACACCCCTCACCGGCGCCGGCTTCCGCCAGGCCGAAGCGATGGGCAAGACCCTGAAGGCGAGGCTCGGGGCGCATCCGGACCTTGCCTTGTGGTCCTCGCCCTCGGGGCGGGCGCTGCAGACGCTCGCCATCGCGGTCGAGCCGCTCGGCCTCGATTGGCACGAGGTGCGCACCGACCCGCGGCTGGTAGAGATCGGGATGGGCGAATGGACAGGCCGCTATTATCGCGACGTCATCGCGGAGGTGGGCCCGATCTACGATCCGGAGACGTCGCTTTTCACCCGGCGCGCGCCGGGCGGCGAAAGCTACGAGGCGATGGCCGACCGGCTGCGCGCCTGGCTCGACGAGACCGCTCACCCGCCCGGCGACCGACTGGTTTTGACCCATGGAATGGCCTCGCGGGTGCTTCGCGGCCTCCTGACCGGCGCCGCGCCCCATCCCGCCTGCGGAGCGCCGGTCGCCCCGGCGCTTCCCCAAGGCGCGATCGTCGAGGTCGACGAGGGAGTCGAGAGGGTGATCGGGGCTCCCGCCTGACCGGCGTCGGCGGGGTGGAAATCCGGCCGCTTTTCGCCTACATGGGCCGCATCATGACAGCGCCGATGCCCATACCCGGTCATATCGACCCGGTTCCCGTTCCGCGTCCCGCGTTCGCGAGCGCCGATCCGCGGGTCGACCTGGTCGGCCGCTCGAAGGCGCAGATTCGCGAGGCTCTGGTCGAGGCCGGGCTCGACGAGAAGCAGGCGAAGCTTCGCGCCAAGCAGATCTGGCACCAGATCTACCATCGCGGCGCCACGTCGTTCGACGCGATGAGCGACATCGCCAAGCCGCAGCGCGCCTGGTTCGCCGAGCGCTTCAAGGTCGGCCGGCCGCGGATCGAGGTCGAGCAGGTCTCGACCGACGGAACCCGCAAATGGCTTCTCCAGACCGACGACGGCCACGATTACGAGATGGTGTTCATCCCCGACGCCGACCGCGGCACTTTGTGCGTCTCGAGCCAGGTCGGCTGTACCCTCAACTGCCGCTTCTGCCACACGGGCACGATGCGGCTGGTGAGGAACCTCGATCCGGGCGAGATCGTCGGCCAGGTGATGCTCGCCCGCGACAGCCTCGGCGAATGGCCGAGCCAGCCCGAGGGCCGGATGCTCTCGAACATCGTGATGATGGGCATGGGCGAGCCTCTGTACAACTTTGACAACGTTCGCGACGCCTTGAAGATCGTCATGGACGGCGACGGCCTCGGCCTCTCGCGGCGCCGGATCACCCTTTCGACCTCCGGCGTCGTGCCGATGATGGCCCGGGCGGGCGAGGAGATCGGAGTCAATCTCGCCGTCTCGCTCCACGCGGTGACGAAGGAGGTTCGCGACGAGATCGTGCCGTTGAACCGCAAATACGGAATCGAGGAGCTGCTCGCCGCCTGCGCCGCCTATCCTGGCGCGAACAACGCGCGCCGGATCACGTTCGAATATGTCATGCTCAAGGACAAGAACGACAGCGACGAGGATGCGTTCGAGCTGGTCCGGCTGATCCGCAAGTACAAGCTTCCCGCCAAGGTCAACCTGATCCCCTTCAACCCCTGGCCCGGGGCGGCCTACGAATGCTCCGACCCGGAGCGGGTCGCGCGCTTCTCCGACATCGTCTTCGAGGCTGGGATCTCGGCCCCGATCCGCCGCCCGCGCGGCCGCGACATCATGGCCGCCTGCGGTCAGCTCAAATCCGCCGCCGAGAAGAAGAGCCGCGCCGAGCTCGACCGCATCGCCGAGGAAAAGCAGGCGGCGCTCGCTTAGGACGCCCTCGACCGGCGCGCACCTATGTTGTTTGCGCTCGTCGCCGGCTGCGCTTATCAGGCGCTGCATCACCGGGGAGAGCTAAGTCCAGATGGCGTCGACCAATCTCCAGCAGGAGACCGACGACGAAGCGGGAATGCGCGCGTTGATCCGCGCGTTCGATTGGGCTTCCACTCCGCTGGGCCCGATGGAGAGCTGGCCGTCGGCGCTCAAGCTGGCGCTGAACATCTGCGAGCATTCGAGATTTCCGACCGCCATCTACTGGGGCCCTGAACTTCGGCTGCTCTACAACGATGCCTGGTCCTTCATTCCCGGGGAACGCCACCCCGAGGCGTTGGGGCAGCCGGCGCGGCAGGTCTGGTCCGACATCTGGCCGATCGTCGGACCGCAGTTCGAGCAGGTGCTGACGACGGGCGAGGGGATCTCCACCTTCGAGCAGATGCTTCCGATGGTCCGCGAGGGCGCGGAGCAGGAGACCTATTGGAATTACAGCCTGACGCCGATCGTCGACGAGGACGGGCGCATCGTCGGGGTGTTCAACCAGGGCAACGAAGTCACCCGCGCGGTGGTGACCGAGCGGCGGCTGGCGTTCCAGGTGAAGCTCGCCGATCGGATCCGCGGGCTCAACCGCCCGGAGCAGGTCAAGGCCGCCGCGGCGGCCATGCTCGGCGACTATCTCGGCGCCGCCCGGGTCGGCTTCGCGGAGATAAACGAAAAAGCGGATACCATCTCGGTCACCGGGGAATGGCGGCGCGGAGAGGGCGTTCAGCCGCTACAGGGCCGGACTGGCGCCTTTTCGCAGCTTCCCAAGGCGGCCGTCGAGTATCTGCGCGGAGGAAACGTGCTCGCGCTTCCCGACGTCGACGATTTCACGACGGGAAGCAGCGCCTCCGACGGGGCCTTGGGAGCAACCCTGGGCGCTCGCGCGGTCATCACCGTTCCGCTGGTCCGCGACGGCGCCCTCGCCGCCCTCCTCTACGTCCATGAGACCCAGCCGCGCGAGTGGCGGCGTTCGGAAGCGGCGATGGCGCGGGACGCGGCGGAGCGTACCTGGGCGGCGGTCGAGCGCGCCGAAAGCGAGCAGCGGCTGCGCGCCAGCGAGGATCATTATCGCCACGCGGTCGAGCTAAACCCGCAGGTTTCGTGGACGGCGACCCCCGACGGCCAGCTCAATCGTGTCGCCCGGCGCTGGAACGACTGGACCGGGACGACCGGCCTCGGCGACACCTGGGCGCAAGGCCTCCACCCGGACGACCGGGAACGGACCTTCGCCGCCTGGGCCCATAGCGTCACGACCGGAGAGCCCTACGACATCGAACATCGCGTCAAGATGCTCGACGGAAGCTATCGCTGGGCGCGTTCGCGCGCCTTTCCCCGCCGCGGCAGGGACGGGAATATCCGCCTCTGGTACGGAGCCACCGAGGACATTCACGAACGCCGGGTCGCCGAGGAGCATCAGCGGCTTCTGATCAACGAGCTCAACCACCGGGTGAAGAACACTCTGGCGACGGTGCAGGCGATCGCCTTCCAGACGCTCAAGGGCGACATTTCGCTGAAGGAGGCCAGGGCGCGGTTCGAGGCACGGCTGATGGCCCTCTCCCGCGCCCATAACCTGCTTACCGAGCAGAATTGGGGCGGGGCGTCGCTCCACCATGTTGTGAAGGACGCGACCGAGCACCTTAGCGGCGACCGCGCCCGGTTCCGGATGGAGGGGGAGCCGGTCTGGCTTTCCCCCCGCGCCGCCCTAGCCCTCGCACTGGCGCTCCACGAGCTCGGCACCAACGCGGCGAAGCACGGCGCCCTTTCGCTCGAGACCGGCGAGGTGTCGATCGCCTGGCGGTCGCAAGACGGCATGCTCCACCTCGAATGGAAGGAGACGGGCGGGCCGCCGGTCGCCGCGCCGGAGCGGCGCGGCTTCGGCTCGAGGCTCATCGAGCAGGGCTTGGCGGCCGACCTCGGCGGGACCGCTCGGCTCGACTTCGAACCCGACGGCCTGCGCTGCCGGATCGACGCCTCCCTCGCGACCGTGCTGGGCGAGGAGGCGCGGGGTGGCTGAGCGGCGCCTTCGGATCCTCATCGTCGAGGACGAGATGCTCGTCGCGATGAATATCGAGGACATGCTGCTCGACCTCGGCCACGAGGTCGCCGGGATTGCCAGCCGCCTCGCTCCCGCCCTCGCTCTCGCCGCCGAGGCGAGCATCGATGCGGCGATGCTCGACGTGAACCTCGCGGGCGAGACCAGCTTCCCCGTCGCCGCGGTCCTCGCCGGCCGCGACATCCCGTTCCTGTTCGCGACCGGCTACGGGCGAAGCGGGATCGAGGAGCCGTTCCGCGACCGCCCCCTCCTCCAGAAGCCCTTCCGCGCCGACGACCTCGGCAATGCCCTCGCCGCTCTTGCCGGCTGAGGGATCGGGCGCAGAAGGAGAAAGGTCCATTTCGGTTAGGGGTTGACCCGCGCGGCCGCGTTAAGTTCATTGTACGGCGTTCCACTGCCGGGAGACATGCGAATGTGGCTGCTCGACAAGATGCTCCGAAAGCTCATGAAAAAGGGCGAGCTGATCGTCGTCGACCATGACGGGAAGGAATATCGCTACGGCCGGCCGGACGGGCGGCGGCCGGTCCGGGTCCGCCTCACCGACCGCGGCGCCGCCTTCTTCATCGCGAAGGATCCGCGGATCGGCGCGGGCGAGGCCTATATGGACGAGCGGCTGGTGGTCGAGGAGGGCGACATTCGCGACCTCGTCCTCCTCATCCGCGAAAATGCGCCGTGGGAGAAGAAAGGGAGGCTCAATCCCAAGGGGCCCGTCCGCAAGGGCCTGTCCTACGTCGCCGGGCGGGTCGACCAGATCAACTGGAAGAGCCGGTCGCGCCGCAACGCCGAGCATACCTACAACCTCACCCGACGGCTCTACGAGCTGTTCCTGGACGAGGACCGGCAATATACCTGCGCCTATTATCGCGACACGTCGAACAGCCTCGAAAAGGCCCAACTCGACAAGAAGGCGCATATCGCCGCCAAGCTGAACCTGAAGCCCGGAATGACGGTGCTCGACATCGGCTGCGGCTGGGGCGGTTGGGCGCTCTACCTCAACCGCCAATACGGCGTTGACGTGCTCGGGGTCGCGCTGGCGCCGGACCAGATCCAGTTCTGCAAGGAGCGGGCGCTGGAAGCGGGAGTCGCCGACCGGGTGAAGTTCGAGCTCATGGATTATCGCGACGTCGAGGGCGAATTCGACCGGATTACCAGCGTCGGCTTGATCGAGCATCTGGGAACGCCCCACTATCCGGGCTTCTTCGCGCACATGCACCGTCTTCTGAAGCCGGACGGAGTGATGTTCTCCCATTGCTGCGGCCGGATGGGGAAGCCCGGCACCACCGACAAATGGACCCGCAAATACATCTTCCCGGGCGGTTACATCCCGGCGCTGTCCGAGCTCGTGGTGGAGGCCGAGCGGCACCGGCTGATGGTCACCGATGTCGAGGGGCTGCGCTTCCATTACGCCCACACCCTCGAGGAATGGTACCGCCGGACGGTTGCGCACAAGCAGGAGATCGTCGCCCTCTACGACGAGCGCTTCTACCGGATGTGGGAATTCTACCTGGTCGGCGCCGAGGCCGCCTTCCGCTACGGGGGCCTCGTCAATTGGCAGATCCAATATGTGAAGCGCCGCGACGCGCTGCCGATGACCCGCGACTATATGTTCGAGGAGGAAGCGCGGCTGCGCGAGGCGGAAGAGCCGCCGCAATGGCATCTGGCGGCGGAGTAAACTGAACCCCTCCCCGCACGCAGGGAGGGGGGTGGGCCTTACCCCCGCCGGGCGCGGAAGGCCTCGCGGGCGGCGCGGCGCTCGTCCGGGGTGACGGTGCCGTCGCGATTGGCGTCGGCCCGGTCGAACATCCGAAGCGCCGCCGACTGCGCTTCCTGAAGCGAGACCCGGCCGTCGCGGTCGGAGTCGAGAGCGGCGAAGCCCCGCCCGCCGAGGCCGCCCGCCACCGCACCGCCGCGGTGCCGCGTGCGCTGTCCCAAGCGGCCGCCGCGCGGACCGTCTCCGGCTCCAGCGCCGCGCGCGCCGGGCGCCTCGAACTCCTCGCGGCTGAGCACTCCGTCGCGATTGCCGTCGAGCCGGGCGAAGAGCGCCGCCCGGCGCTCTTCGCGGCCGGCTCGAATGCGCTGACGGCCTCCGGCGCGGCGGGCCTGCGCCTCCTCGCGGGTGACGAACCCGTCCTTGTCGACGTCCGCGCGGGCGAAGCGCGCCTGGACCCGGCTCTGGACCTCCGCCCGGGTCAGGACGCGATTGGCATCGGGCCGAGCGGGAGCGGGCTGGGCAACGGCGGGCAGCGCGGCGGCCGCGGCGAAGGCGATGCCGGCGAGAATCAGGGTCTTCATGGATTTTGCGCTCCCGGACGAATGGTTCGGATGCGGAGCCGATTATCTCGGGGCGGCTGTATCTTCCTTGAACGGGCCGCCGCCGCTGTGGCAAGGCGGTCCGACGGCGGAGGGGAAGCAGGTGGACCGGACGGATGCGCCTTGGTGGGAGCGGCGCTGGGCCGTGGCCGCGCTGGCGCTGCTCGCCGCGCTGCCCTTGCTGTGGCCGAACGTCCCGCCGCTCGTCGACCTGCCCGGCCATATGGGCCGCTACCGGGTCGAGCTCGACATCGCCGCCTCGCCCGTCCTCCAGCAATTTTACAGCTTCCGCTGGGGGATCATCGGCAATCTCGGGGTCGACCTCCTCATAATCCCGCTGGGCAAGCTGCTCGGCCTCGAGCTCGCGGTGAAGCTCATCGTTCTCGCCATTCCGGTAATGACGGTCGCCGGCTTCCTGTGGGTGGCGCGCGAAGTGCACGGGCGGGTGCCGCCGACCGCCTTGTTCGCAATCCCCTTCGCCTACGGCCACCCGTTCATGTTCGGCTTCGTCAACTTCGCGCTTTCGATGGCTTTCGCCATGCTTGCCTTCGCCTTTTGGCTAAGGCTTGCGCGGCTGGGGAGGCCCTGGCTTCGCGCCGCGCTGTTCGTGCCGATCGGCATCGCGATCTGGTTCACCCACACCTTCGGGTGGGGCACTTTGGGCGTCATGGCCTTCTCGGCCGAGCTCGTGAGGCAGCACGACAAGGGCCGCGGCTTCCTGGAATCGGGGCTGCGATCGGGGATCCATTGCCTTTCCATCGCCCCCCCGATCCTGCTGATGCTGCTATGGCGAAGCGGCCACCATGTCGGCGGCTTCACCGGCGACTGGTTCAACTGGCAGGCCAAATATACCTGGCTGATCATGGCGCTTCGCGACCGCTGGTTCACCCTCGACCTCCTGTCGCTGGTGGTGATCCTGCTCCTGATCGCCGGCGGGATCCGAAGCCCCCGGCTCGGCTTCTCCCGCAACCTCGCCGCCTCGGCCCTGTTCCTCCTCCTCGTCTACATCCTGCTTCCGCGGATCGTCTTCGGATCGGCCTATGCCGACATGCGGCTGATGCCCTACCTCCTCGCGGTCGCGGTCATCGCGATCCGGCTGAAGGAAGGGACGAGCCGCCGCTTCGCCCAGGGGCTTGCGATCGCCGCGAGCCTGTTCGTGGCCGTCCGCATCGGCTCCAACACGGTGAGCTTCTGGCTGTACGACCGAACCTACGATTCCGAGCTCGCCGCGGTCGACCACCTGCCGCGCGGGGCGCGGCTGGTCTCGTTCGTCGGTGTGCCCTGCCGTCCGTCCTGGATGATGTCGCGGGTCGAGCATCTGCCCGGCCTCGCCCTCGTCCGGAAGCTTGCCTACGCCAACGACCAGTGGATCCTGCCGGGCGGGCAGATGCTTTCCAGCCGCAAGTTCGACGCCCCGGGCTATGCCTACGATCCCTCGCAGCAGACCGGGCCGATCGTCTGCCCCGGCCAGGAATGGCGATCGCTCGAACAGTCGCTTCGCGGCTTCCCGCGCGACGCGTTCGATTATGTCTGGCTGATCCGGCCTCCACCGTTCGATCCGGCGCTGACCCGGGGGCTCGCCCCCATCTGGCGGAACGGGGCGAGCGTGCTCTATAGGGTAGTGGACCGAAACCCCCTCCCTCCCGAGGCTCCGAATAATGGCCGCTCCGGCGCTGTCGATCGTCGTCCCCTGCTTCAATGAAGAAGCCTGCCTAAGCGAGCTCCACGCCCGGCTGACCGCCGCCGCCCGGCAAGTCGCGGGCGAGGCTTATGAGATCGTCCTGATCAACGACGGCTCGCGCGACGGCAGCTGGGCGGCGATGCAGGCGATGTCGCAGGGCGACCCGCGGCTCGTCGCGATCAATCTCTCGCGCAACCACGGCCACCAGCTGGCTTTGACCGCGGGCCTGGACCTGTGCACCGGCGAGCGGATCCTCATCATCGACGCCGATCTTCAGGACCCGCCCGAGCTTCTGCCCGACATGCTGGCCGAGATGGACCGGCAGAAGGCCGATGTCGTCTACGCCGTCCGCCGCGCCCGGGCCGGCGAGACCGCGTTCAAGCTCGCCACCGCCAAGCTCTTCTACCGCGGCCTCTCCAAGCTGGCCGAGATCGAAATTCCCCGCGACACGGGCGACTTCCGGCTGATGAGCCGGCGGGCTCTGGACGCTCTGCTAAGCCTTCCCGAGCAGGCGCGCTTCATCCGCGGAATGGTCGCCTGGGTCGGCTTCCGACAGGTGCCGATCGTCTACGACCGGGCCGAGCGGCATGCCGGCGTCACCAAATATCCGCTTTCGAAGATGGTCCGCTTCGCCCTCGACGCCGTGACCGGCTTCTCGACCGCGCCGCTGCGCTTCGCCAGCCATTTCGGCCTGTGGCTGGTCGCGGCCTCGGTGCTGATCCTCGTCTATATCGCGGTCGGCTTCCTGAGCGGAAGCGCGATTCCGGGCTGGACCTCGCTGATGCTGCTCGTCGTGCTGCTCGGCGCGGTGCAGATGTTCGTCCTCGGAATGATCGGCGAATATATCGGCCGGCTCTACATCGAGGCGAAGCGCCGGCCGCTCTACATCGTGTCGGACATCGCCGGCCAGATCGGCGACCGGACGGGCGGCCACGCCAGTCTCGGCCACGTCGCTCAAGAGGCGGAGGCGATCGCCACGATCGACAGCCCCGGCGGGAACGGCAGCCGCCCGATCGCGTAGCGCTCGAGCCGGAAGGCGGCCTCGAACAATCGGTTGAGCGCCGGCGGAGGCGGCTTGTCGGCGCTGTCCTCTTCCGCTTCGTCCTTCCCGAACATCCGGCTGGCGAGCCGCTGGGTGACGGCGAGCGGGAAGAGCAGCGAGTTGAAGTAGCTCATCATGTGGAGCTTCAGGCCTGCGGCGGCGATCACCGCCTCCAGAGTCTTTCGGGTGTAGCGCCTTTTGTGGTGGTTGACCCGATCGTGGGCGCTCCACATCCACGGGTGGGCGGGCACCGCGATGAGGATCCGCCCGCCCGGCCGGAGCTTTCGTCCGATCGTGACCAGCGCCTCTCGGTCCGCCTCGACATGCTCCAGCACGTCGAGCAGGCAGACGAGATCGTAGGCGCCGTCCTCGATCCCGATGAGGTGGGGAAGCGGCGCATCGTGAACCGGCCGGCCAAGGCGGGCGCTTGCAACGGCCCGCGCGGCGGGATCGATCTCGACGGCGTCGAGCCGCCCGAAGCGGCCGAGCGTGTCGAGATTGGGGCCGGTGCCGCAGCCGATCTCGAGCAGCCGCGCGTCCTCGGGCAGCGGAATACGGTCCTCGATCAGCCGCGCCAGGATCTCGCGGCGGGCCCGGTACCACCAGTGACGATCGGCATATTCGGCCATGCGATCGTAGATGATCCGCTCCATCAGCCGAACACCCACCAGCGGTTGAGCGCGAAAGTGGCGAAGGGGGTGACGAGGACGGCCGGGACCAACGGCCACCAGGTGGGGCCGTGGAACAGCGGCCCGGTCAGCACCCAGGTGAAGGCCATGTTGAGCAGCATCCCGATCGACTGGACGAGCAGGAAGCGGCCGAGCGTCGCGGCCGACCCCTCTTCCTTCTCGTGGCCCCGGAAGCTCCACCGGCTGTGGAGGAAGTAACCGACCGTGACGGCGACCGCGAAGGCGACCACCACCGCCGCGACCGGAGGGATGACATAGGTGGCGAGCGGCCAGTAGACCGCCGCATAGACCCCGGTCAGGAAAAGCCCGACCAGGCCGAAGCGGATCACCTGCCCGACAAGGGTACGGAGCGCGCCGTCGTCCGTCATGTTGAGCGCGTTCTCCCGAGGCATAGCTTGCCCTTTCGCCGAGAGCGACTAATCCCGGTGCCGCGGGTTGGAAAGGGGAAAGCATGGATGAGCTGGAGCGGCTGGAGAAGCACTGGCGCTGGTGGCTTCTCCTGTTCTGGTTGGCCGCCTGCGCCTTCCTTATCTTGAGCCGGCTGCGCGGCATCGCCGTGTTCGATCTGGGCGACACCGACGACAATATGCGGATCATGCAGGTCCGCGCCTGGCTGGCGGGGCAATCCTGGTACGACCTGCGCCAATACCGGCTCAACCCGCCGTTCGGCGCCGACATCCACTGGTCGCGGCTCGTCGACCTGCCGATCGCGGGGATCAAGCTGGCGCTCGCCCCGCTGATCGGCGGCGCCGCGGCGGAACGTTGGGCGGTGACCATCGCTCCGCTTCTGCCGATGGGCGTGGCAATGGCGGCCGTCGCCGTGACGGCCCGGCGCCTGATCGCCCCCCACGCCTTCGCGCTCGCGGTCGCGATCCTGCTCTGCGCCGGGTCGCCCAAGGCGATGTGGACTCCGCTGCGCATCGACCATCACGGCTGGCAGCTCGCCTTCCTCGCCTGCGCCTTCGCCGGGCTGCTCGATCCCAAGCGGGCGCGGGGCGGCCTCGTCCTCGGCCTCGCCACGGCGCTGTCGGTGGTGATCGGCCTCGAGATGCTCCTCTATCTCGCCCTGGGCGGGGCGATCGCGGTGCTCCTCTGGGTCCGCGATCCGGGCGAGAGCCGGCGCCTCGCCACCTACGGCGCGAGCCTGGCCGGCGGAACCGCGCTCGGCTACCTGCTCTTCGCCTCCTGGGCGAACCGCGGCCCGGTCTGCGACGCCCTTTCGCCCGTCTGGCTCTCGGCGCTGGCCGGAGCGGGCGCGGCCGCGGTGCTCCTCGCTTTGCTTCCGCTCAAGAATTGGCCGGGGCGGCTTGCCGCCGCCGCCGTCGCCGGACTGGCCGTCGGGGTCGGCTTCGCCTTGGCCTGGCCTCACTGCCTCGGCCGGCTGGAGAACGTCTCGCCCGACGCGACCCGGCTTTGGCTGGTCAACGTCCGCGAGGCCCGGCCGATCTACCTCCACGGGCTGAAGACGTCGATCATCATCTGCACGCTCCCGGTCATGGGCCTTGTCGGCTATGCGGCGATGCTGTGGCGCGCCCGGCGCGATAGCGAGGCTCTGACCCGCTGGAGCATCGTCGCCGCGCCGGCGCTGCTCGCCGCTCTCCTCCTCCTCTGGCAGGCGCGCGCCGGGCCGGCCGCGCAGATGCTCGCCGTCCCCGGAGCGACCGGCCTCGCCTGGCTTCTCATCACTTGGCTGATGGGCAGCCGGAGGATGCTGGTTCGAGTGATCGGCGCGGTCGCCGCCTTCCTGCTGGTCTCCGGCCTGATCTCGCAGAAAGCGGTGGACCTCATCCCGCAGCCTTCGACCGGGCGGGCGATGAAGTCGATCAACCGGGCGAACAATCTGTGCTGGAGCCTGTGGGGAATGCGGCCGATCGCGCAGCTCCCAAAGGGCTACGTCCTCACCCATGTCGACCTCGGGCCGCGCCTCATCACGGTCACCCACCATGATGCCGTCGCAGGCCCCTATCACCGCAACGGCCGCGACATCGTCGACGTCATGCTCGCCTTCCGGAGCACGCCTGAATATGCCCATGAGGTGGTCCAGCGGCGGCGGATCGATTATGTCCTGATCTGTCCGGGAATGTCGGAGACGACGATCTATTCCTCGCAGGCCAAGAACGGCTTCTACATGCAGCTGATCCGGGGGAAGGTCCCCGACTGGCTCCAGAGCGTGCCCCTGCCCAAGGACTCGCCCTTCAGGATGTGGCGGGTGGTGTCGGGCGGCATGGCGGCGGCGCCTTCGCATTGACCGGCGACCCGGCGGCGTCTCGACTTCAGCGGCCAGAGGGCGCGCGCTATGCTTCCCGCGTGGGTGCCAGTCTGGACTTGAACCGCCTCGATGCGGTGGCGGCGGTGGCGGCGATCGTCACGACCGGGCTGTGCATCGAAGGTACACTGAACGCCGCCGAGGCCTATCTCGGCTCCAGGCGAATCCCGCAGGCCCTGCAGTTGCTGCCCATCCTCGGCTGGTTGGTCGCCACTTTCGCGCCCCTCGGCCTTGCCGTCGGCTTCTGGCGGCTCTCGAGGCGGGTTTCCCGGCCGTGGCTGCTTCACCTACAATTCCTGCCCTGCGCCTTCGTCCTGTTCATTGCCGGAGCAAGGATCATGGGGTTTGTCGCGAACGATCCGGATTTCGACGCGACGCTAGGCGGACCCGTGATCCAGGCTTTCCTGCTTTTCGTGATCTCGACCGCCGTCTATTTCGGCGCGGTTGTCCATTCGGCCTGGAGGCGCCGCGCCGGACCGGCCGGAAGCTCTCCGATAGCTCCGTCGAAAGAGATGAAATGAAGCTCACCGCGCTCCTCGTCCCCACCCTCTCCAACCAGCTCGGCGCCCTCGCCGGCTGGCTCGACAAGGCCGAGGCCTTCACGCTGCAGCGGAGCGAGAGCCCCGACCGCCTGCTCGCCCTTCGCCTCGCGCCGGACATGTTTCCGCTGACCACCCAGCTTCGCTTCTTCTGCTTCCAGGCTCAGGAGCCGGTCTACCGGCTTCGCGGCGAGGCGGTGCCGGAGTCCGTGCTGGAAGCCCGGCAGGAGGGCCGCGACGGCGGCGAGACGCCCGGCACCTGGGCGCAGGCGCGGAGCCGGCTGTCGGAGGCGTCGAGCCTCCTCGCCTCGGTCCGTTCGGACGAGTTCGACGAGAGCGCCGACGAACCGTTCGCCCATGAGCTGCCCAACGGCCTGGCCTTCGACATGACCCGCGAGCGCTATGTCCGCGACTGGGCTCTGCCCCAGGCCGCCTTCCACCAGATGATCGCCTACGCGATCCTTCGTCAGGCGGGCGTTCCGCTCGGCAAGGTGGATTACGTTCCGCACATGTTCGCATATCTAAGGCCGGGTACGGCGCCGGCGGTTTAGCGTCAGGCCCGTTAGAGGAGCATTCGGCCGCCCCACGCCCAGATCACGGCACCTAGTCCTCCGGCCGCGATCAGGCACGCCAGGCTGGCGAGAAGCGGCCTTGCACAATTCTGGCGCGCGGACTTCCAGGCGAAGAAAGCACCAGCGCCGACCGGCAACGGCGTGCAGACCATGGCGGCGGCACTCAGCCTCGGAAGGCCTTCGAGGTCCAGCCAGCCCAGCCCGGAATAGGACATCAGCGCCGCCGGAACCAAGGCGATCGCGCAGAGCGCGCAGATCGCGATCGCGCAGAGCCGCAGGGCCAAGGATCCGCCGCTCCGGTCCGTCGGCGCAGCGGGCACGCGACCGCCCCTTTAGACCTTGAAGCTGACGGCGATGCCGTCGATCACGAACTGGGCCGCCAGCGCCGCGAGGATCACGCCGAGCAGGCGGGTGAGCATCGCCTCCATCTTGTTGCCGAGCAGCCGCATCAGGGTGCCGGCGGCAAGCAGCGACAGCATCGTCAGGACGAGAATGGACGCGAGGGCGGCGAGGACGGTCAGCGACTGCGTAAGCCCGTCGCTTCGCGCCATGAGGAGCATCACCGAGGCGATCGAGCCGGGACCTGCGATCATCGGGATCGCCATCGGGAAGACGGAGACGTCGTCATGCTCCGGATCGGCCTCGACCTCCTGCGCGCGGCTCTCGCGGCGCTGTGTGCGGCGTTCGAACACCATCTCGAGCGCGATCAGGAACAGCATGATCCCGCCGGCGATCCGGAAGGCGGCGAGGCTGATTCCCAGGTGCCTCAACAGGTCCTCGCCGAGCAGCCCGAAGAAGAGCAGGATACCGCTCGCCACCAGGACCGAGCGGATCGCCATCATCCGCCGCTCGGCCGGTGGACAGTCGCGGGTCAGGCCGGCGAAGATCGGCGCGCAGCCTGGCGGATCGATGACGACGAAGAAGGTGACGAAGGCCGAGACGAATAGCTCGATCACGACTTTTGCGTCCGCAAAATCTTCGTTCGTCCGGTCACAGGCCCTCCGGCGCCGGCAGGCCCGCCCGCGCGCTGGCGGCGACGAGGGTGTTACGGAGCAGGACCGCGATCGTCATCGGCCCGACCCCGCCCGGAACGGGCGTGATCGCGCCCGCGACTTCGCTGGCCCCGGCGAAATCGACGTCGCCGAGCAGCCGGGTCCTGCCGTCCTCACCGTCGAGGCGGTTCATCCCAACGTCGATGACGGTGGCACCGGGCTTCAGCCAATCGCCCTTGACCAGTTCGGGCCGGCCGACGGCGACGACGACAATGTCCCCGCGCCGGACCACGCTTGCCAGGTCGCGGGTGCGGCTGTGGGCCAGGGTGACCGTGCAATTCTCCTTGAGGAGGAGCTGCGCCATCGGCTTGCCGACGATGTTCGAACGGCCGACCACAACCGCCTCGAGCCCGGAAAGGTCGCCCAGCCGGTCCTTGAGCAGCATCAGGCAGCCGAGCGGGGTGCAGGAGACCAGCCCTTCCTCACCCACCGCGAGCCGTCCGGCATTGGCGACGTGGAAGCCGTCGACGTCCTTGCCGGGGTCGATGGCGTCGATCACCGCCTTGTCGTCGATGCCGGCGGGCAGCGGGAGCTGGACCAGGATTCCGTCGACCCGCTCGTCGGCGTTGAGCTCTTCGACGAGGCCGATCAGAGCGGCTTGCGTGGCCGTATCCGGGAGGCGGTGCTCGAAGCTCGCCAGGCCCGCCGCCACCGTCGCCTTCCCTTTGGAGCGGACGTAGATCTGGCTTGCCGGGTCGTCGCCGACGAGGACGACGGCAAGGCCGGGAGTCCGCCCGGTCGCCGCCTGGAATGCCGGCACCGCCGCAGCGACCCTGTCGCGCAGACGAGCGGCAAACGCCTTGCCGTCGATCAGGGCCGCAGTCACGTCGCGTAGGAAGCGGCGATGTCGAGCTGCAGCCCGGCAAGCAGCTTCTGCGCCACCATGATGATGAGGAGGACCACCATCGGCGAGAAATCGAGGCCGCCGAGGTCCGGTAGGATCTTGCGGATCGGCCGGTAAAGCGGGTCGAGAAGGCGCTGGAGGGCCGCGATGAAGCCGCGCACGCCCTGATTGTAGGTGTTGATGACGTTGAACGCAACCAGCCAGGAGAGCACCGCCTGGAGGATGATGATCCACCACAGCACGGTGAGAAGCAGAATGACGACGTCGATCAGCGAAACGAGCAGCATGGAGCCTCCCCGGACGCTCATTTAGGCACGGCCGGCGCGGCTCGCAATGGCGGCGACCGAACTGGCGCCGGGCGCGGGCCGCGCCTAAGTGAGCGAGGCACCGTTCAGGCTCCGATCAGCCTCGGAGACTCAAGATCCTCCTTCGCTTCGCCAGGACCGTTAGATGCGCCGCCTCCTCCTCCCTCTCCTCCTCGCCTGCACCCTGCCGGGCTGCATCGCCAAGACCGCCGTCGACGTCGTCACCCTTCCGGTGAGGGCGGCTTCGAAAACGGTCGACGTGCTCACCACCAGCCAATCGGAGGCCGACGAGAAGCGCGGCCGCGCGATGCGCGAGCATGAGGAATGCCTCGGCAAGGAGCAGCGCCGCGCCGCCAAATCGGGGCGCGAGCCGGACTATTCGAAGTGCCCGGAGCCGAAGGGCCGCTGAGTCGGGTGAGGGGACACTTTGCCGGCAAGGTGTCCCCGTCAGTTCAAAGCGCGATCGCGACCGTCTTGAGCTCGGTATAGGCCTCGATTCCGTAGCGGCCCTGTTCGCGGCCGAAGCCCGACTGCTTGTAGCCGCCGAACGGAAGCGCGACGTCGGCGCCGGACGGGCAATTGCCCCACACCATCCCGGCCTTTAGGCGGGCGGCGAGCTTGTGCATCGCCGAGACGTCGCGGGTCCAGATGCTCGCGGCGAGGCCGTAGGGCGTGTCGTTCGCGGCCTTCGCCACCTCGTCCAGATCCTCATAGCGCTGGGCGGCGAGGACCGGCCCGAAAATCTCCTCGCGGCAGACCGACATTTCCGGCTTCACGTCGACGAGCACGGTCGGGTTGACGAAATAGCCGTCGCCGCCCGGCGAATCGCCGCCGACCAGGACGGACGCGCCCTCTTTGCGCCCCTTCTCGATATAGCCGAGCACCCGCTCGTGCTGCTCGGTGGAGACAAGGGGTCCCATCGTCGTTCCCGGGTCGAGCGAAGGACCGACCTTCCACTGCGCTGCGTTGGCGGCGACCGCCTCGAGCAGGGCGTCGAACACGTCCTTGTGGGCGAAGAGGCGCGAGCCGGCGATGCAGACCTGGCCGGAATTGGCGAAGATCGAGCGCGCCGCCCCGGCGGCGGTGCGCTGGATGTCGACGTCGGGAAGGACGATGACCGGCGACTTGCCGCCGAGCTCCAGGGTCACGCGCTTGAGGGTCTCGGTGGCGTTGCGGTTGATGATCTTGCCGACCTCGGTCGAACCGGTGAAGGCAACCTTGTCGACGTCCGGGTGGCGGACCAGGCGGTCGCCCGCCGTCTCGCCGAGGCCGGTGACGACGTTGACCACGCCGGCCGGGAAGCCGGCTTCGGCGATCAGATCGGCGAGGCGGAGCGCGGTGAGCGAGGTCTGCTCGGCCGGCTTCAAGATGATGGTGCAGCCCGCGGCGAGTGCGGGCGCGATCTTCTGCACCGCCATCATCAGCGGGAAGTTCCACGGCACGATCTGGGCGCAGACCCCGATCGGCTCACGCCGGACATAGGCGTGAACGGACCCGGCGGGGAGGCCGGCCGGCTCGACATGCTCGCCGCTGATCTTGGTCGCCCAGCCAGCCATGTAGCGCAACGTCTGAACTGACTTGGGAAGGTCGTAGCCCTGGCTGGCGGTGCGCGGCTTGCCGTTGTCGATCGATTCCAACTCGGCGATTTCCGGCGTATGCTCCTCGAGCAAAGCGGCGAGCCGCTCCATCAGCCGCTCGCGCTTGTACGGGGGAAGGCCGGACCAGCGGCCGTCGTTGAACGCCCGCCGAGCCGCCGCCACCGCCCGGTCGACGTCCGCGTCGCTCGCGTCGGCGACCGCGGCGATCTCCTTGCCGTTCGAAGGATCGAAGACCCGGATCGTCTTGCCGTGGCTCGAGGCCACCCACTCGCCGTCGATGAACAAGGCGGGCTCGCGGGCGAGCGCCTTGCGAGCGCCTTCCGAATATTCCGGCTGGGCGGCAAGTCGGGTCATCTCGTTCATGGCGATAAGTCTCCTTCGGGCGGGCCTATAGCGGTCAGGCGAGGATCGAGCGAGCCGTCTCGACGGTTCGAACCGCTTCCGCCCGCGGAGGAGTGACGATCCCCTTCTGAACCGCGGGACGCGCCGCGATGGCCGCGATCCAACGGTTGAGGTTGTCCAGGCCGGAGACGTCCACCCCAGGCCATTCATGAGTGTGCACCCAGGACCAGTTGGCGATGTCGGCGATCGAATAGTCGCCGGCGAGATATTCCGTCTTCGCCAGCTGGCCGTCGAGCACCTCGAACAGGCGCCGGCTCTCGCGCCGGTAGCGCTCGATGACGGACGGAAGCTGCTCGGGGAAGTAGCGGGTGAAGACGTTCGCCTGGCCCATCATCGGGCCCACTCCGCCCATCTGGAACATCAGCCACTGGACGGCGCGGCTCCGGCCCTTCTCGTCGGCCGGGATAAGCCGGCCGGTCCGCTCCGCGAGGTAGAGGAGGATCGCGCCGCTCTCGAACACCGCGAAATCGCCATTGCCGCGGTCTACGATCGCGGGAATCCGGCCGTTCGGGTTGATGGCGGTGAACCAGGGCTCCTTCTGCTCCCCCTTGCCCATGTCGAGGGCGTGGAGCGTGTAGGGCAGTTCCAGTTCCTCCAGCGCGATGGAGGCCTTCCAGCCGTTCGGCGTGGCTGCGGTGTAGAGATCGATCATGGAAGCCTCCGAGCTGTTGAGTTGCGAAATAAGACTTATTTATCCGATCCGCAACTCTTCGCCCGCTCGCGCTTTGAGGCGGACCATGTCTTCACGCTCGCCCGTCATCCTCGCCTTCGGCGACAGCCTCGTCGCCGGCTACGGCCTCGCCCGAAGCGAGGGGTTCGCGCCGCAGCTGGAGTCGGCGCTCCGAGCCCGCGGAATCGAGGCGAACGTGATCAACGCCGGAGTCTCGGGCAACACCGCCGGCGGCGGAAGCGTTCGGATCAAATGGGTGCTCGACCGGCTGCCGGCCCCTCCGGACCTCGCCATCGTCGCGTTCGGCGGCAACGACATGCTCCGGGCCATCCCGGCGAGCGAGACCCGCGAGGACATGGCGACGATCCTGCTCGTCCTGAAGGAGCGGAATATCTCGACGGTCGTGGCCGGCATGCTTGCCCCGCCGTTTCTCGGCGAGCGCTACACGCGCGAGTTCAACGCGATCTTTCCCGAGCTGGCGCGGGACTATGGGACGGGCTTCTACCCCTTCTTCCTCGCCGGGGTCGCCGGCAATCCCAAGCTCAACCTGCCCGACCGGGTCCACCCCAATTCGGCCGGCGTGGCGCGAATGGTGGCGGGGATTTTGCCGGTGGTGACGAAAGGCCTCGCCGCCAGTTCCGCTAGAGCGTCGACGGCCTGAGCCGACCCGGAGCGAAGAGTTCAGCCGAGCAGTATCTCGTGTCCGAAGTTGAGCCCGATCCGACCTTCGCGGGCCCAGCGGACGAAGGCGTGGATGCGGCTGCATTCGGGAAACTCGACCAGCACCGTCTCGCCGAGCCGAGGCTCGATTCCACTCTCGATCATCGTCCCGCGCGAGGAGATGTTGAGCACCGGAACGTCGTGCGGAGCGCCTCGGAACCAGATGATCGCGCTCTCGACCAATCCTTCGTGGCGGGTCTCGGCGCGGCGCTCGGAGGCGCTCGCCTCGCTCGCGACCTTCTGCTCAGCGGCCATGTCGGTCTCCCTGCGATTCGACCGACCATGGCGCTCAAGCCTTTCAAATCTCCTTACGACCCACAAGAATCTGCCTGATCTGCTTTAACGTAAAGCGGTTAGACAGGAACCGCGCGGCGCCGGGGTGTGTTTCGTTACTCGTCCGCAACAGCGAGAACCCCGTAGGAATGATCGAAGACCGAAGCGCGACGGCCCCGCTGGAATTGTGGGGCGGCGTAGAATGCACGATCGTTCGCCTTGGCGAAGAGTATCGGGACCAGACGGCGGAGACCGGCCACCTCCGGCGGCCGGAGGATATCGACCTGATCGCCGGCCTCGGGATCCGAACCGTGCGCTATCCGATCCTGTGGGAGGCGATCGCCCCGGAGCGGGACGACCGGCTCGACTTCGCGTGGACGGACGAGCGGCTGGGGATGCTTCGCGAGCGCGGCATACGGGTCGTCGGAGGACTTCTCCACCACGGGTCGGGACCCCGCTACACCGATCTTCTCGACCGCGACTTCCCGAAGAAGCTCGCCGACTTCGCGGCTCGCGTCGCCGATCGCTATCCGTGGATCGAAATGTGGACCCCGGTGAACGAGCCGCTCACCACCGCGCGCTTCTCCGGCCTCTACGGCCACTGGTACCCGCACGGCCGCGATTATCCGACCTTCCTTCGCGCCCTCGTCAACGAATGCCGCGGCACGTTGGAAGCCATGCGCGCGATCCGCGGGCGCATACCGGGCGCGAAGCTTCTCCAGACGGAGGATCTCGGCAAGACCTTCTCCACCGCTCCGCTACGCTATCAGGCCGATCACGAGAACGAGCGCCGCTGGCTCAGCCTCGATCTCCTCTGCGGCCGGGTGGACGAGAGCCATGGCTGGCATTCGGTCCTGCTCCGCGCCGGCGTGCGACAGGCGGACATCGAGGCGCTTCAAGGCGGCGAGGCGAAACCCGACCTGCTCGGAATCAACCATTATCTCACCAGCGAGCGCTTTCTCGACCACCGGAAGCGGCTCTACCCGGGCGAGCCGACCGGCGGGAATGGCCGCGACTCCTATGTCGATGCCGAGGCGGTGAGGGTGAAGCGGCTCGAGCCCGACACCGGCCTCGGCCCCCGGCTTCGCGAGGCCTGGGAGCGCTACCGGATTCCGATGGCGGTCACGGAAGTCCATCACGGCTCCCACCGGGACGAGCAGCTGCGCTGGTTCGCGGAAGTGTGGAAGACGTGCGGGGAGCTGCGCGGGGAGGGCGTCGATCTTCGTGCCGTTACCCTCTGGTCGATGTTCGGAAATGTCGACTGGCGCTTCCTTCTGACCGAGCGGAACGGATTCTACGACACCGGCGTGTTCGACGCGCGCAGCGGAACGCCCCGTCCGACCGTCCTCGCCCGCGCCGCCAAAGCCTATGCCGCCGGCGAGGCTTTCGACCATCCGGTGCTCGACGGCCCGGGCTGGTGGCGGCGCCCACCGCGCCTCTATCCGTGGAACGGACGCTGCAAGACCTTCGAATGGGGCGGCCGCAAGCTGCTCATTACCGGGGCCACCGGCACTCTCGGCAACGCCTTCGCGCGGATTTGCGAATCGCGTGCTTTGCCCTTCTGCCTGACGTCGCGCGCCGAGCTCGACCTATGCGACGAAGCCTCGATCGCGGCCGCGATCGAGGCGCACCGGCCGTGGGCGATCCTCAACGCCGCCGGCTTCGTCCGGGTCGCCGACGCGGAACGCGAGCGGGAGGCCTGCCTCGCGGCCAACGCTACGGGACCGGAGACGCTCGCCCGCGCCTGCTCCACCGCCGGAATAAAGCTGGTCGCCTTCTCATCCGACCTCGTCTTCGACGGCAAGCTCGGGCGACCCTATCTCGAGGACGATCCAGTGAGCCCGACCGGCGTCTACGGGTTTAGCAAGGCCGAGATGGAGCGCCGGGTGCTCGACGCCATGCCGGAAGCCCTGGTCGTCCGCACCAGCGCCTTCTTCGGCCCCTGGGATCGCTACAATTTCGCGTGGAACGTGCTCTGCGCCCTCGCTCGGGGGGAGACGGTACGCGCGTGCGACCGGACCGAGGTCTCGCCCACCTACGTGCCGGACCTCTGCCATGCCGCGCTCGATCTCCTCATCGACGGCGAGAAGGGCATCGCGCACCTCGCCAATTCCGGGCGGGTCAGCTGGTACGATTTCGCCCGCCGGGTCGCCGAAGGCGCCGGCTACGACCCCGCCCGGATCGAGCCCGTGCCCGAGCCGGGCCCGGAGCGCCTTTCCACCGTGCTGGCAAGCGAGCGGGGAGCGCTGCTTCGGCCGTTCGAATGCGCTCTCGGCGAGTATCTCGACGCGGTGCGCGGCGAGGTTCCGGGGTCGGAGATGACGATCGCGGCCGAATAGGCCGGCCGAGCCTGCCTTGCGCGGTCGCCGCCGCCGTTGCAGACGGGAGCGATGGCAGGCCCCACCAAGCCCCTTCGGCTCGATCCCGAATGGCTAGCGCATCGCTACGACCCGCAAGCCGACGCGGTTCATTTCGTTAGGGCGGCAAGGGCGCTTCGCAATGCGGTCCCCTTCCTGACCGACGAGCATCTTCCCTCCGCCGCGCAGCCCCTCGTGATCCGCCGCCGGGATGCGATCGCCGCCGCCGCGCCGCCGTCGCCGGTCCATTTCGTCTTCCATTCGGCTTATTGCTGCTCGACCCTCGTCGCCAACGCCTTGGATTGGGAGGGGAGCGCCTCCAGCCTGAAGGAACCGGTGATCCTCAACGACCTGGTCGGCTGGCGCCATCGCGGAGGCGCGCCGGCGCGGGTGGGCGAGGTTCTCGACGACGCGCTGCGGCTCCTGGCTCGCCCCTTCGCGGCCGGCGAAGCCTGCATGGTCAAGCCTTCCAACCTCCTCAACGGGCTTGCCCCGGCGATGCTCGCGCTTCGTCCCGCGGCCGGCGCGCTGCTGCTGCACGCGCCGCTCCGAGTCTTTCTCGGCTCGATCGCGGGCAAGGGGATGTGGGGCCGCCTCTGGGTCCGCGACCTGCTGATGAAGCAGTTGAAGGACGGTCTCGTCGACCTCGGCTTCCAGCCCGAGGACCATCTGTTGCAGACCGATCTCCAGGTTGCCGCGGTCGGCTGGCTGGCGCAGCAGCAGCTTTTCGCCCGCCTCGCCGGCCAATATCCGGATCGGGTGCGGACCCTCGACAGCGAGACCCTGCTCGCCCGGCCGAAGGACGCGCTGGCGGCGATCGACCGTCTGTTCGGATTGGCGCGCGAGCCCGCTTTGCTCGACGAGACGGTGGACCGGGTCTTCCGCCGCCACGCCAAGTTCGGCGGCGACTTCGATCGGGAGGACCGCCTCGCCGGCCAGCGCAATGCCGCCGAGATCCACGGCGAGGAGATCGAGAAGGTGACGATCTGGGCCGAGGCGGTCGCCGCCGGCGCCGAGGTCCCGATCCGCCTCCCCTCGCCCCTGCTCCCCTAGCCCGCCCGGCGCCTGGGCGGCAGCGGCGGGCAGAAGTCCGTCCGGCGCCAGATCGGGTCGGACGGCTCCTCCGGATCGGGCGGAGCGAAGCCCAGATAACCGAAAAAGGTCGCGATCAGCCGCTCGCCCGGATCGATGATGGCGGTCCGCCCGTGCATGAAGCGGCTATTGTCCAGCATCAGCACGTCGCCCGGCCGCCAGTCGACCTGCGCCTTCAGCCGCTCGCCGGTGTCGCGGATCGCCTCCAGCCATTCGTCCGGAACCGGATTGCCGTCGTCGAGCAGCGGATAGCCGACGCGCTTGTTGTTGAAGCGGGCGAACAACAGGAAATTGCCGAACGCCGGACCTTCCGCGAACATCGGCCGGTGAAGCGCGGGCCGTGTGAAGATCCGCAATATCTCGCCCTCGATGCGGCGGAACTGATAGGGGCAGGAAGCGGGCGGATTGGCGAGCAGCCGGTCGTCCGGGTTAGACGTTCCAAGCCAGAATTGGAGCAGCTCGGGCCAAGTCTGCTTGATATGCAGAAGCCGCCGCCCCTCCAGCCCTCGGCGCACCGCCTCGGGCATGGCGCGGACCAGCTCCACTCCGTCGCAGAAGGTGGTGGCGCCGCCGCGGCTGGGCGCGGAGAGGCAGGCGAAGAAGGCGGCGTCCGGCTTCCACGGCTCCCGCGACAGCTCGGGGTGAAGCGAGAAGGCGCCGGTGCCGCCGTCGACCGTGTGGATGTTGTTGTCGGGATCGATCGGGCTCCGGCCCGGGCTCTCGTTCACGACCGAAGTCGTGCAGAATTGCCGGGCGAATCGGTTGAAGGCCGGCACGTCCAGCCCGAAGCCGCGAAGCAGAAGCGCCCCATGGGCCTTGAACAGTTCGATGAGCGGCGCGGGGTCGACGTCGAGGATTCCGGCCTCGCCGTCGGGTTCGATCAGCACCTGCGGTCGGCCGGGCTCGGGCAGTTGGACGTGGGGCATGGCGGCGGCGAGGGATAGCCGATGAACCGGAGGGGAGCTATAGCCTAGGTGATGGCCCTCACGCTCGACGACCTGTTCGTTTCCCCCGACCATTATCTCCATTCCTTCGAGGGCGATTCCGCCCTGTTCGTGCCGATGGACCGGGCCGCCTATCACCGCTCGATCTTCCTCGATGGCCGGATTTCGCCGGCTTCCGACCAGTCGATGGAGCTTCCGGCCGCGGCGCTCACCGCCGGGCCGCGCACGCCCGCCCGGACGGGATGGATCTTCCATGTCGCTCATTGCGGCTCGACCCTGCTTGCCCGCGCGCTGGACGATCCCGGCTCGAACCTCGTCCTTCGCGAGCCGCTGGCGCTTCGCCAGCAGGCGTTCGGCCACGATCCCGCGCGCATGGCGCTGACCCTGGCCATGCTGTCGAAACGCTATCGGGCCGACCTGCCGACGATCGTCAAGGCGAACGTTCCGGTCAATTTCCTGCTGCCGGAGATCGCCGCTTCCGACCCGGAAGCGCCGGCGATCTTCCTCCACTGCGCCTTGCGCGACTATCTGCTCGCCATCCTGCGCAGCGAAAACCATCGCCTCTGGCTTCGCCGCGTCACCGAGCAGCTCGCCGCTTGGCTCGGCGACCTGTCCGCACTGTCGGATGCCGAGCGTTGCGCCGCCTTGTGGCTGGCGCAGACCCGGGCGTTCGCCTCGGCTATGGCCGTTATGAGGAACGGCCGGTCGCTGGATTCGGAAGCGTTCTTCGCCTCGCCCGGACCGGTTTTGAAGGCCGTCGCTTGGCATCTCGGCGTTCCGATGGACGACAAGGCGGCTGCGGCGACGGTCGCCGGACCGCTCTTCACAACCTATTCGAAGAACCCCGAACTACCCTTTGACAACGAGGCGCGCTTGGCGCGCCGCGAAGCGACCGAGGCGGCGCTGACCGCGGAGCTTGATGAGGCGCAGGCCTGGATCGAGAAAAACCGGGGGGCCGAAGCGGCTATGGCGGGGGCCGCGCTCGCCGACGCGCGACTGGAAGCCTAAGCGTCAGTCGCTGACCCCGATCGCGTCACCGGCTGAGCCTCCGGCCGCTCCGGCGACTTGGTAGAAACGGCGCAGCAGGTCCCGCTCGGTCTGCGTGATATACGGGTTCCATACGTCGAAGATCAGGATTGCCCGCGCTCGGTCCGATCGGTTCCACGCCTCATGCTCGATCGTGTCGTCGAACGCCCAGGCGCGGCCGACCTGCCATTCGCGGGTCTCTCCGCCGACCCGGAAGCCGCAGCCGGGCGGGACGATCAGCGGCAGGTGGATGATCGTCCGGACGTTGCTGACGCCGCTATGGGCGGGGAGGTGGGTGCCGGGTCGCAGAAGCGAGAAGAAAACGGTCGGAGTGCGCCCGGGCAGGTCGGACAGCGGCAGGGCCTCGACCGCGGCGGCCGTCTGCGGGAAGCGCGCGCAGACGACGTCGTCGCGCCGGCCGTCCTTCCACAGGTGAAGGGCGCTCCAGTCGAGCTTGTGGTCGAGCGGAAACCATTTGTTGGCCGGCGTGCCCGGGTCCATCGCCACGTAGGGCCGAAGGGCGTCCTGGTCCGCCTCGAGCAGGGCCTCCAATTCGCCCCGGATGGCCTCCGTCTGAGCCTCGATACGCTCGAGCCACGGAAAATGCCGGCGCTCGAAAAACTCCTCGGCCGGAAGGAAGGGGAAGTGCATGCCCGCGCACTGGTTGACGTAGATCTGGCGCCGCCCCAGCGCATGGTCGATGCAGGCGTCGAAGCGGCGCCGCTCCGCCGCTTCGACCGCGCCGCGCGCCGCTCCCAGCTCCGAGTCGACCTTAGCCGCGAAACCGGCCCGCTGCCGCGCCACACTGGTCCGGGCGTGCTCGAGCATCGTCTCCAGGGCCGCGGAGCGCTCCTCGATTCCAGCCGCCATCGCCAGGACTCCGGACCAGCGCTCGGCGGCGCGGGCTTCGTCTCCGATCCGCTCGAACAGCTCGGCCATCCGCACCAACGCCATGAAGTGGCGCTGGTCGATCGCCAGCGCTCCCTCCAGCGCCTTCAGCTCGGCGCCGTCGTCGCCTTGCTCGCGATGCGCCTTGGCGAGGTTCATCCACAGCTCGGGCGAGGCCGGGTCCGCGGCGATCGAGCGCCGGAAGAAGCCGGCGGCTTCCGTCTGATCCCCCTGGGCGAGCGCCTGCAGGCCCAGCGCGTTCAGCGCGGCCGGCTGCTCGCCGGCGCGCGCGATCAGGTCATGGAGCAGCCCTGCGGCCTCGCCGCCACGTCCCGAACGGCGCAGCTGCCGCGCCGTCTCCAGCGTCTGCTGGACATCTTCCTGGTTCATGATCCCGGGATATCGAGACCGACGCGAATGGACAAATCGTTCGGCGGCGACGGCCGGCGATCAGCAGCCGCCGCCCTCTCCGCGGGCGCGGCAGGCTTCCGCCGCGGTCAGCTGACGGACATTGTCCCGCTCGCGATCCCATTCGTGCTTGGTCTTGCAAGTGCGGTAGCTGTCCGCGAGCGACCCGGTCCTGACGAACCGCTTGCAGATCACCTTGTCGCCGGCGTCCGCGACCCTCTCCACGTCCGACTTGGGCGAAGCGGCCGAGACGGGGCTAGCGGCGAGGGCGACGGAAAGGCCGATCAAAGCGAATCGAAGCACGTTCAAGATCCTTTCGGACGAAGACTCATACTATCGCATCCTGACTCCGAACCGGCGCCATGTACAGCGGAAAGCCCCAGCGAATCAAAGCCAAGGCAGGCCGGTGCGGCTCAATCGCATGCGCCGCCGGTCCCGCGATTGCGGCATGAATCCGATACGCTAAGGTCGCGGACGTTCTCGCGCTCCCGCTCCCATTCCCACTTCGTCTTGCAGGTGCGGTAGCCGTCGACCAGCGAGCCGGTCTTGAGGAAGCGCTTGCAGACGATCTTGTCGCGGGCTCCGGACGCGGCCTCGGGCGCGTCCATCTTGGGCGCCGCGGCGGCGGCCATGGGTGCGAGCGCGAGAGTCGCGGCCATGAAGACGGTTGCAGGTCTGTACATTTAATTCTCCACTCAAGGATTGCAGGGTCCGGCCGCCGGCTCGCCCCGGGCGCCGCAGGCGTCGGACAGGCCGAACTGGCGGACGTTCTCGCGTTCCCGCTCCCATTCCCACTTGGCCTTGCAGGTACGGTAGCCGTCGACCAGGGAACCCGTCTTGACGAAACGCTTGCAGACGATCTTATCCCGGGCGCCCGCGGCGCTCTCCGGTGCGTCGCGCAGCCGGGGCGCGGACCGAGCCTCGCAAGCCGGGGCCAGGACGAGGGCAAAAGCGAAAGCGAAGACGGCAAGTTTCATCGGCGCGCTCCTGTCCCAATGTCCACGCCATCGCCCGGTTCGGTGCGGTACGGGCCCGCGGGAACCGATTGCCCGGCCGGCGCGCCGCTCCCTTCATTGTAGCCGATTCCCGCACAGGATAGAAGCGGCGGCCGGAGCATGTCGAATCGCATCAAAAAAGCAAAGTCCGCCCGGCGCGGCGGGCTCGACCCGGCCCGGCGGGCGCGGATCGAGCAGGCGCTCGGCCAGGGGGACATCGAACGGGCGGCGATGCTCGCCGAGGTCGCGCTCGGCCTCGGCCAATCCGATCCGATGGTCCTCAACCTCGCGGCGTGGCGACGGGAGGAGGCGGGCGACTATGCCGGCGCTCACCGCCTGCTCAAAAAGGCGCTCGACCTGGCGCCGGGAGACGTCGCCGTGCTCGGCGCGATCGGCGCGGTCCTGCGCAAGGAAAGCCGCCTGGGCGAGGCGCTTGCGGTCCTCGACCAAGTGGTTGCGGCCGAGCCGCGCCATGTCGCGGCTTGGCTCGAGCGGGGCTATACGCTGGAGGCGCTTCGCGACGAGGCGGCCGCGGCGCAGAGCTATTCGAGGGCTCTGGCAATCGACCCGAATCTCGCTCCCGCGCTCGGCAAGCTCGCCGACATCGCGGCAAAGAAGGGCGACCGGGAAACCGCCCGGCCCCAGGCCGCGCGCGCCCTGGCGATCGACCCCGCCAACCCCTCGGCTACGTTCGCGCTCGCCACGATGGAGATCGAGGATCGTTCCGCGGCGCAGGCGGCGGCCCGGCTGGAGGCCCTGCTGAGGACGAACCTCAAATCCGACGATCGAACGCGCGCCTTGACCTTGCTCGGCGACGCGCTCGACCGGGAGGATCGCTGCGCCGAGGCGTTCGAAGCGTGGAGTGAGGCGCAACGGACGTTTCGCGCCGTCTGGGCGCCGCTGCTCGAGCCGGGGCCGGGACGGCCTTCGCACCGCAGCTTCATCGAGAAGATCGCCGAGCAGGTCGAGGCGGCCGCGCCGGCTGCAACGCCGAAGCCACACCCTCCGGTTCCCGGCGCGGCGGCTCGGCACGTCTTCCTGCTCGGCTATCCCCGGTCGGGTACCACCCTGGTCGAGAACATCCTCGCCAGCGCACCCGGGGTCGTCGCGCTGGAGGAGCATGACACGCTCGCGGATACGGACGAGACGCTGGTCGCCAACGACGGCACGATGCCGGACCTCGATTCACTCGATCCGGGCCTGCTGGCCGAACTCAGGGCCGGCTACTGGGCTCGGGTCAGGCGAATGGCGGGCGAGGTGGCGGAGCGGACGTTCGTCGACATGAACCCGTTCAACGGGATCAAGCTGCCGGTGATCGCCCGGTTGTTTCCCGAGGCGCGGATCCTGATCATGCGCCGCGACCCGCGCGACGTGGTGCTAAGCTGCTTTCGGATCAATTTCACGCCCAGCCCGGGCACCTATGCCTTCAGCGACCTGGTGGAGGCGGCGCGCCATTACGACGCGCTGATGCGGCTGATCGAACTGTGCCGGAAGCGGCTTCCTCTCGCCTTCCACGAGGTGCGCTACGACCGCCTCGTCGCCGATTTCGAAGCGACGGTCCGCGCCATGGCGGACTTCATCGGCCTGGAATGGACCGACGATTTCCATCGCTTCGACCGAACCGCCAAGGCCCGCGGCGTTCGGACGGCGAGCGCCACCCAGGTCCGGCGTGGACTTTACGACGGCGGCGGACGCTGGCGCCGCTACGCCGGGCCGCTCGCGCCGGTGCTTCCGATTCTCGACCCCTGGGTGGAGCGGCTCGGCTTCGATCTCTGATCCGGGCCGGTCGGCCTCCGGGTGCGGCCGCCGGAAGACGGCCTGCTTCCTTGCGAACATTAAAAAAAAGGGGCGGCCCGAAGGCCGCCCCGAAAAGTCGGTTGAGTTACGCCCTTAGAACTTGAGGCGGCCGCTGACCGCGAAGCGGCGGCCCAGCGTATCGTAGGTCGACGGATAGGTGTTGCCGCTGTTGAAGCTGGTCGAACCGATGGTCGAACCGACGATCGGCGGCTTCTTGTCCAGCAGGTTCTGCACGGTGATGGTGAAGTCGAAATTGTCGCTCACCCCGATGCGGGTCGAAAGGTCGAACCAGTTGTAGGCCGGGATCTTCCCGAAGTTGACCTTCGTGCCGTCGAGCGCGCCGACGATGGCGGTCGCACGGCCCGGCAGAGTACCGGCGAAGGCGACGACGCCCGGCTCGGCCCGCATGTGGGAGATGTGGCGCCACAGCAGCGACACGTCGATCGTCCCGAAGGTGAGGGTCGTGCGCTGGTTCCAGCTGAACTTCGGCTGGAGCGAGCCCGGCGAGGAGTTCGGGCCGGCCGAACCCGGCGAGCCGCAGTTCGACGAGTAGAGGCCGACGCACTCGCGGGGCGAGCCTTCCGGGAACGAACCGCCCGCTCCGGGGAAGCCCGGCGGAATGATCGAGCCCGGCCCGATCGCCTGGAAGCGCGAGCGGTGGGTGTAGTTGCCGTTGAAGCTCAGGTTCAAGCGCGCGAAACCGAGGTTCCGGCGATAGTTGACGCCGACATCGACACCGTCGGTGAGGATGATGCCGGAGTTGGACGCCGGGAAGATGATGCCTCCCGTGGTCGCCGGATCGCCCGACAGCTGGCCGGTGACCGGATCGCGAGCGAACAGCCGGCAGGCCGGGTTGTTGACGCTCGCCGCGGTGATCGCGCTGCCGTTGGAGTCCCCGAAGCAGGCGGCGACGACGTCGCCCGGAGTCGGCTGCGAAATCGCGTTCTTGATCTTGATGTGGTAGTAATCGACCGTGACGGACAGGCCCGGAACGAAGACCGGCTGGAGCACGGCACCGACCGTGAAGCTGTCAGAAGTCTCCGGACGCAGGTAGGTGCCGCCGGCGAAGGTTCCGTTCGCCTGGGCCGAGGTCGGGTTGCCGATCGTTCCGATCGCCGAAGCCGGAGCGCCCTGAAGGAGGCAGACCGCGGTGAGCGCGGCGTTGCCGACCGGGCGGGTGCCACGGCAGGGATCGGTGGACAGGTTGGTCAGGCCGACCACGCTCGGAGCGAACAGCTCGTTGATGTTCGGGGCGCGGACCGCGCGCTGATAGTTGCCGCGAAGCTTCAGGCTCTTCACCGGCTCCCAGGTGCCCGCGAGCTTCCAGGTGGTGGTGTTGAAGCTCGGATTGCCCGGAGCGTTGACCTTGTACTTGGAGTAGCGGATGCCGCCTTCGACGGTCAGGTTCTCGAAGAACGGCTTGTCCTGAACCAGCGGGGCGATGAGCTCGCTATAGACCTCGCGGACGTCATACGACCCCCGGAAGTTGGTGACCGCGCCGCCCGCGCCGCCGAGCTCGCCCGCCGTGGCGGAGAGCTGGTCGGCCCGCTGCTCGGCGGTATATTTGCGATATTCGGCGCCGACGGCGAAGCCGATCGGATCGTTCGCCCAGGGCGAGCCGGAGCCGAAGTCGCCGCTGAACAGCGCCCGGGCTTGGCCGAGGCTGGTCCGCTGCGAGTTGCTCGACGCGGCGGTCAGGTACGGAAGCGAAGCCTGGGAAATGGAGCCGTCCGCTCCGAACAGGTTGACCGGAACGCAGCCCGGGCCCGCAGTCGTGCTGGCGCCCGCCTGGGCGATCGGCGGAAGCAGCGGGTTGGCATTGGCGACGGTCGGCGACGGGCCGAGGTTACAGGTCGTCGCGCTGGTCGTGTAGGCGGCCGTGCGGATGCGCGAGGTCAAGATGTACCCGGTCTGGGTCTGCTCGTTCTCCGACTCGCCGTAAGCCCCCGAGATGTCGAGGTTGGTGGTCTTCGTCACGCCGAGGCGGACGCCGGCGCGATAGTCGAAGAACTGGGTGATGAATTCGGACTCGCGCGGACCGGCTTCGGTGGTGCGACGGCCGACGGTCGTCGTGAAGGCGCGGAAGTTCGGGTCGGTCGGCGAGGTCGCCGTCGCGGCCGCGGCGCACTGCGCCGGGGTTAGCGTTTGGACTCCGGGAGTGACGAAGTCGAAGTCGTTATTGGCGCAGAAGGTCGCCCGAGCCGCGGCCGGCAGGAACGGGTTGCTGACCGGAATGACCAGAACCGAGCTGAAGATGCCCGACGGAGCGACGATCGTGTTGACCGTGTTCTTCGAGAAGATGCCGCGGGTGTAGACCTCGATGCCGTCGGCCACTTCGTAATGGCCGGCGCCGTAGATGTTGTAGCGTTTGAACGGCGTCTGGAAGAGGTTGTACGGGTTGAAGTTGAAGTTGGTGACCGGAGTCTTGAGGCCGCCGGTGAGCGGATCGATCTGCCGGAAGCCCGAGCCGACCGTGAAGCGGCCGGGAACGGTGGTGCCCGAACCGCCGACGGCGCCGGTGGTCGACGTGTAGTTGTTGACCGAGAAGCGGCGCGCGCCCTGATAGACCGGATCGGCCTTCTGGTAGCCGATCGACAGCACCGCGTTGCCGCGGCCGTCGTCGAAATTGGCGCCGATCGTGGCGTCGACGCGGAAGACGTTGCCGTCGCCGTGGCCGGTGATCTGCTCGCTGCCCGAAATCTCGGCGCCCGCGAAATCCTGGCGGGTGATGAAGTTGATGACGCCCGACACGGCGTCGGCGCCGTAGGTGGTCGCGGCGCCGCCGGTCAGGGTGTCGACCCGCTCGACCAGGGCGAGCGGGATGTTGTTCAGATCGACTCGGCCGATGGAGCTGGACGGGGTGACCCGAACGCCGTCGAGAAGGACCAGGTTACGGAAGTTGCCGAGGCCGCGAAGATCGGCGAAGGCGGCGCCGCCGTTGCCGTTGTTGACCGCCGAGCCGATGCTCGGGACCGCGCCGGGAAGGTCGCGCAGAATTTCTTCGGCGACGTTCGACTGGCGGAGCTGGATTTCCTCGCGGCCGACGACGTTGACCGGAGAGGAGGAGACGAGGTTCGGATTCTTGATCAGGGTGCCGGTGACGACGATGTCGCCGGACGAAGTGGGCTCGGCGGGACCGGCCGACTCCTGGGTCTGAACGCCCGGCGGAGGAGTCTGCTCGTCCGGGGTGCCGGGGGCGCCGGTGCCGGCCGGGGTACCGGTCGTGGTATCCTGCGCGAAGGCCGGGGTCGCCATGCCCAGGCCGGCGATGACGGTGGACGCCAGCAGAGCACCCTTCATAAACTTCGTAGCCATCTTAGTCCCCTTGCTCTGGCGCCCCAGCGCCATAAAAATCCGGTCCCTGCGCCGATTTTCCGGTCGCATGCACCCTGTTGTGTATGGAAGCGGGTTGGAAGGAGCAATCGGATCACTGCGACGGCGCAACGAAAATGTAGCATTGTTGCAAATGCAACACATGGCATTCCCCCGACGAGCGTGCCAGATTGCGCGCGGACTGTGGCTTTTGAGGGGGTCGGATGAAGCTCGCCTGTGTGTCCGCGGTCGCCGCGGCCCTTCTGCTCGGCTCCGCCGCGGTCGCGGCCAAGCCCAAGCCTTCCGAGTCACCGCTCCTTCGCGGCCTTGCCCAGTGCCGGACGCTAAGCGACGACGCGGCGCGCCTGCGCTGCTTCGATGCGGCGGCGGCCGCGCTGACCGACGCCGAGCGGAGCGGCAAGGTGGTGGTGGTCGAGCGCGAGGACGTCCGCCGGGTCAGGCGCTCGCTGTTCGGCTTCAGCCTTCCCAGGGTTCCGTTCTTCAGCGGCGACGACAGCGCCGAGGATGCCCAGGAGGAGATCACCGCCAAGATCGCGGCCGCCGGCCCGATCGGCTACGACAAGTACCAGATCCGGCTCGACGACGGAGCGCTGTGGCAGACGACGGAGGGATCCTCGGCCATCGACGTGCCCCGCAGGGGCGACACGGTGGTGATCAAGCGTGGCCCGCTGGGCAGCTACATGATGAAGATCGCCGGCCAGCGCGGGGTGAAGGCCAAGCGGGTCGGCTAGGGCTTGCGCGCCGCCTCCACTGCCGCCTGCGCGGTCGAATAGGCTTCCTGCCGGACCACGCTCCAATAGCGCAGGTCCTCGAGCGCGATCGGGCGGCCGGTCGCCGCGCAGACGACGTGGTCGCCCGGGGTGAGCACCCGGAAGGTGCCCGCCATGTAGTGGAGCCGAGCCTCCCGTCCGTTATTCGCCATCAGCATCGCCATCCAGGCTCCTCACAAAAGCTTGGGCTGCTCGCCCGCCGGCTTCAGATAGGCGCCGCGCCGTCCGCGCTCAACGCCCGCCGAGTCGATCGACGCCTCGGCGGCTCCGTCGGCGAAAACCAGTCGAAGCCGGCCGGCCGACCGCGCCGCCGCGGCCGAGATCAAGGTCTTCCCGGAACGATCCTCGACGCGGGCGTAGCCGCGCTCGAGCGGCCGGTTGGGATGGGCGAGCTGAGCCACCCGCCAAAGCGCGTCGAGCCGCTCCCGGGCGCGCTTGTGCGCTCCCGCCAGGAGGCCGGGGCGAAGCGCGCCCGCCGCTTGGCCGAGCGCCGCCCGGGCATGGCTGAGCTCGGTTCGAAGCGCCCGGGGAAGGCGGTCGGAAAGATCGTCGAGCCGCTGCTGCTGGGGCGCGAGGAGGGCTTCGCGCGCCGGCCAGCGGCGGGCCGTCGCCTCGAGCTTCTCCGCCGAGCGGTCGAGCGCGCGCCGGGCGCAGCGCTCGGTCCGGAAGCCGAGCTCGCGGAGCTGGCCGAGCAGGTCGCCCCGCACCGGGACGGCGATCTCGGCCGCCGCGGTCGGCGTCGGCGCCCGGACGTCGGCCGCGTAGTCGCACAAGGAGGTATCGGTCTCGTGTCCGACCGCGGAGATGATCGGGATCGAGCAGGCGGCGACGGCGCGGACCACCTCTTCCTCGTTGAAGGCCCACAGATCCTCGATCGAGCCGCCGCCCCGGGCGACGATGACGAGATCCGGCCGAGCCACCCGCCCCCCTTCCGGCAAGGCGTCGAAGCCCCGCACGGCGGCGGCGATCTGGGCGGCGGCGCCCTCTCCCTGGACGGGCACCGGCCACACCACGACGTGGCACGGGCAGCGGTCGGCGAGCCGGTGGAGAATGTCGCGGATCACCGCCCCGGTGGGGGAGGTGACGACTCCGATGACGCGCGGCTGGAAAGGCAGCTTCTTCTTGCGCGCGGGGTCGAACAGGCCCTCGGCCGCAAGCGCCCGGCGGCGCTTGTCGAGCAGCGCCATCAGCGCCCCCTGCCCGGCCAGCTCCAGCCGGTCGATGACGATCTGGTAGCGCGAGCGGCCGGGATAGGTGGTGAGCTTGCCGGTCGCGACCACCTCGATCCCGTCCTCCGGCCGGAACGGCAGAGCCGCCGCGGTCGCCTTCCAAAGCACCCCGTCGATCACCGCCTTGTCGTCCTTGAGGCACAGATAGCAGTGGCCCGAGGCGGCCCGCTTCCAGCCCGATATCTCGCCCCGCACCCGGACATGGCCGAACGCGTCCTCGACGGTGCGCTTGAGGCGCATCGCCAGCTCCGAGACCGAGAAGGCGGCCGCGTTGTCCCCCGGCGCCTCGGTTGCTAGGAGCCTGCCGTCGGTGGAGGGCCGCCGGTCGTCTGAGGGAATTTCGTCCATGAATGTCCTTCTTCTGGGTTCGGGCGGGCGCGAGCATGCCCTCGCCTGGAAGCTGGCGCAATCGCCGCGGCTCGGCAGGCTGTATGCCGCGCCCGGCAATCCGGGCATCGCGGAACATGCCGAGCGCATTTCCCTCGATTGCTCGGATCATCGCGCGGTCGTGGATTTCTGCCGCCGCCACGGTATCGACCTGGTGGTGATCGGGCCGGAGGCGCCGCTGGTCGACGGGCTCGCCGACAATCTTCGGACGACCGGCTTTCCCGTTTTCGGCCCCAACCGCGCCGCCGCACAGCTGGAAGGGTCGAAAGGCTTCACCAAGGACCTTTGCGCGCGCTGCGGAATTCCGACGGCCCGCTACGCCCGAGCCACGGACCGGCTCGCCGCGGAGGCGGCGCTCCAGGATTTCGCCCTTCCCGTCGTGATCAAGGCGGACGGCCTTGCCGCCGGCAAGGGCGTCGTCATCGCCGGCACCGAGGCGGAGGCGCTGGCCGCCGTCGATTCGATCTTCGGCGGCGGCTTCGGCACAGCTGGAAGCTCGGTGGTCATCGAGGAGTTTCTGGAGGGCGAGGAAGCGAGCTTCTTCGCCCTTACCGACGGCGAGACGATCCTGCCCTTCGGCACCGCGCAGGACCATAAGCGGGTCGGGGACGGGGACACCGGTCCGAATACCGGCGGAATGGGCGCCTACAGCCCGGCCTCGATCGTCACTCCGCTCATCGAGGCGCAGGTGATGGAGGAGATCGTCCGACCGACGGTGCGCGCCATGGCCGAACGCGGCATGCCCTATTCGGGGATCCTCTACGCCGGGCTGATGCTGACCCGAGAGGGGCCGAAGCTGATCGAATATAATGCGCGGTTCGGGGACCCGGAATGCCAGGTGCTGATGATGCGGCTCGAGAGCGACCTGCTCGATCTCGTGGCGGCGACGGCGCTCGGAAAGCTGGCTTCGGCCGAGCCGCCGCGGTTCGCTAAGGAAGCGGCCCTCACCGTCGTCATGGCCGCCGAGGGCTATCCCGGCGCGCCGGAAAAGGGAAAGCCGATCTCGATCGGCGAGGTCGGCCCCGCGAAGGTATTTCACGCCGGCACGGCCGTCGAGGACGGCCGGCTGGTCTCGGCCGGCGGCCGGGTCCTGAACGTCGCCGCGCGGGGCGCCGACGTCGCGGCGGCGCGCGAAGCGGCCTACGCCGCGGTCGAGGCCGTCGACTTTCCCGACGGCTTCTATCGGAGCGACATCGGCTGGCGGGCGATGGCGCGCGGCGGCTGAAGGCTTGCCGCCGGCGCTTTTGCGCGTAGAGGGTTTTTGCGCCTAGAGCAGGGGAAAGGAGGGATCGCCGCCATGCCGAACGCCGCCAAGATCCTGATCGGCCTCGCCGCCACTTTGCTGATGGGCTGGATCTGGCACGGCCCGGCCGGTCGCGGCCAGGCTTTCGTCGGCTCGCTGGAGACCCAAGCGCGGGCCGAGATCGCCCCGCTCGCCATGCCCGGGATCGAGGTCCGCTTCGGTCGCGATCCGCTGAGCCGCACGGCGACGATGAGCGGACCCGCAAACGATCTCCAACGCGAGGGCCTCGGAAGCGAGTGGGGGCTCAGCGACTATGTCCGCTCCGTCCCAGGGGTCGCCGGAGTCCGCTGGGCGGACGAGCCCGGCAAGGGCGGCGGAATTCCCCTCCTGGCGGAAACGTCGCTGATGCTCGCTCTGGCTTACGCCCTGGGCCTCGGCCTCGGCGCACTCCTCTTCGGCCGCCGACGGCGCCACTCCTTTCTCGACTGACTTTCACAGGAACGACCATGGGCACACTTGCGCAATATAATCTCTTCGTCATCGTCATTGCCGTCCTCATCGGCCTCGTCGTCGCCTTCTGGGCGTTCCGGCGCGTTACCGGCGGCGGCTCCGACACGCCGGTGGAGACCGGGCGGGCGAACCGGAGCGTCGGCCGCGACGGGCCCGAGGGCAATTCCGTCCCGGACGAATTCGCCGCCGCCTCCACCGATGTCGCGGGCGAGATATTCGGGGTCGACGCCCATCCCGCCGTCCCCGGCCCGAGCGGACCGCCCGACGATCTTCAGAGGCTGAAGGGAGTCGGCCCGAAGCTCGCAGCCCAGCTCAACGCCGCCGGGCTCACGCGCTACGACCAGCTCGCCCGGCTCACGCCCAACGAGGCGGCGATGCTCGACGAGCGGATGGGCGCGTTCCGAGGCCGGATCCAGAAGGACCGGCTGGTCGAGCAGGCCTGCTTCCTGGAGCGGGGCGATACCGACGGCTTCGAGGCGCAGTTCGGTAAGCTGGGGGGCTAGCTTGCCTCCCCGTGCGCAGCACGGGGAGGATAAATGGGGACAGTTTAGATTTTCGGCGGTTTGCGTCGAACGCCCTAGGCACCGGATGGAAAATCCAAACTGTCCCCATTTATTCCTTCGCCGCCCGACACGGGCAGGAACGGCTAGCCGCCCCTTCTCTTCCTCACCACTTCGCTGGCGAGCAGCTTGTCGATCTTGAACCCGTCCATGTCGACGATCTCGAACCGCCAGCCGCCGTAGACGAAACGCTCCCCGACCTCCGGGATGTGCTTGAGCACCGACAAGGCGAAGCCGGCAGTCGTGGCATAGTCGCGATCCGCCGGAAGCGCGATTCCGAGCCGGTCGAAGAGCGCGTCGGCGGTCAGCGAGCCCGACAGCCACCAACTGCCGTCCTCGCGCTCCACCATCGGAGGATCGCGGCCCGAATCGGAGTCGGAGGTGGACACGCCGGCAAGCGCCGAGAGCAGGTCGGCGGGCGTGACGATCCCTTCGAAATGGCCATATTCGTCGTGGACGAAGGCCATCGGCACCTCGGCTCCGCGAAGCACGTTCAGGGTGTCCATCGCGTCCATCTGGTCCGGAACCACCGGCGCCTCGCGCACCAGCTCGCGCAGATGGAGGGGGCGGCCGTCGAGCGAGGCGATGACGATGTCGCGCGCCTGGACCACCCCCACCAGCTTGTCGACCGAGCCCTCCGCGACCGGATAGCGGCTGTGCGGCGAATCGCGCAGCGCGTCCCGGATCTCGTCGAGCTCGGCATCGGCGTCGATCCAGTCGACGTCGGTGCGCGGGGTCATGATTTCGCGCGACGGCCGGTCGGCGAGGCGTACGACGCCCGAAATGATCGCCCTTTCATATTCCTCCAGGACGCCCGCCGTATGCGCCTCGGCGACGACGAGGTGGAGCTCCTCGGCGGTGACCTGGTTCGAATTGTCGCGGGTGAGGCGAAGCAGCCTGAAGATGAGCGCGCTGGTGCGGTCGAGCAGCCAGACCAGCGGCGCGGTCGCTCGGGCCGTCCACCGCATCGGAAGGGCGAGGACGGCGGCGATCGGCTCCGGGGAGCGCAAGGCGAACTGCTTCGGCACCAGCTCGCCGATGATCAGCGAGGCGTAGGTGGTAACGATGATCACCAGGGTGAAGCCGAGCGTCTGCGCCGTCTTCGGCTGGAGCCCGAGGCCTGCGAGCCGCTCGCCCACCGGTCCGCCCAGGCTGGCACCCGAATAGGCGCCCGCGAGGATCCCGATGAGGGTGATACCGATCTGCACCGTCGACAGGAAACGGCCCGGATCGGCGGCGAGATCGAGCGCCGTCTGCGCGCCGCGGCGGCCGTTCTTGGCCATCGCCTTGAGCCGCGGCTTGCGCGAGGAGACGATCGCCAGCTCGGCCATCGCGAAGACTCCGTTCAGCGCGATGAGCAGAAGGATGACGACGACGTCGATCCAGGGGAATGGCGAGGGAACGGGCGGCATGAGGCGCGCACCGCCTTAGGGTCCGAGCGCGCATCCCGCAACGCACCTCGTCACGGCTGTGGCTTCAAGGCCACAGGCGCCCGGCTGAACAGCGGCGCCCGGGAACCGGCCGGATGCGCCCACGGTTCTCCTTACCGTTCACCCCCGAACAGCCCGTCGGCCCTTCAGGAAAGGAACCTGTCATGCGTATCGCCAATAAGCTTCTGGGCGGAGTCGCCGCCCTCTCCCTCCTCGCCACGGCCGCCTGCGTTACCGATCCGCAGACCGGAGAGCGCAAGATCTCCCGGGCCGGGATCGGCGGCGCCGTCGGAGCCGTCGCCGGCTATTTCGGCGGCGACATCATCGGCGGCCGCCGCGACCGTACCGAGAAGATCGTCGGAACCGGCATCGGCGCCGTCGCCGGAGCCGCGGTAGGCGCCTACATGGACAAGCAGGAGCGCGAGCTTCGCCGGCAAACCGCCGGCACCGGAGTCGAGATCCAGCGAAACGGCGACGAGCTGCTGCTCACCATGCCGTCGGGGATCACCTTCCCGATCAACAGCTACGACATCCAGCCGCAATTCCGCCCGACCCTCGACCAGGTCGCGCAGACGCTGGCCGCCTATCCCTCGACGATGATCGACGTCTACGGCCACACCGATCCTTCGGGCGGAGACCGGATCAACGTCCCGCTCAGCCAGGACCGCGCACAGGCGGTCGCGACCTATCTCGCCGGGCGGGGCGTCGAGCCGGAGCGGGTGGCCACCCAGGGGTTCGGCTCCTCGCGGCCGCTCCCCGGCAACACCAACGCGACCGAGGCCGAGCGGGCCGCAAACCGCCGGGTCGAGATCCGAATCGTCCCGGTCGAGCAGCAGGGCTGAACGGCACGCTCCTCGAAAAGGATCTCGGCTTCGCTCGATAGGGCCCCTCGACTTCGCTCGGGGCGAACGGACTGTGTCTTTCCAAAACCCGTTCGTGTCGAGCCCTTCGACGCCGCCTGCGGCGACGCTCTGGGTAAACTCCGTCGAGACACCCTGCCGAGCGGAGCCGAGGCTTCGGCCCGAACTAGCGGCGTGCTTCGAAAAACCTCCTAAGCAGAGCCGCGGACTCCTCCTCGCCGATCCCCTGATACACTTCGGGTGCGTGGTGGCAGGTGGCCTGCGAGAAGATCCGCGGGCCGTGGATCACCGCGCCGCCCTTCGGGTCCGGAGCGGCGAAATGAAGGCCGCGCACCCGCGCCAGCGCGATCGCCCCGGCGCACATCGAGCAGGGCTCGAGCGTGACCCACAGGTCGCATTCGTCGAGACGGGACGAGCCGAGCGCCCGCGCCGCCTCGCGAAGCGCGACGATCTCGGCATGGGCGGTGGGATCGAAGCCCTCGCGCATCCGGTTGCGCCCCCGGGCCACCACCGCGCCGGCCCGGGTGACCACCGCCCCGACCGGCACGTCGCCGGCGAGCGCCGCCGCCCGCGCTTCGTCCAGCGCGATCCGCATCGGTTCTGAAAAGGGTTGAAGCATCGCCGGTGGGCCGGAGCCCGGCCGGGCCCGGCGGTCGCCTATTGCGCGCGGTTGCCGTCGCCCAGTCGGAGCGCCGGAGTCTCGACCTGCCGGGTCTTCATCTCGACCGCCGGGACGGAGACGTTGGTCGTCGTCGTTCCAAGCTCGACCCGCTTCACCTTGAGGTCGAAGGCGGGCGCCTGGGCCGTCTGGGTCTGCTGGAGGCTGATCACGCCGGTCGCGACGAGCGCGATCGCCGCGAGGATGGCGAGGGCGACGAGGACGAGGAGCGCGCGAAGCATGGTCGGTCCTTCACTTTCGTAAGACGGCCTGATCTGTGTCAGTAAACGAAGCCGCGCACAACCGGTTGCACCTCCGCAACGATCGCCCGGCCTCCCGCGTCAGCCGCGCGGCGGCAGGCTCAGATGCCCGGACACGGCCGTGGGCAGCCCCTGCCATTTGACGTGGTGATAGAATTCGCAGGTCGCGCCCGTCGCCTGCATGAAATTGTACAGGGCGCGCACCTCGTGGCCGCCATATTCGTCGAAAATGAAATGATAGCGGTCGAACCGCCGGGCGAGCTCGAACAGCAGGTAGAGCGTCGAGGAATAAAGGTCGGCGTCGAAATGAACGATCAGCGCGCGCCCGGCCGCCTTCGCGGCAAGCGCGTCCATCAGCGGCGGAAGGCTGTCGCGGAACCAGCCGCGGACGAACGTGAGCCTCGGATCGTCTATGTCGGGAACCTGGCCGCCGGTGCTGAACCGCTCCTTCGACGTTCCGCGCCAGACCTCCGGAAGCCCCTCGAACGAATCGAAGCCATAGAAAAGGCTGTTCGGCGAGCGGTTGAGCTGGACCAGCTCGCGCAGGGAATCGCCCTTGAACACCCCGAATTCGAGCAGGAGGATATCGGGCGAGCCGATCCGTTCCAGCGTTCTCTTCCACAGCTCGCGCCGGCCGGCATCGGCGACTTCGGCCCAGCTCGTGCCGGGCGTGGAGACGAGCTGGCTGCCCTTCAGGGATACCGTCTCCTCGCGCTGAAGCAAACTGTACTCGGTCAGCTTCTCCATCAGATCGGCCGAAAGCCCCCGCCCCAGCAGGCCCTTGATCTTGTCCTTGACCCTCACCGGCACCTCACTTCGAATTAGAAGAATAGCGTGTCGGGCTGGCGCCGACCCCTCCGGCGCGGTAAGGCCGCAGCGCAAGGCTGTCAAAGCGCAGGGGGCCATCGAGGCGCCCTCCCCGCCGGTTGACGGCGAGCCGCCCAGCGGCTATTCGCGGCACCGATTCCGGGGGCGTGCGTAGCGCCCCCGTCTCATTTTCGAGGACTTTGATCATGTCGCGCATTTGCGAGCTGACCGGCAAGGGCCGGCAGGTGGGCCACAACGTTTCCCACGCCAATAACAAGACCAAGCGGACGTTCCTGCCGAACCTTCAGAACGTGACCCTGATCTCCGACGCGCTCGGCCGCGGGATCAAGCTTCGCGTGTCGATGAACGGCCTTCGCTCCGTCGAGCATGTCGGCGGCCTCGACAATTGGCTGGCCAAGGCCGGCGACGAGCAGCTCAGCCTCAAGGCCCGCCGCCTGAAGCGCGAGATTTCGAAGAAGCAGTCCGAGACCGCGACGGCCTGACCGCCGGCTCCTCGTCCTGGACGAGAGCCGAGCTAATCCAGCGCGAACTTGAGCAGCAGGGTCCGCTGCAGCGGATTGTAATTGTCGTCGGAGGCGATCCACAGGATCGTCCGGCCGCCTTCGCGGGCGACGCTTAGCGCCTCCATATTGTCGACCGTCACAGGCGGTCGAAAATCGGCCAGTTCCTCCGCAACAATCAGCGCACCCGCGCCGCCCCGAACCGCCACCAGCTTCGCCGTCACTCCCTCGAGCAGAGCGAAGCGCCGGTTGAGGACGAGCAGGCGGCCGTTCGGAAGCAAAGCGGCGTCGGTCGCCCGATAGCCGGCCGGTGGCCGGTAGCGAAGCCCGCTCACCCGCGTTCCAGCCGCCGCCGGATCGCCGTCGAAGATCAAGGCCGGGCCGCCTTGCCCGCGCCCTTCCGAGATGATGAGGAAGCGCCCGTCCATCAGTTGGACCATGGCTTCCGCGCCGCGGTTGGAAGGCCAGTCGCGCATCGCCGCCGGAGCGGCGTGGGCCAGCGCCTTCCACCCGTCCCGATCGAACCGCCAGACGGCGTTCAGCCGCTCGAACCCGATCCAGGCGGTCCGTCCGTCGGTCCACATCGACTCGATGTCCCGGGTCGACTTGCGCGACGCGCTGCCCGGCCCCTCCGGCAGGGGCCCGATTAGAGCCTTCATCCGCGTCCGCGCCCCGGGAAGTGGAAAACGGATCATCCACCCCGAATCGCTGAACGCGAGCACCGCGCCGCCTTCCACCTTCATCGCCGAGATCCCGCCGAAGCGCGGGTCGTTGCTCGTCAGCCGCCAGCCGCCGAGGAAGCGAAGCCGGCCGATCCGGGTCCGGCCCGGCCAGCTCGGGTCGAGCGGCACAGGCTCGGCCCGCACCCAGCTCGTCGCCGGCGGCAGGTCCGGAGGCGGATCGCGAACCGGCGCGAAGGTCGCGAGCAGGAGCAGCGCCGCGAAGGCGAAAAGGATGCGCATTCGGGCGCTTCTAGACCCGCCGCCGGGGCGCCGCGAGCCTGAACGGCGGCTGACGGTCGCATTCAGGGAGGGCTCAATCGAATCACCCTAGAAGGGCTTCACAACAAAGGCCCTCCCAGCGAGTTCGCCGGTCCGGCCAGAAGGAGATTGCAAGATGAAGAAGCTCGTTCTCGCCGCCGTCGCCGCCGCCAGCGCGATGACCGTGGTTCCCGCCGCCGCCGACGCTCAGTCCTATCGTGGCGGTTATTACAACCAGGGCTCCTACGGACAGGGCTATTACGGCCAGGGCTACGACCGCGGCTATGCCCGCCAGGGTTATAATCGCGGCTACGGCAACGGCTATTACGGCCGCAGCTATCGCGGCTACGACAATTATCGCGGCAACCGTAGGTGCAGCGGAACGACCGGCACCATCGTCGGCGGAGTCGCCGGCGCCCTCCTCGGCCACGAAGTCGGCCGCGGCTCGGGCCGGGGCTATTACCGCCGCGGCGGCGGCGGCACCACCGGGGCGATCCTCGGCGGAGCGATCGGCGCCCTCGCCGGCAACGCGGTCGACAAGTCGAGCTGCCGCGGCCGCTACTAAGCTAAGGCTTGCTTACCCTCCAGTCGCGTAATCGAGGGCGGGGCCGGCACTCCTGAAGGGGTGCCGGCCCTTTGTTTTGCGCGTACGGGTGGGGACAGTTACCGATCCCACCTGTCTGGGCGAACGGTCGCCGGTCCTTGGGATCGGTAACTGTCCCCTTTCACCCCCCTTTTACGCCTTGTCGAAGAGGCTGGCGAGCTGCTCGACCATCGTTCCGCCGAGCTGCTCGGCATCCATGATAGTGACCGCCCGCGCATAATAACGGGTGACGTCGTGGCCGATCCCGATCGCCGCCAGCTCGACCGGGGAGCGCGCCTCGATCCATCCGATCACCTGGCGAAGGTGGCGCTCCAGATAGGTGCCGCTGTTCACGGACAGGGTCGAATCGTCCACCGGCGCGCCGTCGGAAATGACCATCAGGATGCGCCGCTCCTCGCTCCGCGCGATCAGCCGGTTGTGCGCCCAGAGCAGGGCCTCGCCGTCGATATTCTCCTTGAGCAGCCCCTCGCGCATCATCAGTCCGAGGTTGCGGCGCGCTCTGCGCCACGGCTCGTCCGCCGCCTTGTAGACGATGTGGCGGAGATCGTTCAGCCGGCCGGGATTGGGCGGACGCCCCTGCCCCAGCCAGGCCTCGCGCGCCTGCCCGCCCTTCCAGGCGCGGGTGGTGAAGCCGAGTATCTCGACCTTGACGCCGCAGCGCTCCAGGGTCCGCGCCAGGATGTCGGCCGAGATCGCCGCGATCGAGATCGGCCGTCCGCGCATCGAGCCGGAATTGTCGATGAGCAACGTGACCACCGTGTCGCGGAATTCGGTGTCGCGCTCCACCTTGTAGCTTAGCGAATGGGCCGGATTGACCACGACCCGCGCCAGACGGGCGGCGTCGAGCAGCCCCTCCTCCTGGTCGAAGTCCCAGCTTCTCGACTGCTGCGCCATCAGGCGCCGCTGCAGCCGGTTGGCGAGCTTGGTGACGGCGCCCTGGAGATGGGTCAGCTGCTGATCGAGATAGGCGCGGAGCCGGCCGAGCTCCGCCTCGTCGCAAAGCTCGGCGGCTTCGATCACCTCGTCATATTTGGTCGAGAAGATGCGATAGTCGAATTGCGGCGGAAGGTCCGAAAGCGGGCGGTTCGGCCGGACCGGCATCGCCCCTTCCTCACCGTCGTCGCCGATACCGTCGTCGGCCTCGCCCATCTCCTGGTCGTTATAATCGCCCTCATTCTCGTCGTCGGACGGCTCGCCCTGCTCGACGCGCACTTCGGCCTCGCCTTCGCCGCCGCCGGGCTCGTCGTCGCTTTCGTCCTCGCCCTCCTCGCCCTCGCGATCGTCGGTGCCGTCGCCGGCTTCGCCCTCGTTCGGGTCCGGCTGCGATTCGAGGTCGCCCTCGACCAGCTCGAGGTCGCGGAGAAGCTTGGCGGCCAGCGCCGCGAACGCCGCCTGGTCGTCGATCGCGAGGCCCAGCGCGTCGAGATCGGCGCCGGCTTTCTCCTCGATCCATTTCGCGACCATGTCGAGCCCGGCTCGCGCGGCCTCAGGCGGCGCCGCCCCGGTCAGCCGCTCGCGGACGATCAGCCCGACGGCGGTGCCGAGCGGCACTTCGGCGCGGCTTCGCGCACGGGTGATCGGGTCGGTCCGCATCCGCATCTCGGTCGCCCGGGCGAGATTGGCCCGGACTCCCACCATGGCCCGGGCGCCGAGCGCCTCGACGCGCGCCTGCTCGGTGGCGTCGAACACCGCCCGGGCAACCTCGTCGGCCGGGGCCCCGCGGGCGTGGAGCGAAGCATTGTGGTGACGCAGCTTCAAGGCCGCCGCGTCGGCGAAGCCGCGCGCTTCCGCCACGTCCCGCTCGGGAAGGGTCCTCCCCGGCATCGGCACCTTCACGGCCTTGCCGGCGACGGACGCGCCCTCGGCGGAGAAAGCAAGCTCCACCTCCGGCTCCCGGGCGATCGCGCGGGCGGCGCCGGTCAGCACCTGACGGAAGGCTTCGATCGGATTGTCCTTGTCGGCCATCGGGGCGATTTAGGCGGACGAGGGAGAGTTTGGAAGCTCGGAGCTCACGCGCTCTTCCCGCTTGGGAGCCGGGGCTAAGCCGTCTCGGCGAGGAAATCCCGTAGAGCCTGGGTCAACGTCTCCGGCTCCTCCCAAGGCAGGAAGTGCCCCGCGGTCGGCGAGGTGACCAGCCGCAGGTCCTTGACCAGCCCATGCAGCCCTTCGAGCTGGACCGGAAGAAGCGCCTTGTCCTTGAGGCCCCAGACCACCAAAGTCGGCTGGTGGATCTTGGGGAAGGGCGCGTGCAGCCAGAGCGGCTTGTGCGCCTCCTCCCCCATTGCCGGAACCTCGATCTTCGCGGCGCGGTACCAGTTCAGCATCGAGGTGAGCACGCCCGGCTGCGACCATTCGTCGAGATATTGCTGCCGCTCCTCGGCCGCGATCCGGGTGAGGTCGGCATGGGCGCCGAAGGTCTTGTCGAAGAAGGTGCCGAGGCCCATCGCCTTGATCCCCGCCTCCATCAGCGGGCTCCGGAAGGCGCGGATATATTGCGACGCCTCGCGCTGCGCCGGGTCGTCGATCAGGCTTTCCTGGAAAACCTTCGGGTGCGGCGCGTTGACGATGACCAGCCGCTTCACCCGGAAGGGATGCCCAAGGGCTGCGGCCCAGGCCACCGCCCCGCCCCAGTCGTGGCCGACGAGGGTGAAATGGTTCAGAGCGAGCGCGTCCGCAAGCGCCATGACGTCGTCGACGATCTTGCCCGTCTCGTAATTTTCGACTCCCTCCGGCCGGTCCGATCCGGCGAACCCGCGCTGGTCGGGAGCGACGACGAAATAATCCTCCGCCAGCGCCGGCAGCTGGTAGCGCCACGTCCGGTGCGATTCGGGAAAGCCGTGGAGGAACAGGATCGGCTCCCCGCCCGCCTTGCCGCCGAGCCGGACGTTGAGCGTCACGCCGGTGGAGAGCGCGATTCGGCGGGTTTCGAGGTCAGGCACTAGGAACCTCCGTTCGTCCCGAGCGAAGTCGAGGGGCGTTGCACAGCCTCCGCGCAGGCGCCCCTCGACTTCGCTCGGGACGAACGAGTCCGGTGGGCTTCACGGATAGCTGACCGTCAGCGGCCGCTGCTCGGGGAGCGGGATGAATTCTCCCTTGTCGTCGGGCGGGAGAACGAAGCGGCCGGCGCGCCAATCGTCCTTCGCCTGCTGGATCCGCTCGCGCCGGGAGGAAACGAAGTTCCACCAGACGTGGCGGGGGCCGTCGAGCGGCGCGCCTCCCGCCAGCATGACATGGGCGCCGGACTCGGAGCGCAGCGTTGCGGACGTGCCGGGCCGGAGAACGTAGAGCACGCTCCGCTCCAGCCTTAGCCCGTCGAGGCTCGCCTCGCCCTCGGCGACGTAGAGCGCCCGCTCGTCCGCTTCCGGGTCGATCGGCATCGCGCCGCCCGCCTTGAGCCGGACGTCGGCGTAGATCGTCTCGGAATGGCAGGTCACCGGGGAGGACGCCCCCCAGAGGCTTCCCATCACCACCCGCGCGGAGGCGCCGGAACCCTCGACCAGCGGCAGCCGGTCCTTTGCGACATGCTCGAAAGCCGGGTCGATCTCTTCCTTGGCCGAGGGCAGAGCGAGCCAGGTCTGGATCCCGGACAGCTCGGGCCCACCGGGCCGAAGCGCCTGCGGCGAGCGCTCCGAATGGGCAATGCCCCGCCCCGCCGTCATCAGATTGACCGCGCCCGGCTCGATCGTCGCGAAAGTGCCGAGCGAATCGCGATGGTCGATCGCGCCGGCGAACAGATAGGTCACCGTCGCGAGATTGACGTGGGGATGCGGGCGGACGTCGATCCCGGTCCCGGCCGCAAGCGTCGCGGGCCCCATTTGGTCGAAGAAGATGAACGGACCGACCATCGTCCGCTCGCGGTGCGGCAGCGTCCGGTGCACCTTGAAGCCGCCAAGGTCGTGGGTGGTCGGGTGGAGGGTCTGGAAGATGAGTGCGTCGTCGGTCATGCGCAGGCTCATAGCGCCAATCCCGCTCTCCCGCGAGTGCGGGTCGAGCGCGGCCGGCTACTCGCCCGGCGCCCGCGCTTTGATGGCGAGCGCATGGATCCGGCCCTGCAGCAGGTCGGCGAGCGCGGCGTTGACCGCCCGCTGGCGCTCGACCCGGCTCATTGCGGCGAATTGCTCGGCCACCAATTCGACCGTGAAGTGGCTCGCGCCGCTTCCGTCGTCGCCGGAATGGCCGCGATGGCGGGCGCTGTCGTTGCGCACCTCGAGATGCGCCGGAGCGAGTGCCTCGCGCAGGCGTTTGTCGATCTCGGCCGCCAACGGCCCGGTGAAAGAAGCGCTCATCGGGCCTATATAAAGGCTAAGGAGCGGAAAGGGAGACGGTGGCGAGTTCGAGCAAGCGGCAGACCCGATTTCACGGCCGGACGGAGCGCGGGGAGGCGGTTTGCGCCCATCCGGGCTGCGCCGAGCCGGGCGAGTTCCGCGCCCCCGCCGGCCGCCGCGCCAGTTTCGACGGACCCGGCGACTGGCGCTGGCTGTGCCTCGATCATGTCCGCGAGTTCAACCAGGGCTATAATTTCTTCTCGGGCATGAGCACCGAGGAGATCGAGGCCGCGCAGACCCCTTATGGCGGGTGGGACCATGAGACCCGCGCCTTCGCCCGCGCCGGCGGCGACGGGCCGCCGCGCTGGGCCGATTTCACCGATCCGCTGGACGCGATCGGCGCCCGCTTCCGCCGCTCCAACGCGGAAGGGCCGCGTCACGACGGCCGCGAGCTTAGCGGCGACGACCGCAAGCATCTGCGGGTCCTCGGCCTCGGCACCGATGCCGACCGCCGCACCTTGCGCAAGCGCTATGCCGAGCTTCTGCGCCGCTACCACCCCGACCATAATGGCGGCGACCGCGGACACGAGGCTGCGCTGCAGTCGGTGATCGACGCCTATACCAGCCTCAAGTCCCGACCGGCCTTCGCCTAAGGACTCTCGATGAGGGGACACTTTGCTGGCAAAGTGTCCCCGCCCGGCGCCGCTACCAATCGCCCCGCGACATCCGCTCCCGGCGCACCCGCTCGGGAGCACTCGGCTCCTGCTCCGCGAAGCTGCCGGTCTCCACCTCTCCTCCGACGTCGTAGGTCGCCATCGCGATGCCGTTCTGCGTGACCCGATGCTCGACCAGCTTGAGCCCGCTCGGGGCCCCGCCTTCGCCGAACAGCCGTTTGCCGCGGCCGAGCAGGAGCGGCGCCGTCATCAGCACCAGCCGGTCGAGCAGCTTGTGCTCGATCAGCTGCGGGTAGAGCGTGGCGCTGCCCTGGATGACGAGGTCCGGCCCGTCCTGCGCCTTCAGCGCGGCAAGCGCCTCCAGGCCGTCGAGGCGCCGGCTGCCCTGCCATTCGAGCGGTGCGTCGGACCGGGTGAGGACATGCTTGCCGACCCGGGCGAACAGGGCCGCGATCGGATCTTCGGGCGAAGCGAAGGGCCAGTAAGCGGCGAAGATGTCGTAGGTCCTTCGGCCGAGCAGCAGATCGAACGGCTTCGAGAAGAGCGATTCGATCTGGCTCCCCAGCCCCTCGTCGCCGAGCGGCGCGAGCCAGCCTCCGAACGGGAAGCCGCCGGTCGGATCCTCCTCGGGCCCGCCCGGCGCCTGCATCACTCCGTCGACCGAGACGAAGGCGCCGCCGATGATCCGCCGGCTCATGCGCGCGACTCGTCGAGGATCGGCTCGAAGCCGCCGAAGAACAGGCGCTTGCCGTCGAACGGCATCTCGCTGCCCTTCATCCGCTCGTCGGCCATGACCTTGCCCCAGCCGGCGTCGCGCACCGCCTTGGACGGCCATTCGATCCACGAGAAGACGACGTTCTCGCCCTCCTCTGCCAGGACGGCACGGTAGAAGTCGGTGACCTTGCCGTGCGACAAATCGTCGCCCCAGCCTTCGAGCACTCGAAGAGCGCCGTTTTCGAGGAAGATCCCAGCCGCCTTGCTCGCCATGGCGAGATACGCCGCCTTGTTCGCCGAGGGGACCGGAGCGACGAAGCCGTCGATATAGCCTCCCCCGCCGGGCTTGCCCTCGTCGAGGATCGCCTCGAAGCCGCCCATGATCATCCGCTGCCCGTCGAACGGCATGTCCGTGCCCATCGCCTCCATCCGCGGATCGCTGCGCATCCTCGCATTGGCGGCGTCTCGGACCGCTCGGTCGGGATATTCGAACCAGGCGAAGGCCACCGTCTCGTCCGCCTCGGCCTGGACGGCTCGGGCGAAGTCGGTCGCCTTGCCCTGCGGCACGTCATGGCCCCACGCCTCGACGTGGCGGACGACCCCGAATTCCTGGAACAGCGGCACCGCTTCGGCGGCGTGGCTTAGATATTCCTCCCGCTTTGCCGTCGGAACGGCGAGCACGAAGCCCTCGACATAGGTCATCGTCATTCTCCCTTCGCGCCGTCGGCCGCGCGCTCGAGCGCGGCGATGTCGATCTTCACCATGTTCATCATCGCCTGCATCGCCCGCTTGGCGCGCGCCGGATCCGGATCGCCGAGGAGCTTGGGAAGCTGCTTGGGCGTGACCTGCCAGGACAGTCCGAACCGGTCCTTCAGCCAGCCGCAGGCGCTGGGCGTGCCGCCGCCGGCAAGGAGCGCGTCCCAATAGCGGTCCGTCTCCTCCTGCCCGTCGGTCGTGATCACCATCGAGACCGCTTCGTTGAACGTGAACTGCGCGCCTCCGTTCAGCCCCATGAAGGGGCGACCGTCGATGGTGAACTGGACCACCAGGACGTCGCCCTCCTTGCCGCTGGGATAATCGGACGGGGAACGGTTGACCCCGTCGATCCGCGAATTGGGAAAGATCGAGACGTAGAAGTTGGCGGCCTCCTCGGCCTGCTTGTCGAACCAGAGACAGGTGGAAAGGCTGGACATGGTAGGCTCCTTCAGCGGGTTTGGGAGACCAGAGCGAACATCGTTCCTTCCGGATCGCGGCCCTGGATGACGAAGCTTCCGTCCGGGACCTGCATCGGGCCCATGACGACCGAGCCTCCGGCCGCCTTCACCCGCTCCACGGCCGAATCGACGCTGTCGACGACGAAATAGAAGCCCCAGGCGGGGCTCGGCAGTTGGGGCATGTTCATCATGCCGCCGATCGCCTCTTCTCCCTCGGCCGGCGCGAAGAGTTGGTAGGTACCCATCTCGCCCATGTCGACGGCGCGATCCTTCGCCCACCCGAAGCGGTCGCAATAGAAGCGGAACGCGCTTTCCCAATCGGTCGTGTAAAGCTCGTGCCAGCCGACATTCCCGGGCGCCATCCGCGCCATCGGGTTCATCTCGCCCTGGCCGTGGGGAGTGAGAATCATGAAGGACGCGCCTTGCGGATCGGCGACGATCGCGAAGCGGCCGACGTTGGGGATGTCGGCCGGCGGGCTCAGCACCCGCCCTCCCGCCGCCGCGATTTCCTCGGCGGCGGCATTGGCATCGTCGACCGCGACATAGCCGATCCATCCCGGCCGCAGCCCCTGAGCCTCGGCATCGGCGCAGATCCGGGCGATCCCGCCGACCCCGCGCTCGCCTGCCGAGACGATGGCATAGCCTTGGTTCTCGCCGCCTGCGTCGCGGACGTTCCAGCCGACCACCCGGGCGTAGAACTCGCCCGCCGCCGCCGAATCGTGCGCCATCAACTGGTACCAGACGAACTTACCATGCCCCATCGTTGCTCTCCTTTTTACCTGTCCGCCGGCGGGTCAGGCCGCCTGCGCTTCGCCGCCGCCCATCGCCTGGGTCGCGGCGGCCATATCCATCCACATCGGCTCCCAGATATGGCCGTCCGGATCCTCGAACGACCGGCCGTACATGAAGCCATGATCCTGCGGCTCGCGTACTTCGCGCCCGCCGGCTCCAATCGCCGCCTCCGCGATCTCGTCGACCGCTTCGCGGCTGTCGGCGGAGATGCAGAGCAGCACTTCGGTGCCGGCTTTGGCGTCGGAGATCGGCCGAGGCGTGAACTGACGGAACTTGTCGTGGGTCAGGATCATGACGTGGATCACGTCGGACACGACCATGCACGCCCCCGTCGCGTCCGAGAACATCGGGTTCTTCGTCGCTCCGATCGCCTCGTAGAAGGCGATCGAACGATCAAGGTCGGCGACCGGAAGGTTCACGAAAATCAGGCGGGACATGTCTTGGCTCCTCATCCTTTGCGAATCACGTCTTGACGCTGATGAACGCTGTAGTTACATAAAGCAACTAGAAAGTTTCTAAAGGTAACTGAATTGTCTCGACAGACATCGGCCCGGCAGGCAAAGCGGCGCTACGACGACGCCTGCGGAGCGGCGCACGCGCTCGACCTGGTCGGCGATCGCTGGTCGCTTCTGGTGGTTCGCGAGCTGATGTTCGGCCCCAAGCGTTTCGGCGAGATCCGCTCCAGCCTCCCAGGGATCAGCGCCAAGGTGCTGACCGAGCGGCTCGAGGACCTTCAGGCCGCCTCGATCCTCATCCGCCGCCGGCTCCCCCCGCCGGCCTCGGCCTGGGTCTACGAATTGACCGAATGGGGCTATAAGTCGGAGCCGGTCTTCCAGGCGCTCGGAACTTGGGCGGCGCAGTCGCCGACCCACGATCCGAGCCTGCCGATCAGCGCCGCCTCGCTGATGCTCTCCTTCCGGACGATGATCGACCCCGCGCGCGCCGAAGGCGTGAACGCGACCATCGGCTTCCGCTTCGGCGAGGAGAGCTTCACCGCCCGGCTTGGCGGCGGCGGGATAACGATCGTGCGGGCCGAGGCGGCGGCGCCCGATCTGGTCCTTTCCGGCGACTCCACCGCCCTCGCCGCCGCAGTCTACGGCGCGGTCCCCTTCGAGGCGTTGCCGATCGAGCTGGAGGGCGACCGCGCCCTCGCCGACCGGTTCGCAACCCTGTTCCCATTGCCCCCCAAGGCGGGGGTGACAGCCGCGGCCGGACGAGCGGCGGCGGAGGTTCAGCGCGACGGCACCGAAGCGCCGGCGAAGGGATCGGCGGGCGGAGCGGACGGCGGAGCGACGGCGGGCGCGGCCGGTGGCGGCGGCGCGAAGGCGGGCTCGGACGTCCCGTAATAGCCGGTGCCGGAGCCGGCCGCCGCGGCGATCCCGCCGGCGACGGCGCGCGCTCCGAAGATCACGAAGCACCCGACGATCACCGTCGCCGCCCGCCGCCAGTCGATCCGGCCGGCGAGCATCATGAACCCGATCGCGGCGACCGAGATCACCGCCACCGCCGTCGCCGCCGGCCCGAGCAGCACCTGCTCCAGCCACAAGGCGGCTGCGACCAGGCTCCCCGAGCCGGCGGGTTCGATGCCACTTGCGAACATGCCGCCTTCCTACGCCCGACCCATGCCCGCGGTCACCCCCACTCGCGCCCGCCGGGTGACGGATGCCGGTGAGCGCCGGCCTCGGCGCCGGTCATTGGCGGGGCTGATAGCCGAGGGCGCTGCCTGTCCGTTCCTCGAGGCATCCCCGGAACCGCGCCTGAACGCACGGACCAGTGCCCCGAGTCCGATTCTCCGAATGGCAGGTGAATTCGTCGGATCGACCGATGTCAGCCAGCCGATTCATACGGGAACGCCGCTTTCGGCCTCACCCGCCGCCGGCGTAATGGGCCTCCTCGAATTCCCATTTTCCCGCCTCCTCACCTTGCTCGAGAAGGCGATATACGGCCTTCAAATCGGCATCGGGAGGAACGTCGATCGCGTAGAGGCGGCGGGGGCCGAGTCCCGAAGCTTCATAACTGCACCCCAGCGCCTTCAAAGGCTCCCAGGAATCGAGGAACGCACTGTGAGGCTTTCCGGCGGGGAGTTTCACGCGATAGGTCGAATGCCCGCCGCGGCCGCTCACCTTCGAGAAGAATAGCTGCCCATCCTCGAGCACCACCTCGAAGCGGTCTCCCCAGCTAATACCATAGAAATGGAAGGCCGAGTTATCGAGGCGGAAGGTGCCGTCCGGAAGAGGCTCCGCGTGCATATTTTCGACGCTGCCGTCGGGAAGGCGAAATGAAATCTTCATCAATGACGCTGGTCGATGTAAGGCCTTTGCATCCGCTCCATCCGCTTTATTTCCTCGTCCCGCTGGCGACGCCACTCTTGCCAATCCTCAACCGTTTTTGACCCTTTGGAGCGGTTACAGGTGCGGCAAGAGTCGCGTTCGTTCTCCTCCGAGTCGTTGCCGCCGCTGACCTTAGGATCGATGTGGTCACGTTCGCGGGAGTTCGGGTGCCCCGGCTCGTTGGTGGTGGGCTGGTCACAATAGACACACGGGACCCCCTCTTTAGCCTCGCGTTCCTCCGGCGACTCTGGCCCGAACCGCTTACCGGCGCCTGGCCCCCCAGTCGAGCCGCGTTTGCCGTCCGGCCCCGGCTCGCGATCGGAAACCGTCTCCTCGCTGTGTTGAAGGTACCCGTGTTCCCAGAGGAACTTGTGTGCCAAAACCGCGATGAAATCGAAAGGGTTGCTGGAATCGTAGGTGCATGTTTGAGAGTTATTTGCCCAAGTGACGCACGTATATTTACCCGTAGGATCGCGTCTGTTGAGCGGGTCATTTCCCGAGTAATTATATAGATTAATCTGATCCTTATAACCCACCGGATCCGTCTGCAGGAACCGGCCGAGCGTCGGCGAGTAGATGCGGGCCTTGTAGTACCACATGCCGATTTCCGGCAGCCACACCTGCCCGGTATAACCGAACCGGCCCTTGTTGTTGCCGTTGGGGATGCCCCAGGCGTCGTAGCCGTTGATCGCGACCTTGTTGCCGGTCTGGGCGTCGGAGACGGCAATGATCGAGCCCTGATGGTCGGCATGGAGGAAGCGGCGGACCGGGCTGGCGCCGGGCGTCAGCTCCCACCACACCAACGGCGTGTCCGAGCCCGCGCCATGGGCATAGGCGCGAAGAAGGTTGCCCGCGCCGTCGGTCTCCGAGATCAGCCGGTCGCCGTCGTAGAAGAAGCGGGTCGTCCCCGTCTGCGCCGACGTTACCTCCCACAAGCGCCCGAGCGGATCGTAGGAGAGGGTGGCGTTCATCACCCCCTCGGCCTTCACCAGCCGGTTCTCCGAATCGTAGGTGAACGTCGTCGACCCGTCCGATTTCAAATTGCCGTTCGAGTCGTACTGGAACGCCGCCGGACCCGCCTGAAGGTACTGGTTGAGCCCGTTCGCCGTGTAGTTGCGGCTTACGTCATAGGCGGTGCTCGACGCATAGGCGTTGTTGGAGCCCGTCCGCACCAGGACCTGAGAGGCCGCATTGTAGGTGAAGCCGAGGCTCTGGTCGAAGTCAGTGCCGGCAAGCCCCTCGTCAAGCGTCTGAAGCCGCCCCGCCGCGTCGTAGCCGTAGGAGACCGAACCCGTCGCGAGCGTCGACCACATGTTCGTTACCGAGCCGAGTTGCGCCTGCGCGTTATAGTCGAACCGCGCCAGCATCCCCGCTCCCGCCGCGACGGTCTTCATGCGGTCGGCGCCGTCATAGGTGTAGGAGAAGCCGCCCACCGAACGAAGGTTGCCGTGCAGGTCGTAACCGTACGCCAGCGAGCTCACCGGGCCGCCCATGTTCGTCGTCGCCGACTCGACGCGGCCGAAGGTGTCGTACGTGTTCGAAATCCCCAGTCCCGTCGCTGAATCGAACTTCGCGTATCTCTGAAGGCCGCGCAGATCGTACCCGTAGACTACGGAATAGCCGGGAGCGCCCGTCGCGGAGGTGGGCACGGTTTTCGAGCTCATCCGGTTGAGCGCGTCGTAAGTGTAGATCAGCTCCTTCATGTCCCGCTTGCGAAGACGAGTCCGGTTGCCCGCGGCGTCGTAGTGATATTCCTCGTAATCGTCCGGATTGGCCGGCGCCGGAGCCGCGGTTCCCGCCGGAAAGGTCCAGCGCGACAGTCGGTCGAGACCGTCCCACAGCATCTCGGCGCGGTTGCCGTTGGCGTCGATCACCGCCTTGCGGTTGCCGTTGCCGGTATATTCGTAGCGGGCATAATCCTGCTGGAGATTTGCCGGAAAGCCGTTGGCGACGGTTACTCCGAAAGCCCGCTGAACCGTCATGAGCTGGCCCGCGTCGTCGTAGACGTTGCGGGTGATCCGGTCGGGGCCGTCGACGCCCACGGCGCCGAGGCTGCAGGCCAAGGAGGGGAGCGTGCCAAAGGCGGTCCGGTTCATCCGGAGCGCGGTGCATTCCAGGCGGCCCAGAAGGTCGTGACCATATTGAGTGACAGCCTCGGTCGTTCCGCCGGCAATGAGGCGCTCACTCGCCTTGCGGCCATTCGGGTCATAAGCGGTGGCGATCGCGCGGTCGACGACCATAGCCGCGAGCGCGGCGTCCGTCTGGCTTGCCGCGCTTCCGATCTCTACCAGGGTCGGCCGGTTGTCGCCGTCATACGTGGTCCGGGTGACGGGCACCGGAAGCTGCCCGTTGTCGCCATCCGGATCCGGTCCCATCGTCGCGACCAGCCGCCGAAGCGCATCGTAAACGTATCGCGTCGTATCGCCGGGTCCGGTGAAGGGGCCATCGACGGAGACGACATTGCCGACCGGGTCGTACTCCATCGTGACGGTCTCTCCCGAGGCCGCATTGCCCGCGCGAACGGTGCGCGTCTTCGGCAGGAGGTTGTCGTCGTAGGTATAGCTCGTCACCACCTCGTCGGCGGTCCCGTCGCAGCTTGCCTGGGTCCGGCACTCCGAGGTCCAGGCCAGCTTCCAGATCGGCGTTTCGTCGACCAGCTGCCCAGAGGCGTTCAGGACCTTCGCCGAGAACTGCTGGTAGTGATAGCGGATCTGCGGCCTGACCCCGTCGGCGTCCGCCGGCAGCGTCTTGGTCAGCAATCCGCCGTGAACCGGATCGTAGGTATAATCGCTCTGATTGTTGCGCGGGTCGACTTCGTTGGACGGCTTGTTGCAGTAGACGAGGGTGGCGGCGGTGCAGTTCGGCCAATAGTGTTTCAACCAGGTCAGGGTCGGCTCTTGGCTTCCCGGCCTGGGCGTGACGGTGGTGCTGATCAAATTCTGGGGACCATAAAGGATGCCGTAGTCCCACGTGACCTTGTTCAGCTCCGGATAGGTGACGCTCGTCACCCGGCTGATCCCCGCTGTATAAGTGACCGGAAATCCCCACTGGTCGACGTAAGTGTACGTAGTCGTCCGGTTGAGTTCGTCCGTGAAGCTCCCGCCGTTCCGGGTCGCCGGCTTGCCGAGCGGATCGATCCTCGACACCGATCCGGAGTTCTCGCAGCCGTGGGTGAAATCGTAGTTCCAGGTGGCGGTGGCCTCCTTCACCTTCCACACGGCCGCGGCGTTGATGCAGGGATTGCTGGATGATGCCCGGCCGAAGTAGGGCGAGCCTCCGTAGATGCCCGCGGAGCTGAAGCGATACCCATAGGTGCGGTCGACGCCGGCGCCGCTCGTGATCCGCACCAGATACTCGTAATCCGGCTGCCCATTCACCGTTCCGACTTGCGAGCTCGTGCTGGCATGGTAGTCCACCGTGCGCAGCCCGGAACTGGTGACGTTGGTGCCGCCGGCGCCGTCGCTTGCCCAGCTCATCGTCGGCCAGGCATAGTTGCCGGTGCACGCGCCGCTCAGTGGGTCGCAATAAGCATAGCGCCGATTGGTCAAGGTCACCTTCGTCAAGGCCGGCTGTTTATTGGGGACAGGCGTCCATTCCAGGTTGATCTGGTAGCCGGCGTTGCTCGTGACGGACCGAAGCACGCCCGCGATGCTGCCATTGGGTATGGCCGAGTAGTTGAAGGTCAGCGTCTCGCCGTCCGGCTTCACGCGCTTGGTGGCATAGGTGTCGCTATTATAGGTACCTTGGAACTGGCCGGTGCTGACGAACGTCCAGCGCGTCCCGTCATTTTCATACACGGTGCCGGGGGTCGATATTATGCCGTCTGGAAAGGAGCGGCCCGTGCCGTCGCCGTAACGGTTGCTCATCGCCCTGTTGCCGAGGACGAGGTACTCGGAAGTATATGGGTAGGCGACGTCCGTGTAGTGGAACCCGGCAAGCGGGGTGCCGCCGTACCCGCCGCTTCCTTCCGTGAATTCCAGTGCGGGAGCGTCCGCCGCCCCGATCGAGATAGCGCTGTCGGTGCCGACCCGCCTGCCGTAGATCAAGTCGATGCCCGCGGCATCGGGGGCGACCACCTGCGGAAGCGGCGGCCCGCCTCCCGGAGTCTGCGCCATTCCGGCGCTTCCCCACGCGGCAAGGACCAGGAAGGCCGCGAGTCTCGGCAAGGCGCCCCTCCACCGGAAGCGGGTTCGCGAGGCCGGCGCCGGCGCCGCGAGGGCGGCTCGGAGGGAGCGGGCGAACGGCATCAATTGCCTCCTGCGGGGCTGAGCGCGATCGTCACCTTGTCGATCGCCGAAGAGACGTCCCCCTGGGTCGCCGGAACGCTGAAGACGATCTGGCCGCTCGTCGCCAAAGGGGTGAACGCCGTCGTGGTGAATTGGGTGAACGCGCCGGAGGTGGGCGCGAAACTGCCCAGCGGGGTCGATCCAAAGGCCGCGGAGACGGTCGCCACGCCGCCATAGGTGGTGCGTTGGGCCAAGGAGAAGCTGACCCGGTAGGAAGCTCCCGGAGCAAGGTTGATGAGGTCGAGGGCGATCCGTCCGCCGCCGCCCTGGTAAGCCTGGAGGAACCCGGTCTGATCGCCGTCCGCAGCAGGCTGGAACCCCCAGGCGCTGCCGTTGCCGGCCACCCCCGCATTGCCGACGAACTCCGGGCCGGCGGCACCGGCATAGACGTAGCCGTTGCCGACCTCCGGGACCTCGAAGGAGCCGCCGGCGACCGCCGCAACCAGGGCGCCTATCCCCGTCACCGTATAGTTCGAGCGGTTTCCCGCCGGATCGTAGCCGATCTGGGTGGCGAGGCCGCTATTCGCCGTTCCGCTGTTGGTGGCACCGACCAGGCGGCCGAGCGCGTCGTAGCTGTAGGTGATCCGTTCGTCGGCTCCCGCGGCCCCCGCTCCGGCGAGCAGGAACGCGGCGAGCAGCAACCGCACGCTTTTTGTCGTGACCAGATGCATTTTAGCCCCCCCGAAATGCCCGGCAAGTTGAACATCGGGTCTTGGCAATTGTCAATCGACTGACGATTTTTATTTTGATCGTTACTTTGAAAGACTTTGCGAGCCGCTCGACCGAGCCGGTGCAGGCCGCCGCCGGGGGCTCCCCCGCCGACCCAAAAGGGAACTTTACCCTGCCGCTCCGCTTCGGCATGGGGACAGCCCGTCCCGCGCCCGCGGATGCTCCCACGGCGCCCCAGCGAAGCGAAAAGACGAAGCATGACCGACCTTCCCAACGCAAATCCCGCCAGCCGCGGCGCCGTCGTGATGGATTCGCCCGACCGGATGGTGAAGGTCCGCGAATTGTTCGGGGTCGACAGCGACATGGAGGTGCCCGCCTTCTCCGAGGCGGACGAGCGGGTGCCGGACCTCGATCCGACCTACGTCTTCGACACCGACACCACGCTCGCCATCTGCGCCGGCTTCGCCCGCAACCGCCGGGTGATGGTCCAGGGTTATCACGGCACCGGCAAGTCGACCCATATCGAGCAGGTCGCGGCGCGGCTGAACTGGCCCCTCATCCGGATCAATTTGGACGCCCACATCTCGAGGATCGACCTGATCGGCCGCGACGCCATCGTGCTGAAGGACGGCCAGCAGGTCACCGAGTTTCGCGAGGGGCTTCTGCCCTGGGCGCTGCAGACCCCGACCGCTTTGGTGTTCGACGAATATGATGCCGGGCGGCCGGACGTGATGTTCGTCATCCAGCGCGTTCTCGAGACCGAGGGCAAGCTCACCCTGCTCGACCAGAACAAGGTGATTCGCCCGCATCCCTATTTCCGGCTGTTCGCGACGACGAACACGGTCGGCCTCGGCGATACGACCGGCCTCTATCACGGCACCCAGCAGATCAATCAGGGCCAGATGGACCGCTGGAACATTGTGGTCACCCTCAACTACTTGCCGGCTGCGACCGAAGCCCGGATCGTCCTCGCCAAGTCCGGCGAGTACGACCACGAGGGCGGCCGCGCCGAGGTGGAGAAGATGGTCAAGGTGGCCGACCTGACCCGCCAGGGGTTCATGAACGGCGACATCTCGACCGTCATGTCGCCCAGGACGGTGATCAGCTGGGCCCAGAACGCGCTCATCTTCGGCGACGTCGGATTCGCCTTTCGAGTCACCTTCGTCAACAAATGCGACGAGGCCGAGCGCCCGCTCATCGCCGAATATTATCAGCGCGTCTTCGGCAAGGACCTGCCGGAGAGCGTGGTGTCAAAGGCTTAGCCGCCGGCGATCGCCTGGAGGGGCCGTAGCATTTCGGGGTTGGGCTCCCCGCCCCGCCCCGCTATGGCCCGCCGTCTTATGGCCCAGGCTGAACGCTCCCGATCCCGCTCCGCCGCCCGCCTCGCCGCGGTTCAGGCGCTCTACCAGCACGAGATGGAACGCGTTCCGATCCCGCAGCTGCTCCACGAATTCCACCACCACCGGCTCGGAGCGACCATCGAGGGCGTGGAATATGAGGATGCCGAGGTCGATTTCTTCGACGACGTCGTTGCCGGCGTGAACGCCCGCTCGGAGGAGCTGGACGGCCGCATCGCCGCCCGCCTTCCCGCCGATTGGCCGCTCCACCGCCTCGATCGGCCGATGCGCCAGATCCTTCGCGCCGGCGCCTACGAGCTCGCCGCGCGGATCGACGTTCCGACCGGAAGCGTGATCTCGGAATATGTCGACGTCGCCAAAGCCTTTTACGGCAAGAAGGAAAGCGCCTTCGTCAACGCGGTGCTCGACGCGGTCGCGAAGGACGTTCGGGCCTGACTTGCCTTGCCTGACCGAACCGGCGGGGCCAGACTGACCGGCGGTCGAGAGGAGCGCGAAGCTGTCCAGTCCCGGGACTAGAAAGGCCGCTCTGGTCGTCGGCGGAAGCCGGGGCATAGGCGGGGCGATCAGCCGGCGCCTGGCCGCCGACGGCCGCGACGTCGCGATCGTCTATCGAAGCCGCTCCGGCGAGGCCGCCGCGCTCGGCGCGGAGCTCGAGGCGGCGGGTGCCGGCGTGCTTCTGATCGAAGCCGACGTCGCCGATCCCGTCGCATTGTCGGGCGCCATAGAGCGGGCCGTGGAGCGGTTCGGGCGGATCGACATCCTCGTCAACAATGCCGGGCTCGCGATTACCGGCCCCCTCGCCGACTATCGGCTCGCGGATTTCGACTCGGTCTTCGCGGTCAACGTCCGGGCGCCGTTCCTGGCGGCCCAGCAGGCGGCCGCCGCAATGCCCGACGGCGGGCGGATCGTCACGATCGGAAGCATCATGGCGGCACGCGTGCCCGGCGCGGGCGGGACGCTCTACGCGGCGAGCAAGGCGGCTTTGGTCGGGCTCACCCGGGGCCTCGCCCGCGACCTCGGGCCGCGGGCGATCACCGTCAACCTGGTCCAGCCGGGCCCCACCGACACCGAGCGCAATCCCGCCGAAGGGCCGAACGCGGAGGCGAATCGCGGCCCGCTCGCGATCAAACGGCACGGCGCGCCGGAAGAGGTCGCGGCGCTCGTCGCCTATCTCACCTCGGACGAGGCCGGCTTCGTGACCGGCGCGGTCCACAATATCGACGGCGGATGGAGCGCCTAGCCCCGGCTCGGCGCCGCCGGCACGGTTCGCTCGGGCGATGAGCGCCGAGTCGGATTTCATCGCGGCCCTTCGCGCGCTCGCGACCTCGCCGGCCGCGCGCGGCCTTGCCGACGATGCGGCGGTGCTGGAGTCGGGCGGACGGCGGCTGGTGCTCACCCACGACATGCTTGCCGAAGGTGTCCACTTCCTCGCCGGCGATCCGCCGGGGGACGTCGCCTGGAAGCTGCTTGCGGTGAACCTCTCCGACCTCGCCGCCAAGGGCGCCACGCCGCTGGGCGTCCTGCTCGGCTATCCGCTTGGGGACGAGGCCTGGAACCGCGCCTTCGTCGACGGCCTCGGCGCCGCCCTGGCGGCGTTCGGCGTGCCGCTCCTGGGCGGCGACACGGTGGCGGCGCCGCGCGTGCTCGGCCTCACCGCCATCGGCGAGGCGGCCGGGCCGGTTCCCTCGCGCGGCGGGGCCCGGCCGGGCGACTCGCTTTGGGTTTCGGGCACGATCGGCGATTCCGGCGCGGGCCTTCGGGTGTTGACCGGCGGGCTGCCGGGCGACGACTTCCTGATCGGCCGCTACCGCCGCCCCCTGCCGCGGCTCGAGGCGGGGCTGCGGCTTGCGCCCCTCGTCTCGGCGATGATGGACGTCTCCGACGGGCTGCTCATCGACTCGTCGAGACTGGGGCGGGCGAGCGGAGTAGCCGTCGCGATCGAACTCGCCGACCTGCCTCTGTCCGGCCCTTGCCGGCGAGTGGCGGGAGACGATCTGGCGGCCCGGCTCGCCGCCGCGTCGGCGGGCGACGATTACGAGCTCCTCTTCACCGCGTCGCCGGCACAGGCACGGGAAATAGAGGCGGTCGGAGCGGCGCTCGGCCTGCCGCTGACCCGGCTTGGCCACTGTCGTTCCGGAGCAGGGCTTAGCCTCACCGCAAACGGCGAGCCAGTCCCGCTGCCGCCGCGCCTCGGCTGGGAGCATCGCGGCAGCGCCTAGCCGACGGACCCGGCCCCGGCTACAAGTCCCACATGGGCGTTCAGGGAAGCTGTCACTGCGGCGGGGTTCGGATCGAAGTTCCGCGCAGCCCGGAATGGGTCGCGAACTGCAATTGCTCCCTTTGCCGGAAGACGGCGTGGCGCGTGGCCTATTTCCCGCCGGACGAGGTGCGGGTCACCGGCGAGACGGTCGCCTATGTCTGGGGCGACCGGATGATCGGCATTCACCACTGCCCGGTCTGCGGCTGCGGAACCCACTGGGACTCGCTCGGAGAGGATTTCGGCAAGATGGGCGTCAATGCGCGCCTGCTCGACGATTTCGACGAAAGCGCCGTCGAGGTCAGGAAGTTCGACAACGCCGGGTAGGGGGCGGCGGCGCTGATCTCGCTTCCACCGCGCTTATCCTTTCGCTCCCGCGGTTTGGAGGGGGGAAGGATTGAAACCGCGGCCAAGGGCCCCTAAGACCCCCGGCACGTCCGGGCGTTCGCGTCGGGGGCCCAACGCCCTGCCCGGCTTACGATTCGGAAGGTTCCCGTCGAAGCCAAGCCTTCGTTCGGGGTTCCAACAGGGGAAGGAAGTTTCATGAGCGTCGTGCTTATCGCCATAGCCTGCGGCATCGTCGCCGTGCTCTACGGCATCTTCACCAGCATGCAGGTGCTGAAATCGTCGCCGGGTAACGAGCGCATGGTCGCCGTCGCCGCCGCCATCCAGGAAGGCGCCAAGGCCTATCTGTTCCGCCAATATTCGACGATCGCCGTCGTCGGCGTGGTCGTCGCGGTGCTCGTCTTCTTCCTGCTCGGGCCGATCCAGGCGGCGGGCTTCGTCCTCGGTTCGGTGCTTTCCGGCGCCGCCGGCTTCATCGGCATGAACATCTCGGTCCGCGCCAACGTGCGCACCGCCGAGGCGGCCCGGACAAGCCTGCAGCGCGGCCTCACCGTCGCGTTCCGCGCCGGCGCCATCACCGGGATGCTCGTCGCGGGCCTGGCGCTCCTCGCCATCTCGGTCTTCTTCTACTTCCTCACCGACGTTAAGGGTCTCGCCCCGAACGACCGTCAGGTCGTCGACGCGCTCGTCGCTTTGGCGTTCGGCGCCTCATTGATCTCGATCTTCGCCCGTCTCGGTGGCGGGATCTTCACCAAGGCGGCCGACGTCGGCGCCGACCTCGTTGGCAAGGTCGAGGCCGGAATCCCCGAGGACGACCCCCGCAACCCGGCCGTCATCGCCGACAACGTCGGCGACAATGTCGGCGATTGCGCCGGAATGGCCGCCGACCTGTTCGAGACCTATGTCGTCACCGTCGGCGCCACCATGGTGCTGATCGCCCTCCTCGTGAACGCCGCCGCCGACCAGATGCTCGCTTTGATGAGCCTTCCGCTGATCATCGGCGGAGTGTGCATCATCACGTCGATCATCGGCACCTACATGGTCCGGCTTTCCGGCAAGCAGTCGATCATGGGCGCCCTCTACAAGGGGTTCTGGACGACCGCCGCCCTCTCGGTCCCGGCGATCTTCTACGTGATGTGGCAGACGCTCGGCCACGACATGAACCAGCGCATCGGCGGCGCCGCGGAAGCCGCCGGGATGGACGTCGCCGGCTCCGTCGCCCGCGGGGCGATCGGCTCGGGCTTCACCGGCATGGATCTGTTCTGGTGCTCGATGATCGGCCTCGCCGTGACCGGGCTGCTCGTCTGGATCACCGAATATTATACCGGCACCAATTATCGTCCGGTCCGCTCCATCGCCAAGGCTTCGCAGACCGGCCACGGCACCAACGTCATCCAGGGCCTTGCGATCAGCCTCGAGTCCACCGCTCTTCCGACGCTCGTCATCTGCGCCGGGATCATCGTCTCCTACCAGCTCGCCGGATTGATCGGAATCGCCTTCGCGGCGACGGCGATGCTCGCGCTCGCCGGCATGGTGGTGGCGCTCGACGCCTACGGGCCCGTCACCGACAATGCCGGCGGAATCGCCGAAATGGCCGGAATGGAGGAGGACGTGCGGGTCCGCACGGACGCCCTCGACGCGGTCGGCAACACCACCAAGGCGGTCACCAAAGGCTATGCGATCGGCTCCGCCGCGCTCGGCGCGCTGGTGCTGTTCGGCGCCTATACGACCGACCTCAAGCATTATGCGGGCGATCTCGGCATCGGCGCGGGCGGGATCGATTTCTCCCTCTCCAATCCGTACGTCGTGGTCGGACTGCTGCTCGGCGCCCTTCTGCCCTACCTGTTCGGGGCGATGGGGATGACGGCCGTCGGCCGAGCGGCCGGCGACGTCGTCATCGACGTCCGCGAGCAGTTCCGCTCCAACCCGGGTATCATGGACGGCACGTCGCGGCCGAACTACGCCCGCACCGTCGATCTCGTCACCAAGGCGGCGATCAAGGAGATGATCGTCCCGTCGCTCCTGCCGGTGCTGACCCCGATCGTCGTCTACTTCGTAATCGCCGCCATCGCTGGCCGCGAACAGGGCTTCGCGGCGCTCGGCGCCTTGCTCCTGGGCGTGATCGTCTCCGGCCTGTTCGTCGCCATCTCGATGACGTCGGGCGGCGGCGCCTGGGACAATGCCAAGAAGTATATCGAGGACGGCAATTACGGCGGCAAGGGCTCCGAGGCGCACAAGGCCGCGGTGACCGGCGACACGGTCGGCGATCCGTACAAGGACACGGCGGGACCCGCCGTGAACCCGATGATAAAGATCACCAACATCGTCGCCCTCCTGCTGCTCGCGGCTCTCGCCGCGCAGGGCGCCGGCGCCGGCTGAGCAATCTCGGGAATTGCCAAAAACGATGTAGCTGCGTAGCTTCCTTGCCGGAAACGGATTCGCTCGGGGGCGCGGAATGAAGCTATATCGGCTGGCTTTGCTTGCGGCGGCGGCGCTCGGGGCGCCGCCGTCCGCCGCGAGCGCGGGAGCCGCGCCGGCGACCCAGCCGGCGGACGCCGTTCCGCTGGAGGTCTTCTCGGAGTTCCCGGCCATCCAGGATCCGCGAATCTCCCCGGGCGGCAAGGTGGTCGCAGCCAAGATCCGGTTCCAGGGCCGCCAGGTGATAGCGCTTCTGCCGATCGGGGCAGGAAAGCCCGAGATCATCGCCAAGGACGGCGAGTTCGACGCGCAGGGCGACTACGTCATGCAGGGCTGGCGCTGGATCGACGACGACAATCTTCTGATCACGCTCACCAGCCGCCAGAATTATCTCGGCCAATCGTTCGATGCCAGCCGGGTCGTCGCCTATAACCGGACCAGCCGCAAGACGGTCCCGCTCGCCTGGGAAGGCGCGATGTTCTTCGCCGGCGACATCTTGTGGATGTCCCGCGAGGGCAAGCCGACCATCCTCCTCGAGCGCGGGTCCCAGGTCGTCAAGGTCGACGTGCTCACCGGCAAGATCATCGAGACGGTCCAGCACCCAAGCCCCTCGATCGGCGGCTGGTTTGCGGACGGCCAGGGCGTCGTCCGGCTCGGCAGCGGCTATGATCCCTCGTCCGGCAAGCAGGTGTGGATGTACCGGCCGAGGGCGGGGGCGCATCTCGAAACTATCTTTTCGGGGAAGGTGGACCGGTTCGAGGGGATCGCGCTGCCGCAGATATTCCTGAACCAGCCCGACAAGGCGATCGCGACCAGCCGCAAGGACGGCTATCTCGCGGTGTACGAGCTCGATCTCAAGACGATGGAGCTTGGACGCAAATTGTTCGGGATCGAAGGCTACGACATAGACGGCGTCGGCAGCGGACCGGGAGGCGACCGGCTCGAGGCCGTCTATGCGACGGAGCGGACCAGCCGGATCTATTATTTCGACCCCCGGCTGAAGGAGATCCAGCAGGGGCTGGAGGAAACCTTCGGCGCCGGCAACGTCACCATCGCCTCCACCGACCGGGCGCGCGAGATGATCGTCGCGCGAGTCGCCCAGCCCGGGGCGCCGGGCGGCTTCTACATCTACGATACGCGCACCGGGGGTCTGTCCCGGCTGGGCTGGATCAACAGCAGGATAGCGGGCGGGCGGCTGAACCCGGTGACGACGATCCGCTACAAGGCGAGCGACGGCCGTCAGATCGAAGCGGTGCTGACGCTTCCGCGGCACCGTTCCGGGCAGAAGAACCTGCCGCTGATCGTGCTTGCGCACGGCGGCCCGTGGGCGCGCGATTCCGAGGATTGGGAATATGTGCCTTGGGCGCAGCCGCTGGCGGAGCTCGGCTACGTCGTCGTCCAGCCCAATTACCGCGGCTCCTCCGGCTACGGCAAGGACTGGGAGAAGGCGTCCGACGGCAATTGGGGCGAGCGCATGCAGGACGATCTCAACGACGCGGTCGTCCACCTCGCCGGCCAGGGGATCGCCGATCCGAAAAGGGTGTGCATCATGGGCTGGTCCTATGGCGGCTATGCGGCGTCGCGCGCGGCGCAGCGGGACGGCTCGAAATATCGCTGCGCCATTTCCGGCGCCGGAGTTCACGACCTCCCGGACATGGTCTCCTACGACAAGAATTACCTCGGCGAATATGCGGCGCGGACCGGGCTCGGCAGTGCCGGGCAGCTGCGTAAGGTGTCGCCCGGCCTTCATCCCAAAGACTATTCGACGCCGATCCTGATCATCCACGGCGAGAAGGACAAAAGAGTCCCGGTCCGCCAGTCGCGCGACCTGGTGAGGCGCCTCAGGGAGGCCGGCAAGGTGGAGGGCCGCGACTTCGTCTACGTCGAGCTCCCGCGCGAGACCCACAATCTGATGCTCGAAGCGAGCCGGCTGCGCGTCCTCCAGGAGGTGAAGGCGTTCCTCGACAAGCATAATCCGGCGAGTTGAACCGTGAGGCCGCGGGGGATCGCCGTGATATTGCCGTTACTTGCCGCTTCGCTCATGCTTGCCGCCGCCCCGGCCCCGGCGGCCCCGCCCCGTCCCGAGACCGTGCCCATAGAGGCGCTGGCCGAGGTTCCGTTCATATCGGACCCGCAAATCTCGCCCGACGGGCGCCACCTCGTCGCGCAGATCAGCTCCAACGGCGTGCAGAAGCTCGCTCTCTACGACCTGGACGTTCCGCGCGAGACTCCCCCCAAGTTCATCGACCTGCCCGGTACCGCATTGTCATACAGGTGGGCCGGGAGCGGGCGGGTGCTCGTCGCCGGGTTCTTCATCGATTCCGGAAAGACTGGAAAAGCCGCCCGGATAGCCAATCTCGAAAGCTACGACCTCGGCACCGGCAAGTCGGCTCCCGTCATCGCCGGAGAGCGATTGATCGGCGGCCGTCTCGCCTTCATCGATCCTGACGGCCGCTACGTCCTGACCGAGGTTCAGAAGAGCAACGGCGACTCCCCGGAATTGTGGCGGGTGGACCTGGCGACGAGCGCCGCCGTCGAGGTCCAGCACGAAAAAGCGGGGATCGACGATTGGTTCGTCGATTCCGCCGGCAATGTCCGCGGCGGCATCGCCTACGGCAGCGGCGGGTGGACCATCTACCGCAAGGACGAGTCCGGCCAGCTCCGCCGCGCTTCGGAGGGGAAGTTCCCGGCGGGCTCGGAGACGGCGATCGATTCGATCGACATCCTGGCAGGCGGGGACACCGGGATCATCGTCACCAACGCTCGAACCGGCCGGTTCGGCGTCTACCGCTACGATCTCAACTCGCAAACGATCGGGGAGCCGATTTACGAGCACCCGAAGGTCGACGTGACGAAGCCGCAATTCTCGGCGGACGGGCGTGTGGTGGAGGCGGTAAGCTATGACGACGATCTTCCCCGGGTCGCCTGGCTTACCCCGGACCTTAAGGCGCTCCAGGCGCAGGTCGACCGGACCGTGCCGGGGAAGGTGAACCGGATAATCAACTTCAGCCGCGACCATAACCGGGCGCTGATCTGGTCGGGAAGCGCGGACGATCCCGGGCTTTATTACGTCTTCGATCGCAAGGCGCGGCGGATGGACGCCTTTGCCGCGCCCTACGATTCCCTGGCCGACCGGCGGCTCTCGCCGGTCAAGCCGATCCGCTACACCGCACGGGACGGGCTTTCGATTCCGGGCTACCTGACCCTGCCCGTGGGGCGCGACCCCAAGAACCTGCCGCTCATCGTCGTTCCGCACGGCGGCCCGTTCGTCCGCGACACCTACGCCTTCGATCCCCTCGTTCAGATGCTCGCCAATCGCGGCTATGCGGTGCTCCAGCCGAATTTCCGCGGCTCGACCGGCTTCGGCCGCGACTATGTCGAGCGCGGCTACGGCCAGGTCGGCCTCAAGATGCAGGACGATCTCGACGACGGAGTCGCCTGGCTGGCGTCCGAGGGGACGATCGACCGGCGGCGGGTCTGCATCGTCGGCGCGTCCTACGGCGGCTATGCGGCGCTGTGGGGCGCCATCCGCAACCCTGAAATCTACCGCTGCGCGGTCAGCCTGGCGGGAGTCACCGATCTCAAGGCGATCCTCAAATACGATACTCTGCTGGCCGTCGCGCCGCGCTATTCGAAGCTGCAGAGGCAGCGAATCGAGGGCGAGGAGAAGCGGGACCTGGCCTCGGTCTCGCCGCTGCAGCAGGCTTCGCGCCTCAACGTGCCGGTGCTCATTGCGCACGGCGAGATGGACGGAACGGTGCCAGTCGACCAGGGCCGTCAACTCGTCGCGGCACTGAAGGCGCGCGGCGCGCGGGTCCTCTCCGTCTTCTATCCCCGGGTCGGCCACGGTTTCACGACCAGCGAGGGATCGGTCGACTACATGAAGCGGGTGGAGGCTTTTCTCGAGCTCAACAACCCGGCTGACGGCCTTCTCAGCGCCGGCCCACGCGAGGCGAGCATCGTCGCCGGAGGGCCGTCGCCGTCCCGCCTTCTCCTCCAGAGCCGCAAGAAGCCGAAAGCCGGGGCCATGGAAATCGCCTTCAGCGTCACCGATTACGGCGCCGTCAAAGGCTGCCGGGTGACCCAGACGAGCGGTAGCGATGACACCGACAAGTGGGCATGCGAGATTGCCGAGGAGCAGCTTCAATATCGCCCCGCGCTCGGCGCCGACGGACGACCGGTGGAAAGCGCGGCCCGCTACCGGATCGTGTTCCCGCCCTCGGCTTCGACGAAATAGCGGCGGCCTTCCAGCCCCCTTCCGGTCCTCCCGTCAGAAGAAGGCCTCGCGCTCCCGTTCGCGCTCTCCGCCGTTGAAATAGCGCGCCGTCCAGGCGTCCGTCTCGTCGAGGAACGCCGCCTTCGGATCGCGTAGCGCCATCGCCTTCGCCGTCTTGATGTGGTCGCGGAAGTAATAATGGTCGAACATGCGCATGAACTCGCCGAGGTAGACGTCGGCCACCTCCGTCTCGCCGAAGATGAAGAGCTGGTTCTCGTCGTTGTTCCGCGAGGAGTTGTTGCTGAAGTTGGCCGAGCCGGTGACGACCGCCGGCGTATCGGAAAGCGGATCGATCAAGATGATCTTGGTGTGGATGAACACGCCGCTGTGATGAAGCGATTCGGCTTCGAGCTTCGCCAGCATCTTCTTCTGCCAGGCTTCGAGGACCGACGCGTCGTTGAACGCCGCCGCCGCCGCCAGCAGCGTGTTGGGCGAGGCGGCGAGCGCGTTGCCGACGACGTTGTGCTTGTTGAGCAGCCCGAAGACCTGCGCGGGCGCGCCGATCAGAGCGTTCTCGATGTCGTCATGAAGCTGAAAAGGCGCCGTGAAGCAGACCATTTTGTCGGCTTTCCCGATGAGTTTCGCGCAAAGCTCGACCGCTTCGATACTGGCTCGGGGACTGAAGACGACGCTCGTCCCGCTCGGCGATTCAGCCATGTCGGGAAGCGGGCTCGTGCTCGCCGACTGAACCCGCGAATCGGCGCAGCTCAGCGATGGGTCCTTCCAGACGAGCTGGTGCCAGCGCAGGTACGTCCCCGCCGGCTCCGGCCCGCGGATGGCGTGGCCGACGTTGGATTGGGCGTAGACTCCGGCATCGGTGAAATTGGTAGAGCCCGTCCAGACGGCTTGGGCGACTCCTTCGCCGTCGGTGTGGACGACGAACTTGTTGTGCGAGATGGCGAGTCCGCTCGACACCCTGTCCTGTGCGACGTCGGTAAGGCCGAACTCGGCGAGCAACGGACGGCTTTCGCGGATCGGTCCTTTTCCATCCCTGCCGACGATGGCGTCGTGGAGGATCTGGAGCTTCACCCCCCGCTCGCGCGCCCGCGCCAGGGCCCGCGCATATTCCGGCTTGGCGAATTCGTAGACGAAAAGATGCAGGCCCTCGCCGGCCTGGGCGGAGTCGATGAAATCGGTCAGCGCCTCCTGAAGTCCGCGCGACAGCCAGGCGCGCGCCTCCGGATCCTCGACCTCGCCCGGAGGAAGCGAGGGAAAGCGGCGGGCGAAGGCCTGGCTCGAGGCCGCGCTGCGGTTGAAGTGGACCGAATGGCCGTTCCGGCCGACCTGGGCCGAACATTCGCAGCTCACTTCGACGGAAAGGCTGTCGGCGCTGGCCAGGCTGGTCTTCGTCCCGCGCATGGCGTGGACCTCGTAGGTGTAGGTGCGGCCCGGCTTCGTCGTATAGTCGCCCCAGTGGAACTTCTGGATCGGATGGCGCCGGGTGGTAACCTCGTCGCCCTCGTCCGAACCGGGCAGGTCGAACTTCTTCAGCCCCTTCAGCCAGACGGTCTCGTCATTCTCATGATCGGTTCGCTTGATCGCGAAACCGAGCAGATCACGGCAATAATCGAGTGGGCAATCCCACGCGATGAGCACAACGTAAGTCCCGGCGATCGCACGAACCTGCAGGCCCTGGTCGCTCGGCCCAACCAATTTGCGCATGACTTGTCCCCTTCCCCCGAAGCGGCCGGGCAGGCCCGGCGCGGCTCGCTTATACCATGTCGCGCCGGCTACTGTCTCGCCTCCCGCCGGGCGGGCCGGGAACCGCGTCTCGGCGGCCCCTCTCGCCTTCCCTTTTGCGAAGCCAGCGGCTATGGGAGCGCGCGTCTTTTTCAGGAGAGATCGGGTTTGGCCAAGGAAGAACTTCTCGAGATGCGCGGCCAGGTGGTCGAGCTGCTGCCCAACGCGATGTTCCGCGTTCGCCTCGAGAACAACCACGAGATCCTCGGCCACACGGCGGGCAAGATGCGCAAGAACCGGATCCGGGTTCTTGTCGGAGACGAAGTGCTGGTCGAATTGACACCCTACGACCTCACCAAAGGCCGGATCACCTATCGCTTCAAATAAGCCGGGAGCCCGCGCCGTGCGGCTCGTCCTCGCCTCCGCCTCGCCGCGCCGGCTGGAGCTGCTGGCGAGACTGGGCGTCGTTCCCGACGCGGTGATCCCCGCGGAGATCGACGAGAGCCCGCGCCGCAATGAGCTACCCGCCGATTATGCGCGCCGGATGGCCGCGCAGAAGGCCGCGGCGATCGCCTCGCCCGGCGACCTGGTGCTCGCCGCCGACACCGTGGTCGCGGCCGGGCGCCGGATCCTTCCGAAGACGGAGTGCGAGGAGGAGGCGCGCTCCGCGCTCGCTTTGCTTTCCGGCCGCCGGCACCGGGTCATGAGCGCGGTCACGCTCGTCGGGATGGACGGCAAGGCGCGACACCGGCTTTCGACCAGCATCGTCACTTTCAAGCGCCTCTCGGACGAGGAGCTCGACGCCTATGTCGCCAGCGGGGAATGGCGCGGCAAGGCGGGCGGCTACGCCATACAAGGCCAAGCGGAGGCGCTGGTGCGCGCCCTCTCCGGCAGCCACTCGGCCGTGATGGGCCTGCCGCTTTACGAGACTCGCGCGCTTCTCCGCGCCGCCGGATTCCCGCTTGGCTGAGTGGGTCTACGAACCGGGGATCGGCGAGGATCGCGCCGCGCTCGTCCAGGACCGCGAGATCGTCGAAGCGGCGATCGAGCTTCCCGGGCTCCGGGCGGGAAGCGTTGCCGAAGGCAGGCTGACCGAAATCCTCGTCCCGGGCCGGCGCGGCCTCGTTGCGACGGCGGCGGGCGACGTCCTGGTCGAGCCGCTCCCCCCCGCGCTCAGCAAGGGTCGCGCGGTGCGCGTCGAGATCCTCCGCGAGGCCGTCCCCGAGGCGGGCCGGCCAAAGCTTCCAAAGGGGGCGATCACCGACGCCGAGGCGCGGCCCGGACCGGCCCTGGCGGAGCGGGTGGGAGGGACGGCTCCTGCCCGGCCGCACGCGGGCGATCCTTTCGAGGAGGCCGGCTGGACCGAGCTGCTGGAGCAGGCCGCGAGCGGCGAGATCCCCTTCCCCGGCGGCGCGCTGCGGATGAGCCTCACCCCGGCCATGACGCTGTTCGACGTGGACGGCCCTGCGGCGCCGGCCGAGCTTGCCCTTGCCGGCGCGCGGGCGGCCGCCCGGTCGATCCGCCGGATGGCGATTGCCGGCTCGATCGGAATCGATCTTCCGACCCTCGCCTCGCGTTCGGACCGCCAGCGCGTCGCCGCGGCCTTCGACGAGATCCTGCCGCAGCCGTTCGAGCGCACCGCCGTGAACGGCTTCGGTTTCCTCCAGGTGGTGAGGCGGCGGGAGCGGCCGTCGCTGCCCGAAATCCTCCGGTCGGACCCGGCCGGCGCCGCCGCCCGCGCGCTGCTTCGCCGTGCGGAGCGGCAGACGGGCGCCGGCGAGCGCCTGCTGATCGCGGCGCCCGCGGTCGTCGCCCGCCTGGAATCGGAGCCGGGCTGGATCGAGGAATTGCAGCGCCGGATCGGGGCTCCCGTCCGCTTGCAGGGGCAGCCGGGCCTCGCCATATCGGCCGGCCATGTCCAATGCGCCTTCGCCCCCCGCTGAACGCAAATCCGCCTGCCCGCTGTGCGACAAGCCGGCGAGCGGCCGCCACGGCCCGTTTTGCGGCCAGGGCTGCCGGGACCGCGACCTGCTCAACTGGCTGGGCGAATCCTACCGCGCGCCGGGCCCGCCGTCGGACGATCATAGCGGGCTGGACAGCGACGGCTGACCGCCTCTATAGCGCCGCTTCCGCGTTTCCCGCAGGGACGCCCAGGTAGCTCAGTTGGTAGAGCACGTGACTGAAAATCACGGTGTCGGCGGTTCAATTCCGTCCCTGGGCACCATCCTCCCCCCGAAGCGCCGGACCCAACCCTCCCGCATCCGGATCGGCCGGCGCCTGGCTCGAGTCTTCACCTTGGGCTGACCCGATGTCGACATTCTTCCGGGTACCCGCCGCAATAGAGGCGGATACCGGATCAGGGTTTCCAGCCGAATAGTATTTCGATGGCCCACTCGCCGGGCCTGACGAGACTAGGGTCGCACCCTCGGCCGATCCTTTGCTTGCCGCTCGCCAAGACAGGAACATGGTCCAACCCGCTCCGGCTGGCGACGGCGTCTGCCGCTCGCCCGGCAGCCGCGCATACGGCAGCCCGCGAAGAGTAAGAGCAAAGCACTTTAGCGATAACTTCTTGTTCATCGGTTCTAGATACTTATTTTAACCTTCTAGAACTCGCACGGAACCTTGCGTAGACTTCTGTCGTTTAGGAGCCATGTTACACTTCAGAAAGGAACGGCGATTTGCCATTCTCTTCAAACCTCGCAAGGTGTTGCTCTTTCATCCTTGTTTCCGGACTGCAGGCCTGCTCCGCCGGCCAGCAGGCGGCCGCTAACATGAGCAACGACGCTGCGCCGGCCGCGGCCGAGCCCCGGCTGGCCACCTTCAGGGCCGGCTTCCCGCCGCCCGCTGCGATCGATTCGGGATCGTTCGGGATCAAGGACGGCTGCCTCGCCTTCAGGCGCGACGGCTCCGACGAATGGCTGGTTCCGGTCCTTCCTCCCGGTTCGGCTTTTTCGCGGGACCAGAGCGGGGCCGTGGACGGCATCGTGATCGGCAGCGTTCCCGCACGGTTGGGCGCGCGAGTTCGCTTCGGCGGCGGAGTCTCGCCCTACGAGCTCGGCGCGGCAGGCCGTTCCTGCCCCGGAAAAACCATCATCATCGGAAGCCTTCTACCATAGGAGTCGTTATGCGTTTGCGTTCACGGTCTGTTGCCCTGTCCCTCCTCCTCCTGCTCACCTCCGCCCCGGCGGCTCATGCCGGCCAGAATCCCCCACCTCCCGACGCCGCCGCCCCGAAGAACGGCGCCGACGCCGGCGCGGCCCAGCTCGCCCGCGAAGACGGCGTGTCGGTGACGGAGGCCCGGCGAAGGCTCGACCAGCAAGCGGCGATCGCCGACTTCCTGCAGACGAGCGGGATCACCTCGCAGCCCGGCTTCATCGAGCTCTTCGTTCGGCACAAGCCTTATCAGGTGGTGCTGAGCTTCGACCGGTCGGTCGCCGAGCCGGCGATCATCCAGATGGTACCGGTCAGCCTTCGCGGCTCCGTGGTGATCAAGGGCAACGGGCGCTCCAAGGCCGCGCAGGCCGGAACGATCGGCCAGCTGCACAGCGCTCTCGCCGCCCTGAAGGGAAAGGTCGCCATCGGATACGATCCGGATCGCGACCGCTTCATCGTCGACACCGCGGACGACGCGGCGGCGGCGGCGGCCACCGCCGCGCTCCCGGCGGACCTCAAGGCGCTGGTCGAGGTGAATGCGGGCGCGCTGCCGGCGGCGATCACCTCCACGACGGCCGTTCCCAGCGGAGTCGTGGCCGGCGATTGGGCCGAAGCCGGATACCAGCTCTTCCGGTCGGACAAGTCCCCGGCCTGCACCGCGGCCTTTCCTGTCACCTTCGGGACGAGCCTGCAGGGGATCCTGACCGCCGGCCATTGCATCCCGGCCGCGAACACGATCGTCTACTCCAGCCACGTGGTGACCTTCCCGGACGCGTATGCCGCATATAATTCGGGCAATTACGACTATGCCATCTATCGGACGGACGGCCTCTCATCCGACTATCAGATGTACTATTTCAACAACCAGGGCACGGCCGGCTACGGCTCGAGCGGCTGGCTCAACACCAAGAATTTCGTCCGCCTCGCCAATCAGTGGGTCGGGATGTACGCCTGCAAGAGCGGGGCGACCACCGGGATCACCTGCGCGAAGACGACGTCGCTGAACTATGACTGGGGCCGTCCGGGAGCGGTCTTCGTGCGCTGGGCGAGCGCCACGGCGACCAACTACATCGCGGACTATGGCGACAGCGGATCGCCGACCTTCGTGACGCTCGACAACACGCGTCCGAGCGAAGTGTCCGCGGTCGGCATCATGGTCGGCGGCCATGCTCACGAAGCGGACGGGTATGTCGGCGTCTACATGCCGATCGACCGGGTGTTCGACCATGTGTCGGGGGTCAAGCTGAAGACGATGCCCTGAGGTCTCGCCGGCTGCTCCGGAAGACGGGGCAGCCGGCAGGCGTGGCAGGTCGCCCGCCGGCACTACGGCCATTAGGCTAGGGTCGGCTGTTTTTGGCGGTAGCGGCGGAACCCGCCTCAGGGTTCGTTCATCTACACAAGAGCTTAGTCCATCGTCCCAGCTCCGGGAGCGTCGTACGACCACCGCCCATATCAATGCCGTCGGGACCGCCGTTCCCGGCCACGATGTGCACGAGGCCTTCATCGCCTGGGCGGAGGCGCGCATCGGCGATCCGCGCCGGCGCGCGATCTTCCATCGCATGGCGGAGCGCTCGGGCATCCGGCACCGCTGGTCGGTGCTTCCCCCCACCGCCGACGGCGGATCCCCGGTTTCGCGAGGCGGCTTCTACCACGATGCGCTTCCCGGAACGGCGCAGCGGATGCGGATCTACGCCCGGGAAGCACCCAGGCTCGCGCTCGCCGCGATCCGGCAACTTCAGGCGGAAGCGCCGCTCGGCGCCGTGACTCACCTCGTCGTCGCGAGCTGCACCGGGTTCGTTGCGCCCGGCATCGATCAGATCATTGCCGCCGAGCTCGGCCTGGGCGACGTCGAGCGGACGCTCGTCGGCTTCATGGGCTGCTACGCGGCGGTCTCGGCGCTTCGGCTCGCCCACCATATCGTCCGCTCGGAGCCGGAGGCGCGGGTTCTGGTCGTCACCGTCGAGCTCTCCACGCTTCATCTTCAGGACGAGCGGGAGATCGAGCCGCTGCTCGCGATGCTCCAGTTCGCCGACGGAGCGAGCGCCAGCCTGGTCACCGCCGAGCCGACCGGCTTCGCCATGTCAGACCCGTTCGCGGCGGCCCTCCCGGATTCGAGCGAGCTGATCCGCTGGGACATCGGCGACAGCGGCTTCGCGATGCACCTTTCGGGCGAGGTGCCCGGCCGGATCGGCGAGGCGCTTCGCGACGCGACGGTTCGCGAGCGGGTGCTCGGCGGCGCGGAGCCGGAGGAGATCGATGCCTGGGCGGTCCATGCCGGCGGCCGATCCGTCCTCGACGCCGTCGAGCACGGCCTCTCTTTGCCGCAGGGGGCGCTGGCCGAGTCGCGCGACGTGCTGGCCCGGTTCGGCAACATGTCCTCCTCGACGCTTCCCTTCGTTCTGGCCGAGCAGCTCCCCAACCCGGAACGGCGGCGCGGAATCGCGCTGGCCTTCGGGCCCGGCCTTGCCGCCGAGGGCTTCCGCTTCCGCCGCGCGTCATGAGATCGCTCGCCCTCCGCTCCCGCGAGGAGGAGCAGATGGACGATGCGGCGCTCGATCCGGCGGTCTACGACGAGGTCCTCGCCGGGCTCGGCCGGGTCAACCGCTGGACCTTCGCCGCGCGCCCGACCCTGTCCTTCCTCGCGCGCGGGACTCGGGGCGCCACGCGCTTCACGCTGCTCGACGTCGGCTTCGGCGAGGGCGGGATGCTCCGGACGATCGCCCTATGGGCTCGGCAGCGCGGGCTCGACGCCCGGCTGACGGGAGTCGACCTCAACCCCAAGAGCGCGGCGGTAGCGGCGGCGATGACCCCGAGCGACATGGCGATCGACTACGTCACCGGCGACTATTCCGACCTCGGCCGGTTCGACTTCGTCGTCAGCAGCCTCGTCGTCCATCATATGAGCGACGGGCAGCTCCTCCACTTCCTCCGCCACATGGAATCGCACTCCGACCGCGGCTGGCTGGTCAACGACCTTCACCGCCATCCTTTCGCCTACGCCGGCTTCCCGCTCCTCGCCGGGCTTCTTGGAGTCCACCGGATCGTCCGCGAGGACGGCCGGCTGTCGATCGCCCGCGCCTTCCGGCCCGCCGAGTGGACTCAGATCCTGGCGGAAGCCGGCGTACCCGGCCAAGTCCGCCGCTACTTCCCGTTCCGGCTGTGCGTCGAACGTCTGCGCTGATCGTCGGCGGGGGACCGGCGGGCACCGCCGCGGCCATCCGCCTCGCCCAAGCGGGCCACCGGCCGCGGCTGATCGAGCGCACCCTCGAGCCTCACGACACCGTCTGCGGCGCCTTCCTCGGCTGGGATTCCCTCGCCGCGCTGCGCAGGCTCGGCTTCGATGCCGAAGCGGCCGGCGCCCGCCCGATCCACCGCGTCCGGCTCATCGCCGAGGACGGCCGGGTCGAGGCGCGGCTCCCGAAGGCTGCGGCCGGCCTGTCGCGCCGCTGCCTCGACGAATGGCTCCTGGCCGCGGCGCGCGATTCGGGCGCCGAGGTGCTGCGCGGTCGAACCGCCCGTGCGGCGGACCCTTCCAGCCGCGTCGTCAGACTCGAGGACGGCGAGGAGATGGCCGCCGATACCCTGCTCCTCGCCACCGGCAAGCACGAGCTTCGCGGCGCCGCCCGCCCTCGCGATACGAGCGCCGACCCGGTCGGGCTTCGAACCGCCCTCTCGCCGTCGCGGCGGCTGGACTCGACGCTCGACGGCGTGATCGAGCTTCACCTGTTCGACGGCGGCTATGCCGGACTTCTCCTCCAGGAAGACGGCTGCGCCAATCTGTGCCTTTCGGTGGCCCGCCGCAGGATCAAGCGCGCCGGCGGGATCCCGAACCTGATCCGCACCCTGGCGGACGAGCTCCCGGCGCTTCGGGAACGGCTGGGCCAAGGGGAGCCGGTCGGCTGGAGCGCCATTTCCGGAGTGCCCTACGGTTGGTGGGCGAGGGAAACCGAACCCGGCCTTTTCCGGGTCGGCGATCAAGGCGCGGTGATCGCCTCGCTTGCCGGGGACGGAATCGCCATCGCCCTGGAAAGCGGAATCCAGGCGGGGGAGATGCTGGCATCGGGCGCCACAGCGCAGGCCTTCCAGCACCGGCTCGGCCAGCGTGCCGCCTTCCCCCTGCTCGTCGCCGAAACCTTGCGCTGGTCGGCGGAGCGCCCGCTGCCGAGGCGCGCGCTGATGCGGCTGACCGGCGCCTTTCCCGGCCTAACCCGGCTCGCCGCCCGGCTTACCCGGATCAATAACTGAAGCTTCGGCCGGGCGGCCGACGAGCAGGGCCGGGAACCAGCGCGCGACGACGAGCAGCACGGTCGGCACCAGCATCGTGTTCCACACGTCTTTGACCCCTTCGAAGAATTGCGCCTCGCGGGTCGGCCAGACCTCGTAGGTGTAGTCGTAATATTCGTTGGCGAGTTCGGCGGCGAGGACGACGAGCCAGGGCCAGGGGCTGCGCAGCGGCCGGCGAAGCACGAGCGCCGACCCGAACAGCAGGATGAGCCCGCCATGGACGTGGAGCGCATCCATGTTGAGGCCGCTCGCCGTCTCCAGCCACAGCTTCAGCCCGTGCCAATCCACCGTTCAATATTGCTTTCGGTAACGCAGGCTCACGTTGTTGCCGCCGCCCGACGGGCTGAACGACGACAAAGCGGAGAGGGCCTTGGAGAGGGCGACCTCGATCTGGGTGGCGGTGTAGCCGCGCGCGTCGGTGATGATCTCCATGTAGATGTTCTTGCCGATGTAGAAGCCGGCGGCCAGCGCGGTGCCGCGGCCGGTCGTCTCGTCGGCGCCGAGGATCCGGAGACGCGAAAGGCCGGTCGCCGAACGCAGCTTGCCGAGCGGGTTCAGTCCGCCGCCGCTTCCGCGCAACGCGTTGAGCGACGAGGCGAGCTGCACCGCCTGGAGCGCCGAGATCTCGCTCACCGAGCCGCCGAACAGGATCCTGGCCATGATCTCGTCCTGCGGCAAGGCCGGCGAAGAGGTGAAGGTGATCTGCGGGTTGGTCGCGCTCCCGGCGATGTTGATCGAGACGTCGACGTCCTTGATGTCGGCGGTGGCGACGAGGTCGATGCGCGGATTGATCGGCCGGTCGCCGGTGAACTGGACGTGGCCGCGGGTGACGTCGAAGCGCTGGCCGCTGAAGCTGTAGGTGCCGCGAATCAGGTTCGCCTCGCCGACCAGCTCGGGAGTCGCGGTGGTTCCGCGCACCCGAAGGTCGGTCGACCATTCGGACTCGAGGCCCATGCCGGCGACGAACACCTGGTTCTGGGCGCGCAGGCGAAGGTCGAGCTTCCAGACGCTCGGAGTCCCGCCGGACTGAGCCGCCTGAATGGCCGCGGGATCGGGGAGCGGCTCGCCTTTGCGTCGCACCCCGGCGAGCTCGATCACCTGGGCCGCGCCCTGGCGGATGATCTGGTAGCGGACGTTGGGAAGCTGAAGGTCGCCGGTGATCAGCGCCCCGTTCGCCCGGCCGTTGGTGATGGCAAGCTCGCCGGTCAGAGTCGCGGCGATGCTGTCGCTCCGCGCGAGCTGGGCGTCCTGAAGGGTCAAATGAAGGTCGATCGGGAATCCGGCATTGGCCGCGAAGCCGACCGTTCCGCGGCCGCTGATCGTCCCCCGGCCGGCGCGGCCGGTCAGCTGCGTGACCTCGAGAGTGGAGCGGGTGAACCGGCCCTGCAAAGCGAGATTGGCGATCCGGGTCCCGTAGGTCTCGTTGGTGTAGGTGAGATTGTTGGCGCGGATCACGCCGGTCAGCTGCGGATCGCCGAGCCGGCCGGAGACGTCGGCGGCCACGCCGATCAGGCCGGAGAGGTGCTGGTCGGCGATTCCGCTGAACGACCACAGGACGTCTGCCGGGCCGTTGTAGCGGAGTCCGCCGGCGAGGGCGCCGTTGGACAGACGGGTGGTCCAGCTTCCGCCGCCGCTCGGCTGAAGCCGGAACTGGGCGCGGCCGATCAGTGCGCCCTGGCGGCGGATGACGGCGTTGAGCGCGCCGCCTTCGTTGCCGAGCGTCCCGAGGAGGGCGAGGTCGACCGGCGGCGAGCGCACCGCGACCCCGGTACGGCTGAAGCCGGTGACGGAAAGGCGGGCCTCGGCGCGGGGGAAGGCGGCGCCGCTCGGCTGGGCGAAATCGACGCTTCCGTTGGCGGTTCCGGAGAGGCCGAGGCCGGGCGAGAAGACGTTGAGGATCGAAAGATCGAGATTCTGCAGGCGCGACTGGATCTCCATCCCGTTGCTGAAACGCCCGGCGAGAAGCACTCCGCCCTGCGGAAGGACCAGCTGGGTCGGAGCGAGCTGCCACCCCGCCGCCGTCTTGCGCAGGTCGGCCGGCCGGGAGAGCCGAAACGGGATGCGGTTGACGATGCCCTGGGCGGCGGCGCGAATATGGTTCGGCTCCATCGCCGCGTTGATCCCGACCCGGAAGGGCACTCCGCTCGATCCTTCGGCGAAGACCTGGGCGGTGCCGCGCCCGTTCTGGTAATTGGCCCGCGCCCGCGCCTGGGCGATGAAGAAGTTGCTTGCCCGAACCCCGGCAAGCTGGACGTCGCCGACCACCTGCGGAGCGCCGGGATAGAGGATCGCCGTCGCCTCGACGATCCCGCGCTGGATCAGGATCGGGGTCGGGCCCGGGATCGTCGCACCGTTGGCCCGGGCGCTGACCTGGACCTGCTGGTAGCGGCCGGCGGCGGCGAGATGGACGACGCCGTTCAGCCCCTGGCCCGTCACGGTCAGAGTTCCGGCGAACGGCCCGGCCCGGGTTTGCACCACCCGCCCGGCAAAGGTCATTCCGGCGAAGGTGAGGCGGCGAATGTCGATCGCCATCGGTCCGCGCCCGGCGAGGATCGTCACGTCGGCCGCGAAGGGCCCGTAATTGGACTGGCCGGTCGCCGAGATGACGTAGCCCGCGGGGGTCGAGCGGACGGTGGCGCTGATATCGCGCAGCCCGATCCCGAAGCCCGGCCGGGCGGCTCGAAGCTGGACCTGCGGGCGAGTCGCTGTGCCGGTGAGGACCACGGCGAGCGGACCATAAGCCTTCGAGATACCGGCGACGCGGAAGTTGATCCGCCCGTCGGGCCAGTAGGTGCCGTTCCCGGAAGTTATTCTAAGCCCTGGCGAGCTCAGGCGGATGTTGTCGAGGCGGATTACGCCCGAGGGATCCATCACGACGTTCGCGGCGGCAGTAGCCTGGCCCTGCAGGAAGCCGGCGGCGGAGGCATTGTCGATCCGCCGGGTCTTCACCGCCACCCGGCCCTTGATCCCGAAGCCCTTGGCGGTCGCGACGACGTCCATGTGGGTGTTGATGTCGAGCAGGCCGACGCCTTCGAGATGATAGCCGTTGACGAGCCCCTGGATTCCGGCGCGGTAGGTGCCTCGGGCGAGGTCGGCGACGACCACGGTGGTCGCGTTCAGCCGGTCGGAGCGGATCTTGAGATCGTCGGAGAGGATCGTCGTTCCGCTGATGTTGAGAGTCCCGTCGACGCCCACGTTGGTGAGCAGCCCGCCGAGCGACGGGTCGAGGCCGGTGATCCGGGTCGCGCGGGCCGAGATCGGAACGGTGAAGCGGTCCGTGTCGATCTTCGCTCGGCCGCGGGCCCGAAGCCCCTCGACCGTCGTCCCGTTGAAGCCGAGCGCCGCGGCGCGCAGGTCGTAGGCGACGAACGGCGTCTTGAAAGGCCCGTTGAGAACCGCGGCGATCTGGAGGTTGCGCGCAGTCAGATTGGGCATGATCGCCCCGGGCTGGGCAAGCCGGGCGGCGACCTTGACGTCGGTGAACTGGCTTTTGCCGAGGTCGATCAGGCCGTCGAGCGCCATCGACATGGCCGGCGAGCTCAAGCGCAGCTTCGTGTCGGCGCGGCGCTGGGCCAAAGTGGTGACGAGGTTCACCTGGACCATCGGCTCGACCAGGCGGCGCGCCGGTCCCGCAGCGAGGAGTAGGCCCGGAGCGACCGGCCCGGTGACGGTGAAGGTGCCGTTGCGGCCGTTGACTCCGAGATCGAGGAACGATTTGCCGCCGAGCCGGGCCAGGGCCCGGCCATCCCAGTGGCGCCAGCTGCCCTTGCCGTTGAGGCGCGCCGAAAGCGGCTGGTTGAGGCCGGAGAGGCCTGCGACGAAGCCGTTGCCCGGAGCATCGACGCTAAGCCCCATGTCGAAGCGGTTGCGGTCCGGAACCGCGTCGAGGCGGAGCACCATCCGGTCGCCGCCCGGAAGTCCGGGGCCGGCGATGGCGTTGACCCGAAGCCCGATTTGGGCGCGGCCGCTGGCGATCTTCGCCGTTCCGTCGAGGTTGAGGAGGTGGCGGTAGCCGGTCACCGCCGGATCGACGTAGATCCGCCCGACGCTCAGATGCCCGATGTCGGCGTTGATGTCCGGAAGCATCGGCGCGTTGGGGTCGCCGGGCCGAAGCTCCGGCAGGCGCCACAGCCGCGCCTTGGGAATTTCGAGGCTTCGAATGTCGATATGATTGCTGAAATAGGCGAGCGGCCGCCAATCCATCTTCGCCTCGGACGCGGCGAAGAAGCGGCCCTTGGGATCGGCGAGGGTCAGGTTGTGGAGGGTAAGCTCGCCGAACAGCGAACCCTCGATACTCCCGACGTCGATGTCGAGGCCGGAGGCCATCTCCATCTGATTGATCTGCTTGACGACGAAGCGGTGGCCGAACTCGCTGTTCAGCCACACCCAGAAGAGCAGCAGGAGGACGATCAGGCCGGCGAGGACGATTCCCGTCCACTTGGCGATCGCACGGGCGCGCAGCCGTCCGCGCGGAACGACCTGGACTTCCGTCGCCTCGCCGCCCGGCGCGTCCGGCGTGCTCGCCATCAGAAGGCCTGACCGATGGAGATGTACATGGCGAACTTCGATTCGCCGCGGCGGCGGCCGACCGGAACGGCGAAGTCGGCGCGAAGCGGCCCGAAATTGGTGTAGAAGCGCCCGCCGACGCCGGCTCCGAAGCGCATTCCGGACAGGCTCGGGCTCTGGCCCTGGGAGACTTGGCCGGCATCGACGAACCCGACGACGCCGTAATTGCCGAAGCGGTAGCGGCCTTCGAGCGCGAACTCGACCTCGCTTCGCCCTCCGGTCGGCACCAGGATGGTCGGCTTGTCCTTTTCCTTGGGATCGGTCGGATCGAATTTCGGATTGGCGACCTCGATCCTCGGACCCAGCTCCTGAAAGCCGAAGCCGCGCACCGAGCCGCCGCCGCCGGCGTAGAGCCGCCGCGACGGCGCAAGCTCGGCGAGGCTTGCGCCGTAGATCGTGCCGACGCGGGCGCGGCCGGCGACGACCAGGCTGTCGCCCACCGGATAGTAAGCGCTGCCGTCGAGGACGGTGCGGATGTAGGGCTGGCTCGGCTCGCGGATCGACGTCTCCGGGTTGATCAGCGCGCGAAGCCGGAATCCCTTGGTCGGATCGAGCAGGCTGTTCGACCGGTCATAGCCGATCTGGGCCGAGACTCCGGCGAGGAAGAAGGCGTCCTTGACCGAAAGCTTGGGGAAGCCGACCTGCTGCTCGTTGGTCGCGATCAGCTCGGCGCCCAGGGTGTAGGTCCACACCTTCTGCCAGATCGGAGTGGACTCGCGGGCGATCTGGCCGCGAAGCCGGGACGTATAGCCCTTGAAGGCGGGGAGGTCGCGGCGGCCGGCTTCGGCCTCGAAAAGCAGGCTTCGGTCGCGCTTCTTCCAATTGTTGCGGCGGAAGCCGACCCGAAGCGACTGTTCCTGGGTTCCCGCGACGGCGTTGACGCGAAGCGCGCCCTCGGGCGGGAACAGGTTGCGATGCTCCCAAGTCGCCTCGATCCGGGCGCCTTCTCCGGTCGAGTAGCCGGCGCTGCCCGACAGCGAGCGCGGCGGCCCGGCGTCCTGACGGACCAGGATATTGACATATTCGGTGCCGTCCGGCGCCTTTTCGCCGGTCCTCACGGGCTCGGCGGCGACGGTGGTGAACAGGCTGGTGGCGATCATCGCCTCGCGCAGATCGTCGACCTTGCGGCTGTCGTAGAGCTCGCCACGCTTGAACCGGGCGAGCACTCCGACATGCTTGGCGTCGAACGCCAGATCGCCTTCCGTCGTGAAGCCGGCGAAGCGCGACTTGGGGCCGGCGTCGAGCGGAAGCGTGTAGTCGCCGCGAAGGGTCGCCGGATCGAGGAGGATGTCGCGAAGGCCGAGATCGGCGAACGGATAGCCCTGCTGCGGAAGGCGGAGACGGACATTGGCTTCCGCGGCTTCCACCTCGGCGGCGACGATCGGCGTCCCGGTCTTGAGCGGGAGCGCTTCGCGGGCAAGCGCCGTGGGCTCCGGATCGGCTTGGCTGACGACGATCTCGCCGAAACCGTAGCGCGGCCCCGGAACCGCGGTGACCACGACCCGAAGCCGGCCCGCGGGCTCGGCAGGCTGCTCGACCGACGACAAAGCGGTGGCGTCGTAATAGCCTTCGGAGCGGAGCAGCCGGACGGCGAGCAGCTCGTCCTCCTTCGCCCGGGCGGTCACCATCGCTCCGTTGGTCGCCTCTCCGTCCCCGTCCTCGAGAGCGGAGAGGTCGCGGAAGCGGCCTTCGAGGCCAATATCCTTCAGACCCTCGACGATCAGGGCGTAGCGGACCTTCTCCGCTTTCTCCTCGTCCTCTTCCTTGCCGGCGACCGGCTGCGGCGTGGTCACGTCGAAGCTTCCGAGCGGAGTCAGCGGCTCGGTCAGCGCCGGATCGGCGGGCGCGGCGGCGGGCGGCAGGGTGTCGCCGACCACGATCTGGGACGGGATGGGCGGAGCCGGAGCGGGCGTGGGAGGAGCGGGAGCCCCGGCCGCCGACGCCTTGTCGTCGACGTCGAAGGTTTCGAGGGGCTCGAGCGGCCGGGTAAGGTCCGGATCGAGCGCCGGGAGTGCCTTCTGGAACTCGGAATCCGGGACGATCGGCGCATTGGGATCGACCGTCGGAGCGGCGGGCGCCGGCGCGACGGGCGCCGGCGAGGCCGCCGACGGAGTCGCGGGCGACTTGGTCCTGGAGGGAGACTGAGCAGAGGCCATGCTCGCGCAGGCGACGGCGCCGCCAGCCACCGCTGCCATCAACAAACCGGCTTTGGACAACTCGCCGTCGCTCCCCTCGGGCACCCTTCCACCGAGACTCCCAACCACAGACTCTGGGCTTTGTTCCGGAGCCGAAAAGGCTTGACGCGCAACGCTTGCGCGGCAATCCTCTCCGATTCGTTTTCCGGCGGCGGATCAGCGGTTTAGCTGCACCGGAACGTTTGCGTTTGCAAGCGCTGACGAAACTGGCCAGTCAAAGCCGTGCTCCACCCTCCGTCAGAGGCGCTGCTGGCGCGAATCGAATCGCGGCTCGGGCCGCGCGGCTTCTCGCGCGCCGCGGCCGATCTCGATCCCTGGCTGACCGACTGGCGCGGCCGCTATCGCGGGACTGCGGCGGCCCTGGTCTCGCCCTCCGGGGCCGACGAGGTGGCGGCGGTCGTCGCGATGTGCGCGGCGGAGGGCGTCGCGATCGTCCCCCAGGGCGGAAACAGCTCCATGGTCGGGGGCGCGACTCCGCCCTCCGAAGGCGGCGCAATCCTGCTTTCGCTCCGGCGGATGAACAAAATCCGCTCGGTCTCGCCGGACGACAACGTCCTCGTCGCCGAGGCCGGAGCGATCCTCGCCCACGTCCACGATGCCGCCGCCGCCGCCGGGCGGCGTTTCCCGCTGACTCTCGGAGCGCGCGGATCGGCAACGGTGGGCGGCCTCGTCTCGACCAACGCCGGAGGCACCCAGGTGCTCCGCTTCGGGCCGATGCGCTCGCTCGTCCTCGGGCTCGAGGCGGTGCTTGCCGACGGGTCCCGGATCGACGGGCTGTCGGCGCTTAGGAAGGACAATCGCGGCTACGATCCGAAGCACCTCCTGATCGGCGGCGAGGGGACGCTCGGCATCGTCACCGCCGCGAGCCTTCGCCTGTTCGCGGCGGTCAGGGAGCGAACGGTGGCCTGGTGCGCCGTTCGGTCGCCCGAAGACGCGCTCCGCCTCCTGCGCCGGCTCGAGGACGAGGTCGGGCAGGCGGTGGAGAGCTTCGAGCTCGTCCCCCGAATCGCGCTCGACCTGGTGATCGAGCACATTCCCGGCACCCGGCCGCCGCTCGACCAGCCGGCGCCGTGGCACGTACTGGTCGAGTCCGCCGATCGCCCGCTCGAGGCGCCTCTGGCCGCCGCTGCGGAGGCAGGCCTGGTCCTCGACGCGACGATCGCCGCGAGCGAGGCTCAGGCCGAGGCGCTTTGGCGGCTCCGCGACAGCATCTCCGAGGCGGAGCGCCACTCGGGCCCGGCGCTCAAGCACGACATCTCCGTGCCCGTCGCCGCCATGCCCGGCTTCGTCGAGACGGCGGCGGCGGCGGTCGAGCGGCGCTTCCCGGGAAGCCGCGTCATCGCCTTCGGCCACCTCGGCGATGGAAACGTCCATTTCAACGTCCAGGCCCCCGGCGGACCCGGCGCGGCCGACTGGGTCGAGGCGCGGGGGGAGGCGGTGAGCGATTTCGTCTACGACCTCGTCGTCGCCGAACACGGCTCGATCTCCGCCGAGCACGGAATCGGCCAGATGAAGCTTCGCCAGCTCGAAAGGACCGGCGCTCCCGCCCTCCTGGAGGCGCAGCGGCGGATCAAGCGGGCGCTCGATCCGGCGGGAATCATGAACCCGGGCAAGCTTTTGCGCTTGACTTGAAGGGCCGCGAGGGCAGGGCAGGCGAATGGGATTCCTAAGCAGGCTTGCCCGCGGCCTCGCCGGCCGCGAGGAACGACCGAGCGGCAAGGAGGGCGCGCGCGCTTATGCGGTCGGCGACATCCACGGGCGCCTCGACCTGCTCGACGCCTTGCTCGCGCGGATCGAGGCCGACGTCGCCGCCCGTCCCCGCAAGCGTACCTACATCGTGTTCCTGGGCGATTATATCGACCGCGGACCGGCATCGTCGGGAGTCATCGAGCGGCTGCGCACCTTCCAGCCGCGCTACGCCAAGCCGATCTTCCTCGCCGGCAATCACGAGGAGGTGCTCTTGCGGGTGGTCGGCGGCGATCCCGCCATCCTCGCCGACTGGCTCAAGTTCGGCGGTTCGGAATGTCTCGAGAGCTACGGGCTGGACGTCGACGCTCTTCGCCGGATGGAGGACGACGCCGCGATCGCGGCGGTCCGCGCCGCGGTGCCGCGCGCCCATGTCGACTTCGTCGAAAGCCTCGGCGACACCTTTCGCTTCGGCGACTATCTCTTCGTCCATGCCGGGATCCGTCCGGGCGTCGGGGTGGAGGAGCAGGATCGGATGGACCTGCGCTGGATCCGCGAGCCCTTCCTTAGCGACGCCAAGGAACATGGCTTCGTCGTCGTCCACGGCCACACCATCGTCTCCGAGGTGGACGAGCGGCCGAACCGGGTCGCGATCGACACCGGCGCCTATCGAAGCGGGGTCCTCACCGCGGTGGGAATCGAGGACGAGGAGCGCTGGTTCCTCTCCACCGCGCCCGGCGCGGCGGGGCCGACGGACTCCCAGGGGGTCAACGAAGCCCTCGGTTAATCGCTCCAAATGCCGCTATCTCGTTGTTTCTGAACGAAATCCGATAGCAGCTCAGTGACCGGGGCAGAGGTGGAGCCAGGGGTTCGAGCGGTAAATTGACTTGACCCATTGCCCGTTTTCACTAAGGTCCCGCGCGATAGTTTTCCAGATTTAGGACTGTCCGTGCCGATAAATCATGATTTCAGGCAGGCGGCCTGCGGGCCGGTCCTGACCGCTGCCGCGCCCCGTGTTTCGGCTTGGCTGCCCCTCGTCCTGCTCCTCGCGGCGTTTGCCGCGCTGACCGGCTGCGCCGGCACGCGGGGGGGCAAGATCCCCTACAACGTGCAGAACTTCCAGGCGCCGGATTCGCCCGCCCCCGGCGGCGTCGAGGAGGATTATCACATCGCTCCGCTCGACAAGATCAAGGTCAGCGTCTTCCAGGTGCCGGACCTCTCGGGCGATTTCGAGGTCGACCTGATGGGCAACCTCTCTTTGCCGCTGATCGGCAACGTCAAGGCGGTCAGCCTCACCGCCGCCGAGCTCGACCAGAAGATCACGCAGATGCTCGCCGCCAGATATATGCAGCATCCCGAGGTGAACGTCGCGATCACGTCGTCGAGCACGCGCGTCGTCACCGTCGACGGCGCGGTGACCTCCCCCGGCATCATCCCGGTCACCGGCCGGCTTAGCCTGATCCAGGTGATCGCCCTGGCCAAGGGCACGACGGCGGACGCCAACCCGCACCGCGTCGCCGTTTTCCGGCAGATCCAGGGGCAGCGGATGGCGGCGGCGTTCGACCTCGCCAGCATCCGCCGCGGCGAGGCGGAGGATCCGCGCATCTTCAGCGGCGACATCGTCGTCGTCGACGGATCGAAGGTGAAGAACATCTACACCACGATCCTCCAGTCGCTGCCGATCCTCACCATCTTCCGACCCTTCTGATCCCGTCGGCGCCGCCGGACTGGAAGGCGCCCGCAAGAGCCATTTGAAAGGCAGTTTACGCTTCCCATGAGCAAGAACGACATCGAGCCAGCCGGGCCGCAGCCGATCTGGCCGCTCGCTCCGCAGACGGGCGGCGGCTTGGCGCTGGCGCAGGATTGGGCGCCGCGCCCGGTCGGCGGATTGGTGCCGGCCGACCTCAATCTCGCCACCTTGTGGCGGATCATCTCGGAATGGCGCTGGCTCATCCTCGGCGCGGTGGCCGTCGGAGTGGCCGGTGCGATCGTCATCACCTTCCTCACCCCGCCGCTCTACCGGGCGAGCGCGACTCTCGAGATGAACCCGCCGCAGATCGAGGTCATGGACCCCTCGAAGGGCGGCCGGGCGTCCATGGGCAGCAACGACCGCGACTTCCTTGCCACCCAATATGGCCTGCTGGCGAGCCGAAGCCTCGCCCAGCGCGTCGCGCAGGATCTCAACCTCCCGTCGAACAAGGAGTTCGTCTCCCCGGAGATCGAAGACCGCGCCACCCGCCTGAAGGTCAGCACCGGGATCCTCACCGGCAATTTCGACGTCGACCCGGTCGAGGGCAGCCGGCTCGTCCGGATCACCTACACGTCGACCTCGCCGACTCTCGCGGCGCAGATCACCAACAGCTACGCCGACAATTTCATCAACTCCAACCTCGAGCGCCGCTACGAGGCGTCCGCTTACGCGCGCCAGTTCCTGGAGCGGCAGATCGCGAAGATGAAGGGCGAGCTCGAGAAGTCGGAGCGCGCGCTCGTCGCCTATGCGCAGCAGCAGCAGATCATCCGGACGTCCGGCGGCGACGAGGCCCAGAACAGTGACGCGGCGTCGCTTCAGGGCCAGTCGCTGGTCGCGATCAACTCGGCCCTCGCCCAGGCGCAGTCCCGCCGCATCGAGGCGGAAGAGAAATATCGTAACGAAGCGCGCGTGGCGACCACCGACGTGACCGCCAGCACGGCGGCGCTTCGCAACCAGCTCGCGCTTCTCCAGGCCGAATATCAGGAGAAGCTCACCACCTTCCGGCCGGACTATCCGGACATGGTCCGTCTCCATAACCGGATCGCCTCCACGGAGCAGGAGATAAGGCGCGAGGCCGGCACCGTATCGGGCAGCCGGGCGGCGACTCTCCTCGCGGAATATCGCGCCGCCGCCGCCGCCGAGCGCGCGCTCCAGGGCCGGGTCGGCCAGCTCAAGAGCGACGTGCTTACCCAGCGCGGCCAGAGCATCCAGTACAATATCCTGCAGCGCGAGGCGGATACCAACCGGGCGCTCTACGACGCCCTCCTCCAGCGCTACAAGGAGATCGGGGTCGCCGGCGGGATCGGCACGAACACCGTCTCGGTCGTCGACCGCGCGGAAGTGCCGGGCGGCCCGTACAAGCCGAACCTGATGCTGAACCTCCTGATCGGGCTGGCCCTGGGCCTGCTTGGCGGAGTCGGCGGCGCGCTCGCGCTCGAATTCCTCAACGACACCATCAAGACCCCGGACGACGTGCGCGACAAGCTCAATCTCCCGTCGCTCGGCGTCATTCCCAAGAAGAAGGGCAACGAGCCGCTGTCGGAAGAGCTCAAGGATCAGTCGTCTCCGATCTCGGAAGCGTATTTCTCGCTTCGCACCTCGCTTCAGTTCACCACCGAAACCGGGGCTCCGAAGACGCTTCTGATCACCAGTACGCGGGCCGCGGAAGGAAAGTCGAGCACCACGCTGGCGCTCGCCCAGAACTTCGCGCGCCTCGGCAATTCGGTGCTTCTGATCGACGGCGATCTGCGCAAGCCGGCCTTCGTCACCGGCCTCGAGCCGGACGAGGGCCTGTCGAAGCTTTTGACCAACACCGATCCGATCGGAAAGCACGTCCTCAAGACCCAGTTCGAGAATCTCTCGCTTCTGCCTTGCGGACCGCTTCCGCCGAACCCGGCGGAGCTGCTCGCCTCGACTCGCCTCAAGGCGATCCTCAACGAGGCGGTGGGCCTGTACGACATGGTGATCGTCGACGGGCCGCCGGTGCTCGGACTGGCCGACGCTCCGCTCCTCGCCGGGGTCTGTCGCGCTACCCTGCTCGTCGTCGAGAGCGGCAAGACGCGCACCCGCGCGGCGACCGACGCGATCGGCCGGCTCAAGGCGTCCGGCGGCAATCTCGTCGGTGCGGTCCTGACCAAGTTCCACCAGCGCTCGCACGGCTACGGCTACGGCTATGGCTACGGCTACGAGCCGTATCGCTATGGCGGAGTCGGCAGCCGCGACCGCGAAATCAAGCTCATCGCGCAGCGTGAGGCGTAGCCGGTCCGCGGGGCGATCGCGGCTTGGCGGCGGGGGGATCGCCCGCCTGCTGATCTGCGCCGCGGCCGCCCTCTTCCTGGCCTTCTGGTCGGTCCGGATGGTGACCGTCGATGCCGTCGTCAGGCGTAATCCGTTCCTCGCCGCGGTGGTGGCTCCGGAGCACCCGCGCGTGAAGATGGCGCTTGCCCGAGCCGAATTCGAAATCCGCCAGGGGCGGGTCAGCCCGGCAGCGCGGCAGGGTGCGATCGACGCCTTGCGCCGCTCCGCCCTCGCCGAGGATCCGTTCCTTCTCTCCGGCGTGCAGGCGATCGCCGACGGCAATCCGCGACACGGCGAAGCCCTTCTCGAGGAGTCCCGGCGGCGCAACCCGCGCTCGCGGCTGACCCGGCTCCTCCTGCTCGACCGTTACCTGCGCGCCGGGCGGGTCGATGCGGCCGGCGCCGAAATGACCGCTCTGACCCAGCTGGTTCCCGAGGCCGGCGCGGCGCTGGCCCCCGGTCTGGCAGGCATGGCGCGGGATCCGAAGCTGGCATCGGGCACCGCGACGATGCTGGCCCGCTCGCCGCAGATCCGCGATGCCGTCCTCGTTCAGCTGGCGACGTCGAACGCGGACCCCGGTTTAATCCTTCGGATCGCCGCGCGCGGAGCGCCTTCGGCTCCGGGCTCCGAGTGGCAGCGGATCCTGACCGCCCGGCTGGTCTCCGAAGGCAAGGTGGCCGAGGCCTACGGCCTGTGGAAGCGCTTCGCGGGAGCGAGCGTGCCCGCCGAGGGCAAGGGCCTCTACGATCCCCGCTTCCAAGGGCTCCCGGGCGGACCGCCGTTCGGGTGGGACCTCGCTGCGGGCGGCGAGGCCGCCGCCGAGCGGGCGCCCGGCGGCTCGCTCCAGGTCGATTATAATGGCCGGACTGCGGTCCGGCTGGCGCGCCAGCTAACGATGCTGAAGCCTGGCGCCTACCGCCTGCAAATGCGGGTCGAAGGGGATGCCAAGGGCGAAGGCAGCCGCCTCGCCTGGAACGTCGTCTGCCTCGGGAGCAAGGCGAGCCTTCTTCAGATCCCGCTCGTCGGGATCGATTCGTCGCCGCGCGCACTCGGCGGAAGCTTCACCGTCCCGGCAAGCGGATGCGCCGCACAATATGTCAGCCTGGACGGCACGCCCGGCGACGTCCCGGCCGAGCAGACCGCGACCATCGGCGCGCTAGAACTTCGGCCGGCGGGGGGGCGATGATGCACGCCGTCCGACTGGGGCTGGTCCCCGCCTATCTCCTGCTTTGCCTGCTGATCGGCGGCGCCAGCGCGGCCGGCTTCTGGAACAATCTCGCGCTTCAGCTGATCGGTCTCGCGATCATCTTCGCGTCGCTGGCCGTGAAGCCTCGGACGCCCTTGTCGCGACCGACCCGCCAAGCCAGCGCGATCCTGATCCTGCTGGGCCTGCTCTTCCTCATCCAGATCGTCCCGCTCCCCCCTTCTATCTGGTCGCATCTTCCGGGACGCGGTCCGGTGGCGCAGGGCTTCGCCCTCCTCGGCGCTCCGTTGCCCTGGCTGCCGATCTCGCTCGAAGCCTATGCGACGATCGATTCCGCCTTGTGGCTGATCCCCTCCGTCGCCGTCTTCCTCGGCATCGTCCGGCTCGGCAGCTACCGGCCGGCCTGGCTCGGCTGGTGCCTCGCGGGAACGACGATCGCCTCCGTCGCCGCCGGCGCCCTGCAGGTCGCCAGCGGGATCGGATCGCCCTGGTATTTCTACAAGATCACCAATTACGGGGCGATGACGGGCTTCTTCGCCAACGCCAACCACCTCGCCACCCTGCTGGTCGCGACCATCCCGTTCCTGACCGCGCTTTATCTCCACGCGATGAGCCGAGGCCGCTCGGTCCAAAAATCCTCCGCGCTCTTCGTCGTCCTGGCGGGGACCCTGGTCGTCGTCTTCGTCGGTATCGTGGTCGACACCTCGATCGCGGGGATCGGCCTGTCGGTGCCCGTGCTTGCGGCGAGCGGACTTCTCCTCCTCGGCCGCAAGCGCCGCCTGCCGTTCTGGGCGCTTCCGCTCATCGCTTTACTGCTCGCCGGATCGGTGGCGGCGGCGTTCAGCGCGCCCTTCAACAACAATCTTACCGGGAGCCAGGCGAAAACGGCCGAGGATTCGCGCTATCACAGCTTCTCGCGCACCGGCGGCGCCGCCGCCGACTTCATGCCGGTGGGAAGCGGAATCGGCACCTTCCAGGCGGTGTACCGCGAGCGCGAGGATCCGGCGCGGATCAACCGCTACTTCATGAACCATGCCCATGGCGACTATCTCGAGCTGGCGCTCGAGACCGGCGTGCCGGGAATCCTCCTCATCCTGATCTTCTTCCTCTGGTGGGGACGCCGGACGATCGTCCTGTGGCGGGAAGAGGACCCGGATTATTTCGCCCGGGCGGCGACCATCGCTTCGGCGGCGATCCTTGCCCACAGCGTCGTCGACTATCCGTTGCGCACGGCCGCGATCGGGGCCGTCTTCGCCATGTGCTGCGCGCTGATGGCCGAGCCGCGGGCGCGGGTGAAGAAGAAGCAGCCGCAATCGCCCGAGAAGCAGGCCCGCCACCTCTCCGCCGATTAGGTCGAGCCGCCTGGGCCGAGCCGTCAGGCGGTAGCGGCCTCCACCGCCGCGATGTAGCGCTCGGCGACGATCCGCTCATCGAACTCGCGTTCCACCCGGTCGCGGCCGGCCTGCCCCCAGGCCGAACGCGTTTCGTCGCCCGCGCGGATCATCCGAAGCATCGCGTCGGCGAGCGAGCCGGAATCGCGGGCGGCGCAGAGCAGCCCGTTCACCTCGGATTCGACGACGTGCCGGCAGCCCGGAACGTCGGTCGCGATGATCGGCCGGCCCATCGCCGCCGCCTCCAGAAGGGTTCTTGGAAGGCCTTCGCGGTAGGAGGGAAGGACGACGCAGTCGCAATCCTCGATCGCGGGGCGGACATCGTCGGCCTGGCCGAGATAGTCGATCAGGCCCTCGGCAACCCAGGCCTCGACGTCGGCACGGGGCACGGCCGTCCGATTATCGACGTCGAGGAAACCGAGGATTCGGAAACGCACCTCCGGCACCTCCAGACGGACCCGCCGCGCCGCCTCGACATATTCCCGAACGCCTTTGTCCCAGAGGAGGCGGGCGACGAGCAGGAAGGTGAACGGACCGTCCTGCCGCGCCCGGCCCGACGGGCTGAAGCGCGCCGTGTCGATCCCCGAGCCGGGGAGCAGCCGCGCGCGGTCAGCGGCGACGATGCGCTTGGCGACGAACAGGTCCCGGTCCTCCGCATTCTGGAAGAAGATGGTGGACGAGCGGCGGAAGGCGAGGCGGTATAGGCCGGAGACGATCCGGGTCAGAAGTCCCTGCCGGATGAAGGCGGTGCCGAGGCCGGACACGTTGTTGATCACCGCGATTCCGAGCGCGTGCGCCGCGAGCGAGCCGTAGACGTTCGGCTTGGCCGTGTAGCCGAGGAAGACGTCGGGGCGGATCTCGCGCAGCGCCTGCCAATATCGCCGAAGAAGCGCCAGGTCGCGCACTGGGGAGAGGCCCTGCCGGTCGATCTCGATCGCGCGATATTCGACTCCGGCCGCCTGCAGCCGCTCGCTCCACGCGTCGGCGGGAGCCAGTGCGACGACCCGGTGGCCGGCGGACTGGAGGGCGCGGATCAGCCCCATCCTGAAGTTGAGGATGTTCCACGAGGCATTGATCGAGAGGACGATGGTCTTGGGCTTCATTCGAACCTTCGGGAAAACGCACAGGGATAAGGGGAAACGCCGCCGCGCTCCACTGGACGAAGGGTCCCCCCTGTCTCTATAGCGCGGCCACGTAATGTGTCGCCCGCCATTCGGCCGAGGCGCTCGCGGGAGTCGTCGGTGTTTCCCTACTGGATCATGTTTACGCTCTTCGCGGCGGGCGCGATCCAGTATCCGGCGGACGTCCGCCGCACGGTCCATGGCGGCCCGTTTCTGCTCGCCATGGGAGTCTTCACCGTCCTCTTCGTCGGGCTTCGCTACGAAGTCGGCGGAGACTGGATCAACTACCTCGACATCATGGAGATCATCCGCAACCGGGACTTCTGGGAGGGCGTGTGGAAGCAGGATCCGGGCTACGGGCTGCTCAACTGGATCACGACACGAATCGGCTTCGGGATCTGGTTCGTCAATCTGGTCTGCGCGGTGCTGTTCGTCTGGGGCATGATGAAGTTCGCCCGCAAGCAGCCGAACCCGTGGCTCGTCTTCGTCGTGGCGGCGCCCTATCTGATCATCGTCGTGGCGATGGGCTATGTCCGCCAAGGTGTGGCGATCGGCTTCATCCTTGCCGGCCTGTCGGTTCTCGATCGCGGAATCCTGCGCTTCCTGGTCTACCTGTCGCTGGGCGCCGCCTTCCACAAGTCCGCGGTGGTGGTGCTGCCGTTCGTCGCCCTCTCCGCCTCGCGCCACCGGATCGTCACGGCGGCGATCGGGCTCGGGTCGGTCTTCCTGCTTTATTATCTGTTCATCCAGGCCTCGGTCGACAAGCTGGTGACCAACTACGTGGTTGCCGCCTACGCCTCGCAAGGCGCCGGAATCCGCGTCGCGATGAACCTGCCTCCGGCGGTCCTCTTCCTGTTCTTCCAGCGGCGCTTCGTCTCCGACGAGCAGACCCGCAAGCTGTGGCGCAACTTCTCCATCGCGGCGCTTGCCGCTCTCGTCCTCCTCGAGTCGACCACCGCCACGGCCGCCGTCGATCGGCTCGCCCTCTATCTCATCCCGCTACAGATGTTCGTCCTTGCCCGGCTGCCATTCGCCTTCGGCGAGCGGGGGCGCCCGAGCACCGGCCTCACCCTCGCGGTGCTTCTCTATTCGGCCACCATCCAGTTTGTGTGGCTCAACTATGCGGACAATTCCGGGTCCTGGCTCCCCTACCAATGGTATCCGATCGCCCAAGAAAGCCAGTACGAATGACCGGAGTCGTTCGGCCCTTCCAAATTCGTCGCCGCGGCGGTAGGAGCGCGCTCGGGCGAAGGCCCCAAGGCGATTGCGGGGCCATGGCGAACCCATTTTCAAGGATAGGCGGTCGCTCGGCCCTAACGGCGATGCGCCCGGGCGCGGCCCGCTGATGCGCAACATCGACCAGGCGACCGTTGCGGGCTTCGGCGAGGAGTGGTCCGCTTACGACCAGGCGGCGCTCGACGCCCAGGAACGGCAGCGGCTGTTCGACGAATATTTCTCCGTCTTTCCGTTCGACCGGCTGCCGCCGGGCGCCGAGGGCTTCGACATGGGCTGCGGATCGGGCCGCTGGGCCGCGCTCGCGGCGCCGCGGGTCGGCATTCTTCACTGCATCGATCCGGCCGGCCCGGCCCTCGACGTCGCCCGCCGCAATCTCGCCGGGGAGGCGAACTGCCGCTTCCACCTCGCCGGGGTCGACGACATCCCCCTTCCCGACGCGAGCCAGGACTTCGGCTATTCGCTCGGCGTTCTTCACCATATCCCGGACACCGAGGCGGCGATGCGCAACTGCGTTGCCAAGCTCAAGCCCGGCGCCCCGTTCCTCGTCTACCTCTATTACTCGCTCGACAACCGCCCCTCCTGGTTTCGCGGCCTGTGGAAGGCGAGCGACTTCGGGCGGCGGTTCATCGCGCGGCTTCCGTTCCCCGCCCGCCGCGCGCTGACCGCCGGCATCGCCTATTCGGTGTATTGGCCGCTCTCGCGCACCGCCGCGCTGCTCGAGCGTCGCGGACGCAACGTTTCGACATTTCCCTTGAGCGCCTATCGCCATTGCAGCCTCTACACGCTCAAGACCGACGCCCTCGACCGGTTCGGGACCCGGCTCGAACAGCGCTTCAGCCGGGCCGAGATCGAGACGATGATGCGCAATTGCGGATTGACGGAGATCCGCTTCCGCGAAGGGACTCCCTTCTGGGTGGCGTGCGGACGCAAGGCCGAGGCCGCATAGCAAGGGAAATCAAGCGATTGCGGCGGCGTCGGGGCCGCTTCCGGCCCTCCGGCGAGGTTGACTTGGCGGCGTTTTGACCGCAGACGCGGCCGCGCATGGAGCGCCGCGCCGCGCCGCTCCTTTGACTTAATTTCGCAATGGCGGTTGCAGTGGGCGCTCCTCGCCCGCTCCCGCTTCGCGCAAGAGCAGGCAATATGGCGAAGGCACTCTACCTCACCCAGGACGGCATCACCGATCATATCGGCCAAGCCCAGGTCGCGCCCTACATCCTGGGCCTCGCCCGTGCCGGCCACGAAATTCACCTGGTCAGCTGCGAGAAGCCGGGCCGGGACGCGCTACAGGCCAAATATCGGGCGCTGTTCGACGCCGCGGGCGTCAAGTGGAGCTGGATCCCATACGCCAACAAGCCGCCGCTCGTCTCCTCCTTCTGGATGCTGTGGCGGATGTACGGGCTCGCGCGCAAGATCGCGGCGGCGGAGCGGCCGGACATCATCCACTGCCGCGCCTACCTCCCGCTCGAGCTGGCGGTCCCTCTGAAGCGCGACTTCGGCGCCAAGCTGCTGGTCGACTTCCGCGACTTCTGGGCCGACGTCGGGATCGAGAAAAAGCCGTTCAAGTTCGTCTACCGCCACCTCAAGCGGCGCGAGCCGACCTACATCTGCGCCGCGGACCATATCGTCACGCTGACCGAGCGGGCGGCGGACATATTGATGGACTGGTATCCGAGCGCCGTCGGCGGAAACCGCGACAATTATACCGTCATCCCGTGCTGTGCCGATTTCGGCCATTTCGATCCGGCCCGGGTCGACCCGGCGCGGGTCGCCGCCCATCGCGCCGAGCTCGGGCTCGGCGATGGACCGGTGCTCCTCTATCTCGGAAGCATCGGCTACGATTATCTGCTCCCCGAGATGCTCCTCACCTTCAAGGCGCTGCTCGCTTTGCGTCCCTCCGCGCGGTTCCTGTTCGTGTCGAACAATGCGCGCCAGGAGGTCGAGCGGCAGGCGGCGATTTCCGGAGTGCCGATCGACGCGATCCGCTACGTCTCCGTCGACCGATCGGAGGTGCCGGAATATATCGCGCTCGCCGACATGTCTGTCGTCTATATTCGCCCGACCCTCTCGAAGGCGGGCTGTTCGCCGACCAAGCTTGCCGAGCTTCTGGCACTGAACGTGCCGGTGATCGCGAATACGGGCGTCGGCGACATGGACGCGATCGTCGATTATGAGCGCAACGGGTCGGTGATCGTCCCCGACTTCGAGCCGGAGACGTTGCGCTCCGCGCTGCAGCGGGTGCTCGACCTCCCGCGCGACCGCCGGGCGGCGATCCGCGGGGCCAGTACGGAGTTCACGCTCGAGGAGGGCATAAGCCGCTACGCGTCGATCTACGAGCGGCTGGCGCCTTCCACCACGCTGTCGCGCGCCGCCTGAGGGAAGACCATGAAAGTCCTTGCCGCCGTCGTCACCTACAACCGCGCGCAGCTGCTCATGCGCTGCGTCGACCATCTGCGCAGGCAGACGCGGGCGCCCGACCAGATACTGGTCATCAACAACAGCAGCCCCGACAATACCGAGGAGCTGCTCCGGGAAGCTGGAGTCGACTTCATCACCCAAGGCAATCTCGGCGGCGCCGGCGGTTTCAACCGCGCGATCCAGCATGCCCTGGAAAACGGCTTCGACGCGGTCTGGCTGATGGACGACGACGGCTATCCCGACCCCGAGGCGCTCGGGCATCTCCTCGGGCGGATGAAGCCGGGTGTCGCCTGCGCCTCGTCCGTCGTCCTGCGCGAGAACGATCCGGAGCATTTCGTCTTCGCCTTCCCGGTCCTCGACAAGGAGGGCTATCCCGCCATCTTCGCCTGGCCGCGCAAGCTGACCGCGATGTCGCAGCTTCAGGAGCGGGCGAAGGACGGAATCTTTCCCTACGCCCACTTCTTCAACGGCTGCCTCATTTCCACCGACGCCATCCGCAAAGTGGGCAATGTCGAAACCGGTTTCTTCCAGGCCGGCGACGAGGTCGACTATTTCATGCGCCTCGGCAAGGCGGGGCAGATCGTCTCCGACCTCGCCGCCCGCCACTATCACCCGGACGTCGCCGGCCGGCCGCTCAACGACGTTCGCCTCTATTATTACGTGAAGAACACCTTCATCCTGAACAAGCGCTACTTCAACCGGCCCGCCTTGCGGAACGTCCTCGCCGTCGCCGCCGCTTTGGGACGCACGGCGGCGCGCAACGGCATCGGTACCGCCTTGTCGTTCGCCGTCGGCAAGCAGAGCGGCGTTCTTCGCAAGGCCATAACCCGCGGCCTCAAGGGCCAGATTGGAAACGACCTCCATGCATGACTGGCTGATCGTCGGCGCCGGATTCGCCGGTTCCACCCTCGCGGAGCGGATCGCCAGCCAGCGCGGCGAGAAGGTCCTGCTGATCGATCGCCGCCCGCATATCGGCGGCAACGCCTACGACTGCCTGGACGCCGCCGGCCTGCTCATCCACCAATACGGACCGCACATCTTCCACACCAACAGCGAGCGGATCTTCGAACATCTCTCGCAGTTCACCGAATGGCGGCCCTACGAGCATCGGGTCCTCGCCAAGGTCGACGGGATGCTGGTGCCGATCCCGATCAACCTCGACACGGTAAACACGCTTTACGGCCTCGACCTGACCTCGGAGGAGCTGCCCGCCTGGTTCGCCGAGCGTGCCGAAAAGGTCGACGAGATCCGCACCAGCGAGGACGTGGTCGTGTCGGTGGTCGGACGCGAGCTCTACGAGAAATTCTTTCGCGGCTATACCCGCAAGCAATGGGGGCTCGACCCGAGCGAGCTGGACCGGTCGGTGACCGCCCGGGTGCCGACCCGCACCAATCGCGACGACCGCTATTTCGGCGACACCTTCCAGGCGATGCCGCTCCACGGCTACACCAAGATGTTCGAGCGGATGCTCGACCATCCCAATATCGAGGTTCGCACCGGAGTCGATTTCGCCGAAGTGAAGGATAGCATCCCCTATGGCCGGCTCGTCTTCACCGGCCCGATCGACGAGTTCTTCGACTTCCGCTTCGGCAAGCTGCCTTATCGCAGCCTCAAGTTCCGGCACGAGACTCTCGACGAGGAATGGCACCAGCCGGTCGCGGTGGTGAACTATCCCCAGACCGAGGAATATACCCGGGTCACCGAGTATAAGCACCTGACCGGCCAGGAGCATGCCAAGACGGCGCTCACCTACGAATACCCCTCCGCCGAGGGCGATCCCTATTACCCGATCCCGAGGGCCGAAAACGCCGAGCTGTTCAAGAAGTACGAAGCGCTCGCCGACGCCCGCGACGACGTCTGGTTCGTCGGTCGACTGGCGACCTATCGTTATTACAACATGGACCAGATCGTCGGCCAGGCGCTGGCGACCTTCGCCCGGATCGAAGAGGCGTTGCCGCTGGACCGCAAGGGCGACGCCGCGGCGGCGTAAGCGCGGCGTCGGGGGGTCGATCGCGCGTCCGACATTCCCCTGCCGTCATGCTGAAGTTGGTTCAGCATCCAACGTGGAAGCGGCAAAGCGGGCGGAGGACTGGACCCTGAACCAAATTCAGGGTGACGGCCGTGCCCGGGGAGGGTCTTTCGAGTCCCTTCCGGCCCTACCCTGCCATCACTTCCGCGTAGATCCCCCGCAGCTTCTCGACATAAGCGGGACGGCGGTAATTCTCGGCGGCGATTCGGCGGCCTTCGGCGGAGAGCCGGGCAAGGTCGACGCGACCGGCGAGTATGTCCTTCACCCGCCCGACGAAGCTCGCCGGGTCGGTCGGGTCGAAGAACAGCGCCTCGCCCTGCGCCACCTCGCGCAGAACGACGAGATCGGAGAGCAGCATCGGCAGGCCCGCCGCCATCGCCTCCGCCGCGGCGATCCCGAACCCCTCGTAGAGCGAAGGCATGACGTAGCCGTCATAGCCGGCGAGGAGGCTCGGCAAGTCGGCGCTCTGGCCCATCAGCCGGATCGGCAGCCGGTCGGCGTCGATCGCGGCCTGGAGTGCCGGACGAAGCGCGCCCTCGCCGTAGATGTCGAGCGAGACCGGCGCTCCGGCCAACTCTCTGAACGCCTTCATCAGTAGGGAATAATTCTTGGCCTCCTTGAGGTTGCCGACGGCGACGAGCCGGAACGGCCGCCCCGGCGCCCAGGCCTCGACGGGCGGGCGGTCGAAGAAGGCCTCGGCGATCGAATTGTGGAGCACGAAGGCCTTGCCCTTCACTCCGACGTGGCGGTCGAAATCGTCCAGCGCGTAGCGGGAGACGGCGATCAGGGCATGGCGGCGGCGGTAGGTGAGCCGCTCGAGCGGAAGGGCGAAGCGGTTCTTCAAATAGGCGTCGTGGCTCATCGAGCTGTGGATCGAGAAGACGAGCGGGATCGTGGCCGGAGTGGCGGCTCGGGCGACGACGCTGCTGAGATAAAGCTGCGACCGGACGAGGTCGGGTCGGACCCGGCGGATGATCCGGCGAAGCGCCAGGATGCAGCGGGGAAGCGACTTGAAGCCGGTGTAACCCAGGCAATGCCGTTCGGCCGCGACCACCGCCTCGGGCGGGAAATCGCTTTCGGGCATCAGGGTGACGAGCGTGATCTCATAATGTTCGGCGAGCAGCGGCAGGAGGCCGACGAGCTGGGTTTCGGCGCCGCCGCGGCCCAGCGAATCGATGACGTGGACGATCCGCGGCCGGCGGCTCACGCCTCCGCCGTCCAGTGATTGTACCAGGTCTGGAAGCTGAACAGATACCAGATGACGGCATAGTTGATCGGCTCGCCGGCGCGATAGCGATCGAGCAGGCGAGTCACTTCCTTGCGGTCGAAACAGCCGCTTCCGCTCTCTAGAATCTCGACGAAGCGCTCGCGATAGGAATCGCGGATCCAGTTCATCAGCGGAACCGCGAAACCCCTTTTGGGAAGCCTCCACAGCGGTTCGGGAAGGTAGCGGCCGAGGAGGCGCTTCAAGATCAGCTTGGTCTCGCCGCCGTCGATCTTGAACTTGCCGGGAAGCTGCGCGGCGAACTCGACCAGGCGATGGTCGAGGAACGGCTCGCGCCCCTCGATGCTGTGGTACATGGTCGCCCGGTCGACCTTCACCAAAATGTCGTCGGCCATGTAGCGCTTGAAGTCCCACTCGCTCATCTGATCGAGCAGGGTGCCCTCGCCGGGGCCGGTGATCCGCTCCTCGAAACGCGGGAAGACGGCGCCGAGGTCGCGCGCCGAAGCGGCCCGGATCCGCCTCTGCATGAAGGGCAGGAAGGCCTGCTCGCCGAACATGTCCGAGTAACGGTTGAGCCGCTCGCTTCGCGCCGGCGGGCTGATCGAACTGATCAGGCGAAGCAGCGTCCGGCCGCCGGCCCGTCCGGCGGGGCCGAGGCGCCTCATCTGCGCCCAGCGCCGGTGGAACTCGACGTAGCGCGTGTAGCCGCCGAACAGCTCGTCGCCGGCATCGGCGCTTAGAACGACCTTCGCGCCCTTGGCCGCGGCAAGGGAGGAGACGAAGGCGGTCGGGATGGCGGACGAATCGCCGTGCGGCTCGTCATATATGTCGTAGAAGCGGGCGAGGATGTCCTGGCCCTTCTCGGGAGTGAGAATGGCTTCCTCGTGCTCCGAGCCGAGATGCTCGGCGATCCGCCGGGCGTCGGTAGACTCGTCATATTCCGCTTCCGCGAAGCCGATCGTGAAGGTGTGGAGCGGGCCGTAATGCTTGGTAAGAATGGCGGTGACCAGCGAGCTGTCGACTCCGGCGCTAAGGAAGACTCCGACCGGCACGTCGGCGACCATCCGGTAGCGGAAGGCGCTGACCGCGATCTCCTCAAGCTCGTCGACCAGACCCTCGAGCGGCCGCTCGCGCCACTTCGGATTCTCGGCGAAATGAACGTCCCAGTAGCGCGTCTCGCTGACCTGGCCGTCCTTGAACTTGACGATGTGCGCCTGGGGAACCTTCTTCACCGCCGACAGGATCGAAAGATCGCTGCTGATGTAGCCGAAGGCGAGGAATTCGGAGAGGGCGGCGGGGTCGATCGCGGTGCGCTGGTCGGGCGAAAGCCAGGGCCGAAGCGCCTTCAGCGTGCTTCCGAAGGCAAGCCGGCCGCCCTCGACGCTGTAGTAGAGCGGCTTAACCCCGGCCCGGTCGCGGATCAGGTAAAGCGCGCGCTCCGCCTCGTCCCACATGGCGATGACGAACATGCCGATGAAGCGCTCGACGCAGCGCGGACCCCAGCAGTGGAACGCCTTCAAGAGGACCTCGGTGTCGCTGGACGAGGAGAAGGTATAGCCCTTCGCCTCCAGCTCGGCCGCGACCTCGCGATAATTGTAGATCTCGCCATTATAGACGGTGACGAGGTTCTCGAACCGCATCGGCTGGTGGCCGAGCGGGGACAGATCGATGATCGCCAGCCGGCGATGGCCGAGCCCGACGCCGCCTTCCAGATAATAGCCGACATCGTCCGGGCCGCGATTGGCGATCCCGCTCGTCATCGCCTCCAGCACGTCCTGTCCGCGCGACGGATCGACGAAGCCCGCTATTCCGCACATCGCGCCGCTCCCGTCACGCCCGGACCATGTCGCGAAGCGCGCTCTTGCCGCCGGCGAAGCCGCGGTAGAAGCCCGACGCCCAGAGCTTGAGGACCTCCGGCGCACGAAGCGGCCTCGGCCGGGAGAGCAAGGCGAGGCGGCAGGTCCACCGCTGTATCTCCTGGTCGAGCCGGGCGAGGGCCTCCTCCACGCGGGCGTCGCCGGCGAGCCGCGCCGCCTCGGCGCTTCGGCCCGCAATCCGCTCGCGGCAGGCCTCGAGCACGCGGATGGTGTTCCGCCAGCCGGGGCGCGGATCCTGGCCGCGATAGGCGCGAAGCAGCTTCCACGGCGAAGCGTTTCGTTCCGCGAAGGGCGATTCGGTCGAATTGCCGCCGTGCCGGCGGTAGAGCTGGAGCGGGCGGTCGAGGACTCCGCGAAGGCCGAGGCGATCGCTGATCTCGGCCATCCAGCCGTCGTAATTGCCGGCCTCCGGGAAGGGCAGGAGCAAGGCGAGCAGCTCCTTGGACAGAGCCGTGCAGCAGCCGGCGACATGGTAGAGATCGGCATAGCCGAGCTTCCTCACGTTGCCGAGGAAGGTGGCGTCGAGCTTTCGCCCCGCCCCGTCGGCGAGGTCCTCGTCGTTGACGACGGCGCGATATTCGCGATGGGCCTCGAGGAAGGCGAGCGCCGCCTCGATCTTGTCGGGGTACCAGATGTCGTCCTGGTCGCTGATGAAGACGATGTCGCCGCGAGCGAGCGAGAGCGCCCGTTCGAAATTGCCGGTGAAGCCGAGATTGGCCGGGTTGCGCTCGATCCGCACGGCGAACGGCGCGGTGGCGGCGAAGCGCTCGACGATCGCCACCGTCTCGTCGGCCGATACGTCGTCGGACACGACCAGCTCGTCCGGCAGCCGGGTCTGCGCGGCCAGGCTCGCCAATTGCTCGTCGATGAAGCGGGCGCCGTTATAGGTCGCCATGGCAACGGAGATCTTCATGCCGGTCCGGGTCGTGCTTTGCGTCAGGGTCGGGGACGCCCGCTCCTGACCGCGAATCGTCGCGAGAACAAGATGTTTGTCCCTTCCGCAGGCAGCGGCAAAGGCCGCTGCGGGCGATCAAAGGCCGTCGCAATCGCCGGGGGATGGCGCTAAGGCGAGCACCGGCCTGCCGCGCGCGCGCGTCGGCGCCCTCGCGCCCGGCCGGGCGCACTCAGCGCAACGACAAGCGGAGACGAAGGTTGAAGGGCATCATATTGGCGGGCGGCAGCGGGACGCGGCTCTATCCGGTGACTCTCGCCGTCTCGAAGCAGCTGCTCCCGGTCTACGACAAGCCGATGATCTATTACCCGCTGGCGACCCTGATGCTCGCCGGGATCCGTGAGATATTGGTCATCTCGACCCCGCACGACCTCCCCCATTTCCGCACCCTGCTCGGCGACGGAAGCGCGATGGGCATCTCGCTAAGCTATGCCGAGCAGCCGCGGCCGGAAGGGCTCGCCCAGGCCTTCATCATCGGCCGCGACTTCGTCGGCGACGACAGCGTCGCCCTCATCCTCGGCGACAACATCTTCTACGGCGCCGGCCTTTCCGCCCTCTGCCAGGAGGGCGCGGCGCAGACCGAGGGCGCCACCGTCTTCGCCTATCATGTCGAGGATCCCGAGCGTTACGGCGTGGTCGCCTTCGATCCTGCGACCGGCGAGGCCACCGAGATCGTCGAGAAGCCGGCGAATCCGCCGTCCAGCTGGGCGGTGACCGGCCTCTATTTCTACGACAACAAGGTGCTCGACATCGCGGCTGCGGTGAAACCTTCGCCGCGCGGCGAGCTCGAGATCACCGACGTCAACCGCGCCTATCTCGAGGCAGGCAAGCTTCGCGTCAGCCGGCTGGGCCGCGGCTTCGCCTGGCTCGACACCGGCACCCACGACAGCCTGGTCGACGCCACATCCTTCGTCCGCACCGTCGAGCAGAGGCAGGGGATCAAGGTGATGTGCCCCGAGGAGATCGCCTATGAATTCGGCTATCTCGACGAGGCGCAGCTGCTCGCCGCCGCCGACCGGATGGGCAAGTCCGACTACGCCAACTTCCTCCGCCGCCGAGCCTCCGAAGGGCGGACCATGCTCGCCGCGCCGACCGAACAGAGATTCTGACTTATGACCAAGCGAACCCTCCTCGTCACCGGCGGCGCCGGCTTCATCGGGTCGGCCGTCTGCCGCCACCTGATCGGCCGCGGCGACACCCGCGTCGTCAACCTCGACAAGCTCACCTACGCGGGCAATCCCGCCTCCTTGGCGGAGGTCGAGGCCAGCCCCGATTACCGCTTCGTCCATTGCGACATCGGCGATTCCGCCCAGGTCTCGGCGCTCCTCGCCGAGGAGCGGCCCGACGCCGTCATGCACCTCGCCGCCGAGAGCCACGTCGATCGCTCGATCGACGGGCCGGGCGAGTTCATCGAGACCAATATCGTCGGCACCTTCCGCCTGCTCCAGGCCGCGCTCGGCTATTGGCAGGGGCTGGACGCCGACCGCAAGGCGGCCTTCCGCTTCCATCACATCTCCACCGACGAGGTGTTCGGCGACCTGCCGTTCGACAGCGGAGTCTTCACCGAGGAGACGCCCTACGACCCCTCCTCGCCCTACTCGGCGTCGAAGGCGGCTTCGGATCACCTCGTCCGCGCCTGGCAGCACACCTACGGCCTTCCCGTCCTGGTCTCGAACTGCTCGAACAATTACGGCCCCTATCACTTCCCGGAAAAACTGATCCCGCTGGTCATCCTGAACGCGCTCCACGAGCGGCCGCTGCCGGTCTACGGACGCGGCGAGAACGTCCGCGACTGGCTCTACGTCGAGGACCATGCCCGGGCGCTGGACCGGATCGTCACCGACGGCCGGCCCGGCGAGACCTACCTGATCGGCGGTCGCGCGGAGCGAACCAACTTAGACGTCGTGCATACGATCTGCCGCCTGCTCGACGAGCGCCGGCCCCGCGCCGGCGGCGCCCGTTACGAGGATCTCATCACCTACGTCGCCGACCGGCCCGGCCACGACCGCCGCTACGCGATCGACCCGTCCAAATCGGAGCGGGAGCTCGGCTGGTCGCCGACCGAGAGCTTCGAGAGCGGAATGGGCAAGACCATCGACTGGTACCTCGCCCGCGAGGATTGGTGGCGGCCGCTGCGCGACAAGAAATATGCCGGGGAGCGGCTAGGGCTGTGACGCCCGCGCGCTAGCGGCGGGCGAGGAGCCGCTTGGGCTGATAGTCGGGGAACCGGCCGAGCAGACGGCCGGCCTGCCACTTTGCGGTCCGCCCGCCATGTCTCGCCAGCTCCTCGGCAAGGCTTGCGAGGCGCGCCGCAGCCGACTTTTCGGGCCAGCCGATGACGATCTCGGCGGCGCGGAGCTCCTCCGCCACCGCGGCCTCGTCAAGCCCCCGCGCCGTCCGGTTGTTCGCGGCGATCCACCGATAGGAGAGCATCTTGTTCCGCCGCGCGTTCGCGGAGGCGAGGAATTCCCGCTCCTGGATCGCCAGGTCCTCCGCGGGGGGGCGATTGCCCACCGCCGCCGAATGCCGCCGGTACTCGACCAGCGGCAGGGGCGTCTGGAAGACACATCCGCCGTTTAGATAAGCGAGGAAGTTCAGCAGATTGTCCTCGCTGAACAGCAAATCCCATTCGGGCAGCCGGGTATCGAACAAGGACCGCCGGTAGGAGGCGGTGGAGCCCTGGACTTCTACATAATCGCCCATATCCAGGCCGGCGATGAACGCGCTCTTGGCCCTCGCCGCGGCTCCAAGGACGGGCGCGATGCAATTGGCCTGGAGCAGCCGCCCTTCCTCGTCGATCAGGTCGTAGCCGCTGGTGACCGCAAGCGCGTCCGGTCTCCGTCCGAAGATCTCGACGAGCTTCTCCGCCCGATCCGGCCGGGAAATGTCGTCGCCCGCGGCGACGACGACGATGTCTCCGGCCGCTTCGCGCCCGCGGTCGAAAACGTGGCGAACGATGCCTCGGTTGCGGGCGCTTGCGACGAACCGAACCTTGTGCGGCCCCTCATAAGCGGCGGCCATTTCGCGCATGATCGCGGCCGTGCCGTCTTTCGAAACGTCGTCCGACAGGACGATCTCGAGCGGCGAATAGGTCTGCGCCAAGGCGCTCTCGACCGCCGCCCGGACATATTTCTCCTGATTGTAGGCGAACAGGATGAAGGAGACCAAAGGCTTGTCGGTCGTCATGGTCCTAGCGGCCCTCGTTGCGCCGCGAGCGCTCTCTCGCCCACGGCAGCACGGATTTCAACCGCTCCTGGAGGCGATAAAGCGGCGCCAGCCCCTTCGAGAGCCGCTCCGGCATATGGCTGCGCAGGCGGTGAAGCGACAGCAGGGCGAACGCGGCGGCCGACAGGCACCCGCCCGCAAAGGCTGCCAGGTTTCCGAACCAGGTCAGTGCGTAGGTGGCGGCGCAGAGAGCCAGCAGCACCGCCGCGACACCCAGGACGGCCGGCGCCCAGCGAAACCCGGTGAACCGCCGCGCTGCCAAGGTGACGAACGGAAGGTAAGCCAGATACATCCCGACCAGCGCCAGGCCCGCGCCTTCGAGTCCGACCGGACCGACGAAGCCGACGAGGAGGAGGAGGAAGACGGCGGCGACCGCGGATTCGGCGGCGACATAAGTCTTGCCCGCTCCGAGCGCCAGCAGGAGATAGCCCAGCGGCCAGCTCATCAGCCGGAGGACATCGGCGAAGACCTGTATCCTTAGGAGGTCCGCGGCCCCCGCGAACTTGGAGGAATAGAGGATCGTCACCGCCGCCGGAGCGGCGCCCATCATCACCAGAAGGATCGGCCCGCCGAGCATCAGGGCGATTTCCGCCTGCTCGTTGACCAGCCGGTTAGCAGCGGCCCGATCGCCGATCGCCTTCGTCAGGCGCGGATAGTAATCGGTGCTCATCGCCTGGAGGACGAACCCCAGATAGGTGACCGTTATCACGCTCGCCGCCTGAAACGCGCCGAGGGGAACCGGGCCGAGCTCGCGCTGTATCCAGGCCCGGGCGACGAGCTGGCTGCCGGTGCTCGCAAGCCCGGCGACCGTCGCCGCGATCCCCAGCGCCAGCATCGCCCGCCACTGCGGCGCCAGTTCCGCGGTGCGGACGGAGGGCGCGCGGCCGCCGGCGAGGCGCGCGGTGTAGATCCACCCCACCGCGATCGCGGCGATCGGCGCCGACACGACGAAGAACAGCAGCGCCCGCTCCCGGTACAGCGCCACCGCGGCGACTCCGGCGACGGTGGAGACGAGGGCGGAGAGGACCGTCACCCGGGCGACGTCGCCGATCCGTTGCATCCCGACGAGGAGGGCCAGCTGCGAGGCGGCACCGATAGTCAGGGCGACGGCCAGAGCGAGGATTCCGAAGCTTGCCGCCGCAGCGGGATCGCGAAAGACCGCCTCGGCAAGGCTGTGCCGCAGCAGCCAGAGCGCGGCGGCGCCGACGAGTGCCAGCAGGAGGGTCAGCCGGAACAGCGCCTTGCGAGCGACGGCCAGCCGACGGGGATCGCCGTCGCCCGCGGCCTCGGCGATCTGGCGCGTCCCGGCATTTCCGACGCCCATGCCCGCAACGGCGGCGCACATCGTCACCACGCTCTGGAACAGCCCCACCAGGCCGACGCCTGCTGGGCCGAGCAGCAAGGCGAGCGCCTTTTGCCGGAGCACCCCGACGACGATATTGATCAGCGAAGCGCCGCCGATAATCCACGAGGAGCGCAGGATCTGCCGGTGAGAGCTGGTCACGTGGTTGCTTTCCCTGCCGGCCCGCTGCGGGTAGGGCGTGCCTTGGCAGCGCCGCTTCGGCCTTGTCAATCAGCACCCCCTTATCGGATGCGCGAGATGGACACCGACAGACCCTTGATCCACGCGCTCGCCGACGTGCAGAGCCCCAACATCGGCGCCCGCACCCGCATCTGGCAGTTTGTCGTCGTGCTGCCCGAGGCGAGGATTGGACGGGACGGCAATATCTGCGCGCACTGCTTCATCGAGAACGACGTGCGGATCGGCGACCGGGTGACGCTGAAGAACGGGGTCTATCTGTGGGACGGGCTCGACGTCGAGGACGACGTCTTCATCGGCCCGAACGCCACCTTCACCAACGACCGGCGGCCCCGGTCCCGCCAAATGCCGCCCGAATTCCCGCGAACCCGCCTGTGCCGAGGCGCGAGCATCGGCGCGGGGGCGGTTATCCTTCCGGGCATCACCGTCGGAGCGGATGCCATGGTCGGTGCGGGGGCCGTCGTTACGCGCGACGTCGCGGCGGGCGAGACGGTGGTCGGCAACCCGGCGCGACCGCTGCGCTGCAGCTGAGGCGCCTTAGCCGCCGACCGCGCCGCGCAGGGCCTCGACGACCGCTGCCGCCTGGTCCGCTGTCGCATGGGGGCCGATGGGAAGGCTCAGCACCTCCTCCGCAAGGCGTTCCGCGACCGGATAGCTACCGGCCGGCAAGTCCATGTTGGAATAAGCCTTCTGGAGGTGGGGAGGGAGTGGATAGTGGATCAGCGTCTGCACGCCGCGCTCCGCCAGCGCCTCCTGTACGCGCTCGCGCTCGCGAATCGAGATCACGAACAGGTGCCAGGACGGATCGGCCCAGTTCGGCACGTGCGGCAGCGAGACCGGCGTGCCCGCAAGCGCGTCCAGATAGAAGTTGGCGAGCCCCGCCCGGCGGGCATTCCATTCGTCGAGCCGGGTGAGCTTCACGCGAAGGACCGCTGCCTGGATCGGGTCGAGCCGCGAATTCAGCCCCGCCAGCTCGTGGACGTACTTTTTGCGCGAGCCGTAATTGCCGAGCATCCGCACCTTCTCGGCCACCGCGGGATCGTTCGTTGTGACCGCGCCGGCATCGCCCATCGCCCCGAGATTCTTGCCGGGATAGAAACTCCAGGTGACGGCGTCGCCGTGGCCGCCGAGGCGCTGGCCCTTGTACCGGGCGCCATGCGCCTGCGCCGCATCCTCGATGATCTTGAGGCCGTGCTTGCGCGCCAGAGCGAGCAAAGGATCGAGGTCCGCCGGCTGGCCGTAAAGGTGGGTCGGCAAAATGGCTTTGGTGCGCTCGGTGATCGCCGCCTCGACCCGCTCGGGATCGATATTATGGGTTGCCGGATCGGGCTCTACCGGCACCGGAACCGCGCCGACGTGGGTGACCGCCAGCCAGGTGGCGATGAAGGTGTTGCTGCTGACGATCACTTCATCGCCCGGTCCGACGTCGAGTGCCCGAAGGGCGAGCTGCAGAGCGTCGAGGCCGTTGCCGGTGCCGATGCAGTGGTCGACCCCCAGATAGTGGGCGAACTCCCGCTCGAAGGCTTCGACCTCGGGCCCCAGGATATACCAGCCGGAGTCGCAGGTTCGGCGGATCGCCGCGTCGATCTCGACGCGCTGCTCCTCGTAAGCGGCCTTGAGGTCCAGGAACGGAACGGTCATCGCTGCGCCTCCTCGATCGCGGCGAGAAAATCGGGATAGCTGCGGATATAGTCCGCTTCGTCATACGGCTTCGAGGCGAGCACGAGCAGCACGGCGTCCGCCGTGAAATCGCGCATTTCCCTCCACACGAACGGCCCGAGGAACAGTCCTTTGTCGGGGCGGTCGAGCCGGACCTCGCGGCGCGAGCGGCCGTCGTCCAGGACCATGGTGCAGGCTCCGGCGACGCAGACGGCGAGCTGCTCGAGGTCGCGATGCGCGTGGAATCCGCGTTGCGCGTCGGGCACCGTCCCGAACAGATAATAGACGCGCTTGATGTCGAACGGGACGTCCCTTCCCGTTTCGAGCGGGATCAGGCTGCCTCGCTCGTCGCCGCGCGGGCTCAGCTCAAGCAGGCGGCAATTATCGACAAGCTGTTCCAGGAGGTGAACTCTGTAGATGGAGGTCCGCGCCGACGCGCGATTTCGCGGCCCCTTAGCAACCCTGTCCGGACAGCGCAAACGCCGCGGCAGCCCGCGTCGGCTTTACTCCCTTCGCGGTTGGCGGCTAAGCGCGGGACAATGGCCATTCCGATCAGCATTCCGGCGTCCGTCGAACCGCCTCCGCGGGCGTGGAGCGCCTAAGATGCAATCGCCGCAGCCCGCCGCCGAGCCGCCGCCGTCCTGGCCCGACGACGGCATCGAGACGCTCGGCCGCTGCCCGATATGCGGATCGGCGGAGCGAACCCTCCTCCACCAGGCGCTGCGCGACAACATCTTCTTCGTCGCTCCGGGGAGCTGGACCATGTGGCGGTGCGGCGGCTGCCTGTCGGGCTATCTCGATCCGCGCCCCGATCGGGCGACGATAGGCCTGGCCTACGAGCGCTACTACACCCATCAGGTCGAGGAGCAGGGCCCGGCCCCCTCGGGGTTGCGCAAGCTGCGCGCGGCGATGGCGAACGATTACCGCAATGCCCGTTACGGAACCCATTTTGAGCCGGCCATTCCCGGCGGATCTCTCCTGGCGACTCTGCTGCCGCCGCTCCGCTCGCCGATCGACCTTGGCTTCCGCTATCTGCCCCGGCGCGCCGGGCGCGTGCTCGATATCGGCTGCGGCGGCGGGGAATGGCTGCTTGCGGCGCGCTCGGCCGGCTGGGAGGCGTGCGGCGCGGACCCCGATCCGGTCGCGGTAGCCAAAGGCCGGCAGGAAGGGCTCGATATCCGGATCGGCGGTTCCGAAGCCTGGCTCGACGAGCCGGGCCGTTTCGACGCCGCCACGCTCAATCATGTGATCGAGCATCTCCACGACCCCGCGGCAGCCTTGTCGGACGTCCTGCAACTCCTCAAGCCGGGCGGCCTTTTGTTCATCGACACACCCAATGTCGACGCGCTGGGGCACCTTAGGTACGGCGCGGAATGGCGGGGGCTGGAGCCGCCGCGCCACCTGATGCTGTTCAATCGCGCCAGCCTGGCGGACCTTCTTCGAAGCTCCGGCTTCTCGGACATCCGCTACCGGCGGCGGCCGCCTCCCGATGCGGTGGGCCTGATGAGCGCAAGGATGAAGGCGGGCATGGACCCGTACGACCCGGGAACGCCACCGGGCTACACGCCGCCGGGGCCGAAGGAGCGGCTTCAGGCGTGGCTCGCGACCCGCCATGTGGAGTTTCTGACCCTGACCTGCAGGAAGCCGCTGTAGCTCATGCTCGCGACCGGGCTCGAAGGCCTTTACCCACCAGCGCACCCTCCTCTACTTCGGGGCGGCCGTGCCGAACGCCGGCTGAGGAGATCGTGATGCTCGACGTTCGCCGACTCGAAATCCCGGAATTGTACGAGATCGTGCCGCGAAGGTTCGGGGACAATCGCGGCTTCTTCTCGCAAGTCTGGCATGCCGACGCCTTCGCCGAGCAGGGGCTTCCCGCGAAATTCGTCCAGGACAATCACAGTTTCTCCGCGGAAGCGGGGGTGTTGCGGGGCCTTCACTACCAGGAGCCGCCCTTCGCCCAGGCAAAGCTCGTGCGAGTCGTTCGGGGCGCGATCTTCGACGTCGCGGTCGACATCCGCCACGGCTCGCCGACCTTCGGCCGGTGGGTCGGCCTCACCGTTTCGGCGGACGCCTGGAACCAGATACTGGTTCCGGAGGGCTTCGCCCACGGCTTCGTCACGCTCCAGCCTGCGACGGAGGTCCTCTACAAGGTCTCGGCGCCTTATTCGCCCGAGCATGACCGCGGCATACGGTGGGACGATCCGGCGATCGGCATCGATTGGCCGCTCCACGGAGTACAGCCGATCCTTTCGGATAAGGACGCCAAGGCGCCGCGCCTCGCCGAGGCCGCCCCCGCCTTCCACTACTCGGCCGGATGAACCCGATCCTCGTCTTCGGCCGCGGCGGACAGCTTGCCCTCAGCCTCGCCGAACGGGCGGCGGCGCGGGGCGTCGCGCTTAGCTTCGCGGGACGACCCGAGGCCGATCTCGCCGAGCCCGAGTCGCTTCGCCGGGCGATCGCCGGATCCGGCGCCGCCCTCGTCATCAACGCCGCCGCCCATACCGCGGTCGACCAGGCCGAGGATGAGCCGGAGGCGGCCCATGCCCTGAACGCCGAGGCGCCGCGAGTGCTTGCCGAGGCTGCCCGCGATGCGGGGGCGCGGCTGATCCACGTCTCCACCGATTACGTCTTCGACGGTTCCGGAGACCGGCCGTGGCGGGAGGACGACCCGACCGGACCGCGCAGCGTCTACGGGCGAAGCAAGCTGGCGGGCGAAGCGGCGGTTCGCGAGACCCTGCCGGAGCACGCCATCGTCCGCACCGCCTGGGTCTACAGCCCGTTCGGGCGGAACTTCGTCCGGACGATGCTGACCCTCGCCGAGACCCGCGATTCGCTGAGCGTGGTCGGCGACCAGATCGGCAGCCCGACCTCGGCCCTCGACCTCGCCGACGGGCTCCTCGCCATTGCCGAGACCTGGGCGAGGGAGCCCGGCCGAGGCGTCGGGGCGACCTATCACCTTGCCGGTACCGGCTCGGCGAGTTGGGCCGAATTCGCTGGCGAGACCTTCAGGTTCAGCCGGGCCCGCGGCGGGCCGTCGGCCGAAGTGACGGCGATCGCCACCGCCGACTGGCCGGCCAAGGCGCCGCGCCCGCTCAACAGCCGGCTGAACACCGACTTGTTCGCGGAGACGTTCGGCTATCGCGCCCCGCCGTGGCGCGAATCGCTCGAGCGGGTGGTCGAAAGGCTGCTCGCCGGCCGCTGAACCTTGGCGAAAGCCCGTCTAGCCGCTAGATGGGGCGCCTCCCCTCGATCGGAAGATTTGACGCATGTGCGGAATCGCAGGACTGCTGACCGGAGGCCGTGCCGAGCCCGGCCTGGTGCGGCGGATGATCGCGCCGATCGCCCATCGCGGCCCCGATGACCAGGGGGTGTGGGTGGATGGCGAGGCGGGGATCGGCCTCGGCCATCGCCGTCTCTCGATCGTCGACCTGTCGCCGCTCGGCCATCAGCCTATGGAGTCCGCCGACGGCCGCTGGATGCTGGTCTACAATGGCGAGATCTACAATCACTCCGCCCTGCGCGTCGAAGTGAGCGCCGCCGCCGGCGGTGCCGGAATAGCATGGCGGGGCCATTCGGACACCGAGACCTTGCTCGCCTGCATCCAGGCCTGGGGCCTCGAGGCGACTCTCGGCAAGGCGGTAGGCATGTTCGCCATCGCGCTTTGGGACCGGCACCGGCGCGAGCTTCACCTGGCGCGCGACCGCTTCGGCGAAAAGCCGCTCTACTACGGCTGGGCGGGCGCCGACTTCGTCTTCGCCTCCGAGCTGAAGGCGATCCGCGAGCATCCCGGCTTCGACGGGGAGATCGACCGCTCGGCGCTTCGGCTCTACGCGGCGCGCACCTACATCCCGGCGCCGCACTCCATCTACCGGGGCTTCTTCAAGCTGGAGCCGGGTTGCATCCTGAGCCTGTCGCGCGACGCCGCCAAGGCGCGCCGAATCGCACCGCCCGAAGAGGGCAAGGCCGAGAGCGGGGTGAAGCTCACCCGCTACTGGTCCTATCGCGACGTCATGCGGCGCGGCTTCGAGGCTCCGATCACCAACGAGGAGGAAGCGCTCGACCGGCTCGAGCGGACCCTGGCCGAGGCGATCGGCGGCCAGTCGGTGGCGGACGTTCCGGTCGGCGCCTTCCTCTCCGGCGGGATCGACAGCTCGACCGTCGTCGCCCTCTACCAGAAATATTCGTCGATCCCCGTGCGCACCTTCTCGATCGGGTTCGAGGAAGCGGGCTTCAACGAGGCCGAATATGCCAAAGCGGTGGCCAAGCATCTCGGCACCATCCATCACGAACGCTACGTGACGGTGAAGGAGACCCGGGACGTGATCCCGCTGCTCCCGGCGATGTACGACGAGCCCTTCGCCGACAGCTCGCAAATCCCCACCCACCTGGTCAGCCGCTTCGCCCGCGAGCAGGTCACGGTCGCCCTGTCCGGCGACGGCGGCGACGAACTGTTCGCCGGCTACAACCGACACTTCGCCGCTCCCGCTTTGTGGCGCAGGCTGAGCCGGCTTCCGCGGCCGGTTCGGGCGATGATCGGACAGCCGCTGAGCCAGCTTCCCTCCAGCCTGTGGTCGAGCGCGGCAGGACTCCTGCCCGGGCAGCGGCAGCCGCATTTCGGAAGCAAGGTGAAGAAGGCGCTTCGCGTCGCCGGTTCCGCCCGCTCGTTCGACGACGTCTATACGAGCTTCCTCGACGAGTGGAGCTTCGAGCCCTCGCCGGTGCGCGGCGCCGAGGCGGGCGAAGCGGGCTTCGACATGGATTTCGCTCCGGGCGCTCCGGACACGCTGCGGATGATGTATTGCGACGCCGTCTCCTATCTGCCGGACGACATCCTCTGCAAGGTGGACCGGGCCGCGATGGCGGTGAGCCTTGAGACCCGGGTTCCGTTCCTCGACCACCGGGTCGCGGAGCTTGCGGCGCGGATCCCAATGGGGATGAAGGTCAGGGGCGGCAAGGGGAAGCACATCCTTCGCGAGCTCCTCTACCGCGAGGCGCCGAGGGCGCTGTTCGAGCGGCCCAAGGCCGGCTTCGGAATACCCGTCGGCGAGTGGATCAAGGGCCCCTTGCGGCCTTGGGCGGAGGAGCTTCTCAATCCCTCGCGGATGGCCGGCGAAGGCTGGTTCGACGCCGCCATCGTCCAGCGCCGCTGGCGCGACCATCTAAGCGGCCGCCGCGATTCCACGCCTGCGCTCTGGGCCGTGCTGATGTTCCAGGCCTGGCACCGCCAGGAACCCGAAAGCCGCGCCGAGGCGGCCTAGGCTTCAGCGAGTATTACACGCAGAGAACAGAGAACGCAGAGGCACAGAGAAGCCTCCGCTGCGCAGCAGCCTTTTGTAACCGGTGGATCCAGGAAGAGGAGGCGGCTTTCGCCGCTTGGGCCTCTCCGCGTCTCTGCGTTCTCTGCGTGAAACCGTCTGCCCCCGCTCAGCGCGCGCCGAAGCCGCTCAGCACCGTCCGGATGGTACGGGCGATGATCAGCAGGTCGAGCCAGAACGAGAAGTTCTTGATGTAGTAGAAGTCGTACTGGAGCTTCCAGAGCACGTCCTCGACATGCGCGACATGGCCCTGTTTGACTTGCGCCCAGCCGGTGATCCCCGGGCGGACGATGTGGCGGTAACGGTAGAAGGGCAGCTCCGCCTCATACCATTGCGACAGCGCGACCGCCTCCGGCCGCGGGCCGATCCAGCTCATCTCGCCGGTCAGGATGTTGACGATCTGGGGCAGCTCGTCGATCCGGTAGCGGCGGATCACCCGGCCGACCTTCGTCACCCGATCGTCGTCGTCCTGGGTCATCGCCGACGCCCGCGCGTCCTCGGCCGAATGGACCTTCATGCTCCGGAACTTGAACATCGTGAAGGTCCGTCCGCGATAACCCATCCGCTCCTGCCTGAAGAGGATCGGGCCGCGGCTGTCGAAGCGGATGAGGAGCGCGACCACCAGCATGAAGGGCAGAAGCACGGGGATCGCGGCGACGGCCATGGCGAAGTCCCACACCCGCTTCACCTTGGCGTAGACGATCCCCGGGATGAGCGAGCCGAAATTGTTCTCCGACAGATGCTCGATCGCGACCCGGCCGGTCAGCGACTCTTCCATCTGCTTGACGTGCATGACGAGGGTGCCGGCAAGCGCCCGGTCGGCAAGGAAGCGCTCCCATTCGTCGGGCAAGTCGTAACGCAGGTCGGCGACGATCGCGTCGAACGGCGCCTGCTTGTCGGCGGGATCGGAAAGCGCGGTCCAGCGCACCTCCTCGATCTCCATCAGATGGTCGACCTCCCCATAGGGCACGACCCCGATCGACAGGCTCTGCTGCCGCTGCAGCTTGAAGTAGACGATGTAGTACCAGAAGGCGGCGAGCAGGAAGCTGAAGAAGAAGTGAAGGCGGCTGTAACCGAGCCGGGCGAAGAAGAACACGGCGAGCGCGGCGCCGTACGAGGCCGCGAACGACGGCAGGATGTGGTAGGAGGCGCGGACTCCCGGATAATGGGAGACCCGGCGGAAGGCGTAATAGCCGGTGATGAGCGCGAGCGTGGTGCCGACGAGCGAATCGTTGAGCGCGGCGAGGTCGCCCGCCGGGGCGTCGAACGGATAACGGACGCCGTAGGGGAGCAGCACGGCCAGAAGCAGCCCGACGCCGAGCTGGAACCGCACGCGGTGCCAGAGCGTGCGTCGCCCGCTGGTGAATTTGGCCGGACTTAAGGACAATTTTGCTCGCCCCGGGGCTGCGCTTGGAGGGTCTCCCCGCCGTACCGGGAAATTCGACCTGAAGTCCACTATTTGCGCGGCCGGCGCGACGGTTGAGTTCCTCCCGGGCTTTCGGCTAAGCGCCGTGGCAACCTTCCCACCAATCAGGCGACCCCATGCCCATTCTCGTCACCGGCGCGGCCGGCTTCATCGGCTATCACACCAGCCAGCGGCTGCTCGAGCGCGGCGAGGCGGTGATCGGCCTCGACATCGTCAACGACTATTACGACCCGGCTCTGAAGCGCGCCCGCCTCGCCGAACTTGCGAAATACGACTCGTTCCGCTTCCTCGAGGTGGATTTCGCCGATCACAAGGCGCTGACCGAGGCGCTCGACGGCGAGGATTTCGACCGTATCGTCCATCTCGGCGCGCAGGCGGGCGTTCGCTACTCGATCGAGAATCCGCACGCCTACGTCCAGTCCAACCTGGTCGGACACCTCAACATGATGGAGGTCGCCCGGCACCGGCGCGCTCGCCACTTCGTCTACGCCTCCTCCTCCTCGGTCTACGGAGGCAACGACACGCTTCCGTTCCGGGTCGAGGAACGGGTCGATCATCCCCTCTCGCTCTATGCCGCCACCAAGAAGGCAGACGAGCTGATGAGCGAGACATACGCCCACCTCTACCGGCTGCCGCAGACCGGCCTTCGCTTCTTCACCGTCTACGGCCCGTGGGGGCGGCCGGACATGGCGATGTGGCTGTTCGCGCGGGCGATCTTCGCCGGCGAGCCGATCAACGTCTTCGGCGAAGGCAATATGCGCCGCGACTTCACCTATATCGACGACATCGTCACAGGCGTCGTCGCCTGCCTCGACAACCCGCCGCCCGACGACGGCGAGGAGAAGGCCGGCGGAAGCCGGGGGCCGCACCGGCTCTACAATATCGGCAACCACCGCTCGGAGGAGCTCACCCGGATGATCGACCTGCTCGAGCAGGCCTGCGGCCGCAAGGCGGAGCGGCGGCTGCTCGAGATGCAGCCGGGCGACGTCCGCGACACCTATGCCGACATCAGCGCCATCCAGCGCGACCTGGGCTTCGAGCCGAAGACGACCATCGACGAAGGCGTCCCGCGCTTCGTCGACTGGTACCGGAGCTATCACGGCCTCTGAAAATCCTCCCCCGGATTTGCGGGGCGGGGGACCGCGCGTAGCGCGGTGGAGGGCTTTTCAGAGCCGGAAAGAGGCCCCTGCACCATGCTGACGCATGGCCCCCTCCCCTGCGAATGCAGGGGATTTGGTTAGAGCGACCACCTCTCCACGCCGGGGAATTCGCGTCCGGCATAGAGATTCTTGAGGTCGGCGAGCAGGCCGCCCTCCGCCACCAGCCCCGCCACCCGATCGTCGCTAAGCGCGCGATATTCGTCGTGAGACACGGCGGCGACGACGAGGTCGTAGCTCCGCTCGAGCGCGTCCGCCGCAAGCTCCGCGCCATATTCGTGCCGCGCTTCGGCCGGATCGGCGAGCGGATCGTGGACGGTCACCTTATGCCCCAGGGACTCGAGGCGGCGAATCACGTCGACCACCTTGCTGTTGCGCAGGTCCGGCACGTTCTCCTTGAAGGTCAGCCCCATGACCAGGGCGCTGCCCGGACGCCCGCGGCGCTCATCGAGGCGCTCGGCGACCCAGGCGCCCATGCCGTCGTTGATCGCCCGGCCGGCGAGGATCACGTTGGGATCCTGGCCGAGCTGCTGGGCGCGGAAGCTTAGATAATAAGGGTCGACGCCGATGCAGTGGCCGCCGACCAGGCCGGGCTGGAACTTGAGGAAGTTCCACTTGGTCCCCGCCGCCGCCAGCACATCCCAGATCGAGATGTCCATCCGGGAGAAGATCTGGGTGATCTCGTTCATGAAGGCGATGTTGATGTCGCGCTGAGCGTTTTCGATCACCTTGGCCGCCTCGGCCGCCCGGATCGACGCGGCGCGGAACACGCCGCCGGAGGTCACCGCTCCGTAGATGGCGCAGAGCCGCTCGAGCACCTCGGGATTCTCGCCCGCGACCACCTTCATGATCCGGTCGACCGTATGCTCGCGGTCGCCCGGGTTGATCCGCTCCGGCGAGTAGCCGAGGAAGAAGTCGCGGCCGCGCACCAGACCGGCCACCTCCTCGATCAGGGGGCCGCAAACGTCCTCGGTCACTCCGGGGTAGACGGTGCTTTCGTAGACGATCACCGGCTTCTTCGCCGGATCGAGCAGCGTCGCGAGCGAGCGGGTCGCGCCGATCACCGGGCTAAGGTCGGGCTGGTTCGATTCGTCGACCGGGGTCGGCACGGTGACGATGTAGATGTCGGCGCCGCGGCACTCGTCGGCGTTGCTGGTGAGCTTGAGCGACGAGGCCTTCAGCACCGCCTCCTCGACCTCGCGGGTGCGGTCGAGGCCGCGCCCCAGCTCCTCGACCCGGCGGCTGTCGATGTCGAGCCCCACCACCGAATAGCTGCGGGCGAGCGCCACGGCCAGCGGGAGGCCGACATAGCCAAGGCCGACGACGACGATCTGCTCGTTCCTGGACGCGCTCATGATTCTCGCTTCTGAAGGTTGGAAAGGGGCAAGGCCCGCCGCGCCAAGACTGGAGCGGAGCGAAGATGTCAAGCCGGACGGGCGATCAGGACGCCGTCTCCCGGCCGTAAAAGGCGGCGTGGCGGGCCTCGAGCCAGGCGCGGTTCTCGCGAGTGAGGTAGAGAAGGTAGGAACGCGGCTTCCGGGTCAGGTTCCTGGGAACCTCGCTCTTCATCCCGAGCGTGCCCGCCAGGTCCCCGACGAAGTGGATGCAATTGTGGCTTCCAAGGTCGTAGGAAGGCTGCGGCCAGCTGCGCCAGCGCGCGATGGTCGTCATCACGCGTCCATATTCCTGGTCGGACAGGACGAGGCTGAAATGCTTGTCGCTGCCCTTGATGTAGTTCTTGCCATGGTCGGAGATCACCTCCCCCCCGACCTTGCCCATCAGGATGGCGGGGGTCACGGCCTTGGCGGTGAAGCCGAAATCGGCATCGATTCGCTCGCCGCTGCCGTCCAGCGTCCCGGTCATCGTGACGAAGGCATGCGGGAAGCTCGAGCCCAGCTCCTTGCTGTAGAAGGTGATCGTGACCGCCGCGGAAGCGGGCGTCCCCACCGCCAGAAGGAAGCAGGCGGCGACCACGGCGGCGAGCCGCGACAGTCCAAAGGCTCCGGCCAAAACCCTTCTCCCCATGCCGATGATGCGAACCCTCTGAAACAAAATGGCTTTCCCGGCAATATACACACCGCCGCCTTACTGTCGCAACTTTGCAACACTTTGCCGATAAGGCGCAATGGCCTTGAACCTACGCTTGCACTCGGCGTTGGGTTGAGGCTTCTGATCGGGACGCCCCGTCAGGAGCGGAACGGTTTTTGGATGCGGCGGATTCGGGGTAGACAGCCTTGAAAGCCTCGGATAGGAACGCTGACTGAAATTCGAGAAGATCAGGCTCGAGTACGAAGGGAGAAGCTGACGTGAGTTTCAAGGGTATTATAGCTGCGGCCACTTCGGTTGCGCTGATGGTGGCGCCGACCATGGCTGCCGCGCAGACCTCCACCGCCGCTCGCGGCATGGAAGTTTCGCCGGCGGGTGAGAGCGTCAACGGCAGCGAGCTCCGCGGCGGCTTCATCATTCCGCTGATCGCGCTCATCGCGATCATCCTCGGCATCCTCGCCGCAACCCATAACGACGACGGCGACCTTCCGAACAGCCCGTAACGGCTTCGGTTATACTCGCTAGAGTCTGAGATTTGGCCGGATGAGGTTTAACTTCATCCGGCCAATTTTTGCGTCTGCATGAGGTAGGCCTTGCTCGCGCTCACCAGGCGATTCCTGCTCCCCGCCTTGGTCGGCCTCGCCTGCGCGGGCGCCGCTCCCGCGCCGCCGCCCGGGCCGATTCTCGAGCCGGCGCCCGGTGCGACGGCGGTTGCCGGAGTCGGAACCACTCTTCGGCAGGACGACCTTCGAGTCCTCGCAGTGGCGTATCGGCTCGCCGTCGCCGGCCGGCGCCTTTGCCCGCAATCCCACCCCATCACCGGGATGATGTTCCATCACCTCGCCGAATATCTGCCGCGCGACCGGCCGTTGATGGTCGCCCGCTACGGCCTCGACCGGGGGCCCGGCGTTCTCGCCGTGCTCAGCGGAAGCCCGGCGGACAAGGCCGGCCTGACGGCGGGCGACGTGCTCCTCGCCGTTGACGGCAATCCCTTTTCCTCACCGGTCCGAATCGCCGCCGAGCCCGACCGCAAGAGATGGCGCAAGATGCTGGAGCAGAGCGAGGCGCAGCTCGAAACGGCGCTTGCCGACGGCCCGGCCGAGCTGACGGTGCTTCGGCAGGGGCGCGAGCTTCGCCTGCGCCTGGAGGCCCTCCCCGCCTGTCTGGCGCGCGTGCGGCTCGCCCGCTCCACCCAGGTCAACGCGTTCGACACCGGCGGCTACGTGGTCATGACCACGGCGATGCTCGCCTTCGTCCAGAATGACGACGAGCTTGCCGTCGTGCTCGGCCACGAGCTTTCGCACGGCATATTGGGCCACCCCGCAATGCGCACAGAGGAAGGGGTCCTGGCGAGCCTGGGGATCGGCGCGGCGACCTTGTGGAACCGCGAGGCCGAGGCCGACCGGCTGGGCCTTAGGCTGATGGCCGCCGCCGGCTACGATCTCAACCGGGCCATTCCCTTCTGGCGGCGGTACCTGACGAAATATGACGGTCCGCAGATCTTCCGAAGCCACCCCAGCCTCGCCGCTCGCGAGCAGATCGTCCGCGACGAGATGGCGAAGTTGGGGACGGGCGGGAGGCGCTGATACGTCCATTGCATCCCTGCGGCGAAACGGCGGGAAGGGGCCACGGAAGGTGGTCGAAGGTTAACCGGCCCGTCAGCCAAGGTTCCTGACCGAATTCCATGCGGGTGACCTTTACCCCGCCGCCTTCGGCGGTCCCCCTCCAATTCCAAGGATGGGGAGGCAAGGCTAGAGCTTCGTCCTTAGCGACCAGAGCTCCGGGAAGGCGCGCTTCGAGATGGTGCTCTGCAGATAGGCGACTCCGGCCGTCCCGCCGGTGCCGCGCTTGGCGCCGATGATACGCTCGACGGTGACGACATGCTTGTGCCGCCACGTGGCGAGGGCGTCGTCTATGTCGACCAGCTTCTCGGCGAACTGGTAGAGCGGCCAGTGCCGCTCGGGATCGCGATAGACCTGCGCCCAGGCTTCTTCGATCGTCTCGCTCGGCCGGTGGGGCTGCGACCAGTCCCGCTCCGCCGGCACCGCGGCGGGCGCCAGGCCCGCCCGCGCAAGCGCGGCATTGGCCTCGTCCCACAGGCTCGGCCGATGAAGCGCGTCGAGCAAGGCTTCGTGCCAGCCGGAGCCTTCCTCCTGGAACTTGAGGTGGCCGCCGTCCTTAAGCCCGAGCCGGTATTCGAACAGCCTGAACTGGGCGGACTGGAAGCCGGAGCTCGAGCCCAGCACGTCGCGGAAGCTTGAATAATCGGCGGGAGTCATCGTCGCCAGAACGTCCCAGCTCAACGTCATCACCGCCTGGATCCGGGAGACGCGCGACAGGCTCTTATGCACCTCGAATAGCGAATCGCGGCGGATCTGGCCGATGGAAAGGTCGATCTCGTGAAGGATCTGCTTGAGCCACAGCTCCTTGGTCTGGTGGATGATGACGAACAGCATCTCGTCATGATGCGGCGAGATCGGGTGCTGGGCGGTGAGCAGCCGGTCGAGCGAAAGATAGCCGCCATAGGTCATCGAGGCGGGCGTATCTGTCATCGCGGGATCAGCCGTGCGAGGCGAAGACGGAGCGGCGGCCGGAACGGTCGAAGGCGAAGACCCGGTAGGGCTCCCGGTGCGTCCCCATCTCCATACCCGGGCTGCCGGTCGGCATTCCGGGGGTCGCGATCCCGGCCGCGCCCGCCGGTCGGGTCGCGAGCAGGCGCTTGATGTCCTCGGCGGGCACATGCCCCTCGACGACATAGCCGCCGATCAGGGCGGTATGGCACGATCGCAGGTCCGTGGGCACGCCGCGGGCGTTCTTGACCGCGGCCATGTCGGCGCTGTCCACGACCTTGAACCTGAAGCCCAGCGCCGCCTCGATCTTCTTAGCCCAGCCGGTGCAGCAGCCGCAGCCCGGATCGCGCCACATCGTCGGGGAAGGGACGGCGGCGGCGGCCGGTTCCCACCCCAGCATGGGCGCGGCGGCGGCGGCGGCCAAGGCGGCGAGTGCGGCGCGGCGGTCGAGACTTTCCATTCTTCCCTCCGGTTGCTCCCTTACGCCTACAGGCGCTCGGCGCTGGCGACGACCTCGGTCGCCCGAAGCGCGGCGAGGATGCGCATCAGATGCTGCACGTCGTGAACCTCGATGTCGAGGTGGAAGGTATGGAAGCTGCCGTCGCGGCTCGCCTGCTCCATCGAGACGATATTGGCGCCGTGGCTGCCGAGGATTCCGGCGATTGCGGCGAGCGACCCGGGCTCGTTGCGGATGACGACGCACAGCCGCGCGGTGCCGCCGTCCGATTCGTCTCCCCAGGCGAGGTCGACCCAGTCCGCGTCCTCGCCATTGGCGAGCGAATCGCAACCGATCGTGTGGACCTCGATCTCCTCGTCCTCGCGGCGAAGGCCGACGATCCGGTCGCCGGGAATCGGGTGGCAGCATTGCGCCAGCTTGAACGCAACTCCCGGGGTGAGGCCCTTGATCGAGATAGCGGTCCGCTGCGGCGGCGGCTTCACGCCGTCCTTGCCGGTCGAGCCCGGCATCAAAGCTTCCATGACGGCGACGTCGCTGACCCGCTTCATCGCGATCGCTTCCATCAGGCCCGAATCGTCGTGGAAATGGAGGCGCTTCAAGGCCTCGGCCATCGCTTCCCAGCCGAGCGGCTGGGGAAGGCGCTGGACGATCTCGTCGAAGATCTTGCGCCCCAGAGCCACCGTCTCCTCGCGCTCCTTCGACTTGACGAAGCGGCGGATCTTGGCGCGCGCCTTGCCGGTGACGACGAAGGCGAGCCAGCCGGGCTGCGGGTGCTGGGCCTTTGAGACGAGGATCTCGACCTGGTCGCCATTCTCGAGCGGGGTGCGCAGCGGCATCACCCGTCCGTTGATCTTCGATCCCACCGTCTGGTCGCCCAAATCGGTATGGACGGCATAAGCGAAGTCGACCGGAGTCGCGCCCTTGGGCAGCTGGATGAGCTCGCCCTTGGGCGTGAAGGCGAAGATCCGGTCCTGGTACATCGCCATGCGGGTATGCTCGAGCAGCTCCTCCGCCGAAGCCGCGTGCTCGAGTATCTCGACAAGGTCGCTGATCCAGGGGTGCTGCGCCGAGGCCTGGACCTCGCCTTCCTTATAGGCCCAGTGGGCGGCGAGCCCGTGCTCAGCCCGGGCGTGCATCTCGCGGGTCCGGATCTGGACCTCGATCCGCATCTGCTCGTCGTGGATGACGGTGGTGTGAAGGGACTGGTAGCCGTTGCGCTTCGGGGTGGAGATGAAGTCCTTGAATCGGCCCGGCACCACCGGCCAGCGCTGGTGGATGAGGCCGAGCGTGCGATAGCATTCGTCGACCGTGGGGACGATCGCCCGGAACGCCATGACGTCGGAGAGCTGCTCGAAGCTGACGTGCCGCTCGGCCATCTTGCGCCAGATCGAATAGGGATGCTTCTCGCGCCCCTGCACCTCCGCCTCCAGCCCGTGAGCCTCGAGATGCGCCTTGAGGCCGCGGGCGATGCGGTCGATCATCTTCTCGCCGCCGCCCTTGTGGAGCTGCTCGAGGCGCTTTGCGATCGACGCATAGGCATCCGGCTCGAGCTCGCGGAAAGCGAGGGTCTGCATCTCGGTCATGAACTCGTACATGCCGATCCGCTCGGCCAGCGGCGCATAGATATCCATCGTCTCGCGCGCGATCCGGCGGCGTTTCTCCTCGGACTTGATGAAGTGGAGGGTGCGCATGTTGTGGAGCCGGTCGGCCAGCTTGACCAGCAGAACCCGGATGTCGCCGGACATGGCGAGGAGGAACTTGCGAAGGTTCTCGGCCGCGCGCTGGCTCTCCGACTGGGCCTCGATCTTGGAGAGCTTGGTCACGCCGTCGACCAGGCGGGCGACATTCTGGCCGAAATGCTTCTCGATCTCCTCGGGCGTCGCGACCGTATCCTCGATCGTGTCGTGAAGGATCGCGGTGACGATGGTCTCGTCGTCGAGATGGAGGTCGGTGAGGATCCCGGCGACCTCTATGGGATGGCTGAAATAAGGATCGCCGGAGGCGCGGGTCTGGGTGCCGTGCTTCTGCATCGAGAAGACGTAGGCACGATTGATCATCGCCTCGTCCGCGTCCGGATCGTAGGCTCTTACCTTCTCGACCAGTTCATATTGCCTTAGCACCGGGCCGACATTGGGTGCGCCGCCGCGGCGTTGCAAGGACTTACCGGCACCCGGGGCCCCGCCTGCGGCCGGTTGCACTTCGCAACCCGAACGGATTGCGCTATGGAAAAGCCGAAAAGGCCGTAGGTTGAGGCACATGAACAAGATCGAGCGGTTCAGGGAGGTATTCACCGAGTGCGGGATCTCCGCCGCGCTCGAAGTGGTGGGGGAGCGCTGGTCGTTCCTGATCCTCCGCGGGACGTTCAACGGCCTTCATCATTTCGAGGAGTTCCAGTCGAACCTCGGGATCGCCCGCAACATTCTCTCGAACCGGCTCGGCCGGCTCGTCGAGCACGGGATATTGCGCCGCGACCCCGATCCCGACGATCGCCGCAAGGTCGCCTACCGGCTGACTGACAAGGGCCGCGACCTGCTCCCGGTGCTGCTCTCGCTGCGCCAGTGGGGTGAGCGCTGGGTTTCCGGCCTCCCGTCGAACCCGGTGCTGGTCGATCGCCTCAACCGCCGCCCCATCGCCCCGATCACCGTCTGTTCGGAGGACGGAAGGCCGCTGACCGTCGGTGACATGGAGTGGATCGACCGCGCCGAGATCGGCAAGGGCGAGGCGGCTTAACCCTCTCCGTTTCTACTTCTTCACCGCGAGCGGGAGCGAATCGAACAGCCCGCCATCGCCGGCCCGCCGCGCCCGCTCGATCTCGAGCATCCTGAACTTGGTCGAGACTCCGCCCGGCGCCGAGAAGCCGCCGCTCTTGCCGCCCGAGGCGAGGACCCGGTGGCAGGGGACAACGATCGGCACGGGGTTACGGCCGAGCGCCACGCCGACCGCCTGGGCGGCACCGGGAGCGCCGATCTCGCGGGCGATCTCGCCATAGGTTCGGACCTCGCCGTGCGGGATCCGAAGGGCGGCCGAATAGACCTTTCGTTCGAGGCCGGACGCCGCCGAAAGGTCGAGCGGGATGGCGGAGAGATCGACCGCCTCTCCGGCCAGGAGCCGGACGATGCGGGCGAGGGAGTCGCGGATAAGTTCCGGCGGCTCCGCCTCGATCGCGCCGGGAAAGCGCCGGTCGAGCCGGGCACGCATCGCCGCCTCGTCGAGTTCGGGAAGGGCGGCCCCAACGACAAGGCCGCCGCGCCACAGGAGGGCGCAGCGGCCTATCGCCGTCTCGAAAAGGACGAACCGGGTGGGGTCGCCCCCCGGACCGTTACTCGTAGTCGCCGCCGGCATTGTTGTTGCGAGGCGGAGCCGCTGCGGTAAGCCGGAGCGCCTCGGCCGACTGGGACAGCGAGCCGACCTCGTCCGGCGCCTCGTCGTCGTCGACCTGGACCCGCTGAAGGCTTCCAACCAGCGACTCCTCGAGATGCCGCGGCTTCACGGTCTCCTCCGCGATCTCGCGAAGCGCGACGACCGGATTCTTGTCGCGATCGCGGTCGATGGTGAGGTCGCCGCCGCCCGAAATCTGGCGCGCGCGCTGGGCCGCGAGCAGCACCAGGTCGAACCGGTTCGGAATCTTGTCGACGCAATCTTCGACGGTAACGCGCGCCATCTGTGGAGCTCCGCTGGACGATGTAGGGGGAGAGCGGGCGAGATATGGGGGCGGGCCCGAAAAGTCAATGTTTCGCGCCGAGGCTTGCCCTGCGCCCGCCGCCGGGTCATGCCGTGCCATGACCGAAGGTCCAGTGCACGAGCCCGCAGTCGCGGCCGACGTCGGCGGCAACCGCCTTACCTTGCTTCCGGAGGGGCCGGAGCGGCTCGATGCGTTGATCGAGCTCATCGAGGAGGCTCGCGAGACCCTTCGCTTCCTCTACTACATGTTCATGGACGACAATTCCGGCACCCGGGTGCGCGACGCCCTGGTGGCGGCGGCCGGGCGCGGGGTGAAGGTGTGGGTGCTGGTCGACGGCTTCGGATCGACTGGAAACCTCGATTTCTTCCAGCCGCTGATCGATTCGGACGTCAGCTTCTGCCGGTTCAGCCCCAATTACGGGCGCAAATATCTGCTCCGGAACCACCAGAAGCTCGCCATGGCCGACGGAGACCGGGTGCTGATCGGCGGCTTCAACATCTCCGACGATTATTTCGGAACGGTCGAATCCGGCGCCTGGCGCGACATCGGCCTGGAAGTGGTGGGGGACGGCGTGGGCTGCCTCGCCCGCTATTTCGACGATCTGTTCCGCTGGACGAGCGGCAATCACGCGCGAAGCCGCGACCTTCGCCGGATGCTCCAGCAGCACAGCGTCACCGAAGGCCCGCTCGACTGGCTGTTCGGCGGCCCGACCCGCCGGCTCAGCCCCTGGGCCCGGGCGGTGCGCCGCGACATGCTCGACGCGACCCGGCTCGACATCATCGCCGCCTATTTCGCTCCGGCCCCGGCGATGCTTCGGCGCATGACCAAGGTCGCTCGGCGCGGGCGGGTGCGCCTTCTCACCGCGGCCAAGTCGGACAACAATGCCACCATCGCGGCGGCCCGGAGCACCTACAACTGGCTCTTGAAGCGGCGGGTCGAGATATTCGAGTACCAGCCGACCAAGCTTCACACCAAGCTCTTCGTCGTCGACGACGTGGTCCATATTGGATCGGCCAATTTCGACATGCGAAGCCTGTTCCTCAACCTGGAGATGATGCTCCGCATCGAGGACAAGGGCTTCGCCGCCGAAATGCGCCGGTTCGTCGACCGGGAGGTCAAGGCGAGCGAGCCGATCACCCTCGCCGAGCACCGGCGCCAGCGCACCTGGTTCAACCGCCTTCGCTGGGCGCTGGGCTATTTCATCGTCGCTATCGCCGACTACCGGATCGCCCGCAGGCTGAACTTCAGGCGGTAAAATGAGGACAGCTTAGAATTTCCGGGAAGATCGTCCGCGGAGAACGAAGGTGTCCGGAAATTCTAAACTGTACCCGGCCCTCCGTCAGTCCTTCCAGGCCCAGAACAGCGTCGCCGGCGGGATGTTCACCCACTCGAAGCCGCGGTCGATGCGGCGGAAATAGGGGGCGATGAACTGCCGCACCTTGGGCGAGAACTGGTAGACCAGGAACGCCCCGCCAGGCCGGAGCACGTCGGCCGTCGCCTCGGCGATCGCCGGCCCGACTCCGGGCGGAAGCGTGGAGAAGGGCAGGCCGGAGAGGACGTAGTCGGCGCCGTCGAGGCCGAAATCGTTGAGGATCTCGCGAACGTCCGCCGCCGAGCCGGTCACCGCGCGGAGCCGCGAATCGCGGATCTTGCCGTTCAGATAGGTGGTGAAATCGGCGTTGGTGTCGATCGTCAGGAGGATCGCGTCGGGCGACAGGCGCGACAGGATCTCCTGCGTGAAGGTGCCCACGCCCGGGCCGTATTCGACGAACAGCTTGCACGTCTTCCAGTCGACGGGCGAGAGCATCTTGTCGATCAGCATCCGGGACGAGGGGATGACGGATCCGACCATCACCGGGTGCTTGATGAAGCCGCGAAGGAACTGCCAGAGCGGTCCGCCGCCCGTGCGCCGCGCAAAGGCGCGGCTCCGCTGTGCTTGTTCGCCGGGAAAGGTCATGCCTGGTCCATATGTTGGGTGAAGGTGCCTGCGTTGGCAAATCAACGCCGCAATGGCAAGGGCGGCGCCCGATCGGCGCCCAAATAACCCAAATGCGGGACAGTTCGAACCCCATGTGCGAACGGGGCTCCGTGCCGACTCCCGCCGCCCTCTCCCGCGAGCGATTCGCGCTTCTCTTCGCGGTCATGCTGGTCGCCGCGTCGGGCAATACGGCGATGCAGTCGCTGATGCCGGCGATCGGCCGCGAGCTGAAGATCGCCGATCTGTGGGTGGCGGTGGCGTTCAGCCTGTCCGCGGTGGTGTGGGTGGCGGTCGCTCCGCACTGGGCGCGCCGAGCCGACCGGCGCGGACGCCGCGCGCTGATGCGGCTCGGGCTCTACGGCTTCATCGCGTCGATGACGATCTGCGGGACGATACTCGCCGCGGGGCTGCACAGGCTGATCGCCCCGACCGCGGTGTTCGTCATCTTCATCTTCGGCCGGGCGATCTACGGCGGCTGGGGCTCCGCCTCCCCGTCCGCCGTCCAGGCCTATATCGCCGCGCGTACCGAGGGGGCCGAGCGGACCGCCTACCTCTCCGGCCTCGCTTCCTCCTTCGGCCTGGGCACGATCATCGGCCCGGCCATCGCCCCGCTCTTAATCTTCGAGCCGCTCGGCCTGGCGGGCCCGCTGTTCGTCTTCGCCGGAATCGGCGCGGCGGTTCTGGCGGTGCTGGTCACCCGGCTGCCGGACGATACGCCCCGCTCCGACGCGCGCGGCGAGGTCGCCGATTTTCCGTCTATGGGCGGTCTGTTCGTCGCCGGCGCGCCCGACTCCGCGCCGCAAGCGAAGCTCAAGTGGACCGATCCTCGAGTCCTTCCCTGGCACATCATCGGAACCATCGGCGGCCACGGCAATGCGGCCCTGCTGGGAACGATCGGCTTCCTCGTGATCGACCGATCCGGGGTCCCGCTCGGCGAGGCGCAGCAGTCGATCGCCATCGTCCTGATGGCCGGCGCCGGAGCCACATTGCTCGCCCAATGGGGGCTGATCCCCTGGCTCGGCCTCACGCCGCACCAGCTCGTCCTCTGGGGCCTCCTCCTCGCCGCGCTGGGAACTGCGGCGACGGGGCTTTCCGGCACCATGTACGGAGTGACATTGGGCTTCGCCCTCGCCTCGCTCGGCTTCGGCTTCTTCCGCCCCGGCTTCACCAGCGGCGCCTCGCTCGCCGTCCGCCCCGACGAGCAGAACGCCGTCGCCGGAATGGTCACCTCGGTCAACGGGGTCGCCTATATCGCCGCCCCCGCCGCGGGCGTAGCGCTCTACGGCCTGTGGATGCCGCTGCCCTTCCTGGCGGTCGCCGGCCTCCTGCTCCTCCTCGCCGCCTGGGTGAAGCTGCGGGTCGGGCGGGCGCCGGGCTAGGCGCCGCGGCGCCCGGCCTTCAATTGTTATTGAACCGCTACCCTACTTGGATCATGGTCCGTCCATCGCCTCGCGATTTATTGGGCAGAGGCGACCGAGAGAGACTGTGCACTCCCGCCCGTACGTCGCGGGAGTCCTCAATGCAGCCGCCTGCCGGTCCACTCGACCTTTTCGTCCGCAAGCTCGAGAGCCACGCTCCGCTTGGCGCCGAGGATCGTGCGGCGGTGCGGGCCCTGCCCCACAGGCTCGCGACCCTCGAATCGCAAAGCTACATGGCCCGCGAAGGCGACGTGCCGGAAAATTGCGCGATCCTCGTCTCGGGTCTCGCCTGCCGTCACAAGCAGACCCGGGAGGGCGTGCGGCAGATCGTCGGCCTCAACATTCCGGGCGATCCGCTCGACCTCCAGAACCTCTTCCTCGACGTGTCGGATCACAACGTCCAGACCCTGACCCGGGCCGAACTGGCGATCGTGCTCCGCGGCGACCTGAGGACGCTCATGTCGGAATCGCCCGCCGTGGGCCACGCCTTGCGGGTGCTCATGCTGGTCGAATCGTCGATCTTCCGCGAATGGGTGCTGAACGTCGGGCGCCGAGACGCGCCGGCGAGGCTCGCCCACCTCCTTTGCGAGGTGGGGGTCCGGCTCAAGGCGCAGGGGCTTTCCGACGGCGACGATTACGAGCTGCCGATGACCCAGGAGCAGCTTGGCGACGCGCTCGGGCTCACCCCAGTCCACGTCAACCGGACCATCCGGACGCTCGAGCTTCGCGGCTTCCTCGAACGCGACCGGCGCCGCATCCGGATCGCCGATTGGCCGCGAATGCGCGAATTCGGCGACTTCAACCCGCGCTACCTCCACCTCCCGCGGGATAAGCCGGAGGCGAGCGTCGCCCGCGCCGCCGTCTAGCGATCGCGCGCCCTCACGTCTCGATCGCGATCGCGTCGCCGAACGTCACCTTCGCGACCACCCGGCCGCTCGAATCCGCGATGCTGATGTGATGATGGAGGACGAGCCGGCCCTGCCGGACCTGCTCAGCCGCCAGCGCCCGCACGTCCCGCCGGGCCTCGCCGAGCGCCGCCTCGACGCCGGAAAGCTCCCGCCCCTCGAGGTCGTCGACGATCAGGTCGTTCTTGAGGTGGAAGTAGAAGCGCGGCATGCAGGCATCCTACGCCCCTCCCGCACCTGAAGTGCTGATCTGCGTCAAGTCGACCCTGAACACGCACTGCGTTCTTAACATTTGATAGGTCATTCGCGCGCATCATAGTTGAGCGCGGTGGGGCCAAACCCAGACTAACCCTTGGAAGAAGGTTGCCGAGCATCGTCGCTCGGCGGCCGACTCCCGATCATTGCGGGAGGAGGGGGGTAGGGAAAGTGCCGGCCGTGAACGATCCGCTGGATCTGCTGGTGCGCAAGCTCGCCCTCCATGCGCCGCTGGACGAGGCGGACCGAGCGGCGATTCTCGCCCTTCCCTATGTCCTTCGCACCGTCGACCCGCACACCTACACGACCCGCGAGGGCGACGTTCCGGGGCCCTGTGCCGTCGTCGTCTCCGGCTTCGCCTATCGCCAGAAGCTGACCGGAGACGGGGCGCGGCAGATCGTCAGCCTCCACGTCCCGGGCGAGCCGCTCGACTTCCAGCACCTCTTCCTCGACGTCGCCGACCACAGCGTCCAGACCCTGACCCGCGCCGAGCTCGCCTTCATCGCCCGGCGCGACCTTCAGGTTCTGGCGCGCGAGCGGCCGGCCGTCGGCCACGCCATCCTCGTCTCGATCCTCATCGAGGCGTCGATCTTCCGCGAATGGGTGCTGAACGTCGGCCGCCGCGACGCCCGCGGCCGGGTCGCCCACCTGCTCTGCGAGTTCGCGCTCCGGCTGAAGGCCTATGGGCTCGCCGAGCAATATGGCTACGAGCTGCCGATGTCGCAGGAGCAGCTCGCCGACGCGATCGGGCTCACCGCCGTTCACGTCAACCGCACCCTGAAGGCGCTCGAGAAGGAAGGGCTGATCAAGCGCCAGCGCCGCTTCGTCAGCTTCCCCGACTGGGAGCGGCTCCGCTCCGCCGCGGACTTTTCGGAGCGCTATCTCCACCTCTCCCGCCAGCGGGAGGGACTGGCGGAGGCAGGGTAGGCACGGCTCGGCGGGGTCCAACCCGCTCATGCCGTCACCCTGAACTCGGTTCAGAGTCCAGGCCTCCACCCGCGAGGCGGCTCGTGGCTGGATGCTGAAACAAGTTCAGCATGACGGTGGGCGCGATTGCCCCTCAATCCGTACCCTTCGGTCCGCGCGGATGGAGCATTCCGGGCGCGATGAAGCCGATCCCGCCGCCGGCGCTTAGCGCGTCCTGCTTCAACCGGCCCTGCATCTGCTCGTAATCGCGCTCCACCTCCTCGGTGACGGAGGCTCTCGTCTCCTCGAGGGCGTGCTCGAAATCGGCCATATTGACCTCCTTCGCGTCCATCGCGCCGCGAAGCGCGAACAGCCCGGCGCGGCGGACGAGGTCCTCCAGATCGGCGCCGGTGAAGCGCTCGGTCCGGCGGGCGAGGCCGTCAATGTCGACATCGCCGGCGAGCGGCATCTTGGCGGTGTGGATCCCGAGGATGTGGCGGCGCCCCTCCTCGTCCGGCACCGACACGTAGATCAATTCGTCGAAGCGGCCGGGGCGCAGAAGCGCCGGATCGACCAGGTTCGGCCGGTTGGTGGCGCCGATCACCACCACCGATCCCAGTTCCTCCAGCCCGTCCATCTCGGCGAGGATGGTGTTGACCACCCGCTCGGTCACCTGCGGCTCGCCGAGGCCGCCGCCGCGGGCGGGGACGAGGCTGTCCAATTCGTCGATGAAGATCACCGTCGGGGCGACCTGGCGGGCGCGGGCGAACAGACGGGCGATCTGCTGCTCGCTTTCGCCATACCATTTGGAGAGGAGATCGGACGATTTGGTGGCGATGAAGTTCGCTTCCGCCTCGCGCGCCGTCGCCTTGGCGAGCAGGGTCTTGCCGGTGCCGGGCGGGCCGTAGAGGAGGAAGCCCTTGGCGGGGCGTATTCCCATCCGCTTGAACGCGTCGGGATGCTTCAGCGGCAGCTCGACGCCCTCGCGAAGCCGCTCGCGTGCCTCGTCGACTCCGCCGATATCGTCCCAGCCGATGGTCGGCGCCTGGACCATCACCTCGCGCATCGCCGAGGGCTGGACGCGTTTGATCGCCTCCTCGAAGTCGGCGCCGGTCACCGCCAAGGTGTCGAGCACCTCCGGCGGGATCGTCCCTTCCTCGAGGTTGATCCGAGGCATGATCCGGCGAACCGCCTCGATCGCCGCCTCGCGCACCAAAGCGGCGAGGTCGGCGCCGACGAAGCCGTAGGTGCGCCGCGCCAGCTCGGGCAGATTGACTCCGCCGTCGAGCGGCATTCCGCGGGTGTGGATCCCAAGGATCTCGCGCCGGCCGCCTTCGTCGGGAACGCCGATGACGATCTCGCGATCGAACCGGCCGGGCCGGCGAAGCGCCTCGTCGATCGCCTCGGGCCGGTTGGTGGCGGCGATCACCACCGTATTCTGCCGCGGCTCTAGGCCGTCGAGCAGGGTGAGGAGCTGGGCGACCAGCCTCTTCTCCGTCTCGCCCTGGACCTGGCCGCGCTTGGGCGCGATCGAATCGATCTCGTCGATGAAGATGATCGAAGGCGCCGCCTTGCCGGCCTCCTCGAACACCTCGCGAAGCCGCCGCTCGCTCTCGCCATAGGCCGAGCCCATGATCTCGGGCCCGGCGATGTGGAAGAAATTGGCGTCGCTCTCGTTCGCCACCGCCCGCGCCAGCCGGGTCTTGCCGGTGCCGGGAGGGCCGTAGAGCAGCACGCCCTTGGGCGGATCGACCCCGAGCCGCTCGAAGATTTCCGGATAGCGGAGCGGGAGCTCGACCATCTCGCGAAGCTGGTCGATCGTCGCTCCGATCCCGCCGAGATCGTCGTAGGTCACGTCCGCGCGCCTCGTCTCGGTCGCCTCGGTATATTCGGCGCGGAGCTCGACCTCGGTGGTTGCGTCGATATGGACGATGCCCTTGGGGGCGGTGGAGACGACGGTGAGCCTTATCTCCTGGAGCGCGTAGGCGGGCGAGGCGAGCATCTGGCGAAGCTCGGGCGGAATGTCGCCGCGCTGGACCTGCTGCTGGCCGGTCGTCGCGACGACGTCGCCGGCGGTCAGCGGCTTCATTCCGAAGCTGCGCTTCAGCGCCTGGGCAGAGCCGTGGAGCCGCAGATTCTTCTGCGCCGGGGCGAAGACCACCCGCTGCGCCGCCTTCGACTCGGCCTTTCGGACGGTGACGTAGTCGCCCGAGCCGATCTCCGCATTGGCGCGCTGCAGGCCGTCCAGCCGGACGATGTCGAGCCCTTCGTCTTCGGGATAGGGTCCTACTGCGCGGGCGGGAGTGGAGCGCTTGCCGCCGATCTCGACGACGTCGCCCTCGGCCAGCTCGAGCAGCGCCATCAGCCGCCGCGGCAGCCGCGCGAGGCCGCGGCCGCTATCTTCCGGCCGCATCGTCGCCACCTGCAGCCGAGCCGGCTGCTTTTCCTCGTCGGCCATGTCGATCGTCTCCTGTGCCCGAAGGCAGATAGGAGCCAACAACCAAGCTGCCAGCCCGAGAGGTCCAAAAAAAAGGGCCGGTTCCCGAAGGAGCCGACCCTGAAAGTTTTTAGGAGAGGATGCCTGAAAGGCAGGGTCTTTCTCGCTTTCGGGCACTTATTGTGCAAGTGCGAACGAATATGTTACGGGTGCACAGGCTGCATCTGTATCTCGCGGAGTTCCGCGGATCGTTACGGGGAAGCCCCGCGTTGCAGCGCACCATTGGAGGTGCCGAAGACCATGCGCAGACTACCGCCCCTCACCGCCATCGAGGCCTTCGTGCAGGTGGCCCGGCACGGCTCGCTGAAGGCGGCGGCGGAAGCGCTCGCTCTGTCATCCCCGGCGCTCACCCGTCGGATCCAGGCGCTGGAGCGGTTCGTCGGCCATCCTTTGTTCGAGCGGCGCCACCAAGCCGTCCACCTCAACCCGGACGGCGAGCGCCTTCTTGCCGGGATCGGACCGGCGGTCGACGCCCTCACCGTCGCGATGGAGCGGGCAGCCGGCAACGCCGAGATGATGCGCCTCCGGCTTGCGGTCCCCTCCCTCTTCGCCTCGCAGCGGCTGATGCCGAACCTGCCGACGCTGCGCGCCCAATATCCCGATCTGCACATCGACATCGACACAGGCGCCAACCGGATCGCGCGCCTCGACGAAGGTCTCGACGCCGCGATCGCCATCACCACCGAGGTCGACCCGACGCTCTATTCGCGGCGAATCGACAGCAATTGCGCGATCGCCATCGCCTCGCGCGAGCTGCGCGATCAGCTCCGCCGGCCCGCCGACCTCGCCGGAACGACCATCTTCCTCCATCGCGACATGCCCGACACGTTCGACCTGTGGCGCGACTCCGTCGGGCTTCCGGATCTCCAGCCCGGTGCGGTAGACCATTTCGATTCGGGCCAGTTGATCCTCGACGCGGCGGCGCAGGGCCTTGGAGTCGCCTTCATGCTCGAGAGCCACCTCACGGGATCGCACGACCCCCGGCTCGTCCAGCTGTTCGACCTCAAGGTCGACAGCCCCTACAGCTATTGGTTCGCCTGCCGCCGCTCCGCCCTCAAGCGTCGCCCGGTGCGCATCTTCCACGACTGGCTGTTCTCTCCCGGCGCCGTGCAATCCTGACGAACCTTCGCCGTATTTCCGGGGGAGGGCTCTTTCGTCAGGCCTTGATCCGGGCGATGATCCTTCGCATCGCGGCTCGGGGAAGCAGGCGGTTGGCCTGCGCCACCACCTTGTTCATCGCTCCGGGGACGACGATCGCCCGGTTCCTCGCGAGCCCGTCGAGGCCGGCCCGGACCACCGCGACGGGATCGGCCGCGAGCTTCGCCATCGGCCCGTGTGCCGAGCCCGCTACTTCGAAGAATTCGGTTGCAGTCGGCCCGGGGCACAGGGCGGTGACGTGAATGCCGGTCCCTTTCAGCTCCTGGTGGAGCGCCTCGCTGAGCGACAGCACGAACGCCTTGCCGGCATAATAAACCGCCATGTTGGGGCCGGCCTGGAAGGCGGCGGTAGAGGCGACGTTGAGGATGAAGCCGCGCCGGCGCGAAAGCATCGCCGGGAGGGCGAGGCGGCAGAGCAGGGTGAGCGAACGGACGTTGAGGTCGATCATCTCGGCCTGGCGCGCGGAAGGCAGGGAGTCGAACCGGCCCGCGCTTCCGAACCCGGCATTGTTGATCAGGGTCTCGACGGTAAGGCCGAGCGCGTCGACCGCCTCGAGAAGTCGCTCGGGGGCCCCTGGCGCGGCGAGGTCGGCGGCGACGACATGCGCTCCGCCCAGCGCCCCCGCAAGCGCCTCCAGCCGCTCCCGCCGCCGGGCGACCAGCACCACCTCCTGCCCCCTTGCCCGGCACTGGCGGGCGAATTCGGTGCCGAGGCCTGCGGAAGCGCCGGTGACGAGCGTGACCGGCCGGGCCGTCACGTCAGGGCTTCAGGCTCGCCTTGACGATCTTGCCCGGATTGCGCGGCGGCTCGCCCTTGGGAAGCGCGTCGACATGCTCCATGCCTTCGGTCACCTCGCCCCAGACGGTATATTGGTTGTCGAGGAAGCGGGCGTCGTCGAAGCAGATGAAGAACTGGCTGTTGGCGCTGTTCGGGCTCTGCGAGCGTGCCATCGAGGCGACTCCGCGCACGTGCGGCGCGTCGCTGAACTCGGCCGTGAGATTAGGCTTGTCCGAGCTGCCCATGCCGCTTCCAGTCGGGTCGCCGCCCTGGGCCATGAAACCCGGGATGACGCGGTGGAAGACGACTCCGTCGTAAAACCCATCCTCCACCAGCTCGCGGATCCGCTGCACATGCCCGGGCGCCAGATCGGGCCGGAGGCGGATGACGACGTCGCCGCCCCCCTGGTCGCCGGTGTCGAGGTTGAGGACGAGGGTGTTGAGTTCGTTGGCCATGACGTTCGTCTCCGAATGGAATGTCGCCGCGCCTTTAAGCCAATGTCGGGAGAGGTGCCACCCTATCTCCCCCCTCTCCACTTGGGGGAGAGGGCCGGGGTGAGGGGGTTCGGCGTCAGAAGCTAGCCGCGGAAGCCGAGCCCCCTCTCCCCACCATGCGGCCCCTACTTAGGACCGTCCGGGGAACGGTCCAGGGGCCGCATCCCCGCCGGGGAGAGGGGATTTTCCTGCGCGTCCGGCGAAATCTCGACAGCGCGGAACTCGGGGCCTAGGGAACGTTCGTTCCAGGGGCACCGGCAGGAGAGGGCGATGAGCGAGAGCGATTCCGAAGCGCCGACCCTTGCCGCGCCCGCCCCCGCCGCGACCTCTCCCGCACCGGCCGCCGACACCCGCCTTGACGAGGACGACCGGCTGAAGCCCGATTTCGTCCGCGAGGTCGTCGAGCGGGTCGAGGCGGGCGACGCCGCCGGGGCCCGGGCGATGGTCGAGCCCCTCCATCCCGCCGACGTCGCCGACCTGTTCGAGCTGGTCGGGCCCGACGACCGGCCTCTGCTCGCCGCCGCTCTTGCCGACATACTCGACGCCGACGTGCTCGCCGAGATGAACGACCATGTCCGCGAGGAACTGGTCGAGGCGCTCGATCCGCGCCAGGTCGCCGACCTCGCCGGGGAAATGGAGACCGACGACGCCGTCGCCATGATCGAGGACCTCGAGGAGGACGAGCAGCGCGCCGTTCTCCGCGAGCTCGATCCGGACGATCGGGCGGCGATCGAGGAAGCCCTCGCCTATCCCGAGGAGTCGGCCGGCCGGCTGATGCAGCGCGACCTGATCGCGGTGCCGGAGCATTGGACGGTCGGGCAGGTGATCGACTACCTTCGTGCAGGCGAGGACCTTACGACCGACTTCTGGGAAGTGTTCGTCGTCGATCCCCAGCACCACCCGGTCGGCACCTGCATGCTCTCCTGGGTGCTCCGGGCCCGCCGCGACGTCGCGATGGCCGACCTGATGAAGCGCGAGCAGACGCTGATCCCGGTCGACATGGACCAGGAGGAAGTGGCCCTCCGCTTCCAGAAATACGCCCTGATCTCCGCGGCGGTGATCGACCAGGCCGGCCGGCTCGTCGGGATGATCACGGTCGACGACATCGTCCACATCATCCAGGAGGAAGCGTCCGAGGACGTCCTCCTGATGTCCGGCGCGGGCGACGAAGGCGACATCAACCAGCCGATCCTCGAAAGCTACAAGGCGCGGGTGCGCTGGCTGATCGCGAACCTCGGGACCGCCGTCGTCCCGGCAACGATCATCGCCTCCTTCGAAGGCACGATCGCCAAGATGGTGGCGCTCGCCGCTTTGATGCCGATCGTCGCCGGCGTGGGCGGCAATGCCGGCACCCAGACCCTTGCCGTGACGGTGCGCGCGCTCGCCACCAACCAGCTCACCCAGTCGAACCGGGTGCGGGCGATCGTCCGCGAGCTCCGCGTCGCCTGCCTGAACGGCGTGACGATCGCCGTCCTGATCGGAACCGCGGTAGGCCTGTTCTTCTGGAACCCGACCCTCGGCGCGGTCATCGCCGCGGCGATGGTGACCAACATCGTGATCGCCGGCCTCGCCGGGGTGATGCTTCCCGTCGCGCTCGAGCGCGCCGGCGCCGACCCGGCGGTGGCGTCGAGCGTCTTCGTCACCATGGTCACCGATTCGATGGGCTTCCTCATCTTCCTCGGCTTCGCGACGGCGTCGGGGCTCGTCGGCTAGACGGTTCCTTTTCGCGCCCACGGCACTAAGTGACGCAGACCGTGCCCGAAAGCCCCCACCCGCTCCACCTCTCGAAGGTCGCGTTCAACTGCGCCAGCATCGTCACCCTGGAGCGGCGCCAGTTGCTTCGGGTGACGGACGGGATCGTGCCGCTCGTCACCCGCTTCATGCCCAAGCGCGCCGAAGAGCTGATCGGCGGCTCGCTCTACTGGATCCTGAAGCACCGGATCGCGGCGCGCCAGGCGATACTCGGCTTCGACAGCCGCCCGAGCGACCGCAAGACGATCATCCGCCTGTCGCCGGAGCTCGTCCCGGTCCGCTCGGTGCCGCTTCGCGCCCATCAGGGCTGGCGCTACCTCGCCGGCGCCGACGCTCCCGAGGACTTGGACGGCGACGATTCGGGCCTGGCCGAGCTTCCGCCGCAGCTGAGCGCCAAGCTGTCGGCGCTGATGCTGATCTAGGGCGGGGGGCGAGTCTTCGTCGTCCCAGCGAAGGCTGGGACCCCGGGAGGTGAAGGGTGCCGAGGGTCGAGCCCGCGTTCATAACGGCCGTCCGAGGTCTTCACCCGCTGGGGTCCCAGCCTCCGCTGGGACGACGGTGCGAGCACTCCGCAGCACGGTATTTCCAACAATCCCCTACCCGCCGCAATGCACCTGGCCGGAAGCGATTCCGGTAACGGTGCACGCAGCGCCCCCGCCGATCGTCACTTCGCCCACCCCGGCCGCCCGAACCTTGGCGGAGCGGCGGGCGGTGAGGGCGACGCTGCCCGACGTTTCCGAATAAAGGTCGGCGTCGTCGGCGGCGAGCCGGCCGGCGTCGAGGTCGCCGCTTCCGGTTAGATTGGCCTCGACCTTCTTGGCGGTGCCGGCGAGCGAAAGCCGGCCCGAGCCGCGAAGCGCCAGGACCAGGGTGTCGGCGTCGAGCCGGCCGACGGCGATACGGCCGCTTCCGGACACCGTGAGAGCGAGGCGGAGGCCACGCGCCCGGTCGACGGTCAGGCTGCCCGCGCCGATCACCGTTGCGGTGGAGAGGTCGCGGGTCGCGACCTCGATCCGCACCGGCCCCGATTGCTGCTGCCCGGGATAGCCGCCCCAGGCGGACCGGTTCGCATGGATTCGAAGGGTCTGGCCCTGAACCTCGACGGTGATCCGATCGATCGCCGCCGACGGACCGACGGCGCGCGCGGCGGAGGACCGGCCGGTGGTCAGGACCACCTCGTACGGGCCGTCGACCTGGATTCGGTCGAAGTCGGTGACGGAATAGCTGCGCTCCTGCGCCGCCGCGGGCGCGGCGGCGGCGAGGAGCAGGAGAAAGGCGGGCGCGGATCGGGTCATCGCCCGACCATGCCCGCCCCGGGTTAAAGTCGCGCTAACCGTGTCACGCGCCGCAGCGCGCGTTTCCGGATCCCATCTTGTGGACGCTGCACTTGGCGCCGCCGGTGAGCTCAACGTCGCCCGATCCGGCCACCGAAATGTCCGCCGTCTCGCTCGCCCGGGCGCGAACGTCGCCGGAGCCGACCACCTCCACCGTCGCCGTCCGCGTCTGCAGGCCGCTGGCGTCGATATCGCCGGAGCCGGCGATCGACATGCGGGTCCGGTCGGCCGAGCCGGCGGCGCGCACGCCCCCCGAGCCGGCGATCTCGAACTTCGCCTCGCCGACCTTCATCGCCGCGACGTCGATATTTCCGGAGCCGCCGATCGATCCGGCGAAGTCCCCGCCCTCGACCTTGTCGATCTTGATGTCGCCCGAGCCGCCGATTTCCGCCGCCTTGATCGACGGCGCGGTGACGTAGACGGTCACCGGCTTGCGGTCGTGGCTGAAGCCCCACGACCAGCCGCTGTCCTTCTTGTAGCCGATGTGGAGCGCGCTTCCGCGGACCGTGATCTCGAGCCGGTCGAGAAGCGCCGAATCGCCTTCCACCCGGACCGACGGCGCGCCGCCGACGGCGACGATCACGTTCTGCGATCCGCCCAGAGCGATGCTGTCGAAGGCGCCGGCGACTTGGACGTTTCGCTTCTCGAACCGCCCGCTCTCGGCCTGGTCGCGATCGTGGCCCCCGGCGAGGTTGCACCCCGCCAGCAGGAGGAACGGCATCATCATCACGGCTGCGCGCATTTTGCTCTCCCCAGTGTATTGTATGCCTAATACACGGGCGGGGACGGGAGTGCAAGCGTAGCACCCCTCCCCGGAAGGGAGGGACCGGGGGTGGGTGGCGCCGAAGGCGCACGGCGAGGCGGAGCAGAGCTCGCTTCGCTCGTACCCACCCAAACCCCTCCCTTTCAGGGAGGGGGATCGCCACCTCACCCCTTCCGGGCGACCTGGAAGCCGGCAAAGGACTGGTTGACCGGCATCAGCTCGAGGCGGTTGACGTTGACGTGGGGAGGGAGGTTCGCGACCCACCACAGGGTCTCGGCGAGATCCTCGGCGGTCATCGGGTCCATGCCCTGGTAGAGCGCGTCCGACGCCGCTTCGTCCCAGCCGTTGCGCACTAGGGTGAATTCGGTCTCGATCATCCCGGGCTCTATCGACGTCACCCTCACTCCGGTGCCGTGAAGGTCGGAGCGCAGGTCGAGCGAGAATTGGGTCACGAAGGCCTTGGTCCCGCCGTAGACCGCTCCGCCGCGATAGGGATAGGTCGCGGCGACCGAGCTTAGGTTGATCACCGCGCCTTTGCGCTCGATCAGGGTCGGCAGAAGCCGCCGGGTCAGGGCGACGAGGCCGGTGACGTTGGTCTCGATCGATTGAAGCGAAGGCTCGAGCTCCGACTCCTGGAGCGGCGCGAGCGGCGGCGCCAAGCCGGCATTGTTGAGCAGCAGGTCGATCGCCGCGAACGCCTCCGGGAGGCCGGCAATCGCCGAGTCGAGCGCCTGCGGGTCGCGCATGTCGAGCGCCAGCGGGTGGAAGGAGTCGCCCAGCTCCCGGGCGATCGAGTCGAGCCGGTCGCGGCGGCGGCCGGTGCCGACCACCCGCCAGCCGCCGGCGGCGAACCGGCGGGCGGCGGCGGCGCCTATTCCGGCGGTGGTGCCGGTGATGAAGATTGTGCCGGTCACGTCTGCTCCTTTGCGGTTGCGGGGCCTTCCCGGAAGCGATCCTCGATCCACTCCACCGCCTCCTCCCACACATCGATCCTGGCGTGGGCGCAGGGCGCCGCCGGGGTATGGGCGGCGAGGCGCGGCTCGGCGATCATGTGCAGCCGCCAGACCTGCGGCGAATGCTCCGCCACCGACTGGTGATGGACGGCAAGATCGTCGACGAATACGGTCGCCGATGGGCTCATCTCCGCGACCAGCTCGGTCAGCGGCGGGCCCTTGCCGCCTCGGTTGCAGAGCACCCGGTGGCGGATGTCGAACCGCTCCAGCTGCTCGACCCGGCCGGCTTGGAAGCGGTCGCCGATATTGGTGAGGACGACGATGTCGGCCTCCCGCCCGATCCTTCGAAGCGCCTCGGCGGCGCCGGGAACCACGTTCTGCCGGTGCATCTCGCCTTCGAAGAACGAATCGAGCAGCGGCCAGACCCGCTCCGCCGGCACCGGCGCTCCGTCCGCCTCGCGCAAGGCGTCCCTGAATCCGGGCGCGGTGAGGTCGAAGCGCATTCCGTAAGCCTCCGCCAGCCACTCGCCGAAATGGCTCACCATGTGGAGCAGGACCTCGTCGCAGTCGGTGACGAGCAGCGGCCGGCCGCTCATCGCTCCAGGCTCCGACGCGCGTCGACGAGCGCTCCGGGCCCCACGCCCAGAGCGTCGGCGCAGCCGACGAGGTCGGGCTCGTGCGCCTCTAGGAAGCCGAGCGCCGCGGCGAGCACGGCCGGCTCGCCGAGCCGCTCGCGAAGGTCGTCCGGGGCGAGGCCGGTCAGCGCGAGCAGCCGCTCCGCGCGGTCCGGGTCGGCGAGCGTCCAGGCCAGCGCCGAGAGCGCGAGCGATTCGGGGTCGGGCGGGTTTGTGAGTTGCTTGAGCATGCCGTAGAGAAGCGCGCGTGGGACAAAAAATCCTGGTTGTCGAGGACAACGAACTCAATCTGAAGCTGTTCTGCGACCTCCTGCGCGCGCACGGCTACACCGCCGAGCCGGTCAGGGACGGGCGAGAGGCGGTCGACCGCGCCCGCGCCTTCGGCCCCGACCTCGTCGTGATGGACATCCAGATGCCGTATATCAGCGGGCTCGAGCTGATCGAGCAGCTGAAGGCCGACACCGGGCTGCGCCACATTCCGATCATGGCGGTCACCGCGTACGCCGCCAAGGGCGACGAGGAGCGGATCCGAGACGCCGGTGCCGAAGGTTATGTGTCTAAGCCGATTTCCGTGGTCCGCTTCGTCGAGGCGGTGCGGGCGCTGCTCGCCGCTCCGCGCAAGGAGCCGGAGCCGGAGCCGGAGACCGAGGCGGAGACCGAGGCGGAACCGGAACGGGAACCGGAGGAGATACGCGTCTCCCGCCGTTTCGAAGCGCCCGCGGAGCGGGTGTTCGACTCGTGGGTCGATTCGAAAACCGCTGGACGCTGGCTGTTCGCCACCCCCGAAGGCGAGATGCGCCGGGTCGAGATCGAGCCTTGGGCCGGCGGCCGGTGGGAGATCGTCGAGGCGCGCGGGGACGAGGCGTTCGTCCACACCGGAACCTACGAGGCTGTGGAGCGGCCGGAGCGGCTGGTCTTCACCCTCGCCGTTTTGAATTACGGCCCGGAGGAAGAGCGCGTGTCGATCGCCATCGCGCCCGCCGGGGAGGGCTGTGACCTCACCCTCGTCCAGTCCCGAAGGGCCGGCGCGCCCGCCACCCCGGAGCAAATGGAGCGCGGCTGGAGCCACGTCCTCGCCGCGCTGGCGGCGGTGCTGGACGAATCGGGAGAAGGAGGAGAGGATGAGCTTCAAGGGTAGCTGTCACTGCGGCAGGCTTGCCTACAGCGTCGACGAGGACCTGCCCACCGAGGCGCTTTCCTGCAATTGCTCGATCTGTCGGCGGACCGGCGCGCTCCACCACTTCACCACCCGCGACCGCTTCCATTTCGAAGGATCGGCCGAGGACGTGAAGGTCTACACGTTCAACACCGGCAATATCCGGCACCAATTCTGCGGGACGTGCGGCTGCGCGCCGTTCGCCGAAGGGACCGGTCCGGACGGGCAGGCGATGGTGGAGATCAACCTAAGGTGCGCCGAGGGGATCGACCTCGAGGCGCTGAAGGTGACGGAATATGACGGCGCCAGTCGGTAGGCAAGAGATGCCCAGCCCGGTCATGCCGAACTTGTTTCAGCATAGCGACGAGCCGCAGTGCGGGTGGAAGCCTGGACCCTGAACCGAGTTCAGGGTGACGGGATCAAGCAGCGATCCTGACGATCACTATTTGATCTTGGCTTCCTTGAAGTCGACATGCTTGCGCACGACCGGATCGTATTTCCGGAAGGTCATCTTCTCGGTGATGTTGCGCGGGTTCTTCTTCGTCACATAGTAGAAGCCGGTGTCGGCGGTGCTGACGAGCTTGATCTTGACCGTGGTCGGCTTGGCCATGACAGCCTCTCGAATTGGGGTTTCGCGAAAAAATAAAGCGGCGTTCCCGCCGCTCAAATGCGCCGCCGCCTCTGCCGCGCGCCGGGCGACATGTCAAGGCCGCGACGCAGTAACCGCTTGGTAACCATATTGGCCCATCGTCGCTCCCTCACCACCGGAGGGACCGGACATGCGAGCGGAACACGATGCGATGATGGTCGTCCGGGCCGAGCTTTGCGAGCGGCTGGAGTCGCTCCGGGCCCTTGCGATGCGATCCTCCGCGCGCGACTTCACGGTGGGCGTGGAGAGCTTTCGCCGCCTCGCCGCCGCTTATGGAATGGTGCCCGTGGTCGCTCTCGCCGAAGCGCTCGAGCGGTCGGTGGGAGAGCGCGGCGAGCGGGGCCACCGCGACGGCCCGACGGCGCTCTACCTGATCGGCCTGCAGGACGCGATCGGCTGCGAACGGCTCGACGCCGCGGCCGGGGAGGCGATGCTCGCCTCCGTCTCAGTCCGCCTCTGCTAAGACTTGGAGCCCCTCCTCACCAGCTTCGTCGCGGCGCTGCTCGCCGAATGGGGCGACAAGACGCAATTGCTCGTCGCGGCGCTCGGCGCGCGCTACGCTCGGCCGCTTCCGGTGATCGCCGGGGTGGCGGCGGCCGCGCTCGCCAATTCGCTCCTTGCGGCGTTCGGCGGAACGCTCGTCCACGGCATGGTGACTCCTCGCGCGGTGTCGCTGATCGTCGGGATCGCCCTTACCCTCGCCGGCGGCGGAGCCTTGTTCCGCTCGAAGACGCCGGACATGGGCGCCACCTGGCGGGTCGGGCCGTTCCTGACCACCTTCGGCTGCTTCTTCCTGCTCGAATTCGGCGACAAGACCCAGTTCGTCACCGCCGGCCTCGCCGCGCAATATGATTCGCTCGCGCTTTGCGCAGCGGGCGCGACGGCGGGCATCGTCCTCGCCAACGTCCCGGCAGCGGCGCTCGGTGAACGATTCGCGGCGGCTTTGCCGCTTCGCGCGATCCGGATCGGAGCGGGCCTCCTTCTTCTCCTCGCCGGCCTGATCGTCGGCTTGAGCGCCCTTCGCCTCGCCTGAACCCGGGCCTACCGACCGCTTAGCTCGATCAACCACATGTCGGGCGGAGCTCCGAGCCGGAGGGGCAGGATGCTCGTTCCAAGGCCCGCCGAAACGACGAGGGTGCTGGCGCCTTCGCGAACGACTCCGCAGGCGAAGCGGCGGCCGTAATCCGACTGGGTCGACAGCGGCCCCCAGAGCGGCAGCACGATCTGGCCGCAATGGGTATGGCCGGCGAGCATCAGCGTCACCTCGGGCGGGAGATCGGCGAACGGATCGGGATCGTGGCTGAGCACCAGCTTCGCGCCCGGCAGCCGCGCCATCCTCGCCGTCGTGCGGGGCAGGTCGGCATGGTCGGTGAAGGCGTCGTCGAGACCGCCCACGGCGAGCGGGCCGATCTCGGCGGCGTCGTTGTCGAGCACCCTGACCCCCGCCGCCCGCAGCGCCGCCCTGGCAGCGGCGGCGTTCTTCCAATGATCGTGGTTGCCGAGCACCGCGACGGTGCCGAGTCGCGGCGCCAGGGCCTTCAGCGGCGCCAGTGCGACGGGATAGGGATAGTCGCGCGTGCCGCTTCGCTTGTCGCTGATGAAGTCGCCGGCGAGCAGGACGACATCCGGCCGAAGGGCATTGGCCTGGGCGACGATCCGCGCCAGCCGCTCCGGCGGCATGTCCGGCCCGCCGACGTGGATGTCCGAGAGGAGCAGCGCCCGGACCGGGCGGGCTCCGGCCGGCCAGTCCGGCAGAGTGACGGCACGCCGCCGGACGATCGGGTCCGCGGTCGCTTCCCGATAGGCGAAAGCGAGGAGGCCGAGCCCGATGACGAGGACGAGGAGGGCGAGGCGCCTCATCCGCGCGGCCTTCGCGTCGGCACATGGAAGTCGGGATCCTTGCCCGCCACCCAGGTGACGAAGCGGGCAATCTCCGGGTGCGCGCGGAGCGCCTCGGCGGAGGAATAGCCCTTCTCGAGCTCCTTGTTCGACAGCGCGCGGTGGATCGCGCGATGGCACAGGGGGTGGACCGGCACCGTATCGCGGCCGCCGCGGCTCTTCGGCACCGCGTGGTGCCGCTCGACCTTGCGGCCGAGCGGGCGCCCGCAGAGGAAGCAGTCCAGCGCCTCCTCGCCGCTCGCATTCCCGCCGCTCAAGGGGCGGCGGTCTCCAGCGCCGGATAGTCGACATAGCCTTCCGGCCCCTGGCTGTACCAGGTCGCCTGCACGTCCTTCTCCAGCGGCGCCTTGGCGAGCAGGCGCGAAGGCAGATCGGGATTGGCGATGAAAGGCCGGCCGAAGCTGATCGCGTCCGCCCTTTCCTCGGCAAGCGCCGACTCCGCCCCGTCGAGGGTGAAGTCGGAGTTGAGCACCAGCGGCGCCGGGAAGACCTTGCGGATCGCCGGTGCGAGCGGCGGCACGTCGGATTTGCCGAACGTCCCCTCCGGCCCGGGCTCGCGAAGCTCGAGAAAGGCGATCCCGATCTCCGCCAAGGCGGCGGCGGCGGCGGTGAACAGCGGCTCGGGATCGCTTTCCGCGCAGCCCTGGGTCTCGTTGTTGGGCGAGAGGCGGACGGCGGTGCGCTCCGCCCCGACCATGTCGGCGATCGCCTTCGTCGCTTCGACGAGAAGCCGGATCCGGTTCTCGACCGGCCCGCCATAATCGTCGTCGCGCAAATTGGTGCCGTCGCGAAGGAATTGGTCGATCAGATAGCCGTTGGCGGCGTGGAGCTGGACTCCGTCGAAGCCCGCGGCGATCGCATAGGCCGCGGCCCGGCTGTAATCGTCGAGCAGGCCGGCAATCTCGTCGGCGCGGAGCGGGCGCGCCTCGGTATAAGGCTGGCGGCCTTCGTAAGTATGCGCCTTGTGGGGCGCCGTCGTCGCCGAGGCGGAGACCGGCGCCTCGCCGTCTAGGAAGCTGGGATGGACGACCCGGCCCATGTGCCACAGCTGGCAGAAGATCCGCCCGCCTGCCTCGTGGACGGCGCCGACGACGGGCTTCCACGCCTCCATCTGCTCGGCCGTCCAGATACCCGGCGCATAGGGCCAGCCGAGGCCCTGCCGGCTGATCCCGGTCGCTTCGGTGATGATCAACCCGGCCGAGGCGCGCTGGGCGTAATAGTCGATCATCAGCTCGGTGGGCACATGCTCGCGCGTCGCCCGGCCGCGGGTCATCGGCGCCATGACGATCCGGTTGGGGCAGAGCACGGCGCCAAGCTGGATCGGATCGAACAAAGAGGGCATCGGTGCTCCTTGACGGGGGTTGGCGGCGAGCCCTAGCGACCCATGACCCGTCATGCACCACAATCCGCCTTCATCCGCCGCGAGCCCGGGCCGCTTCGCCTTCCCGGCCCTGATCGTGGGCAACCTCATCCTCGCCGTCGGCCCGTGGATGGTGAGACTGGCCGACGTCGGTCCGATCGCGTCGGGCTTCTGGCGCCTGGCCATCGCCATCCCGTTCCTCGCCTTCTTCGCCTGGCGCCAGCAGCGTGGGCGCGAGGCGCCCTCCTGGAGCCTGATCGGCGTGGTTGCGGCGGGCGGGCTGTTCTTCGCCTCGGATCTCGCCGCCTGGCATGTCGGCATCGGGATGACCAAGCTCGCCAATGCCAGCCTGTTCGGCAACGCGTCGAGCTTCATCCTGGTGATCTGGGGCTTCGTCATCCTGCGCCGACTGCCGCGCAAGGCGCAGCTTCTCGCCCTTGCCTGCGCCGCCGCCGGGACGGCGCTGCTGATGGGGTCGAGCTACGAGCTTTCGCCCAAGAACTTTACCGGCGACCTGTTCACCCTCGCTGCCGGCCTCCTCTACACCGGCTACCTCGTCGCCGTGGACCGCGCCCGCAGGACGATGGCGCCGATGCCGGTTCTCGCCATCGCCACCGCGGCCGGGGCGCTTCCGCTTCTCCTCCTGGCCAACCTGCTCGGCCAGAAGGTGATCGCCGACGATTGGACCCCGCTCTTCATCCTCTCGATCGGAAGCCAGGTGATCGGCCAGGGGCTGCTCGTCTACGCGGTCGGCTATCTCTCCCCGGTCGTGATCGGTCTCGGCCTCCTCGCCCAGCCCGCCGCCGGCGCCGTCATCGGCCGCCTCGCTTATGGCGAGACGATGAGCACGGCCGATCTGGCCGGAGCCGTCCTGATCGCGGTCGCGCTCGTCCTCATCCGGCTTCCGGAGAAGCAGCGCGAATAAGTAAGGCCGCCGCGCCTCCATCCTCGTCGCCCCAGCGAAGGCTGGGGCCCCAGGGGGTGAAAAACACCGAGCCTTTCACCCGCTGGGGTCCCAGCCTTCGCTGGGACGACGTGTTTAGCCCCGTATCATTACGGTCCCGCTCCGCCCCCTTGCATCCAATCCCCGGCAGGATCATTGACTCCGCCATGGCTGATCCGGCCCCACAGGACATGACCCTCGACGAGCTTCGGATGGCGCTTGCGCCGCTGATTCCGGCCAATGCGGTGTTCGACGGCTGGAGCGACAAGGCCCTTGCCATGGCGGCGGCCGAGCTCGGCGTTCCGGCGCCTCGTGCGCGGCTCTGCTTTCCGGGCGGCGCCCCCGACATGATCGATGCCTGGTTCGACTCGATCGACCGCGCCATGGCGCGCGCCTTTCCGCTCGAGCGGATCGAAGCGATGAAGATACGCGAGCGGATCCGCGAGCTGGTCGTCTACCGGATCGAGATCGCCAATCCGCACAAGGAGGCGCTTCGGCGCGCGGCGGCGATCCTCGCCCAGCCGCGCAACCTCGCTCTCGCCGCCCGCCTCGGCTGGCGCTCGGCGGACCGGATGTGGCGGATCGCCGGCGACCGGGCGACCGACTTCAACCACTATACCAAGCGCGCGATCCTGATGGGCCTCTACGGGTCGACCCAGCTCGTCTACCTCGACGACGACCGGGAAGACCTCGCCACCACCCGCGCGTTCCTCGATCGCCGGATCGACGACGTCATGCGCTTCGAGAAGACCAAGGCGCAGTGGCGCCGCGGCCGCGAACGGCTCCCTTCCTTGAGCCGGTTCCTCGGCCGGCTGCGCTACCCGGCGGTGTGACATGATGAGCGATCCCTACCGCACGACGCCCGGCCCGAAATGGCCCTTGTGGGTCGGTATCTTCGTCGCCCTGGGCAGCATCGCCACCGTCGCCTGGGCGTTCATCGAGAGCTGGTGGGGCTGAATTGAACCCGGCGCGCCCGCGGCCCCTGGCCGAGATCGCCAGCTACCACGCCCACCTCTATTTCGATCCGGCCGCCGAACGCGAATCGGCGCTGGCCGTTCGGGCCGCTCTCGCCGAGCGGTTCGCAGTCAGGCTCGGCACCGTCTGGGAGCGGCCGGTCGGCCCGCACAGCCGGGCGATGTATCAGGTTGCCTTCGCCCCCGAGCTGTTCGGCCGGATCGTCCCCTGGCTGATGCTCAACCGGCTCGGCCTGTCCGTCCTCGTCCACCCCAACACCGCGAACCAGAAGCGCGACCATCTCGAGGACGCGCTCTGGCTCGGCGAACCGTTGGCGCTCGACGGCGAGGTTCTCCCGGCCGAGGATGGCGAGGCCGAGCTTGCGGGCCCGACCAACACAAGGCCGACGATGGAGCCCTGACCGTCGCCCCAGCGAAGGCTGGGGCCCCAGCGGGTGAAGACCACCGGCGCCTTACACCCCCTGGGGTTCCAGCCTTCGCTGGGACGACGGTCACTTCTTATCCAGCGCCTCGATCGTGTCGATCATCGGCGGCTCGTCCTTCAGCGACGTGGCGACCCGCTCCGCCTGGGCCATAGCGCGAAGCAGGTTCTCGCCGGCCAGCTTGGCGAGATCCTGATCGCTCCACCCGCGCCGGGCGAGCTCCGCGAACAGGATGGGGTAGGATTGGACCCCGTTCATCCCGTCCGGCGCCGTCCCGTCGATCCCGTCATAATCGGAGCCGATGCCGATATGGTCGACCCCGGCGATCTTGCGGATATGCTCGACATGGTCCGCAACCAGGGAGACCGGCACCGGCGGCACCGGGTGGGCCCTATCCCACGCGTCCTGCGCCGCCTTCCGCCGCTCGGGCTGGCCCGAATAGAGGTTCTTGAGCCGAGCCGTTTCCGCGTCGCGGGCGGCCATTCGGGTCCGATAGTCGCTGGACAGGAAACCGGGGTAGAAATTGACCATCACCACCCCGCCGTTCGCCGGCATCATCGCAAGCACGTCGTCCGGCACGTTGCGCGGATGGTCCATCAAGGCCCGAGCGCTCGAGTGGGAGAAGATGACCGGCGCGCGCGACACGCCGATCGCCTGGCGCATGACCTCGGCCGAGACGTGGCTTAGATCGACGAGCATGCCGATCCGGTTCATTTCGCGGACGACCGCCTTGCCGAACGGCGTGAGGCCGCCATGGACCGGGTCGTCCGTGGCGGAATCGACGAAGTCGTTGTTCGAGCTATGGCTGAGCGTCATGTAGCGCACGCCCAGCGCATAATATTGGCGCAGAACCGCGGGCGAATTGCCGATCTGGTGCCCGCCCTCCACTCCGATCAGCGAGGCGATCCGGCCGGCTTTCTCGATTCGCCTTATGTCGGCTGCCGTCGACGCCATCTCCAGCCGGCCGGGATAGCGCGCGACCATCCGGCGGACGACGTCGATCTGCTCCAGCGTCGTCCTGACCGCCTCCGCCCCGGTCGTCGCGACGGGGATCCACACCGACCAGAATTGCGCCCCGACATGGCCTTGCCTGAGCCGCGGCAAATCGGTCTGCAGCGGATGCTCGAGCCGGGAGGCGTCGGAGTCGAGATCGAGCGGCTTGCGCCAATCGTCGAAACCTTCGCGGATCTCCCACGGCAGGTCGTTATGGCCGTCTATTACCGGCGTGGCGGCAAGCACCCTCTCGACCCGCTGCTCCGGACTCTCCTGCCTGGGCTTCGCCATCGCGGCATTGGACACCGCGACGGCCCCGAGGAGCAAGGGCAGATATGGCTTCATCGATAATCCCCTTTTCCGGCAGACTAGACCATGATCCACGGCGTTTGAATCGCTTCCGTCATCGCGAGCAGAGCGAAGCGATCCAGCGGCTCCCACGCCGAGGAATGGATTGCCGCGTCGCTTCGCTCCTCGCAATGACGGATCAGCTCGACACGACCTTGCGCGCGAGCCCGCGTTCGGCGCCGCCGAGGGACGCGGCCGTCAAATTGGCCTTGCCCGTGCTTGCCAAGACGGCCAAATCGCGTCCATCGTTCGACACCTGCCTAAGCCGCTGACCGAGCGGCTTTTTACGCGGAGAAGGATTTCCATGCGCCTGTTGAAGACGACCTGCCTCGCCGCCGCCCTCGCCGGGACCGCAATCGCCGCCACCGCCGCCTTCGCCCAGGCTGGGGCCGGTTCGGAAGACCCCTATATCTGGCTCGAGGACGTCTCCAGCGCCCGGGCGATGGAGTGGGTCAACGCCCACAACGCCAAGTCGACCGCCGCGCTCGAGGCCGACCCGCGCTACGCCCAATATTATTCCGAGGCCCTCGCCCTCGCCCAGGCGCGCGACCGAATCCCGTTCGGCCGCTTCCTCGGCAACCAGGTCTACAATTTCTGGCAGGACGCGGACCATGTCAGGGGCCTTCTGCGCCGCACCACCCTCACCGACTACCAGGCGCAGCAGCCGGCGTGGCAGACCGTGCTGGACCTCGATGCCCTTGCTGCCTCCGAAAAGGCGAACTGGGTCTACAAGGGCCTTAGCTGCGCGAGGCCGTCCGAGCGCCGCTGCCTGATCAGCCTCTCCGACGGCGGCGAGGATGCGGTCACCGTTCGCGAGTTCGATCTGCCCACCGGCAGGTTCGTCGACGACGGCTTCTCCCTGCCCAAAGGCAAGCAGCGCGTCGCCTGGGAGGACGAGAACACCTTGCTCGTCTCCCGCGAATGGGCGGCCGGCGATCTCGGCCGGACCGGCTATCCCTTCATCGTCAAGCGGCTGAAGCGCGGCCAGCCGCTCTCGGCCGCGACCGAGGTCTACCGGGCCGACCGCAACGACGGCGGCTACGGCGTTACCCCCTTCGTCCTGCGCGACGGCCAGAACCGCACTCTCGCGGTCCTCGACCGGCCGCTCGATACGTTCAACTCGGAGACCTACATCCTGGGTCCCAAAGGGCCGCAGCGGGTCGGAATTCCCGCCAAGGCCAGCCTTAGCGACATGGTCGCAGGCCGGGTCATCATCCAAACCCGCGAGGCGTGGACTCCCGCGGGCAGCGCGACGACCTATCCGGCGGGCGCCCTGCTCTCGGTCGATCTCGCCCAGCTCAAGGCCGATCCGGAACACCTCAAGCCGACCCTGATCTACGCCGCGGGCCCGCGCGAGGCGCTCGAGGGCGCTTCCGCGTCCAAGGGCGTCCTGCTCGTCTCGACGCTCGACAACGTCCGGGGCCGGACCCTGCTGTTCACTCCGGGGCCCAAAGGCACCTGGAAGCGTTCGTCGATCCAGCTTCCGGACAACAGCAGCGTCGGGGTCGTCGACGTCAGCCAGACCGACGACAAGGCGCTGATCTCCGTCACCAGCTTCCTGACCCCGCCGTCCCTCTATCTCGCCGATGCGGCGACGGGCGTCGCTCGGCAGATCAAGAGCCAGCCGGCCAAGTTCGATGCCGCGAACCTCGTCGCGGAGCAGTATGAGGCGACGTCGAGCGACGGGACGAAGATCCCCTATTTCCTGGTGCACCGGAAGGACATCAAGCTCGACGGAAGCAATCCGACCCTGCTCTACGCCTATGGCGGCTTCGAATCCTCATCGACCCCGGCCTATTCGGCGACCAACGGCAAGCTCTGGCTCGAACATGGCGGTGTCTATGCGCTCGCCAACATCCGCGGCGGCGGCGAGTTCGGACCGAAGTGGCACGAGGCCGGGCTCGGAACGAAGCGGCAGATCGTCTACGACGATTTCGTCGCCGTGGGGCGCGACCTCATCTCCCGCAAGATTACGACGCCGCGCCGCCTCGGGATACGCGGCGGGTCGAACGGCGGTCTTCTGACCGGCGTCGCCTTCACCCAGCATCCGGAGCTTTGGAACGCCGCGCTGATCGAGGTTCCGCTGCTCGACATGATCCGGATCTCCAAGATCGCCGCGGGCGCCTCGTGGGAGGGCGAATATGGCAGCGTCGACAACGACCCGGCGATCCGCGCCTTCTGGGAGAAGACCTCGCCCTACCAGAATCTTCGCAAGGGCAGGGCCTATCCCGAGCCCTTCATCTTCACCACCACCAAGGACGACCGGGTCGGCCCGCAGCACGCGCGCAAGTTCGCCGCCCGGATGGAGGAAATGGGCCTGCCCTTCTATTATTACGAAAATACCGAGGGTGGCCACGCGGCCGGCGCCAATTTGAAGCAGCAGGCCCACACCAGCGCGCTGGAGATGATCTATTTGACGCGCAAGCTGATGGACTGAGCTTTCTCCCTCTCCCCGCAGGGGGAGAGGGATTATGTCCGCCGCCGCGCCGGTTCGCGCTTCAAAATGTAGGGCGTCAGCCCTTCGTAGAGGATGATACTCCCCGGCGCCGGCAGCCTGTCGAGGCGCAGCCGGGTCGTCGGCCGGGTGCCGTCCACCTCGAAACCGCGGTCCAGGAACGCGCCGACGTAGGTGCTCGGCAGGATGTACGGCCCCGTCGAATCCCGTCCGACCGCGTAGCGGACCGTCTGCCTGCCGTTCAGCCGCATCGCGCCGTCCTTCAACTCCAGGGCGCCGCAGCAATCGTTGGCGTAGGTGCCGTTTTCCAGGCCGGTGGCTGCCGGCGGACGATAAAGCAGGAAAAAGGCCGCGAGCAGCAGCCCCGCGCCGGCCGCTCCGCCTGCGATTGTCCACCTCCCCATCGGCGCCGCCTCCTGCCCGATACTTTCCCCTCGTTATTGCTAATCATTCGCATTATATAGCGCAAGATGACGCTGAGCCTCGACCAGCTTCCGTTCCGAACCCCGGCCCGCGTGACCGGGATCGACTGGTCGCGCCTGTCGGAGGGCGATGCGCGGCGGCTTCGCAACTTGGGCTTCGACGAGGGGGTGGCGATCGAGGCGCTTCACGGCGCTCCGTTCGGCAAGGATCCGCTCGCGATCCGGATCGGCCGGATGATGGTGGCCCTCCGCCGCGCCCAGGCGCAGGCGGTCTCGGTGGAGAAGGTCGGGCCGTGAGCGTCTTTCCGCTGGTGGCGGTGGTCGGCAACCCCAATGCCGGAAAGAGCGCCCTGTTCAACATGCTGACCGGCGCCCGGCAGAAGGTCGGCAATTATCCGGGGGTGACCGTCGAGCGCAAATCGGGGCGTCTTTCGCTTCCCGACGGCCGGCCGATCGAGATCGTCGACCTGCCCGGCGCCTACAGCCTCGAGCCCTCAAGTCCCGACGAGGAGGTCACCCGCGACGTCGTCGTCGGCCGCCAGGTCGGCGAGCGGCTCCCCGACGCGCTTCTGATCGTCGTCGACGCGAGCAATCTCGACAACCATCTGCGCTTCGCGCTTCAGCTGATCGACCTCGGCCTGCCGACCGTAGTGGCGCTCAACATGGTTGACCTGGCGAAGCGCGACGGGCTGGAGATCGACGCCCAGCGGCTCGAGCAGGCGCTCGGCGTTCCGGTCATCGCCACCGTCGCCGTCCGCCGCCGCGGCATGGACGAATTGAAGGAGGCGTTGAGCGAGGCGATCGGCGCCGCCCGCCGACTGCGCTCGGGAGACGGCCGTTCGGAGGATTTCTCCGCCGTCCAGCGCCGTGCCCGCGAGATCGCGCGGCTGGCGACGGTCAGCGAGGTTCCCGCCCGGCGTGCGAGCCAGCTGATCGACGCCGTCGCCCTCCATCCGGTCGCCGGCCCGGTCATCTTCGCGCTGGTCATGTTCCTCATGTTCCAGGCCGTCTTCGCCTGGTCGCAGGCGCCGGTCGCCTGGATCGAAGGCGCCGTCGCCGCGACTCAAGGCGTGGTCGCCCAAGCCGTTCCCGACGGGGTGCTTCGCTCGCTGCTCGTCGACGGAGTCCTCGCCGGAGTCGGCGCGGTCATCGCCTTCCTGCCGCAGATCCTCATCCTGTTCCTCTTCATCCTGCTCCTGGAAGCGACCGGCTACATGGTCCGGGCGGCGTTCCTGATGGACCGGCTGATGGCCCGGGTCGGCCTCTCCGGCCACGCCTTCATTCCCCTGCTCTCCTCCTTCGCCTGCGCCGTCCCCGGGATCATGGCGACCCGCACCATCGAGGATCCCAAGCACCGGTTGACCACCATCCTGATCGCCCCGCTGATGACCTGCTCGGCCCGGCTTCCGGTCTATGCGATCATCATCGGCGCCTTCATTCCGGCGCGGCCGATCGGGCTGGGGTTCGGGCTTCAGGGGCTGGTTCTGTTCGGCCTCTACCTGCTCGGCGTGGTCGGAGCGCTGGTCGCCGCCCTGGCGCTGCGCTTCACGATCACCAAGGGCGCGCCGCGCGGCTTCATGCTGGAGATGCCGAAATACCAGCTTCCCCAGCTTCGCGACGTCCTGATCGGGCTGTGGACCCGGGCCCTCATCTTCCTGAAGCGCGCCGGGACGATCATCCTCGTCTCGACGGTGCTGCTCTGGGCCCTGCTCTCCTTTCCGGCGCCAAAGCCGGGCCAGACCGCGCTCGACAGCTCGATCGCCGGAAAGATTGCGGGCGGCCTGGAGGTCGTCGTCCGGCCGATCGGCTTCAACCACGAAATCGCGCTCGCTCTGATCCCCGCAATGGCGGCCCGGGAGGTTGCGGTCTCCTCGCTCGCAACCGCTTATTCGGTCCAGGAGAGCGACGAGACCAAGGCCGACCAGTCGCTGATCGAGCGGCTTCGCGGCCGCTGGTCGCTTCCCACCGCGCTCGCCTTCCTCGCCTGGTTCGTCTTCGCGCCGCAATGCTTATCCACAATTGCCGTCACCCGGCGGGAGACGAACGGGTGGAAGTGGCCGGCCTTCATGCTAGGCTATTTGTTCGCTTTGGCCTACGCGGCCGCGGGCATGACTTATTGGGCGGCGATCGCCCTCGGCCTTTAGGAGAGAGTTTCGATGGCGGGCGTCAACAAGGTGATCCTGGTCGGCAATCTGGGCGACGACCCGGAGAGCCGCTCGCTCAACAACGGGGGCGAGGTGGTCAACCTGCGGGTCGCTACGTCCGAAAGCTGGAAGGATCGCGAGGGCAACCGCCAGGAGCGGACCGAGTGGCACCGGGTCGTCATCTTCAACGAGAATCTCGGCAAGGTCGCCAAATCCTATTTGCGCAAGGGCTCGAAGGTCTATCTCGAGGGGCAGATCCAGACCCGCAAATGGCAGGACCAGTCCGGCGCCGACCGCTATTCGACCGAGATCGTCCTCCAGCGTTTCCGGGGCGAGCTCGTCCTGCTCGACAGCCGAGGCGGGGGCGGCGGCGGCGGCGGCGATGATTTCGGCGGCGGCTACGAAAGCGGCGGCGGCGGCGGATTCGGCGGCGGCAGCGGCTCAGGCGGTTTCGGCGGCGGCGGCGGCCGGCCCCAGCAGCGCCCGGCGCCGGCCTTCGACAGCGACCTCGACGACGACGTGCCGTTCTGACGCGAAGCGTCACCCCGGCGAAGGGGCCCCCATCGAAATACTACTTTGATGGGACCCAAGGCTGTGGTCCCAGAGGGTGAAGACCGCCGCGCTTTTCACCCCCTGGCGCCCCAGCCTCCGCTGGGGCGACGGTTATTCCTTTCCCGCCAGCCCCTTGAGCATCGCGAACGGGCTTGAGTCCGCCCGCGCCTCCTCCTCCGTCTTGACTCCCGCCTCGCGAAGCGCCTGCTCGGCGGCGGGGCAGCGAGGGTAGGGATCGAGGTTCAGCGACAGCGTCTCGGCGGCCGCCTCGCCAAGGTCGACCGATCCGCCCTCGTAGAAGGTGACGTCGAGCTCGCTCTCGCTAAGCTCGATCTCGTCCTCGCCGCCTTGATCCTTAGGAGGCGGGCGGAATTCGATTCGAAAAGCCTCCTCGATCCGCGCCGGTACCGGCTCGCCGGTCGCGACGCAGCTCTGCGTCACCGCCGCTCGGAGGATTCCGGACGCGGTCACCCGCTCGCCGTCCCGGGTCACGGCGGCCTCGGCCGTGAGGCTCTCGATCGAGACCAGCCCGAAGCGCTCGGCCAACGCCGCCCGCTCCGCCTCTCCCGCCTCCACTAGGAGGCTGCGCGGCGCGGCGCCGATCGTGTCGAGCCTGACGGGACGGCTGAATTCCGGCGTCATGGCGTCGGAAGCCCTCCGGCGACGAGTTGTTCCAGGCTCCTGCCGCGCAGCCCCTCGTGGAAGGCGCGCAGCCGCTCGGCGACGAGATCGAGCCCCGCCTCGTTGGGCGGAGAGTCGCGAAAGACGTTGCGCCGGACGGCCGCGCCGAAATCCTCCCCGCCCGACAGGCTGCGCCGGAAGGCGCCGGCGCGCCCGGCGAGAGCGCCCATCATCTTGCCGATCCTCTTGCCGACGACGACGTCGCCCACCCCGATCTGCCGCAACGTTCCGTCCATGTCGTCGACGAAGGTTTCGGTGAGAAGCACGACCGGCCGTCTCGCCGCCTTCCCCTCGTCCTCGAGGCGGATAAGGACGAGCGCAAGCACCGCGCTGAGCATGTCGAAACGGCCGTCGATCGTGTCGGGGACGCCGCCTTCGCGGTACCAGAGCGGCAGCCGGGCGGCGGCTACGGCGGAATCGTACAGCGGCCGGATCGCTGCGCGGTCGTCGCCGCCGAACAGGGAGGTGAGGAAGGACAAAGGGGGGCTCCGCGACAGGGGCGTACTTGCGCCGTTCAGCTATTGTCGGATATTGGGTGCTGGTGCCGCCCCCCGCAAGGACAGGCGTGAAGGCGCGCCGGGCGCGTCACCGATTTCCGGGAGTTGTTCCAGCATGATCCTCCGCAACGGCCGCTGCTTTCTCGTGGCCGCCCTCGTCGCCGGCAGCGCGCTCGGCGGCTGCGCGCCCCTTCGCGACCATCAGGGCTTCCTCCTCGACGAGACGCTTGCAAGCGCCATCCAGCCGGGCACCGACACGCGCGATTCGGTGATGAACACGCTCGGCCGGCCCACCTTCACCGGCGGCTTCGACCAGAACGACTGGTATTATCTCTCGCGCGAAACCAAGAACATGGCGTTCAACATGCCCAAGGCGGACACGCAGACGGTGCTCCACATCCGTTTCGACGCCGCCGGCAACGTCGCCAAGGTCGAGCGCAAGGGGATGGAGCAGGTCGCTTCGATCACGCCCTATAGCGACAAGACCCCCACGCTCGGCCGCCGCCGCTCCCTCTGGGACGAGATTTTCGGCAATATCGGCACCGTCGGCTCCGGCATCGGCGGCACCGCCGGCCAGGGCGGGAACGGCCCGAACCAGTAGGCGTAATTCTCCGTCGCCCCGGCAAAGGCCGGGGCGACGATGACTTGCCTATTTCACCACGTCGCCCGCGGCGAGCACCGCGAGGGTCACCAGGTCCGACGTGCTCGCCGTCATCGGCGCGATCTGGACCTGACGCTCCATCCCGACCAGCATCGGCCCGATCACCGCGCCTCCGCCCAGCTCGGCCAGCAGCTTGGCGGAGATGTTGGCGGTCTGGAGGCCCGGCATGACCAGCACGTTGGCCGGACCGGTGAGGCGGCTGAACGGATAGACCTGCCGCATCGCCGGGTTGAGCGCGACGTCCGGCGACATCTCGCCCTCATATTCGAAATCCACGCCGCCGCGCGCGTCGAGCGCCTTCACCCCTTCCCGGATCCTCTCGAGATAGGTCCCTTCGGGATTGCCGAAGTTCGAGTAGGAGAGGAAGGCGACCCGCGGCTCGTGCCCCATCCGGCGCGCCACCTGGGCGGTGTGGATGGCGATGTCGGCGAGCTGCTCCCCGCTCGGCCGCTCGGTCACCGTCGTGTCGGCGATGAAGACGGTGTGGCTGTGCCCGACGATGACGTGGACCCCGAACGGCGTAACGCCGGGCTTGGGATCGAGCACCCGCATGATCTGGCGCAGATTCTGGGCGTAGGTGCGGGTGACTCCAGTGATCATCACGTCGCCCTCGCCGGCCGCGAGCAGCAGGGCGGCGAAGATGTTGCGGTCCTGGTTGACCACCCGCTCGACCTGACGCGAGAGGTAGCCCTTGCGCTGGAGCCGCTCGTAGAGGCTGTCGGCAAGCTCCTTCACCCGGGGATAGGTGCGGCTGTTGATCACCTGGAACGAGTCCGGATCCTCGACCCCGAGCGCCCGAAGCCGGTCCTGGACGTCGTCGCGGCCGACGAGGATGGGGATACCGTAGCCGCCGTCGCGCACCGCGATGGCGGCCCGAAGCACTACCTCCTCGTCCCCCTCGGCAAACAGGATCCGCTTCGGATCGGCCCTCGCCGCCTCGTAGGCGAGGCTTAGCACCGAGGTGGTCGGATTGAGCCGCGAGCGAAGCCGGGTGCGGTAGGCGGCCATGTCGTCGAGCGGGCGCTGGGCGACTCCGGTGCGCATGGCCGCCGCGGCGACGGCGGCCGGCACCACCTCCATCAGGCGCGGATCGAACGGCGCCGGGATGATGTAGTCCGGCCCGAAATGGTGCGCCATCCCGCCATAGGCCGCCGCCACTTCCTCGGGCACCTGCTGGCGGGCGAGGCTCGCAAGCGCCTCGGCCGCGGCGATCTTCATCTCGTCGTTGATCGTCGTCGCCCGGACGTCGAGCGCGCCCCGGAAGATGAAGGGGAAACCGAGCACGTTGTTGACCTGGTTCGGATAGTCCGAGCGCCCGGTGGCGACGATCGCGTCGGGCCGGGCGGCCTTGGCGTCGGGCGGGGTGATCTCCGGATCGGGATTGGCCATGGCGAAGATGATCGGCCGCTTCGCCATGTCCCGAACCATTTCGGGCTTCAGCGCGCCCGCGGCGGAGAGGCCCAGGAACACGTCGGCGCCGACCAGCGCCTCCTCGAGCGTCCTCGCGTCCGTCTCGGCCGCGTGAGCAGACTTCCACTGGTCCATTCCGTCGGGCCGGCCGACCCAGATCACGCCCTTGCGGTCGCACATGATGACGTTGTCGTGGCGGACGCCCATCGCCTTGATCAGCTCGGTGCAGGCGATCGCCGCCGCTCCGGCGCCGTTCACCACCACCTTGACGTCCTTCAGGCTCCGTCCGGTGAGGTGGCAGGCGTTGATCAGGCCCGCGGCGGTGATGATCGCGGTGCCGTGCTGGTCGTCGTGGAAGACGGGGATGTTCATCCGCTCCTTGAGCGTCTGCTCGATGATGAAGCAGGCCGGGGCGGCGATGTCCTCGAGGTTGATCCCGCCGAAGCTCGCACCGAGCAGCGACACGCAATTGACGAAGGCGTCGACGTCCTCCGTCTCCACTTCCAGGTCGATGGCGTCGACGTCGGCGAAGCGCTTGAACAGCACCGCCTTGCCTTCCATCACCGGCTTGGACGCCAGCGCGCCGAGATTGCCGAGGCCGAGGATGGCCGTGCCGTTGGAGATCACCGCGACCAGATTGCCCTTGGCGGTATAGTCATAGGCCTTGGAGGGGTCCTCGGCGATCGCCCGGACGGGCACCGCGACCCCGGGGGAATAAGCAAGGCTTAGGTCGCGCTGCGTCGCCATCGGCTTCGAGGCGATGATCTCGATCTTGCCCGGCCGCTCGCCCGCATGGAAGTCGAGCGCCTCCTGGTCCGAAAATTTGACGTTGCTGCCTTCGCTCATCGGCCTCTCCGGGTTTTCTTCGGCCTTAGGCCCGTGAGGGGAAGCCCGGCAAGCCGGGGAAGTTCCGGCTTCTTGATCCTCCCCGGAACGGGGAGGGGGACCGCGACGCGAAGCGGCGTGGTGGAGGGGCTGCCCGGGAGTCCGTGCCAGCCCCTCCACCATGCTTCGCATGGTCCCGCTCCCCGTTCCGGGGCGGATTGTGCGTTTCCCCTGCGGCGCTTAGCCACTAACCTGCGCCGCGATGGCCACCGCCGCGAAAACTCCAGGCGCACCGACGCCCATGATGGCGCAATATCTCGGGCTCAAAGCCGAGGCGCGCGACTGCCTGCTCTTCTACCGGATGGGCGACTTCTTCGAACTGTTCTTCGACGACGCCAAGGCGGCGGCCGCCTGCCTCGACATCGCGCTGACCGCCCGGGGCGAGCATGAGGGCGAGCCGATCCCGATGTGCGGCGTGCCGATCCACGCCGCGGAAGCCTATCTCGCCCGGCTGATCCGCGGCGGCTTCCGGGTCGCCATCGCCGAGCAGATCGAAAGCCCGGCCGAGGCGAAGAAGCGCGGCTACAAGGCGGTGGTGAACCGCGCCATCGTCCGCGTCGTCACCGCCGGAACCCTGACCGAGGAGGCCTTGCTCGATTCGCGGACGGCCAATTGGCTGGTCGCCGCCGCGAAGGTCGGCGACCGCTACGGGCTCGCCGCCGCCGATATCTCGACCGGACGGTTCGAGCTGGGGTCGCTCCCCGTCCAGGCGCTCGATGCCGAGCTGGCGCGGCTCGGGCCGGCCGAGATCGTCTCGCCCGAGCCGCTCCCCGGCTTAGTCGTGACCGAGCGCAAGGCCGGCTTCGACAGCTTGGCCGCCGAGGCGCGGCTCAAGGCACGCTTCGAGGTCGCGACTCTCGACGGCTTCGGAAGCTTCGACCGGGCCGCCCTCGCCGCGGCGGGCGGGCTGCTCTCCTACCTCGACGAGGTGGCGCGCGAATCGCTGCCCTTCCTCCGCCCCCCGGTACCGCGCGCCTCGGGCGACCATATGATGATCGACGCGGCGACCCGCGAAAGCCTGGAGCTGACCGTCTCGGCGACGGGTGGGCGCGCCGGGACCCTGCTCGCCTCGCTCGACCGCACCGTCACCGGCGCCGGAGCGCGGCTGCTCGCCGCCGATCTCGGCGCCCCGTTGCTGGACCGCGAAGCGATCGAGGCGCGGCTGGACCTCGTTTCCCTGTTCGAGCGGGACGGAGCCCTGCGCGAGGCCTTGCGGCGGAGGCTCAAGGCGCTTCCCGACCTCGGCCGGGCGCTCGGCCGGCTCGTCGCCCGCCGCGGCGGCCCGCGCGACCTCGCCCAGCTTCGCGACGGCCTGAACGAAGCCCGCACCCTCCAGGACCGCCTCGCCGCGCTCGCCGAACCGCCCGCGCTTCTCGCCCGTCTCTTTCCTTCGCTCGGCGGCCATGGCGAGCTCACCGACCTCCTCGCCCGAGCCCTGGTGCCCTCGCCGCCGCTCGACGCCGCCCAGGGCGGCTATATCGCGGAAGGCTATGACGCGGCGCTCGACGCGCTCCGCGCCGCCGGCGGGGAAGGCCGGAGAGCCATCGCCGCGCTCGAGGCCCGCTACCGCCAGCAGACCGGAATCGCCGTCCTCAAGATCCGCCACAACGGCGTTCTCGGCTATCATATCGAGGTTCCGGCGAAAAATGCCGACCGGCTGATGGCGCCCGACAGCGGCTTCACCCACCGCCAGACCCTAGCCGGCGTGGTCCGCTTCAACGCGCCCGACCTGCACGACGAGGCGGTCCGGGTGACCCAGGCGGGAAGCCACGCCCTCGCCGCCGAAGCGGCCCATCTAGAAGAGCTGATCGGAGCGGCGCTGAAGCGCTCGGAACCGATCGCCGCCGCGGCCGACACGCTCGCCCGCCTCGACGTCGCTGCCGCCCTTGCCGAGCGGGCGGCGGAAGGCGGCTGGTCCCGGCCCCAGTTCGCACCCCACAATTGCTTCGAGATCGAAGGCGGCCGCCACCCCGTGGTCGAGGACGCCCTGCGCGCTTCGGGCGCCCGCTTCGTGGCGAACGACTGCCGCCTTTCGGACGACGAAAGGCTGTGGCTGGTCACCGGCCCGAACATGGGCGGCAAGTCGACCTTCCTTCGCCAGAACGCGCTGATCGCGGTGATCGCCCAGGCCGGCGCCTACGTTCCGGCGGCGAAGGCGACTCTCGGTCTGGTCGACCGCCTGTTCAGCCGGGTCGGCGCCTCCGACAATCTCGCCCGCGGCCGCTCCACCTTCATGGTCGAGATGATCGAGACCGCCGCAATCCTCGCGCAGGCCACGGAGCGAAGCTTCGTCATCCTCGACGAGGTCGGCCGCGGCACGTCGACCTATGACGGCCTCGCCATCGCCTGGGCGGTGGTCGAGGCGATCCACGACCGCAATCGCTGCCGTTGCCTATTCGCGACCCATTATCACGAGCTCACCCGGCTCGCCGAGCGGCTCGATTCGCTGTCGCTCCGCCATGTCCGAGCGCGCGAGTGGAAGGGCGACCTCGTCCTCCTCCACGAGCTCGCCAAGGGGCCGGCCGACCGCAGCTACGGCCTCGCCGTCGCCAAGCTCGCCGGGCTCCCCCCGCCGGTGCTGGCGCGGGCGCGTTCGGTGCTCGCCAAGCTTGAGGAAGGCCGGGCGGCGACCGGGGGAATCGCCGCCGGGCTGGACGACCTGCCGCTGTTCGCCGCGGCGGCGAGCCAGGAGGCGGCGGAGTGCGACGCCGTCCGCGCCGCGCTGGAGGAGATCGACGTCGACGCCTTGAGCCCGCGCGAGGCGCTCGACCTCGTCTACCGGCTGAAGCGGCTTGCGGCGGCGGAAGGCTGATGCCGACCCGCTTCGCCGCCGTCGCCCACAAGCGCGTCATCGTCGACCGGCGGGCGCTGGCCGAGGCCCTGCAGGGGCAGCCGGCAAGCGCCGCGGCGGCCACCCTCAAGCGCGCGCTCGCCGCCGGCCGGGAGGAGATCGCCCGCCGGCTCGCGGAGAAGCCGTGGCAGGGCAGCGAGACCGCCGCAGCCTACGCCTTCCTCACCGATCAGGTCCTGCGCACCGCCTGGGACCATGTCGCCGCCTCCGCTCCGCCGGGCGAGCCGCTCCTGCTGATGGCGGTCGGAGGCTACGGCCGGGGCGAAATGGCGCTTCATTCCGACGTCGACATCGCCTTCGTCACCGCCGGGCCTCCCTCGGACCCGGCCTGCGCCTTCATCCAGGCCTTGCTCTACCTGCTTTGGGACCTCGGCCTGAAGCTCGGCCATTCGACCCGCTCGCTCGACGAGACGATCGCCGCCGCCGCCGCCGAGCAGACCGTCCGCACCGCGATGCTCGAGGCCCGCTATTTGTGGGGCGACGAGGCTTTGTTCGAAGTCGCGGAAGGACGCTTCCGCCGCGAGGTCGTCGCCGGCGACGTCCGCGCCTTCGTCAGCCAGAAGCTCGATGAGCGCAACGCGCGGCACCGGCGGATGGGCGACAGCCGGTACGTCGTCGAGCCCAACGTCAAGGAAGGCAAGGGCGGCCTTCGCGATCTCCACACCCTGTTCTGGATCGGAAAGTCCGCCTACCAGGTGCGCGCCGTCGCCGAGCTCGTCGACGTCGGCTTGCTCTCCCCCCACGAGCTTCGCCAGTTCCAGCGCGCCGAGCGCTTCCTGTGGGCGGTCCGCTGCCACCTCCACCTCGTCGCCGGCCGCGCCGAGGAGCGCCTGACGTTCGACTATCAGCGCGAGATCGCGGCGCGGATGAACTATGCCGACCGCACCGGGAGCTCGCCGGTCGAGCGCTTCATGCGTCATTACTTCCTGCACGCCAAAACGGTCGGCGACCTGACCGGCGTGTTCCTCGCGCATCTCGACGAGAAGTTCGCGAAGAAGGGACTCCGCTTCGGCCTCCCGACGATCCGACGCCGCCCTCGCAAGCTCGACGGCTTCGTCCTCGACCGGGGCCGCCTCGCTCTGCCCTCGGACGACTGGTTCCGCGAGGATCCGGTCCGGCTCCTCCAGCTGTTCGCCCTCGCCGACCTCCACGGCCTCGAAGTCCACCCGCTGGCGATGCGCGCCGCGGCTCGGGACTCCAAGCTGGTCGACGCGGCGGTCCGCGCCGACCCGCGAGCCAACGCTTTGTTCCTCGACGTGCTGACCAGCCCCCGCGACCCGGAGACGGTTCTTCGCTGGATGAACGAGGCGGGCGTGTTCGGCCGCTTCGTTCCGGACTTCGGGCGCGTCGTCGCCCAGATGCAGTTCGACATGTACCATCATTATACGGTCGACGAGCATTCGATCCGGGCGATCGGCCTGCTCGCCCGGATCGAGCGCGGCGACGCGAAGGAGGAGCATCCGCTCGCCACCGCCCTCTTCCGCCACCTGGCGTCGCGGCGCGCCCTGTTCGTCGCCGTCCTCCTCCACGACATCGCCAAGGGCCGAGGGGGAGATCACAGCGTGCTCGGCGCCGAGGTGGCCCTGGCCCTTTGCCCGCGCCTCGGCCTCACCGAATGGGAGACGGAGACCGTCGCCTGGCTGGTGCGCTGGCACCTCTTCATGTCCGCCACCGCCTTCAAGCGCGACATCGCCGATCCCGAGACCGTCCGGGTGTTCGTCGCCCGGGTGAAGAGTCTCGAGCGGCTCCGACTGCTCTTTCTCCTGACCGTCGTCGACATCGCCGCCGTCGGTCCCGGAGTCTGGAACGGCTGGAAGCGGCAGCTGCTAAGAACCCTGTTCGAGGCGGCGGAGGAAAGCCTTCGCCTCGGCCACAAGCAGCAGGGCCGCGGCGATCGAATCGCCGCCGTACAGGCCGAGGTCGGCGAGGCGCTCAACTGGGAGGAGGCGCGCTTCACCCGGCTCACCTGGCGCCTTCCCGACAGCTACTGGCTGGCCGAGCCGAACGACGTCATCGCCCGCAACGCCGCGCTGATGGACGCTGCCGACCGCGCCCCGGAAAGGACCAAGCCGCTCGCTCTGTCCGTCGATCCGGAGCGCGGCGCGACTCTGGTCAGCGTCTACGCCCGCGACCGGCCGGGCCTCTTCTACCACCTAAGCGCCGCCATCAGCCTCGCCGGCGCGAGCATCATCGACGCCCGGATCCACACCACGCTCGATGGAATGGCGATGGACAATTTCCTCGTTCAGGATTCCGCGGGAGCGCCGCTCGCCGAGCGGCACCGGCTCAAGCGCCTTGAGGAAGCGGTTTCGCGCGCTCTGGCGGGAGAGGCGCCGGCGCAGGAGAGGCTCGAGGCGAGGCCGCCGCCGCGGCCGCGGGCAAGCGCCTTCAATATTCATCCCGCGGTGTTCGTCGATAACCACGCCTCCGCCCGCTATACGGTGGTCGAGGTCAACGCCCGCGACCGGCCGGCTCTGCTCAGCGGCCTTGCCCGGGCGCTCTATGAAAGCCGCGCCGCCGTCCATTCGGCCCATATCGCCACCTATGGCGAGCGAGCCGTCGACGTTTTCTACCTGACCGACCTTGCCGGAGCGCGGATCGAGAACCCCGCCAAGCTCAAGGCCCTCCAGGCCCGCCTGCTCGCCGCCGCCGCCGATCTCACCGCCGCCGGCCGACGCGCCGCCTAGCGCACGATAGTCCTGCGCCGCAGCCGGCCGCCGTTCGTCATGCTGAACTTGTTTCAGCATCCAAAGCGGATGCGCCTCGCGGGTGGAAGACTGGACCCTGAAACAGTTCAGGGTGACGGCCGAGCGGTTCAACCGTTTGAAATCATCTCCAGACAGGAAAAGGGCCCCCGCCGCTTATGCGGCGAGGGCCCCTTCCGGACTTCGATCCGCCGCTTAGAAGCGGAAGCGGCCGGTGACTCCGTAGGTGCGCGGCTCGGCCAGGAAGCTCGAGAAGAGCTGGTTGGCCGGCGAGGTGCCGAGCAGCTGGGTCTGGGCCAGCGAGCCGGCGCCCTGGAACGGCGAGTTGAAGGCGACCTGCTGATAGTGGGTGTTGAAGACGTTCTGCCCCCAAAGCTCCACCGCCCAGCGGCTGTCCGGGCCGCGCACGCCGACGCGCGCGTTGACCAGGATATAGCTGGGCTGCTGCTTCTCGAAGAACAGGTCGGACCCGGTATTGTAGGCGTTGGTCGCCCGGGTATCGACGTAGAGCAGGCCCGAGAGGCCCGACGAGCCGATCGGCGGAGTCCAGCCCGCCGAAGCGGTGAACACGCTTGACGGCGCGTTGGACAGCTGCCGGCCCGGGAGGAGGAACAAGGCCGCGTCGAGCGGCGAGGTCGCGCCGCGCGACGTGCCGACCAGGTTACGCCCGTATTTGGTCTTCGCGTAGGTGTAGCCGGCGGTGATCTGGAAGTCCGGCGCCGGACGGACGACCGCTTCGAGCTCGATGCCCTGCGACGTCACGCCGTGCTGGGTCCGCCCCGCCCCGCAGTTTCCGGTGGTGCTCGACGCATCGCGATCAGCGCCGGCGAGGTCGTCCTTGCAGCCCTGGATGTTCTGGACGAGGAAGATCGTGCCGTTGAACGTGTTGAGCTGAAAGTTGCTGAACTCCTGGCGGAAGGCCGCGGCGTTCAAGGTCAGCACGCGCGTGCTGTACTTGGCGCCGACCTCGAAGGCATTCACCTTTTCGGCCGCGAACTGGAGGTCCGCCACGTCGGCGCTGCTCCGCGGGAAGACGGCGCCACCGAACGGGTTGAGGAAGGGATTGGAGCCGAGCGCGGAGCGGTCGAGGTTGAAACCGCCCGCCTTGTAGCCCTTCGAAAAGGACGCATAGGTGAGCAGGAAGGGCTTGGGCTTCCAGGAGAGGACTCCCGTTCCGGTCCACTCGCCTTCCTTGCGGCGGTCGTTGAGGGTGATCGCGTTGAGCGCCGTGCTCGAATTGCCCGTGCAGGTCAGGGTGACGATTCCGGCCAGGAGCGGCTTCAGGGTCGCCGGAACCGCGGCCGACAGGAGCAGCGGATCGAGCGCCGCCTGCTGTGCCGGGCAGACCGAGTTGTTGCCGTTGAAGCTGCCGTTGAACGTCTTCGTCTCGTGCGTATAGCGCGCGCCGAGCGTAAGGCTGAGATTGTCGGTGATGTTGAAGATGTTGTGGGTGAAGAGGGCGTAATTCTCGCTCTTCTGATTGTAGACGTCGCGATTGCTGCCCAGGTCGTTGAGCGTGCTCAGCCGGTCGATGCTGGCGAGCACGGCGGGGGTGAGCGCCCCGAAGGCGGGGGCGGTGCCCGGCAGGAGGCCCGACAAGGTGGCGCGGCCGCCGGCGCTCAAGCAGCCGGTCGCCGCGGGGTTGCGGAGCGCGGCCGCCGGATTGATCGTCGCGACGATCCGGCAGGCGGCGAACGCGCCGTACTGAGTGCCGAACTTGAAGTTGTCGACGACCTGCAGCTTCTCGTTGGCGTAATAGCCGCCGACCAACCAGTCGAGCTTGTTGTCGAACAGCGAGCCCTGCAGCCGGAGCTCCTGGCTGAACGTCTTGAACCGGCGGAAGGCGTTTCCGTCGTCGGCGCGGTAGGCGATGTCGACGTTGGAATAGTCGACGTCTCCGGCGCCGCCCGCCTTGTAGTAGCGGTAGGCGGTAATCGACGTCAGCTTGGCGCCGCCGAGATTGTAGTTGAGCTCGCCCGAGACACCGTAATCCTTGGTGACGTTCTGATAGGTCCGGCCCGGGGTCAGGGTGACCTCACGGCGATAGGGATTGGTCGGCGGATAGCTGACCACGCCGCCGAGGCTCTGGAGGACGCTGACGATCCGGTTCGTCGGGCTGTAGGCGACGGCCTGGTCCGTGTTCACCGTCGCCGGCTCGCCGGCGCGGGTCGGATCGAACGTCTCCTTGGTGGCGACGTACACCGCTCCGCAGCAGCTCTCGTCGCGATGGGTATAATCGCCGATCAGGCGGAAGGAGAGGTCGTCGTTAGGCTCGAACAATGCCTGGCCGCGGACGAAATAGCGATCGCGGTCGTTGACCCGCCGCTCGCTTCCGCCGCCCTGGGTGATGTTCTTGTAGAAGCCGTCGCGCTTCACCCACACGCCGTCGAGACGAAGGCCGATCGACGGGCTGACGGGTCCGCTGATCCCGCCCGCGAGGCGGAGGAAATCGTAATTGCCGTAGGTCGCCTCGCCATAGCCCTCCATCTCGCGCATGTTGGGCTTCTTGCTGACGATGTTGATGAGGCCGGCCGATGCGTTGCGCCCGAACAGGGTGCCCTGCGGGCCGCGAAGCACCTCGATCCGCTCGATCTCGCCGAGCTCGTTCAGGCCGATTCCCGACCGCGACCGGTAGACTCCGTCGATGAACACCGCGACCGAGCTTTCCAGGCCGGGATTGTCGCCGACCGTGCCGATGCCGCGGATTCGGGCGGAGCCGTTGGACTCGCTGCCGGTCGACGAGACGAGCAGCGACGGAGCGAGCTGGTTGAGCGCGCGGATGTCGGTCGCGCCGCTGTTCTGAAGCGATTGCGCCGAAACCACGTTGACCGAGATCGGAACGTTTTCGAGCAGCTGGGTGCGACCCTGCGCAGTGACGACGATCTCCCCCGAATCCGTCGCGTTGGGCTGGGTGACGTCGTCGGCCTGGGGCGCGGCGTCGGTGCCGACCGCTCCGGCCTGCGCCGGCGACGGCTGAACCGTCGGGGTCGGCGCGGCATTGTCCTGGGCGTAGGCGGGGACTGCGGCAAGCGCTCCGATGCCCGCGGACATCAGCCAGAAAGTTTTCGTGATCATAACCCCTCCCTCAACCTTGTTTTGCCGGGAGGCTACTGAAAAGGCGCACCCCATTCCAGCAGGAAAATCGCAGTTTCCCGCCAGTTTCGGCACCATGATGACAATTGCGCAACAAGTGCGTTGCGAAATGAAACGTTGCGGTGCGGTGCCGCCTCGGCTGCCGCTACGGAAAGCGCGCTTCCCGCCTGCGGCCGCCTCGACAGCGCACCGGCTTATTTGGGCGCGAGCACCATCAGCATCTGCCGGCCTTCCATGCGCGGATGCTGCTCGACCTTGGCGATCTCGGAAACGTTCTCCTGCACCCGCTGAAGAAGCACCATGCCAAGCTGCCCGTGAGCCAGCTCGCGGCCACGAAAGCGCAGGGTGATCTTCACCTTGTCGCCCTCGCCGATGAAGTCGTGAACCTTCTTCATCTTCACGTCATAGTCATGATCGTCGATGTTCGGACGCATCTTGATCTCTTTGATCTCTTGCGTCTTTTGCGACTTGCGGGCGAGGTTCGCCTTTTTCTGCGCCTCATACTTGAACTTACCGACGTCGAGGAACTTGCAGACGGGCGGGTCCGCATTCGGAGAAACCTCGACCAGGTCGAGCCCGACCTCGGCCGCCTGTTCGATCGCCTCGGCGGTCAGAAGGACGCCGAGATTCTCGCCATTCTCATCGATCACGCGCACCTTCGGCACGGAGATGAATTCGTTGAAGCGGGGACCGTTCAAGGGCGGCGCCTGCGGGCGCCGGATCATGGGCGGACGTATAGTATCTTCTCCTGAAGCTTTTGTTCGAGCCTCACCTAGTGATTTCGCCCCGCGAATGAAAGGTGCCGGAAAGCATGCGGATGCTTTTCAGTCCCGCTGTTGCCAATCCGTCATCCCCGCAATCTCCGGCAAGTCCGACGCGAGGCCGTTCGTCCAGCCGTCGCGGTCGCTTAGATCTTGATCGGACTGACTTTCACGTCGGCACGGCCGCCGGCGGGGAGCTTCACCTCGCTTGCCCGCACGCTCGCCCGGGCTCCGGCGGCGATGCATTGGGCAACGACCACGGGGGCGTCGACATCGCCGGCTCTGGCGACTGCGGCTTCGGTCGCAGCCGTGCAGGCCGCCTGCGATTCGTATTGCGTCTCCAGCGTGCGTACCGTCTGGCACGGTGCGTCGGCTTCGCCGCAGCCCATGATCGCGATGAGGAAGATGCCCGGTCCCATGCAAGGCTAAACCGTCGAGCGAATCTCCCGTTCCAGCCGTTTCGCCTCCGTTCCTTGGGAAATGGGCGCCGACCTACTACCTAAAGGGCGATGCGCCCCCTCGAAGCTCCCGACACAAGCCCTCGCGCCGGCTGGCATGCCCTGCGGCGTTTCCTGCCGTGGCTGTGGCCGGCGGGCGAGCCGGCGCTGCGCGCGCGGGTGGTGGTGGCGGTGATCCTCGTCCTGCTGGCGAAGGGCGCGACCCTGCTCATGCCGTTCGCGTATAAGGGCGCGATCGACCGCATGTCGCACGGCGTCACTCCGGCGGCAGGCCTCGCCATCGCCTTGGTCGTGGCCTATTCGGGCGCGCGCTTCGGCGGCGTATTGTTCGACAATCTGCGCAACGCGATCTTCGAGCGGGTCGGCCAGGACGCCGCCCGGCGGCTTGCCGAGACCGTGTTCCGCCACATTCACGACCTGTCGCTTCGCTTCCACCTGGAACGGCGCACCGGCGCGCTGACCAAGATCGTCGAGCGCGGGACCAAGAGCATCGACATGATGCTCTATTTCCTCCTGTTCAACATCGCACCGACGATCCTGGAGCTGTCGGCGGTGTGCATCATCTTCGGGATCAAGTTCGGCAGCGGCCTCGTCGCCGCGACGCTCGCGATGGTGGTCGCCTACATCGTCTTCACCCGGGTCGTCACCGAATGGCGGACTCATTTGCAGCGGCGGATGAACGAGGTCGACAACCAGGCGATCGCCCGCGCGGTCGACTCGCTTCTCAATTACGAGACGGTCAAATATTTCAACGCCGAGGATCGCGAGGCGGCGCGTTACGGCCAGGCGATGCGCAGCTTCGCCGACGCGGCGGTGCGCAACGAGGTGTCGCTCGCCTGGCTCAACATCGGCCAGTCGTTCATCACCAACCTGATGATGGCCGGCGCGATGGCCTATACCGTCTGGGGTTGGAGCCGGGGCGAGTTCTCGACCGGCGACGTCGTGTTCGTGAACACTTTCCTCGCGCAGCTCTTCCGGCCGCTCGACATGCTCGGCTGGGTTTACCGGACCATCCGCCAGGGCCTGATCGACATGGAGGCGATGTTCGAGCTGATCGACACGCCCGCCGAGGTGCTCGACCAACCCGGCGCGCCCGACCTCGTCGTGGCCGAGGGCCGGGTCCGGCTCGAGGACGTCCGCTTCGGCTACGATCCGGAGCGCGAGATCCTGAAGGGGATCGACATCGACGTTCCGGCCGGGACGATGCTCGCCGTCGTCGGCCCGTCGGGTGCCGGCAAGTCGACCCTGGCGCGCCTCCTCTTCCGCTTCTACGAGCCGACCGGAGGCCGGATCACCATCGACGGCCAGGACGTTTGCGCCGTGACCCAGAAGAGCCTGCGCGCGTCGATCGGGATCGTGCCGCAGGACAGCGTGCTGTTCAACGACACGATCGGCTATAATGTCGGCTACGGCCGCGAGGGGGCGACCCAGGCGCAGATCGAGGCGGCCGCCCAGGGCGCGGCGATCCACGACTTCGTCGCCTCCCTTCCCGACGGCTACGAAGCGATGGTCGGAGAGCGGGGCCTGAAGCTCTCCGGCGGCGAGAAGCAGCGGGTCGCGATCGCCCGCACCCTGCTCAAGGACCCGCCGATCCTCATCCTCGACGAGGCGACCAGCGCGCTAGACAGCCGGACCGAGGCCGCGATCCAGGACACGCTTCGCGACGTCGCCGCGCGGCGGACCTCGATCGTCATCGCCCACCGCCTCTCGACGATCGTCGATGCCGACCAGATCGTCGTCCTGAACGACGGGCGGGTGGCCGAGCGCGGCACCCATTCGGAGCTGCTTCGCAAGGACGGCCTCTATGCCGACCTCTGGGCGCGTCAGCAAAGCGAGGCGGACGAGCAAGAGGCCGCCCAAGCGGCGGAATAGGCGTGGCGCAGCCCGGCTTGGATCGGATAAGACGAGCGCATCGGTCCCAAGCCCCCTCTCCCCGTGGGGGAGAGGGCTGGGGTGAGGGGGCTCGGCGTCCGAGAACAAGCGCCTAGGCCGGACCCCCTCACCCTAACCCTCTCCCCGTGGGGAGAGGGAACCATCGTGCGGAGTCGCTCATGTCTCGTCCCCTCCTCCTTTCTGTTCTCCTCCTCGCTTCCGCCGCCCCGCTCGCCGCCCAAAGCGCCGCGCCGCACGCCCGCTACGGAACATGGGGGGTCGCGACGGCGGACATGGACAAGTCGGTCAAACCGGGCGACGATTCCTACCGCTACGCCGAGGGAAGCTGGCTGCGCAGCGCACAGATCGCGTCGGACAAGGCCCGGGCCGGCTATAATTACGATCTTCCCGACGTCACCGAGGCGGAGGTGCGCTCCCTGGTCGAGGGCGCCGGCCGCGGCGCCTCGGATCCGCTGCTGCGCCAGGTCGGCGATTTCTACGCCGCCTATATGGACGAGGCCGGGATCGAGGCGCGTGGAACCGCGCCGCTTCGCCCCTATCTAAGCCGCATCTCCAGCGTCTCGAACCGGCGGCAGCTCGTCCTGCTGATGGCCGAGCCCGGCTTCGCCTCGCCGATCGGGCTCGGGATCGACGCCGATCCCAAGGACCCGACCCGCTACACGGTCGCCTCCGGCCAAGCCCGTCTCGGCCTTCCGACACGCGATTATTACCTGCTTCAGGGCCCCAAATACGAATCGATCCGCAAGGCTTATCGCGACTACATCGCACGCATCTTCACCCTCGCCGGGATCGCGGGAGGCGAAGCGAAGGCCGACGCCATTCTCGCGCTCGAGACCCGGCTCGCCCAGGACCAGTGGACGCCCGAGCGGCGCCGCGACCCGCAGGCGACCTACAACCCGATGAGCCGCGCCCAGCTCGCCGCGCTTGCGCCGCAATTCGAGTGGCAGGCGATGCTCGCCCATGTCGGCCTCGGCGCCATGCCGACCGTCGTCGTCGGGGAGCCGAGCGCCGTCGCCGCCGCCGGCAAAAGGCTCGACGACGTGTCCCTTGCCACCTGGAAGGACTGGCTCGCCTTCCGCTTCGTAAGCGACCACGCCCAGTTCCTGCCCAAGGCGTTCGACGACGCACGCTTCGGCTTCTACAGCCACACGCTCAACGACGTTCCCAAGCAGGCCGACCGCTGGAAGCGCGGCGTGCGCCTGCTCGACGCCAATCTCGGCGAGGCGGTCGGCCAGCTCTACGCCCGCCGTCACTGGACGAGCGAGACCGAGCGCCAGATGAACGAGCTGATCGGCGACCTTCGCGCCTCCTACGGCGATCTCATCCGGAGGACGTCGTGGATGGACGAGCCGACCCGCAAGGAAGCCCTGACCAAGCTCGCCAGCTTCGATCCGCGGATCGGGCACCCGAACAAGTATATCGACTATTCGGCGATGCGCGTGACCCGCGCCGACCCGCTCGCCAACGTCATGGCCTCGGGCGCATTCCAGTGGAAGCTTCAGCTCTCCCGGCTTCCCAAGCCGGTCGACCGTTCGCTGTGGGACATGAACGTCCAGGAGGTGAACGCTTATTACAACCCGCTGATGAACCAGATCACCTTCCCGGCCGCGATCCTCCAGCCGCCCTTCTTCGATCCCGCCGCCGACCCGGCGGTCAATTACGGCGAGACCGGCGCGACGATCGGCCACGAAATGGGCCACGGCTTCGACGACGAGGGCCGCCAGTTCGACGCCCAGGGCCGGCTTCGCGACTGGTGGACCAAGGAATCCGCGGAGCGTTACACCACCCACGCCCAGGCTTTGGTGAAGCAGTTCGACGCCTACGAGCCGATCCCCGGCGTGCACATCAAGGGCCAGCTGACGCTCGGCGAGAATCTGGGCGATCTGGGCGGGCTGGAGGCGGCCTATGCGGCCTACCGGCGCTACGTCGCGCGCCACGGCGAACCGCCGGTGATCGACGGCTATACCGGCGACCAGCGCTTCTTCATCGCCTATGCGCAAAGCTGGCAGGGCAAGTCGCGCGAGGGCGCGCTGCGCGCCCAGCTCCTCTCCAACCCGCACAGCCCGGAGGAATATCGGGTCAACGGAATCGTCCGCAACCTCGACGCCTGGTATTCGGCGTTCGGCGTGAAGCCGGGCGACAAGCTCTATCTGCCGCCCGAGCAGCGAGTCCACGTCTGGACGAACTGAGCCGTGACTCCTCCCCTTCGAGGGGAGGGGGACCGCGCCGCGCAGCGGCGGGGTGGAGAGGTGTCGCCGTCCGCGGATTGGCTCCTACTCTGACACCCCTCCAGCACCCTGTCGGGCGGTCCCCCTCCCCCGAGGGGGAGGATTTTGGGTCGCCGGCGCTCTGAGGCGAGCGCTTGAACATAATTGGAACGGCAGGCTAAGGGCATATCATGCCCTCCCCCCTCGAAATCCTCCACCAGACTTTCGGCTTCCCCGCCTTTCGCGGAGTCCAGGAGCAGGTGATTGGGCGGGTCATGGCCGGCCAGCATACGCTGGCGGTGATGCCGACCGGGGCGGGCAAGTCGCTTTGCTACCAGGTGCCGGCGATCGCGCGCGCGGGGACGGCCCTGGTCGTCTCTCCGCTGATCGCTTTGATGCACGACCAGATCCGCTCGGCCGACGGCTTCGGGATCCGCGCCGCTTCCCTGACCTCGGCCGATGGCGACGAATCGCGGCAGGACACTCTGGCGCGGCTGAAGCGCGGCGAGCTCGACCTCCTCTACGTGGCGCCGGAGCGGGCGAGCACGCCGGGCTTTCGCGAGCTCGCGGCCCGCACTCCGCTCGCCCTCATCGCCGTCGACGAGGCGCATTGCGTTTCCGAATGGGGGCATGATTTCCGGCCCGACTACCGGCTCCTGAAGCCGCTGCTCGATGCCTTTCCGAACGTTCCCCGCCTCGCCCTCACCGCGACAGCCGACCGGCAGACTCGCGCCGACATCCTCGTCCAGCTTGGCATTCCCGACGACGGGCTGATCGTCGCCGGCTTCGACCGGCCCAACATCCGCTACCATGTCCGGCCGCGCGACGGGGTAGGACAGCAATTGAAGACTCTGCTCGCCGATCAGCCGGGGCCGGGCATCGTCTACGTTCCGAGCCGCGACAAGGCCGAGAAGCTCGCCGAGCAGCTGTCGACCCCGCAGCGAAAGGCGCTCGCCTACCATGCCGGGCTCGACCCGAGGGTGCGGCAGCGCAACCAGTCGGCGTTCGTCGCCAGCGAGGACATGGTGATGGTCGCCACCATCGCCTTCGGAATGGGAATCGACAAGCCGGACGTGCGGTTCGTCGCCCATGCCGGCCTGCCCAAGTCGATCGAGGCTTATTACCAGGAGACCGGCCGCGCCGGGCGCGACGGCGAGCCGGCCGAGGCCTGGCTGTTCTGGGGCGCCGAGGATTTCGCGCGCGCCCGCCAGCGGCTCGAGAGCGAGGTTCCGGAGGAGCGGCGGCCCGGCGAGCGCCAGCGCCTCAATGCGCTCGCCGCGATGGTCGAGACCGGCGCCTGCCGCCGGGCGCTGCTGCTTCGCCATTTCGGCGAGACCCCGGCGGAGCGCTGCGGCAATTGCGACAATTGCCTGACGCCACCGTCGACCGTCGACGCCACCGAGGTGGCCCGCAAGCTTCTTTCCGCCGCCTTCCGGACCGAGATGCGCTTCGGGATCGGCCATCTCGCCGACGTTCTAGCGGGACGGGAGACCGAGAAGACCCTGTCCTTCGGCCACAATCGCCTGTCGGTCTTCGGAATTGCCGGCGAGGAGGAGCTTGCGCTGGTCAAGCCGGTCGGCCGCGCGCTCCTCGCCCGCGACGCGCTTCGCGCCGACGCTTATGGCGGCCTCTCCTTCGGGCCGGCGGCAAGGCCGCTTCTGAAGGGCGAGGAGACGCTCGAACTGGTGCTTCCGCCGGCGCGCCGGGCAAGGAAGCGGCGCGACCGCGACGACAACCTCCCGCACGACCCTCTGTTCGAGGCGCTCCGCGCCCGCCGCCGCGACCTCGCGAAGGAATCGGGGGTTCCGCCCTATGTCATCTTCCACGATTCGACGCTCCGCGAGATGGCGGAATTGAAGCCCGAGACCCTTCACGCTCTGTCGCGCGTGACCGGGGTCGGCGCGGCCAAGCTCGACAAATATGGCGACGCCTTCGTCGAGGTGGTTCGGGGGTTCGGATCATGACGGAAGCGCTGAAGCGGCTCGACGGGACGACGCTGGTCGCCGGCCAAATCCAGCCCGAGGATGTCGCCGGTCTCGAGGTCCGGATGCTCGTCAACAACCGGCCCGACGGCGAGGAGCCGGGGCAGCCGTCTTCGGCCGAGATGGAGGCCGCGGCGCGGGCGGCGGGTCTGGGCTATCGCCACATCCCGATCGCCGGCGGCTTCACCGAGGCGGATGTGGAAGCAATGGCCGAGGCTCTCGAGGCGGGCCCTGCCTTGGCCTTCTGCCGCTCCGGGACCCGCTCGACCTGGCTGTGGGCGCTGGCGCGGGCGAGCCGCGGCGCCGATCCCGAAGCGCTGGCGGCGAGCGCCGCGGCGGCGGGCTACGACCTCTCGCCGCTTCGAGCCGCTCTGGCGGAATTGGCTTCGCGGTAGCTAGCCTAGCTTAGTTGATATCCTGGCGGCGGAAGCTGGCGAGGGTCAAGGCGGCGAGGCCTCCGATCCAGGCGGCCAGGGCGGCGAGCGACACCGGCCAGCCGAGCGCGATCACGCCCGCGGTCGGGAATGCGCTCTCGTAAACGGTACCGTCGGTTATCCAATGCTTCAGATTGGCGAGGTGGTAGCCGGGCAGGACGTGGTGGAGAAACCAGATCAGGCCGGGCGCCTTGAAGTAGAGGAGCGGAGCGAAGGCGAACAGGAGCCCTTCGACCGAAACCGCGACGAGCGAGACCACCAGGGCGGCGATCGTCGAGCGCGTGAGCACGGCGGCGAGGCTGGCATAGCCGATGGTCAGCAAGGCCGGCGCGAGGGCGGCGAGGGCGCCCGAGCCGTGCGCCTTGAGGAGCAGCCCGGCCGTGATCCCCGCGGGAACGACGTCGCCGCCGGCCAAGGCATGGAGCCATGCTCCAAGCGTGGTGACGATCGCCGAGAGAATGAAGGCGGACGCGAGGAGCAGGGTGACGACGATATATTTGGCGGCGATCAGCGCGGTTCGCGAGCGGTGGGGAACGATCAGCTTCCAGGTGTTCCAGCCATATTCGCCCGCAAAGGCGACGGCGACGAAGGCGGCGATCAGGTAGCGGCCGAGCGTGTTGCCGGGAAGCGACCAGATGATGGCCGTGCCGGCGACCCATTGCTGGAGGCTGTCATGCGACGGGGGCTGATCGACGACCAGGGCGGCGGCGATCGCGAGCAGGAAGATGAGCGCAAGACCGATCGGATAGATCCAGACGAGAAACCAGCTGGCCTTGTGCCGGGTCAGCTTCAGGGTCTCGGCGGAGAGGACGTCAAGCATCGGGGGTCTCCGCCTGGGTGATCGAGAGGAACACCTCCTCCAGGTTGCGCTGCTCCGGAGCGAGGCGGAACAGGTCGACTCCCGCCCCGACGAGCCGCCTCACCACTTCCGGAGCCTCGGCCCGGGTGGCGCGCACGACCATCCCGTCGCCGGAACGCTCCACCGCCCAGCGCGCCGACAAAGCGGCCTCGGCGATGTCGGGCGGCGCCGCCTCGAGGCGAAGGCCGTCGTCCTGGCGAAGCAGGTCTGCGATACTCGATTCGCGGACGATCTCGCCGCCGCTGATGATCCCGATCCGGTCGCAGACCTGCTGCACCTCGTGGAGCAGGTGGCTGGAGAGGAAGACCGTCTTCCCGCGCCGTTCCGCGAGGTCGCGGATCAGGGCGCGCATCTCCTGGATTCCGGCCGCGTCGAGGCCGTTGACCGGTTCGTCGAGGATGACGAGGTCCGGATCGTTGAGCAAAGCCGCCGCCACTCCGAGCCGCTGCCGCATGCCGGTGGAATAACCCTTCACCTTTCGTCCGGAGTCGCGGGCGAGGCCGACCTGGTCGAGCAGCCCGTCGATCCGCTCGCGGCCGCCGCCGCCTTGGGTCCGGGCGAGCACCTCGAGGTTCCGACGCCCGGAGAGGAACGGGTAGAAGGCGCCTCCGTCGACCAGCGACCCGACCCGCTTCAGGCCCGACGGCGCCGCCCGAAGCTCCTCGCCGAACAGCCGAACCGCGCCCGACGTGGGAGCGATGAGCCCCAGCAGCATTCGGATGGTCGTGCTCTTGCCGGCGCCGTTTGGGCCGAGGAAGCCGTAGACCTCCCCCGCCGCCACGGAGAGGCTGACGTTGCGCACGGCCCGGACTCCGCCGCCCCTTCCGCCGTAGGTCTTGCTAAGGTCGACCAGCTCCAGCACCGGCGCGTCGTTTTGAGTCATGGAGCCGGCCCCGGTCGTGCAAAGAAGTGTATTAGTTTATTGATACACGACCCGTGTCAAGGCTTGTCCGCGAGATGCCGGCGGGCCTGCCCCAGATCGTCCTCGTCGACCATCAGCCGCACCGGGACGACGACTCCGTCGAGGCCGCCCCAATTCATCTGGGTGTCGAACAGGAAGCTGTCGATTGCTTCGGAGGTCAGGCGGGCCTGCACGATCGCGGCCTCGAAGCCGTTGTAGAAGCGGGCGAGCTCGACCAGCGCCACTAGAAAGGGGTCACGTCGCCGGCGGCGTTCTCGTCGGCGCGCGGCGGACGGCCGAGGACGGCGTTGCGGTGGGGGAAGCGGCCGAAGCGGGCGATGACGTCATGATGCTTCTTTGCATAGCCCAGCTGTTCGGGGTCGCCGAGCGCGGTGAACAGCGCCAGCGAGCGGCGCTGGTCGGCGATCGACTCGCTATGCTGGAAGGGCATGTAGAGGAAGCCGCGCTCGGCCGGGCTCATGGCCGAATCGAGCTTGGCGTCGACGGCGCCGCGCGCGACGGCCAGCGCAAGCGGGTCGGTCGAGAATTGCTCGGCATCGCCTCTGAACATGTTGCGCGGAAACTGGTCGAACAGGACGACTGCCGCGACGGCGTCGCGGGCGCTGCCGAGGAAGGCGTCCGGCAGATTCTCCCGCTGAGCCTCCCAAAGGGCTTGGAAACGCTCCTTGATCGCGGAGTCCAGCTCCGGGTCCGTCCTCCACCATCGCTCCGGCTCGAGCCCGAACCAGAAGTGGAGGACGTCTTCCTGCCAGGGCATCAGGCGGCGGTGCCGCCGACGGTGAGGCCGTCGATCAGCAGGGTCGGCTGCCCGACGCCCGCGGGAACCGACTGGCCGCCCTTGCCACACACCCCGATCCCCTCGTCGAGCGCCATGTCGTTGCCGATCGCGCCGACCTGGGTGAGGACGGTGGGACCGTCGCCGATCAGGGTCACGCCCTTGAGCGGCGCACCCAGGCGCCCCTTCTCGATCCGGTAGGCCTCCGTGCAGGAGAAGACGAACTTGCCCGACGTGATGTCGACCTGGCCGCCGCCGAAGCTCTTGGCATAGATGCCGTTCGGCACGCGGGCGAGGATCTCCGCCGGATCTTCCTTCCCTCCGAGCATGAAGGTGTTGGTCATCCGCGGCATGGGCGCGTGGGAGAAATTCTCGCGGCGGCCGTTGCCGGTCGGCGCCACGCCCATCAGCCGGGCGTTCAGCCGGTCCTGCAGATAGCCCTTGAGGATCCCGTCCTCGATCAGGGTGGTGCACTGGGTCGGAGTGCCCTCGTCGTCGATCGAGAGCGAGCCGCGCCGCCCGCCGAGCGAGCCGTCGTCGACCACGGTGACCCCGGGAGCGGCGACCCGCTCCCCGATCCGGCCGGAAAAGGCGGAGCTGCCCTTGCGGTTGAAGTCGCCCTCGAGGCCGTGGCCGATCGCCTCGTGAAGGAGGACCCCGGGCCAGCCGGGGCCGAGCACCACCGTCATCTCGCCGGCCGGCGCCGCCACCGAATCGAGGTTTACCAGCGCCTGCGCCAGCGCGATGTCGATCGCCCGGCTCCACGTCGCCTCCTCGAACAGATCGTCGTAGAGATAGCGCCCGCCGAGCCCGTGATAGCCGGTCTCGCGCCGGCCGTTCTGCTCGGCCACGATCTGGACGTTGAGGCGCACGAGCGGGCGGACGTCGTGGGCGACGAAGCCGTCGGCACGGACGATCTCGACCACCGACCAGGATCCGGCCAGGGCGACCCAGACCTGGGCGACGCGGGGGTCGCGGGCCCGGGCGGCGGCATCGATCCGCTGGCACAGCTCGACCTTGCGCGCGAAGGGGACGAGGCTCAGCGGATCTGCATCGGTGTAAAGGCGGGCGTTGGTCCGCCGCGGCGGAGCCGGGCGCGCACCGCGGGCCGGGTCGAGCACCGTCATCGTCTCGGCGGCGCGGCGGATCGCCGCCTCGCTAAGCTCGTTGGCATGGGCGAAGGCGGTGGTCTCGCCGGACACGCCGCGAAGGCCGAAGCCGGCATTGGTCTGGAACTCCGCGGTCTTCAGCCGCCCGTCGTCGAAGCCGAAGCTTTCCGACGCGGTATATTGGAGGAACAGCTCGCCGTCGTCGCACCCCTTGAGCGCGTCGGCGGTGAGACGCAGGGCGGCGTCGGGCTGGAGCTTGTCCTCGCGATAGAGGAAGCGGCGCGGATCGGCGGGAAGGTTCATCCATCCGATATAGGCGCCCGCGCTGTCCACGCCAGCCCGCACCGGGTAGACCGGCCGAATGCGCGCCCTTCTCCAGACCGGCTTCCGTCTTCGCCGCTTCCTTCTGCGCGCGCTGCGGATCCGCACCCGCGGGGTGAAGGTGATGCTGTTCAACCCGGCGGGCGAGCTGCTGCTGATCCGCAACAGCTATGGCGACCGATCCGTCTACGTCCTTCCCGGCGGCGGAATCGGCCGGCGCGAGACTCCCGCGGCGGCGGCGGTGCGGGAAGTGCGCGAGGAGGTCGGGCTGGAGACCTACGACCTGGCCTTCGTCTCCGCCCATTTTTCCTCGGCCGAGGGGAAGCGAGACACGATCCACCTGTTCAGCGGCCGGGTCAGCGGCAGTCCGACCGCGGACCGGCTGGAGGTCGAGGAAGCCCGCTTCTTCCCGCTCGACGCCCTTCCCGCCACGGTCTCCGCCGCAACGCTTCGGCGGATCGCGGAGATGAACGGCCGGCGGCCGGCCGATCCGGCCTGGTAGATCCGCCTCAGCCGAGCAGGGCCAGCGTCGCCTCGTCCGGCCGCCCGCCCCAGTACAGGTCGAGCGCGGTCGGGAACGGCCCGGCCCCGTCCGAAGCCCGATCGAACAGAGTCATGGAAGAGCGGAACTTGAGCGCGTCGACCGTGCCGAAAAGCGCCTCGGCCCCCGCTTCGGCGTGGCTTAGCGCCGCCTCGGTGCATTCGCCAAGCCTCGGCCCGAGCAGCGGATGGGCGAGATAGGCGCGCGCCTCGTCGATCGAAGCGATCGCGTAGTAGCGCGCCATGTCGCTTCGCCCGAGGCCGGCGAGCTGGGGGAAGACGAACCACATCCAGTGGCTCCGCTTGCGCCCGAGCCGAAGCTCGCCCAGCGCAGCGGCGTAGACCGGCGCCTGCGCGTCCACGAAGCGGTCGAGGGTCCGATCCATATTCGAATGACGGAGAGGCGCCCCCATCGGGGAGCGCCTCCCTTTGCCGTCTTGTGCCGGATCAGCGGTTCATCGGATAGACGCGCACGATCGTGTTGCTGCGCGAGTCGATCCCGTAGATCGTCCGGCCGTCGGAGCGGTAATAGACGTTGCCGCCGTCGCGATACTGGCTGCGATACTGGTAGGGCACCGCGCCCCAGCTCGTATCCGCTCGGGCGCCGACGCCCCAGCTTCCGCCGACATTGCTGCAATTGCCGCTTCCGCCGCCGCCGAAGATGCTGTCGAACAGGCCGCCGATCCCGCCGCGGCTGTCGTCGCAATAGGCGTCCTCATTGGATCCGCCCCGGCCGTTATAGCCGTTATTGTTGTAGCCCTGATTGTAGCCGTTCGAGCCATACTGCCCGTTATTGTAGCCGTTCCCGTTACCATTTCCGTAGCCGCGGCCGTCGGCGGCGCCGAGCTGGTCGCGGAACGTGCGCAGGCGGGTCTGCATGTCGGCCCGCTCCTGCTGGGTATAGCCGTCGCGGCCATATTGCCGGTCGAGGCGCGAGATGTCGCGAAGCTGCTGGCGAAGGCGCCACGCCTCGCGCTGGTCGATGTCGCCGGACTGGACGCCGGCCTGGATCCGGGCCTCGAGCCGCGCCAGGCGGTTGTCGATCCCGACCGCACCGTTGGCGTTGGCGTTGTAGCCGTTATTATAGCCGTTGTTATTGTAGCTGCCGTTGCCGTTGCCGTAGCCGGTCTGGGCCAGCGCAGGAGCCGCGACGGACAGCGCGGACACGGCCGTCATCGCGATGAGAAGCTTCTTCATAGGGTATACTCCAACTAGGCCCCCGCCGCTTCCGGAGCTACAACGGAGCGCGACGAGGAATGTTGCGAAGCGACGCCGTTTCGTGTCGGAGGCGGGATGAAGGTGCGGGCCGCAGATCCCGCGGCGGACGGCCGGGAGACCGACGATGATCGAGAATGCGGCGCCGGTAGCGGTCATCGCCCACCTCATCCAGCTGGCCATCGCGCCGGTATTCCTGCTCGCCGGGATCGGCTCGATCCTCAACGTCCTCGCCGGCCGGCTCGCCCGTGTGGTCGACCGCTCGCGCCGGCTCGAGGCCGATTTCCGCGAGGAGGACGAGGCGGGGCAACGCCAGATCAAGACCGAGCTCCATCTGCTCGACCGCCGGATGGCGGTGGTCAACGCGGCGATCAGCTGCTGCACGGCCAGCGCCCTGTTCGTCTGCATGGTGGTGGCGATCCTGTTCGTCGCCGACCTTGCCTCCTTTCCCTTCGGGCGGCCGATCGCCTGGCTGTTCATCCTCGCCATGCTGCTTCTGATCGGCGGGCTTACCCTTTTCCTTTGGGAGGTGCGGCTCGCCATGCATTCGCTTCGCACCCACCGCGAGGTCATGCCTCACCGCCGAGGCTGACCGTCCTCCAGCTGGAGGTTCGATGCCTCCGCGCCGTCCAGTTCCGCGCCGCCGCCGGCCAGGGTGGCGCGAAGCCTCGGCATGTCGACCGATCGCTCCCAGCGGGAGACGACGATGGTCGCGACCGCATTGCCGATGAAGTTGGTCAGCGCCCGGCACTCGCTCATGAACCGGTCGACGCCGAGGATCAGCGCCATGCCCGCCACCGGGACGGTGGGAACGACCGAGAGAGTGGCGGCGAGGACGATGAAGCCCGATCCGGTCACTCCGGCGGCGCCCTTCGACGAGAGGATCGCCACCGCCATCAGAAGCAATTGCTCGCCCATCGACAGATGCGTGTTGGTCGCCTGGGCGATGAACAAGGCGGCGAGCGACATGTAGATGTTGGTGCCGTCGAGGTTGAACGAATAGCCGGTCGGAACGACCAGGCCGACGATCGGCTTAGGGCAGCCGGCGCGCTCCAGCTTCTCCATGAGGAGCGGCATGGCGCTTTCCGACGAGGAGGTGCCGAGCACGAGCAGGAGCTCGTCCTTGATGTAGCGGATCAGCGCGAAGATCGAGAACCCGGCGGCGCGCGCGACCAGGCCGAGCACCACGACCACGAACAGGATCGAGGTGGCGTAGAAGGTGGCGATCAGCTGGGCGAGGTTGGCGAGCGTCCCGATGCCATATTGACCGATGGTGAAAGCCATCGCCCCGAATGCGCCGATCGGCGCGGCGTACATCAGGATATGGACGATCCGGAAGACGACGGCGGTGAGGACCTTGAGCGCGCCCTGAAGCTTCTCCCCCGGGGCGCCGACCAGCGCCAGGGCAATACCGAACAGGATCGCCACCAGGAGGACCTGCAGGATCTCGCCCGAGACGAAGGCGCTGAACAGGGTGTCGGGGATCATATGGAGCAGGAACTGGGTGACGCTCTGCTCCTCCGCCGCCTTGACGAAGGTCGCTATGCCTTTGGTGTCGAGCGAGGCCGGATCGATATTGAGTCCGGCGCCGGGCCGGACGAGATTGGCGACGGCGAGGCCGACCGCCAAAGCGAGGGTGGAGAAGGTGAGGAAATAGGCCATGGCCTTGGCTCCGACCCGCCCGAAGGCGCGAAGGTCGGCCATTCCGGCTATTCCGGTGGAGACGGTGAGGAAGATGACCGGGGTGATGATCATCTTGACCAATTTGACGAAGCCGTCGCCGAGCGGCTTCAGCGCCTTGCCCGTGTCGGGCGAGAGCCATCCCACGATCACGCCGAGCGCTATGGCGACGACCACCTGGAAGTAGAGGCTCCTCCAAAGGGGCTTGGATCGCTCAGCCATCGGGGAGCAGCACCGTGTCCGCGGCCTCTGGCAGCAGTTCGGGATAATCGAGCGTGTAGTGGAGCCCGCGGCTCTCCTTGCGGGCAAGCGCGCAGCGGACGATCAGCTCGGCGACAAGGACCAGGTTGCGAAGCTCGACGAGGTCGGGCGTGACCCGGAAATGGCCGTAATAATCCTCCGTCTCCTGCTTGAGGAGATTGACCCGGTTGAGCGCGCGCTCGAGCCGCTTGGTGGTCCTCACGATCCCGACATAGTCCCACATGAAGCGGCGTATCTCGCGCCAGTTGTGGTGGACGACGACCTCCTCGTCGGAATCGGTCACCCGGCTCTCGTCCCAGGCGCGAAGCGCCGGCGGCGGCGCCATATCGCTCCAGCCGCGCTCGATCGCCTCGGCCGCCGCGACTCCGAAGACCAGGCATTCGAGGACCGAATTGGACGCCAGCCGGTTGGCGCCGTGAAGGCCCGACATGGTCACCTCGCCGGCGGCATAGAGGCCTTCCAGGTCGGTCCGGCCATCCAGGTCCACCATCACGCCGCCGCAGGTATAATGGGCGGCGGGGACGACCGGGATCGGCTCGCGGGTGATGTCGATCCCGATGTCGGGCTCGGCGAGCCGGGCGGCGATGTTGGGGAAATGCTCGAGGACGAATTCGGGATCGCGGTGGCTGATGTCGAGATGGACGTAATCGAGGCCGAGCCGCTTCAGCTCATGGTCGATCGCGCGAGCGACGATGTCGCGCGGCGCAAGCTCCTCGCGCGGGTCGAACCGCTTCATGAAGCGCCGGCCGCCCCCGCTTACCCCGGGGGGCAGCTTCAGCTTGCCGCCTTCGCCCCGCATCGCCTCGGTGATCAGGAAATTCTTGACGTCATGGTTGTAGAGGCAGGTCGGGTGGAACTGGTTGAACTCCATGTTCGCAACCCGGCACCCGGCCCGCCAGGCCATGGCGATCCCGTCCCCGGTCGAGCCCCTCGGGTTGGTCGAATAGAGCCAGGCGCGGCTCGCGCCGCCGGTCGCCAGGATGGTCGCCCGGCCGACGATCAGCTCGACATGGCCGGTCTCGCGATTGAGCGCATAGACTCCCCACGCCCTCTTCCCGCCGGTCGGCGCGACGGCGTGGCGATCGGTCACCAGGTCGACCGCGACCCGGTCGGGGATGAGGGTGATGTTGGGATGCTCGGACGCCGCCTTCTCGAGCGCCTGCTGGACCGCCCAGCCGGTCGCGTCGGCGACGTGGACGATCCGGCGATGGCTGTGCCCGCCTTCGCGGGTGAGGTGCCAGCGTTCCTCCTCGCCGCGGTTGAACGGGACCCCGAGCGCGGCAAGCCGCTCGATCGCCGCCGGAGCGCTCGCGACGACGAACTCCACCGTCTCGCGCCGGTTGAGCCCGGCGCCGGCGACGATGGTGTCCTCGACGTGGCTGTCGAACGTGTCGCCGGGCTCGAGCACCGCGGCGATCCCGCCCTGCGCCCAGGCGGTCGACCCGGCGGAGAGGTCGCCCTTCGCCAGCACCGCGACCTTGAGATTGGGAGCGAGCGCCAGAGCGGCGCTCAGCCCGGCCGCGCCGGAGCCGACGATGACGACGTCATAGGTCCGGGTATCGGTCAGGACCGCCGCTCCTCGAACCCTCTCAAGCGGCCGCATCCGATGCCCGGGTGAGGTTGAGGAACACGTCCTCCAGGTCCGCCTCGCGGGTCGACACGTCGACGATCCCGAGGCCCTCGCTTTGCAGCGCCGCCAGCACCTCGCCGGCGTTCACCTTGTCCTTGCGGTAGGTGACGGCCAGGGTGCGTTCGCCCTTCAGCTCGATCTTCTCGAAGCAGCGGGCGTCGGGCAGCCGGGCGACGTCGCGGTCGACGGTGACCTCCACCGCTTTCTCCTGCGCCATTCCGACGAGGGTCCGGGTCGCCTCGTTGGCGATCAACCGTCCGTGGTTGATGATCGCGATCCGGTCGCAGAGCTGCTCGGCTTCCTCGAGATAATGAGTGGTGAGGACGATCGTCACGCCGCCTTTGTTGAGCTCGCGGACATAGCTCCACAGCTGCTGGCGAAGCTCGATATCCACTCCGGCGGTCGGCTCGTCGAGGACCAGGATGGGCGGCGAGTGGACCATCGCCTTGGCGACGAGGAGCCGCCGCTTCATCCCGCCCGAAAGCGTTCGCGAATAAGCGTTGGCCTTGTCCTCCAGGTGCATGGCGCGGAGCAGCTCGGCGGTCTGGCGGCGGCCCTTGGGCACGCCGTAGAGCCCGGCCTGTATCTCCAGCGTCTCCGACGGGGTGAAGAACGGGTCGAAGACGATCTCCTGCGGCACGATCCCGATCGAGACCTTGGCGTTGCGCGGGTGGACGTCGATGTCGAAGCCCCAGATCGTCGCGCTTCCGCCGCTCTTGTTGACCAGGCCGGCGAGGATGTTGATCAGGGTCGACTTGCCGGCGCCGTTCGGGCCGAGAAGCCCGAATATCTGGCCGCGCGGCACTTCGAGGCTTACCCCGTCGAGGGCGCGCTTGCCGCCGGCATAGGTCTTCTGGAGATCGACGATGGAGATTGCGGCGGCGTTCATCGGTGCCGTTTAGCGGGTCGGGCGCGCCGCGCCTAGGAGCGCGTTGCGCTTCCGTACGTTGTGCCACGCGTGACCCGTTCCGCCGCCCCCCTTTTGCCTCGCGCCAGTCTGCGCGAGACCCTTGCCGTCCTCCTCTTCGCGGCCGGGCCGCTGTTCGCGAAGGGACTGATCCTCCGCCGCCGCCATATCGTGGGTGCAGTCGCCCGGTCCGACGCCGAGGGCCGCGGGATCCGGCTGCTGGCGCGGCTTCGGCTTAAATATGGCGAGGGCCCGCTCCGCCTCCGGCTGCCGGGCCGGGACAAGGCGGTGGTGCTGTCGCCGCGCCACCTGCGCCGGATCCTCTCGCAGACCCCCGAGCCCTTCGCCGCCGACACAAGGGAGAAGCGGGCGGCCCTCGCCCATTTCCAGCCCGAGGGCGTGCTCGTCTCCACCGGCGAGGAGCGCGCCGAGCGGCGGCGGCTCAACGAAACGGCGCTGGAGACCGGCTGCCCGGTCCACAGCCTGGCCGACCCGCTGATCCGAATCGCACAGTCCGAGGCCGGCGCCTTGGCCGGCGGCGACGCCTTGGCCTGGCCCGAGTTCAGGCGGGCCTGGTCGCGACTGGTCCGCCAGGCGGTGTTCGGTCCCTCCGCGCGTGGCTCGGAGGGACTCACCGGGAAGCTCGACAAGCTTCGCGGCGATTCGAACTGGGCCTTCCTCAAGCCACGCCGCCGCCGGCTCCGCGAGTCGTTCCTGGCCGACGTGCGCGAGCGGCTGCAGGCGGCGCCGGAGGGGACGCTGGGCGCCCTGGCCTGGAGCCGGGCGGCACCCGGATCGGCGCCCGAGCACCAGGCCGCCCACTGGCTGTTCGCCTTCGACGCCGCCGGCATCGCCGCCTTCCGGACGCTGGCGATGCTCGCCCTCCATCCCGACTCGGCCGCGCGGGCGCGGCGCGATCCCGAATATCTGCGTGCCGCCATCCTCGAGACGCTTCGGCTCTGGCCGACCACTCCCGCGGTGCTTCGCGAGACGGATCGTGAGACCGATTGGGACGGCCGGACCCTGGCAGCGGGTTCCGCGCTTCTGATCCACCTCCCCTTCTTCCACCGCGACCCCGGCCGGATCCCTTATGCCGACCGCTTCCTTCCCGCCGTCTGGCTCGACGGGCGGGCGGAGGCGTGGCCGTTCGTGCCGTTCAGCGCGGGTCCCGCCGGCTGCCCCGCGCGGGATCTCGTCCTGCTCCTCGCAGGGGCTTGGATCGCGGCCCTTAGCCGGGAACATCTCTTCCTGGTTCCGCGCGGCTCTGGGCTCGACCCGGCGAGGCTCCCCGCGACCTTCGACCATTTCTCGCTTCGCCTTGCGAAGGCGGCGCTCCCCCGCCGCGGCCCGGAACCGGCTCTAGCCGGCGCGGTTGACCGATTTTCACCGAATGGAGACTAGCATGGCTGGCAAACTCGCGATCGTCACGGGCGCTTCGAGCGGGATCGGACTCGAGCTGGCGAAGCTCGCCGCACGCGACGGCTACGACTTGGTGGTGGCGGCCGACACGCCGCTGGTCGACGCCTCGAGCGAGCTTTCCGGGCTCGGCGTCGAGGTGACCAACGTTCCGGTCGATCTGTCCACCTGGGAAGGCGTCGACCGGCTGCTCGACGCGGTCGGCGGCCGCCCGATCGACGCGCTCTTCGCCAATGCCGGCCACGGCCTCGGCCGCGCCTTCCTCGATCAGGATCCGGCGGAATGGCGCCACGTCATCGACACCAACGTCACCGGCACCGTCTACCTCGTCCAGAAAGTGGTGAGATCGATGGTCGAGCGCGGTGAAGGGAAGGTCCTGATCACCGGATCGATCGCCGGCCATATCGCCGGCGCCTTCCAGGCCGTGTATAACGGCACCAAGGCCTTCATCGACAGCTTCGCCGACGCCCTCGTCAACGAGCTCAAGGACAGCGGCGTGACGATCACCTGCCTGAAGCCCGGAGCCACGGACACCGAATTCTTCGAGCGCGCCGACATGCTCGATACCAAGGTCGGGACGATGAAGAAAGACGATCCCGCCGACGTCGCCAAGACCGGCTTCGAGGCGATGATGAAGGGCGAGCGGAGCGTCATCCACGGGCTTCACAACAAGCTGCAGGTCGCCGCCGCGTCGGTGCTCGGCGGAGGGGCGTCCGCGGCGATGCACCGCAACATCGCGGAGCCCGGCACGGCGCAGGAGGAAAAGAGCGAAAGCTAGGCAATTGTCGGCACGGGGCGGCGTTGCTACAGCGCCGCCCATGCAGACCGACCGCTTCACGCCCGAGATCAGCTTCGTCGAGACGCCGCGTGTCGCCTGCGACGGGGCGAGCCAGACCCATCCCGCGCTCGGCCATCCACGCGTCTATCTCCAGATCGACGAGACCGGCTTCGTCGATTGCGGCTATTGCGACAAGCGCTTCGTCCTGGTCGGCGGAGCCGCCGACGATCGCGGCCCGGCTTAGAAGAGTCGGCCGCCGTTCGGCACCGGGCGGGACGGCCCGACGAGCACCACTTTCCCCTCCGGATCGGGAAAGCCGAGCGTCAGCACCTCGGAGCGCATCGGGCCGATCTGACGCGGCGGGAAGTTGACCACGGCGGCGACCTGCATTCCGGCAAGCTCCTCCAGCGCGTAGCGCTCGGTGATCTGCGCCGAAGATCGCCTGACTCCGATCGCGGCGCCGAAATCGATCTCCAATATGTAGGCGGGCTTGCGCGCCTGGGGGAAAGGATGGGCGGCGACGATCGTCCCGACCCGGATGTCGACGGCGAGGAAGGCGTCGAAGGCGATCTGTGGAGCCGGCGGGTCGGCGGGGTCGTGAGTCATGTGCATGGCGCGACGCTAGCAGCCGCGGCGATGGCTATCGACAGCTTCCGGCGCCGCCTGCTAGCTTCGCCGCATGGCGACAGGATGTTTTCCCGTGCCTCCGCCGGAACGGCAGGATGCCCTTCCGCCCGCGGTGGAAAACAGCCTGCTGGAGGGCGACTGCCTCGATCTTCTCGGCCTGATCCCCTTCGGCGCGGTCGACCTGGTGCTGTGCGACCTTCCTTACGGCACGACCCGCAACCGCTGGGACTCGGTCATCGACCTCGATCGCCTGTGGGCCGAATATCGCCGGGTGCTTAAGCCCGGCGGAGCGGTCGTTCTGACCGGCCAGGGCGTGTTCACGGCAAGGTTGATCCTCTCCAACGAATCCTGGTTCAAGTACAAGATCGTCTGGGAGAAATCGAAGCCGACCAACTTCCTCAACGCCCGCCGTCAGCCGCTCCGCAAGCATGAGGACGTCTGCGTCTTCTACGACAGGCCGGGAACCTACAATCCCGAGATGCAAGCCGGGCGGGCCTACGACAAGGGCGTCCGAAAGGACCAGCATTCGGGCTCCTACGGGGAGTTCCTGCCCGCCCGGGTGCGCAGCGACGGCGCCCGCTTCCCCTCCGACATCGTCTATTTCAAGACCGCCGAGAGCGAGGCCGAGCGGACGGTGTGGCACCCGACGCAAAAGCCGGTCGAGCTCGGCCGTTATCTCGTTCGCACCTATTCGAATCCCGGCGACCTCGTCCTCGACAATGCGTTCGGAAGCGGCAGCTTCCTTCTCGCCGCGGCGCTGGAGCAGAGGCGGTTCGTCGGGATCGAGCGCAACGAGGAGGTCCACCTCTTCAAGAACGAACGGATCGACTATGTCGGCTTGGCCGCCGAGCGGCTGAGCAATGCCGGCGTCGCCGCGCAGGTCGTCCGCCGTCGGTGAAACGCCGGACCGGGGCTACTTCTTCCGGCCGGCGGCCTTGGCGGCATTGAGCGCCGCCGCCGCCTGGATCAGGGCCTTGAACGCCTCAGTGTCGATCGCTTCGCCCTCCTTGATGTCGATCGCGCGGCGGGTGTTGCCGTCGAGGCTGGAATTGAACAGGCCGGAAGGATCGGGCAGCGCCGCGCCGTTGGCGAAGGTCAGCTTCACCTTGTCCCGATAGGTCTCCCCGGTGCAGAGGATGCCGTCGTGCGACCAGGCCGGAACTCCGCCCGGGTTCGACGGCTTGCGCCATTTCACCTCCTCGACCGAATCGGGATCGGCCTCGCGGATGAGGGCGCGGATCCCGGCAAGCGTCTCCGCCCGCCAATCGGCCGGTGGGGAGGGCGAGGCGTCCTGGTCGTTCATTCGAAACTCCTTCGAAGCGTGGATCAGGCCGGTATCGCCGCCGCGGCGTGGCCTCGATCGGCGTAGAGCAAGACGCCGAGCACCGCCGCGACGAGGACCAGAGCCGGGACGTCGCCGGCGAGATGGCCGCGATGCTCGGGGAGCCCAAGCGACTGCACCGCCATGATCGCCGCATGGACAAGGCTCGACCAGATGGTGAATTGGATAAGCGACCGGTTGGCGTGCGGCGCCCTCGCCGCCAGGATAAGGAACAGGCCGAGCGTTGCGTAGACGCCGACGATCATCATGAAATATTGCGAGTCCGATGGCGGCCCGGCGTGCCACGCCCAGCCGGAGGGCCAGACCATCGCCAGAGGATAGATCAGGCAGAAGGTCGCTCCGAAGGCGACCAGCGCGATCTGAAGAAGCTTGTGCGACGTCATGGACGGCTCCCCCTGGACGTTCCGAACGGCGGCAGATGTGCACCGTTTAGCCGTCGCGATCAAACCGCGCCGTCGCCGAGCGGCGGCCCGGCATAGACGAAGGCGCGGCGGCCGGAGGCGAGCTCCACCTCGATCCGGGCATAAGCGTCCACCTCGTAGCGGTCGATCGCTTCCAGTTCCGCCGGCGTAAGGCTGAAGACCGTCCCCGCGATCCGGTCCGCCGGGTCGCCGGTGCGGCGCGCGATGGTGTGCACCGCCTTGCCGCTGAGCGCGACCACGTAGGGGGAGGTGATGGCGAGCGGCGCGAGGGCGTAGCCGGCGAGTTGGTCCGCTTGCCCCTCGAGCCGGCGGCCGCAGGTGGCGCACTGGACCTCGGGCTGCTGCAAGGTCCCGTAGGCGAAAAGGGCGACCATGTTCTCCACTTCGGCCTCCCGTCCATGGCGACGCCGGCGCCATCGCACGGTCCCGCCAAGGCGTCGAGCCGCGCGGCCTATCAAGGCGGCGGCTTGCCTTGCCGACGGGGCGGGAAGCGTTATGCCGGGCGTGTGAGCGAGATGAGAAACGGACTTCCGATCCTGGCTTTCGCCGACCCGGCGGCGCTGGACTCGTGGCTCGCCGATCGGCCGCCGGACTGCGCGGGCCTGTGGCTGAAGCTGGCGAAGAAGGGCAGCGGCCTCGCCGGCCTGTCCAAGGCGGAGGCGATCGACTCGGCGCTGTGCCGCGGCTGGATCGACGGTCAGCTCAACCCTTATGACGCGCGATACTGGCTGATCCGCTTCACCCCGCGGCGGCCGGGCAGCGCCTGGTCGCAGGTCAACCGCGCCCGCGCCGAAGCTTTGATCGCCGAGGGCCGAATGAGCCCGGCGGGCCTGGCGCAGGTGGAGGCGGCGAAGGCGGACGGCCGCTGGGCCGCCGCCTATGCGCCGCAGAGCCGGGCCGAGGTCCCGCCCGACCTCCAGGCGGCGCTCGACTCCAGCCCCGGCGCGGCCGCCTTCTTCGCGACCCTGACCGGCGCCAATCGCTACGCCATCCTTTACCGGATCGGAGCCGCGAAGAAGCCGGAGACGCGTGCGCGCAAGATCGCCGAGTTCGTCGCGATGCTGGAACGGCAGGAGACGGTGCACGGCTGAAGGCGGCGCCTTATGGTGCGCCGATGATTCGCCGCTTTGCCCTTCTCGCCCTCGTCGCGCTCTCCGGCTGCGGCGACGACGCCCCCTCCTCCCGCGACTCGAACGCCGTGGCCCCGCCGGTGCCCGCCGCCGCCGAACCGGCCGCGACTCCGCGCGCGAAGGACCCGCCGGTGCCCAAGCATCTTCCGGCCGTCGTCAGGATGCGGATCGAGACCGGGGCGGGGACGATCGTCGTCGCGCTCGATCGCGTCCACGCGCCGATCACCACCGCCAATTTCGTCCGCTACGCCGACGACCACCGCTTCGACGGCACCTATTTCTACCGCGCCGCGCGCAACCGGCTGGCGCCCGAGCAGGGCTTCATCCAGGGCGGAATCGCGCACTCGATCCGGCTCATGCTTCCGCCCATCCCGCTGGAGCGCACCACGAAGACCGGCTTGCGCCATGTCGACGGGACGATCTCCATGGCCCATTCGAGCCCGGACACGACGATGGGCGACTTCATCCTTTGCGTCGGAGCCCATCCCGGCCTCGACGCCGATCCCGCGAGGGACGAGCCGGGCTACCCGGCCTTCGGGCGGGTGGTCGAGGGAATGGACGTGGTCCGCCGGATCCTCGCCGCGCCGACGAAGGGCGGGATAACCGGGCAGACCATCGCCCCTCCCGTCCGGATATTGCGCGTTACGCGCGCCGGTTGAGCTCTCGCTTCTACTCCGCCTTTGGGCGAGGATAAGAAGAAGCGTCGGGGCAAGAGGGCCTCGGTGCGTTCCCGCGCCTGGAGGTCCGATGGCGAGTCACCGCCTCTATTCGACCCGCTTCGCCAGCGTTTACCCTCTCTACGTCGCAAAGGCGGAGCGGAAGGGGCGCTCGCGCGAAGAGGTGGACGAGATCATCCGCTGGCTCACCGGCTATTCTGCCGAAGGGCTTCAGGCGCAGCTGGAAAGCCGGACCGACTTCGAAACCTTCTTCGCCGAGGCGCCGCGCATGAACCCTGCCAGAGCCCTGATCCGAGGCTTGGTGTGCGGCGTTCGGGTGGAGGAGGTGGAGGCGCCGCTGATGCGCGAGATACGCTATCTCGACAAGCTGATCGACGAGCTGGCGCGGGGCAAGGCGATGGAGAAGATCCTGCGGGACGAATAGGATGCGGGGGTGGCGGCTTCCCGGTCCCGGCGACCGCCGCTAGCCGCCGCTCGGGGCGGCGGGTTCGGGCGGAAGGCCGAGGCCCGGCAGGGGCGCCGCCGGATTGCCGATGACGATCGTGGTCGACCCCTTCGAGCTTTCCACCGCCTGAAGCAGCCTTAGATTGGCGAGCGCCGGATTGTCGTTCACCAGGCGCGCCGCATTGGCGAGCACCCGAAGCGCCGCCTGTTCGCCGCGCGCGCGCTCGAGCGAGGCCTGCGCCTCGATCCTCGCCCGCTCGACGTCGGTGAACATCTTGCGGGTCTCGGGCGGCAGGTTGATCGCGACGAGCAGCACCTGCTCGACGCACGCGCTGGGGACCGAGTCGCGCAGCCTCTCCTGCACCGATGCGGCGATCGCGCCCTGATCGGCGAGGATCTCCGCCAAAGTCCGGGCCGCCACCGCCTCCATCGCCGCCGCCGCGACCCTGGAAAGAAGCGCGGGATGGGCGGCGGCCATCGGCATAAACGGGTGGAGCGCCTGCTGCACGACCGCCGATTGCGATTCGACGAATTGCCGCGCGTCGACGATCCTTAGGACGGGGGCGAGCCCGAGCCGGAAGGAGAATTGGTCCTTCGAGAGGACGGTGACCTCGCCGAGGTTCACGGGGAGCCCGGCCAGCGACACGTCGACGATCCTGGTCCGTCCGGTCGGGTCGAGCCGGACGTAGCGGCCCGGCGGAAGCTCGCGCTCGAAGACTCCGTCGCGATAGAGCAGGCCGACGTTGGGCGGGTAGATCGTGGTGATCGTCCGTCGGCTCCACAGGCCGAGCGCCGCCGCGGCCGCGACGAGCGCTGCGAGGAGGAAAGGCGCGATCACCGCCCGCTCGCCTTCCGGCGCCACGGCGACGCGGCGGGGGCCCGAAGCCCGCAAGGCCGCGCCACGGCTGCCCCGAAGGGCCGGCGCCGAAAGGCTTTTGAGTTGGCGATTACCATTCGCTTGCTACCGACAGCTTGGACATCTCCCATCTGTGCTGACCGCATCCTTTCAAAGATGTCGCGTTCGAGAGAGGCCCACCGGGGAGTCGAACCCCGGCGCTCTTGATCCCGTGAGCGACGGGGGCTGTCAAGCGCGCGCGGACGGGCAGCGAGACCTCCAACGCCATGAGTCTGCGCGCCAGGCGGAAGGGGCGGACCGGCGCGAGGCGAGTGACCTCCCGCCTTGGGTCATGCAAAGTAGGGGGATGGACGATCTTCCTTCGGGCGACGCGAGAGCAACGACGCTGGCGCTCCTCGCCCGGCGTGCACCGGAGGCGACTCTCTGCCCGAGCGAAGTGGCGAGGGCGCTCGCCGCCGCGTCCGGCACGACGGACTGGCGCGGCCAAATGGCGGCGGTGCACGATGCGGTCGACGCCTTGGCCGCCGAGGGCGCGGTGCGGCTGAGCTGGAAGGGAGAGGACAGGGCGGTGGGCGACGGGCCGTATCGGATCGGCAGGCACGCGATGGCGCCACGCTAGCGGGCGAGCCGCGAGCGCGATGCGAGCGCCGAAGCGGATCAGCCGCAAGCCGGCGAACCGCACCGGGCCCGTGCAGGCCTTGAGGGCCCCTCGTCCGCCTCCGGTCAGGCGCCGTCGAACGCCTCGAGGATCGGGCAGGGACCCCTTCGGCCCGACGCGCAGGTCGTCCGCAGCCGCTCGAGGGCGGCGCGGGAGGATTGAAGCTCGGCGATCTTCGAATCGAGCGCGGCGAGGCGGGCGGCGGCGAGATCGCGCACCCGGGCGCGATCGTCGGTCCGGTCGAGGGCGAGCAGCTCGGCAATCTCCTCGAGCGTGAAGCCCGCGGCCTGCGCCCGGCGGACGAAGCGCAGCCGGCGCAGGTCCTCCGCCCCGTAGCGGCGCACGCCGCCGGCGCTGGCGGGCACCGCGAGCAGGCCCCGGCGCTGATAGTAGCGCACCGTTTCCACCCCCACCCCGGCGGCGGCGCCGAGGCGGGCGATGGTCATGTCGCTTTTCATGCTTGACTCCGTACCATGGTACGGGAGCTACTACGCGATTCGCCGCAAGGCAAGCCAAGGAGAAAGACCATGAAGAGCGATAGCGACACCAAGACCTCCGCCTGCACCTGCAGCGGCACCAAGAGCGGCTGCCGCTGCGATCCCTGCACCTGCCGCAATTGCGGCTGCTGAGGGGGACGGGCCGCGCCGGAGAACGGCGCGGCCCGCTTGCGCGTGCGGGAGGGGCGGGCGTGACCGCCGCCTCCGAGCGAATGGTCCCAATGTTCGCACCGGCCATGGGCCTATTCCGAGACGATGTCGCAGAGCCCGTCGAGGAGCGCCGGGAAGCTCTCCCGCGCCTCGGCCTGGGGATCGGCGGCGCCGTCCTTGCGAAGCTCCCACGGGGCGGCGAAGCGGCGGGGATCGAGCCGGGCCAGAAGCCACATCAGCAGCTTGTCGCTCGGCAGGCGTTTCTCGGCGACGAGAACGCCGTCGCTCCAGACCTGCTCTACCCGCCCGTTGATCGCGCGGTCGAACGCCAAGGCGGAGAGCCGGCCGACCGCCAGCTGGTCCGCCGTGTCCCAGGCGGCGGCGAAGGCCGGAGAGCGGGCGCGCAGCCGGTAGGCCGAGCGCGCGGTAAGGCGCGCCGCGGCGGCGGCGAGGTGGACCGAGCCGGTCTCGGCGAGATTGGTGAGGAACAGCCGCTGCCGCTCGGCGCTCCAGCCGGCGAGGCGCTTTCGGCTGTCCTCGAGCGGGATGCCGTCGAAGGGCGCGGCGGAAACCGGCGGTTCGGCGGGGTTTTGGGGTGCGGCAGGGGCTGGGGGTGCGGCTGGAGCTTCGGAGTCCCGCGGCGGCTCCGCCCCGGACGGGGCCAGCAAGTCGGTCGGCCAGACCTCGTTCCGCTCCGTCGCGGGCACGAGCGACAGGCTCGGCCCGCCCTCCTCGTCCGCCGACTCGGCGACCGCCTCGATCCGATCGGTCGCCGCGGTCCAATCGTCATACGCCTCGATCGTCCATTCGCGTGCCGTGTGTCGCTTCATGATCCTCGCTCCTCCTGATTCGAAAAGGAGCGGATCATTTAGGGCATGTCGGGGGCTGTAGGAAAATCCCCCTCTGAAGCGCGACGAACCGAGTGGGCGAATCGGGGCTGGAGTGCGGCGCTCAGCGGCCGTCGGCGAACTGCACCAGGTCCCAGAGATTGCCGTAGAGGTCTTCGAAGACGGCGACCTTGCCGTAGGGGTGGACGGCGGGCGGGCGGACGAAGCGGACCCTGCCGGCGGTGAAGGCGGCGTAGTCGCGGTCGGAATCGTCCGTGCGAAGGAACAGGAAGACGCGCCCGCCGGCCTGATTGCCGATGAAGGCCTCCTGCTCCGGCGTGGAGGCGCGGGCGAGGAGGATGGTCTTGGCAACGGGGCCGGCGCAGCGCGCAGCCGTTTCGCATGGAGGCGCGCTCGTATAGAGGCTCGGCGATGTGCCTTAGCGTCTATCTTGGTGCGAGCCGGCCGATCACGGCCTTCCGAGCGCCGCCGAACGGCCTCGGCATCGAGAGGGCAAGCTGGACTCCGCCGCCTTTGCGATCAAACCACCCGTTCGTCTACTATCTCGGCCGCCAGGGGCCGGAGCCCGAGCTGGAGTGCTCGTGCCTGCTCGACGAACATGTCGAATGGACCGACGAGGGCCCGGCGATCCTGTCCGATCCGCTTGCCGCCGACGCGCCGCTCTGCCCGTTCGACGCGCTTCGGGCGCTCTGCGACGAAGCCACGCGGGATGGCGGCTTCGCGACCCTCGTCTGCGACGACAGCGGCGGAATGGCCCAGGACGTGGGAATCGAGGATTACTGCACCGGCGCGATGGTCCGGCTTCACAACATCGCGCGGGGAAATCTGCTTTTCGCCGACGCCTCCGGAGCGATCCCGTGGCGGATGTACCACGTCGTCAGGTAGCGCCGGTGCGGAGAGGGGCCATGACCTTAGCGCGAATCCAGTGGGCGATCGGCGCCGTCTTCTTCATCCTGGGCGGCTGGGCGCTGCTTGCGCCGGGGAGCGTGATCGACCTCACCTTGCTCCCGCAATATCGGACGGGGACTCCGATCCTCCCCTTCGCGATCGCCTGCTTCGGAGCGCAGGCGCTGCTCTCGGGCCTGTTCGCCGCCTTCAGCCGGTTCACCCCCGCGACCTTCCTCGCCTTCGGGATCGCGCTCCTGCCCTTCTTCGCCTTCGACGTCTGGTTCACCTGGATCGACCCGGTGTTCACGCCGGTGGGCTGGCTGGATGCGGTGGGGAACGTGGTGATGCTGGGGCTGTGCGTGGCGGGGTGGAAGCGGGCGCGGGCGGAGTCCGAGCCGGTTAGTCGATGATGTAGTCGCGGCCCTCCGCTTTGAGGCGCGCGAGGCCTTCCTTCATCGCCTGAAGCTGCTCGGGGCTGTGACCCTGCCATTCGGCGACTTCACCGATCACCCGGAGCGGATCGAGCGAGCGGTAGGATGAGGTGATGTTGCCGGGAAACTTCTTGTCGGTGAGGTTGGGATCGTCCTCGAACGGACCGGTCGGCTCGACGACGTAGATCCGCCCCCGCCCCTCGCCCTTCGCCAGCTCGGCGCCCCAGGTCGCCGCCTCGAGCGTGGCCGAGAAGTAGATCCAGGAGAGCTTGCCGTCGGCGAAGTTCGACTCGAAGCCGGGCCGAAGCAGGTCGCCGGGCGCGAGGTCGGCGCGGGTGCCGTGGTAGAAGGGCGGCTCGGCGTCGGCGGCGTAGGTCATGGGCGGCGTCTAGCGGCTCAGTCGGCGAACTGCACCAGGTCCCAGAGATTGCCGTAAAGGTCGGCGAACACCGCGACCTTGCCGTAGGGGTGGATGGCGGGCGGCCGGACGAAGTGGATGCCGCGGGCGGCGAAGGCGGCGTGGTCGCGGTCGAAATCGTCGGTGCGAAGAAAGAGGAAGACGCGCCCACCCGCATGATTGCCGATGAAGGCTTCCTGCTCCGGGGTGGAGGCGCGGGCGAGGAGGATGCTCGTGGCATCGGGGCCCGCGCCGGGCGGCGCGACGAGCACCCAGCGCTTGTCCTGCTCGGGCTGGTAGTCGTCGGCGACGAGGGTGAAGCCGAGTTTGCCGGTGAACCAGGCGATCGCCTCATCATAGTCACGGACGACAAGGGCGACGTGGGCGAGGGATTGGGGCATGAAGGACGTCCAAACTAGGGTGGTCGAGATTGTGCGTAGAGGTTAACAGGACGCATGCGCTATCCCCGTGCCATTGAAAACCGCATCGAGACAATCCGGGCTGTGGTCTCGCTATGGCCTCAGGATTTGGACGTCGGCCTGGAGCAAGTAATCGACTGGGTTCTGCAGTTTGATGAACCTGACTTCGAACTCGCTTTGCGTGTTATCCAGAATTTGAGCGTTGTGGGCCAGCGAGAAATTGATCGCGGTTTAAAGGTGGCTTTTTCGAAGCTCGTTAGGAAGGCTCACGAAAAGGGATCTCGCACCACCGGGAGGAACACCCTCTACGCCGCGATGGGGGACGTCGGCAAAAGCGGAGCGATGGTGAGTTACCATTTCCGCATGAACAATAGCGTTTCCGAAGAGAATTTCTTAAACGCGGATACCTTGAAATACATTGAGCAAGGTTTCGTAGAAAACATTGTACTAATAGATGACGTGATTGGCACCGGTGGGCAAGCAACCAAGGAAATAGATGCCTTGGCGGCTAACGTCCTGCCGCTTGGTGTTAAAAATATCTTCGTGCTTACCGTGTCGGGTATGCGCGATGCAATTGATGAAATCCAGGATAAGACGAAGGCTTTTACATTCTCGGCTTTCGAGTATAGCACCCCCGATACCGCAGCATCCTTAGACTCAGAATTCTACTCCGGCCTCGCCTACGATGATCGAGTCCGTCTCAAGAACCGGCTCGAGGACTACGGCGAAGTGTGCTATCCAAGAAACGCTCTTGGGTACGGTGGCCTAGCGGGCCTGCTGGTGTTCCCGTACAACACTCCTAATTCAACACTTCCTATCGTGTGGAGCGACAATAACGGGTGGATACCTCTGTTTCGGCGCGTCCGACGCGTCAACGGAATTGCTGCTTACCAAAGTCAATTTAAGAGAGCTGCTGAAAAGAAGGCTAAAACAGAAACTAAAGAAAAAGCTCACGTCGAGATCAGAAGCGTCTCGCTCTTTGTCGAAGGAAAAAGAGACGAGCTATTCTTTGACGAGTTTGCACGTCATGTTAAGCTTGGTCAAGCACTTGGTATGGAGGAGGTGAGCGTCGTCAGCCTCGGAACTAATGTGGCATCCGAGAAGCTCGCCGAGCTGTTGGCCAAGACGAACCCAGATTCAATATTCATCGTCGACGATGACCACAGCTATGTGGCCAGAATACATGAAAAGCTCGAGTCCGTTGCGAGCGTTGTGAAACTACGCCCATCATTTTTCTATCTCGTCGACGTCGATAAAGCTGCAGCGATATTGCTCCCCCCCCCACTCATATGAGGCAATGATGAGCGCCACGGGAGATAGAGATCAGATGGCAAGAGAGCTTGAAAAGGCGTTGCTTATGAGGGGCTCCATGGAGCGAGCCGCCCAAATCATCCGGCTCCTTGTTGGTGATTTCCTCGACGGCGCTAGAGTGGCTGAGTTCATTCAGAGACTACGAGCGGTACTGAAGAAAGGGCGTGCGGACGCTCTCCTTGGCCCCCCCGCTGCATGATGTAAGGTGACGGTTCAGAACCGACGAAGGCCGTTCACTCGGCCGCCGGGAGGTAAATTTCGCCACCCTTCTCCCTGAACTTCTCGCTCATTTCGGCCATGCCCGCTTCGGGGTCGAGCGTGGGGACCCCTCCACCCTGCTGCGCAGGGTCATGAGCAGGTGCAGATGTCCCCCGGACATCTGCAGCCATGCCGGGGGCATGGCGTGCCTGCTCATCCCCGTTTCGGGGAGGAGTGGCTTCGAGGAAGGTGTCGGCGCTCGCATTCTGCTTGGCGGCGAAGTCTCTCACCTCCTGGGTTATCTTCATCGAGCAGAATTTGGGGCCGCACATGGAGCAGAAGTGGGCGGTTTTGGCGCCTTCCGCCGGCAAGGTCTGGTCGTGATATTGCTCGGCGGTGTCGGGGTCCAACGAGAGGTGGAACTGGTCTCTCCAGCGGAATTCGAAGCGGGCGCGGCTTAGGGCGTCGTCGCGCATCTTGGCCGCCGGGTGGCCCTTCGCCAGGTCGGCGGCGTGGGCGGCGAGCTTGTAGGTTACCACGCCGACCTTGACGTCGTCGCGGTCGGGGAGGCCGAGGTGCTCCTTGGGGGTGACGTAGCAGAGCATGGCGGTGCCGAACCAGCCGATCATGGCGGCGCCGATCGCGCTGGTGATGTGGTCGTAGCCGGGGGCGATGTCGGTGGTCAGGGGCCCCAATGTGTAGAAGGGGGCTTCGCCGCAGGCTTCGAGCTGCTTGTCCATGTTGGCCTTGATCTTGTGCATCGGCACGTGGCCGGGGCCCTCGATCATCACCTGGACGTCGTGCTTCCAGGCGATCTGGGTGAGCTCGCCGAGCGTCGCCAGCTCGGCGAACTGGGCTTCGTCGTTGGCGTCTGCGATCGAGCCGGGGCGGAGGCCGTCGCCCAGCGAGAAGGCGATGTCGTAGGCCTTCATCAGCTCGCATATCTCTTCGAAGCGGGTGTAGAGGAAGCTCTCCTTGTGGTGGGCGAGGCACCATTTCGCCATGATCGAGCCGCCGCGGCTGACGATTCCGGTGACGCGCTTCGCCGTCATCGGGATGTAGGGCAGGCGCACGCCGGCGTGGATGGTGAAATAGTCGACGCCCTGCTCTGCCTGCTCGATCAAAGTGTCGCGGTAGATCTCCCAGGTCAGGTCCTCGGCGATTCCGCCGACCTTCTCCAGCGCCTGATAGATGGGGACGGTGCCGATCGGGACGGGCGAGTTGCGGACGATCCATTCGCGCGTGTCGTGGATGTTGCGGCCGGTGGAGAGGTCCATGACCGTGTCGGCGCCCCAGCGGATCGACCAGACCATCTTGTCGACCTCGGCGGCTACGTCGGAGGCGACGGCGCTATTGCCGATATTGGCGTTGATCTTGACCAGGAAGTTGCGGCCGATCGCCATCGGCTCGCTCTCGGGATGGTTGATGTTGTTGGGGATGATCGCGCGGCCCCTCGCCACCTCGTCGCGGACGAATTCGGGGGTGACGTAATCGGGAATGGCGGCGCCGAAATCCTGGCCGTCGCGGATCTGGGCGGCGAGCTGCTCGCGGCCCAGGTTTTCGCGGACGGCGACATATTCCATTTCCGGAGTGATGATGCCCTTCCTCGCATAGTGCATCTGGCTGACGTTGGCGCCGGGCTTGGCGCGAAGGACCCGCTTGCGGACGTTCGGGAAGGGCTGGACTCCGCCCGAGCGGTCTGGGCCGAGCTGGCCGTTATCCTCCGGCTTCACCTCGCGCTGGAGCACTTCCTCGACGTCGCCGCGGGCGCGGATCCAGTCGCGGCGAAGCTCGGGAAGGCCGGCCATGATGTCGATCCGCGCCTCGGCGTCGGTATAGGGGCCCGAAGGGTCGTAGACGCGCAGCGGCGGCTCGCCGCAGCCGGGCTCGAGGTGGATCTCGCGCATCGCCACGCCCAGCGGACCCACTCGGACCTTGCGGCTGCCGCGGATCGGGCCGGTGGTGACTTTAAGCTCGGTGCGCGCGGGAATGTCGGCCATGGGTCGCTCTCCAAAAGGGGAGGGAGAGCGTCCTGCCGCTCCCTCCCTACGCCGGTGTAAGCCGGATCAGGTTCGACGGGTCGCAACTTCAGTTGCCTCTCAACCGCTCGAATGCGGTCCCCCGGGGATGCGGGGGGTGTAGGCGCTTTCGGAGCGGCGCGGAAGCGGGTCTAAGGAAGAAAAAGAAGGCCTGGGCCGTAGTAACTTTCAAGCGGTGCGGCTGAAAAACTCCCTCTCCCCCCAGGGGAGAGGGGTTGCGCGCGCTGAATGTCGGCGGAGCTTAATCGGCCGCCACTTGCGCGGCGCGGATTTCGGCGATTCGCCGCGCGTGGGCTTCGTTCAACGCCGCGAGCCGATCCAGCTGCCCCTGCACCTCCCCGCGGGCGCCGGGGTCCGCCGGCCGCTCCGGCGCCAGCGCGGCGCCGCAGGCGATGCAGTCGTCGCCGTCGAAGGAATAATGGCCGCACCGGCGGCACAAGAGGATCTCGCCGTCGGGATTCTTAGGCTGGCGGGACTGGGGATAGGCCCCTTCGGGCAGCGGATCGCCGTCCAGGGTCTCGGCGACGAGGCGCCACAGGCCCTGGTCGAACGGCTCTCCCGGCGCCGCCACGACCTGCTCGAAACGCTCGCGAACGCCGGCGGCGCGAAGCGTTCGGGCGCGGTGGTCGCACATCGGGTTGTTTCCGGGCACGCCCAGGATCGCGCCGGAGGTCCAGGTGCAGCCGGCCTTGCAGACCGACTTGTAATAGCAGGTGCCGCAAAAGCCCCAGGCCGGCCGCTCGACATTGGGGCGGACCGAGGCCTGCATGGCGAGCCAGATGTCGGTCAAGGAGCCGTCGCGGACGTTGCCGCCGCCATATTCGCCCTTGTGGAGCGACGGGCAGGCCTTGACCACGCCGTCGGCCTCGATCGCCATCCCGCTCTCGGCGGCGCCGCAGCCGTCCCAGTAAGCGGGCTCGTCGGTCATCGTCCGCCAGAGATGCTCGTAGGGGCCGAAATAGCCGATATTGTTGCCGGCGAAGAGGCGGAAGCCGGCCTTGCGGCCGCGCTCGAACAGGCGCGCGAGCGTGTCGTAGGTCTCCGGCACCTGGTACGGCTGGAGGATGAGGTCGGTCTGCTCGGCGGCGTTGCCGGCCGGGACGGTGAGCTGGATCTGCCACATCCGGGCGCCGGCGGCGTAAATGGCCTCGTAGGTTTCCTCGAGAACGGGCGCGGAGAGCCGGTTGACCTGGGTGTTCGAGCTCGGCGTCAGGCCGGCGCGGGCCAGCTCGCGAATCGCGGTCAGCGCCTGGCGGAAGCTTCCGGGGACTCCGCGGAGCCGGTCGTGGACCGCCTCGTTGCCGTCGACCGAGACTCCGGCGGAGGAGAGGCCGGCCTCGACCGCCGACTCGATCTTGGCCCGGGTCAGGGCCCGTCCGCCGGTCTGGAGGCCGCACTTGATGCCGGCGTCGGAGACGGCGCGGATGATGTCGAGCCAATCGCGGCGCAGATAGGCCTCGCCGCCGATCAGGCTGATCTCGCGGGTTCCGAGCGCGGCCAGCTCGGCGACGATCTTGCGGATCTCTTCGGTGGTCAGCTCGTCGCTTCGCGGCCGCCCGGCGCGGGAGCCGCAATGGGCGCAGCGCAGGTTGCAGGCGAGGGTCAGCTCCCAGACGACGTGGACGGGATGGCGCAGGCGGCGGTCCGCGTCGGAGCGGATCCTTACCGGCTCCGGCCGCGACCCGCCGGCATCCGCCATGGGATCAGGCCCCGCCGCGGCGAGCGATCTCGGCGTCGAGGCGCTCCAGCGCCGCGCGAAGATCGCCCTGCGCCGCCAGAACCTCGCGGCCGTGGTCGCGATGGGCGATCAGCTCCTCGGTGCTCGTCTGCGGGTTGGACAAGGCGTCCGAAATCGCGACTCCGTAGGGCGGCACGGCGGCCCCGGCTCTGATGGTCATGGCTTTTCTCCCGGTCGAAATTATCCGCGGCGGCTGAGCTCGGCGTCGAGCTTTTCGAGCGCGCCGGAAAGGTCGCCCGTCTGCTCGAGCTGGCGGCGGCCCTCGTCGCGGAGCTGCTGGAGCTGCTCGAGGCTGGTCGAGGGATCGGCGAGCGCGTCGTGGATGGCGACTCCGTAGAGCGGCTGCCAGCCGCCGGCGCCCTGGGCGCCTCCGCTCCCGCGGCTCTGGATTTCGGCCTCGAGCTTCTCGAGAGCGCCGGGCAGGTCGCCGATCTCGTCCAGTTCCCGCCGCGCCTGGTCGCGAAGCGCATTCAGCTGGTCGAGTGTCGTGTTCGGGTCCGACAGCGCGTCGCTGATCGCCACGCCATAGGGCCTCACCTGTCCGCCTGTCGCTTCCGCCATCGAACGTCTCCTTCGCTTGCTGTGCAGCCGATTTATTACGACTCTTCAGAGGCATAACTTCAGGTGTTCGACGAAAGCCCCCGAGTCTTGGGTCTAGATACCATGAATCGGGCGGCGAATTGAGCTTTTCTAGTTCAAAATGGAAGAACTGCGGTCGGATCGCGCAAGGCTGGGCGCTCGTGGGAAATCCCCAGAGCGACAATCGCTGCGGCTAGGGCTTGCGGTATTTAAGTTTGAATCGACTTCCGCCGTCACCCTGAAGGCGCTTCAGGGTCCAGGCCTCCACCCGCGAGGCGCATCCACCCTGGATGCTGAAACAAGTTCAGCAAGACGAAGGAAAGAGTGCTTCAGCCTCGACCGGACGGACACCAGCTCGCGATGCGCGTGGGCGGCGCTCCAGCCGGCTGGAAACTTCTCCCGCCGCCCAGCGATTGACCGGCATGGCGGACATCGACTCCCGCGGGCAGGGCTCTTCCTCGACCCTCTCGCCGCTTCGCCAGCCGGTCTTCCGGGCCGTCTGGCTGGCCAGCATGGCGTCCAACTTCGGCGGGATGATCCAGTCGGTCGGCGCGTCGTGGATGATGGTGTCGCTCGCCGGCTCGGCCGACATGGTGGCACTCGTCCAGGCCTCCGTCACGCTTCCGATCATGCTTCTGTCGCTGCTTGCCGGAGCGGTCGCCGACAGCCTCGACCGGCGGCGCGTGATGATCGCGGCGCAAAGCTTCATGCTCGCCGTTTCCGTGGGGCTCTCCGCCTGCGCCTGGGCTGGGCTGATCTCGCCATGGCTGCTGCTCCTCTTCACCTTTTTGATCGGCTGCGGCACCGCCTTCAACGGTCCGGCCTGGCAGGCGTCGGTCGGCGACATGGTGCCGCGCTCCGAGCTTCCGAGCGCGGTGGCGCTGAACTCGATGGGCTTCAACATCGCCCGAAGCTTGGGCCCGGCGATCGGCGGAGCGATCGTCGCCGCCTTGGGCGCGGCGGCGGCGTTCGCGGTCAATGCGGTCAGCTATGTCGGGCTGATCGCGGTACTCGCCCGCTGGCGGCCGGAGAGGAAGGAGAGCGACTTCCCGCGCGAGACGCTCGGCCATGCGATGGCGGCGGGCTTGCGCTACGTCGCCATGTCGCCGGTGCTTGCCGCCGTCCTGTTCCGGGGCCTCGTCTTCGGGATCGGCGCAAGCGCCGTGCCGTCGCTCATGCCGCTGATCGCGCGCGACCTGGTGGCCGGGGGACCGCTGACCTACGGCCTTCTGCTCGGCGGGTTCGGGATGGGCGCCGTCGGCGGCGCCCTCGCCACCAGCCGGCTTCGCCGCTCCGTCTCGCCCGAGACGACGGTCCGCGCGGCCTGTGCCGCCTTCGCCGTCTCGGCGGCGCTGGCGGGAGTCAGCGCCTGGCTCCCCGCAACGGTGGCGGTCCTCTTCGTCGCGGGAGCGGCCTGGGTGCTCGCGCTGTCGACCTTGAACGTCACCGTGCAGCTCAATTCGCCGCGATGGGTCGTCGCGCGCGCGCTCTCGCTCTACCAGATGGCGACGTTCGGCGGCATGGCGGCCGGAAGCTGGCTTTGGGGGCACGCCGCCGAGGCGGAGTCGATCCCCGTCGCCCTCGCCGGCGCGGCAGCGGTTCAGATCGCCTGCGGGCTCATCGGCCTTCGACTGCCGCTGCCCCACGCAAGCCCGGCCGACCTCACGCCGCTGCGCCGCTGGCAGGCGCCCGAGCCGGCGGTGCCGATCGAGCCGCGCAGCGGCCCCGTCGTGATCACGGTGGAATACCGGATCGCGCCGGAGGATCGCCGCGCCTTCCTCGCCGCCATGGCCGAGCGGCGCCGGATCCGCCGCCGCGACGGAGCGCGTCACTGGTCGCTTCTGCGCGACCTCGCCGATCCCGAGATCTGGATCGAGCGGTTCCACCTTCCAACCTGGACCGACTACGTTCGCCACAACAGCCGCATGACCCACGAGGACGCCCCGGCGCACGACCTTGTTCGGGCGCTGCACAAAGGTCCTGCGCCGCCCGTCGTCCGGCGGATGATCGAGCGCCAGACCGGCTCGCTGCCGGACGGCCGGGCGCCCGGCGCACGGGAGCTCGCCGAGCCGCTGACCGACGCCGGCCGCGCTTCGTGATGCCGGGCTTCGTGCGATGGCAGTCCAAAGGCGATTGATGTACGCTCGCGACTTCGACTCAGGGGAGGTCAACCGTGGACAACATCGAATCGACGCCGCTTTCACTTGCGGACCTCAAGGAAAGCATGACCGCCGCGGCCACAGGGCCGATCGACATCTTCAGCTATTCGTTCATGCAGCTTTGCGGCCTCGCCTACGACGTCGACCCGGCCGACATCCCGGCAATGGTCCGGAACCCGGCCAATGTCCGCCCCTGGGGGCAGGGCCGGTGGACGTGCCTATGGGGCCCGGCGCTCGATTCCGACGAAGCCAACCTCGTCTACGTCGCCGCTTTCTATGACGGGCCGACCGGACTTCCGGTCGCGGCCGCCGTCGTGATCCGGGGCACCGACATCACCGACGATCCGTGGGGCGATTTGTGGGAGGCGTTCGAGGATCTCGACGTCGCCCTGCAATATCCGCTGCCCTGGGCGGGTTGGTCTCCGGCGAGAGTCGCGGGCGGCACGCTCGATGCGCTCACCACCATCCAGTCCCTGGTCTCGAACGGGCGGACCCTGTTCGATTTCCTGACGTCCTTCCTCGGCAGCCCGGCCAATGAGAAGCCGGTGCTCGCCATCACCGGGCACAGCCTCGGAGGCTGCCTCGCCAGCGTCGCGGCGCCCTGGCTCAAGGCGGCGCTCGGCGCCCGCGGAGTCTCGGTCCCGATCGTTCCGACCACCTTCGCCGCTCCGACCGCCGGAAACGCCGCCTTCGCCGACTATCTGAAGCAGAATTTCCAATATGCGCCGCGCTATTACAACACGCTCGACATGGTGCCCTACGGCTGGTCGAACCTTCCGGGCGTGCAGAGCCTGTACGACGAATATGGGCTGACTACCCCGCTGCTCGTCCAGGCGGCCGTCGACACCATGGAGGGACTGATGGACGCGGGCGGCGCGAGCTATGCCCAGCCGGTCGATGCCGGGACGCTCACCGGCACGTTCTGCCTCCAGCTCTCCTGGTACCAGCAGGTCAGCACCCAGCACGACCACCGCAACTATATCGCCCTGATGGGCGGCGAATCGCCGGTCTGCTACGGAGCGCCGCGGCCGCGCAACCGGCGCCACGCGCCGGAGCATCGCGAGGCGGTCCTCGGGGGGGACGGGCGATCGGTGGGCGAGCAGGCTGTGGACGACAGTTCGCCGCCGCCTGTCGGCTGAACCCCTGGCGTTTATCCGCAAGGTCAAATTAGCTCCGCCGTTTGCGAGGCGCATCCACCCTGGTCGCCGAAACAAGTTCAGCATGACGGCAGGAGTCGAACGATCCAGCCTCAAGAGGACATCATCTAGAGCGGAAGGGCCAGCTCGCGCTCGTCCGTGGCGGCCTCGCCTTGGTGGAGACCGGACAGGCCGAGGCCGAGCAGGCGGATGCTCTTCACCGGCGGGAGCACGCTTCGAAGCAGGCCGGCGCCGATCTCGAGGAACTCGGCCTCGCCGCTGACCGGGCGGTCGAGCGAGCGCGCCCGGGTGACGATCTGGAAGTCGCCATATTTGACCTTGAGGTTGACGGTGCGGCCGGACAGGCCCTTGCCGACCACCCGCTTGGTCCAGACGTGGCGGCCGATCCGTTCGAGCTCGGCGAGCAGGGCCTGGGGATCGCTTAGATCCTCATGGAACGTGTCCTCGGCGCTGACCGACTTGTACGGCCGGTCGGCCTTGACCTGGCGGTGGCAGATGCCCCGTGCGAGATCGTGATAGTAACGGGCACTGGAGCCGAAATGGTCGGCGAGCCATTCGAGGCTTCGAGCCTTGAGGTCGGCACCGGTCTCGATCCCGAGCCGAGCCATTTTCGCGGCCGTGACCGGACCGACCCCGTGGAAGCGCTTGACCGGAAGCGCCTCGACGAAGGCCGGGCCTCGCGCCGGGGTCACGACGCACAGGCCGTCGGGCTTGTTGTGGTCCGAGGCGAGCTTGGCGATGAACTTGTTGTAGCTCACCCCCGCCGAGGCGGTGAGGCCGGTCTCGTCCCGGATCCGCTGCCGGATCTCCTTTGCGATCTCGGTCGCGATTCCGATCCCCTTGAGGTCCTCGGTAACGTCGAGATAGGCTTCGTCGAGGGACAGCGGCTCGACGTGCGGCGTATAGTCGAGGAAGATGGCGCGGATCTGCTGCGACACCGCGCGATAGGCGTCGAAGCGCGGCTTGACGAAGATCAGGCCGGGGCAGAGGCGCTGGGCGGTGACGGCGGGCATGGCCGAGCGGACCCCCCATTTGCGCGCTTCGTAGCTCGCCGCGGCGACCACCCCGCGCACCCCTCCGCCGACCGCGAGCGGCAGGCCGCGAAGCCCCGGATCGTCGCGCTGCTCCACCGACGCATAGAAAGCGTCCATGTCGACATGGATGATCTTGCGCACGCCGTTCACGGGCTGTTCCTAGCGCGGAACGGCGGTGCGGAAAAGCCGCTTCCCTCTCCCCGGCGGGGAGAGGGCAGGGAGAGGGGGCTCGGCGCCGGAGGCCTGTTTCGGAGGCAGAACCCCCTCACCCCAGCCCTCTCCCCCCTGGGGAGAGGGGGCAAAACTAGAAGCTGTAGGCCAGTCCCAAAGTCGCGAGATACTGGTTTCGGTCGCCGCGGATCGAGACGATCGGGCTTCGCGCGAAATCGCCGAGCAGGCGCGAGTAGCTGGCGCCGGCGAAGAGGCTGAGGTGCGGATCGCGAAGGTCGCCGGTCAGGACCTGGGCGAGGAACAGGCTGCCGCGCACGTTCTTCCAGCCCCGGTCCGCCGTGTAGATAGGAAGGCCGCTGACCAGGGACCCGGCAGGCGTGACGCTGAAATAGGTCTGCGCGTAGCCGCGTCCGACATGATCGCTCCCGACGGAGAGAACGGCGTAGGTGCGGGTGCTAAGCGGCGTGCTGTAGTCGACCGACGGGCTTAAGATGGTGCTGTCGTGGGTGTCCGAGACGTCGCGAAGCCAGGTGAGGTGGACGGCGAGGCTGTCATATTGGTTCAGCACGCCGTTCTTGGCGATCCCGCCATAGGCGCCGACCTCGAACGCCCGGTCGATCTTGCCGAGCGCCCGGACGACGGGATCCTTGATCCGGCTGGAGCGGTCGAAGCGAATGTTGGCGGCCGGCCCGAATTCGAAGCTGACCGGAGCATCCTTCGCGTCGCGGATGAGGTCGACGGTGAGCGTGGTTCCGCGGGTGGCGAAGCCGAAGCCGGCGACCTTTCCGTAAAGGAGCCCGACCGGAGTCAGCTCGTAATCGTCGGAGCCCTCGTAGGAGGGAACGTAGGCGCCGCCCGCGCCGATGGTGAGGCTGTAGGGGCGGTCCTGATAGGTTTCGCCGCCGTCCTGGGCGAAAGCCGGCGCGGCAAGGAAAAGCGGGACGGCGCAAGCGGCCGCCGCGGCGATACGAAGGGAATTCATGGAGTTCAGTCCTCGACCTGTTCGAAGGGGAACAGCGCGGCTCCGCCGAAAGAGTTCCGGCGGCGTTACGAAAACAGTGCCATAACGGGGCTTTCGGCGAGACCGGTCCGCCACGGCTTTGCCGCGACGGGCTTGGCGGGTAAGCGTCGCGCGATGACGAAGGGCAAGAATCACGGCCTGTTGATCGCCGGCGGCGGAGTCGCCGCCGCGCTTGCGGCACTGGCCATGGCACGCCTCCGCCCCGACGTTCCGATGCTTCTGGCCGGCGAGACTCCCCAGACCGGCGGAGGCCGGACCCTGTTCTTCCTCGACGAGCAGCTTTCGCAAGAGGAGCGCGACTTTATGGCGCCTCTGACAGTGCGCAGCTGGGATGGCTTCTACGTCGCGCTTCCCGGACGCAGCCGCAAGCTGATGATGCGCTGTCATGCCGTCACCGGCGAGGCGATCGACACGGCCGTCCGCGAGGGGCTGTCGACCGATCGCTACCGGCCGGATTGCCGGATCGTCGCGGTGCGCGACGACAGCCTGCTTCTCCACGGCGGCGAGGTGGTGAAGGGCGACGGAGCGATCGACGCCCGCGCCTGGACCCACCAGACGACCCTGGAGCTGGGCTGGCGGCATTCGACCGCACGCACCTGCCGATTCGAGGCGCCGCACCGGGTCGACCTTCCGGTCCTCGCCGATGCGACCGTCGAACAGGGCGCCGGATGTGCCTTCTTCACCTGCCTTCCGCTGGACGACACCCGCCTGCTCGTCGAGCATGTCCGCTATTCGAGCGCAGGCGAGCCGGAGGCGGGCGAAGGCGGGCGCCGGATCGATTCCTATGTCGCGCTGCGCGGCTGGGGGCGGTGCCGGAGCGAGGGCGAGGAGACGACGTCCCTGCCCTTCGCGCTCGGCGGCGACGTCGCCGCTTATTATCGAATCGGCGGCGCGCGGGCGGCGAAGCTGGGGCCGCGCGGCGGCTATTTCGGCCCGACGATCGGCTCGCCCCTCACCGACGCGGTGCGGACCGCGCTTCTTCTCGCGGCCCAGCGCGACTTCAGCGGCGCGGCCCTGTACGACCTGTTCGAGACCGACGCCGCCGCCTTGTGGAAGCGGCGCGAGTTCCAGCGCGGCTTCGACCGCCTGCTCCTGCGCGGCGGCGGCTGCTCGGCGCTGGAGGGCCTGTTCGCGCTCGAGCCGGCGCTGATCGCGCGTTTCCTCGGCGACCGGCTCGGCCTGTTCGACCGCCGCAAGGTGATTGCGGCGGCGGGGGGCTGAATGGAACCCGTCATCCCAGCGAAGGCTGGGATCCCGGCGGGTGAAGGACGCCGCAGCTTTCACCCCCTGGGGCCCCAGCCTTCGCTTGGGCGACGGTCTACGCTCAGACCTGTTCCAGTTACCCCTCCACCACCCTCCGGGTGGTCCCTCCCCACGAAATCGTGGGGAGGCAACTTGGATTCGATGCCGCCCTGTGCTTAAGGCGCGGCCATGAACATCCACGAATATCAGGCCAAAGAGCTGCTCGCCAAGCAGGGCATTCCGGTTCCCGCCGGCTTCGCCGCGCTTTCCGTCGACGAGGCGGTGGAGGCGGCGGGCAAGCTCCCCGGGCCGCTCTACATCGTCAAAGCGCAGATCCACGCCGGCGGGCGCGGCAAGGGCAAGTTCAAGGAGCTCGGCCCGGACGCCAAGGGCGGAGTGCGGCTGGCCCGGTCGGCCGACGAGGTCCGCTCCAGCGCGGCCGAGATGCTCGGCAACACGCTCGTCACAATCCAGACCGGCGAGGCGGGGAAGCAGGTCAACCGGCTGTACGTCACCGACGGGGTCGACATCGCCAAGGAATATTATCTTGCGCTCCTCGTCGACCGCGGCACCGGGCGGATCGCGATGGTCGCCTCGACCGAGGGCGGAATGGACATCGAGGCGGTGGCGCACGACACGCCCGAGCGGATCACGACGATCACCATCGACCCGGCGCAGGGCTTCATGCCGCACCACGGCCGGGCGCTGTCCCACGCTCTGAAGCTCAAGGGCGAGATGGACAAGCAGGCGCAGAAGCTCGCCGGCCAGCTCTACCAGGCGTTCCTCGCCTACGATTGCGCGATGCTGGAGATCAATCCGCTGGTCGAGACCGAGGACGGCCGGCTTCTCGTCCTCGACGCCAAGATGAGCTTCGATTCCAACGCCCTCTACCGCCACCCCGACGTCGAGGCGCTTCGCGACGAGACCGAGGAGGATCCGGCCGAGGTCGAGGCGTCGAAATACGACCTCGCCTACATCAAGCTCGACGGCAATATCGGCTGCATGGTGAACGGCGCCGGGCTCGCCATGGCGACGATGGACATCATCAAGCTGAACGGCGCCTTCCCGGCCAACTTCCTCGACGTCGGCGGCGGCGCGTCGAAGGAGAAGGTGACGGCGGCGTTCAAGATCATCCTCTCCGATCCCGCGGTTAAGGGCATATTGGTCAACATCTTCGGCGGGATCATGCGCTGCGACATCATCGCCGACGGGATCGTCGCGGCGGCCAAGGAAGTGAACCTGCACGTGCCGCTGGTCGTTCGACTGGAAGGCACGAACGTCGACGAGGGCAAGGCGATATTGGCCCAGTCCGGCCTCGCCATCGTTCCGGCCAACGACCTCGGCGACGCGGCGAGGAAGATCGTCGCGGCGGTGAAGGACGCGGCGTGAGTTACACCGTCATCCCGGCGAAGGCCGGGACCCCAGCGGGTGAAGAGCGCCGGTGCTTTTCACCCCCTGGGGCCCCAGCCTCCGCTGGGGCGACGGGAGGAAGAAGGAAGACGAGATGAAGCTGCTGGTCCCCGTGAAGCGGGTCATCGACTATAACGTGAAGCCGCGGGTGAAGGCGGACGGAACGGGCGTCGACCTCGCCAACGTCAAGATGAGCATGAACCCCTTCGACGAGATCGCCGTCGAGGAGGCGATCAGGTTCAAGGAGAAGGGGGTGGCGACGGAGATCGTCGCCGTCTCGATCGGGCCGGCCAAGGCCCAGGAGACCCTCCGCACCGCTTTGGCGATGGGCGCGGACCGGGCGATCCTGGTCGTCAGCGAGACCGAGGTCGAGCCGCTCGCCGTCGCCAAGATCCTGGCGAAGATCGCCGAAGAGGAGCAGCCCGGCCTGGTCATCCTAGGCAAGCAGGCGATCGACGACGATTCGAACCAGACCGGCCAGATGCTCGCCGCCCTGCTCGGCTGGGCGCAGGGCACCTTCGCCTCGAAGGTCGAGGTCGACGGCGAGAGCGCAAGCGTCACCCGCGAGGTCGACGGCGGGCTCGAGACGGTGCGGCTGAAGCTTCCCGCCATCGTCACAACCGACCTTCGCCTGAACGAGCCGCGCTACGCCTCGCTGCCCAACATCATGAAGGCCAAGTCGAAGCCGCTCGCGCAGAAGACGGCGGCGGACTACGGCGTCGACACCGCGCCCCGGCTGACCACGCTTGGCGTTCGCGAGCCGTCGAAGCGCGAGGCGGGAATCAAGGTGCAATCGGTGGACGAGCTGATCGACCGCCTTCGGACCGTGGGAGTGATCGGATGAAGTGCCTCGTCCTCGTCGAACATGAAGGCGGCCAGCTGAAGGACGCCACCCTCTCCGCGGTCACCGCCGCGTCCAAGCTTGGCGAGGTCCACCTGCTCGTCGCCGGCGAGGGCGTCTCCGGAGTTGGCGAGCAGGCGGCGAAGATCGCCGGAGTGGGCAAGGTGCACGTCGCCGACTCGCCGGCTTATGCCCACCAGCTCGCCGAGAATGTCGCGCCGCTGGCCGCCGACCTGATGGGGCATCACGACGCGTTCGTCGCCGCCTCGACCACCACCGGCAAGAACGTCGCGCCGCGAGTCGCCGCACTGCTCGACGTGATGCAGGTTTCCGATGTGATCGGAATCGAGGGCGAGGATACGTTCGTCCGGCCGATCTACGCCGGCAACGCCATCGCCACCGTCCGCTCCTCGGATAGCAAGAAGGTTTTGACGGTGCGCGGCACCGCCTTCGAAAAGGCGGAGCGCGAAGGCGGCTCCGGAACCGTCGAGGCGGTCTCCGGACCGGCCGATTCAGGCCTGTCGAGCTTCGTCGGCGCCGAGATCGCCGCGTCGGAGCGGCCCGAGCTGACCAGCGCCAAGATCATCGTCTCGGGCGGCCGGGCGCTCGGCTCCTCCGAGCAGTTCCATGCCGTCATCGATCCGCTCGCCGACAAGCTCGGCGCCGCCGTCGGAGCCAGCCGTGCCGCGGTCGACGCCGGCTATGCGCCCAACGACTATCAGGTCGGCCAGACCGGCAAGATCGTCGCTCCCGAAGTCTATGTCGCGGTCGGCATTTCGGGCGCGATCCAGCACCTTGCCGGAATGAAGGATTCCAAGCTGATCGTCGCGATCAACAAGGACGAAGACGCGCCGATCTTCCAGGTCGCCGACCTCGGCCTGGTCGGCGACCTGTTCAAGCTGGTCCCGGAGCTGACCGAGAAGCTCTAGGCCGTCGCCGCGGCGACGGGGCGGCAATCTCCCTCTCCCCGTGGGGGAGAGGGCAGGGAGAGGGGGTTCGGCGTCCGAGCTTGATCCCCGGAGTCAGAACCCCCTCACCCCGACCCTCTCCCCCATGGGGAGAGGGAGATTCGATGGCCCGGTCTCCGGGTCGAACGGCGCTGAGCGGCCTAGCGCGGTTGGCGGTGCGCGGCCCGCCAGCTCGCTTCGAACCCGGCTCGCCGTTTCTCCTGCTCGGCGCGGGTAGGCACTCCCAACGCTTGTCGAAGGGCATCGGAAACCAGGGTCCGGTCGTACGGCTCCTGGGTGGAATTGCCGTCCGGGGGGATGACGTATTGGGTGCCGTAAATCTGCTTTTGTCCGATGTTCCGAAGATAGCGGTCCAGCGTAGCGGCGGCGATCCAAGTCGCATCGCTCCGGCCTCGCGCAGCGGAGAGGACGGCCAGCGTGTGGGCGAGAAGGAAATCGTCAGGGCTGTGGCCGTGTTGGAAGACGAAGGCGGCATGCCAGAAGTCGTCGGCGGTCCGTAGCGCCCCGGAGTCCAGGAGCGCCTTCGTGCGCGTACGCCGGGCGGTGTCGCGCGGCTCGACGACAGCCCAGTCAATTGTGTCGCTTTTCCGGTCCGCCTGGTCCGCTTCGTAAATCGCCGTCATTTCTATGTTGGCGGGCGGCGGACTTGCGGGACGTTTGCGCGCGAGGACGCTTGCGGAGAGGGACAGGGCGACCAGCGCGGCAACCAGCTTCATCACCGCCGCCCGAGCCACTACCGACCTTTGGGCTTGGTGAACGTTCCGACCAGCTCGCCCTTGGCCAGCACATGGTCCTTCATCGCGGCGAGGAGCTGATCGCGGTCGGCGCCGGCGGGAAGGGCGAGAGTGCGGTCGAGGGCGAAGAGCTGGAAATGGTAGTGGTGGAGCTTGCCGTCGGAGGGGTGAGGGCCGAACCAGGCGACGCCGCCGCGGCCGTTCTTTCCCTGGGCGGCGCCGGACGGCAGTCCGCCTTCCGCCGCGCCGCGTCCGCCCGGGCCGATGTTCCAGGCCAGCCAGTGGACGAACGGCCGGACCGAGGCGGCGTCGGGATCCTCGACGATCAAGGCGAGGCTCTCGGTCCCGGGTGGAAGCGCCGACCAGCTGAGCGGCGGCGAGACGCTCCTGTCGTAGGCGCTATATTTGAGGGCGATCGGACCGCCCGGGCCGAAAGCCGGCGAGGTGATCAACAGCGGCGCGGTCGCCTTCGTCTCCGGACGCTCGATGGCGAGGCCGGAGTCGCGCGCGCCCGCCGTTCCGGAGCAGGCGGCGAGGAGGAGGGCGGCGAGGAGGAGAGGCTTGCGCATATCACCCTTCTACCCCGCCGAGGCGAAACCGCCAAGGAAGGCGGCGACGTTCGCGCCGAGCGCGTCGATCGCATAGCCGCCCTCCATCAGAACCAGCGTGGGCAGGCCGAGCGCCGCGATCCGCTGCGCCAGCGGACCGTAATCTTCGGTGCGAAGCTTGAAGAAGCTGATCGGGTCGCCCTCGTAGGTGTCGGCGCCGTAGGAGCAGAGGAGGAGGTCGGGCGCGAAGTCGGCGATCCTTTCGAGAGCGGCGCAGAGCGTGCGGTCGAACGCCTCCGCCCCGGTGCCGCGCGGTAGCGGCAGGTTGAGCGTCGCGCCCTCGCCCGGCCCCTCCCCCGCCTCGTCGGAATGACCCCAGTAGAAGGGATAGTCGATCCTGGGATCGGCGTGGATCGAGACGAACAGCACGTCGCCTCGCCGGTAGAAGACGTCCTGCGTGCCGTTGCCGTGATGATAGTCGACGTCGAGTATGGCGACCTTGCGGCGCCCGGCGGCGATCGCCGCCTTCGCGGCGACGGCGGCGGCGTTCAGATAGCAATAGCCGCCCATATAATCGGCGCCGCAATGATGGCCGGGGGGCCGGCATAGGGCGAAGGCGGTACGCTCCCCGCCGAGCACCGCGTCGAGCGCCGTCAGCGCCGTCTGGCAGGACCAGTAGGCGGATTGCCACGTCCCCTCGGCGACGGGCGTCGACGCATCCATGCTGAACCGGCCGAGCCGGGCGTCGATCCGGTCGAGGTCGAGGGGGCGCCGGCCGACGACGGGCCAGACATAGCCGGCCGCGTCGCCCTCCCGACCGGCCTCGCGCCAGTCGCTCCACGCGTTCTTGAGGAAATCGAGATAGGCGGCCGGATGGACGCGAAGAAGCGGCGCCTCGCCATGGTCGATCGCGGGTTCGGCCGGCGCAAGCGCGGCCAGGATCGCGTCCGCCCTCGCCGGGGTCTCTGCGAAGGGCACGAAGGCGCCGTTGTGAAGCTCCCTCGAAGGGGCGTGGAGCCGCTGCCGTTCGTCCCAGAAGCCGCGCATGGTCTGGCTATCCTTTTCGGTCGGCTCTAGCGGGGCCCGAAAGCGGCTCCAACCCCGATCACGTCGTCCCAGCGAAGGCTGGGACCCCAGGGGGTGAAAAGCGCACTGTTCTTCACCCCCTGGGGCCCCAGCCTTCGCTGGGGCGACGACTGAATCCCGCGGCCCCTTCAGGCTTCGGGAGCATCAAACGCCTCCAATGTCACCGCCCGCTCGAGATCCTTTTCCCGTCCGAACCGTCGAAGCAGGGCGATCAGCTCGGCGCGGGGCGGGACATGGAGGATGTGCCTGCCGACGGCGACCTCCTCCCGTCCGTGCAGGCGCACCGGTTCCCAGCCGCCGGGCCCCCGAACGCTGAACCCGCCCATCACCTCCACCGCGTAGCCGAAAGCCGGAAAGCAGCCGAACACCTCCGACCGGAACAGCGGATCGGCCGTGCCGGGCGCGAGCGCGATCCCCAGCGACCGGAGCAGCGTCGCGGCGTCGCGGCGGCTCATCAGAAGATCGATGTCGCGCACCGCCGATCCGGCAGCGCCGTGCAGAAAGGCGGCGGCGCTTCCGATGATCCACCAGCGGTCGCGCGCGCCGGCGGCCAATCGGGCCGCTTCGGCAAGCGCCTCCTCCAGCTTCTCCCCGCTCTCCATGCACACACAGTAGCGGCCGCGGCCGCCGCTGCAATTGCCGGCCGCCTGTGCCATAGGGCCGGAAATGGCGCTCTACCCGCTCGTCCGGCCGCTGGTCTTCGCGCTCGACGCCGAGCGGGCGCACCGGCTGACCATCGCGGCCCTCGAACGCCTGCCGCCCCGGCGCCCGCCGGCGCCGGACCCCGCGCTTGCGACCACCGTTGCCGGCCTCGTCTTTCCCAATCCGGTCGGGCTCGCCGCCGGCTTCGACAAGGACGCGCGGGTCTGGCGGCAGATGCTCGGCTTCGGCTTCGGCTTCGTCGAGGTGGGGACGTCGACTCCCCGGCCGCAGGCGGGCAATGCTCGGCCGCGCCTGTTCCGGCTCGCCGAGGACCGGGCGGTGATCAACCGGATGGGGTTCAACAACGAGGGTCAGGCCGCCGCCCTGCCCCGGCTCCAGGGCCCGCACCCGGGACCGGTGGGGGCGAATATCGGCGCCAACAAGGACAGCCTGGACCGGATCGGCGACTATGTCGCGGGCGTGCGCGCCTTCGCCGAGGTCGCCGATTATCTCACCGTCAACATCTCCTCACCCAATACGCCGGGTCTTCGCGACCTGCAGTCGGCGGGCGCGCTCGACGAACTGCTCGCCGCCGTCGTCGAGGCGCGCGGGGAACGGGCCGTGCCTTTGTTCCTCAAGGTCGCGCCGGATCTGGAGCCGGGCGACGTGGACGACATCGCCGATGCCGCGATCCGGCGGGGGATCGACGCCCTGATCGTGGCCAACACCACCGTCTCGCGCCCCGCGCTGCGCTCCCGCCATTGCGGCGAGGCGGGCGGACTGTCGGGGCGGCCGCTGGGGCCGCTCGCCCTCGCCCGCCTGAAGGACTTTCGCAGGGCCGCCGGCGGCGCACTGCCGCTGATCGCCGCCGGCGGGATCGAGACCGCCGCCGACGCCTATGCGCGCCTGCGCGCCGGCGCCTCGCTGGTCCAGCTCTACTCGGCGTTGGTCTACGAGGGACCGGGCCTGGCGCGGCGGATCGCGCGGGATCTGAAGACGCTGCTCGAGCGCGACGGCTTCGCCCATGTCGGCGACGCCGTGGGTGTGGACGTGCGCTAGCCGGCCCGCCCAAAGGGAGAGGGGACTTAGGCCTTGCGGACTTTACGCGGCGGTCTAGTGTCGCGCGCCATGTCGAACCGGCCCCTGCCGCGCCTCGCGCCTTTGCTTCTTGCCGCTTTGTGTCTCACCGCCGCGCCCGCCGAGGCGCGAAGGCCGTCGCGCCCGCCCGCCGCGGCGCGGGCCGATCCGGGGATGGTGTCCGCTGCCGACCCGCGCGCGGCGGCAGCCGGGGTGGAGATATTGCGCCAGGGCGGAAGCGCAACCGACGCGGCGATCGCGACGATGCTGGCGCTGAACGTGGTCGAGCCGCAGAGCGCCGGGATCGGCGGCGGCGCCTTCTTCGTCCGCCACGATGCGCGGACAGGGGCGACGAGCACGATCGACGGCCGCGAGACGGCGCCCAAGGCGGCCGACCCGCGCTGGTTCTACCGTCCCGACGGGACCCCGCTGGCCCATGACGAGGCGGTGCCGGGCGGGCGAAGCGTCGGCGTCCCGGGAACGCTGCGCGCCATGGCCCTGGCTCACAAAAGCGGCGGCCGACTTCCCTGGGCGGCCTTGTTCCAGCCGGCGATCCGGCTGGCGCGCGGCGGCTGGACCTTGACTCCCCGCTTCGCGCGGCTGCTCGGCAATGCGCCCGGCTTCATCGACGCGGGCGCGGCTCGGGTCTTCCTCGACTCCGCCGGAAAGCCGCTTCCCCCCGGGGCGCGAGTGCGCAATGCAGAGCAGGCGGCCCTGTTCGAGCGGATCGCGCGGGCCGGGGCCGGCGCCTTCTACACCGGCGCTCAGGCCGCGAATATCGTCGCAACCGTGAACGGCGCGGCGCGCAATCCGTCGAGGATGACGCTTGCCGACCTCTCCCAATATCGGGCGAAGGTGCGGCCGCCGGTCTGCGCGCTCTACCGCGCCTATCGGGTATGCAGCATGGGGCCGCCCTCGTCGGGCGGAGTGACGGTGCTGATGATCCTCAAGCAGCTGGAGCGGTTCGATCTTTCGGCGCTCGGGCCGAAGTCGCCGGTCGCCTGGCACCTGTTCGCCGAATCGGCGCGCCTCGCCTTCGCCGACCGCGACCTTTACGTCGGCGATCCCGACTTCGTCCATGTGCCGGTCGCCGGGCTGATCGACCCGGCCTATCTCGCCGCCCGCTCCGAGCTGATCTCGGCCGAGCGGACGATGGCGCATGCCGTGGCCGGGACCCCGAGCGGCGCGCCCGCGCGCCTGCCGGTGCCGGCCGGGGAGCGCGCGGGAACCACCGACCTGGTCGTCGCCGACCGGGCCGGCAACGTCGTCGAGGTGACGACGACGATCGAGAGCATCTTCGGCTCGGGCCTGTCGGTCGACGGGACGATGCTCAACAACGAGCTGACCGATTTCGACATCGTCCCCGAGAAAGGCGGCTGGCTCGCCGTCAACCGGGTCGAGGGCGGCAAGAGGCCGCGAAGCTCGATGGCGCCGACCATCGTCTACGGTCCGGACGGCAAGGTTCGCCTCGCGCTCGGCGCCGCCGGCGGACCGACGATCATCGCCCAGGTCGCCAAGGCGATCGTCGCGGTCCTCGACTGGAAGATGAGCGCCCAGGACGCGATCGGGCTCGGACTGCTCTTCTCGCCGGGCGACACGGCGATCGTCGAGCAGGGCACTGCGCTCGAGCCGCTCGCGCCGGCGCTGCGCGCACTCGGCCACAAGGTCCAGGTCGCGCCGCTCGGCCTCAAGGCCAATGCGATCGAGCGGGTCGGCGGGCGCTGGGTCGGCGCGGCGGACCCGCGGAGCGAGGGCGTGGCGATGAGCGAGACGGGCGAAGTGGCGCCGATCGTCCGCTCGGCCGCTTCGGATCGCCCGCCGGAATGACTATGGCCGCGAACCCGGGCGAGCCGGCGGGGACGTTCGAACACTTTCCCAACCTCGTCACCATGTTCTTCACGCGCGCCGCGGAACGGGGCGACGCACCGTTCCTGTGGGCGAAAATCGACAAGCAATGGCGCTCGACCAGCTGGCGGCAGGCGGCGGAGCAGGTGGCGAGCCTCGCCGCCGCACTTCGCCGGATCGGGCTTCGCAAGGGCGATCTCGTCATGCTGGTGTCGGAGAACCGGCCGGAATGGTGCCTCGCCGACCTCGCCATCATGGCGGCCGGCTGCGTCACGGTGCCGACCTACACCACCAACACCGAGCGCGACCACCAGCATATTCTCGACGACAGCGGCGCCCGGGCCGTCATCGTCTCGACCCAGAAGCTGGCAAAGGCCTTGCTCCCGGCGGCGCAGCGAACCTCGGGCTGCGAACATGTCATCGCGATCGAGCCGCTGCCGGGCGGGCAGACGAGCAACGTCCAGTATCACGACTGGACGGCGCTAATCGCTTCGGAGCCGCCGAACGTCGCGGCGGCCGCGGCGGCGGCGGATTTCCAGCGCGGCGACCTCGCCTGCCTGATCTACACGTCCGGAACCGGCGGAGCGCCGCGCGGAGTGATGCTCCACCACGGGGCCATACTCCACAATGTGGAAGGCTGCGTCGACGTCATCGCCGAGGATTTCGGGATCGGCGACGAGGTGTTCCTCTCCTTCCTCCCGGCCAGCCATGCCTACGAGCATAGCGGCGGCCTGTTCTTCCCGATCGGGCTCGGCGGCCAGATTTATTATTCGGAAGGGATCGAGAAGCTCGCATCCAACATCGAGGAGACGAGGCCGACCATCATGGTCGTCGTTCCGCGCCTGTTCGAGGTGCTTCGAACGCGGATCCTCAAGCAGATGGAGAAGCAGGGCAGGCTCACCAACTACCTCCTCAAGCGGGCGCTGGAAATCGGCGCGAAGGAGATGGAAGGCGGGGTTCCGCTGTGGGACCGGCCGATGGACTTCCTGCTAAGCCGGACCCTTCGTCCCAAGGTCGGCGCCAGGTTCGGAGGGCGGATCAAGGCGATGGTGTCGGGCGGCGCACCGCTCAACCCGGAGGTCGGCCTGTTCTTCCACGCGGTCGGCCTTACCTTCCTCCAGGGATACGGCCAGACCGAGGCGGCGCCGGTGATCAGCTGCAACCGGCCCAAAGCGGGGATCAGGCTCGACAGCGTCGGACCGCCGCTCAAGAACACCGAGGTGAGGATCGCCGAGGATGGCGAGATATTGGTGCGCGGCGAGCTCGTCATGAAGGGCTATTGGCGCAATCCGTCGCTGACCGAGAAGACGGTGGTGGACGGCTGGCTCCATACCGGCGACGTCGGCCACATCGACGAGCGGGGCCGGATCGTCATCACCGATCGCAAGAAGGACCTGATCGTCCTCGACAAAGGCGACAACGTCGCTCCGCAGCGGGTGGAGGGAATGCTGACCCTCCAGCCGGAGATCGGCCAGGCGATGGTCTCGGGCGACCGGCGGCCCTACCTGGTCGGACTGATCGTGCCCGAGGCGGACTGGACGGGGGAGTGGGCGAGGGCGAACGGCAAGCCCAACGACCCCGCCGCGCTCCGCTCCGATCCCGATTATCACAAGGCGCTCTCCGCCGCGGTCGACCGGGTCAACGCGCAGCTCTCGGTGATCGAGAAGGTTCGCCGTTTCATCCTCGCCGACGCCCCCTTCACGGTCGAGAACGAGCAGCTTACGCCGTCGATCAAGATCCGGCGCCACGTCCTCAAGCAGGCTTATGGCGAGCGCCTCGACGCGCTTTACAAGAAATAGGCGTGCCTCCTCCCCCGCGCTATGCGTGGGGGGAGGCGAAGGTCAGCGCGCGACGCGTCGGTAGGGCTGGAACTCGCCGAGGCCGCAGCCGCCCTCTTCGAATCCGCTGACGGTGTCGAACACGGTGGCGATGTCGCCGCGGCAGAGCTGGGTGCTGGGAGTCACGGTCCGAAGCGCCCGGCCGTTGCCGAGGTTCGGACAGCCGGCCGGCGGGTTGTTGACCCACAGCCGGCTCCGAGTCGCCCCTTCGAAGACAATCGCTCCGCCGGCCGACTGATTGCCGCGCAGCTCGCGCAGGTTGACGCAGGACACGGGCGGGCCGTCGGGCTCGTAGCCGGCCAGCCGGGTCGACAGCTGCGTCCCGGCGTCGCCGGCGCGGTCGGCCTCGGCACGATCGTCCATGGCGCAGCCGGCCGTCAGGATGAGGCATAATGTGATTGGGAGAAGCTTGTTCATGACCACCTCCGTACGCGAATGACAACGTGCGGCGAGGCGACTTGGTCGCCTAGCCTGCGAAATTATCCTTTTGCTGTCGCCGCTTGGCGAATTCCTCGACCGAGCCGGCGCGCATGAAGGGATTGGTGGCGAGCTCCAGCCCGATCGTGGTCGGAACCGTCGCCTCGCCGGCGGCCCGGGCCGCCTCGACCTCGGCGAGCCGCGCGGCGATGGCGGCGTTACCGGGTTCGACGGTGACCGCGAAGCGCGCGTTCGAGAGCGTGTATTCGTGGGCGCAATAGACCTTGGTCTCGGGCGGGTATTCGGCCAGCAAGCGCAGGTTGGCGAACATCTGCCCGGCCGTGCCCTCGAACAACCGGCCGCAGCCCATGGCGAACAAAGTGTCGCCGACGAAGACGGTCGCCTCGCCGGGGAGGTGGTAGGCGATATGACCGGCGGTGTGCGCGGGAACCTCGACCACCTCGGCCTCGATCGGCCCCAGAGTCACCCGGTCCCCCGCCGCAACCTGGCGATCCAGCGTCGGGATCCGTCCGGCCTCTGCCGCGGGCCCGGTGACGAGGGCTCCGGTCGCCGCCTTGATCGCCGCATTGCCGCCGGTGTGATCGGGGTGCCAGTGGGTGTTCCAGATCTGGCTTATCCGCCAGCCTCGAGCCGCCGCGGCCTGCAGAACCGGCTCCGCCAAGGCGGGATCGACCACCGCCGTCTCGCCGGAGCCGGGCTCGTGGACGAGCCAGATATAATTGTCGCTGAGCGCCGGGATTCGGACGATCTCCATCGCTCGCGCCTTACGCCAGCCGTGCGAGCCGCGCCAGCGCATCGGCGGCGAGGTCTCGCACCAGGTCGGCGGCGGGAACCGGCCGGCCAAGCGGCCCCGCCTGGCCCGCCCACATCGGGCCGAAGCCATATTCGCCGCGCGCCTCGGCGGCCGTTCGGACGGGCGCCAAGGCGGCGGCGGCAAGCGGGAAGGGCGGCGCCTCGGGCCGAACCGCGCCGAGCTCGCGCATCAGCCGCCCTTCGATCCCGCGCGCCAGGCCGCCGCTCATCAGGTTGGTGACGCGGGTCGGGGCGCTTTCCAGCGCCGCGCGGTGCGGCGGCGAAATCCGGCTTTCCGGGCTATAAAGGAAGGCGGTGCCGAGCTGGACCGCGCTCGCCCCAAGCACGAAGGCGGCGGCGATCCCGCGGCCGTCGCCGATCCCGCCCGCGGCGATCACCGGCACGGCAACCGAGTCGGCCACCTGCGGAAGCAAAGCGAAGAGGGTCATGGCCTCGGCCGGGTCGCCGCCGAGAAAGCGCCCGCTATGCCCGCCCGCCTCCCAGCCCTGGGCGATCACGCCGTCCACGCCGCGCGCTTCGAGCCACAGCGCCTCGGCGACGCTGGTCGCGTTGCCGATCACCGCCGCCCCGGTTTTTCGCACCCGCTCGAGCAAAGCGGGCTCGGGAAGGCCGAAGTGGAAGCTCACCACCTCCGGCCGAACCGCCTCGACCGCGGCGCACGCCGCCGGATCGAACGGCCGTCGGAGCGGTCCGGCTGGGCCGGCGGCGGCTCCGAACTCCGCATAATAAGGCGCGAGCAGAGTCCGCCACGCCGAGTCGTCGGTTTCGGGCGGAGGAGAGTGGCAGAAGAAGTTGAGGTTGATCGGCCCCTCGGCCCGGGAGCGGACCTCGGCGACCTGCGCGCCTATCTCGTCCGGCCCGAGCATCGCGCAGGGAAGCGATCCGAGGGCTCCGCCTTCGATCGCGGCGACGCAGAGGTCGACTCCGGCGGCACCGGCCATCGGCGCCTGAACGATCGGATGCCTCGCCCCGGCGAGGGCGGTGAAGCGCGTATCGGGCCAGCCGCCTACCATGTTCCCGTGTTCGGCATCGACGCCCAGGGCTCCTGCGGCGGCAAAGCGGGGCCGGACTGGAGAAGCTCGATCGAGATGTTGTCGGGGGTCCTGACGAAGGCCATGTGGCCGTCGCGGGGCGGGCGGTTGATCGCGATCCCGGCCTCCATCAGGCGCCGGCAGCTCTCGTAAATATCGTCGACCCGATAGGCGAGGTGGCCGAAATTGCGCCCTTCCGAATAGCCGCCGGCCTCGTCCCAATTGTGGGTCAGCTCGACCTGCGCATCGTCGTCGCCGGGCGCGGCCAGGAAGATGAGGGTGAAGCGCCCCTTCTCATTGTCGATGCGGCGCAACTCGCGAAGCCCGAGCAGCTCGAAAAATCGGACCGTCGAGCCGGGATCGGAGACCCGGATCATCGTGTGGAGATATTTCATGGCGGCCTCCGTCAGCGTCCCGCGCGCTATAGAACCGTCGGCGCCGCGCGATCCAGAGCTCAGCGCGCCGGAGCTGTCGCGGCGGGCCGGTCGGCATTGGCGGCGAGCGCCGCCTGCGCCGCCCGAGCGGCGTCCGAACCGGGCTGAGCCTTGACCGCGCGGGCGTAAAGCGCCTTGGCGCCCTCGATCTCGTCGGAGACGGCGGCGATGTTTCCCGCCTCGAGCAGCACCGCCGAATCGTCGGGAGCGAGGCTCACCGCCTTGGCGATCGACTCCCGTGCGCGCTTCAGGTCGCCTTGCCGGCGCGCGAGGGCGGCGGAGAGATACCAGGCGAAGCCGTCGGCGGGGACCAGCTCAAGCGCCTGGTCGATGTCGCGCCGGGCGCCGGCCTCGTCGCCCAGGGCGACTCCGGCGCGCCCCCGGTCGAGAAGCACCTCGCCCTTCAGCTGCGGAGCGAGGAGCGTGGTCGCAAGCGCGGAGTCGAAATCCTGGACGGCCTTGGCAGGCTCCCCGGCGGCGAGCCAGGCGTTGCCCGCCTGGACCCGGAAGTCGGCCCGCCGGGTATCCTGCCGGCGCTCGGCTTCGACCGCCGCCTGCTCGAACGCCGCCGCGGCTTCGGGCCAGCGTTCGAGGCCGGCGAGCGCCAGCCCCTGGCAGAGCCGGGCGTCGGCGCCGCCGCCCTTGGCCGCCCACGCCTCGGCGGTGGCGACGGCTTTCCCGGGCGTCGAAGCCGCCTCGGCGGCGCAGGTTTTGAAGCTGGTGGGCGCGGCCGCTCCGGCCGCGAAAGCGATCAGCAAGGAGAGCATCGGTCGAAGGGCTAGCGGGCGGTCGCTGCACGGCCGCTGAACGACATTCCTCAAGACAGGTCGGCGACCGTCTTTATCAGGAGGGCGATGTCGGCGTCGCGCGAGAGGCGGTGGTCTCCGCCCTTGACCAGGGTCAGCCGAGCATCGGCGGAGCGAAGCGCGCCGACCAAGTCGAGCGAGATACGCCAGGGCACGTCGCGATCTTCGAGCCCGTGGAGGAGCCGGACGGGAACGTCGATGCCGATCGCGCCGCCGAGCAGCTTCAGCCGCTCACCGCTCTCCCAGAAGAGGCGGGTCGTCACCGAAGGGTCGCGGCTATAGGGCGAGGGCTCCTCCAGCCGCCCGTCCCGTGCGATCGTCCGCTTCTGAGCGTCGGTGAAGCCCCAGTCCGTAAAGTCGGGCGCCGGGGCGATCCCGACAAGCGCCGCCACACGATTCGGGCGGGCGAGGGCGGCGAGAAGCATCAGCCAGCCGCCCATGGAAGATCCGACGAGGATCAGGGGGCCCTCGGCGACCCGGTCGATCATCGCCAGAGTGTCGCCGAGCCAGTCGGCCAGGCCCTGGGCCTCGAAGTCGCCGCCGCTGGCCCCGCAGCCGCCATAGTCGAAGCGAAGCATCGCCCGGTGCTCTTGCGCCGCCCATGCGTCGAGCGCGGTCGCCTTGCCGCCTTCCATGTCCGACCCGTAGCCCGGCAGGAAGAGGAGAGCCGGCCCCGCCCCCCGGCGATGTATGTAGGCGAGCCGGCGATCGCCGATCTGGAGGAAATCGGGGATCATTGCTTCTTCGTGCCCGAGCGGCAGATGCCGGCGAGCGCCTGCCATTCGTCGCGGCTGAGCGCGGGCCGGTAGGAATGGCCGGCGACGGCGCTTTTGCGGAAGCGCTGCTCGCGATCGGCGGAGAGGGGATGGGTGGAAAGATATTGGAGGCCGCTGCCGACCTGGCCGAGGGCCTTCTCCTGCTTCCCCAGCCGGTCGAAGAAGCGCGCGGTCGGGATGGGCGAGATGTCGGCCCGGCGAAGCGTCTCGATCGCAACCGAATCCGCCTCCGCCTCGGCGCCCCGGCTGTAATGGAGCGAATCGAGCATCCCGATCTTGGAGCCGGCGCTCCCGCCGAGCGCCGCGATGAGGGCGCCGAAGCTATATTCGCGGATCATCGCCTGGGTGACGTGGCGGCGCTGGATGTGGGCGATCTCGTGCGCCAGCACCCCGGCGACCTCGTCCGGTCCGTCGGCCTCGCGCAGCAGCTCGTCGAAGATGACGATGTTCCCGCCGGGAAGCGCGGCGGCGTTGACGATCTTGATGTTCACGACCCGCACGTTGAGCCGGCTACCCGCCGGGGAGAGCTCCCGGGCGAGCTTGTCGAGCGCCTGCTGGCCGCCTTGTCCGTGGCAGAAGCGCCCGCCGAAATCGCCGACCAGAGCATCGCCGACCTTCTTCTCCCACGAGGCCGGCACGTAAGGCGCCACCCAGCGCGGGAAGCTGTCGGCGGCGAACAGCAAGGCGGCGGAGACGGCGATTGCAATGGCGACCGCCTTCCAGAGGCCGATCCGGTCGATCCAGCGGCCGTAGCCCGTGGTCGCTCGAACCGCCGCCCCGAGCGGCGCCGCCCCGCATAGCGCCAGCCGCCAACCCTGCACGTCCGGCCGCCCGTAAAGCTCGCAGTCGCGGCGGCTTTCGAGGTGGACCAGGTCCGCCGCGGCGACCGACAGGCTTCGCCCGTCGTCGAGATCGATGCGCAGCACTCCGCCCTCGACGGCGACTCGCGCCTCGAATCGAACGGCCCTCTCGCCGTCGTAGAGCCAGCCTTCGGACTCCATCGCCCCGGTCAGATCGCGCCGATGTCGAAGGCGTCGGCGAGGCCTTCGGCGTCGCCCGGCGCGCGCGTCTGCGACTGCTTGAGCAGGTCGAGATCGACCGTTCCCGTCGCCTCCATGTGGCGCACGACGAACGACCAGTTGCGATAGCCGATGAACATCAGCGCAAGGCCGAGCGTGACGATGATCAGGCCGATATTGCCCAAGATCAGCTTCAGCCAGTCCTTGGTGTGGGCCGTAAAGGCGAAGTCGATCCCGGCGACCGAGGTGGCCGCCGCGACCTGGCGGTAGAAGAGGGCGTAGTAGCTTAGCGTCACCAGGATGAAGGCGAGGTAGAAGCCGATCACCGCCAGGACGATGGTTCCGAAGGCCATGGTCGGGTCGCCGCCGCCGGCCATTCCGGCCATCGCGCCCGCGAAGCCGATCATCATGACGACCCCGCCGATGATCGGTACGAGGTAGATGAGCAGCCATCGGCCGAAGAGGCCGTCGGTTGAGGCGTGCGCCTCGAAGGCATTCTGGCCGAAGCTCATCCGGTTCCAGCGGTCGTTCCACAGGCTGACCATCGACCAGGGCACGAGAAGTCCGAACAGGATTGCGCCGGCAATCGTCTTGCCGACATATTTGAGGCCGAACTCCCACCCGCCGTCGTCGCTTCCGCCGCGTATGCCATGCCACCAGGTGCGGCTGAGGCGGTAGCGAAGCGCCCTGAAGCGGGCGACTCCGATCAGGTAGAAGAAGCCGCCATAAAGAGCGAAGACGAGCAACGCCGCGGCCAGGGCCTGCCCGCGCAGCGCCAGCGCCTGAAGCACGAACTGGAGGCCGAGGCCGACGGGCAGGAGGACGGCCATGACGACAACGAAGCCGATGAACATCTCCTTGCCGGTGCCGGTCCATTCCAGAGAATCGTCGATGAAGCGGGTGCGGCTCCACAAATAGCGCCGCTCGCGCGCCTTGGCCCAGAAGCGGTAGATGCCGAGAGTCACGATCGTCAAAAGCAGATTGGTAAGCGCGATCGGCAGGAATTCCCGCCAGGTCCCGGTAAATTCGAAGGCGCTTTCCGGCACCGCGTCGCGGCCCGCCATGGTCCCCATGTCGTTCATCGTTTGAAACTCCCCCTGCCCGCGGCGAAGCTGCAACGCGCCTCTCGGCGGCGCAAGCCCTTTCGGGGGTGGAGGTGGGACGTCTGGGCCGCTACAGCCGCGGTCTATGACGGAGCATATCAAGATCAGCCTGCCCGACGGCTCGGTTCGCGAAGTCGAGCCGGGAACGACTCCGGCGGACATCGCCGCGGCGATCGGCCCGGGCCTCGCCAAGGCCGCCCTGGCGGCGCGGGTGAACGGGGACGTGCGTGACCTCAACCGGCCTCTCGAGAGTGATTCCGAGCTTGCGCTGATCACCAGCCGCGACGAGGCCGACGCGCTGGAGCTCGTTCGCCACGATTACGCCCACGTCCTCGCGGAGGCGGTCCAGAACCTGTTTCCGGGGACGCAGATAACCTTCGGGCCGTCGACGGCCGACGGCTTCTACTACGATTTCGCCCCGACGGCGGAGCACGGCCCCTTCACCGAGGAGGAATTGCCGGCGATCGAGGAGGAGATGCGGCGGGTGATCGCGCAGGACGCGCCGCTGATCCGCGAAGTGTGGGAGCGCGACCGTCTGATCGGCCACTTCCGCGAGCATGGCGAGGCGTTCAAGGCGGAGTGGGCGGCCGAGCTTCCCGAGGGCGAGGAGCTTACCGTCTACCGCGCCGGCGAATGGCTCGACATGTGCCGGGGGCCCCACCTCGTCTCGACCGGCAAGCTCGACCCGCAGGCGTTCAAGCTCACGCGCGTCTCGGGCGCCTATTGGCGGGGCGATCAGAACAACCCGCAGCTTTCCCGGATCTACGGGACGGGCTGGCTGAACCGGAAGCAGCTCGAGGCGCACCTCGTGCGGCTCGAGGAGGCGGCCAAGCGCGACCACCGCAAGCTCGGCCAGGAGATGGACCTGTTCCACCTCCAGGCCGAGGCTCAGGGAAGCGTCTTCTGGCATCCCAACGGCTTCATCGTCTGGCGCGCTCTGGAAGCCTATATGCGCCGGCGCCTCGATGCCGCCGGCTATCTAGAGGTCAAGACCCCGCAGCTGATGGACGCCCGGCAGTGGGAGCAGTCGGGCCATTGGGGCAAGTATCGCGAGAACATGTTCGTCGTTCCGGACGAGGTCCCCAATATCGAGGAGGAGGGGCCGGTGCTGACCGGCGAGGGCGACCTGATGGCCCTGAAGCCGATGAACTGCCCCGCCCACGTCCTTATCTTCCGGCAGGGGATCAAATCCTACCGCGACTTGCCTATCCGGCTCGCCGAGATGGGCACGTGCCACCGCAACGAGCCGCACGGCGCGCTTCACGGCATTCTGCGGGTCCGCCAGTTCACCCAGGACGACGCGCACATTTTCTGCCGCGCCGACCAGGTGGTGGAGGAGGTGCGGATCTTCTGCGACCTGCTCGACAGCATCTATCGCCAGCTCGGCTTCGAGAGCTACGCGATCAAGCTTGCGCTCCGGCCGGACAAACGGTTCGGGACCGACGAAGAATGGGACCATGCCGAGGAGGAGCTGCGCGAAGCGGTGCGGTCCTCGGGCCGGGCGACGGCCGACTATGGCTGGGAGGAGCTTCCCGGCGAGGGCGCCTTCTACGCGCCCAAGCTCGAATTCCACCTGACCGACGCGATCGGCCGCACCTGGCAGGTGGGCACGATCCAATCCGACACGGTGCTCCCCGAGCGGCTCGACGCGAGCTATGTCGGCGAGGACGGCCAGCGCCACCGGCCGGTGATGCTCCACCGCGCCATCCTCGGAACGTTCGAGCGGTTCATCGGAATCCTGATCGAGCACCATGCCGGGCGCTTCCCGCTCTGGCTTGCACCGGTCCAGGCGGTGGTCGCGACGATCGTCTCCGACGCCGACGATTATGCCGGCGAAGTCGCCGCCGCGCTCGAGGCGGCGGGGCTTCGGGTGGCGACCGACCTTCGCAACGAGAAGATCAACTACAAGGTGCGCGAGCACAGCCTGGCCAAGGTCCCGAACCTCCTCGTCGTCGGCAAGCGCGAGGCGGAGGAGCGCACCGTCGCCCTTCGGCCGCTCGGCGAGGGCGCCCGGCAGGAGGTGCTCGCACTCGACGAGGCGGTGGCCCGGCTGGTCGGCGAGGCGACTCCGCCGGACCTGCGTTGATCCGGCCCGGTCGGAGCCGAAGCGCCTAACGGGCCCTCGGGACGAAATCGCCGCGTGCCTCCGCGACGAAATTCGCGCGAGTCGACCTTCCTTCGCTGCCGCCTCGAAGGGCCTTTCGTCGCCCGCGCCATTGCCCAGGTGGAGGTGCGTCGCGCCACCGGAAAACCGCCGCAAATCGGCGCCGGCAGCGGTAAGCCTTGCTGCAAGCCACGGAAATGTCAGGATAATTCCGGATAGGTCTGTCCCTTCCCAACATGCCGGCCGGAGCGTGGCGGCGGAACCCGGTGGCGGGGCGGCGGTTAACCTTGGAGCTACGCGACTCGAGGAACATGATGAGCAAGACCCTGAACGATCCCGAATCGACCGAGCGGCCGCTCAACCCGAACGGCCCGCCGTCGCACGGCCCGAGCGACGGCAGCCGCCGCTCCGAAACCCCCGGCCGCGAAGGCGCCACCTCGCGAGACTCGTCCGAGGGCGACGAACAGGGCCAGTCGACGATCGAAGCGTTCGACGAGGAGGGCGCGGGCATCGCGCCGAAGGAGTAAGAATGATGGCGGACGATACCGAAACCCTGGACATGATCCACGAAGACGATCTGCCCGGCCACGAATCCCAGATGGAGGAGAAGCCGGACTGGGAGCCGCGCTATCCCGGCTCCGGCCGGCTCGCCGGCAAGGTTGCGATGATCACCGGCGCCGACAGCGGCATCGGCCGAGCCGTCGCCGCCTTGTTCGCGCGCGAGGGCGCGGACGTCGCCATCCTCTATCTTTGCGAGCATGACGACGCGGCCGAGACGAAGCGGATCGTCGAGTCGGAAGGCCGGCGCGCGCTCACCCTTGCCGGCGACGTCGGCGACAAGGCTTTTTGCGAGCAGGCGGTCGCCCAGACGGTGGAGAAGCTCGGCGGGCTAGACGTGCTGATCAACAATGCCGGCGAGCAGCATCCCGACCAGGACATTCGCGACATCACCGAGGAGCAGCTCAAGCGCACCTTCCAGACCAACATCTTCGGCATGTTCTTCATGGTCCAGGCGGCTCGCCCCCACCTCAAGAGGGGGTCCGCGATCGTCAACTGCACGTCTGTGACCATGTACCAGGGCGCGAAGGAGCTGCTCGATTATTCGGCCACCAAGGGCGCGATCACCGCGTTCACCCGCTCGCTGTCGGAAAACCTGATCGAGGACGGGATCCGGGTGAACGGGGTCGCGCCGGGGCCGATCTGGACTCCCTTGAATCCTTTCGGCGGGGCGAGCCCCGAGAAGATGAAGACGTTCGGCGAGGATACGCCGATGGGCCGCAAGGGCCAGCCCAACGAGGTGGCGCCGGCCTTCCTGTTCCTCGCCTGCGAGGATTCGAGCTACATGTCGGGCCAGGTCCTGCATCCCAACGGAGGGACGATCGTCGCCGGCTGACGGGAGGCGTGCATGGCGGCGGCGCAAGTGCTATGGGGGCCGCCGCCGGGAAACAGGAAGGATGTGACCAGGTGGATCGCCTTCGCACCTTCACGGAATTCTGGCCTCACTACCTGCGCGAGCACCGCCGGCCGGCGACCCGCGCCTTGCATTATGCCGGCACCAGCCTCGTCCTCCTGATAGCGGCGGCCGCGCTCGCCACCGGGCGCCTGGCGCTGTTCGCGGCACTCCCCGTCGCCGGCTACGGCTTCGCCTGGCTAAGCCACTTCGGAGTCGAGCGAAACCGGCCTGCCACCTTCACCTACCCCGCTTGGTCGCTGGCGGCGGATTTCAGGATGTGGGCGCTGTGGATCACAGGCCGGCTGGGGCCGCATCTCGAGGCCGCCGGAGTGGCGCGCGGGAGCGGTCATGCCGCTTGAGCCGAACCGCGCGGAAGACGAGGAGGCGCTCGAGGCGCTCCTCCTAAAGCTCCGCGCCCGCGACGTCATCGATCCCGAGGAGGAACGGGTGCTGCGGGAGTCGATCGCGTCCGTGCGCGAGCTCCCGCCCGGCAAGGTGATCGTGCGCGAAGGCAATGTGGTCAGCGAATCGATCCTCCTCTTCGAGGGCCTCGCCTGCCGCTACAAGGACCTCGCCGACGGCCAGCGCCAGATCATGGAGCTGCACGTCGCCGGCGACTTCGTCGACCTGCACGGCTTCCTCCTGAAGCAGCTCGATCACAATGTCGGATCGATCACCCGGGTGCGGCTCGCGACCGTTCCCCACGAGGCGCTGCGGCACATCACGGAGACTCAGCCCCACCTTGCCCGCATCCTGTGGTTTTCGACGCTGATCGATTCCGCGATCCATCGGGAGAGGATCCTGTCCATCGGTCGACGGTCCGCCCTGGCGCGGATCGCCCATATGCTCTGCGAGCTGTTCGTGCGCCTCAAGATCGTCGGTCTTGCGGAGGAAGACGGCTATGCCTTGCCGTTGACCCAGACCGACCTCGCCGACGCGACCGGCCTGACCTCAGTCCACGTCAATCGCATGCTTCGCCGGCTTCGCGACGAAGGGCTGTGCACCTTCCGCGGAGGCCGGGTCACCATCCACGACTGGGAGCGCCTGCAACGCGCCGCCGAGTTCGATCCCGGCTACCTGCACCTGGAACGCCGGCCGCGCTAAGCTCCACCCGATCGCCTTCCACCGAACTCTGTCCGCGCCGTCATGCTGAACTTGTTTCAGCATCCAGGGTGGAAGCGGCAGGGCGGGCGGAGGTCTGGACCCTGAAACAAGTCCAGGGTGACGGCAGTGGCGCGAGACGGCCTGCGGTTCATTCCTCGCGATCATGATCCAAGTTTACAGGTCGACCACCTCGAACTCGGTGCGTTCCAGCATCCGCTCCGCCAGCATCGTGCGGTGGCAGCCCGGCGCATCGGCCTCGTAGCAGAGCAGGGCCGACGGCCTGTCCGCCGCGGCCTCGATCGCCTGCTCCATCTGCAGGCCCGCTTCGGGTGTCTCGAGCTGGCCGGCGTAGATACGCCGCATCTCGGCGACCTTCCCCGCCCGGGCGGCGGTCCGACCGTCGGACGGAGTTCCGAGTGCGCGGAAATGGCGGTAGCCTATCCCCCGCTCCGCCAGGGCGTTGGAGAGCGCGGTCTTCGAGAAGCCGGGCCGGCGCGAAGCCGCGACCGCGCGGACGTCGAGCACCGCCTCGACTCCGGCCGCGGCGAGTTCGCCGAGGAATTCGTCGAGCGTCTTGCCCTCGTAGCCGATGGTGAAGAGCCGCTTCACCGCCCGCGCTTCGCCCGCCACGCCTTCACCGCGGCCAAGGTGGTGGCAACGTGGTTCTTCCAATCGAGATCGGAATAAGCAGAGAGGATGCTTCCGTCCGGGGCGATGACGTAGGAGGTGCGGTTGGTCAGCGCCGCCCCCGCCTTGAAGCGGACGTCATAGTCGCGGATCGTCGACGTCGAGGCCATGGCCACCGGAAAGGCGTTGCGGCATTCCTCGACCGAGAAGCGGCGGAGCGAATCGTAATCGTCGGCGGACATGCCGACCACCGTGGCGCCGAGCTTGCGGAACTCTGCGGCAGCTTCCGAGAAGGCATGGGCTTCCAGGGTGCAGCCCTTGGTGAACGCCTTGGGGAAGAAATAGAGCACCACCGGGCCGCGGCGGAGCTGTTGCTTGAGGTGGAGCCGGAACGGCTTGCCGGCCAACGCCCCGGTGGTGGTGAAGTCCGGCGCCTTGGTGCCGGTGGCGAGCGCCGCGGCGGCCGGGGCCGAGCCCGCCGCCAGTGCGACCGCGACGGCCAGAACGATCATCCTGTTCATTCCCAAATCTCCTTTCGCACGAGGATAGAGGTCGATCCGCCCCGCCGCTAGCGCCAAGCGGCCGCCCGAGCGAGTCAGTGGTTCGTCCCAACTTCGCCGCCTGAAAGTGGTGCATTTTACCAACCCAGCGCGGCTTCCTCTGGTCCGATAGGCTTCGAAAATGGCGGTTTTCTGCCCTTTTCACGGTTTGGCACGGGCTATGCAAAACTGTCGGCATGGCGCCGGACGGACCGGACGCCGAACACAGGGAGTAAGACAATGACCTTCAATTTCGCCCATGCGCAGCAGCTCGCAATCTCGGTTCTCGGCGCTCTTCTCGCCGCCAGCCTGTTCGTCTCCGCGGCCGTCGGGCCGGCCGGTCAGCTCATCTGACCGCCGCCCGCCGGGCACCCCCTCTTATTCAGGAAAACGACCATGAACCGTCCCTTCACCCTCGACCGTCCGAATGGCAAGCTGATGGGCGTGTGCTCCGGGCTCGCCGCGGCGACCGGAGCGGACGTCACCCTGGTGCGGCTCGCCGCCGTCGCCGGACTCTTCTTCCTCGGCCCGGTCATGATCGCGATCTACCTGGTCGCCGGCTGGGTCGCCCCCGAAGGCGCGTGATGACCGCGCCCGGCCTCTACGCCGACTGGATGCGCCGACTCCAACTGTTCCTCGCCTCGGCGCCGGCTTCGGCTAGCCGGCGAGGAACGCCCGAAGGGCGGAGCGGAACCGCGCCGGCTGGTCGTACATGATCATGTGTCCGCTTTCGTCCACCCGGACCAGCCGGACACCCTTCTTCCCGGCATAGGCCGCGGCGTAGGTCCGAGTGATCGCCGGAGCTCGCGCCGAATCCGGCGCGGCGTAGACCACGGTGAGCGGCGCCGCGATCCTCGGCAGTTCGGCCGTCAGGTCCGCGACGGCGAGCTCCTCGGTCGCCCTCGCCACCACATCGGGGTCGCTTCGGCTGTTCTCCGCCGAATCGTTGCCGAACATCCGGATCGCGGAATCGATGAGGCCCCGTCCGCTTTCGCTACCGCCCAGGCCGCGAAGCAGGCCGGCAAGGCCGCGCATGCCCGAGGCCGAGCCGCCGAGCAGCCCCGCCGGCTGCGGCAGCATGTCCACCACCATCGCTTTCCCGACCCGCGCCGGATGGCGCGCGGCGATCATCATCGCCACCGTGCCGCCCATCGAGTGGCCGACGAGGGCGGGGCGAGCGAGGCCTTTGGCGGAGATGTAGCGCGCGATCTCCTCGGCAAGCGGAGCGACGACCTCGCCCCGGGCATTGCCGCGCGCCGGCTCGCCCGCGAAGCCGGCGACCTGGACGAGGTGGTAGCGATAGCCCGGAACGGCGGCGACGGTGCCGCGCCAGACGTTGCGCGAGGCGGTGAGGCCGGGGATCAGGATCACATCCGGGCCGCTTCCCACGACTTCGACCGAGAAGCGCGTCGGGGAAAAGGCTTGAGCCGCGACGGGCACGGCCGCCGGCGCGCTGCCGCCGACGAGCGCCGCAAGCAGGATGGCCAGGATGAGCCGGAGCCGTTTCATCCGCGCCCCCTAGCCGCCGCCGCTTGAACGACCGATTACTCGGAAGGCCGCTCGACGACGAGTCCGAGGCGGCCGATCAGCGGCGCCATCGTCAGCCCCTGGACGAAGACGGAGAAGGCGACGACCGCGAAGACGACGGCGATGATATGGTCGCGTTCAACGACGCTCGCCGGCAGGGCCAGCGCAAGCGCAAGCGCAAGCGCACCGCGAAGCCCCCCCCACCACAGGACATGCTGGTATTTGGCGGGCAGGCCGAGGCGGGTCCGCCGGAACAGGAGCGCGATCGGGTAGATGGTCGCGGCGCGCCCGAGGAGCGAGAGCAGGATCGCGGCGGCGGCCGCCTCGAGCACCGGGAAGAGCGGCGTTCCGGCCATCGCGCCGCCGATCAGCAGGAAGATCACGGAATTGGCGAGGAAGGCGGCATATTCCCAGAACGACAGGATGTTGGGCCGGCTGGAATCGGAAATCGAGCCCATCCAGCCGACGTTGCCGACGAGCAGCCCGGCGGTGAGCCCCGCGAGCACGCCCGAGGTATGGAAATGCTCGGCGAGGAGGAACGAGCCGAAGGCCGCGAGCGTGGTCAGCGTGATCTCGACCAGCCGGTCCTCGGTTCGGCCGGCGATCAGCAGCAGCGGAAGGGCGACCGCGGCGCCGGCGGCGATCCCCCCCAAGGCGGTGACGAGGAGCTTGCTCCCGACCACCCCCGCCGTCACCGGCCCTCCGCCCGCCACCGCGACGAGAACGACGAAGACGACCGCCGCGACGGCGTCGTTGAGCAGGCTTTCGGCCTCGACGACGAGATGGAGCCGAGGCTCGACCGGGATTTCCCGGAACAAGGCGATCACCGACACCGGATCCGTCGCGGCGACGAGGATTCCGAAGAAAGCCGCGCCGATCCAACTCCAGCCGATCGCATAATGCATTCCGCACGCCACGATGGCGGCGGCGAGCAGCACGCCCACCGTGACGAGAACCATCAGCAGCGGAAGCTCGCGGCGCAGGGGACCCCACGGGATCTGAATCGCCGCTTCGAAGATCAGCGGCGGAAGGAAGACGGTGAAGATCAGCTCGGGCGTCAGTTGGAGGTGGAACCCGAACGGGAGGATCGGGAGGACCAGCCCGGCCGCGACGAGCCCCGCGCTGTAGGGCAGCTTCAACCGCCGCGTGATCATTGCCACCAGGGAAGCGACGAACAGCATCAGGCCGAGCAAGGCGAAATCGATCTGCTGCACAGCCTCTCCCATCGCTCCGGACCCACCCTGGGAGGTTGTTTCAACCCCCATTTGGGCTAAGTCCGACTCCATGCCCTCCCCGCACCTCTATCTCGTCGACGGCTCGAGCTACATCTTTCGCGCCTATCACCGCCTGCCGCCCTTGACCAATCGCCACGGCCTCAACGTCGGCGCGGTCTACGGCTACACGACGATGCTGTGGAAGCTCGCCGACAGCCTCCACAAGGCCGACGGCCCGACCCACCTCGCCGTCATCTTCGACGCCGGCTCCCATACCTTCCGCAACGACATGTTCGAGGGGTACAAGGCGCAGCGGCCCCCGCCACCGCCCGACCTCGTCCCGCAATTCCCGCTGATCCGCGACGCCACCCGCGCCTTCTCCCTGCCGTGCATCGAGGAGGAGGGGCTGGAGGCGGACGACATCATCGCCTGCTATTCCAAGGCGGCGCTGGCGGCCGGCTGGAAGGTGACGATCGTCTCGTCCGACAAGGACCTGATGCAGCTGATCGAGGACGACAAGCTCGACCTATACGACACGATGAACGACCGCCGGATCGACCGCGCCTATGTCGTCGAGAAGTTCGGAGTTCCGCCCGAGCAGCTGGGCGAGGTGCTGGCGCTGATGGGCGACAGCGTCGACAACATTCCCGGCGTTCCGGGAGTGGGCCCCAAGACCGCGGCGCAGCTCATCCAGCAATATGGCGACGTCGAGGCCGTGCTCGCCCACACCGACGAGATCACCAAGCCCAAGCTCAAGCAGAATTTGATCGAGCATGCCGAGGCGGCGCGGATGTCGCGCGAACTCGTCCGGCTGGTCTGCGATTCGCCGCTGCCGGAGCCGCTCGACGCGCTTGAGATGAAGGGCATTCCGCCCGAGCCGCTTCGCGAGTTCCTCGAGGAGCAGGGCTTCCGGGCCTTGGTCGCCCGGCTCGCCGGAACCGGCGGCGGCGGCGCCCACGCGCCCTCCCCCGCCGCTGCGATCGTCGCTCCGGTGCAGGCCGAAGTTCGGCCGGAGCCGAAGATCGACCGCTCCGCCTATCGCACCGTCACCTCTATCGAGGAGCTCGACGCGTGGATCGCCGAGGCGCGAACGAACGGGCTGGTCGCGGTCGACACCGAGACGTCCGGCTACGATTGCGTCACCGCCGACCTGGTCGGGGTGAGCCTCGCCACCGAATGCGGCAAGGCCTGCTACGTGCCGATCGGGCATGGCGGTCACGATCTCCTGTCCGAACGGCCGGAGCAGATCGCGGAAGGCGAGGCGTTGGCCCGGCTGAAGCCGCTGCTCGAGGATCGCTCGGTCCTCAAGGTCGGCCACAATTTCAAGTTCGACTGGATCGTCTTCGACCGCCGCGGGATCAAGGTCGCGCCGGTCGACGACAGCCTGGTGATGAGCTTCGACCTCGACGCCGGCGGATTGAACAGCCATTCGATGGACGATCTCGCCAAGAAGCATCTCGACCACGATTGCATCGCCTACAAGGACGTCTGCGGATCGGGGCAGAAGCAGATCAAGTTCAGCCAGGTCCCTCTCGACCGAGCGACCGAATATGCCGCCGAGGACGCGGACGTGACGCTTCGCCTGTGGAAGCGCTTCAAGAACCGGCTTCCGCACGAGCGGGTGGCGCGGATCTACGAGATGATCGACCGGCCGCTCGTCCCCGTGGTGGCGCGGATGGAGCGCGAGGGGGTCAAGGTCGACCGCGAGGAGCTCGGCCGCCTGAGCCAGGAATTCACCGGGCAGATCGTCCAGCTCGAGGAGCGGATCTGCGGCGAGGCCGGCTGCCGGTTCACGATCGGAAGCCCGCAGCAGCTCGGCGACGTGCTGTTCACCCAGATGGGCCTGAAAGGCGGCCGCAAGGGCAAGTCGGGTACCTGGTCGACCGACGTCAACGAGCTCGAGCGGCTTTCGCGCGAGGGCGTTCCGATCGCCAACCTGGTGCTCGAATGGCGCCAGCTCTCCAAGCTCAAGTCGACCTACACGGACGCGCTCCAGCAGCAGATCAACAAGGAGACCGGGCGGGTCCACACCAGCTATTCGCTGTCCGGCGCGCAGACCGGACGGCTGTCCTCGACCGACCCCAACCTCCAGAACATCCCGATCCGCACCGAGATCGGCCGCCGCATCCGCGATGCGTTCATCGCCGAGCCCGGCTACGTGATGCTGGCGGCCGACTATAGCCAGATCGAGCTTCGCCTCGCCGCCCACATGGCCGACGTTCCGCAGCTCAAGGATGCGTTCGCGCAAGGCGCGGACATCCACTCCCTCACCGCCCAGGAGCTGTTCGGCGAGGTGACCCGCGATACGAGGGCGAGCGCCAAGACGATCAACTTCGCGATCCTCTACGGGATCTCGCGCTGGGGCCTCGCCGGCCGGCTGTCGATCACGGCGGACGAGGCGCAGGCGATGATCGACCGCTATTTCGAGCGCTTTCCGGGCATTCGCGACTATATCCACGCTACCCTGGTCAGCGTCCGCGAAAACGGCTTCACCACTACCCTTTTCGGCCGCAAGACCCATTTCCCATCGATCCGCGCCAAGAACCAAGGAGAACGCCAGGGCGCCGAGCGGGCCGCGATCAACGCCCCCATCCAGGGCACCAGCGCCGACATCATCAAGCGCGCGATGGTCCGCATGTGCCCGGCGCTGGAGCGGGAGGGGCTCGGCAAGGTGCGGATGCTGATGCAGGTCCATGACGAGCTGGTCTTCGAGGTGCCCGAAGACGAGGTGGAGCAAGCGAGCGGCGTCATCCGCCGGGTGATGGAGACGGCAGCCGAGCCGGCCGTGAAGCTCGACGTCCCGCTCGGAGTCGACATCGGCACCGGCCCGAACTGGGGCGCGGCGCATTGACCGGGGCGGCGCCCGAATCGGGCGAGGACATTGCCGCGCTCGCCCGGGGCGGCCGGACCAACTTCATGGGCTTCCTGCTGCGCCTCGCCGCGCGGCTGCCGTTCCTGTTCATCGCCGGCCGGCTCTACGGGCCGGGCGCGCTGGGCGCCTTCGCCTATGCGGTGATCGTCATCGAGTTCGCCGCCCAGCTCGCGACTCTCGGGCTGAAGCGCGGCCTCGCGCAGCAATTGTCGACCACACGTCAGCCGCATGCCTGCGTCGTCATGGACGCGATGCTGGCCGCCTTGCTCGCCTCCTCGGTCGCGACCGTGGTGCTCATGGTCTATCCGCAGGCGATGTTTCCGCACGGAGACATTCACGGCGCGGACTGGCTTTTGCCCCTGGTCATCTTCGCGACCGCCGGAGCCGACATCGCTCTGGCCGCGCTCGCCTACCAGCACAATGTCGCGGCGACGGTCCGGGCGCGGGCGCTGGTCGAGCCGTGGACGATCAGCCTCGCCGCGGCCGCTTGCGTCCTCGTCTTTCCGGCCGCCGCCGACGGCACGCGATCACGCGACGGCCTGATCATCGCCTACGTCCTGTCCGTGGTCGCGGCTCTGATCGCCTCGCTCGTTCCGCTCTACCGAAGCTATGGGATTCCGAAGGGGTGGAAGCCGAACCCGGCGCAAATCCTGGCGGTCGCGCGGCGCAACATCCCGCTCGCCGCCGCCGACGCCATCGAATGGGGCTCGCGCCGCCTCGACATCGCCATCCTCGGGCTGTTCGTCGCCCCTGCCTATGTCGGAGTCTATTACGTCGCCCAGCAGGTCGCCTCGCTCCCGCAGAAGCTCAAGACCAGCTTCGACCCGATCCTCGCTCCGGTCATCACCCAGCGACTCGCGGAAGGGGACCTGAAGGCCGTCGCCAGACAGGTCCGCCAAGTGGGCTTCTGGATCATCGCCGCTCAGGCCGGGATCGCGCTGGCGCTGGGGATTCCGGGCGAGGCGGTTATGGGGATCGTCGGCAAAGCCTTCGTCGGCGGAACCGCGGCCTTGGCCTTCCTCCTCGCGGCAGAGGTCGTCGCGGCGACCGCGGTCGTCTCGGAATCGGCTTTGGTCTACGTCGCCCGCCACCGCAACCTGATGATCTCCCTGCTGATGATCGGAGTGCAGGCGGCGCTGACCCTGGCGGTGATCGTCGCGATGCAGCGATTGGGCTGGCCGCAGGCGTGGCAGGCGGCGGGGGCGGCGATGTCGCTGATGCTGGCGCTGGGCCTGTCGTCAGTTTTGAAGGCGAGGCTGCTCTGCCGGTTGCTCGATGCGCCCGTCCAGGGCTGGCGCTGGCCCCTGGTCTGGGCGGCGGCGGGCGCGGTGGTGGTCGGCTCGGCTTTCACCGCCTTGCCGCAGAGCCTGGAATGGCTGGAGCTCTCCGCCGGGATCCCCGCCATCCTCTTCACCTTCGGGCTGATCGTCTGGAAGCGCGGCTTCACCCACGAGGACCGGGTGCTGTTCCGGATGAAGAAAGGCGAGGAGCCCGAGCTTCCCGCCCCGCCGGGCACCACCCCGCCCGGAGCCGCGCCTCCGGTGGGGTAAGCGGCGCTTCGATAAGCAAATCTCCGCCCGTCATGCTGAACTTGATTCAGCATCCAGGTTAGATGCGGCAGAGCGGGTGGAGAACTGGACCCTGAACCAAGTCCAGGGTGACGCTTGTGCGGGGAGGTGAGGCCTGCGCCTTACCCTAACCGGATCATGCATCAGTGCCGGAAGTGGCGCATTCCGGTGAAGACCATCGCCAGCCCGGCCTCGTCGGCGGCGGCGATCACCTCCTCGTCGCGGATCGATCCGCCCGGCTGGATCACCGCCGTGGCCCCCGCCTCCACTGCCGCCATCAGTCCGTCGGCGAAGGGGAAGAAGGCGTCGGAGGCGACGGCCGAGCCGATCGTCCGAGGCTCCGCCCAGCCGGCTTTCTCCGCCGCGTCGCGCGCCTTCCAGGCGGCGATGCGCGCCGATTCGAGCCGGTTCATCTGACCCGCGCCGATTCCGGCGGTGCTGCCGTCCTTCGCGTAAACGATGGCGTTCGATTTGACGTGCTTGGCGACGGTCCAGGCGAACAGGCAGTCGGCCAGCTCCTGCGCCGTAGGCTGGCGGCGGGTTACCGTCTTGAGGGTGGCTGGGTCCAGTCGTCCGTCGTCACGCGACTGCACCAGATAGCCTCCCTCGATCGAGCGCAAAGTGAGACCTTCGCGGGCAGGATCGGGAACGATTCCCTGCAAGAGGCGCAGGTTCCGTTTGGCGGCGAACACCCGCTTCGCGGCTTCGTCGGCATGAGGGACCAGGACGACTTCGGTGAAGATCTGCGCCATCGCCACGGCGGTAGCCTCGTCGAGCGGGCAATTGGTCGCAATGATACCGCCAAAGGCCGAGACCGGATCGCAAGCGAGCGCCGCCCGATACGCGTCTTCCAGCCTGTCCGCTTGAGCGACTCCGCAAGGGTTGGCATGCTTGACGATCACCACCGCCGGCCGGCCGGCCCCGAACTCGGAGACGAGCTCGAGGGCTGCCTCGGCGTCGTTGAGATTGTTGTAGCTTAGTTCCTTCCCCTGGAGCTGCACGGCCCGGCCGACGCCCGCGAGCGCGCGGTCGCTCGCTCCCGAGTTGAGATAGAAAGCCGCCCGCTGGTGCGGGTTCTCACCGTAACGAAGGGGGAGGGCCCGCCGCATCGCGATGGTCAGGACGGGCGGCAATTCCTCGCCTTGATCGGTCCGGGCGAACCATTGGGCGATCATCGCATCATAAGCCGCGGTGGCGGCGAAAGCCTTGGCGGCGAGCCGCTTGCGGAGTGCGAGGCCGGTCGTTGCACCCTGGCCGTCGAGCTCGGCGATGAATTCGGCATAGTCGGCCGGATCGGTGAGGCAGGCGACGTAGGAATGGTTCTTGGCGGCGGACCGTACCATCGAGGGCCCGCCGATATCGATATTCTCGATCACCTCGTCGCGGCAGGCGCCGCGCGCCACGGTCTGCGCGAAGGGGTAGAGGTTGACGACGACGAGATCGATCGCGCCGATCCCATGCGCCTCCATCGCGGCGGCGTGCTCGGAATCGTCGCGAACGGCGAGCAGCCCGCCATGGACCTTCGGGTGGAGAGTCTTGACCCGTCCGTCCATCATCTCCGGAAAGCCCGTGAGATCGGAGATGTCGCGAACCTGGAGCCCAGCCTGGCGAAGCGCCGCCGCGGTTCCCCCTGTCGAGACGAGCTCCACTCCATGGCGGGCAAGCGCCCGGCCGAGTTCGGCGAGGCCGCTCTTGTCGGAGACGGACAGGAGGGCGCGCTTCACTTCGACTCGGTCTGGCACGGGATCCGATCTCCTCCGTCAGGCGGCGCGGCGAAACATCCAGGCGAGGGTGGCGCCGTCCGCCGGCGCCTCGCCGCCGACGACCAGTTGAAGGCTCGCCTCAGGCTGGCCGTCGCCGCCGATCCACAGGCTGTCCTCAATCCCAAGCCGGCCGCCGCGGCAGCGGAATTGCCACACCGGCCCGCCTTTCACCCGAAGCAACGCTCCTTGGCCGTCCGCCGTCGTCGCAGCCTCGACCGCCGGGTGCAGGTGGAACCGCACCGCGAAGGGTACCGCCTCCCCGCGCCGCTTACGCCCGGCAGGGATGAGGACGTCCTGGCCCTTGAGCTCGCGGCCGTCCGCGGACAGATTGAGCTGACGCTGGTGGGTAAGTCCGAAGCGGCGGACATAGCCGTCGTGGCTTGCCTCGATCTGGGCTATGCCGCCGGTCTCGTCGCGGGCGAGCTCCACCTGCCCGACGCCCTTGCCGAGCATCCCGTCGTCGTGGATCGCGGTGGAGTTGCGATCGCCCAGGGTCAAAGTCGAATGCGCCGCGGTCGTGCGCAGCGCCTGGCCGAGATCGGAGGGAAGCCCGGCGCCGCCGCCGCAATTGACCACGATCCGCCTCGGCCCGTCGCTCATCTCGAACGCCAGAGTCGAGGCGCAGCCTCCGGACAAGGCGCGGGCGGCGGGCGGCGGGGCGGCGTCGAGCACGACGATCGTCGCCTTGGCCTCGAGCCGCTGATAGCCCCATCCCCGCGCCTGGCGAAGCGGCCGCGTGCGCACTCCGGAGGCCTCCAGCGCCGCCGCCACCCGGCGCTTGGAGGCCGGGTTGCCGCCCTGCCAGCTCGACAGGGCGTCGTCGCCGAGAGTGGTTCCGAGCAGGGCCGCCGCCGCCGCCGCGACCGCTTCCGAAACCGCCTCCGGCACCGTCTGTCGCCCGGCATTGTAGACCGCCCTGATCTGACCGAGCAGCTCGACCATGGCGAGCTGCTCGACCGGCGAGCGGCTAAGCAGGCCGCCATCGTCGCTGAGCGCGCCGGACAGGGCCCGAACCAGCCCCGCCTCGCTTCGCCCGAGGCGGACGGGACCTCCCTGGAGGAGGATCGCGGCGGCCACGGAGCCGGCCCAGGCCGTCACCCGAAGCAGTCCGGCAGGTGCTTTGTCGGCGGAGCGGTCGAGATGCGCCGCACCCCGCGCCAGGGTCCCCAGGACGAGGGTGCGGTAGGAAAGGTCGCGGCTCGACAGGATGTACGGCGCATAGGCCGTCCAGAAGAGGATCCGGCGGCCCCACAGGTCCGGCCGCCAGGCAGGCTCGGCGACCGTCTCCGAATGGACCTGAAGCCAGCGCTGGACGACCGCTTCGGCAAGCTTGTGCGCGCGCTCGCGGGTCGCGGCGGCGGCAAGGTCGCGAAGCCACTCGAAGCTGTGGAGATAGTCGACAATGTCGCGCGGAAGCGAGAAATCGCCGAAATCGACATTCTTCACCGGAAGCGCGGTCGCTCCCACGACGAACCGGCCGCGCGCGATCGCTTCGCCCGCGGCCTTGTCGCCGGCGACCGGGTCCTTGGGAACGGCGATCAGCTTGAGCGGCGGCCGGCCGCGCAGGCGAAGCGCCTCCAGCGGCGCCCGCCAGGGCAGGCGCTGAAGCCGCGCCGCGAGGCGGCGGCCGAGCGACACGCCGCGATCGTCGAGCTTGATCAGCCGCTTGCCGGGCTCGATCGGCGCGTCCTCCGGGGGATCGATCTTCTCGAGCAGGCTCACGATCCGCGAAGCCTTCGAATGTTGCCCGCATATTCCTCCGGGCCGCCGCGAAACGTTGCGGTTCCGGCGACGAGGGCGTCGGCGCCGGCGGAGATCGCCAGCGGCGCCGTCCGCTCGTCGATCCCGCCGTCGACCTCCAGGTCGACCGGCCGTCCCGACTTGTCGATCTGCTTCCGGATCGCTTCGATCTTGCGCAATTGGCTGTCGATGAACGACTGCCCTCCGAAGCCCGGATTGACGCTCATGACGAGGACGAGGTCGACCTCGTCGAGCACGTAGTCGAGCATCTTGGCCGGAGTGGCCGGATTGAGCGATACCCCGGCCCGCTTGCCCAGCGCCTTGATCGCCTGGAGCGTGCGGTGGAGGTGCGGGCCCGCCTCCGGATGGACGGTGATCGTGTCCGCCCCCGCCTCTGCGAAGGCGGCGAGGAAGGGATCGACCGGAGAGATCATCAGGTGGACGTCGAACGGCTTTCCGGTGTGCGGCCGGAGCGCCTTCACGATGGCGGGGCCGATGGTGAGGTTCGGCACGAAATGCCCGTCCATCACGTCGACGTGAATCCAGTCCGCCCCGGCCTGGTCGATCGCCCGTATCTCCTCGCCCAGGCGCGCGAAATCGGCGCTCAGGATGGAGGGGGCGATGCGGACGGGCTGCGGCACGTGGAATCATTAACCCTGCCCGAGTCGCGCGGCAAGGAAGGCGGCCGACTTATCCCCGCTTTGTTGGCGGCGCATCGGCCCATAGCCCCTGCTGCCGGGGCGAGAGGCAGTGTTGCCGCGAAGTAAAGCGGACAGTTATCTCCATCCCGGAGCAAGTCGCCGAGGTTCCGGGAGCCAATGTCTCTCGGGGGAAAGGAAAGTCCCGGCCTTGGCAATGTAGACCTGCCGCGGAGGAGGCGAAGATTGGACGGTTTCGGACTCAGTCTCGGTCGTTCCGGCGGACGGCAGGGTTATCGTTGCGGTGCCGGGCCGATCGTTCGAGCGAGTCGTGCGGGGGGCCGGGCCGAACCGTGGAGAACGAGGATGCTTAGGAAACCCGACTTGAGAACGCTGGCCGGCTTGGCGGCGGCGCTGGTGCTGGCGGGGCTGCCCGCCGCCGCTTCGGCGCAGAGGCTGCCCGCCCCCCGTCCGGAATGCATGCAGCAGGTCCGCGATTATTGCGCGGCTAACTGGCAGACGGACCCGCAGGTCCACTTCGCGTCCTATCAGGCCTGCGTCGATGGCTATACCGAGCAATGCTATTACGACTGGAGCTATTTCATCTGACCGTTCGCCCAACGCCCGTCAGTCCGAAGGATCGACGGGATTCAGTCATGCCGGGAGCTTCCGGCACCATGAGGGAGAGTGAAGATGTTGAAGATGAGGAAATCGCTGGTGCTCGCCGGAATGGCGATCTTCGCTGCGCCGGCCGGTGCGCGCGGACCGCTTCCGCCGGACCCGGCCTGCGTCGCGCAGGTCCAGGGCGACTGCACCACGCACTGGCAGGGTTACGGCTATCACACCTACCAGGATTGCGTCGACGACCAGACCTGCAAGGTCTGCAACGTCTATCTGTGCGGCGGGGTCTGGTACATGGCGACCGGGAAAGTGGATCCCGGCAAGGCGGACTGAAGAGGGCTGGAGGGCGCGGCGATCCGGGCCTCCGCTATCCGCTCACGCGCGCGCCCAAGCAGCGAATTCGAGGAGACAAAGGATGATCAAGGCGATGGTAACGGCCCGGCGGGCGCTGATCGTTTCGGCGACGCTCGCTTCGATGAGCCTGATGGCACCGAGTTCCGCCCAGGCCAATGGCGGCGGCTACGACATACGATGCGACATTCGCATGCGGAATTACTGCACGCTCAATTGGGAGGCGGAAGGTTACGAATATTACGATGCGTGTCTCGATGATGTGCTTCCGTCTTGTTACCTTCCGTAGCGCGAGCTCTTCGGTCAGCGACGAGGGCACCCGTCCGAAGTGAACCGGCGAGGGGGGTCGGCTCCGTGCCTGCAGCGCCGGAGCCGGCGATGACACCGAATGAAGACCCTGGCACCGAAAGAAGGAGAGGGAAGATGGCGATGGGATTGAGGAGAATGATCGGGACGGTTCCGGCTTTGGCGATACTCGCCAGCGCAGGCCTGTTCGTGCCCGCTCCGGCGCGCGCGGCGCAGGTTCCGTGCGAGGCTTTCGTCAGGAACTATTGCATCTTCTACTGGGAGAGGGACGGCTACGCTTATTATGACGACTGCGTCGCCAGGATGACCGAGGCCAAGTGCCCCTACCCGTCCTTTGCCGCTTCGCTCGCCTCGCCCCGCTTCTATCAAGTCGAACGCGCCGGGTAGGCGAAGTCGGCTCGCGCCCGGTTCGGTCAGATCCGGCGGAAGCGGGCGATGAAGAAGCCGTCGGCGCCGCCGTCGGCCTCGAACAGGCCCGGGAGGATCCGGACGACGCCGTTCTTCGACCGGATCGCCTCGGGCAATTCGCCGGCGGGAATGGGGTCGAGGCGGAAGTCCGGCCGGTCCCGAAGGAAGGCGTCGACGACGGCCTCGCCTTCCTCCGGCTCGAGCGAGCAGACCGAGTAGACGAGCGCGCCGTCTGGCTTCAGCCAATCGGCGGCGCGGGCGAGCATCGCTTTCTGCCCCTCAGCCAGCTCCGCAATCGCCCGCTCGCGCACGCGGTGGAGGACCTCCGGATGGCGGCGGAAGATACCCGTCGCGGAGCAGGGCGCGTCGAGCAGGATCGCGTCCGCGGCCGCTTCGGGCTTCCACTCCAGGACGTCGGCCGCGACGATCTTCGCGGAGAGGCCGGTGCGGGCGAGATTTTCGGAAAGTCGTGCCAGACGACTTCTGGATTCGTCGACGGCCGTCACGGCGAAACCGGCGGAGGCGAGCTGCATCGTCTTGCCGCCGGGCGCCGCGCACAGGTCGAGGGCGGTCCGCCCGCTTCCGTTGCCAAGCAATCGGGCGGGTATCGAGGCCGCCACGTCCTGCACCCACCAGCCGCCTTCGCCATAGCCGGTCAGCCCCGCCACGGCCGTCCGCGCCGGGAGCCGAAGATGCCCGGGCATCAGGCTCGTCCCCTCCATCTCCGGCACCGAGCCCCGGGCGAGGCAGAGATCGAGCGGAGGCGGAACCGCGAGCAGCCGCGCCGCCGCCTCGGCCACGCGCACGCCCCAATTGCGCTCCCACCTCTCGCCGATCCGGGACGGCAGGGTCGGAACCTCGGGAAGCCCGGCCCCGCTCCGCATCAGGGTTCCGAACACGCCGTGGACCAGCCGGCGCGGTCCTCCGTCGAGCAGCGGAAGAATGGTAGAAATCGCCGCATGCGGCGGAGTACCCATCGCCAGCGCCTGGACGAGCGCGAGGCGAAGCGCCTGGCGGGCCTTGGAATCGTCGGGCAGCGGCTTCTTCGTTGCGCCGTCGATCAGGCCGTCGAGATCGACGAGGCGGCGGAGCGCCTCCGCGGCCATGGCGTGGGCGAAGCCGCGATCGTCGGCGCGGTCGAGGTCGCGCGCCGCCACGTCCAGCGCGCCTTCCAGCGGAAGCCCCTTGCGGAGCACCGCGTCGAGGAGGCGCATCGCCGCCCGTCGGGAGGCGGTGCCGGCAGGGTCGGCGCGATCGGCGCGGGCGTCGGTCATCTTGCGCCCGCGCCTGCCACAGGCGAGAAGCGAAGGCCACCGCCCCTTTGATCGAGACCGCCATGACCGGCCGCCGGCCACCCCACGTCAGCCCTCCCCCGCATTGGACAGGCAGCGATCCGGCGCCCCGCCCCGCGCCGCCGGCGCCGGCTGAGGAAAGCGGCGGCCCCAAGGGCAAGGAACCGACCCGCTACGGCGACTGGGAGAGCGGCGGCCGCTGCTGGGACTTTTAGGCTCCGACGTCAGCTTTTCTCCTCCCCTGCCTTTGCAGGGGAGGGGGGACCATGCGAAGCATGGGAGGGGCCTCCTTTCTCTAAGAAGCTCCTCCACCATGCTTCGCGCGGTCCCCCTCCCCCGGGAATCCGGGGGAGGAGGCAACCAGGCGGCTCTAGACGCCTTCCGGCCGAAGAGGCCTCGAAAGCAGCCGCTCGACCACCTCGTCGACGCTCGCTTCCCCCGCCAGGAGCGCGCAGACCGCGGCGACGATCGGCATGTCGACCCCCGAGCGGCGGGCCGCGCGATGGAGGACGGGAGCGGTGAAGGCGCCCTCCGCGACGGTGCGGCGGTCGGCGAGCAGCTCCGCCGCGCCGCGGCCTTCGCCAAGCCCCTTGCCGAGGCTGAAATTGCGCGAGCTCACCGACGAGCAGGTGAGGACGAGGTCGCCGAGCCCGGAGAGGCCGGCCAAGGTTTCCGCGCGGGCGCCGCGGGCAAGTCCGAAGCGGGTCATCTCCGCGAAGCCTCGCGAGATGAGCGCTGAGCGGGCATTCTGTCCGAGCCGCCGGCCTTCCACGACTCCGCAGGCGATGGCGAGCACGTTCTTCACCGCGCCGCCGATCTCCGCTCCCGCGACGTCGTCCGACAGATAAGGCCGGAACCAGGGCCGGGCGAGGCGGGCGCGAAGCCGCTCGCCGACCGCCGGGTCCTCGACGGCCAGGGTCACCGCGGCGGGGAGCCCGGCCGCCACCTCATGGGCGAAGGTCGGGCCGGAAAGCACGGCGATCGCCGCGTCGGGCTGCTCTTCGCCCGCGACTTCGTGCATCAGCTTCATCGACGCTTCCTCCATCCCCTTCGAGCAGAGGATGAGCGGAGCGGAGAGGCGCGGCAGAGCCGCGAGGGCCGAGCGCATATGCTGGGCCGGAGTGACGACGAGCAGTGCGCCGCATCCGGAAAGCTCGGCCAGATCGCCAGTCGCGCGGATCGCCGGGTGGAGCGTCCGCCCGGGCAGGAACAGGGCGTTGACCCGCTCGGCGTTGACGCTCTCCACCACCTCGGGCTCGCGCGCCCAGAGCAGGGTCTCGCCGCCCTCGGCCGCGACCTGGGCGAGGGCGGTGCCCCAGGCGCCGCCGCCGATCACCCCGATCCTCACGCCTTCACCCCGGCGCCGCGGACTTTCTCCGCCTCGGGATCGAGCGGCCAGCGGGCGCGGGCGGGAGCCTCCAGCCCGTCGACCAGCCCCGCGTCGAAGCGAAGCGCCCCCGCCCAGGCGATCATCGCCGCATTGTCGGTGCACAGCCAGAGCGGCGGGGCGACGAACGGCAGACCACGCGCCTCGGCGAGCGTGGCGAGGGCGGAGCGGATCGCGCCGTTCGCCGCGACTCCCCCGGCGACGACCAGGGCCCGCGCCTCTGGCACGACCTCGAGCGCACGGACGGTCCGGTCGACCAGGCAATCGACCACCGCCTGCTGGAACGACGCAGCGATATCCTCCGCGCGCCAGCGGCCGGAATCGCGGGCGCGAAGCACCGCACTCTTCAATCCGGCAAAGGAGAAATGCGGCTCCGGCTTGCCGACCAGCGGGCGGGGCAACGGCACGGAGGCGGGATCGCCGGCCCTGGCGAGGCGCTCCACCGCCGGTCCGCCCGGATAGCCGAGCCCGAGCAGCTTGGCGGTCTTGTCGAACGCCTCCCCGGCGGCATCGTCGATCGTCGTCGCAAGCCGGCGGTAGCGGCCCAATCCCTCCACGAAGAGAAGCTGGCAATGTCCACCGGAGACGAGGAGGAGGAGATAGGGGAAGGCGAGATCCGCATCGATCAGCAGCGGCGACAGCGCGTGGCCCTCGAGGTGGTTGACGGCGACGAGCGGCTTGCCGGCGGAGAGCGCCAGGCCCTTGGCCGCGACGAGGCCCACCATCACCCCGCCGATCAAGCCCGGTCCCGCCGTCGCGGCGACGGCGTCGACCTGCGCCAGCCTCACGCCGCTTTCGCCGAGCACCTCCGCGATCAGGTCGGGAAGGATCTCGACATGCGCCCTGGCCGCAATCTCCGGAACGACCCCGCCATAGGGGCTATGGGCCGCTTCCTGTCCGGCGACGCGCTGCGCCACGATCCGGCGATCGCTGGTCACCAGCGCGACCGCCGTCTCGTCGCAACTGCTCTCGATGCCGAGGATCAGGCTCATGCGCGCTTCCCTGCCACCCGCACACGGGCTAGCACAAGCGCCGCGATGATGCCGACCTTGCGCCTTGGAACCCGTGGATCGCCGCTTGCCCTCGCGCAGGCCCGGATGGTCGCGACCGCGCTCAGGGATGCCCATGGCTGGGGCCCCGAGCTGATCGAGATCGAGCCGATCACCACCACCGGCGACCAGATCAAGGACCGCCCGCTCGCCGAAGTGGGCGGCAAGGGCCTCTGGACCAAGGAGCTGGACCGCGCTCTCATCGAGGGCCGGATCGACATTGCCGTTCACTCGATGAAGGACGTCGAGACCGTCAGGCCGCCGGAGCTCGCCATCGCCGCGATCCTGCCGCGCGCCGACGTGACCGACCGGCTGATCGGCGCCGACAGCCTCGCGGCGCTCGCGGAGGGTGCACGGTTCGGCACGTCATCGCCGCGGCGTGCGGCGCAGATGCTCGCCCGGCGGCCAGACCTTCGCATCGTCACCTTCCGCGGAAATGTCGAATCGCGCCTGCGCAAACTCGCCATGGGAGAGGCCGACGCGACCCTGCTCGCCTCGGCCGGACTTGCAAGGCTCGGCCATGACGAGGTCGGAACCGTGCTGACGGACGTCCTTCCCGCCCCCGCCCAGGGCGCCGTGGGCGTCGAGACGCGGACGGACGACCGCCGCATCCATACGTTCATCCAGGCGATCGACGATGCCGGCGCGCACGCCTGCATCAGTGTCGAACGCCGGTTCCTGGCGGGGCTCGGGGGCACCTGCCGGTCCGCCGTCGCGGCTCTGGCGACGCTCGAGGGCGGACAGATTTGGCTGCGCGCCGAAATACTAAGCCCCGACGGCCGGGAGACGCAGTCCTGTGATACCCGGTTCCCGATCGGCGACGACGCCGCGCCGGGCGACCTCGCCCGCCAGATGCTGGGCCGCGCCAGCCCCGCGCTCCGAGCCTTGTTCGCGGAGTGAGCCGGGTTCTCGTGCTTCGGCCGGAGCCGGGCGCCGGCGAGACCGCCGCACGCGCGGCGGCGCTGGGGCTCGATCCGGTCGTCGCGCCGCTTTTCGTCGTCACGCCCCTGCCCTGGTCGCCGCCGCCGCCGGAACGGTTTGACGCGATCCTCTTCACCAGCGCCAATGCGCCCCGGCTCGCGGGCGCGGCGACGGCGGATGTCCGTTGCTACGCGGTCGGGGAGGCGACGGCGGCGGCGGCGCGGGCGGCCGGCTTCGCCGACGTCCGGACCGGCCCGTCGGACGGTGCCGCGGCCGCAGCGATGATGGCGGACGAGGGCGTGCGCCGAGCCCTCCATCTGTGCGGGCGAGACCATATCGCCGTCGGCGCCGCCGGCATGGAGGTCGAGCGCCGGATCGTCTACGCGGCCGAGGCGGAGTCACGGCTGCCCGGCGCGGCGCGCGCCGCTCTTTCCGACGGCGCGCTCGTTCTCCTTCACTCCGCGCGCGCCGCCGCCGCCTTCGCGGCCCTGGCCGGCGAACGGTCGGGCATTCGCCTCGCCGCGATCAGCCCCGCCGCCGCCGCCGCCGCCGGGGAAGGCTGGACCTCGGTCTCCGTCGCCGCGGCGCCGCGCGACGAGGCTTTGCTGGAGCTTGCCCGGCGGCTGTGCCACATTGCCCCGCCAGAAGCTTCGGGAATGGGGGCATGAGGATGGACTATTCGGCGGAAACGGGGGTGCGGCCGCGGCGATCGCTGGCTTCGCTGCTGGTGCTGCCGATCGCCGCCTTTCTCCTCGGCCTGGCCGCGATGGGATGGGTGCTCGCCCATTGGAGCGCCCCGGCGCATTGGCTTGGATTGAGCGCGGCCGCTCCCGCGGCGCCGCCCGCCGCGGAAGCGCCGCCTGCGGCCGTCGCAGTCGAAGCGACGCCCACCTTCGAGGCCCAGCCCGCCGGAGCGGCCGGCGAGCGGCCCGCCACCGACCCGCAGACTATCCGCCGGGTCGACCAGGTCGAGCAACGCCTGGCCCAGATCGAGGTCCAGTCGCGCGCCGCCGTCGGCAACGCGGATCGCGCCGAGGCGCTTCTCCTCTCCTTCGCCGCGCGCCGCGCGCTCGATCGCGGGATCTCGCTCGGCTATATCGAGCCGCTGCTTCGCCAGCGCTTCGCCGCGACCCAGCCGCAGGCGGTCGCGACGGTGCTCACCACCGCCCGCGACCCGGTGACCCTGGAGCAGCTTCGCTCCGAGCTTCAGGATCTCGCTCCGCGGCTGATGGGCGGCGGCCCCGACCAGAGCTGGTGGCAGGCTTTCCGCACCGAGCTTGCCGGAGTGATCACGATCCGCCGGGAGAAGACGCCCTCGACCATGCCGCCCGAGCTTTTGAAACGGGCCCAGCAGGCGCTCGATTCCGGCCGGGTCGACGTCGCCCTGGTCGAGGTGCTGAGGCTCCCCGGACGGGAGAATGCGAAGGACTGGATCGTCAAGGCGCGCCGCTTCGTCGCCGCGCGCCAGTCGCTCGACACGCTGGAGACGGCGGCTTTGGTCGAGGCGCCCCCCGCGGTCCGCCCGCAGCCTGGCCAAGGGCAAGCGCCCGTGGCCCAGGCTGGCGCGGGCCAGGTTCAGCCGACCCCGGTGAAGCGCTAGATTTCGAGCAGCGCGTAGGGGCGGCCGAAGACCGGCTCGACGACATATTGCGCGCAATTGTAGACCGGCACTCCGCGCGGCGTGCGCCCCTCGTAGGTACCGCGATGGGCGTGGCCGTGGACCACGGCCTTGACGTTGTCGAACCGGTCGACGGCGTTGGCGAGTCGCGAGGAGCCGAGGAAGGGATAGATTTCGAGCGGCTCCCCCTCCACCGTGTCAGCGACGGGCGCGTAATGGAGGACGGCGACGACCCGGTCGGTGCGAAGCGAGCGAAGCCCGTTCTCGAGCTTTCTCGCCTCCTCGCGGGCTTCGTCGACGAACGCCTTTATCGCGGATTCGCCGAAAGCTCCGAGCTCGCCTCGGCCGAACCCGCCGACGAAGCCCTTTACGCCGGCGAAGCCGACCCCGTCGATCACCGTCGCCTGCTCGTCCAGGACGGTGATCCCAGCCTCGCGAAGCATGGCGATCACCTCCTCCGCGAATCCGGCCTCGTAATCGTGATTGCCGAGGACGGCGACGGTCGGGATGGTGCAGGCGCGGAAATCGTCGATCAGATTCTCGATCTCGGACGGCTTGCCGAAATTGGTGAGGTCGCCGCACAGCGCCAGGACGTCCGCCTCGCCCGAAACTTTCGCGAACATGTCGCTGAACTGGCCCTGCGACGTCTCGCTGACGTGGAGATCGCCGATCGCGGCCAGGGTGAGGGGACGGGCGGCCGGCTCAGTGAGGTTCATGCTTCTCGTCCACACCCTTGCCGACGACGTCCGCAAAGCCCCATTCGGTGACGTCGATCACATAATCAGTCGGGCTGATCAGCCGGCCGCGGCAGATCCGGATCGAGGCGGGCGGCATCTCGTCCTGATTCTTGAGGCGGGTAAGCAGCTCCTCGTACAGCCAGCGTGGGATCAGGTCCCGCTCGGTCGGGTAGACGAAGCGGAAATTGAGGATGTTGATCAGCAGCACCTCCCAATAAAGCTCCATCGAGGAGAGCAGCCACTCCCAGTCTATCTCCTCATGCTTGACGAGGATGACGTGGACGATGTCGGCGGCGTCGTAGCGATAGCGGGTCTGCAGGAAGAGCTTGGAGAGGATGAAATGGGTCGGCGGAGTGACCCTCACGGTCGTCCCGTAGACCTCCGCCTCATAGGCGTCGCGGAACCATTCGTCGGTGATCGGGATGCTCGCCGACGAGATGTTGAAGATCACGTCGAAGAAATGCTCGCCCTTCCAGACCTTGCCGATCCAGCGCACGTCCTCGACCTGGATCTCGTAGCCCTTGCTCTTGAAGAAGGAGAGGATCCGGGGCGCGTCGCTCGGCTTGCAGAAGACGTCGAGATCCTTGGTCGGCCGGGTGATCCCGGTGAAGCAGCCCAGCGCATAGGTGCCCGACAAGAGGAAGGGGACGCCGGACTCCTTGAGGAGCTTCAGGCTCTCCACGTAGAATTCCACCGCCTCGGGCGGCGGCTCGAACTTGGAGGAGTCGAGGGTTTCGAGAAGATTGCTCACGCCCCCGAAACAAAGGCATGGGGCGCCGGGTTCCGTCCGCCTCTATTGCTCTTGCTGAGCCGCGCTCGAAGCCGCCCTCAAGTCGACCAGGGTGACGATGAACTCGAGCTCCGCATTGGGCGGGATCGTGCCGGGAACTCCGCGCGCGCCGTAGGCCAGGGCGCCGGGGATCCACAAGCGGTAGCGTCCGCCCTTCTGCATCAGCTGGAGCGCCTCCGAGAAGCCCGGAACCACCGCATTGACCGGAAACACGGTCGGCCGCGCGCTGGCGTCGAACAGGGTTCCGTCGGCGAGATGGCCTTCGTACGAGACCAGCACCTCGTCGGCCGCCGTCGGCTTGGGGCCGATTCCGGGCCGTAGCGTCTCAAGGCGCAAGCCCGAGGCCGTCGTCACCACGGCGCGGGGCGAAACCGGCGGAACGAAGGAATGCGGCGGCGCCGGCGGCCTGGCTTTCGCGGGGGCATGGGCGGGGGCATGGGCGGGGCCGCGGGCGGAGGCGTGAGCCGGAGCGGCGGCGGCGAGGAGGAGGGCGAGAGCGATCATGCCTTTCCTTTGCGCAAAAAGCCGCTTCAGACTAGAGGCCGCGGCTGCTTATGGCCGACGCCGACACCCAACTCCTCCGCGATCGCCCCTTCGAGGCCGGCCAAGTCGGCCGGCGGACGTGCGCGCGCACCGCGATCCGCTGATGTTCGAGCTGGCGCGGCAATTCCGCTTCGAGGCGGCCCACACGCTTTCGCGCGAGATCGAGGCGGAGGCGAGCCGGCGGATCCACGGCCATTCCTACCGGGCCGAGGTGGCGGTTCGGGGCAATGCCGATCCGGCGACCGGGATGGTGATCGATCTTGGCCGCTTCGACTCGATCCTGGCCGGGGCCCGCGAGGCGCTCGACCATCGCTTCCTCGACGACGTTGCGGACCTCGGACCCGCGACGATGGAGAATCTCGCCGCCTGGATCTGGCGGCGCCTCGCCGCCGACCTTCCGGGGCTCGTCCGAGTCACCGTCCACCGCGATTCGAGCGGTGATTCCTGCAGTTATTTCGGCGGCTGAGATGGACGGCGGAGCCGCCCTCGTCCTGTTCTCCGGAGGGCAGGATTCGACCACCTGCCTCGGCTGGGCGCTCGAGCGTTTCGAGGCGGTGGAGACGATCGGCTTCGATTACGGCCAGCGCCACCGGATCGAGCTGGAGGTCCGGCCGCGCATCCTGGCGTTGATCCGGGACGGCTTCTCCGCCTGGGGAGAGCGGCTGGGCGAGGATCACCTGCTCGACCTCGGCGTGCTCGGCCAGGTCAGCGAGACCTCCCTCACCCGCGAGGTGGAGATCGCCGTAGCCGCGAGCGGGCTTCCCAACAGCTTCGTTCCCGGCCGCAACCTCCTCTTCCTGACTCTCGCGGCGGCGCTCGCCTACCGCCGAGGCGCCCGCAATCTCGTCATCGGCGTGTGCGAAACCGATTATTCGGGCTATCCCGATTGCCGCGCCGAGACGATGGACGCGATGCAGGCGGCCCTGAACCTCGGCCTCGAATCGGATTTCCGGATCCACACGCCGCTGATGCACGTCGACAAGGCGGGGACCTGGGCGATGGCCGACGCGATCGGCGGCACCCCCTTCGTCGACCTCGTCCGCGACGAAACCCACAGCTGCTACCGCGGCGACCGCGACCACGTTCACCCCTGGGGCCGCGGCTGCGCGGATTGCCCGGCCTGCGAGCTTCGCGCGAAAGGGTGGGAGCGCTGGCGCGCAAGCCAAGGCGCCGCGGTAAACGGCGCCGCTTGAACCCCCCGGCAGAAGGAAAATGGAGCGGGCGAAGGGATTCGAACCCTCGACCCCAACCTTGGCAAGGTTGTGCTCTACCCCTGAGCTACGCCCGCTCGTGCGCAAAGCCGATTGCCCTTAGAGCGGCCGGCTGAGGTAAGGCGGCGGCTGCTAGCATGGGCTTTGGCGAGCGGCAAGCCCCCTGTGGGGCGCTCGCGGCAAGGCTTGGCAGCGGCGTGCCGCATACCACATAGGGGGCTGACGATTCATCGCGGAGAAGAGCGAACGTGGCGACTTTGGGCATGAGCGCGGCCGAGAAGGACGCGCTGGAGACCTTCCGGCGGGACGTGATCGAGCCGTCGATGAGCGCGCTCGTCATCGTCGACTTCTGGGCCGAATGGTGCGGACCGTGCAAGCAGCTCGGCCCGGTGCTCGAGAAGGTCGCCGCCGATTATGCGGGGCGCGGCGTGAAGCTGGTCAAGGTCGACGTCGACGCGAACAAGCTGATCGCTGCGCAGTTCAGGGTGCAGTCGATCCCCACCGTCTATGCGATCTTCCAGGGCCAGCTCGTGGCGGACCTCACGCCGGCGCGGACCGAGGGCCAGCTCACCCGGATCCTCGACCAGATCCTCGAACAGCTTCCGGTCGAAGGCGAGGCGCAGCAGCTCGAGGCTGAGATCGAGCCGCTGATCGCGATGGGCGAGGAGGTGCTGGGCGGCGGCGACGCCGAGCGGGCGGCGAACATCTTCGCGCAGATCCTCGAAATGGCGCCCGACAATGCCGAGGCGGTCTCCGGTCTCGTCCGCGCCCTGGTCAAGGCCGGACGTGTGGACGAAGCTCGGGCCGCGCTCGAAGCCGTGCCGGAGAAGCTTGCCGCCGATCCGGCGATCGCGCGCGCGCGCTCCACCCTTGCCGTCGCCGAGGTCGCCCCCGCCGGAGCCGACACCGCGTCGTTCGAACAGCGCATTGCGGCCGATCCCGACGACCATGAGGCGCGCTATGAGCTCGCCGGGGCCCTGATGGCGGCCGGAAACCGGGAGTCCGCCGCCGACCAGCTGCTCGAGAGCATCCAGCGCGACCGCGCCTGGAACGACGGTGCCGCCCGCAAGCGGCTGCTCCAGTTCATGGAGGCGGTGGGGCTCGAGGATCCGTGGGCGGCGGCGCAGCGGCGGCGCCTCTCCGCCATCCTCTTCACCTGATGGCGCTCATCCGGATCCCCGTCTTCCCGCTGGCCGGCGCGATCCTTTTCCCCGGCGCCCAGCTTCCGCTCCATATTTTCGAGCCGCGCTACCGCGCGATGATCGCCGACGCTCTGGCCGGCGACCGGCTCATCGGCATGGTCCAGCCGCGGGACCAAAGCGAGCCGCCGCTGCTTTTCGAGGTGGGCTGCCTCGGCCGGATCGTCGGCGCAGACCCGCTCGATGACGGCCGCTACAATGTCGTTCTCGAAGGTCTCGGCCGGTTCCGAATCGCCCGCGAGGCGGAGGTCGACACGCTCTATCGCCAGGTCGACGTCGATCGCTCCCCTTTCGACGATGGGCAGGAGCCCGAACCGCTCGGCCTCGCCCACCGCGCCGAACTGGAGCAGGAGGCGCGGCGTTACGCCGACGCGCTCGGCTATTCGGTCGATTGGTCGGCGGTCCACCGGCTCGACGACGAGATGCTGGTCAACGGTATCGCCCAGATCGCTCCCCTCGACGTCGGCTCGAAGCAGGCCTTGCTCGAAGCGGACGACATCGCCGCGCGCTGCGAGCTCCTCGTCCAGTTCATGCAGTTTCAGCGCATGGTCCCAGGCGGTGCCGAAGGGCCGGAGACCATGCAGTGAAACCGGCGCTGCTGGAGGTGCTCGTCTGCCCGGTGACGCGCTCGGCGCTGCGCTGGGACGAGGCGTCGGAGGAGCTGGTGTCGGAAGCCGCAGGCCTCGCTTACCCGATCCGCGACGGTGTGCCGGTGATGCTGGCGGAGGAAGCGCAAATCCGTCGTCCCAGCGAAGGCTGGGACCCCAGCGGGTGATAAGCGCCGAGGTCTTCACCCCCTGGGGCCCCAGCCTTAGCTGGAGCGACGGGTTCCTTCAGATCGGCAATCCTCGCAGCAGCAGGGGCAGATCGCCGCTCTCGCCGCGGGCTTCGGCCATGAATTGCGCCTTGAGCGGGCCGACCCGCTGGACCAGGCCCATTCCGAAGCGGCGCGCCGCCGAGGCGGTCCGGCCGGGCAGGCCGTAGAGGCGCGTCAGGCCGTCGGTGGCGGCCGCGACCATGAACGTGTCGAGGCTCCGCCAGCGCTCGTAGCGGGACAGGAGCTGCGGATCGCCGAGGTCGAGCCCCAGTCGGGCCCCTTCTACCAGCACCTGGGCGAGCGCGGCGGCGTCGCGGAACCCGAGGTTGAGGCCTTGGCCCGCAATGGGATGGATTCCGTGCGCCGCGTCGCCGGCAAGGGCGAGCCGGCGGGCGGTCATCGTCGCGGCGTGGTGGAAGCCGAGCGGATAGGTCCAGCGCGGCCCGGCAAGCTCGATCTTGCCGAGGAAGCCGCCCATCCTCTTTTCGATCTCGGCGGCCATCGCCCGCTCCGGCAGGTCGATTATGGCCGCCGCATCGGCGGCGGCGACCGACCAGACGATGGCGGACCGGTTGCCTGGAAGCATCGGCAGAACCGCGAACGGGCCGCTCGGGTAGAAGATTTCGTAGGCGACATTCTCATGGTCGCGTTCGTGCGAGACGGTGACGACGATCGCGGAATGGTCGTAGGCCCAGCGTGCCACCGGGATGTTCGCCGCCTCGCGGGTCGGCGAGCTTCGCCCCTCCGCGCCGACGAGCAGCGGCGCGGCGAGGGCTCGGCCGTCGTCCAGCGCAACCCGGACGCCCGCCTCTTCGCGGACGATTTCGGCGGCGCGTGCCGGCATCAGCAGGCTCACCCGCTCCGCCGCCTCGGCACTCTCTCGAAGCGCAGCGCGGAGGCGGCGATTCTCGAACATGATCCCGAGCGGATCGTCGTCGTCCTGCGCGTCGAAGACGATCCCGCCCGGCTCCAGTCCGTCGCTGACCCGGATGGTGCGGATCGGACAGCCCTCGCCCTCCAGCCGAGCGGCGACCCCGATGGCGTCGAGCATCCGGTACGAGGCGCTCGCCACCGCCGTCGCTCGCCCGTCGAAGGCCGGGGCGGCGGTCTTTTCCGGATCGGCCGGATCGACGACGATCGAGGAGAGGCCGTGGCGGTCGAGCGCGACGGCGAGGGTCAGTCCGACCAGTCCGCCGCCAAGGATGATCACGTCCGCGCGTTCCATGCCTAAGACTCCCGATGATTTTCCCGCCGTACCGATGCAATGCTGCAACGCCAAGCGCTTGACCGCGGACTCCCGGAAGGCGCATTAACCTTGGCTGGGAACATTTGGGGCACGGGGAAATGGCCACAGTCGCACAGGGCGCCCGCCAGGAACGGCTCGCGCAGTGGCGCTCCGGCGTGAAGCAGGGGATGCGCCGTTCGGGCGCCCTTCTCCTGGGCGGTTCGATGGGCGCGCTCGCCCTGCTGCTGGCGCTTGCGCTGATCAGCTATCACCCCACCGATCCGTCGCTGAACACCGCCGCCGCCGGCCCGGTGAAGAACTGGATCGGCGCGCCCGGGGCCTGGGCCGCCGACCTCCTGCTGAGCCTGTTCGGGCCCGCCGCCGTCCTTCTCCTGCCGCTGCTCGCGCTGCGCGGGCTTCGGGTCACACGCGGAGTCGGCGCCGGCCGCTGGGCCCGGGCGCTGCTCTTCACGATTTTGGGAATCGTCCTCCTCGGCGCGGCGGCGGGCCTGGTCGCCGGAGGCGCGGTGAACGGCCTCCCGGCCGCCTGGGGCGGCGCTCTCGGCCTTTCGGTCGCCCGGCTCGCCGATTTCGGCCTCGGGGCAATCCCGGAGCCGGGCATCGCGCAGCCGCTGCGGATGGTCGCCCTCGCCCTCGCCGGCCTCGGCGGGTCGGTCCTCCTCTGGTACGGACTCGGCCTGTCCGCGGACGAGCGCGCCTGGATCGCCTCACGCAAGCTGCCCCGCCTCCCGGCACCGGCGCGCGGCCACGCGCCGGAGCCGCTGCCCGAGCCGGAGGATCGGCCGGCGCGGACGCCCGTCGTCGCCACGCCCGAACCGCCGCGCACCGTCATCGCCGACCGGCCCAAGGCTCCCGAGCGCGCGCGAGAGCGTCCCGCGCGAGAGCGCCAGGCCTCCCTCGCGCTCGGTGACGCCTACCAACTGCCGGGCCTGGACCTGCTTGCCCCGCCGCCGCCGCCGGTCAGCGGCGCGCTCGACAAGGCGAGCCTCGAGCGCAATGCCCGGCTGCTCGAAACGGTGCTCGACGATTTCTCGGTGAAGGGGGAGATCGTCGAGGTCCGCCCAGGCCCGGTCGTCACGATGTACGAGCTCGAGCCGGCGAGCGGGATCAAGGCGAGCCGGGTGATCAGCCTCGCCGACGACATCGCCCGCAACATGTCGGCGCTGTCCGCCCGGGTCGCGACCATTCCAGGGCGAAGCGTGATCGGAATCGAACTTCCCAATCCGAAGCGGGAGATGGTGGCGCTGTCGGAGCTGATCGCAAGCCACGCCTTCGAGGACCAGGTCGCACAGCTTCCGATCGTTCTGGGCAAGAACATCGCCGGCGACCCCGTCGTCGCCGACCTCGCGCCAATGCCGCACCTGCTGGTCGCGGGAACTACCGGCTCGGGCAAGTCGGTCGGGCTCAATTGCATGATCCTGTCTTTGCTCTACCGGCTGACGCCCGAGCAGTGCAAAATGATCATGATCGATCCCAAGATGCTCGAGCTCAGCATCTACGACGAGATCCCCCACCTCCTCGCTCCGGTGGTCACGGAGCCGGCCAAGGCGATCCGGGCGCTCAAGTGGACCGTCGAGCAGATGGAGGAGCGCTACCGGATGATGGCCTCAGTCGGGGTTCGCCAGCTGTCGAGCTTCAATGCCAAGGTCCGCGAGTCCAAGGCCAAGGGCCAGACGATGGGCCGCCGGGTCCAGACCGGCTACGATGCCGAGACCGGCCAGCCGAAATACGAGATGGAGGAGCTCGAATACGAGGTCCTGCCGCAGATCGTCGTCGTCGTCGACGAGCTCGCCGACCTGATGATGACCGCCGGCAAGGAGGTCGAGTTCCTGATCCAGCGCCTCGCGCAGAAGGCGCGCGCGGCGGGAATCCACCTGATCATGGCGACTCAGCGGCCGTCCGTCGACGTGATCACCGGCGTCATCAAGGCGAACCTTCCGACCCGTATCTCCTTCGCGGTCACCTCGAAGATCGATTCGCGCACCATTCTCGGCGAGCAGGGGGCCGAGCAGCTCCTCGGCAAGGGCGACATGCTCTACATGCCTGGCGGCAAGCAGATCGCCCGCGTCCACGGCCCGTTCGTCTCCGACGAGGAAGTGCGCGCCGTCGCCGACCATTGGAAGGCGCAGGGCCGCCCCGACTACATCCAGGCGGTGACCGAGGAGCCCGAGGACGGCGGCTACATGTTCGAAGGCCAGCCGACCGGCGAGGACGATCCGGAGGCGCAGCTCTACCGCAAGGCGATCCAGACCGTGGCGGAGAGCCAGAAGGCTTCGACCTCCTACCTGCAGCGCCAGCTCCGCGTCGGCTACAACAACGCCGCCCGCCTGATCGAGCGGATGGAGAAGGACGGGGTGGTCAGCGCCCCCGACCATGTCGGCCGCCGCGAGGTGCTGGTCGATCCGGAGGGGCGGCCGCTTTAGGCAAGCTTGTCATCGGTTTCCGTATTGCACCCTCGCCATTTTGTGCCATTATGCGCGTGTCGAAGGAGCGTGAGCATGGACAGGCAGCGGCAGGATGAAGAGGTCGATCGCAATTACGAGGCTTTCAAGACCCTGCTCGCCTCCCTCCTCCCGGAGCACCGCGACCAGCTCGCGGTGATGCGCGACGAGCAGGTCGTCGGTTTCTTCGACACCCCGCGCGAGGCGCTCGAGTTCGCCTACGCGCGCTTCCCCGACGAGATATTCTCGATCCAGGACGTGACCGACGAACCGCTCGATCTCGGCTTCTGGTCGCATGCCGCTCATTGAGTGGCGGCGGGAGAGCCGGCGGATTCGTCTTCCCATCGTCATCCTGCAAGCACACCCGCTCACGGAGGTGCACGGGCTGACCGCCACGGCGTTGCTGGATACCGGCGCAACCCTTAGCGGCGTCGCGTATCGGATCGCCGCCGCTTTGGGGCTTCCGGGACGTGGCAAGATACCCATTTCGTCGGTGCACGGGGTTCGACAGGTCGAGCGCTTCGAGTTCCGGGTGGGGTTGACCCCGGACTATTCCCCACCCAGCACGCCGCGCTTTCCGTTCGTCCTTGACCAAGTCATCGGCTTGGGATTGTCGGATGCGTTCGAATTCGACGCCCTGCTCGGCATGGACGTGCTCGGGCAGTGTGATTTCGCGATGAACCGGCGCGGCGCCTGCCGGCTCGTCTTCGGCTAAGGGATCGGAACCCTCCGGGTTCAGTCGGCATTCAATCGAAGGCGCCTAGCCCGGCGCCGATTCCTGATCCACGGAGCCTTTCATGTCGCGTTTGAAGACGCTCGCTTTCGCCGCGATCCCCGCCGCGGCCGCTTTCGCCCTGCCGCCGGCGCCGTCGGTCGCCCAGGCCGCCTCGCCGATCGCCCAGGTCGAGGCGCATCTCCAGGCGGTGCAGACGATGACCGCCAATTTCGCGCAGACCGACAAGCGGGGACAGACGCTGTCCGGCGTGATGACCCTGAAGCGTCCGGGCCGGGTCCGGTTCGAATATCAGCGCGGGACCCCGTTTCTCGTCGTCGCCGACGGCAAGCGGCTCGCGATGATTGACTACGAGACCCGGCGGGTCGAAAGCTGGCCGATCGGCAACTCGCCGCTCGGCGTGCTGCTCAACGCCCGCCCCGATCTGTCGCGTATCGCCAAGGTCGCCCGCGACGACGCCCAGACCCTGCTCATTTCGGCACGCGATCCCAAACGTCCGGAGTTCGGAACCATCACGGTCGGTTTCGCCAAAGTCTCCGGAGCGCCTTCCGGGCTCATGCTGCAGGGCTGGACGATGCGCGATTCGCAAAACAACGTGACGACGGTGAAGCTCTCCGGCCAGCGTTTCAACGTCGCGGTCGCCGATTCGGCGTTCGGCTGGACCGATCCCCGCAAGCGCGGCCCGAAGGGATAGGGCCGAGCTCCAATCACCCAACCCATTCATCCGGGCGACAGGAACGGACGGCTACAGCTGTACTCGCGATTGCGGGAGGTCGCTGTCGGGATTTCCCCCTGTTGCCTGATACGGCACCCGCTGTCGTGCCTCGCGTGAACAACGCCTGGTTGGCCCCCGTTCCACGCCCCCGGAACGGGGGCCTTTGCATGAGCCGAGTTCACGAAGGCGCCCGTCCGCCAATCGACAGCCGCCGGCCCGGACGCTAATCCCCCGCCATGCCTGCCGCCCTGAAGATCGCTTCCTGGAACATCAATTCCGTCCGCGCGCGGCTCGGCATTGTCGAGCAGTTCCTGCGCGAGGAGCAGCCCGACCTTCTCTGCCTCCAGGAAACAAAGGTGTGCGACTCCGACTTTCCGGGCGAGATGTTCCGGCAGCTCGGCTACGGCCATCAGATCCTCTGCGGCCAGCGGATGCACCACGGAGTCGCGATCCTTAGCCGGCTCCCCGTCCGCGAGGAGGCGCGGCACGACTGGCAGGCGAACGGCGAGGCCCGGCATATCGGGGTCCGGCTGGAATGCGGGATCCGGGTCGAGAACGTCTATATCCCCGCCGGCGGCGATATTCCGGACCGCGAGGCGAATCCGAAGTTCGGACAGAAGCTCGACTTCCTCGACCGGATGACCGCCTGGTCGGAGAGCTGCGCCTGCCCGACGATCGTCGTCGGCGACTTCAACGTCGCGCCGCTCGAATGCGACGTCTGGAGCCACAAGCAGCTGCTCGGAGTCGTCAGTCACACGCCGATCGAGGTGGCGGCGCTGGCCCGGCTCCAGGCGAGCAACGACTGGGTCGATCTCGGCCGCCACTTCCATCCCGCGCCCAAGCGCCTCCACACCTGGTGGAGCTACCGTTCGCCCGACTGGACGAAGAACGACCGCGGCCGCCGGCTCGACCACATGTGGGCGACGCCCGACGTCGCCAGACAAGCCGTCGCGCACCATGTCCACGAGCCGTGCCGCAACTGGACGCGGCCTTCCGATCATGTTCCCCTGGTGACGGAATTCGAGATTTGAGCGGCGCGCGGGACGTCGCCCGCGGGATCGACGCTTTGCGTCGCGGCTGGCCGGTGGTCATCGGCGGCACCGCCTTCCTCGCCGTCGAGACCGCCGACGAAAGCAGCCTCGCCGCCTTCGACTCGCCCGCTCCGGCCGACATTCTCATCTCCGGGCACCGGGCGGTGACCTTGAAGCTCGCCAACCAGATCGAAGGCACGCCTACCGGCCCGGTCCGGATCCGGCGCTCCTCCTGGGTCGGGCTGTCCGAGGCGACGGCCATCGCCGATCCGGCCCTCGACTTGCGCAATCCACTCAAGGGGCCGTTCCAGGCCGTTCCGCTCGGCGCTCCGGACGCCATGGCAGCCGCGATCATTCTGGCGCGGCGCTCCGGCCTCCTGCCCGCCTTCTTCGTCGGCGGCAGCTCCGCCGAAGACGATGCCGTGCTCGAGGCCGGCGCGGTCGAGGTCTACGACCGAACGCCGAACCTCTCCATCGCCTCGCGGGCGAAGCTGCCCACCGCCGCGACGGAGCGGGGGGAGATCGTCGCCTTCCGTTCCGGCGAGGACAGCGCCGAGCACGTCGCCCTGCTGCTGGGTATGCCCAACGGAGACGCGCCGCTCGTCCGGCTGCACAGCGAATGCCTCACCGGCGACGCGCTGGGCTCGCTCAAATGCGATTGCGGCCCGCAGCTCGACTCGGCCTTGGCGGCCATCGCGGCCGCGGGCTGGGGAATTCTCCTCTACCTTCGGCAGGAAGGGCGGGGGATCGGCCTGGTCAACAAGCTGCGCGCCTACGCGCTTCAGGACCAGGGGTTCGACACGGTCGATGCGAATTTGCGCCTGGGCTTCGGCGACGACGAGCGAGACTTCGGTGTCGCCGCGGCGATGCTCCGGCTGCTCGGCCAAGGGGAGGTTCGCCTGCTCACCAACAATCCGCGCAAGGCGGAGGGTCTCGAACGCTCCGGCATCCACGTGATCGAGCGGGTGCCGCTGCGCGCCGGAGAAAATGCCCACAATGAAGGCTATCTCGCCACCAAGCGGTCGCGCAGCGGCCACCAGCTTTGACGTCACGACGTCAGACGAATGAGTTTTTACTTGAGTTTCAATGACTTGTGGCAAGTCATCAGCGGAGCTCGGCGAACCCTAGCCGCGGTTTCCGAACAGGGCGGTCCCAACCCGCACATGGGTCGCGCCGAGGGTTACCGCCGTTGGATAGTCCGCCGACATCCCCATGCTGAGGCCCGCGAGGCCGTTCCGCCGCGCCAGCTTGGCGAGAAGAGCGAAATAGGGGGCGGGCTCCAGGCCGGCCGGAGGAATGGCCATCAGGCCGGCGATCGCCAGGCCCGCCCGGCCGGCTCGGTCGAGAAGCGAGGGCAGGTCCGCGACCGCGCAGCCGCCCTTTTGCGGCTCGTCGCCGATATTGACCTGGACGAAGCAATCGGGCCGCCGCCCCGTCTTCGCAATCGCCGCCGCGACCGCCTCGATCAGCGACGGGCGGTCGATCGAATGGAGGCAGTCGAACAGCGTGACGGCATCGAGCGCCTTGTTCGATTGAAGGGAGCCGATGAGGTGGAGCCGGATGTCGGGCATTCCGTCGCGCAAGGCCGGCCATTTCTCCTGCGCTTCCTGGACTCGATTCTCGCCGAAGATCCGCTGGCCGGCCTCGATCAGCGGCCGGATCGCTTCGGCGGGATGGGTCTTGGAGACGGCGATCAGGGTCACGTCCTGCGCCGGCCGTCCGGCCAAATCGGCGGCGCGGCGGATCGAGTCCGTCACCGCCTCAAGCCGCTCGACCGTCGATGCATCGTCCATCGCGGCTGCTATAGGGGCCGCCATGCGCCGCCGCCACCCTCTGCCTCGCCTCTGGCTGATGACCGATGAGCGGCAAGGTGAAGGACTGTGGACGGCGCTTCAGCGCCTGCCCGCAGGCTCCGGGATCGTCTTCCGCCACTACCGGCTGGGCGGAGACGAGCGGCGCTTCCTGTTCGAGCGGGTCAAAGCCGTCGCACGCCGGCGGCGCCTGACCCTGATCGTCGCAGGGGAATGGCTGCCCGGAGCCGACGGAGTCCACAATCGGCGAGGGTCGGGCATCCGAACCGCTTCGGCCCATGACGCGGCGGAGCTTAGGGCCGCTCGGCGGAGCGCGGACCTCGTCTTCCTCGGCCCCGTCTACCCGACCCGGTCCCATCTCGGCGGCGCCGCCTTGGGTCCGGCACGCTTCGATCGGCTCGCCCGCCGTTCGACGGTGCCGGTGATCGCGCTAGGCGGAATGGATCGGGCGCGCTTCCGGGCGCTTCGCAACGCTTATGGCTGGGCGGGCATCGACGCGTGGAGCGACGGCACCGGCTAGAAGCGGAAGGCGGTGCCCACGAAGACGGCTTGGCTGTCGCGGCGCTGGTCCACGATCGGCTCGAGCCGGTCGCGCTGTATCTTGTAGCGGAGGCCGCCGGTCACATCGAGGTTGCGGGCGATCCGGTATGAGCCGCCGACTCCGACCGTATAGCTTTCCGGCTCCGCGACGATCCGCGGCGTGGTCGGGTCGGCGCGGGCGACGCCGGCCTCGGCCCGGGCGGTGAAGCGGTTGCCGGCGAAGCTCACGCCGACTTCCGCCGCCTCGCGGCCGCCGCGCACCGGTCCGCCCTTGACCCGGTCGACGTCGCCCGAGAGCGCGAAGCGCTTCCAGCCGAGCGAAACGCCGAGGCTGTAGACGGTCGGCGTGATCGCCGTGACCGGCGAGGCCGAAGGCTCTTCGGCGGCACGGCGTGCCGTCTCTGCCGGCATAGCCGAGCGGGCTCGGATCGCGACTCGCACCGCCTTGCTGTTCCCCACCGCGGTCGCGGCGGGAGTCAGCCGGAAGCTGTTCGCCTGAAGGCCGCGCCGGGCCAGCTCGGCGGCGAGGCGGGGATCGGAAACGGCCGGGGTGAAGGTGCCCGAGCGAAGCGAAACCGGGCTCGGTCTCAAGCTTCCGGGGCCGGAGACGGCAAGCGCGGGAGCGAGGACGAGCGAAAGCGCGACGACCGCCGCGCCCCCCATTCCCGCATTCGCACTGCGTCTCGTCACCCTGTTCGACTCCCGCTGTGAAGCCGATGTAATAGGCTGCGGCCTGACTAACCAGTGAACCGACGAAGCGATCCCCCGAATCCTCGGCGGCTGTTGCATCTTCTCCACAACTGTGGCGGCGGCGACAGCCGGGGACAGCCCAGCTGGCTGTCCCCTTCCCAGGCGGGAGGGGGTCGGTCAAATAGACTGTCGCCGTCGCGTCGCTAGGCTTGCCGCTCGCGCCGCGTTCCCTATAACGGCCCCGAACCTACGTTGTCTCGAGGACCCGAGTTTATGCGCGCTGTCTCTTTAGGCCTGGCGATCGCCTGCGCCGTCACCCTGTCGGGCTGCGAGTTCGTCCAGAACGACATCAACAAGACGCTGGGGCGCGCGCCGGCCAACCGCACCGCGCAGGCGGATCTCGCCGCGTCCAAGGTGACGACGATCGGGGTCAATGCCTATCTGTGGCGCGCGGCGCTCGAGACCCTGTCCTTCGCGCCGCTCACCCAGACCGATTCCAACGGCGGCGTGATCGTCACCGACTGGTACACCAACCCGGGAAGCCCGAACGAGCGGGTCAAGGTGACCGCTACCATCCTCGATCGCGACCTGCGTGCCGACGCGCTTCGCGTCGCCGCCTCCCGTCAGGTGATGCAGAACGGCAGCTGGGTCGATGCTCCGGTCGCCGCGGCGACGGTCCAGAAGCTGGAAGAGATCATCCTCACCCGCGCCCGCGACCTGCGCCGGAACGCCAGCGCCGGCTGAACCGGCTAAAGGAGCTTTTCGTCCCCATGGCAGCGCGCTTCAACCCGCTCGAGGCCGACGCGCACTGGCAGAAGGTCTGGGAGGAACGGGGCACCTTCCACGCTTCCGGCAGCGGCGATCGGCCCAAATCCTACGTCCTCGAGATGTTCCCCTATCCGTCGGGGCGCATCCACATGGGCCATGTGCGCAACTACACGATGGGCGACGTCCTCGCCCGCTACCGGCGGATGAACGGCTTCGACGTCCTCCACCCGATGGGCTGGGACGCTTTCGGGATGCCGGCCGAGAATGCGGCGATGGAGAAGAAGGTCCATCCCGGAGACTGGACCTGGTCCAACATCGACACGATGCGCGCCCAGCTCAAGCGGCTCGGCTTCGCGCTCGACTGGAGCCGCGAGCTCGCCACCTGCGACCCCTCTTATTACGGCCACGAGCAGGCCCTGTTCCTCGACCTCTACGAAGCGGGCCTCGTCTACCGCAAGGAAAGCGAGGTCAATTGGGACCCGGTCGACATGACCGTGCTCGCCAACGAGCAGGTGATCGACGGCCGCGGCTGGCGCTCGGGAGCGCTCATCGAGCGGCGCAAGCTTAGCCAGTGGTTCCTCAAGATCACCGACTTCGCCGAGGAGTTGCTCGACGGGCTTGGCAAGCTTGACCAGTGGCCCGACAAGGTGCGGCTGATGCAGGAGAATTGGATCGGCCGGAGCCGCGGCCTCCGCTTCCGCTTCGAGCTCGCGTCCCATCTTCCCGGGATCACCGGCTTCGAGGTGTTCACCACCCGGCCCGACACCATCTTCGGCGCCAGCTTCGCGGCGATCGCCCCCGATCACCCGATCGCCGCCGCCGTGGCCGAGCATGATCCGGCGCTCGCCGCCTTCATCGACGAGTGCAAGCGCGGCGGCACCACCGCGGCCGAGCTGGAGACCGCGGAGAAGAAGGGCTTCGACACCGGTTTGAAGGTGCTCCATCCCTTCGATCCGGCCTGGAAGCTGCCGCTCTACGTCGCCAATTTCGTGCTGATGGACTACGGCACCGGCGCCGTCTTCGGCTGCCCGGCGCACGACCAGCGCGACCTCGACTTCGCCCGCAAATACGGCCTTCCCGTCACCCGCGTGGTGGCCCCCTCGCCCGAGGAAGCGGCCGAGCCGATCGGCGAGGAGGCCTATGTCGGCCCCGGGCGGCTGGTGAACAGCCGCTTCCTAGACGGCCTCGAGGCGGAGGACGGCATTCACGAGGTGATCGGCCGCGCCGAGGACGACGGCTGGGGCCAAGGCACCACCGTCTGGCGTCTTCGCGACTGGGGCGTTTCGAGGCAGCGTTACTGGGGTACCCCGATCCCGATCGTCCATTGCGAGGCCTGCGGACCGGTGCCGGTGCCGCGCGAGTCGCTTCCGGTGGTGCTTCCGGAGGACGTCAGCTTCGACATCCCCGGCAATCCGCTAGACCGCCACCCGAGCTGGAGCCGGGTGGCCTGCCCCGGCTGCTCCGGCGAGGCACGGCGAGAGACCGATACGCTCGATACCTTCGTCGACTCGTCCTGGTATTTCATCCGCTTCGCAAGCCAGCCGAAGGACAAGCCGTTCGACAAGGCCGAGGCCGAGGCCTGGCTTCCGGTCGGCCAGTATATCGGCGGGGTCGAGCATGCGATCCTCCATCTCCTCTACGCCCGCTTCTGGACGCGGGCGTTGAAGCGGATCGGGCGGCTCGACATAGACGAGCCGTTCCAGGGGCTGTTCACCCAGGGAATGGTCACCCATGAAACGTACCAGTTGCGGATTGAAAGGGACGCGACCCAGGACGAGTTCAGCAAGCTTGGATCAGAGACAATCACTGACCTGAAGTGGCTTTCGCCTGAAGAAGTCGATCGCGCGGGAGACAAGTGCGTGGAACGGGCGACCGGTCTTCCCGTGAGGATCGGCCGGGTCGAGAAGATGTCGAAGTCGAAGCGCAACACCGTCGATCCCGAGCCGATCGTCGACCAATACGGCGCCGACGCGGTGCGCTGGTTCATGCTCTCCGACAGCCCGCCCGAGCGCGACCTGGAATGGAGCGAGAGCGGGATCGAGGGCAGCTGGCGCTTCGTGCAGCGGCTTTGGCGGCTCGCCGACGCCGAGGCGGACCGAGGCGGCTCCTCGTGGCTGGCCACCGACGAGGGCGGCGATCCCGCGCTCGATCGCAAGCTCCACCGCACGATCGCCGCGGTCGGCGCGAATATCGAAGCTTTGGCCTTCAACAAGGCGGTGGCGAACGTCTACGAGCTGACCAGCACGATCGAGAAGGCCGCCCCTTCGCCGTCGCGAAGCCGGGCGGTGGAGGCTCTCGTCCGGCTCGTCGCCCCGATGGTCCCTCACCTCGCTGAACAGGCCTGGACGGTGCTCGGCGGCGAGGGGCTCATCGCCGAGGCCGAATGGCCTCAAGCGGATCCGGCTCTGCTCGTGGAGGATGAGGTGACGATCGCGATCCAGGTCAACGGTAAGCTGCGCGACACGCTCACCGCGGCGAAAGGCGCTTCCCGGGAGTCGCTCGAGGCGATGGCCCTCGCTTCCGACAAGGTCGCTCGAAGCCTGGAAGGCCGGTCGCCGCGCAAGGTGATCGTGGTCCCTGACCGTCTCGTGAACGTCGTCGCATGAGGAGCGCCATCGCCATCGCCCTCGCGCTCCTGCTCGCCGGATGCGGCCTTCGACCGCTTTATTCCGGAGGCGCGTCCGGCCAGGTCGCGCAGACGCTTCGCGGCGTGACCATCGGCCCCGTGGCAGGCCGGGCCGGGTGGCTGGTGCGTAGCGCGCTGCAGGATCGGCTCCATGCCGGCTCTGGACCGGCGCGCTACCGCCTCGACATCGTTCTCGACGACGATATTACCGGCTTCGGTATCCGCTCCGACGATGCCGTGACCCGGGAGCGGCGGGCGCTTCGGGCGCGCTACCAGCTGGTCGAGATCGGCAAGGGCACGGTGGTGCTCGACGCCACGGCAGGCTCCGACGTCGGAATCGACGTGGTGAGCTCCGAATATGCCACCGTCGCCGCCGAGCGGACCGCGCTGGAACGCCTGTCCCAGGAGGTCGCGGACCAGATCGTCACCCGGGTCGCACTCTACGCCTCCCGCTCCGCCCCCCGCCGGTGAAAGCGAACCGGCCCCAGATCGAGCGGGCCCTTGGCACTCCCGGCGAGGCCGCCTTCTTCCTTCTCTACGGACCCGACGATTCAGGCTCGCGGTCGCTTCTCAAGCGGCTCGCCGACGCCGTCGGCAAGGGCGCGGAGCGGGTCGATCTCGCCGGCGCCGAGCTGCGCGGCGATCCGGCCCGGCTGGCCGACGAAGCCGCTTCGATCTCGCTGTTCGGCGATCCGCGCTACATCGTCGTCGATCCGGCCGGCGACGAAAGCCTGGCTGCGGTCGAGGCCCTGCTCGAGGCGCCGGCCGCCGGCAACCCGGTCGTCCTCCTCGCCGGCGCCCTGAAGCCCGCCTCGAAGCTACTCAAGCTGGCGCTGGCCCAGCCGCGCGCCCTCGCCTTCGCGAGCTACGTTCCCGAAGGACAGGAGGCGGAACGCATTGCCGCCGACATGGCGCGGGAGCGCGGCCTCATCGTCCAGTCCGGAGTCGCCCGCCGACTTGCGGAAAGCTGCGGCGGCAATCGCGCCGTCCTCGCCCAGGAGGTCGCCAAGCTCGCCCTTTACCTCGACGCCTCGCCGGAACAGGCGCGGCCGCTCGATCACGAGGCGCTCGACGCGGTCGGCGCCGCCGCCGAGGAGGGCGATCTTAGCCGCCTCGTCGACAGCGTCGGAGGCGGCGACCCGCAAATGCTTCAGGCCGAGCTGCTCCGTCTCGCCAGCGAGGGCATAGTCGGAATTCCGCTGATCCGCGCGGTGCTCCGCCGGATGAGCCTCCTCGCCCGCCTGCGAGCCCAGGTCGAACGCGGTGGAAGCGTCGATGCCGTCATGGCGTCACAAGGCAAGGCTTTGTTCTGGAAGGAGAAAAACTCCGTTGCCCAGCAATTGCGGCGATGGCGCTCCGATTTGATCGCCAAGAGCGTCAACCGCCTCGTCGAGGCCGAGCGCCAGTTGAAGGCCTCCGGAGGCCTCGGCCCGGTGGCGGTGGACGAGGAGCTGTTCACCATCTGCCGTCAGGCCGCGCGGCTGCGGTAAGAGGCAATCCTCCCCTGAAAGGGGAGGGGACCGCCGCCGAAGGCGGCGGTGGAGGGGTATCAGCCTCTCCGGATACGCTGACACCCCTCCGTCAGCCCTGCGGGCTGCCACCTCCTCTCGAAGGAGAGGATCATTCCAGCTAGATCTTCTCGCCGCTGAGCCGCTGGCAGATCATGTCGAGCTGGTCGAGCGTCGAATATTGGAGCGAGACGGCGCCGCCGTCGGGCCGGTGAGCGATCTGGACCTTGAGGCCCAGCATGTCGCCGAGCTGCCGCTCGAGCGCCTCGATGTCCGCGCTGGCGCCTTTATATTCCAGCTTGGACTGGCGCTCCCGCCCCGGCTTGCCGAACTTCGCGAGCTTTTCCGTCTCGCGAACCGACAGGCCGCGCCGCACCACCTCCTGGGCCAGGGCTTCCGGATCGAAGGCGGTGACGAGCGCCCGAGCATGCCCCATCGAGAGCTCGCCGCCCCCTAAGAGCGCCTTGACGCCATCCGGAAGCTCAAGCAATCTTAAGAGGTTAGCGACATGGCTGCGCGATTTGTGGACGAGCTGCCCGAGTTCCTCCTGGGTGTGGCCATACTCGCCGATCAGCCGCTTATAAGCCTCCGCCTCCTCGATCGCGTTCAGATCGCGGCGCTGAATATTCTCGAGCAGCGCCACTTCGAGCGTTTCGGAGTCGCTGAACTCCCGGACGATGACCGGGACTTCGTGGAGACGCGCACGTTGGGCGGCGCGCCAGCGGCGCTCGCCGGCGACGATCTGGTAGCGATGCCCGTGCGGCCGCACGACGATCGGCTGGATCAAGCCGCGGGTTCGGATCGAGGCGGCGAGCTCCTCGAGCGCCTCCTCGTCGAAATGCCTTCGGGGCTGGTCGAGGTGCGGCTCGATCGACGAGACCGGCATGATCTGGATTCCGCCCCGGCCGGGAGGAGGACCGCCGGACACCGGAGTCTCCTGCGCCACCTCGCCGAGCAGCGAGGAGAGGCCGCGACCGAGGCCCGACGGGCGGCGGCGGCCAGGCGGCGGATCGTCGCTCATGCCGCGGCGGCCGGCTTGGGGAGCCGCCCGATCAGCTCGCGGGCGAGCGCGATATAGGCTTCCGAGCCTGGGCAGCGATGGTCGTAGATCAGCGCCGGTATGCCATGGCTCGGCGCTTCGGAGAGGCGCACGTTGCGCGGAATCACCGTTTCGAAGACGACCTTGCCGAGGCAGGCGCGGACGTCGTCGGCGACCTGCGAGGAAAGATTGTTCCTGCGGTCGAACATGGTCAGCGCGACGCCGAGGATGGAAAGCTCCGGATTGAAGCGGGCCCGGATCCGCTCGATTGTCTGGAGCAATTGGCTGAGCCCCTCGAGCGCGAAGAATTCCGTCTGGAGCGGCACCAGGATCGACTGGGCGGCGACGAGCGCGTTGATGGTCAGCAGGCCGAGCGAGGGCGGACAGTCGATCAGGCACACGTCCCATCGCGCGGTCCCGGGCCCGTCGAGCGCCTTGTCGAGACGGTGGGTCCGTTCCTCGAGCGCGACGAGCTCGATCTCCGCGCCGGATAGATCGACCGTGGCTGGAACCAGGTCGAGCCTCGGCACCCGCGTGGGAATCGCCGCCTCCTCCACCGCGGCGCCGCCGGTGAGTACGTCGTAGCTCGACCGGTCGCGCTGGGCATGGCCTATGCCGAGGCCGGTCGAGGCGTTGCCCTGCGGATCCAGATCGACGAGCAGCACCCGCCACCCCGTCGCCGCGAGCGCGGTAGCGAGGTTGATCGCCGTCGTGGTCTTGCCCACGCCGCCCTTCTGGTTGGCAACGGCAATGCGGATCATCGGGCGCGCTTCCCCTTTTCCCTGCGGCTGACTCCTCGAGCGACGATGATCTGGGCGTCGGCGTCGGTGAGGCTCGGTTCGAGACGGAACTCACCCTGCCATGAAGCGCACGCCGCTTCCAGTTCGGACTTCGCATTGCGTCCCTTGGGAAGCAGCCAGAGGGTGTCGGCAGACGCAAAGCGCGAGCCGATCGTGAGCAGCTTGTCGAGCGGGGCGAAAGCGCGCGCGGAGATGACGTCATAGCGCCGCTCCGGAAGGGCTTCGGCTTTGGCGCAGTGGATCTCGACCTTTTCCTGAACGCCGAGTATTTCCGCGGCGCGGTGAAGGAATTCCACGCGCAGCTTCCGGACCTCGACCAGGGTCACTCTCGCCTCGCCGAGCCGTGCCACGATCAAGCCGGGAAAGCCGGCGCCCGTTCCGAGATCGATCCAGCTTGAGGCGGATGGGGCGAAGCGGAGAAGCTGGGCGGAATCCCAGATATGTCGGCTCCACAGATCGTCGAGCGAAGCTTGAGACACGAGGTTCTGACGGCGGTTCTCCTCGACCAGCAGCTGTCCGAAAGCCTCCAGGTCGGACGATGTTTCACGTGAAACATCCAGCCACTCCGGAGGAAAGGGGCCGCCGCTCATGCCGCCTTCCTTCTCGCCTGCACCAGAATGGCGGCGAGCGCTGCCGGCGTGATACCCCTGATCCTCGATGCGGCCCCCAGCGTCTCGGGCCGCGCTGCGGCCAAGCGCTCAATCATCTCCACCGACAAACCCGGCACCGCCGCGTAATCGATTTCTGCGGGCAGTCGGACGGCCTCGTCGGCGCGGAGGCGCGCGATCTCCGCCGCTTGCCGTTGGACATAGGGCGCATAGCGATGATCCTCTATCGCCTCCCTGAGCAGCGCAGCGCCGATCTGCGCCGCTTCCGGGAGGAGGCGCTTGATCCCTGCCTCGTCCACTTCCGGGAAGCGGAGCCAGTCGGCCAGGCTTCGCGCTCCGCCGTCGTCGCGGACTCGCATTCCAGCCGATCCAAGCTCTGCCGAGGTACGCGGGCCCGCGAGCAGCCGCTCCAGCCGCATACGCTCGCCTTGCCGCCGCTCGAAATGCGCGCGACGCTTGGGGCCGACGCACCCGGCGGCAATCGCCAGCGGCGTAAGCCGCGCCTCCGCATTGTCCGCTCGAAGACGAAGCCGGAACTCGGCGCGCGCGGTGAGCATCCTGTAGGGCTCGGTGACACCCTGAAGCGTTAGGTCGTCGATCATCACACCGATATAACTGGAGCTGCGGTCGAACCGCACCGGCTCCCGGTCTAGCGCCGAGGCGGCGGCGTTGACCCCCGCGACGAGCCCCTGAGCGGCGGCCTCCTCGTAGCCGGTCGTGCCATTCACCTGCCCGGCGAGGTAGAGGCCCTCGACCGCTTTCGACTGGAGTGCGGAATCGAGCGCGCGGGGATCGACATGGTCGTACTCGACCGCATAGCCGGGCTGTACGATCTCGGTTCGTTCCAGGCCTGCAATGCTGCGGATCATGTCGCGCTGCACATCCTCCGGCAGCGAGGTCGAGATTCCGTTCGGGTAGACGGCCGAGTCGCCGATCCCCTCGGCCTCGAGGAAGATCTGGTGGCCGTCGCGATCACCGAAACGGTGAACCTTGTCCTCGATCGAGGGGCAGTAACGCGGCCCGACGCCGCTTATCTCTCCGGCGAAAAGGGGCGATCGGTGGAGGTTGTCGCGAATGATCCGGTGCGTTTCCGGGCTTGTGCGGGTGATTGCGCAGAAGAGCTGCGGGGCTGGTCGCCCCTCGCTCATCGGAGACATCGTCCAGTCTTCGCAGTCGGATTCCTGCCGTTCGAGGGCGCCCCAGTCGATCGTCCGTCCATCCAGCCGCGGCGGAGTGCCGGTCTTCAGCCGCCCAAGCGGGAAATCGAGCGCTCGCAATTGGCCCGCAAGTTCGGTGGCGGCACGCTCCCCGATCCGGCCGCCCGTCCGGTGGCTCATGCCGAAGTGGAGCTTGGCGCCGAGAAACGTCCCGGTAGCGAGCACCACCGCGCGCGCCTCCAGCGATGAGCCGTTGCCCAGCGTAACGCCCGTCACCCGCGGCCCTTCGATGCGAAGCGCAGCGACTTCGCCCTCCACCACCGTTAGCCCCGGCTGCGCCTCCAGCGCGTCTGCAATGAAGGCGCGGAACAGACGGCGGTCAGCTTGTACGCGCGGCCCACGCACCGCCGCGCCTTTGCTGGCGTTGAGCATACGGTAGTGGATTCCGGCCGCATCGGCGGCGCGGCCCATAAGCCCGTCAAAGGCGTCGACCTCGCGAACGAGGTGACCCTTGCCGAGGCCGCCGATCGCCGGATTGCACGACATTGCGCCGATCTGCGCGCGCGAGAAGCTCACCAGGGCAACGGAGGCACCCATCCGCGCTGCAGCGGCAGCGGCCTCGCAACCCGAATGGCCGCCGCCGACGACGATGATATCGAACCGGCCGCTCATCAAGCTGCCCTACTGTTCCACGTGGAACATGTCACTTCCCGATGCAGAACGTCCCGAACAACGCATCCAGCATGTCCTCCACACCGCCGCGCCCGGTGACCCGATCGAGGCCGTTCCGGGCCTGCCGTAAGCCCTCAGCTCGGATGAGCAGGTCTTCCGACCCGCGCGCTTCGGCCAGACCTGCCATCGCTACCGCCAGGGCGCCGCGATGGCGGGCGTTGAGTGCAACGTCGCCCTCCGCGGGGAGCAGCCTCGCCGCCCGCTTCGTGATCATTTCTACGAGCGGGCCTAGTCCTTCTCCCGTCGCCGCCGAAATATGCAACTCCGCGTCCGGATCGCGAGGGCTGATGTCGCACTTCGATTGAACGAGAATCGACCGCTCCGGAACGGGGCATGCGGCCGCCGGCCCGAGCCACAGGATCAGGTCGGCCGCCTCAAGCTGGCGACGCGCGCGTTCTATGCCCGCGCGTTCGACCGCATCTTCGCTGTCCCGCAGGCCTGCGGTATCGACGAGCAGGAATGGATTCCCCGCAATCGCCACCGGCGCTTCGAGCACGTCCCGGGTCGTCCCTTCCACCGGTGAGGTGATAGCGACGTCACGTCCGCACAAGACATTGATTAAAAGCGACTTTCCGGCATTTGGCGGACCCGCCACGACGATTCGGACGCCGTCACGCAGGCGTTCCGCGGGAGGCCGGCGGATCGCCTCGTCGATTTCCTCGAAGAGGATCTCCAACTCCTCGGCCCACGTCGGAGGAAGGCCCTCGCCCACCTCGCCCTCGTCCGAGAAATCGATCGCAGCCTCCAGGCTCGCGGCGAGTGCGAGAATCCTCGCCTGCCAAGCAGCGACGCGGCGGCTTAGCGCGCCGCCGGCCAGCGCCAGCGCCGAGCGCCTCTGCGATTCGGTCTCGGCGGCGAGGAGGTCTGCGAGGCCTTCGGCTTCCGCAAGGTCGAGCCGGCCGTTCTCGAACGCGCGTCGGGTAAATTCCCCGGGTTCCGCCGGACGCAGCCCTTCGACTCGGGACAGGGCGGAGAGCACCGCCGCCACCACCGCCCGGCCGCCGTGGAGATGGAGCTCCGCCACGTCCTCCCCAGTCGCGCTGGAAGGGCCTGGAAAGCGCAGGACAAGCGCCCGGTCGAGCGGCTCGCCGCCCTCGCCGCGCAGCTCGGCCAGGGTCGCCATCCGCGCCGTCGGAAGCTTGCCCGCAAGGCGCCGCAACGCCAGGTCCGCGCTGGGCCCGCTGATCCGCACCACCGCAATTCCCGCCGGCGGGCTTCCGCTCGACAAGGCGTAGATCGTATCAGCCGTCACGCCGGCCGCTCATCCCCTCCAGCATAGCCTTCCACATCGCCGTTCCGGCCTCGCTCATCGGGCCCCAGCTCCGGGCGAGGTCGGCGAAGCTTTCCGGGGACATGCCCTCGGTCACCGCCTTCTTCATCGTCTCGACATAGGCGTCGTGGACCGGACTTAGATCCGGAAAGCCGAGGAAGCGCCGCGCCTCCTCGGGCGTGCAGTCGACATCGACGCTGATCTTCATGGGCTTCGCTCCTGTTGCCGCCTTCTTCTATGTGTATAGAGGCGGCGGCAGACAAGAAGGAGGCCGCATGGCGACGATCGCGATAGACACGCTCGACGGCGACGGCCGCTTCGAGGCCTATGTCGCAGAGCCGGAAGGCGAGCCTCGGGCCGCGATCGTCGTCATCCAGGAGATATTCGGGATCAACGAGGGCATCCGCCGCAAGTGCGACCGGTGGGCGGAAAAGGGCTATCTGGCGATCGCGCCGGACCTGTTCTGGCGGCTCCAGCCCGGCGTGGAGCTCGATCCCGACGTGGAGAGCGAGTTCAAGCAGGCGCTCGAGCTGATGGGCCGGTTCGATCAGGACCAGGGGATCGCCGACATCGAGGCGACGATCCGAGCCGCCCGCGCTCGGCTGGGCGGCGGCGGAGACGGGAGCGCGGGGAAGGTCGGCGTGGTCGGCTACTGCCTCGGCGGGCGCCTCGCCTTCATGACCGCGGCGCGCACCGACACCGACGCCAGCGTCGGCTATTATGCGGTCGGGCTTCCCGACCTGCTCTCCGAGAAGAACGCCATCGCGCGTCCGCTCATGCTCCACATCGCCGGTGCCGATCACTTCGCTACTCCGGACCAGCAGCAGGTCGTACACGAGGGCCTCGACGACCATCCGCGGGTGACCCTGTGCGACTATCCGGGCGAGGACCACGGCTTCGCCGCCGAAATGGGCAAGCGGCGAAGCGAGGAGGCGGCGCAGCGCGCCGACCGCCGAACCGAGGATTTCTTCGCGGAGCATCTCGGGTGACCGATCCCTATGCCTACGTTCTTCGCGAGACCGGCGGACCCGAGGCGCTCAGCGCCGATCATATCGACGTCCCCCGGCCGGGGCCCGGCGAGGTGCTGGTGCGTCACGAGGCGGTCGGGCTGAACTTCATCGACACCTACCACCGCTCCGGGCTCTACAAGCTTCCCCTGCCATCGGGGCTGGGAAGCGAGGCCGCCGGGATCGCCGAGGCGATCGGCGAGGGCGTCAGCGGCTTCAGAGAGGGCGACCGGGTCGGCTATTTCACCGGGCCGCTCGGCGCCTATGCCACGCACCGCACGATCGACGCCGACCGGCTGGTGAAGCTTCCGGACGCGATCGGCGCCGAGCAGGCCGCCGCCGCGATGCTGAAGGGCTGCACGGCGGAATATCTGGTCGAGCGCTGCGCCCGGGTTCAGCCCGGGGAGGCCGTGCTCGTCCACGCGGCAGCCGGCGGAGTCGGCTCGATCCTGGTGCCGTGGCTCAAGCATGTCGGCGCTACGGTCATCGCGCATGCCGGCGACAGTCGGAAGGCGGCGGCCGCCAAGGCGCTCGGCGCCGACCACGCCCTGTGCTGCCCGATGGACACACTGGCCGCGGAAGTGCGGGCGCTGACCGCCGGCAAGGGCGTGCCGATCGTGCTCGACGGGGTCGGCGCGGCGAGCTGGGCCGCCTCCCTCGCCTCGGTCGCCCGGCGCGGCCTGGTGGTGACCTACGGCAATGCGTCGGGACCCGTCCCGCCCTTCACGCCGCTCGACCTCCTCGCCGCCGGATCGATCTTCGTCACCCGCCCGACGCTGGGCGATTATTGCGGTACCGCCGAGGAGATGCGCGCCGCTGCGGCGCGTTTGTTCGAGCTGATCGAAAAAGGGGTGCTGGACATAAAGATCGGAGCGACCTTCCCGCTCCTCAAGGCGGCGGATGCCCACCGGGCGATCGAGAGCCGGACGACGACGGGATCGACGGTGCTACTGCCGTAAGGTCGATCTCATTTGGCGCTGAAGCACCGCTCTCCTAGGCGTCCTGCTGAACGTGTTTCAGCATCCAGGCTCGAGCCGCCTTGCGGGCGGAGAACTACACCCTGAAACAAGTTCAGGGTGACGACCGTGCCAGGGGCTCGGCATGCGACTTCAACCTAAACCGCCCGAGTTTCAAACCCCGAAGACGGTCCTTAGCCCAAGCACGTGCTCGCCGCCGACCCACCCTTCGTAGATCATCTTGGCGGCGACGTAGAGGATCACGGCGAGGCCGATATAATTGATCCAGTGATAACGCTGGATCAGCTTCGCCACGTAATTGGCGGCGAATCCCATGAACAGCACCGAGAAGGTCAGCCCGACGAAGAGGAGCGCCGGATTGTCGCGTGCGATCGACGCGACGAGAAGAACGTTGTCGAGGCTCATCGATAGGTCGGCCAGAGTGATCTGGATGGCGGCGCGAAGCAGGCTCTTGCTGCGCGGCGGCCCTTCCACGATCGCCGTGTCGGGATCGTCCGCGTCGACCGCCGGCTTCGGGCGGAGCTCGCGGAACATGTTGTAGGCGACCCAGAGCAGGAGCAGCCCGCCGGCGAAGACGAGTCCGGTGACCTTGAGCAACTGGGTTGCGATGACGGCGAAGACGATGAGGAAGATCAGCGCCATGCCGACGCCGAACATCAGGACCTTTCGGCGGTCCTTGGCCGGCAGGCCGGAGGCGAGCGAGCCCATGATGACGACGTTGTCGCCGGCCATGGTCAGGTCGCCGACGATGATCTGGCCGAGGCTGGCCAGCCCCGTCGGGGTGAAGATGCCGGAGAAGTTGAACATGCTGCCTCCGCCCCTTGCCGGGTGCTAGGAGTTCATCGAGTTGAAGAAGTCCTCGTTCGACTTGGCGTCCTTCATCTTGTCGAGAAGGAACTGCATCGCGTCGACGGTCCCCATCTGCATGAGGATCCGGCGAAGCACCCACATCTTGGCAAGCGTGCCCTGGTCGACGAGCAGCTCCTCCTTGCGGGTTCCAGACTTGCCGACGTCGAGCGCCGGGAAGATGCGCTTGTCGGCGACCTTACGGTCGAGCACGATCTCGGAATTGCCGGTGCCCTTGAACTCCTCGAAGATCACTTCGTCCATCTTCGAGCCGGTATCGATCAGCGCGGTGGCGATGATCGAGAGCGATCCGCCTTCCTCGATGTTTCGCGCCGCGCCGAAGAAGCGCTTGGGGCGCTGTAGGGCGTTGGCGTCGACGCCGCCCGTCAGCACCTTGCCGGAGCTCGGCACCACCGTGTTGTAGGCGCGACCGAGGCGGGTGATCGAATCGAGCAGGATGACGACGTCCTTCTTGTGCTCGACCAGGCGCTTGGCCTTCTCGATCACCATCTCGGCGACCTGGACGTGGCGCTGCGCCGGCTCGTCGAAGGTCGAGGAGACGACCTCGCCCTTCACCGAACGCTGCATGTCGGTCACTTCCTCCGGCCGCTCGTCGATGAGGAGGACGATCAGGAAGACCTCGGGATGGTTGTCGGTAATCGCTTTTGCGATGTTCTGGAGCAGCACGGTCTTGCCGACCCGCGGCGGTGCGACGATCAAAGCGCGCTGGCCCTTGCCCTGCGGCGAAACGATGTCGATGACCCGCGCCGACTTGTCCTTCTGGGTGGGATCAGCGCTGTCGAGGGTGAGCTTCTCGTCCGGGTAGAGCGGCGTCAGATTGTCGAAATTGACGCGGTGGCGGACCGCATCGGGATCGTCGAAATTGACCTTCGCGAGCCGAGTCAGGGCGAAATAGCGCTCGCCATCCTTGGGCCCGCGGATCTCGCCTTCGACGGTGTCGCCGGTACGCAGTCCGAACTTCCGCACCTGGTTCGGGGCGATGTAGATGTCGTCCGGGCCGGCGAGATAATTGGCCTCGGGCGAGCGCAGGAAGCCGAAGCCGTCGGGGAGCACTTCGATCGTGCCCATGCCCATGATCTCCTGGCCGTTCTCGGCCTCGACCTTGAGGATCGAGAACATCAGCTCCTGCTTGCGGAGCGTCGACGCGCCCTCGATGCCCAGCTCTTCGGCCAGGGCGACAAGCTCTGCGGGGGATTTCTGCTTGAGGTCTTTGAGATGCATTGAGAATACTCGAAATCTGGAATGGTCGTCCGGCCGCGCGGGGAGGATAGAGGTGGCGGCTGGGCTGCCCACGCGGACGGCGGGCGAACGACCGTGAGAGCGTTAGGCTCCGGTAAAATCTTAGTCAACGCACTTCCGTCGTCCCAGCGAAGGCTGGGACCCCAGGGGGGTGGAAGGCGCGGTGTTCTCCACCCCCTGGTGCCCCAGCCTTCGCTGGGGCGACGGAGAAGGTCAGAACGGCTTCACGATGACCAGGACGACGATCATGATCACGGCGATTCCCGGCACTTCGTTCATCAGTCGGAGCGCCTTGCCGCCGACCGGCCGCTCGCCGCGGGCGAGCTTTCGGCCGTAGCCCACCATCCAGCCGTGATAGGCCGAGAGGAGGAGGACGATCAGGAACTTGAGCTGGAACCAGCCCATCGTCCAGGCCTGGAGGGTCCACATCAGCGACAGTCCGAACAGCCAGACGAGGATCATTGCCGGGGTGATGATGATCGTGCGCAGCTTGCGCTCGCGCTCGATCCACTTCTTCTCCTCGGCCGAGCCGGGCGGCGATTCCTGGTGGTAGATGTAGAAGCGCGGAAGCATGAACAGCCCCGCGATCCAGAAGATCACGAAGATGACATGGCCCGCCTTGATCCAGGCGTAGGTCAAGCTGAGCGCCGCATCGAGGCCATCGATCACCGGCGCACCAGCTGGATCAGCTGCTCGACATTGGCGATCGGCGTGTCCGGCAAGATGCCATGCCCCAGGTTGAAGACGTGCGGCCTCCCCGCAAGCGTAGATAGGATGCGCTCCACCGCATTTTCAAGCGCCTCGCCCCCCGCAATCAGCGCAAGCGGGTCGAGATTGCCCTGGACCGGCATTCCGTCCGGGAGGACCGAATCGGCCCAGGCCGGGTCGACCGTCTCGTCGAGGCCGATCGCGTCGACCCCGGTCTCGCGGGCATAAGCCGGGAGCTTGCCGCCCGCGCCCTTGGGGAATCCGATCACCGGCACATCCGGATGCCGAGCTTTAAGGCCGGCGACGATCCTGGCGGTCGGCGCGATCACCCATTGTTCGAACTGCGCGGGCGAAAGGCTGCCCGACCAGCTGTCGAACAGCTGGACCGCCTCTACTCCCGCTTCGATCTGGCGGGAGAGATAGTCGACCGTCATCCCGCCGATCGCGTCGACCAGGGCCTGGAAGGCTCCAGGATCGCGATAGGCATAGCGCCGGGCCTCGCCCTGCTCCTTGCTGCCCTGGCCCGCCACCATGTAGGTGGAGACCGTCCACGGGCTCCCAGCGAAGCCCAGGAAGGTGGTGCTCTCCGGAAGCGCGGCCGCGACTTTCTCCACAGTGGCGTAGACGGGCTCGAGACGGGCCGGAACGCGGCCCAATGCGTCCAGCGCCGAGTCGCAAAGCGGCGGCGAAAGACGGGGCCCCTCACCGGCCTCGAAGCGCAGGTCCTGGCCGAGCGCGAACGGCACCATCAATATGTCGGAGAACAGGATCGCGCCGTCGAATCCGAACCGGCGGATCGGCTGGAGGGTCACCTCGGCGGCCGACGGCGGATCGGTGGCGAGATCCAGGAAGCCTCCCTTCTCCGCCCGGAGCGCGCGATATTCCGGTAGGTAGCGTCCCGCTTGGCGCATCAGCCAAATCGGTGTTTTCTCTGCCTTTTTCCCTTTCAGGACGCCGAGCAGCGGCTTTTTTGAGGCAGGCATCGGCAGGCAAGGCTCCCCCTCTTCTCTTACTTAGATTCTTATAAGAGAGAGTTTGTAGTAAGCAGTAGGCAGGCGGAAGACGGGGTTTATTGGCTTCACCCGGAATTGCAAACAGCTTGACTCGTCGGGGGCCACGCAGGGCCGCGGAGTCGCGGCCGCTTTCCCCGCAATCCACAGCCGGGCGTTGAGAAGTTCTTCACCTTTGCGAATCTGTGGATGGACGGCGGGCGAACGGGGGCAAAGCCTGTCCTTGCAAGCGCCCCGAGGGTTCCGCTAGCGAATCCCACATGCTTATCCACAGGCGCTCCTGATGCCCTCGGGCCTCAACCTCCATCTCCTGTCGGATTCGACCGGCGAGACTCTCGAGCTGATCGCCAAGGCCTGCCTCGCCCAGTTCGAGGGGGTGGAGATGAAGCAGCATCTCTGGCCGATGGTTCGCTCGGAGGGCCATCTCGAACGGGTCCTGGACGACGTCGAGCGGCGCCCAGGGCTGGTCCTCTACACGCTGGTGAACAGCACCATTCGCCGCGAGCTGGAGCAGAAGTCGCGCCGCCGCGGGATCCACGCCGTCTCGGTGCTCGATCCGGTCGTCCATGCCCTTTCCGCGGTTCTCGGTCAGGAGGCCAAAGGACGGCCCGGGCGCCAGCACGCGCTCGACGCGGCTTATTTCGCCCGGGTCGACGCGATCCAGTTCACCATCGCCCATGACGACGGGATCGGCTCGGAAAATTGGGAGGAAGCCGACATCATCCTCGCCGGGGTGTCGCGCACGTCGAAGACCCCGACGGCCATTTACCTCGCCAACCGGGGCTACAAGACCGCCAACATCCCGCTCGTTCCGGAAGCGCCGCCGCCGCCGAACCTGTTCAGCCTCCGCCACCCGCTGGTCGTCGGGCTGACAACCAATCCGGAGCGGCTGATCCAGATCCGCCGGAACCGCCTGCTCGCGCTCAACCAGGCGCCGGAGACGGATTACGTCGATCTCGATGCGGTCAACGCCGAGCTCGGCTTCGCCCGGCGCCTGTTCGCCGACAACGAATGGCCGGTGATCGACGTCACCCGCCGCTCGATCGAGGAGACCGCCTTCGCCATCGTCAAACTGTGCAACGAACGGATCGACTCCAAGGTGATGGCATGAGGCTCCTCCTCGCCTCGAAGAGCGCCGCCCGCCGGGCGATGCTCGAGGCGGCCGGGATCGCCTTCGAGCCGGTCGAGGCGGAGCTCGACGAGGAGGCGGCCAAGAGCGGCCTGTGGAGCGCCGGCTTCGACGCGCGGGGAGTCGCTGAGGAGCTCGCCCAATTGAAGGCGCTTTCCGTCGAGGCGCCGGCGGGCGATCTCGTCCTCGGCTCCGACCAGACGCTGGAGCGTGATGACGGCACCCTGCTCGGCAAGCCCGCGTCGCCCGACGAAGCGTGGGGACAGCTCGCCTCGCTTCGCGGGACGACTCACCGCCTCCACTCCGCCGCGGTGATCGCGGACGGCGGCGAGGCGGTCTGGTGGCATTGCGAGACAGTCGTCCTGACCATGCGCCCGTTCAGCGACGCCTTCCTGCGCGACTACCTCGACCGCGAATGGGAGCAGGTCCGCTGGAGCGTCGGCGGCTACCGGATCGAGGGGCCTGGGGTTCAGCTGTTCGACCGAATCGAGGGAAGCCATTTCGCAATCCTGGGAATGCCGCTCCTCCCACTCCTCGCCTACCTGCGCGAGCGGGGCCTGGCGCAAAGCTGATGGGCGTCCCCTACGCCGAGGTGATCGGCGATCCCGTCGAGCATTCGAAGTCGCCGCTCATCCACAAATTCTGGCTGGAGAAGCTGGGCTTGGACTACGGCTTCGGCAGGACGCGGGTGCGGCCGGAGGAGCTGGAAGGCTTTTTGGAGACGCGTCGGGCGGACCCGGATTGGTGCGGGTGCAGCGTCACCCTTCCGCTCAAGGCCGCCGCGGTCGGACTCATGGCGGAATTGGCACCCTCTGCGGCGGCCATAGGCGCGGTGAATTGCATTCTCCGGCGAGGCCGCGAACTATCGCGCCTGGTTGGCCACAATACCGACGCCGACGGTTTTCTGGAGCCGGTTCGTGCCCGGATGGCAGAGCCGGATACCAGCCGGATCGCGGAAGTGATCGGCGCCGGCGGGGCGGCGGCGGCGGTATGCTATTCGCTCGATCGTCACGATTTCACCGTCTTCAGCTATGCCAGGAGCGGCCGTCGCGCAGCGGAGATGCGACAGAGGCTGGGTATGGAACACGATTTCGGCCTCGTCGCCGACGTCGCCGACTTGAACTCCCCCTCCAGCTCCCCGGCCCCCGACGACCCGTCGGTACTTCGCCTTTTCGTGAACGCCACGCCCTTGGGCATGACGGGTTTCCCTCCATTGGAGGTGCGGCTCGATCGCTTGCCTGCGCAGGCGATCGTCTATGACCTCGTCTACAGCCCGCTCGAGACTCCCCTGCTTCGCCAGGCGCTGGCACGCGGATTGGCCGTGATCGGCGGCCTCGATATGCTCATCGGCCAGGCGGCCATCGCCTTTGATCTCTTCTTCGCGCAGGCGGCGCCGCGGGAGCATGACGAAGAGCTTCGCGGGCTTCTCGTCCGATGATCACGCTCGGACTCACCGGCTCGATTGGCATGGGCAAGTCGACGGTGGCGAAGATGTTCGCCGATGAAGGCGTTCAGGTGTTCGATGCCGATGCCGCCGTGCACCGACTCCAGGGGCCCGAGGGCGCGCTGGTCGCGGAGATCGAGGCGCACTTCCCCGGCACGACCGGCCCCGGCGGCGTCAATCGCGGCGCGCTTGGCGAGCGGGTGCTGGGCGAGCCGGAGGCGCTTCGGCAGCTCGAGGCGCTCGTCCATCCCGCCGTCGCGAGGGAGAGGGAAGCCTTCCTGGCCGCGCACGCCGATTCGCCGCTGGTCGTCCTCGACATCCCGCTCCTGTTCGAGGCCGGAGGCTGGCGCCAAGTCGACAGGATCGCCGTCGTTTCGGCGCCCGAGGATGTGCAGCGCGCCCGGGTTCTCGCCCGGCCGGGGATGAGCGAGGAAAAATACGAGCGAATCCTCGCCCGGCAGATGCCGGATCCGGAGAAACGCTCCCGCGCCGACTTCGTCATCCCCACCGACGGCCCGCTCGAGGAGACGCGGCAAGCGGTTCGCCGCATCGTGGCCGAGTTGGCCGCATCGCGGCTTGCCTGACCGGACGCCCCGATTCATAGTTCCGCGCATGCGTGAAATCGTGTTCGACACCGAGACGACGGGGCTTAGCCCGCTCACCGGCGACCGTATGGTCGAGATCGGCTGCGTCGAGCTGTTCAACCGGGTCGAGACCGGGCGCACCTTCCACGCTTATTTCAATCCCGAGCGGCCGATGCCGAGCGGCGCCGAGGCCGTGCACGGCCTTTCCGACGTTTTCCTGGCCGATAAGCCGCGCTTCAAGGACGTCGCCGAAGAGCTTCTCGAGTTCCTCGGCGAGTGTCCGCTGGTCGCCCACAATGCCAGCTTCGATTTCGGCTTCCTCAATCACGAGCTGAACAATTGCGGCCGGCCCCTGGTCTGCCTTAGCCGGATGGTCGACACGCTCCAGATCGCGCGGGGCAAGCATCCCGGCGCCAAGCACAGCCTCGACGCGCTCTGCACCCGCTTCGGGGTCGACCGGAGCATCCGGGTCAAGCACGGTGCGCTGATCGATGCCCAGCTCCTCGCCCAATGCTATGTCGAGCTGACCGGCGGCCGTCAGATCGGCCTCGGCCTGGCCGACATCATTATCGAGACGATCGAACCCTCGGCGGCGCCCGCTCCCGGCTCCGCGCCGATCCTCGTCAAGGTCCGCCCGCCGCGGCCCCATGCGCCGAGCGACGAGGAACTTGCGGCGCACGCCGCCTTCCTCGCGACGATCAGCGATCCGGTCTGGAACCGGCTGGGCGGTTGACGCGTCGATCCGGCGGGGCCTATCCGCGCCTCGACTTCACTGGAGAAGCTGAATGGACATCCGGGTTTCGGGTCATCAAGTCGACACCGGCGAGGCGCTGCGCGAGCACGTCGAGACGCGCCTCCGCGGCGCGGACGCCAAATATTCCGCCCGGCTGGTCTCGGCGCAGGCGACCTTCGGCAAGGGGCCCCACGACCACGGATTCACCGTCGAGCTGATCGCTCACGCCCCGCAGGGTATCGTGTTCAAGTCGACCGACGGGGCCGCCGACGCCCACGCCGCCTTCGACGCCGCCGCGGAGAAGGTCGAGAAGCAGATCCGCCGCCATATGCGCAAGCTCAAGGACCATCGCGCCGAGCCCGCCGCCGCGCTCGAGCTGGCCGGAGACTTCGACAATCGACGGGACGACGAGGGGTCAGGCCCGATCGAAAGCTAAGGTCCGGCGGCGGCACTGGCGGTCGCCCGCGCGCGCGCCTATCTCTTCACTTACTTTGTTGCGCGGGAGCCCGGGGGGCGCTCCCTTCCGGGGACGCATGGTCGATCTATCCGAACTTCTCACGGTCGAGCGTATCGACGAGGGCATGGCGGCCGCGAACAAGAAGGGGCTGTTCCAGCAGCTCGCCCTCGCCGCCTCCCGCCGCCTCGGAATTCCCGCCAAGACGATCGCCGCGGTGCTGACCGAGCGGGAGCGGATCGGCTCGACCGGCTTCGGCGCCGGGGTCGCCATCCCCCACGGCCGGATCGAGGGGCTTACCCAAGTCTTCGGCTATTTCGCGCGCCTGTCCGCGCCGATCGACTTCCAGGCGGTGGACGGCCTTCCGGTCGATCTGGTCTTCCTCATCCTCTCCCCGCCCGACGCCGGCGCCGACCATCTGAAGGCCTTGGCGGGGGTGAGCCGGATCCTTCGCGACCGCAATACGGTGGCCAAGCTGCGCGGCGCCCGCTCGCGCGACGCGATCTTCGCCCTGCTGTCAGGGATCGAAAGCCTCAATGCCGCCTGAAGCGGCCGGCGCGGCGGCGCATTACCGCGCCCTTGAATCCCTCTACCGCTCGGCGCCGGTCAACCGGCTGTTCGACTCGCGAATCGAGATCGAGGAGGGACTGGCCCGAATCCGATTCCAGGTTGGCGGCGATCTCTTCCACGCCGCCGGGGCAGCCCACGGAACGCTCTATTTCAAGATGCTCGACGACGCGGCTTTCTACGCCTGCAACAGCCTTGTCACCGACCGTTTTCTGCTGACCACCGCGTTCAACCTGCACTTCACCCGCCCGCTTCGCGGCGGCGAGGCGGTGGTGGAGGGACGGTGGGCGAGCGGCCGGAGGCGGGTCTTCGTCGGCGAGGCGCGCCTCATCGACTCGGAAGGTGAGGAGGCGGCGCGGGGGACCGGCACCTTCATGCGCTCCCACATCGCCCTGTCCGGGCTTCCCGGCTATCGCGCCGCGTGACGGCGCCGAGGCTCGCGACGTCGGTCTATGTCGGCGCTCTGATCCGCAAGGCGCAGGGGGAAGGCGGCTTCGCCGCGGTCCTTGCCAGGGGCGACGAAACGGCGGGATCCTTGCTCGTCATCCTCACCGAGCGGGGCGCCGATCCCTGCCTTCTGGAGCGTATCCTGCAGCCGGACGGCCGTTATGCGTGGGAGGTGGCGGCCACCCAGCCGCTGGACGGTCCGGGCCAAGTTCCCGATCTCGTCGCACGTCGGCGGCGATTCGACCCGGATTTGTGGGTCTTGGAACTGGACATCCCGTCGCGGGAACGGTTCGCCGCTGAAATGAACGCGCTGAATTGACTCTGCTGCAGCGCACAACCTAGCGCGCTCTCACCTTTCGAGCGACAGCGGGGGGCCGCTTCCAGCCGTTTATTTCAGGCGGGCGGCCACGCGAGACGGAAGGCGGTCACGGGAAGCAGCTTTTCTCTTCAAAGCTTCCGCGTTCGATCCGCCTGCCGCACTGATTAGAAGCTGAATGTTCAGACACCGGATCACCGCGGCAGGCGCCGCGGCCATGCTTTTTGCCTTGTTCGCCACGTTTCACGCCGCCCCGTCCAGGGCCTGGGAGCTCGATCTCCCCGTGACCTCCGCCGTTCCGCTGATGGAAGCGCGGGTCGCTCTCCCCGCCGCCGCCGACCTTCCCGCCCTTCCGCCCGAGGCGCAACCGGCACCCGAAGCCGCAGCGGCGCCGCTCAGCCTCGCCGCTCTGGTCGAGGCCCATTCCAGCAGCGCGCCACGCTCGGCCGAGGAAGAATGCCTCGCCGGCGCAGTTTATTTCGAGGCCAAGGGCGAGCCGCTCAAGGGTCAGCTTTCCGTTGCCGAGGTAATCCTCAACCGCGCCGGCAGTGGCCGCTTCCCGAAGAGCGCCTGCGGAGTCGTCAAGCAGCCGGGGCAGTTCTCGTTCGTCCGCGGCGGCCGGTTCCCGCCGATCGCCCGCGCCTCGGTCGCCTGGCGCAAGGCCGTCGCCATCGCGCGGGTCGCCCGCGACGACCTCGCCGACGGTCCGGCGCCCAGGGCTCTGTTCTTCCACGCCAAGCGTGTCGCGCCCGGCTGGAGGGGCCTCACCCGCATCGCCGCGGTGGGCAATCACATCTTCTACCGGTGATTCGCCGCCTTTCCGGCGTTCGCGTTTCATTCTAATCAGGCGGGATGGCCGCGAATCCGAGTCTCCCTCCCCAGATCTGCTTCACCGACGCGCCGCCGGCGGCGCAGGACGTAGCCCGCGGGGTTACCCGTCTGTTCTTCAACCAGGACGCCTTCGCCCTGTGCGAGGTACCGCTTCCCAACGGACGGCGGGCCGACATGATGGCGATCGATTCCGGCGGGATCATCACCATCGTCGAGATCAAGGTGTCGCGGGCGGACCTGATGGGCGATTCGAAATGGCTCGACTATCTTGGTTATTGCGACCGCTTCTTCTGGGCGGTGCCGGCGGCGTTCGATCTCTCGCCGTTCGAACGCCCGACGTTTCATCCCAATTGCTGCGGCCTGATCGTCGCCGATCGCTACGACGCCGCGGTGATTCGAGACGCACCGGTCCGCAAGCTGGCGCCCGCCCGCCGAAAGGCCGAGACCCTGCGCTTCGCCCGTCGCGCCGCGCGGCGGCTGGTGGGAAACCTCGATCCGGCGCTGGCGGGATTCGGGTAAGGTGAGACTCTCCTCCCTTAGCGGGAGGGGGGACCCTTAGAGCTTCGGACCCGCGGCGGGCCTGGCCGGCGCCTGCGCCGCCTCGAGCAGCCTCACGATACCCTGGGCTCGGCTGTCCTGGCGGGCATAGTCGATCGCGGAATAGCCGGCGGCGTTGTCGGTCTTCTTCGGATTCGCGCCGTTGCCGAGCAGCAGCCGAACCATCGCGACGTCGCGCTGGTGGACGGCCATGATCAGCGGAGTCTCGCCGCGCGAATTGGCGAGGTCGGCGGCGGCGCCGTGGCCGAGCAGCAATTGCGCGCCTTCGAGCCATCCGATCTGCGCCGCCAGGCTTAAGGGGGTTTCGCCGCGGCTGTTCTGGAGGTTCGGATTGGCCCGCTTGCCGAGCAGGAACGACACCCAGTCATAGTCGCGGCCCCGGACGAGGATATGGAGCGCCCCCTCCCCGGTATCGCGATCCTTGCTGTTGACGATCGTCGTCCCCGGCCGGCTGACCACGTCGGTCACCTTCGCCGCGTCGCGATCCTTCACCGCCTTGATGAAAGTAAAGCTGTCGGAATATTGCTGAGCGGCGCCGGGTGCGGCGATCGCCAGGGCCATGGCTGCCGCGATCCCGCGGCCGATAAGCTTGTTCACTTGGTCCACCCCGTCACGCTCGGACTTGATCGCCGGGTCTTAGCAAAGCAAGGCTGCCGGCGCCATGAACGAAACCCGCAAGCCGCGCTTTTCGCGGCTCTTCCCGCTGCTTGCCGCCCTGGCGCTCGCCGCCTGCTCGTCGCAGGGGGCCGAGCCGCCGCTGAAGGGCGCCCGGATCGGGGGGCCGTTTTCGCTGGTCGATCAGGACGGCCGAGCCGTCACCGACCGCAACTTCGCCGGTAAGTACCGGATCGTCTATTTCGGCTTCACCCACTGCCCGGACGTATGCCCGACCGACCTTGCCGCGATCGGCTCGGCGCTTCGCCGGTTCGAGCAGAAGGACCCTGTCCGCGCCGCCCATGTCCAGCCTCTTTTCATCACCGTCGATCCGGCGCGCGACACGCCCGCGGTCATCAAGGAATATGTCGCCGCCTTTCACCCCCGGATCGTCGGCCTCACCGGGACGCCGGCGCAGGTGGCTCGGGTCGAGAAGGAATTCGCCGTCTACGCCGCGAAGGGCGAGGCGCAGCCGGGCGGCGGCTACGCCGTGGATCATAGCCGGGTCGTGCTGCTGATGGGGCCTGACGGCGCTCCGATCGCGCTCCTTCCGCAGGACAAGGGCGTCGACGGAATCCTAGCCGAGCTCGATCGATGGGTGAAATGAACTTCTGGGAAAAGCCGCTCTCCGCGCTCGATCGCGGGGAGTGGGAGGCGCTGTGCGACGGCTGCGGCAAATGCTGCCTCAACAAGCTCGAGGATGCCGACACCGGCGAGGTTCACCCCACCAACGTCGCCTGCAAGCTGCTCGATACCCATAGCGGCCGCTGCACCAACTATCGCGGACGGCGCACGCTGGTGCCGGACTGCATCCGCCTCACCGCGGGCAATGTCGACCGCTTCGCCTGGCTTCCTTCTACCTGCGCCTACCGGCTTCGTGCCGAAGGCCGCCCGCTGCCCAGCTGGCACTATCTCCTTTGCGGCGACGCGGAAGCGGTGCATCGCGCCGGCCAGTCGGTGCGGGGTTGGACGATATCCGAGGGCGAGGCGGGCGACCTCGAGCTCCACATCGTCGACCGTGACCTCTGAGCTGACGTTCGACGTCGGCGGCCGGGCGGCGGCGCTCAAGCTGCTCGTCTCCCCCCGCGCCCGGGTCATGCGGCTTCGCGTCGACCGCCGGACCGGCGAGGTGGTGCTTACCATCCCGACGCGCGCGTCGCGCCGTAAGGCCGTGGAATGGGCTTCGACCCACCGCGAGTGGATCGAGAAGCAGCTCGCGCGAGTCGAGGCGGTGGTGCCGCTCGAGCCGGGCGGCCTAATCCCGCTGCACGATTCGCCGCACCTTATCGACTGGGATCCCGGCCGGTCGCGGGTTCCACGGCTGGAGGCGAGCCGGATCGTCGCGGGTGGGCCGCTCGAGGGCCTCGAGGCCCGGATCCTGCGCTGGCTCCGCCGCCACGCGCTCGACCTGCTCGGCCGGGAAACCGCCGAGTTTGCGGCGAAGGCCGGAGTCGCGGTCAGCCGGGTCGCGGTCGGCGATCCGGTATCGCGATGGGGCAGCTGTTCGTCGTCGGGGGCGATACGCTATAGCTGGCGGCTGGTGCTGGCGCCGGATTTCGTCCGCCGCGCCACTGTCGCGCACGAGGTCGCGCACCGAATCCATATGCACCACGGGCCGGAATTCCATGCCCTCGTGGAGGAACTGCTCGGCGCCGACCCGAAGCCGGCGCGGCTATGGTTGCGACGGCGGGGGGCGGCGCTCCACCGAATCGGCCGGAGCTGACCGCCGCACCGGCGGCGCCAGCCCCTGGCGCCGTGCCGCGCGATCGATCCATTCCTGGTCGAGCCGGTCTTCCGCCGCCTGATCGTCCTCGTCGCCGGGTCCCTGAGGATCGCTTCGCGGTGCAGGGCGCGGATCGCTTCGCGGCGCCGGGGCCGGAGCGGGGGCCGCCGGCCGTGGGTCGCCGATCGGGTTTCCGTCGGGATCGACCAGCTGGCCTTGCGGCGGCGGCGCCTCGTCCGGCTGCGGCTGCGCCTGCTGGCCGTTGCCGGGGGCGGAGAACCAGGAATCGTCGTCCGTCTCGGGCCAGTCGGGCGGACGCACCGCCGTGTCGAACGGCTCGACCGGCCGGTTGGCGACGGCGTGAATCATGAAATCGTGAAAGGCCCGTGCCGGCGACCGCCCGCCCTGCAGTCCGGGAACGACCTTGTTGTCGTCGCGCCCCATCCACACGCCGGTGGTGAGGCCGCTCGAGAAGCCGAGGAACCAGCCGTCCTTGTTCGCGGTCGTCGTTCCGGTCTTGCCCGCAACCGGGCGGCCGATCTGCGCCGCCGCGCCGGTGCCGGTCATCACCGCCGTCTGCATCAGGTCGGTCATCTCCGCCGCGACGTAAGGCGCGAAGAGCACTCGCGATTCGTCGGCCTGCTGCTGGTAGAGGAGCTCGCCCTTGGCGGTGGTCACCCGCTTAATCCCGTAGGGCGTGACCGCCACGCCCTTGCGCTGGACCGAGGCGAAGGCGCGCGCCATGTCGATCAGCCGAACCTCGTTCGAGCCGAGGGCCATCGACGGATGGGTGAGAATGGGGGTGGTGACCCCCAGCCTTTTCGCCATGTCGGCGACGGTTCCGAACCCCACCTCCTGGGCGAGCCGGACGGACACGGAGTTGATCGACTGGGCAAAAGCCTGGCGGAGCGCGACCTGGCCGGAGAAGCTTCGGCCGTTGTTTCGCGGGGTCCAGCCGTTGATCGAGATCGGATCGGCCGAGACCATCGAATCGGGCTTGTAGCCGGCCTCGAGTGCGGCGAGGTAGACGAACAGCTTGAACGACGAACCCGGCTGGCGCGCCGCCTGGGTCGCGCGGTTGTAGATCGAGCTGACATAGTCCCGGCCGCCGATCATCGCCCTCACCGCCCCATCGCGATCGAGTGCGACCAAAGCGCCCTGCGCGCCCGCCGGAGTGTCGGTGTTGATCACTTGGTCGGCAAGCTTCTGCATGTTGGGATCGAGCGTCGTCCAGACCTCGATCGGCTCCACCGTCTCGTCGATCAGAGTGTCGAGCTGGGGAAGCACCCAGTCGGTGAAATAGCGAACGCTGTTCTGCTTGGCGGCGGGGACGATCTCGACGTTGGCCGGCTCGGCGGCGGCGGCGTCGACCGCGCTGATGTCGCCATTCTCCTGCATCAGCTTGATGACGACGGCGGCGCGTCCCTTGGCCGCTTCGGCGTCGGCGCTAGGGGCGTAATTGGACGGGGCCTTGACCAGTCCGGCGATGATCGCCGCCTCCGAAAGGTTCAGGGTCTTGGCGCTGTGGCCGAAAAAGCGTCGGCTGGCCGCGTCGATACCGTAGGCGCCCCCGCCGAAATAGACTCGGTTGAGGTAGAGTTCGAGGATCTGGTCCTTCGTGAATCGCCGCTCCAGCGCCATTGCGAGGATGGCTTCGCGTATCTTGCGGCCGAAGGTGCGGTTGTTGGTCAGGAAGATGTTGCGGGCGAGCTGCTGGGTGATCGTCGATCCGCCCTGCGTCCAGCGGCCCTTCGTGGCCCTTACCTTCACCGCCCGGGCGAGGCCGATCGGATCGACTCCGATATGCGAGCGGAAGCGCTTGTCCTCGACCGCGACCATCGCGTTCTTCATGATCGGCGGGATGTCGTTGTAGCTCAGCCATTCGCCGAAGCTCGGCCCGAGCGAAACCAGCACCGATCCGTCGGCGGCATGGACCCGGATCATCTGGCCGAGATCGTCGCGGCGGACCAGCTCGTTATAGGAGGGGAGCGAGTTCATCGCGACGAGCACCGCGACGACCAGCGCGATGAGCCCGACGATGGCGCTATAGGCGATCGCCTTCACGACGCCGATCAGCGTGCGCTTCAACGGCGAAGAAGGGGAAGCGTCACTGGCCATTCGGGCGGCAACCTAGAACGGCGCGAGTCGCCCGACAAGCGGGGTGGAACCCCCTCTCCCTGAAGGGGGGAGGGACAGCCGCCACGCAGCGGCGGCAGGGTGAGGGAACGAACTGAGTGACAAGCCCTCACCCTCCCACCCGGCTGCGCCGGGCGGGCCCTCCCTCTCCCCTGAAGGGAGAGGGGAATTAATCCTTCTTTTCGAAGTCCAGGGCGGCGCTGTTGATGCAGTAGCGCAGGCCGGTCGGGCCCGGGCCGTCGGGGAAGACGTGGCCGAGATGGCCGTCGCAACGCGCGCAGCGCACCTCGACCCGGCGCATGCCATGGCTCGAATCGGCCTGCTCGCTGACCGCCTGGCCGGCCGCGGGAGCGGTGAAGCTCGGCCAGCCGCTGCCGCTGTCATATTTGGTCTCGCTGTCGAACAGAGGCTCCCCGCAGCCGGCGCAGCGATAGGTGCCGTCCTCGTGGTTCTCGACGTAGCGGCCCGTGAAGGGAGGTTCCGTGCCCGCCTCGCGCAGCACATGATATTGATCGTCCGCAAGGCGCTCGCGCCATTCGCGCTCCGACAGGTCCATACGTTCGCGATCGTTCATCGCCGTTCGTCCTACATTTCAAAGAGGAAGCCTAAACGGCCTCACCCCGCCCAGAGTTGCGCTGAATAAGGATAACGCGTGAGCCCGGACGCTTCGGCCGGCATTCCGGCCGCCCGGCCGGGCGCCGGGCAAAAAGTGGTGCGGTCGAGAAGACTCGAACTTCCACGGCCTTTCGGCCACAGCGACCTCAACGCTGCGCGTCTACCAATTCCGCCACGACCGCACGTGAAACACGCCGGACTCAAGCCGGCGCTGGCAGGAGCGGGCCTCTAGCAAAGGGGTTCCGGCCGCGCAATGGGGGAAGAGGGCCTGTTCCTCCCCCCTAGGCGGAAGCCCCGGGAGTGGGGCCTGGTCAGTACAAGAACATCGGCATGCCTTCGACGCGCATCAGCCGCGCACGGTAGGCCTCGGGATCGTAGAGCCCGGCGACATCCACCGACTTCACGCCCTTTAGAAGTGTGTCGGCCGGGACGTGCGCGTAATTGCCGTCGACGAGCGCGACCATGGCGGCCTTCTCGCCGCGCTGGAGCAACTGGACGGCAAGTCCGCCGAAGGCGAATCCGACCATCCGGTCCATCGCGTCCGGCTCGCCCGCCCGCATCAGATAGGCCAGCTCCTGGATCACCGCTCCGCAGCCCAGGCGCGCGGTGATCGCGCGCCCGAGCCTTTGACCGACTCCGGCGTCGCCGCGCTGACTCGCCGGCTTGGAGAGATCGCCATCGCCCCCGCCGTCCTCGCCTCGGATCCGGGCGCCTTCCGAGATCACGCACATGGCGTAGCCTGCGGGGTTGGACGCCTTGTCTTGCGCAAGCAGGGGCAGGAGGAGGTCGAGATCGGCCCGCACCTCGGCGATGATCGTCCGGTCGACCTGGGCGAGGAAGCCGGCGAGCAAAGCCGTCTCGCCGCTTCGCCGGCCGAACAGCTCGACGACGCCGATCCGCTCATGGCTCTCGACGGTGGTGCGAAGCGCATTGATCGCCTCCACCGAGCGGCTGACCGCAGTCGAGAAGCCGATGCAATAGTCGGTCCCGAAGACGTCGTTGTCCATCGTCTTGGGGATCGAGACGACCGGAACGCCCCGGGCGGCAAGATGGGCGGAGAAGCGCAAAGTCCCGTCGCCGCCGAGCGTGACCATCGCGTCGATCCCGAGCCGCTCGAGGACTTCGATGACCCGCGCCGTCCGGTCGCCGGCGGCGAGGGTCCGCGGATCGGTTCGCGAGGTGTGGAGGATGGTGCCGCCCATCCGGTCGATGCCGCGCACGCCCTCGCGGGTCAGGCCGACGGTGTTGGCGGCGAGGGTCGCGGGATCGTCCGGATCGACCGCAAGAACCCCCTCCCAGCCGCGGCGGAAGCCGGTAACCTCCCATCCCAAAGCGTCGGCGGAGAGGGTGATCGAGCGGATGCAGGGATTGAGGCCGGGAACGTCGCCGCCGCCGGTCAGGATTCCGATCCGCATCGCCGGCCGCTAGACGGCGCGGCCGAAGGCGAGGTGGAGCTGGGTGGCGCCGGGCGGCACGTCGACCTCCGCCGCGTTGAACGCGGCGCTCTGGCTCGGCTGGAGCTCGGAGACCGGAGGCGAGATCGACCAGGAATAGACGGTCCGGCCGTGGCCGTCGCGAAGCTCGGCGCGGATCGGAGGCACCGGCTGGACCCGGTCCGTCGGGTTTGAGATCCGGCCGGAGACGGTAAGCAGGGCGTTGCCGCTCGCCATCTCCTGGCGAGAGCCCTTGCCGTCGATCTTGAGCGGGGTCCCCTCGGCCTGTCCGGTCAGGGCGAAGCCGCCCCCCGAGCCCGGCAGCCCGAAGGCGTAGAGCGCCGCGGTCGTCGCCAGCATCAGCAAAGCGGCGGCGATGGCGAGCATCGTCCATAGCCGTGCCGGGTTGCGGCGCGCGCGGAACGGCGGCTCGTGCGCGAAGGCGTCGAAATCCTGCCCCTCGGGCTCCTCGCCGATGATCGCGGAAGGGCTGGGCCGCGCCGCCTTGGGCACCTCGCGCGCCGGCGGAGCGGCCGGGAAAGCCGGTCTGGTCTCCCGCCATTCCTCGGTCGAGAGCTTCGACGGCGGCGGCGGCGGCGGCGGCGGGGGTGGAGGCGGCGCCGGCGGTGGAGGCGGTGGCGGTGCCGCCGGCGCGGCCGGGGTCGACGCAGCCTTCGCATCGGACGCGGCGGCGCGCGGCGGCGGAGCGGCCTGGAACCAGCTGTTTCGGCACGAGGCGCAGCGCACCTGCCGTCCGCCGGCGCCGATCGCGCTGTCGGGAACCACGTAGCGCGCTTTACAGGCCGGGCAGCTTAGGATCATAATTTACTGGAGGCCCCGACGGGAGTGGTGCTCGCCGGCGAATCAAGCACAGCTTTGCCCCGCCAAGCAAGCAAAAGCGCAGCTTTCGATGGTTTACGCGCCGCCTACCGCCATGCCATTGAGGCGCTGAGGGCTGCGGGAAGCGGAGACGGGTTCTGGCCACGAGTGGGTCGATCGTACAGTTCGACAATGTCGGCCTGCGCTACGGCACGGGAGCGGAGACGCTTTCGGACCTGAGCTTCTCGCTTCGCGAGGGCGGATTCTATTTTCTCACCGGACCGTCCGGCGCCGGCAAGACGTCGCTCCTCAAGCTCCTCTACCTGGCGCAGCGGCCGAGCCGAGGGCTGATCCGGCTGTTCGGCGAGGACATCGTCACCATGCCGAGGAAGCGGATGCCGGGCTTTCGCCGCCGCATCGGGGTCGTCTTCCAGGATTTCCGCCTCGTCCCGCACCTCTCGGCGTTCGACAATATCGCGCTTCCCCTCCGCGTCGCCGGAGTCGAGGAGCGGGATCTCGAGGGCCCGGTGAAGGAGATGCTCGGCTGGGTCGGGCTCGGCCATCGCGCCACCGCTCGGCCGGCGACGCTTTCCGGCGGCGAGCAGCAGCGTGTCGCCATCGCCCGCGCCGTCATCGCCCGGCCCGAGCTGCTCGTCGCCGACGAGCCGACCGGCAACGTCGATCCCGAAATGGCTAAGCGCCTCCTCCATCTGTTCGACAGCTTGAACCGGCTCGGCACCACCGTGGTCGTCGCGACCCACGATCTTCACCTCATCTCGTCGATCGGCCGGGCCGAGATGCTTCGCCTCGATCGCGGCGAGCTGCTCGACCCCACCGGAGCGCTTCGCCATCCGCCGCGGCGGGCCGAATCGTGAAGGTCGCCGGCCGCAGGTTCGGCTCGGCCGACCGGCGCCTGCTCCCGGAGGGGCGGCTCGCCGGTCCGATGCCGTGGGTGATCGCGATCATGATGTTCCTCACCGTCCTCGCCGCGGCGGCGGGGCTCGGCCTTGGAGGCGCGGCGCGGAGCCTGGGCGCCGATCTCGGCAACCGGGCGACGGTTCAGATCGTCGAGGCCAATCCCGATCGGCGCGAGGTTCAGGCGCGCCGCGCCGTCGCGCTGCTCGAGAACCAGGCCGGAGTGGCCCGGGTCCGACGGGTCAGCGACCGCGACATGGCCGCCCTGCTCGAGCCCTGGCTCGGGAGCGGCGGCCTCGACTCCGACGTTCCGGTGCCGGCGATGATCGACGTCGAGCTCAGCCAGGCCACCCCGCCTTCCCTCGACGGTCTTCGCGCCGCGCTGGTCCAGGCGGCGCCGGCCGCCCGGCTCGACGACAACGGCCAATGGCTTGCCCCGCTCGGCCGGCTGATGAATGCCCTCAAATGGCTCGCAATCGCCCTTGTCCTGCTGATGATCGGGGCGACGGCGGCCACCGTGGTGCTCGCCGCCCGGGCCGCGCTCGACACCCACCGCTCCACGATCGAAGTGCTCCACCTGATGGGCGCCACCGACGTCCAGGTCGCGCGCCTGTTCCAGCGGCGGATCGCTCTGGACGCCTTGTTCGGCGGCGGCGTCGGGCTCGCCGCGGCGGCGCTGGTGCTGTTCGCGATCGGCAGCCGGGTGGCCGCGCTCGGCTCCGATCTGCTCGGTTCGGCCGAGCTTCCGGCGCTCGGATGGCTGCTGCTCGTCGCTTTGCCCGTCTTCGGGGTCGTTCTGGCGATGCTGGTGGCACGCGGCGCCATCCTTCGGGCGTTGGGGAGGATGCTGTGATCGTCCGAACCCTCGCCTTTCTCGCCCTCCTCTACCTGCTTGGCTACGCCTTGTTCGCGGTGATGCTTCCAAGGCCGGGCGACGACCGTCAGACCGACGCCATCGTCGTGCTGACCGGCGCACCCAAGCGGATCGAGCGCGGCCTCGACCTGCTGGCGCGGCAGCGGGCGCGTCGGATGCTCGTCTCCGGGGTCGCGCGCACCGTCCGCGCGCCCGAGCTCGCCGTCCAATATCCAGGCAGCGCGCCGCTGTTCGGCTGCTGCATCGATCTCGGCCGCGAATCGGTCGACACACGCTCCAACGCGGAGGAGGTGGCGCGCTGGCTCAAGAAGCGCGGCTTCCGCTCCGCCCGCCTGGTGACCACCGATTGGCACATGCCCCGTGCCCGCTTCGAACTCACCCGCCAGCTCGGCGACGGGATCGCCATCTATCCGGATGCGGTGGAGAGCAATCCGCGGCTGGCGCAGCTTTTCACCGAATATAACAAATATCTGCTCCGCCGGGCCGCCGTGTTCGTCGGCATCTGATGAACCTCGTCCGCTCTGCCCTGTTCGCCGTCGTCTTCTATGCCGGTTCGGTGGTCTACGTGGTGACCGGGGTCCTCCTCATCCCGCTCGGCACCCGTCCGGTCCAGGCGGTGGCGAACGGCTGGGCCGCCTTCCACCGCTTCTGCGCCCGCTACCTACTCGGGATACGCACCCGCATCGAGGGGCCGGTGCCCGCCGGCGCGGTGCTCGTCGCGGCCAAGCACCAGTCGATGTACGAGACGGTCGACCTCGTCGTCGTCCTCGATACGCCGAGCATCGTGATGAAGCGCGAGCTTACCCGGATCCCCCTCTGGGGTTGGCTGAGCGAGGGCTATGGAATGATCGCGGTCGATCGCGCCGGCGGTGCGGCGGCGCTTCGTGAGCTGGTCAAGGCGGGCGACCGGATGCGCGCCGAGGGAAGACCGGTGGTCATTTTCGCCGAAGGGACGAGGGTTGCCCCCGGCGACAAGCCCGAGCTCCAGTCGGGATTCGCGGGCCTCTACCGCGCGCTCGGCCTCCCGGTCGTCCCGCTCGCCCTCGATAGCGGCCTCGTCTGGCCACGTCGCAGCTTCATCAAGCGCCCGGGGATCATCACGATGCGTTTCGGCGAGACCATACCGCCCGGCCTCCCGCGCAAGGAGATCGAAGCCCGGGTCCACGCCGCCATCAACGCACTGGAGCGGTAGCCCGGACAGGCCGCTTTCTCCTCCCGCGCATTTGCAAGGGAGGAGAGCGTGCTTAGCCCACCCACTCCACGGCAGCGCCGTGGGGATGGACCCGCGCGAGCAGCCGATCCTCGCCGCCGGGCCAGGCTCGGACCCGAAGGCTGTGGCCCGCTTCGTCCGGGGCCTTTTCCATCCGTACCCAGGCGAGCGGCTCGCATGACCCCGCCGCCTCGATCGCCGCCGTCACCCGCGCCTGCGTCGCCGCCGGGAAATATTGGTAGGCGACCGAGTGGATCACCGCGCGCGCCGCGCCGTCGGGCGCGGGTAAGGCAAGCTGCGCCTCCAGCCATTCCGCAGCATCGCCCCGGTCGATCGTCGGCGGGTCCTCGGCGAGCAAGGCGATCGCCTTTTCCGCCTGCTCCAGACGCCGGCTCTGGTCGGGCCAGACATAAGCGAGGAGCCGGCTGGGATCGTCCACCGGGCTAAGATCGACCCCGCGGCGGCCGACCACGACCACCTCCGCCTCGGGCGGCGGCGGCCCCTTCCATTCGGGAGCGAGCCGGAGGGGCGAGTCCGCGACGCCGGCCCGAACTCCGCCGAGATCGTAGCCGTAGCGGTCGAGGACCAGGTTCAGCCCCGCGCTCGCGCCGAGCTCGAGCAGCGCGAACGGCCGCCCGATTGCCTTTGCCGCCACCATAAGGCCGGCCATCAGGACGGCGGATCGCCCGACCTCGTTGGTCTGCGGCGGAAGATCCAGCCAGCCGGCCAGGTCCGGCCGCGCCAGTACCGGGCCGAGCGCCTCGGCAAGCTGCTCCTCGTCCGGGATCGGCGCGGGCGGGTAGAGCAGGGCCAGAGCGGGCACCGCGCCTTGCCGCACCAGCGCGTTGATCCCGCCGCACAGGCGAAGCGCAAGCGCGTCCGCGGTCGGCGCCGGATCGCCGGGCCAGTCGAGCGCCCGCCGCCCCGCGGGAGTCTCGCGGTCGAGTGTCCTTGCAAGCACCCGGCAGAGCGAAGCGGTAAAGGGTGAACCGAGCCGGTCGCACCACTGCGCCTGCTCCGCGAACGACTCGCGGACCCGGGTCTCAGTCCCGGAGCCGGGCACCGCTCTTGGCCGCCGCGGCGACGATGCGCTCGCCGATCGCCTTCAATTCCTCGTCGGTAAAGCTCTTCGCCGCCGGTTGGAGGGTCACTTCGACCGCCAGCGACTTCTGTCCCTCGGGGACTCCAGGCCCGGTGAAGACGTCGAACAGGCTCGCTCCGGCGATCGCCTGCCGGTCCGCGCCGCGCACCGCCCGAAGCAGGGCGTCGGCCGGCGCGTCGGCCGGCAGAAGGAAGGCGAAGTCGCGGGTCACCGCCTGGAGCGGCGGAGGCGAATAGGCTTCGCGCGCATGGCCGGTCTCGCGCCTGCGGGGCAAGGCGTCGAGGAAGATCTCGGCGGCCACCGCCGGCCCCTCCATGTCGAACGCCTTGAGGGTCGCGGGGTGAAGCTCGCCGAACTCGGCGAGCGCGTTCTTGGGGCCGAGACACAGCCGCGCCGAGCGTCCGGGATGATAAAAGGGGGAGGCGCCGCCCAGCGTCTGGAGATTTTCGGTCGGAGCGCCGGCGGCGGCAAGGATCGCCAAAGCTTCCGCCTTGGCGTCATAGGCGTCGAAGCCCGCGGCCCGTCCGCCCCGCCAGCCGCGTCCCCGGCCCTCACCGACCAGGACTAGACCCACGGTGGGCCGCTCGCCCTCGGCGAGGTAGCGCCGGCCGATCTCGAACAGTCGGACGCTCCCGCCGCCGCGCGCGAGATTGCGCCGGGCGGCGGCGAGGAGGCCCGGGAGGAGCGAGGGCCGCATCGCCTTCATCTCCTCGCTGATCGGATTCTCCAGCACCCAGCGGGCGCCCCCGAACGGCGCCGCCTCGCTTGTCGAGACGAAGCTCCAGGTGACCGCCTCGTTGAGGCCGCGCGCCGCCGCCGTGCGCCGCACCTTGCGCTCGACCCGCTGCTCGGCGGTGGCGGTCGCTTTCGCCACTCCGGGCGCTCGGGGAAGCGGGGTCGCCGGAACCTTGTCGAGCCCCTCGATCCGCGCGACCTCCTCGACGATGTCGGCCGATCCGTCCACGTCGCGGCGCCACGACGGAACCGAGATGCGCCACGGCTCGCCCGTCTCGACCGCGAAGCCGAGCCGCTCGAGTATGTCCTTCTGGCGCGGCTCGCTAATGTCGATCCCGCCGAGCTCGAGCGCACGCCGGGGACGATATTCGACCACCTTGTGCGGCTCCGGCGGCCGGCCGGCGCGGACGACCTGCGACGCCTCGCCGCCGGCGAGGTCGATCGCCATCGCCGTCGCCAGCGCCAGCCCGGTATCCAGGAAGGCGGGGTCCACGCCCCGTTCGAAGCGGCTCCGGGCGTCGGAGGCGAGGCCGAGCTTCTGGCCGGTCAAGGCGATATGCTCGGGATCGAAATAGGCGCATTCGATGAGGATGTCGGCGGTCGTCTCGGTGACCCCGCTATGCTCGCCGCCCATGATCCCGCCAATGTCGTGGACGGCCTCGTCGTCGGCGATCACCGTCATCGACGGATCGAGCGCGTAGCTCTTGCCGTTCAGAGCCAGAACCGTCTCGCCCTCCCGGGCCCGGCGTGCGGCGATCGCGCCCCTAAGCTTCGCCAGGTCGTAGACGTGGAGCGGCCGGCCGTAGCCGAGCATGATGAAATTGGTCATATCGACCAGAGCGCTGATCGGCCGCTGGCCGACCGCTTTCAGCCGCTGCTGCAGCCAAAGCGGCGAGGGGCCGTTGCTCACGCCGCGAACCACCCGGCCATAGAAAGCGGGGCAGCCTTCCGGATCGTCGGTGCGGATCTCGATCGGGCAGGGGAAGCCGCCTTCGATCTCCCTCACCTCGATCGGCTTCAAGGTCCCGATGCCCGCGGCGGCGAGGTCTCGGGCGATGCCGTGGACGCCCATGCAGTCCTGGCGGTTCGGAGTGACCGAAACGTCGATCACCGGGTCGTCCAGCCCCGCCCAATCGGCGTAGCGCGCCCCGACCGGAGCATCCTCGGGAAGCGCGATGATGCCGTCATGCTCGTCGCCCAGCTCGAGCTCGCGGATCGAACACATCATCCCGCGGCTCTCCACCCCGCGGATCGCCGCCACCTTCAAGGTGAGGTCGCTTCCCGGAACGTAGGCGCCCGGAGCCCCGAACACGCCGAGCATCCCCGCCCGCGCGTTGGGCGCTCCGCACACCACCTGGATCGACTCGCCGGTTCCGGCGTCGACGGTCAGCACCTGGAGCTTGTCCGCCTGCGGATGAGGCGCCGCGGTCAACACCTTGGCAATGGTGAAGGGCGCGAGCTTCTCCGCGGGGTTCTCGACCCCCTCCACCTCGAGCCCGATCGCGGTCAGCGCCTCGACGATCTCATCGGCGGAAGCGGAGGTGTCGAGATGGTCCTTCAGCCAGGAAAGCGTGAACTTCATGCGCCGACCCCTCCGCTCAGAGTCGGCACGTCGAGCGCCGAGAAGCCGTAATGCTTCAGCCAGCGCAGGTCGCCGTCGAAGAAGGCGCGAAGGTCGTCCATCCCGTATTTCAGCATCGCCAGCCGATCGATGCCGCAGCCGAAGGCGAAGCCCTGCCATTCCTCGGGGTCCAGCCCGCAGGCGGCGATGACGCGCGGGTGGACCATTCCGGAGCCGCCGAGCTCCATCCAGCCGCCTTCCTTGCCGTCGGGCGATCCGCCCAGCACCCGCCGTCCATCGACGAGCGTGTAGCCGACGTCGATCTCGGCGGAGGGCTCGGTGAATGGGAAATAGCTCGGGCGAAGCCGAAGCACGATGTCGTCGCGCTCGAAAAAGGCCTTCACGAAGGTCTGGAGGGTCCATTTCAGATGGCCGAGATGAATTCCCCGATCGATCACCAGCCCCTCGACCTGGTGGAACATCGGCGTGTGCGTGGCGTCGCTGTCCGAGCGGTAGGTCCGCCCCGGAGCGATGGTGTAGATGGGCGGCTTCTGCGACTGCATGGTCCGGATCTGAACCGGCGAGGTGTGGGTGCGAAGCAGCATCCGCCGCCCTTCGGCATCCCGGTCGGGGAAGTAGAAGGTGTCGTGCATCGCCCGCGCCGGGTGGCTTTCCAGGATGTTGAGCGCGGTGAAGTTGCGCCAGTCGTCCTCGATCTCCGGCCCGGTCGCGACCGAGAAGCCGAGGTCGGCGAAGATCTCGGCCAGTTCGTCCATCACCTGGCTGACCGGGTGGACGCTGCCCTGCGGGCCGGTACCGACGGGCAAGGTCATGTCGAGCGTCTCGGTGGCGAGCCTTCGCTCCAGCTCCGCCGCCTCGAGCGCCCCTTTGCGCTCGGCGATTGCCTCGCTGACCCGTTCGCGGAGCCCATGAATTCTCGGCCCCTCCGCCTGGCGCTCCTCTGGCGTCATGCCGCCTAGCGTCTTCAGCCGCTGGGTCACGACCCCTTGCTTGCCCAGAGCCGACACCCGCTCCGCCTCCAGCGCGGCGAGATCAGGGGCCGCGGCGATCCGGGCGATCAGGTCGGTCGAAAGGGTTTCCAGGTCTGACATCGCCCGCGCTCTAACCGAGTTTGACCGCTCGGGGACAGAGGCTTTTGCATCTCAGCGCGCAAGGTCGGCTTCGTCCAGCCGAACCGCCGGCCGGTTCTTGATCTCCGCCTTGACGAAGCTGGTCTCGTAGCGGCGGACGCTCGGGTCCGCCGCGAAGTGGCGATCCGCAAAGGCGTTGAACTCGCGCATCGTCCGGGTCACGACGAGGACGAGCAGGTCCACCGGACCGGCAATGTTGAGCAGCAGCTGGACCTCGCTCGCCGCGGCGAGCCGGGCGCGAAGCGCGGCGATGCCCTTCTCCTCGGCATGTTCGTGGACCTGGACCTGAACCACGGCTCGAAGCCGGTCGGCGGTGAGCTCGCCGGCGAGGACGGCCATGTCGGCGGCGATCAGACCCCTCTCCCTAAGGCTTCTGACCCTCCGCGCCAGCGCGGACGGAGAGAGCGGCACCGCCCGGGCCAGCGCCTCGGCCGTCGCGAGATTGTCGTCCTGCAGAAGGTTGAGGAGCGCGATGTCGAAGCCGTCGAGTTTCCTGTCCATGCCGCGCCGAAATCCTCCTCTGCGCCTTTTATTGGCATGAACGGACGTCGAAACTCGCACAAAAAGCGCTTTTGCGAGGGCATAAACGCGGCAGGGATGCGCAACTTCTTTTTCGGGGGGACCCATGTTCGCTTTCAGTAATCTCGCCGCGGCCCTGCTCGCCGCTTCCGCCGCCGCCGCGCTCGCCCAAGGCCAGCCCCAGTCCCGGCCCGCTCCGGCGCCTGCTCCGGCATCCGCTCCGGCCGACGTCGCGGTCACCGCCCCCGAGGCGCGCTCGACCGCGACCGAGCTCGCCCGGAAGCTCGAGGAAGGCTATGTCTTTCCCGACATCGCCAAGCGCTACGCCGAAACCCTTAGGAGCAACGCGGCCGCCGGAGCCTATGACGGCTTCACCTCCGGCCGCGGTCTGGCCGAGCGGCTGACGGCCGATCTTCGCGCCGTCTCGCCCGACAACCACCTGCGAGTGACGGTCGGCGGTCCCGAGCGCCGAGGGCCTCCACCCCCAGCGGCAGGAGCCGCTCCCGCCGCGGGCTCGCCGCCCGCGCCGCAGCGCTTTCCGTTCGAGCCGATCGAGGAGCAGCGCGTGCTGGCTCCGGGCGTCGCCTATATCCGCTTCAACGGCTTCATGGGCACGCCCGAGGAGGTCGAGGCGGTCCGCAAGTTCATGACCGACAATGCCGCGGCGAAGACCCTCATCTTCGACGCCCGCACCCACCGCGGCGGCGGCCTCGAGGAGATGGACGTCATCTTCCCCTATCTCTTCGCGAAAGAGACGAAGCTGGTAACGATGGACACCCGAGCCTCGATCGAGCGCGCCCAGGGTGCTCCGCTCGAGGAGTCGCCCTCGCTCCGCCTCGTCCCGACGAGGGAGGATGTCGTCCGCCGAGAGCATTATGCGCTCCCCAGCAGGACCGAGAAGCGCCTGTTCGACGCCAAGGTGTTCGTGCTCACCTCGGGCCGCACGGCCTCCGCCGCCGAGCATTTCACGCTTTCCCTGAAGCGCACCCACCGCGCCACCATCGTCGGCGAGCCGACCGCCGGGGCCGGCCATTATGGCGGCATGCAGCCGGTGGGCGGCAAATTCTCGGTCTTCATCCCGGTCGGCCGGACCTACGATCCCGAAACCGGCAAGGGCTGGGAAGGCGCGGGAATCGATCCCGACGTCGCGGTTCCGGCCGCCGAGGCGCTGACCGAGGCGCTGGTGCGCTCGGGCCTGGCGCGCGAGGAAGCGCAGCGCATCTCCGCGACGGTCAAGCCGACGGGCTCGATGGTGCGCCGCGAACCGCGTCCCCCCTCGAGCTCGTAGACCTCAGGCGGCCTGCGAAGCGGCCGCAATGATCCGGTCGTCCATCCACAATTGGGCGAACAGCAGGAACAGGGTCACGAGGTGACTCCACACAGCCCGGACTTTTCAACCGTCGCCCCAGCGAAGGCTGGATCCCCAGGGGGTGAAGACCGCGGTGCTTTTCACCCGCCGGGGTCCCAGCCTGCGCTGGGACGACGGAGTTCAAGAGACCGCGGTGCTTTTCATCCGCTGGGGTCCCAGCCTGCGCTGGGACGACCTTATTGGGCGCCGTTCCTCGCCAGCGCTTCGGCGATCAGGCGGCGGCTGTTGTCGAGGCCGTAGAGGGCGAAGAAGCTGCCCATTCGGGGGCCCTGGCTCGTTCCGAGCAGGGTCTCGTACAGCGCCTTGAACCAGTCGCGCAGTTGCTCCTTGCCGAAGAATTCCTTGCCGATTTCGTAGACGATGTCCTGGATTTGGTCCGGACCCGCTTCGGCCGGGAGGGCGGCCAGCCGGGAGTCGAGATCGCGGAGCGCCGCCGCCTCCTTCTCGTCCGGCGCCCGGCGGCTGAGCGAACCGGCGACGAAATCGCGGAAATAGGCGAGCGCATAACCGATCAGGGCATCAAGCTCGGGGTTCGCTTCCGGGGAGGCTTCGGGCGCGTAGCGCTTCACGAAGGCCCACAGCAGGTCCTTGTCCTCGGTCGAGGCCACTCCGACGAGGTTGAGCAGGAGCGCGAAGGTCAGCGGAAGCCGCGCCTCCGGCACCTTGCCGGCATGGATGTGGTGGACCGGGTTGCCGAGCCTCTTGTCCCATTCCTGCGCTGGATAGGCGGCGAGGAACTGGTGATACTCGTCGACCGCGCGCGGGATGACGCCGAAGCTTAGCTGCTTCGCCCGCCTCGGCTCCCGGTAGATGTAGAAAGCGAGGCTCTCCTCGGGCGCGTAGGTCAGCCACTGGTCTATGGTGACGCCGTTGCCCCGAGTCTTCGAGATCTTCTCGCCATTCTCGTCGAGGAACAGCTCGTAGTTGAACCCCTCCGGCGGCCGGGCGCCGAGGATCCGGGCGATCTTCGAGCTTTGGGTGACGCTGTCGATCAGGTCCTTGCCCGACATCTCGTAGTCGACGCCAAGCGCGACCCAGCGCATTGCCCAGTCGACCTTCCACTGAAGCTTAGCGCCGCCCGACAGGATCGACTGCTCGGCCTCGTCGCCGGTGGCGGGATCGGTGTAGCGGACCAACCCCGCCTCCGGATCGACGACCTGCACGGGAACCTGGAGGACCTTGCCCGTCACCGGGCTGATTGGGAGGATCGGCGAGTAGGTCCGCCGCCGCTCCTCGCCCAGCGTCGGGAGCATCACATCGAGGATCGCCTGGTAGCGGCGGAGCACCTGGCGGAGCGCCTCGTCGAAGCGGCCCGATCGGTAGCAATCGGAAGAGGCGAGAAATTCGTAGTCGAAGCCGAACCGGTCGAGGAATTGGCGAAGCAGATTGTTGTTGTGGGCGGCATAGCTGTCGTGGCCGCAGCCATAGGGATCGGGAATCCGCGCCAGCGGCTGGTCGAGATGGGCGTGCATCATGTCCTGGTCCGGAACCCCCGGCGGAACCTTGCGCATTCCGTCCATATCGTCGGAAAAGGCGATCAGCCCGCTCGGCCAGTCGGCCATTTCGGACAGCGCATGGCGGACCATCAGGGTGCGTGCCACTTCCTGGAACGTTCCCAGATGCGGCAGGCCCGACGGCCCGTAGCCGGTCTCGAACACGATCTCGCCCCGCGGCGGCCCGTCGGGATAGCGCTTCAGAAGCTTGCGCGCTTCCTCATAGGGCCAGGCCTTCGACACCAAAGCGGCGGACCGAAGCTCTTCGGGGACGTTCACCGTTGTCCTTTCGTTCCCGCTGCGCCATGCCGAGCGGAATGGCCGTCTCTTTGCCCTATCCCGCGCTTCACGCAACCCATGGCGGAATCTGGCTCGCGGCGCCGGGCGGCGAGACCCGCGCGCTCGGCCGGGGCGAGGCGATCGCCCGGGCGGCGGAGACTCCGGCGATCATGCTCAACGCGCCCCTGGTCGGCCAGCGGCTCGGCTATCCGGAGCTTTCCGGGCTCGACCTGCTTGAGCTGTTCGCCTTCGTCCACCCCGCGCGCTTCGCCGTTCCGACGCCCAAGGGGATCGCCGACGCGCTCGGGCTCGAGCCTCCGGATGCGGACCCCGACGCGCCCGCCTTCCTGCTCCGGGCCGCCTCCGCTTTGCTCGACACCGTCGCCGCCGACTGGCCGGAGCGCGAGGGCGCCTGGGCTTCGGCGCAGGCGCTCTACCGGCTGCGCTGGACCTGGGCGCCCGTCCTCGCCGAGCGGCTGAAGCGGCCGGAGCGGGACGAGCGCTGGCTGTTCTCGCGCCTTCCGGAATGGGAGGAGAGCGCGCCTCGCCCGGCCCCGGCGCCCGTCCGCATCGGCGCCCACGAGGCCGTCGACCGCCTCTCAGGCCTGGTCGGCCACGGCGCCGAGGTCCGCTCCGGCCAGCGCGACTATGCAGCGAGCGCGGCGGCGGTGTTCGCTCCGCGCTCCGCGCAGGACCGGCCCAACATGCTCCTCGCCGAAGCGGGAACCGGGATCGGCAAGACCCTCGGCTACCTCGCGCCCGCCTCGCTCTGGGCCCAACGGGCGGACGGGACGGTGTGGGTGTCGACCTATACGAAGGCGCTTCAGCGGCAGCTCGACCGCGAGGGCGCCCGACTGTTCCCCGATCCCGCCGAGCGGCGCCGCAAGGTGGTCGTGCGCAAGGGGCGGGAAAATTATCTGTGCCTGCTCAACCTCGAGGATGCGCTTCAGGGCGGCTTCGCGGGACGCGCCGCAATCCTCGCCCAGCTGGTGGCGCGCTGGGCCGCTTATTCTAAGGACGGCGACATGGTCGGCGGCGACCTTCCCGGCTGGCTGACCAGCCTCTTCCGCCGCGCCGGCGCGACCGCGCTGACCGACCGGCGCGGCGAGTGCGTCTACGCCGGCTGCCCGCATTACCGGAAATGCTTCATCGAACGGTCGGCCCGGGCGAGCCAGGAGGCGGGCCTGGTCATCGCCAACCACGCCCTCGTCATGGTCAACGCCGCGCGCGGGCGCGACGGCGGCAATCCGCCCACGCGCATCGTCTTCGACGAGGGCCATCACCTGTTCGATGCCGCCGACTCGACCTTCGCGGTGGCGCTCACCGGCCAGGAGACGATCGAGCTTCGCCGTTGGATCATGGGCCCGGAGGGCAAGAGCCGGGGCCGCCGCCGCGGACTCGCCGCCCGACTGATGGACGTCGCCTCCTATGACGAGGCCGGCGCCGCCGCGCTCGAGCAGGCGGTCCAGGCGGCCCAGCTGCTTCCGAGCGATTCCTGGCTCGGACGGATCGCCGAAGGGATGGCCTTCGGACCCGTGGAGAAGCTGCTCGGCGCCGTCCGGGCGACCGTCTACGCCCGGGCCACCGCTCAGGACGCGGGCTACGGCCTGGAAACGGAAATGGCCGAGCTCGACGGCGCCATCGTCGAAGCGGCGGCGCCCGCGGTGGAGGCGCTCGAACTCCTGGTCCGGCCGCTTACGGCGCTCGCCAACCGCCTCCAGGCGGTGATGGAGGACGCCCCCGACTGGCTCGATGCGCAGGCGCGGGCTCGGATCGAAGGGGCGCTCGGCGGCCTCGCCTGGCGGATCCAGACCCTCGCCGCCTGGATCGGCCTCGCCGCCCGGATCGGCGGCCCGGCCGATCCGGACTTCGTCGATTGGATGGCGGTGGAGCGGATCGACGGGCGCGAATATGATATCGGGCTCCACCGGCGCTGGCTCGATCCGACTCGCCCCCTCGCCGAGACCGTCCTCAAGCCCGCGCACAGCGTTCTCGTCACCTCCGCCACCCTGCGCGGCGCCGAAGGCTGGGCGGCGGCGGAGGCCCGGACCGGCGCCTGCCATCTCGGCGCCGTCGAGCGCTTCGAGGCGCCGAGCCCGTTCGACTATGCGGCGCAGAGCGAGGTCCTGATCGTTACCGACGTCAAGCGCGGCGACGTGCCCCAGCTCGCAGGCGCCTATGCCCGGCTGATCGAGGCGGCGCAGGGCGGAACGCTCGGCCTGTTCACCGCCATCCAGCGATTGAAGGCGGTGCAGGCGCGGATCGCCGACCGGCTCGCCCGGGAGGGCCTGCCGCTCTACGCCCAGCATGTCGATCCGATCGACACCGGCACGCTCGTCGACATCTTCCGCGACGATCCGCGTGCCTCTCTGCTCGGCACCGACGCGCTTCGCGACGGAGTCGACGTACCGGGCGAATCGCTCCGGCTGGTGGTTATGGAAGGCGTTCCGTGGCCGCGCCCGACCGTCTTACACGCGGCGCGCAAGGCCGCCGGCGGCGGCACCGCCTATGACGACCGGGTGGTGAGGGCCCGCCTCGCGCAGGCGTTCGGCCGGCTGATCCGCCGCCAGGGCGACCGTGGCCTGTTCGTTCTCCTCTCCTCGGCGACTCCGTCCCGCCTGCTCGACGCCTTCCCGCCGGGGGTGACGGTACGGCGCCTTCCGCTCGACGAGGCGGTGGCGCGGGTCGACAAGCGGCTTTCAACCGCCGGCCCTTTCGGGCATCAGCCCGAGCCGGAGAGGCTCCCCGACGAGGCGCGATGAAGACGCTGACCCTGCTGCGCCATGCCAAATCGGGCTGGGACGATCCGGTCTCGCGCGATTTCGACCGGCCGTTAAACCCGCGCGGCCGCCGCGCCGCCCGCACCGTGGCGAAGGAGATGCGCCGGCTCGGACTCGGCTTCGACCAGATCCTCGCCTCTCCGGCGCGACGGGTCATCGAAACGATCGGCGAGGTGGCTCAGGTCGTCGGGACGATCGAGCCGGTCTACGAGCAGGCGATCTACCTTGCCGCCCCGGAAACCTTGCTCGACCTCGTCCGCCAGGTCGACGACGGCGTCGGCCGGCTTCTGCTCGTCGGCCACAATCCCGGTCTCGAGTGCCTCGCTCTGCTGCTCACCAGCACAGGCGCGCTCCGCGACTCGGCAGCCGAAAAATATCCGACGGCGACGCTCGCGGAGATCGCCCTGCCGGCGGAGCGCTGGTCCGATGTCTGCGAAGGCGCGGGCGAACTGCGCCGCTTCATCCGCCCCCGCGATCTCGATCCCGAACTCGGGCCGGAAGACTAAGGCCGTTGCAGGCCCCGCCTGGAGCAAGAGGATGTCCGTTTCCGTCCTTCCGGACCGGATCGCGCGCCATCTCGCTTTGGGCAGAGGCGCGGAAGAAGGTAAACCCCGGATCGAGCGCGGAGTGACGGCTCGACCCAATGCCGCAAGGCGCTAGCCGGCGCTCTCCAGCGCTTCGGCCAGAAGCCGGCGGATCGCCTTCAGCGGCTCAACCGGCAGCGCGGCCGCCTCCAGGGCGGGCTTCGCCTCCGGTGGCTTGATTTCCACCCGTTCCGCCGCATCCGCGCTTCCGCTCTCGAGCAGCTGCTGGACTCCGCGGATCGTGTAGCCGTCCTTGTTGAGGAGGCGGTGGATGCGATGGGCGAGAGCGACGTCGGCGGGCCTATAATAGCGCCGGTTCCCTGCCCTCTGAAGCGGCTTGAGCTGAGGGAAGCGCGTCTCCCAATAACGCAGGATGTGCTGAGGCAGGCCGAGGTCGCTGGCCAGCTCGCCTATCGTTCGGAAGGCCTGTTCGCCTTTCTGGACGTTCTCGGCCATTGCCGGGCTCAGCCGCCCTTGGCGATCCGCTCGCGCATGATCTGGCTGGCGCGGAAGGTCAGCACACGGCGCGGCGCGATCGGCACCTCGACGCCCGTCTTGGGGTTGCGGCCGACCCGCTCGCCCTTGTCGCGAAGGATGAAGCTTCCGAAACCGGAGATCTTGACGTTCTGCCCGTCGGAAAGCGAGGCGCACATGTGATGGAGGATTCGCTCCACCAACCCGGCCGAATCGGCGCGCGAGAGCCCGATTTCCTTGTGGACCACGTCCGCCAGATCGGCGCGGGTCAAAGTCCCCGCGTCAACGCGCCTGATCGTCCCTGCGTCCGCCATTTTTAGCTCCCTCCCCCCGAGGCTGAACAAAATCATAGTCCAGCTTGCACTTATGTGCAAATCGGCCTTGCGCCGAACCGGCCCTAAGTGTGGACCGTTAGTAGCGGACCACCGCCGCGCCCCAGGTGAAGCCGCCGCCCATCGCCTCGAGCACGATCAGGTCGCCCGGCTTGATCCGGCCATCCTTCACCGCGGTATCCAGAGCCAGCGGAACCGAGGCGGCCGACGTGTTGGCGTGCTGGTCCACCGTCACGACGACCCGCGCCGGATCGAGCCCCAGCTTCTTCGCCGTCGCGTCGAGGATCCGCTTGTTCGCCTGATGCGGAACCACCCAATCGACCTCGCCGGCATTGTGACCGGCCGCCTCCAGCGTCTCGGTGAGGACGGCGGCGAGGTTGACGACGGCGTGGCGGAAAACTTCCTTGCCGCGCATTCGAAGCTTGCCGACCGTGCCCGTGGTCGAAACCCCGCCGTCGACGAACAGAAGGTCGTTATAGCGACCGTCGGCGTGAAGCCTGGTCGCAAGCACGCCCCGGTCTTCGGCGGCGTCCTGAGCTTCGACCGAGCGGAGCAGGATCGCCCCCGCCCCGTCGCCGAACAGCACGCAGGTCGCCCGGTCTTCCCAGTCGAGGATCCGGCTGAAGGTCTCGGAGCCGATCACCAGCGCATATTCGGCCATGCCGCCCTTCAGCATGTTGTCGGCAACCGACAGGGCGTAAAGGAAGCCGGTGCAGACCGCCGAGACGTCGAAGGCGATGCAGTCGTCGATGCCGAGCGCCGTCTGGACACGGGTGGCGGAAGCGGGGAAGGTCTGGTCGGGGGTGGCCGTCGCAAGGACGATCAGCCCGACCTTGCCGGCCGGCACCCCGGCGGCTTCCAGGGCCTTTACGGCCGCTTCGGTGGCAAGCGTCGCAGTAGTCTCGCCATCGGCGGCGATATGGCGCGCTTCGATCCCGGTACGCTCGACGATCCATTCGTGGGTCGTGTCGATACGCTCGGCCAGCTCGGCGTTGGTCACCCGCCGCGGAGGGAGCGCCGAGCCGGTGCCGGCGATGATCGAACGGCGGCTCATTTCGCCGCCACCTGGGCTCTATGGGCGGCGATGTTGTCGAGATCCTCGATGATCTTGCGGGTGAGGTCCTGCCGAACCATCCGGGCGGCCACCCGAATAGCGTTGGCGACGCCCTTCTCGGTCGCGCTTCCGTGGCTTTTCACGACGAGGCCGTTCAAGCCGAGGAAGACGGCGCCGTTATGGTTGTTCGGATCGAGATGATGGCGAAGCAGCTCGGTCGCGGGCCGCGAGATCAGGAAGCCGATCTTCGACCGAACCGAACTCTGGAAGGCGCGGCGCAGGAGGTCGGTGACGAATCGGGCGGTGCCTTCGAGCGACTTGAGCGCGATGTTGCCGGAAAAACCGTCTGTCACCACCACGTCGACGTCGCCGCGCGACAGCTTGTCGCCTTCGACGAAGCCGTCGAACCGCATCCCGAGATAATCCGCGTCGCGCAGGATCGCCGCGGCGTCCTTGAGCTCGTCGGTGCCCTTCATCTCCTCCGTGCCGATGTTGAGAAGCTGGACTCGTGGCCGCTCGAGGTCGAGCACGACCCGCGAATAGGCTGCGCCCATCACGGCGAACTGGACGAGGTTGCGCGCGTCGGATTCCGTATTGGCGCCCAGATCCAGCATGACGAGGTCGTTCTCCCCAAGCGTCGGGAGGAGCGCGGCCAGCGCCGGGCGATCGATTCCGGGCATCGTTCGAAGCGCGAGCTTGGCCATCGCCATCAGCGCACCGGTATTGCCGCCGGAGACGGCGGCATGGGCCGTGCCCGCCTTCACCGCGGCGATGGCGCGCCCCATCGACGTCGTCTTGGCACGGCGGATCGCCTGGCTCGGCTTGTCCTCGGCGGCGATGACGTCGTCGCAGTGGACGACTTCCGACACGGCGGCGAGGTCGGCCTGGCCGGCAAGCTCCGCCTCGAGCCGGGCTCCGTCGCCGAACAGCACGAACGAAAGGTCGTCCCGCCTTTTATAGGCGAGGGCGGCGCCGGCCACCATGACGGCGGGCCCGACATCGCCACCCATCGCGTCGATTGCGATACGTGGCCCGCTGCCCACCGTTCCGGTCTCCCGCTTTTCGGCTGTCGGGGTGTTCAGGCCTCGACGGGCCGGATTTCACGCCCGTTATAGTGGCCGCAGCCGGCGCAAAGATTGTGGGGGAGGCGGAGCTCGCCGCAATTCGGGCACTCCTGGTAGTTCACCGCCTTCAGCGCGTCATGGCTGCGGCGCATGTTGCGCTTCGACGGCGACGTTTTTCTCTTGGGGACGGCCATCCTGGCACCTGTTCCAATAAGCTAGGGTTCGCGATGTGGCGAGCACGGTGCCAAAGATCAACGGCACGGGGCCGCGGGCCATGGCGGCCGGGAAGCTCGCTTCGAGCGTCGCCGCCTATACCCGTTTCGACCGCAGTTGCAAGCGCTGCGGCCGCATGCCACCCTCGCCGGGCACAGGGGGGACGAAGGATGATCACGCTTCCGATCACGATCACCATCGCCGCGGCGGCGACGCTGATCAACACCTGGCTCGGAGTCAGGGTGAGTCTTCTTAGGAGGCGGCTCCACGTCTCGATCGGCGACGGCGGCAATCCTCTGGTCGCGGCGCGGATGCGGGCGCATGCCAATTTCGTCGAATATACGCCCCTCTTCCTCATCCTCCTGGGGCTGGTGGAAGCGGCTCGGGGCACCTCCTCCTGGCTGTGGGGCGCCGCGATCCTGTTCGTCCTCGGCCGGCTCGCCCACCCGTTCGGGATGGACCGCCCGGCGCCCAACGCGCTTCGGATCGGCGGCATGGTCGCGACCTGGCTCGTGCTGGTGAGCCTCGCTTTCTACGCCCTCACCATTCCCTATCTCTATCGGCCGCACGCCGGTCCGGTCACCTACGCTCAATCCTGATCGGGCGGAACGAAGCTCAATTGGGCCAGGCGCCAGCTGCGCTCGGGCTCACCCGGCCACAAGGCCTCGATATCCTGGCGCCGGTCGGGATCGACTCCGCACACTTCGGCGTGAATGTAGCGTCCGGTTTCTCGAAGCCGGATATCGGCGCCGGGATATTGCTCCTGCAGCTTCTTCAGCAGGCGCTTGGCCTCCGGATCCAGACGCGTGCTGCCGAGCTCGCGCGGCATTCCGTCGACCAGCTCCGCCGCCGCCACCCGCAAGGCCTTCCAGCCGTCCGAGATGATGCCGATCGAAATGAACGCCGCCGCCGACGCGTCCGCCCACCACCACCCCATTCCGAGGCCGACGATGCCGGCAATGCCCGCCGCCCCGGTCTGCCAATTGGCCTTGTTCATCTTGGCGTCGGTGTGGAGGACCTCGTCCTGCATCCGCTCCGACACCGGCAGTTCCAGGTGGCCGATGACCAGAGGTGGAACGATCGAATAGATTTGCGCGGCGATCATCAGCCAGCCGAGCCAGAAGCCATGGCCGAAAAGGTGGATCGTGCCCACCGTGGCATGCTCCCGGCTCACCAGGGTCATGACCGAGTCCTTCAGCAGGAACGCTCCGACCGAGGCGAGAGCGACCGCGGCGATAAGGAAGGCGAGGCTGTGGACCCGGTGGAAGCCGTAGCGATAGTCGCGGGTCGCCTTCTTGCGCTCGAAGTGCGAGGCGACGAGGAACACGATCGGCGGGATCAGGCCGAGCGCGTCCTCGATCCAGGCGGTCTTCATCGTCTGGCTGTTGCCGAGCACCAGCCCCATCACCACGATGATCGAGAGGGTGAAGCCGACATTGAACCATTCGAGCCGGATCGCGCGCTTCATGTCCTCGCGGATCGGAGCCGGGACGGTGTCGAGGCCGCTCATCGGCCGCCTCCGGCGACCCGATCGGCCTCGCGCTCGAGCAGCATGATCCACCGATTCTCGCCGTTCCGGGCGATCGGCGTGACGACGAGGTGCTGCGGCGCGACCGGCTCGGCGATCGGACGGAGGATCGCTACCTCGTCGGCCCAAGGGCTCTTGGGCGAGATCGGGCCGAGGACCAGATCGAGCCTGCCCGCTTCCAAGTCGAGCAGCAGCGGCTCCGATGCGCCTCGGCGAACGATCGGCCGGGCGCCGGTGGCACGGCTCACCCCCGCGATGAAGGCCGCCACTTCGGAATCTCCGGCCGGACCCCCGGCGTCCGCGATGAGGCCGACCCGGAAGCCGTGCGTGGAGCGGACCCGCTCGAGGGTGCCGTCCGGATCCCTCGGCACGCTCCCGCAACCGGCGATCGAGGCCGAGAGGAAGAGAAGGAGCGCAAGCGACTTCATTACGGAGGCATAACGCTGCCGCGCCTGCCGCCGTTCCTTATCCAGGTTAAACCGTTCGCTGCGCTCCGGCGAGAACCCGGTCGCCGACGAACGGATTGCTCCGCCGCTCCTCGCCGAAGGTGCTCATCGGCCCGTGTCCGGGCACGAAATGGGTATGGTCGCCGAGCGGCCAGAGCCGCCCGGTAATCGCGTCGAGCAGATCCTGATGGTTGCCCATCGGGAAGTCGGTCCGTCCGATCGAGCCGCGGAACAGCACGTCGCCGACGATTGCGAGTTTCGATTCGGGATGGTGGAAGACGACGTGCCCCGGCGTGTGGCCGGGGCAGTGATAGACGTCGAAGACCAGCTCGCCGACCGTCACCCGGTCGCCGTTGACCAGCCAGCGGTCGGATTCGAAGACCTTGCCCGTAATTCCGTAATTGCGCCCGTCATCCTCCAGCCGGGCGATCCAGAAGCGGTCGTCCTCGTGCGGCCCCTCGATTTGGACGCCGAGCTCGTCGGCGAGGATCTTGGCGGAGCCGCAATGGTCGATATGGCCGTGGGTGAGGAGGATCTTCTCGACCGTCACGTTATGCTGGCGGGCGGCCGCCTTCAGCCGGTCGAGATCGCCGCCCGGATCGGTGAAGGCCCCCCTCATGGTCTTCGTGCACCACAGGAGCGTCGAGTTCTGCTGGAGCGGAGTCACCGGGACGATGACGGCCTTGAGGGGCGGTTCGGTCATGGCCGGGAGATGGCGCGGGCGCTCCGAAGTTGCAACCGCGGCGACCGCGCCTCTAGAGAGAGGCCGATGACGCTCAGCCACCTCCAGCGCCTCGAGGCCGAGGCGATCCACATCATCCGCGAGGCGGTGGCGGAGAGCGAGCGGCCGGTGATGCTCTATTCCGCCGGCAAGGACAGCGCCGTCCTTCTCCACCTCGCGAGAAAGGCCTTCGCTCCGGCGGTGCCGCCCTTCCCGCTTCTTCACGTCGACACGAAGTGGAAGTTCGCCTCGATGTACGCGCTTCGCGACAAGGCGGCGGCGGAGGCGGGGATGAAGCTGATCGTCCACCGCAACCCGGAAGCCGAGGCGCGGGGAATCAACCCGCTCGACCACGGCTCCTCCCTCCATACGCAGATGTGGAAGACCGACGGCCTGAAGCAGGCGCTGGAGAAGCACGGCTTCGACTCGGCGATCGGCGGCGCGCGACGGGACGAGGAAAAGGTGCGGGCGAAGGAGCGGGTCTTCTCGGTCCGCGCCGCCGGCCAGCGCTGGGACCCGAAGCGGCAGCGGCCCGAGCTCTGGCGGCTCTACAACGGCCGCAAGGCGAAGGGGGAGAGCCTTCGGGTCTTCCCGCTCTCGAACTGGACCGAGCTCGACGTCTGGTCCTACGTCGAGGCGGAGGGGATCGAGGTCTCCGATCTTTATTTCGCCGCTCCGCGGCCCACGATCGTTCGCGACGGGACGATCCTGATGGTCGACGACGATCGCCTTCGCCCCGAGCCCGGGGAAGTGCGCGAGCGCTGGGTCCGCTTCCGCACCCTCGGCTGCTATCCGCTCTCCGGAGCGATCGAAAGCCGGGCTTCGACCATCCCGGAGCTGATCGAGGAGATGCGCCGCGACCGACTGTCCGAGCGCCAGGGCCGGATCATCGACCGCGACGGCGCCGCCTCGATGGAGCGCAAGAAGCGCGAGGGCTATTTTTGATGGCGGGGAAAGGTGAGGGAAGAGGCACGTCGTCCCAGCGAAGGCTGGGACCCCAGGGGGTGAAGACCACCGCGCTTTTCCCCCCCTGGGGCCCCAGCCTTCACTGGGGCGACGGGGTCGGCTCGGGGATCGCAAAATGACCGAAAAGACCCTCCTCCGGCTGATCACCTGCGGGTCGGTGGACGACGGCAAGTCGACCCTGCTCGGGCGGCTGCTCTACGAGACCGGATCGGCCTTCGAGGACGAGCTCGCCGCCTGCGGGGGCGATCTGTCGCGGCTCGTCGACGGGCTGGAGGCGGAGCGCGAGCAGGGAATCACGATCGACGTCGCCTACCGGTTCTTCGCGACGGAAAAGCGCAAGTACATCGTCGCCGACGCGCCCGGACACGAGCAATATACACGCAACCTCGTCACCGGCGCCTCGACCGCCGACGTCGCCCTCGTGCTGGTCGATGCGGCGAAGGGCGTGGTTACCCAGACACGGCGGCACGGCTTCCTGTGCCGGCTGCTCGGCGTCTCGCGGTTCGTCCTGCTGGTCAATAAGATGGATTCGGTCGGCTTCGACCAGGCGGCGTTCGACAAGGCGGCGGCCGATTATGCGGCGCTTGGCGGCGAGTTCACGGCCATCCCCGTCTCGGCCCGCTCCGGCGACAACGTCACCGCGCCGTCGGCGGCCATGGCCTGGTATTCCGGCCCCACGCTTCTCGAGTATCTCGAAGCGGCGGAGCCGGCGGAGGAACGGACCGACGGGCCGTTCGCCATGCCGGTGCAGTGGGTTCTGCGCCACGATGGCCGGAGTTTCGCCGGGATGCTCGCGGCGGGGCGGGTCCGCGCCGGCGACCGGGTACGGGTGATGCCGGCCGGGACGGTCGCCACCGTCGCCCGCATCCGTCTCGGCGAGGAGGAGATCGACGCCGCGGTTCGCGGCCAGTCGGTGGCGATGTCCTTCGCCCAGGAAGTCGACTGCTCGCGCGGGGACGTGATCGCCGACGCGGACGCCGCGCCCGAAGTCGCGGACCAGTTCGAGGCGACGATCGTCTGGCTTGCGGAGGAGGAGCTCGTCCCCGGGCGGCAATATGCCCTGAAGCTGGCCGCCCAATCGGCGCTGGCGACCGTTCACACCCCGAAATACGAGATAGACGTCAACACGCTCGAGCAGGTCCCGGCGCACGGGCTGGCGATGAACGGGATCGCCGTCGCCAACCTGTGGACGGACCGGCCGATCGTCTTCTCGCCCTATTCCGAAAGTCGCGAGATGGGCGGCTTCATCCTGATCGACCGGGTGACCCACGCCACCGTCGGCGCGGGGATGATCCACCATGCCCTGCGGCGCTCGCACAACCTCCACCCGCAGCTACTGGAGGTAACCCGCGCGGCGCGGGCCGGAGCGAAGGGGCAGCGGCCCCGGCTGCTCTGGTTCACCGGCCTGTCGGGCGCCGGCAAGTCGACCATCGCGAACCTCGTCGAGGCGAAGCTCCACGCGCGGGGGCGTCACACCTTCCTGCTCGACGGCGACAATGTCAGGCTCGGCCTCAACCGCGACCTCGGCTTCTCCGACGCGGATCGGGCGGAGAATATCCGCCGCGTCGGCGAGACGGCGCGGCTGATGCTCGACGCCGGGCTGATCGTCCTCGCCGCCTTCATCAGCCCGTTCCGCGCCGAGCGCCGGATGGTGCGCGAGATGCTTCCCGAGGACGAGTTCGTCGAGATATTCGTCGACGTTTCGCTGGACGAGGCGGAACGCCGCGACCCCAAGGGACTCTATGCCAAGGCCCGCGACGGGCTGATCCCCAACTTCACCGGCATCGGCTCCCCCTACGAGCCTCCGGAGCGGGCCGAAATCCGGATCGACACGACGGCGATGAGCGCCGAGGAGGCCGCGGACGCAGTGGTGCGCTACCTCCTCGGCCGGACGGAGGTCGGGAGTTCCGGCTATCCTCCCCATCCGCCCGCGGTTTGAGCGCGGTTGCCGCGTCCCGCCGATCATGTACTGTCGTCGGCGATTAGGCGGCCGAGGAGCAACGGAATGAAAATCGCGATCCCCATGGCGGTCGCGCTGACGGCGCTGGCCTTTCCGGCTTCGGCCGAGACCGGCGCAAAGGACGCGGTGAAAGCCGTCGTCAAGGCCGTCAAGCAGGGCGACGACCTCAACGCCGCTTTCCCAGGGGCGGTAAGCGCCCGCGAAGCCGCCTCGCTTCGGCGAGTCTCCCGGTGCTCGGCGCAGAATCTGATGAAGCAGGCCGAGGGCCGCTACACGGTCGTCTGGGTCTGCGGCAACGGTGGAGCGCTCGGGATGGAGGTCCTCCTCACCGGCGAGCGCGTCACGTCGGTCAAGACGATGGAGCTGGTCAGCCGCCCGACGCGCGACCGCTGAGCGGCGCGCCGGATCAAGGCGCCGCCGCATATTCGAAGATACGGAAGCGGTAGCGCTGCTGGGCGCGGATGTTGGCGGCGAGCTTGCCGTGGAGATTGTCGTCCCAGCGGCTCCAGCGGGTGATGAACGCCTCCGCGGCGGCGCGGTCGCCGCCTTCCTGCAGGGCGATGACCTGCTTGAGCAGGTCGCCCACTGCCTCGTGGTACCGTCCATAGTCGACCGACAGCCGCGCGGTGGCGGGATCGAAGGTCAGGACCTTGCGGCCCAAGAACCAGTTCATCTGCATGAGCTGCATCATGTTGTAGGGCTGCTCGCGCCTCGGCCTGTTGTTCTGGAGGGTGCGCAGGATGCCGCCCGCATAGACGGCGCGAAGCTGGTCGGGCGTGTAATAGCCGCGCTTCTGAAGTGCCTCGGCGACGAACAGCGAGACGAGATCGGCCTTCATCTCCTCGAGCAGGCTGGCGTCGGCGCCGAGGGCAGCGTTGATCTCGCGCCCGTCCGCGGTGGTGTCGGGGCCCAGATAATGGCCGACCTCGTGCCAGAGGGTTCGGTAGAAGTTCGAATCCGCGGTGAGGTGCGAAACGAAGCGCGGTTCCACCGCCGCGCTCCACACGTCTCCCGAGCCTTTGAACAGGTCGGGATTGCGCATGATGTTGGCGCGAAGCAGGATCGTGCTTCCGTAGCGTGCGGAGAGATAGGCTTCGTTGGGAAGATTGGTGGCGGTGTTGCCGCCGCGCGTCTGGCCGAAGTCGGCGACGACGTCGTAGACGCCCACCGGAATGTCCTCGATCACCTTCTTGTGGCGGTCGTAGGGAAGCGAATCCTCAAGCTCCTGCATCCCCTTCATCGCCCGGCGCAGGGCGGCGGATTCGGCGTTGCGGGTGGCGAGCAGGCTTAGGCCGTAAAAGGCGCGGGTGCCGAGGAGCTCGTCGTCATAGGTTTCGTAGGCGCCGATCTGGGCATTCAGATTCTTGAAGCGGCCGGTGACCCAGGCGGCGTCGCCGCTTTCATAATCGTCGGAGAGCAGGTCGCGGGCGCGGTTGCGCAGATAGCGGGCGAACTGCCAGTCGCTCGGCTCGACCGCATCCGCGGCCTCGTTGAGCAGGCGGTGGCTTGCGATCATCTCGTCGGCATAAGCGAGCGAATAGGGGATGGCGTAGAGGGTCGCCCGGTTCGGCGCGCGGTGGAGCGCCTCGATCCGGTCGCGCAGACCCGGGTGAAGCGTGTCGAGCACCGGATATTGGCGAAGCTTGGCGAGGTCGCGCTTGATGACCGCAAGCTCCGCCCGGCGGACGACGGAGCGCAGGTCCGTCAGTCGCGCCGCTTCGCCCGGGTGGGCGGCGAGATAGGAGTCGAGCTCCGCCTTGGTGAGGTCCCACGGATAGACGTTCTTCCCCGGCGGCGCGTCCTCGATGGCGAGGAACGGCTCGCGCTTGTTGGCCAAGGTGGTGGCGACCGGCCCCTGGTTCAGGCGGTAGAGCGTCTGCAGGCGGCGGCCCTGCGCGTCCGTCCGTCGGGCGAGCGCCGCCCGGGCGGCGAGCGCGCCGCGGTGCCGCTGGGCCTCGTAGATATCCTGGAAGATCCGCCCCACCTCGATCAGCCTAACGACCGCGACGCGCTCGCCCGGCGAGAGGTGGGCGAGCGAGGGGGCGAGGCGGATCGTCTGCGTCTTGTCGAGTATCTCCTGCGCCTGCGCCGCCGTCCATTCGGTGCGCGGCGCCTCGGCCAGGGCGGCGGCGAGCGGCGCGAGCAGAAGCCCAAAGGTCCCAAAGGTCGCACTCACGACGCGAAAAAAGCGTCTTGGGATGGTGAGCCGGCCGGCCCCGGTGCCGCCCGTCAATCCCGATCCGTTCAACTTCATTGGCCACTCCTGCTCCCACGACGATGTAGGAAAAATTCCTATTAGGCAAGGCCCGGGTTCGGCGCTAGCTTTGCCGGATGCGCCCCTCCGCCGCTTGCCTCATCGCCCTCCTCACCGCCTGCGCCACCGTTCCGCCCACGCCGCTGCCGCCGCCCGCGGCGAGCTGGGCCTGGGCGACGTTCGACTCCCGCGGCGTTCGCGACTCCGGCGCAAGCGGCATCGCCGACCGCTCGAACAATCGAGTCCTCACCATCCGCGACCCGGTGCGGATCGCGTCGATCACCAAGCTACACGTCGCCTTGGGCGCGATGCGGCTGGTCGAGGCGGGGAAGCTCGACCTCGACCGCGACGTTTCCGACTATCTCGGCTGGAGGCTGCGCAACCCGGCCTTTCCCGACGTTCCGATCACGCTCCGGCTCCTCCTCTCCCATCGCTCGAGCCTCCGCGACGGCATCGACTATTGGCTGATCCCCGCCACCGGCCGGCTGGAGGACTCGCTTCGCGATGCCAAGGCCTGGGACGCGGAGCACCGCCCGGGAAGCTATTTCCAATATTCGAACCTCGGCTTTCCGGTCGTGGCGAGCGTCATGGAGGCCGCCTCGGGCGAGCGGTTCGACGCTCTGATGCAGCGGCTGGTGTTCACTCCGCTCGGGCTCGACGCCTGCCTCAACTGGACGACCTGCCGCGACGACGTCGTCGCGCGCGCGATCGTCCTCTACGGCGCCGACGGAAGCGTCCGGAAGGACGATCTGCACGGCCGCCGCCCCGCCTGCCCCGGCGTGCCCGCCGCCGACGGCGGCTGCGACCTCACCGGCTACAAGCCCGGCACCAACGGCGCGATCTTCTCGCCGCAGGGCGGCCTTCGGATTTCGGTGACCGACCTTGCCAAGGTCGGCGGAATGCTTCTGCGCCGCGGGAAGCTGCCCGACGGAAGCCGGTTCCTCTCCGAGGCGAGCCTCGCCGAGATGGAGCGGCTCCACTGGAGGTTCGACGGGTCGAACGGCGAGACCGAGAGCCGCTTCTATTGCGGCTACGGGCTGGCGATGCAGGTCCTCGCTCAATGCCCGCCCTCCGACGACCCGTTCGGCGATGGCCGTCCCCGCTTCGGCCACGCCAGCGAAGCCTATGGCCTTCGCGGCGGCTTGTGGATCGACCCGGCGAGCGGCCGCGGAATCGCCTATTTCGCCACCGGCCTTTCCGACGCGCCGGAGAAAGGCCGCTCCTCCTATCGCGCCATCGAGGAATGGCTGGCGGCGAAGGGGAAGTGAGCCTGACCCCTCTCCCCGGCGGGGAGAGGGCAGGGAGAGGGGGCTCGGCGTCTGAGGATAGGCACTGAGGCCGAACCCCCTCACCCCAACCCTCTCCCCCTGGGGGAGAGGGGGTTATTGAGCCCCGAATAGATTCCTCTGCCAGAAGAGCAGGCTCGCCCAGAAGGCGTAATCCTGGTTGGCCTTCTTGGCGAAGCCGTGGCCTTCGTCCTGGGCGAGGAGGTGCCAGGCGGTGACGTTGTTGGCGCGGACGGCCTTGACCATCTGCTCGGCTTCGGACGGGGGAACGCGCGGATCGTTGCCGCCGGTCTGGACCATCAGCGGGATCCGAAGCTCCTTCGACCGCGTGAGCGGGGAAATCTCGACCAGCTTGGCACGCTGGGCGGGATCGCGCTCGTCGCCATATTCGACCCGGCGAAGGTCGCGGCGATAGCTTTGCGTGTTCTCGAGGAAGGTCGGCCAGCTGGAGATGGCGACGATGCAGTTGGCGGCCTTGAGCCGGTCGCCGTAGCGGATCGCGCTGGCGTAGCACATGTAGCCGCCGTAGCTGCCGCCGGTCACCGCCATCCGGCGCGGATCGACGGCGGGATCGCGGGCGAGGACGTCGAGGAAGGCGCCGATGTCCTTCACCGAATTCTCGCGCTGGAACGGCCCGTTGTCGAGCGCGACGAAGCGCTTGCCGAAGCCGGTGGAGCCGCGCACGTTCGGGTAGAAGATCGCCAGGCCGAGCTCGTTCAGATAATAATTGTTGCGGCCCTGGAAGCCCGGGCGCGACTGCCCCTCCGGTCCGCCGTGGATGCTTAGGAGGAGCGGTCGGCGGCCCGGGAATTTGGCCGGATCGGGCCGGTAGAGGAAGCCGGAGACCCTCTCGCCGTCGAAGCTGGTCGTCTCGACGAGCTGCGGCTCGACGTTGACGGCGGGATCAAGGCCGCCGGTCTCGCTCTGCGTCCAGCGGCGGACGGCGAGGCTCGAGGGGTTGACCGAATAGGCGTCGGCCGGGGCTCGGGCGGAGGAAAGGGTGAGGCCGATCTCGCCCCAGGGCGCAATCTCGAGCCCGGAGGCGACTCCGAGCGGCAGTTTCGCGACGGATCGTACGCGGCCGCTATTCGGGTCGAGCAGGCGAAGGCGGCTTATCCCGGCCTCGTTGACGAGATAGGCGATGAACCGCCCGTCCTCGGAAATGTCGAAGCTTTCGACGTCCCATCTCTTCTCCGGAGCGACGGGGGTGAAGCGCCCGGTCGAGAGGTCCAGACGGCCGAGCCGCTGGAAGTCCGAGCCTTCGTCGGAGGTGACCCACAGCGTCCCGTTGGGCGCGAAGCGGGCGCCGCCATAGGCGATCGGCTTCGAAAGGTCGCCGATCGCGGTCATCCGCCCGGAGGCGAGATCGAGCCGGTAAAGGTCCGTCTTGTTGACCGAGAGGTAGTTGGCGACGACGGCGCTTCGGCCGTCGGGCGCGAAATCGGCGACGGCCCAGCCGCCGCCCTTGACCTGAGCGACCATCCGGTTGGTCGAGGGATTGCGCGGATCGACGACGTAGAGGTCGCTGTCGGCGCCGTTGCGGCGGGTCGAGCTGTAGGCGAGCCAGCGGCCGTCGTGGCTCCAGGCGTTGATTTCGTTTCGGCTCTTGCCGTCGGTGAGCAGCATGAGGCGGCCGTGATCGAGCCGGTAGAGCTGCCAGAACTCGCTTCCGCCGACGTCCTTCTGGACGACCATGACGTCGCCGACCCGGCGGGCGAAGCCGGCGCCGGCGATCGGCTCCTGCTCGAAGGTGATCTGCCGCCGCATCGCTCCGGGCGCGGCGACTTCGTGGACCTGGGCGACGTTGCCGAAGCGAGTGGAGACGGCCATCGCGCGGGTGCGCGGGTTCCAGCCGAGGAAGCCGGCGGTGCGGAACTCCATGTAGGGCCGGGTGGCGACGGTGAGGTCGTCCGGGATCGGGGGGATCCCGTCGGCGACGATCGCGGCGGGCTTGTCGGCGTCGGCGAGGGCGGGAACGGCGAGTGCGGCGGCGGATAGGGCGGCGGTAAGGAACAGAGAGTGGCGCATGGAGGTCCCCTGTTGATGGCGGCAAGGCTCGCGGAAAATGGTGGCGGAAAATGGTGACAGTCTACATTTTCTCTCGAGGGTCCGAGCCTGCGCCCGGTCGGCGGAAAATGTAAACTGTCACCATTTTCAGCATTCCACGACGTTGACCGCGAGCCCGCCGAGGCTGGTTTCCTTGTAGCGTTCGTTCATGTCGAGCCCGGTCTTGCGCATCGTCTCGATCACCTGGTCGAGGCTGACGAGGTGGGAGCCGTCGCCGACCAGGGCGAGGCGCGACGCCTCGATCGCCTTGATCGCGCCGACCGCGTTGCGCTCGATGCAGGGGACCTGGACGAGTCCGGCGACGGGATCGCAGGTCAGGCCGAGATTATGCTCCATGCCGATCTCGGCGGCGTTCTCGATCTGCCAGGGGGTGCCGCCGAGCGCGGCGGTGAGCCCGGCCGCGGCCATCGAGCAGGCGACCCCGACCTCGCCCTGGCAGCCGACCTCGGCGCCGGAGATGGAGGCATTCTCCTTGAACAGCGAGCCGACCGCCGCGGCGGTGAGGAGGAAGGTGCGCACCCCCGCCTCGTTGGAATGGGGGGTGAAGCGCTGGTAGTAGCGAAGGATGGCCGGGACGATTCCCGCCGCGCCGTTGGTGGGGGCGGTAACGACCCGCCCGCCGGCGGCATTCTCCTCGTTGACGGCGAGCGCCCAAAGATTGACCCAGTCGAGCACGGTCAGGGGATCGGACAAGGTCCGTTCGGCTCGGTCCATGAGCAATTTGTGGAGGCCAGGGGCGCGGCGCTTCACCTTGAGGCCGCCGGGGAGGATGCCTTCCATGCCGATGCCGCGGTCGATGCAGGCGGACATGGCGCGTTCGATCGCGCCGAGGCGGCGGTCGATCTCCTCGTCGGAAAATTGCGCGCGCTCATTGGCCCGGGCGATCTCGGCGATGCTCATCCGCTCGCGTTCGACGATGGCGAGAAGCTCGTCGGCGCTCCGATAGTTATAGGGTATGTCCCAGACGCCCTCGGGCGGCGCGTTGCGGGCGATGGCGCCCTCGTCGACGACCGCGCCTCCGCCGGTCGAATAATAGATGGCGCAGTGGAGCGGCTCGCCGGCGGACGCGAAGGCGCTGAAGCGCATCCCGTTGCTATGGTGCGGAAGCCGCTCGCGCTGCAGGAAGGCGAGGTCGCGCGCCTCGACGAATTCGATGTCGCGCCGGCCGCCGAGGCGGAGCCGGCCGGTCTCGCGGATCGAAGCGACGATCCCGTCGGCGGCGTCCGGATCGACCCCGTCGGGCCGCTCGCCCGAAAGGCCGAGAAGGATCGCGCGGTCGGTGGCGTGGCCCTTGCCGGTCAAAGCGAGCGACCCGTAGAGGTCTACCGCGACGCGCTCGGTGCGATCGAGCTGTCCCCGGTCCGCCAGGGCCTCGACAAAGCGGCAGGCGGCCGTCATCGGCCCCATCGTGTGGGAGCTCGACGGGCCGACCCCGATCTTGAAGAGGTCGAAGACGCTGGAAACCATGGACTCTCCTGACCCCCGCGGAAATGGCCCTCCGGCGCGCTTCTGGCAAGCCGGGGCGCCGTTCGTCCTCCTCGACGACCAGGGCGCGGACGGTACGGCACGGCTCTACCGCGACCCGGTGGCGACGGTCGAGGCGTGGACGCTCGACGCGGTGAGGCCGGCGCTCGATCGGGTGCGCGCAAGTGGCCGACATGCCGCCGGCTTCCTCGCCTACGAGGCGGGCTTTGCGCTCGAGCGCAGGCTGTCGCGGCTTCCGGTGGGGGAGGGGCCGCTGCTCTGGTTCGGACTGTTCGACGGCTGGGAGGAGGTCGAGCCGTCGGGCCTGCTTCCGGCTGGGGAGGGCGCCTGGGCGGGGGCGCCGCGGCCGCTCGTCTCGCGCACAGAGCACGAGTCGGCGGTCGAGACCGTGCTCGCCCATATCCTCGCCGGCGACGTCTACCAGGCGAACCTCACCTTCCAGGCGGAGGTCCGCTCGGCCGGGCACCCGCTGGCGCTCTACGCCAACCTGCGCAAGCGGGCGCGCGGCGGGTGGGGCGGGGTGGTGTTCACCGGCGCGCAATGGCTGCTCTCCTTCTCGCCGGAGCTGTTCTTCACGCTGGAGGGAGGTGCGATCACCGCCCGGCCGATGAAGGGAACGGCGGCGGCGGACAGCGATCCCGAGGCGCTTCGCGGCGATCCCAAGCAGCGCGCCGAGAATTTGATGATCGTCGATCTGATAAGGAACGACCTCGCCCGCGTTTCGCGACCCGGAAGCGTCGCCGTGCCGGAGCTGTTCGCGGTCGAGCGCTACCCGACGGTGCTCCAGATGACCTCCACCGTCACCGCCCGGCTCGAGGAGGGCGTCGGCCCGGCCGACGCGCTGGAGGCGATCTTTCCCTGCGGATCGGTGACCGGCGCGCCGAAGATCCGCGCGATGGAGCTGATCGCCGCCCTGGAGCCGTCGCCGCGCGGGCCCTATACCGGAAGCCTCGGAAGGCTTGCGCCGGACGGGGAAGCCGCGTTCAACGTCGCGATCCGGACGCTCGTCCTGCCGGCGGCCGGGGGAATTGCGCGGATCGGTCTCGGCTCGGGAATCGTTGCCGACAGCGTGCCCGCCGACGAATGGCGCGAATGCCTGGCCAAGGGAGCCTTCGTGGAGACCGTCGCAAGCTTCGACCTGATCGAGACGATGCGCTTCGACCCGCGCGACGGGATCGCCGATCTCGAGCGCCACCTGGCGCGGATGAAGCGTAGCGCCGACGCGTTGGGCTTCGCGTTCGACCGCCACGATGCCCGCAACGAGCTTCAGGCGGCGACCTTCTTCCTGCGCGAGCCGCGCAAGCTTCGGCTCCTCCTGTCGCGAAGCGGCGCGATCGCGATCGAATCGCGCGCCGTGGCGCCGCTGCCGGCAGGGCCGGTGGCGGTCCCGGTCCGGCCGAGGCCGGTCGAGGCGGAGGATTTCCGGCTTGCCCACAAGACGAGCGACCGAGGCTTCTACGACAAGGCGCGCGGCGAAGCGTTCGAGATCCTCTTCGCCGACCCCGCCGGCTTCCTCACCGAGGGGAGCTGGACGAGCCTGTTCGTCGAGCGCGGCGGACGGCTTTTGACCCCCCCTCTGTCGCGCGGCCTCCTCCCCGGGGTGCTTCGCGAGCGGCTGATCGAGGAAGGCAGGGCGATCGAGGCGGACCTGCGGGTGGAAGATCTCGCCGCGGGTTTCTATATAGGCAATGCCGTCAGGGGGCTGATCGCGGCGAAGCTTGCTGGAGAACCCTGATGAAACTCGACCGACGTACGGCCCTTGGCGCGGGAGGCGCGGCGATCGCCGCCGGCTTCGCCGGCCTGTGGGGCACCCGCCGAAGCGAAGCGGCGCCCGCCCATTTCGAATATCGGCTGACCGACGCGCAGTGGCGCGCGAAGCTGACCGGGCCGCAATATGCCACCCTTCGCCAGGCGGCGACGGAGCGGGCGGGGTCGAGCCCGCTCGACCATGAAAAGCGCCGCGGCGTGTTCCACTGCGCGGGCTGCAACCAGTCGCTCTATTCCTCGGCGACCAAGTTCGACAGCGGCACCGGGTGGCCGAGCTTCTTCCGGCCGCTGCCCAACGCGATCGCGACCCGCGAGGACACCGCCCTGTTCATGAAGCGCACCGAGGTCCATTGCCGGCGCTGCGGCGGCCATCTCGGCCACGTCTTCAACGACGGCCCCAAGCCGACCGGCCTTCGCTACTGCATGAACGGCGTCGCCATGACGTTCGTGCCGGCATGAGGGCGCTCCTCCTCGCGGCGTCGATCGTGGCGCTGGCCGCAGCGGCTCCGCCGCCCGCCCGAATCGACGCGAAACCGGCCCCGGGCCTCCAGACGGCGGTGCTCGCCGGCGGCTGCTTCTGGGGCATCGAAGGCGTGTTCGAGCATGTGAAGGGCGTGCGCGCCGTCGTCTCCGGCTATGCTGGCGGGTCAAAAGGCGATGCGTCCTACGACCGGGTGAGCACCGAAGGCACCGGCCATGCCGAGGCCGTCCGGATCGTCTACGATCCGCGTCAGGTGAGCTACGCGACGCTGCTGCGGGTGTTCTTCGCGGCGCACGATCCGACGCAGGTCAATCGCCAGGGCCCGGACACGGGGCCGAGCTACCGCTCCGCCGTTTTCCCGCAGAATCCGGCGCAGCGGCAGGTGGCGGCAGCCTATGTCGCGCAGCTCAACGCCGCCCGCACCTACGGCCGGCCGCTCGCCACGCGGATCGAGAGCGGCGGCTTCTACCCCGCCGAGGCCTATCATCAGGGCTTTCTGCGGCGTAACCCGGACCATCCCTATATCCGCCATTGGGACATGCCCAAGCTCGCGGATCTGAAGCGGGATTTTCCGGCGCTTTGGCGGCCGTAGGGTAACGTGCCTCCCCCTCCCCAAGCCAAGCTTGGGGAGGCACTTAGGCCGCGATCGGGAACCTCAGCAGCCGGTCGGCCACCGGAACCAGTGCCTCGCCCGGCGCGCCGAGCGCCCGGACGATCTCCGGGTGGCCGACGTCCAGCCCGCCGGTGAGCGCGCCGAAGGCCGGGAGGATGAGCTTGCGCTGCGTCGCGACGAAGCAGCGGCGGGAGACCTGCCGGCCGCGCTGGCGGATCCGAAGCTTCGGGTGGAAATGGCCGGAGAGTTCGGGCCGCGGCTCGGCGGGATCGGCCTCGTGCCGGAGCAGCAGACCGTCCACTTCCGCTTCCTCGACGATCCGGCCGCCGCAATGGTCGAGGATTCCGGAATCGTGGTTGCCGGCGATCCAGGTCCAGCGTGTCGCCCCGGTAAGCGCGGTCAGCATCTCGCGGGCGCGCTCCGGCAGCCGCTCGCAGCCGAAGCGGTCGTGGAAGCTGTCGCCCAGGCACCAGATCTCTTCGGCGCCCGTGGAAACGACAAGAGCGGTGAGGTCGGAAAGGGTCGCGAGCGAATCGTAGGGCGGAAGCATCTGGCCCAGGCGCGCGAACCAACTACCCTTTTCGAGGTGGAGATCGGCAAGGAGGAGGGCGCGGCGCGAGGGCCAGAACAACGCCCCCTGCGGAAGCGCCATCAACTCGTGCCCACAGAACGAAAAGCGAACCATGGAGCCGCTATAGAGTCGGTCCGTCGACGGGTTCAAGCGCTTAGCGTGGGGGAATGCCCGCTCCGTCATGCTGAACGTGTTTCCGCATCCAGGATGGAGGCGGCGGGGCGGGCGGAGACCTGGACCCCGAAACAACGTTCAGGGTGACGGCTGTGGGGCGAATGAGGCTAACCTTCAGCCTTAAGCGACCCTCCTAGCGGGTCAGCTCGCTGTAGATCGCCTTGGATTGAGCGGTGGAGCCTGCGTCGGGGTGGAGCACGACCGGGTTTGCGGCGACGAAGACGAGGGCGGCGGCGAGGAAACCCTCGACGGCCAGAGCGAACGGATGACCCAGCTTCCTCAACACCTTCATGATATCGCGCGGCCGAAGCCGTCTCCCTTGTTCCGCACCGCCTTTCGGTGCGGACTCCGAAATAGGTTGCACGGCGCAACTTACAACGGGACAAAGGGGGCAATCGACGGACAAAAGCGGAGGTGGGCGTACAAGAAACTCCCTCTCCCCTCCGGGGGGAGAGGATGAGCAGGTGCGAACGTCCGGGGGACGTTCGCACCTGCTCATGGTGAGGGGGTTCCGACTCCGACGATAGCGACCGACGCCGAGCCCCCTCTCCCTACCCTCTCCCCGCTGGGGAGAGGGGAAGACACAGCAGCACGGAGCGGTTACGCCGCGGCGGTTTCGGCCTGGCGCTCGATGCCGTTCTCGTTGGCGGAGCCGCCTTCGATCGTCGTCCGGGGAGCGGCCCCGTTGATGCCGATCTTGCGCGGCTTCATCGCGTCCGGAATTTCGCGGACCAGCTCGACCGAGAGCAGGCCGTCCTTCATGTCGGCGGCCTCGACCCGGACGAAGTCGGCAAGCTCGAAGCGCCGCTCGAACGCCCGAGTGGCGATGCCCATGTGGACGTAATTGCCGTCGCGATTGCGGTTCTCCGCCTTCCGGCCGGTGATCGTCAGCAGGTTCTGACGCGCCGTGATGTCGATGTCGTCGGGGCTGAAGCCCGCCACCGCGAGGGTGATGCGGTAGCTGTCGTCGCTCAGCTTCTCGATATCGTAGGGCGGGTAGTTGTCGGCCTGCTCGCGGCTCGCGCTCTCGAGGAACTCGAAGAGGCGGTCGAAGCCGATCGTGGAGCGGCGGTAGGGGGTGAAATCGAAGCTTCTCATGATCCATGTCCTCCTTTGAGCAACATCTTCATGAGGGGCGCCGGCAAGAAGCCCGGAGCCCCCCGCAAATGTCCGGACACCGTCGTGGCTGCCCGGAACGGCGGCGATTTAGGGAGGGATTCGAAGGGTTCAAGAGGCGCTGAAGATCCTCCCCGGAAACGGGGAGGATCTTATCGGGGAGGTAAGGTAGACTCCACCGCTGCCGCCAGGTCCGCGACCGTGAAGGGCTTGCGGAGCACCGGCGCGTCGCGGCCGGCGGCGTCTTCGAGCTGCTCGCTCTCCGCATAGCCGGTGACGAAGACGATCGGCAGGTCCGGGCGCAGGGCGAGGGCCGCGCGGGCGACGTCGGCCCCGTGCATTCCGGGCATCGCATAGTCGATCAGCGCCATATCGGCCGGCCAGCCGGGCAGTGCGGCGAGCGCCTCCGGGCCCGATTCGAAGGCGGCGACCTCGTGCCCCAGCCCCTCCAGCGAATCGGCGAGGAAGGCGCGAACGTCGGGATCGTCGTCGACCACCAGCACCCGCGCCCGCCGCCTCTGCCCGGCCGGATCGTCGATCTTCGCCGCGGCGTCGGCCGCCTCTTCGGCCGGCGGTGCCGCCGCCGCCAGGAGCAGGTGGACCGACGTCCCCTCGCCCGGGGCGCTTTCGATCCGAAGCCTCCCGCCGGACTGCTCCGCGATGCCGTAGACCTGGGCGAGGCCGAGGCCGGTGCCCTTGCCCAGCGGCTTGGTCGAAAAGAAGGGCTCGGTGGCGCGCGCAAGCACCTCGGGGGTCATGCCGTGTCCGGTATCGGAGACGGTGATTCGGACCCAAAGCGCGCCCGCCCGGCCAGTCTCCTCCTCGAGTCGCGTCCGCTCCGTGGCGATCGTCAGAGTTCCGCCGTCGGGCATGGCGTCGCGGGCGTTGATGGCGAGATTGAGGACCGCATTTTCAAGCTGGTTGGCATCGCAGACGCCGTAGCCGGCGGCGGGATCGAGCCGCGTCTCGATCGCGATCGCCCGGCCGATCGTGTGATGCAGAAGGCTCTGCATGTTGGCGATCACGTCGTTGACCGCCACCGGGGCCATGCTGATCCGCTGGATACGGGAGAAAGCGAGCAGCTGGCCGGTGAGCTTCGCCCCCCGCCGCGCCGATTCCAGTCCGGTCTCGGCGAGTCGCTTCAGCCGCGGGTCCTCGACCCGGGCGGCGATCAGCTCGAGCCCGCCCATGATCGGGGTCAGCAGATTGTTGAAATCGTGGGCGATACCGCCGGTGAGCTGGCCAACGGCCTCCATCTTCTGGGCCTGGCGAAGCGCCTCCTCGGCGCGAAGGCGCTCGCCTACTTCGGCCTGCAGCCGATTGAGCGCCTGGCTAAGGTCGGCGGTGCGCTCCGCGACCCGGCGCTCGAGAGTCTCGTTGGCCTCGCGAAGCGCCGCCTCCGCATCCTTCAGCTCGGTGATGTCGTGGGCGACCCCAATGAAGCCGGCATGCTCGCCCTGCGGGCCCCAGCGCGGCTGCGAGATCGAGCGGACCCAGCGCCAGCCGTCGCCGCTGCGGTAGCGACCGACCAGCTCGAACGCCTTCATGGTCGCTTCCCCGGCGACCGATGCGGCCAGGATCCGGGGTGCGTCGTCGGGGTGGATGACGGTCCGCCAGTCGAACCGGATCGCCTCTTCGTAGCTGATCCCGAGGAACTCGACATAGGCGCGGTTGACGAAGCTCCGGCTTCGGTCGAGCCGGGTCACCCACATCGGCACCGGCGCCGAATCCGCGATCAGGCGGAAGCGCTCCTCGCTCTCGCGAAGGGCAAGCTCGGCAATGTGCCGCTCGGTGACGTCATAGCCTTCCGCGAAGATTCCGGTGACGGCGCCGTCCGGGCCGGTGATCGGCTGGAAGACGAAGTCGAGCAGGCGCTCCTCCGCCGGGGCGCCGGGCTCGCGCTGAAGCTGGATGGTCATGCTCCGGCCGGTGAACGCCGCGCCGCTGCGATAGACCTCGTCGAGCAGTTCGAAGAAGCCCTGGCCCTCGACCTCGGGAAGCGCCTCGCGCACCGGCTTGCCGACGAGGTCGCGGTGGCCGACCAGCTTCAAGTAGGAGGCGTTCATCATCTCGAAGGCGTGATCGGGCCCGCGAAGCACCGCCATGAAGCCGGGCGCGTGATCGAACAGCTCGCGAAGCCGCTCCGCCTCGCTGACCCTCCGCCGCTCGGCGAGAACCGTGTCGGTGGTCTCGACGCAGGCGCAGAACATCCCCTCGACCGCGCCCGTGTCCCCGCGCAACGGACTGTAGGAGAAGGTGAACCAGGTCTGCTCCTCATAGCCCTTGCGGGTCATGGTGAGCGGCAGATTCTCCCAATAGGTCGCCTCGCCGGCCAAGGCCCGCTGCACCAGGGGATGGATGTCGCTCCAAATCTCGGCCCAAATGTCTTCGAAGGCGTGGCCGAGCGCGGCGGGATGCTTGCCGCCGAGCACGTCGATATAGGCGTCGTTGTAGAGGAAGCGCAGCTCCGGCCCCCAGGCGAGGAACATCGGAAATTTGGAGCTCAACAGGATGCCCACGGACGTCTTGAGCGACTGGGGCCAGCCGGCCGGCGTGCCGAGCGGCGTCGCCGCCCAGTCGAAGGCCCGGATCCGCTCTCCCATCTCGCCTCCGTCGGCAAGGACGGCAAGGCTGTCGCAGGCTACTTCGGGGACGGACTCCATAGACTTGAACTTCGCTCCCGCGTCCGGTCCCCGACGGCGCGGACGGACCCTAGCGGCGGCTCCTCGCGCGGTCTATCCTCCGTCCGCTAGAGAGGAGAGCCGCATGTTCACCGACATGAGGAACGGCACGGCCGAGGATTGGGCGCATATCGCGGCCGAGCACGGCCGGCACCAGAAGAACGCGGCGGCCCGGCAGATCATGGAGTCGCTCGCCCGGCTGGCCGACATCGAGGTCGGGTTCGCCGCGACCCAGCTCACCCATTCGCTGATGGCCGGGACGCTCGCCCGCCGCTCCGGAGCGAGCGACGAGGAGATCGTCGCGGCGCTCTGCCACGATATCGGCAAGCTCTTCTCCATCCCCAATCATGGGCCGATCGCGGCCGAGATGCTCAAGCCTTACGTGCGGGACGACATCTACCACGCCGTCTATTGGCACCAGGAGTTCCAGGGCCGCTATTATTTCGAGCATCTCGGCAAGGACCCGGAGGGGCGCGAGCGCTTCAAGGGCGAAAGCTGGTACGGCTTTGCCGAGAGGCTGGTCGACGAATGGGATGCGCCGGCCTTCGACCCGGGCTTCGACGTCGACCCGCTGGAAAGCTTCGAGCCGGAGGTGGCGCGGGTGTTCGCAAGCCCGCGGGCGATGGTGTGACGGGGAGGGGGTAGGGCCAAGCCTTCGTCGCCCCAGCGAAGGCTGGGGCCCCAGGGGGTGAAAGGCGCGGTGTTCATCACCCCCTGGGGCCCCAGCCTTCGCTGGGGTGACGGCATCGGGCGGATCTCCCCGCTTGGCGTTCGACGGAACCGCCGGCCCCTCGCCCGGTTCTCGCCGCCATGGCTATCAAACCCGTCCGCTGGCCCGCTTTCGCCGACTGGAAGGCGGTGCTCGTCCGCACCTGGAAGGAGGCGGGGGACGACAATGTCGGCTTCCTCGCCGCAGGCGTCGCCTTCTTCGGCTTCCTCGCCTTCGTGCCTTTGCTGGCCTCGGTGGTGCTGGTCTACGGGCTCGCCGCCGATCCGCAGACCGTCGCCGAGCATATCGGCAAGCTGTTCGCGACCCTGCCGCGCGACGCGGCGTCTTTGATCTCGGACCAGCTCAAGAGCCTTACCGAGACCCCGAAGGCGGCCAAGGGACTAAGCCTGGTGGTGGCGCTCGCGCTCGCCATTTACGGCGCAAGCAAGGGAGCTTCGGGCTTCGTCACCGCGCTCAACATCGCCTATGAGGTAAAGGAGACGCGCGGCTTCCTCAAGACCACGGCCCTGTCGCTGGCGATGACCGTCGGCGGGCTCCTCGTCCTGCTCCTCGCCGGCGTGGCGATCGCGGCGACCGCGGCGATCGAGCACCTCCTCCCTTTCTCCTCGCCGGCCGTCCATTTCGCGCTCCAGGCTTTGTTCTGGGGACTTGCGGCGGCGGCCGTCGCGGTCGGCCTCGCCGCGGTCTACCGCTTCGCGCCCAACCGGCCGGACGCGCCGTGGATGTGGGTCAGCCCCGGCTCGGGCGCCGCGACCCTGCTCTGGCTGCTCGGAACGATCGGCTTCGGCCTCTATGTCTCCCACTTCGGGAGCTACAACAAGACCTACGGCTCGCTCGGCGGCGTGGTCGTGTTCCTGACCTGGCTCTACCTCTCCGCCTACATCGTCATCATGGGCGGCGAGCTCAATTCCGAGCTCGAGCGCCAGCAGGCGATGGAGGCGGGGGCGGAAGGGCCGGTGGCGGCTCCGGCGGTGCCGGTGCAGGCGGCGCCGGCGGCAAGCGCCGCTCCAGCGAGCGCTCCCGCCGCGCCCGCGAAGCGCCGCTTTCCGACCGCGGCGGCCGTCGTCGGCGGACTGGTCGCCTTCCGCCTGCTCAAGCGGCGCGAGAAGAGCTACGACCGCCGCTTCGGGCCGGATCCGGCCGCTTAGCCCCTCTCCCTGTAGGGGAGAGGGCTTGGGGTGAGGGCCTGAGCCGAAATCCACGCGCTCCGTTGGGGAAAACGCGTTGCCCTTACCCCCGGCCCCTCTCCCCTGCAGGGAGACGGGAGTTCAGTCCCTGCGCATTGCGATCTGCGCCAGGCTCTCCGCCTCGATCAGAAGCTGGTCCTCCGACGTCCCGGTGGCGGTCGCCTCGCGGCCGACGATGACCAGCACCGGAACCGCGAGCGGCGAGACTCGGTCGAGTTCTACGTGGACCATCGTCTCCTGCGCCCGGTCGAGCAGTCGGGCGAGACGGCCGACCTCGGTGAGCTTGCCCTTGGCGTCCTCCCAGGCAGCGCGGAGGAGGAGGTGGTCGGGCTCGTAGCGGCGGAGCACGTCGTAGATGAGATCGGTGGAGAAGGTCACCTGGCGCCCGGACTTGCGCTTGCCGGGATGGTGGCGCTCGACCAGGCCGCCGATCACCGCGACCTCGCGGAAGGCGCGCTTCAGCAGGTTCGAGCCCTGCACCCATTCGACGAACTCGTTTTCGAGCAGGTCCGGTGAGAAGAGCGCGGCGGGGTCCTCGATCGGCTCCAGGCCGTAGCAGGCCAGCGCATAGTCGTTGGAGACGAAGCCGAGCGGCTTCAAACCCGCGCTTTCCATCCGCCGGGTGATCAGCATTCCGAGCGACTGGTGGGCGTTCCACCCCTCGAAGCTGTAGGCGACCATGTAGTGGCGATGCTCGTGGGGGAAGGTCTCGACGAGCAGCTGGTCGGGGCGGGGGAGGAGCGAGCGATAGGCCTGCACCTCCAGCCAGTCGCGAACGTCGTCGGGAAAGCGCGGCCATTGCGAGCGGTCGAAGAGAAAGGCGCGGACCCGGTCGGCGAGGTTGGTGGTCATCGCCATGCGGGTTCCGACATAGGTCGGTATGCGGGCGGACTTGGTGGTCGCCCGGACGATGAGGTCGGTGCCGTCGATCTTCTCCACCTCGAGGACGAGTCCGGCGAAGAAGAAGGTGTCGCCGGGCGACAGGGTGGAGGCGAAATATTCCTCGACCGTGCCGAGCTTGCGGCCGCGCCGGAAGCGGACGTCGAGCAGGGGCGCGTCGACGATGATTCCCGCGTTCATCCGGTGCTGCTGGACGAAGCGCGGGTGCGAGACCCGCCAGGTGCCGTCCGGGTCGCGGGTGAGGCGGCGAAAGCGGTCGTAGGCGCGGAGCGAGTAGCCGCCATTCTCGATATAGGCGAGGACCTGGCGGAACAGCTCTTCCGAAAGACCGGCATAGGGCGCCGCCGATCGCACCTCCTCCAGCATCTCCTCCTCGCGGAACGGCGCGGCGCAGGCCGCCGCCATGACGTGCTGGGCGAGCACGTCGATCGCCCCGGGGCGGAAGGATTCCGGGTCCAGCTCCTTTCGCTCGATCGCGTCGAGGGCGGCCCTCGCCTCGAGATATTCGAAGCGGTTGCCGGGGACGACGATCGCCTCGGACGGCTCGTCGAGCCGGTGGTTGGCGCGACCGATCCGCTGGAGCAGGCGCGAAGAGCCTTTCGGGGCGCCCATCTGGATGACGAGGTCGACGTTGCCCCAGTCGACGCCCAAATCGAGGCTGGCGGTGCAGACCAGGCCTCGAAGCCGCCCCGCCGCCATCGCCGATTCGACCTTTCGGCGGGCCTCGACGGAAAGCGAGCCGTGATGGATTCCGATCGGCAGCCCGTCGTCGTTCACCGTCCACAGATCCTGAAAGATCAGCTCGGCGAGGCTTCGCGTGTTGCAGAAGATGAGGGTGGTGCGGTGCTTCTCGATCTCCCGCATGACGTTCTGCGCCGCCCAGCGGCCGCTATGGCCCGACCAGGGGATCCGCTCGTCCTCGGGAAGCATGATGTCGATGTGCGGATCGGCGCCCGGCTCGCCGAGGACGACGTCGACCAGCTCGACGTCGCCGTGCGGGGCGAGCCAGCCCTGATAGGCTTCGGGATCGGAGACGGTGGCGGAAAGCGCCACCCGGCGAAGCGCCGGCGAAAGGCGCTGAAGCCGGGCCAGCGCCAGCGAGAGCAGGTCGCCCCGCTTGCCCGAGGCGAAGGCGTGGACCTCGTCGATGACGACGGTGCGAAGGCTGGCGAACAGGGTTGCGCTGTCCTCGTGGCTGAGCAGCAGGCTCAGCGATTCGGGCGTGGTGAGGAGGATCTGCGGCGGCCGAACGCGCTGACGGGCCTTGCGGTCGGCAGGCGTGTCGCCGGTGCGGGTCTCGACCCGGATCGGCAGGCCCATTTCCTCGATCGGCGTGAGGAGGTTGCGCTGAACGTCCACCGCAAGCGCCTTGAGCGGCGAGATGTAGAGGGTGTGGAGGCCGCCACCGACCTTCGAGACCTCAGCCCGTTCGTCCCGAGCGAAGTCGAGGGACTCTCCCGAGCGAAGCCGAGGGCTGAGGGGATCGGGGGTCTCGGCTTCGCTCGACGGGGTGTCTCGACTTCGCTCGACACGAACGGGTTCGGACTCGGGGGACTCTATGAGTTCGCAGATGCTGGCGAGGAAGCCCGCCAGCGTCTTTCCGGCCCCAGTGGGCGCTACGAGCAGAGCACTTCGCCCCGCTCGGGCCGCGGCGAGCATCTCGAGCTGGTGGCGGCGCGGCGCCCATCCCTTTTTGGCGAACCATTTCGCAACCGCCGGGGGCAGCGACCCCCCTCCCTGCACGCAGGGAGGGGCCGGGGGTGGGTGCGCCTCCGAAGAATCCTCGGGCTTCATTGACGTACCCACCCGCTACCCCTCCCTGCGTGCAGGGAGGGGTGTATGTCTACGCAACCGACTAACGCTGGTCCCCATCCCGCTCCTGCCGCACCCGCTCCGATTCGTCGTAGACGTCGCGGGCGCCGCGCTCGCTCCGGCCGACGTCGCCGCGCCGGGTCTTGCGGTTGCGAAGCAGGGCCCACAGCAAAACCGCCGCGAGCAGGAGCGGGCCGACGATGGTCATCACGCCCCAGTTGAAACCGCCAAGGTCCATGTCTCAAGCTCCCATATGTTCCTGCGCCGGCCTTGACGGCCGAGGGCGCCTCGCCCCTATAGCTCCCGATGGCCCGCCTCGGTTCCTGGATAGAGCCTTTTCCGGAAGGCATATACGTTCGCCCCGCCGACGCCTGGATCGATCCAAGCCAGCCCAAGGCGCGGGCGCTGGTCACCCACGGCCATGCCGACCATGCCCGCGGCGGCCATGGCGAGGTCTGGGCGACTCCGGAAACCCTGGCGATCATGGACTGCCGCTACGGGCCGCAGCCGGGCGGCCGGCCGATGGCCTATGGCGAGGTCACCAAGCTCGGCGAGGTCGAGCTTAGCTTCGTCCCCGCCGGCCACGTCCTCGGCTCGGCCCAAATCGTGCTGGATCATAAGGGCGAGCGGGTCGTCGTCTCCGGCGACTACAAGCGCCGGCCCGATCCGACCTGCCCGCCGTTCGAGCCGGTGCCCTGCGACATCTTCGTCACCGAGGCCACGTTCGGGCTCCCGGTCTTCCGCCACCCGGACACGTCTTCCGAGGTCGACCGGCTGCTCGCGCGGCTTCACGAGAATCCCGAGCGCTGCGTGCTGGTCGGCGCCTATGCGCTCGGCAAGGCGCAGAGGCTGATGATGGAGCTTCGCGGGCGCGGCTATCATGAGCCGATCTTCATCCACGGCGCCCTCCAGCGCCTGTGCGACCTCTATCGCGAGCAGGGCGTAGACCTGGGCGAGATCCGTCCGGCCACCGGCGCCTCGAAGGAGGAGCTGAAAGGCCGGATCGTCGTCGCCCCGCCGGGCGCGCTCAACGATCGCTGGTCGCGCCGCCTGCCCGATCCGATCACCGCCATGGCCTCGGGCTGGATGCGGATCCGCCAGCGCGCGCGGCAGCGCAACGTCGAGCTGCCCCTGATCGTTTCCGACCATGCCGACTGGGACGAATTGACCCGAACCATCGAGGAGCTTCGCCCGCGCGAGGTGTGGATCACCCACGGCCGCGAGGACGCGCTGATGCACTGGTGCATGACCCGCCAGATCAAGGCGCGGGAGCTGAACCTGGTCGGGCGCGAAGACGAGGACGATTAAGCTTTTCTCCTCCCCCGGATTTCCGGGGGAGGGGGACCGCGCGAAGCGCGGTGCAGGGGGCTTCTTGCGGTAGAAGGGCCCCTCCACCACGCTTCGCATGGTCCCCCTCCCTTGCAAAGGCAGGGGAGGAGACAAGGGAATCAGCCGATTCGGCCCCGGGATCGAGGCGCCGCTACAGTCATCCACAGCTAAGTTCCGGCATCTCGTCCCGGACTCGGCTCAACCCATCGTCCTTATCGCCGCTCCGCGTTGACCCGCCGGGCCGATGCCCGCATCCCCGGCATCAGTTAGCGGGAGCGCGGTCGCCGGGGGTTTCGAGCGGCGCGCCAGACGGGCGGGGCAGCGGGCGCCAATCAGGCGCCTCGATCAACCGGCCGCACAAAATTGGTAGTCGATGCTGGGTCGTTTCCAGCCGCGTCTTTTCGCGGCCCTCTCTCTTGCGCTCTGCGCCCTTTTCGCCACTCCGGCCGCCGCCGCCGAAAGCGATCTCGCTCCGGCCGTCGCCTCGGTCTCGATCGGCAACCTGCCCGACCTTCGCGCCGCCGTCGCGGCGCCCGCCCCGACCGCCGCTCCGGCTCCGGCGCCGATTCCCGCCGTGACCACCCTGGCGCCCCGCCCGCTGCGCGACATGGTGATGTCCTTCGTCGACTACGGCAACCAGGACAATGAGCAGCTCTGCCTCGCCAAGGCGGTCTATTTCGAGGCGCGCAGCGAGCCGCTCGAAGGCCAGCTCGCCGTCGCCGAAGTGGTTCTGAACCGGGCCGCCTCGGGCGTCTATCCGCCGACCATCTGCGCCGTCGTCACCCAGCATGCGCAATTCTCGTTCGTCCACGCCGGCCGGCTTCCCGAGCCCGACACGAACAGCGATTGCTGGCACAAGGCGCTGGCCGTCGCCGACATCGCCGCCAAGCGGCTCGTCCGCCAGGTCGCCCCCAACGTTCTTTGGTACCACGCCACCTACGTTTCGCCGTCCTGGGGCCGGGCCAAGACCCGCTTCGGGCAGATCGGCGCCCACATCTTCTACAGCTGACGGCTGTTTCAGGCCGGATCGGAGCTTTAGCCGCGTCCCGCGCCGTCGCCCTGAACTTGGTTCAGGGTCCAGGCCTCCACCCGCTCGACCGCTTCCATCCTGAATGCTGAATCAGGTTCCGCATGACGTAGGACGCCTTGTCAGGCCCCCAGATCGGCGAGCGAGAGCAGGACCAGGATCGCGACCACCAGGATCCCCCAGCGCACCGCCCGTTCGAGGACGAAGTTGCTGGTTCGCGACAGGATCAGAGCGCTGGTCGGCATGATCAGCATGAACAGGCCGACCGAGAGCGCCACGCCCGCCTTCCAGTCGAGGAGGGCGAAACCGGCGACGGCGAGCGCCGCCCAGGCGATGCAGAAGATCAGCGGCTCGAGGTGAAGCTTGGGCATGGGGGGCGTCTAGCGGCGTCCGGGAGGCGAATCACCCCTCAATCCTCTCCGTGGAGGGGAGGGGGACCGCCGCCGAAGGCGGTGGTGGTGGGGTGCGGAGTCGGAAAGCATCGCTCCGGCAGAGACGTGCATCGGCGCTGACACCCCCTCCACCATGCCTCGCATGCTCCCCCGGGAATCCGGGGGAGGATAAGGTCCTTCAGTGCGCCGCCTGCGGCCCGCGCTCGAGTCCCGACAACGCCAGCTGGGCGTCGACTTGGGCCATCAGCCGGTCCAGCCCCGCCTGGTCCTTCGCTTCCGCTCGGGCGACGAGGACGTCCTGGGTGTTGGACGCGCGCAGCAGCCACCAGCCGTCCTCGGTATTGACCCGCGCCCCGTCGGTGCGATCGACCCGGGCGCCGTCCTTCTCGAGCCGTTCGAGCACTTCCTCCACCACGGCGAACTTGCGGCTCTCGTCCACCTGGAACCGGATCTCCGGCGTGTTCACCATCGCCGGCATGGCCGAGCGGAGCGCGGTCAGCGATCCGCCGAGCTGGCCGACCGCGCGGATCAGCCGGAGGGCCGCGTAGATCCCGTCGTCGAAGCCGTACCATTCGTGCGCGAAGAAGATGTGTCCGCTCATCTCGCCGGCGAGCGGCGCCCCGGTCTCCTTCATCTTGGTCTTGATCAGGCTGTGGCCGGTCTTCCACATGACTGGGTTGCCGCCGAGCTCGGCGATCCGATCGAACAGTGCCTGGCTCGCCTTGACGTCGGCGATGATCGTCGAGCCGGGGAGGGCGCGCAGGACCGGCTCGGCGAGGATCGAGAGCAACTGGTCGCCCCAGATCACCCGGCCCTCGCCGTCGACTGCGCCGATCCGGTCGGCGTCGCCGTCGAAGGCGACCCCGAAGTCGAGGCCCTTCTCGGCCACCAGCGCCTTCAAGTCCTCGAGGTTCGATTCGACGGTGGGGTCCGGGTGATGGTTGGGGAAGCGGCCGTCTATTTCGGTGTAGAGAGTGAAATGCTCGCCGGGCAGGCGCTTGACGAGGCGCTCGACGATCGGACCGCCCGCGCCGTTGCCCGCGTCCCAGCCGATGCGGAAGGCGCCGCCGTCGAAACCTTCGAGCAGCCGATCGACATAGCGGTCCATCACGTCCTCGTCGGAGACGCTTCCCGACCCTTCCTCCCAGTCGCCGGCGGCCGACATCCGGCCGAGCCCCTGTATCGCCTCTCCGAAGAAGGCGGAGTGGCGGAGAACCATCTTGAAGCCGTTGTAATTGGCCGGATTGTGGCTGCCGGTGATCTGGATTCCGGCGTCGACGTCGAGCTCGGCCTCGGCATAATAGAGCATGGCGGTGGGACCGAGGCCGATCCGGACGACGTCGCAGCCGCTCGCCGTCAGCCCTTCGACCAGCCTCTTCTCGAGCCCCGGCGAGCTTTCCCGCCCGTCCCAGCCGACCGCGACCCGCCGGCCGCCGGAGCGGCGAACCACGGTTCCGAAGCTTCGGCCGACCGCCTCGGCGTCGTCTTCGGCCAGAGTCTCGCCGATCACCCCCCGGATGTCATATTCGCGCAGGGACGATGGGTTGAAGCGGTGGCTCATCTAGGTCTCCGTGGAGGCGGTGGATTCGGGAACGGCGTCAAGACGCGCGAGGCGTCCGCCGGTTCATTTCGGCGACGAGCGTGTCTCGGGCGACGTTGACCCGGCGGGCGAGCTCGGCCGAGCCCCCGGCGTCGGGGTGGACCCGCGCGATCAGCCGGCGGTGGGCGTCGCGAATCTCGGCGAGCGTCGCCTCCTCCCGCACTCCGAGGAGTCGCCGGGCGTCCTCGATCGGCATGGTCGGAGCGGCGATCGCCGGCCGGCGCCAGGCCGCCCAGAGCAAAGCGCCGCCCATCAGCGCCGCGCCCGGCAGAAGCTTCCCGGTGGTGAGCAACCGAAGGCCGAGGAGAAAGAGAAGCCCGGCAACGATGTCGTCGTAGGTGAAGCCCTTGAGCTTGCCGCTCCACCAGGCCCAGACGAGCGCGCCGGCGGCAAGAAGGACGATCGGGCCCATGGTTCAGCCCGCCGCGGCGCGGGCCGGAGCGGCGCCGGCGCCGTCCTGCGGAAGCGCGAAGCCGGCGATCATCTCGCGAAGCTCCTGGCGGGCGGCGATATGGGCGATTCCGACCTCGCCGAGCTGGGCGAGATCGAGCAGGGTCAGGCCCTTGGGGAAGAGCTCGCGGTAGATGACACGCTCGCCGAGGCCCGGGATCACCCGGAAGCCGACCCGGCGGGAAAGCTCGCCCAGGGCCTCGCCGACCCGGCGCATGTTGCGCGCCTCGATATGCTGCATGCGGTTGCGGAGCACCACCCAGTCGACGCTCGCGCCATGGGTCTTGGCGCGCTGGGTGCGGCTGTTCCAGACCAGCTCGGCGTAGAAGCTGGGGCGGCGGACGCGGTAGGTCTCGGCGTCGACCTGGCCGATCAGGTCGAGATCGACGAAACTGTCGTTGATCGGGGTGACCAGGGTATCGGCGCGGAGCATCGCCAGCCGGGCGTCGGGATCGTCGCGGCCGGGCGTGTCGACGACGACGACATCGACTCCCTCGCCGATCCGGTCGATCGCCGAATCGATCGACTCACCCTTGGCCGGATCGAACGTGTCGTAGACCGGCATCGGAAGGTCGATCCCGAGCCGCTTCACCGTCTCGGCGCGATTGTCGAGGTAGCGGCCGAGGGTCCGCTGGCGAGTGTCCATGTCGAGCGCGGCGACCTTCCGGCCGGCCGCGGCCAAGGCGACGGCGCTGTGGACGGCAGTGGTCGATTTGCCGGTGCCGCCCTTCTCGTTGGCGAAGATGATGAAATGGGGCGCCGTCATGTGATCGCTTTCAAAATTCTTGATTCCGCTCCGGGGCCCGCCCAAGGCGACGGCCAAGCTGATATCGGAGGCGGGAAAGCGGTGCAAACGGTCCGTGACGTCGCGGCGCTACGGGCGGCGCTGGCCGAGCTTCGCGCCGGCGGCGGCGAGGTGGCGCTGGTGCCGACGATGGGCGCTCTCCACGCCGGGCATATGGCGCTCGTCGCCGAGGCGCGGCGGCGGGCGGCGCATGTCGTCGCCTCGATCTTCGTCAATCCGATGCAATTCGGAGCGAACGAGGACCTGTCGACCTATCCCCGCCGCGAGGCGAGCGACGCGAAGATGCTCGACGAGGCGGGCTGTGCCCTGCTCTGGGCGCCCGACGTCGCCGCGGTCTATCCCGAGGGCTTCGCGACGACGGTGAGCGTCTCGGGGGTGAGCGACGGGCTCGACGGCGCCGCCCGGCCCGGCCATTTCGACGGGGTCGCCACAGTGGTGCTCAAGCTCTTCAACCAGGTCGCGCCCGACATCGCCCTTTTCGGCGAGAAGGATTACCAGCAGCTCGCCGTCATCCGCCGGATGGCGCGAGATCTCGACCTCGCCGTCGAGATCGTCGGGATCCCGACCCAGCGCGACGCCGACGGCCTCGCCCTCTCATCGCGCAACGCCTATCTTACGGAGGCGGAGCGGCAGTCGGCGCGGGCGCTTCCGCGCGCGCTCGGCGAAGCGGCGGGAGCGATCCAGCGCGGCGGCGCGGTCGCCGAGATATTGGAAGCCGCGCGCGACAAGCTCCTCAAGGCCGGGTTCGAGCCGGTCGACTATGTCGAGCTTCGCGACTCCGAGACGCTCCTGCCGGTCGATTCTCTCGAGCGGCCCGCCCGCCTGCTCGCCGCGGCGAAGCTCGGCACGACCCGCCTGATCGACAATCTGGCGGTGAATCCCGCTTAATCCTCCCCTGCATTTGCAGGGGAGGGGGACCAGGCGAAGCCTGGTGGAGGGGCCTCTTGCCCCTAAGGAGCCCCTCCACCCTGCTTCGCAGGGTCCCCTTCCCCTCGAAACCGAGGGGAGGAGAAAGGAAAGATGGTCACCGCCGCGTTAACCATTTGTTGGGAACCGGCGGCGCAATCCTTGCCCCGACGCCGATAAAAAGAAGGGGCAAGTCAAATGGGGATCAGCCTGAAATCCGCCGCTTTCCTGGTCGAAAGCCGCCTCGCCGAAGCCGCGACCGGCGATTGCGACGCGCTCTACGAGCTGGGAGTCGCCTACTCGACCGGGTCGAACGGGATCGATGTCGACCTCATCGAAGCGCACAAATGGTTCAACCTCGCGGCCCTCAATGGAAGCGACCGGGCGCAGGAATGCCGCGCCGAGATCGCTGAGGAGATGAGCGCCCGCGAGATCGCCGAAGCCCAACGCCAGGCGCGCGCCTGGCTGTGCGAGACGGGAATGCGCCGGGCGGCTTGAAGGATTCAGGGGGAGCGCGCCCTCTCCGTCGCCCCAGCGCAGGCTGGGGCCCCAGGGGGTGAAGACCACCGCGCTTTTCACCCGCTGGGGTCCCAGCCTTCGCTGGGACGACGTTAGGGGGTTCCCGCGCCCCTCTCATACTTCCGGAACCACGCCAGGATCGCCGCGGCCTTGGCCGCCGACTGGCTCGGCCGCGAGGCGATGGCGCCGTGGCCGACGCCCGGGACCTTGACCAAGGCGGTCGGGACGCCCTGGATCTGGAGCGCGGCGTAGAGCTGCTCCGCCTCGCTGACCGGAGTGCGATAATCCTCGCTGCCGACGACGACGAGAGTCGGCGTGTGGATGTTGCCGGCGAGCGACAGCGGCGAGCGCGCCCAATAGCCGGTCGGATCCTCCCACGGCTTCTTCTCGAACCAGTAGCGCGACGTGAACAGGGTGTTGTCCATTGTCAGCGCCTCGCTCGTCCAGTTGATCACCGGCTTCTGAGCGGCGGCGGCCTTGAAGCGGTCGGTCTTGCCGACGATCCAGGTGGTGAGCACGCCGCCGCCCGAGCCGCCGGTGACGTACAGGCGGTCGGGATCGGCGAAGCCTTGCGCGACGGCGGCGTCCACCGCCGCCATCAGGTCGTCATAGTCGCGGCCCGGATAGGCATGATGAATGAGGTTTGCGAATTCCGCCCCGTAGGAGGAGGAGCCGCGGGGATTGGCCGAGAGGACGGCATAGCCGGCGGCGGCGTAGAGCTGGTTGTCGGTCGAGAAATAGGGGCCGTAGGCCGCGACCGGGCCGCCGTGGATCTCGAGGATCAGGGGGACGCGCTGCCCTTCGCGCCACGAGGGCGGGAGGGTCAGCCAGGCGTCGATCGGGCGGTTGTCGAACGAAGCGACGGCGATCTTGCGCACCTCGCCCAGCCGCTTGGTGCCGAGGAGATCGGAATTGAGATGGGTGAGCAGCCGCGGCGCTCCGCCGCCCCGAACCAAAGCGACGTCGGCCGGGCGGCTCGGGCTTCCGCTGGTGATGGCGAGGGTGCCGTCGCGCGCCACGCTGAACGCGCCGCCGGCATAAGGACGGTCGAAGCCGGAGCCGGCGAGCGCGTCCGTCACCGGGCGGACCGAGCCGTCGAGGCCGATTCGCGCCACCTTCACCGCGCCGCGATCCTCATACTGGACGAAGACCGAGCGGCCGTCCGCCGCCCAGACCGGCGAGCCGACGCTTCGGTCGAGCGATTCGGCGAGCGCCCGGCGGCCGCTTCCGTCGCGGTTCATGACGTAGAGGATGTTGCTCTGGTAGGAGAGCTTCTTGTCGTCGTAGCCGACATAGGCGATCAGCCGCCCGTCGGGCGAGAAAGCGGGTTCCTCGTCGGGGCCGCGCCGGTCGGTCAGCGGGCGGATCGCGCCCCCGTCGACGTCGAGCGAATAGACCTCGTCGTCGAACGGCTCGCGCTCCCAGTTCGCGTTGCGGTTGCCGGAAAAGACGATCGTATGCCCGTCCGGCGCCCAGGAGAGTGGACCGTCATGGTTGCGCGCGCCGAAGGTGAGCTGGCGCGGCGCTCCGCCGTCGGCCGAGACCAGGAAGAGGTGGCTGTAGCCGGGCTTGGCGTAGCCCGCATCGTCGGAGCGGTAGGTGATGGCGGTCAGAACCTCGAGCGGCGGCGCCCATTGCGCGCCCTCGGGCTTGGGCGGAGCGGCGCCGAGCTTCATCCCCTCGTCGGGCACGAACATGGCATAGGCGATCCGCCGCCCGTCCGGAGACCAGGCGAGCGAGGAGGGCGACTGGGGCAGGCCGGTGATCCGCACCGATTCGCCGCTCGCCATCCAGCGCACGAAGAGCTGCGGCGCTCCGCCCTCGCCGGTCGAGACGTAGGCGAGTCGGCGGCCGTCCGGCGACCAGCGCGGCTGGCTGTGCCCGCCGGGGCCGGCGACCAGCGGCACCTGCTCGCCGCTGCGCGTGTCGATCAGCCAGATGGTCGAGCGCATCCGGTCGGTCATCACGTCGCCCGAGCGGCGGACGTAGGCGATCTTCGTCCCGTCCGGGCTGATCTGCGGGTCGGAGGCGACTTCCAGGGAGAAGAGGTCGCTCCCCTGGAAGGTGGTCGCCGGGCCTTCCGGCGGGGCCGCCGCGAGGGGGGCGGCAAGGCCCGCGAGGAGGATGGCGGCGAAGGCTTGCTTGAGCATCGGTAGAGCACCTCTTGTTCCAGGCCCCCTCTCCCCGTGGGGAGAGGGTTGGGGTGAGGGGGTTCGGCATCCGCGGCTCAGCTCCGACGCCGAGCCCCCTCTCCCTACCCTCTCCCCCCAGGGGAGAGGGATTTCTTCGGCTTATGCGTCAGCCGGCCCCTTGCGAAAAGGAGTCATCTCGTCGAGCTCGGCGATCTGCTCCGCCACCGCCGCCCGCTCCTGCGCGAGGAAGTCGGAGACGGCGCGGCGGAAGCCGGGATTGGGAATGAAGTGGGCGGACCAGGTCGGCACCGGGCGATAGCCCCGGCTAAGCTTGTGCGACCCCTGGGCCCCCGCCTCGACCCGCGCGAGGCCGCGGGCGATCGCCGCCTCGATCGCCTGATAATAGCAGATTTCGAAATGCAGGCCCGGAACGTCGATGAGCGCGCCCCAGTAGCGGCCGTAGAGGGTGTCGGCGCCGATCAGGTTGAGGGCGCCGGCGACCGGCCGGCCTTCGTGCAGCGCGAGGATCAGCAGGATGCGGTCCGCCATCCTTTCGCCGAGCAGCGAGAAGAAGCGCCGGGTGAGGTAGGGACGGCCCCATTTGCGCGAGCCCGTCTCCTGATAGAAAGCCCAGAAGGCGTCCCAATGGGCCTCGGTGATCGCCGCGCCGGTGACGTGCACGACCTCGAGCCCCTCGACCGCGCCCGCCCGTTCCTTGCGGATCGCCTTGCGCTTTCGCGACGAAAGCGCGGCGAGGAAGTCGTCGAAGCTCCCATAGCCCTCGTTCGCCCAGTGGAACTGGCTGTCGACCCGGATCAGCCAGCCGGCCGCTTCGAACAGCGGCACTTCCGCCTCGGCGATGAAGGTCGCGTGGGCGGAGGAGAGGCCGTTCTGCTCGACGACCGCCTCCGCCGCGGCGATCAGCGCCGGAGCGAGGCCGGGCCGGGCGGTCAGAAGCCTGCGGCCCGGCACCGGCGTGAACGGCACGGCGATCTGGAGCTTCGGGTAATATTCGCCGCCGGCCGCCTCCCAGGCCTGAGCCCAGCCATGGTCGAAGACATATTCGCCCTGGCTGTGGCTCTTGACGTAGGCCGGCATCACCGCCTCGGGAGCGCCGTCCGCCCCGTCGATCGCGATCGGCACCGGCTGCCAGCCGGTCCGAGTCGTCGCGCTTCCCGATTCCTCGAGCGCGGAAAGAAAGGCGTGGGTGAGGAAAGGATTGTCCTGCCCCGCGCAGGCATCCCACTGCACCGGATCGAAGCTCGCCACGCCGCGGCCGATCCGCGCCACCACCTCGCTCATGGTGCGGCCGCCTCGTAGATGATCTGGTCGGCATGCGCCGCCGCCCGCGCCCGGTCGGAGTCGGTGCGGACGGTCCAGCTATAGACGGCGAGCCCGCGGGCGCGCGCCGCGGCGGCGAAGCCCGAAGGGAGGTCGCGGACGTCGCAGGCGAGGAAATCAGGCCGGGCGCGGATCAGCGACAGGCGCCGCTCGACTCGTCCGCGAAAGCCTTTCCGGCCGCTTTCGCTGACCACCAGGCCGCGCAGGACATCGGGCGCGCGGAGGGAGAACCAGCGCCCGACCTCGGGGTTGAACGACATGACGCCGACGCAGCCGCGATAGCCGGTCAGTGTCCGCGCCACGGCGCGGCAGAGACGGTCGACCCTGCGGCCCGGCGCCTTCACCTCGATCAGCAAAGCGCCTCGGCCGGCGATCCGGCGGAGCGCTTCGGCGAGCGTCGGGACATTGCCCTCGCCTTCACGATAGGCGAGGGCGGCGAGCTCCGCCGCGCTGCGCCGGGCCACCGAACCGGTGGCATCGGTGAGCCGGTCCAGTTCATAATCGTGGAAGACGATCGCTTCTCCGTCGAGGGAGATTTGGACGTCGAGCTCCATCCCGTGCCCCGCCTTTATCGCGGCTTCGAAGGCCGCGAGGCTGTTCTCGACGATTCCGGCACCGTGAAGGCCGCGGTGGGCGAAAGGCTTCGCGCCCAGCCGGGCGAGCTCAGCCTTCCTCAGGGGACCCACGAAAGTACCACTTTCGTGGGATTATCTGACGGCGACGACGGCATCGATCTCGACGCAGGCTCCGAGCGGGAGGGCGGGCACTCCGACGGCGCTTCGGGCGTGGCGGCCGGCCTCGCCGAACACCTGCTCCATCAGCTCCGACGCGCCGTTGGCGACCTTGGGCTGGTCGGTGAAGCTTCCGGCGCTGTTGACGAACACCCCGAGCTTCACGATCCGCTCCACCCGGTCGAGGCTGCCCAGCGCCTTGTTCATCTGGGCCAGGAGCATCAGCCCGCAGGCGCGAGCCGAGCGCTGCCCGAATTCGAGGTCGCGATCCTCGCCGAGCCGTCCGGTGAGGAGGGCGCCGTCTTCGAACGAGACCTGGCCGGAGATGTGGAGGAGGTTGCCGGTCAGCACCGTCGGCACATAAGCGGCGACCGGGGCGGCGGGCTGGGGAAGCTCGAGGCCGAGCTCGGCGAGGCGGGTGGCGATGTCTGTCATAGACCGCCGCGTAAGCACCGCTCGCCGCATCCGGTCAAGCGCCCGCGGGAACAAAGATCGTCATCCCTTGGTTTACGCGGCGTTAGGGGTCTTTCCGACCCAGCCTGTTGAAAAGGGGCGATATATTGGCGGGTGCAAGACGGTTGCGCGGGCACGATCCCCACGCTGTTCCTGCACGCCTGCCGAGCGCCTCGGAAACCCTTTCGACCGCTTCCTGCGAGCCGTCCTGGCGCGTGGTCCCGCCGAGTCCTTCGAGTGCGGGAAGCTTCTCCTCTCAGCGTAACTGATTTCCTGACTTTCCTTCCTTTTTCCGCAAGGAGACCCTGATGCGTCGGTTCTTCAATTCCCCCGATTTCGGCAATGACCAGCTGACTTCGCCGTATACGGATTACGCTCTCGCCGGGGCGGCCTTCGCCTCGCTGCAGAAATTCACGACCGCCAAGCTGTCGACCACCGCCTTCCAGGTCGACGGCATCGGCGATCTCAAGCCGGCTCTGCCGATCGCCGTCATCGGCGTGACCCAGGACGAAGCCGGCGGAGGCAAGGGCATCGCGCCCGGCAACCCGCTGCTCACCGTCGACGCCGCCCACACGATCGGGGCGATCAACACCAACGCCGACCGGGATTTCTACCAGGTCACGCTCGAGGCGGGCAAAACCTACCAGATCGGCATGTACTCCTACACCAGCACGCTCACGGCGCCCGGACCGACCGGCGCGCCGCTGCTCGATTCCTATCTGGAAGTATACCGGGCGGACGGCACCTCGCTGGTGGTCAGCGCCGACGGCGGCGCCACCACGCCGCACAACACGACCAATTCCGGCTTCGACGCGCTGTTGACCTTCACTCCGGACTCGACCGGAACCTACTACATCAACGCCCAGTCCTTCGATAACAACGCCGCGGACGGCACCGGCGGCGAAGGCGTCGGCGACTATGAGATCTTCGTCCACGACGCGACCAACGATCCGAGCATCTACCGGCCCTATTACGATCCCGACAGCCCGCTCTATGCGATCGACTGGGGCACCAGGGTCAACAAGGTCAACCAGACCGCCGCCAATCCCGACGGCAACGAAGGGCCGCGTGCCACCGGCAACGCGCAGGGAACCCCGACCTTCGGAAGCGGCCTCGACATGGCCGCGCTTCTCGCCGCGAACGGCAAGACGGCGGCCGACATCGTCGGCAAGAACGTCATCACCATCTATTTCGCCAAGGCGGGCGAGATCGTCACCTCCGTTGAGGATCCGACCAGCCCGGGCCTCCCGCCCGTGGCCGTGGAAACCTCCAACGTCTCGGACTTCGAGCATAATGCGGTGATGACCGCGCTCCACGAGTTCGAGAAGGTCGCCGACGTCGTCTACCTGGAGGTCCAGAGCAAGGATCAGGGCGACTTCGAATATGCCAGCTACAAAGGCACGCCCGGACCGGGAATCTCGCTGCTCGGCTCGATGTCGCCGCCGGACGAGCCGAACGAGGGCCTGGCGCTGTTCAACTCGGGCGACTATCGCTGGAACGCGACCGACCTCCAGCAGGGCGGCTTCTCCTTCGTCACCCTGATCCACGAGATCGGCCACGGCCACGGCCTCGCCCACCCGCACGACAATGGCGGCCATTCGGGCATCATGAACGGGGTCGAGCCGGAAGGCGCCGGAGTCGCGGACTACACGACCGGCGACTATCACCTGAACCAGGGCGTCTTCACGATGATGTCCTACGAGGACGGCTGGCAGGACTCGCCCTACGGCAACGCCCCGACCACCGGCGGCTACGGCTATCTCGGCGGGCTGATGGCGTTCGACATCGCCGCCATTCAGGACAAATACGGGGTCAATGAGGATTGGGCGACCGGCAACGACGTCTACACGATCAAGGACGTCAACGCGCCGGGCACCTACTTCACCTCGATCTGGGACGCCGGCGGCACCGACGAAATCGTTTACAGCGGAACCAAGGACGCCAATATCGACCTTCGCCAGGCCTCGCTTCAATATGAAGAAGGCGGCGGCGGCTGGGTCAGCTACGCCACCGGTATCTTCGGCGGATTCACGATTGCGAACAGCGTCGTCATCGAGAATGCGACGTCCGGCGACGGCAACGACAAGCTGACCGGCAACGGAGCCGACAACGTGCTGACCGCCAACGGCGGCAACGACCAGCTCTTCCTCCAGGGCGGAGGCCACGACACCGCCCTGGGCGGCGGTGGGGACGACTTTATCTATTTCGGCTCCACCTGGGATTCGCTGGACACCGTCGACGGCGGCGCCGGCATCGACACCCTCGCTTTGGCCGGAAATTACAGCGTGACGCTCGGCGCCGGAAGCCTCGCCGGGATCGAGAAGCTGGCGCTCTACGGATCGGCCCTGGTCGGCGGCGACGGTGCCTTTTCCTACGCGTTCACGACGGTCGACGGAACGGTCGCGCCGGGGCAGATCTTCACGGTCTACGCGGCGACTTTGGGAGCGGGCGAGACCCTGTTCTTCAACGGCTATGCCGAAAGCGACGGAGGCCGGTTCACGGTGATCTCCGGAGGCGGCAACGACACGGTCGCCGGCGGCAAGGGCGTCGACTATCTGTCGGGCGGTGCCGGGAACGACGCTCTCTACGGGCTCGACGGTCAGGATTTCCTGATCGGCGGAACCGGAGCCGACACGCTTCGCGGCGGAATCGGGAGCGACCATTTCCGCTACGCCAGCCTCGACGATTCCACCGTGGCCAATCCCGACCACATCCTCGATCTCGACGGTTCGGACCTGATCGACCTCTCGGCGATCGACGCCAACAGCAATGTCGACGGCGACCAGGCGTTCACGTTCATCGGCGATGCGGCGTTCAGCGGCGCGGGCCAGCTTCGGGCGGTGTTCGACGGCGCCTCTGGGCTCTGGAACATCTCGGGCGACGTCAACGGCGACGGCACGGCCGACTTCCTGATCCAGGTCACCCACGTGGCGGTGGAGCCGCAGATCCTCGTCTCGGAGTTCGCGCTCTAGGCGGCGGCGGGGCCCGCTTCGGCGGGCCCGCGACGGTCAAAAAAAGGGCGGCCCGGAAATCCCGGGCCGCCTTTCTCTTGCGTCGAACGGACAGGCCGGTTCAGGCGGCCGCCTTTTCCTTGTTGTAGACGGCCGCCGCCTTGTTGAGGATCTCCAGGATCTTCACCAGGGCCGCCGGCTCGTCGACCTGCTCCATCGCGGCGAGCTCGCGGGCGAGCCGGCTGGAGGCGGCCTCGAAGATCTGCCGCTCCGAATAGCTCTGCTCGGGCTGGTCGTCGGCGCGGAACAGGTCGCGGGTCACCTCGGCGATCGACACCAGGTCTCCCGAATTGATCTTCGCCTCATATTCCTGCGCGCGGCGCGACCACATGGTGCGCTTGACCTTCGGCTTGCCCTTCAGCGTGGCGAGCGCCTCCTGCATCGTCTTGTCCGAAGAGAGCTTGCGCATTCCCACGCTCTCCGCCTTGTTGGTCGGAACGCGAAGGGTCATCTTCTCCTTTTCGAAGCGGAGCACGTAGAGCTCCAGCTGCATGCCGGCGATGTCGGTGCTCTGAAGCTCGATCACCCGGCCCACGCCGTGCTTGGGGTACACAACATAATCGCCAACGTCGAAGCTCAACGCTTTCGCTGCCATTTATTCGACCTTCCCATTGGAGAGATGCCGCCCAACGCGCCAGACCGCCTCCGCCCCCAATCGGCGCTGCCGGTCGTCGATGTGCGACGATTCTTTCTGACCACCTGATGCGCGGCGCACTTTCGCAACCGCTTCGATAGCGGCCTTATACCGCAAAAGGTCCGGAAAAGCTACTCTTTTGGACGAACTGCCGGGAGCGGGGCGGAGACTCGCCGATTTTTCGGCTGGCGGCGGCGGCGTCGCCGCCCTAGTCTCTACCCCGGACGGGTGCGCAACGGGGGGGTGCAATGGCCTACCGGGCGCTGACCGACGGCTTCGCCGACGCTGAGATCGAGCGCCGCTATGCGCTCGAGGAGCGCGCGACGCGGCTTCCGTTCGTCCGCGCCTACGCCGCGATCGTCGCGGCGGTGGTGCTCGCCTACACCCTCTTGAACCCGTTCTTCTTTTCGCTCGTCGAGGAAGCGCGGTTCATGAAGCTGGTCGTCCCGACCATCCTCGTCCTCGCCGGCTATTTCGGATCGACCTTCTGGCCGCGCTATCCGAACCACCCGCTGATCGACTTCCTCTGCCTGCTCGCCCTCGCCATCCTCATCCTGGGCGACGATTTCGTCCTCTATTCCGAATTCCAGCGCCTCGCGCCGGGGCGCCACTCCGCGATCATCATCAATCCGCTGATCGTCACCGCCTTCGCCGCCTTCGCTTTGGTCGGCAACACGCGCTGGTTCCTCGCCTGGCTCGGCGCCCAGGCGGCGGTCTACGGCGCCGTCGTCATTTTCTTCGAAACGACTTTGGCGGGGCGGCTCTACGGCGGCGTGAGCTACCTTGCCGGGGCCGCCGCGATGCTGTTCCTCCACTGGGCGCTGGACCGCGCCCATCGCGGCTCCTTCGTCCTGCGCGAAGCCCTGGAGGGGGAGCGGGCGAAAACCGAGGAGCTGCTCTACAACGTCCTTCCGCCGGCCGTCGCCCGGCGCCTGAAACAGGGCGAGATCGTCGCCGACTCCTTCTCCGACGTGTCCGTCATCTTCATCGACGTGATCGGCTTCTCGGCCCTCGCCAAGACCATCTCGCCCGGCCATCTGGTCGACCTGCTCAACGCCTTCTTCTCGCTCGCCGACCGCTGTGCGGCGCGCTGCGGGGTCGAGAAGGTGAAGACGATCGGCGACGCCTATCTGGCGATCAGCGGCGGCAACGCGCCGTCGCGCAACAGCGCCGAAGCGGCGCTCGCCTTCGCGACCGCCCTGATCGAGGCCCTCCCTGAGGTGAACGCCGCCTGCGGCATCGATATCGCGGTGCGCGTCGGGATCCACAGCGGCTCGGTCGTCGGAGGCGTGATCGGCGAAACCCGGATGGCCTATGATTATTGGGGCGAGACGATGAACATCGCCAGCCGGATCGAGGGCGTGGCGGGAGAGAATGGCATCGTCGTGTCGGAGCCGACCTACAAGCGGGCGCGGGGGAAGTTCGAGTTCGAGCCGCGGCAGACGGTGCTGCTTAAGGGAATCGGCGATGTTCCGGTGTATCGGCTGAAGCGGGCCGCACCCAATCCCCCTCTCCCCGTGGGGGAGAGGGAGTAGCCTCAGTCGCCCTGGCCGGGCTCCGTGCTGAAATATTTGTCGAACTTGCCCTCTTCGCCTTTATGCTCGTCGGCGTCGGCGGGGGATTCCCGCTTGCGCGTGATGTTCGGCCATTCGGACGAATAGGTGGCGTTGACCTCGAGCCACTGCTCGTTGCCGCTCTCCGTATCCGGGACGATCGCCTCGGCCGGGCATTCCGGCTCGCACACTCCGCAGTCGATGCATTCGGACGGGTTGATGACGAGCATGTTCTCGCCCTCGTAGAAGCAATCGACCGGGCACACTTCCACGCAGTCCATGTACTTGCAGCGAATGCAGGCATCGGTGACGACGTAGGTCATTGGCGGCTTCTCCCTGTACGCCGAATCCCTAGTCGCCGCCGGCTTCGCTCGTCAACGGGGCTTCGGGAACGTCGATGTAGAGCGCGCGCGCTTCCGCCGGCGGGCCGCGCCGGGCGGGCAGGGCCTCGATCCGGAGCACCCGGACCGCTCCGCGCTGGGCGAAGGCGAGCACGTCTCCCGCCCGGACCGCGGCGTGCGCGCGGTCGACGACGCGTCCGTTGAGGCGGAGCCGGCCGTCCTCGGCGAGCCGCTGGGCGAGGGCGCGGGTCTTGACGATCCGGGCGAACCACAGGAACTTGTCGAGGCGCAGGCTGTCAGCCACGGCGAAGGCCGGCCAGAGCGGCGAAGGCATGCGACGGATCGACCCCCGGCTCGGGCCGGCGGCGGCGGCCGTTGCCGCGCCACACCCAGTCGCCTTCGCCTTCGGGCGGCCGGAAGCCGAGGTCGCGCATCAGCTTCGCCACCGCCTGGGGCTGGAGGCCGAGCGAAGTGGCGAGGGCCTGGTCGACCACCGCCTTTCCCTCGTCGCCCCGGGCTTCGTGGGCATGGCGGGCGAGCCGCTCGACCATGTCGACCCGAAGCATCTGCGGGCCGAGGGCGCGGAAGCCCAGGCGCTGGAGAAGGACTCGTCCGTTCTCCGCCGGGCAGGGCAGGACCACGGCGGATTCGGGCGGCAAGGGCGGCATCGCCTCGCCGGCCGCCACGGCGCGAAGCGCGGTCCGCCAGCGCCGCGCCTCGGGCTTCAGGACATCGGGCATGTAGAGGTCGAGGGCTCCGATACGAATCTTGAGCCGCGTGATCCGCTTCCTTTGCTCCCGTTCGACTTCGGCCAAAGGCTTGGCCACGGCGGAGCGGTCGACGATCCCGCCTTCGTCGACGAGCATGGCCAGGATCGAGCGAACGGCCGGCGGGGAAGCGGGGTCCTGCGCCGCTGCCCCCGCCTCGCGGAGCGGTCCGAGCGCCTTTTCGACCTGGTGCCGGACCCACAGGTTCAGCCGCTCCACCACCGCGTCGCGTCCCCGCTCGGACAATCGCGCCAGCCGCCGGTCGACGAGGACCCGCGGCGAGAGCAGGTTCTTGCCGGCGCCGAGCCGCGCCACTTCGTGCCCCCTCCAGAGCAGTGCCACGGGCTGGTTCGCCTCGGTGCGGAGCGAGAAATGATCGTCGCTATCGGCGACGAGTGCGGCGGCGCGCTTCTCATATTCGCCGCCGAGCCGGCGTTCGGCGGTCGCCAGGAGCATCTTTCGGTCGGCGTGACGGGCGGTCGGGTCGACCTCGAACGAGAAGCCCTCCATCCGGCCGATCGGAAAGGAGCCGACCGTCACCTCGCCCTGATCGTCGACGATCACCGGGAATTCGCCGGCGCCCTTCTTGCCGATGTCGCGCAGCAGGACGGAGGTGCGACGGTCGACGAAGCGCTGGGTAAGGCGCTCGTGTAGGGCATCGGAGAGCTTCTCCTCCACCTCCCGGGTCCGCTCCGCCATCGTCTCCGGATCGGCCAGCCAGTCGGGGCGATGGGCGATATAGGCCCAGGTCCTGACGCCGGCGATGCGGTCGGCGAGCGTGTCGATGTCGCCCTGAACGTTGTTCAGCTGGTCGACCTGGGCCGCATACCAGCCTTGGGGGATCCGCCCCTCCCCCTCGGTCAGGTGGAGGTAGATGCGCGCGACCAGCCGGGCGTGATGGTCTGCCCCGGTCTTTCGGAAATCGGGCAGGCCGCAGGCGGCCCACAGCCGGCGAACGCCCTCATAGCCTTTCGCCCGCGCACGGACCTCCGGATCCTCGGCGAGCCGCTTGAGCACCGCCAGGTCGACGGCCTCGGGCGCAGCCCTCAATCCCGGCTTGTCCGGCCTTTGCTCGAGCGACCGGACGAGCGCCTCGACGCTCCGGAAATCGGGATCGCCCTCGCGCCAGTAGAGATGGTCGAGCGGCGCGAAGCGATGCTCCTCGATCGCCTCCATCTCCTCGGGGCGGAATTCGGCGGAAAGCTCGCCTTCCAGGGTCAGGACCCCGAACGTCCCGTCCTTCTGGTGGCGCCCGGCGCGGCCGGCGATCTGCGCCATCTCCGCCGGGGTGAGCCGTCGCCGCCGGCGGCCGTCGAACTTCGAAAGGCCGGCGAAGGCGACATGGGTGACGTCCATGTTGAGGCCCATCCCGACCGCGTCGGTGGCGACGAGATAGTCGACCTCGCCGGCCTGGTACATCGCCACCTGGGCGTTGCGGGTGCGCGGCGACAAGGCGCCCATCACCACCGCCGCGCCGCCGCGCATCCGCCGAAGCATCTCGGCGACGGCGTAGACCTGCTCGGCCGAGAAGGCGACGATCGCCGAGCGCGGCGGGAGTCGCGAGAGCTTGGACGGCCCGGCGTAGCTGAGCGTCGAGAAGCGCGGCCGGCCGATGATCTCCGCCTTGGGAAGGAGCGACCGGACCATCGGCGCAAGCGTCTCGGAGCCGAGGATCATCGTCTCCTCCCGGCCGCGGGCGTGGAGCATCCGGTCGGTAAAGACGTGGCCGCGCTCCGGATCGGCGCCGAGCTGCGCCTCGTCCAGGGCGACGAAGGCGAAGTCGCGCTCCATCGGCATCGATTCCGCCGTGCACAGGAACCAGCGGGCGTCGCGCGGCAGGATCTTCTCCTCGCCGGTGATCAGCGCGACCCGGTTCGCGCCCTTCATCTTCACCACCCGGTCGTAGACCTCGCGGGCGAGCAGGCGCAGCGGGAAGCCGATCATCCCCGAGGAATGAGCGGCCATCCGCTCCACCGCGAGGTGGGTCTTGCCGGTGTTGGTCGGCCCAAGGATGGCGGTGAGGGGCGCCCGGGCGAAATCGCTCATCCGCCCTAGATCGGGCTTAAAGCCCGGCGGCGCAATGACTTGGATTGCGGTGGGAGGCAGCACGTCGCCCCAGCGAAGGCTGGGGCCCCAGGGGGTGAAGAACACCCGCGCCTTTCACCCCCTGGGGCCCCAGCCTTCGCTGGGACGACGGGGAAGATTTCATCCCCTGGGGCCCCAGCCTTGGGTCCCATCAAAGTAGTACTTTGATGGGGGCCCTTCGCTGGGGCGACGGCGAGCTTTAACCCGTTTTTAACCGCGATTTGCGACCGCTTGCGGACCCGCCGCCGGAGCCGTGCCGCTTGTACCATTTCAACCGAATAGAGGCCGCTCCGGTTTCCCCGCTCTTCGGGACGGGCGGCGGCCGGCCCATGATCGGTCGCGGCTTCGGCAATCGGACCGGCTTCGCGCCGACGGCGGTTCCTGAAAGGACCCCGGCGGCGCGTCGGTGGCTGGGCCGCCTCGGCTTGCTCATCCTCGCCGGCGCCGGCGCGGGGTTCGCGGCGTCGCGCTTCGAACCCGTCGCCCGCGCCTCGGCGGCGCCGCTCGACCAGGCCGAAGCGCGCGACGCCGCGGCACTCGCTATCTCACCGCTCGCCTACGGCGCCGACACCGGCCGCCGAATGGCGCCGGGCGCGGCGGTCGAGCCGTTGCTCGACAATCCGGAGCGCCCGTCGCTGGTCCTCCTCGCGACCCTGGGCGAAGGGGACGGCTTCGAGCGCGCCCTCGAACGCACCGGGGTGGCACCCGCCGACGCCGCCGGCGCCACCGCCCTCGTCGCGACCCTGTTGCCGCCCGATTCGATCCGTCCGGGAACGACGATGGAGGTCACGCTCGGCCGCCGCTCCGACCCCACCGCGCCGCGCCCGCTCGAGGCGCTCTCGTTCCGCGCCGGCCTCGATCTCGCTTTGTCGATCCGGAGGGGCGACGCCGGACTGCAGCTGGCCCGGACCGCGATCGCCGTCGACTCGACGCCGCTCCGGATCCAAGGCCAGGTCGGCGAGAGCCTCTACCGCTCGGCCCGTGCGGCCGGGGTCCCGGCCAAGGCGGTCGAGGCGTATATCCGCGCGATCGCCACCCAGGACGGGCTCGACGGGCTCACCGCCGGCGACCGCTTCGACATCGTCCTCGAGCAGCGCCGGGCCGCGACCGGCGAGAGCGAGACCGGCCGGCTGCTCTACGCCGGCCTGGCGCGCGCCATGGGCAAGGACCTCCAGCTCATGCCGTGGACCGCCTCCGGCCGCACCCAATGGTTCGAGGCCTCCGGGGTCGGAAAGCCGAGCGGCGGCCTCATCCAGCCGGTTCCGGGCGGGATCACCTCCAGTTTCGGGATGCGCTTCCACCCCGTCCTCCATTATTTCCGAATGCACCGCGGAATGGATTTCCATGCGAGCTACGGAACCCCGATCCTCGCCGTCACCGACGGCCGGGTGTCCGCGGCCGGCTGGGCGGGCGGCTACGGCAACCAGGTCCGGCTCGACCATGGCGGCGGCCTGATCACCAGCTACAGCCACATGAGCCGGATCGCGGTCGAGCCGGGAAGCGCCGTCCGCCAGGGCGAAGTGATCGGCTATGTCGGCTCGACCGGCCTCTCCACCGGCCCTCACCTTCACTACGAGGTCATGCGCGACGGAACGCCGATCGACCCGGCGAGCCTGCGCTTCGCCGGAAGGGCGCAGCTCGAGCCGGGGGCGCTCGCGGCGTTCCGCCAGCGGCTGCGCGGCCTGCTCTCGCTTCCGGTGGGCAACGCAAGGTACGCGGCGGCCACTTTGCCTCCCCGCGCGTAGCGGGGGGAGGGGGACCACCGAAGGTGGTGGAGGGGCAACTGGCAGAAGCCTGCGCGTTCCACCCCTCCACCACCTTCGGTGGTCCCCCTCCCCATCTTCGATGGGGAGGCAAGGGGCGCCTTCCGCCTCCCGCTCTTAGCGGCTAGGTCCTAATCCGTGGACATCTACCTTCCCATCGCCGGCCTCTCGGTCAACGCGCTGGTGATCGTCGCCCTGGGCGGCGTGGTCGGGCTGCTCACCGGCATGATCGGGGTCGGCGGCGGGTTCCTGACCACGCCGATCCTCATCTTCTACGGCATCCCGCCCGCCGTGGCCGTCGCCTCCGCGACCACCCAGATCACCGGCACCAGCGTATCGGGCGTGCTCGCCCACCGCCGCCGGAAGGGGGTCGATTACCGGATGGGCGGGGTGATCATCGCCGGCGGCCTGTTCGGGGCGCTCGCCGGAGGCGGGATCTTCCGGATCCTCCAGAATACCGGCCAGATCGATACGGCGATCGCGATCCTCTACGTCGTGCTGCTCGGGACCATCGGAACGATGATGGGCAAGGAAGCGGCGACGGCGCTCGACATCCTCAAGCCCAAGGAAGGCGCCGCCGCGAAGAAAGCGCGGCGCCACCACCCGATCATCGCCTCCCTCCCAATGCGCTGGCGCTTCTACCAGTCGGGCCTCTACATCTCGCCGCTCGCGCCGCTCCTGCTCGGCTTCGTCGCCGGGATGCTGACCGTGCTGCTCGGGGTCGGCGGCGGGTTCATCATGGTTCCGGCGATGATCTACCTGCTGGGCATGTCCGCGCAGGTCGTGGTCGGCACCTCGCTCCTCCAGATCCTGTTCGTCACCGCCGCGACGACCCTCATCCACGCCACCACCACCAAGTCGGTCGACGTCGTCCTCGCCGGGCTGCTTCTCCTGGGCTCGGTGATCGGCGCCCAGTTCGGCGCCCGGCTCGCCCAGAAGGCGCGGCCCGAGCTGCTTCGCATGTTCCTCGCGATCATCATCCTCGCCGTCGCGCTCCGCATGGCGATCGGGCTCGGCTGGCGTCCGGACGAGATCTACACGGTGCAATTGCTGTGAGCGCGGCGCTCCGCGCCCTCGCCCTTCTCCTCCTCGCGCCGCTCGCTTTGGGCGCGTCGAAGCCGAGGCTGGTGCCGGACGTCTCGCAGAGCCGGATCGACATCAGGTACAGCTTCACCGGGGCGGAATTGCTGCTGTTCGGCGCCATCCTCTATCCGGGCGGGCGGGTGCCGAGCGAGGATGCGGACATCGCGGTCGTGGTGAAGGGTCCGCTCCAGCCGCTCGTCCTTCGCGAGAAGCAGAAGGTCGCCGGGATCTGGATGAACGTCGAGAGCGCCCGGTTTCGCTCCGCCCCCTCCTTCTACGCCGTCGCCTCGTCGCGCCCGCTCGGCAAGCTGGTCGACGAGCGGATGGCGGCGATCTACGAGCTCGGGGTCCAGAACCTCCAGCTCTCGCCCGGAAGCGGCCTGGCTCCGGAGGTCCAGCGCCGCTTCGAATCCGGGCTGATCGACATGATGCAGAGGAAGCAGCTTTATTATGAGGATCCCACCGGGGTGAAGATCACCGACGGAGTTCTCTACCGGGCCCGGATCCGGATCCCGGCGCGGGTCCCGGTCGGAAACTATACGGCCGAGACCTTCCTCATCAAGGACGGCCGGGTGCTTGCCGGCGCGGTCCGCGACATCCGGGTCGAGAAACTGGGCTTCGAGCGTTTCGTCGCCGATGCGGCGAACCATTGGTCCCTCGCCTACGGCTTCGTTGCGGTGGGCCTCTCCCTTCTCCTCGGCTGGGGCGCCAGCGCGGTGTTCCGGCGGGGGTAGGGGCGGGCTCGGCGACGGTCCTTACACCACCAGGACCAGACCCGTTCGCCCCGAGCGAAGTCGAGGGGCCCTCCCGAGCGCAGCCGAGGGCAAGAAAGGGGTCTCGGCTCCGCTCGACAGGGTGCCTCGACTTCGCTCGACACGAACGGGTGAAGGGGCCGGGAATTACCAAGAGGTCAAAGCGCAGCGCTTCTCAACCCCGCAACCCGTTGTTTACCCGTTTCCTTTAGGGGCGTGGGTCGAGTGCAACAGGGGAATGGCCGCCGCCATGGACATGATGAACTTCCAGAACCTGCCGGTCGTCGACGATGCGGAGGAATTCGCGCCGACGATCCGCCCGGTGCTGGTCCGCCCGCTGCGGCAGCCGCCGATCGGCCGGGTCATCGAGATCGCCGGCGGCTCCGCGGGGATCGAGATGGATTCCACCCGGCTCGACGAGATCGCGCGCGATCCGGATCCGAGCGTCGCGCTGTCCGGACAGGTCGGCGGCCACGTCAAGGTGGAGGTCGGCTCGCGCTGGCTTCTCGCCAACGTCCGGACTCTCAAGCTCCACGGCGGCGAGGGCGGCACCGTCGTCGCCCAGATGGACTTTCTCGGCGAGGGCGAGGAGCATGAGCAGTCCGGACGGCTGATCAACTTCCGCCGCGGAATCACCGGCTATCCGACTCCGGGCGCGCGGGTCTTTCCGGTCTCCGGCGACGACATGAAGCAGATGTTCGCCGCCGAGCAGCGCGCCCATATCGAGATCGGAACCGTCTACCCGACCAAGGACGTCCGCGGCGCGCTCTACGTCGATGCGCTGCTCGGCAAGCATTTCGCCCTGTTGGGCTCGACCGGCACCGGCAAGTCGACCTCGGCGGCGCTGATCATGCACCGCATCTGCGACCTCTCGCCCGAGGGTCACATCGTCATGATCGACCCTCACGGCGAATATTCGGCCGCATTCAAGGGCGTCGGCGAGCTGTTCAACGTCGAAAACCTGGCAATGCCCTACTGGCTGATGAACTTCGAGGAGCATTGCGAGGTGTTCATCACCTCGTCCGGCTCCGAACGGCAGCGCGATCAGGACATTCTCGCCAAGTGCCTGCTCCTCGCCCGCTCCAAGAATCGCGCGGCCGAGGGAATGACCAAGCTGACGGTCGATTCGCCGATCCCCTACGCCTTGTCCGACCTCTCCAATTCGATCACCAACGAAATGGGGCTGCTCAACAAGGCGACCGACACCGCGCCCTACATGCGGCTCAAGACCAAGATCGACGAGTTGAAGGCCGATCCGCGCTACCATTTCATGTTCTCGGGAATGCTCGTCGCCGACAGCATGACCCAGTTCGTCTCGAAGATCTTCCGCCTGCCGGCCAACGGCAAGCCGATCTCGATCGTCGACGTCTCGGGCGTGCCGAGCGATATCGTCTCGGTGGTGGTCGCGGTGCTCAGCCGGCTGGTCTTCGACTACGCCATCTGGTCGCGCAACGAGGTTCCGCGGCCCGTCCTCCTCGTCTGCGAGGAGGCGCATCGCTACATCCCGTCCGACAAGACCGGCCAGGGCCAGGCGGTCCGCAAGGTGCTCGAGCGGATCGCCAAGGAAGGCCGCAAATACGGCGTCTCGCTCGGCCTCATCACCCAGCGTCCGTCCGATCTCGCCGAGGGCGTGCTCTCCCAGTGCGGAACGATCATCGCGATGCGGCTCAACAACGAGCGCGACCAGGCCTTCGTCAAATCGGCCATGCCGGAGGGCGCGCGCGGCTTCCTCGACGTCATCCCGGCGCTCCGCAACCGCGAATGCATCGTCTGCGGCGAAGGCGTGTCGATCCCGATCCGGGTCTCCTTCGACGATCTCGAGATCGGCCGCCGCCCCGCCTCGTCCGATCCGCTCTTCTCCGAGCTCTGGCGCCAGACCGGCGACGAGGAAGCGATGGTCGCCCGAGTCGTCCGCCGCTGGCGAAGCCAGGGACGGTAAGACGTATCGGCATTAACACCCCCTCTCCCCAGGGGGGAGAGGGCTGGGGTGAGGGGGTTCGGCGTCAGAGGTAAACTCTAGAGCCCGAGCCCCCTCACCCTACCCTCTCCCCGCCGGGGAGAGGGGGTTCCTCTATCGCCGGCCGCCTCAGAATCCGGTCGCCAGTGTAAGGGCCGGTCCTGAACCCGGCCGGGCGTTTCCAGCCACGCGCATCCTCCATTCCCCAGCGACGGTGACAGCCGCCCTGCCGACCCGTAGCCGAAGCGCGGCCTGCGGGCCGGCGTCGAACCGCGCGACTCCGGGCTGGGCCGCGGCCCAGGCGCCCGCGCCCAGTTTCACTCCCCCGATCGGCAGGGAAAGGCGCACCGCCCCGTCGACGAAGCCGTCGCGGCGGCGAAGGCCGACCAGGCCCGCCTGCGCGTAGCCGTCAACCCGAAGCCGGCCCAGCGCAAGATCGTCGACGCCGCCATAGGCGGTCAGCCCGAATGCCGAGCGGCCGTCCCGTCCCAGCGCCTGGCGACGCTCGCCGAGGAGGTGGATCGGAAGGCGAGGATCCGGCTTCCAGTCGACGCCGAGCGCAGCCTCCGCGCCCGCCGGCCGACGCATAGGCGTGCTGAGCCTTAGGCTCAGGTCGACGGCGGGCGCGACACGGTAGGTTGCCCGCGCCCCGGCTTGGCTGCCGCCGAGCGCCCCTCCCGAAGCAAGGCTTCCGCCGTCGCCGCGCCGCCAGAACGTCCAGGCCGAGACCGCCCACCGCCGCGTGCCGGAAGGCGGAGCCAGTGCGGGGGGTGATAGGGGCGCCTCCGCCTCGCCGACCGTAATCGCGGAAGCCAGTATCGGACGCCCGGCCGACTGCGCCAGCGGCGGCTCCGGCCCGGCGCGCTCCACCCGGAGGGTCGCCGCCGCGGCGATTGCCGCCTGGCCCGGCAGCCGGCTCGGCAGGCGGGGCCAAGCCGCTTCCATCGCCCGGGATTCGACCGGTTCCGGCCGCGTGAAGTCGACCCGCGGCGGTGGCGCCGCCGCCGCGGCGGCGGCGGGCTCGGCGGAAGCGCGCCCGGCGGGAAACGGCCACCAATATGGCGCGAGCACGGCCGCCCGGACGCAGGTCCACAAGCCGAGCACGGCGACGAGGAAGCGCAGGGGAGCGGGGAGGCGGATCACTCGAGCGCGGCGACGGGGAATTTGTGCGCGGTCTTGCCCCATTCGGCGCGGCCGGTTCGGCGGCCCGTGCGATAGCGGCCGATCGCCGCCCAGGCGGCGGCCATGGTCACGAAATTGCCGACCACCGCGCGCGGAATGGAGCGGAGCCCCTCGGCCATGCCGTAGCCGCGGGTGACGAAGGCGAAGCGCCACGCCATCCGCCAGACGAGGAGGAGGAGATTGACCTCGAACAGCGGCGCGAGCCGGGGCGGAAGCGGCGACGGGGCCGCTCCGCCGAGACCCTCGCCAAGCTTGAGCAGAAGCCAGAGCGCCGCCGACACATAGCCGGCGAGGAGCAGAAGCGCGGCGAGCGGCGCCTGCCGGTCGCGCAGCCGCATCCACCGTTCGGCGACTCCGCCGCCCCAGCCGAGCCGATCCCAGCCGGAGAGCGCGATCCCCGCCGTCCAGCGCGATTTCTGGGCGACCGCGGCGCGGAAGGTGCCGGGGAAATATTCGCGCGTGGCGATCAGCCGTCCGGCGGAGTCGCGGCGGCGCACGAACGCCGACCGGCCGCCGAGCGCCGCGACCTTGAGGCCGAGCTCGTAATCCTCGGTGACGCTCTCGGCGTCGAACGGACCGCCGCCGTTCCTCATCGCGATGGCCGAGAGCGACCGCCGCGAAAAGGCGCATCCGACTCCGGCAGAGGGAAGTCCGGCGCCGAGCGCCTGGCGAACGACCAGCTCCTTGCCGTGCGATTCCGAGAATTCGTCGGCATAGTGGCCCCCGATCCATCGCGAGTTGCGATCGATCAGCGGCAGGACGGGGATCTGCACGAGGTCGAACGCGCCGGCGAGCGCGGCGACGAGCGAAAGCTCGTCCGGATGAACCACGTCCTCGGCGTCGTGGAGGAGAATGGCGTCGGCCCTTCTCGCGCCTCCGGCCTCGTCCGCGATCAACGTCGCCCAAAGCCGGTTGAGGCACTCCGCCTTGGTGGTTGGGCCGGGGAGGGAGCCGATCACCGCGCGCACCCGCGGATCGTTGACGCCCGCAACCTCGGCGATCGTCGCCGGATCGTTCGGATAGCAGCCGACGTAGACGCGAACGTCGGCCTCTCCGAAGGCCCGGGACGCTCCGCGAAGCATCGGTCCGATGACCGACGATTCGTCCCAGGCGGGGATGAAGACGGCGATGGTCGAGGCGCGGCCGGTCGGCGGCGGGACGAGCGCCGGCCGGTTCGACTGCAGGCGCAGGCGCAGCCAGATCAGGTCGACGGCGAGATCGGAGAGGCCGAGGACGAAGAAGCCGCTGGCGGCGAACAGCGCCGTCTCGTGCAAAGCCGCCTCGGCCAGCCAGTGGATGAGCTGCAACGCCATTCGATTCGCCCCCCGAATCGACGCGCATCATCTATTTTCAAGCAATCATTGCAAGAAGTTTCGATAAGCGGGGATCGTAAGCCGCTTAGCGGCCGTTGGTCGCCTCGCGCTGGCAGTTGGGCCGCGCCTTCTGCGCACCGGCCATGGCGACGACGATCCGCTCCACGCGCTCGCGTCCCGAGCGGGTCAGGTGGACGTTGATCCGCCGCCGGTCGCCGGTGGCGCTGCGCTCGATCAGCCCCTCCTCCTCGAGCCGGGTGACCCAGCGCAGAGCCGTCGTCATCGGCACCGCGGCGGCGAGGCAGGCGCTGCTGATCGACACCGCTTTTCCCTCCGCTTCGGAGGCGAACAGGTCGAGCAGAATATCCCAAGCGGGCTCACCGAACAGCGCAAGGTCGGCGACATGATCGCGGACCCTACGTTCGTTGTACATCGCCCTGGCGACAATGCCGAGACTCGTCTCCGGGGCCAAGGCCTCGGCAACTATTGTAAAACGTGTACGGTCCACCACGAAAGAAGCGACAGAATCAGTCACTTGAACACACCACGAGCAGTTCCCCTACGTGGAAACATAGTTCGTTTCGGTGCTTTATGGACCAGCGAAATTGACAATGACGCGCAACGAAATTGCGTAAACCAACGCCTATTGACGTGACCTTGAAAGAATTCTCGATTTCGCTCTCCCATCCCTAGGGAGGAGCTCCCGCTTGGTCCTGCTTTCCTCCGAATCGGACGTGTCAGAAGGTTAATAAACGTCTTCGGACTCCGTTTCGGATCAATCTTGCCGCGATCCCCGACCGCAATGGCGCCAGCATCGACCCACCTTCGGGGGGAGACCGATCGTGACGCCGATGTTTCGCTCCATGCTTGCCGCTGCGGCTACCGAGGCGGTGCGGAGATGATGCGCGCCCTGGCTCTCGTCGCCGCGGCCGCGACTCTCGCGATCGGACCGGCGACCTACTCCTCCTGCGCCGCGCAAGGGGGATGCTGCCGGATCTGCTCGGCCGGCAAGGCGTGCGGGGACAGCTGCATCGCGCGCGACAAGATCTGCCACAAGGGCAAGGGTTGCGCCTGCGACGGGTGACGAACCGGGGAATCGGCTTGATTTAGCGGCGCGCCGCGGCCACATGAGTAATCGGAACGATCCAGTCCGATTGGAATCATGCGCCTCACCTCCCTCGCCGATTATGCCGTCGTTATGATGGCCGCCGCCGCCCGCCACCCGGCGGGGGCGCGGCTGAGCGCGGGCCTGCTCGCCGCCGAGACCGGGGTGCCGCTGCCCACCGCCCAGAAGCTGATGGGCCGGCTCGCGTCGGCCGGACTGCTGACCTCGGCGCGTGGCACCGGCGGCGGCTTCCGGCTGGCGCGCGAGGCGGGCGGGATCAGCCTCGCCGACATCATCGAGGCAGTCGAGGGGCCGATCGCCATGACCAATTGCATCGAGGGCGCGAGCTACGATTGCGCGCTCGAAGGGAGCTGCCGGGTGAAGCCTCACCTCAACGCCGCCAACCATGCCGTCCGGGGCGCCCTCCAGGGCGTGTCGCTCGCGGCTCTTTCGGAGATGCCGCAGTGAGCGACGCCGATCCGGTCCAGACCCGCAACCGCGAGGCGCAGGAGGCGGTCGACCGCGCCTCCACCTACGAATGGGGCTTCTCCTCGGACATCGAGCAGGAATTCGCCCCCAAGGGCCTGTCCGAGGATACCGTCCGCTACATCTCCGCCAAGAAGAACGAGCCGGAATGGCTGCTCGAATGGCGCCTCAAGGCCTATCGCGCCTGGCTGACGATGGAGGAGGTGAGCTGGGCCAAGCTCGACATCCCCGCGATCGATTTTCAGGACGCTTATTATTACGCCGAGCCCAAGGCGAAGCCGACCCTCGCCTCGCTCGACGAGCTCGATCCGGAGATTCGCCGCACCTACGAGAAGCTCGGAATCCCGATCGAGGAGCAGAAGGTCCTCGCCGGCGTGGAGGGCGCCCGCAAGGTCGCGGTCGACGCGGTGTTCGACTCGGTCTCCGTCGCGACCACCTTCCGCGCCGAGCTCGAGCGGGCGGGCGTGATCTTCCGCTCCATTTCCGAGGCGGTCCGGGAATATCCCGACCTCGTCCGCAAGTGGCTCGGCTCGGTCGTTCCCCAGCGCGACAATTACTTCGCCTGCCTCAACAGCGCGGTCTTCTCCGACGGCACCTTCGTCTACATCCCGGAAGGGGTGCGCTGCCCGATGGAGCTGTCGACCTATTTCCGGATCAACGCCGCCAATACCGGCCAGTTCGAGCGGACGCTGATCGTCGCCGACAAGGGCAGCTACGTCTCCTATCTCGAAGGCTGCACCGCGCCGATGCGCGACGAGAACCAGCTCCACGCCGCGGTCGTCGAGCTGGTCGCCCTCGACGATGCGGAGATCAAGTACTCGACCGTCCAGAACTGGTATCCCGGAGACTCCGAGGGCAAGGGCGGAATCTACAATTTCGTCACCAAGCGCGGCGCCTGCCGGGGCGCCCGTTCCAAGATCAGCTGGACCCAGGTCGAGACCGGCTCCGCCATCACCTGGAAATACCCCTCCTGCATCCTCCAGGGCGAGGAGAGCGTCGGCGAATTCTATTCGGTGGCGGTGACCAACAACCGCCAGCAGGCCGACACCGGAACCAAGATGATCCACATCGGCAAGGGGAGCCGATCGACCATCGTCTCCAAGGGGATCAGCGCCGGCCGTTCCGACAACACCTATCGCGGCCTCGTCCGCGTGCTCGCCAATGCCGACGGCGTGCGCAACTTCACCCAGTGCGACAGCCTCCTGCTCGGCGACAAATGCGGCGCCCACACGGTGCCCTATATCGAGGTGCGCAACCCCACCGCCCAGATCGAGCATGAGGCGACCACCTCCAAGATCAGCGACGACCAGCTCTTCTACGCGATGAGCCGAGGGTTGAGCCGCGAGGATGCGGTGGCGCTGATCGTCAACGGCTTCGCCCGCGAGGTCCTCCAGCAGCTCCCGATGGAGTTCGCGGTGGAGGCCCAGAAGCTGCTCGGAATCAGTTTGGAAGGGAGCGTCGGATGATCGCGCGGCTCTTCACAACATCCGTTCGTCCCGAGCGAAGTCGAGGGGCGCTGGCACTGCCTCATCACGGGCGCCCCTCGACTGCGCTCGGGACGAACGAACTTTTGGACCTGCATTGATGCTGAAAATCGAAAACCTTCACGCCACCGTCGCCGGCAAGGCGATCCTCAAGGGACTCTCGCTCGAAGTGAACGCCGGCGAGATCCACGCCATCATGGGACCCAACGGCGCCGGCAAGTCGACGCTCGGCTACGTGCTCGGCGGGCGCGAGGGCTATGAGGTGACGGGCGGCTCGGTCGCGTTCGACGGCAAGGACCTGCTCGACATGGCGGCGGACGAGCGCGCCGCCGCCGGGCTGTTCCTGGGCTTCCAATATCCGGTCGAGATTCCCGGCGTGTCGAACGTCCAGTTTCTTCGCACCGCGCTCAACGCGCAGCGGCGCGCGCGGGGCGAGGCGGAGATGTCGGCGGGCGACTTCCTCCGGCTTGCGCGGGCGCAGGGCGATTCGCTCGGCGTGTCGATGGACATGATGAAGCGCAACGTGAATGTCGGCTTTTCGGGCGGCGAGAAGAAGCGCAACGAGATGGTCCAGATGGGGATCATCGCGCCGCGCCTGGCGGTGCTCGACGAGACCGATTCCGGCCTCGACATCGATGCGCTTCGAGTGGTTGCCGAGGGGATCAACCGGATCATGCGCGCGCCCGACAAGGCGGTGCTTCTCATCACCCATTATCAGCGCCTGCTCGACCTCGTCGTGCCCGACTTCGTCCACGTCCTGGCCGACGGCCGGATCGTCCGCTCGGGCGGGCCGGAGCTTGCCCACGAGCTCGAGCGCGAAGGCTATGTCGGGGTGGCGGCATAACGATGGTCCTAGACCTTCCCTCGAACCGCGACGAATCTTGGCGCTGGAGCGACCTTTCCGCGCTTGCCGGGATCGCCGCCCGCGAGCCGGCGGGCGCGGCCCCGGAAAGGCTTCCCTGGATCGACTGCGCGCTCGAGGGGCCGCGGCTTCTGTTCGTCGACGGCGCGCTGGTCGCGGAGCGGAGCCGCCTGGGGCCCGTCGGGATCGGAGACGTGTCGCTCGACGCCGAGGACCACGCGCTCGGCCGGCTTGCCGGGCGGCGCGGCTGGACCCTCAAGCTCGGCAGCGGCCACGCGCCTTCGGGCCTCATCCAGATCGTCCACGCGACGACGGGCGCGGCCGACCATCTCGCCGCGCGGATCGAGCTCGACGTCGATGCGCAGGCGTCGGTGGTCGAGACCTTCATCGGCGACGGCTGGGCGAACCGCCTGACCGGGATCACCTTGTTCAGGGGCGCACGGCTGATGCTGGCGCGGCGGATCGTGACGGCGAGTGGCTTCGTCAGCCTGCTCGACCGGGCCATGATAGGAGAGGGCGCAAGCCTCGTCTCGACGACGCTCGCCGCCGGCGGCGCCGATTCGCGGCTCGACGGCCGGCTGATCCTCGCCGGCGAAGGCGCTTATGCCGAGGCGGGCGGCGCCCTCCTCGCGCGCGGCCGGCAACGCCATGACGCCAACCTCGTCGTCCGCCACGAGCAGCCGTCCGGCACCAGCCGCCAGGTCTGGCGCTCGGTCGCCGACGACCGGGCGATCTGCTCGGTCGCCGCCCGGGTCGAGGTCGCGCGCGGCGCGCAGAAGACCGACGGCGAGCAGTCGCTGAAGGGCCTGCTCCTTTCGCGAACCGCCCAGGTCAATGCCAAGCCGGAGCTGGAAATCTTCGCCGACGACGTCAAGTGCGCGCACGGCGCGACGGTCGGCGAGCTCGACCGCGACGCGCTCTTCTACATGGCGAGCCGGGGGGTGCCCCGGGCCTGGGCTCAGGCGCTCCTCACCCGCGCCTTCGTCGCCGATTCGGTCGACCGGATCGGCGAGGAGGCGGTGCGGGAGGCTTTCGGGTCCGACGCCGAGCATTGGATGGCCGCAAAGGAGCCGTTCGTCCCGAGCGAAGTCGAGGGGCGCCTGTGATGAGTCCGTGCCAACGCCCCTCGACTTCGCTCGGGATGAACGGAGGTTTGTGAGGATGGACATGCCCACCTCAGCGCGGCCTCTCGACCTGACCAGCGATTTCCCCGCCATCCCGGACGGCTGGGCCTATCTCGACACCGCGGCCACCGCTCAGAAGCCGCATGCGGTGATCGACGCGATCGCTCGGGGCTATTCGCAGACCTACGCCACCGTCCACCGCGGCGTATACCAGCGCTCGGCCGAGATGACCTTGGCCTTCGAAAACGCGCGCCGCCGCACCGCCGCGTTCATCGGCGCCCGCTCTCCCGAAGAGGTGATCTTCGTGCGCGGGGCGACGGAAGGCATCAACCTGGTCGCGCAGAGCTGGGGCGGGACCTTCCTCAAGCCCGGCGACCGGATCATGCTCTCGGTGCTCGAGCACCATTCCAACATCGTCCCCTGGCAGATGATCGCCGAGCGCACCGGCGCCGCCATCGACGTCGCGCCGCTCACCGGGGACGGGCGGATCGATCTCGACGCCACGGCCGGGATGCTGACCGAGCGGCACAGGATCGTCGCCCTCGCCCACGTCTCGAACGTGCTCGGCTCGGTGCTCGACGCGAAGCGGGCGGCGGCGCTGGCGCACGGGGTCGGCGCGCTCCTGCTGCTCGACGGCTGCCAGGCGGTGCCGCGGATGCGGGTCGACGTCGCAGAGCTGGGCTGCGACTTCTACGTCTTCTCCGGACACAAGCTCTACGGACCGACCGGCATCGGCGTGCTCTGGGGCCGCGGCGAGCTGCTCGAAGCGATGCCGCCGGTGCAGGGCGGAGGCGCGATGATCGACAAGGTCAGCTTCGACAAGACGACCTTCGCGCCGCCGCCGGCGCGCTTCGAAGCCGGGACTCCGCATGTCGTCGGCGTGCTCGGGCTGGAGGCGGCGATCGGCTATGTCGAAGCAATCGGCCTCGACGCCATATCGGCGCATGAGGACGCGCTGGTCCGCTCGGCGCGCGACGCGCTCGGATCGCTCAACAGCGTCCGCCTGTTCGGGCCGGAGGACAGCGCCGGGATCGTAAGCTTCGCGGTCGAGGGGGTTCATCCCCACGATGTCGGCACCATATTGGACGAGAGCCGGGTCGCGATCCGGGCGGGCCATCATTGCGCCCAGCCGCTGATGGCGAACCTCGGAGTGGACGCGACGGCGCGGGCGAGCTTCGGAGTCTATAACGGCCCCGGCGACGTCGAGGCGCTGGTTCGGGGGATCGAGCGGGTGAGAAGGATCTTCGGGTGAACGAGGAGCGAAGGATCGAGGTCGAGGAAGTGAGCGAGGCGCCCTCGCCGCCGAAAGCGCGGGTTTCCGACGCGGCGGAGTCGTTCGAGCGCAAGCGCGACTATCTCGAGGGCTTTCTCGCCCGCAAGCCCGAGCCGAGTGGCGAGGAGGCGCCGGGCGGCGACCTTTACGAGGGCGTCATCGAGGCGCTGAAGGACATTTACGACCCCGAGATACCGGTGAACATCTACGACCTCGGGCTGATCTACCACGTCGAGATCACGCCCGAGCACCATGCGAAGGTCAAGATGACCCTGACCACGCCGCATTGCCCGGTAGCCGAATCGATGCCGGGCGAGGTCGAGCTTCGGGTCGGCGCCGTGCCCGGAATCGGCGATGCCGAAGTCGAGCTGGTCTGGGACCCGCCCTGGGACCCGCAGCGGATGAGCGACGAGGCGAAACTGGAGCTCGGGATGCTTTGAGGGATTGCGTGGCACGGATCCGTTCGTCCCGAGCGAAGTCGAGGGGCGCATGTGATGAGTCCGTGCCGGCGCCCCTCGACTACGCTCGGGACGAACGAGGTTTGCGATATGACTGCTGAGACGACCATCACCACCGCCCCCCGCCGACCGCGTCCGGCCGCCGTCACCCTCACTCCGGCCGCGGAAGCGCGGGTGGCCGCGCTGATGGCGCGCGCCCCGGAAGGCACGCTCGGAGTGAAGCTCTCCACGCCGCGCCGCGGCTGCTCGGGCCTCGCTTACTCGGTCGACTACGTCGCGGAGGCGAAGCCGTTCGACGAGCGGATCGACACGCCGGCCGGCCCCTTCTTCATCGACTCCGCATCGGTCCTCTACCTGATCGGCTCGACGATGGACTGGAAGGAGGACGATTTCACCGCCGGCTTCGTCTTCGACAATCCCAACGCCAAGGGCAGCTGCGGCTGCGGCGAGAGCTTCACGGTCTAAGCCGAGCGCTGCGCCGGAGTCGGGCACGAGCATCGCTCTTGCCGGGCTCGCTTGCTCGAAGCTCCCCTTGCGGGACGTTGCTTTTGGATCTTCCCGCGCTTCATAAGGGCGTCAGGAGGACCCGATGCTGGATTCGCTCAATTGGCTGAAAGAGCAGCGTTTTGCTCGATTAGAGATCCCATTGATCGTCGGCATCGTGACGCTGCCAGCCTGGCTTCTAGAAACCAGTACACCTTATCGCGAATTGATTAGGCCGTTAGCTGTCGATTCGCACGGTGACCTCAGGATTTGGTTCGTCGCTGTTTTCGTTGGCACATTCACCCTGTCGATTTGTGCGATTATACTATCGGTTAGCCTCATTCGGACCCGAATTATCCAGCACACCCAACTGAACGACCAGCTCGAACGCTATCGCAAGCGCGAACGGGGACATGCCGATTTCGACAGGTTCATCTCGAATGTACGTACGATCCTCAATCGTCTGGACCGCCGCCCTAATTGCGAACTCGAGAGAGCCTCCATCACAATTCGAGTCTTCGCCAATGGAGACGTGGAATACCGCCGTGAACACAAACTAAGCGCCAATAACGAGAAGACGGTATTCTGCGCGTTCCACGAAGAGGCCGATGCAAGTGCGCCGCCCGCACCCTGTTTTTCGGATGTCGGACTAACGGCGAGAAGCTTGGACAGCGATACGGAAGTTATACTTCTTCCGATGGAAAACAGCAGTCATCGTAAGGAGTTCGCGCTTTGCTTCATCCCCCCGCTGTCGAAAGGGCAGACCCGCGTCGTTGAAATATGTCACAAATGGCCTCGCTATTGTGCGGACCTGATCGTGGCCGGGCGCACCAAATTTTTTTGGCAAACGCTGACGTTGAAACCCGATGGAAAGACGGAGGTGTTCGTCGAGCTGCAATTCGCGCAGTCGCTGGGCCAGGTAGATTGCGAGATTGCGGGGGGTGCCAGCCCTCGGGCAAGGCTCGACCGCCGATCGACGTCCCTCGGCGATACGGTCTGGCGCTTCCGGGATGACCAGTTCCCGCGCGGTTCGGGCGAGCTGGCATTCGAATGTTCGCTGCTTGCAGCTTCGATTTAGCCGCGGTTTCCGCAGCCGCCGCCGGGTCCGGATGTTTGGATCGACATCTTTTCGCTCCTTATCGCTTAGAGAAAATTCTATAGGGCGCAACGCTTCCGGGCAAGGGCGACGCCGGGAAGCCCGCCAGGCATCGCAGACCTTGTTTCGTCCTCCAAGGGTGGCGGCCGAGCAGGTCAGAAGCCCAGAGTGAAGCGGATCGCGGCGCCGAGATCGGCGTCCAGGGCGGCGATGTTGCCGGGCTGGCGGCGCGCGAACAGATTTCCGCTAAGCTCGCCGCCGAGGAGGGGCCTCGAATAGGCCGCCTCGACGTCGATCTCCCGCCCGGTCGGCGCGAGGTTGAAGAAGCGGCTTTCGTAGCCGGCCTGCAGAGTGGCGTAATCGTAGGAGACCGGAACGGCGAGATCGAGGCCGCCCGAGCGGACCCGGAGCGGCTGCATGATCCGAAGCGCCAGCCGGTCCCCGCCGCGCAGCGCGTCGCGCTTCGCCACGTCGAAGGCCCAGGCGTCGCTCGACAGGCGGCCGCCGGTGGCGAGGCCGCCGGTTGCGCGAAGCGCCGTGGCGCCGCGCCGGTAGCTGGCATAGGCGTCCCAGCCGCGGCCGAGCGCCAGCGAGGCGGTGGCGTCGGCGAACCAGCTCGTCGCGCCTCCGGCCGCAAGGGTCGGAGAGAATTCGCCGCCGAGGACGCTGCGCTGCTCCGCCAGCCGAACCGCGCCGAGCGTCATCGCGAGACGGCCGAAGCGGCGGTCGAGGCTGAACGAACCGACCGAATAGCCGGGCTGCGGCACCGACCGGTCGAAACCCGGCCGATAGACCTCGCCCCGCTCGGCGGTGGCGGTCAGGCCGAAGCCGCGGACCGACTGGCGGACGCCCAGGCTGGCGCCGGCATCGGCGTAGAAGCCGAGCCGGCTAAGCGGATCGCGGGCGACGAGGAAGGCGTTCTGATCCTGTCCGGCGAGGCGCTGCTGGAGCGCCCGGCCGCTTTCCGAGAAGCCGAAGGCCATCGCCGTCCTGGCGGTCAGGCGGCTCACCGCCAGGCCGGAGACGATCCGCGCCGCGCGGCCGTCCTCGTAGGTGAGGCCGAGCTGGGCGAACCCGACCTGCGGCTGGCCGGAAAGATTGCGCTTCACGGTGATCGAAACCGCCATGTCCCTGGCGGACGCGCCGGCGGTATGGAGCCCCGGCTGAAGCGCGCCGGAAAGCGGCCGATCCTGCGGCGCCCGGCGAAGGGCCCGGTCCATGTCCATCACGAAGGCCCGGGAGAAGCCGTCGAGGACGACCACTCCGGCGAGTCGCGGCGAAGCGTCTCCCATCGCACCCGCGGTCGTCCCGGCGCCGGCAGTGGGATCGACCGCAACCTGCGAGCCGGGAAGCGACAGGCTCCCCTGCGGCTGGAAGGCGCGCGCGATGTTGAGGATCCCGCGGCCGAACAGCGCGTCCGTGCCGGGCGCGCCGGCGTCGTCGGCGGTCGTGAACAGCAGGTCGATGATCTGGCGGCCGGTAAGGTTCGGAAAGGCCTGGGCGAGCAGCGCCACCGCTCCGCTGATCACCGGCGCCGAAAAGGACGTTCCGCTCCAGAAGAACAGGGCGCCGGTCTCGTCGGGCGCGACGACCCGCGAGCCGAGCGCGGCCAGATAGGCGTTGGCGCCCAATCCGGCGCGGTTGGAGAAGCTGGCGATGTTGCGCGACCCGTCGATCGCGCCGGCGATGATAACGTTGCCCGCGCTCGACGCGGACAAGGCGAAGGCTTCGGGATTGGGCCCGGTCGCCTCCTCCCCGTTATTGCCGGCCGACATCACCACCACGATCCCGGCGGCGGCGGCGCGCAGGATCGCGGCGTTGACCAGAGCGCTCGATTCGTCCCCGCCCAGGGAGATGTTGATCACCCGTGCGCCGTTCTGGCGCGCGATGTCGATGCCGCGGGCGATGTCGACGCTGCTGTGCTTGCAGCCTTCCTTGTCGTCGCAATTGTTGGGATTGGCGGTGTTGAGCGACAGGATGGTCGCGTCGAAGGCGACTCCGAGCATTCCGCTGCCGTTGCGGGCGGCCGCCGCCGTCGCGGCCGTCGCGGTGCCGTGGCCCTCGGAATCGGCCACGCCGCGATTGGCGACCAGATCGGCGCTGGCCGGATCGATCTTGCCGGCGAATTCGGCGAGGTTGGGATTCACCCCGGTGTCGATGAGCGCGATCTTGACGCCCTTCCCGGTCGCGCCCGCATTATAGGCGCTGATCGCGCTGTGGGCGACGGCGCCGCTGGAACGGTTATATTCGGTATCGTTGTAATTGGTCGCTCCCGCGGCCGGCGGCGGGGGCGGGGGCACCGGAACGGGCGGCGGCGGAGGCGGGGGCGGCGGCGGCACCGGGGCCGCGGGCGCCGGCGCGATGATCGGGCTGGGGCGAGCGCCGCCTCCGCCGCCGCAGCCGCCGAGCAGGAGCGCCGCGGCACATACGGAGAGGGTCAGCCTGTACCTGCGAGACTTCGCCATCACTCCGACCCTCGACCTAAGGCATTCAGTTTTATCGGATTTTATGGTCCCCGGCTAGCATCGCCATCCTTTCAATTTGCTGAAGCCCCTTTGCCTTGGGTAAGGGCGGCCATGGTCCCGCCCGCGCTCCGCCACGTCGACAGCTGGATCTTCGACCTCGACAACAGCCTTTACCCCGCCTCGGCCGACCTGTTCGCGCTGATCGACCTTCGAATGGGCGAGTACATACAGCGATTGCTGGGCTGCGACCACGAGGAGGCGCGCCGGGTGCAGAAGGGCTATTTCCACGCGCACGGAACGACGCTTGCCGGGCTGATGGCCGCCCACGGCACCGACCCGCACGAATTCCTCGCCTTCGTCCACGATATCGACCTTGCCCGGATCGCCGCCGACCCGAGGGTGGTCGCGGCGCTGGACCGGCTTCCCGGCCGCAAGTTCGTCTTCACCAACGGCGACGAAGCCTATGCGCGGCGGGTGCTCGACCGACTCGGCCTCGCCGACGCCTTCGACGGGATGCACGACATCCACGCCATGGACTATGTGCCCAAGCCCGATCCGCGCGCTTATGCGGCATTGTGCGATCGCCTCGGCATCGATCCGCGGCGCGCCCTGTTCGCCGACGACATGGCGCGCAACCTCGAGCCGGCCAAGGCGCTGGGAATGATCACCGTCTGGATCGACAACGGCTCCGAGCAGGCCGACCGCGCCGCCGATCCGGCCTTCATCGACTTTCATATCGCCGACATCGGCGACTGGCTGACCGCCATAACCGCCGGAGACTCGCCATGACGACGCTTGAGCAGACCATCGACGAAGCCTGGGAGCGCCGCGATTCGATCGGCCCGGGGGACCGCGAGGTCGCGCAGGCGGTGGAGCGCGCCATCCTCCTGCTCGATTCGGGCGAGGCACGGGTCGCGGAGAAGGGTCCGGACGGCTGGCACGTCAACCAGTGGCTGAAGAAGGCGGTGCTCCTGTCCTTCCGGCTGACTCCGATGGAGGCGATCTCCGGCGGCCCGGGCGGCGCCGACTGGTGGGACAAGGTGCCGTCGAAATTCGCCGGCTGGGACTCCGGCCGGTTCACCGAGGCCGGATTCCGCGCCGTGCCGGGGGCCATCGTCCGGCGCGGCGCCTTCGTCGCCAAAGGGGCGGTGCTGATGCCGAGCTTCGTCAATATCGGCGCCCATGTCGGCGAGGGGACGATGGTCGACACCTGGGCGACGGTGGGAAGCTGCGCTCAGATCGGGCGCAACGTCCACATTTCGGGCGGGACGGGGATCGGCGGAGTGCTCGAGCCGCTCCAGGCCGGGCCGGTGATCGTCGAGGACGATTGCTTCATCGGCGCCCGATCCGAAGTGGCGGAGGGCGTGGTCGTCGAGCAGGGCGCGGTGCTTTCGATGGGCGTCTTCATCGGCGCCTCGACGAAGATCGTAGACCGGGCGAGCGGCGAGATCTTCTTCGGACGGGTTCCGGCCTATTCGGTGGTCGTCCCCGGGACTCTGCCCGGTCGCGACGGCGGCCCCGGCCTCGCCTGCGCGGTGATCGTCAAGCGGGTCGACGCCCGAACCCGGTCCAAGACCAGCGTCAACGAGCTGCTTCGCGACTGAGGCTAAAGCAGCGGGAGCAATCCCGCATCCACCGCTAAGGCCGCAGCCTCGGCAAGTTGAGTGTACCTCCGGATCATGGTAAAAGCCGCGCTTTCTGGGGGGAAAAAGAATGGGCGTCGGCGGGCTCTTTCTGATTTTGTGCGTGGGTATTCCGGCACTCGTCGGAACTTACGTCTGTTTTGCAAAACCCATTGAATTTGCGGGATGGATCAACAACGCAAGCGCGGGTGTCCACCATCATTACCAAGCAGTGTCGTCCAAAGACAGTATCTTTGCCAACATTTGGGCTGCAGTGATTTGGGCGCCGCACAAGATCCACGGTTGGACCGATTCGATAGAGGACGAGGCGACTCGCGCAGGAGTGCGCTTTGGCTCGTTTTTCTTTGCAGTGGGCATGTCGCTAATCGTCATCGCCTCTCTGCTTTACGTTGCGCTGGTGATAGCCGTGCTCATCGTCGGTATTTGGTTCCTCTCACGGTTCTTCGCCGATGGAACCCGCCCGGAGCGCTATGACGATGAGCCGCCGATGCCGGCGTCCGCCAGGCGCGGGCGATCGCGCGAGCGGACCGATTGGCTGGGCAATCCCTATACCGAGCATCTCGACGAGGACGGCTCGCGACGAGGGAAGTCGGTGGTGAAGAAGGATTGGCTGGGCAATTCCTACGTCGAAACGACGAACGTAGACGGCGAGACGGTGGAAACCTCCCGTGCCCGCAAGGACTGGCTCGGAAACGATTATGTCGAGCATCGGAACAGCTCGGACGAGATTGTGGGCGAATCGAGGGAGCGCGAGGACTGGCTGGGCAATCCGTACACCGAGCACCGTGACTCACAGCGCGAGGAGCGTGGGCGATCCCGGAGCCGAACGGACTGGCTCGGCAAGGACTATACCGAGCACGAGCCTAAGGACTAGGCGGCCCGGCGCTTCACGCCGTGCCTCCCGAATATCAGTGCGCCGCCGTCGCTTCGGCGATCAGGGCGGCGGCGCGGGGGCTGGTCCAGTCCTCCTCGCCGACCACCCGCCACACTTCGCGCCCCTTGGCGTCGAGCAGGATGGTGGTGGGGAGGACGTCGACCCGCATCTCCCCCATCAAGGCGAGCTTGGAGTCCATGTAAGGCTCGACCGCCTTCAGCTTCGCCTTCGAGAAGAACTCGTCCACCTTTTCGCGTCCGCCGCTATCCTGGCTGAGCGCGATCACCTGGAGCTTGTCGCCCGACTTCGCGGCGAGGCGGTCGAGAGTCGGCATCTCCTTGACGCAGGGCGCGCACCAGGTCGCCCAGAAATTGACCAGCACCGGCTTGCCCTGGAAGGATTCGAGGGTGACGGTCTCGCCGTCCGGATCGTCGAATTCGGTGTCCGGCGCCGGCTGCCCGGCGTGGCTGCGATCGACCTTTCCCTTGGCCTCGGGCGCGGCGGGGGCCGCCGTTCTCGCCGCGCTGGAGAGGTTGGTCGAATCGGCGGCCTGCCGGTCGCAGGACGCGGTGCCCAGCAGGAGGAGGAGGAGGGGAAGGACGGTCCAGCGCATCCGGCGGGGTTACGAAAGCGGGGCATCGTGGGCAAGCGCCGGGTTTTTCCACGTGACCTGGGGGCCGGGGCTTCGCTATGGCGGCGGCGGCCATGTCACGCATTCTCCCCCTCGCCGCCGCGGCGCTCCTGCTTGCCGGATGCGGGTCCCGCGATCCGCTTCGGCCCCGCTCGGCGCAGGAGACGCCGGTCAAGCCGGCGACCGCCGCGCGGGCGCCGACCACGGCCGAGCTGCTGACCCCGCCGCCGATCGCGCGTCCGGTGCGCCAGGACGAGGTCCTCTCCCGCTCCGAGGAGCGAAAGGACGATCCGTTCGACCTGCCCCCGTCGCGCTAAGCCCGAGCGGCGATGCCTCACCTCTTCGCGGAGACGAAATGAAGAAAGTCAGAAAGGCGGTGTTCCCCGTCGCCGGCCTCGGCACCCGGTTCCTTCCCGCCACCAAGGCCATTCCCAAGGAGATGCTGACGGTCGTCGACCGGCCGCTCATCCAATATGCGGTCGAGGAGGCGCTCGAAGCCGGGATCGAGCAGATGATCTTCGTCACCGGACGCGGCAAGACCGCGCTCGAGGATCATTTCGATATCTCCTACGAGCTCGAAGCGACGATGCGCGGCCGCGGCAAGTCGCTCGACGTGCTGGGCAGCACCCGCTTCCCGCCGGGCTCGGTCGTCTCCGTCCGCCAGCAGGAGCCGCTCGGCCTCGGCCACGCCGTCTGGTGCGCACGCGACATCGTCGGCGACGAGCCGTTCGCGGTCTTCCTTCCGGACGAGGTGATGGTCGGATCGCCCAACTGCACGCGTCAGCTCGTCGACGCCTATGAGCGGGTCGGCGGCAACGTCGTCGCGGTCCTGGAAGTGCCGGAGGACGAGACGCATAAGTACGGCGTCGTCGACCCGGGTGCCCGCGACGGCAACCTGACCGAGATCAAGGGGCTGGTCGAGAAGCCGGCGCCCGGCACCGCGCCGTCCAACCTCATGCTTCCCGGCCGCTACGTCCTCCAGCCCGAGATCATGAAGGTCCTCGGCGAGATCGAGAAGGGCGCGGGCGGCGAGATCCAGCTTACCGACGCCATGGCGAAGATGATCGGGACCCAGCCCTTTCACGGCCTGACCTTCGACGGCGAGCGGCACGATTGCGGCCACAAGCTCGGCTTCATCGTCGCCAACATCGCGCTCGGGCTGAAGCGCGACGACGTCGGCCCGGCGCTTCGCGCCTATCTCGACACCCTGGCATGAGCTGCGCGGCGCTTCTCGTCGGCGACGGTCCGGTCCGGCCCGTCACCGCCGAGGAAGCCGCCGCTTATTCCGGACCGGGCTTCGTCTGGATCCACATCGACGACGAAGACGAGCCGAGCCTGGCGCTGCTCGCCGGCCAGGACGTGCCCGAAGTCGCCGCCAACGCGCTGGTCGCGACCGAGACCCGGCCGCGCTGCGACCGGGTGGACGACGGCGCGATCGTCAACCTGCGCGGGCCGGCGGCGGCGGGAGTGGACATATCGGACCGCTTGGTTTCGATCCGGATGTGGGTCCGGGGCCGCAAGGTCAATTCGCTGACCCGGCGCCCGCTCGCCGCGACGGCGTCGGTGATGGAGCAGATGAAGGCGGGCGTGATCCTCGATTCGGGCGATCTCGTCGCGGCCTATGCGCGGGCGATCAGCAAGCAGCTCGATCCCGAGGTCGCAGCGCTCGGCGACGAGCTCGACGATTGCGAGAGCCAGCTCGAGAGCCACAATATCTACCGGCTGCGCGGCCTCATCACCCGGATCCGCTCCGAGGCGATCGCCTACCGCCGCTTCGTCGCGCCCGACCGCGACGCCCTCCAGACCCTCGCCCAGCTCGATTTCGACTGGCTCGCCGACGACGACCGATTGCACATCCGCGAGGCGGCGGACCGCTTCGCCCGGATGGCTGAGGAGCTGGAGGCGGTCCGCGAGCGCTCGGCCCTGCTCCACGAGCAGCTCACCGACCTGCGCGCCGAGGAGATCGACCAGCGCTCGCTGCTCATCTCGGTCGTCGCCTTCATCTTCCTTCCGCTGACCTTCATCACCGGCCTGCTGGGGATGAACGTCGACGGCATACCCTATGCGCACCACCCGAACGCCTTCTGGGCGGTGTGCGGCTTCTGCGTGGTGGTGGGCGCCGCGGTCCTTGCGTGGTTCGCGCGCAGGCATTGGCTGAAGCGCTAGTCTTCCGTCGTCCCAGCGAAGGCTGGGACCCCAGGGGGTGAAAAGCACCGCGTTCTTCACCCGCCGGGGCCCCAGCCTTCGCTGGGGCGACGGTCAGCTTTCGAACCGCTCCCTTAGCGCCAGCATGGCGAGCGCCGCCTTGGCCGCCTCTCCGCCTTTGTCCTTTTCCTCGGGCCGGGCCCGGGCGAGGGCCTGGGCTTCGTCCTCGACGGTGAGGATGCCGTTGCCGACGGCGAGGCCGTCCAGGGTCAGCGCCATGATCCCGCGGGCGCTTTCGCCGGCGACGATCTCGAAATGGTAGGTTTCGCCGCGGATCACGACTCCGAGCGCGACGAAGGCGTCGTAGCGGCCGGTCTCCGCCGCCAGGGCGATCGCCCCGGGCACTTCGAGCGCGCCCGGCACGGTCACCGTCTCGTGGCGGTGCCCCGCCGCCTCGATCGCCGCGCGCGCGCCTTGCAGAAGCAGGTCGTTCAGATGGTCGTAGAAGCGCGCCTCGACGATCAGCACCCGGGCCATGCTCATTCCTCCGGGCCGATCGGCCGCTCGCCGACGATGGTGAGGCCGTAGCCGGAGAGCGCGACCGGCGTGTGATGGGTGTTGGTGAGGAGGACCATGTCGTGCACTCCCAAGGCGGAGAGGATCTGGGCGCCTCCGCCATAGTCGCGCAGCGGGTCCATGTCGCGTGCGCCGGCCCGGCCGGAGCGCCGGTTGAGCAGCTCGGAGATCGGCACCGGTCGGTTGAGCACGACAATGATCCCCGCCCCCTCGCGGTCGATCATCTCCATCGCCCGGGCGAGGAGCCCGCCGCGGTCGCCGGCCTCGGCGAACACGTCGGAGAAGAGGCTTAGCTGGTGCATCCGCACCAGCACCGGCCGCGACGGATCGATCTCGCCTTTGACCAGCGCCACCGTCTCGGTGCCGAGCGCCTTGTTGAGGAACGCCTTGGCGGTCCAGCGCCCGCCCCAGCGGCTGTCGAACTCCGCCTCGCCGGTCTGCTCGACGAGGTGATCCTTCTTCAAGCGATAGGCGATGAGGTCGCGGATCGTCCCGATCTTGAGCCCGTGGCGCTGGGCGAAGGCGACGAGATCGTCCATCCGCGCCATCGTGCCGTCGTCGCGCATGATCTCGCAGATCACGCCCGACGGATTGAGGCCGGCAAGTCGGGCCACGTCGACCGCCGCTTCGGTATGGCCGGCGCGGATCAGCACGCCGCCCTCGCGCGCCACCAGCGGGAAGACGTGGCCGGGGGTGACGATATGCTCGCGGCCCTTGCCGGCGTCGATGGCGACCGAGATGGTGCGCGCCCGATCGGCGGCGGAGATTCCGGTCGTCACGCCCTCCCTCGCCTCGATCGAGGTGGTGAAGGCGGTTTCGTGACGGGTGCCGTTGTCGCGGCTCATCAGCTCGAGGCCGAGCTGGTCGACCCGCTGGCGGGTGAGGGCGAGGCAGATCAGTCCGCGGCCGTGCGTCGCCATGAAGTTGATCGCGTGCGGAGTCGCCATCTGGGCGGGGATGACGAGGTCGCCCTCATTCTCGCGGTCCTCGTCGTCGACCAGGATGAACATCCGGCCGTTGCGGGCCTCGTCGATCAGCTCCTCGGGCGAGGAGAGGAAGCCGCGTTCGAGGGGGAGAGCGGCGGCCATCAGGCCCTCATCTCGATCATCCGGCCGATATAGCGGGCGAGGATGTCGATCTCGACGTTAAGGCGGCGGCCTGGCCGGATGTCTCCGAAGGTGGTCCGCGAAGCGGTGTGGGGGATGAGATTGACGGTGAAGCGGGTGCCGGAAACGGCGTTTACGGTGAGCGAAACGCCGTCCAGGGCGACCGAGCCCTTGGCGGCGATGTAGGCGGAAAGGTCGCGTCGAGTGTCGATTTCCACCGCCAGCGAGTCGCCGACCCGCTCCACCGTGACGACTTCGGCGATTCCGTCGACATGGCCGGTGACGATATGGCCGCCCAGCTCGTCGCCGAGGCGCAGCGAGCGCTCGAGGTTGAGGCTGGTCCCCGCCTGCCAGAGGCCCGGAGCGGTGCGGCTCACCGTCTCGGCGGAGACGTCGACGGCGAACCAGTCGGCGCCCTTGTCGACGACGGTGAGGCAGACTCCGGAGCAGGCGATCGAGGCGCCGAGGTCGACCCCCGCCATGTCGTAGGCGCAGGCTACCTGGAGGCGCAGGTCGCCCCGTTGCTCGGCGGAGACGATCCGCCCGACGTCGGTGATGATTCCAGTGAACATGTCAGTCGCGCTCGCGCTCGTAGACTTCCAGGCGGTCGATTCCAAGCAGCCGCGAATCGACCATGGCCCAGCGCCGGTGCGCCTCGGCCAAGCTGGTGAGGCCGATATAGCCGATCGACGACTTGCCCTCGCCGATCAGGATCGGCGCCCGGTAGATGAGCAGCCGGTCGACCAGGTCGGCGCCGAGGAAGGCCGAGGCGGTCGCCGAGCCGCCCTCGACGAGCAAATCGTTGACGTCGGCGAGGCTGTAGACCTCCTGCGGGCTGCCGAGGCGGGTCCAGCCCTCCACCGCTTCGCCCCGAGTGAGCAGGGCGCGCCTCGGGCTTCGCTCCTCGAGCCCGGGAAGGCGCACGTCGAGGCCCGGGCGATCGGCCTCGTAGGTGCCGCGCCCGACCAGGATCATGTCGGCCCGGGCGCGCTCGAGATGGACGTGGGTGCGCGCGTCCTCGCCGGTGATCCAGCGGCTTTCTCCCGAGGGGAGTGCGATCTTGCCGTCGAGCGACATGGCGAGCTTCAGGGTGATCCACGGCCGGCCGAGCCGGTGGCGGGCGAGGAAGCCGGCCATCGAACGCGCCGCGGCCTCCGCTCCGGAACCGACCTCTACGGCGATCCCGGATTCACGAAGGCGCGTAAAGCCACCGCCCTTCATGCGCGGATCGGGATCCTCGAGTGCGGCGACGACCCGGCCTATGCCCGCGTCGATCAGCAAGTCGGCGCAGGCCGGGCCTCGGGGGCTGGCGTGGCAGCAGGGCTCGAGGGTCACCCAGGCGGTGGCGCCCCGCGCCTCGTCGCCGGCCTCGGCCAGCGCCATCTGCTCGGCGTGGGGACGGCCGCCGGGCTGGGTCCAGCCGCGCCCGACGACCCGACCGTCCTTGACGACGACGCAGCCGACATTGGGATTGGGGGCGGTCCGACCCCGACCGCGCTCGCCGAGCGCCGCCGCAGCCGCCATCCAGCCCTCCGCGCCGCCGGTCAAATGCCGAGTTGCCGCTCGAGCTTCTGGAACTGGCGCTGGCGTTCCTTGGCCTGCGCCTGCTTCTGCGCCTGCGACTTCTTCTGGTCGGCCTTGATCTCGGAGTCGGTCCGGCTGGCCGGCCAGCTCTCGGCGTAGATAAGCTGCGGCCCCGGCGCGATGCCGTGGGAGGCGTCGTGGTAGAAGCCGGCGATGATCAGGAGCGGCATCGCGATCGCGACCGCAAGGCCGGCATATTGGTAGCGGCTGCGCTGGCCGGCAAAGGCCTTTAGGTCGGCGAAGACGGCGCGGGGCGAGGACGGGCGCGGGAACCAGGACATGGGGTCAAGATAGGCGGTGGGCGGGACACGCGCCAGTCCTGGAGCCCCGCCATTTTGTCGCGGGACCGGAATACAAACGTCGTCCCAGCGGAGGCTGGGACCCCGGGGGGTGAAGACCTCAGCGCCTTTCACCCACTGGGGCCCCAGCCTGCGCTGGGGCGACGTCGCTCGCCTCAGCCTTCCGGCAACACCCATTTGATCGCGTTGGCGACCGTATCGGCCGCCGGGTTGCCGGACCCGTCGCGCGCCGGCGTGAATCGCGCTCGAGCCTTCATGATCCGGCAGGTCGCCGCATCGAGCGAGGACGAGCCGCTGGAGCCGGTCACGATGCACTCGCTGACCCGGCCGTCCGGGCCGACGGCGAGGCGGAACCGCGTCGTCCCCTGCTCCTCGCTTCGAATGGCAGCGGCGGGATAGTCCGAGTCGGAGACGTAGGAGGCGAGGTTGGCCCGAGCCCGCGCCGGCTCGACCTTATGCTCCGGCGGCGGAGGCGGCGGCGGAGGCGGCGGAGGCGGCGGATCCAGAACCGTCTGCTCGCCGGGGCCGTCGGCGAAGCCCGAGGGCGGGGGCGGGAAAGAGGGCGGCTGGAAGATCTGCTTGGGCGGATCGAAAGGCGGAGTGGTCACCGTGAGGTGGCTCACCGGCTGCTCCGGGGGCTGGCGCAGGGGCTTGGGCTTCTCCGGGGGCGGCTTGTCGTCCGGGATCAGCTTCACGACGGTCGGCGGGTGGATGGTCCGTTCGATGGCCTCGCCCTTTGCGAGGATCAGCGCGGTCAGCGCCGCGCCGTGGAGCAGGACGACCACGGTCAGCGCCCGCGGGTTCATCCCTTTCCGGTCGTAGAAACCGGCTGTGGTCATGGCATCTCTCCTTCTGCCCGGCCGCTCGTGCGGCTCTGTGCGTCGCAGTCATGCATGAGAGGTTATCTCATCACATAATGATACAACATATCACGACGCAGGAGAAGAGACTTTGTTCCTGCTGCTGGCAGGTCCGGCGGGTGCAAGGCGCGGCAGGGCGGAGGCGGCGAAAGGGGCGCGCGAGTGGCTTTTGGCCGGCGGTCGGCGTCACCCTTGAACTTGGTTCAGGGTCCAGTCCTCCACCCGCTCGGCGGCGCGCCGCTGGATGCTGAAACACGTTCAGCATGACGGGGCAGGGGCCGGCGGCGTGTCGTCCGCCCCCGTCCCGGCCGCCGGATGGAATCAGTGGCCCGAAGTCAGCCTCGCTATCGCCTCGTCGCGGCCGATGAGGGGGAGGAGGACGGCCATTTCGGGGCCGGAGTCGCGGCCGGTGAGGGCGAGGCGCAGAGGGTGGAAGAGGGGCTTGCCCTTCCGGCCGGTGCGGGTCTTGAGGCGTTCGACGAGCTGGGGCCAGGGGTCGGCGGCCCAGTCGATCTCGCCGGCGGCCTCGGCGGCGGCGGCAAGGAATTCGCGATCCACCGCAGCCGGCTCCGCCTCGACATGGCCGTGGAGAATCGACCACCAGTCGGCCGCCTCCGCGACCTTGCGAAGGTTCGGCCGGATCGCGGACCAGTCCGCGGCCGACATTCCGGAGGGGAGCCGGTCGGCCACCGGCTCGAAGGCGAGCTGGTGGACGATGCGGGCGTTGAGGGTCGCGAGCTCGTCCAGATCGAAGCGGGCGGGGGCCCGGCCGAAGGTCGAGAAGTCGAAGGCGGCGACCAGGTCGTCGAGACGGCCGACCGGCTCGACCGGGAGACTGGTACCGATCCGCGCCAGCTTCGCGGCGAGGGCGAGCGGTTCGATCCCCGCTTCCGCCATCGCCTCCACCCCGAGCGAGCCGAGGCGCTTGGACAATTTGCCCTCCGACCCGACCAGCAGCGCTTCGTGGGCGAAGGCGGGCGGTGCGGCGCCGAGCGCCTCGAACATCTGGACCTGGAGCGCGGTGTTGGCGACATGGTCCTCGCCGCGCACGACGTGCGTGATCCCGAGCTCGATGTCGTCGACCGCCGAGGGCAGCATGTAGAGCCAGCTTCCGTCCTCGCGCCGGACAACCGGATCGGAGAGCAGGGCGGGGTCAAAATGCTGCGGGCCGCGGATGAGGTCGTCCCACTCGATCGGCACCGAGTGGTCCAGCCGGAAGCGCCAGTGCGGACGCCGGCCTTCCGCCTCCAGCCGCAAGCGCTCCTCCTCGGTCAAGGCGAGCGCCGAGCGGTCGTAGACCGGCGGCATGCCGCGGCCGAGCTGGACCTTGCGCTTGAGCTCCAGCTCCTGCGCCGTCTCATAGGCCGGATAGACCCGCCCCGCCGCCTTCAGCCGCTCGAGCGCCGCTTCGTAGCGACCGAACCGCGCCGATTGGCGATGCTCCTCGTCCGGCGCCAGTCCGAGCCAGTTGAGATCGGCTCGGATTCCTTCGACATTCGCCTCGCTCGAGCGCTCGCGATCGGTGTCGTCGAGGCGGAGGAGGAAGCGCCCCCCGTTCCTTCGCGCCCACAGCCAGTTGTGAAGCGCGGTGCGCAGGTTGCCGACATGGAGCCGCCCCGAAGGCGCGGGGGCGAAGCGGGTGACGACGTTCATGAGCGGCGACTAGGCGGGCGCGGGGCTCGCGACAAGCATCAGGCCGGCTCGGCCCGGCCCGCCCGCATAGCGGCGACGAAGCTTTCCTCGCCGGCCTCGCCGAGCGCCTCGCGAGGCAGCGCCAGATACTGCCGGTCGTTGAAGAAAAGCAGGATGGCGTGGCGCCCCTCCACAATCCGTTGAAGCTCCTGCCAGCCGTAGCGGACCTCTCCGTTCGGAGTAGTGAGGGCGATGCCTTCGCCACCCCACCGCCACCTGTACGGCCCGTCGCGCACCCGGATCTGGCGGAACAGCCGGCGCACGCGAACACCGAGCGTGAGATAGCATCCTGCCCAGACGACGATTACCATGCAGAGGCCCAGTCCGAGGCCCTCAACGCCGCCGAGCAGGACCTCCCGCCAGTCCCATCCGTCAAGCCAAGTGAAGAAGCCGAGCCAGACGCCCATGAAAAGCACCAAAACCGCCGCCCGCGCCTGAGTACGGGGCCGGCGAAGCGAATCCCGGAACCAGTCCCGATTCGCCTCGACCGAATGGGTTTCGGTCGGGATGTAGCTCGTCTCGCCTTCCACGTGCCGCTCCTCCCCTTGTGGCATGTGCTACGCGCACTCTAAGGAGGCGGCAACGGCGGGACGAGGAACGACGCTCATGAAGCTGATGGCCGGCAATTCGAACCTGCCGCTGGTGAAGAGCATCGCCGCTTATCTGGAGATGCCGATCACCGATACGTCGGTCCGGCGCTTCGCCGACGAGGAAATCTTCGTCGAGATCAACGAGAACGTGAGGGGCGAGGACGTGTTCGTCGTCCAGTCGACCTCCTATCCGGCGAACGACAATCTGATGGAGCTTCTGATCTGCATCGACGCGCTCCGCCGCGCGTCGGCGAAGCGGATCACGGCGGTCCTGCCCTATTTCGGCTATGCGCGGCAGGACCGGAAGCCCGGTCCGAGGACTCCCATTTCGGCCAAGCTGGTCGCCAACCTGATCACGGTCGCGGGCGCCAACCGGGTGCTCTCGGTCGATCTTCACGCCGGGCAGATACAGGGCTTCTTCGATATCCCGACCGACAATCTCTACGCGGCGCCGGTTATGTCCGAAGACATCAAGGCGCGCTTTTCGGGGCGGCAGTTCACCGTCGTCTCGCCCGACGTCGGCGGCGTGGTCCGCGCCCGGGCGCTCGCCAAGAGGCTGGACAACGCGCCGCTGGCGATCGTCGACAAGCGCCGCGAGCGGCCCGGCGAATCGGAGGTGATGAACATCATCGGCGACGTCTCGGGCCGCTTCTGCATCCTCATCGACGACATCGTCGATTCGGCCGGCACCCTGGCCAACGCCGCCGCGGCGCTCAAGGAAGGGGGGGCGAGCGGGGTCGTCGCCTATTGCACCCACGGCGTGCTGTCGGGCGGCGCGGGATCGCGGGTCGACGGGTCGGCGCTCGAGGAGCTGGTGATCACCGATTCGATCGACGCCCGCGAGGCGGCGGCGGCGACGAGCAAGATCCGCCTGCTGACCATCGCGCCGCTGCTCGGCGAGGCGATCAAGCGCATCGCCGACGAGACGAGCGTGTCGAGCCTGTTCGACTAGCCTTCCCCCTCTCCCCAGCGGGGAGAGGGTAGGGAGAGGGGGCTCGGCGGTGGTGGAGAGCCGCGGACGCCGAACCCCCTCCCCCCAGCCCTCTCCCCCTCGGGGAGAGGGGGCGCGGCCTTGCCTTGCAGGCCCTCCCTCTCTATAGGCGCCGCTTCTTTCCAGCTTTGGAAGAATCGAACGGCCCGGCGACAAGGGCTGCCGTGGCCGTTCACAAACGTCGCGCCCAGTGCGCACAAGGAGACGAAAATGCCCAAACTGAAGACGAAGAGCGGCGTCAAGAAGCGCTTCAAGCTCACCGCCACCGGCAAGATCAAGCACGGCGTGGCGGGCAAGCGCCACCGGCTGATCAGCCACAACGCCAAATATATCCGCCAGAATCGCGGCACCGAGGTGCTCGCCCACGCCGACACGGCGCGGGTGAAGGCCTGGGCGCCCTACGGCCTGAAGTAAGGAGGAACCGCACATGGCACGCGTCAAGCGCGGGACCACCACCAAGGCCCGCCACAAAAGGATCCTGGAGCAGGCGAAGGGCTATTACGGCCGCCGCAAGAACACGATCCGGATCGCCAAGCAGGCCGTCGAAAAGGCCGGCCAGTACGCCTATCGCGACCGCAAGGTTAAGAAGCGCTCGTTCCGGGCGCTGTGGATCCAGCGGATCAACGCCGCTGTCCGCGCCGAGGGGCTGACCTACGGCCAGTTCATGCACGGGCTGAAGCTCGCCGGAGTCGATCTCGACCGCAAGGTCCTGGCCGACATCGCGATGCACGAGGGCGAGGCGTTCAGCGCCATCATCGCCCAGGCCCGCGGTGCGCTTCCCCAGGAAGGCGCGCAGGCCACGGCCTAAGGCTTCGGCCGGGTTAGAGAAAGGGCGCCGGGGGGAGACCTCCGGCGCCTTTTTTCTTTTTGCTCCCTCTCCCCTGCGGGGAGAGGGCTGGGGTGAGGGGGCACTGAGCCTCTCGCGAAGACGCCGAACCCCCTCACCCTAACCCTCTCCCCCTTGGGGAGAGGGGATGGCTCAGTGCAGGCTCTCCGCGGCGATGGCGTAGCGCAGGGTGGCGCTTCGGCTCTTTTCCGGGCAGCAGGTGAGACGGGTCCATTCGGTCCTGGCGCGGCGCTCGTCGTCGAACGGGCCGGCCATGGTCTCGGTGCCGGGGACGAGGGCGCGGAAGTCGGGGCCGTCATATTCGCCGCCGATCACCCAATAGCGCGTGGTCATGATGCTTCTCCTCATTCGGCCGCGACGGCGGTGATGAACTGTTCGGCCTCGGTCGATTCGGCGAGCGCCGTGGTCGAGGCCTCGCCGCCCGAGATCGTCTGGGCGACGAGGTCGAAATAGCCGGTGCCGACCTCGCGCTGGTGGCGGGTGGCGGTGTAGCCGGCGCCTTCGGAGGCGAACTCGGACTGCTGGAGCTCGGAGTAAGCTGCCATTCCGCGGTCGCGATAGCCCGAGGCGAGCTCGAACATCGAATGGTTGAGGCTGTGGAAGCCGGCCAAGGTGACGAACTGGAACTTGTACCCCATCGCGCCGAGCTCGCGCTGGAAGCGGGCGATCGTGTCGGCGTCGAGCTTCGCCGCCCAGTTGAACGAGGGCGAGCAATTATAGGCCATGAGCTTGCCCGGATAGTCGCGCTGGATCGCCTCGGCGAAGCGCTTCGCCTCTTCGAGGTCGGGGCGGCTCGTTTCCCACCAGAGGAGGTCGGCGTGGGGGGCGAAGGCGAGGCCGCGCTTGATGCAATGGTCGAGGCCGGTGCCGTCCTTAAGGCGGAAGAAGCCTTCGGGCGTGCGCTCGCCGGAGAGGAATTCGCGGTCGCGCTCGTCGACGTCGGAGGTAATGAGCTTCGCGCTCTCGGCGTCGGTTCGAGCGACGAGAAGGGTGGCCACTCCGCAGACGTCGGCGGCCAGGCGGGCGGAGGTGAGGTTGCGGATATGCGCCTGGGTGGGGATCAGGACCTTGCCGCCAAGGTGGCCGCACTTCTTCTCGGAGGCGAGCTGGTCCTCGAAATGGACGCCCGCGGCGCCGGCCTCGATATAGGCCTTCATGATCTCGAAGCAGTTCAAGGGGCCGCCGAAGCCCGCCTCGGCGTCGGCGACGATGGGGACGAGCCAGTCGCGGGTGGCGCCGCCCTCGGCATGCTCGATCTGGTCGGCGCGCTGGAGGGTGCGGTTGATCCGCCGGCACAGTTCCGGTCCGGCATTGGCGGGATAGAGCGACTGGTCGGGATACATGGCGCCGGCGGTGTTGGCGTCGGCGGCGACCTGCCAGCCGGAGAGGTAGATGGCCTTGAGCCCGGCGCGGACCATCTGCATCGCCTGGTTGCCGGTGACGGCGCCGAGTGCGTTGACATAATCCTCGCTCTTCAGAAGCTCCCACAGGCGGGCGGCGCCACGGCGCGCGAGGCTGTGCTCGATCGGAACCGAGCCGCGAAGGCGCTCGACGTCGGCGGGCGAATAGGGACGGGCGATCGTGTCGAAGCGGCCGGGGGCGGCGGGGACGAGGTCGGCGAAGTCGGTCATGGGGCCTCGGGAAGTGAGGGGAAAGGTCTGGCCAAAAAGCACGAGACGGGCCGCCGGACCCGCGGAAAAGGGTCGCGTAGTCACATGACGACTTGCGACGTTTGTAAAGCTATGACAATGTTCCTGTCGTGGCGGCTCCCGAACGAAAGCTCTATCTCGGCGGGCGGCTCCGGCGCCTCCGGCGGGAGCTGGGTCTCAACCAGAGCGCGATGGCCGGGGAGATCGGCGTGTCGCCGAGCTACCTCAACCACCTCGAGCGCAACCAGCGCCCGGTGACCGCGCAGGTCCTTCTCCGCCTCGCCGACGTCTACGATATCGATCTTAGGAGCTTCGCCGCGGAAGGGCCGGAAGGCACCGGGCTCGACCAGCTCGGCGAAATCCTCGCCGACCCGATGTTCGCCGACCTCGCCATTCCGCGCTTCGAGCTGCTCGAAGTGGCCGACAACGCCCCGTCGGTGGCCGACGCGATCGCGCGGCTCTACGCGGCCCTGGTCGAGCGGCGCCAGCATTCCGACGGCGGAGCGCCGGATGAAACGTCGCTGATCACGCCCGAAGCCTGGGTGCGCGACCATATCCAGGCACAGCGCAACCATTTCCCCTACATCGAGGAAGCCGCGGAGACGCTCGCCGGGGCGCTCGGCGACCCGGGCGGGCTGTACGAGGCGCTTCGCCGGCGGCTGAAGGAGGCGTTCGGGATCGACGCGCGGGTGGTGCCGCCCGAGCTACTCGACTTCGCCAGCCAGGCTTACGACCTGCACCGCAAGCGGCTGATGCTTTCGGCCCTGCTCCGGCCGGAGAGCCGGACCTTCGGCGCCGCCTATCAGCTTGCACTGCTCGAGTTCGGGCCGATGCTCAAACGCATGGCCGAGACCGCGGGCGCGCCGGACACGCCGACCCGGCGGCTGCTGACGATGAGCCTCGCCAATTACGCCGCGGGCGCGATCCTGATGCCCTATGCCCGCTTCCTCGCGGCAGCCGAAAAGCAGCGCTACGACGTCGACCGGCTCTGCGCCGAGTTCGGCGCCAGCGTCGAGCAGGTCTCCCACCGCCTTACCACCCTCGGCCGCTCCGGAGCGCGCGGCATTCCCTTCTTCATGCTTCGCGTCGATTCGGCCGGGAACATCTCGAAGCGCTTCGCCGGGGAGAGCTTCCCTTTCTCGCGCTTCGGCGGGACCTGCCCGCGCTGGAACCTGCACGCCGCCTTCCAGACGCCCGGGCGGGTCGCCACCCAGATCGTCGAGACTCCCGACGGAGAGCGATTCTTCACGATCAGCCGAACCGTGGACCGGGCCGTCCGGCTCGATCCGCGCGAATCCTCACAGCTCGCCATCGGCCTCGGATGCGACGCGAAGCATGCGGCGCGGATCGTCTATGCCGACGGACTCGACCTGGCGAAGCCGCTGGTCACGCCGATCGGCCCGGCCTGCAGCATCTGCCCGCGCGTCCGCTGCCCCCAGCGCGCCGCCGCCCCGGCCGGGCGAACGCTGGCGCTCAACGAAAGCCGAAAGACCATCTCGCCTTATCCGTTCGTCGGGGGATAGGATGGCGTCATGATGTCGCTCCTGCTCTCCTTGCTGGCGCTTGCGCCGCCGGCTTCGGCCCCCCCGCCTGCGGCTGCGCCCGCCGTCGACGACGCGCGCTTCCAGCACTTCATCCGCGTGCTTCCCGATTCGCCGGACTCCGCATCGGCGCCGCCGGCCGCAGATCCGCTCGAGGCGGCGCGGCTGGCCAAGCTCAATCCGGGGCGGGAGCGAGACATCCTCGCCCTGCTCCGGAAGGAGGCCGAATGTTCGGCCCCCCTCGGGCGCGATGCGGTGCTGCGCATGATGCGCCACGTCGCCGACCGGCTCGGCCCCGAAAAGCTCGACCGGATGATCGCCTTTTACGAGAGCGCCGACCTCAAGGTCTTCGACCGGCTCGGAGCCGCCGGGGGAGCGCGTTCCGCCGCGGATCAAGCCGAGCTCGACCGGATCCTGTCGGCCTACCCGCTCCACGATTTCGCCGCGGCGATGGACGAGAGCGGCAAGGCGATGTGGGAGGACACGGAGCTCATGGAGGCTTCGATGAAGTGTTCGGAGGCTCGTGACGCAGCCTTCCGGAAGGCGAAGCTGCGGGCTTATTGAAGGGCGCTTAGCCTGGTAGCGAGGGCGGCTCGAGGAGAGGGACCCACTTCCGCCGTCACCCTGAACTTGTTTCAGAGTCCAAGTTTCCGCCCGCGAGGCGGCTCGACGCGGGATGCTGAGACAAGTTTAGCATGACGCACGGGAGAGCGGCGCTGCAGCGCCCAAGTCGACCCGGCCTAGACCGCGCGCGGGATCCTCGGCCGGCCAAGCTCGCATTCCAGCGCCGCCCGGTCCCAGCCGGCGAGGTCGGCGGCGGCGGCATAGGTCGAGTCGAGAAAGGCGAGCAGGGTCGAATCCGGATCGGGCGCGCAACGCACGACGTCGTAGTCGAGCAGGAACTCGCCATAGCCTTCGTCGAAGCGCGCCTGGCGCGGCTCGACCCGGGCGGCGGAGAAACCCTCGGGCACCGGCCAGGCATAAGAGTAGAAGAAGGGCCCTCCGCCGGGACCGGCGCCGCCGGGCCAGAAGCCGGCGCTAGAAACCTCGTGGCTATAGGCCTCGCGGGTCACGGAGTCGGGCAGATGCGGCACCCCGCCGGGGTGGCGGGGACCCGGCCGACCGGAGAAGCGGGTGACGGCAAGATCGAAGCTTCCCCAGAAGAAATGGACCGGGCTGACCTTGCCTAGGAAGCCGGAGCGGAACAGCCGGAAGACGCGGTCCGCCTGGAGGAGCACCCGGAGCAGGCGCTCGGCGCTGTCGCGGTCGTAGGCGCGCTCGGCCTGGTCCTGGGCGAAGGGGATGGCCGGCTCGATCTCGTTGGGCGCACCGTCGAGGCGCAGGTCGCGCCGTTCTTCGGCGAGGAGCGCCATCACCTCGCCGTGGAATGCGGCCATCGTCCCCGGCCGAAGCGATACCTGGCGGGTTCCCGACGAGTCGGTGAAGGTGAAGGCGTGGTCGACCAGGTCGAGGCCGAGCTCGAAAGGCCCCTCGGCATTGTGCAGAGGCTCGGTCCGAAGGCCCCGCGGGTGGAGGTGGAGGGCGGTGTGCCAGCCATGGTTGCGCCACGGCAAAAGGGCGACCGCGGCCTTGCCGACGATCTGGCTGGCGAGATGAAGGGTGGCGATCGTGGGCCCGTCGCGAACCGCCGAGAGTTCGGGCCATGGAGAGTTGGGCATGACCTTTCTTTACTGCATTGCGAGGCAAAGGGGACAGTGACTTTATGCTCTCCTCGCCGTCATGCTGAACCTGTTTCAGCGTTCAGCCTCGAGCCGCAGGGCGGGTGGAGAATTGGACCCTGAAACAAGTTCAGGGTGACGGCAGAAGGGAGCTCCCTCACCGGGGTGATACTTCAGCCGCGCTTCTTCATGGCGATCCAGGCGTCGATCTTTTCCTCTAGCACCTTCATCGGAAGCGCGCCCGACATCAGAACCTGGGCGTGGAATTCGCGCACGTCGAATTTAGGTCCCAACGCCTGCTCTGCGCGGGTGCGAAGGCGGCGGATGGTGAGCTGGCCGACCTTGTAGGCGAGCGCCTGGCCCGGAATGGCGATGTAGCGCTCGACCTCGGCGGTGGCGTCGGTCGGGCTCATCGCGCTGTTGTCGAGCATGTACTTGATCGCCTGGTCGCGGCCCCAGCCCTTGGCGTGGAGGCCGGTGTCGACGACGAGCCGCATGGCGCGAAGGATCTCGTCGTTGAGGTGCCCGTAATCCTGGTAGGGATCGGTGAAGAAGCCGAGCTCGTAGCCGAGGCTCTCGGCGTAGAGCGCCCAGCCCTCGACGAAGGCGGTGTTGCCGCCGAAGCGCTGGAAGGGCGGGAGAGTCGTATTCTCCTGCGCCAGGCTGATCTGGAAATGGTGGCCCGGCCGCCCTTCGTGAAGGAAGAGCGTCTCGTAGCCCCAGGTGTAGCGCGAGGGCAGATCGTAGCTGTTGTAGAAGAACACGCCGGGGCGCGAGCCGTCCGGCGTGCCCTGCTGATACTCGCCGCCCGCGGCCGTCTTCTCGCGATAGGGCGGGTCGGCGCGGATTTCGAGCGGCGACTTGGGGATGGTGTCGAAGTCGCGGCCGACGACGAGGCCGACCCGGCGGTCGATGTCGAAGAAGGCCTGCCGCATCGCGGCGGCGGAAGCCGGGGCGAAGCGCTTGTCGGTGCGAAGGAAGTTGGCGAATTCCTGAAGAGTGCCGGTGAAGCCGGCGCGGGCCTTGGCCTTTTCCATCTCCCCGTGGATCCGGTCGACCTCGCGAAGGCCGAGCTGGTGGATCTCTTCCGGCGTCATATTGGTCGTCGTGTTCGTCTCGACGAGGTAGCGGTAGAGCGCCGGTCCGCCCTTCATCTGGCCGAGGCCGACCGAATCGCGCGCCTTGGGGAGATATTCGTTCTTGATGAAGTCGCGAAGGCGCGCGTGGGCGGGATTGAGCCGGTCGCGGATGAAGGCGGCATAGCGCGCCTTTAGGCGGGCCTGGTCCGCGGCGGAGATGGAGTCGGGGAATTTGGTGACCGGCTTGTAGAAGGTCGAGCCTTCGACGCTGTCGCCGATGATCGCGTCGAGCTGGCCGACCACGTTGCGCATGACCAGCTTGGGCTGGACGATGCCGTCGGCAAGGCCCTGGCGCATCCGGCCGATCGCCCGGTCGAGATAGACGATATAGCCGTCCAGCCGCTTCAGATTGTTGTCATAGTCGGCGACGGTCTTGAACGGGGCCGCGCCCTCGCCCGAGCTCAAGTCGGGGACGAACACCTGGAAGCCGCTGAAATGGTCGATCGGCCGATCGATCGACGCCCGGGTAAGCTCCGGCGCGAAGCCGCGCAGGGTGAGGCCGGTCTGCCATTTGAAGACATCGTAGGAGATACGCTCGTCGGCGGTGAGGCGCGAACGGTCGATCCGGGCGAGGGCGGCGAGGTCGGCCTGGGCGGCCGCTTTCTCTCCGGCCAGATATTGGTCGGTGATATAGTCGCCGAACTGGTCGGAGTAGCGCGGGTCGCCGCGGAACAGCGCCTGGATCGGGTTGCGGCGAAGCGCGGCCTCGTCGCTCTCCTTGAACAGGCGGGAGAGCTTCTCGCCCTCCGCGGTGCGCGCGGCGGCGGGAGCGGGCGCCGCGGGCGCGGCGAAAGCGGGCGTCGCGAGGGCGCTCGCCGCGAGGAGGAGCAGGATCTTCTTCATGGCTCGAATTCCGTTTCGGTCAGGCGCTGGGAAGGGGATAGCCGTGGGTGGCGTACCAGCCCCACGGCCGCTCCCGGTACCATTTGGTGATGACGTATTTGACCCCGGCGTCGACCGGGCAGCCGGTGTGCAGGGAAAAGGTGTTGGGCTGCCCGAACGAGTCGAGGTTGTTCCAGGCGAGGAGGTTGCCGGTGCGCGGCGTGACCCGCACGTTGGCCTTGGGAAAGTGGGTCTGGCCGCCGCCCTCCGGCTCGTTCAAGAAGATCATCGCGGTCCAGGTGCGCTGGCCGCCCTGCCGCTCCTGCTCCGGCCAATAGGGCTCGCTGGTGTAGAAGAAGTCGTGATGCTCCTTGAACTGCTGCCCCTTGGCGTAGCGCTGGCCCTGGATGGTCTCGCCATGGCTCGGCTCGATCCCGGTAAGGGCGTTGATCTTGCGCTCGACGAGGATGTTGATCGGATCGGTCAACCGAAGGTTGCAGCTCTCGCTGGTCCGGAATTCCGGGTCCGGAGTGTCGGCGAGAAGGCCGGAGGGCACCCGGTCCTTGTCGATCAGCTCGATCACCTGGGCGCATTCCGCCTGGCTCAGGAAATCACGGACGATGAAGATGTCGAGGCCCTGCGCCGGGACCTTGAAGGCGCCCGGCGTGCGCAGCAGGCGGTTCTTGACGAACTCGCCGATCTGCATCCGGTACAAGGCGCCGGGATCGCCGATCCGGCTGCTCACGGGATCGGGTGGCCCTTCACCATGACATAGTCGACATGCTCGAGCGCCCGGACGTCGCGGAGCGGGTCGCCGGAGACCGCAATCAGGTCGGCGGAATAGCCCGGGGCGATCCGGCCGACCTCGCGCTCGAGGCCGAGGAGCCGGGCGGCGCCGGTCGTCGCCGAGGCGAGCGCCTCGGCCGGGCTCATCCCGACGAGCTCGACGAGAAGCGCGAACTCGCCGGCGTTGCGGCCATGCTCATAGACTCCGGCGTCGGTTCCGAAGACGATCGGGACTCCGGCCTGGCGGGCGAGCCGGGCCGCCTTGCCGACCTCGCTAAGGGTCATCCTCACCTTCTCCTCGACGACCGGCGTGTAGATGTTCTTGCCGAGCCGCTCGCGGATCCCGGTGAAGGCCATCAGCGTCGGGACGAAGGTCGTCCCGCGCTCCTTCATCAGGCGGATCGTCGCGGCGCTGGCGAACGTGCCGTGCTCGATCGAATCCACCCCGGCCCTCACCGCGGCGGCGATGCCCGCGTCGGCATGGGCGTGGGCGGCGACCTTCAATCCGAGATTGTGGGCGGTGTCGCAGATCGCCTTCATCTCGGCGTCGGAAAAGGCCTGGCCGAGGCCCTTGTCGCCTTGGCTCAGAACGCCGCCGGTGGCGTGGAACTTGATCACGTCGGCGCCGAGCTTGGCCGCCTCGCGCACCTTGGCGGCACATTCGTCGGGGCCGGTGCAGGTGTTGTGGCCGTCGAGCGCGGCGGCGACTTCGGGCCGGAAGCCCGAAACGTCGCCATGGCCGCCGATGGTGGAGAGGGCCTGGCCGGCGGCGAGCATCCGAGGGCCGGGGATCAGCCCTTCCTCGAGCGCGCGGCGCAGCGCGAAGCCGTTCAGCCGGCCGGAGCCGAGGTCGCGGACCGTGGTGAAGCCGGCGCGCGCGGTGAGCAGCGCGTTCTTGGCGCCGACGAGGGTGTTCCACTCCTCGGACTCGATCGCTTCCTTCCAGAACGGCTCGCCGGGATCGCCGGTCAGGTGGACATGGGCGTCGATCAGGCCGGGAAGGACGGTCTTGGCCGACAGGTCGACCAGCCGTGCGCCGGGCGGCGGCGGGTTGAGGCCCGGCGCGACAGAGACGATGCGCCCGTCGGTGACGGTGATCGTCGAAGGGCCGGAGGCGGGCTTTGAGGCGTCGGTTATCAGGTGTCCGGCCTGGACGACGACGGTGTCGGCCGCGGCGGGGGCGGAACAGGCGAGGGCGGCAATACCGAGGAGGGAGAGGAGGCGGCGCATCGAAGACCCCTTCAAGGCGGAGGCGGGCCGTTTCATGCGATTGCGGCGGCTTTCGCGCAAGCGAAAAGCCCGGAGCGCTCTCGCGCCCCGGGCCCCTGCTTCTCGTCATCCCAGCGAAGGCTGGGATCCCGGCGGGTGAAGAACACCGCGCCTCTCACCCCCTGGGGTCCCAGCCTTCGCTGGGACGACGGCAGTTTCTACCAGAAGAAGTCGTAGATCACGTCGACCACTTCGCCATTGTAGACGTCGACCAGGACGACGTCGTCGTAATAGCGAACCCACTGGGTGCCGTAGGGCGCCGGCGGCAGGCGGTACTGCCAGGGATCCCCGATCCAGTAATTCTGCGAATAGAAGAGCTGGTCGAGGAAGAGCCCGATCGACAGCCGGTTGTAATTGTAGTTCCGGTAGGGCGCGTAATAACGGCCCGAGTGGAACAGGCTGCGGTTGGACGAGCGGTAGCGCTGCCAGTCGTAGCGATTGTCGTTGCGCCAGCCGCGGTTCCAGCCGCCGTTGTTGCCGTAGCGGTCGCCGCCGTAGCCGCCGCCGTAACTTCCGCCCCGGCCATAACGGTCGCCGGTATAGCCGCCGCGATCGCCCCGGCCGTCCCGGCGCCAGTCGCCGCCCGAGCGGTCCCGCCGATAATCCTGGCGGACCTGCTGCTCGTAGCGCTCCTGGTTACGCTGCGCCTGTTCGCGATAATTGCCGGGAAGGCCCTGCTGGCCGGCCCGCGAGGCGTCGCGGCTCGACTCGATCCGGCGCTGCATCTCGACTCGCTCGGCGCTGCGGTCGCCGCCCTGCCAGCCGCCGCGCGAGCCGCCGGTCCAGGAACGCTGCCCGTCCGAGCGGGTGCGGACGTAGCTTTGCTGCTGCTGGACCTGCTGCGGCTGGACCTGAACCGGCGCCGGCTGGGCCTGCTGCCGCTCGTAGCGCTGCTGGCGCTCGGCGCGCTCGGGACGAGCCTCCTGCTGCTCCTGGCGCTGCTCCTGGCGCTCGGCGCGCGCGGCGTTGCGCTCGCCGGCCCGCTGGTAGCGGCCCTGCCAGCCATTGTCCTGGGCGGCGAGCGGGGTCGCCACCGTGGCCGCCATCAAAATTCCGATCAAAGCCTTACGCATCGAACACTCCTTCTCCCCGGCCGGCGCGATGAAGGCCGCCTCCGATCGCGACGGGATGTGCCATGCGGAGGATGAGCCGTGGCTGAACTGGCCGGTCAGCCGCCGGAAAGGATTCAGCGCGGCGCCCCGTCCGCCGGCGGGCGAAGGGCTGGCACGGCGCGCGCGGCATCGGCGGGATCGATGTGCGGCGGAGGCGCAGCGGCGATCGCCTCCTCGCCCCGCCCCGCCCGGGCGGCGCTCCGGATCGCCTCGCGGACCCTCGGATAGGTGCCGCAACGGCAGATGTTGGTGATCGCGGCGTCGATCTCGGCGTCGCCGGGGTCCGGCGTGGCGGCGAGCAAGGCGGCGGCGGCCATGATCATGCCGGGCTGGCAGAAGCCGCATTGCGGCACCCCGTGCGCCACCCAGGCCTGCTGGACCGGATGGGACCGGTCCGGCGAAAGCGCCTCGATGGTGGTGACGACCCGCCCCTCGAGGGCGCCGATCGCCACCTGGCACGACCGCTCCGCGCGGCCGTCGACATGGACCGTACAGGCGCCGCACTGCCCCTCGCCGCAGCCATATTTGGTGCCGGTGAGGTTGCTGGCGTCGCGAAGCGCCCAGAGCAGAGGCGTTGCCGGGTCGAGCCGGTAGTGGACCGGCTGGCCGTTGACGGTAAAGCGGGTCATGACGAGGGTTCTTTAACGGGAGGCAGGCGGGAATGGAAAGCGGCCGGATCGAAGTCAGCCGCGACGGCGCGATCGCCCATGTCGAGCTCGCCCGCGAGGATCGGATGAACGCGATGGACGGCGGCATGTTCGCCGCGATCGGCGAGACCTTGCGCACCCTCGGCGGCGATCCCTCGGTGCGGGCGATCCTGCTCTCGGGACGCGGCCGGCACTTCACCGCCGGGCTCGACCTTCATTATGCGGCGAGCCAGTTCCCGCCGAGCGACGATCCCGGCCGAGCGGCCGAATCGCGGCTTCGCCACATCAAATGGCTTCAGGACTGCTTCAGCGCGGCGGAGGAGGCCCGGCCGCCGGTGATCGCCGCGATCCACGGCGGCTGCATCGGTGCCGGGGTCGATCTCGCCACCGCCTGCGACATCCGCATCGCGGCCGCGGGCGCCTATTTCCAGGTGGCGGAGGTCGACGTCGCGATCACCGCCGATCTCGGGACGCTCCAGCGCCTGACCCGCCTGGTCCCGGAAGGAATCGTTCGCGAGCTGGCTTATACCGGCCGGCGGATGGAAGCGGAGGAGGCGCTTCGCCTCGGCCTGGTCAACCGGGTGGAGCCGGACCGCGAATCGGCGGTGGCGGCGGGGCTCGAACTGGCCCGCACGATCGCCGCCAAATCTCCTCTTGCGGTCGCAGGCGCCAAGATGAGCCTCAACTACAGCCGTGGCCGGACCGTCGAGGAGGGACTCCGCCACGTCGCGATGTGGAACGCCGGAGCTTTGGTCAGCGCCGACCTGACCGCGGCGGTGCAGGCCCGGCTGGCGAAGGGAAAGCCGGAGTTCCGCGACCTCGACGCTTGAAACGGGCGGCCCGCTTTGCTATCGGCCCCGCCGTGACGGCGCGGGTATCGGCTCGCGGCGAACCTTATTCTGTGCTATCGGCGCGCGCATTGGAGGTGGGTGAGACCCCGCCCGCGCAAAGCCTTTCGAACCGGAGAGTGGCGAGACCTTATGCAAATCATCGTTCGCGACAATAATGTCGACCAGGCGCTGCGCGCGCTCAAGAAGAAGCTGCAGCGCGAGGGCGTCTATCGCGAGATGAAGCTCCGCCGCCATTACGAGAAGCCGTCCGAGAAGCGCGCCCGCGAGCGTGCCGCGGCGATTCGCCGGGCCCGCAAGCTCGAGCGCAAGCGCGCCGAGCGCGACGGCGGCGCCGCCCGCTAAGGGCATAAGCGAACTTGCTTCTTGAGGGGGCGGCGAGGCATATCGCCGCCCTCTTCGTTTTCGCGCCAGTCATCTCGCGCCAGCCAGGGGTCGCCCATGTCCGTCACCGCCGTTCCGGTCCGCCCGATTCGCAAGGGCTCGGTCATGAAGCTCTGGCTTGGCCTCGCCTTCCTGGCGCTGCTCGCCGTGGGGGTCGCCTGGATCGGAACGTCGCGCCACATCTACCAGACCACGCCTTCCGGCCTCGGCTTCCGAATCCTCAAGGACGGCGAGGGGCCGCATCCCACCGAGAGCGACATCGCGCTCGTCCAATATACCGGACGGCTGCAGAACGGCCGGGTGTTCGACCAGAATACCCAGGGCGCTCCGATGCCGCTGGCGCCGGGCGCGACCATCCCGGGCTTCGCCGAGGGGCTGAAGATGATGCGCAAGGGCGGCGTCTACCGCCTGCGAATCCCGCCCAGGCTCGGCTATGGCGAGCGCGGCAATCCGCCGGCCATTCCGCCCAACGAGACCCTCGAGTTCGACGTCGCGATGATGGATTTCATGCCCGAAGCCACCGTCCGCGCCATGCAGCAGCAGATGCTCCAGCAGCAGATGATGCAGCAGCAGCAGGGCGGCGCCGGGGGCCCGGGCGGACCGGGCGCCGGAATTCCCGGCGGACCCGAGGGCGCCGCGCCGCAGGGCCCGCCGACTCGGTAGGGCTGCCCCGCTTCGCCCTTCGACCTCTCGCCGTCATGCTGAACGTGATTCAGCATCCAGCGACGCGCCGCCTCGCGGGCGGAGGCCTGGACCCTGAAACGAGTTCAGGGTGACGGCAATGCGGTACGAAGAGGGGTGGCTACTTCGCGCCAGGAGCAGCGGGGACGCCCGCCGGCCCCAGCTTCTCGCTCTCGCCCTTCGATCTTTCCTCGAGCGCAACCTTGATCATCGCGACGATCGGGTCGGCGAGCATCAGGCCCATCAGCCCGAACAGCGCGCCGAAGAGGAGCTGGGCGCCGAGGACCAAGGCCGGCGCGAGGTCGACGGTCCGGCGGGCGACGTAGGGGACGATCAGGTAGCCGTCGACGCTCTGGACGATGAAATAGACGGCGATCGCCCACAGTCCGGCATTGGTGCTGACGCTGAAGCCGGCGAGGACGATCAGAACGCCCGAGACGATCGCGCCTATGTTGGGGATGAAGGCGAGCAAGCCGGTGAGGATTCCAAGCAGGGTCGCCATCGGGACTCCGCCGGCCCAGAGCAGGATCCAGGTTCCGACCCCTTCCACCGCCATGCCTACAAGGCGGCCGGCCATCAGCCGGCGAAGGGTGAAGCCCATGGCCGACAAGGTGTCGTAAAAACCCTCCCGGCGGCGCATCGGCAGCATCCACGCGACTCCGCGGCGATAGAGCCTCGGCTCGGTCGCGAAGAAGATCCCGATCACCAGGATCATGACGACGCTGCTGATCACTCCGATCGCGCTCGAAACCGCCGAGCCGAGCCGCCCGAGCGTCCCCATCAGCTGGCCGCCGAGCTGGCTGACTCCGGCGCCGCCCTGGATGATCCCGAGCTGGTTGCCCCAGGCAAGCACCCGGTTGAGCTGGGCGGTCACCGCGGCGCGGAGCACCTCGGCCTGGCCGACCAGGGTCGAACCGGCGAAGTAGAAGGTCCAGGCAATGAAGCCGACCGCGCCCAGCGTGACGATGGCGAGGCGCCAGCCGCGGCCAATCTTGAGGACCCGTCCGAGCAGGCGGGTTCCGCCGTCGAGCATCGAGGCGAGCACGATACCGGCGAAGATCAGGAGCAGCGGCTGGGCGAGGAAGATCACGCCCATGATGAGGAGCGCCATTCCGTACCAGACGGCGGCGCGCTTCAGCTCCTGGCGGACGAGCGGATCGCGGACCTCGGTCGGTCCGACCTCCTCGACGTGGGCCGGCTCGGCTGCCGGCTCGCAAGCCGCCCCGGGCCCGCTCACCGGCTCGCCGGCTCCTGCGGGTGGAGCGAGGTGCCGGCGCGGCCGCTTCGAAGGGCCGAGAACCAGGTCAGCGGATTGAGGTAGCTCGCGCTTCCGTCGAACGAGAAGGTGATGAACTCGGCGCGACCGCCGAGATTGCCCCACGGGACCGGCCCGCCGAGGCCCACCGGCAGGTCGACGCGGCTGTCGGCGGACTTGTCGCGATTGTCGCCCATCAGGAAGACGTGGCCGGCGGGCACCCGGACCGGGCCGAAATCGTCGACCTCGGGCACATAGCCTTCGTCGATCGTGTCGTAGGTGCGCCCGTTGGGAAGAGTCTCGCGGACCACCGGGAGGCGGCACCAGTCGCCGTCCGGCCGAGCCACCCTGTGATCGCCGAACTGGTCGTCGGGGCATTCGATGTTCAGGTCGATCTTGATCATTGCGTCCGGCCGCCTCTCCCGCTTCACCGGGCGGCCGTTGATGACGAGCTGGCCGTGGACCATGGCGATCGTGTCGCCCGGAAGGCCGATGACGCGCTTGATCCAGTCCTCCGACTGGCGTCCCGGCGGCGTGACGATGACGACGTCGCCCTGCTTGGGAAGGCGGCCGAACAGCCGCCCCTCCATCGGGGGGAGGATGTGGAAGCTCGGGCTCACCCACGACCAGCCGTAGGGATATTTGGTGACGACCAGCCGGTCGCCCTTGAGCAAGGCCGGCATCATCGATTCGGACGGGATGTAGAAGGGCTTGGCGACGAAGGTGTGGAAGGCCAGGACGGCGAGGATCAGCCAGAAGATCGCCTTCAGCTCCCCCCACCAGTCGGTACCCTTCGCACCGGCGGGAACGGGCCCGGATCCGGCAGGGGTTTCGGCGATCGGCGAGGTGTCTGTCATGGTAATCCGTCTGTCATGGCAAGGGCGGGATCGCTTGGGCTCACCCCGGGCTCCTGTTCAGGGGGACGGCGCAGATCACCACGAACGCGAGGGCGAAGGGATGATCGTCGGTCATCGTCAGATGCACCTCGGCGGAGTGGCCCGCCGGTGTGATGGCGTCAAGCCTTGCCTTCGCTCCGCCGGTGAGGGCGAGGGTCGGAGCGCCGGACGCGGCGTTGACGACTCCGATGTCCTTCATGAAGACGCCCTGCCTGAACCCGGTTCCGACCGCCTTGGAAAAGGCTTCCTTGGCGGCGAAGCGCTTGGCGTAGGTTCCGGCGCGGGTGAACGGCCGGCGTTCGGCCTTCGAGCGCTCGGTCTCGGTGAAGACGCGGGCGATGAAGCGCTCGCCGAAGCGGTCGAGCGAGGCCTGGATGCGCTCTATGTTGCAGAGGTCGGAGCCGGTGCCGAGGATCATGGCGCGCCCCCGCGAAAATGGGGACAGTTTACATTTTGCCGGACGTCCGCGGTGGCGTCGCCGCCGGCGCGGAAAATGTAAACTGTTCCCATTTTCATCCTCGCGCCTCGTCCATCAATTCGCGCATGTGGCGGACGCTGCCCTCCAGCCCGCAGAAGATCGCCTCGCCGATCAGGAAATGGCCGATGTTGAGCTCCTTGAGCTGGGGAATGGCGGCGACCGGCTGGACGTTGCCGAAGGTGAGGCCGTGGCCGGCGTGAGGCTCGATCCCGTTCTTCGCGGCGAGCGCGGCCGCGTCGGCGATCCGGCGAAGCTCGGTCGCGCGCTCCTCCCCTTCGAGATGAGCGTAGCGGCCGGTGTGGAACTCGACCACCGGCGCCTTGAGGCGGATCGCCGCCTCGATCTGGCGCGGATCCGGCTCGATGAACAGGCTGACCCGGATGTTCGCCCCGGAGAGCCGCTCGATGAAGGGGAGAAGGTGATCGTGCTGGCCGGCGGCATCGAGGCCGCCTTCGGTGGTGCGCTCCTCGCGCTTCTCGGGAACGATGCACGCAGCGTGTGGGCGGTGGCGAAGCGCGATTTGGAGCATCTCCCCGGTCGCCGCCATTTCGAGGTTCAGCGGGATGGTGAGCTCCGCCATCAGAGCGGCGATGTCCTCGTCGCGGATATGGCGGCGGTCCTCGCGAAGGTGGGCTGTGATGCCGTCGGCGCCGGCCTTCGCCGCGGCGAGCGCGGCCTTGACCGGATCGGGATGGTCGCCGCCGCGCGCGTTGCGGATCGTCGCGACGTGGTCGATGTTCACTCCCAGGCGCAGGCGCTCCGTCACTCGGCGGGGGCCTTGCGGCTACCGGGCTTCTCGGCCGGGATGGCGGCGAGCTCGGGCGGAAGCGCCTGCGGCTCGTAGACGGGAACGTCGAGGGCGATCAGCGGATAGAAGGGCACTCCGAGGTCGGCGAGGCCGTTCGAGCGGTCCACCAAAGCGGCGGCGGCGACCACCTCTCCGCCGGCCGACGCCACGGCGGCGATCGCTTCGCGCGAGCTGAGCCCGGTGGTGACGACGTCCTCGACCAGGAGCACCTTCTGCCCCGGCTCGATGCGGAAGCCGCGGCGCGCCTCGAACGTGCCGGACGGCCGCTCCAGGAAGATCGCCTCGAGGCCGAGGGAGCGGCCGAGCTCGTGCCCGATGATGATCCCGCCCATCGCCGGCGAGACGACCAGCGAGACCTGCGACCTGACCTCCAGGGGAAGCCCGTGGGCGATCGCCGAGGCGAGGCGGGCGGCTCGGGCCGGGTCCATCAATACCCGCGCGCATTGCAGATAGCGCGGGCTGTGGAGCCCGGAAGAGAGGATGAAATGCCCCTCCAGCAGGGCGTCGGCGGCCCGGAATTCGGCGAGTATCTCGTCCTGGGTCATGGCTTGGCCCGCCTCCGGCTGCGCGTCGCCGCCAGATAAGCGTGCGGCCCGACCCCGGCAAGCGCCCCGGAAAAAGGCTTGGAGAAGAGAGGTTGAGACGGAAGAGCCGCTTGCCTATAAGCCGCGCCAATCCGCCGCCCGCCGGCCCGAATCCGTCCCGCTCCGCCCGGAGGTTCCAAGGGGTTTAGATGAAGACTCTGCACAAGCTTTTCGCCGTCGCCGCCGCCTTCGGAATGGTGCCCGCCGCAGCGGCGCTGGCGCAGGCTCCGGCGCCGTCGAGCGGGGCTCCGAGCCCCGCCGCCTCGGCTCCGGCCCCGGCCGCTCCCGGTTCCGCGACCACCCCGGGCCAGGCGCCGCGCGACGCGATCAGCGCCGCCAGCCAGGCCTCTCCCGCCCAGCCCCAGGACGTCTCCTCCGACGGGATGCAGACCGGCGAAGAGCCGTCCAACGCCTCGATCGCCGCCTCGACGATGGCGAGCCGTGCGACCCCGACTCCGGGGATCGGCCAGCCCGACGGCCGCGCCGGACTTCAGGACCAGGTCACTCCGATCGGCAAAGAAGCCGCCTGGTTCCACAACAAGATCCTGATGCCGATCATCCTCGCCATCACGCTCTTCGTCCTTGCGCTGCTCCTCTACGTGATCGTCCGGTTCCGCCGCGGCGCCAATCCGGTGCCGTCGCGCAACACCCACAATACGACCCTCGAGATCGTCTGGACCCTGGTTCCGGTGCTGATCCTCGTCGCGATCGCGATCCCGTCGATCCGCCTTCTCGCCCATCAATATTCGCCGCCCAAGGCCGACCTGACGGTCAAGGTGACCGGCAACCAATGGTATTGGACCTACACCTATCCGGACAATGGCGGCTTCGAGATCGTCTCAAACATGCTGTCCGCCGAGGACGCCAAGAAGCGCGGCGAGCCGCGGCTTCTGGGAGTCGACGAGCGGATGGTGGTTCCGGCCGGAGCGACGGTGAAGGTGATCGTCACCGCCGCCGACGTGATCCACAGCTGGGGCGTCCCCGCTTTCTGGGTGAAGATGGACGCCGTCCCCGGCCGCTTGAACGAAACCTGGTTCAAGGTCGACCGCCCGGGCCTCTATTACGGCCAGTGCGTCGAGCTGTGCGGAGCGCGGCACGCGTTCATGCCGATCGCGGTCGAGGTGGTGAGCCCGGCCCAGTTCGCCGCCTGGATCGCCTCGAAGGGCGGAACCATGCCGGGCGCGGTCAAGCCCAAGTCGCCCGATGCGACCCAGAACTCGCCGGTCGAGAATCCGGGCGCCGCGGCGGCCGCGACGACTCAGAACACGGCCGGCGGAAGCGCCACCGAGACCAGCCCCGAACCCAGCAACATCTCTGCCGGAACGGCGACCCCGCCGGTCTCGAGCCAGGGTGCGGCCGAATCCAAGCGCGGAAACTGACATGACCGATACGACTGCCAACGCTAGCCACTTCCATGCGCACGACGCGCATGACGCGCACCACGACGCCGATCACAAGCCCGGCTTCTTCGCGCGCTGGTTCATGTCGACGAACCACAAGGACATCGGCACCCTCTATTTGATCTTCGCGATCGTCGCGGGGATCATCGGCGGCACCATCTCCGGCCTGATGCGGCTCGAGCTTGCCGAGCCGGGCATCCAGTATCTCCAGGCCTGGGTCGGCTCCGGCAAGACGATGGACGAGGCCACCCACCTGTGGAACGTGTTTATCACCGCCCACGGCCTGATCATGGTCTTCTTCATGGTCATGCCGGCGATGATCGGCGGCTTCGGCAACTGGTTCGTGCCGCTGATGATCGGCGCTCCCGACATGGCCTTCCCGCGGATGAACAACATCAGCTTCTGGCTGCTCGTCCCCGCCTTCCTGCTCCTGCTCGGATCGACGATGGTCCCGGGCGGAACCGGCAACGGCGCCGGCACCGGCTGGACCGTCTACGCGCCGCTCTCCACCTCCGGCTCCTCGGGCCCGGCGGTCGACATGGCGATCTTCGCGCTCCACCTCGCGGGCGCGAGCTCGATTTTGGGCGCGATCAACTTCATCACCACCATCTTCAACATGCGCGCGCCGGGCATGACCCTGCACAAGATGCCCTTGTTCGTCTGGTCGGTGCTGGTCACCGCCTTCCTGCTCCTGCTCGCCCTCCCGGTCCTCGCCGGGGCGATCACGATGCTTCTGACCGACCGCAATTTCGGCACCCACTTCTTCGACGCCCAGGGCGGCGGCGATCCGATCCTCTACCAGCACCTCTTCTGGTTCTTCGGCCACCCGGAGGTGTACATCATGATCCTGCCGGGCTTCGGAATGGTCAGCCAGGTGGTCGCGACCTTCAGCCGCAAGCCGGTCTTCGGCTATCTCGGAATGGCCTATGCCATGGTCGCGATCGGCGTGATCGGCTTCGTCGTCTGGGCGCACCACATGTTCACCGTCGGCATGGACGTGAACACCAAGATGTACTTCACGGCGGCGACGATGGTCATCGCGGTCCCGACCGGCATCAAGATCTTCTCGTGGATCGCGACGATGTGGGGCGGCTCGCTGACCTTCGAAACCCCGATGATGTGGGCCCTGGGCTTCATCTTCATGTTCACGGTCGGAGGCGTCACCGGCGTCGTCCTCGCCAACGGCGGCATCGATAACGAGATGCACGACACCTATTACGTGGTCGCGCACTTCCACTACGTGCTGTCGCTCGGCGCCGTGTTCAGCCTCTTCGCCGGCTTCTACTATTGGTTCGGCAAGATGTCGGGACGGATGTACAACGAGCTGCTCGGTCAGCTGCACTTCTGGCTGTTCTTCATCGGCGTCAACGTCCTGTTCTTCCCGATGCACTTCCTCGGGATGGACGGAATGCAGCGCCGCGTTCCGGACTATGCGGACGCCTTTGCGCACTGGAACAAGATCGCCTCCTACGGCTTCGTCCTGATGGCGTGCGGAATGGCCGCGTTCTTCGTCAACGTGATCGTCTCGCTGCTCGCGGGCCGCAAGGCCGAGGGCAATTACTGGGGCGAAGGCGCGACGACCCTGGAATGGACCCTCTCCAGCCCGCCGCCCTTCCACCAGTTCGAGACTCTTCCGCGGATCGACTGAAACCCGTCGTCCCAGCGCAGGCTGGGACCCCAGCGGGTGAAAGGCTCAGCGTTCTTCACCCCCTGGGGCCCCAGCCTTCGCTGGGGCGACGATTAGGCACAATATGAACAGCGTGACCGCCACTGCCGACACCGCCTACCCCGCCGACTGGCGGGACTTCCTCGCGCTGACCAAGCCGCGGGTGATGAGCCTCGTCGTCTTCACGGCCCTGTGCGGCCTGCTCGCGGCGCCCGCCCCGATCCACCCGGTGCTCGGCTTCACCGCCATCCTGTGCATCGCGCTCGGCGCCGGCGCCGCGGCGGCGCTCAACATGTGGTACGAATCGGATCTCGATTCGAAGATGGCGCGAACCGCCGGCCGGCCGATCCCCGCCGGCCGGATGGACCGCCAGTCGGCGCTTCACTTCGGAGTGGGGCTCGCCTTCTTCTCCGTCATCCTGATGGAGCTCGCCACCAACCGGGTCGCGGCGGCGATCCTGGCGGTGTCGATCCTCTTCTACGTCGTCGTCTACACCATCTGGCTGAAGCGGCGCACGCCGCAGAACATCGTCATCGGCGGCGCCGCCGGCGCCTTTCCGCCGGTGATCGGCTGGGCGGCCGCGACCGGCGACGTGACGGTCCTGCCCGTGCTTCTGTTCATGCTGATCTTCCTCTGGACCCCGCCGCACTTCTGGGCGCTCTCCCTTTTCGTCCGCTCCGATTATGCGGCGGCGGGCGTTCCGATGCTCCCGGTGGTGGCGGGGGCGAGGACTACCCGGCGCCACATCCTCCTCTACACGCTACCGATGATCGCCGCGGCGATCGCGCCCTGGCCGCTCGGCCTCGCCGGCTTCGTCTACGGTGCGGCGGCGAGCGCGCTGAGCCTCGGCTTCCTGGTCCTCGCCGTCCAGGTGCTTCTCAACCGGGCGACCGAACCGGCCGGGATGAAGCCGGAGAAGCGCCTGTTCGCCTACTCGATCCTCTATCTGTTCGGCGTGTTCGGAGCGCTCGTCGCCGATCGGTGGCTGATCGGATGAGCGACGTGCCGCCCCCGCCTTCAAGCCAGCCGCCGTCGGTCGACGAGATCCGCCGCCGCCAGCGCTCGCGCGCCCTGCTCATGGGAATCCTGCTCGGCGCCTTCGTCATCCTGGTCTACGCGATCACCATCGCCAAGCTGAGCGTCAACCGGTGAGCGTCCAAGCCCGCCGGAACCAGCGCACGGCGGGAATCGCCGCCTTGATCGTAGCGGCGATGGTCGCCTTGGCCTTTGCCAGCGTTCCGCTCTACCGCGCCTTCTGCCAGGCGACCGGCTTCGACGGCACCACGCAGCGGGCCGAGGGCAAGGCGGCGCCCGGCGCGGTGAAGGGCGAGAGCGTCTCCGTACGGTTCGACGCCAACACCGCTTTGACCCTGCCGTGGCACTTCAAGCCCGAGCAGACCACCGAGACGGTGACGCTGGGCGAGCGCGAAATGGCCTTCTTCAGCGCCAAGAACCTCTCCGCCCGGCCGATCACCGGACGCGCGACGTTCAACGTCTCTCCGGTCCAGGCCGGCAAATATTTCACCAAGATCCAGTGCTTCTGCTTCACCGAGCAGACCCTGAAGCCCGGGGAGGAGGTCAGGATGCCGGTCGTCTTCTACGTCGACCCGAAGTTCGGGAAGGACCCGGACACCGCCGACATCAGCGAAATCACCCTCTCCTATACCTTTTACCCCGTGGACGAGGCGGAGGGGCGGAGTTAGAGCGCATTTCGTCGCCCCAGAGCAGGCTGGGGCCCCAGCGGGTGAAGACCTCGGTGCTTTTCACCCCCCGGGACCCCAGCCTTCGGGTTCCCATCAAAGTAGTACTTTGATGGGGTCCCTGCCGGGATGACGAGCCAGAGACGAGGGACGGACGAGAGAATGGCCGGAGCGAAGAACCACCAGTACCACATCCTTAGCCCGAGCATCTGGCCGCTGATCGGCAGCTTCTCGGCGCTCGCCTTGTTCGGCGGGCTGGTCCTGTGGATGCACGAATATGCCGGGGGCGTTCCGGTGATGATCGCCGGCCTTCTGGGCGTGCTCTTCACCATGCTGTCCTGGTGGTCCGACGTGATCCGCGAGGCGCATGCCGGCGACCACACCCCCATCGTCCAGCTCCACCTGCGCTACGGCATGATCCTGTTCATCGCCTCGGAGGTGATGTTCTTCGTCGCCTGGTTCTGGGCCTATTTCGACGCTTCGCTCTTCCCGTCGGGAGTCGACGCGGTCGGCGGCACCTGGCCGCCCAAGGGCATGGAAGTGCTCGATCCGTTCGGCTTCCCGCTGCTCAACACCCTGATCCTGCTCTGCTCGGGAACGACGGTGACCTGGGCGCACCATTCGCTGATCCACGGCGATCGCCAGGGGCTGATCCGCGGCCTTTGGTGCACGATCGGCCTTGGAATGCTGTTCACCAGCATCCAGGCCTGGGAATATGCCCACGCGCCCTTCGCCTTCAAAGAGAATATTTACAGCTCGGTCTTCTTCATGGCGACCGGCTTCCACGGCTTCCACGTCATCATCGGAACGATCTTCCTGATCGTCTGCCTGATCCGCTCCTACCGGGGCGATTTCACCCCGCGCCAACATTTCGGCTTCGAGGCGGCGGCCTGGTACTGGCATTTCGTCGACGTGGTCTGGCTGTTCCTGTTCCTGTGCATCTACGTCTGGGGCGGCTGGGGCGCGACCTACGCGGGGTAAAGCCTTCATCAGCCAACCCTCTCCCGTTCGCCCCGAGCGAAGTCGAGGGGTCAGGTCGACCGGAGCCGAGACGATGGGCCTCGGCTCCGCTCGGCAGGATGTTTCGACTTCGCTCGACACGAACGGAGTCGCATGAAGACGGACGAACCCACCCCGCTCAAAGCGGCGCTGCGCGGCCTTTGCCCGCGCTGCGGGGCGAAGACCTTGTTCAAAGGCCTGGCCACCTTCTCGGCCTCGTGCCGCGCCTGCGGGCTCGATTACTCCCAGTTCAACGTCGGCGACGGCCCGGCGGCGTTCCTGATCCTCATCGTCGGAGCGCTGATCACCACCCTCGCCATCCTCCTCGAGCTCGGCGCGAGCCCCCCTTTCTGGGTCCACGTCCTGCTATGGGTGCCGCTGACCGCGCTGGCGGTGGTCGCCTCGCTTCGCATCGCCAAGGCCCTGTTGCTGGCGCTCGAATACCGGCAGAAGGCCGGCGAAGGCCGGATTGCGGGAGAAGATCGATGAAGCTTCCCGTCCTTCCGACCCTGCTGGTCTCGCTCGCCGTCGCGGCGATGGTGGCGCTCGGCTTCTGGCAGCTCCACCGGTCCGAGGAGAAGGACGCCGCCAAGGCGCAGATCGCCCGCAACGCGGCGCTTCCGCCGATGGCGCTGCCGCCGGCCGCCGCGGTCGACGACAAGATCCTGTTCCGAACCGCCACCGCCTTCTGCCTGCAGGTGACGGAGTGGCGCAAGACCGGCGGCCAGTCCGCGTCCGGCAAGGGCGGCACCCGGTTCATCGCCGAGTGCAGGACCGGCGCCGAAGGCCCGGGCTTCGCCGCCGACATGGGAGTCTCGCCGGACCCCAAGGCGGCGCCCGTCTGGAAAGGCGGAGAGGTGACCGGACCGGTGGTCCCCGAGCCGTCGCGCGCCGGCCTGTGGGCGCGGATCACCCGCCAGGCGCCGCCTCCCCGGCCGATGATCGTGGCCGCCAGGCCCGCGCCCGGACTCGAGCCGAGCCGGCCGCCGTCGCCGGACGGGATCGTCAACAACAGCTTCGGCTATGCCTTCCAATGGTTCTTCTTCGCCGCCACGGCCGCGATCATCTACCTTCTCGCGGTTCGCCGGAGGAAACGGCCGACGGAGGGGGCCGGCGGTGGCGAGGAAAAGGTCGAGTAGTCTGTCCTGCTGAGACTGAAACACGCCGTTCCCGTCATGCTGAACTTGGTTCAGCATCCAGGGCGGATGCGCCTCGCGGGCGGAAGCCTGGACCCTGAAACAAGTTCAGGGTGACGGCAGAAACCATTCGGACTCACCTGGACGAACTCCAGGCGCCGCATCGGCCGGTTGCCCCGCCCCCCGCCAGCCACTACCTCCGTCGCTCACATGAAGCTCACCACCCTCCCCAACGGCCTCAAGGTCGCAAGCCGCGAGATGCCGGGGCTGGAGACCGCCGCGGTCGGACTCTACGCCGACGCCGGCTCCCGCCACGAGCCGGCCCGGCTGAACGGGATCGCCCACCTCTTCGAGCATATGGTGTTCAAGGGCGCCGGCGGCCGCTCCGCGCGAGAGATTAGCGAGGCGATCGAGGATGTCGGCGGCGATCTCAACGCCGCCACCGACCGCGACGGGACGAGCTTCACCGCCTCGGTGATGGCCGAGCATATTCCGCTGGGAGTCGAGCTGCTTTCCGACCTCGTCCTTCGCCCGCACCTCGCCGAGGCGGAGCTTGGGCGGGAGAAGGACGTCGTCCTCCAGGAGCTCGGCGAGGCGCGCGACACGCCGTCGGACATCATCTTCGACGAGCTCTGGTCGGCCGCCTTCGAGGACCAGCCGCTCGGCCGCCCGGTGCTCGGCGACGAAACGTCGATCGCGGCGATCGGCGCGGCGGACCTCGCCGAGTGGCGCAGCGCCCGATTCCCGGCGGCCGGGCTTGCCCTGGTCGCCGCCGGAAAGGTCGAGCACGACGCCCTGGTCGGGCTCGCAGAGCGGCAGTTCGCCGGCCTCGGCCCAGGCTCGATCGAAGCGCCCGAGCCCGGCCGGTTCACCGGCGGCGCGCGGATCAGCCGGGCGGCGAGCGAGCAGGCCCATCTCACCCTCGCCTTTCCTGCGCCCGCGCAGCGCGACCCGGATTATTACGCCGCCAAGTTCTTTGCCGACGCGGTCGGCGGAGGCATGTCGTCGCGGCTGTTCCAGCAGGTCCGCGAGGACCGGGGGCTGGCTTATTCCGTCTACGCCGCGCTCCAGCCTTATTCGGACGCCGGAATCTTCTACGTCTACGCTGCGACGTCCCGCCGCCAGTCGGCGTCGGCCGCCCGGCTTATCGAGGACGTCATCGCCGGAGCGGTGGAGACGGTGACCGCGCGCGAGCTCGAGCGGGTGCGGACCCAGTCGCGCGCCGCCTTGCTGATGTCGCTCGAAAGCCCGTGGGGACAGGCCCATTACCTGGCGCGCCAGCTTGCCGTTCACGGCCGGCTGGTCGAGCCTGGCGAGGTCGTCGCCGAGCTTGAGGCGGTGACTCTCGACGAGGTTCGCCAGGCGGGCCGCAAGATGCTCGCAGGGCCTCGCGCCCGCGCGACGATCGGGATCCCGGCCGCGAGGGCGGCGTGACCGCCGACCGGCTGGGCGTCCTGATTGCCGAGCCCTGGCCCGATTACGGGCTGATGGATTGCGGCCATGGCCGCAAGCTCGAGCGCTACGGGCCGTACAGCTTCATCCGGCCGGAGCCGCAGGCGATGTGGGCGCCCGCGCTCGACAGCTGGGACGCCGACGGGGAGTTCATCCCCGGCTCCGACGAGGAAGGCGGCGGCCGCTGGCAATTCGAACGGCCGGTGCCGCGCGACGGGTGGGAGCTGGGCTGGGAGGAGGTGCGGTTCCGGGCGCAAGCGACTCCGTTCCGCCATCTCGCCTTCTTCCCCGACATGGCGCCGCAATGGGCGTGGATGCGCGAGCGGCTGGGGGCCGAGTCGGAGGCCCTGAACCTGTTCGGCTATACCGGCGTCGGAACCCTGGCGATGGCGGCGGCGGGCGCCCGGCTGGTCCATGTCGACGCGTCGAAGAAATCGGTCGAGGCGGGCAAGGAGAATGCGCGCCTGTCCGGAATGGCCGACCGGCCGATCCGCTGGATGGTCGACGACGCCGCCAAGTTCGTCGCCCGCGAGGTCCGGCGCGGGCGCCGCTACGACGGGATCATCCTAGACCCGCCCAAATACGGCCGCGGCCCGACCGGCGAGGTATGGCGGCTGGAGGAGGGGCTGCCGGGCCTGATCGCCGATTGCCGGCGGCTGCTCGATTCCGACAGCCGCTTCCTCGTCCTTACCGTCTACGCCGTGCGGATGTCGGCGCTGGCGATCGGCGCGCTGCTGAGCCAGGCGCTGGCCGAGCTCGGCGGGCGGGTGGAGTGCGGCGACATGGCGGTGCGCGAGGAGGCGCGGGGGCTGCTCCTGCCGACCGCCATCTACGCGCGGTGGAGCCGGTAAATGGGGACAAGCCGGTAATTGGTGACAGTGTAGCCGGTAATTGGTGACAGTGTACATTTTTTACCTTGGCGGAGCGGTGCGCAGGACGGCGCCGGAAAAAATGTAAACTGTCCCCATTCAGTCCCGCGCGGCCCTGATCGCCGCTCCGGCCGCGAACGGGGCGATCGCGACGAGGAGGAGGGAAGCGGCGGCGAGGAGCTTGGCGGCGCCCATTGCGCCGTCCTCGGCCGTCATCGCGGCGCCGAAGATGAGCAGCGGCACCGCCAGCGGCAGGAGGAGGAGCCCGGCCAGGGCGCCGGTGCTTCGAAGCCCCGCGGTCAAAGCGGCGACGATCAGGGTCAAGGCGGCGAGGCCGGGCGTTCCGGCGAGGAGGCCGAGCTCGACGCGGAGAAGGAGATCGGACGGAAGTTTCATCAACGCCGCGGCGGGTATCGCGGCAAGCATCAGCGGCGGGCCGAAGCTTAGCCAGTGACCCGCGAGCTTGGCCGCCGCGACGGCTTCCTCCGGGATGCCGCGCACGGCGAGTTGATCGAGGGTGCCGGAAGCCCGGTCGGGCTCGACCAGCCGGTCGACGGGAAGCAAGGCGGCGAGCAGGGCCGCCATCCACAAGGCGCCGCCGCCGGTGCGGGCGAGAAGCGGCGCGTCGGGCCCGACCGCGAAGGGGAAGAGGGTCGCGACGAGGAGGAAGAAGACGAGCGGAAGAAGCGCGTTGCCGGACGCGGCGGCGAGGCGCAGCTCGCGCAGGAGAAGGGCGGTCACGCCAGCGCCAGAGGCTTCGCGCCGTCGATCGGCAGCGGCTGGTGCGAGGCGGCGAGGACGGCGCCGCCGCGCGAGCGATGTGCGCCGACCGCCGCTGCAAGGCATTCCAGCCCCGCTTCGTCGAGGCCGTTGGCGGGTTCGTCGAGCAGCCAGAGCGGCGCGCCGCTCGCCGCGACCCGGGCGAGCACGGCGCGCTTGCGCTGCCCGGTCGACAGCATCCGGACGGGAACCTCGCGGAGCCGCTCGAGGCGGAAAGCCGCCATCCCGGCGCTCGCGTCCGAACCGTCCAGCCCCGCCCAGAAATCGAGTGCCCGGCCGAGCGGCGCGCGAGGATCGAGCGCGAGCGATTCGTCGGCGAGGGCGGCGGGGGCGGAGCGCTCGACCCGGCCTGCCGCCGGACGGAGCAGCCCAGCGGCGAGGCGGATGAGGCTCGACTTGCCGGCGCCGTTCGGCCCGGTCACGAGAACCGCCCCGCCCGCCTCGAGCCGGAGGTCGAGGTCGTGGAAGAGCAGCCTTCCGCCCCGCGCGCAGGCGGCCTTGTCGAAGCGGAGCAGCGCGCCGCTCACTCCGCCTCTTCCTCCAGTCCGTGCATATCCTGGTCGGACAGGCCGAAATGGTGGCCGATCTCGTGGACGATGACATGGACGACAAGCGCCTCGAGGCTCACGCCCCGCTCCGCCCACTCATCGAGCAGCGGCCTGCGGTAGAGGTGGATGACCGGCATCAGCTCGCCGGGCTGCATCGACTCCTGCTCGCCGACGGGGCGGCCTGTGTAGAGGCCGGAGAGCTCGAAAGGATCCTCGATCCCGAATTGGTCGAGCACGTCGTCGTCGGCAAATTCCTCGACGCGCAGGGCGACCCCGGCAAGGTGGCGGCGGAAGATCTCGGGAAGACGGGCGATGGCCGAGTCGGCGAGGCGCTCGATCTCGGCGGCGTTGGGGGCGAAGGTTTGACGCTCGGTCATCGGGTCTGCGACATAGAGGTTGAAGGGCGGAGGTGACAATGCGGCTGGAAGAGGCGGAGCGGAGTTCGGCGCTTGAGGGGCTGCCGGGCTGGACGTACGACGAAGCGGCGGCGGCGATCCGGAAGCGCTTCGTCTTCGCCGACTTCGCGCAAGCCTTCGCCTTCATGACTCGGGTCGCGGCGGCGGCCGAGGCGGCGGACCATCATCCCGACTGGTCGAACAGCTGGAACCGGGTCGACGTCGCGCTCACCACCCACAGCGCCGGAGGAGTGACCACCCGCGACCTCGACCTCGCCCGAGCGATCGACTCGCTGGCCGGCTTGCCCTCCTAGCCGAGCCCGACTAGAGGGCTCGACTTCCAGAGCATGCGGAGCGGTGGCCGAGTGGTCGAAGGCGCTCGCCTGGAAAGTGAGTATACGGCAAAACCGTATCGAGGGTTCGAATCCCTCCCGCTCCGCCACTTCTTCCTCCTCCTCCTCCAGGTCCGTTTCGGCCCAGATTCAGTGGTTTATGCGCTCCGATGGCGCGCAGATTGGGTCAGAAGGGGACGTTTCCGGCGCTTGCCCCGGCAGGCTTGGCCCGCGGACCGCCCGCTTTAACCGTCTTCTCCCTTGGAACGCCTTGTTTTCGCCGATTCAGGCGGAGCGGACTCCGTCAATCTTCGAATCCTCCAAATCGGAGGAAATTCCTTGACAGATTATTAATCAGTCCAGAGAGTTAGGCGGGGCGACTCGGGGAACTCAGGCCCGCGTCGCCGCTGGGGAGGGAAAATCCGCCTTATCATGGCCAGCCGCTCGATGACGGGCGGCTGATCTTTCATGCCATGTGCGCGGCCATCCACTCCGGCGAAGCAGGCTCCTTGGAGCCGTGGGGGAGGAAATGTGGCCAACAGGCCCATCATTCGGTCGGCGAGTCGCGACCCGGGCCTTGGCGCATGCGCCGGCCTGGTTGCGGCCCGCGTCCCCTTCGGCGCCGTGCGCCGCCATCGGTTCGATGGCGTGACGGCGCTCGCCCGCTCCCGTGTCGACGGCTGCCAAGGCCGGAATCGCTTCGAATTTGCGGCGCTCAAGCGCCTCGCTCCGGGCCGGCAAGCGCTCGGCCGAGTTTCGTCCAGGTTTCATTTTTCGGGTTTTTGAAGTCGCCTTAGGGGCGGTGAGAGGGGATTATCATGTCCAAGGCGTCAAAGGGAATTTTCGCGGACAACAGCGACACCGGCGTCAACGGCAGCGGCGGCGGAGCGATCTATCTGCTCGGCGGCGTCGACCCCTCGGCCGGCTTCGCGAGCCCGACCGTCTCCACCGCCGGCGCCCAGGACGCGTCGGTGGTCGCCACGACCCTCGCCCCGCCGGCGGCCTCCGATGCGCCCGAAGTCGGAATCGCCGTGGCGACCACAGACGATAACGCTTCCGCCGGCCTTCTCCCGGCTGGACACGGTACGGCTCCCAACGACGGCAGCCTCGACGGTCTCGGTACGTGGGAAACCATCGACCCGCTGACGATCGCCGAGGACAATGACGAGCCCACCGCGCAGAAAGGCGGCGGCGCGAGCTTCGACCCGACGGCGGCCAACGTTGCGGGCGGAACGGTCGGGACGGTCCTGCCGCTCGGCACCAATCCCGACGGAAGCCACTTCTTCACCGGCAACCGCAACGTCGACGCGGTCCTGATCGGCTCCAAGTGGGGCAGCCTCAACCTCACCTACAGCTTCCCGACCTCGGGCTCGAACTACAACGGCCCATTCCTGGACAGCAACGGAGTCAACGCCTACCACCTCGTCCTCGGCCCGCAGCAGCAGGCGGCGGCGCGCGCGGCCTTCGCCCAGCTCTCGGCCGCGACCGGCCTGACCTTCACCGAGATCACCGAGACCGACACGGTCCACGCCAACATCCGCATCTCGCAGACCGCCGACCAGGATGCTCCGTCCGCTTATGGCGGCTTCCCGTCCGACACGCGCGGAGTCGCCGGCGACATCTGGTTCGGCCGCACCAACCAGCCTTATTACGACCTTGCCTTCAAGGGCACGTGGGGCTTCGCCACCACGATGCACGAGATCGGCCACACGATGGGGCTGAAGCACGGGCACCAGGATTATACGAGCAGCGATCTGTCGCTCTATTTCGGCACCTCGCCGCGCTTCGGCACCCAGTCGCTGACCCCGGATCGCGACGGCCAGTCCTGGTCGCTGATGACCTATACTCCGGCCCCGTTCACCAACAGCAACTTCGCCGGCGAGAAGATCAACCAGCCGCAGTCCTACATGCAGTACGACCTGGCCGCCCTTCAATATCTGTACGGCGCCAACTACAACACCAATAGCGGCGACAGCGTCTACACGTTCAGCCAGACGACGGGTGAGATGTTCATCAACGGCGTCGGCCAGGGCGCGCCTTCGGGCAACAAGATCTACTCGACCATCTGGGACGGCGGCGGCAACGACACGATCGACGTCAGCAACTACTCGAACGGCGTGACCGTCGACCTTCGTCCGGGCGAGTTTTCGACGTTCGATCCGGCCCAGCTCGCCAACAACCTGGCCTACCAGAACCTGGTCAACCTGGCGCCCGGCAACATCGCCATGTCGCTGCTCTACAACAACGACGCGCGCTCGCTGATCGAGAACGTCAAGGGCGGCTCGGGCAACGACATCTTCGTCGGCAACACCGCCAACAACGTGCTCGACGGCGGGGCGGGCAGCGACACGGTGATCTTCACCAACACCACCGGTGTGAACGTCACCTTGAACGACACCAATGCGGACGTCGTCGTCACCCATGACGGCGAGACCGACACGCTTCGCAGCATCGAGAACATCCAGGGCACGATCGGCAACGACACCCTGATCGGCAACAGCCAGAACAATACCCTCTCCGGCGGTGCCGGCGGCACCGACACCCTCTCCGGCGGCGCCGGCGACGACCGGCTGATCGGCGGCGGCTTCACCACGATCAACAACGCGGTCATCGCCAAGACCGCGGCGCAGTCGAACCTCTCGACCGCCACCGCGATCGACCCCCAGGCGCGCAACGCCTACACCCTGCTCTCCGACCCGCTGGTGACGAACTCGACGACCACGCCGCATGCGACGGTCAACGCGACGGCGACCGGCGGCGGGCTGGAATATTACAAGATCACCGCGACCGCAGGCTCGACCGCGATCTTCGACATCGACGGAAGCAGCATCGACACCTGGATCGAGCTGGTGAATTCGGACGGCTCGACCATCCTCGCCCAGAACGACGACAGCACGACCGACGCGGGCAGCTCGGCCGGCAACAGCTATCTGACTTACACCTTCGCCGCCTCCGGCACCTACTACATCCGGGTCGGACGCTGGACTTCGGCGACGGACACCCAGGCCCAGAGCCTGGCCGCCGGGACGACCTACACGCTCAACATCTCGCTTAGCTCGGCGACGGTGAACACCGCCCCGATCACGGCGATCAACAGCAGCAGCGCCACGCTCGACGGCGGCGACGGCAACGACCTGCTCATGGGCACGCTCGGCAACGACACGATCAGCGGCGGCTCGGGCAACGACACCGCGTCCTTCGCGACGGCGTTCAGCAGCACGGCGGCGGGCGTGACCGTCGACCTCAACCTGCAGGGCGCGGCCCAGAACACCGGAGCGGCCGGGAGCGACGTCCTGACCGGGATCGAGAACCTGGTCGGCTCGCAATATAACGACACCCTCACCGGCGACTCGGGCGACAATTCGATCGAAGGCGGGCTCGGCAACGACACGCTCGTCGGCGGACTCGGCAACGACACCGCCTCCTACGCCGGAGCCTCGGCCGCGGTGGCGGTCAGCCTCGCGCTCCAGGGTTCGGCGCAGAACACGGTCAATGCCGGAACCGACACGCTCAGCGGGTTCGAGAATCTCGCGGGCTCCGCCTTCAACGACAGCCTGACCGGCGATTCCGCCGCCAACACCCTGTCGGGCGGAGCGGGCGACGACACGCTCAATCCGGGCGCCAACGCGGCCGGCGCGGTCGACCTGCTCGACGGCGGCGCCGGATCGGACACGGCGTCCTTCGCGGGCTACACCGCCGCGGTCACCGCCACCCTGAACGGCGCGGCGGACGCTACCGCCACGGTCGGCGGGGTCGCGGTCGCCACCCTGCACAGCATCGAGAACCTCGCCGGCGGCTCGGGCGCGGACATCCTTACCGGGGATTCCGGGGCCAACGTGATCACCGGCGGGCTCGGCAACGACATTCTCGACGGCGGCGCCGGAGTGGACACGGTAGCCTTTACCGGTTCGACGGCGGTGACGGTCAACCTCGCCATCACGACGGCGCAGAATACGGGCTGGGGCAGCGACATCATCGTGAACTTCGAGAATGTCCGCACCGGTTCCGGCGCCGATACGGTCATCGGCGACGGCAACGACAACACCTTCTTCGACGGCGGCGGCAACGACAGCTATAACGGCGCGGCCGGATCGGACACGGTGGACTATTCCTCCGCGACCTCGTCGGTGACGGTGAACCTCAACACCCTGACCGCCCAGAACACCGGGACCTACGGCGGCACCGACACGCTGGCCGGCATCGAAAACCTGATCGGCTCGGCCACGCTTGCCAACAGCCTGACGGGCGGCAACAGCACCGCGAACCGACTGGTCGGCGGCGGCGCCGCGGACTTCCTCGTCGGCAACGGACAGAACGACGTCCTGATCGGCGGCGCCGGCAACGACGTGATGTTCGGCGACTACGTCAACTCGCTGAGCAGCGCGGCGGGAACCGCCGACGGCGACGACGTGCTGGAGGGCGGAGCGGGCAGCGACAGCCTGGTCGGCGGCTCGGGCAACGACATCCTGCGCGGCGGCGACGGCGACGACATCCTCGTCGGCGGAATCGGCAACGGCACGGTGGCGGGGCTCAGCACCGTCTACACCAACGACGGCGGCGACGACACGTTCGACGGCGGCGACGGCACCGACACCGCTTACGCTTACTATACCGACCACACCGGCGGGATCGGCTTCGACCTCGCCAACCTGGCCGGCAACAGCACGATCACGGTCGACGGCGTGGCGAAGGGCTCCTTCACCAGCGTCGAGCGGGTCATCTTCCGCGGCGGCCTCGGCAACGACGTCGTCAAGGGCGGCGGAACGCTCGACACGCTGGTCGGCAATGCCGGCGACGACACGCTCGACGGCTGGTACGGCAACGACACGCTTTCGGGCGGCCTCGGCAACGACAAGCTGATCGGCGGCGAGGGCCTCGATACCGCGACCTACGTCAACTCGACGGCGGGCGTGACCGTCGACCTTCGGATCCAGGGCGTCGCCCAGGACACCGGCGGCGAAGGCCTGGATACGCTTAGCAGCATCGAGTTCCTGACCGGGTCGAACTATGGCGACACGCTGAAGGGCGACGACGGCTTCAACCTGATCATCGACAATGCCGTTTCCGGCCCGGCGGGTCAGACGGACTCGCTGTTCGGCTATGGCGGCAACGACAGTCTGCTGGTGACCCGCGCGGCCACCGCGGTCGCGACCGTCGTCAACATGGACGGCGGCGACGGCGACGACTTCATCGAGCTTCGCGGCGGGACCCTCTCGACGGCGCTTGCGGCGAACACCGCCGGCCTTTCGAGCGCGACCTACCTGGCGCTCGGTGCGACCTCCAACGATCGCAACGCCGACACCGTCGCCGTCGACGGCGGAGCCGGCAACGACCGCATCGTCCTGACCGGAGTGGCCAGCGCGACGGTCAATGCCGGTTCGGGCGACGACATCGTCAGCATCAGCATGCGCGGTGCCTCCAGCGTCAACAACTACCTGATCTCGCTGGGCTCCGGGGCCGACATCATCCAGCTTGGCGTGGGCGCTACCGCCGCGACGTCGACCGATGTCGCCGCCACGGCACGCACCAACCGGGTCACCGACTTCCAGGTCGGCAATTCGGGCGACAAGTTCGAGCTGACCAGCTTCCTCAACCTCGGGCTGACCGGCTACACCGCCAACAGCAACGCCTTCGCCAGCGGACACCTCCGACTGGTCCAGTCGGGCACCGATCTGCTCCTGCAGGTCGATCGCGACGGCGCCGGGACGGCCAACGGCTTCGTCACGGTCTTCGCGATCAGCAACGGCTACACCGGCGGGTTCACGGCGTTCAACTTCGACGGCTTCATCGGCAACCTGACCTTGACGGGCTTCGCGGCCGACGAGACCATCACCGGAGCGACCGGCAACGACGTGCTTGGCGGCGGCGACGGAAACGACGTGCTGGTCGGCCTGGCCGGCAACGACACGCTCGACGGCGGCAACGGCGACGACGTGCTTCGCGGCGGAGCGGGCGACGACACCCTCATCGGGGGTGCCGGCACCGACACGGCCAGCTACAGCGATGCGGTCTCCGGAGTGACGGTGAACCTGGGGCTCTCCGGCCCGCAGGCGACCGGCGCGGGCAACGACTCGCTCAGCGGGATCGAGAACCTGACCGGATCGGCCTTCGCCGACACCCTTACCGGCGATGCCGGCGCCAACCGGCTCGAAGGTGGAGCGGGCGACGACCGGCTCGACGGCGCAGCGGGCGCCGACACGATGGCCGGCGGCCTCGGCGACGACGGCTACGTCGTCGACGATGCCGGCGACCTGGTGGTCGAGGCGGCCGGCGAAGGCACCGACACCGTCACCAGCGCGATCAGCTACACCCTGACCGCCAACGTCGAGAACCTCGTCCTTACCGGCACCGCCGCGAACGGCACCGGCAACGAGCTCGCCAACGTCATCACCGGCAACGCGTCCGACAACGCCCTTTCGGGCGGCGACGGCAACGACACGCTGGCCGGCAACGGCGGCAACGACGTGCTCGACGGCGGCGCCGGCGCCGACCAGATGGCCGGCGGCACCGGCGACGACAGCTACGTCGTCGACGATGCCGGCGACCTGGTCACCGAAGGCTCCGGCGAGGGCATCGACCGGGTCACCGCCTGGGTGAGCTACGCGCTCGCCGCCAATGTCGAGAACCTGCTCCTCGCGGGCGCCGCCGTCAGCGGCACCGGCAACGAGCTCGACAACGCGATCACCGGCAACGGTCTCGACAACGTGCTTTCGGGCGCCGCCGGCAACGACATGCTGTTCGGCAACGCCGGCAACGACAGCCTCGACGGCGGCCTCGGCGCCGACCAGATGGTGGGCGGAACCGGCAACGACAGCTACTTCGTCGACAGCGTCGCCGATACGGTCGTCGAGCAGTCTGGAGAGGGCATCGACACGGTGACCAGCGCGATCAACTACACGCTGGGCGCCAACGTCGAGAACCTGTTCCTGGCCGGCGGCGCGACCGACGGCACCGGCAACGGCCTCGACAACGTCATCACCGGCAACGAGCTGGCCAACACCCTCTCCGGCGGAGCGGGCAACGACACGCTCTACGGCCTCGGCGGCAACGACGTCCTCGACGGCGGAACCGGCGCGGACAAGATGTACGGCGGCACCGGCAACGACACCTATTATGTGGACAATGCCGGCGACCTCGTCGTCGAGCTTCCGGGCGAGGGCACCGATACGGTGAAGGCGTCGGTCAGCTACACGCTCACCGATAATGTCGAGAACCTGATCCTCACCGGCTCGGCGCTGGACGGGACCGGCAACGCTCTCGACAATCTGCTGACCGGCAACGGCCTCTCCAACCACCTCTCGGGCGGAGCGGGCAACGACCGCCTCGTCGGCGGCGGCGGGCTCGACTATCTCACCGGCGGCACCGGCAACGACGTGTTCGTGGCCGAGATCGGCGACGGCAAGATCGCGAGCAAGGACGGTCCGATCTCGGTCGACATGGTGCTCGATTTCAAGCCGGGCGAGGACAAGATCGACCTCCACGGCATCGATGCCAACAGCCTCCAGTCCGGCTTCCAGTCGTTCAACTGGGTCGGGGAAGCGGCGGGCAAGAGCGCCGGCGACCTGTCGATGAACCATTATGGCAGCATCGACGCCGCCGAAAAGGCGCTGGGCATGGAGCTCGACGGGGTTGCCGGCAAGAGCCCCTTCGACGGTCCGGTGACGGTGGTCTTCGGCAATGTCGACGGCGGCGCCCAGGATTTCGCGATCGTGCTGGTCGGAACCCCGACCCTGCACACGACTGACTTCCAGTTCTAAGCCGCGGCGGCTCCGGCCGTCGGTTACAAGGAAGGCGCTCCGGCTTCGGCCGGGGCGCTTTTCCTTTATGGGCCGGAAGGCGAAGCGAAAGTCACCGGCCGGGGCGGGCCGCTACCGCTTCACGCCGGCCGGTAGCTGACGAAGATGTTGGCGGTCAGCCGGCCGGTGCGCGGATCCTCGCTGAGCGGGGCGCCGGGCTCGATGATGCCGGAGTGGAGCGAACGGCTGCGATAGACCACGATCCGGTCGAACGCCGCGTCGACCGCGCCGACCCGCTGGTAATGCGCCGTGTCGCCGACGATGTAGCGCGCTTGCGCTTGCGCCTGCGCCACTTCCCGGTCGCGCGCCGCCCCGAAGGCGGCGGTCCGCTCCGGCGAGAGCGTTTCGAAGCCGGTCGCGCGATGGCGGTAGAAAGCGGTTCCGCCGAAGCGGTCGTCGCACAGGTAGTGAAGCACGGCGAACTGCAGCGGGTCGGTCGTATCGACATGCGGGATACGCTGCAGCGGGGCGAGCCGCTCGGGCGGCAGGGTGACCAGCGAGAAGCTCGCCTCCGTCTTCGCCAGCTCGACGGCGCCGAGCCCGAAGGCGCGCGCGATCAACGGGCCGAGGGTGCGGACCAGCGCCTCGACATAATCCGGCGGGGCGGGCGCGCGGAGGCCGGGATAGCCGCCCCTCGGGCCCCAGGCCGGATCGAAGCGCACCGCCCGCGCCGCATGATCGACGAGCGCCTCGGGCTCGTCCATCGCCCGGGCGATCGTCAGCACCGGCTGCCGCTCCGCGCCGATCCGGTCGAGCGACGCCTCCATCCGCGGGCGCAGGGAAAAACGGGCCGGCGGCGAGGTCACGGCGCCTTGCCCGGATCGCGCAACGAGACGGTGGTCAGCACCCGTTCGACCTTTCCGACATAGCCGCCGGCGGCCCTAACCGGCCGCCCCGGCGCCACCCTGTTCCGGACGAACCGGGCCTGCAACTTCTAAGTGGGTCGGCTCGCCTGGGGCGCTCCGTCCTGCCACCCGCCTCCCAGCGCAAGGAAGACGGTGACGAGGTCGGTCGACAATTGCGACTCCGCCTGGGCGAGCGCCGTCTCGGTCTGGGAGAGGGAGCGCTCCGCCTCCAGCACGATCTGGAAGCTTTCGCGGCCGGCGCGGTAGCGCAGGCGGGCGACCCGCGCCGCCTCCAGGCTGTCGGCGCGGGCGCGGCGTAAGGTGGCGACCCGGTCGAGCGCGCTCGAATAGCGGGCAAGGGCGCTCTCCGTCTCCTGGAGGGCGTTGAGCCAGGTGCCGTCGAAGCGGGCGAGCGCGGCCTGCGCTCCCGCCTCGGCCTGGGCGATCCGGCTGCGCGCGACGGCGGTGTTCGGGAAGCTCCAGCTGATCAGTGGGCCGAGGCCGAGGCGAAACCCGGAACCCGAGGCGAGGCCGCCGATCGAGCTTGCCGTCGAGCCGGCCGAGAGGCCGAGCCGGATGTCGGGATAGAGCTCGGCGGTGGCCACGCCGATCCGCGCCGTCGCCGCCGCAAGCTCGCGCTCGGCGCGGCGGATGTCTGGGCGGCGGGCGAGGAGCGAGGCGCCGTCGCCGACCGGGATGGGCTGCGACAAGGCCGGCGGCGTGCTGCACTGTGCCACCACGGGCGGGAAGTCGGCGGGAGGGCGCCCGGTGAGGACCGCCAGCCGGTAGAGCGACGCTCGGCGCTCCCCTTCGAGGGTCGGGAGCTGGGCTCGGGTCTGCTCCATCAGCGAGCCGGCCTGCCCGGTGTCGAGCGCCGTTCCGCGCCCTCCGGCGACGAGCCGGCGGGTGAGGTCGAACGTCTGCTCCTGGATCCGAACGCTCTCGCGCGCGACGTCCAGCTGGCGGCCGAAGCTGCAGGCGTCGGCATAGGCGCGGGCGGTTTCCGCCGCGACGCTGACCCGGGTAAGGTCGAAGGCGGCCTGAACCGCCCCGACGTCCGCCCGGCTCGCCTCGGTGGCGCGGCGAAGGCGGCCGAACAGGTCGAGCTGGTAGCCGACGTCGAGGCCGACGTCGAAATTGGCGTCGATCCCGCCCGGTCCCGGCTGGTCCGCAAGCCCCGCGCCTGCCGAGAGGCTCGTCGTCGGAAGCCGCCCGGCCCGGGTCTCGCGAAGCAAGGCCCGCGCCTGGGCGAGATTGGCGGCCGCGACCCGCAAATCGGTGTTGGCGGCGAGCGCCTGCTCGATCAGCCCGTCGAGCACGGGATCGCGGAACAGGCTCCACCAGCGGCCCGGCGGCTCGTCGCCGGTAAAGGCGGGGGAGGCGGTGCCGACGAAGCCGGTCTGGGCCGGGACATTCGGGGCTGGCGATCTATAGTTCGGGCCGACGGTCGTGCAGGCGGCGAGCGCGAGCAGGCTCGCGGCGGCGAGAATCGAACGGGTCATCACTCGGCTCCGTCGACGAGCGGATCCCGGGTCGGGCCGCCGTAGGAGGTGGGGTAGACGATCTCCTTCGCCCGCCGCTTCGGGAAGAACCGCCCGAGGCTTCGCGAGACGACGTAGAAGACCGGCGTGAAGATAAGGCCGAAGATCGTCACTCCGAGCATTCCGAAGGCGACCGCGGTGCCCAGCGACTGGCGCATCTCGGCGCCCGGGCCGACCGCGATCGCAAGCGGGATGACTCCGAAGATGAACGCGAAGCTGGTCATCAGGATCGGCCGGAGGCGCGAGCCGGCGGCGCTCACCGCCGCGTCGAAGCGGTTCATTCCATGCTCCTCCTCGGCCTGTTTGGCGAATTCGACGATCAGGATCGCGTTCTTCGCGGCCAAAGCGACGAGCACGACTAGGCCGACCTGGGTGAGGATGTTGTTGTCCATGCCGCGCAGGAGCACTCCGGCAAGCGCGGCAAGGATGCACATCGGCACGATCAGGATCACCGCGAGCGGCAAGGTGAGCGCCTCGTACTGGGCGGCCAGCACCAGGAAGACGAAAACCACGGCGAGCAGGAAGATCAGCGCCGAGCTGCTCCCCGCCTCCTGCTGCTGGTAGGCGAGGCCGGTCCATTCGAAGGTCATGCCCGGGGGCAAAGTCTTGGCCGCGAGCTGCTCCATGGCGCGAAGCCCGTCGCCCGAGGAGACTCCGGGCGCGCTCTGGCCCTGAAGCTCGACCGCCGGGAAGAGGTTGTAGCGCACCACCCGCGCCGGGCCGCTGTCGTTGCGGAGCGTCGCGACGGCGGAGAGCGGCACCATCTGCCCGGACGAGGAGCGGACCTGGAGCCGGCCGATGTCGGCGAGATCGTCGCGCGCGGTCGGCTCGGCCTGGGCGGTCACCCGGAAGGTCCGCCCGAGCAGGTTGAAATCGTTGACGTAGGCCGAGCCCATGTAAGTGCCGAGCGCCTCGTAGACTTGCGACGGCTGGACTCCGAGCAGCTGGGCACGGTCGCGATCGACGTCGGCGCGCACCCGCGGCGATCCGGTGTTGAACAGCGAGAAGACCTGGCTGACCTGCTTCGACTGGGCGGCGGCGCCCATCATCGCGAAGGTCGCGCCTTCGAGCGCCTTGTAGCCGCCGGCGCCGCTCTTGTCCTCGATCATCATCGTGAAGCCGTTGCCGGTGCCGAGGCCGGGAACGGCGGGCGGCGCGATGATGAATACCTGCGCATCTTCGATGGCGCCGCCGAGCGCCATGGTCAGGGCCTTCGAAAGTTCGTCGGCGGAGAGCTTCTTGCCGCGCTCGCTCCAATCGGCGAGGCGGACGAACATCGTTCCGGAGTTCGACGCCTGCGAGAAGCTCGCCCCGTCGAGGCCGGCGAAGGTCGCGCCGTCGATCACGCCCTTCTGCTTGCGGGCGATCTGGAAGACCCGATCGAGCACGGCGCTGGTCCGCTCGAGCGAGGCGCCCGGCGGAAGCTGGACGACTCCGATCAATATGCCCTGGTCCTGCTCCGGGATGAAGCCCGTCGGCGTGCTGGTCAGAGTCACGCCGGTGAGAGCGAGCAGGCCGGCATAGAAGGCCAGCATGATCGCCGACTTGCGCACCAACGTGCCGGTCGTCCGACCGTAGCGGTCCGAAAGCCAGTCGAAGCCGGCGTTGAACTTCGTCGCCGCGCGGCGAAGCGGGCGGGTGAAGCGGTTGCCGCCGTCATGATCGTCGCGATGGGGCTTCAAGAGCAGTGCGGCCATCGCCGGGGACAGGGTCAGCGAGATGACCAGGGAGATCAGGGCGGCCGCGGCGATCGTCACGGCGAACTGGCGGTAGAAGATCCCGGGAATTCCGCCGACGAAGGCGGTCGGGACGAACACGGCGGTGAGGACGAGGCCGATCGCGATCAGCGCGCCCGAGACCTCGCGCATCGTCCTGTGCGCCGCCTCGCGCGGCGTGAGGCCGGCGCGGATGTGCTTCTCCACCGCCTCGACGACGACGATCGCATCGTCGACGACGATCCCGACCGCAAGGACGAGCGCGAACAGCGACAGCGAGTTGATCGAGAATCCGAGCGCGAGCTGGACCGCGAAGGTGCCGACCAGTGCGACCGGAATGGCGAGGATCGGGATGACCGCGGCACGCCAGGTCTGAAGGAAGAGGAGCACGACCAGGACGACGAGCGCGATCGCCTCGATCAGCGTGTGCTGGACGGCATCGACCGAGGCGGCGACATATTCGGTGGGGTTGTACGGAATGGTGGCGACGATTCCCGGCGGGAAATCCTTCGACGCCGATTTGACCTCGTCCTGCACCAGCTGGGCCGCGTCGAGAGCGTTGGAGCCGGGCTGCTGGATGATCGCCAGCGCCACTCCGCGGCGACCGTTGAAGCTGCCGCGAATGCCATATTCCTGGCTTCCAAGCTCCACCCGGCCGATGTCCCGGACCCGGGTGATCGCGCCCGACGGATCGGTCTTGAGCACCACGTCGGCGAACTGCCTCGGATCGGTCAGCCGGCCCTGGACGTCGATCGGGAGCTGGAAGGCGGGATTGCCGCTGGCATAAGGCGGCTGGCCGAGCGCGCCTCCGGCGACCTGGACGTTCTGGGCGCGCAGCGCCGTGACGATCTCGCCCGCCGTGAGGTTGCGGGATGCCGCGCGATCCGGGTCGATCCAGATCCGCATCGAGTAATTGCCGCCGCCGAACACCAGGACTCCGCCGACGCCCTGGAGGCGGAGCAACCGGTCGCGAAGGGTGGTGTTGGCGTAATTGCCGACATAATCGATGTCGAGATTGGGATCGGTGGAGGTGAGCGCGACGATCAGAAGGAATCCGGAGGACGCCTTGGCGACCGTGATCCCGAGCTGGCGGACCTGCTCGGGAAGCCGCGGCTCGGCCAGCGCGATCCGGTTCTGGACGAGGACCTGAGCGGCGTCGAGGTCGGTGCCCGGCTTGAACGTGACGGTGATCGCCGCCGCGCCGCTGGTCGAGGAGGAGGACATGTAGAGCATGCCCTCGACGCCGTTGATCTCCTGCTCGAGCGGCGCCGCGACGGTCTCGGCCATCGTCTCGGACGAGGCGCCGGGATAGGCCGCGTTGATCGTGATCGTCGGCGGCGCGATCTCGGGATATTGCGACAGCGAGAGCTGCGGGTAGGAGAAGGCGCCGATCAGGGTGATGAAGATGGCGATGACGGCCGCGAAGATCGGCCGCTCGATGAAGAAGCGCGAGATGTTCATGGCCGGTCCTTGGCTTAGGCGGCCGGGGTCGCGATGGAGGCGGGGACGAGCGACGGCGCGGCCGGAGCGGGCTCAGGTCCGTCGCCGGCGCGGATGAAGCCGTTCACCGGCTTGACCTTCTGGCCGGGACGGGCGCGTTGGATGCCATTGATGATCACCCTTTCCTGCGGGGCGAGGCCGGAGCGGATGACCCGAAGGCTTCCGACCAGCGGACCGAGCTCGACCGGGCGGGCGAGCACCGTGCCCTGCCGGTCGACGACGTAGACGACCCGCCGCGCCGCGTCGGTGACGATGGCGGTGTCGGGGACGAGAAGGGCGCGGTAGCGCTGCGACGCGACGACCCGCGCCTGCCCGTACATTCCAGGCTTGATGAAGCCGTCCGGATTGGCGACGACGGCCCGGGCCCTGACCGTACCGGACCCCGTTCCGACCACGGAGTCGATGAAATCGATCTTGCCCGCGTGCGTGTAAGCCGTCTCGTCCTGAAGCCGGACCCGCACCGGGGTTCCGGCGCCGCCGACCCCGCTTAGCCGCTGGTTCTTGAGGAGCAGGGATTCCGCGCCTTCGAACGCGAAGTGGAGCGGATTGGTGGAGACGATGGTGGTGAGAACGGTCTGGTCGGCGGTCACCGAATTGCCCGGGTCGACTCGGCGCTCGGAGATCCGTCCGGAAATGGGCGCGAGGACCCGGGTGAAGCCGACCCCGAGCTGTTGAGCGCGGATCGCCGCCTGGGCCGCGGCGACATCGGCCTGGCCGGTCCGCACCGCGGCCTGTCGCTGCTCGACCTCCTCGGTGCTCGCCGCCTGCTGGGCTGCGAGCGCCCGGGAGCGGGCGGATTCGGTACGGGCATTGGCGAGCGTCGCCTGGGCTCGGGCGAGCTGCGCCTGCGCCTGTGCGAGCGCCGCTTGGGAGGGGCGCGGATCGATCGTGAAGAGCAGCTGGCCGGCGCGGACATATTGCCCGTCGGTGAAATGCACCGACTGAAGGTAGCCGGTCGCGCGGGGCTTCACCTCGACGTTCTGGATCGCTTCGAAGCGGCCGACATAATCGTCCCAGTCGACCACCTCCTGAACCAGCGGCGCGGCGACGGTCACCGGCATGACCGGGGGCGGGCCGGACTGTTCGTCGGCCTTGGCGCCGCAGGCCGCGAGGCTGGAAGCGAGCAGGAACGGGAGCAGGCCGCGCACGGCCGCGGCTAAGGTTGCAGGCATCTATCGGCTTTCGAGCAGGTGTCCCCCCGGGCGTGGAACCTCTCGGTTCGCCCGGCGGGGCTGGAACTAAGAGGCCGTTCATCCCATGTCAACGGGTGTGGACATATTTTGTCTACAGCCGTTGACAAACCTGATGCAGGTGAGTCGACAAAGCCCCCGACCGCCCTAAGAGAGGTTCGATGCTGCCGCCGCGCCCCCGCTGTTCCGTTTCGACCCGCGAGATGATGCTCGTCGCAGCGCGGCGCCGCTTCCTCGAGGAGAGCTACGAGAATGTCGGCCTTCGCGACGTCGCCCGCGATGTCGGAGTCGATGTCGCGCTCGTCGGGCGTTATTTCGGATCGAAGGAGAATCTGTTTCACGAGGTCCTTCGCGGAATGCGCTGCGACTGGCTGGATTCGGACATCGATCCGGCCGAGCTGCCCGCCTTCCTCGCCCGGATGGTGCTCCAGACCGACGAGACCGAGGACCGGGAGGATCTCGACCGGCTGCTCATCATCCTAAGGTCCGCGTCGTCGCCGCAGGCGTCGGAGCTGGTCCGAAGCACCTTTCGGGAGGATGTGATCGAGCCGATCGCCCGGCTTCTTCCGGGTCCCGACGCCGAACGCCGGGTGGCGCTGGCCTTCAGCATCCTTACCGGGACGACGGTGATGCGCACGTTCATGGGAGTCGCTCCGCTTCTCGACTGCGACCCCGAGGCGCTCGAGCGCAAGCTCGCCCGGCTACTGACCGACGCCCTCTCCCCGGAAGCCTCGTTAGGCGCCGTCGCCCACGACGGGAACGTGGGGTGAAAAGGCCACCGTACCGCTTCTGACGCCGATTTGGATGATCCAGTCCGACGGCCGGGCGGCGACGATCCAGGTGGTCCAATCGCGGCCGAGGACCAGACCGGCATGGTTCGACAGGTCGCCGGCGTTCAGTCGCAGCCCCGCTTCATACGGGCTCCAGACTACCGTCGCCCGCTCGTCCGGCGCGGAGCAGGACGTGAGCGCGCGGCCGATGTGCCGCGCGGCCTCGGCCGGGGTGGAGAAGGGCAGGACGGAGGCATTCCCCATCCAGTCGAAGTGAAGCTCCTCGTCCTCGCCGGGTCCGGCGGCGAGCGCCCCCAGCGAACGCGCGTTCGCCTCCGGCATCGACTTGGAGAGCCGGACGCCTCTCGCGCAAAGCTCCCGAGCGACCTCCCTGAACGTCGCCGACAGCCTTTGCCGGCGGAGACGAAGCCGCATCATCTCCTGCCGCGCCTCAAGCCGGCTGCGTCGCCCCTGGTCCATAAGAACAGCTATCCCACGACGTGGGCCGCCGACAAGCTTGGGGCCGGAGGCCTCAGCTTTTCACCGGCGCGACGTTGTCGGCCCAGTTGCGGTCGATATAGAGGTTGTAGGGGTCGATGCCCGCATGGCTCGGCCTTCGATCGGTGACGAAGCGGAAGACCTGCGCTCCGCTTCGAACCGGCTGCGGCGCCATCCGGATCACCTTCGTCTTCCCGAAATCGGCTTCCCCGGGCTCTGCCGAGAAGAGGCCGATGTCGATCAGGTCCCGGAGCGGCGCCTCCTTTTCGTTGCCTGCGCCGTCGGCGTGGAACTTGCGCGCCTCGACGGGGACGGCGACGTCCCACCGCCCGTCCGCCCGCTTCACCGCCTTGGGGGTGCCCACCTTGAGGTCGTAGAGGGTGATCCGCTCGAACAGATCGGTGATCAGCGTCTGGTCCTCCGGCTCCCTCGCCTCCCGTCGAAGGGCCGCGACGAGGTCGAGGGAACGGGGGAAGGGGCCGCGGGTGAACCGGTAGCGCTCGACGAACCCGCGAAGTGCGCGGTTCACCGCCTCCTCTCCCACTCTGTGCTGCAGCAGATACAAAGCGAGCGCGCCCTTTCCGTAGTTGATGTAGTCCTGGTCCAGTCCCGCGCTGACCAGCGGTTCCTCCTGGAGCACCTGAGTTCGCCGCCCCCCCAGATAACGGTCGAGCTGGTAGTGCAGGAAAGGACGGATTCGCTCCTCCCCCTGAAGGCGCTTCATCACCATCAGCGCCGAATATTGGGCCAGCGTCTCGACCAGCAGTGCGCCGCCCTGCATCCGAACGCCCATCACCTGGTGCCCCCACCATTGGTGGGCAAGCTCGTGCGCGGTGAGCATGCTGAGCATGTCGAAGGCTTGCGGGTCCCTGAAGTCCCACGCGAAGACCGCTTCCCCGACAGCGATGCTGTTCGGAAAGGCCTGGCCGCCGTCGCGGCGGTAGGCGGGGGTCTCGACGATCCGAACCTGATCGAACTGATAGGGGCCGAACGCCCGGCGGTAATAGCCGATGGAAGTCCGCATCGCGGCCATCATCCGTTCGATGTTCCAGCGGTGGGCGGGGTGGTAGTAGATGCTGTATTCGACCCCTCCCTCCCTCTCCCTGCGCAGGTCGTATCGGCCCGACTGGATCGAAAAGAAGTTCTTGATCGGGGCGGTCGAGACGAAGCGTGCGGTCCGGCGGCCGTTTTCGACACGCTCGGCCACCTTCCTGCCCGGAGCGATCGGCATCTGGCCGGCCGCGGTGGAGACGGTGATGTCGGCGGTCGTCCAGTCGAAATCGCCGGAAATCCGCTTCGTGGCGGCGAGGTCTCCCAGCCGGGGGAAGGGCGGCTTGTCGGGGAGACCGTAAAGTCGGCGCTCGGTGGGGTCCTCGATCAGGCCGACGTCGCTCATGCCGATCCGAGGCGTAAGCTCCAGCGTGTTCAGATCGGTTCCGTTCGGGGCGAGGCCGGTCTCGGCCCCGGCGGCGCGGAAGCCGGCCTGCTCCCGCCGGGTCCGAAAGGCGATGGTGCGAGTCTCCCCCGGCAGCATCGGCGCGTCCAGCCGGTAGATGCGATAGTCGAAGGCCCGGTCGTCGCGCTCGAGGCGGGCTCCGGGAAAGTCGACGCTTACGAACTTCAACCCGGCGTTCATCAGCCGGACGTGCACTCGGCCGATCGGCGACTCCGTCTCGTTGACGAGCCGATAGCGGCCGAGCACCTCCGCGCGCGCATCGTCGGGGTAAAGCGCGACGTTCAGGGCGACGTGCCGCACCGCCGGCTGCGGCAATCGCGCGTAGCGGAAGTAGCGCTTCTCATATTCGGCGAGGTGTTGCCGGCTCGCCTGCGAGGTGTTGAAGCGGTTCAGGATCAAGGTGTTGTAGACGATCCAGGCGCCGCTAAGGGCGAGCAGCGCGGTCCCCGCCGCGGTGGCCGCTCCGGCCGGCCCCGCGAGCCGCGCCGGGATCCGTCGAAGCCGCGGCCGAAGGCGCTGATCGGCGCCGCGCGGCCAGAGGAGGTGGGCCGCGATCAGGAGCAGGGCCGCCGTCGCCCCCCAGAACAGCCGGAACCACCACGCCGCGCCTCCGGCATTGCCCGTTCCGGCCATGTCCGAGAGGGGGACGGACGGCACATCGCCGTAGATGAAGAGCGGGTATTCGAGTCCGGCCGAGGGGCCGAAGACGAGTAGCACCATGTAGGACACCATGATTCCCCAGCCGGCATATTTGCTGGGGCTGAGCGCCTGGACGAAGACCGCGAGCGCCGCGACCAGGACGGCGTCGACCGCCCCGGGAAGGAAATACCAGAGGAGAAACTCACGCGGAGCGACGGCGACGCCGCCATCGAGCAGCTGGACGAGCAGGCCGACGGCCACTCCCACGAGCAGGGTCGTGAGCAGGACCAGCGCCAGTCCCGCCATCTTCGGGAGCATCAGCGCCCATTCGGGCAGCGGCGTGGCGTCGATGATCTCGTGAATTTTCCGCTCGCGCTCCCGCCACACCAGCTCGCCGCCGTAATAGGCTGCGACGATGACCAGGACGGTCCGGAATATACCGTCTATTCCCGGCACCAGCAGCCAGGTGAGTGGGTAGGAGGAAGTGCCGAACGCGCCCGATCCGGCGAGCAGGCTCGGGACGGTGACCGCGAACGCCATGAGCAGGAGGATCAGGAACACCGGGCTCTTGAAGATGAACCGCGCCTCGTGTCCGGCGCGGGCGGCGAACTGGGCGAGCGCGGTCCGGCCGTCGAAGCGGGAGCGGGCGAGGGGGACGAAAGGGGTCGCCCCGGTCGGGGCCGAAGCCTGCGCCTCCAGGGCGGCCTGCCGCCGGAGCCTGCGCTGCTTGCGCCGCGACGGGCCCCGGTCGGTAAAAGCGAACAGCCGGTAAGTCAGCGCGAGAAGGGCGATGGACGCACCGATCCAGATCAGCCTGCTCGCGACCATCAGCTCCGTCACCGGAACCGCACCGGCGTTGAGCTGGGCCGCTGTGAAATAGCGCGAGCTCGCCATGTAGGCGGTCAGTCCCAGCGGATCGGCAAGCACCCGCAGGCTGCCGATATCGGGATGATTTTCCATCAGGCGCTGGGAGAAGAGGTAGACGAAGAGGAATCCGACCACGCCGATGAAGGTCCCGGCGGTGGAGCGGGTCGCCGTCGCCAGCGCGAAGAGAATGGACGAAACGATCAGCGCGTTCGGAAGCGCGATGAAGCCATAGCCATAGGCGAAACCGGAAAGACGGTTGGGGCCGAGCATCGCCTGGTCGGCGAACGGCATGAGCGTTCCGGTCCACGCGCCGAGGGTGACCGACGTCATAAGGAGCGCGCCGACGGCGACGGCGCCGAGGAAGCGGCCGAACAGATAGTCGGACTTGGCGATCCGGGTTGAGCGAACGATCGGCCCGAACCCGGTCTGGTCGTCGCGGATGATGACGTTGGAAACGAAGGCGGCCGCAACGAAGAGGAAAAGCAGAGACGCGATGACGTGCGACATGATGATCGCGTGCGGGCTGTTGAACAGCACGTTCCCGCCGCCGCTGGTGGCCAGCTTGAACACCGCCATGTCGACGAAGGCCAGGGTGAAGAGCGCCGCCGCGACGGTGACGAACAGCGGGCTCCTGATCTGGTAGCGTAATTCGAACGCGGCGATCTTTGCGAGCATCTCGTTGCTCCTCAAGCCGCTCGGCGCGACTGGGCGAGGGTGGAGAAATAGACGGCCTCCAGGTCCCCCTCGTGGGCGGTGAAGCCGTCGCCCGGATCGCAGTCGGAGAGAATATGGACGATCGTCCGCCCGGCGAAGAGGCGGGTCGAGATGATCTCGTGCCGCTCCCTGCAGCGCTCGAGCTCGCCGCGTTCGATCGTCTTCGCCCAGATCCGGCCTCGGGTGCGCCGGATCAGCTCCGCCGGCGCGCCTTCGAGCTGGATCCGCCCGGCCGCCAGAACCGCCATTCGCGGGCAGAGGTCGGCGACGTCCTCGACGATGTGGGTGGAAAGGATCACCACCACGTTCTCGCCAATCTCGGCGAGGAGGTTGAGGAAGCGGTTGCGCTCCTCCGGATCGAGGCCGGCGGTCGGCTCGTCGACGATGATCAGCTCCGGGTTGCCGATCAAGGCCTGGGCGATCCCGAAGCGCTGCCGCATCCCGCCCGAAAAGCCGGCCAGCGCCTTCTTGCGCACCGGCCAGAGATTGACCTGGTGGAGCAGCGTCTCGACCGTCGCCCGGCGGTCGGACGCCGAGGCGATTCCCTTTAGAACCGCGAGGTGGGAGAGCATGTCGAGGGCGGAGACCCGGGGATAGACTCCGAAATCCTGGGGCAGATAGCCGAGCGTCCGCCTAAGCTTCTCGGGCTGCGCGACGACGTCGATGTCGCCGAAACGGATCGTCCCTTCGGACGGAGCCTGGAGGGTGGCGATCGTCCGCATCAAGGTCGATTTGCCGGCGCCGTTGGGGCCTAGCAGCCCGTACATTCCGCGCGGCACCGAAAGAGTCACATGATCGAGGGCGCGGGTGCCGTTGGCGTAGACGTGGCTGACGTCGTTCAGATCGAGCATTCGAATCCCCCGGGGCGATGACGAAGCCAATCTGTCTTACTGTATTATATGTGTAAAGCACCTTGTTCGCGACAGGAACTCGCGGTGGGACAGGCGCTTACGCTTCCCCCATGCCTCCGAACTCCCGCTCCGCGGAGCCGGAAGGGAAGGGGGACGCCTCGTCGCCGCCTTCGCCGTTGAGGCTCTCGTAGAGCGCCTGGAGATAGGAAAGATCGGCGGCGGACAGGCCTTCGATCACGCGAGTGTCGACGTCGGGGAGGGCGCCGAGGCGGGTTACGACCCGGGCGAGGACGAGGATCGGCAGGTAGGCCGGATCCTGCTGAACCCGCGGGTCCCTTAGCGGCAATATCTCGTCGGCCGCGGTGGCGAGTCGCATCACGCCCCAGCGATGGAGCACCCCGGCGTCGTCGAGATAGCCCTTGGGCAAGGTGAATTCGGCTGCGGTCTGAAAGGCCATGGTCCGAAATCCCCCAATCGTCGCCCGCCGTCAACTTCGACCGCGATCGGCCCGCCGGCTGCGGAAACAGGTCCTGCCGGCGCAGCGGGCCGATGGGCGGTCCTCAGGCCGCGACGCCGCCATCGATGTTGAGCGTGGCGCCGGTGATGTAGCTCGCATCCGGTCCGGCGAGGAACGCGACCGCACCCGCAATCTCCTCGACCTTGCCGTAGCGGCCGAGCGGGATGTGGCCGAGCATCTGCTTCGCCAGGTCTCCGTCGGCGGGGTTCATGTCGGTGTCGATCGGCCCGGGCTGAACGGTGTTGACCAGGATATTGCGTGCGGCGAGATCCTTCGCCCAGCCGCGCGCAAGCGCCGCCACCGCCGCCTTGGTCGCGCTGTAGACGGCGGTCGAGGGAAAGGAAATGTCGCCCGAAACGCTGCCGATGAGAATGATCCGTCCGCCATCTTCCAGGTGCGGCAGCGCCGCTCGGGTGCCGACGTGCAGGCCTTTCACATTGACGTCGAACTGCCGGTCGTAGGTCTCGTCGCTATCGTCGGCGACGGCGGAAAACTCGGCCACTCCGGCATTGTGGACCAGGATGTCGAGTCCGCCGAGCGCGGCCGCGGCCTGCTCGATGCCCGAGCGTTGCGACGCAGCATCGGCCGCGTCCGCCTGGAAGGCGAAGGCGGTGCCGCCCGTCTTCTCGATCGCCGCCACGGTGGCGTCCGCCGCGGCCTTGTTGCCGGCATAGGTGATCGCGACGGCCGCCCCATCGGCGGCCAGCCGCTTGGCGATCGCCGACCCGATGCCGCGCGAACCGCCGGTGACGAGCGCCTTCTTGCCCTGAAGTGACATGTGAGTTCTCCGAAATTTAGCCCGCGATCACGACTTCGTGCGCTGTCGGCTGGGCGGGAGATGGGGTGCCGCTTCGACAGTTCAACGATGCCGAACTATTAAATTTGTTCAAAGGTCTTATATATTGGTCATGCCCCGCTTCACCCACCCCAGGCTGGAAGACGTTCCGCTCGATCTGGCGCTTCACGCGCTGGCCGATCCCAACCGGCTGGGCATGGTGGCGCGCCTGGCCGCCACCGAGCGGCTGAGCTGCACCGATTCGGCGCCCTGCGAGTCGATCCCCAAGAGCACGCTTTCGAACCACCTCAAGCTGCTTCGCGCCGCGGGGCTGATCGAGACGACGCAGGCCGGGCGCGAGATGATCAACACGCTTCGACGCGCCGACTTCGATCGCCGCTTTCCGGGTCTGCTCGACGCGGTGCTCGCCAACCGGTCTGCCTGACCCGGAGCAAGGCTCTGCTTGCCGTGGGGCTACCGCGCTGGCACTGGCGGGGGCGACAGACTTAGGAAGGCTCCCCGTGTCCGATTTCGCATTGCGCGTTCGTCAGCAGGACGATTTCTCCGCCTGGTACCAGGCCGCCGTCCGGGGCGCCGACCTCGCGGAGGATTCCGGCGTTCGCGGCTGCATGATCATCAAGCCGTGGGGAATGGGCATCTGGGACCGGATTCGGCACACGCTGGGCGCCCGAATCCGCGAGACCGGGCACGAGGATTATTATTTCCCCCTGCTCATTCCGTTGAGCCACTTCCAGTCCGAGGCGGAACATGTCGAGGGTTTCGCCAAGGAGATGGCGGTCGTCACCCATCACCGGGTGAAGCCGATCGACGGCCGGCTCCAGCCCGATCCCGCCTCGCAGCTCGAGGAGCCTTTGATCATCCGGCCGACGTCCGAGACGATCATCGGCTCGGCGATGAGCAAGTGGATCAAGAGCTATCGCGACCTCCCGCTTCTCCTCAACCAATGGGCCAACGTGATGCGTTGGGAAATGCGCACGCGCATGTTCCTGCGCACCAGCGAGTTCCTCTGGCAGGAGGGCCACACCGCCCATGCCAATGGCGAGGAGGCCATGGCCGAGACCGAGCAGATGCTCGACGTCTATCGCGAGATCGCGACGGACGTCCTCGCCCTCCACGTCCTGACCGGCGCCAAGCCCGCGCACGAGCGCTTCCCGGGCGCCGTCGAGACTCTGGCGATCGAAGCGATGATGCGCGACGGAAAGGCGCTTCAGGCCGGCACGTCGCATTATCTCGGCACCAATTTCTCCACCGCCCAGAACATCAAGTTCCAGGACGAGACCGGAGCCTGGCAGCTCGCCCATACGACCAGCTGGGGCGCGTCCACGCGGCTGATCGGGGCGCTGATCATGGCGCATGGCGACGACGACGGGCTCAAGCTTCCGCCCGCCGCGGCGCCTCACCAGATCGTCATCGTCCCGCTGGTGCGCTCCGACGAGGAGAAGGCGGTGGTGTACGACTATGTCGACGGCCTTGCCCGCGAGCTTCGCTCGAAAAGCTGGAAGGGCGAGCCGCTTCGGGTCTTCGTCGATCGCGGCAACGACAAACCGGTCAACAAGCGCTGGAACTGGATCAGAAAGGGCGTGCCGCTGATCCTCGAGGTCGGCCCCCGCGACATTGCGGCTGGCCAAGTCACATTCTATCGCCGCGACCGGCTCCGGGACGAGGAGGGGCGGTTGGCCCGAGACACGCTCTCGCGCGATGAAGCGGCGCAGCGGTGCGTCGACGAATGCGATGCCGTCCAGTCGGGACTGCTCGAGTCTGCGCGCGCGTTCACCCAAGGCAATATCGTCCGCTTCGACGGCAGCCTCGACGAGCTCGACGCCTTCGTCGCCGACCGGCCGACGCAGTGGCTCCAGGTCGGCTGGAGCGCGCCCGAGGGGTCGGCGCTTCAGGCCTTCCTCGACCGCCTCGCGACGAGCCGACTGACCGTCCGGATCCTCGTCCCCGAGACTTCGGAAGGTGCGCGGTGCATCGCCACCGGAGCGCCGGCGACGGCGTCCGTGCTGATCGCCAAGGCCTATTAGGTGACCGCCGCCGGGGCCGCGGGCGCGATCCGGGCCGGGATCGGCGGCTGGGACTATGATCCGTGGCGGGAGAGCTTCTACCCCCCGGGCCTGGCCAAGGCGAAGCAGCTCGAACATGCCTCGCGCCGAGTCACCGCGATCGAGATCAACGCCACCTATTACAAGCTTCAGAAGCCGGAGCTGTTCGCCAAGTGGCGCGATTCCACGCCGGAGGGGTTCCGTTTCGCGCTCAAGGGCTCGCGCTTCTGCTCGAACCGCAAGCTGCTCGCCGGGGCGGGGGAGGCGCTGGAGCGGTTCTTCGGCCAGGGCCTCGCCGAATTGGGCGAGAAGCTCGGACCCGTCCTGTGGCAGTTCATGACCACGAAGAAGTTCGAGGCCGACGATTTCCGCGCCTTTCTCGCGCTTCTTCCGCGCCAGGCGTCGGGTGTTCCGGTCACCCACGTCGTCGAGCCGCGCCATGAAAGTTTCCGCGATCCGGCCTTCGTCGCCATGGCGCGCGAAGCCGGAGTGGGCATCGTCTTTGCCGATTCCGACGATCATCCCTGCTTCGCCGACCTGTCGGGCCCGGTTGCCTACGCGCGGCTCCAGCGCTGCCGCGCCGAGGAGCCCTCGGGCTATCCTGCGCCCGAGCTCGATCGCTGGGCGGCGATCGCCCGAGCCTGGTCGCGGGGCGAGACTCCGGAGGGGCTTCCCGTTGTCGCCGAACCGACCGCTCGCGTCCCGCGCGACGTCTACATGTTCATGATCGCCGGCGCGAAGGAGCGGGCGCCGGCGGCGGCGATGGCGCTCCTGGAGCGGCTGTGAACCCGCTCTACGCCAACCTGCCCGTATCGGTCTTCACCCGCATGTCGGCGCTCGCGGCGGAGCATGGAGCGATCAACCTCGGCCAGGGCTTTCCCGATTTCGGCTGGCCGGAAGCGGTGGTCGCAAAGGCCGCGGAGGCGCTGTCGGGGTCGAACCAATATGCGCCGATGCCTGGTCTGCCGGAGCTGCGCCGGGCCGTGGCGGATCACTACCGGGTCCATCAGCGGCTGGAGGTCGCGCCGGACTCGGTGACGGTCACCTCCGGAGCGACCGAGGCGATCGCGGCCGCGATCCTCGCTTTAGTCTCGCCGGGCGACGAGGTGCTGCTCTTCCAGCCGCTCTACGACGCCTATCTGCCGCTGGTGCTTCGGGCCGGAGGCGTGCCGCGCTTCGTCCGCCTCGCGCCGCCCGACTGGCGGATCACCCAGGAGGCGCTGGCCGAGGCGTTTACGCCGCGGACCCGGTTGGTCATCTTCAACAATCCGCACAATCCGTCGGCGCGGGTGTTCACGCACGAAGAGCTTGGATGGCTCGCCGCCGCCTGCGTCGCGAGCGACGCGGTGGCGCTGTCCGACGAGGTCTGGGAGCATGTCGTGTTCGACGGCCACGCCCACCTTCCGCTCTCCACGTTTCCGGGCATGGCGGAGCGGACGGTGAAGGTCGGCTCGGCAGGCAAGATCTTCTCGCTGACCGGATGGAAGGTCGGATGGGTCGTCGCTCCGCTGGCGCTCGGCGGGCCGATCCGGATGGCCCACCAATATCTCGCCTTCGCGACTCCGCCCAACCTTCAGGCGGCGGTCGCCTGGGGGCTGGGAACGGGCGACGACTATTACCGCGAGATGCGCGAACGGTTCGCCGAGTCGAGGGATTTCCTCGCCGGAGGGCTGGAGCAGGCGGGCTTCAAGGCGCTCGCCGCCGAGGGGACCTACTTTCTGTGCGTCGACCTCGCCGCTTCCGGTATTGCGGTGGACGACGAAGCGTTTTGCGTCGCCGCGGCGCGCGAGTCGGGCGTGGCCGCAATCCCGCTGTCGAGCTTCTACGCCGAGGATCCGGCGGACAACGTCATCCGCCTCTGCTTCGCCAAGCGACGCGAGACCCTGGAGGCGGGCATCGAGCGGCTGGCGGCGGCCCGCAAGCGCTTCGCGGGTTAGACCCTGATCAGCTCGCACCGCGGCGTGCCACTTCCCGTCATGCTGAACTTGTTTCAGCATCCAGGTCGGAGGCGGCAGAGCGGGTGGAGGACTGGACCCTGAAACAAGTTCAGGGTGACGCCGTGGCTCGACGGCGGCTGGCGGTTCGACTTGAAGCGATCCCGCTCCAGGCTCTGGACTCCGCATCGGCCCCACCTCCGATCCGGTGCTTTCGCCGCTTGAGCGGACCCCGGCATGATGTAGTCTCGCCCCGGGGCAAGGGGGGACATGACATGGCGAAGGCGAAGCAGGCGGCGGCGGCCGACACGAAGATCGTGCGCGCCGCAATCCACCCCGGGATCGGGGTCGCGCGGATCGGCAACAGCTCCGAGGAATATTATATCGGACCGGAGACCGTCACTCCGCACGACCGCGAGGCCGGCTTCTACCGCGACAAGAAGGGCGCCCTGAAGCGCGAGGCGGCCCGCTTCCGGGTCTATGGCTACAACGCCGCCGGCCAGGTGGTGCGCGAAATCCTGCCCGGCTCGGGCGATGAGGTGGAATGGACCGTCCACGTCGCCAACCGGAAGGGCGAATGGTACCGGTTCATCGCCGCGCTCGACATTCCCGATGCCGCGGGCCTCCAGACGATCCTTCGCAACAAGAAGGTCGCTGCGGCGGACCGGCACACTCTGGCGATCGATCCCGGGCCCCGCTCCATCTCCGGCTGCTCGAAGCGCGGCGATAAGAAATGGCGGTTCGACACCGGCAAGTTTATGGGCAAGTCGGTCGACCTCGGCGAGATCCTCACCGACCAGGAAGGGCGCCTGATCTTCCTCGGCGGGACGGGCGAATCGGGCTCGCCCGACGGAAGCCCGATCTACGATCCCACCGACATGGACAGCTACAACAATGCCGACGGCTGGTACGACGACACGTCGGACGGTCCGGTTTCGGCGCGGGTTCGCGTCGACGGGGTCGATCTCGAGGCCGAGCCCGCCTGGGTGATCGTCGCTCCGCCCAATTATGCGCCGGACCTGATCGCCTGGCGATCGATGTACGATCTCCAGCGCGGCCTGTTCACCTCCGCCGGCCAGCTGGCGATGCCGGATCCGGTGCTGTTCAGCCGCGACATCTTGCCGGTGCTGAAGCGGATGAGCGAGCTGCAATGGGTGAACAAGGGCTTTGCCGGGCTGTTCGGCGCCGGCGGCCCGCTGGACTTCACGGATCCGGCACTGATCGACCGGCTCGCCTTCGTTCCGACCGACCCGGACCACGACCCGTGGCTGGAGCTTCGCCGCAATATCTACAACAGCTTCCGCCTCGAGAGCCTCAACGCGTTCGCGCCGGGGCTATGGCCGTGGGAATATGGCGATGCGTTCGGGAGCTTCGCGGAGGATTCGCCGCGCAATAACCTCGCTCTCCCAGACTTTCAGGCGGCGCTGATGCGGCAATGGGTGCGAGGGCAGTTCGTCGACGACCGCGGCGCCGTGAGGGCAATCCCGGCCGACATCGACCTGCTTCCGCTCGCCGAGCGGCCCGAGATGCTCGACCGGGCGGCGATGAGCTATTGCATCGCCGACGCCTTCCATCCCGGCTGCGAGATGACTTGGCCCATGCGCCACGCGACGCTCTATTGCGCGCCGTTCCGGATCCGCGCCCGCCCCGCCGGGCAGAAGGAGCGCTTCTACGGCGCCAAGCTCGACCAGCAGATCGCGCTGGGGCTCGACGGACCGCTCACCGGACAGGGACCTGGGACGATCACCCGCTACATGGCGCTTCCCTGGCAGGGCGACACCGCCACCTGCCGATCTGGCTACGATCCCAATTACGATCCCTACCTGTCGACCTTTTGGCCGACCCGGGTTCCCAACCAGGTGCTCGACGAGGCCGATTACGCGATCGCGATGGACGAGAAGCGGCCGCGCGCCGAGCGGCTCGCCGCCTTCCATCGGCGCGTCGACTGGGAATTCTCCGTGCTCGGCCCGCTCGACTATCCCGAGGTGGCGACGAGCATGATCGAGAATTTCGACCGGCTCGGGATCGTCGAGAAGAGGCCAGGGCCGGCCGACGATCCGGACATCCCGCCAATCCTCTACGTCTCCTACGCGCGGCCGAAGAAGCCCAAGGCCAAGCTCATGGCCAATGCCGAGAAGCAGGTGGAGGCGCACGACGAGACTCCGGCCACCGGGCGGCTCGCCGAAGCGGGCTGGCGAAGCGAGGAGCATCGCCGCTCCTTCGAGGTCGTGCGCTTCCGCAACCGCCGCTGATCCTCGCGCGGTGCGGTTCGACGTCGCCATCGCCGGCGCGGGGCCGGCCGGGCTCGTCGCGGCCGTCCTGCTTGCCCGCGGCGGCGCCCGGGTGGCGCTCGCGGCGGGGCCCGGCGCCCGCAAGCCGAGGCCGGGCGAGAGCCTTCCGGGAGCGGGCGTGCGGCTGCTTGCGAGCCTCGGCCTGCCGGTGCCGACGCTCGCCGGTCCACACCGACGATTGACCGGGATCGCTTCCGCCTGGAACGGAGAAGTGGTCGAGACCGACTATCTGCGCTCTCCCGACGGCCCGGCCTGGCTCGTCGACCGTCCCGCCTTCGACGGCGCCCTCGCGGCCGCTGCCTCGGCGGCCGGCGTGCGGTTCACCCCGGGCGCCGTCCGGGCGGAGCGCGACGGCGGGGCGTGGCGGCTGGGGGAGGGGGCGGAAGCGGACTTCCTCGTCGATGCCACCGGCCGCTCCGCCGCCCTCGCCCGGCGGCTCGGCGCCCGGACCCGGATCGATCACGACCTCGTCGCCTTGTGGGCGGTGGCGGAGGGCGAGGCGCCGCTTCGCCTCGACCGGCCGCTGGTCGAGCGCGACGGCGAGGGGTGGTGGTACGCCGTGCGCCTCGACGAGAGCCGGACCTACGCCGCGCTGCACGTCGAGACGGCCGCCGCCGTCCGGGTTCGGGCTCCAGAGGTCTGGGCGGCGCGGCTTGGCTCGACGCGCTTTCTCGCGCCGCTCGTCGCGGCCGCCGGTCCGTTCGGAGCGCCGCTCGGAAGCCCCGCCGGCGGCTCGCGCCTCGCGCCGTGCCGGGGAGAAGGCTGGGCCGCCTGCGGCGACTCGGCAATGGCGTTCGACCCGCTCTCGTCGCAGGGCCTGCTCGGCGCAATGGCCGGCGGCCACATGCTGGCCCGCGCGCTCCTCGCCGAGGATCGCGAGGGTGCGCTTGCCGATTACGAGGGGAGGCTGGAGGAGATCTGGAGGCTCTACCGAAACCGGCGCGAGGCCTTCTACCGTCGTCCCAGCGAAGGCTGGGACCCCAGGGGGTGAAGAACACAGCGCTTTTCACCCCCTGGGGCCCCAGCCTTCGCTGGGGCGACGAAGGGTTTCACCTACCACTTCGCTCGACAGGCGGCGAGGGAGGCTGTTAGGGCCGCGACCGAAATTGGAGCCCCGTTTTGCCCTCCTTCGACTCTTCGGCTGAAGCCGCCAGCCTCTTCGCCCATCTCGGCCTCTCTCTGCCCGAGGGAAACCTGGAGTCCCGCTCGCCGATCGACGGGCGGGTGATCGGCTCGGTTCGCGCCGCTTCGCCAGGCGAGGTCGCCTCGGCCGTGGAGCGCGCGAGCGAGGCGTTCCTCGCCTGGCGGAGCGTCCCGCCGCCGCGCCGGGGCGAGCTGGTTCGGCTGTTCGGCGAAGTGTTGCGCGAGGAGAAGGCGGCGCTCGCCCGCCTCGTCAGCCTCGAGGCGGGCAAGATCGTCCAGGAGGGGCTGGGCGAGGTCCAGGAGATGATCGACATCTGTGACTTCGCGGTCGGCCTTTCCCGACAGCTTTACGGGCTGACCATCGCCACCGAGCGGCCGGGCCACCGGATGATGGAGACCTGGCATCCGCTCGGCGTCGTCGGGGTGATCTCCGCCTTCAACTTCCCGGTCGCGGTCTGGGCGTGGAACGCCTGCCTCGCCTTCGTCTGCGGCGATGCCGTCGTCTGGAAGCCGTCCGAGAAGACTCCGCTGACCGCTGCGGCCGTCCAGGCTCTGTTCGAGCGGGCGGCCGAGCGCTTCGGCGAGGCTCCCGCGCACCTGAGCCAGGTGGTCCAGGGCGGACGCGAGACCGGCGAGGCGCTGGTCGACGACTGCCGGGTCGCCCTCGTCTCGGCCACCGGATCGACGCGCATGGGCCGCATCGTCTCCCCGCGGGTGGCGGCGCGCTTCGGCCGGGTGCTCCTGGAGCTCGGCGGCAATAACGGTATGGTCGTTGCTCCGACGGCGGATCTCTCGCTTGCGGAGCGCGCCATCGCCTTCGCCGCGGTCGGAACGGCCGGCCAGCGCTGCACGACCCTTCGCCGGCTTTTCGTCCATGACGACATTTACGACCGGCTGGTCCCCCGCCTCCAGCAGGTCTGGGCGACCGTCCCCGTCGGCAATCCGCTCGACGACGGAACGCTCGTCGGCCCGCTGATCGACGGCGCCGCCTTCGAGGCGATGCAGGCCGCCTTGGCGAAGGCGCGCGAGCAGGGCGGCGACGTCCGGGGCGGCGAGCGGCTGGCGAACGCACAGGGCGCTTTCTACGTCAGCCCGGCGATCGTCGAGATGCCCGGCCAGAGCGAGATCACCCTCACCGAGACCTTCGCGCCGATCCTCTACGTGATGCGCTATCGGGCCCTGGAAGAGGCGATCGAAGCGCACAATGCCGCCCCCCAGGGCTTGTCCTCGTCGATCTTCACCAACGATCTTCGCGAGGCCGAGCACTTCCTCTCGGCCGCCGGCTCCGACTGCGGGATCGTCAACGTCAACATAGGCCCGTCGGGCGCCGAGATCGGCGGCGCTTTCGGCGGCGAGAAGGAGACGGGCGGAGGCCGCGAGAGCGGCTCCGACGCGTGGCGAAGCTACATGCGAAGGGCGACCAATACGATCAACTACAGCCGCGACCTGCCGCTCGCGCAGGGCATCAACTTCTCGATGCCATGAGCGGACGGGTCGCGATCCTGACGCCGGATCCGGCGAGCGCCGGCTACCGCACCCGCTGGCGCGACGTGCTCGAGCGCAATGCGGCGCCGCTGCGCGAAGCCGGCTTGAGCGTGGAGGGCCGGGCGTGGACGGACGCGGAGGATCTTGCCGAATTCGACCTCGTCCTTCCGCTGCTCGTCTGGGGCTATCCGTTCGCGCCCCGGCAGTGGGCGGAAGCGGTCGGCCGCTGGCAAGGGGAGGAGGTTCGGCTGGAGAACGCCGCGCCGGTCCTGCGCTGGAACGCAGACAAGGCCTATCTCGGCGTCCTGGCCGAGCGCGGCGCCCCCGTCGTTCCGACGCTCTATGCCGACCGGGTAACCGAAGCGGCCCTCGAGAGCGCGTCGGCGGCGTTCGGGAGCGGGCGCCTCGTCGCCAAGCCCCGGATTTCGTCGACGGCGTGGCAGACGATACGCTGGTCCCCCGGTGCTCCGCTCGACGGCGGTCCGGAGGGGGAAGCGATGATCCAGCCCTATCTCCCCGCCATCGAGACCAGCGGCGAGGTGTCGCTGCTCTATTTCGCCGGGCGCTACAGCCACGCCATCTCGAAGCGGCCGCAGCCGGGCGACTTCCGGGTCCAGCCCGAGTTCGACGGGATCATCGCGGCGCATGAGCCCGCCGCCGACGAGCTGGAAGCCGCCGAACGGATCCTCGCGGCCGCCCGGGAGGATCTGCTCTACGCGCGGATCGACCTCGTCCGCGGCCTAGGCGGAGCGCCGGAACTGATCGAGCTCGAGCTGATCGAGCCCGATCTCTACCTCGGCTACGCGCGCGAGGCCGGAGCGCGTTTCGCCGCCGCGGTGAAGGAACGGATCGCCCGCTGAGCGCTTGGTCGCCAAATGGGCCACATCGTCCTCCTGGGTGACTCTATCTTCGACAACGCGGCCTATGTCGACGGCGGCCCGGATGTCGTTCGCCAGCTGCGCGGCAAGCTTCCGCAAGGCTGGAAGGCGAGCCTGCTCGCCGTCGACGGCGCGACCGCCGGCGAGGTGGCGAGGCAACTCCACCGGTTGCCGCCCGACGCCACCCATCTCGCCGTCAGCGCCGGCGGCAACGACGCCCTGATGGCCTCCGGGATATTGAGCGCGAGCGTTCGAGGGGTGGGGGAGGCGGTCGCGCTCCTCGCTGATGCTCAGGATCGCTTCGCGTCCGACTATCTAGCGATGGTCGAGGCCCTTCGCACGGCGAGGCTGCCGACGGCGCTGTGCACCATCTACGACACCCCGCAGACCTCGCCCCGGCAGCGGCTGATCCGAACCGCGCTCGCCGTGTTCAACGACGTCATCAGCCGCGCGGCGTTCTCGCGGGGGCTGCCGCTGATCGACCTGCGCCTGGTCTGCGCAGATCCGGACGATTACGCCAATCCGATCGAGCCGTCCGTCCAGGGCGGCGAGAAGATCAGCCGGGCGCTGTGCCGCTTCGCGCTCCACGACACCGCCGGGGAACCTCCCGCCGCCGCAGTCTTCCAATGAGCACAGGCGCTTAGCCGGCGAGGCTTGAGCAAACTGGTTACGCAGCCGTTATTGCATTAGGCTCCGCGCCCGGGTCGTGCATAAAAACCCTAACAGACATTGGGAGACGCCTGATGAACACCCGTACCTTCGCGATGATCTTCGGAATCGTGTTCCTGCTCGTCGGCGCCGCCGGCTTCGTTCCCGGCCTCACCGACATGAACCATGGCGGCAACCCGATGGACAGCGAAGTGACGATGCGCTCGATGTTCGGCTACGAACTCGGGACCTTCCCGGTGAACCTGCTTCACAACATCGTCCATCTGCTGTTCGGCCTGTGGGGAGTCCTCGCCGCGCGAACCCTGGGCGGCGCCCGCTCCTATTTTCGCGCAGTTGCAATCGTCTACGCCCTGCTGACGGTGATGGGCTTCATCCCCCAGCTTCGCTCCACCTTCGGGCTCATCCCGCTTTACGGCGCGGACATCGGCCTTCACGCGGTGCTCGCCCTCGTCGCGGCCTATTTCGGCTGGATGAACCGCGACGTCGCCACCGAGCGCGTCTAGAGCGTATCAACCTTCCTGCGGCGAAACGCCCTCTCCCCTGCGGGGAGAGGGCAGAGAGACGGGGCTCGCGCGGGAGTAATTCTTCAGACTCAGGACCCCCTCACCCCAACCCTCTCCCCCATGGGGAGAGGGAGCTTAGGCTGAATGTCATACAGCCTGGGTCTGGACCCTAAGCTTCGGGCGGCGAACCGGCCCGGCTTCGCGCCGGGCCGGTTACCGTGTCGACTCATCGGCTTAGCGGGCGGCTTGCCGCCCGGGCATGGGCCGCTTATGAGGTAATCCTGCGGATGGTGAACGGGGCCCGCGCGAGTAATCCGGGCCCGCCTCTCGCGTTAGGATAGCCCATGTCGACCCGGTACCTGCTTCCCCTCCTGCTTTTCACGGCGGCCGCTCCGGCTTTGGCGCAGAGCCAGCAGGAGCTGACCCCCGCGGCGCCCGCGCCGGCCCAGCCTCCCGCGCCGGTGCCGGCGCCGATCGTCGTCCAGGGCGACTGGAAGAAGGGCGAGGCCAAGGAGCTGGCCGCCTTCATCGACTCCGTGGACGCCGAGGGGCTCGATCCCTCCGACTATAACGCCGCCGCGCTCCGCGAGGCGATCGCCGGCGGGGACGACGATGCGCTGGACCGCGCCGCGACCGCATCCTTCGTCAAGCTCGCCTCCGACCTCGCTCTGGGCCATGCGCGCGGCGACGGCCGGGTCGACTGGCACGTCCAGGACGACGCCTTCGGGCCGGCCGAGCAGCAGGCGCTGCTCACCCGCGCGCTCTCCGGCAAGGCGGTGAGCGACACGCTTCGCTCGCTCCTCCCGACCCACCCGCAATATGCCGCGCTGAAGGCGATCCTCGCCTCGTCCCCCGACGATTCCCTGAAGGAGAAGGTGAGGCTGAACCTCGACCGCTGGCGCTGGCTGCCGCGCGACCTCGGCTCCAAATACGTCATCGTCAACGTTCCGGCCTACACCGTCTCGATCGTCGAGAACGGGACCACGCTGAACCGCCGCCGCGCCGTCGCCGGCGCGCTCAAGACGCCTACGCCGCAGCTTTCGGCGATCATCACCGGCGCCATCTTCAATCCCTGGTGGGAAGTGCCGACCAGCCTTTCCGCCGAGGTTGCCGGGCACAAAGGCTACGTTTCCGTTCCCAACGGCAAAGGCGTGCGCTGGCGCCAGCCGCCGGGGCCGTCCAACGCGCTCGGCCGGGTCAAGCTGGTGATGGGCAACCCCTATGCCATCTACCTCCACGACACCAACGCCAAGCATCTGTTCGACAAGCAGGCGCGTGCCTACAGCCACGGCTGCATCCGCACCGAGGAAGCGGTGGGCTTCGCCGAGACCCTGCTCGACGGCACCGAGTGGGACCATGCCAAGGTCCAGGAGACGGTCGCCTCGAAGAAGACCGCGCAGGCGAACCTCGCTCAGCCGATCCCCGTCTACATCGTCTATTTCACCGTCGCGGCGACGAGCGACTCGCCGGGTCACCTCGTCTATTCCGACCTCTACAAGCGCGACGCCCCGGCGCTCGCGGCCCTGAACGACCTCCCCGTCCCCAAGCCGGCCGTCCTCGCCCCCCCGACCAAGACGGCGGCGGCGGGCGCGAAACCGGGCACCAAGCCCGCTCCGGCCAAGCCGGGCCCTAAGCCCACCAAACCGGGAGCGGTCGCCTCGAGCCAACGGTAGACGTTCCGGCCAGCTTGGTTGGGGGAGGAAGCGCCGTTGTTTCACCCAAAGCACCAAAGGGACCAAAGGGGCTGCGGCGATGCAGGCAGGCCGTGCTTCGCGCCGGACGATTGATGGAGCGACCTTGTCGCTCTTTGAGCTCTGGGGCTTGAAGAAGCGCACTCCCCGCTGAAGCGCTCCGGCCCCTTTGGTGGCTTTGGTTCCTTTGGTGCTTTGGGTGAAACGGCTGCAGATCAACCTCGCGGCGGCGCGGTATAATCGCTCCGATGGTTGATCACCCGACTAAGTCCGTTCCGGAACATCTCGGCTCCGAAGTTCATCAACAGCCCGAGGGGCAGCTCCATCAGCCGCAGGTAGGTGAGCAGTTGCTTGGTGTGGACGGGGGCCAGGCGTTCGAGAGATTTCACCTCGATCACGAGCCGACGTTCCACGAGCAGGTCGACGCGGAAAGCGTCCCGGATCGCTGTCCCGCGGTAGCTTACAGGCACGGCCTTCTGGGCCTCCACCTCCAGACCGAGTTCGCGCAACGCCGCCGCCACGAACGCCTCGTACGCAGACTCCAGCAGCCCGGGTCCGATTTCCGAGTGTATCCTGAAGCCGCAGTCGACCGCTGTCTTGGCCAGGTCCTCGAGGTCATACCTGTTCATCGATTCTGCAAAGCTCCGCCATATATTGCGATGTTTTGCATGCGGCAGGCAAGCCCTGTCGCCTGACGCCGCACGAGCGGTCGCCGATTTGCGCGGGCGGAACCCCTCGCCGCCTATGCCGCGTTGGGGCGGTCCCACCTTCGGCGATTCCGCACGCATGACTCTCCCGCAGATCCTTTCCTTTGCCGTGCTCGGCGGCATGATGGCGCTCTTCGTGTGGGGGCGGGTGCGCTACGATCTGGTGGCGATCCTGGCGCTCCTGACGGCGATGCTGGTCGGGATCGTGAAGCCGAAGGAGGCCTTTTCGGGCTTTTCCGACGACATCGTGATCATCGTCGCCTCGGCCCTCGTCATCTCGGCGGCGGTGGAGCGGTCGGGGGTGGTCGAGGTGGCGATCTCGCGCCTCTCGGCGGGAATGACCCGGGTGGGCTCGCAATTGATGGTGCTCACCGGCTCGGTCACCCTGCTTTCGGCAATGGTGAAGAATATCGGCGCCCTGGCGATGATGATGCCGGCCGCGTTCCAGATGGCGAAGAAGTCGAAGGCGAGCCCGTCCTGCTTCCTCATGCCGATGTCGTTCGGATCCCTGCTCGGCGGACTCATCACGCTGGTCGGGACGTCGCCCAACATCATCGTCAGCCGGGTTCGCGAGGAGATGACCGGGCGGCCGTTCGGAATGTTCGACTATGCGCCGGTCGGGCTGGGGCTCGCCGCCGCCGGACTGATCTTCCTGCGCTTCGGCTACCGGCTCCTGCCGGGCGACCGACGGGCCGCGGCGACGCTGGGCGAGTCGCTCGACATCGCCGATTATGCGACCGAGGCGGCGGTCGGCGCGACCGCCGCGGTCGAGGGGAAGACCGTCGCCGAATTTCTCGAGCTGGTGGAAGGCGAGGTCGCCTTGACCGGAATCCACCGCTTCGAGCGGCGAGGGATCGTCCCGCCGCTGCCCGACGCCCGGCTGAACGCCGGCGACGTCCTTATCCTGAAGGGCGAGCACGACGCTCTGGAGCGGGCGATCGCCTCGGCCGGCCTCGAGCTGGAAGGCCATCACCGCGGCGCCGCCGCTTCGAGCGGCTCCGCCGACGTCGGCGTGATCGAGGCGGTGGTCGGCCGCGATTCGATCCTCGCCGGGGCGGCCGCCGGACGAATGGCGCTCCACGACCGGCACGGAGTGAACCTCATAGCCGTGTCGCGGCGTGGCGAACGGATCACCACGCGGCTTCGCGACGTCGTGCTTTGCCCCGGCGACGTCGTCGTACTCCAAGGCAGCCTGGACACGCTTCCCGAGCGCCTTCGCGAATTGGGCTGCCTGCCGCTAGCCGAGCGGACGCTCCGGCTGGGAAGCGCCCGGCGGGGGCTCGTCCCGATCGCCATACTCGCGGCGGCGATGGCGCTGACCGCGATCGGCTGGGTGCCGGTCGCCGTCGCCTTCTTCGGAGCGGCGGCGATGGTCATGCTGGCCGGCGCGCTTCCGGCGCGCGAGGCCTATCAGCGCATCGAATGGCCGATCCTGATCATGCTCGGAGCGCTTATCCCGGTATCGGACGCGCTTCGGACCACCGGAGCGACCGACCTCATCGCCCACTTCCTATCGTCGACGGCCGCGACTCTTCCGCCGTGGGCGGCCGTAGGCCTGATCCTGGTCGCGGCGATGGCGGTGACCCCGTTCCTCAACAACGCGGCGACGGTGCTGGTGATGGCGCCGATCGCCGCCACATTCGCCAGCGGGCTGGGCTATCGGCCGGAAGCCTTTCTGATGGCGACGGCGGTCGGCGCCGGGAGCGATTTCCTCACTCCCATCGGCCATCAGTGCAATACGCTGGTCATGGGCCCGGGCGGCTACCGCTTCGGCGACTATGCCCGGCTCGGCGCGCCTTTAAGCCTGATCGTCATTCTCGTGGGCGTGCCGCTGATCCTGGCGGTCTGGCCGCTGCACTGACCGCCGGCCGACAGCGCCTCAGGCGATGAAGCCGGGGCCGGTGCCGGTGACGATCTGGGTGACGAACAGGATGCCGGTGACGAGAAGGAGGCCGCCCATCCCGGTAACGGTGCGCAGGCTCAACATCTCGAACATCCTTTCTTCCCTAGCGGTCGATGTCCCACTTTTGCGCTCCACCGGGCGGACGGTCGACGGGAAGAGGCGTCAAATGTCCGCCGCACGCCCGGTTCGTCGAGTCCGGGCGCGGCGGAGAGTTGACGGAATGTACGGTTTTGTGCGCAATATATTTTAGGACTGGCAGAGGCGGGGGGGACGCGATGCAGGACGAGCTACAGGAGGATCGCAGCCGGGCGGTCGCTCTAACGGTGCGCGAGGAGCTCGCGAGGCGACGGCTGTCGCGCCAGTGGCTGGCGGACCGCGCGCGAATCAGCCTGTCGACGCTGGAGAAGGCGCTGTCCGGCCGGCGGCCTTTCACCCTTGCGACGGTGGTGCGAATCGAGGAGGCGCTCGAGACCAACCTTCGCGGCCCGCTTTCGAACGGAGCGGCCGCTGCGGCGTCGGCGGGCGGCTTCGCGCCGGAGGAGATGGGCGCCTATGCCCGGCCCGCGGTGCGCTGGCTGGAGGGCGAGTATCTGACCCTCCGCCCATCCTTCAAGGATTCGGGAGCGCTCTATTCCTACCGCACGCTGATCGAGTGGGACGAAGCCAAGGGCCACCTCGCCTTCAGCGAGACCGACCGGGTCGACGCCGACTTCCAGCAGCAGGGCTTCGTTTCCTTCCCGCATCTGTCGGGGCAGATCTATCTGGTGACGAACTGGATGGGCCAATTCCGGGTGGCGATCCTCAATCGGCCGATGTCGGGCGGAGCGCTCAACGGCGTGCTCGCCACCCTCGTCTCCGGGCAGGGGGCGCAGCTCATCCCGGCTGCGACTCCGCTGACGCTCATTCCGGCCAGGGCCGGCACCGAGCCGGCTTACGGCCTGCTCCATCCGGGCGACCGCTGCTGGGAGGAATATCGCGACTGCGTCGACCGGATCGCGAAGCAGGGTTACGTCCTGTTTCCGGGGGTGGGGGCCTAGCGACGGCCCGGCCGCACGAAACGGCGTGCCGAGCCTTGAGGCCAAGCGGAAGCCTTAGTCGCAGAGCGCGTGGTAGGCGACCTCGATGACGGTGCCGGGCTCGACGCTCATCGGCCCTTCCGGCTTGTCGTAATCCTTCTGCTCGGCAAGCCCGCCATTGGCGGCATATTTGCGCCCGCTAAGCGCCATGATCGTCTTCGCGGTGCAGTCGATCCGAAGCTGGTAGCCGACGTCGGCCGCGCCGCCGCCGTTGAGCAGCCGGAACCAGGCCTGCCGCCAGGAGGGACCGCGGGTGACGCTGGCGGCATCGACCGAAATGCCCTGCCCGGTCTGGGCGGCGCCGAGATTGACCCAGAGCGGCTCGGCGCCCGACGGAGCGGACGAGGCCGGGCCTCCCGGCATGAGCGCGGGGAGGGGCGCTGCGGCCATCGGAGTTACGGTATGGCAGGCGCCCAGGGCGGTCTGGACGAGCGGCTTGACCCGCGGGTCCTCCGCGAGCCCGGCGACGTAGATGAATTCCCGCGGGCCGAGCGAGGCGGGGTTGGTTCCCCCGGGCGTGAGCCGCCCGGCGAGGTCGGAGAGCTGCCGCATCTGCCAGACGCTAAGGTCCTGGGTCAGCCGTTTCTCGACGCACTTGGCCTCCTCCCCGGCGATGGCGAAGCGCGGCAGCTGGGCGGCGATGAGGTTCGCTTTGGGCTTCCAGTAATCGGCGGCATAGCCCGCGCAGCCCCCCAAGGTGACCAGCGACAGGAGGGCGAGAACGGCACGCGGCATTCGGATTCCTTCCGGCGGAAAAGCGGCGGGACCTTTTCACATCGGCTCGCGCCCGTCAAAGTCGCGCGATGCGTAAATGGCTGCTGATTCTCTTCATTCTGTCGTCCTGCGGGAAGAAGGCGCCGGTCGACGAGCCGGCTACGCCCGACGGCGGCAGCCTTTTGCCCGCCAATATGGCCGAATCGGCCGCGCCCGACGACTCCGCGCAGGTGCAGGCGCTGATCGACCGCGCCATGCCCGCAGCGCTCAAGGATCCGAAGGCGGCGCAGTATCGCAATCTTCGGGCCGGCGCCGGCGGCTCCGCCTGCGGCGAGGTGGCGGTGAAGGCCGGCGCTGCGTTCGTTCCGTTCGTCGTCAACCCGGACGGAATCGCGGTGGTGGGCACCCGGCCGCAAATCGCCTGGGAGGATCCCGACGACTTCCTGGCCGATGCCTGGATCCGGTGGTGCGCCACGCCCGAGGAGCTGGCGAAGCTCCGGCCGAGGTTCGAAAAGGCGGCGAACGTTCCGATTCCCGATCCGGGCAATGCCGCTGCGGCCATCCTCCCGCCGCTCGATTCCCCGATACCCGCCGCCGCCCCGCCGCCGCCGCCCGCCCCGGAAAAGCCGGCGTCGCCGCCGAAGCCGGCGCCGCCTCCACCGACGCCGCGGATCGACAGCTTCTTCAATTCGGTCCAGCACAAGGATCCCTGACCGTCGAAACGCGTTATGGATTCATGCATTATCGTTGTGTATAGCGGCAAATCCAGCGATTATATCGTAACTTAGAGGCCTTGTGTGACGATCGGGATCCGAGACGGCGAAAGCTCAGATGCGAAGGAGGGCGCCGCCGACGAGCCGGCCGGCACCGCCGCCGAGGAGGACGCCTACCGCGCCGCCTGCCGCCGCTACGCCCGGCTGAGCGGTCGCCGCCGCTGACGGGCTCGCGCCCGGCGCGCAAAGCCGCTAGCCCCGGGCAATGCCGGTTCGCTCCCTCTTCGCCACCCGATTCTATGAGGACCGGCTCGCCGACGGCGGCTTCGTCCTGGAGCTGGACGGCGCCTGCCGCGCGCTGGCCCGCGAGGACGGGGCCGGCCGGCGCTGGTCGAGAGAGCATGGCTATCGCGGCTACACCTCCTACGCCTCGTTGAACGACCTGCCGCTTCGAGACCCTCGATTCGCCGAGCTCGTCCGCCGGCTGAACCGGCACGTCGCCGCCTTCGCCGAAGCGGCGGCGCTCGACCTCGGCGGCCGTCGGCTTCGTCTCGACAGCTTGTGGGTGAACCTGCTCAAGGGCGGCGGCGCCCATAGCGGCCACATCCATCCGCACAGCATCGTCTCCGGCACCGTCTATGTCGCCGTGCCCCCGGGATCGGGAGCCCTGAAGCTGGAGGATCCGCGCCTGCCGCTGATGATGGCCGCGCCGCCCCGCCGTGCCGACGCCGCCGACGATTTGCGCAGCTTCGTCTATGCCGAGCCGGAGCCGGGCACGGTCTTCCTGTGGGAAAGCTGGCTTCGCCACGAAGTCGTGCCCGGCCGCGGCCGCGGCGAGCGGATCAGCATCAGCTTCAATTATCGGTAGTTCGGGCCAAGGCGCTATCGTCACCCTGAACTTGTTTCAGGGTCCAGTCCTCCATGCGCTCTGCCGCCTCCACCCTGGATGCTGAACCACGTTCAGCATGACGAAACCGGGCTGGCGGCGGTGCAGGCCGACCAGGCCCGGCGGTCAGGCCAGCTTGTCCGCGTAGAGAAAGCGGCCCGGGCCGAGGCGCTGGAGGACTTGCTGGAGGCTGTCGTAGGACAGGGCGAAGCAGCCCTCCGACCGGCCGAGCTTGCCGTGAAGCGCGGCCTGCTCCGGCTCGGCATACCAGGCGCTATGGACGACGATCGCCCGCGCCTCGGCATTGCTGTTGCTGTAGTCGAGGCCCGAAAGCCGCAGCGAGCGGCCATATTTGCCGGGATAATAGTCTCCGGTCAGATATCCGCCGGCGGAGCTCGCCTCCGATCCGACGACGTTGGAGAAGCGCTCGAGAAAACCGCTATGATCCGGGTCCGAGCCGCGCCCGTGGGCGACGAGATGCTTCGAAACCTGGCCGGTGTGGGTGTCGAGAAGGAAGAATCGGGCCTCGCGCGAGGGGCGGCTGAAATCGGCGATTCCGATGACGTCGGTGTGCCTCAAGGCGCTGCGGTGGCGGTCGAACGAGGCGCGGGCGCGGACCAGCAGGTCGGCATCGATCGCCGGATCCACGACGACGCGCGGGCGCGCCGCTACCGGGGCCGGAGCAGCCTTGGCGACAACCCGCTCGAGCAGCGTCGAAGACTGGGCCGTGGTGGCAACGAAGCCGGCGCAAAGGCCGGCGCCAAGCATTTGCCTGCGCGACAGTTCCAAGTGGATTACCCCTCCGCCGTGGACCACCCATATAGGCAGGCAAGGGTTACTTTTGAATGAATTGAGGCACTTACTCGGCCCGGTTCCCGCCATTCGTCGCGAGTCCCGCACGACTCGGAGGGTTAATGCAGAGGTAGGAAAACCACCGCCCTTGGGCCGTTCATAGACGTGGTTTGTCTCACGCAGAGACGCAGAGACGCAGAGGCGCAGAGGCGCAGAGGCGCTCCCGCTGCGCAGCAGCCTTTCGAAGCTGTGTCCGCTGTGATGGCGAGGCGGCTGCGCCGCAGCGTCTCTCTGCGCCTCTGCGTCTCTGCGCGAGACGAACCTTCTGGAAGGAGCGCCCTACAGCTTCTCGGCGTAGAGGAAGCGGCCGGAGCCCAGGCGGGTCATCGCCTCGGCATGGCTGATGCCGGGGAGGGCGAAGCAGCCTTCGGAGCGGCCGAGCTTGCCGAACGCCTCGACCATCCGAGGCTCGGCGTACCAGGCGCTGTGGACGACGATCTGGCGCGCCAGAGCATTGCTGTTCGAGACGTCCAGCCCGCTGAGTCGAAGCGAATAGCCATATTTGCCGGTATAGGCGTCGCCGGTCAGGTAGGCGCCTTCCGACGTCGCCTCGGAGCCGAGATCGTTGGAGAACATCTCCAGCCAGCCGCTGTGCGCCGGATCGGAGCCGCGCCCGTGGGCGACGAAATGCTCGGTGACGAAGCCTGAGCGGAGGTCGACGATGTAGAAGCGCGGCTCCCGCGAGGCCTTGCTGAAATCGGCGATGCCGATGACGTCGGTCTTTTGAAGCGAGGCGCGGTGGGCGTCCAGGGAAGCGAGCGCGCGCGCCTTGAGCTGCGGATTGATGAACGGCTGAGCCGGCAGCGCGGCGGCGAAGACACGCCCCGGCACCAGGGCGGTCGCACCCGCCGCGGCGGCGGCCGTCAGCAATGTTCTTCGTGTAAGCGTCACAAGCGCCCTCCCGACCGTCGATTGTGCCGAAAACGGTTCGCACTCTCAACGACTTGAAACGAATTCCGCCGCATGAAGGAATCCACTCGCCGCATAACGTGCCGGAACCGGACGCGGGACGGATGCGTAATGACTGCGTCATGCACGGATTCGAGCGTCTCGAGGTGAAGCCGGGCCTACCGCCGATGGAGGCGAAGCTGGTCGATGCTCTTCCCGAAGGCGCAGGCTGGCAGTTCGAGCCCAAGTGGGACGGCTTTCGCTGCCTGGTCTATCGCGACGGCGGCGAGGTGTGGCTCCAGTCGAAGTCCGGAAAGCCGCTTGCCCGCTACTTCCCCGAAGTGGTCGACATGGTCCTCGCGCTTCGCGCCGACCGGTTCGTCCTCGACGGCGAGCTCATCATCCCGGTCGGCGGAGTGCTTTCGTTCGACTCGCTCCAGCTTCGCCTCCATCCGGCCGAAAGCCGGGTCAAAAGGCTGGCCGCGGAAACCCCGGCCCAGCTGATGCTGTTCGACCTCCTCTTCCACAAGGAGACGAGCTACCTCGCCGCGCCGCTCGAGGTTCGCCGCCAGGCGCTTGAGACGGTGTACCGGGGCGAGGAAAGCGACGATCTCCTCCTCTCCCCGGCGACGAGGGAGCACTCGGTCGCGCAGGGCTGGCTCGACCATGCCGGCGGCGCCTTGGACGGAGTCGTCGCGAAGCGGCTGGACGAGGCCTATCAGGCGGGCGAGCGGGCGATGCTGAAGGTCAAGCAATTGAAGAGCGCCGACTGCGTCGTCGGCGGGTTCCGCTACGCCAGCGGCAGCGGGGAGGTCGGATCGCTTCTGCTCGGCCTGTACGACGACAAGGGCAAGCTCGACCATGTCGGCTTCACCTCCGCCATTCCGGCGGCGGAGCGGGCGGCGCTCACGAAGCGGCTGGAGGCGCTGATCGAGCCGCCGGGCTTCACCGGCGACGCCCCCGGCGGCCCTTCGCGCTGGTCGACCGAGCGGACCGGCGAATGGGAGCCGCTTCGGCCGGAGCTGGTCGCCGAGGTCCGTTACGACCATGTCACCGGCAATCGCTTCCGCCACGGCACCCGGTTCCTGCGCTGGCGCCCGGACAAGGCGCCCGAGCAGTGCCGGATGGACCAGCTCCAGCCCGAGGCGCGGCCGGCCGAGCTGGCCGGAACGCTGGAGCGAAGCGCATGACTGCGGAGCGGATCGTCGAGGGCGTCCGGCTCTCCAACCCCGACAAGATACTCTATCCCGAGCAGGGCATCACCAAAGGGGCGCTCGCCGATTATTACGTCGCGGTGGCCGACCGGATCCTTCCGCACGTCGCCTTCCGGCCGGTGACCATGGTTCGCTGCCCCACCGGACAAGGCAAGAAATGCTTCTACCAGCGCCATGCCGGCTCCGGAGTGCCGGAGCAGCTCGGCGAGGTGACGATCCCGGGTTTCGACGAGCCCTATCTCTTCATCCGCGACGTGGGTGGACTGGTCGCCATGGTTCAGATGGGCGTGCTGGAAATGCACCCGTGGGGCGTCACCGTCGATCGCCCCGACAAGGCCGACCGCATCGTCTTCGACCTCGATCCGGACGAGGGGCTTTCGTTCGCCGACGTGATCTCTGCGGCCAAGGAGGTGCGCGAGCGGCTCGCGGCGCTGGGCCTGGCCAGCTTCGTCAAGACGACGGGCGGCAAGGGCCTGCATGTCGTCGTGCCCGTCGAGGCGACCGCCGACTGGCGGGACGTCAAGAGCTTCGCCAAGGGCGTCTCCGCTCAGATGGCCGCCGATTCGCCGGAGCGCTACCTCACCAAGATCTCGAAAGCCGAGCGGGTCGGGCGGATCTTCATCGACTATCTTCGCAACGACCCGACCTCGACCGCCGTCGCCCCTTATTCCACCCGCTCCCGCGCCGGCGCGCCGGTCGCGATGCCGCTGACCTGGGACCAGGTGAAGCCGGGGCTCGACCCGTGCGACTACCTGCTGACCACCGTGCCGGACCTGGTGCGGGCGCAGAAGGCGGACCCGTGGGCGGAGATGCTCGAGGTGAAGCAAAAGCTTCCGGACGCGCCGCGCGGATGACGGAGTGTTTCCTCGGGCGCCCGTGCGGGCCCGGAGGCCCTGTTTCACGCAAAGCACCAAAGCCTCAAAGACGCTGGTGCGACGTTGGCTCCGAGCTTTATGGATCAAGTAAGAGCTAAAGGAGCGACTACGTCGCTCAATCGATATCGGCCATTCTGACGCGGCCTCGCTGCCCCGCGGAAGCCTCTTTGATGCTTTGGTGCTTTGCGTGAAACAACGGCGTCGGGTGCGGGAGGCGCTCCCTGCTATTGCCGCGGCCGCCGCGCATCCTATCTCCTCGTCAAAGGAGATCGAGACATGGCGCAGGAACAGGCGACGCTGGCGGGCGGGTGCTTCTGGTGCACGGAGGCGGTGTTCAAGGACCTGATCGGGGTCGACTCCGTCGAGAGCGGCTATATCGGCGGGCGGACGGCGAACCCCACCTACAAGGAGGTGTGCGGCGGCGACACCGGCCATGCCGAGGCGATCCGGATCAGCTTCGACCCCGAGCTTCTGACCTATGGCGACCTGCTCGACGTCTTCTTCCACACCCACGATCCGACCCAGCTCAACCGCCAGGGCAACGACGTCGGCACCCAGTATCGCTCGGCGATCTTCCCCCATTCCGCCGAGCAGGAGGCCGAAGCGCGGGCCGCCATGTCCCGCAACGCCGCCGACTGGCCGGCGCCGATCGTCACGACGATAGAGAAGCTGTCCGACTGGTGGCCGGCCGAGACCTACCACCAGGATTATTGGGAGGGCGAAGGGCAGCGCAATCCCTATTGCCTCGCCGTCATCCCGCCCAAGCTCGCCAAGCTGCGCAAGAGCTACGCCAACCGGCTCAAGGCGAACGTGGCGTAGGCGAGGCCTGGCAAAAACGGGTAGCGGCCAATGAATCTCCCTTGATTCGAGCAATTTCACCGATAAGATCGGTGGAACAGGGGGATTCAAATGACACTGTGCGCTACCATTCGCGCGGCGCTGCTTGCCGTCGTCGTCGTCGCCGCTTCTCCGGCGCTCGCGCAGGAAAAGACGGGAAGCAAGCCGGGGTTCATGCTTCAGCCGAGGAGTGTGAAGATCGTTCTGGTGCGGCCGTCGATCCGCGTCGGGGCTCAATCGACCGGCGGCATGTTCGAGCCTAACGCGGATTGGACGAGCCAGGCTCGCGACAACATCGCAGCCGCCTTGAAGGCGCAGCAGGCGACACTCGGGAACGAGATCATCGAATCCGATGATACTGCCGGTCCCGATGCCGCCTTGGCCACGCAGTACAGTTCGTTGTTCGGAACCGTGGCGGATTCGGTGATCGAGTATCAGTTCTTCAAGGGAAATCGCCTTCCTACGAAGAAGAAGCAGAAGAATGCCTTCGACTGGGGCGTCGGACCCGAGATATCGAGGCTCTCCGCGCTCAAAGGCGCCGATTACGCGCTCTTCATCAACAGCGACGATGCCTATGGCTCGACGGGCCGCAAGGTCTTGCAGGTGGTCGCGTTCATGGCGCGCATTCCGGTGACCTCGGGTGTCCACAAGGGCTATGCAGGATTGGTCGATCTCAAGACCGGCGAGCTAGTCTGGCTGAACGCGGATCGCCAGATGGGCGGCGACGTGCGGACGAAGGATGGCGCCGAGAAACGCGTCCGCCAGCTTCTGGAGGGTTTTCCAGGCGCGCCCGTCCAGGCGCCGGCTCCTGCGCCGACCTCGGCGGCTCGCTGACGTGGCTCGGCTCTCCCTGCTCTGGGCGCTCGCAGGCGCCGCTTCCGCGCTGATGGCGGCGGCACCGCCGAAGCCTCCGGTCGGCCTGCCGCCCTATGTTCAAGCCTACGAGCCGCACACGGTCGACGAACGTGGGATGTGGATGGAGGCCGACGAATATGAGCGGCGGCTCCGCGACTCGCCGCTGCTCATCCGGGATGAGGGACTGACGCATTACGTTCAGCGTGTGCTCTGTCAGACGGTCGGCGAGGCTCGGTGCAAATCCGTTCGGATCTATGTCCTAGAAGTTCCCGCCTTCAACGCGTCGATGATGCCGAACGGCGCTATGACGGTTTGGAGCGGCTTGCTGCTGCGGGTTAGGAACGAGGCCGAGCTTGGGGCGGTCCTCGGCCACGAATTCGCTCATTTCGAGCTCAGACACAGCCTGAACGGCTTCAAGCAGCGCCGCAGCGCCACCGACGTGATGGCATGGGCATCGGTACTCGGCGGACTTGCCAGAACCAACACCGGCGACCTGCAGAACTTGCTGGTCGCCTCGATCTTCCGCTTCAACCGGGAGCAGGAGCAGGCCGCCGACATGCTGAGCCTGCAATATCTGGCGGCGTCGCCTTATCCTGCCATGGCCGCGGCCCAGTTGTGGCAAAACGAGATGGATGAGGCCGATGCCACGGCGATCGGGCGAAAGCAGAAGCCCAGACAGCGCTACTCGTCGGGCTTTTTCGATACGCATCCGACCGATTTGAAGCGTGCCGTTTATCTCGGCGCGGCGGCCGCGAAGCTGGGTGACGTGGGCGATCCCGCAGCGGCCGGGCATCGCACCGCGATCGCATCCGAATTGCCTATGCTGCTCAAGGATCAGATCGGCCTAAACGATTTCGGTGGCACCGATCACATACTGGGCCAGCTCGCGACGAACGGAGGCTGGAGCGGAGACCTCCTGTACGCCCGTGGAGAGCTTTACCGTTCGCGCGGCAATCCAAGAGACCTCGTGACAGCCGCCCAATTTTACGGGGAGGCCCTGAAGGCCGGCTACACGGCGCCCGAGGTGCAGCGCGGGCTCGGCCTCTCCCTTCTGCGCAGCGGCCAGGTCACCGACGGCAAGGCCGCCCTCGCCGAATATCTGCGCCAGCGGCCGGGGGCCAATGACGCGAAAACGATTTCCGCACTCGTTCAAGATTAGGACCGATCGATGAAGAAGCTTCTCATCGCCGCCTCGCTCTGCGCCGTGTCCGCCGCCGCGGGTCCTGCACTCGCGGGCAATTCGTTGATTGCCGCAGGCTCGCAGGCCAAGGTCGCCGGTGCCTCCATCTCCGCTCGCCCCGACGGCGAATGGAACAGGCTCGGAATGAAGCTCGGCAAGAATACGGAGGTCTGGACCCTCGATGGGCCGGAACTCAACAAGATCACCTTCTACGGCGGCATCCCGGTGGGACAGCCGCTGTTCAAGGAACTCGACAAGAAGCAGAAGCCGCTGCCGCGCGTGTCCTCGAACATGCTCATCACGGACATTCCGGCGATCTTGGAGAACAGCTATCGCAGCCAGTTCAACGCGACCCAGATGAGCATCGACAGCCAGGAGCCGGCGATCGTCTCCGGCCACAAGGGAGTCACGTTCACCTACAGCTACGCACGGCAGGAAGATGAAGTTCAGCGCAAAGGTGAGGCCTATGGCGCGATGGTGGGCAACAAGCTCTACCTGATCGCCTACGAGGCGCCCGCGCTCCATTTCTTCGACAAGGATGTCGGGAAGTTCCGGCGGTTGGCGCAGACGCTGAAGTTCTAGACTCGCGCTTCCACCTGCGAAGGTGTCGAAGAGCCGCCGACCGTAGGCCGATCTCCCGGACCCCTGGCTGCGCCGGCGAAGGTCGTCTCACCCCTCCATCTTAGACAAGGCGAAGGCGGCGAGGAAGCCGGCGACGGCGATCAGGCCGGCGAAATCATGGGTTCCCTCGAACGCTTCGGGGACCATCGTGTCGACGATCATCGCCAGGATCGCTCCGGCGGCGATCGCCTGGACGCTCGCGATCCACGCCGGGTCGAGGCCGTCGAAGGCGACATAGCCGAACAGCGAGGCGAGCCCGGCGCTGATCGCGATCCCCGTCCAGAGAGCGAAGACGAAGCCGGCGGTCTTGCCCTCGCTCTTCATCCCGGCCGCGCTCGACAGGCCCTCCGGCAGGTTCGACAGGAAGACGGCGATCACCGCCACCAGGCCGACGCCGCCGCCGCGCAGCAGGCTGACTCCGATGACGATCGATTCGGGGATCCCGTCGAGCAGCGCGCCCAAAGCGAGGGCGCCGCCATTTTCCGGATTCTGCTTGTGGTCGCTGTCGCGGACCGGCTTGGTCGAGCGCTTGCGGTGCCTCGCGCCCCAGGCGGCGAGGAGCCAGTTGCAGCCGGTATAGACCGCCGCGCCTCCGAGGAAGCCGCCGGCGACGGGCAGGTAGCCGCCTTTGTCCCAGGCTTCGTCCATCAGCTCGAACGACAAGGCCGAGATGAGCACTCCGGCGCCGAACGCCATCACCGCCGCGACGGTGCGTTGCGAGAGCTTCACGAACCAGCCGATCAGCGCCCCGATCAGCAGCGCGGAGCCGCTGAGCAGGCCCCAAAGCCCCGCCTGAATGGCCACCGGCATCGTCAAGTCTCCTTGGGTGCGGCGGCGCGGCGCAGCCGATCGTTGATGGCGAGGCCGATGCCCTTTTCGGGAATGGGTGCGAACGCGATTTGCGGCTTCGGTCCGGCCTCGGCCCGATGCAGGGCGGCGAACAGGCCGGCCGCGGCTTCCTTCAAGTCGCCCGCGGGGCTTAGGTTGTCGTCGCACGCCATGGGGCCGAAACCGACGAACCATTCGCAAGGTTCGGGCGCGGCGACATCCAGCCGCAAAGGCTTGGACGGCGCATAATGGCTCGCGAGCATTCCCGGGGCCTCGATCCGAAGCGGCCTCGGGCGCGTAGCGAGCGCCGCATAGACGGCGACGCTCGCCGCGGTGACCGGCCCCGGGCGAAGTATCTCCACGTCCGTTCCGGTCACTTTGACGATCGTCGATTCCAATCCGTGATCGGTCCGTCCGCCGTCGATCACCAAGGGAATTCGGCCGCCAAGCGATCGAACGACATGATCGGCCGTGGTGGGACTGATCTGACCGCTGGCGTTCGCCGAAGGGGCGGCCAGCGGGCGCCTCGTCGCCTGCAGCAGGGCGCGCATCGCCGGATGGCTCGGCACCCGGACCGCGACGGTGCCGAGGCCGGCGCTGGCGGCGCGAGCGAGATGGGCGAACGGACTCAAAGGAACTACGAGCGTAACCGCGCCGGGCCAGAAAGCCTCCGCGAGGCCCCGCGCGCATTCGCCGAAGCGCGCGCCGAATGCCTCCGCCTGCGCAACGTCTGCGACATGGACGATCAGCGGATTGAAGGAAGGCCGTCCCTTGGCGGCGTATATTCGGGCGACGGCGCAATCGCTCGTCGCATCGGCGGCGAGCCCGTAGACGGTCTCGGTCGGAACGGCGACCGGCAGGCCGGCGAGGACCAGGCGCGCGGCTTCGGCGATGGCCTCGTCGCCGAGGGCCAGCACCTTCGTCTCCATCGGCTCGTCTTGCGGGGCCATGCGGCGCGCTATAGCGGTCGTGGCGCCCCCGCACCATGAGGCGCTACCGATGACCTATACGCCCCCCGTCGAAGAGCAGAAGTTCGTGCTCCGGCACATCGCCCGGATCGACGAGCTGGCCAGCGAGCCGGCCTTTGCCGAGGCCTCGCCGGACCTCGTCGACGCGATCGTCGAGGGCGCGGGCGCCTTCGCCGCGGGTGAGTTCGCGCCTCTCAATCGCGTCGGCGATACCGTCGGCGCGAAATGGTCGGCCGAGGGGGTTACGATGCCGCCCGGCTTCCGCGAGGCCTATCGCGCTTATGTCGAGGGCGGCTGGGGCACGCTGGCCGGGCCTCCGGAGCAGGGCGGGCAGGGCCTTCCGCTCCTCCTCGCCACGGTCGTGATGGAGGATCTCGGCTCCGCCAATATGGGCTTCTCGCTGATCATGATGCTGACGCCCGGGGCGGTCGAGGCGCTGAAGCATCACGGCTCCGACGCGCTGAAGGCGGAGTGGCTGCCAAGGCTGGTGACCGGCGAGTGGAGCGGCACGATGAACCTCACCGAGCCCCAGGCGGGCTCCGACGTCGGCGCCCTCAAGACGAGGGCGGAGCCCGCCGGGGACGGAAGCTGGCGGATCGCCGGCACCAAGATTTTCATTACCTTCGGCGATCACGACCTCACGGAGAATATCGTCCACCTCGTCCTCGCCCGCACTCCGGGCGCGCCGGCGGGAACGCGGGGGATTTCGCTGTTCCTGGTGCCCAAGGTTCTGGCCGACGGAACGCCCAACGACCTTCGCTGCGTCTCGATCGAGCACAAGCTGGGGATCCACGCCTCGCCGACCTGCGTCATGTCCTATGGCGACGAGGGCGGAGCGACGGGATGGCTGATCGGCGAGGAAGGCGGCGGGATGCGCGCCATGTTCACGATGATGAACAATGCCCGGCTCAACGTCGGCCTGCAGGGCGTGTCGATCGCCGAGCGGGCAAGCCAGGCGGCTCTCGCTTATGCCGCGCAGCGGGTCCAAGGCGCCCGCGAGGGACGGGCGGCGGCGATCGCCGAGCATCCGGACGTGCGCCGGATGCTGCTTCGGATGAAGGCCCTGACCCAGGCGGCGCGGGCGCTCGCTTATTACACCGCCGGCCTCACCGACCGGGCAACGATCGGCGACTCCGCGGCGAGGGCTCGGGCCGACCTCCTGACCCCTTTGGTCAAGGCCTACGGGACCGACGTCGGGGTGGAGGTGGCGAGCCTGGGGGTCCAGGTCCATGGCGGGATGGGCTATGTGGAGGAGACCGGCGCCGCCCAGCATTATCGCGACGCGCGAATCTCGCCCATCTACGAGGGCACCAACGGGATCCAGGCCGCCGATCTGGTCGGCCGGAAGCTCCGGCTGGAGGGCGGGGCGGTGCTCGCCCGGCTGCTTGCCGAGATACGCGACGAGGCGGACGTGCCGCTCGCCGCCCTGGCGGAGCGATGCGCGGCGGTAGCCGAGCATCTGTCGGGCGCCGAGCCCGACGATCAGCTTGCCGGGTCCTATCCGTTCCTGACGATGCTGTCGGTCGCGACCTGCGGCTGGCTGATGAAGCGCAGCCTCGCCGCCCTCGAGACGGCGGAGACGAGCCCCGCCTTCGCGGCGGCGAAGCAGGCGGCGGCGCATTACTATCTGGAGCGGGTCGTGCCCGAGGCCCTCGGCCTCGAGGCCGAGGCGATGGCGGGCGCGGCTCTGCTTTATTCGATCGACATGGAGACGCTGGCGGCGGGGTAAGCCCGACCTTTTTCTCTCCTCCCCCGGATTTCCGGGGGAGGGGGACCGCGCGAAGCGCGGTGGAGGGGCTTCGTGAGTCGGGAAGGAGCCCCTCCACCAGGCTTCGCCCGGTCCCCCTCCCCTGCAAAGGCAGGGGAGGAGATGGACGGACGGCTGCCCTCCCTTAAACCATCTCCAGCTTGCCCTCGCGGCGACCGACCTGGCGGTAGATGCGGGGGCCAAGATCGAGCCGGAACGCGCCCATCTTCGCCGCCGGGGTCTCCGCCTCGCGGCCGACGAGCCAGGATTTGGACGAACGGCCGGTGCCGCCGCTCCAGTCGTAGGCGACGGTGGCCGCGATCATCGGGACGAAGATCGCCCGGCCCTGGACCTCGATGGTTCGAACCTCGGCGTTGGACATCCGGATCGCGCTGCCCAGCCGAAGCTCCTCGCCCGGCGGGATGGTGACGTGGGGGGAGCCGCTGCGGGCGTGGAGCGGGGCGGCGAAGAATTCGGCTATCTCGCCGTCCGATCCGGCGTTGAACATCTGCGCTTCGATCCGGATGTTGCCGGCGACCGCCGCACCCGCGTTGCGGAGCACCAGCTCGTAATTCACGATCGTCTCGTTCTCGGTCGCCGCGGCGCGCTCGGGCACGATGTCGAGCTCGAGCCACGCGCGCGGCGCTTCGACCGTCTCCGGAACGGGGGCGGCCGCCGGCTCCGGCTCCGGCTCTACGGCCGACTTGATAGTGGGTTCGGCGACCGGGCCGGGCTGCGGCCGGGACGGCGGATCGAAGAGCGCTCCGCCCAGGTCGCGAGCCACCGCCTGCGGGCGTCGGCGCCGCCGAAGGAAAAGCAGGGCGCCGGCGCCGGCGAGCAGCGGAAGGAGGAGCCACCACCAGGAGAAGCCGGTGGAGGCGGGAGGCAGGGCGGCCGGACTCGGCGCCGGCTCGATGGGCGGCGGCGGAGTGCGAGTCTCGACGGGCGGAGGGGCGGTCTCGGTCGACGCCGCGGGAAGGGCGGGTGCCGGCGCCGAGCGGGCAGGGGCCGGTGCGGGCGCGGCGGGCGTGACGCGCAAAGCGTCGGACGATGCCGGTGCCGGCGCCGGCGCGGGCGCTCGCGCGGGAGTCGCAGGAGGAGCGGGCTTCGCGGCGGCAACGCGCGGCTTCGCGTCGGCGGCCGGCGGCTTCGGCGATGTCCGGGCGGGTGCGGTAGCGGGCGGGGCGGCCGTCGTCGTCGGCGCGGGGTCGGCGGGCGGCGTGGTGCGCTGGCCCGGGAGCTGGAAGTCGCGCAGCTGCGGCGGGCCGATCGTGTTCGTCTCCTGCGCCGCAGCGCCGGAAGCGCCGAGCAGAGTGACGAACGAAGCGAAAGCGACGGCCCGGAGGCTGCGGCGGCGTGGTCTGGCCATGTCGAAGCGGAAATTCCCTTACCCGGCCGGTCTTTTACGCGCCGCCGCCCCCGCGAGTCCAGCGCACGAGGCCGGAACGGTCGCTGCGCGGGGCGGCGCGAGCGGAATAGTTTGCGCTCTCGGCGTCACGCATTATGCCGCTGCTATCGCTTGGGATTTCCATCAGCGCGAAGCATCGGGCGGGGAGCCGGGATGAAGTTCGAAACGATCCTGGCGTGCGTCTTCCTCGCATTGGCCGCGCCAGCCCCCGCTCCGGCCGCCCCCGTTTCCGCGGCCCCCGCTTCCGCACAGGCCGGGAGCGACCTGCCCGCCGACGAGCGGGTGCGCTTCGGCACGCTGGACAACGGAATGCGCTACGCCATCGTCGTCAATGCCACTCCGGCCGGCGAAGCCTCGCTTCGCCTGCGCATCGGCGCCGGATCGCTCGAGGAGCGCGACGACCAGAGGGGCCTCGCCCATTTCATCGAGCATATGGTTCTGAACGGGACCCGCCACGTTCCCGAAGGCGAGTTCGTCAGGCGGCTCGAGCGGGAGGGGCTGAAGTTCGGGCCCGACACCAACGCGAGCACCAGCTTCGACCAGACCGTCTACATGCTCGACCTCGCGCGATCCAATTCCGAGAAGCTGGAGACGGCCTTGTTCCTGCTTCGCGAGGTGGCCGGCGAAGCCACGCTGGAGACCGCAGCGATCGACCGCGAGCGCGGCATCATCCTTTCCGAGGAACGCTCCCGCGCCGGGCCTCAATACCGGATCCTGGTCGACGAGCTCGGCTACCTCTTCCGCGGCGACCGGCTTGCCGACCGGCTTCCGATCGGAACGGTCGAGAGCATCCGAACCGCGCCGAGGGAGAGGCTCGCCGATTTCTACGACCGCTATTACCGTCCTGAACGGGCGACCCTGATCGCGGTCGGCGACTTCGATCCCGCTATGGTCGAGGCCCGGATCCGGGCATTGTTCGGGGACTGGAGGGGCCGCGGCGCCGCCGGAGCGGACGCGCCAGCCCCCGCCCCCGGCAGGCGAGGCCCGGAAAGCCATGTGATCGTCGAGCCGGGCAGCCCGAACCGGGTCAGCCTGGCCTGGGTCAGCGCGCCGGACCTTAGCGCCGACAGCGCCGCCGCCCGCCGCCGCTCCCTCGTCGACCGGCTCGCCCTCACCATCCTCAACCGACGGCTGGAGCGGCTTGCGACGAGCCCGGCCCCGCCTTTCGTCGGCGCCTCCGCTTCCCTTTCCCAGCAGGCGGACCGGGCGCGGATCGTCGAGGTTGGCGCGATCGCGCAGACCGGCCGATGGCGCGAGGCGCTTGCCGCGATCGAACAGGAAGCGCGCCGGGCGGCGCAGCGGGGCTTCGTCGCGTCGGAGCTGGACCGCGAGGTGGCGGCGGTTCGCGTCCGGCTGCAGGCGGCGGTGGCGGGCGCCTCCACCCGCTCCACCCCGGCGATCGCGCAGGCCCTCGTCTCCGCTGCCAACGAGCGCGCGGTCTTGACCTCCCCTGCGACCGACCTCGCTTTGTTCGAGGCGGCGGCGAAGAACCTTACCGTCGGGGAAGTGAGTGCAGCCGCCGCCCGCCTGTTCGCCGGCGGCGGTCCGCTCCTTTATCTCTCGAGCCCGCTTCCAGTGGACGGGGGCGAGGCCGCACTGACCGCCGCTTACGCCGATTCGAAGGCTCGGCCGGTAGGAGCCGCGGCGGTCCAGGCCGCGAAGTCCTGGCCCTACTCCCGTTTCGGCATTCCCGGCGCCGTGATCGAGCGGCGCTCGCTGCCGGGCCTCGACGCGACCGCCGTGCAGTTCGCCAACGGAGTCCGGCTGACCGTCAAGCCGACCGCGTTCAAGAAGGACCAGGTGCTCGTCTCGGTCCGCTACGGCACCGGCCAACTCGGCCTGCCGAGGGATCGCGCCGACCCTTTGTGGGCCGCGATGAGCGGCGGCTTCGTCTCCGGCGGGCTGGGGCGGCTGACCGCGGAGGAGATGAAGCAGGTCCTTGCCGGAACGCTCTACGGAATCGATGCCGGGGAGGACGACGATAGCTTCACCCTCGCCGGTGCAACCCGGAGCGAGGATTTCGAGCGGCAGATGCAGGTCCTCGCCGCCTTCGTCGGCGATCCGGGCTGGCGGCCGACCGGCTTCGAGCGCCTCCGCCAATATAGCGCGACCCTTCACGATCAGATGGCGGCGACCCCGGGCGGTGTCTTCGCCCGCGACGCCGCCACCCTGCTCCGCTCGGGCGACCTTCGCTGGGCGACTCCCGGGCGGGAGGCCATGGCGGCGGCGAACGTGGCCGACGCCCGGCGCCTGCTCGCCCCCGCGCTCGCCCACGGGCCGATCGAGGTTATCGTCGTCGGCGACGTGAGCGTCGATGAGGCGATCCGCCGCACCGCCGCGACGTTCGGCGCACTGCCCCGGCGTAAGGCGGAGCGGATCGACCCGGCGGCGCTTGCCGTGCGCTTCCCGCCGGCCGGCCTCGTCACCCGCACCCACAAGGGCCGGGCCGACCAGGGCCTCGCCTCCATCGCCTGGCCGACCGCGGATTTCTATTCCGACACCCGCCGGGCACGGACCCTGAACCTGCTCGGCCAGGTGATCCAGCTCCGCCTTACCGACGAGATACGGGAGAAGCAGGGCACCACCTACAGCCCGAGCGCCGGCCATTCGCCGTCCGACGTCTTCCCCGGCTACGGCTATCTCGCCGCCACGATCGAGGCCCCGCCCGGCAAGCTGGACGGCTTCTTCGCCGACGCGCTTCGGGTGGCGCGCGATCTTCGCGAGCGGCCGGTCGGGGCGGACGAGCTGGAGCGGGCGCGCCGGCCGCTGGTCGACAACCTCCTTCGCCAGCGGCTCGGCAATGCCTGGTGGCTCACGCAGCTCGGCGGAGCGGCGGAGCATCCGGAGCGGGGCGAGACCATCCTGAACGCGGTCGAGCAATATCGCGGGATTACCGCGGCGGACCTTCAGAAGGCGGCCCAGGGCTATCTGGACGACGCGAAGGCGTGGCGATTCAAGGCCGTTCCGGAAGCCCCCGCCAAGCCGTAGCGTTTCGTCGCGGAGATTTCGAACCCGCTTCTGCCGTCACCCTGAACTTGTTTTAGGGTCCAGGTCTCCACCCACCCTGCCGCCTCCATCCTGGATGCTGAAACAAGTTCAGCATGACGAAGCGCGGGCGGCTGTTCAGCGCAAGACGATCAGCTTCTCCGGCCCCTACCGCCCCCCGATGACGGGCCGGCCGACGTCTTCCTGGCCGTCGGTGCGTCCCGCCATCTCGAGCATTCGGTCGAGCGACTTCTTGGCGGCGAGGCGGAGGTCCTCTTCCATCTCGATGCGCGGCTCGAGATCGCGAAGCGCGAGGTAGAGCTTCTCCAGCGTGTTGAGCGCCATGTACGGGCACATGTTGCAATTGCAGTTCCCGTCCGCCCCGGGCGCGCCGATGAAATTCTTGTGCGGCGCCGCCTTCTCCATCTGATGGATGATGTGCGGCTCGGTCGCGACGATCATCGTCTGGGACGGAGAGGCGAGGGCGTAGTCGAGGATCGCCTTGGTCGACCCGACGAGGTCGGCATGGTCGAGGATGTGCGGCGGGCATTCGGGATGGGCGAGGACCGGCGCGTCGGAATGCTGGGCCTTGAGCTTGAGCAGCTCGGTTTCGGAAAAGGCTTCGTGGACGATGCACACGCCCGGCCAGAGCAGCATGTCGCGCCCCGTCTTGCGGGCGAGGTAGCCGCCGAGATTCTTGTCCGGCCCGAAGATGATCTTCTGATCCTTGGGGATCTGCGAGAGGATGATGTCGGCCGACGAACTGGTGACGATGATGTCCGACAGCGCCTTCACCGCCGCGGAGCAGTTGATGTAGGTCAGCGCGATATGGTCCGGATGCGCCTCGCGGAAGGCGCGGAACTGGTCCGGAGGACAGCTGTCCTCGAGGCTGCAGCCGGCGGCCATGTCGGGAAGGATGACGATCTTCTCGGGCGACAGGATCTTCGCGGTCTCCGCCATGAAGCGAACTCCGCAAAAGGCGATCACGTCGGCATCGGTCGAGGCGGCCTTTCGCGACAGGTCCAGGCTGTCGCCGACGAAATCGGCCAGGTCCTGGATCATCGGGTCCTGATAATAATGGGCGAGGATGACGGCGTTGCGCTCGCGGCGCAGCCGGTCGATCTCGGCGCGCAGGTCGAGGCCCCTCAAGCTTGCGTTGGGTGCGTTCATCTCTGGTCCTTGCTTGGCGGGAAACGCTTGGAAGAAGCTGGATGCCGGATCAAGTCCGGCATGGCGAGGTCCGTCGACCTGAACGCCCCATGCGGAACGCCCAACGCCCTAACGCCCGGCCCGGCGGTCGCGAAGCGCATCCTCGACCGATCGCGACCGCTCCAGATAGGCCGCTTCCTCGCGTCCCGCCGGGTCGAGAAAGCGGACCGCGACGCTGGCGTCGACCCCGCCCGCCCGAAGCGGGACGGCGAAGCTTCGCGCCACGAGCCGCATCGCCGAATCGCGCGCCCGCCGCATCGGCTCCGCCTCGCGCGCCTGGCGCAGAAGGTCGGCTTGCGCCGTCCGGCGGTTGGACTCGTCCAAGGTGCGTTCGGCATCGGTGAGCGCCATCACCAGGCCGCCTTGAGACTGCTCGTGGACGTCCTGCGCGTCGATGCTCGGACCCGAAAGCTCCAGCGGCGGCAGAGTGACGCTAAGCGTACGAGTCGCTTCGTCCCAGGCCACGTCGCCGCGTTTCAGACGGGAGAGGTCGACGCCGTAGCGGACGGTGCCGGGAAGGATGAGGGTCTTCTCGGCGGTGAGGCCGAGGCGGGTCTGAGTGGCGGTGGCGATCGAGACGTAGCGGGCGGCGAAGGAGACGAGGCGCCCTTGGTCGCGAACCGAAAGCAGCGCCGAGTCGGCCAGCGCCCGCGCATCCGGATCCGGCGGCGTCGCGGGCGCGCGCAAGGCCAAGCCGAGGCCCAACCCGACCGCGAGCGCCGCCAGGATCGCCAGGGCCGCAACGGCCGCCGGCGGCAGGCGCAGGCGCTTCAGCGCGCGAGCGTCCAAAACCCCGCCTCCTCGCCGGCCTCTTCTACCTCGCCGCGCCGCTTAAGGTCGATCAGGTGGGCGAGAACCGACCGGGCGGCGGCGGGGTGGAGGCGTGGATCGACGTCGGCGTACATGTCGGCCACCATGGCTTCGATCCGGCCCTCGCCGCGGGCGAGCCGCTCCAGGATCTGGCGCTCTCGGCCGCGCCGGTGCTCGATCAGCCGGCGCAAGTGAGCCTGCGGATCCTCCACCGCCGGCCCATGCGCGGGATAGTAGATCCGGTCGTCGCGGCCGAGCAGACGGTCGAGGCTCGCCATATACGCGGCCATGTCGCCGTCGGGCGGCGCCACCACCGTGGTCGACCAGCCCATGACGTGGTCGCCGCTGAACAATGCGCTATTCTCCCGAAGCGCGAGGCAGATGTGGTTCGACGTGTGCCCGGGAGTGGCCACCGCTTCGAGCGTCCAGCCGCTCCCCGCGACCGTCTCCCCATCGCCCAGAACCCGGTCGGGGCGGTAGTCGGCGTCGAACGCTTCGTCGGAGCGCGGTCCTTCGTCATGCAGCGAAAGCGCTGCGCAGCCGACGATGGGAGAGCCGGTCGCCGCCTTCAGCGGCCGGGCGGCGGGGCTGTGGTCGCGGTGGGTGTGAGTGCAGACGATGGCGGACACCCGCTCGCCGCGGAGCGCTTCGGCGAGGGCGTCGACGTGCTCCGCCAGGTCCGGACCGGGGTCGATGACCGCCACGTCCTCCTCGCCGACGATATAGGTCTGCGTACCGGTGTAGGTGAAAGGGGATGGGTTGGGCGCCAGCAGCCGCCGCACCAGGGGTCCGACTCGTTCGATCCTGCCGGTGGTCGGTTCCTCCATGGACGGGATGTGGGACCGGCGGTGCGGAAAGCCAAGGACCGGCGCGGAGTCACGAAAAAGGGCGGGCGCGCCGCGGTTCCCGCGCGCCTTCCTCCCGCCCTGTCGCTCAACCGGTTTCGTTAAGCCGGCCTATCGTCTCGCCAGGAGATGCGCTTCTCACTCGCCCTGGCTCTTGTCGTTGACGATGGTGGCGACATAGGCCCCGCCGAGCGCCCGCTCGACCCGGATCCGGGCCTCTGCGTTGGCGTCGCCGCCGAGCGCGTCCTCGAGCGCGGCGCGGACTCGCTCGCGCACCGCTGGGTCGGAGGAAGCGCGCAGGACCAGGGTCTGGGTGATCTGCACGTTCACCTGCTCCGGTGGAACCGAGGCGAGGCTGGGCAGGATCCGAAGCCGCGGCAGGCGCATCGGCAGCAGCGACAGCGGCTCGAGCTTCGGCTCCACGGCGGCGAGGGCAAGCCGAGGCCGTTCGAGCCAGGCTGGCCTTGCCGCGGCGCGCGGTTCGAGCGTCTTATGGCGCGCCGCCGGCGAACGGATCGAAGCGACCGCCCTTGGGGCGCTGGCGAAGGCGGCGACGGGCGCCGCGGCGGCGATCTGCGCTCCGGCGGCCGTGGGCGTCGGGGCGGAGAAGCCGGTCGAGCGCGGCGCCTGGGTCGCGGCGGCGAGGCTCAGGCCGCCCACCGCGAGGAGCGAGAGGGCCGCTAAGCCGCCGGCGCTGCGCAGGCGGCTTGGGCGGTGGCTGCGCATCATCCGCAGCCGGCGCTTGAGCTCGCCCGCCCCGTTCATCGAGCAGGCGGCGGCGATCAGGCCGGGTCGTGCGGCCGACTTGACCAGCGCGACGGCATATTGGTGCCGCTCCTCGGCGCTGGCGCGCGCCGCGACGGCGGCGTCGCAGGCCAGCTCCTGGTCGGTCCGAAAAGCGCGAAAGGCGATCCAGGCAAGCGGATTGAACCAATTGACGGCGAGGACCAGGATCGCCGCCACGTTCCACCACAGGTCGCCGCGGCGATGATGGGTGAGCTCATGCTCCAGCGCCAGGCGACGCTCGCCGGGCGCGTAGCGGCGGGTGAAGTCGGAAGGTAGGACGATCCGGCGGCGAAGCAGCCCGAGCGCCAGCGGCCCGTCGACGGCGCGGCTGACGAAGGTCGCGATCCCACCGTAGACCGGCGGCCGGGCGCGACGGGAGCTGCCGTCGAGCCGGCGGACGAAATCCCGGTAGGCGAGCCATTGGAGGACGAGGAAGATGACCGCGCCCCCGGCCCATGTCGCGAGCAACAGGGGCATCCACTGCCCGAATCCGGCCTCGGCCGGCAGGGACGCGGCACCCCCCGTCGCGGGGATGAAGATCACGACAGGGGGAATGGCTTCGGCGAGCCGCGGGAGCGGCGGCAGGACGAGACGAAGCGCCGGCACGAGCCAGAGCGCGTAGGCCCAGCCGGCGCCGAACAGCCGGGCGACGACCGTGCGCACAAGCAGCACCGCGCCGATCAGCAGCGAGACGGCGGCGAGGGTCCCGACCAGCCAGGCGGTCATGACTTGAGCGCTTTGAGAAGGGCTTCGATCTCTTCGATGTCGGCGGGGGTGAGGCGGTCGCGGGCGGCAAGCTGCGCGACCAGGGGAGTCAGCCGGCCGCCGAACATGCGGTCGATCAGCCGGCCCGATTCCTCCGCGACATAATCTTCGCGCCGGATGGCGGGGCGATAGAGATAGCGGCGGCCGTCCTCCTCGTGGGTGAGGACCCGCTTGGCGAGTAGGCGCGAAAGCATCGTCTTGACGGTGGCGAGGGTCCAGCCGCGCTCCGCGGGAACCCGCTCGGCGACCTCGGCGGCGGTCAGCGGGGCCGCCTCCCACAGCACTTCCATGACGGCGTATTCGCCCTCGGCGATTCGCTCCATGGCCGTTTCTCCCCTTTAATGACTACAGGTGTAATCACCCAACGCGTGAACGCTCGATGAATAGGCTTGGACACAGGGTAAAAGCGTCGGCGCGCTTTACAACCGGCGAGATCGGTTAAAATCCGTCAACCATCGCCAGCCGCACAAATCCGCCGTCTCTGCGGACTGGCACGGGGCGTGTATCTTCATCCGCGTCCACACGCTTCCTCCACCACGGGGCGGGCAGGCGCTCCTTCCGGTCGCGCCGCCCGCCCCAGTCCGTTTCAGGGCCCGATCCGCGAATCCTTCTGCCTCCCATCCTGCGGATGGGGAGGGGGACCACCCGAAGGGTGGTGGAGGGGCGAAAGGTGCAGGCTTCCGCCTCGAGCGCGCGAACCGCGGGCGTCACGAAAGCTACCCCTCCACCACCAAAAATGGTGGTCTCCCTCCCCATCTGGCGATGGGGTGGAACGTCAGGCCTTCGCGACCTGCTTCTGCTCCAGGAGCTGCTGGAGCTCGCCGGCCTCGTACATCTCCATCATGATGTCGGAGCCGCCGACGAACTCGCCCTTGACGTAGAGCTGGGGGATGGTCGGCCAGTCCGAATAGGCCTTGATGCCCTGGCGGATCTCGGGGTCCTGGAGGACGTCCACCGTCTCATAGGAAACGCCGAGATGATCGAGGATCGCGATGGCGCGGCTCGAGAAGCCGCATTGCGGGAAGAGCGCCGTGCCCTTCATGAACAGGACGACGTCGTTCTTTCCGACGATCTCGTCGAGGCGCGCGTTGGTGTCGGTCATTCGAAAATCTCCTAATCCGGTGTGCCGGTGGTCAGCTGAAGCGCGTGGAGAACGCCGCCCATCCGCCCTCCGAGCGCCTCGTAGACGCGCTGGTGCTGGCGCACGCGCGGCATCCCCCGGAAGCTTTCGGCCACGACCCGCGCCGAATAATGGTCGCCGTCGCCGGCGAGGTCGGTGATCTCGATCCGGGCATCGGGGATTCCGGTGCGGATCAGCGCCTCGATCTCGTCGGCGGCCATCGGCATCGGATCAGCCTTCGGACGACATCAGCTGGCGGCGCGCTTCGACCGTCTTGTGGTCGAGCGCCTCTCTGATCTTCGTCTCGTCGCAATCGACTCCGGCGGAGGTCAGGTCGCCGAGCAGCTTGCGGATCACGTCCTCATCGCCCGCTTCCTCGAAATCGGCGCGGATCACGTCCTTCGCATAGGCGTCCGCCTCCGCATCGGTGAGGCCCATCAGCCCGGCCGCCCAGGCGCCGAGCAGCCGGTTGCGCCGGGCGACGACCCGGAACTGCATCTCCTGGTCGCGGGCATATTTGGTCTCGAACGCCCTTTCGCGATCGTCGAACGTGCTCATCGAAGCTCCCTTGTCCTGTCGGGAGTCCAGATAGGCGGGCGGAGGGGAGGGTGCAACGTGTCCCTCGTCAGAGGGTCACCACCAGTTTCCCCACCGCGCGCCGAGCCGCCATGTGCGCGATCGCCTCGCCGGCCTGCTCCAGCGGCCAAGTCCGGCTCACCCGCGGCGCGATCTTCCCCTCGCTCCACAGCCGGAACAGGGTCTCGACATGGGCTGCATTGGCCTTCGGATCGCGCGCCGCGAAGGCGCCCCAGAACACGCCGCAGACGTCGCAGCTCTTGAGCAGGGTGAGGTTGAGCGGAAGCTTGGGTATCCCGGCCGGGAAGCCGACGACGAGGTAGCGCCCCTCCCAGCCGATCGCGCGCAGGGCCGGCTCGGCATAGTCGCCGCCGACCGGATCGTAGATCACGTCCGCCCCGCCCGACCCGACGGCGTCCTTGAACTGCTGGGCGAGCGCCTTCGAGCCGTCCTTGTCGAACGGCCCCTGCGGATAGACGATCGCCAGATCGGCGCCGGCCTGCCGAGCGACCTCAGCCTTTTCCTCGGAGGAGACCGCGGCGACGACCCGGGCGCCATAGGCCTTGCCGAGCTCGACCGCCGCCAGGCCAACTCCGCCGGCCGCTCCGAGCACCAGCAGCGACTCCCCCGCCTTGAGCCGTCCACGGTCGAGCAGGGCGTGGATCGATGTCGCATAAGTCAGGATCAGCGCCGAGCCTTCCTCGAAGCTGCGCTCCTCGGGCAGCCGAAGCGCCGTCGCGGCGTTGACCGCCACCTTTTCCGAAAGGCCGCCATGGCCGGTCATGGCAATGACCCGCTCGCCCGCCGACCAGCCGGAGACGCCTTCCCCCACCGCCTCGACGATTCCCGCCACCTCGCCGCCCGGAGCGAAGGGGCGCGGCGGCTTGAACTGATATTTGTCCTCGATGATCAGGACGTCGGGATAGTTGATCGCGCAGGCTCTTACCCGGACGAGCAGCTGGCCGGGGCCGGCGGTGGGGTCTGCGACGTCGCGAAGGACCAGGGTCTCCGGCCCGCCCGGCTGCTGCGAAAGTAGGGCTTTCATATCAATTCTCCGTTCGTCCCGAGCGAAGTCGAGGGGCGCTGGCACTGAGTCATCACGGGCGCCCCTCGACTACGCTCGGGACGAACGAACATTTATCTCTGCGTCGCCGCTTACTGCGCGGCCTGCGGGAAGGCGGGAAGCTTCGCGATGTCGCCCGGCTCGTGCTGGATGATCACCTTGGCCTTCAAAGCCTTCGCAATGCGGTCGAACCGGTCCATCGAGGCGAGCGTGTCGGCGCGGTTGACGTTGAAGCTCGGCACTCCGCGGTTCCTGACATTCTCGTAGAAGTGCCAGAGGTCGCCGGTCAGGAGCACCGGCCCGGTCCTGGGCAGCCGGACGAGCAGGGACTGGTGGTTCTCGGTATGGCCGGGCATCGCCAGGATGACGACGCTTCCGTCGCCGAACACGTCCTTGTCGCCGGTCAGCCGCTCGACCTTCGCCCGGCCTGCAAGCCACGGCGCGATCCGGTCGGACTTGCGCTCCTTCAGGGTGTCGTAATCGCCCGCGCCGATCAGAAGCGTGGCCTTGCCGAAATCGGGAAGCTGGCCGGTATGGTCGTCGTGGCGGTGGCTGATCCCGACCAGGGTCACCTGCTCCGGCCGAACGCCGATCCGGGCGAGTTGGTCCTTCGCCGTGACGGCGAGCGACATGTCGGCGAAATCGTCGGACGCGGGATGGCCGATCATCTCGCCGGGCAGGCCGGTATCCCACAGCATGTAATTCTCGCCGTGGCGGATCAGGTAGCAGCTGTCGGTAAGCCGCTTGGTCTGACCGACGTAGAGAAAGGTGTCCGAAAAGGCGTCGAGGTTCTTGATCCGGAAGCTTCCGCAGTCGAGCCGCCACAAAGCGAGGTTCGATGGCGGTGCGGGAGGTTGAGCGGGAGCCTGGAAAGCGGCGAGGCCCAGCAACGCCGAAGCGAGAAAGAAACTGCGCTTGATCATCTGGACGACCCTTTCCGGCGAGACTTAACGCGATCCGCCGTGCCGCTCCACCCGTCATGCTGAACTTGTTTCAGCATCCAGTCCTCCGCTTCCCCGGCGGGTGACCCGCTGGACCCTGAAACAAGTTCAGGGTGACGGCCGGTGCGTTGCGACGCGGCTTTCGTCAGCTTTCGTAGCGCGCCGTCGTCTTCGCCGCCACTTCCTCCGCCGTGACGTCCGGCGCCAGCTCGACCAGCCGGAACGGGCTGTTGTGATCCGGCCGCTGGAAGACGGCGAGGTCGGTGACGATCATGTCGACCACGTTCTTGCCGGTAAGCGGCAGCGTGCAGGCCGGAATGAACTTCGGGTCGCCGTTCTTGGAATTATGCTCCATGACGACGATGATCTTCTTGACCCCCGCGACGAGGTCCATCGCCCCGCCCATGCCCTTCACCATCTTGCCCGGGATCATCCAATTGGCGATGTCGCCGTCCTGCGACACTTCCATGGCGCCGAGAACGGTGAGGTCGATATGGCCGCCGCGGATCATCGCGAAGCTCTGCTCGGACCCGAAATAGGAGGAGCTGTCGAGCTCGCTGATCGTCTGCTTGCCGGCGTTGATCAGGTCGGGATCGATCTCGTCCTCATAGGGGAACGGCCCGATTCCGAGCATCCCGTTTTCCGACTGGAGGGTCACCTCCATCCCGTCCGGAATGTTGTTGGCGACGAGCGTCGGGATTCCGATGCCGAGATTGACGTAATAGCCGTCGCGAAGCTCGCGCGCGGCGCGCGCGGCCATCTGGTTGCGGTCCCAGGGCATTAAGAGAATCCTCCGATATAGACCGTCGCCCCAGCGAAGGCTGGGGCCCCAGCGGGTGAAGAACGCCGGCGCATTTCACCCTCCGGGATCCCAGCCTTCGCTGGGATGACGGCGGATAAGCGGACGCTCACGCGGCCTCCCTCTGGCGGACGGTGCGGAACTCGATCTTCTTGTCGTAGGGGGCGCCGAGGATCATCCGCTTCACGTAGATGGAGGGCAAATGGATGCCGTCCGGATCGAGGCTTCCGACCGGGACGATCTCCTCCACCTCGGCGACGCAGACCCTGCCGGCGGTGGCCATCGCCTGGTTGAAGTTGCGGGCCGTCTTGCGGAAGACGAGGTTGCCGGCCTCGTCCGCCTTCCAGCCCTTGATGATCGACAGGTCGGCGCGGATCCCGCGCTCCAGCACATATTCCTCGCCGTCGAAGACCTTGGTCTCCTTGCCCTCGGCGACGATCGTTCCGACTCCGGTTTTGGTGTAGAAGCCGGGGATACCGGCGCCGCCCGCCCGGCAGCGCTCGGCGAGCGTGCCCTGGGGGCAGAATTCGACCTCCAGCTCGCCGGCCAGATATTGCCGCTCGAATTCCTTGTTCTCGCCCACGTAGGAGGAGATCATCTTGCGGATCTGGCGGGTCCGGAGAAGCTTGCCGAGCCCCTCATTGTCGATCCCGGCATTGTTCGACACGACGGTGAGGTCCTTGACGCCGCTGTCGCGGATCGCGTCGATCAGCCGCTCGGGGATCCCGCAAAGGCCGAAGCCGCCTGCGCAGATCGTCATGCCGTCCTTCAGCAGCCCGTCGAGGGCGGCGGCGGCATCGGGAAAAGTCTTGTTCATTGACCGCTCCGCTGTGAAGCCCGCCGATAAGCACCGCCGCCGAGCCCGGTCAAGGAAAGTTGAACCGGGTTTCAACTCGCCCCGTCGTCATGCTGAACTTGGTTGAGCATGCAGCGACGATGCGCGTTGCGGGTGGAAGCTGTACCCTGAACCAAGTTCAGGGTGACGGTTGGGCGGATAAGGAGACGATTGATTCGGAAGCGCCCGGCGGTCTAGCTGCGCGCTCCGCCGCTCCTGCCGAGGACCTCCTTATGAGGATCGCACCGATCCACGCCGCGCTTGCCGCCTTCCTCCTCCTCGGCCTGCCGCTCGCGGCGAGCGCCCAGCGCGAGGGCGACGACCCCAATTTGTGGCTCGAAGAGGTCGAGGGACCGCGCGCGCTCGCCCAGGTCAGGGCGTGGAACGCCGCCACCGAAGCCACTCTCACCGCCGATCCCAAATTCGAAACCTACCGCGCCCGCGCCCGCGCATTCCTCGACGACGAGCGGCAGATCGCGACTCCCGACCGGCTGCTCGGCGACCGCGTCGCCAATCTTTGGCAGGACGCGAGGAACCCGCGCGGCGTGTGGCGGATCTCGCCGCTCGCCGATTACCGCGCCGGCAAGCCGCGATGGCGCACGCTGGTGGACGTCGACGCGCTCGGCAAGCGCGAGGGCAAGAGCTGGGTCTGGCACGGCGCCGACTGCCTGGCGCCCGATTACCGCCGCTGCCTGGTCTCGCTGAGCCCCGGCGGGACGGACGCCGATGTCGTGCGCGAATTCGACCTCGCCTCGGGGACCTTCGTCGAGGGCGGCTTCGTCCTCCCCGAGGCGAAGAGCAATGTCGCCTGGGTCGATTCCGACACCCTGCTGGTCGGGACCGACTATGGCGCCGGATCGCTGACCAAGTCAGGCTATCCGCGCATACTCAAGCTGTGGAAGCGCGGAACGCCGCTCTCCGCCGCGCGCACGCTGTTCGCGGGGGAATCGGGCGACGTCTCCTCCACCCCGCAGGCGGTCCAGAGCGGTGCCCGCCGCTGGGTTTTCGTCAGCCGCGGCAAGACTTTCTGGACCAACGAATATCACCTCCTGACGCCGTCCGGGGGGCTGATCCCCGTTCCGCTCCCGGCGGACGCCGAGTTCCAGGACGTGCTCGGCGACCGCCTGATCGCCAAGCTGCAGAGCCCGCTCGGAACGTTCAAGGCGGGAAGCCTCGTCGCCTGGTCGTTCGACTCGATCCTCGCGCGCGGCCGGGCGGAGCCGAGCCTCGTCATGGCGCCGACGCCCCGGCAGGCGATCGAGGAAGTCTCCGCCTCGGACAACGTGCTTTGGGTGAAGGTGCTGGAGGACGTGTCCGGCCGGCTCTACGCCCTCACGCCCCAAGGCGCCGGGTGGAAGTCGCGCCCGGTGCCGCTGGCGCGCAACAGCACCCTTCACCTGCTGGCCGCCGGCGGCAACCCGGATCAGGCCTTCGTTACCGTCGAGGGGATGCTGACGCCGCCCGCCCTCTACGCCGTAGGCCGCTCCGCTCCGCCGGCTCTGGTCCAGCGTCTTCCGCCGGCCTTCGATGCGGGCGCCTTCACGGTCGACCAGCGTTTCGCCCGCTCCCGCGACGGCACGCAAATCCCTTATTTCCTGGTCCGCCGAAAGGACGCCAAGGGCCCGGTCCCGGCGCTCATCCACGCTTATGGCGGCTTCCGCGCCGCGCAGACGCCCGGCTATCTCACCGGCCAGCCCTACCGCGCCGGGCCGCTCGGCCTGTTCTGGGTGGAGGAGGGCAATGCCTATGTCCTCGCGAACATCCGCGGCGGCGGCGAATATGGCCCGCAATGGCACCGCGCCGCGCTTCGCGAGAACCGGCAGAGGAGCTTCGACGATCTTCACGCCGTGGCCGAGGATCTGGTCCGCACCGGAGTCTCGAGGCCGAAGCTGATCGGGATCTCCGGCCGGTCCAACGGCGGAGTCCTGGTCGGCGCCGCGATGACCCAGCGTCCGGACCTCTACGGCGCCGTCATCGCCGGCTCGCCGCTGCTCGACATGAAGCGCTATTCGCACCTTCTCGCGGGAGCCTCGTGGGTCGACGAATATGGCGATCCCGACAAGCCGGAGGACTGGGCCTTCATCTCCCGCTACTCGCCCTACCAGAATGTGAAGCCGGGAGTCCGCTACCCGGCGGTGTTCTTCTACAGCTCGACGAAGGACGACCGGGTCCATCCCGGCCACGCTCGAAAAATGGCGGCACGGCTCGGCGAATATGGAAACCGCTTCTACTTCCACGAATATCTCGAAGGCGGCCATAGCGTCGGCGCGGAGCATGCCGAGGACGCGAAGCGCTCGGCGCTGCTGACGGCCTATCTGAAGCGCGAACTGATCGCGGCGCGGGTCGGTCATCATGCCCCCTCTCCCCGTGGGGGAGAGGATGAGCAGGCACGCCATGCCCCCGGCATGGCTGCGAACGTCCGGGGGACGTTCGCACCTGCTCATGGTGAGGGGGTTCTGAGTTCGGGGCTGAACTCGGACGCCGAACCCCCTCACCCTACCCTCTCCCCGCCGGGGAGAGGGGCGGCAAGCCAGTCCACCTTGGCAGGCTCCCGGTGATGACCTTCGTCCTTCCCGGCTTCGACCTGGACGCCTTCGTCGCCGCGACCCTCGCCGAAGATCTCGGCGAAGCCGGCGACGTCACCTCGGCGGCCGTCATCCCCGAAGAGGCGCGGTTCACCGGCGTGATGGCGACGCGCGAGCCGATCGTCGTGGCCGGGCTCCCGATTGCCGAAGCCTTCTTCCGCCGGCTCGATCCCGAAGTGGTGATCGAGCGGCTGGCGAAGGACGGCGACCGAGTCGCCGCGGGCGGCACCCTGCTTCGCCTGCAAGGGCGGGCGCGGGCGATGCTGACGGCGGAGCGTTCCGCCCTAAACCTCGTCCAGCACCTCTCCGGGATCGCCACCCTCACGAGTCGCTACGTCGACGCGATCGAAGGCAGCGGAGCGACCCTGCTCGACACGCGCAAGACCCTTCCCGGCCTTCGCCGCCTCGAAAAATACGCCACCCGCACCGGCGGTGCGAAGAACCACCGCATGGGGCTGTGGGACGCGGCGATGATCAAGGACAATCATGTCGCGGTGGCGGGCGGAATCGCGCCGGCGGTGCGGCGCGCGGTCGAGGCGGGGATCGCCGACATCATCGTCGAGGTCGACCGGCTCGACCAGACCGAACCCGCGATCGCGGCGGGGGCGACCCACCTGCTGCTCGACAACATGGAGCCGGACGTCCTTCGGCAGGCCGTGGCGCTGGTCAACGGCCGGGTGCGGACCGAGGCGAGCGGCGGCGTGACTCTCCAGAACATCGCGGCCCGCGCCGCCACCGGAGTCACCTACGTTTCGGTCGGCCGGATCACCCAGTCCGCCCCCGCGGCCGACATCGGGCTGGACTTCACCCCGCTTCGCTAACCCCGATTGCCGCCCGCCCGCCGACGCGCTACCCAGCGGGCCGTAAAGCGGGGGAGGGGAAATGCGTCCGACATCGATCAGGGCTTTCGAGGGGCTTTCCCTGCTTGCGGTGGCGATCGGGGCGCTGACGACCTGGCTGGGCTGGGACGCGCTCGTCGCCTCGGTGCGCTCGAAGGTGCTCGGCGCCGGGCTCGAGCCGGCGCTGGCCGTGCTCAGCATCATCTACGTCGGCCTCCTCGTCCTCCTCATCCTGCTCACCGCGCGGCGCGCAAGCGCGGTCGCCAAGTGGCTGTTCGTGGTGATCATCGTCGGCGAGGCCGTGTTCACCGTCCCCAAGCTCGGCGCGATGGCGGGCGCGGGCCTGATCGGCTGGGCGGAAATCGTCCAGCTGCTGATCCAGCTCGTCGCGGTCGCCATGCTGTTCACGGCGCCCTCGCGCGCCTGGTTCGCCGAGTGGCGGGCGCGCTAGCCCGCCGTTCGAGGCGTCGCGAACGCAGGGGCGGGCGTTAGCCGTCCAGCCGGGGCAGCGCTTCCGGATCGGCGCGCACCACCTCGCCTTCGACCAGGCCGGTCGCCGGGTGGTGCTTGTCCAGCCAGCGCTTGATGATCCGAAGGTTGCGGGTGTTCGACCGGAAGAAGAAATCCGGCACCGCCCCGACGAACGGGATCGCGCCGAGCAGGAAGTCGAAGCCGACATTGCCGGTCATCCGGGCGATCTGCCACTTCGACAGGCCGAGGTTGCGCGCTTCCCAGACGATCCAGGCGCCGAGCGCGGTGCTGACGATGTCGCCGACGACCGGGATGACGTCGAGGATCACGTCGAGGCCGACCGGGCGGTTGAGCCCGGGGATCACGAACAGCCGTTCGAGCACCGCCTCCATCGCCTCGATCCGGCGGCGGACGGATTGCGGGTCGCGCCCGATCGGCAGATCGCGCGCGAGCGTCTTGAACGGGTCGTGCGGCGTGGCCATTGCTGTTCTCCTCACACCCTTTATGGGGCGCCGCGGATCAGTTCGCCACCCGGGTGCCGGGCGAAGGGGTTCGCCCGGAAGCCGGTGAGCCGCGGCGAGACCAGCGACCAGCGCACCGGCGCGGCGATCGCGATGAACGGCGCGGCCGCGGCGAGGCGGGCGTCGGCGGCCTGAAGGAGGCTTCGGCGCGTCTCTAGATCGGGTGCGTTCCGGGCCGCTTCGAGCGCCTGGTCCGCGTCGCCGTCGCACACGGAAGCGGCGGCGCAGGTGAAATGGCGCAAATACCAGCTCGCAAGGGCGACCGGCGCGACCTCGTCGATCAGCCGAAGGTCGGCGGGCTCGGACGGGGCGACGCGCTGCGCCTCGACTCCGATGGTTGCCCAGTCGCGCCGCAGGAAGGCGAAAAGCAGCCGGTAGCCGGGTCCGTCGGGAAGGCTGACCCGGACTTTCATCCGCCCGCCGCCGACCAGCGGCGCAAGCGCCCGCGCCGCCGCCGCGCGCCGAGCCGCAAGCGGGAGCGCCGTCCAGTCGGGCGCGGCCGGCGAGTCCAGGCCCTCGACTCCGGCGGGGAGCAGGGTCTCGCGCGCCTGCAGCCCCGGGACCCGGAAGGCGGCGACGATCGCGCTGCGGTCGATCGCCATCGCCAGCGCCTGCCGCGCTTCGGGACGGAGGAGGGGCCCCTCCCGCGCCGCGAACGAAAGCCCCAACATGCCCGCGACGGGATCGAACACCGGCCCGTTGCCGGCAGCGTCGCCGGCGCGGGCGACCGGCAGGTCGCCGAGGCTTCCCCCGAGGACCAACTCGGCCGCTCCTTGCTGGAACCGCGCGACCGCCAAAGCGGCAGGCTCGCCGCGCAGGACGAGCGGCATTGGCGGCGCCTCCGCACCCTCCGCTTCGTCCTCGGCACGACGCGGCGGCGCGAGCAGGAGGGATCCGTCGGGACGGGGCTCGGCGACGAACGGCCCGACGCCCCGGCCGGCCCTAAGCAGCGCCATTTCCGGCTGGGCGAGGAGCTGGAGGAAGTTGAGGCGCGGCGACTTCAAGGTGATCTCGAGCACCTCGTCGGTCATCGCCTCGACCTCGGCGATCGCTCCGAGCAGCGGCTTCAAAGGGTTGCGGCTTGCCGTTCCGCCCGCCGCCTTCAGCCGCTGGACGACCTGCGCCGCGGTGACCCGGCTCCCGTCTTGCCAGGACAGCCGAGCCAGCCGGAAAGTGTAGCGAAGGCCGTCGTTGGACAGGATCCAGCTCTGCGCAAGCCCAGGCTCGATGTCTCCGCCGGCGTCGAACCGCACCAGCCCCTCCGCCGTGCTTTCGATCAGGAACGCCGTGGGCGGATCGATGGCCTGGCGCGAGGGGTCGGCGATGCGGGGCGGAGCGCCGATCGCGCTGATCGTCACCGGCCCGGTCTCGTCCTTTCGGCAGCCGCTCATGGCGAGCAGGGCGGCCGCGGCGAGCAGGATTGGGATGCGAGTCGCCATGGCGGCTGGGGATAGCCCAGCCTCGGCGTTTTTTTTAGCGCTTATGCGGGTTGGCCGGAGCGCCTTTACCCCTCCTTCACCTTTGGCCTCCTACCGTGCCGCCTTGGACCAGGAACAGCCCGTGAGCACCGACGCACCAGCCGGAACCTACAAGCATCGCCGCGCGGCGCGGACCGCGGTTTCGGCAAGCGCCCGGCTGCGCCCGCAAAACTGGTATTCGGTCGAGGTAAGGGTCTGCGACCTGTCCAACTCCGGCTTCATGGCCGAATGTCCGGAAACGGTCCGCATCGGGGGCTACGTCTCGCTCGACGTGCCCGGCATCGGCCCGGTCGACGCACAGGTGCGTTGGCAGATCGGCGGCCGCATGGGCGGCCTCTTCCTCAACCCGATCAGCCTCGCCCGCTGCGAATGGACCGCGGTCAAGGCCGAGCCGCCGCAGGAAGCGGCCTGAGGGCCGGTCGCCCCGATCGGCGGGCGGCGACGACGGAATTGCCTTGAATCGCAGGTCCGGGCGGCGCTCGGCCTCCTCCCTTGCCGGGCGGCATCGGATGGTGCGGACGGCGGGACACGAACCCGCACGCCCCGAGGGGCAGGAGATTTTCAGTCGGGACTCTACGAATAGTCGAAGGTTGTCGTTCGGTATTATTTGGCGGTTTTCTGCGGGCTCGGCTCTGGCACCGGGTCGTTAAAGGGTGGTGAAACAGTGCAGTCATTGGTGGCGAGAGTACACACGATCTACACCGGAGTAAGCATCAACCGGTTGGGTAATCGTTAGTGTCTCAGTCCGAATTGGGCGGCGTTCTGCCGCGGCGGCCGCCGAAAGCGTCTGATAAGCTCCGGTACGGCGCAGGCGCTCGGCGGTCTCAGCCCAAATGCGTGGTGGGTAGGATTTCGCCATTTCCGCCTTCTAGTTCTCCGTTTCGTGTCGGAGGCGCCCGACGTCCCTCCGCAATCGCGGAATAGCCGCACCGGTACGCGTGGCAATGCCCGGCTTTGTAAACCTTGACGGGAGCGGCTTCGCTGTCCGAAACTGGCGTGGGGACGCTGATCAGGGGAATTCCGTGGAAGACTACGTCGAGGCCGTTCGGGCGCCGCTTCGCACGCGCGCCGGCGCTTTGCTCGACCGGGCCGAGACGGCCTATTTGAGGATTTTGCGGGCGGTAATCCTGATCATCGCGACCGTGCTGATCGGCTATGCGCTAATCCTTTCTGCGATCAGCCTCTACCGAGTCGCGCAATCTCCCTCCTCGGTGAAGGAGCAGGAAGCGACCGTCGCGCCTCAGGAGCTCGCCGCGGCCGGTGCCAAGTCCACGGCACAGTCACCTACGCAGGAAAACGGCCCCACCTACGACCCGGCCCAACGCCGAGCCTATGACGAGTTTCTCGGCCGCTATTACACCCTGTTCCGCACCCGCTTCGAGCCCCTGCGGCAGAAGGAGGACAAGCAGCTCACCCGCGCCGAGTTCGACGACAATTTCGTCGGCACCCGCACCCGCCTCGAGGCCGCGTCCAAGCACCAGAGGGACTTCGCGTCCGACATTGCCGATCTTCGAACGCTCCTCCAGGTGATGACGGACGCCTCAGGTCTTCCCGAAACCCGCCAAACGCTCGCTAGCTACAAGGCCGCGACCAAAGTCCGCGTCTGTCGGGCGGTCGAGCGAACCCGCACCATCACAGAAAGTGGGTGGGACCGATATGCTACGAGTTGCCCCGACTGGTATAACGAGCCGATAGGTTGCGCGGTGACCCGGCAGGTCGAAACCCCGTACACGGCGCGCGAGTGCACGATGAAGTTCCCGGATGGGACACGGTCGCACAGTCAGCTCTTCCGCGCCTATCAGGACCGATTCTACGCGCTCCTCGGCGAACGCCGAAGCCGCAATGCCGCCGAGGCCGAGGCAAAGCGCCTCGGCATCATGGCCGGCATTGCCAAGGGGAAGCTCGACCTGTGGCGCGCGCTCGCGATCGCGGGCGGCTTCCTACTGCTGATGTTCTTCTTCCTGCTGATCGCGATTGAACGCCATCAGCGCCGCCTCTCCGGCGCGCCGGCCCCTACGGTTGAGCCGGAGCGGGAGCCCGGCGCCTAATCCCCCTCGTCGAGGGAATTGGTATCGGCGCTGTTCGACGCGTCGCCGGCGCCCGCGATTGGGTCGTTCGCCGTCGCGTCGACGTCGGCCGCGTTGGTGAAGTCGGAGCCCATCAGAGCGTCGTCTCCCGACGCGCGCCTGGAGGCGACGTTCGCCGCGCTGCCGCTCGCGTTCGCGATGGTGCGATCCTCGACCCAGTTCTCGCCTGGCGTGGCCTGGTTATAGGCGGTCGGATCCCACGGCATTCGCGCGCCCTGTCCGGCGGCCGCACCGCTACCCGAGCATTTGGAGTCCCATTTCGCCGTGAAGGCGAGCTGGGCCATCTGCTTGCCCTCAAGCTCCGTCGCCTCGCTGCATGAGCTCCCGTCTATCGACCGACACAGGCTCTGGGCTGATTCGAGCGATGTTGGGTCAAAATCCGGATCGAGTGCCGCTTCCCAGCTGCTTATCTCAACCACGAAGCGCGTGAACCCGACGTAGGCGCCCATCCTGTTCTTTCCGTTGATCTCGCCGCACACCGCGCCGTCGCGCACTTCGACGTTGCGAAACTGGGCGGAAGCCGGATCGATCAGCTGCTCGGCCGCAAGATCTTTCGCGCGTCGCTCAACATTCGCTGAGGTGCCGGGGATCAGGTCGCAGCCCGAAGTGAGCGCTGTACCGATGACAACGAGTGGCACCACGCACATCAGGCCACGCCACCGCTCCATGCTATCCTCCCCCTTGGCGGAAGCATGGCACAGGGCACTTCCGACGGCCAGAGCTCCGCTTCAATGGCTCCAGCCCCGCGGCTAAGAGGTTTTTTCAGACCCGCTCGCGGCGGCCTGCTACGGATTGAGCAGGAGAGGGAAGGTCGGCTTCTCACCGAGGGAGCAGCATCGCCTTTTGCTTCTCGATGCGGCCTAGGTGATGATCCCTGACCGCAAAGCTTGGCCAGCTTGCGCACTTCGCCGGCACTCCCTCCGACCGGACCTGCTTCCAGCTGGCGGCCGTGACGCGCGGGGCGGCGGCCGGGGCGCCGAGACGTGGTCAAAATGGGCCAGTTGACGTCGAACGCGAGAGACGGTTATCACGCGGTTCAACAGGGTAAGATGAAAATAACGCTCAAGCAGACGGTGCGTCGTGCGTCGCTGCAGTTCATTGGATTTCTGGGAGTGCTCCAAGTATTCCCCGATTATTCGTTTGTACTGCTCGCGCGCCACGAACTGTACCATACGGCTGTCGGCTTTCCGTTCCTCGCAACGGAATGGCTGCTGATGAGTTTCGCCTATGACGTGTGGACCTTGAACGATGTCAACAAGCCTTGAACGGGGATGTACGACGGATTATACATGTACAACGGTGAAGCGATGTCGCACGCCTGGATGTGAGGCTGGTGATTGAGATGAGTACCGAGGGAGTGTTCATCCTTTTCATTGCAGCGCCAGTGGCTTGGTTTGGGAGCCAGGCGATCCTCGCTCAACTCGTCCGGCCGTACCGACTCAGGCTCCGCGATGGCGTTGCCTTCCTTCGCCAGCACGCCACTCTATCGGAGCAGGAGGAGCGCTTCGTGTGCCATCTGTGGCGCAATGCGTACAGCGTGCGCGCCTCGATGTTGCTGTGCTTGGCATACGTCCAAGGGCTGTTGATGACTCGCGAAGCCGTTATTCATGAAGTTGAGTGCGTCGCCGCGGCGAACCCGAATTTCTGGGCCGACAAGCGAATGGGCGACATGATCGACTGGTATTTCGTGTCGGCCTTTGCGGCGAACCCGCTGTTCGGAGTGCTCGCGCTCGTCCTACGCATCTTGTGGGCGGCGAAGGTACGCTGGCTCGTACGTCCGACGATGACTCAGAACGTTCGCGCGCTTCCTCCCGTGGAGGCGGCGGCGCGGCTCTAGCTGCTCCGCGCGGATCGCCCGGCACCGCAATGCAAACGGCTTAGCAGGCTTTGCGCCGGCAACGCCGTACCAGGTGAAGATCGTCGGTCTTCAAAATCAGCAGCCCACCCTTCGTGTAAACGGCAGTCCGCTCCTTGTCCTGCAGTACCGCAAAGCCGACGATGTTCATCCGCTTCACACGGTAGGCGAAGCAATCGCGGTGGCAGCCGTCATCCACTCGCGCGATCAGTGCGCCCGCCTCCGCGCCGCCGTAGATCGTTCCAGCGATGTAAGCGACCGTGACGAAGAAGAAGGCGAGAATAGAAAGCGTATCCGTTCGGGCTCCCTTAAGGGGGCCCCAATGTATCTTTCCCCCCCCGATGTGGCGGTCGAGCCAAATGAAGACTGCGCCCAAGGCGGCCACGGCGACGACGCCCATCGCCAGCGGGATCAACCCCCGCGCTAGAGTGCTCTGCAGGCTTTCGTCTAAGACCCGAACATCCAGGCCCATCTCGAGCAGGAATGCCCGGTTCCGCGACCATCCGGCTGCGTAGAGCATCCCCGTTACGACGAGCGCCATAGGTGCCACGATTGAGCCGAAGGTGGAGATCGCCGCGAGCGGGTCCATCCGCCGTCGCTCTGGAGGTTGTCCCTGACTCATGCCGCCTGCTCACTTTCCCGCCCAGGAGTGCCATCCGGCGACGATTGCACCCTAGCATGGCGGATCGGTATCGCGCAGTGGGCGGTTCCAGTCGTGTGGGGTATGAAAGTTTCGAGGGTGGGGTTGGTTGCGGTGAAGTCGCGGCGGTGGCCGTTGCCACTGCCTGGCCGAGTAGGCCAGGCTCGCCCCTGCCCACCAGGATCACATTGGGGAAATCGTGGTATCGCACGGCGGTGCACTGGCCGACTAGCTCCGTCAGGCCCTGCTCGTGGTGAATCTTTGCTTTGCATCTCGTGGCGCAGCCTCAGATAAACTGCCAGCTTTCGGGGCCCCGGACGACGGCGGCCTCAACTTCGGCTGTGGCCACGGCTACCGCCATCGAAGCCACGTTGATCGTGTGGTGGTCGGGATCATTGCCCATGTCGCTCTCCCTCGGAGCGCAGCATTGCACATGGAAACGGGTACTAACAATCCGCTCGCAATCGGCTCGACCTAGCGCCAGTTCCGGTTCCAGTTCTGGTCTCCTTTACTCCGGTAAGGACCACCTGAAAGTATGGGTCACTTCGCCGGGCACTGCCTCGCCATTCGCATCCTTGGCCGGCGCGTACCGACCGCGCATCGTCAGGAGGCGGCAGGTCGTCGAGTCAAGCGTGGCGGAGCCGCTCGAGCCAGTGACCGCACAGCCACTGACGCGGCCATCGACGCCGATCGTCAGCTTCACCGTCGTCGTGCCTGCCTCGCCCGCGCGAATGGCCGAAGCAGGGTAATCCTCGTTCGTCACCCAGCCGGGCGGGTAGCCGCGTGGCAGCGGGGGCTGAGCCTGTGCCGACGCGGACGCTGACGAGGGCGAGGCGAAAGGATCGGCGGGGATGTGAGCGAGCCGGGCCCGCTCCCGAGCCTCGGCGTTGAGGCGCGCCTTCACCGATGCTGCGCACCGCCGAAGCACCTGCACTGCCGCGCCGGATCCCGAGAGCGAGAGGTCGTCCACGACCGTCTGGTCGCGATAGATCGTGATGCCGCTGCCCTTTGCGAAATCAGCAACGAAGGCATCGGACATGCGGGTCAGGATAGCGGGCTTGTACCCGATCTTCGTGCCGACGGACTTCGCTCCACCGTACTCAGCGGACCCGATGACGAAGCGAAGCTCGTAGAGCTCCTTCTCCTTGATCGACCAGTTCGAGTTCGCCACCGCAAGCGTGAGGTGTCCGTCCACCTCGAGCGAGAGGTAAAGCGTGGACTCGCCCGCACCCTCATACTCCTGGGCCATGACGCAGCCGTCATCGATCTCGCCGATGTCCCAGCCGCCCGTGGTCGGCCAGGTTCGCGCGCCCGCCGCGGCCGGCACGAGCAGCGCGAGCGCCGCGGCCGGCAGGGAGAGGCGAGAGAAGGGGGACGGCATGTCGATCCTCGAGCTGCGCCGCGGGCGGGCGGTAGCGACGTAGGTTGCCGCCCGGAGCCCGGCCGGTCAATCGCATGCGAGAAGGCCGATGCCTCCCGTTCACTAGGACGGAGCGAGCCCCGCAGAAGCCCGCCAGCCACCGGGCACGGCGAGGGGCCGATCAGGCCGTGCCCTGCCGTCGCGTGTAGAGGCGGCTACGGGAGGAGGGGTGCAGGGCGCTTCGCGGGTCCTTGGTAGGGGATCCGGAGGGGTTAAGCGGTGTGAGACCCCATTAAAAAGACCTGTGCTTCAATTTTCGATTAACGTTGATCGCAATTTCGGGTTCTGTGCTCGTTTTGGACCGTTTTCGCGTGGCCTGAACAGGCCGTTGTGGGAAAGAGAAGGGCATGGAGTCGCCGCATTTGCGAGCGCCCATGCCTACGTCCTGCACCATCGGCCGGCTCGGCCAATTCGCCGCCTACGAACGCGAGTGCCGGTTGGCGCTTGAGCAAGCCTGGCTAAGGGCTGCCGACCGCGCCGCCCGCCTCGCGATCGCCGACCTCCGACGCCCCATATTTTGCGCCACACCGGGATCAGCCGCATTCTGATGAACGGCGCCGACTCGAAGACGGCGCAGATCATATCCGGGGCACACGACGATCGGGATGCTGATGCACTACGCGCACGTCCTCTCGCCGCACGTTCAGACCGCGATGAGCAACCTTGACCGGGCCAGCGTCGGCACGATTACACCAGAATTACACACGGCCGGCGGGGGCAGCGAGTCAGGTGAGGTCGTCGCGATCGGCAATCAGCGAACGAAAAGAGCGGCTTAGCTATGGTGCGGACGGCGGGACTCGAACCCGCACGCCCCGAGGGGCAGGAGATTTTAAGTCTCCGGCGTCTACCGGTTCCGCCACGTCCGCACGCGCTTCGCATAGCGGGTTAACGGCGGCGCGCGAACCCTTCCAAGGCCTTCCGGCGACGGCGCAGGCCGACGCGACGGCTCAGGCCTCGGCGGTGACTTCCTGGAGGTTCAGCCGCTCGCGCATTTCCTTGCCCGGCTTGAAATAAGGCACTCGCTTGGCGGACACGTCGACCGTGTCGCCGGTGCGGGGGTTGCGGCCCTTGCGGGCGTCGCGGTCGCGGGTGGAGAAGGCGCCGAAGCCGCGAAGCTCGACCCGACCGCCCTTCTGCAGCTGATCGATCACCGACTCGAAGAAGGACGAGACGACCCGCTCGATCTCCTTGCCGGTCAGATCTGGATGATCGTCGCAAAGCTTTTGGACCAGCTCGGAACGGATCACGGCTTCCCCCTCTCCTGCGGGCGATTGGGTAAGGACTGCAGTCGCCGCGGATCCCCCGAAACCGCGCCGTTGATCCAAGTTAAACCCAAAATTTTTCAAAAACGCAATAACCGAGGTGGGTAAGGGGCGAGAAAATTTCACCTTTTCCCCGTGAAACGAAAAAGGGCGGGCGCCTCTCGACGCCCGCCCGCTCGTAACTCATTTCGGAAGCGATTTATTTTTCTTCCTTGGCCTTCAAAGCGCGACCCAGGATGTCGCCGAGGCTGGCGCCGGCGTCGGACGAGCCGTACTGGGCCACCGCCTGCTTCTCCTCGGAGATCTGGAGCGCCTTGATCGAGAAGTTCGGCTTCTTCGACCGGTCGAAGCCGATCACCATCGCGTCGAACTTCTGGCCGACCTGGAAACGCTCCGGACGCTGCTCGTCGCGGTCGCGGCCGAGATCGGTGCGCTTGATGAAGCCCGTCGCCCCGTCGTCGCCGACCTGGACCTCGAGCCCGCCGTCGCGAACCTCGAGAACGGTCACGGTGACCGTCTCGTTCTTGCCGACTCCGCCCGAGGCTCCGGCGCCGCCCTTGGCGACTCCGCCGCGCTCGAGCTGCTTCATGCCGAGCGAGATACGCTCCTTCTCGACGTCGACATCGAGCACCACGGCCTTCACCGTCTCGCCCTTGCGATGCAGGTTCAGAGCCTCCTCGCCGGTCACGCCCCAGGCGATGTCCGACATGTGGACCATGCCGTCGACGTCGCCGTCCAGCCCGATGAACAGGCCGAATTCGGTGGCGTTCTTGACCTCGCCCTCGACTTCGGTTCCGACCGGGTGAGTGTCGGCGAAGGCGTGCCACGGATTGGCCTGCGCCTGCTTGAGGCCGAGGCTGATGCGGCGCTTGTCCTGGTCGACCTCGAGCACCGCCACGTCCACTTCCTGCGAGGTGGAGACGATCTTGCCCGGATGGACGTTCTTCTTGGTCCAGCTCATCTCGGAGACGTGGACGAGGCCCTCGATGCCCGGCTCGAGCTCGACGAACGCACCGTATTCGGTGATGTTGGTCACCCGGCCGCGGAACACGCCGCCGATCGGATACTTGGCCGCGGCGCCCTCCCACGGATCCGCCTCGAGCTGCTTCATGCCGAGGCTGATGCGCTGGGTCTCGCGGTTGATCCGGATGATCTGGACCCGGACGGTGTCGCCGATCCCGATCAGCTCGCTCGGATGGTTGACCCTTTTGTAGGAGATGTCGGTGACGTGGAGCAGGCCGTCGATCCCGCCCAAGTCGACGAAGGCGCCGTAGTCGGTGATGTTCTTGACCACGCCGTCGACCACCTGGCCCTCGGCCAGGGACTGGATGAGGCCGGAGCGCTGCTCGGCGCGGGTCTCTTCGAGGATGGCGCGGCGCGAGACGACGATGTTGCCCCGGCGGCGGTCCATCTTGAGGATCTGGAAGGGCGAGGGCACGTCCATCAGCGGCGTGACGTCGCGGACCGGACGGATGTCGACCTGGCTGCCCGGAAGGAAGGCGACGGCGCCGCCGAGATCGACGGTGAAGCCGCCCTTGACGCGGCCGAAGATGACGCCCTCGACGCGGTTGCCGGCGGTGAACTCGGTCTCGAGCTTGTCCCAGGCGGCCTCGCGGCGGGCGCGGTCGCGCGACAGCATCGCCTCGCCATTATGGTTCTCGACCCGGTCGACATAGACGTCGACGACGTCGCCGACCTTGATGTCGGCCTTCTGGCCCGGAGCGGCGAATTCGCGAAGGGCGACGCGGCCCTCGCTCTTCAGCCCGACGTCGATGATCGCCATGTCGTTCTCGATCGCGGTGACCGTTCCCTTGACGACCTTCCCCTCGAACCCTTCATTCTCGCCGCCGAGAGTCTCGTTCAGCAGCTTCGCGAAATCATCGCGCGTCGGCATCGCCGTGGTGGCCATAAAATTCTCAATCCTTCTTCGTGTCGTATTCCGGCCAGGGGTTGTCTCCCCCGGTCTTGGAACAAAGCCGCCTCCGCCGCCTCATGCGGTCGGGAGCATCCTGCGGGCACGAAGCGCGCGAGCGGAGCGAAGCGGTAAAGGCCCTCACCCGGCCGCCCTCGGGCGGCTTTCCCTATCCCCTTGGGGGAGAGGGTGGATAAGCAAAAAGAGCGCGTCGAGGTGGGGCATTTCGCCTCTCCCCCTCGCGCGCCGAGCCTAAGCTTAAGCTTCCGCAGGCATTTTCACGCCCGCCGGACGGGGCGGCATATAGGGGAGAGGGGGTCTTGTCCGCAAGGGGTACTTGTGGGCGGGAACAAGGGAGCGGGCTCGATCAAGTCCGCCTGCGTGACTCGAACGGAAGTTCCCGCACGGCGCTGAGACTAGTCCGGCTCTTCTTCCCACAGGAATTCGATGGCCGCGTCCAGTCCATCCGACCGCCAGTCCATTGCTGTGGCGGTTTTCTTCACAACGGCGAGGATCTCGCGGAACGCGACCCTCCACTGAGCGAGGGACGAATCGTCGAGCACGCCCTCCGCGGGTTCCCACGCAACCCACAGCTGCTCACTCGCCTTGTATGCTGAATCCCGCCATTTCCGATCGGCGCCCGCCGTGTCTCCCCACTTGGTTATGACGTTCGACATCGACGAGAGTATTCCTGGTCGCTCCGATGGATAGGTCAGAGCGATCTCCATCAGGCTGCGGCAAGCTCCAAATCTCACGTCCCGGTGTTCATGCTCATTATTCCACACCTGCAGCAAAAAGTAGATGGCCGTCGGTATCAAGTCTTCCGGTACACCGCGGCCGAGGGTGTGGACTAGTCGCCACCGAACCCCAACTCCAATCTCGCTCGGTGCGAAGTTTGGCGGGAACTCCTCCGCTGAGGCAGACTGCGTGCTTGTCAAAGACGCCATGAAGGCGAGGATCGCGGCTTCGCATGCTTCCTCCGTCAGGCCGGTTCGGCGCAGCACGTTGGACGCCGACCAGCCAACGAAGGGAAATGGCATCACGAGCAGCGTTACGCTGTCGATTCCGGCGGGTTCGGCCAGCGCGAAAAGGGAATCCCAGGTGGCGAAAGGCTTCAGTTCAGCCGTGCTGAAGTCGACATCCTTGAACCGCGCGTGCACATGTTCCCACAGATCCTCCTCCGATCCCGATTTCGCGGCATCGAGGAGACTAGTCGCGAACTGATCACCCGCGTCCGCGAGGCGACGGAGGGGCACTTCAACCGCCGTCCGGGTATGCTTGAAGGGGTCCAAGAGGCGTATCGCATTGATGCCGATGAAGGCATCGCGCACCTCAGCTGCGACCCCATCCACACCTTGGGCAAGCAGGGCCATGACGCGTTCCCAGCGCCAATCATACATGGTCTGGAGGAACAGATTGAGGTAGACTCCCGTAAGCTGTTCGAGCGCGAGACGAAGGCCATCGTCTGAGCTGTCCTCAAGTGTGATCGCCGTGAAGCCCGCGTTGGTCCAGGAATCAAGGGGGAGGCGCACGAAATAGGTAGCGGCCAGCCACTCCTGGTACAGCGGATGTTGAAAACTGATCAGGGCAACTTCGCCGAGGGCGCGTGTCACTACTCCTTGCTCAATAAGCTCGTCAGTTAGAATGGAAACCTCTTCAGTTGTGGAGATATCTAGAGAGTCGTTGGATTTGCGAGTTAAGACGCGACTGAGCGCGCGTGAAAGATGCGCATTCCAATCGCTTTCCGAAATGGCAAGCGCAGCTCCGCGGTTGTGCAAAAGATCGAATGAGAGCCTTTCCAAGAGAGCGTTGAGGAAGTTGTCGGGAGCCTTCTCCAGCCAAGTGCCGGGGCGAGACCGCCGTGCTTTCGCGAACACGGAGGCGAAATAACGCCCGAACATCTCGGAGCGCGGAACATCGCCGAAAGACTGTGTCGCCACGGCCAGGCTGAGCATCTGCGGATTGGCAAGGAAGGCCCGCAGCCGAGAGTTCCAACCTCCTACCGTTCTTCCGGTCGCACTAGCGACGACACGGTCTGCGACGGGCGTTACCACAAACACCCGGGTGTCCTCGCGCGGCCGCAACTCCGTCGTCGTGCGGGCGGTGGCGATTAGCCGCGTGTCGGCACGATAGCGCGCATGTTGTTCCAGCGCTTCGAGCAGCCGAGCGGCATCCTTGCCCACTTCGTTGACACCGTCGGCGATGACGACGAGTTGATTTCCGGAATTGAGCTTTTCGCCCCATCCACTGACCTCACAGGCTGGTGTACATAGGCGGTTCATCAACTCGTCGGGGCGGGAGGAGAGTTCATCGAGCGTCAAGGTGAGAGTGGCGCCGCGCTCGCGTGCCTTCAGCTTCTTCAGATCGAGCCACAGGTAGGAAATGCCCGCCGCCTCAAGTTCGCCGGCAACATCAACTAGGAACGTCGACTTCCCTCCGCCTCCCCGGGCGCGGATGAGGGTCGATGCCCCACTTGCATCCAATTGAGAGACGAACTCCTCCGGCGTCAGATCGTCACTGTCATAATCATGCGGGATTCGAGCCAGCGCCTCCGACAGATCGCCGTCGTTCGCAAGCTGCCGTACCCGAATGTCGAAACCCACCTCGGGCGAGCTTTCGCCGAAAACCACCCGTCGAATGTGCGCTGTGTTCGGGATTGAAGTGTCGGCGTTCCGTGGAACCACGTGTTTTGCTTCGCCGATTCGTTGCAGCCAGTCGCCGATGAAGCGCGGCGGGATGAGGTAGCCCCGCGCCGTCTTCCCGACCGTCGATGCAAACAACCCGAGGATGTTCGGCCGCTCGGTTGACGCGATCGGCGCGCCGCTGAAGCCCTTAAGGAGAATATGCTCGTCGCGCTCCGGCTGTAGGATTTCGTACCGCCCGACCGACGATCCGGTGCCGACACGGCCATAGCCGCTTAGTCCTGACGGATAATGGCTCGGAAATCCGAACGCGACCACGCTCTCGCCCTGGCGGGGCGGGCGAGGGCGATACTCCTTGCCCGGCCGGGCCGATTGCCCGGCCGCCACCGGCTTCAGGAGCGCGAGGTCGCCCTCGAAGGGATCGTCCGATCTGTTACGCTGCGGTGGATCGGCGTGGTGCACGTAGTATTCGTACGTGCGCCGAGTTGTACCCAACGTACCTATCCACACTTTGGCGCAGCCCGCCACGACATGAGCGCATGTAAGCACGTCGCCATCTGAGAGGAGCCAACCGGCGCCATTTGGGGTCGCATCGGGTGCCGTCAGGATCTTTACCGTCACTTCGTCCGGAGATGCCATGAGAAAGCTCGACTGGTTAAGGTCCCACTCGGGTGGTATTGTTCGTATCGAGTCAGGAGAGGTTGCCTTGAAGACCATCGTAGTGCGAAATCCGGCTGCGGCAATCGCCTTCGGCTCGACCCGACGTGCCATGACCACCGGCCTCGAATTAGAGCGGCTTGCCGCCGCCGCCGCCGAGGGAACGAGCATATCGGTCGAGGACCTTAGCGAGCGGGAGCGCGCCGACCTCCGCTCCAGTGGAAGCCACCTGATCGCCGCGCCGATGCCCTTGCGCCTCGTCGAACCGCGACGCTCGTCCGACGCGGAGGGGTCTTACGATCCGTTTGTCGAACAGGACGGCAACGGCGGGAAGGCGGCATGGGGGGTGCTCGCCACCGGCGCCGCGCACTCCCGATTCACCGGGCGGGACGTGCCGGTGGCGATCCTGGACACTGGCATCGATCGCAATCACCCTGCCTTCAACGGGGTCTCGATCGTCGCAGAGAACTTCACATCCGGACCCGATGAAGATGTCGAAGGGCACGGCACCCACTGCGCCGGTACGATCTTCGGACGCGATGTCGACGGGATCCGGATCGGAGTGGCGCCAGGAGTTGCTCGGGCATTCGTCGCGAAGGTGATCCCCGCCGGATCCGATGCCCTGGTTGATGCACTGAATTGGGCATTCCGCTCGGGAGCAAGGGTCGCGTCGATGTCGCTGGGCTACGACTTCGTCGCCTGGGCCGACGAGTTGAAGGCGGACCACGGATATCCGCGCCCTGCCGCTATATCAAAGGCGCTGAGGGACTATCGCGAGAACATCGCGACGTTCGACGCGCAGATGAGCCTGTTCCGCGCGCAGTCGCTAAACGGCGCCGGCGGGATGGTTGTTGTTGCCGCAAGCGGCAACGAGTCGGAGCGTAGGCGGCAGCGGCCATACACGATCTCGGCCTCCCCGCCCTCGGCCGCCATCGGCGTCGTTTCCGTCGCGGCAGTGGAGCGCGCTCCCGGCGGGCTAGGCGTGGCGGAGTTTTCCAACACGTCACCGCGGCTGTGCGCGCCCGGTGTGGGCATATTGTCTGCACGCGCCGGCGGCGCCGGCCTTGTTGCCTTGGACGGCACGAGCATGGCGTGCCCCCATGTGGCCGGACTCGCGGCTCTTTATTGGGATCAGGCGATCCACGGCCCTGGCGGCGAAACAGGATGGGAAACGATTGTCGGCCGCCTCGCCGGCCGTGCGCGGAGCACGGATCTAGCAGCCGGCTTCGAGCGGCTCGACGTAGGCGACGGACTGGCTGTGGCACCTTGAATGGAGCAGGACAGGCGTTGCCGCCGGTGGAAGCGGTGACGATGTTCGTTGTCCGCGGATTGGGTGGGTCGTGAGGGGCGTCGGCGGACTTTGAATCTTGCTTGCCGGGTTCGCCCTGGTGACGATGCTGGCCACCGACACGATCCCCGGCACGTGGCCCGTCGAGCCCGCGGCACGGGGACGATCACCCGACGCAGTTCAGGGCGTAACTCTACGCCTGGTGGGGAGTGGGAACGCTCGGCATGGCCCTGATCATCCTGGGCAGCCTCGTCTAGGACGTCGGGGCGTAAACTTGCCGGCGGCAGGGGATCGAACCCTGCACCCGCCTTCGCGGGACCATTGCGATGGTACGTCTACCGATTCTCTCACGCCGGCGGCGCCTTTTGCCATGGCCGTTCATGCCGCGCCAGCGCCGCGGCTCCGCTTCGTCTGGCAAGAGCTGTAGAAATCCGCGCAAAAAATAGCATTTGGTGCCTGGCACGTGCCTGGCACCTTTGGAAAACGCCTAGCGGTGGCTCGGGGAGGGGTTAGGTCAGTCGGCCGGTGCGTTCGGCGGCGCCTGCGGCGCCATTCGCCTGGCGCGGGTCACCGGCCCCGCACGTCGCGCCAATATTCCTCGGCGACGTCCTCGTCTATTTCGACGGGCGCGGTGCTGGTTTCGTAGAGGCGGTCCTTGCCGTCCTTGCGGGGGCCGGAGATCCAATATTCTTCGCCGGTCTCGACGTCGAACCAGTTCGCCTTGAAGCCCTGGCCGGCCAGGCTCTGGAAGGTTCGGCCGTCGTAATGGATCGAACGGCCCGATTTCGAGAAGGTCACCCGGCCGATGCGCGCGGGCCCGTTCAGGCTTTCCGCCTTGCTTTCGATATACATGATCCGGGTCCTCTTGGGACTCATCGGGCCTCCCTCGCCCGGGCAGCATAGCTCCAACCGCTTCCGCCACGGAAGCCCGGGCAGGACGAGCCTGCCCGGGCGCCGCAGTTCGCTTTCGAACCAACTCTCGCGGGTCAGAGGTTGGACGCCGGATATTGGTCGCTCGGGGGCCCCTCCGGATCGGACGTCTTGGCGAACGCCTCCCCGGCCGCGGCGGGGGCCGGATAGTCGACGCCCTCGATCACGCAATCGGGGGTGATCCGGATCGGCATTCCGTTGCGCTTGATCAGCTGGAAGCCGCGGAAGTCGCGGAATTCCTCGGCATAGGTGCGGGCGTAATTGCGCAGATAATCGATCGCGATCTGCTCGCCGAGAAGGATGCCGTGCTCGCCGTCGCTGCGATAATGGACTCCGGCCCAGTCGCGGCCGAGAGCGACGTTCGAGGCGACCTTGTCGAGCTCGCACTTGACGGTGCTTTCCGCGACATTGGGCTCGCCGCCGAATTCCGGCACCTTGATCCTGACGAGGTTGTTGTAGATCGCCTTGATCACGGTGACGCAGGCGCCGGCGATGGTGGCGTGGCCGGACGTCCAGGCCGGATGCGCCGGCGAGCCCTCCGGAAACATCTGCGCGAGGAGGTAATTCTTCTCCACCCCGCCGTTGAGCTCGATATTGCGCGACTTCACCTCCTCGAGCAGGTCGGAGACCGGCCCCGGAGCGAAGAAGGAGGGCGACAGCAGGTTGCGCAGGAAGTGGGCGGGATCTTGCTTGGCGAGATGGACCAGGGCCGCCATCACCTCGGGCCGGGCGCGCCGCGCGACGAGATATTTCTGAGTCCAGGCGGCGCGCTCCGCCTCGCCCCGGATGGCGCCGACCATCGCCCAGCAGTCCGGCGGCCCGAGGGTCGGCCCGTCCCCCTCGTTCGGGTTGAGCGAGGGCGCGCTGTAGGGCGAGTTGGGCGACCGGGCGACGTTCATTCCGGCGAGGATGTCGGCGGACCGGATATATTCCTCATAGGCGTTGTCGACATGGACGTAGTCGCCCATGTGGCGGCCGGTCCGGATCACTCCGGTGCGGTCGAAATGACGGCAGTCGTAGGGCCGCGGAATCTCCGAATTCTGAAGCCGGGCATATTCGTCGAGGGTTACTCCGAACTCCTCGAGCAGATCGCCCTGGACCACCTCGAGAAGGGTGCCGAAGCGGGCGAAGGTGCCGGCGCGGATCAGGCTCGCCACGCCCGCTGCGCAGCCCGAAGGGAAGAGGGGCGGGCGCCGAAGGGTCAGGAACCCCGAGAGATAGGGGCCGCTGTCCGGCTTGGCGTCGCACACGCCGCGGAACAAATTCTCCAGGGTCACCGGATAGTCGTCGGCGGTGACCGCATTGCCGCTCGAATCGTAGGTCCAGACGAAATACTTGCCGAACGAATTGAGCGCCTTGACGACCAGCTCCGCGGTCGGACCGGAATATTGGCCGAGCGTCTGGTCGCGAAGCAGCGCCTGGCCGTAGAGCTCGCAAAGCTCGGCGGCGCTATATTCGGAGCTGAGACTGATCTCGCCCAGCAACCGCCGGCGCTGGTTGCGCTGACGATAGAGGATCTCCGCCACGTCGATCTGGGTGAAGGGCGTGACGTTGAGGCTGATCGCCTTCGACGCGCGCGGATTGACAAGCACGCGCGGCCCGGGCGCGCTGGCCAGCGGAGGGTCCCCCGGGCAGGGCGGCGGAGCGACCGGATTGCGGTTGAGCAGGGTCAGCCGGTCGAGCAGGCAATCGTCGAACGGCTCGCCGGTCGGGCCGCCGTTCAGCGCCTTTCGGAAGTTCTCGTAATTGGCGATCCCCGAATCGGTCAGCAGCCCGGTAAGATCGGGTCCGCTGGTCGTCCCCGCCGGGAAATGCTGGAACAGCTTGTGGAACGAGGCCGCGAACCGCGGGAAGCTCTGCTCGTCGGGCGTGCCGGTCGGGCACGACCTTCGAATGGGTTCGGACGAGATGTCGTCGACATTCGGTTCGATCGTCGCTTCGCCTTCGTTACCGTCTTGAACGCGCACGTCTCCCATGACCAGTCTCCAAGTCCAAAAGGTTGATCGCTTTGTTGAACTGCGCCCAGCTCACTGCTGACGAGTCGTTTCTTTTATGTTCTTTTACTTTAAAAGTCGCAAGTAGAAAATAGAACATCATTCAAAGTTATGCTAAAGCTTTCAATATGGTGTCTATATTAGAGTAAAGACACAGCGCTCTTGCTGTTGCTCCAAGCTTGAACCCTGAACCCGCTCTTCCCGACAGGGTGGCCCGGGTCGGCCGAAGCCTAGCGAGAATTTGCGACATTCACCGGCTCGCGCGACCGGCGCCGCGCTGTTGCGGCCGGAGCGAGGTCGCGGCTAGGACGCGTCGGGCCTCGACCGGCCCGGCGCGGGAGACGGAGCGGGGAATGGACTGGCGGATCGAGGTTTCGGACTCGCCCGGGCCGGAGGCGCGGGAGGCGGTGCTCGGCGCTCTCGTCGCCTTCAACGCCGAGCACGGGTATCCGGGCGATTCGCGGACGGTGGCGGTGCTGCTCCGCGACGGAGCCGGGACGGTCGCCGGCGGGCTGTGGGGGCGGACCGGCTACGACTGGCTGTTCGTCGAGTTCCTGGTGGTGCCGGAAGCGGCGCGGGGCGCCGGCCTGGGCACAGGTTTGCTGGACGAAGCGGAGGCGATCGCGAAGGCGCGCGGCTGCGTCGGCGCGTGGCTGACCACCTTCCCCTTCCAGGCCCGCGGATTCTACGAGAAGCGCGGTTATCGGCTGTTCGGCGAGCTTGAGAATTCGCCGGGCGACAACGTCCGGCTCTTCCTAAGGAAGCGCTTCTAGCGTCCCGTCAGTAAGCGGCGAGGGCGAGATCGGCGGCGAAAGCGGAGCCGGCGAAGGGGAGCGCGGTGCCGCAAAAGCCGCATTCGGCGGAAAACCGGCCGACATGCCAGTGGGCGCGGCCGCAGCCCGGGCAGCGATTGCTCTCGTTCGGCCGATAGACGGCGTGGTAGCCGCGGCGGCCGAGATCGGCGGCGGGGGTGGCGTCGCGGCTCGTCAGGGTGAAAGCCATGGTCGGGGACTCCTTCGTCTTCCCCTCCGGCCAAGCAGAAGCCGAAGCGCCCGTCGAGACGGCGATTCCGGCCTTCCCGTAACGGGATAACGAGGCGGCGAGAGGTTAACGCGGATGGTCGGGCCTCGCAGCGCCGTCCCGCCGCCGCCCGGTTAAGCGCTTGAAGTTGCGCGGAAGCCCTTTTGCCGCGTCCGCGGCGATGCTAGCTTCGCGGCGAACAGGGAGGAATTCGTGCCGCAAAATCTTTCGCTTGGCTCCGCCAGGCCCACCGACGTCGTGCTTAGCCCGGACGGCAGCCGAATCTACGCCCCCGGGGCCGACGGCTGGATCCGGGTCTACAGCACCGCCACGGGCACTCAGGTCGACGCCTGGCATGTCGGAACCACGCTCGGCGGAATGGACATTTCGCCGGACGGCAGCTTCCTCATGGTCACCGAGCGCACGCCGCTGACGACGCAGACGGTGGATTACTACCGGACCCTCACGATCGGCGCCTACAAGGTGAGTACGGCGACCGGCCAAGCCACCACCTACACGACGACGGCGACGGGCGGCGATTACACCTTCTACGACGTCGCGGTGCTGTCGAACGGGCAGGCCCTCTTCTCGCAGGACTATAGCGGGTCCGGCTTTGTCGCCTTGAAGGTGTTGACCCTCTCCACCGGCGTCTTCGCCGCGGGGTCCGCTATCGGCCAAGATTCCCCGCTGACCCGCTCCGGCGACGGCTCGAAGGTGCTGATCGGGGAGGAGAACAGTTCCGACGGCCCTCTGGACATCTACACCGCCGGATCAGGTATCACCGCCCGTGCCGGATCGAATGGCTTCAACTGGGGAATCCAGGCGCTGAGTGCGAACGGCTCGCTGGTTGCCCAGTATATCTATAACGAGGGCGTGAACATCTTCGATGGCTCGCTCCATTCCATCATCAAGTTGGGCTCTCTCTATCCAAGCTGGACAGGAGGCGCGATTCTCGGCCTGGCTTTCGACCCCGCCGGCGCCAATCTCTACGTCCTGAATTCGGGCACCGACACGATCGATCAGCTCTCGACGACGGATTGGCATCTCGTCCGAAGCGTCGCGCTCGGCTTCGACCCCGGCCCGTGGGTGGGCCAGGTCGGCGGTATCATCGACGACCGCCTCCGCCTCGATCCGAACGGGCGCTTCTTTACCGTGATTACCCAGAACGGCCTGCGGATGGTCGCCGATCCCAACGCCGCGCCCTTCGAGGGAACCGCCGGCGCGGATTCGCTCACCGGCACGGCGTTCGACGACGTCCTGAACGGCCAGGGCGGCGACGACATGTTGGTGGGCGGGAGCGGCAACGACCAGCTTTCCGGCGGAGCCGGGGACGACGACCTGCGCGGCGGCGCCGGGGTCGACACGTTCGACGGCGGATCCGACGACGGACTCGAGAATCCGAACAGCGGCTATGGCGACAGGGTCGACTTCTACGAGCGCAGCGCGACCCAGGCGGTGACGGCGGACCTGCGCACCGGGGCGATCTCGAACGACGGCTTCGGCAATGCCGAGACGATGACCGGGATCGAATCGCTCGGCCCGGGCACCCGCTTCGCCGACACCTTCTACGGCGATGACGGCCGCAATTTCCTGTGGGGAAGCCAGGGCGACACGCTTTACGGCTTCGGCGGCGACGACATCGTCTATCTCGATTCCAAGCCGCAGTCGGTCGACGGCGGCGACGGCATCGACGAGCTTCGGCTCTCCGCCGGCGGCGGGTGGCTGACGGCCGACCTCAACGGCGACGGGCTCGCCGACGTCGCGGCCGCGTCGGCCGTCGGCTGGCGAGTGAACCTCCAGAACCACTACATAGCCGAGAACGTCAGCGGGGCGGTCCGAACGTCGCTCGTCGGAATCGAGAACGTCACCGGCTCCTCGCTGGCCGACGCCCTGATCGGCGACGACGGCGCGAACCTCCTTAAGGGCGGCGACGGCAACGACCAGCTTTACGGCAACGGCGGCAACGACCGCCTGGAGGGCGGCGCGGGCTCCGACATAATGTATGGCGATCTCGGCGACGACCAGCTTTTCGGCGGCGACGGCAACGACGCGCTTCACGACGGTCCCGGGGTCGACAGCTTCGACGGCGGCAGCCACGCCGCCGGCAACCCCGTCATCTTCGTGGGCGACCAGCTGGATTTCGACGACATCGACACGACCGCCGGAGTGATCGCCGACCTGCGCAGCGGGATCGTCTCCAATGACGGCTACGGCAACGTCGAGACGATGACCGGTATCGAGTCGTTGTACGCCGACAATCCGTTCGCCGACATCCTGTACGGCGACGACGGGATGAACCTGCTGGTTGGATCCGGAGGCGACAGCCTCTACGGCTTCGGCGGCGACGACTGGCTCGAGCTCGGCGGCGCGGGGAACGTCGACGGCGGTGCCGGATGGGACAAGCTGCTCGTTCTGACCGAGGGACTGTTCGCCATGTTCGATCCGAACGCGCCGGGCATGCGGATCGAGGCTCCCGAAATGGCGACGGGCTGGACCATCAACCTGGCCACCGGCGTCCTTATCGACGGCTACGGCAACACCGGCACGATCACGGGCATCGAGCAGGTGTGGGGAAGCCACCTCGACGATTTCATCACCGGCGATGCCCTCGACAACCGGCTGGAGGGCGATTCCGGTAACGACGTGTTCGACCTGTCGGCAGGCGGCAACGACTTCGTCATGGGCGGCATCGGCAACGATTATTTCTACTTCGGCGCCGCATTTACCGCCGACGACACGGTGGACGCCCGTCAACAATCCGACAACGACACGGTCGCGCTGCTCGGCAACTACAATCTGACGCTGGGGGCGAATACGCTTCTGGGGGTCGAGACTCTGAGCCTGCTGAGCGGAACCGCCGCCGGCGGGACCGAGCACGTCACCTATTCGATCACGACGGTGGACGCGAACGTGCCCGCGGGCGGCAGGCTCACCGTCTACGGCGGCGGGCTGCTCGCGGACGAGACTTTGTTCTTCAACGGCTATGCCGAGACGAACGGGGCGCTCAGCGTTTATGGCGGAGCGGCCAACGACACGTTCGCGGGCGGACCCGCCAACGACGCCTTCGTCGGCGGCGCGGGCGACGACACGATGTACGGCCTGGGCGGCAAGGACTGGCTCGAGGGCGGGCTCGGCGCCGACACGATGCGCGGCGGGCTCGGCAACGACCTCTACGTCTACCAGTCCGCAGCGGAATCGACGGCGGCGAAGACCGATCACATCCTCGACTTCGAATA